>Ga0316204_10000009_pt1 | contig 983597 bp, 769 predicted proteins | sample 6monrhotite_MG_2_FD_205661 | JGI IMG/M metagenome (GOLD analysis project Ga0316204, IMG submission 205661) | Microbial mat bacterial communities from mineral coupon in-situ incubated in ocean water Damariscotta River, Maine, United States -... | ecosystem: Environmental > Aquatic > Marine >...
GCAGGGAGCCAATCACACGATCGTCAACTCAGTCGCTCAGGCGCCGACACTGGTCGGGATCGGACGCGATGTGTACGCTCGTCGCGTGGCGATGTCGGGTGTCGATCTTCGCTTGTTTGAGGACTAGGCGCAGAAGTCGACCTGCTTCCCTAGCGTCCGCCGTGAACCTTCGAAGGCGCAACGGCTGAGTCGCGTTCATTCTTATCTCGTTCAGAGCTTCTTCAAGACCTGCGCCATTCCGTGAATAGTGCCACGTGGAAACCCCGGACTGCGCGTGCAGGTTGCGGTTAGTTGCCGACGGCGCTTCAAAGAACCGAAGATCCCCTCGGACTTCGCCGCAGTCGCTACGCTCAAGCGACCACACAGCCAAGTGCTCGGCGTCCACAAGCTTCACCGCTTGAATGGCTGCAAAGTAGGCTGCGACTAGTGGTCGCCGTGTCCAATCAAGAAGTTGGGTCGGTAGGCCGTGGTGCTGCGCGAGTGCCATCAGAGGAAAGAGCTTGAGATCGAGATGCGCCGATGAGTACGTCTCCTCACCCCAGATGTCCTCCGGAGCCCGCAATGGGATCACTAACCCCGCATGATCTAGTCCCGTGCGAAACCTCTTCAACAGGCTGCGTACGGCTTCCTTCTGCATGCTCCAATCGAACGTCCCAGCGGTTTCCTCGGTGCTGTAGTTGACGCCATACGGAAGGAACTCAGACGCTCCCCTGCTACATCGAGGCTGAAGGCTCCACCGAGCATCGCCATGTCCGCGGAATATCCAGTCTTGAACTCTTCCTCCCCAGCACGCCGAGCGCGGGCTCAGTTCATCAAGAAGATCTTCCGCCGTCTTGAAGTGGCGAGAATGAATGTCGCACTGAGACGTCATCGAACGAACATCGCTACGATCTGCACGACGCTCAAGAGCACCATGGCTAAGGCAAGCCAGTTAGCGTTCGTGCCAAGGCGCGTGGTGGACGTAGCAGCCTTGTCCTGCACCAGCGCCAATTGCTTGAGGGTTCCTGTCAAATCCCCAAGCCGCTCATTGGCTGCTACGGCTTGCTTGTCGATCGACTCATTGAGATGCCCGAGCGCGACCTTTGTGCCGGCAATCTCGCGGCGAGCTTCGTCAATGACCATGCAGACCTTGTGGATGTCGACGCTTGAGGCGGGAGCCGGTTTGAACGGTTCTTGCATGGCTGATGTCGTTGACAACGTTCCAGAAGCCGGATATTGCTGGATTCGCTTCATCCCTTTGATGAAGCGGACCCCGGCGGTGTTACAGCACCACCGAGGCCCTAGACAACACCTGAACAAGCAGGAGTCATCATGAGGAACGGTCTACCGTCTCCGGGTCGCAAAACCAAATTCGCGACCGAGTTAGCGTGCATCGTCGGCCGGGTCTCTTTGGTCGCCTGCGCGCGGCCTGAGAGGCGCTGACACGATGAGCGCCATTCCAACTACCGGGCCCCAGAATGGCCTGAAGATCGTCGCCGATGACGCGCCCGCGCCATACTGCGCCATCTACATGGAGCAGTTGCAGGAGCGGCTCAACGTCTTCCGTGACCGCTTCGCCAGCCAGAAGGGCTACCGCCGCTTGGGCACCAAGGCCGAGGCGCGCGCTGCACTGGAGTCGCTGGCAGAAGTCGCGGCGTGCATCGCGTTGTCACTGCCGCACGAGAAAGGCGAGATGTTCTCGTCCCTCATGGACGCGTTCGACGCGATTGTGGGGTCGCCGCGATGAGGACCCGCGCCGAATGGCGACCGCAGATGCAGAAGCTGGCCGGCGTGCTCGAGCGCGTCGGTCGGCCGATGCTGCTGGCGGAGTTCGCCGACGAGGTGTTCCCCGGCATGAAGCCGGCGCAGCGACGGAACCGCATGGGGCAGTTCGCGCGTCAGGGGTGGGTAGTAGCTCACCGTGTCGCGAAGATGACCGCGCGATACACTCTCGGCTCGGCAACTTGGCACCGCCCGATTCGCATCGTGCATCGAGATCAACAACAACCGCCTGCACACGCATACGCCCGCCTGATGGGGCTCGTGGGGCGCTACGAGCAGTTCGCACTACGGGGCGACGACCGTCGAGAGGCTCAGAAGGCCGCACAGGGCGCACGAGAGATGGCCGCGGAGTACGAGCATGAGGTTCAGGTTGCGCAGTCGGCCAGGCGCGAGGGGGCGGCCTGAATGCATTGCGGACCCGCGTAACATGTGGATAGTCCTGCACAGCGAAAAGCAACGGTTTTATCAAAAACAGGGTCCGTGTTGGTTGAAGCGGGCCATGTTCGGGATATCTTTGGGGTGTCGCCATACGGCGCATCGCACTCAGAGGTTGGTCGCCTCGATCAGAGCAGTGAGATGGGTTTCGGCGGCAAGCAGAGTCAGATACAGGTGCGGCAGCGGCAGTGGCGGCATCTGGAGTTGGTGTTTGGTCGCGCCAACTGTTGTCCAAGGAATCCTCAATGACTTCAGAGATGTGCTCGCAACGAGAGGTTGCGGCCGATCTGGGCGGCCTTCGTTGGTGCGATGCGCGTCGCGTAGTCGAAACCTTCGGTGTCCGCGTTATGTCCGATGGTCCGCGCCGATGGTTTGTCGCGCGCGCCGATTGGAACCCGATCCGCGAACTGATTCGCAACCGCGCCGAGCCGCAGGTGGTGGCGTCGTGAGCGTGCCCGTTGCAGATCGCCTGCTGTGGAACATGAGCGAGGCCAGCGACATCGCTGGCGGGTTCGCCACGAACTACATCAGCGCGCTGGAAGCCAAGGGCGAGTTCCCGCCACGGGTGCGGTTGCCGGCGATGCGGAACGAAGGCGAAGGCCGCAAGCGCATGTTCGTCGCTGCCGAAGTCCGTGCATGGGCCAATGGCGAAGACTGGAAAGCGATGGTCACCGCACGCAACGGATGGGGGGCGCGTATTGGCGCGTGACTGGCAGCCCGGCGTGTATCCGAAACCGCCCGCGAAGGGCCCGTACTGGGTCAAGTTCAAGGTCTGGGAACGGCGCGACATGCTGGACGCCTGGCAGAAGAAGAAGGGATTCCGGACGCGAGCCGAGGCCCGTGCATACGGTGACCGTCAGAAGGACACCTGGCGCAGGAAGGAAGCCGGCCTTTGGAATGAGACCGAAGAGTTGGCGCGCATGCCGATCGGCCCGTTCATCGACGAGTTCGAGCAGCACGTCAAACTTGGTCTGCGGAAGCGAATCCGGAGACGGGAGTCAGGTCATGCCCTAAGCATCCGGCAGATGCTTGAGCGAGTGGTTGAGTCCACGGGCGTAAGGACCGTAGGCGACCTATCAGGCGTCAAGGTGACGAACTGGATGGCGTCGCTCCGGAGCAAGTTGAAGCCTTCGACACTCAACGCATACCGCGGCATGGTGACGCGGTTCGGGCAGTGGCTCGAAGATCGCGACATCGTGTTGAAGTCGCCGTTCCGCGGCATGGTCAAGGTGCCGGTGGACGAAGAAGACCATCGCCAGGCGCACACGACGGAGACCATCGTCAAGATCGCGCATGCAGCCGTCGAACGCGTGCGGTGTAACAGCCGCGGCAAGACGCGCATGAAGTCGCTGCCGATCGCCAGGCACCGCGCGTTGATCTACCTGCTGTCGTTCCTCACCAGCATGCGCTCCAACGCGATGGCGAATGCGAAGTGGTCGTGGTTCGACGGCGAAGCCGGCTGCCTGACCATCCCGGCCGAGTGGGTCAAGCGACCCGGCAAGCCGCGCGCCCAGGTCATCCCGCTTCACAGTGAGTTGGCCAAGCTCCTGCAGGAAGTCCGGCGAGAGCGCGGCGTGCAGCGAGGCCGTCCGGTCGCTGATGACGAACTCGTTGTCGGCAAGATGAACAGCAAGGGCTTCGCCGTGTTGCCGGACCGGCTGCCGGAAGTGATCCGCATGGATGCCAAGTTCATCGGCATCGAGTCACCCGACAAGGACGGCCGCGTGCTCGACGTCGTGGCGCTCCGCACGAGCTGCGCATCGGAGTTGCGCCGCGCCGGAGTCATGCGCCCAATCGTAAGCGAGATCATGCACACGGGTCGGCAAAGCATCGCCGACAGGCACTACATCAAGGTCGGTGACGAGGTCATGCGCGAGCTGCGCGGCTTCATGGACCGGCTACCGTTCAAGGCCGAGGACGTTCGCGGCCTGTTGTTCGACATCCAGCCCGAGCCGGTGAAGGTTGCGGGACCACGAAAGGGACCAGATAGCGTGCGCATCAGTGAGCATGAGAGGTCCAAAGCCGATACGATGGAGAAGAAGCATGCGACGTAAATCCCATCCCCGAAGCACTATGCGACCATCAGTGAGCATCGGTGCGCTTTCTCGACACAGCGGCCAATCCGGTACGCGGTGGGAAGGAGGGAATGCGGATCGGAAAGCATGTCAGTTTCGAGGGAGGTGTTGGAGGTTCCACAAGCAGTGGAATGCCGATAGGAACTCTTGCATGACTATCTGTCAAGTTTCCTGGTGCGCAAACATCTTGCTGTTGGGTCGAGAGGAATGCGCATGCGTCCGGGCGATTCGCCGTACTTCCGTTCCGCGTGGCCACTTGCCAGAATGCATGCGTAAGGCGGGCGGCAACACCACCCTGCCGCAATCCACGTGACGGAAAACCCCGAACAAGCATCTCCGCGCTCGGACGAGCCAGCTCGTCCGCTCGCGACCCATCTGGCTGCCCGTCTGCGCGAGCTGCGGGCTCGTCGCGGCATGACCCAGGACCACGTCGCCAAGCGCCTCGGTTGCCACGAGTCTGCCGTGTCGCGGTGGGAGAGCGGCAGCCGGTTCCCGACCGGCGAAGATCTCGTCGCGCTCGCCGACCTGTTCGAGGTTAGCACGGACGATCTGCTCGGGCGTGCCCGGCAGTATGCGACCGGTGGTTCGGCGCTCGTCGACATGCGCCTGCTCGAGCAGCTCTCTGCGGCCGAGACGACGGCGGACTTCGACCGCCTGATTGCCGAGCACGAAGAACAGGCCGTGTGGTTGCCCGTGCCCGACGGTGCGGTGCTGGTCGCCGTGGCCGAGGCGATGCGCTGGGCGCGCAAGGTCGCCGACAAGCACAAGGACAGCCAGTTCGTCGATCGGCTGTTCCGGCCGCGCGGGTAGCGACCCCGCGACGAGAGTGCCCGCGGCTTAGCCCGCGTGCACGCGCTTGCAGACGGCTTCGGTGAACTGCGCCGTGTTGAGGCTGCCACCGAGGTCACCCGTCGAATCGCCATCGGCGATGCAGCCGCGAACGGCTTCGTCGACGAGCGTGCCGAGACCACGGAAGCCGCAGTGCGTCAGCAACATGCTGAACGCGAGCAGCGCGGCCGCCGGATTGCAGATGCCCTGGCGCGCGATGTCGGGCGCCGTGCCGCCGGCCGGGTCGAACATCGCCAGCGCGACGTCGCCCTTGTCGTCGAAGGAGTAGTTGGCGCTCGCACCGAGACCGATGCTGCCGACCATGCCGCACGCCATGTCGCTGAGGAAGTCGCCATACTCGTTGGGGGTGACGACGACGCGGTAGTCCTCCGGCTTCTTCAGCATCTTGTAGAGCAGCGCGTCGAACAGCTCGCTCGTGTGGCCGACGTCGTCGAACTCCTTCGAAACGCCGCGCACGATCTCTTCGAAGAAACCGTCCGTAGCGCGTTGGATCGTGTATTTGCTCGAGCTGATGACATCGCAACCGAGCCGTTCCGCCAGGCGGAAGCCATACAAGGCGGCTTCGCGCGCGGGGCGGCGTTCGATCACGCGGATCGACACCGCGACGTCGTCGCCGATGCGGCGGCCGGCGTCTTCGTAGGTGCCGCCGACGGCGATCCGGATGATGTGCACGTCGAGGTTGCCCTGGTGGCGGGTCTCGACGCCGGGCAGGGTGGCGACCGGGCGGTGGATGACCGAGAAGTTGCAGCGCTCGCGCAGCACCTTGTTGGGGCTCTCGACCTCGGTGACGGTCGGGTACTTCATCGCGATGCGATGCTTGTTGATGGCCGCGACGGCGTTGTCGTAGCAGCTGTCGGGATCCGAACGGCGTGACTCCAGCGTCAGGTCGCCGGGATGGAACTGCACGTTGAGCGGCAGGGTTGCCGCCACGGTGTGCACGCTCTCGGACAGTTCGGCGGAGATGCCGTCACCGTGAAGTTCGGCGACGTTGATGATTTCGCGATCTGGCATCGATAGTTCGGTCTATTGCTTGGTGACGCACACGGCGGGCCAAGGTCTCATGGTGGCGCGGTCCGCCGCGTACTACCAGGGTTGCCCGAAACGATGATGCGAACTTCCGAGCGTGTGCTGCGTCCGCTGCAGCTTCTTGCCGCCTCCGTGACCGTTCTTGCGTGCGTCGCGATGGGGTGGCCAACGGTATCGTCCGAGCCTGGCCAGCAACCGAAGCCGATCCGGCATGCGTTCTTCGTCGCCGGCCCGAGCTTCACGGGCATCATCGACGAGCAGGGCGTGACCCAGTGGGGGGCACCCAAGGCGCACGCGCGCGATGGGTGGGTGCTTCAGAATGGGCACATCCTGATCGTCTGGCAGAAGGAGGCGATCGAGTACGACTTCGCGAAGCAGCCGGTGTGGCGGTACGAACTGACCAAGCCCAACCGCGAACTCGGCACCGTGCAGCGTTTGCCCAACGGCAATACGCTCATCGTCGAATTGGGCGCGGCCCCGCGGCTGCGCGAGGTGACGCGTGCCGGCAAGATCGCCGTCGAAGTCGTGCTGCAGCCCGACACCGACAACGCGCACATGCAGACACGCATGGCGCGCAAACTTGGCAACGGCGACTACCTCGTGCCGCACTTGCTCGCGCATGCCGTCAAGCAATACCAGAAGGACGGCACGGTTGTCGCGACGATCCGAACGGACCGCGAATCCCTCGGCGGGCGCAAGGCTGAGAACTGGCCGTTCACGGCGATCCGTCTGGCCAACGGCCACACGGTGATCGGTTGCACGCACGGCAACAAGGTGATCGAAGTCGACGGTCAAGGTGACATCGTGTGGCAGGTCACCAATGAGGATGTCGGTGGCATCATCCACGACGCGTGTGGCGCGCAGCGACTGCCCAACGGCAACACGGTCATCGCGTCGTATGCGGCCAAGAAGGGCGCGAAGCTGCTCGAGGTCAATCGCGACAAGGAAGTCGTGTGGACCTACGAGGGGCCGCACCGCGTGCATCACTTCCAGGTGTTGACGACCAATGGTGAGCCGTTGCCTGGGGTGCCGCTGCGCTGATCCTTAGCTGTCGAGTTGGCGCGGCAAGACGAGCCGCATGAGGGCGCCGCCTTCGGGCGATGCTTCGATCGTGATCGAGCCGTTGTGTTGCTGCGCCGTGGCCTGTGTGATCGCGAGGCCGAGACCAAAGCCTGCTCGTTTGCCGCTGGGCACGCTGCCTTGGGCAAACGGCGTGAACACCCGTTCGCGTTCTGCCGCCGGAATGCCAGGTCCCTGATCGTGCACTTCGACGGCGATCGACTCGCCTTCATCGCGCACGTTGAGCCGCACGGTGTCGCCAGCGGCCGACCACTTGATCGCGTTGTTGACGAGGTTGCGAACGGCGCGCACGACGGCTTCGCGATCGGCCGTCAATCTCGTATCGCCAGTCGTCTTGATTACGAAGGCGACGTCGGCCGAGTCAGCCAGGCGCCGCTCGGCAGCCAGGCGAACTGCGACCTCATCGGCGAGATCGAATGATTCCGTCGGTGGTTCGTGGACCGGTTCACTTGCTGAACACAGATACAGCAGGTTGTCGACCGAACGGGCGAAGTCATGCAGTTCGCTGAGCTGGCTCTGCAGCAGCGACTGGTAGTCCTCGGGGCTGCGGGCGCGCAGCATCGCGACTTCGGCTTCGCCGATCAGGTTTTGCAGCGGCGATCGCAGCTCGTGCGCGAGTCCGGCGGTGAAGACCTTGGCTTTGTTGGCGCGGCTGCGAACGTTGTCGAGCATCGTCTCCAGCTCGGTCGCGATTGGCGTCAACTCGATGGGCAGTGATTGCGCATTGTCGGCGCCCGTCTCGCCACCGCGCAGTTGCGTGGCGATCGAGTCGAGCAACGATCGGAACCGCCACAACAGGAAGCGCGAGGCGATGACGCTGACGATCATTCCGAGGATCAGCGAGCCGAGACCGACCAGCCAGTAGCCTTGGATGCTCTCGATGCGCTGCGAGCCATCGAGCACCAACGTCGTCGACAGCGTGTCCGTGCTGCGGATGGTCGCCGTCAGGAGGCCGTTGGCTGCCTGTTCGACCGTTGCGTGGTCGGGGATCGCCTCAGGGGCTGGTGGTGGCACGTGGCGCAGCAGGTCCTTCTCACCAAACTCGCCGACGATGCTCGCATCCGATGTTCGCAGCAGGCGCCAACCCATGCGAACGTTGGGGTGCGACAGGGCGAACTCCTGAACCGTCTCCGGAAACGTGAGCGTCGGATGTTCCGAGACGGCGATGGCACTGCGCGCCTCCTCGAGTTCTTCGCGAACGAGTGCATCCAGTTCGGTGGCGACCGACTGCTGCAGATACGAAACCCCGAGCACGGTGGTTGCCGCGACCGGGATCGCGGACAACAAACAGAACAGCAGCGTGATGCGGCGTTGCAGCGACCACGGTGCCATCGATCGGCTCATGACCGATCTTCTATTCGATAACCTTGGCCGCGCACTGCGGCAATCTGCGGTCCGGACAAGGATTCGAGTTTGCGGCGCAAGCGACCGACGACGACGTCGACCACATTGGTGCCCGGGTCGTGCTGGGTCTTCCAGACGGTCTTGAGCAGGTGGCTCCGCGTCAGCGTTTCGCCGCGCGCGCGCACGAAGGCGGACAGGAGGTCGTATTCCTTCGGCGACAGGTCGACGAGTTGGCCGCGACAGCTCGCGGTGCGCGCGGCCGGTGAGATCGAGAGCGAGCCATAGCCGATCGTGATCGTGCCGACGCGACGTCGCATGACGGCATCGATGCGGGCGAGCAGTTCGACGAACGCGAACGGTTTGACGACGTAGTCGTCGGCGCCGAGGCTCAAACCTTCGACGCGTTCGGCAGTCGTGTCGCGTGCGGTGACCATGATGACGGGCGTGTCATCACCTTCGGTGCGCAGCTTCTTGAGGATCTCGCGGCCGTCCGCACCGGGCATCATCACGTCGAGCAGGATCAGGTCGAAGCGATGCTCCTTCAGCTCTCGCTCGGCTTCTTCGCCACTGTTGGCGCCGCGTGGCAGAAGGCCCGATTCTGTCAGCCCTTGGATCAGGAACGCGAGCAGCTTGGGGTCATCGTCTACTACTAGTACGCGCAAACCCGCATGTTGGGACATGGGCGTATCATCGATTACAAGTCGCTCATTGGGTAGTGCGAAGCGGGGGCATTGAAAGCCGATGAGCAAGATGTAATGCGACCCTTCCGGTTGACGTGACTACATTCCAGCAGTCGAGCTCTGTTGGTCGAACCAGCGGGTCGATGGGTCTGTTTGACCCCCATATGTCCAGAATACCGAACCCGTCACGATCGCCCGTACGTCTCGGCGGTCTGCTCCTTCTTGCGTCGATGTTGTTGTTGACGTCTTGCCAGAAAGTCGCCTTCTACGAGAAGCAGCATCTGGCGAGCGCCTTGATGCAGTTTGACGCGGATCCGACCCTCGACAACTTCATGCAGAAGACCATCTACTCGCGCGAAGCGACGACTGGCGGAATCGGCTCGAAGGCTGGCGGAGGGTGCGGATGCACCAACTAGTCGCTCGTGCGGCGGTGTTTCTGGGCGCCGCCAGCGTCGCCGGTGCGCTCGCAGCACAATCGGGTGGCAGGTCGCTTGGCAGCCCGGCGCCGAGCGCCCAGCAGCCGGTTGCAGGTGCGGCCGCCGGAGAGACTCCCGGCGCCGGGACAGCGCCCGTCAAGGGCGGCCTGGGCAAGGCCGGAACGGGCCACCTTGGCTTTCGGCTCGGCTACTACGACAACGGCGATGCCGGTGACGGCAATCCGTTCCTCGACGAGCAATTGACGGTCATCGAGCCAGTGGTCTTGGTCGACTACAACATCTCTAACACGACCAACATGTGGCTGAAGTTCAGCTACGACAACGTCTCGAGCGCATCGATTGAGAGGCTGGCACGCGTGCCGAACTCCCAAGAGAGTGGCGCGACGGGTGACTACTACTTCGGGCTCGATGGCGGCGCGACCTGGGCGCTCGATGAAGATACCCGCGTCGGCGTGTTTGCCCACGCGAGTGCCGAGTACGACTACACGTCGTTCGGCATCGGCGGCAGCTACGCGCGCGACTACGACGGCGACAGCCGGACGGTGAAGTTCGCTGGCAGCGCATACTTCGACAGCCTCGACGTCATCCGCTTTGACAGCACCAGCGGCGGCAGTGACAACCGCACCGCCATCAACCTGTCGGCCAACATGTATCAGGTGATGACGCCTCGCATGCATGCCGAGATGGGCGCGAACCTGACGTTGCAGAGTGGCTTCCTGGAAACGCCCTACAATGCGGTCGTCGTCGAAGACGGTTCCTTCACGCCGGAACAGTACCTGGCGAGCCCGACCTTGCAGGTCAACCCGACCTTTACGACCAATGAAGAACTGCCCAACAGCAGGACTCGTGTGACTTTCCATGGTCGGGTCCGGCGCATGTTTGGCGAGCGGACGGCGCTCGAACTCGGTGGTCGCCTCTACAGTGATGACTGGGGAGTAACCAGCGTCACGGTAGAGCCGGCGGCCTACTTCTGGGTCGTGCGAGACTCGCTGCGCGCTCGCGTTGGTTATCGCTTCTACACACAGACGGCAGCCGACGATTATTTGGAACGCTTCCCCGGCATGACGGTGGCAGACTTGCCGCGGTACCGTACGCAAGATGCCGACCTCGGTGAGTTCTCGTCCAATACGGTTAGTTTTCGATTCGATTGGTTTGCGTCGACCGCGAGCCGTTGGGATCTGACCTTCGACTACGCATCACGCGACGACGGTCTCGACTACATGTTTGGGAGTGTCGGATGGACCACAAGCTTCTAGGAGTGCGCCTGCGAGCGGTGTTCGCCCCGATCGTATTGGCCTTTGGGCTGCTTACCTCGTGTGCGGCTCCGGGTGGCAGCGAAGCGGTTCCAAGCAACCATACCGGCATGAGTTTCGTGGATACGGATGGCGCGAGCCACACAGTGAGTGGCAAGGCCGCCGCGTTCGTGTTCTGGCAGCCGTGGTGCGCAGCATGCCGTGAAGAAGCGCCGGCGGCGGTTGCGGCGTCGGCGGAGCTGGTCGATTCGATGTCGTTCTACGGCGTCGTGTCCGGTCCCGATGGAGCCGTGGACGAAGACCTGTTCCAAAAGAGCATCGATGAGCTGGGCCTGATCTATCCGCAGATCCGTGACAAGGACCTTGCGCTGGCCAGGCGCTTTGCCATCACCAAGACTCCAACGATCATCGTCGTCGACGAGCAGGGCAATCTCCGGTTCAAGGGCAGTCACATGCCAGAGGATCTGGCTGCGCTGAAGTAGAGTGGTCGTCATGCGACGCCCGACCCTTCACGTGCTGTCATGTGTGCTGCTGACCTCGGGCTTGTCCGGCCCGGTAGCCGCACAGGACAAGCAACCGGAGCGATTGATCAGCGGCGGGGTCATGGGCACCGAGTTCCATCTGACCGCGGTCGGCCCTGATGCTGCCAAACTCGACAAGGCGTTGCAGGCGGCGATCACCGAACTGCGTCGTGTCGAAGACTTGATGACCGACTGGCGCGCGTCGCCGCTGTCGACGCTCAATGCAGCTGCTGGCAAGGGCCAGCAAGTTGTGCCATTAGAGTTGGCGCAGTTGATCAGTCGCGGCCAGGCGCTCGGTGAACTGACGGACGGCGCGTTCGACATCACGTTTGCGGGCGTTGGCAAGCTGTGGGACTTCAAGAAGAAGCCGCCCGTCGTGCCAACCGTCGAGAAGGTGAAGCTCGCGTTGGCCAACGTCGACTACCGGCGCATCCAGATCGTGCCGGAAAAGAGCTCGGTGGCGATCCCCAAGGGGTTTCGCATTGGTCTCGGCGGCATCGCGAAGGGATACGGCATCGATGCTGCCATGCGCGTTCTGCGCCAGCACGGTGTGCAGCACGCGATCGTCAACGTCGGCGGCGACATGAAGGTGCTCGGCAAGAAGCACGGCAAACCTTGGGAGGTGCGCATCGCCCATCCGCGCAACAAGGAGACGGGCCTTGCTCTGCTCAACTTGTCGAACACGTGCGTCGTGACGTCGGGCGACTACGAACGGTTCTTCGAAGTTGATGGCGAGCGTTACCACCACATCCTCGACCCCCGCACCGGCTATCCGAGCAAGGGCTGCATCACCGCGACGGTGGTCGCGAAGAACGCCGAGTATGCGGATTCGCTTGCCACGGCGTTGTGTGTGATGGGGCCGAAGAAGGCGCTCGAACTGGTTGAGAAGCTGCGCCGCGTCGAGGCGATCGTAGTCGGCCTCGATGGCAAGGTGGCCGCGTCGTCTGGGCTGGTGACGTCCTTGCTCGGCAAGAAGTAGCGCGTCGGCTTCTGGCTTGGGCTACGGCTCAAACCGGAACCCAACACCACGCACCGTCTGCAAATGCCGTGGATTGCCCGGATCCTGTTCGAGCATCTTGCGCAGATGCAGCACCACGTTGTCCAACGTGCGTACTGTTCGCGGTGCCGCACTGCCGAACAGGTGTTCGACCACAACCCGGCGTGACACAACCGTAGACGCGTGGCCGGACAGCAGTTTCAGCAACTTGGTCTCGGTCGCGGTCAACGTTTCGACCTTGCCGCTGAAGCAGTTCGCCTGCATCGCGCGGAAGTCGATCTCGTTGCCGCCGAAGCGCAGCGTGTCGTCGCCGGCGGCGGGCGCTGGGCGGCGACGCAGCAACGCATCGACGCGCAGCAGCAGTTCGCGCAGGTTGAACGGTTTGGTCAGGTAGTCGTCAGCTTGCAGCTCGAGGCCGCGGATGCGGTCCTGGTCGTCGGCGCGCGCGCTGAGTATGAGCACTGGCGTCATGTCGCCGCGTTCGCGCAGTTCTTTCAGGACCTGAAAGCCGTCCTTGCCCGGCAGCATGATGTCGAGAATGAGCAGGTCGATGCCGCCCTTCTGCATGCGTTCGAGGGCGCGCGGGCCGGTGAATACGTGCTCGGCGTGATAGGACTCGGCGCTGAGGTTGTCACACAGCATCTCACCGAGTTGCCGCTCGTCTTCGGCGACCAGGATCCAGCGACTCATGATGCTTGCTCCATTGGCAGGCGGACGGTGAAGGTGCAGCCCTGATCACGGCCGGGGCTGTCGACGTGCACCGAGCCGCCGTGCGCGACGACCATTTCGTGAACGAGGTGCAGGCCCAGGCCGGTGCCGCCACTGGCCTGATCGTCGCCGCGGAAGAACGGTTCGAATGCGTGTGCCATCTCGGCGGGGTCGAGACCGCGGCCTGAGTCGCGCACGGCGATGCACGCGCTGCCGCTTTCGCTGGTGAGCGATACGTGCACGGCGGAGCCGGGCGGCGAGAACTTGACGGCGTTGTCGAGTAGATTGCGAAGCACCAACTGCAATGCTGCCACGTCGCGCGGCGCGGACAAGCTTGTCTCGGCTGCGACGTGAAGTTCGACTTCGGCGGCGAGGGCGCGGGCCTGCATGGCCTCGACCGCCTGGCGCACGTCGTCGGCGATGTTGCCGACCGCGGCGCGGGTGGTGTGGCCCTTGCCTTTGCCGCGGGTCGAGCGCAGGCCCGCCGCGGTGAGCACGTTGTGCAGGCCGCGTTCAAGTCGTTCGGCTTCGAGCAGGCCGTTGGTCAGGTAGCGGCTGCGCTTCGCCGGCGGCACACGATCCTCCCGCAGGGACTCGAGCAGCAGCGAGATCGTCGCGAGCGGCGTCTTGAGTTCGTGGGTCGCGGCGGCGAGGAAGCGATCCTGGTTGCGTTGCAGTTCGTTCTCGCGGCGCACCGAGCCGAGATAGAGCCAGCCACAGCCGAGCAGTACGACGACGAAGAAGGCGCCCTCGAGCGCGAACATCCACTGGCGCCTCGTGCCGAGCTCAGCGAGTCCGGCGGGGCTCTCGGCCCCGAGGGCGGTGGCTACACCGTCGGTGTCACCGGCGACAAGTCGTTCGCTCGCGGCTGCCATCTCGCCGCTCGTCAACAGCAGGAAGGTCGTCCACCACACCACGAGTGCGAAGGAGAGGAACAGCACAAGGCCGAACAGCAAGCTGCTAGAGGAACGTACCACAGGTCGCGCAGCCTACCGTGTGGTGGCCGCCGGGACGATCGCCGGTAGGATCATCCGTGCCATGCTACGTTGTTTTGCTTCGGCCCTGTCGTTTGCGTTCGCGTCGATACTCGTCGCGACGGTGTCCGCGCAGGAGCAGCCGCTGGTCAAAGTTGCCGATGAGCTGCACGAGTTCGTCGAAGTGCATTGCCTGGATTGCCACGACAGCGATGGGCCCAAAGGCGATCTCGATCTGACGCAGCGGCCGCTGACGGCGGTGTCGCAGTTGTGGCGGTGGAGTCGCGTTCGCGAGCGGGTGGCGTCGCACGAGATGCCGCCGTTGTCGTCAAGCGAAGTCGAAGTGGCAGAGCGGACGGCGTTCGTGCAGCAGGTGGACGCGATGCTCGGGCGTGAAGTGCCGCAGTTGGCCGTCGACCCTGGCCAGGTGACGGTGCGACGGTTGAGTCGCGGGCAGTGGCGCAACACCATTCGCGACTTGCTGGGTGTGGCCGTCGATACCTCCGGGTTGCCGGTCGACGATCTCGGCTACGGCTTCGATTCGATCGGCGATGCGTTGAGTTTCTCGACGCTGCACCTCGAGAAGTATCTGGCGGCTTCGCGGGCCGTGGCAGAATCGGTGTTCCACGGCGAGGACCCGGCCAATCCGCCGCGGCGGTTCTTCGAAGCGGAAGCAATGCATCTGGTGAACAACACCGGTGCGAGCATGAGTGGCGGGGTCGCCAGCATGTACACCAACGCGACCATCGAGCAGGCGATCGAGGTGCCGCGTGATGGTGTCTATCGCATGCGCATCGTTGCTGGCGCGCGTCAGGCGGGCAACGAGCCGGCCAAGTTGCTGCCCGAACTGGATGGCAAGCGACTCAAGGTCATCGACGTCAAGAATCGTCGGTCGCGCGAGTTCGTCATCGAGGCGACGTTGCGCGGTGGTCGGCACAAGGTCGCGTTGTCGTTCATCAACGACTACTACGACCCCAAGAACCCCGACCCGAATCAGCGCGATCGCAACCTGCGCGTGGATTCACTCGAGGTTGTGGGGCCCGTCGATGTGCGAGAGGTCAAGAACGAGCAGCAGTGGTTGCACGCGTCGCTGACCGGTCGCAGTGACGAGGATCGGTTGCGCCAGATGATCGCGGTAATGTTGCCACGGCTGTGGCGGCGCGACGTGACGACTGCAGAGCGCGAACGTTTGCATGCCGCGGGGGTTGCGCGGATGCAGGCCGGCGAGTCGTTGCTGGCCGCACAACGGATGGTCTTGGCGGCAGCGCTGACGTCGCCGTGGTTCCTGTTTCGCATCGAGGACAGGGCGCAGTCGACAGTGTCGGAGCCGCTCGGTGGTGCCGAGTTGGCGACCCGGTTGTCGTACTTCTTGTGGGCGAGTGCGCCGGATGCGGACTTGCTGGCGCTTGGGCGCGGCAAGCAACTGCATGAACCTGACGTGATGGCCAAGCAGGTCGAGCGCTTGTTGCGCGATCGCCGGGCCGAGAGTCTTGCGACGGAGTTTGCCGCGCAGTGGTTTGAGTTGCGCGCGTTGGCAGATCGCACGCCGGACCCCGATCGTTTTGCGGGCTTCGATGATGACCTGCGAACGGCGATGGCTCGTGAGAGCGAACTGCTGTTCTTGGCCGTGTTGCGCGAAGGCCGCGATGTGCGCGACTTGCTCGATTGCGACTTCACCCACGTCAACCGACGGTTGGCGACGTTCTACGGGTTGCCGCACGAAGGCGACCCAGCGGCGTTTGTTCGCACGGAGTTGCGTGCCAAAGATCGTCTGCGCGGCGGCTTGCTCGGCCACGGCAGCATGCACGTGATCACGTCGAACCCGACGCGCACGTCCCCGGTCAAACGCGGCAAGTGGCTGCTCGAGAACCTGCTCGGCCAGGCGCCGCCACCGCCACCGCCGGGCAATGATTCGTTTGCCGACGAAGCGGCGATCGATGACTCCGCCACCTTGCGCCAACAGATGGCGCAGCATCGCAACCGCAAGAAGTGCGCGGTTTGTCACGTGCGCATGGACGCACTCGGATTGGCGATGGAGCGTTTCGACGCGATTGGTCGCTTCCGCACGAAGGACTCGGCGGGTGTCATCGATGCCTCCGGTGAGCTGCCCGATGGCCGCAAGCTGAACGGTCTCGCCGATCTCAAGAAGATCATGTCGGCGGATCCCGCGTTCGTGCGCACCACCGCGCACAAGCTGTTCATCTATGCCGTCGGCCGTGAAATGCGGCCCGTGGATCGGTTGCGCGTCGATCTACGCGTGCGGCAGTTGCTCGAACGCGGCAAGGTCACGATTCGGGATCTGATCCTGGTCGTCGTCAACGATCCGGCGTTCGTGCAACGGCGCAACGCCGTGCATCAACGCTGAGCAATCGCGGCGCGCAGTTCGTCGAGTTGCTCCTGATCGAGCACCCGCGGCACTTTGTGCTGGCCACCGATCTTGCCGCGCCGGTGCATGAACGCGAGAAACTCGCCCGCGGGCATCGAGTCGATGGCAGGGGCTAGCAAGCCGTAGTTGCGATGCGTGGCGTAATCCTCGTTGCCGGCTTGTAGTCGTTGATCGAGAGCGGCGGCGAACTGCGCCATGTCGTCAGGTTCGCGGTGGAACTCGACGAGGTAGTGGTGGCCGCCCATCGCTTCTTCGGCGGTTGGGTAGATCACGCCGACGGCGTATTCACTGACGATCGCATCGGTGGCTGCGGCCGCAGCAGCGATGGCGGCATCGAGTTCGCCGCCACTGACGTGTTCGCCAAAGCCGTTGAGGGTGTGCGCGCTGCGGCCCGCGAAGACGAGGCGCAGCGGTTCGCGCGAGGTGAAGCGCACCAGGTCGCCGACGAGATACGAAACGATCCCCGAATCGGTGGTCAGGACGACGGCGTAGTCGACGCCAGTTTCGATTTCGTCGATCGTGAATCGGTTGGCGTTGTCCTTGCCGAGTTCCGCTGCGGGCACAAACTCGAAGAACGTGCTGCGGTCGAGCAGCGGCAGCATGCCCGCGTCGTCATCGAGATCCTGCACGGCCAACATGCCACCTTCGGAAGCGGAGTAGGTGTCCGTGTAGCGGATGTCCTTGCCGATCAACTCGTGGACCCGATTGGCATAGGGGGCGAACGCGACGCCGCCGTGCACGAACAGTTGCAGGTTGGGCCAGACTTCGGCCAGCGTCTCGACCTTGCGCCCGTTGCTGCGGCAGTGTTCGAGCACCGCTTCGCCAAACAGGATGATCCACGCGGGCACTCCGGCGAGCATGCGCAGGTCAACGTCGGCAGTCTGCGCGGCGGCGGCAGCGACCTTGTCTTCCCAGGACGGCATCGCGCGCACTGCCGCGTCGGGAGCGTGAAGGCCGCGCAGGCAACGAGGCACGTGGCGCGCCATGATGCCCGTGTTGTCACCGATCAAGACGTTGCCTTCCTCACGCAACGCCGTCGAACCACCGAGGAACAGCAGCTTGCCGGCAAACAGTTGGCCGCCGGCTGCGACGAGATGGGGGACGAGCGAATCGAAGCCGCCGCGCCGGTTGTTCTGAATCGTGGCCGAGGTGACCGGTAGATACTTCTCGCCACTGGTCGTGCCTGACGAGATCGCCCAGAACCTGGTGAGGCCGGGCCACACAACGTCACGTTCGCCGCGGCGGGCACGTTGCCACCACGGCTCGAGGCTCTGGTAGGTCTGCAACGGCACCGCGGTGGCGAGGTCGCGCGGCGTGCGCACTTGCGACAGGTCGTGGTCGCGACCGAACGCAGTTTTCTGCAGCCCGGCAAGCAAGCGCTCGAAGACCTGTTGCTGCGGTGCGCGCGGTGCAAGTGCGTTCTGTTGCATCACGCGCATACGGCGCCGGGCCATCCTGGCAGCAACGGTCCCGATCAGGCTCATGCGCCGGCTTCCTTGGCAGTCATGGTGCGTTGGCGATGCTCGTGCGCCGGGCCCTCGAGGATGTGCTCAGCCGGAGTCAGGTCACCGATCGAACGCGACGCGAAGTCGGCCGTCGCCATGATCGAGAGCATCGGGTTGACGCGCACGCTGTGCGGAAACACGCTGCCGTCGGCGACGAACAGGTTGTCGACGCCGCGCACGCGGAAGTCTTCATCGACCACACTGTGTCGATCCGAACCGCGGCAGGCACCACCTTGCGGGTGCGAACTACCAAAGCCGACGAGGTCGCTCTGGCTGCGCATCGCATCGTCGACGCGATCGAGATCCCCTTCGTCGTGGATCGGCACCGGCGTCGCGCATGGCATGAAGACACTCTTGGCGCCCGCCGCGAGCATCGCTCGTGCCGCAGCTTTGCAGCCGTCGCGGAAGTCGCGTAGCTCTTCGTCGGACAGGCGGTAGCGGATGTCGGCGTGATCGAACAGGCGGCGGAACAGCTTGTGGCCGAGGCCGAGGAACACCTCGCCGGTCGGCTTGGTCGGCACGAGCACGCCGAGCGCGGCCATGCGGCGGAAGCGCTGCATGCGTTCGGCGTGGTCGCCGTAGAAGCCCGGCATCGTCAGGGCGAGCGATACCGGCGGGTTCTGGATCTGCTCGATGACGTAGCGATCGCCGATGTGGTGCACGCACATCTGATCGCCGGCGAAGCCGTCGAGGTCTTGGGCGAACTCGCCGAACACGATGCCACCCGCGTTGAATGACGTGCCCTTGCCGGCGCGGCCCTTGTGCAGTCCCGAGCGCAGCAGCAGTTCTGGGGTGTTGATGGCGCCGCCGGCCAGCACGTAGCGCTCGGCGACGATGCGCACCGATTCGCCGGTCTTCTTGTCGCGGCCGAGCAGAGCACGCACGTGGCCGCGGGTGTGCTCGATGCGCACGATGTCGATTTCTGGAACGAGGTCCGCGCCGCGTTGCAACGCCATCGGCACCCACGTCTGCGACGCATCGAGTTTGCGGCCGTAGCGGCAACCGACGTTGCAGTAGCCACAGCCGATGCACTCCTGCATGGCCTTGTCGAAGCCGCCGTGGTCGGCACCGATCTTGGCGAAGCCATCGGCCAACACCGCGGTCGCCGGATTGTGCACCGCGCTTGGCAGAGGACTCACACCAAGAACGGACTCGACGCGCGCGTGACTCTGCTGGAGCAGTTCGCGCGGCAAGGTGCAGCCGTGTTGTTCGAAGCTCTGCCGGATGTCCTCAGGCATGCGGAAGCACACGGCGTTGGTCAGCACGGTCGAGCCGCCGACGCAGTTGCCCTGCAGCACGAACATGTCCGCGTCGTTGTTGGTCTGCGCGCCGCCATCCTTGTAGATGCGCGCGATCATCTCGGGCTCGTCGTGGCTGAAGTCCTTGGGGTGCAGCCACGCGCCGCGTTCTAGCATCGTCACCCGCGCGCCGGCCGCAGCCAGTTGGTAGGCGACGACACTGCCACCTGCGCCCGTGCCAACCACGGCGAAGTCCGTCGTGATCGTCTTTGTCATCCGACGGCCTTGTTGGAATGCGGTGCATCACTGCCCCGTTCATCACTGCGTCGTTCATCACTGCGCCGCTCAGTCATCGTCCGGAAGCCGAGGCTTTTGGCGATGCCGGCGTCCGTGTAGTAGCCCATGCGGATCAGCTGCCGAGCGAGTGCCGGGATCGCGAGCAGGCCCTTTGTCGTCGCGAGGTGGCGCTCCATGAACGTTCGGCGGGCGGCCAACGGCAGGCGCGACAGCGGCCGGCGCAGCCGCAGGCACGGTGCGAACTCGAGGGCGACGAGCACGGCGTGGCTGCGCCAGTGGCGGGGGGAGTCGACGGTGGCGAGGTAGCGGTCGACGTTTTGGGCGACGACGAACCAGCCACCCTCAGGCGGGGCCGGTAGCGTCGCTTCGGCGTGGGCCATCACGGCGCGGGCCTGGATCATGTTGAGGACGCGCAGGCCGCGGGTGCGTGCGTCGCGGCGGCCTCGGCGCCAGGCGAGCCAGCCGAACGGCGACAGTACGAGCCAGATCGGCGCCACGGCGAGCGCCAGGATGGCCAGCAGTGCGATCCGCCCGTTCAGCGACATGTTCTGTATTCCAGGGGCGGGAAGGCCAATTGGGAACCGGCATCTGTTGGATCTGCCGGTGAATGTTGCGGCAAGATACGGCGGCGACCGCAGTTCGATCCGAACGGATTGAGATGGTCAAAGTCCGGTAAGACCGGTGCAATTGTAACCGGTAGGTATCGTTGATCGGGTTTTGGCCTCTGCTGCAGTTCTACTGTTACCGGGACTCGCTGTTCGTCCCCGGTGGTGACTCGCCTTGCCTCAATCCGATTTCCAACGCCGTGCCTTTGCGATTGCGCAGCAGGCACACTCTGCCGCTGACCGTGCCGACGCTCGCATCCTGATGCGAATGGTCGAGGTCGTCGACGAGCGCGACTACGCCGCGCTGCCCCAGCTCTGCCAGGCCTTGCAGAGCAAGTACCGTGACGAGCTTGGGGGCGTGCCTGATAGCGAAGCCGGCGATAAGCCGGCAGACCTGGACCCCGGCGGGCAAGACATCGGCGGGCAAGACGCCGGCGGGCAAGACGCCGGCGAATAACGCGCGGCAAACTACTGGCAGATGACCAGCGACAACCCGTTGCTCAACGACAGCGGCGAGTTGAGCACCGTCTGCATCGCAACGTGCAGGCCGGCCAGTGCCGGGATCGGCGGGATCGGTAGCGGCAACGTGCCGTTGCCGGAGTTGTCGGTCACGATCGGCACGAGCGCGATGATCGCCGCCTGGTTGAACAGCAGGTGACCCTGCGGAATGGCGACCTGATCCGGACCGAGGGCGAGCGCGAGCAAGCCGTTCGTGTTGGCGCCACCACTCCACGTCAGCGTCGCGACCGAGCCTGGGCTGGTCGAACCACTGCCATCCAGCGGCGCGTTGATGCCGGCGAGGCCCATGCCGAACTTCTGGAAGCCGCACACGGTGAACGATTGGCCGGCCGTCGTCGTGCTGTTGCCTTGGCGGTCGGTCGCTGTCAGCGTGAAGCTGACCGTCGCGCCGTTGGTGATCAGGCCGGCGGGCGGGGCGAGGTCGGCACGGAAGAGCAAGCCGCCGAGGAAGCGCAGCGGTGTACTGCCGCTCGTCGTCGTGCCGAGGTTGCTGATCGTCCAGTCGAGCGATGCCGTAGCGACCGAGGTCTCGCCGTCATCAACACACGAATCCTGGATCACGGCGCGCACGACCCACGGGCCGTCGGGGTTGGTCGAGACCGCCGGCAACTGCTCGATGTTGACGAAGCGCGGTGGTTGCGTGTCGGCCGGACCCGTGCCGTAGTAGGCGCGGTTGGTGAAGTTGCCGAACTCGCCTTGGGCGGTGACGAAGTCGAATACGCCATCGCCGTTGAGGTCGCCGACGGCGACATCGAGCGTGGGGTCATTCGCCGAGGAAAAGCCGTTGAAGCCACCCTGGCGGGCAAACGACATGGCGCCGTTGTTGACGTAGAGCTTCTCGGAGCTGGCAGTCAACGTGCCGTTGACCAGGTCGATGAAGCCGTCGTTGTTGCTGTCGACAAACGCCCACTCGTTGTCATCGTTGCCGTTGCCGCCGGTCAGCGCGCTGGTCAGCGACGTGAACGACAGCGTGCCGTTGGGGATGAAGTTGTTGCGCAGGATGCTGTCGGTCGTGCCGGACACGGACAGCATCGCCATGTCGAGGTCGCCGTCGTGATCAAAGTCCGCGGCCTCGGCTTCGTAGCTGAGGCTGCCGCCGCCGGGCAGCAGGCTGGTCGTGACGGTCGGGTAGTGGCCGGTGCCGTCGTTGAGGTAGATCTGTTGGCCGAAGGACTTGCCGACGTTGACGATGTCGATATCGAAGTCGTTGTCGATGTCGAACAGGACGACGTCTTGTTGGTTGGACTTCGGCGACGGCACGATGTGCGTCGCGGTGACGTTGGTGAAGTTGCCAGTGCCGTCGTTGAGGAACAGCTTCAGCTGGCCGTTGTTGAGTTCATCGTTGATGAACAGGTCGTAGTCACCGTCCTGGTCGACGTCGCCGTAGGCGCAGCCCGCGGCGTAGAGGTTGTGGGCGCCGAGGCGCGCGACCGACTCATCCGTGAAGTTGCCCGTGCCGTCGTTGACGTAGAGGCGTTGCTGGCTGTTGCCGTTGCACGAGAAGAACAGGTCGAGGTCGCCGTCGTTCTCGATGTCGAACGCGATCACGAGCGTGCCGCGAATCGCCGTGAACGGAATGCGCGGCGTGCTCTCGTCGACGAATCCCAGGCCCTGGTTGATCTTGTTGATCAGCACCGTTGGCCGGATTGATTGGCCGTTGACCGACAGCACGTAGCCGTTGGCGAACACCAGGTCGAGATCGCCGTCGCCGTCGATGTCTGCCATGATGCAGCCTTCCGAACGAACGACCGGCCCGGTGATCAGGCCGCCTTGCTGTTGGTAGAGATACTGAGCCGAGAGGGACGAGCACATCGCGAGCGCGACGGCCGTGCCGAGGAGTGAGGGGTAGTTCACAGAGAAATGGCGCGGAAGGGTGGGAGGGCAGGGTGCAAAGCGATTCCGCGGCCCGGAGCTTAGCGGAACAACCGCATCACGTGGTCAATCAGGACCAGGTAGGCGTTTTGCTCCAGCGCTTCGGGGCGGAGGAATTGCACGGCGAAGCCCTCCGTGCCACGGAACGGTCGCAGCACCCACGCAGCTTGCATACCCGCGAACGCATACAGCACCAGCCAGCTCGCCAGGGCGATGCGATGGCGCGGATTGCGCTGCACGAGCGGGTGGTAGTGGCGCGCGAGCACTTGTTGCGCGGCCCACGTCGCGACGGCAAACAGGATCGCGTCGAGCAGCGTCAGCAGATACGGGTTGGGGACGCTGATGGAACAGAACACGACAAGTGGCGCCAAGGCACCGAGGGTCAGGCCAAGGGTTGCCTGCGCCGCCAGCAAGCCGCGCATCGCCGCGGCGAAGTCGTCACGCAAACCGAGCACGGCGTTGAGCACGTAGAAGCTCGGCAGGCATAAAAGCGACGTTACGACCAGCAGCAGCGGCACCTTGATCGCGGCGAACACCGCCATCGCGGCGCTGCCGCTCGAAGCGCCGAGTGCGAGGCCGACGAGTGCACTGCCACAGGCGCCGATCGCGACGAGCGCACGTGCCGATGGCACGACGTCGATCCCGCCGCGTAGCAATCGTTCTGTTTGTGCTCGTGCCAGCAAGTGGCCTAGCCCCCGAACAGTTCGGCGATGCTGCGCACGATGCCAGTGAAGATGCTGCCGTCGCGGTCTCGCAAGAACGCAAACGGCAATTCTGGCGAGCCGATGAACGGACGCAGTAGCCATCCCATCTGGGCGCCGACGATGCCGTAGACGAAGCACCAGACCCGCAGCACGCGACTCGTGCGTTGGTTGGCGGATGCTGCCGCGGCAACATCGACGGATGTGGCTTCGAACATCGTGATCGTCGCGCTGCGCAAGATGACAAAGCCGAGCACGCCGCCGACGACGAAGAACGCGACGTTGAGCAACTTCATGAACGCGTAGCTGTCGGTGCTCGCGGCGAAGAACGCAAACACGGGGCCGAGGCTGGCGATCACGGCGAGGTGCACGACGTTGGCGAGCAACATCAGCCGTAGCGTGTTGCCCATGTCGAGCGGCAGTCGTTGCAGCGCGGCAAACACGTAGAGCGACGGGAAGGTCACCAGCAGTGTCAGCACAAACAGGAGTGGCACTTTGGCCGCCACGGACAGCATCTGCAGGCCGGCGCCTTCCGAGCCTTGGAAGATGCCGAACGTGCTCAGGCTGACCCCGTAGATCACGCCGAGCAGGATCGCGAGGCGGACGAAGCGGCCGGTTGGGACTTCGATGCGCCCCGCGGCAAAGGCCTCGCTGCGCAGGTAATCACCGCGTAGGACGCGGTCGAGGGTTTGCAGCATCGTCGCTGCCGGAGGAGGGTCGATCGCAGACATGGGTTCCTGGTTACTCTACTTTGCTATGCAAAGCAAGTCCCGGCGACCTGCTCGGGGAGGGGTGGAGGAGCGGCGTTACAGGGGCGATGGACGCGGCCCGCCGCGCATTGCGGGCGGGGTAGTGGTCGCGCTAGTGCCCAAGTGCACCGCGGTCTTGTCGGGTCACCTGCGACACTTCTTCCAACCCGTTTGTTACCGGACCGCAATCGGGTCATAACAAGGGCGCTTCCCTCTCACGTGCTCCAATCCCTCGGAGCCACGCATGTTTACCTTTCGTCTGATCGGTGCTGTAGCCCTCACGGCCGGCATCGCGACCAGTCAGCTCAACGCCTTCGTCTTCTATCCTCAGGATCCTGAGCGGCAGACCGTCACTTGCACTTCGTACGTCGGTAGACCCGATGGCACGAACCAGGCGGAAGCACTGATGGAAGTGTCGACCGAACACTTCCGTGGTGTCGGCGATTCGAGTGGCCCCGATGGGGTTTATCTGTTCGGCGTCTATCACTGGATCGCCGACGAGAAGCTGTCGACGTCGGAGACCTACGACCTCGTTGTTCGCACGGCCAACCCCACGGGGCCAGGTCCGGACATGTCCGCGGGCGGCCAGAGCCTGCGCATCAGTGGCTTGTCGACGCCGCCGTCGCTCAGCCCGTCGCGCGGCACGTGGATCACCTACGATGGCTTCGGCCTGGGGACGCCGCTCTGGATGATGTCGTGGTTCGGCGGCTCGGGTCCGCTCGAAGGCCGTTACTACGTCGGCGTCGATTTGCCGAACAGTCCCTCCTGGCCGGCAACGGATGGCCATGCGCTGTTCCGCGCGGATCTGCTCAGCGCCAATACGCCAGCGACTCTAGGTGAGAACGAACGTCTCGGCGCGCCGGACCCGACCTGGGGTGGGAGTGCCGGCGGCGCTCCGTACTCGACGCCGTGGACCTACATTCTCGGCCCAATGGTCGCTTCGCCCAACCTGCACGTCGGCGGCATCGACCAACTGAGCTCGCGTCTCGGTGCGCCGGGCGCCAACCTCGGCATGAACGGCCTCTACCCGGATATCATGGGCAACCCGCGTTGCGACGGCCTGATGTTCCGCGTGACGGATGCCATCGCTCCTGACGGTCTCGTCCTCATGGGAGCGCAATACGCGTGGCAACCGCCCTACAACCACGCGCCGCTCTACAGCGTGCTCTACGGCCACACCTTCATCGGCCTCGGTTCGGTGCCAATCCCGCTCGGCGCCACGATGCTGACCAACGGCGAAGTGGACGTTGCCGTCGCCCTGCCCAATACGATCCCAATCGCGATGAGCGGCATGGACATGATCCTCCAGAGCGTCGTCTGGGACGTGCCGGCCAACCTGGCCCAATGGACCAACGCGCAAGCCGTGCACATGTAACGTGGGCACGCCTTGAACTGTCCGTACCGTGCCAGGTACATTCCGGACAGTTCACGAGCGCTTTGATCCAATGATGAATGAGGTTCCCACTCCCGAGGCGATGCACGAAATGGTGCGTCCCCTCGATGATCTCGACCGCAAGGTGCTCGGTGGGCTCGTCGCGCTGTGGATGGCGCAGCCCGACAAGATTCGCGACAAGGAGTGGACGTCGGAGTGCTTCGTGCACGTCGCGACCGTTGCCCACGGCTTTGACGAGAACGGCGGCGCGACCTCAGAAGACGTCGAAGTGATCCGCAAGTTCGCCGAAGCGCGCATGCCCGACGTCCTACGCGTCGGCTTCGCCCTCTTCGTCCGGGTCGCCAGCGACCTGCAAGAACGCGAAGGCGGCTTCAGCTTCGAGAACGCCCAAGAGTGCGTTCGCGTCTACCTCGAACCGCAGCCGCCAAACTGACCGTACGGTCAGTTCAGCCGACGACATTCCAGGCGTTGGCTGGCTACTTCTTCGGGCGTTGGAAGATGTGCACGGCCATCGAGTGCACGGACTCGGCGGCTTCCATCAGCGCTTCGGGGAGCGTTGGGTGGGCGTGGATGGTCTGGGCCATGTCGGAGACCGTGGCGCCCATCTCGATTGCGAGCGCGGCTTCGGCGACGAGTTCCGTCACCTCGGGGCCGATCATGTGCACGCCGAGTAGCTTGTCAGTGTTCTTGTCGCCGACGACCTTCACCCAGCCTTCGGTCTCGTTGAGCGACATGGCGCGGCCCGAGGCGCCGAACGGGAACTTGCCTTCAACCGGCTCGAAGCCCTGTTCCTTCGCTTCTTCGGCCGAGAGGCCGACGGAGGCGATTTCGGGGTCGGTGAAGATCACGGCCGGGATGCAGGCGGGGTCGTAAGCCGAACCCTTGTCGCCGGCAATCGCGGATGCAGCGACGAGGCCTTCGTGCGAACCCTTGTGGGCGAGCATCGGTTGGCCGGCGACATCGCCGATCGCGTAGATGCCGGGCACGTTGGTCTGGCGGGTGTGGTCGACGTTGATGAAGCCGCGGTCGGTGACGTCGACGCCAACTTCTTCGAGGCCGAGGCCCTTGCCGTTCGGGAAGCGGCCGACGCACGACAGCACAACGTCACATTCGAACGTCTGCTCCTTGCCGTTGACCTCCGCCGTCACCTCGATGCCACCCTTGACCTTCTTGTAGCCAACGGCCTTGGTCTTGAGGTGCACGGGCAGCTTCTTCTTCTTGAGCGAACGGCCCATCTCCTTGGAGAGTTCCGCTTCCATGCCCGGCAGGACACGGTCCATGAACTCGAGCACGCGCACTTCGGTGCCGAGCTTGTGGTAGACGAGGCCGAGCTCGAGGCCGATGTAGCCGCCACCGATGACGATCATGCGCTTCGGCATCTTCTTCGGCGCGAGCGCTTCGGTCGAACCCCAGACGTTCTTGCCGTCGAACTCGAACCCGGGCACCGAGATCGGCGTGCTGCCGGTCGCGACGACGATGTTCTTGGCTTCGATCGTCTTCTTGCCGTCCTTCGACGTGACCTCGACCTTGCCTTTCGCGACCACCTTGGCGTCGCCCATGATCGTGTCGATCTTGTGGTTCTTGAGCAGGCCGCCGACGCCGGACGTCAGCTTGTTGACGATGCCCGCCTTCCACGCGACCAGCGCGTCGACGTCGAGGCCTTCGTACTTGGCTTTGATGCCCATCACATCCGCGGTCTGGATCTTGTGAACCAGCTTGCTCGCGGCGATCAGGGCCTTGCTCGGAATGCAGCCGACGTTGAGGCAGACGCCGCCGAGATTCTCTTTCTCAACGACAGCAGTCTTGAGGCCGAGCTGGGCGCAACGGATGGCGCAGACGTAGCCGGCAGGGCCGGCACCGATCACGAGGACATCGTAGGTCATGGTTTGGGGCAAACAGGATAGGGTCCGCCCGGTCCCATTCCAAATGCAGACCGGGGCCAATCGTCAGGCCGCGCGGATTCTGCGGTGCCGCGGGGGCCTCGCGGTCCGGCTGTCAGATGTGCCGCAGAGGAATCGGGCTGACGCCCTCTTCGTCGTGCGCCAGTTCTTCGAATTGGCCGCTGACCGGGTTGTAGTGGTGCACCATGCCGGTCGCGATGTCGAAGTACCAGCCGAATACCTTGAGTTCGCCGGTCGCCAGCAGCGCCGCGATGCCCGGGTGCGTGCTCAGGTTGTTGATCTGGACCAGCACGTTTTCTTCGATCGCGGCCACGAGGCGCTCTTCGCCTTCGAGGTTCTTGTACTTGTGGTGCACGATCTGCCGCGTTGCATCGGCGTGGTGCAACCACTGGCGAACGGACGGCAGCGGCTCGAGTGCTTCTGGCGTTTCCATGATCGCCTTCATCGCGCCACACTGTGAGTGGCCGCAGACGATGATCTGGCGGATGCCGAGCACCTGGACGGCGTATTCAATCGTCGCCGCTTCCCCGCCAGCATTCGTGCCGTGCGGCGGAATGATGTTGCCGGCGTTGCGCACGAAGAACAGATCGCCTGGCTCCGACTGCGTGAACACCGTCGGCATGACGCGCGAATCGGCACACGTCACGAACACGGCCATCGGCTTCTGCTGCCGGCGCGCCATGGCCTCGTAGTTGTCCTTGTTGTCCGGGAAAACGTTGCTCTGGAACTTGTGGACGCCGTTGACGAGTTTTTTCATGTGCAGTCACGCCTGCGGATCGCAGGTCGAGGCACAGTAGGCGGCGACGCGCGCCGGCAGTACTACAATCGATCAGATCGAAGTGCGTTCCGCACGCGGCGCTGCACATCGGGAACAACGTCGCGTTCAAACCACGGATTCTTGCGTAGCCAGATGTTGTTGCGCGGACTCGGGTGCGGCAGTGGCGTGATGCGACGCTTCGCCAACGTCTTGAAGTCATGCACGGTGTTCGTGACTTCGGACTTCTTCATGTCGAGGTGCCACGCCATCGCATACTCGCCGATGACGAACGTCCAACGCAGCTCGGTCATCATCGCCATCAGTGAGGCGCGCCACTTCTCGGCGCATTCCGGCCGCGGCGGCAGATCGCCGCTCTTGCCGGTGCCCGGGTAGCAGAACCCCATCGGCAGAATCGCGACTCGCTGCGGGTCGTAGAACGTGTCGCGATCGACGCCGAGCCACTCGCGTAGCCGTTCGCCACTGGCATCGTCGAATGGCACACCCGATTCGTGAACCTTGCGACCCGGTGCCTGGCCGGCGATCAGGATGCGCGCCGACTTGTGCACCTGTAGCACCGGCCGCACACCATGCGGCAGATGATCGACGCAGATCTCGCAGGCGCGAACGTTGCGCAGCAGCTGGGTGTCGGATGTCACGGTTGACTCGCTAGTCTAGTGGTGATGGCACGGTTGCGATCGAAGTTGGAGATCAAGGACGGCCCCGATGGGCTCGAGATCCGGTTGCCACGACGGTTTGCCAACTCGTCGGGCGGGGTCGTTCTGTTGACCGGTACGATGTTCGTCTTTGGTGGGCTGTTTGCGTTCGCTGGCTGCAACACGTTGATGCAAGGATCGGACGATCCCGACTCCGCCGGCGGCTTGGCCATGATCGTCGGTCTTGGGTTGTTGCTCGGCGCGTATCTCTTGTCCTGCTCGCGCGCGAGACTCGTGGTCGGGCTCGATGAGCTTGTCATCTACGAGAACATCGGCCCATTGGTTCGGCGGAAGCCGATTCCCTTGTATGACCTCGAAGGGCTGCGCGTCTACGTGTCGGCGCAGACGGGGCGCAGCATCCCGACCGCGCGCTTGGAGCTGTGGTGGCGCGACCAGTCAGAGGCATACGTGCTCGGGATGTACAGCGCCCGCATCCTTGGCCAGGTCGCGGAACGGGTCGCCGAAGAACTCGAGTTTGTCGGCGAAGGTGACGACCCGACCGAGCGCGACTACTACTCGCCAAAGGCCGCTGACGAGCGCCAGCCGCTTGCGGTTGCCTTGCAGGCCAACGATGCGCCGGCCACGCGCGCCGAGCCGGACGGCAAACGCGCTCACGTCGAATACAACGACCACGGTCTGGTCATGACGATTCCGCCTAGTGGCATGAGGCGACATCATCACGCAATCCTGCCATTCGGCGCCGTCTTCTTCCTGGCGGGCGCATTCTTCGGAGTGATGCTCTACCTGAAGGGGGAAGAGGAGGGCATCCCGCAGGCATTCATGTTTTTGCCCGCCACGTTCGTCGTCGTCGGCTTCTTCTTGATGGTGTGGCCGTTGGCGATGGCGCGACGATCGTCAGTCTTCGAGATCGTTGGCGACGAGTTGATTGTGCGACGCAAGGGCGGCTTCTTCGGCGAGAAGAAGCACGTGTGGAGCAAGGACAAGATCCAGGACATCGAGGTCGCCGACAGCACGGTCTGCGTCAACAACCGCAACCTGCGCGAACTGTCGATCAGGGTTGGCTACATGGGGCGCGGCATGTTGACCGGGCGCGATGAGGTCGAGTTGCAATGGGTCGCGGCGAAGTTGCGCGACGGCATGGGCATGGCGCCTGCAGTGGACGACGATTAGGTGTGTTCCAGCCTGGTGGCCGTCACTGTTTCGTCGAACGAAACCGGCGACGAGCACCAAACACCAGGTCCGAGAAGCCGGAGATCGCAGCTTCGAACTCGAGCAAGGTCATGTTCTCTGAGTCGCACATTCGTGGGATCGCGAAGGCAGGATCCCGTTTCGTTGCCAGGCCGAAGTCCGTGGTCACGGCGCTCTCCATGCCAAGGCCTGAAAGCCACTCAGCCTGCCACGTGGCGTGTACTCCAGACGGGTAGCAGAAGTGCCGGCGCGAGGGCATGCCCAGATCCGCCAGGATCTGAACGTTGTCTTTGATCTCTTGTTCGGCAGTTTGCCGGTCGTCTAGCGGGAACCGATGGCGGTGCGTGTGCAGTTGCACGTCGAACCCTCTCGCGTGCATGTCGGCCGCCTCCGAGCTGGTCATGAAGGTCATGATGCGTTGGCTCTTGGCGTTGTCGGCGTCATAGCCACAACGTTTGGCGGTCGAGAAGCAAAGGTCTTCGCGCCCTTTGGCGTCGAGGCTGGAGTCGCCCTGGTCCACAATCTGCCGACCGTCCATCTGCTCGCCGTCCATTTGGGTTGACGCCTGCTGCAGGATGTAGGGAATCATCAGGTTGAAGACGAAGGTCTGCTTCTCCATGTAGTAGGTCGAGAGGTAGAACGTCGCCGGGAAACCGTGCTCCTCGAGAACCGGCAGCATGTGGGCGTAGCTGCTATAGAAGCCATCGTCGATCGTGATGACGACCGCCCGCGAAGGGAGCGTGCCTTCCCGCAAACGGCGCAGCCCTTCGTCGAGCGACAGCACGTTGGCGCGCCACTTCTTCAGGAAGGCCATTCTCGCTCGGAACGTCTCGGGCGTCATGAATGTGCCCGGGCTCAAGCGGTGCTCACGTTCCTGCGAGATGCCGTGGTAGCACAGGATCCGGAGTCGATTCGCCGTCAGCTTTGCGGCCAGTTTGAAGGTCGCTGTAGCCTTCGCGAACTGGAGAGCCGCAGCTTTGACGGTTTGACGAGCATCCGGCTTGGGCATGAATCCTTGCCACGTTCCCACGGTGGCGTGGAAACGTCAACACGCAACGGACGGCCCGAACGCGGTCAGATTCGCTGCGCCCTAGGCGCCCTGCACGGCATCCCGATACGCGGCGAGTACACCGGTTGCCGTCTTGGTCCAGGTCAGTTCGCGGGCTCGGTTCATCGCGGCGGTGCGGATGCTGGGCCAGATCGGCACGTAGTTGTCGACGGCATCCACGATCGCGGTGGCCATCGAATCGAGATCGTGGGGATCGAAGTAGCGGGCGTGCTCACCACCTGCTTCGGGCATTGCCGACGTGTTGCTCGTGATGATCGGCGTGCCGAGAGCGAGCGACTCCGTGACTGGGATGCCCCAGCCTTCGACGATGCTCGGGTAGATGCACATGTCGGCGCCGGCATACAGTGCAATCAGATCGGCCTGACTCAGGTAGGGCAGGAAGCGAACGTGTTCGAGTACGGATGCCTTCTGGGCACGTTCCTTGAACCGATCGATGTTGTTGCCGAGGCCGGAGACCAGCAGCAGGTGGGGGAGGTCCGGTCGTCGTTCGCGAGCGAGCGCAAACGCTTCGATCATGCGGCCAGTGTTCTTGCGCTCCAGGCCCGCGCCGATGGCGAACATGTAGGGACGATCTTCGGCGTATTCCTTGCGGGCTCGATCACCCGCCCCGTCGGGAGCTCCCTTCAGTACTTCGGGATGCAGGCCGTTGAGCGAGAGGCGCACCTTGTTCGGGTCGCATTGGTAGCGCTCGCAGATGTCGCGTTTGCTCCATTCGCTGACGGTCAGGATGACGCTCGCGTCGTTGACCACACGCTGCGTGACCTTGCGTGCGTACTTGAGGAACGGGTCATGCAGGTCGTCCGGATACCAAGTCACGATGACGTCGTGGAGGGACACGACCATGGGTGGTCCCCGCCATACACGCCAGCGTGGCGGTAGTGTGTTGTAGGTGCCGTGGTAGACCGACACCTTGTCCCGCCGGATTCGCCAAGGCATCTGCAGCCGTTCCCACAGATGGAGACGACCTCCCGGCATGTCGGTATGCACGGCGCGTTGATTGGATGCCAATACGAACGCGTTCTTGGTGTCCGGTGCGAGCACTCTCTGGTGGTAGAGCAGGAACTCGTCATCTGGCGCTAGCGCTGCGAACTCGCGTGCCAGGTGTCGGACGTAGAGTCCAATGCCGCGAGGTTCGGGGCGGAAGCCTTCGCGTGCGTCGATGCCGATGCGCATGGGGACTAGTTGATCGCGGAGCTGAGAAGAGGTGACACGGGCGCGGACTGTAACGAACCGGGCCTTTGTGTCGCCAATCGATTCTGCCGGCTGTTGTGCTGCGACCGGGCCACCGCCTGCTAGTGGTTTTTCGGGAGGCTGGCTTGGGCGCGATGCTTCTCTGCCCAGCGGATCATCGCTTTCCTGGGCCACACCATGCAGTACTCCGTGGGCACGTACTTGCCCTCCTCATAGAGCCGCCGTCTCGTCGCGGACTTGGCCAATGCCCCGCTGTCAGGGTTGGGTGCTATGCGGAAGAAGCTCGCTCCGTTCTGCTCCGGTTGCTCGCGGATGTAAGCCAAACGAGGGCTCACGTCTTTCAGCGCGGGATCCAAGAACCACGGTGTCGACACCAAGCCTCTGCAGTCAGGGGTGACCTTGAGCATGTCGGCCACGTTGAGATACAGGGCGAGCCATCCTTGCGGAGTGAAGTGGTCGAGCTCTGCCTGGTGGGTGTGATAGAAGTAGAACTCGGAGTTGCCGCCAGTCTTCGCGAGGAGCCAAAGCACTCTGCAGAACTGACTGATGCCACCGTGAACCATCAGGGACCGTGAGAACCCTGAGTGGGCTTGAACGACCTGCGCCCCTGCTGGGAACATGACGTGGCGGCACAGCGCCAGGTCCTTCATCAGGAGATCGTTGACGGAGTCGTAGTCCGCAAACTCTGGGTCTTCGATGTTGCTCCGGATGCGAGCGAACGATGTTTCGAAGCACTGCCGGACTCCGTCGACGTAGTGGAACTTCTTGGCCCGCGCCTCGAAGTCATCCATCAGGTGCAGCATGACGATGCGCTGAAAGACCCCGAATTCCTTGCTGCCGAACTCCTGCGTGATGCTGGCCCACGTTGCGGCAAGCTCGTCGCTGGCGTGGTGGTAGTGCTCGGTCTTGCCGATTGCGTCAAGCATGCCGATGACAGCTTGCGGGCTGTGCTTCGCTAGCAGCGCTTCCGATCCTGTGCTGAGTTCGGTGATGAGCTGCGATGACGCGGTCATTGGCAAACGGCTTCTGTCTGAGATGAGGTGGGGTTCGACGTGGCGGTGCTGTCCGTCCGGTGGGTCTGCGGTGAGACGGTCCCGTAGTCGTGACCTTTGGTCAAGCTTGCGTCGAGCCCATGGTCAAGTCGTTCGCGGCGCGGGCGATGGAGCGGCGGATGCCAGCAGTAGTCCCGCCCTGGCGCAGCCAGCTCATCAGTAGTAGATGGCGTCGGGCCATGGTGCTGCGCTGAGCAACGTGCGGGAGGCCCACGGTTCGTGCCTTGTTGTCGCAAGTCAGAACGTCGGTCATCGCACGCGCGGTGTTGCGGACATAGCCTTCGTCCACGTCACGAGTGATTGCAGCGAGGTTGCTCGCGTCGAGCGCGAACATGCTTTCGAACGGTGGTGGGATCAGGGCGCCGCGGCCGTGGCGCAGTTGTTCGCTGGCGGCGCCGACGTCGCTGAGCACGAGTGGCAAGCCTTGGCGAATGGCCTCCCAGACGGCGAGGCTGCAACCTTCCCAGAACGACGGCAAGAAGAACGCGTCGGCCATCGCGTAGAACGCGTCGGGGTCGGGGCGGTGGCCGGCGAACACGATGGCGTCTTCGATGCCGAGCCGCACGGCGTCACTGCGCACGGTCGCCGCGAACATCGGGTTCATCTCGCTGCCGAGGCAGACCAGCTTTGCCGTTGGCTGATCCGCGCGCACCCTGGCAAGCGCCTCGACAGCGACGCGGTGTGCTTTGGCCGGTTGCAACGAGGCGACCTGCAAGAACACGAAGTCGTCGTCGCCAAGCCCCAACTCGGCGCGCAGTGATTGCCGCGTATCGGCTGCAACGTCGGTCGTCTCAGTGATGCCGTTTTCGATGACGAGCATCTTCTGCACGTCCAACTGCAGGCGCAGATCGGCGTAGCCGAGGGCCTGCGCCGAGACGCAGGCGTAGGCGGCTGTGTGTGCGTCCGCGGTGCGATACGTGTTGATCTCGTCGGGCTCCAGCCAGACGTAGCTGTTGTGCACGACTTGCACGAACGGCACGTGTTGTTCGTGCGCGACGTTGGCGCCGAACGTGCTCGCGTGCGCGCTGACGACGTGCCAGTTGCCGAGCTTCAGGTTTTCCTTGTAGGCCGCCTCGGTGCGTTCGTCGAGCTCGACCGTCACGATGCGCTCTGGTAGTTCGGCGGTAGTGGACGTGCCGTCCAGCGCGAGCAAGCCCACTTCGCAACCGAGCTCGATGAGGCTCGTGGCGAGATCCTCGACGACGCGTTCGAGGCCGCCCTTGCCAAACGTGTCGAGTTGCAGCAGCACACGCATAGGCGTGGCACTCGTGGCCACCGTGGGCACGACGCGCTGCAGTCGTTCCGGATTGCGCGTGCGGCGGAAGAAGCTGCCGTTGCTCGCGAAGTGTTGCGCAAGCAGCAGCGTGTCGGCGTTGGCTGCGCCGCGGAAGACCGTTCGCGTGAACACTGCGAGGCGAGCGGCGGTGTCGGCGTCGCTGGCGAACGCCGCGACCGGTAGGTTGCCGAGCTGTTGGTGGGCGCGGTAGACCTCTTGGCTGTCAGCGAACCAGCACGCGATGGTCGTGTTGTTGGAAACGCCGTCGAGCGGCAGTGTGGCGAGCGTTGCGGGCGTGACGGCGAGCAGCACCTTGTCGCCGTTGTCGTCTGCACACGTCGAAGCATCCACCAACGGCTGCAGCGATGCGTCGGCGGGTAGCAGTGGCTGCAACCAGCTGCGCGTTTCGTCGTCTGCAACCACCTGGAACGGCGCCTTGCCCCATTCGGTGCGCTCACGCTCGTAGCCCATCAGGACCTTGGCGCGTTCCTGGATCTTCAGTTCGCGTGCGCGCGCGCTGAGCGTGTTCTCGTGCACGCGGTAGCGATACAGGATGTCGTCACTGCCGAGATGTTCGATGGCGAACAGCCGGTTGATGCGCATCCAGTAGTCGTAGTCCTCGAGTCCGAGCTCGGGGTTGTAGTCGCCAAGTAACCGGCCGACCTGGCCGCGATACATGAAGCACGCGCCGATGAAGTTGTCTTCGTAGCGATTGAGGTCGTGGGTGCTGCGGTTGACGCGAACGACCGACAGGTTGCTCTTGTCGGTTCGGTCCATGACGCGGAACTCGCCGCCGACGAGCGGTTCGCCTTGCTCGTCGATCAGTTCGTAGTCGGCGTAGACCATCGTGACGTCCGGTTTGTCGCGCAAGAAGCCGACGAGTCGCGTCAGCTGGTCTTCGTGCATGACGTTGTCCGCCGACGTCCACGTGAAGAACTCACCGGTCGCAAACTCGAAGCCGGTGCTCAGGGCTTTGGGGAGGCCTTGGTTGGCTTGCGTCACGATACGCACGCGCGGGTCTTCGACAAACGGTTGCAGCGCGGCATGCAGATCGTCAGAACTGCCATCGTCGACGATGATCAGTTCGAACGGTGCGTAGGTCTGCGCGAGCACGCTGCGGACTGCGCCCGCGACCATGTCCGCCTGATTGAATACCGGCAGCACCACACTGACGAGATCCGCGTGTTCGACGCCGGCATCGGCCGCCGCATGCCGCACCGTCTGCGAACCGAAGAACGCATCCTGCCCCGTCCACTTGAGGATGCGGCGTTGCATCGAGTTGGGCAGCAGCTGGTAGATGCCCTTCTTGACGGCGCGGAACCACGGCCCCGGGCCTTCGCGCATCTTGCGCAGCGTCACCATCGCGATCCACACGAACCGATCCCGGCGGCTGCCGAACGGAACGAGTTTGCGGTAGATGCTGCTGGCCATGCGCACGGTCACGATGACGCGCCGCCGTCAGTTTGGCAACGTTCGAGATCGACCCTGCGGACGTGAACACGAGGAGCCTTCCCGACGCGCACTTGCGATCTCTCGCGAACGCGTATGTGCGGGTGCCTCGCCGACGCGTAGGTGCGATTTCTCACCAACGCGCACGTACGGTGCCTGGACCATTTTCACCTCATTCGCGGCGGAGCCGCGAATGAGGTGAAAATGGTCCAGGCACCGTACGTGCGGCTTCGCATCTGTCGGCGGCTACGAGTAGTTCGTGTAGCCAACTGGCGCTCAGCAGCCAGATGGGGCCGACCCAGTGGAGCAGCAGACGCGGCAAGCTCGACCGGATGTGGTGTTCGAGGTCCGGTTCCGGCGACAGCACGAACGGCACCGCCGTGGCTGTGACGCCGAGCAATGCAAAGATCAGGACGCTGCGATCGTGGAGCTTGATGCCGCAGTGCTTGGCGACCGCGAGTGCCGCGAACGGAATCAGTAGCGTGGTGCCGAGGCGCAGGCGACTGATGCCAAACTCGAAGACGCCCGCGAAGTATGCCGGCAGGTTGGCGAGGCCGGCGAAGGCGCCGTCCGCCTGACGCATGTAGACGGCCATCGTGCCGTTGCCTTCGGCGAACATCGGTCCGAGCCATTGCACCGCGAGCAGGCCGAGGAACGGGACCGCCGCGAGCAGCAGCCAGCGGTTGCGTCCCGTGTCGAGGCGCGGCGCAAGTTTGACGACGCCCAAGTGCAGGGTTGCGAACGCGGCGATGACGACCGGGAGCGTCATGTAGAACGATGGCTCGCGGTGCAGCAGTGCGGCGCGCACCGGTTCCCAGACAAACGCCGTGACCGTCAACGCCACCGTTCCGATCATTAGCAGCGAACGTTCGGAGCGCGCGTATGCGACGGCGAGCGCGAGCAACGCGTACGCCTGCCCTTCGGGTTTGGCGGCGAGCATCAGCGTGATCCCGAGGGCAAACCACAGGCTGTGTCGGTTGAGCAGGCCTGCCGCGGTTGTGGTCGTCGCCAACAGCAGGATGCATTCGCCGTACCCCGAGTCGACGGCGCCGCCGCCTGGTGTCAGTAGCGATGGCGTGACGGCGACCGCTGCGGTGATCGCGACGCGCAACAGCGGTGCGATGCGGCGACGTTGCAGCGCCGTCGAGACGACCCCGATCAGCAGCATGTAGACGAACGGCAGAACCACGCGGCCGAACTCCGGCGCCAATCGTTCGACCATCGCGACCAGCATCGGTAGCAGCAGCGGATAGTCGGGGCTGTGGTGGAACACGCCTTCGGTTGCGAAGAACGGCTGTTGCAGCGTGGGGGAGTTCTCCAGCCAGAAGACCTTGGCGTCGAACGAGGCGGCGCCATCCCAGTGTCGCGATGGCGTCGAGAGCGCGCCGTGCCACAGCATCACGAACGCGCCGCAGATCACGAGCCATGCGGCGGCGCGCGCCCATCGTGGTGATGGCGACTCGTCCGCGATGCGGACGCGGGTTGCGATGGTGATGCCGAAGCCGAATGCCACCGGCAGCCACCAGTCGGGGATGCCGTCGCCGCGCACCCAGAAGCACGCACCGGTCCAGAACAGCACGATGCTGAGTAGGAGTCCTGTGACGATGCGTTCCATCAGTTGGTCCGCGTGGTCAGGAGCAAGCCCTTGCCTTCCGTGCCCTGCAACGTGATCAGGCCACGTTCCCCTGAGGGCGTGGTGCCAGAAGCGATGGTGCGGCCCGCAAACGTCGACGCGCCCGGCGGCACCTTGCGTTCATCGACGACGAGGCGCGGCGCGAGCAGAGCCGCCGCAAACTCGAGCGCGCCGTCGCTCGGCCACCGCCACAGGATGACGCTGTCCTTGTCGGTGTTGGCGAGCAGCCACTCGAGTTGCTCGGCGCCGGGGATCTTCGCGTCTTCTAGCAAGAAGCGCGCACCGCCCTTCTGTTCGTAGAGTTCGATCTCGGCCAGTCGCCGCCCGATTACGCGGGTCGGGTAGCGGCCGACGCCGATCGCAAGGTGGGCAAGGAGCAGCGCAAGCAGCACGATGCCACCCTTGCCTGCTCGCAGATTCACGCGACTCCTTCCGTGCGTGTTATGGGCCGGCACAGGTCTTGGAGCCACAGGTCGCGGCCGCCGTCGGCATGTTCGTTGCGCCGGTTGTCTGTGGTGTCGGCGGTCGCCGCGAGCACCGTGCCGATCTGGGCGCGAACGGCATCCGCGGTCGGCTCACACAAGTAGAGGCCCGGCGTGTCGCGATACGCGTCGTATGCCGGCAGGTCACTGGTCACGACGGGCATGCCGCACGCGAGTGCTTCTTGGATGACGACCGGGAAGCCTTCGTTGTGTGATGGCAACACGAACACGTCAGCTGCGTGATACAGCGTCAACACGTCCGCCTGCGGGCGCGGCTCGAGGCACGTGGCGCCACGGTTGCGAATGTGCTCCATCATCTGCGGCGTGCCGGGGCCGCAGAATACCGCTTCGAACGTGCCGTCTTGGCTGTCGAGCAACACGTCGACACCCTTGTGTGGCAGCAGTCGCGACACGCACAAAGCGCGCGGCCGTTCGTCCCAGCCGAGCTGCTTGCGTGCCGTCGCGCGTTGCTCGGCGGTCGGCGGGGTAAACAGCGTGACGTCGAGCGGGTTGGCCAAGAACTGTACCTTCTCGGGTTTGCCGCTGAGTCGCACGAGTAGTTGTTCGACGTCCTGGTTGTAGGGGATCAGCTTGTGCGAACAGCGCGCCGTGATGCGGCCGAGGGTCGCCATCAACGTGTGCATCAAGAAGTTCGCGACGCGCGACTTGTACTTCAGGATGCCGCCGTGGTCGGTGCAGATGCACTGCTTGCCGCGCATGCGCGCGATGACCGATGCCGTCGGCGAACCTGGGAACACCAGTCCATGCACGTGCACGAGGTCCGCCTTGCCGACGGCGCGCCACAGCCACCAGATCAGCGTGGGGGCAAACAGCGGATACGCGATGCTGAAGAGTTGCTCGACGATGTGCCACGCCCAGACGCGGCGGATCGTCAGACCTTCGTGCGGTTCGATGTCCTTGCCGGCGCCTTTGCCGTTGCTGGTGATCCACGTCACCGTGTGGCCCGCTGCCAAGAACGCGCGCGCCTCCATCAGGACGAGGTTCTCCACTCCGCCGATGTGCGGTGGGGCTTGGTGGCTGACGAGGAGAACGTGCATCTGCCACGATTCTGGCGGTCGAACGGCGCGGTGCAACGGTATGGTTCTGCGCGAGTGCATCTCGAACGCAAGAAGGTTGGCTGCAAGGGCGCGTGTTGGTGGGCTGCGGCCCTGCTGATCGGGTCCTGGCTGCTCGCTGCTGGGTATTTGATTGGCCTGCCTGAGGAGGTGTTCACGACGAACCTGATCGTCGACGACAGCCTCTACTTCACGGTTCCGGCGCGCAACTTTTGGCTGGGTAGGGGGCTGTCGTTTGATGGCCTCGAACTGACCAACGGCGTGCAGACGCTGTGGATGCTGGTCACGCTTGGTCTGGCCGGGGTGATCTCCGACCCGATGTTGCTGCTGCGCAGTCTGGTCGCGACCTCGGCATTGTGTTGGCTGTTGGCGGGGCTCGGGCTCTACGGGATCTTGCGGCAGCGCTCACGCGCCGGCGCCGTGTTTGCGGCCAACGGCTTCTTGTGGGCGGGCGTGCATGGGCGCGTCGCGTTCATGGGCATGGAGAACGGTGCGACGGCGCTCGTTGCCGTGTTGGTCTTGGCGGTCGGTGCTCGCGTCGTGAAGAACGGCTGGACCGCGCGCGGCTGCCTGGCACTGGGCGCGGCGATTGCGTTGTGCGCCCTCAACCGGACCGAGGGCGTCTTGCTGGGCCCGATGGTCGCGGTGCCGTTGTTGTTGGGTTGGCTCGGCGGCGAGCAATCGCTGGCGACTCGCTTCAAGAACGTCGGACTGCTGGCGGTGCCCGGCGTGTTGTTGATCGGCAGTGTGCTGATCGTGCACCGCATCTCGTTCGACCTGTGGTTGCCGATCAGCGGCACGGTCAAATCGTACTACGAGCACCAGTGGCTCGACCGTCCGGAGCACGGTGGCTTCGTGGCCAATATTGCATGGCACGTGCGCTTTGTGGTCTTGCTGGCGTTGGCGCCGCTGCGAGAAGACCTGTCGTCCGTGTTGGCGTCGGTGTCGTGGACCAGGGTGAAACTGTGGCACAACCTCGTATGGGCCGTCTTGGCACTCGTTGTGTTGCGCGGTCTGTGGGGTTGGTGGCGCGCGCGTCGGTCGAGTGCGGTGAGGTTGCCGCGCTTCGGCCCGGTGTTCGCATGCTTCGCCATCGTGCACGTTGTGTTGATGGGCGTGATGCTGCCGCACTTCACCAGCTACGGGACTTGGTACTTCGCTGGCGAGATGGTGGCCATCTGGTGTGGGTTGGGCGTGGCGTTTGCAACCCTGCAAGGTCGCTGGGTTGCGCTGCCGCTGGTTCTTGCAGGACTGACGACGGTTGCTGGCTTGTGCTCGGTCACCAATGTGAGTCGTGACGCGACGACCGGGCAGCTGCGTGGTGGCGGCATCTGGCTCGAGAAGCACGTTCCGCCGGGTACGTTGGTTGGCACGTTGAGTTCTGGTCTGGCGGCCTGGTATGCGCCGAGTCTGCACGTGGTCAACCTCGATGGCTTGATCAACAACCGCCGTTACTTCGAGGACTACCTCAGCAAGGATCGGGTTGCTGAGTACTTTCAGGACCGCGGCATCGAGTGGTTCGCGGACTACAGCACCGTCAAGGGTTGGCGCAATGGCTTCAGCTGGCGTGGCCGCATCCCCGCCATTCGTTTGGTGCCGCGGGTCTACGCTCGCATGTCTGGCGAACGGGCATACGCCGTGTGGCAGGTCTTGCCGCGCGAAGCATCGTTCGAACTGCTGCAGGACTACCCAGGCATCAAGCAGGATCGCTACGTCGAACTGGCTGTCGCGGCCGATGTGCACGGCCGCTTCCCGGTCGTTCCTGCGGAGCAACTGGCGGCAACGCTTGCGGCACAACCAGAGTTGGTCGTCGCACGTTCGCTGGCGCAGGATCCGGACTTGTCCTTGTTGCACGTGATGACGACGCGCGAACAGCTACAGGAAGTCGCGTTGCGCAAGGCGACGGTGTGGCCAGAGCGTCTACTCGAAGCATCAGTCGGTCCGGCGGTGCGGTTGCTCGGTTGGGATGAAACCCAGGTCGAAGTGCGTGGCGAACGTCGCATCGCGGTGACGCTCTACTGGCAGGCGCTTGCTGTGGCCGAAGACGCGCACTGCAGCCTGGTCGTGATGGACAGCGAAGGCTCCAGGTCCATCCCCGTCGGCACCTGCCACGGCACGTTACCGATGAGTCAGTGGCAACCGCAGCAGGTCGTGACCGAGACGGTTGTCGTGGCGGATTTCGATCCCGACGAAGACGAACTCGCGATCTTCGCCGGCAACCCGAAGTTGCCGGTGTGCAAGCTCCGCTTCGGCCGCTGACTACGCGTTGACGAACGAGCCGCAGAGTTCCGCGATGCGATGCGCCGCGCGGCCATCGCCATACGGGTTCTCGACCTTGGCCATCGCCGCGTAGGCGGTCGAGTCATCGAGCAAGCTGTTGGCTTCGCGCACGATCGTTTTGCGGTCGGTGCCGACCAACTTCGCCGCGCCGGCCGTGACACCTTCGGGCCGTTCGGTCGTCGTGCGCAACACCAGGACCGGCTTGCCGAGCGAAGGCGCTTCTTCTTGCACGCCGCCCGAGTCGGTCAGGATCAGATCGCACGCGCGCATTGCGGCGACCATCTGCGGGTAGTCGAGCGGGTCGACGAGCTTGATCGCCTTGTGGTCGCCGAGCACACGGTGCGCGACGTCGCGCACGTTGGGGTTGGGGTGCACGGGGTACAGCATCTGCACGTCGCCGCGATCGGCAACGTCGCGCAAGGCGGCGCAGACCTGTTCGAACGGTTCGCCGAAGTTCTCGCGGCGATGCGCGGTCACGAGCACGAGCTTCTTGCCCGGCTCGGGTTGGAACGGCGCCGTGTCGACTCGTTCGGCGGCCCACAGCAGCGCGTCGATGACGGTGTTGCCGGTGACGTGCACGCCGTCGACGAGACCTTCCTGCTTGAGGTTGTTGGCCGAGCCCTCGGTCGGTGCGAAGTGCAGGCTGGCCATGCGACCAACGAGCACGCGGTTCATCTCTTCGGGGAACGGGTTGTGGACGTCGCCCGTGCGCAGGCCCGCTTCGACGTGGCCAAACGGCACCTTGCGGTAAAAGCTCGCGAGGGCCGTGACCATCACCGTCGTCGTGTCACCCTGCGCGAGAACCAGGTCCGGCTTCTCATCGGCGAGCACCGGATCCATCGCGGCGATCATGCGCGCGGTCAGATCGCTGAGCGTCTGGTTCTTGCGCATCATGTCGAGGTCGAGCTCGGGGCTGATGCCGAAGAACTCGTGGATCTGATCGAGCATCTGACGATGCTGCGCCGTGGCAAGCACGCGCACGTCCGCCCACGGTTGCTCGCGGAGGGCGTGGATGACGGGGGCCATCTTGACAGCTTCGGGGCGGGTGCCGACGGCGATGAGGATGCGTTTGGTAGCTGGCATGTAGCCGGGTGGGGACGGATGGGCGATTCTGGCGCGAGCAGGATTATCCGACAGCCGAGCGCCGGTCACGTGTTGCGATCCTTATCGCGGCCTTTGCGCCCTTCCTCTGGTGTGGATCCGGCAACCGTCGCGGCTATCATGCTTGCCCCGATGACCCTCGCGATCGCCCATCATCACGGTTTCAAGTGCGCCGGAAGCACGTTCTTGCACGTGCTCAACCGCAACTGGCCGAAGCGCGTGCTGCACATCGAGCACCGGATCTCCGATCGGCGCATCCACTGTGACCAGGTGCAGCCGTTCCTCGAGGGCGGAGCCTACGACGCGGTGACGAGTCACCTGCTGACGATGCCGCGGCCCGGACAGGAGTTTGCCCACGTGCACTTCGGTCTCGTTCGCGACCCGATCGCGCGGTTGATCTCGGCCTACAAGTTCGTGCCCGAAGAGCGTCGCTTCGGCGGCTTCTTGCAGTTTGTCGCGGCGCACAAGCACCACGCGTGCGACTACCACATCCGCCATCTGGCGCGGCCGGCGGACTCGGTCGAAGAAGGTTGGCGCGCCGATCCCGCTGCCGTGCCACTAGGTGAGCCGCGCGTCTTCATCGGCCTGGTCGAACGTTTTGCCGACACGATGTTCTTGCTCGAACGTCGCCTGGCCAAGCTCGGCGTCACGTTCGACGGCAGCGTCGGCGGCCGCCAGAACGTCGGCAAGGGTGAGTCGCCAGACATCGACGACGACACGATGGCGCAGCTCAAGGAATACAACGTCGAGGACTTCCGCCTCTACGACCGCGTCTCGACCCTGCTCGACGAAGAACTCGCCGAAGTGGATGCAAATGGCACCGGCCGCGCCGAATACCAGCAGCGCTGCGCAGCCCGCGCCGGCAAGAAGGAGCGCTACCTCGGCGTCCGCCCAACCGACTGGACCTACCTCGAGAACTGATCGTACGGTGCCTGGACCATTTTCACCTCATTCGCCGCGCGCACGCGCGCGGCGAATGAGGTGAAAATGGTCCAGGCACCGTACGATCAGCAAGTGACGTAGTCGCGGTGCCGTTCTGGTGGCAAGTGCCACCGTGCCACCGTGTCACCGTACTACTCGATCTCGATTTCGCAGTTGAGGCCGATCAGTCCAAACACCTTGTTGGGGTTCGAGACGTGGAACATGATCGCGTTGGTCGTCGTGTGGATCAGCTGCGTCGTGCCGGCTTCGTCGAGGGTCACGGCGGTGACCGAGATCGCGTAGCTGCCGGGCACGTAGTTCGGGATCGCGAACTTGAACGAGGCCGTCGTGCTCTCGCCGATCTTGGGCATCGGCACCGTCACATCATTGGTGATCGTGTTGGCGCCACTCATCGCGAGGCCGTGTACGTTGCTGATCGAGAAGCCGAGGATCACGGGCTCGTTCAGGTCCTCGATCTTGTCGTTGCGGAACGTCATCCGAACGATGCATTCCTGGCCGCCGATCAAGTGGTCCGTGCGGTCGCCGTCGGCAGTCAGCAGTTCGCACGAGCTGAACTTGCCCGTCATCGAGCCTAGGTCGGCATCGCCGCGAATCTGTCCTTCGGCCTTCTTCTTGGCCTGCTGCGCCAACGGCTTGGGGCGCTGGCCGTGGAACAGGTGGTTGAGGTAGTCGTCGACGATCGGGTTGGGATCGCCAATCTGCTCGAGGCGGCCCTGGTTGATCCACGCGACGCGATCACACAGATGCTTCATCGACGCGGCGTCGTGCGACACGTAGATGATCGCGACGCCCTGCTCCTGCATCTGCTTGAAGCGATACATGCACTTGTGGCGGAAGCGTGCGTCGCCGACGGCGAGCGCTTCGTCGACGATGAAGACCTCGGGGTCGAGGTTGGCGTAGACCGAGAACGACAAGCGCGCATACATGCCCTTGCTGTAGGTCTTGACGGGGCGGTCGATGAAGTCGCCGATGTCGGCGAACGATTCGATCGCCTCCATGCGTTGATCCATCTGGTCGCGATCGAGTCCGAGCAAGGCACCCGCGACGTAGATGTTCTCGCGGCCGGTGAAGTCGTGGTGGAAGCCACTGCCCAGTTCTAGAAGCGCGGTCAGTCGGCCGTGCAGTTGCACGTCACCCGTTGTCGGCTTGAGCGTGCCGGCGATCATCTGCAGCAACGTCGATTTGCCGGCGCCGTTCTTGCCGACGATGCCAAGCGTCTCGCCCGACAAGACCTGCATGTTGACGTCGCGCAGCGCCCAGAACTCTTTGTAGTGACGAGTGTCGCCACGCGCGAAGAACTGCCGCAGGCGGTCCTGGGGCCGTGCGTAGATGTGGTAGCACTTGCTGAGGTTGTTGACGTCGACGAGCACCTTGCGGTCCACGTTCGCCGGGGGCGTGGACTCAGAGGACATCAGCAAAGCCGTCCTTCGTGCGGCGGAAGAAGGCGTAACCACCGGTGGTGGCCAGCACGGTGATGGCGATCAGTGCGATGATCCAGCCCATGCCGGGACCAGGGGTGCCGTTGAGCAAGGCGCGACAGGTTTCCATCGCGACGGCGAGTGGGTTGCACAGGATGAGTTGGCTGATCGTGGCGCGCACTTCGGGGTCTTCGTGGCGGATGTCTTGCAGCGACCAGACGATCGGGCTCAGGAAGAACAACAACTGCAGCACGACCTTGGTGATGTCCGCCGTGTCGCGGACGTAGACGCCGATCGACGACAGCACCCAGCCGACGCCGAGTCCAAGCATCAGGACCGGAATGATCACGGCCGGCAGCAGCACCACGGTCCACGCCGGCGTGCCGACGAAGATCAGGTGGATGACGATCAGCAGCAGCGTCGAGATCGTGGCGTGGATCGCGCCGAGCACGACGATCGGCCACGGCAACAGGTGCAACGGGAACGAGACCTTCGTCACGTAGTTTGGTCGCGACAGGATCAGCTTGGGCGCGCGCGAGACCGTCTCGGTAAACGCGTGGTAGACGATCATGCCCATGAACAGGCTGGTGACGAACGTCATGCCACCGTCGCCGCCGCGCAGGTTGAGCAGCCCGCCAAACACCGTCGCGTAGACGGCCAGCGTCAGCAGCGGCTGCAAGACCAACCACGCCTTCCCGAGCATGGAGCCGTTGAAGGTCGCGAGGATTTCGCGGTGGGACAGTTCGCGGAGGAGCTTCCGCCGTCGCCAGGCGGAGGTGAACGGCTCCAGGAAGTAGTTCAAGAACGTGCGCAAGCCGCGGCGATCGTAGCAATGCGGACTGGCAAGCGCCCGCGTTTCCGGGGAGTGGGCAAGGAGTCGGCAACACTCGGTAGCCTCGAGCGGGCCTTTGCCATACAACGTCGTGCGTGTCGGACGCAACGCCCAGCGGGGTCACCAAGCCCTCGTCGCCGGATGAATCCCAAGAGCGGTTGACGTTGGAGTGGCTCAACCTTGAGTTCGCCTCCAACTGCAACCTGCGCTGCAAGTGGTGTTCGCTCGATCACGACAAGCCAAAGCAGTTCATGACGACGGAGTTGCTGGGCAAGGTGCTCGACGACGTCATCCGGGACCCGGGCATCCAGCTCGACCGGATCGAACTGCACAACGCGGGCGAGACGCTGCTGCATCCGGATCTGCCATCGATGTTCGCGGAGATTGCCGCGCGCAAGGCGGACCTGCCGACGATCAACCTGCTGACCAACGCCGGCGCGCTCAACGCGGCGCGGACCAAGACCATCCTCGAGTCGGGCGCGATCGACGTGATCCGATTCAGCATCGATGGCGGCAGCAAAGAGGAGTTTGAGGAACTGCGCCAGCCGGCGAAGTGGGATCACATTCGCAGCAACATCAACGCGTTCCTCGATGCCAACAAGGCCTCGGACCGCCCGCTCGAGACTGGCGTGATCTGCATCGTCGACCCGCAGAAGGCTCTGACGACGGACCTCATGGAGCCGGAGTTCCAGGAACTGTTCGGCTGCATCGACGACGTGTCGCTGCGCCACCCGCACAACTGGGATGGCAGTGCCGACCTCGGCATCGATGACAAGGCCTACGAGAAGCACGCCGAGAAGCTGAGCGCGCAAGGCAAGATCTGCTACTTCCTGACCAAGGACATGGTCGTTCTGCCCAACGGCGATACGACCGTTTGCTGCGCCGACCTCAACTCACGCGGCGTGATCGGCAGCTCGACCTTCAGCTCGATTCGTCAGCTCTACAACTCGAAGAAGCGCCAAGAGATGCTGAGCCTGTTCAAGGCGGGCCGCAAGAACGACATCGACCTCTGCAAGGACTGCACCGGCTACTACATGTAAGCCGGCGTACCGAACCCGCTTCAAACCGCCGGTTTCATATCCGGCTTGCCGGATGTGAAACCGGCGGTTTGAAGCGGGTTCGGTACGCAGGGTTTAGCGCTTTGGGCGTAGGGCCATCGTCAGCGACCAGTCGACTTCCCAGAGCATGCCGCACTGCATGTGGGAGGCGTGGTAGACGCGGGGCTTCTCGAAGCCGGCGGCAGCGGCGTCGCGTTCGATGCCCGGGAGGGTGAAGACGCGCATCTCGAGGGTTGCGCCGGCGCCACCGTGGAAGACCAGGTCGTCGAAGACTTCTTGTTGGCCGTCCTTCGTCACGTTGTGCAGCGTCGGCTTGCCGTCTTCGGGGCGGTCGATGCGCCAGTCGTGCAGATTGGGGAAGTGCTCGACCGTTTCGCCTTCGAGGTTGTAGGGCACGGAGAAGATGAACACGCCGTCGGGCTTCAGCAGGCGGCGGGCTGCTTCGAACGCGCGGCCGACCGGGGCGACGATGTGTTCGAAGACGTCGGTCGACGTGATGAAGTCGAGGGTGCCTTCGAGACTCTTGTCCGGGCACGTGATGTCGAGTTGCGGCTCTTGGTGGTAGTAGGTGTTGGTGTAGTCGAGTCGCTTCGCGAGGCGGTCGCCGTAACCAACCCAATCACTGGTGCCGATGCCGCGGTAGCGGGGCTCCTTCGGGAACTCGTCGATCGGCATGCAGCGGCCGTAAAGTTCCTGCGACAGCGTGTGCACGATCGCGCGCATGCGAACGGTCGAGCCGCACTCCGAGCACGATGCCGTTTCGCGGCCGAAGTCCGCGGCTGGGCGTTCGTTGGCTGTGCTGCACACGTTGCAGACGAACGCCGCTTTGCAGATGTCTGCCGACTTGGATGCTGCCGCGCTGGCGTTCCTCATGGGGCGATCAGACCAAGTTTTCGTTGGTCGATCCACGCCTTTCCCACTAGCCCGCCGCGGCGTTCTTGTCGTTGCCCTTGGGGCGGTAGACGTGGCGTTGCCACGGACCCCACTTGGACTCGTAGTAGGCCTTGTTGCGTTCGAACAGTGCTTCGCGGTCCTTGCTCGGCAACTTGCCGAAGGACGCGGACAGTTCGTGGTGCACAAACACGTCTTCGGCGCACACGATGCGTCGCTCTAGTTGCCGCACACGCTGGCAGTAGTCGTCGTCTTCGAAGAAGCCGGTGCCGAAGTTCTCGTCGAGTGGGCCGACCGCGTCATAGATGTCACGCGGCATCGCGACACAGAAGAACGCGAGCACCCCGATGTCGAACTGCTTGCCCGCCGCCTTGCCAGTAAGGCAACGTTGCTCAGGCTGCATGTCGTCGAGGTTCTCGTACGCCGTGTCGATCTTGGCTTCGTTGCCGATGTTGTTGGTGACGGGGCCGATCAACCCGATCGATGGATCGTTGCGCAGGTGGCGCAGCATCGTCGTCGTCCATCCCGGCGTGACGGCGATGTCGTTGTTGAGGATGACCAGCAGGTCGGCGTTGCCTTCGGCGCCAGCGGCGAGGCCCTGGTTGCATGCCGCCGCGAAGCCGCGGTTGTCTTCGTTGCGGATGACGCGCACCCGCGGCTCGCTTTCGACCTCGTCGAGCCAAGCAGGCGTCGCATCGCTCGAGGCGTTGTCGACGATGATCACGTCGAGATCGGGCGCCAACGGATCATCGAGCACCGAACGCACGCAGCGCTTGCTGAGTTCGACGCCGTTCCACGTCACGATGACTACGGCGACGCGCGGCGCTGGCAGCTTGCTGGTGACGTCGATGAGGTCGTCGACGCGATGGCTCCACGTCTGCTCGCGCGCGAACGTGATGCGGCGTTGGCGCACATCCTCGTCGCCACGTTCGGCGAGTGCGGCGCGCAGGCCTTGTTCGATCTCGCCGCTGTCCGAACCGATGCGCACAAACGGCGCGAGGTCCGTGTCCATCAGCTCCGGCATCGGCGTCGCCACGACCGGCTTGCCGGCTGCGAGTGCTTCGTAGGCCTTGACCGGGTTGGTTGCGAGCGTCAGTGGGTTGATCAAAAACGGGATCAACAGCACGTCCATGGCCTGCACGTGTTCGGGCAGCGTCGCGTATTCGACTTCGCCGACGAAGCGCACGTTGCTCAGGTGGACGAGCTTCTCCTGCACCTTGGCGGTGTCGCCGCCGATCATCACGAAGTCGCAGTCGCTCATCGCGGCCGCGACCTGTTCGACGAGGGTTGCGTCGAACCACTCGGCGATGGCGCCGAAGTAGCCGATGACGGGGCGCGCACCGCTGACCACGGGCTTCGCGTCGCAGGCGAAGTGATCCGGTGAGCACGCGTTGCGAATCATCGGAACGTGCGCGTGATGCGGCGCGATCTCGGCGTGGATGTGATTGCTCGTCACTACGACGGCGTCGCTGGCATCGACCAGGCGGCGTTCGTCGTCCGGCAGTTGCGAGCCGGACTCTTCGAAGCCGTGATGGTTGTCCATGCAGTCGTAGATCAACTTCGCACGCGGCACCTGCGTGGCGATTTCGACCCAGCCCGGGTGGTCCACGATGCTGAGGTTGGTGCTGACGCCGACGTCGCCGAGCAACTGTCGCAGTCCGAGCAGCAGGTGGTCGCGCAGGTGGGCGGCGGGGGCGCCGTCGTAGATCGAAGCACGATCCTTGGTGTGCAGGTTGACCTGATAGATCGGCGCGCTCTCGTCGGCTTGCGTGATCGCGTAGCCCGGCGTGTTGGTGTGCTTGAAGCACGGCGACAGGTAGAGCACACGATGGCCGCGGCGCGCCAGGTCGAGTGCCAGTTGCTGTGGTCGCTGAATGCGCAGGTCCCAGTCGATCACGCCAAATACGATCACGTCGGCCAGCGTGTCATGCGGCGGCGCGATCGTGACCGCCGGTGGCGGTGCCGGACGTTCGCGCCAACGTTTGGCGTTCTGCCAGTCGACGTATTCGCGCGAGTTCTTCAGCACGGGTTTGAGCACCGTGAAGAACATCGACTTGAGCGGCCAGCGCAGGCTCTCCGGGATCAGGCGCACGCCAAGCGTCGCGACGCGAAGGACCGCAGCGCGGATAGGTCCGGCGACGATCTGCAGACCGCGGCCAAGCCAACGCACCGGTGCGGACACCCGCCACGACAAGCTGCGCTTGAGCGCCTCCATGTCCTGCTGCGCACGGCGCGTCTTGGCTTCGGCTTCGTTGCGTAGGCGCCGATTGGTCTTCGATTCCTGGCGCAGGTCGCGGATCTCGGTGCGCATTGCCGTGTTCTGTTCGACGGCTTTGCTCAGTCGCTCCTGGAGAACGGCAGTGTGCTCCGCTTGTTCCCGGGTGCGCCGAGCGAGTTCGCTGCGCGCTTCGCCGACCTTGCGGCTGATGCTGTCGGCGTGCAGTGAGAGTTGCACATCGACCCACGTGCGGAACGACTGCCAGGCTTTCGTGGCGGCGGTCGCGTCCACAGGGCTCAGCGCAAACGTCGGCTGCGTTTCCCGATCGGCGACCAACACTTGTCGGTAGGTCGGCTCAAGGTGATCCATCGGCAACAGGTCTGCCGCGAAGCGATCGCCGATCTTGCGCAGTACTTCGGCGTTGCCCGGCTCGTCGAGCTGCATGACGTGCATCGTCAGCAGGTCCTTGAGCCACGGCGTGTGGCCGTTGCCGAACGAGGCGACGTGGAAGCCGTTGGTCGTCAGTTGGCTTTGCGTCGCTACCAGGTCCGGCAAGCCGAACTCTTCGTGCTCACGCAGCCAGGAGTAGTCGTGACCGTGCTTCAAGCGGTAGACGTCGTTGACGTGATCGTCGGTGCTCTTGGCGTCGCCCTCATCGGCAAACGGTGCCGCGATCACGACGCCGCGTTTGCTGGCGCGCATCAACTGCTCGATGAACGCTTCACGCGCATCGGCCGGAATGTGCTCGAGGGCATCGACCGAAACCACGACGTCGTAGGCGCCATCGGCGACCGCTTCTTTGGTGAGCGGCTTGCCGATCAGGTTGTCGCCCGCATGCGTAGCGAGCAGCGGATCGAGGTAGGTCAGCTCGTGATCCGGCAAGAACGAGCCGAGCAACATCTGCTCGCCGCAACCGACATCCAGCACGGTGCCGCCGTTTGGCAGGATCGCGCGAATGGCGCGCGCCGCCGCGTCATAGCGGCTCCACTGATCGAACAGGAACCCGGCTGGTTTGCTGGTCTTGTCGTTCTCGTGCATGGGGGAGTTGCCGCTACGCCGGCCCACAGGCAGCGTAGCACGTGCCACCGTTCGCGCAGCTACTACAGTGGGAACGCGCCCTCGTTGACGCCGCGCCCTTCGAGCGCGAGCACCTCAGCGAGCTGTTCCTTCTGCTGCGCGGTAACGTGTGCGTACACATCCGTGACGAGCGTCTCGTCGTCCGGCGGGCCGTTGGCTTCGGCGGCGGCAATCGCATCGTTGACGCGCTTGGCGATGTCTTCCTTGAACGCCGCTTCCTTCTCGTCGTCCCACAGCTTCTGCTTTTGCAAGTAGGTGCGGAAACGATCGACCGGATCGCGTTGCTCCCAGGTCTTGACCTCGGCTTCGTCGCGATACTTCGTCGGATCGTCACTCGAAGAGTGGCCGAGTCGGCGGTAGGTGACCGCTTCGATGAACGTCGGGCCGTCACCCTTGCGGGCGCGCTCGGCAGCTTCCTTCGTCACGGTGTAGACCGCGAGGATGTCGTTGCCGTCGACGCGAACGTAGGGCATGCCATACGCCTTGCCCTTCTGCGCCAACGTCTCCGAAGCGCTCTGCTTGCTCAGTGGCACCGAGATCGCCCACTGGTTGTTCTGGCAGAACATGATGCACGGGCTCTTGTAGACCGCCGCGAAGTTCATGCCGCAGTGGAAGTCGTTGGCGCTCGTCGCACCATCGCCCATGTAGCCGAGCACGACGATGTCGTCGCCCTTGATCTTGGCCGCCATCGCCGCGCCGGTGGCGTGACTGATCTGCGTGCCGATCACCGACGACATGCCGTAGTAGTTGCCTTCCTTGACCGTGTAGTGACACGGCATCTGGCGACCCTTGCAGCGGTCGGCGCCGTTGCCGATCAACTGGTTGATCGCCTCGGTCAGCGACAGGCCGCGCATCATCGCGGCGGCGCCTTCGCGCAGCGCCGGGAAGATCCAGTCCTTGTGCTCGAGTGCAGCAACCGAGCCGACCGTCGCCGCTTCCTGGCCGAGAATCGGACCGTAGAAGCCGATGCGGCCCTGTCGCTGCAGCATCAGCATGCGGCGGTCGAACTCGCGCACCTGCACCATCTGCTCGTAGAGGTAGAGCAGTGTCTCAGGCGGCAGGCCCGGATCCTTGCCCTTGACGACGGAACCGTCGTCTTGCAGCAGGCGGACCAAGCCTTGTGGCTTCTGCGTCGCAGTCGCCTTCGCCTTCGCGGGCTTGGCCGGCGCCTTTTTGGCAGCTGCCTTCTTGCTCGTCTTCTTCTTGGCAGCCATTAGCTCAACAGCATGCGGTAGGGCTGCTCCAGGTTGTCCTTGACGACGTTCATCCAGTGCGCGCCCGTTGCGCCATCGACCAGGCGGTGGTCGATCGATACCGAGAGATACATCTTCTTGCCCGGCACGCAGGCGTTGTCGCGGATGACCGGCGTGTCCTTGATCGCGTGCACGCCACAGATCGCAACTTCGGGGAAGTTGATGACCGGCGTGGCGAACAGGCCGCCGATGTTGCCGGCGTTGGTGATCGTGAACGTGCCACCCGTCAGGTCGTCGACGGTGACCTTGCCTTCACGCGTGCGTGCGGCGAGGTCCTGCAGTTCGGTCGCGAGTTCGCCGATCGTCTTGCGATCGACGTCCTTGATGACCGGCACGATCAGGCCGCTGTCCGTGTCGGTCGCGATGCCGAAGTTGTAGTACTGCTTGACGACGAACTCGTTGCTGACTTCGTCGAGCGACGCGTTCATCTCCGGGTACTGCTTCATGGCGGCGACGATCGCCTTCATGATGAACGGCAGGTAGGTGACGTTGACGCCCTTGTCCGCGTAGGCGAGCTTGGCTTGCTTGCGGATGTCGACGAGGTCCGTGACGTCGATGTCGTCGACGTAGGTGAAGTGCGTCGCGGTGAACTTCGAACGCGTCATCGCCTCGGCGATCTTGCGACGGAGACCGCGGAACGGCGTGCGCACCTCAGTGCGACCTTCCGGTGCCGGCGGGATCGCAATCGGCGTGAACGAGTGGCCGAGGCCACCGCCGCCACCAGCTTGCGCGGCTGCGGGCGTTGCACCGGCGAGGTCGTCGTTGGTGATGCGGCCGCGTGGGCCGGTCGCCGCAACGGCTGAAAGGTCGATGCCCATCTCGCGGGCGCGACGACGCGTGGCCGGCGCGGCGAGCACCTTGCCCGGGCTCGACTGCACGAAGGCTGCAGCGGCGGCCGGTGCGGCAGCGGGAGCGGCTGCGGGAGCAGCGGCCGGCGCCGCGGCAGGCGCAGCAGCAGCGGCGGGTGCAGCAGCCGGAGCAACGGCTGCCGCAGCGGGCGCACTGCCACCGGCGGCGCCAGCGTCGATGACCGCGATGACGCTGCCAACCGGCACCACGTCACCTTCGGCGCACTTGATCTCCGCGATCTTGCCGGTGAACGGCACGGTGATCGTCACGGTGGCCTTGTCCGTCATCACTTCGACGAACTCGTCTTCTTCCTTCACGGCCTGGCCGGCTTCGACCTTCCAGCTGACGATTTCGCCCTCGGCAATGCCTTCACCGATGTCGGGGAGCTTGAATTCTTTGAGTGCCATATTGGTGTGCGGTTTGGGTGTGCGGTTGTGGTGTGTGAGTTGTGGGCGTGATTACCAGACGAACGTCTTCTCGATGCCGGCGGCGACGCGCTTGGCGTCGGGCATGTAGAGGTGTTCGAGGGCGTAGGGGAACGGCGTGTCGAATCCGGCGACGCGCACGATCGGGCCTTCCATGTATTCGATGGCCTTCTCGGCGATGATCGCGGACAGCTCGCCGCCGAAGCCGCCGGTCTTGGGCGCTTCGTAGACGATGACGACGCGGCCGGTCTTCTTGACCGACTCGAGGATCGTGGCTTCGTCGAGCGGCACCAGCGTGCGCAGGTCGACGATCTCGCAGCTGCGGCCGTGCTCTTCCTGAGCGATGTCGGCGGCCTTCTGGCACACCGGCACCATCGCGCCGTAGCAGAGCAGCGTGACGTCGGTGCCTTCGCGGGCGATGCGCGCCTTGCCGAGTTCGACAACGTGTTCGCCAACCGGGACCTCATCCTTGGCGTGGCGGTAGATCGCCTTCGGCTCCAAGAACATGACCGGGTCTTCGTCACGGATCGAAGCGATCAGCAGGCCCTTGGCGTCGGCCGGCGTGCTCGGAATGACGACCTTGAGGCCGGGCGTGTGGCAGAAGTAGGCCTCACTCGATTGCGAGTGGTAGTGGCCGCCGCGGATGCCGCCGCCGTAGGGCGAGCGGATGACCATCGGGCACGTGTATTCGCCGCCGGAGCGATACCGCATCTTCGCGGCTTCGCTGACGATCTGGTCGAAGCCCGGGTAGATGAAGTCGAGGAACTGGATCTCGGCGATCGGGCGCATGCCGTAGACGGCCATGCCGACGCCGGCGCCGAGGATGCCACACTCGCTGAGCGGTGTGTCGAAGCAGCGCGTGTCGCCGAACTCCTCGTGCAGGCCCATGGTGGTGCCGAAGACACCGCCCTTCTTGCCGACGTCTTCGCCGAACACGACGACGCGGTCGTCGTTCTTCATCTCGGTGCGCATGGCGTCATTGATCGCCTCGAGCATCGTCATGACCTTGGTGCCGGTAGCGCCGTCACCAGTCTTGTTTTGCGTTGCAGTCATTCGTTTATCCGTGTGGTTGTGTTGTTCGAGCCGCGCCGAAGGCGCAGGGCGCCAGCGCAGCGGCTTGGTTGTGTGATTGGTCGGCGTAGGTGCACTCGCGTTGTGGTGGCGCCCCGAAGAATTAGAGCGGCCCAATCAATTACAGGGGGAAGTGGCCGACTTCGGCGCCGATGCCGCCCTTCAGGACGAGGTCGTGCAGTTCCTTCTTCTGAGCCTTGAGGCCCGCCGAAAGGTTCATGTAGACGTCGTCGAACATCGTTTCGGGGCCCATCGGTGGCAGCGCTTCCGCTGACTTCGTGGCCGCCATGATCTGCTCCTTGGCACCCTCGACGCACTCCTTCTCGAAGTCTTCGCTCCAGAGCTTCTTGTGCTTGAGGTAGCGCTGGAAGCGCTGGATCGGGTCCTTCTTCTGCCACGCCTCGAACTCCTTCTTGTCGCGGTAGCGGTCCGCGTCATCCGAGCTCGAGTGGGAAGCAATGCGGTAGGTGACGGTCTCGACGAGCGTCGGACCTTCGCCGCGGCGCGCGCGATCGACCGCTTCCTTGCAGACGCGGTAGACGGCGAGGATGTCGTTGCCGTCGACGCGCACGCCCGGCATGCCGTAGGCGTCGGCCTTGATGGCCATCGACTCGCTGACCGTCTGGCGATCGTTCGGCGTCGAGATCGCCCAGCCGTTGTTCTCACAGACGAACACGACCGGTGCCTTGTAGACCGCGGCGAAGTTGAGGCCGCAGTGGAAGTCGTTGCTGCTCGTGCCGCCGTCGCCGCAGAACGTCATGAACACGGTGTCGTCGCCGCGCGCCTTGGCTGCCATGCCGGCGCCGGCCGCCTGGCTCAGCTGCGTGCCGATCGGCGAACTGATCGAAACGAAGTTCGCCTGGCGGAAGCTGTAGTGCACCGGCATCTGACGACCCTTGCTGGTGTCGCCCGAGTTGCCGAACCACTCCGCGATGATCTTCTCATACGGCACGTCGCGCAGCAGCAGGATGCCGGGCTGACGATACGCCGGGAACATCCAGTCGCTGTCCTGCATCGCGTAGGCCGCGCCGATGTGCGACGCCTCCTGGCCGGTCGATTGCAGGTAGAAGCCGATGCGGCCTTGACGCTGCAGGGCGAGGCCGCGGTCGTCGAGGGTGCGCGTGGCAATCATCAACCGGTAGAGCTTCTTGAGCTCCTCCGGCGGCAAGTTCGGGTCTTTGCCCTTCTGGGCTTTGCCGTCCTTGTCGAGAATCGTCAGTAGTTCGAGACTCATATGTTGTTGTTCTCCGCGATGGCGGGGGGCTGCGTGCCTGTGTTCTTTGCCGCCGCCGCTTCGAGCGCCTTGCGTTGGCGCAGCAGTCCGGCGATGTAGAACTCGGCCGCTTTGTAGCTCGATCGCACGAGCGGTCCGGACGCGACGTAGAGGAAGCCCTTCGTCATCGCGCGATCTTCGAGTGCCTTGAAGCGCGCCGGCGACAGATGCTCACGCACCGGCAGGTGCAGCATCGACGGGCGCAGGTATTGGCCGAACGTCACGACGTCGACGCCATACTCGCGCAGGTCGTCCATCGTCTGCTCGACTTCGCGTTCGCTCTCACCGAGGCCGAGCATCACCGAAGACTTGGTGACGACCTTGGGGTTGATCTCCTTGGCCATGCGCAGCGTCGCCAACGAGCCGACGTAGCTGCAGCGATGGTCGCGAACCCGCGGCGTCAGGCGCAGCACGGTTTCGATGTTGTGCGCGTAGACGTCGGGCTCGGCGGCGAGCACGGTCTCGATGCTGCGCTGACGGTTGGCTAGGTCTTCGCGCGACGTCTTGTCCGTCGGCAGCCAATCACCGACGAGTGCCTCGACCAGCATGTCGGGCTTGCGCACCTTGATCGCGCGGATCGTATCGGCGACGTGCTGGGCGCCACCATCGGGCAGGTCATCGCGGTCGACCATCGTCAGGACGACGTATTTGAGGCCCATCGCAACCGACGCCTCGGCGACCTTGTCCGGTTCTTCGGCGTCGACCGGCACCCCCTGGCTATGCGTCTTGACCGCGCAGAAGCGGCAGCCGCGGGTGCAGGTGTCGCCGAGCACCATGAACGTCGCCGTGCCGCCATCCCAGCACTCGCCCATGTTGGGGCAGCGTGCCTCTTCGCAAACGGTGTTGAGGCCACGTTCGCGCAGGGTCTTCGTCAAGCGACCGACGGTCGGGCCCGACGGGATCGGGACCTTCAACCAGTCCGGCTTCTGGCCGGGGGTGACGCGCTTGTTGTGGATCGAGGACATCGTGGGGGGCGGCGCGAGGAGGGGCGGAGCCGCGGTTGAGAGGGAAGGAGAGTAGGGCTGTGACTGGGGTTGTGCTAGTTAGATACCAGGGAGTATCTAACGCGTGAGAGGGCCGGGGCTTGGCTGAGTTCAGCAAATATGCCCGCATTCTGGCTCTCGTTGGCCCAACAACACTCAAGGGGTCAGTCCTGGTGCGGCGCGGGGCCGTCGTTGCATAGTGGCTGCATGCTCCTGCAGTTCGGGATGACTGGCGCCATCACCAGCGTCCTGCTCACGGTGGTCTTCGCGATCATCGCCAGACGCGCCGGCGACAAGTGGTTCCCGAAGCTGGCAGAGGCCGACCCCGACGATCCGGATACCCGGCGCGATCTGTGGACCTACTACGCGGCCAATGGCCTGGCGGTGGTCGTCGGCATCGCTGCTGCGGCGTTGCTGTACTTCGGCTGCGGCCCTGTGGACGCGCCCATGAGTTTCTCGCCGTTCGACGGCGTCGGCCGCCTGCTCGGACCGTTCTTCGTGGTGCTTGGCGGTGGTGGCATGGTCCTGCCGATGCTCGCCAGGAAGATGGTGCGGCCCGGCCCGTTGCTGCACATCCTGCATCGGTCGAACCAGCGGTTTGGTGGCGCGGACATGACGCGGGCGCTGTTGGTGGTGAGTTCGATCGTGGTCCCGGTTGCGATCCTGCTGCACTTCAGCTTGCGCGCCATGCACACGACTCTCGACGAACAGGGGGTGCGTTGGTGCAACTGGCCGTGGCAAAGCGAGCAGGAGCGCGAGTGGTCAGAGCTGCAGGACGTTCGCATCGTGCGAACGTTTGAGGCGATGACCGGCAACGTCGTCGAGCGGCCGCACTTGGTGCTGACCTTCGAACCCGGAGTCGAAGTCGTCACAGGGAAGCGCAATTCGCGGCCGCCGGGGTTTTGGGAAGCTCCCGCGGACTACGCGGGCAAGCAAGCCGGCATCCCCGTTCGTCACGTGGACAAGTAGCGCCACCTGGCCCGAAGAAGACGACTCTTCCCCTAAACTTGCCCGCGTGAAGGCAGCTGCTGAATGGCTGCCTATCAAAGCGTCCGGCTACTTCTTCTTGTGCTGCTTCAGCACTTCCTTCAGCTCGTCGAGGATTTCGGTGAGCAACGCGACGTCGTCTTCGTCGAGCGTGAGTTCCTGGACCGGGCCGGGCTTGCTCGTGGCCTCGAGCTCAAACGATACGTGACCGCCACGGGTGATCTTGAACAGCTGGTTACGCACGTTCGCCGGCAGGTCGCTTCTGTACGGCAAACTCAACGAGAGACTCAGTTGGAACTTGCCGAGCTTGTTCGGGCGAATCGTGCCGCGTCCTTTCTTGAGCCTGGCGGGGGAGTGCCCCATGAGGAAGCCTTGGCCGATGGTTTGGGCGACGTTTGCATAGATGCCTTCAGGCATCTTCGGCAGTCCGGCGATGTGCACTTTGACAGGGGCGATCGCCTTCAGCTTGATATGCAGGTTGGCGACGTCCTCCGTGAACACTTGCTTCACGTAGCCCACTTGCTCGACCTTGATCTGCAGTTTCTTCTTGGGTGCGAGCTGGCGGCAGATGCCATCCTTGTTGGTGCGGGCGCCACCGCCGCCCCAGCCGTTGCCATCCTTCTCGAGGCACCAGACCAGGATGTTCTTGAGCGGCTTGCCTTGCTCGTCGGTCACCTTGGTCTCGATGACTTGGAAGTGTTCCTGCCAGTTGATGTCCTGCAGGCGCGGATCTTGCGGCTCACCCGCCTTGGCGACGTTGACACCTTTGAGCGTGAAGCCACTACGCCTGCCGAATTTGATGTCGTAGGTGCCGACGGGCACGCGCGTGAAGGTGAACTTGCCGTCGCGCACGTCCGCCGTTTGCTTCTTCCCGCCCTCTTGCGGGGTGGCCGAGACGTCCAGGCGCATGCCCTCGTAAGCGTCGGCCAGTGTGCCGGAGAGCGAACCGGCGCGGCTTACATGGAACGTCTGTTCGCTGCCGTCGGCCGTTGCTTTCAGCACGACATCTGCGGACGACCACTCGTTGTCGATGATCGACAGTTGGATGGGGTGGTCCAGCGGATGCAGTTCGCGCAATTCGAATCTGCCTTGCTCGTCGCTGCGGACCCGGTGATTGAAGTGCCACTGCCTGCCTGAGCTGGAGCCACCACCACTGCCGTTTGAGGCTATCGTCGTTCTGCCTTGCAGCCACAGGCCGGCAACCGGTTGTTGGTTGGTGTCGAGGAGCCGGCCTTTGACGACGACTGGTTCTTCTTCGAGTTGCACGTTGCCGAAGTCCTGCTTGCCGGGCTTCAAGTTCGGGCATTCGATCCGTGCGGCGCCGAGGTAGGAAGTCCCTTCACTTTCTTCGCGGAGGAGAATGTAGATGCTGTCCGGCTTCTTGTCTGAGACGGACAGGCTGAGGAAGCCGTCCGCGTCCGTCTGGTCGGTGAGGTAGTCGTAGTATTGCTCTGATCGTTTGAGTGCGCCGACCACCCGGTTGGCGAGCGGCTTGCCCTGTTGGTCGAGCACGCGCATTCTGAGGATCGGTGGTCCGACTTTGAGCCGACCCTCTACGACGATCATTTCGTGTTCTCGCGTTGGTCCCTTGCTGGCGAAGCTGATCGGCTGCTGGACGTCCTTGATGGTCGCTGCAACATCGAGGCGCAGGTCGAGTGCGACGTAGGCGAACAATGCGCTGTCCGCCTCGAGTCGCGTCGGCGCAATGCCAGAGCTCCGGCCGCGCCTCATGCCATCTGTCTTGACGCTGAGGGAGGCGCGTTCGAGCAGTTTGGCCGGGCGCTCGTCTTCGCCGTAGAGGATGAAGCGCACCTGGCCGCACGGTGGCAGTTGCAGCGTGAGAGGTTCGTCGGTCAGCTTGCTGGCGAGGAAGTCGTGTTGCACCGGTTCGTCGGTCGCGATCATCGCGACGATGCGCAGCTTGTCGTTCGTGATCCGCTCGTTGATCTCAAGACGACACGTTCCGGTCTTGTCTGTGGTCGCCTTCGCTCGCGCGTAGAAGTGGGAGTCCTGATACGCGAGCCCAACGGCTACATCACGCGCCGGCTTGCCGCGCGAGTTGGTGACCTTCACGGTGACGTGGCGGGTCGGCTTGAGGGCGACTGGGTCCTTGAGTCCCGAGTGCCACATCTTCGACATGTCTTCGTGGACGATGAACGCGAACGCTTGCTCAGCCTCGGGCACCTTGGTCACGCCGTTGGCATCCGTCACGAAGCGCTTGGCGAACAGGACCCCGAAGATCAGTTGCTTGACCTTGTCGTCCGTGTTGTCGCCGAGCTGCTGCCGCATTTGCCGTGACGTCTGTTGCAGCTCCCTCGTCAATTCGGGGAAGAGCAGCACATTGGCGCCCGCGATGGGCTTCTTGGTCACATCGTCGATGACGGTGATTGTCTGGCCGTCGGCGACGGGCTCCGCGATCGGCATCGCCTTCATGGCCGCCATCGGATCCTTCGGGATCTCAAGCGGCTTTGGTTCCTGCGCGGTCAGGTCCGCGACGAGCGAGAGGCCGGCGAGCGCGACGCTCGCCAGGAGGCGGTAGGTGTGCATGCGGGCTTCTTCCGTGGGGGAGCGCGCATATTAGCACGAGCTACTTTTTGATGTGCTCTTTGAGCAGTTCCTTGGCCTCGTCGATGATCGCGTTGAGCTTGTCGATGCTTTCCTTGTCGAGAGTGAACTCCCGCTCGGGTCCAGGCTTGCTGGTCGAAGTGACCTCGAAGCTGATCGGGTCCGTGGCGAGAATGCCGTCCAGTTGCAGGATCGCGTCTGGTGGCAACGCAACGTGTGAGTCGTAGGCGAGACTCAGCACCACGTAGGTCTTGCCGAGCACCTTCGGTCGCAGCGTGGCGCGTTCCTTTCTCAATCTGGCTCCGATACTGATGCGACTGTTGCGATCGTCGGTGACGTCGAGGCGCACCTCCAAGCCAACCGGTAGATCGGGCACTCCCTTGATGCGCACCTTGATGGGAGCGATCGATTTCAGCTTGATGTGCCGATCGGCGATGTCGCCGGTGACGACTCTCGTCAAGTGACCAGAACTCTCGACCCTGAGCTGAAGCTTGCCGGTTCGCGCGATCTGGCGAACGATGCCGCCATCTTTCGGCCAGACCGTTTTGCCACTCACGCCTCGGCCACTCTCGTCCAAGACGGTGACCGTGCAGATTTCCAGAGGTGTGCCAGCTTCATTCGTGACCTTGGTCGTGATGACCTGGAAGTGCTTCAGCCAGTCGATGTCCTGCAGGCGTGGGTCTTGCGGTTGGCCTGGCTTTGGCACCGTCACGTTCTCGATCTTGAAGCCGCCGCGCTTTTCGAACTTGAGGTTGTAGGTGCCGCTCGCCAAGCCGTGCAGTTCGAACTTGCCGTTGCGCACCGTTGCCCGGTGGGTGGCACCGCCGTCGACGGGGTAGGCCCTTACTTCGATTGTGTCGCCGGCCATGTCACCCTTGAACGTGCCTTCGATGTGTCCAGCTCGGCGTACATCAATGACCTGGTTGCTGCCGTCGGTGAGGAGTTCGACGGCGCGCTCGACGGTGGTCCACTCACTGCCTTCTGGCCATAGCTTGAGCGGAACGTCCAACGGGTGGAGTTCACGAATCTCGAAGCGGCCTTCCTTGTCCGTGCAGACTCGGTGTTCGAAGTGCCACTGCTGACCGCGAGTTGTGCCACCACCGATGCCGGTTGCCGCGATGGTCGCGGCGCCACGCAGCCACAAACCGGCAACCGGTTGCTTGCTCTCGTTGAGAACCTGACCGCGCACGATGACGGGTTCGTCGACCAGTTGCACATCGCCGAGGTCTTGCTTGCCTGGTTGCAGGTCCTCGCACTGGATGCGCGCGGCTCCGAGATAGACAGTGCGATCGCCGGCCTTGCGCCGGATGAAGTAGATGCTGTCCGGCACGTTCTCCAGCGATAGGCCGAGGCGACCTTCGGCGTCCGTCTTGTCGGTATTGTACTTGTAGCGCTGCTCGGATCGCATCAGCGTGCCGATGTCCTGGTTGACGACCGGTTGCCCTTGTTGATCGACGATGCGGAAGCTGATGATCGGCGGGCCGATCTTGAGGCGGCCCTCGACGATGATCATCTCGTTTTCGCGGGTGGGGCCAGCGCTTGCGAACTTGACGGTGTTGCCGACGCCCTTGACCGTTGCGTGAACCGTCAGCTTCAGGCCGAGGCTCACGTGCGCAAACATGGCGCCGTCGGGATCGAGTTGGCTCGGCGTCGCCCACTCCGACGGGCCATACAAGCCGCCGCGCTGCTGCGGGTCACGTTCGATGTGGAGGAGGGCGCCCTTGAGCATCTTCACAGGGCGCTCGTCTGCGCCGTACAAGATGAACCGCACGTGTCCGCACGGTGGCAGTGTGAGCTGCAGTGGTTTGTCGGTGAGTTCGTTGACGTGGAACTCGTTCTTGACGGCGTCCCGGCTGGCAATCATGGCTTGCACGACCAGCTTCTCACTACGCAGGGACTCTTCGATCTCGAGCCGGCACAAACCGTTCTTGTCGGTCTTCGCAGTGACCAAGGGAGAGATGTAGGTGCTCTGTTCATCGAGGCCGACGACAACGTTGCGAGCCGGTTTGCCGCGCGAGTTGTGCACCACGACATGCACGTAGCGCGGTTCCTGTAGCTCGATGGTGGTCTTGCTACCGGGTTGCCAGGTCGCGGTCATGCCCTTGTGGAAGACCATGGCGAAGACCGCTGGTCCCTTCGGCAGATACGCGATGCCTTCGGCGTTGGTCCGGTAGCGTTCGCCGTAGAGGATCCCGAGGATCATCATCGCGGTCTTGCGGTCGTGCTTCTTGCCGACCTGTTCACTGAGCGCCTTGCTGCCTTCCTGCATCCTCTTGTCGCGGATGTTGGGCAGTACCAGGATGTCGACGTCGGCGAGGTACTTCCTGGTCTTGCCGTCAGCGATGCTCAGTGCTTGGCCGTCGGCGACGGGTTTGCTGATCGTCTTCGCGGCCAGCGCCGCCTGCGGATCTTCGGGGATCGCGATCGGCTTGGAGGCCTGAGCAGTCAGGTCCGCGACCAACGTCAGGCAAGTGATCAAGGCGAACGCCAACAGGCGCGTAAGCAGGCGGGTCGTATGCATGCGGTGCTTCTTCCGGAGTCTTGCGCCCAGGCTAGCACAAGTTCCGTTACGCGTGGCTCCGCGACCAGCTCTACTGCTCGAGCACCTTGCGCACGCGTTGGCAAAGCGCCAACCCGATTTGACGGTCGTCTCGGTGTGGCCAAGGTTCAATGCTTGGCCTTGCGGATGGCTTGCACCTGGTCGTTGAGCTTGCTCGCCTCGTCCTTGTTGCCGAGGGAGTCTTGCGCCCATGATTGGAACTGCAGAATCTTGGCGTAGGCGAGGCTCTCGGTGCCGCTGATGTTGGCTTCGATCGCAGCGGCTCGCTGGAACAGTTTGAGGGCTTCGGCCATTGGCTGCTTCTGCATGCGTCCGGGCAGCGTCTCGTCGTTGGGCGGCGTTACCCAGACCGGGCCGATACGAGCATCGGGACACAACGGCGGTTGCTCGTCGAGGTGCAGCAGTTGTTCGACCTCGTTGCGAAGGGCGGTGTCGCCAGCGCACTGCTCGATGAGCCAGGCAGCGCGCGCCACGCCGCTGAGTTGGCACGCGCCTTCGAACAGTTGTTGCAGGCGATCGTGATGAGACCGGTTCGTCATGGTGGGCAGGTGGGCGCCCTGCCAGTGGGCGCTACCTGCAACACCCGGAAACGGGCTGTTGCGGTCGGAGTTTTTTCGCTTTGTTCAGTCCTGCGGCGTCGGCAGAAGGCAGCCAACGGCGGGGGGATACGGTTGAGGGACCGTCTCGCCGGCCAATGCGGCTGCCACGGCATTCCGCAGGTCGTGCGAGCGAGCACTGTTGCCGCGATCGCCGAGCGCCCGCCACTCGTCGTCGATTCGGCCGCGATACACGATCTCGCTGTCGCGCAGGACGACGGCCTCGGGGGTGCGGGTGACGCCGAGCGCGCGCGCGAGTCGCTGCTCGGGGTCGAGGAGGACGGTGCCGGGGAGGGCGTAGTCCTGTTGGTGGCTCTTGGCCGCAGCGGGTGTCAGCTCCGTGCCGATCTGCGCGAGGAACAAGCGCACGGGTTGGTCTTGCCAGTGTTGATGAAGCTCGCCGATCGTCGGCGCATAGGCGTTGGCGATCGGGCACTCGTGGCTGGTCACGATGATGACGTGGACCGTGTTGCCGGCCGTGTGTTGCGGTTGGTGAACGGCGCCGTCGACGTCGTGTAGTTTGATCGATGGGGGCGTGCTCGTGCACGCGGTGGCGAACAGAAAAGCAAGCCAGGCGATGGATCGCACAGCCGTCACTTGCGGTCTCCGGCAGTAGCCATCGCGTTGCTGGTGACGGACGCGACCGCAGCCAGCAACGTTTCGACGGAGTAGGGCTTGGACACCATGAGTACGTCGAGGTCCTTGAGGTCGGACGAGTCGGGTGGAGTCGCATAGCCTGAACAGATCACGACCCGCACAGACGCGTCCTTTGCTCGTAGATGACGGGCTAGCTCGACTCCGCCCATGACCGGCATGACCGCATCGGTGACGACGGCGTCAAAGCGCTCGGCTTCGAAGAGCTGCAGAGCAACTTGTCCGTCGCAAGCCTCGCTGACCGAATAGCCAGCACTGCGCAAGAGGCGTGTCGTCACGCGGCGAACCGCGGGCTCGTCTTCGACCACCAAGATTCGTCCCGGGCGAGACGGCGGCGGCACGTCGGCTTCGGCTTTCGGTTGCGCCAGCGTGTCGGCAGAGAGCGGCCAGCGCACCTCAGCGACCGTGCCGTGGTCGGGGCGGCTGTCGAGAGTGAAGGTTCCGTCGGCGGCGGTGACGATGCCATACACGGTTGACAGGCCGAGGCCCGTGCCACGTCCAACTTCCTTGGTCGTGAAGAACGGTTCGACCGCCTTGCGCGCGGTTTCGAGATCCATGCCTTCGCCATCGTCGCGGACCTGGATCACGGCGGCAGGATCGTTGCCATTGTCCGTAGTCAGGCTGACGACGACAGAACCTCCCTGAGGCATGGCGTCGGCGGCGTTCACCAGCAAGTTCATGAGCACCTGGTCAATCTGCACCGGGTCGGCCGTCACCAGGCACGGCTCGTCCGGCAACGACAGCTCCAGTTTGATGTCTTCGCGGATCAGGCGGCGCAACATTGGCTCGAGCGAGGCCAGTTCGGCGCCGAGGTCGATGACCTTGGGTTGCGCGACCTGGCGCCGAGCAAAGGCCAGCATCTGCCCTGCCAGGCCGGCGGCGCGGCGCGCGGCTTGGCCGATTTCGTCCAGGTGATCTACGGCGTCGCCCGGCACATCCGCGATCATGCGCATCAGTTGTTCGTTGCCCATCACGACGGTCATGAGGTTGTTGAAGTCGTGTGCGACCCCGCCAGCCAGTTGGCCGAGCGCTTCCAGCTTCTGGCCTTGCTGGAGGCGGGCTTCGACTTGCCGGCGCTCTTCGACAGCCCGACGACGCAGGATCAGCATGCCCAGTAGCAGAGTCACCGCGATTGCCAGACTGATGCCACCAAGCAGGACCACGAGCTTGATCTCTTGGGTGCCAGAAGCCCACGGGCCCGGCGTCGGCGCAACATGCAACGTCCAGGTGCGCCCCATGATCTCAACAGGCGCCCGGCCGACGGGTCGGTTGCCGACCGCAGACGCAAAGCTGTCAGCGTCGCCGTAGATGGCTTTCCCGTTGTCCTCGATGAAGGTGGCGCCCAGATCGAGTAGGCCCTGTTCGAGGCATTGTTCGACGAGTTGATCCGCGCGGAAGACTCCATTGACGAAGCCCTTCACCGTTCCCTGTTCGTCGACAACCGGTAGGTAGGTCGTGAATCCGCGCCCGCCTTGGAACAGGTCCAACGGGGCCGTCATGACGGTGCGCGGGCCTGCGGCAGCTGCGGCAAAGTAGGGGGCGGCGCCGGGGTGCTCACTCAAGCGCCGGCCCTCGGCGCCTTCGTTGCCGCTGCGGGGACAGGTCCAGACGATGACGCCGTCCGAGTCCACCCAGTTCAACGCTTGGAGTCCGCCGAACTCGTCCAGCAGATTCATGACACCATCTTCGTAGGTCTGCCGATCGGTGAAGCTGCCAGCAAGCGCCTGGCGACGAACGAATCCCAAGACCAACACGCGACTGGCGACGAACTCGCGCAGACGGTGGGCCCCCTGGTCCGCCAACAATCGGGCTCGGTTGCTGGCGGTCTCCTGTTCGTGGGCGTCGAGCGCGACCCAAAGTCCTCCCATTCCGGCCACGATGAGCGTGAATACCGACACCAGCAAGACGGTGCCTAGTCGGACAAAACCCCGGGTCGAGTTCATTGCCGGCATGTGATCGCAATCGTGTCGACAAGTCCACGGCTCCAAGTTGACTCTTGCTGATGGCGACGTGGCGGTTGCGAGATGCATGGATCGCGACAAGATCTGGCTCGTCGCCAACACCGCTAACCCGGGAAGAATCGGCGACGTATGACCCACTGATGCCCGGACCACTACGCAGTACCAGCAAGTTCCTGAGCTACGTTCTGCGGCATCGCCCGGACGAGATCGGCCTGACTCTCGATGATGAAGGGTGGGTCGCGATCGACACGTTGGTGGCGGCGGCGCGCGACGGCGGCCGTGAGTTGACGCGCGAGTTGGTGCTCGAAGTCGTGCGCACCAATGACCAGCAGCGGTTCCGGATCTCGGACGATGGCATGCGTATTCGAGCAAGTCAGGGCCACTCGATCAAAGTCGATCTGGCACTCGAAGAAGCCGTGCCGCCTGATCAGTTGTTCCATGGAACCGCGGATCGCAACGTCGACGCGATCATGGTCGAAGGGCTGCATCGGCAGAATCGTCAGCACGTGCATCTGTCGAAGGACCGCGCCACTGCGCGCAACGTTGGCGCGCGGCATGGGCGGCCGGTGGTGTTGCTCGTTGACGCTGCGGCGATGCAAGCCGCCGGCCATCGCTTTCACCTCAGCGACAACGGGGTGTGGCTGACGGCGCACGTGCCGCCGGAGTTCTTGGCACGCGTGGACTGAAGCTCATTTAGTGGGGCGGGCTTCTTCCCAATGGACCGGCTTGGCTGAGCCGTCGTCGAGTTGGGTGCATCGTCGCCCGCTACGCAAGCAACAGCCATCCCGACGCTACTTCCCGATCGGCTGCAGAACTCGAATGGTCGACGTCGTCGAGTTGACGTTCGAGACGGTGCCGGTGAAGGCGTTCATCTGGACCATGCTCTTCTCGACGACGAGGTTGCCCTTGCCGTCGCTGGAGATGTTGGTGACGAACGGGCCGGCGGTGGAGCAGGAGCACGCGAGGAGTGCGAGGACGGCGATGGCGATTCGGTTCTTCATTTCGAGAGCGTAGGTGGGGGCAGGTGGCAGTCAAACGACGCACCAGGCTTCCACAGTACGCAAACAACGCAACGCTTGCGTCTCACGCCTTCATTCGGCGTGCACTCAGTCGATAGTTGTCAGCCATGGCAGCCGCGAACGACTCCTTGTCTGAGAGCTACGAACTCTCATGTGATTGGTTGAGTCCCAACATCCCGATCTGGCAACAGATCACCGACCAGCTGAAGCCGCGCAAGGTTCTTGAAGTCGGTGCGTACGAAGGTGGGTCGACCTGTTGGTTGATCGAAACCTGTAGCGCCCACCACGCCATCGAAGTGCATGCCGTCGACACGTGGGAAGGCGGTGACGAACACCAGGCCTTGGACATGGGCGTCATCCGGAAGCGCTTCGTGCGCAACGTGCAGCTTGCACAGACTCGCGCGGCCAACCCGGTGAAGCTCGTCGAGCACGTCATGCAATCCGATGACGCACTGCTGAAGCTCGTCAACGAGCAGGGGGCCGGTAGCTTCGACCTGGTCTACATCGATGGTTCACACCGCTCTCCGGATGTGATCGTCGATGCCATCCTCGGCTTCAAGTTGTTGCGCTCGCGGGGTGTGATGATCTTCGACGACTACCCGTGGAAGACCGATGCTCCCGGGACGGAGAACCCCTTGAATAGCCCGAAGATGGCGATCGATGCGTTCACGACCCTGTTCTCCGAGCAGTTGGACATCGTGCAACGCGTACCGCTGTATCAGCTCGTAGTCACGAAGCGTTGAGTGGCGTAGCCTCTTCTTGGCGCGTGCAGGTGTTCCCATGGATGACCGGACGAGGCAAGAATGCAAACAGAACGGCAAGTGGGTGCTTGCTGGTGTTGCTGCGGCCGCCTGCTGGTTGGGATTGTTGCGCTGGTCCAGGCCTCGGGTCGTGGATGTCGATCGGATCGTTGCGGGGATGACGGACGGCACTGCTGACGAACTTCAGGGCATGCGCCTTTGGCACGAGCGATGCTTGGCGTGTCACGTCGATTCTCACGGCGCGCCCGAACTGCCGGATAGTCTTGTTGCGATGTTCCAAGAGGACCCAGCGAGTACTGCCAGATACATCGCGGACTCTGTCGTCGATCCGGGCCAAGTCGTCCGCCGGCGATCCTTCAGCAGTATGCCGAAGATAGCCTTGTCGGACGAGCACCTCATCAATGTGTGTGCGTATGTGCTCGCCGCAGTCGCGTGGGCTGCAGAGACTGATCGAGGGCTGAAGCCTCGCGGCCGGTAGAACCCGCGATGGAGAGCGGCGCCGACCGCTACCCGAGCAACTGCAACGCCGACTGCGGCTGCGCATTCGCCTGCGACAGTACCGACAGGCTCGCCTGCTGCAGGATGTTGTTGCGCGTCAACTGCGCCGTCTCGTACGCAACATCCACATCACGAATCCGCGACTCGGCAGCACTCAGGTTCTCGCCCGCAGTCGCCAGCGTCGAGATGGTGCTCTGCAGTCGGTTCTGAATCGAACCGAGCGTGCCGCGCAGCGAACTGACGGTGTCGATCGCTGAGTCGATCGTGTTCATCGCCGAGTTGGCTGGGCCGGTCGTGCCATCCGATGGCAGTAGCGTCAGGTTGTCCAAGGCAAGCGACGTGCTCAACGCCGGCGACAACCGCACATCCAGTGTGTCGACCCCGCTCGTCGTGCCGAAGCCGACCTGGAAGCTGACGGTGTCTTGCGACCCGTCGAGCACGTTGATGCCGGAGAACTCGGTCGAACGGCCGATGCGATCGATCTCGCTGACCAGTTGTTGGAACTCCTCGTTCATCGCCTGCTTGTCGTCGGTGCTCGCCGTACCGTTGTTTGCTTGCACCGCGAGTTCGCGCAGTCGGGTCAGAACGGAACTGATCTCGTTGAGGCCGCCTTCGCTGGTTTGCACGAGCGAGATGCCGTCGTTGGCATTGCGCTTGGCCTGGTCGAGCGAACGAACCTGCGCGCGCAATCGTTCGGAGATGGCGAGGCCCGCGGCGTCGTCGGCGGCGGTGGTGATACGAAGACCCGTCGACAGTTTGCGGAAGTTGCCACCGAGTCGGTTCGTGACGCTGGCCAGGTTGCGTTGCGCGTTGATTGATGCAGTGTTGGTGTTGACGCGCAGTCCCATTCCTTCTCCCGGGTGCTGTTGCGGTACCCGTTGGCGCCTGAGCGCTGTGTAGGAAATCGGCGATTGTGCGGGTCATACCTGATGCCAGCCCGGGACTGGTGTCGCGAGGTTGGCCACTGGCGCCGTGAGCTGGCGATGGCACCGAGGATTCGTGTTGGGCCTGTGCCGTGCGGAATGCTGCGATTCCTTAGGTAGAACCGACTAGGTTTCCATGGCGCGTATGTGCTTGCAATGAAGCGAGTCGCTGAACCCTGTCCTGCCTTACTTCGGTGGCGGCACGACCCACTTGGCGCCGTACATATTCACGAACGTCGGTGCGACGCGGTAGCTCGGTTTGGCGAGGCGCAGCAGGAACCCGATGCCGTGCGTCGACTGCGGTTCTTCTTTGCTGCGGCCGTTGAACGCCGTGCGACCCGTGCGCGTGCCGGTGGCGACCAGTTCGAACTTGGTGAAGCGTCTGGTGCCCCGATCGTAGGTGGCATGCCCGAAGATGCTCGTCTGCATCGTGCGCGGCCACTCGCGTTTGGGCTTCCAGTAGTTGTCGCCATTGAGCCATGGGCCTTTGGCAGAGGCGCTCGTGTTGCCGGTGATCTGGATGTCGACGAGGTTGTCACGGACAGCGACGACTTCGCTGTGCATCTTGCAGCCGTGCAGTTCGACGCGGGCAAACGGCAGGGTTTGACCGCGCACGTTGTCGACGAAGACGACGCGCGCCATGCGATCGACGATGCGCTCGGTGACTGCCATGCGTTTGCCGACTTCGAATTCTGGTAACCAGCCTTCAGCTTCGCCGAGCTCGAACCAGACTGCGTCGCGGTTGACCGGCTTCTGTTGTGGTTGCTGCGGATCCTTGCCGATGTCGCGGGCGAACCGTTCGAGGATGAGCCCGCCTTCGGGGTAGCTGTCTTCCCAGCGGTGCGTGCTGCGCAGTTGTTTGGTTGGGGCGGCGCGTTCGTCTGCCGGCAGTTCGCGCCATTTGGCCAGCGCGTCGTTGAGCATCGCGAGGATTGTGTCGGGGTTGGCCGAGTTGCGACGACCGAGCAGCTTGCCCTTGGCCGTCAGCACGTAGGTGCCCTGCATGGAACCGCGCACGGTGTCCGGCTTGCCGCGCACCGCCGTGCGGAACCAACGGCACTCAGGATCGTCGTCGCGTTGCAGACGCCAGACTTCGTCGGCGGCAGGCGCAAACTGCTTGGCGAGTTTGATGATGCGTTCGTCGGACCAGACTGACCGTCGGCCCAGGACTCCGTTGCCTCAAGTGCAGCCGAGTGGGTGGCCGTTCATCAGCCACAGCAACATCGGTCGGTTGGTCGCGGCTGCTTGTTGGATGCCCTGCGAAATCGATGGCTGCCATGGGATCTGTTGCCAGCGATCTTCGGTAGCGGCGGGGGCGAGGTGATCGCGCCACGCCGTGAACGTGTCTTGGTCGGGAGCTTGTTGTGGCAGCAGGCTCAGGACGAGTGCGAGCATGCGCACATCCTAGCCGTTAGCTCATGCGCCACGCATTCCAGAACGACAGCAGGCGATGTTGCACCCAGCCACCGAGCAGTTGGATGCGGGCTGGCAGGTGCACGCGTGCCGTCAGGCCGGAGCCGCGAGCGTTGAGTGGGATGCTGTCGACTTCGAGCAGAACGTGCAGGTACGGACGGTCGGCTGCGAGCAGCGAGTCCGTTGTCTTGGCGACGTAGAGGTCGCCACCGCCGAGCATGGTTAGCGCCGGCGGGATGTCGAAGCGCGACGCCGAGGCCTGGATGTGCCGCACGACGGCGTGCACGGGCGCCGTCGGATCACACGTCCAGCGAACTTCCGCTGGTGAATCGATCTCGAGATGCGAGCGCGAGACCTCTTCTTCGGTCAGCACCATGCGCAAGTAGCGATGGCCCGAGTGCACTTGGAACAGTTCTTCGCCTTGCTGCACGAAGCGGCCGGCGAGGCGGTCGTGTTGTGGGCTGGCGATCGTGCCGTCTTTGCTGGCGGCGAGGTTCATCGCACGCAGGCGGGCGTCGAGTTCTTTGACACTGGCGGACAGATACGAGATCCGTGCCTGGTGGATCGCGGCCTGCGTTGGATCGTCGAGCTCGATGGCGTCGAGGCCTTCGCGTTCGGCTTCGAGTTCCCCGGCGAGACGCAGTCGGCGCATTTCGAGCTCGGGGTTCTGTAGTTGGCACAGGACCGCGCCTGCGGCCACGCGGTCGCCGTTGTCGACATCGATGGTGCGGATGAAGCCGCCCGACGGTGCGCGCACCGATTGCCGTTCTTGCGGATCGAGCACGCCTGGCGCGACGATGCTCCACGAGATCGGCACAAGGCTGGACAACAGCGGCAGCAGCGTCAAGCCGGCGAGTGCAACGAGGCGGGCGCGCGTGCGGTAGGCGGTGATCTCCTTGCCGCGCCAGAGGTGCAGCGTGAGGCCGATCAGCGGTTTGAAGATCAGGGCCCAGGCAAAGACCGCGCCGAGGAACATGCCAGCCGATGGCCATTGCATGGTCATCAGGCCGGTCAACATGAACGCCAGCATGATGCGGTAGACGAACGCAGCTGGGCCGTAGGTGGCATACAGCAACCGTTCGCCGAACGTGTAGCGGTCCGGCAGCCGCGGCTTGCCGAGCGCGATCTTGTTGGTCCAGCCGGAGAAGTAGGCCTGTGCACGTTGCTGTAGGTTGAAAACGCCGACGAGGTCGCTGAATAGGAAGTAGCCGTCGTACTTCATCAACGGATTGATGTTGAAGAGCACGGTGACCACGCTGGCGAGCGCGATGACGTTGAACGACAGGTCGTGCACGAAGCCTTCGGTTGTGCCGGCCCAGACGAGTGCGGCGATCGCAGCGACGAACGACTCGACGTACATGCCGCCGAGGGCCACAACCGCACGTTGGCGGGCACCACTCAGTTTCCATGAAGCACCGGCGTCCACGTAGGCGCACGGCGTCATCATGATCATCTGGATGCCCATCTCGGGGATGGACGCACCGAACTTCTTGGCGGCGTAGGCGTGACCGAACTCGTGCAGGATTTTGAGGCCGACAAGTGCGATCCACAGAACCGGCAGGTTGGCGAGTGACAGGAGGTTGCCGGTCTCGGCAAACATCTCGTCAAAGCGGCCGAAGCACTTCCAGGTCACGAGGCCCATCAAGCCGAGCCACAACAACAGCCCCGGCATCGCAAACAGCCAGCCGAAGAACCGCACGGTGCGATCGAGGAACCCATCCGGGTCGCCGAGCGGAATGCGGTGGCTCATCAGGATGCGATACCACGGCCCCTTCTTCTGGGCCTTCTTCTGCTGGGCGCGATCAAACGCGACGCTGCCGCCCGTGATCGGTAGATGCACGAGGCCGATGTTGTGCAGCCACAGAATGAATCTGTAGAAGCCTTCGCGGTCAGCGTCGTTGTCTTCGAGCAGGCCGTCTTCGACGAGCGTGTGGAATGAGTCGCTCAGCGTGCGGTGACACACGATGGCCGTCAGCACCCGGTAGTCGCTCGGTTGGAACGCGTGGTTCTGGAAGCTGACCGGGTCGTGCACCATGTAGCGCACGCCGCCGCGCGTCTGTTGACGCGTGACGTGCAAGTCGGTGCGCAAGCCAACCCGCAAGGGGCCGAGCACACGTTCGGTTCTCGAAGTTTCAGCCACCGCGATCTACAGCCAGAAGTTGAGATGCAGCCAATCCGTCAAGCGGTGGGTGACGACCCACCAAGCCGTTCGGGGACCAGCGTCGATGCGCGCCGTGCCTTCCATGCCTGGCGGCAGGAGACCGAGGTCGATCTCGACGTCCGCTTCGCCGAGGAACACGTTGCGTTCGTCGACGATCGTGCTCGATGGCGCGATGGCGAGCTCTTGCAGTTCGTAGGTGCGGTCGGGCTCGGCGGCCGAGGCGAACTCCGCGTCGATCGATTCGTTGGCCGCGAGCACCAGGCGCTCCGGGATGCGCAGTTCGATCGAGGCACGGTCCGAGCGCGCCAACTCAAACAACGGCACGCCAAGTTCGAGCCGGCTGCCGAGGCGTTCGCGCAAGTCGCCTTCGAGGATCAAACCATCGTGCGGCGCGCGAATCTGGGCTTGCGCGATGCTGGCGTCGACGATGGCCAGCTGCGCTTCGAGGCTGCGCTTCTTGGCTTCGTTGACGCGGACCTGACCAGCCTGACGTTCGCCGACGGCCTGGTCGATGATCGCGGAAAGCGATTCAATCTCCGCAGTCAGCTCAGCGCGTTGCAGGAAGTCATCGCTCGCGTCGATCGCCGCGAGCAGTTGCCCTTCTTGCACCCGATCACCGGGACGCACGAACAGCTCGGCGAGCACGCCGGCACGCGGACACGCGATCGTGCGGCGATCGGTGGCCTTGACCGTGCACGGCACGGTGAACGTGTGGTTGAGCGTGCCGAACGCGAGCCAGCCCACGAGCATGACCAGTGCGGTGGCCATGACCCCGACGCGCAGTGGACCGCGACTCTGCAGTCGGCGCAGACCGCGTCGGATGTTGTCCCACACGTGCGTGCGGAGCGAACGGTTTGCAGTCAGCGACAACGGCACCAACGCCGCGTAGCTGGACAGTTCTTCTTGCATCAGCACGACCTGGTCGCGCGTCAGCTTGGTGCCGCCGCCTTGGCTCATCGAAACGACCGCGACGGTTTCATCCATCGAGATCAACGGCAGCGAAGCGACCGGGTTGCCCTGGGCCTTGTGGCTCCATTGCGTGTGCAGGCGGCAGTCGTCGTTTTCGTCGTCGTGGCGGCTGGTGGCGACGATGGGCGAGCCGCGGTCGAGGCACTCTTCCATCGCGGCGCGCACAGCGGCGACGCCAGGGTTGGATGGACGCAAGTCATCGACGCCACTCATCGCGGCAACTTGCACCTGACCCTTCTGCACGAAGCCGACGGCCGCCAGTTCGAGGCCATAACGCGCCTCGAGCTCGGACAGGATCGCATACGCGAGGCGCACCGGATGGTTGGCTTCATCGGTCGTGCGCAGTTGGCGACGTTCTGCCGTGCGCTTGCCGTTGTTGTTGCCGCCGCCTTGATCGAAGAGCAGCGAGACGTAGCCGAGGATGCCCTCAAGCTGCGCCATGACTTGCAGGATGCGCGACTTGTCGCACGGCGGCATGACGATGGCGGCACCGCCCGAAGGTTCGGCGCCCTGGTCGTACATCACGACCGTTGCGAGCAGCAGGCCACTCTTGTCGGCCTTGAGGCGCACGCAGCGAGCCTCTTCCGAGGTGACCGATTCCCACAGTGCCTGGTTGATGACGTCGCGGTCTTCGATCGTGACCTGGTTGTCGTCGCCGCACCATTCTTCGGACAGCACGTGCACACCGAAGCGCGTGTGCACGACCGCGTAGATGGCGCCGAGGCGCGAACAGATGTGCTGCAGGGACTCCGCGAGGGCGCGGTTGCTCGGCCGATCCGCGAAGAGCGCGCGCACTTCGCATTGAAGCGCGCTCATGCTGGTCGCGGCGTAGGCCTTCTCGGTCGTCGTGGCGTTGCTTGGCGAGTTGCTCAACCTGACCTCAGTTACCGGCGAATTCGATCGGTTGGGTGAAGCGGAAGCGCAGCTCAAACGACGTGTCCGAAAGCATCGTGCAGCGGTCGCACACAGCGAGCGTCGCAGGCACATCCACTTCCTGGTCGAACTGCAGGTGGAACAGGCTGCCGACCATGACCGGCTTCTTGGCGAGGCCCGTCATGCTGGTCGCACCGACCTCAGTCGTCTGCACGCTCGTCAGCACTGAATCGCGTTCGCAGGCGTTGCCGTTGCGGATCTCGACGTTGGTGTGGATGTGCGACGTCGTCATGTCCCGCACGGACGCGACGTTGGTCTGGCAGCGCACCTCGAGGTCATCGAGCATGTTCTCTTGCTGGCGGACGGACAGCTCGTCGACGTTGTTGAACTCATGCATGGCGGTTACTTGCCGGCGGGCTTGCTCGGGGTGAACGGGCTCGCGTTGGTTTCGACGGTCATCTTCAGACCGGTTTGCCAGGCGTAGTCCTTGTTGGGCACCGTCGCCCGAATCGGGAAGCTGTGGCTCGACGCGTTCGCCTTGGACGAGATGAACTCGATCGTGGCCTCACGAATGTCATTGGGCCGCCGCGCAGGCGCGACGAGCACGATGGCGCCCTTCTTGAAACGGTCGCGCATTTCGATCGGGCACTCAAACTCGATCCACAGCGGGTCGAGGCTCATGACTTCGACCACCGGAACGAACTTCTCGACGGCTTCACCCTGGCCGCGCAGTTGCATGGTGACGATGCCGTCAAACGGGCTGAGCACGGTGCGCTGCGCCAGTCGCTCTTTGGCTTGGAGCAACTGGTTCTTTGCCTGTTGCTTGTCGAGTTGCGCTTGCTCGACGGCGAGCTTGGCCATTGCCAGTTCGTGCGCCTGCTTCTGCATGTCGCGCTCGCTGCTGATGTCCTTGTTGTGCAGCGTGCTCGTCCGCGCCTCTTGTTGCTGCGCAAACTCGAGCGTCAACTTGGCGCGCCGTTCGAACACGTTCGATGCGGCCAATGCCTCGAGTCGTTCGACTTCGAGTTCCTCCAACCGCGAGTTGAGATGGAACAGCGCGCTGCCGGTTGCGATGCGTGCGCCGACCTCGACTTCAAGGTCGACGATCTTGCCCGCCTGTTCCGGCGACACGAGGGCCATCTTGCTCGGCACCGTGATGCCGACGAGGGCGCCGGGCGGGGCTACTGGCGGCTCGCTTGGCGAGGCAGCCAGTAGCGCCAGCAATCCTGCGACAGGGATAATCGGTTTGCACACCATCACTTCCGTTATCGGTAGCTGAACCGACGCTGGACAAGGCGAACGCAAACCGTCGCGGTGGCCCCATTGGCATGGGGTCTACTGGCTCTTCTTTCGTCCCGACTGCGCGCCGAAGAACGCGAGCAGTGCACCCCAGATCTTGCCGACGCCGCGGCTCTCCTTGTCCTCGACTTCTTCGCCGGTCCGCGAGTCGTGTTCGATGTGTTCATCGATCGACAGCGAGCGACTCTGCATGTTGACCGGTTGCACCTGCACTGTGACCTCCTGCACGACCTTCTCACCGCCGCGCAGCACCTCGACCTCGAACACGACCTCCTCTTGTGAGAACACTTCGGGGAACGTGATGGTCAGCACTTCGCCGCTGTCATCGATCAGTTCGACGGGGGTGCCGCTGACTTGCTTCCACCGCACCTCGGCAGCCTCTTCTGCCAACTCAGAGGTTGTTGCCGGCGCGCGCAAGGCGACCGCGGAGCCCGCTTCGGCGACCATGAAGTCGGGCGTCATGATGCTCGTTGCTCCGGCTGCCGCCGTTGTCGTCGCTGACTCGTCGAGCAGATTGTTGCCGAGCACCTCGTCCATCGAGGTTTCATCGGTCAGCGAACTCTTGACCGTCATGTCGGCGGTCGTCTCGCTTTCCGTTTCACTCATCGCGTCCTCGAGGGTCGACGCCGACGTGCCAAGCGTCACCGCCGCCATCTCACTGAGCGTGACCGGCGTAACGGTCTCCTCCTCAACCTCCGCCAAACTGCTCGTCACCGGCTCTGGCTCCGGCTCCGGCGCATCAAACATCGGCGGACTGATGGGTTCTTCGGTGGGGGAGTCGTCAACATCCTCGGCCACTGGCGTCGGCGCTTCCGGCTCGACAACGGGTGTCGGTGCCGGCCGCGGTTGTGCAACCGGCTCCGTTCCTTCGACCGAGATCGACACGGTGCTCGTCGTCGTCCGGTGGCCATCCGACACCTCGACCTGGAACGTGATCTCCGCACTCCCGGTCACGTTTGGTGCCCGGAACTGCAGCTGTGGCTCCGTGTTGCTCGAAAGCGTGACCGACGGACCAGACAACTGCGTCCAGTTGTAGGTCAGCGCATCACCTTCGGTGTCGACGGCGCCGGCAATCAGCGAAACGCTCTCGCCGGGCGCCGCGTCCTGCACACCATCGATCTGCACCGACGGGCCAGCATTGGGCGCGACGACGATCGTGACGGTGTCGTAGGTCGTGTTGGTGCCGTCGGTGACACCAACCGCAAACCGCATCACGGCACCATCCGGTGCATACGGCGACGTGAAGCTCGGCGTCGACCCATCCGCATTCGACAGGTCCACACTCGGTCCGCTCAACTGGCGCCATTGGTAGCTCAGGTCCTGGCCCTCGGGATCGCTAGCCCTTGCCCCCAACTGCACTTCTTGGTTGTGCATGACAACCTGGTCGCGACCAGCACTGACACTCGGTGCATCATCATCCGCCCCGATGCCGATCGCGACGATGTCCGTCGCCTTGCTCGTGCCGTCGAACACCGTCAGTTCAAACCGCACGACGCTGTTGCTGACCAGTTCCGGCGCCGTGAACTGCGGCTGCTCGGAGTTGGCGTCCGACAATTCCACCGTCGGGCCACTGATCTGTCGCCAGGTGTAGGTCAGCCCTTCGCCTTCGGGGTCGCTGCTGCCACTGCCGTTGAGCACGACCTTGCCACCTTCAGCAACGACCTGCGGCGAACCTGCATCGGCCGTCGGCGCATCGTTGTCGGCGTTAACCGTCACGGTGACGGTGTCGACGCTCGAGGTGTTGGTGCCGTCGCTGACGGTCAGTTGGAACTGCACGTTCGTGTTCGTGAGCCCTTCCGGCGCGGTGAACGTCGGTTGTGCGGCGCTCGCGTCGCTCAGTGTGACGCTCGGTCCGCTGACTTGCGTCCACGTGTAGGTGAGCGACTCGCCTTCCGGATCGCTGCTTGCCACACCGGTCAACGTCACGGCATCGCCCTCGTTGACGGTTTGGTTGCTGCCGGCATCGGCCGTCGGCGCATCGTTGTCGGCGTTGACGGTCACCGTGACCGTGTCGACGCTCGACGTGTTGGTGCCATCGCTGACGGTCAACTGGAACTGCACGTTCGAGTTGCTGAGCCCTTCGGGCGCGGTGAACGTCGGTTGCGCGGCGCTCGCGTCGCTCAGGGTGACGCTCGGTCCGCTGACTTGCGTCCACGTGTAGGTGAGCGACTCGCCTTCGGGGTCGGTGCTGGCCACGCCAGTCAACGTGACGGCATCGCCTTCGTTGACGGTTTGGTCGGTGCCAGCGATGGCAGTCGGTGCATCGTTGTCGGCGTTGACAGTGACGCTCACGGTGTCGATGTTCGATGTGTTGGCGCCATCGCTGACCGTCAGTTGGAACTGGACCGTCGTGTTGCTCAGGCCTTCCGGCGCGGTGAACGTTGGTTGTGCCGCACTCGCGTCATTGAGGGTTACCGTCGGCCCCGCGATCTGCGTCCACGTGTAGGTCAGTGCGTCACCTTCCGCATCTGAGCTGGCGATGCCGTCCAGTGTGACCAGGTCGCCTTCATTCGCGATCTGATCGATGCCGGCATCCGCGACTGGCGCTGTGTCGGCAGCTGTCTTGGCCGCGGCCGCAACGTTGGCCGTAATGAAGACCGTGTCGGCACTGGGAGTATTGGTTCCGTCGCTGACCGTGAGCTGGAACTCATAGGTCGCGCCCGCTGTTGGTGTGAACGTTGGCTGGGCCGCTGTTGGGTCGTCGAGACTTACCGTCGGGCCGGACGTCTGCGCCCAGGTATACGTCAGGCTTTCGCCCTCTGGATCGCTGCTGGAGCTGGCGTCGAGTGTCACCAAGTCGCCAGTGCAGACCGTTTGGTCGATGCCGGCGTCGGCGGTCGGCGCGTCGTTGTCGGCGTTGACGTTGACCATGACCGAGTCGACCGTTGCGAGTTTGCCGTCACTGGTCGTGACGTCGAACGTGATCGTCGTATTGGTCAGGCCTTCGGGCGCGGTGAACGTCGGTTGCGCGGCTGTCGCATCACTGAGTGTGACCGTTGGCCCGCTGGTCTGCACCCAGTTGTAGCTAACCGCGTCGGAGTCGGCGTCGATGGTGTCGGATGCATCCAGGGTGACGAGGTCGCCTTCGTTGACCGTCTGGTCGATGCCCGCGTCCGCGGTCGGCGCGAGGTTGCCATCGACGCCGATGGCGCGCACCGAGCCATCCTGGAACGTCAACGAGGTGATGTTCTCGAACGTGACCGTGAAGGCGCCGTCGGCGGTGTTGACGGTCACCATGCCGTCAGCGAGTTTGGCGTCGCTCGCATCCCAGGTGCTCAGGTCGATCGTATTGGTGCCGGCACCGCCGTCGACGGTGTAGGCATCACCATTGGCTGGTTGGGTGAAGGCGAACGTGTCGTCGAAGTTGCTGCCGATGACGGCTTCGATGCCGGAGAGGGTCTCGATGCCGTCGCCGGTGTCCTGCGCGGTGTTGATCGTCAGGTCGACCGTGATGCCATTGGTCGCTGTTCGGAAGACCGCCGTGTCCTGACCGAGGCCGCCGATGAGCGTGTCATCGCCTGCACCACCGGCGAGCATGTCGTTACCGGCACCACCGTCGAGGATGTCGTCGCCGCCGAGTCCAGCGAGCTTGTCGTCGCCGGTCGTGCCATTCATGGTGTCGTCGCCATCGGTGCCGGTGATCCACGTGGCACTGAGCAGGATGCGGGCTTCGACCGTTTCGCCGTCGAGCGTTGGCCTGGCTGGCTTCTTCTTCGCGGAACCCTTGTTGTTGGCGTTGTCCGCGGACTGGTCGTGGTTGTTGTCGGTCACGTTGGTGCTCCGTTCCTGATGCTTGGTCTAGGTGCGTGCTCTGGCTGGCGAGCTGCGTAGGTGGCGCGCGATGGCTTCGAGCACCTGTTGTGGCTTGACCGGTTTGGTCAGGTAGTCGTTCATGCCCGAGTCGAGGCACTTCTCGCGGTCGCCTTCCATGGCATTGGCGGTGACGGCGATGACGGGCAGCGGCGAACGCGTGTCGCGCGGCAGCTGGCCGAGGGTTTCGAGTTCGCGGATCAGGCGGGTAGCTTCCCAGCCGTCGAGAACCGGCATCTGGCAGTCCATCAGCACGAGGTCGCATCGCTGGTCGCGCAAGTGGTCGACGGCCTGTTGGCCATCGTTGGCCATCGTGATGCCGTAGCCGCCCTTCTTGACGATGGCCGCGAGCACACGTTGGTTCATCGGGTTGTCGTCGACGATGAGCACCGACCTCTTGGTCGTCGCTTCGGCCTTGGGCTCTGCTGGTTCCGCCTTCTTCTTGAGTGCGAAGGCGACTGCTGCGATCAGATCCTTGGCGGCGAACGGCTTGGGCAGGAGCCCGTCCATGCCAGCCTCCTCGGCGGCGGCGCGGTCTTCGGCGTCTGACGATGCGGTGAGAGCGAGGATCGGCAGCGGCTCGGCCGTTCCGTCTGCGAGGTTGCCGTCCTTCTCGAGTTGGCGGAGGCGGCGCGTTGCTTCGAGACCATCGAGGCGTGGCATCTGGCAGTCCATGAGGACAACGTCGAATGCCATGCCGAGCAGCAGGTCGATGGCCTCTTGGCCATCTTGTGCCGTCGTCACTTCGCAGCCAGCACGTTCGAGGAACGTGCGTGCCGCGCGACGGTTGATCGGGTTGTCGTCGGCGATGAGTACGCGGCCGCGCAGCTTCGAGCTGCCGCCGGTGGCGGAATCCTGGTTGCTGCTAGAATCCTGGCCCGCGTCCTTGGTGAGCCAGTCGTGCAGCGCACCGAGGCGGGCACCAAGGCTGAGTCGATCGACGGGCGTTGCGTATTGGTTGCTGGCCGAGTTGGCGAGCAGGGGTTCGACGATGGCGGTTCGGCCCTTGCCGGCGAGCTTGTCGGTGGCCATCGTCAGCAGGCCATCGATGGATTCGTCGCAGCGCCACGGATCGAGCGCGAGCCAGTCACCTGGCTGCACGGATTCGATGGCCTTGGCCGGATCTTCGACTTCGATGATCGACGCGCCTGGCACGCGCAGGGCGAGTGCACGTTCGCGCAGGCCCGAACGCACCGACTCGCGATGCGAGGCGACGACGATGCGGTTGCACGAGAACTGCTCGGTGGGGTGCGTCGCCGTCGCGCTGAAGTCGGGGTCGAGTCGGATCGTGAACCAGAACGTCGAACCCTTGCCTTCGACACTGTCGACGCCGATTTCGCCGCCCATCAAGGTGGCGAGTTCGCGGCAGATGGCCAGGCCCAGACCCGTGCCGCCAAACTTGCGGGTCGTCGACGAATCGCCCTGTTGGAACGCTTGGAACAGCGTTGCCTGGACTTCGGGGGAGATGCCGACGCCGGTGTCTGTGATGGCGAATCGCACCCTGTTGCCGTGCTCTGGGTTGTCCTGTTCCGGTTGCTTCGCGACGTCGATCGTGATCTCGCCCTTGGTCGTGAACTTGACGGCGTTGGTCAGCAGGTTGACGAGCACCTGACGCAGACGCGTCGAGTCGCCGACAACGCTCTCCGTCAGGCGGTGATCGACCGTGGCCGTTACTTGCAGTTGCTTGCTTGCGGCCGTGGTGGCGACGATCTCGGTTGCCGAGTCGACGAGTCGGCGCAAACCGAACGGCGCGGACTCGAGGGTCAGCTTCTTGGCCTGGATCTTCGAGAAGTCGAGGATGTCGTTGATGATCGACAGCAGGGCTTCACCGGCGCCGCGTGCGGACCTGGCCAGATCCTTCTGCTCGGCGTCGAGCTTGGTGCTGAGCATCAACTCGTTCATGTTGATGATGCCGTTGAGCGGCGTGCGCAGCTCGTGCGACATCGTCGCGAGGAAGTCAGCGCGTGTGCGCACAAACGACGAGATGCTGTGCGTCAGGCGGCGAACTTCATCGGGGCCGCTGGCGTCGACCGAGAACGCATCGTTGTCGAGCTTGGCACGTTCGGCAGCGTCGCTGAGTCGCTCGATCGGGCGTACGATGGTTTGCACCGACCAGAACCACGACATCAAGACGATGACGACGTAGACCAACGCGCCGATCCACGTCGAGATCATGAGCACCGTGCGTTGTGCGTCGAGGTCGCCTTCGAAGATGACCGATCGGCGTTGCAGTTGTTCGCCGAGCCCTTCGACCCGTGTGATGATCGACTCGATGATCGTGTCGTGCTTGTCGGCGAGTATGGCGAGTTTGCTTTGGCGATCGGCACCGTGATACGTGGCGCCTTCGTCGACGAGGGTCTGCACGGCGGTGATGTCGCCGGCGAGTCCGCGGATGTCGGCCAGCTTGTCGGCCGCGAGCGCTTCGCTGGCGAGCCGGTCTGTGCTCTTGAGGATGCGTTGCGACCAATCGAGCGTGCTGTTCTGCAGGCCGACTTCGTCGTTGATCAGCACCTTGTCCGTCAGGTGCACGTAGGTCTTGATCTCGGTCTCGAGGTGCGAGAACTCCTGGATCGCAATCGACTGCAGACCGAGTTCGTAGGCCTGTTGATCGATATGGCGATAGCCGAGCACGAGACCGCCGCCGATCACGAAACCAGTGAGGGTGCAGATCGCCAGCAGGCGACCGGTGTGCATCTTGAGGTTCATCGTTTGCCTCGTCGGGCTAAATGTTCGATCTGCAGGCCGAGGGCCGCGGCGAGATGCGATAAGGGCTGCTCGGTAGTGCGGGTGCGCCGCAGGCTGCGGCCCTTCATCTGGCTGCAAGCCATGCGCAGCTCGATGTCGCGGGCGTTCTCGGTGGGGGCGACCGCAAGCACGCGCATGTTGCGGTCGATGGCCCAGCGGAACGGGTTCTTCTCGATGCCAATCGTGCCGCGAGTCCACGCGACGCAGCCGAGGAACATGCTGTCGCCGTCGTAGGCGTAGAGCACTTTGGTCTCGACCTTCTGTGGTTGGCCGGTCTGGTCGAAGTCGAACTTGGCGGCGCGGCGCGTGAAGCGAACCGCGGTCGGAAACAGGTCGAAGCCGGTGGCTTGGTCGCGGAGCGATTCGACCTGATCCGACCAGACGCTTTCGATAACGGCGATGGCCTTCGCCGCCGAACGTAATGTCGTGCGCTCGATCGACGTCAGGCTCTTGTCGCGCTGCTTGTGTTCACGCTTCTCGTGCTGCGCCAACAACTGCGCAACCTGGTCGAAGCCCGAGCCGCCGAGGTCTGTTGCCAGTTGGCCGCGTTCGAGGTCCTTGAGGTGGCGGCTGCGGCCGCGCAAGAACCGGAAGCCGGTGATGCGCTGGTCGAGCGACATGTGCCACGCGATCGTGGTCAGGCCCCATTCGGCCTCTTCGGTGCGGCAGTAGACGAAGCCAACTGGCCGGCGGCCGCGGAACGCGACCAACAGCCCGTGCTTGCCGAGTTCGTTGAAGTGCACCTTGAACGGCAACCGAGCTTCGATGCGTTCACGGTCGGCTTGTTTGACTTCGCGACGGATGCTGCTGTAGGCATCGGCTTCGGGGAACGCACGAAAGACGATGCCCTCGGTCTTGCGGTCCGCGGCGCGTTTGGTGGCCGGCTTGCTCTCACCTGACGGGCGCGGAACCTGGCTCTGTGCCGGCGATGCTGCGGCGATGAATGCGATGGCCGCGCAGCTGATGAGACGTGTGCGCGCAAGTTGACGAGGTCGTGATGACAAGGTGGGTTCCCTGCCATCGTTTCGGTTGGTGCCCGGGGGGTGGGTTTAGTCGCCCCGCGTGCTCGTTGTTGGCCGTCTAGTTGGCGCCGTTGTCATCGGCGTTTGCCCGCCGAGGATTCGTGTGCCAGACGCCGTCCTTTAGGACCTCGTTTGGGCCGAAGTCGGCCTTGTAGTGCATCGTCGGTGCCCCCTGGACCCAGTAGCCGAGGTGGTAGTAGGGGATTCCTACGCTCTTCGCGTGCGCGATCTCGGCGATCACCGAGAACACTCCGATGCGGCGTTGGCGAACTTCAGGCTCGAAGAAGTGATAGACCGAAGACAGCGATTCGGAGGTGACGTCGAGCAGACTGACACCGACCAATCGTGTGTCCAGGTAGTAGCGCGCTTCGAGTGCATCGACGACGTTGCCGTAGAGCGCTTCACGGAAGTGCTCTTCGCTTTCGTCCTGTGGCGTATCCGGATGCTGGTGTTGCAGATACCGGTGGTAGACCTCATACGACTCGCGCTCGAACTGCGGCGTGAGGAACTCGACACGCAGATCCAGGTTCTTGCGCAGCGTGCGTCGTTGGCTCTTGCTTGGCGCAAACGTGGCAACCGGCACGCGCAGCGGCACACACAACTGACATGTCGGGCAGTCCATGCCGTAGAAGATCGTGCCCGTGCGACGATAGGCGCGGTTGAGCAGGGCTTGGTACAGTTCGCTGTTGAGCGTTTCGCTAGCGAAGCCAAACTGCCGCGCCTTCTTGTTGGGAAGGTACGGGCAATCGTAGAGCGGACTCCGCGGTAGCTCTTGTCCCTCGAGCCACTCGAGGAAGGCATCTTGGTAGTCGCTCATCTCGCGGCATCGTAGCAGCCGCCGGCCATGTGCAAGGGGTGCCGCATTGTGCGGGTTTGCGTTATGGTCGGGGCGTGGAACGGACGGAACAGCCGGAGCAATCGGAGCAGTCGCGCGTCGCTATCAACACCTGTATCGCAGCGTTGTTGCTCGCCGTGTTGTGGTGGTGGTGGGCCGATGACTCGGTGGCACCGCCCGAACCAGAACTCGTGCATGCGCAGGAGCAGGCAAAGCCAGAATTGCCGACGCCAATCAAGAGCGAACTCCAGCGTGAGGATGCGGCGGCCGACGAGCCCATCGCGCCCTCGTATGGCGAAGAGCCATTGGATGCGGATCTCAGCCATCCATACTCGTTCCGTATGAAGGTCTCTTTGAAGGGGCCGTTCGGTTTGCCGGTCGGTGAGGCCAGCGTGTTCTTGGCGCCGGACTTCTCCGGCTTCTCGATGTGGCCGGAGCCGACCGACGGCGGTGGCCACGTCACCCTCAATTGGCGCGGCCGGCAACCCGCGATGAGCGTGCAGGTCGCCGTCATGGTCTGGGGTGTCTTGCAGCCGATGCGGCGCGTGACCGTGGATGCCGACGAGCTGGCCACGGTTGCGTTCGCCGTGCGCGGCCGCAAACAGAGCTTGTCGACGTTGGCGCGGCTCGCGGAGAAGAGCGACAGCTCGGACCGCCGCGATCAGCGTCGGGTCGAGCGCGAACGGCGGCGCAGCCGACGGCGGCCGCGCATGGACAGTCTCGACATCCTGTGTGGTCGCACGATGGTGATGTTCCGCGAGTTCCACTGTCTCGAATGCCACGAGAAGGGCCGGGTCTCGGCGTATCGGGCCATCGCGCGCAGCAGCGAGATGAAGCCGGGCCTGCATCCGCTCGCGCGGTTCGAGGATCTGAGCAAGCGCGGCGTGAGTGGTCGCGAACTGCGCGCGCGCAAGAAGGAACTCGCCAAGGTGCTCCGTCAGAAGGAGGTCCAGGAACTCCTCGAGAAGACCAAATACCGCGGCGAACTGAACGGGGTCGTGCGAGGTGCCAACGGCAAGGTGGCACCCGGTGTCCCAGTAGTCTGGATTGACGACAAAGGTTCGGTCAAGAAGGTGGCGGGAACCGATAGCAAAGGTCGCTACAGCTTGGAGCACATTCCGGGTGGCAACCTGAAGATCGTCGTGGGCGCTGGCCCACTAGGCTATGCGGAATCGCTCGTGCGCGTGTCGCCAACGGAGGCGACGATCTGGAACCCGAAGCTGTCAGTCCAGCAGTCCATCATGGGCAAGGTGCTCGACGAACAAGGCAAGCCGTTGCCGATGTGGCCGGTCGAACTCGTGCGTGACGCCGATGGTTGGGCGACGTTCACGGTCACCGACCGCGACGGCGAGTTTGCAACCTATGGCGCGCCGGGCACGGCGCAATGTGTTGTCTGGCCGCGCGACGTCACCGCCAGTTTTCCGGTCATCTACGGCAAGGAGGCGATGGTCGATGCGTCGAAGTTGACGTTCAAGCTCGACAACAATCATCCGATCCGCGGTCGGTTGCGAGTCACCGTGGAGACGCCGTCAGGCTTTGAACGGACGCGCATCAACGCGCGCGTCGTGCAGGTCGAGTCCGGCCACGTCGCCGAAATGACGCCCTCGGGCTTTGGCGGCGAGTTCGAGGCGGAGCCGCTCGCACCGGGTTGGTACGAATTGCAACTCGGCGCAGCTGGACTCGGTTGGGCCGAACGGCGGATCTTCGTGGATGGCCGTGGTCTGTGGGACGTCGGCACGGTGCACCTCGGCGCCCCTGGTCGCGTTCGCTTCCGCGGACTCCCGGGGGCGCCAGATGTGCGCGAGTTGCCGTTCGCGTTCTACCGCCGCACCAAGACGACCGACATCCTGGTCGAGCCTGTCCTCAAGCAAGGCGTGTTTGAACTCGCACCGGGCCCGCACGTCCTCATCTGGAAGTCCGCCAAGGGGCTGCGCGCCCGCGAACTCCAAGTCATCAGTGGCAAGCAAATCGAACTGCCGTTCTGGCCCGAGTAGTTCCGGCGGCTACCGCAGGTACGCCGGCACGAGGATGTTGAAGACCGCCTCGTAGAAGCTCGTCGCACCGTTGTGATCCGGCGTCGTACCAGTGAACCAAGGTCGCTCCGAAGTCCCCGCCGTCGCTCCGAAGAACGGCCGGATGTACCAACACACCTGCCCGCCGACGAGCAGTGACGCGAGCATCCAACTGGCCACGAGCATCGGTCTGCGGTCCTGGGTTGAACCGTTGGCGAGTAGTCGTTCGCGCGATCTGTAGTAGACCGCCAGGCAACCACAGATCGCGATCGCGACCACGTTGAACATCAGGAATCGGCGATACTCACCGGGCTCACGATCTTGTGGCCCCGGCATCGAGGTCGCCAGAAAGCAGATGGCCGGCGACAGTGCCGCCAACAATCGCGACGTGTCGCGGAAGATTGCGAGCACGAGTCGTTGCACCATCACAAAGCCGAGACTGACGCCGAAGAAGCGTGCGAGCACGTGATACAGCAGCGCGCAGACGACGGCCGTTGTCAGAATCAGCAGCGGGAACTTGACGAGGTTGCGCAAGCCATAGACCCAGCTGTTGCTGATGCCGATGCTGAAGCCGTAGGCAGCTGACGATGCAATCAGGGTCAGCAGCGAACGCATCATGGCAACAGCGACAGCGCCTCCGCCATGCGATAGGTCAAGAACACGAGCAGCACCTGCCACCCGACCCACAGCGCCCAGTTGTCGCGCAGGACCTTGAGGTTGCTGTCAGCGAACAAGCAGCGGTTGAGGTGACTGAGCGCGAGCAGCAACGAGAACACGAGCAGGACGATGCGCGTGAGCGAACCTTCGCCCGGTGAATCCGCCGGCATCGTGTAGTCGAGGAACCAGTAGATCGGCGCGAAGCCAAACGTGAACAACGCCGCGGCCGATGGAATCACCAACGCGATCGCAAACGTCTGACCGGGGTGCATGCGCACACCGAGATACGAGCCGAACACCTGCAGCGACGGATAGCAGAGCAGCACTGAGCCCAAGAACAGGACCGCGATGTGGCCGACGCGCGACGGTCCGTCGATCACGGCGAACGGCACGGCAAACGCCACACTGCACAGCAGCATGATCGTGACGAGTGCCTTGACGCCTTCGCCGGTGCGCAGATTGGCGGCGAGCCGGGTTCGTTCGCCGAGCACGACGTCGAGCATGCGATGTGGCCGCGACAGGCAGGCGGTCAGTTCGCCGTGCGCAAACGGGCGGAGGTCGGCGGTGGGAGGCTCAGGCCCGTCGTTGGGTTCGTTGGTCATGTTGTTCCTCTGGTCGTGCTCCTGGGGAGGTGCTTTGAGATGCAAAGTAGATGCTTTGCAACACAAAGGCAATGGGGTCGGCCAAATCGACGCGGTCTGCTAACAAGATTGGTCGCGCCGCGTCCTCGCATTCGAGGTGACCAATGAACAAGACCCTGACAACCGCACTTCTCGCGCTGATGAGCAGCGCCATCGTTTCCGTCGGTAGCACCGAGGCTGTGCAGCCAAAGGTGGTGCCTGGTCCGGGCGGCGTCGCGTATGCCGTCAAGGCGTTCCTCGAGCTGCAGGAAGGCGCCGAGTCTGCGGCGCCCCTGCTCGTCGATAGCCGCCACGATCTCGAGTTCGGCTTCGCCGACGGCAAGCTCGAACAGACCAAGAAGGGCAAGGAGACGGTCTCTGCGTTCCTCGATGTCGGCATGCTCGGCAAGCCAATCGCGGCGCGCACCGCCAAGGAGTTCGCCCAACAGCTCGGCAAGCACGTCGCCAGCAAGAAGAAGGACGCCCGGGTCCTGACCCATCAGATCGATGCGATCCGCGCCAACTGCCAATCGGAGGCGTGCTCGCTGGCCGTCATCGAGTTCACCCGCATCTACACGCAAGGCGGTGGCAAGCAGATGCACGTGCCGATGCGGGCGACCGCGTTGCTGCGCTACGAGCAGGCCGAAGGCTCGAACTTCCGCATCTACCACTGGCATGCGTCGCGCGCTCGCTAGCGGGGTAAGCCTCTACTGAGGAACAGATTGGCCGGTAGCTGCGAGCTGCCGGCTTTTTTGTGCAGAATACGGGCGCACGCGAGCTGCCACGTGGCAGTAGCCAGTGACGATGACCCGATCCTCAGAGAATCGCTGCTTCCGCCGCTTCCAGGAGACGCGTGACCCGCGCCTTCTGGGCAAGGTGTTCGACGCGACCGCAGCCGAGTTGCTGCGCGTTGCTGGCCACCTCGCCAACGGCGACCGCGAACTGACCCAAGATGCGCTGCAGGCGACGTTCCTGACGGCGATCGAGCAGGCCGATTCGTACGACACCGAACGTGACGTGCGTCCGTGGCTGCTCGGCATCCTGGCCAATCATGTTCGCAAGGAGCGACGCCGCACGGTGCGGCAACGAGGTGCGGATGTAACCGAGCAGGCGATTGCGGCGAAGGACTCGCCGGTCGCGGACGTGCAGCTGGCCGAATTCGGCACGGCTGCGAAGGCCGCGATGAAGCAACTGCCGCCGCCGTTTCGCGAGGCGATCATGCTGCACCTGCAGCACGGTCTGTCTGCGAAGGATATCGGCGAAGCGCTCGGTCGGCCGGCTGGCACGGTGCGCACCCAGATCGTGCGCGGCATGGATCGCTTGCGGGCTTTGCTGCCCGCTGGCTTCACTGCTGCCGCGCTCGGCATGGTGTTGACGCCCGGCCCAATCCTGGCAGAGGTGCGCCGCAACGTGCTCGCTTCTCTGCCGGCAGCCGCAATCGGATCGTCGTCGTTGGCTCTTACTGGTTGGAGGCTCTACGCGATGATTGCTGCAGGTGTGACGTTGGTTCTTTCTGTTCTGGGTTCTTGGTGGACGGAGCCGGTGGCGCCGCCCGCGGAGCTTGCTGGCGGTGCCTTGCACCACAGTGCCGAGGTTGTGAGTGTCGACGTCGCAACGACTCGGGAACTGGTCGCCGATTCTGGTGAGCAGCCGAAGGTGCAGAAGCGCAAGCGGCGCGCGCCGGTCGATCCGGATCTGCAGCGCATCGCGCTCAAGGTCGTCTATGCCGATGGCAAGCCGGCCGACCGGGCCCCGATCGGCGTGTTCATGAAGGGTTCGTTGAAGACTTGGGTGACCGACGAACGCGGCCGCCTCGACCTGTTCTTGCCGTGGCCTGGCTTGCATTGGATCTACGCGCTTGGCACCAATGAGTCGACGTTTGTCACGTGGCACAGAGGCGAACGGCGGTCGCGCGTGGTCAAGAAGCGCCTGGTGATCAAGGCGGGCATGACGCTTGATCTCAAGGTCGTCGATGCTGCTGGCAAGCCGATCCCCGACGCGGTTGTCGAGACGGCGCACGGCTTCAATGTGTCGCGCACTCGGTTGACAATTCTTGGCAAGACGGACGCTGACGGTCGCTTCCGCCGCCAGCACGTCGCGGCTCGCGAGGCTTCTGTTCGCGTTTGGGCGGATGGCTATCAGCCTTCGAAGGAAGTGGATGTCGGGACGGCCGTTGGTCAGGTCGCCGAGAAGACGATCACATTGACCGAAGTCGGCCACACCGTTCGTGGCGTGGTCGTAGACGAGAAGGGCGAGCCCATCCCGGCAGCAGAGTTGGCGTTGGTGCAACTGCGTGGCCGACCGAAGCAGCCGCAGTTCTTCGTCGCCGGCCCCGATGGACGATTCGAACTTGGTACGCTCGGTAAGGGTCGGCACGTCATCGTTGGCCAGCACTTCGGCAAAGAGCTGCGGCGTGGTCAGGTGCGCTTTGCACACCCTGGCGGCGACGCTGTTGCGGTGCAGCTCAAGTTGGCGCGCGGCGCGAAGATTGTCGGGACGCTCAGGAACGACTCGGGTCGCTCATACGCAGGCACCAATCTGGTGGCGCGCGATCGGCCGGAAGCCGTGAGCAGTCTGCCGTTCTTGTCGACGTGGACCAAGTCGACCAACGACGGCACGTTTGTGTTCGATGCGCTCGTCCCTGGCACCTACGCGCTCGAATCGGATCACGTCACGACCAAAGTTATCACCGTCGGTGACGGCGAGGTGCATGAGTGGAACCCGGTGCGGACGGCGTTGCAGCCGGTGAAGGTGCAGTTGCTCGATGCTCTCGGTAAACCGCTTTCCGGGTGGCGCATGGCGCTACTGCCGCAGGGGCAGGACTGGGCCAGTGTGTCGATCATGACCGGCGACGACGGTCGCATGACATACGAGATGTCGGACTTTCAGCTGCAGGCCGGTAGCTACTTCCGACTGGCGCTGTATCAACCGCAGGGCAAGAACAAGGATCCGATGCGAGACTTCGGCCGCATCCCCAACCTGATCACGCCGCCGATGCTGGTTGGCGTGGATCAGAAGGTGCGCGTGCCAGCGACCTCGGCAACGCTCCATCGCATTGTCGGCAGGGTGGTTGATCAGGATGGGCTGCCGATCACCAACGCAACGGTGAATGTTCGCGGCCAGATGCGGGGGCAGGGTGGCCCGTCTTGCAAGACCGATGCGGACGGCCGGTTCGTTCTCGAAGATGTGCCTGCGGGGCGTCGAAGCGCCTACGTGAGTTTTTCAGAGCGGCCATCGTTCTCGCTGTCGCGCATCGTTGTTGGCCCGAGCAAGGTCATGGAGTTGCCGTTGATCAAGATCCCGCGTTCGGGCCGCATTCGCGTGTCGTTGCCCGCAGCCGCGGCGGCTGCCAAAAGCCTCGGCTTGAAGCTGATGAATGCCCGCGGTTCGCGGCAATGGTTGCGCAAGCAGAAGGACGGCACGTGGCGTTCGGATGAACTCTACTACGGCAAGTATCAGGTGATCGGCTGGACCGACAAGACGTGGGCGCCGACCTGTGAAGTTGATCTCAACAAGAAGGACGTTGCCGTCGACGTTGCGTTTGTGCCGCACAAAGCCACCAAGCTGACGGTGCAGTTGCCGCACGACTACGCTCGTAACTCCTACATGTTCGGTTGTGACCTGACCGCTCGTCAGAACGGCAAGGTCGTCTACGAAGGTTACTTGAGCTATGGCTTCAACGGTGAGTTCCAGAACCGCATGGAGTTCCGGCGATCGCTGCCGCCGGGCCAGGTCGAACTCGAGGTCGTGACCTGGAACAAGCGCAAGGGCCACGCGACGATCACCGTGCCGGAAGCCGGCGGCGGCGAAGCCGTGCTGCGGATCGAGTGATGCCACTTCCGGTGGGGCTTGATGTCGTGTTCGATAGCGGCATGAGCTCCACCGAGAAAGCGCTGCAGACGCAGTTGGCGAACATCGAGACGCGCACCGGCAAGACGTTGAAGCAACTCTTCGCCGTTCTCAAGAAGGCCAAGCTCGAGAAGCACGGCGAGATGGTCAAGTTCCTCAAGACCGAGCTGTCGATGGGCCACGGCGATGCGAACACCGTCGTGGCGATGTATCGCGCCGAAGCGAGTGGCACCGGCGCGGCTTCCGCAGCGCGCGGTGGCCATAGCGATGGCGACCCACTCGATGCGATCTACACGGCCAAGAAAGCGGACCTGCGACCGTTGCATGAAGCGGTGATGGCCAAGCTCAAGAAGTTTGGCGACTTCGAGATCGCGCCGAAGAAGACCTACATCAGTCTGCGCCGCAAGAAGCAGTTTGCGATGGTGGGGCCCGGCACCAAGGGCCGCCTCGAGATCGGCATCAACAACAAGGATGGTCTCGGCACCGATCGCCTGATCGAGCAGAAGGCCGGCGGCATGTGCCACTTCAAGGTGTGGCTCACCGAGAAGAGTGAGATCGACAAGGAGTTGATCGGCTGGCTCAAGCAGGCGTTCGACGCTGCTGGATAGCGCGACATGAATCTGCGCGCAGCGGTAGTGGTCGTCGTGTTGGTGGTTGCAGCCGTGTTGCTGTGGCCGACATCCGAACCGTTGCCGCCGCCAGGTGAGACCGAGACCGCGACGCACTCGGTTGGCGCTGCTGAGTCGGTTGCGATCGACAACACCGAGGCGGCCACCGCGAACACGCAGCGACTGCCGGCACCGGCGCAGCGCACCGAGGTTCCTTCACCGCGGCGCTATCACAAGGTTCATGGCATGGTGATGCGCGCCGGCATTCCGCAGCCTGGTCGTGCGGTCGTCTGCTACCGCGGTTGGGGTCAACAACAGGGGCGCAAACTGACGGACAAGAGCGGCCGTTTCGAGTTTGAAGTGGATGCGGCCAACTACGAGATTCTGGTCATGCCAGAGGTCGGTCGCACGCTCGACCTCGCGAAGTACCGCATGCCAGTCTCGGTGCATTCGTTCCTGGTCTCCGCGCGGGCGTTTGCGCGAGTTGTCGACAAGGATGTCGAGGTTCGCTTGGATCTGCCGACCAAGGCGATCGTCGTCAGGGTGCGCGACGCTGTGACGATGGCGCCGGTTGTTGACGCGACCGTGCACTGGGAACCGCCGCCAGTCGTGATGCAGGAGCTGATCGTGTTCGCCGATGCCGCGGGCTACGTGCGGATCGCGGACGTGCAACCCGGTCAGCACCGGGTGATCGCCCACGCCCGCGGCTATGGCACGACGGAGGATTCGGTCACCGTCGAAGAGCAGGGCCCGGACGGTGTGGTCGAATTGTTGCTCGAGCCGAGATACGCGGCGGACATTGTGTTGCTGGACGAGAATCGTTCGCCGGTCGAGATCTCTGCTGCACAGAAGGCATCGTTGGTGCACGTCGCAACTGGCGAAGTCGTCGAGGCCGAAGGCCCTTCACGACGCGTGTGGCCGCGACCAAAGTCCCTGGCGTTCGATAACCTCGAGCCGGGCACCTACGAGGTGAAGATCGGTGGCGATGAGTATGGTCGTGACAACGGTGTGCGCACCATTCGGTTTGCGCCGTGTGTCGTGCAAGGCAAGGCCAAGCAAGTTCTGGAACTGGTCAAAGGGCAGCTCCAGCGTGCCGAAGTGCTGGTTGCGCAAAGGTCGTATGCAACGCTGCGCGCCATCGGCAAAGACGGCAAGTTGCTCGAGGGCACCCTGCAAGTAATGCACATCAGCGAAGACGGCATCATGGTTCGCGTCTTGCCGGCGCCGTGGCAATACGGCAATCGCCACGGCAACTCCCACTTCGAAGGCTACCTGCCCCGCGGCGAATACCTCCTGAACTTCATCGGGACCGACGGCACCTGGAGCGACAAGCTGTCCGTCAAGAAGCCGGTCGTCGATCGCAGCTTCACGCCAAAGTGAACGTACGGTGCCTGGACCATTTTCACCTCTTTCGCCGCGCGCGTGCGCGCGGCGAAAGAGGTGAAAATGGTCCAGGCACCGTACCGTTGGTGTGTAACAAGCGTTGCATCGCAGCCACGCAGAGGGGCACTCAATACACTGGGCGCATGACCAGACTCGCCCTGTTGTCAGTCTTCGCGCTCGCCACTGCGTTGCATGCCCAAGCGAACTTCACCGCCATCACGCCAACCAATATGCCATCGCCGCGCGCTGGTGCGATCGGTGTCTCGGATGGCGCCTGGCTCTATAACTTTGGTGGCAAGCCCGGCCCGGGCGTCGAGCTCAACGATATGTGGGTGTTCGACGGCAGCTACTGGACGGACCTCACACCGGCGACCGGGCCGTTGCCTGCTGGCCGCGATTGGTACGGCGCTGCCTACGACACGGGGCGCGCGCGCTTCGTCTTGTTTGGCGGTCGTTCGAGTGCCTTGGGCAGCAACCTTGGTGACACGTGGGAGTTCGATGGTGCCCAGTGGACCCAGTTGACGCCCGTCAATGCGCCGTCCGTTAGACGGTGGAATGCGATGGCGTATGACGCGCAAACCGGCGTGACGATCTTGTTCGGTGGAGAAGACGGTGGCACCTACAACAATGAAACCTGGAGTTGGGATGGCACCAATTGGACCCAACTGACACCGACCACGAGCCCTTCACCTCGAGGCCGCGGCCGTCTGTCCTACGACATGCAGAACGGCAACATGGTCTACTTCGGCGGCCGCAATGCCGGCGGTGCGCTCAGTGATACATGGGTCTGGGACGGTGCCGACTGGAGCCAGGTCGCTACGGCCAACGCTCCGTCTTCGACTGGCGTCGCCGGTCGCTTCGCCTATGGCATGACCTACGACTTCTTGCGCGACCGTCACGTTCTCTACGGCGGCACGCGCAACGGCCCGACGCTGAGTGACGCCTGGGAATTTGATGGAGTCGACTGGACGCAACGTTCGGTCAGTGGCCCAGTCTCACGAACGGGGCCGACGTTCGCCTACGTCCTCGGCCTGCAGTCGACGTATCTGTTCGGCGGCTTTGGCGGCCCGCAGCTCAACGACACGTGGGCATACCAGACGTCGTCGATTCCGAGTGCGGCGCAGTATGGCGCAGGATGCGCTGGGCCAGGCGGCGTTCTGAGCTTGTCCTCGAGTAGTGCGGCATGGGCCGGTGATGTCTGGACCGGCACCTGCAGCACGCTCGGCGCGACGTCGCTGGCGCTTGAAGTCTGGGGCCTCTCGCAGGTCAGCTTGCCGCTCAACGCCGTCATCCCCGTTGCTCCTCCGGGTTGCCTCTTGTTGGCGAACGCGGACGTGGTCGCGGGCCCATCCGTTCCGAGTGGTGGCGTCGCGACCGTGCAGTTGGCGATCCCGAGCAACGCTGCGCTGGCTGGCTTCAACCTCCACGTGCAAGTCGCCGAACTCGAGTTCGACTTCTCGGGCAATTGGGTCGGCCTCTACACCTCCAACGGCCTGACCGCGACGATCGGCGTCCGCTAGCGAAGGTAGTTGTCTCGCTGACGACGGTACTGTGCCTGGACCATTTTCACCTTATTCGCCGCGCGCACGCGCGCGGCGAATAGGGTGAAAATGGTCCAGGCACAGTACGAGCAATCAGCGTCGTCTAGCCAATCAGTGGCGTCACCACCCGACCATGCACGTCGGTTAGTCGATAGCGGCGGCCCTGGAAGCGGTAGGTCAGCCGTTCGTGGTCGATGCCTAGCAGGTGCAGGATCGTCGCCTGCAGGTCGTGCGGGGTGACGCCGTTCTCGGCGACGTTGAAGCCGAACTCGTCGGTCAGGCCATAGCTGCCGGGTTTGATGCCGCCGCCGGCCATCCAGATCGTGAACGCGTAGGGGTGATGGTCGCGGCCCTTGGGGCCTTTGTTCATGTCACCTTGGAGGAACGGCGTGCGGCCGAACTCGCCGGCCCAGACGACGAGGGTGTCTTCGAGCAGACCGCGTTGCTTGAGGTCGAGGATCAATGCTGCCGACGGTGCGTCGGTGTCGCGGCATTGGATCTCGAGTTGCGTGTAGAGGTTGCGATGTTGGTCCCAACCGGCGTGCATCAGTTGCACGAAGCGCGTGCCGCGTTCGATCAGGCGGCGCGCCATCAGGCAGTTGTAGGCGTACGAGCCCTTGCGCTGCACATCGGGGCCATACATCTCCAGCACGTGCGGCGGTTCGTCGCCGAAGTCGGTGAGCTCGGGTACCGACGTCTGCATCTGGTAGGCCATCTCATACTGCGCGATGCGCGTATCGATCTCCGGATCGTGCACGCGCTGTTGATGCTGCTGATTGAGCGTCGCAAGGTCGTCGAGCATCTGCCGCCGCAGGTTGCGATCGATGCCCGGTGGATCTTCGAGGTAGAGCACTGGGTCGCCCGAACCGCGGAACTTCACACCCTGATGCACCGACGGCAAGAAGCCGCTGCCCCAGTAGTAGTCGTAGAAGATCTGGCCGCACGAAGCTTCTTTGTCGCGCGACGTCATCGCGACGAACGTCGGCAGGTCATCACAGCTGCGACCGAGCCCATACGACAGCCAGGCGCCCATGGTGGGGCGGCCCGGTCGTTCGCTGCCGCTCATCAAGAACGTGATCGCCGGCGCGTGGTTGACCTGCGTCGTGTGCATCGACTTGACGAAGCACAGTTCGTCGGCGATCGCTGCCGTGTAGGGCAGCAGGTCCGAGACGGTGGCGCCACTTTCGCCGTGTTGTCGCAACGGGCGTAGCGGGCGCAAGCACGGCCGCTTGCTCTGGCCGCCGGTCATCGAACTGAAGCGGCGGCCGCCGACAATGCTGTCGGGGATCTGCGTGCCGTGTAGTTCGCGCAGCTTTGGCTTGTCGTCAAACAGATCGACGTGCGACGGCCCACCGTTCTGCACGATGAAGATCACGCGCTTGGCTTTCGGGGCGTGGTGGCAACCCTCGGGGTCGCTGCGCAATAGCGATTGGAGCGCGGTGTTGCCGATGCCGATGCTCGCAACGCCAGCTGCGCCATGTCCCAGGAGCGTGCGGCGTGTCAGTTGTTGCGCGTGTTGTTGGAGCGGATTCATGAGCGCGTCAGGACCTCGTCGAGATTGAGAACGATCGAAGCGATGATGCACAGACCCGCGAGTTCGGCAGCGGGGATGCTTGCGTCCGGGGCCGCGTCGCCGACTTCCAGCAGCTGGGTTGCGGCGGCTGCATTGTCGGTGAAGTGGCGAATGCTCTGGTCGAGGCGTGCGCGCAGGACCTTGTGCTCGGCAGAAGTGGGGGCGCGAGCGGCTGCGGCGCGCAGCAGCCACGTGATGCGTGCGTCGGCTGTGTCGCCGGCGTGGAACGCGCGCGTTGCCAGCCCGCGTGCCGATTCGACAAAGCCGGTTTCGTTGAGAGTCGTCAACGCGTGCAGCGGCGTGTTCGTGATCGACCGACGGACCACGCACTGTTGCCGCGTCTGCGTGTCGAAGAACACCGTGGGGCCAACGATGCGTCGCCAGAACACGTAGAGGCTGCGACGATACAGGTCGTCACCGTTGCCGCGCATGTAACGAATCGTGCCGAACGTTGCCTCCGACCAGATGCCTTCCGGTTGGTATGGGTTGACCGGTTTGCCGCCGACCAAGGCGGCCAGTTTGCCGCTGAGCGCGAGTGCTTGGTCGCGCAGCATCCAGGCTGGTAGGCGATGGCGTTGGCTGCGACCGAGCAACACGTTGTCAGGATCGTCGCGGAACGCGTTCGCACTCGCGGCCGAACTCTGGCGATACGTGCGGCTGGTGACAATCTGGCGGTGCAGGCGTTTGACGTTCCAGCCGTTGCTGACGAAGTCGTTGGCCAACCAATCCAGCAGCTGCGGGTGCGAGGCACGATCGCCTTGGCGACCGAAGTCTTCGGTCGTCGCAACGAGGCCGCGGCCGAAGAACGTCTGCCACGCGCGGTTGACCGCGACGCGAGCCGTCAACGGATGCTTGCCCGAAACGAGCCAGCGCGCCAAGGCGAGTCGGTTGGGTTTGCCAGCCAGCGGTGGCAAGAACGCCGGCGTGCCGGTCTGCACGACTTGTTGTGGTTGTTGGTAGTTGCCGCGTTCGAGGATGCGCGTCTTGCGACGCTTGTTCGGCGGCAACTCGTCCATCACCGAAACGTCGATGCCGGTGCCGCGCAGGGCAGCTTGTTCGTGTTGCAGTGCCTGGAGCTGATCGTCGCGTGCCGCGTAGCCCGGCACTTGCTCGCGCCGGAACTGCCGTTGCAACGCGCGCCGTTGTTGCGCAGAGCGCTTGTTCTTCGCGGTGCGCAGCGCCTGCACGACGCCGCTCGGTAGACCCGCAACGGTCTCCTCGACGCGTCGGAAGTAGAGGCCCGAGCTGCCGCCGTAGTTGATGATCTTGACCAGCAGTTCGTTGCTGCCCGCCTTGAGCGGCAGCTCGGCGCGTTCCTGATTGGCCGCGACGCCACGGCGAGCGTTGTTGGCGAGGATCAACTTGCCGTTGCACCAGACCTTGATCGCATCATCGCTGCCGAGCGACACGCGCATGCGGCGAGCGGTGGCGGCTTCGATCGTGCGGTGGAAGTAGGTCGTGTATTGGCCTTGGGCAAACACGTGTGGTTTGCCGTCGACCAACGATGGGTCGCGTTGCCACTCGTCGCCCTCGGTGATGCTCTTGGCTCGCTCCGGCGCGAACGCCTCTGCATACATCGAGTTGACGCCGGCACGGCCCGGCGCGAACGGTTGCGAACGCAGCCATGAGCTTAGCCGCGCCGGTTGCATCGCTGCATGGGCGGCTTTGATGCGTGCCGCAGTGTCCTTCTGCCACTGCGGTTGTTGCGCGTCTTGCTCTGGCTCTCGCTGTTGCAGTTGTCGCCGGAGCTTTGCCAACTCCGCATCCACGGTCAGCAGGCGGGCCCGCTTCTTGACGTCACCGACGTAGCGCATCGTCGGTTGCAAGCGGCCGCCGCGGCGACCACCGCCAGTTTCAGAGGTCTGGTTGAAGAACGAGAACAGCCGGTAGTAGTCGCGCTGCGAGATCGGATCGTACTTGTGATCGTGGCAGCGCGCGCATTCGAACGTCAGCCCCATCCAAACGGTGGCGACGGTCTCCGTGCGATCGAAGATGTTCTCGATGCGTGTCTCCTCGGATATGCGGCCGCCTTCGCCGTTGTGCGCGTTGTTGCGCAAGAACCCCGTCGCGAGTTGCTGATCCTGATTCGCGTCCGGAATCAGATCGCCGGCAAGGACCTCCGCCGTGAACTGATCGAACGGCATGTTGTCGTTGAGGGCGCGCACCAACCAGTCACGCCACGGCCACGCGGTGCGCGTTGGGTCCGCCTGATAGCCGTCGGTGTCCGCGTAGCGTGATGCCTCGAGCCACGGCCACGCCATGCGTTCGCCGTAGTGTGGCGACGCCAGCAGTTCGTCGACGATGCGTTCGTATGATGCGTCGGACGGATCGCGCAAGAACGCGTCGAGCTGCGCCGGTGTCGGTGGCAAGCCGGTCAGGTCGAGATACACCCGGCGCAGCAACGCCGCTGGTTGTGCCGGTGCGTTGGCTTGCCAGCCACGTTGTTGCAGGCGCTTGCCGACGAAGGTGTCGATGCTGGCGGTTGCTGCTTCCTTCGTCTCTGGCGGCACGAACGACCAGTGCGTCGTCCACGGGGCACCTTGCTTGATCCATCGACGCAGCAACTCGATCTCGTTCTTGCTGAGTTGCAGGTGCGAGTCACGCGGCGGCATGAGCTCGTCGTCCGTTGCCGTGATACGCCGCATCAGTTCACTGCGTTCGGGAGCACCTTTGACGATCACCGCGCCGCCATCACGCTCGCCGAACACGCTGTCCTTGTCGTCCAGGCGCAGGTCCGCTTTGCGCGCCTTGGCGTCCGGGCCGTGGCAACGGAAGCAGCGATCGGACAACAGCGGCAACACGTCGTGCGCAAACGATACCGGTGGATCCTGTGGCAGGCGGCATTCGCGCGCTTCGCCTGTGTCCGTCAGCGCCCTCGTTGCGAGCTCGTCGAACAGCGGTTTCCAGGTCGTCCACTTGTGGCCGCCAGGAATCGCCATCGTTTGAGCCTTCGGCAGCTCGTTTGCGACCATTGCATTCGCCGGCGCAAACCGATCTTGCGCGCCGTAGCCGAGGAACAACTTTGGCGCGTCCGGTTGCGTGATGACGTCGCGATACCAAGTCCACATTTGCCGAAACCGACCGACGGAGTCGAGCGGGTGCGTTGTGGCTTCTGGTGGCGTCCAAGAACGTGGCCCACCAGCGGCGCGCACCTCTTCGATGACGGCGTTGCTGCCCATGTAGGGGGCGAGCAGGATCGCGCCGTCGACGTTCTCCGGATGTTCGCCCGCGTAGGCCGCCGTGCCCATGCCGCCCATCGAGATGCCGATGAACCAGATCTGTTCGTAACGCTCACGCGCGCCGGCGAGCACGTCTTCGTGGAGCCGTTCGACGATCGACTTGTTGTAGTAGTAGCCGATGTGCGCGTCGGGGCACACAATGTCTGCGTGCGGGTTGCACGCCTGCACCTTGGCGACGAAGCCGTTCTTCTTGTATGCGTCTGGTTGATCGCCCCGGCCCGGCAGCATCACGATCAAGGCGTTCGCGTCGCCCGCAGGTGCTGCGTAACGCAGCATCGGGATCGGTGTCGGGGTGGCGCGGAAGAACGCACATCCGGTCAACAGCAGCAGGGCGAGCCAACGCATGCTGCGAACGTAACTCATCGACCCTGGCCAGGAATCACGAGGTTCCATTGGACTTCGGATTCTTGTCCTTCGGCGACGGTGACGACCTCAGACGGTTCTTCGTAAGGCAGAGTCGTGCGCAGTTCGATGCGGTTCTCGCCGGCGGGTGCGCGAATGCGGAACGTGCCATCGGGGAACACGGGGTAGGTGTCGCCGTTGGGGCCACGGGATGGCCCGTGGAGCGCGATCGCCATGTGGTTGTCGGGCACGATGGGCTTGCCTGTCTTGGCGTCAACGAGTCGGCCGACGATGAACCCGCCTTTGACGAGTTGCACGGATTGCTTGTCGACGACCTGGCGCGGCCGCACGTGCAGGTTGGTTGCCGCGATCGTGGTCAACTCAGGTGCGGTTGCCCAGACTGCGAACGTTCCAGGCTTGAGTGACACCAGCTCAAACTGGCCTTGGTGATCTGTCTGGGCCTGGCCCCAGCCCCCGTTGTTGCTCACGGCGACGACGCGCACTCGCTTGGCGGGCGTGCCGCCGGGCATCAGAACACGGCCGCGGATGCGGCCACCGGGCGGCAGTTGCACATCGATGCTCTTGCCGAGGTCTCGCATGAGGGTGGTTGTGCGTGCGTGGTTGGCGCCGCCTGCGACACAGGTGATCGCGTAACCCGCGGGCACTCCGCGTAGCACAAAGCTGCCGCGAGCGTCCGTGCGCGCGTGCCATGGCAGTAGCGGCGCGTTCGTCTGCGCGTGTTTGAAGCCGAAGCCGGAGGGCCAGATCCAGCCGTTGGCGATCGGCTTGCGCGAATCCCGATCGAGCAGTCGGCCGCGCAGGTCGACCTTTGCCTTCATCTCGATGTAGACGTTGTTCGTGGCAAAGTTGGCGCCGCTCACTTCGGTGATTCCGATGCGGCTTGGCGAGCGCGCCACGATCAAGACCCGGTGGCGCGCCCATTCATGTGCGGCAAACCAAGGCAGATCGTCGAACTCAAAGACGCCGTCGCCGTTGCTGAACGACTCGGCCATCATCTCGACCAGCCTGCGTTCCATGTCGTTGTGCCACACCGTGACGATGACACGTTCGTCGCGGTCGTCGGCAACCGCGCCACCCAAGTCGCACTTTGGGCGGGACCGCTTGTTGATTGTATTCCCCAGGTTGTTCGCTGGCGGCTTAGTTTGCGCCGCGGCGATTCCGCGCAGCGCGAGAGTTGCAGCGATCACCATGAAGAACGTCAGCGAGTTCTTGCCCATGGCGCGAAGTGTAGTCGAATCGCTCTACCCCCGTTTGCCCACTCGATTGTCCGTGAACGAAGAAAACCGCAACCGCCTGCTGCACGAAGCCCTCGAACGTTGGTTCGGGTTCTCGTCGCTCCGTCCTCTACAGAAGGAGGCGGTCGACGCGGCTCTGGACGGCAAGGACGCCCTGGTCGTCCTGCCGACCGGTGGTGGCAAGTCGCTGTGCTATCAGCTGCCGCCACTCGTGCTCGATCGGGTCACGATCGTCGTGTCGCCGCTGATCGCGTTGATGCAGGACCAGGTCGACGGCTTGCGGCTCAACGGCGTGCCGGCTGCAGCATCGCACAGCAACCTCGACGCCGAAGGTCGTCGCCGGCTCAACGAGCTGATCAAGAGTGGCGAACTGCGGATTCTGTTCGTCGCGCCCGAACGGCTGTTCGTTCCCGAATACTTGCAGTACCTGCAGACGCTCGACGTCGCCGCGATTGCAATCGATGAAGCGCACTGCATCAGCCAGTGGGGTCACGATTTCCGGCCCGAATACCGACGCTTGTCGGAGTTGCGGCAACACTTCCCCGGGGTGGCCGTGCACGCCTATACCGCGACGGCGACCCCGCGCGTGCGGCAGGACATCAAGGATCAGCTGGCACTCGAGGATTGTGTCGAGTTGGTTGGCACGTTCGATCGCCCGGAGCTGACCTACCGCGTGTTGCCACGCCAGGGCCTCATCGACCAGGTTGTCGAAGGCATCGGTCGCCACGAGAAGGCGGCGACGATCGTCTACTGCATCTCGCGCAAGGACACCGAGACGCTCGCCAAACAACTGAAGTCGCGCAAGATCGCGGCGGAGGCATATCACGCTGGCTTGGCCGCGGGCGAACGCACGCGCATCAGCGCCGACTTCCGCGCCGAACGCTGCAATGTCGTCTGCGCGACCGTGGCGTTTGGCATGGGCATCGACCGCAGTGACGTTCGCCTCGTCGTGCATGCCGCGATGCCCAAGAGCATCGAACACTACCAACAAGAAACGGGTCGCGCCGGCCGTGATGGCCTGCCGTCCGAATGCCTGCTGTTGTACTCGGGTGCCGACGGCCAGAAGTGGCGTATGATCATGGAGCGTGCTGCCGGTGAGCACGGTGATCGTGAGGCGTTGCAGGGGCAGCTGGGGTTGCTCAATCACATGCAGCGGTTCGCCGGCCGGGCACGCTGTCGCCATCGCGCGCTCAGCGAGTACTTCGGCCAGAAGTACGAGGAGGAGAATTGCGGCGCGTGTGACGTGTGCCTCAACGAGCTCGACCTCGTGCCGGATAGCCACATCACCGCGCAGAAGATCTTGTCGGCAGTGGCGCGCACCGGCCAACGCTATGGCGCGAGCTACATCATCGATGTCTTGCGCGGTAGCCGTAACGAACGGGTGCTCTCGCGCGGCCACGATTCGATCCCGACGTTTGGGCTGCTGAAGGACCTGACCCCGATGCGGCTCGGCAACTACATCGATCAGCTGATCGACGATGGTTCGCTCGTGCGCACCGACGGCGAGTATCCGATCCTCGTGCTCAACGAAGGTTCGGCCGAAGTGCTACGCGGCACGCGCGAGGTCGAGCTGCGGTCGCCGAAGGGCGGCCTCGACCAACCGGCTCGTCGCCGTCGGCGCAGCCCAGCGGATCATCCGGCGCGGCCACTCACGCCTGCCGAAGGTGGCATGTTCGAGAACCTGCGCGCGCTGCGCCGCGAGTTGGCGAGTGCCCTCGGGGTGCCGCCGTATGTCGTGTTCTCGGATGCGACGCTCGAAGAGCTGGCGCGCGAACGGCCGCAGACTCGCGCCGCCATGCTCGACGTGAAGGGCATCGGGCCGAAGAAGTTCGACTCGTTCGGCGCGCGCTTCCTCGAGCTGCTCCAGGAGTAGTAGCTACGCGAGGGCGTCAGTCGCGACGTGGTACTGCGGATCTTCGATCACGTTGACCTCGACCATGTTGCCGGCCTTGCGCAGCAGCTTGCGGCACTCGGGACTCAGGTGGCGGAGGTGCAGTTCCTTGTCGAGCGCCAGGTAGCGCTCGGCCAATGTATCGATCGCTTCGATCGCCGAGTGGTCGGAGACGCGGGCGTGCTGGAAGTCGATGATGACGTCGTCCGGATCCTCGGCCGGGTGGAACAGGTCGAGGAAGCTCTTGCACGAACCGAAGAACAGCGGGCCACGCAACGAGTAGACGCGTGCGCCATCTTCATCGGGGTGCTTGACGCGGTGCACGTGCTTGGCGTGCTTCCATGCAAACACGAGCGCCGAGACGATGACGCCGACCAATACGGCGATTGCGAGGTCGGTGCAGACGGTGACTGCCGACACGAGCACGATGACCAGCGCGTCGGCGACCGGCACCTTGTTGAGCACGCGCAGGCTCGACCATTCGAACGTGCCGAGCACGACCATGAACATCACGCCGACCAGGGCCGCGACGGGCACCATCTCGATCAGCGGCGAGGCGACGACGACAAACGCGAGCAGGACCAACGCGGCGGTGATGCCCGACGTGCGGCCGCGACCACCCGAGTTGATGTTGATCATGCTCTGGCCGATCATCGCGCAGCCGCCCATGCCGCCGAAGACGCCACAGGTGACGTTGGCCACGCCTTGCGCGACACATTCCTTGTTGCCGCGGCCGCGCGTTTGCGTCAGTTCGTCGACGAGCGTCAGCGTCAGTAGCGATTCGATCAGGCCGACGGCGGCCAGGATGATCGAGTAGGGGAGGATGATGCGCAGCGTCTCGAGGTTGAACGGCACCATCGGGATCGCAAACGCCGGCAGGCCGCCGGCCAGCGTGGCGTTCGGGTCGCCGGAGCGCGTGCGCAAGAAGTCGACGACGGTCGGCGTGTCGATCGAGAACAGCAGCGTCGAACCGGTGACCACGGCGATCGCCACCAGCGACGCGGGCACGGTCTTCGTCAGCTTCGGCAGCAGGTGGATGATGCCCATCGTCACCGCGACCAAGCCGAGCATGGTGTAGAGCGCCATGCCGCCCATCCACTCCGCTTCGCCGCTAGCGCCAGTCGTTTGGAACTGACCGAGCTGCGACAGGAAGATCACGATCGCCAGCCCGTTGACGAAGCCCAACATCACCGGGTGCGGCACCATGCGGATGAACTTGCCAAGTCGCAGTAGCCCAGCTGCGATCTGGATGCCGCCCATCAACAGGACCGCTGCGAGCATGTATTGCACGCCGTGGGTCGTAACCAGCGAGACGAGCACGACGGCCAGCGCGCCGGTGGCACCCGAGATCATGCCCGGGCGACCGCCGAGCACGGCCGTGATCAGGCCGACGATGAACGCTGCGTGCAGGCCGACGAGTGGATCGACGCCCGCAACAAAGGCAAAGGCAACGGCTTCCGGAACCAGAGCCAGGGCCACGGTCATGCCCGACAAGAGGTCGGTGCGGAGGTTCTGCGGGCGGGTGCTGAGTAGGTTGAACAAGCGTCGTGGGCCGGATTCGGAGTTCGTTCGAGTTGTGCGAACCCCGCAGCCTAACGACGGGTACGGCGGCGTGCACGATCGTTTTGCGTAGTGCGACGGCGTGCGGTCGAGCCGATCAGCGCGGCAGGTCGCTTGCCTCGATGCGATGGGCGCGAATCTCGCGATAGCCCGACGCTTCGAACAGGCAAATGACGCTGCCGTCGGCGAGAACCTGCAGGCACGAGTAGGCCGAAGAGCCGTCGTGCAACAGCGCCGACCACGGCCAGGTGGCGCCTTGGTCGAAGGAGGCGCGCAGCGTCATGCGCTCGCGACCCTGTTGGCTGGCTGGGTTGGAGAACAACAGTGCGTTGTTGCGCAACCGACGCAGGCTCGCCTGACAGATCGGTTCGATCAGTTCCGCGACATGTCGTTGCTGCGTCCACGTAACGCCGCCGTCCAAGCTGGTCGCCTGTTGGCGCGTGCGCTTCGTGCGATCGTAGTTGCGCATGTTGAGCAGCAGCCGGCCGTCGTCGAGCTCGGCGACTTCGCACTCGTTGACCTTGTGTTCGGGCGTGCGCCCGCCGAGTTGCCAGGTCGCACCGTTGTCGTCGCTGAAGATGACGTGTGAGTAGTAGTGCCGCGTCTTGGCCTCGATGTGGTCGCACGGAATGACGAGGCGGCCCAAGTGTTTGCCGCGCTGTAGCTGGATGCCGGCACCGGGGCCGGTTGCATACCACGTCCAGCTCTTCTGTTTGGTCTGGGCGGTGATCTCACGCGGCTTCGACCACGTCTTGCCGTGATCCGTGCTGCGCAGCACCCACACCGTGCGCGTGCCCTTCGAGGTCTGCGCGATGATGCGCGATTCGTGGTCGGTGCCGAGGTTGTGCGTCGCGAGCAGCAGAACGTCGCCGTCATTGGTGACGACCGGGCATGGGTTGCCGCACGTATTGCGTTCGTCATCCCAGATGACTTGTTGCTTGCTCCACGTGCGACCGCCGTCGGTCGATCGCTTCATGACGAGGTCGATGTCGCCGGTGTCGCTGCTGCTCTTGTGGCGCGCTTCGGCGAACGCGAGCAGGTCACCGTTCTTCGCGACCACGAGTGCGGGGATGCGATAGGTGTCGATGTCGGCTTCGCCGGACGTCCACACGTTGACGTGGCTGCCGACGATCGGCTCCGGTGGCGTGCCACCGACGACCTCGAACTTCGTGACGGTCATCACGTCGCGGTGTGGGCGCAGCTTGACGGCGCCGAGGTCGCCGCCCGGGTCTTGATACGTCTGCAGCAACTGACCGTTGAGGATGATTGTGAGGCCGCCGTCCTTGCGCGTGACGTTGACGGTCAGTGGTTGGTTGGGTTTGGGGGCCGCTGCGTTTGGGATGGTCTTGGCGCGACCGCCAAACAGCGGCCCTTCGAGGAACGGCAAGCCGTTGCGCCCGCAGAAGCCGATGTGGCTCTGGCCGATCATCAGCGACGCGGCTGTTGTGCTCGCGTCCTTGAGTTTGAGTGCGACGTCGATCGACGCCGTCTTCTTGGTCAAGCGGAAGCCTGAGGGCAGCGGCTCGAGCATGGGGCCGCCGACGATGCTGCCGTCGTCGAGGTGTTGCCATCCAGCTGGCGGCGTGACCTTGGTCTGGGACGAGAGTGCTGTGCCAAGCAGGACGAGCGCCGACAGCAACCAGCGGGTGTGGTGGTTCATACCGTTGCCTCGAGAATGCGTTGCAGAAGGGGTGGCACGGCAACTGCCGCGCGCCCTTCGATGAATGTGTCGCTGGAGTCTGCGTTGGCTGGCAATTCGAGGGCCTGCACAAACGTCTCGGCACCACGTTCGCGCGCGATCTGTAGCATGCCGGCGGCGGGGTATACCTGGCCGCTCGTGCCGATTGCGACGAAGTGCGTGCACTCGAACAGCGCTGCCTCAATCTCGTTGAGATAGAACGGCACTTCGCCAAACCAGACGATGTCCGGTCGCAGGCGCGCGTGGCCGCAGTCGTTACACGGCAAGAACGTGTGCGCTTCGGTGCGCTCGAGGTCGCGCACCTTGGTGCCGCATTGTTCGCAACGCAGCACGGCCAACTCGCCATGCATGTGGATCGCAGTGCTGCCGGCGCGTTCGTGCAGGTCGTCGACGTTCTGCGTCACGAGTGTCAGTTGATGACCGCGATCACGCAGGGCGGCAGCAGCTTCGTGCAGGGCGGCGTGCGCCGGATTGGGCTGCACCGAAAGCAGTTGTGCGCGACGTTCTTGGTAGAAGCGCCACACGAGTTGCGGGTCGCGCGCCCACGCTTCGGGCGTGGCGACGTCTTCGGGTCGGTGGCCTTCCCAGAGGCCGCCGGCGTCGCGAAACGTCGCGACGCCCGAGTCGGCCGAAATGCCGGCACCGGTCATCACGACCAGGTGCATCGGCGGTCTCCGTGTGGCGAGTGGTTGCGTTGCATGTGGCTCTCGGGGCTCGGTGGTGAGCGGGCCCCGAGCGTACCACTACTTCAGGTCGATGTTGTGCTCGAGCTTGCGTTCGCCCGCCTTGATCTCGATGTCACGCTGGCTGTCCTTCAGTTGCAGCAGCTTCTCGAACGGGTTCTCGCCGCCCTTGGCACCACTCATGGTCTGGATGCGGTAGCGGCCGGGGGCGATGCGTTGGTCGAACGCGAAGCGACCTTCGGCGTCCGTCCGTGTCGTGATCGCTGTGGCGAACTTCTTCTCCTTGGTCAGTTCGGAGATGCGCACTTCAAAGTTGTTCTGCGGTCGGCCGCGCTTGGTGACGCGGCCGACGATCAACGCTCCGCGCTTGAGCGTGACGTTGACAGTCTGCTTCGCCTGGTTTGCGATCTCGATCTCGTGCGTGCGGCTCGTGCTGAACTCGTCGTGCGCAACTTCCACGCGATACTTACCTGGCTTCAGTCGCTTCAGTTCGAACGAACCGTCGCGATTGCTCCGGACCTTGGCGGGCACCTTGAGTCGCACCGGCTTGCCGGTAAGGAGCAGGCCGATCTTGCCATCATCCTTGCTGGCGACGCGGACCGCAGCGCCGGCAACGGGTTGGCCATTGGCATCGATCACCGAGCCGCGGATCGTGCCGCCCTTGTCGAGCTTGACGACGACTTCCGGCGGCTTGTCGCCTTCTGGAATCTTGAACGGTGACGAGTCACTCGGCGCGTGCAGCTTGTCCTCGACAGTCACGACGTAGGTGCCCGGCTTGAGGCCCTTGATGATCGTGTAGTCGCCGTCGAAGTCGCGCGGGTGGCGCTTCTGCCGCGGGATCGCTGCCTTGATGCCAACCTTGCGCGGCGGCTTGCCGCGGGCGTAGTGCACTTCGACTTCGAAGTCCTGGACGGGGCCGCCGTTTTGATCGACGACCTTGACCGAGATGGCGAGTTTGCCTTCTGGCTCCTGGGGCTTTGGAGGCTGGGGCCTCTGGTCTTGGGGCTGCGGGTCTTGCGTGTCCGGATCTGGCACGGCTTCGGGCGGGACTTCGATCCCTACCTGTTCCGGTTGCAGTTGCTCGGGTTGCACTTGTTCGGGCTGTTGGGCTGTACGCGAACTGTTGGCAGTGTCCTGGTTCTGCACGCTCCACACCGTGCCGACGACCGCGGCCGAGCCGAGCAGCACCATGGCCGCCGTCAACAATGGTCGGTTGTTGCCGCGCGTCACCTTGTCCTCTTGCTCATCGAGTAGCGCGGCGACTCCTGCACCTTCGTTACGGGCGTGCCGATTCGCAACGATGCGCGTCAGGTCCGGTGCCTTGTCTTTGCCGAGTCGTTCGTTGAGCAGCGCATCGAGCGGCGCATCGGATGGGCGAAGGTCATCTTGGTCGTTGTTCATGGCAATCACTCAGGTGTTGTGGGAGTCCCCTCAGGTGTTGAGGGGGTCGTCGTCGTCCATGGCCAAGCGGTGTTGCACACACGTGCGCAGCTTGTCGCGAACACGCCGCAGAGCTTGCTTGACGCCTGCGTCGCTGACGCCGAGAGCGCTCGCGATGGCTGCGCGCGAATCCTGTTGCTCGTAGCGCCGCGAAACCAGGTCGCGGTCGCGCGCCGGCAACGCGAGCAGGCAACGGTTGAGCGCCGTCAATGCTGCTGAGCCACCGTCGCCGTCGCCGTCGAATGCCACCCAGGCGGCCTCGACGTCATCGAAGGAGAACCACTTCGGCGAGCGCTTCTCATGACGCAGTTGCATCAAGAACAGGTTCTTCGCCGCCTTGCGTAGCCAGCGGCTGGCATCGGCGAATGGCAATTCGTGAACATCGCGATGCAATCCCGCCAACAACGCATCCGCACAGTGCTCTTCGGCTCGCGCCGCGTCGCATCCGAGGGCCCGCAGCCAGCGCCACAGGCCATCTTGGTGGCGTGTGACGAATGCTTCCGCCTCGGAACTGTGCAACGGTTGTTGGATGGCAGGAATCATGGACGCTGACCCAATGCCAGACCCTCCCGAAAGGGTACGAAGAAATCCGTTCGCGTAGCTGGGCTTTCAAATCCGGCTCCGATCCGGTCACTTGGGCAGATGGATTCTGGTGAGCCCAAGATCAAGTCGGTGTGCGTCTACTGCGGTTCGCAGGAAGGGCGCGACCCCGCGTACGTTGCTGCCGCTCAGGCGATGGGGGATGCCCTCGCCGACCGTTCGATCCGGTTGGTCTACGGCGGTGGCGGCATCGGCCTGATGGGCCAGATCGCGGATCGCGTGCTTGCCCGCGGCGGCCAGGTGATCGGTGTGATTCCGCAGGCGTTGATGCGCGCCGAGGTTGCCCACAGCGGGCTCACCGAGCTCTACGTGACGGCGGACATGCACGAGCGCAAAGCCAAGATGGCGAACCTCGCCGACGCGTTCATCACGATGCCGGGTGGTCTGGGCACGCTGGAAGAACTGTTCGAAACGTGGACGTGGTCACAGCTCGGCTACCACGACAAACCACTCGGCCTGCTCAACGTGAACGGCTACTTCGACGGCCTGCTGCAGTTCCTCGACCAGACCGTCGAGCACGGCTACGTCCGCGAACGCCACCGCGACACGCTGCTCGTCGACACCCAACCCGACGCCCTGCTAGCCAAGATGAGTTAGCCGGCGTACCGAACCCGCTTCAAACCGCCGGGTTAGCGGAGGCTGGCGAGGTCGTGGGGGCTGCGGCCTTGTTTGGGGTCGCCTTGGATGGCGCGGAGGACGGCGGATGAGAGGGTCTGGCTCGTGAAAGGTTTGAGCAGGACTTCGTTGCCGGGTGGCAGGTCGTGGCCTTCGGGTTCGAGGGGGCTGGGCAGGTAGCCCGTCGTGAACAGGACCGGCAGCGTTGGACGGCGCTTGCGTAGCTTGGCGACGAGGTCGCGGCCGCTCATGCCTGGCATCGTCATGTCGGTGACCAGCAGGTCGAGCTTGTCGATGCCGGCGGCGGTTTCGACGGCGTCGTCGACGCCACCACACGAGTGCACTTGGAAGCCTGCGGATTCGAGCATGCGGCAGACGGCCTGGCGGACGTTCGGCTCGTCGTCGACAACCAGGATCGTCTGGCCGCCCGCCCGCAGTGGTGGTTGCGGCACCAGTTCGACCGTCTTGTGTTGATCCGCGGGCAGCGTCACGACGAACGTCGTGCCGGCGCCGAGTTTGCTTTCGACTTCGATGGCGCCGCCGAGCTGGACAACGATGCCGTAACACGTGGACAGTCCGAGGCCAGTGCCTGCGCCCGGCGGCTTCGTTGTGAAGAACGGATCGAAGATGCGCGGGATGTCGTTGGGGTCGATGCCGCGGCCATCATCGGAGACCTTGACGATGACGTGCGGGCCGGCCTTGCAGCCGATGCGCTTGGCGCGGTCTGGACGCACGTCTTCGGCTGTCACCGACACCCGGATGTGGCCGCTGCGATCAATGGCGTCGCGCGCGTTGAGCGTCAGGTTGAGCAGCAGTTGCTCGAGTTGCACGCGGTCGGCGCGGGCCGGCGGCACGCCCGAGTCGATGTCCAGGTCGAGGAAGCAGGCGCCGCCGAGCAGGTGCTCGAGCAGTTCTTGCATGTTGCGGATCAGCTCGGGCACGCCGACCGCCGTCAGTTCTGCTTCTTCGCGTCGCGCGAACGCGAGCAACTTGCGCGTCAAGCGAGCGGCTCGTTTGCCGGTGCTCTGGATCTGTCGCAAGTCGTCGGCGAGCTCGGAGTGTTCGTCGACCTTGAGCAGCGCGAGTTCGGCCGGGCCGACGATGGCCGTCAGCAAGTTGTTGAAGTCGTGTGCGATGCCGCCGGCCATCTGGCCAATCGCATCCATCTTGCGCGCGTGCTGCAGTTGGTCTTCGAGCACGAGGCGTTCGCTGATGTCTCGGGTGATTGCGAGGTGCACGGTCTCGCCGCCAGGATCGTTGTCGAGCGGCACGGCGATCGTCTCCATCGATCGTCGTGTGCCGTCCATGGCGATGATGTCGAAGCTCAGTTCGCCCGACTCGCCGCGACACACGCGTTCGTTGAACGCAACGAAGCGGTCGCGATCCTCGGGCGCGATCAAGTCGTAGGTATTCAGGCCGATGGCATCGTCACGCGATGGCGCGCCGATCATCGTCAGCCCGGCTTGATTCATGTCGAGCAACTCACCGGTCGGCGAGACGAGCTTCACGCACTCGGGTTCGGCTTCGATGATCGAGTGCAGGTACGAACTCTTCAGAGCAAGCGCGTCGGCGGTGTGGTGGTGCTTCGAGACATCGCGGCCGACGGCGACGATGTGGTCGCTGTCGATGCGGGTCAGGTGCCAACTGATCCACGTCTTCGTGTCGCGGATGTGGCCATCGACGGCGCCCTTGGTGACGTCGGCGCGCAGCTCACTAAGAACGTGCGTCAGTGCTTCCTTGCCGGGCTCGTCGAGCAGGGCGAACAAGCTGTCACCGACTGCGGGCATCGCGGGGCCGAGCATCTGCTCACAGGCCTCGTTGCGCTTCAGGATCTTCCCGTGCGAGTCCAGTTCGCACATGGCGTCCGCCGTCAGGCGGAACAAGCTCTCATAGTTGCTCATAGGGGTTGCCTGGCAACTGATCCGGCGAGATGACCGTTGACCCACGCTACGGTAGCAGAATCCTTGCGTTCGGCGAGTCCCCTTCGCATCAGGGGTTGTGACACGGTTGTGTCTCTCACGGCTTGGGTTGCGGTAGTTTGGTCACTTGAACAGCCGATGGTTTTGGCCGGTCGACGGACCTGTCAGCAGCCGGCCCCTCGCCATGCACCGCTCGCCCGATGATGCGCATCTATCCGTCCAGTCTGGTTCCTCTGGCCCTGGCCGTGACCTGTTCGGTCACACCGGCGCAGACGCCCACACCGCCGCCGGTGTGCATCACCGAAGTGCTGGCCGAGAACCGCACCGGACTGCGCGACGCCGACGGCCTCGCGAGCGATTGGATCGAGTTGTGCAACGTGTCGGACAAGGCCGTGTCGTTGACTGGCTACCAACTCAAGTGCGCCGATGGGCCCGTGTTCAAGTTCCCCGAAGTCGAACTCGCTGCCCACGAGTACTTGTTGGTGTTCGCGAGCGGCAAGAACCGCGCGTCCTCGACGCGTGCGTTGCACACGCCGTTTCGGTTGTCGCGCCGCGGCGAGACGGTGCAGCTGTTGGCGAAGGATGGGGCGCTCGTTTCGGAGCTGACGTTTGGTCCGCAACAGCCGGACGTGTCGTGCGGCCGCAACCAGGATGCGCAAGTCGATGAACTGATTTCGAGCACGTCGATGGGGGAGATGCACGTGCCGAAGGACAGCATGCCAGACGGTTGGCTGGTGCCTGAGTTCGTGCAGTCGGGATGGTTCGTCGGGATGGGTGGTTTTGGTTTCGACGTTGCACCGAAGAACCGACTCGGTGGTTCGACGTTTCTCGATGTTGCGGCGTTGGTGCGCGGGCAGGCGTCGACGATCTGCTACCGGTTTCCGTTTCAAGGCGGCGACCTTGGCTCCGCGTACCAGCTGGCGCTTGAGTTGCGCGTGCACGGCGGCTTCGTTGCCTATCTCAACGGTGTCGAAGTTGCGCGGCGGCGCGTCGACGGCGAAGCGAAGTACGACAAGACTGCGCAGACTCTGCATGAAGAGCGCGACGTGCTGCGGCCGTTGTTGGTCGATCTGAGTGCGCACCGCGGGCAGATGCGTGCGCACAGCAACGTGCTCGCCGTGCATGCGGTGCTCGACCACAAGTTCGTGCTGCGTCACCTGATGCAGCCGCGCCTGTTGCGGTCGCGACCGGGTGCCGTGCACCTTGATGGCGTCGCCTACTTCACGACGCCGACGCCTGGCCGCGCCAACGGTGTCGGCGCGGCTCGCGTGCCGAAGTCGCCCAAGCTCAAGCCAGCAACGCAACTCTTTGCGGACCAGCTCGTCGTGCAGGCGAGCGGTGGCGGCAAGGGCGCTGTGCTGCGCTATGCGACGGATGGCACCGACCCGGGGCCCGAGTCGCCCGCCTTCCCCGAACAGCTGACGTTGGCGCAGTCGTGTGAAGTGCGTGTGCGTGCGTTCTTCGGCGACGTTGGCGGGCCGGTGACGCGGTCGCACTATTCGCAGCTCGATCCTGAGTTGCGGACGTTCTCATCCAACCTGCCATTGTTGTTGGTTGCGACCAACGGCCACGACGTGCCGGTCAAGGCCTATCAGAGCGCGCTTGTGCACGCGGTGGAGGTTGCGGAGAACGGCCGCGCGTCGCTCGCGGGCGAAGTGTCGTCGTCGCATAGGGGCGCCATCAAGGCGCGCGGGTCGAGCACGCTGCCGCTGGCCAAGAAGGGCTACGGTATCGAGTTCCGTGATCGCACTGGGCAGGACCGTGACCGTGGCTTGTTCGGCATGCCCGCCGGATCGGACTGGGTGTTGCACGCGCCGCATCACTGGGATCAGGCCCACATCCGCAACGCGCTGTGCTACGAGATTGCTCGTCGTGTTGGTCTCGCGACGCCGCGGTGCCAGTTTGTCGAACTGTTTGTTTGCGACGACGGCGCGCCGATGTCGCAAGAGCACTACCGCGGGCTCTATCTGCTCGTCGAACGGATCGCTCGCTCCAAGGATCGCGTCGCGGTGGCCAAGCTCGGCCCCAACGATGTCGCCGAGCCGGAGGTTTCCGGCGGCTACATCTTCAAGCGTGATCGTTTGGGGCCCGGGGAGCACGGCTTCGAAGCGGGCGGCGAGAAGCTGCAGTTTGTCGAACCGCGCGAACGTGAGATCACCGATGCGCAGAAGGTCTGGTTGCGGGTCTTTCTCAATCGCTTCGGCGAAGGTTTGAAGAACAAGGCGTTCGACGATCCCGAGCTCGGCTACGCCAACTTCATCGATGTAGCGAAGATGATCGACTTCCACCTGCATCAGGAGTTCACCAACAACCCTGATGCGTATTCGCTCAGCACCTACTACCACAAGCCGCGCGGCGGCAAGTTGGTGCCCGGGCCGGTGTGGGACTTCGATCGCGGGTTCCGGACCAACGATGCTGAGTACTGGTTGGGTCGTGCCGGCGATCCCTATGGCTGGACGAGCAAGCGCGACCACATCTGGTGGGGCATGTTGTTCAAGGATCCCGCCTACGCTCGCCGCTATCGCGCGCGCGGTCTCGAACTGCTGCGCACCACATGGTCGAACGACAACATGCACAAGCTCGTCGACCAACTGGTTGCCGAGATCGCTGAGGCCGAGAAGCGCGATGCTGCGCGTTGGCCCGTGTTGGAGCCGGGGGCTTGGGAGAATGAGATTCAGCGGTTGAAGGACTACATCACGAAGCGCAATTCGTGGATGCAGGCCGAACTGCTCGAGCTGCCGATCTTCCACTGGAGCGGCGACACGCTGCCGATCGACCTTCGCATCGCGCACGACAATCCAGAAGGCACGCTCTACTACACGACCAACGGTTCGGACCCGATGCTCAACTCGCTCGAGGTCTCGCCATACGCGAAGGCCTATGAGCAGCAACTGACCATCACGAGGGAGATGATCGTTCGGGCGCGCGTCAAGGTTGGCAATCTGTGGAGCCGACGCGCCTACTTCCGCCACATCGGTCCGAAGCCGAGGCTGGCGATCACCGAGGTGATGTACAACCCGCCCGGTGGCCGCGACTATGAGTTCATCGAGATCGTCAACTACGGCGACGTGCCGGTGGACATGACGAACCTGCGGGTGACGGGCATGGTCGAGTTCGCGTTCTCGATGGGCAAGATCAAGACGCTCGCGCCCGGCGCGTCGCTCGTGATCGTGCAGGACATGCCGCGCTTCGTGACCCGTTACGACACGATTGGCATGCCGATCGCCGGTGCCTACTACGGCAACTGTGACAACGACGAGGGTGAGATCCTCCTGGTAGGCAGCGCCGGTCAGGAGATCGCGCGCGCGGAATACGACAGCGACTGGTTGTCGGCGACGGACCGCAAGGGCTTCTCGCTGCTGGCCAAGAAGCGCCAGCGCGTCAACAAAGAGAAGACCGACTGGCAGCGCAGCCCGGTCAAATACGGCACCCCCGGCCGTTAGTCCGCCAATCCGTCAGGGCACGAAAAAGCCCGCGATCCTCGATGAGGAGCGCGGGCTCTTGTTCAGGTTCACCAGTTCAGGCGAACCTGCGTGCTAGTTGACGTAGGTCGTCGAGCACATGTTCGTCGTCGGCCACGGCGTGGCGTTCGTGAACGGGTTGATCAGGATCGACTGGAAGTGCAGCTGCGTGCCGACGGCGCTCAGCGGGATCATGCCGATCGTGTCCTGCACGCACTCACCCATGAGCGGCGGGCCGCAGAGGTAGTTGCTGCCCTGGTTGCCAAGGCCGAGCGAGACGAGGCCGGGGATGACCGTCGGGATGGCTTCGGTGCTGATGATCGTGAAGATCAGGACATCCGTCAGCGTGCCCGTGTGGATGTAGACGTGCTGGACGGTGCCAACTTCGTGCTCATGCTCGCAGACGAGCGTCGGCACGGTCGGAGCTTCGAGCGAAACTTCCATCGTGCCGAGCACGCCGTTCGGGTCACTGTAGGTGATCGTGTAGGTACCTTCGTCGAGGCACAGCGGCGGGCACACTTCGATGCGCTGATCGTCGATGACCTTCCACGAGCCTTCGCCGAACGGAGCTTCCATGGCCAGCGTCAGCGAGCCGAACTCGACCTGGGTGACGGCGCTGAGGCCGCAGCCCGTGATCTCGAAGCATTCGTTCGTGACCGTCGGCAGGGTTTGGTTGCCACCGCCGCCGGGGCCGCCCGAGCCGCCCGAGGAGGACGTGCAGTTGGGACCACCCGAAGAACCGGTGCACGAGCCGGACGAACCCGACGTGCCGATCGAGCTACCAATGCCCGACGAGCCGGACGTGCCAATGCTGCCGGAGCTCATCGAGCCCGAGCTGCCACTGGCGTTGGAGCTGCCGCTGCCGGGACCGTTGCCGGTCTGCGAGGTGCCGGAGCCGGAGCTGCCGGTGCACGAGCCCGAAGTGCCAGAGGTGCCGATCGAGCTGCCAATGCCGGACGAGCCCGACGTGCCGAGGCTGCCGGAGCTCATCGAGCCCGAGCTGCCGCTGGAGTTGGAGCTGGCTTGCACCGAGCCGGTGGCTGAGCTGCCGCTCCCCGAGCTGCCGGTTGCGGAGCCCGACGTGCCGGAAGTGCCGATGGAGCTGCCGGAACCCGAGCTGCCCGACGTGCCGGCGCTGCCCGAGCTCATGCTGCCCGACGAACCGTTGGTGCCGGAGCTGGCGATGGTGCTCGACGTGCCGGACGTGCCGACGCTCGGCATCGTGCCTGAGCTACCCGAAGTGCAGCTGGGGCCGTTGCTGCCAGCGGAGCTGGAGCTGCCGGACGAGCCGCCTTGGCCCGTGTTGGAGCTGCCGCTGCCGGAGCTGCCGGTTGCGGAGCCGGACGTGCCGGAAGTGCCTACGCTGGCGCCGGAGCCGGAGCTGCCGGAGGTGCCGATGCTGCCGGAGCTGGAGCTGCCGGACGAGCCGCTCGTGTTCGACGAGCCTTGCACGCTTTGCGCGGCGGCCGTACCGCCGATGGCGAGCGCGGCGAGAATGGCGAGAATGCGAGTTGGTGTGGTCATGGGGCGAGCCGTGAGTTGGGTCACGCTTGGTAAGGGCAGGTCGTGACCGCCCGATTTCACCACCGACTACGCACCTTGGTCAACTGTCGAAGCTTTTTGAAGCCTTCGCAGGTTCTTGATGCGTAGGGGGATACGGCCGACCGTCACTGCTGGCGGCGGCCGATGCAGACGATCTCGGCGGCCGTGCGGTGGAAGAGTTGGGCGCGGGAAAACGAGACCGAGTTGGCCGACCACGTCTCGCCGATCTGGCCCAGGTCGTTGAGCGCGACGAAGGCATCGGGCCCGAACGAGCGGTCCTCAACATCGAGCACGTAGACGAGGCCGCTCGCCAGGGTGAAGTAGAGCCTGTTGTTGACCCGCGTCGGGGTGCCGTTGAACACCCAGTCCCAGCCATCCCAGCGGCTGCGCTTGTCGCCGGTGACCTCGACGCCGCGACTGTTGATCGCCTTGGCCGACTGCTTCTGGCGGTAGACGAGTTTCTTGCCGTGCGCGTCGCCGCTCTGTTCATGCACGATGCCGGTCGGCACTTCGAGGTAGCGCACCGGCGGGCGGCCAGGCGTTGCACTTGGGTCGATGCACGCAAAGCAGTAGGGCGCGCCGAGCACCGGCTTGCCCCATGCCGTCGCATAGCACTGGAAGTAGAGGCGGCCGTTGGCGGGGATCATCGAGTAGCGCGCCGGGAAGATGCCCTTGTCGAGATCTTCGACCGTCGTCAAGAACTGCGTACCGTCGGTCGTTCGCGTGATCTGCACGCCCTTGACGAGCGAGATCTCGCGCACCTGTTCGCCGGTGTGACGATCGATGACGACGAGCAGGTTGCGCTTCTCACGCAGCAGCCAATACACGTAGCGGCAGTCGGCGGCCATCGTCTGCAGGGCGCCTTCGTGGTTGCCGCGCGGGTCTTCGTAGCGCCAGACTTTGCTGCCGGCATCGGGACCGGTTGCGCGCGTGAGGGTGAGGCCGACCGGTCGTTCGGGAACGGCGTGTGGACCGCCGCGCGCGTGCAAGACACATGGGCCGCTGTCACATTGCACGAGCGTAGGCGCGTTGTATTGGGTCAGTGCGTCTTCGCTGCGCCACAGTTCTTCGCCGGTCAACGCATCGAGGCCGACGAGGAAGTGCCAGCGTGCGGCCTTGCCGTTCTTGCCCTTCACGTCAAACGGCTCCATGTGCACGAGCGTTTGTCGACCGCGGTGGTCGTCGTCGACGAGGAACGGTTCGAACTGCTTGTTGAACGGCCCGTCGAACGTCGCCAGCCACGTGCGTGACCACACCGGCACGCCTGCATGCGTGAAGCACGTCAGCGTGCCGCCTGCGTTGGTGAACCACACGTGAGTGTTGTTCGCGACGGGTGACGCACTCGTCGCGTCGGAGAACGGGTAGCTGTAGATCGACGGCACCGTGCCTTCGATCCTGCGCGTCCACAGGATCTCGCCGGTTGCCTGGTCGAGACAATGCGCGTCGATGTGCTTGCCGACAACTTTGCGCTTCTCGATTGCGTGGCTGTACTTCTTGCTGTCGGCCTCGCTGAGGCCTTCGCCGGTCCACTCGGCCATCGTTGCGACGAACAGTTTGCTGTTGGCGATCGCGATGCCACCTTGGCCGGTTTCGGGTAGTGGCGTGCGCCAAACGATGTTCTCGCCAGTTGTGACGGAGAACGATTGCGGTGGCGGCGTGCCGACGGCGGACCAGTTGCCGTTGGGGCCTGAGCCTTGTGGCCAAGATGGCGCGGATGGTGCGGCGGTGCAGGCAGCGAAAGCGAGCAGCAGGAGAGCGGGCGCGTGGCGGGATGCTGACATGGCGCCGGCAGCATACGCCCGGCTTGCCTATCCGCAGCTATCGCAGTTGCCGGAGGAGTCGCAAAGCCGCGCTTCGATTTCCTTCGACGTTTTCGTGATCGACAAACCACCGAGTGCTGTGCAGCGCAGCTCGCGCGCCATGTTCTCGCTGATCTCACGATGCGCATCGAGCACTTCGTCGAGGGGGATCAGGTGGTCGTAGCCGGCGAGCGCAATGTTGGCGCACGAGATGGCGTTGGCGGCGCCGGCGATGTTGCGACCGAGGCACGGGGCTTCGACGCGGTTGGCGACGGGGTCGCAGACGAGACCGAGAACGTTCTGCAGTGCATGGCTGGCGGCGCCGAGTGCCTGGTGGGCATTGCCACCGCCGAGTTCGACGAGTGCTGCAGCGGCCATTGCCGCGCCGGCGCCGGTCTCGGCCTGGCAGCCGCCGACTTCGGCCGCGAAGCTCGACCGCGTCGTGACGAACACGCCGATCAGGCCGGCGGCGAGCATCGCGCGCAGGGTCTGGTCGACGGTTGCGTTCATGCCTTCGGCTGCAGCGACGCACGTTGCCGGAAACGTTGCGCACGAGCCAGCAGTGGGGGCGGCGACGATGACGCCCATCGAGCTCTTCACCTCCATCAACGCGCTGACGTAGAGGATGGCGGTGTTGAGGATGCCGCCGTCGTGCAGTTTGCCGGCGTCGAGTTGCGCCTGAAACTGATGGCTCTGGCGCGGCAGGATGCGGTCTTTGTATTCCGTGCCGGCGAGGCCGATCTTGATGCCGGTGGTGACGATGTCGTGGATCTTGCGCATCTGCGCGAGCACGTCGTCCGGTTGGATGGCGCCGCGGGCGCTTTCGTAGTCGAGGGCGAAGTCGGACAAGCGTCGCTGTTTGGCGTCGGCCGTTGCGACCATCTCGCTGGCGTGCAGGAACGGCACGCGCAGGCCCTTGCTCGAGCGCACCGGGAGCACGGCGTTCATGCGCCGGGTGCGTTGCACGTTGGCCACGGCCGCCAGTTGCGCATCGGTGAGGCAGGACTGGGCGTTGACGATGACCATCGCGGGGCCGGTGCCAACGACGTGCACAACGTCTGCGTGATCCGTTAGCGCTGCTTGGGCGGCAACGCCGTCATCCGTGACTTCGATCAGCGTGACCGCGTAGTCGCCGAACAGGCGCATCTGGAAGCCGTCGATCTCGACGACCTCGATCATTCCGCCACCGGTCGAGATCGCGATGAGGCGGTGTTCGGTGCCGTCCTTCGTAAGCGTCAGGTTGTAGGTGTTGGGGTGCGGGTCATCGAGTTTGGCGATGCGGATCTCAAGTTCGATCCCTGCGGACTTCAGCGCCGCTGCCGACTCCGGTAGGCGTTCGTCATCGGCGGGCCAACCGAGCAACCCGCCGAACAGGCCCATGTCCGAACCCTGGCTCTCGTGCGTCGTCGCGAGCGAGCCCATCGTGTCGAACTCGATCAGCACGCGGTCGGGGTTGCCGCCGCAAAGATCGCGGGCGAGTTGGCCGATGCGCACCGAGGCCGCGGAGTGCGAACTCGATGGGCCGCGCATGACGGGGCCGACAACGTCGTTGAAGATGCTCGGTGGCAGGGTCGTCGGCATGACTACTTGTAGTGCGAAACCGGGCGCGGGATGACGCCGAGTTTCTCGTAGTTGAAGCCGCTCTTCAGCGGTTGGTAGTCACCGATGATCGCGACGCTGTTCTTCGCATCGATCTTGTCGGCCATGTCCAGGCACCAGTAGGCGGCGTTGCACGTGAGGCGGCGCAGGCCGGCGCTCTGGTAGTCGCGGGCGCTGCCCATCGTCACGTGGAAGACGCGCGCCGTCTGCTTCTTCGACGTCGTCCACGTCGTGGTCCACGCGATCGGCAGCGCTTCCTTCTTCTTGTTGGGCGGGTCGTCGTGGCCGAGGCCGGTCAGTGGTTGGCCGAGCAGCAACGGTGTGCAGCGCTCCGGCAGCGACTTGCCTTTGCCATACATGCGGTAGACGTCGGACGGACCAAAGACATCGGTCACACCGCGCAGGATCGGGTGATCCTTGTTCTTGTCGATGATGATGCCGCGCGTCGCTTCGCGGTGCCAACCGCCGTGGTGGCCGCGGAACGCACCGCCGAGCATGTCATCACCGAAGCGCACCTTCTTGCCGTCGATCTTGTAAGGGAAAGGGCCGCTGAAGCCGTGGTTGGCGGTGCGGATCCCGATCAGTGGCTTGCCCGAGTCGAAGTAGTCGATGAGGTTGCCGAGTTGCTCTTCGGGCAACGTCATGAACCGGTTGAACAGGATCAGCAGGTTGGCCTTCGCGAGGTGCTCGAGGCCGGGGATGTCGTGGAACTTGACGTTCTCGTCGTCCTTGCTCGGTGGCGTGCTCTGGGTCGGATCGACCTTGCCGTCACGTTGCGCGAACAACACCGTGCAGTCGAAGCCGTGATGCGTGCTCAAGACCTTGGCGAGCATCGGCATGCCTTGCTCTGAGCGGTATTCCTGTTCGGCGGCGACGAGCACGATCAACTTGCCGTTGCCGGGCAGGTCCTTCTTGCCGTCGTAGTTGAGCCACTGCTCGCTTGCAGGCACGGGGTGTCTTGTGCGCTCGGGGTGTTGCGCAGCGGCAGCGCCGACCAGCAAGGACGCGGCGAGAGTGGTGGCGATACGGATCATCGTTTGGGAATCCTGTTCAACGTGTAGTGGGCGGTCGTATGCACCAGCGTCTCGTTGTCCGCCGAGCGTAGCTTGGTGAAGTCGAAGTCGTGCACGTGACCTTCTACGAGGCCTGCGATCGTCAGCGTGAGCGTCATGCCATCCTCCGACAGCTGTGCTTTGGTGGCCTTCGGGAACGTCTCGTCGACCTCGGGGCTGCCGTAGAACTTCTGGAACTTGTGGCAGAACGTGCGCAGCTTGTAGTTGCTCAGGTCCTGTGCGGATTCCGGGTTGACCGGCTTGGTGAACTTGACGGCAAAGCCCGTCGGCCGCGCCGAGATGCTGTGCACTTCAAAGGGCGTCGTGCCAGTCCACTCCAGTCGCTGCAGCAGATACTTGCGGTTGCCGCGCACCGGCCAGCCACGGTTGGTGCCGCCGGTGATCAGGTAACCCTTGTCACTCAGTTCGGTCGCGAGGATGCCGGTCGCGAGACCTTCGCGGAACGGGTAGCACGCTCCTTGCCATACACCTTCGACCAGTTCGGTGGTGGCGCGCATGACGATGCTCAAACTGTAGTCGCCGACGAACAGTTGCTCCTGGAACGGACCGAAGCGGCCCCCGGAGCGATCGACGCGGAACGCGGTGATCGATTGGCCCATGCGCCGGTAGGGGAACACGACGGCATACGGCACGAGTTGCTCGATGCGCTTCGCTTCGTCGTAGAGGCGCGACTGGTTCTTTGGTTCGAGCGGCTTGTCGCCGAGTTGTTTGCCGAGCGGCAGGTCGTAGCCGTCGAAGCAAATCGGGTGGCCCATGAAGCCGCCCGGCTTGAGATGCTTGAGCGAGCACGAACCGTTCCACGGCCCTTGGCTCTCGACGTAGAACATCACGCCGTGCTCGTTGGGGCCGACGCCGCCAGCCGAACGCACACCGCTCGCGATCGGAATGCTTTTGCCATCCTTCGTGATCTGGAACGCGAAGCCGCGGTAGGGGGCGCGGTAGTGGTAGGACGCCGACAAGCCGAGTGCGACGTAGACGCTGCCATCGGGTTGCACCGGCGAGCCCCAGGCGAACTCGTGGTAATGCTCGAAGCCCCACACGTCGCTGAGCGTGCGGAACCGGTCGGCACGGCCGTCGCCATCTCGATCGCTGATCGCGGTGACCTCGGTTTGCTGCGTGGCATAGAAGACGCCGTCCTTGTGGCCGAGGCCGAGGACTTCGTCGAGGCCGCTCGCAAACACGGTGACGACCGGTTTGGGCAGTGGTTCGAACGCCCCGTCGATGATCAGAATCTGCCCGCGTCGCGTGCCGACGCCGAGGCGGCCGTCGCTCATCATGCAGAAGCTGCCGATCTCGAGTTGTGGGTCTTCGGTGAGCGGCAGGTCGACGATGCGATAGTGCTTCGCTTCGCGGTTGGCCGTGCCCCAGGCGTCGCCCAGTTCTTGCGCGACCAACGCCGGCGCGAGGCAGGAGAGAACCGTTGCTTGGATGAGTTGGCGCATCACTTCTGTTCTCCCGTCCATGAGTATTCCAGGTCGATCGTCGCGGCGATCTGTTCGACGTTGATCATGATTCGCAGCTCTTGCTCCTTCTCGCCTGGCACGATCGAAGCCAGTGCGTCGCCGGTGTTGATGAGGAGGTGTTTGCCGACCCGCACGGTGCGTTCGTCGACCCGTTCGATCTTGGCGGCACGTGCCGCGAGGAAGTGCACGATCGAACGTTCGCCTGTGAGCGTTATTGTGCGGCGCAACGCTGTCTTGTCGTCGACGGTCACCTGCTCTGGTTTGTCTTCGATCGTCAGCTTGCCAGCCGTGTAGCGGAACGTCGGCCGTTGCTGCGCATCGAGGTCGTAGCCCAAGAACCGATCCCCGCGGTCGCGTCTGGTTGCCTTTGGCCACGGCGTGTCGTTGTCGACTTCGGCAAACACCGGCCCCTTGCCAAGCTGGGCGCGCTGTCGACTGAGGATGTGCGCCTGGCCGCTGCCCTGCCCAGTCCACACGGGGCGCGCGTCGATGAACTTGCCCCACCAGATCTGGTTGAGGGCGATGCTCTCGGCATCGAACGTGATGTTGACGCCGCCCGGATAGCCGACGCTGATGCCGCGCTTGCCGGTGTTTTGCACGCTGCGACGCAGCATCACGGCTTGGTCCTTCACCTTGAGTTCGATCGGTGGGTGGCGCATGCCGCGCGGCTTGCCGACGTTGCGGCCAGCGGCGAGGTAGTGCCACATCGCATCGATTTGCTGTTGTGGATCGCCGTCGGCAAACTCGGGCCGCGTCGACTTGCCGTTGGGATAGAACTTCGGCATCAGCGTGATCGCCTTGAACTCGAAAGGATCACGCAGGAACGCCGAGAACCACTCCGGGCGCAGGCGCTTGCCCGTCGAATGCACGAGGTCGATGGCGCCCATGGCGCCGGCCTTCTCTCCGGCGAACAGGTGGCACGTGATGCAGTTCATGCCCTTGTCGCCAACCAGCTCGCGACCGAGATTCTTGATGACCTCGGCCTTCTTGCGCTCCTTGGGCTTGGGCTTGACGGTGACGTCAGGCACTTCGTCGACGGCGGTCAGTGCCGCGGTCAGCGTCTCACCGAACGCGCCGCCGAAGCCCGGCATGCGCGTGACGAGGTAGGGCCGCTCCATCTGGCCGTGCGCGATGGTGTTCTGCAACCAATCGCGTTGCAGCTTGCCGCCGACGCCCGTCAAGTCCGGCGGGATGCGGCCGTCTTGACCGATGCTCGCATCGTGCGTGAGGAAGTCGTCTTCGTGCGCCGTCAGGCCGTTGACGTCGTCGCGGCTGTGGCACGCGTAGCAGTTGCGCGACGCCATCAGTTGTTGCACGCGCGCGTTGCCATCCAGTGGTTTCGCCAGGCCAGCGAGGGCTGCACGAATGTCCGCGCGCTGCGCGTCGGTTAACGCGTAGTGCGGCCACGTGCCGGTTGTGCCCGACAGGCAGCCTTGTTGCTCGTCGACGTCGGCCAAGGCCTTGCTCTGCAACGCCACGGGGCGCGCACTGTCTTCGAGTTGGTGACAGTTGGCGCAGCCATACGAAACGAAGTGCTGCCGGCCAGCGGCGACCAGCTTCGCATCACTCGCGCCGTCGTTGTTGCCCGCAAAGGAGGTCTTGCTGAGGACGAACTGCGCGAGGTCGATTGCTTGCGCTGGACTGAGGTCCATCGCCGGCATGCGGCCGTCGGGTCGCGCTGCATGCGGGTCGAGCAGGAACTCCTGCAAGCTGGCTACCGAGTACTTGGGTTGTTGTAGCAGGCGGCCTTCGTTTGCCGCGTGACACGTGCGGCAACCGATGGTGTCGAACAGCTCCTTGCCACGTTGCACCGCTGCCGAATCCATCGGCGAGTTGTTTGGGCGGTCGGCGGTGAAGGACTGCAGGTAGTGGCGCAGTGTCGCTGCGGTGCGACGCGCCCCGTCGCTGTCCAGGTGGCGCAGCATGTCTGGCATCGTCGTGCCCGGTTCGACCGCGTGTGGCGACAGCAAGAAGTCGTCGAGGTAGTCGCCGAACACCCGGCTGCCGACGGCCTGCAGATCCGGGCCGGTGCGATGTTCGATCTGGGCATCACCTGCGTCGTGGCACCCCGTGCACCCGAGTTCGCCAAGCAGAACGCGACCGCGCACCTCGGCTGGCAGGGACTGTTCGGTCTGGCCGGCGACGATCGGGGCCACATCGGGTCGCCGAACCTCGCGCAATTCTGACGAGCAGGCGCTCAGTAGCAGGACGACGGTTGCGAGCGTTGTCGCCGTCAAACGGCGAGCACGGGAGCAAAGCATGGCCGGGAGCATACGCACCTTGCCCCGTTCTCCGGCGGCCGGGTCGTGTCAAGAACGTCCGTTGGCCAGGCTTCTGCGGATCGCTCGGTCGGCATCGCGCCAACGCAGGGTTGCCTGGACGATTTGCAGCACGATTGGTAGGGCGTGCAGCATCCACAAGAATCCGAAGATGCCAGGCCACGCGCTGCCGTATTCGGTCCCTGACCACAGCAGGGACCAGAGCGAGATCGACACCAGGTGCGTGAGCAGGATCATCACCGTCGGGCACCACCTGCGCGACGCGCTCAGGCGGGGGGCGAGCTCAACGAAGACGATCTGGACGACGACCAGCGGAATCGCGAGGACGGGGATGCCCAGGAGTCCCAGGGGAATCGAGACGGCCATCGCGCCGACTGCCAAGACTGCTGCCCCGGCGAGGCCGCCGCGCACCAGGCCCACGCCGACTGCTGCGGCAAGTAGCTTGTTGCGTTCGCGCGATGGGGGCGCAGCAGGACTCGGTGGCATCGTTCACGACAGGTGGCCGGCGGCTGCGTCGGACCTGTTGTGGCTCGTCGGCGGGCACAGCTGCAAGCCATGCCCGACTAGCTCGGAACGCTAAAGCGCCAGCCGGATCAGGCCGCCGCGCGGCAGGTAGAACGACGGCGCGTGCGGCATCGGTTGCCACGGCACGCAGACACCTTGCACGTAGAACTCGAGGCCGACCAGAACCGGGTTGTTCGGGATCGACAGCAGCAACGTGCTCTGGTTGATGACGACGACCGGCAGGATGACAACCGAGTTGGGGTCGCCGTAGAACCGCACCGGTTCGCTCGACGTGGTCGGCCGTGCGAAGCTCGGCGTGAAGTCCCAGAACATGCTGATGCCCGGCGGCAGGTCTGCGTGCAGTTGCAGGTTGCTGCCGACTGGCGGGGCTTCGGGCGTGACCGTGGTCGTGCCGAGGAACGGTCCCGGAGCGGGGTTGGATTCACTGGCGAAGCCCGTCAGCGTGCCGCCGACGCGGTGGCTGCCATCGACGCTGATCGGCGCGAGGAACGACTGGCTTGTCAGGCTGGTGTTGTTCAGGTGCGAGTCGCGAATGGCCACCGGCGAACGGGCCAGAGCCGGAACGACGATGTTGCAGTTGTCGTAGCGGTTCCACAGCAGGTTCGGCAGCGAGCCTTCGTTGTCGAGCGTAATCGTGCAGTTGCTGTAGTAGTTGTTCTGGTGCCAGATGCGCGGCGTGGCCGTGCCGGCGCCGATCTCGATGTCGCCGTAGAACTCCATCTCACTGCCGTGGATGTCGAACTGGGCGGTGCGCGGGTGCGTCCACAGGCAGCGCTTGCCGGGGCCGGCAACCCACTCACCGTGGTGGTGGTGCACCATGCTGGTGCCGGCGGTCGTGCCTTCCATGTCGATGACGTCGCCGGTGCACGTCGCATCCGAGTGCACGATGCGCAGCATCATCAACTGGCTCGAGGTGGGGGAGCGCGTCGTCCTGGCGAGCGTCTCGCCGTTGACGAACGTGCTGCGCCAGAACTGCCACATCGTGGCCGTGCCGTTGCCGTCTTCGAGCACGCGGGCGCCGAGTGTGACGCCGTCCATCGTGATGTGTTCGTTCTCGCTGATGATCTGACCGTTGCTGGTCTGGTCATCGAGGCGGAAACCGAGCGGCATGTTGGTCATCATCGCGTCGTGCACCTTGACGCGGGTCTTGTCGAGGCCATCGGCGCGCAGTTGCACGGCGGCCGAAGTCTGGCCGTCGAAGTCACAGTTGGCGACGGTCGCCAGTTCCATCACGGGTCCGGCGAGTGCGGGCATCTTTGCGTCGACGGCGACGGCGCCGTTCTCGAAGCGGAAGCCATCGATGAGCACGAGTCGTGAGGCCAGCGACAGAACGGTCGGTTGCGCGCCGCCAGCGAGGATTGGCTTTGTGCCGTTTGCTGCCAAGCCGGTGATCGTGATCGTGTCGATCGAGCCAGGTGCGCCGACGATGGTCGTCAGCGGCGACTGAATCGTGATCGTCGGGGTGATTGCGGCATCGATGACGATGCCCGTGACGGCGCCAGTGCCGGTGATGCGCGCCTGCTCGGCGGTTGAGAGTTGCGCGAGCGTCAGCGAGCCGTTGGCCAGTTGGATGGCCTCATCCAACGACAAGAGACTGTCGCCGAGAGCACCATGGGACTGAGGGTCGTCGACGGCCGCGGACGAGTTCGGGCCTTGACCGAGCGCCGCGATTGCGGCGAAGACGGTGGGGAGAAACATGGGATATTAGCGAGAGCCTGGGGCAACAGGCGCGACCTCGAAGGATAGCAGATGCTGTGGCGCGCGCTATTGGGTCGCACAGCGCATGCCTTCACCTCTCCTTGACCGTATTCGTTGCGGTAGGCTACCCTCGGTTCTGCCCTGCAACTGGCGTGTCGACGAGTCGACGCACCTCGCCGTCATGATCACTTCTCTCCTATCTCTGCTGACCATCGGTGGCATCGCCGAGCCAGCACCAGCGTTCCACGCCATCGCCTTCGTCAACGACCCGATGTCGCATGGTTCGGTTGGCGATTCGAAGCTGTCACTCAACGAAGCCATCCAACTGCACAACGGCACGTTGACGGCTGCGCAGCTGTCGTTCGCCGAACAGATCCAGGTCAGTTTGTTGCCGGGCACGGGCGCGAGTTCGTTTGTGACGTGGATCGAGATCGATAGCGAGTTCACGCCGACGATCACGATCGAGCAGGATCTCGACACGATCGTCAACACGCCGTACGGCCTGTTCATCCGCAGCTCGGGCGGGCCGACGGAGTTCGATCTCAGTGGCGCAGGCATCACGAAGGGCATGCATGCGACGACCAACAACCTGATCGTCCAGAACATCCACTTCGTCGATGGCCCTTATGGCGTCGACGTCGTGCAGACGGATGTGACCGGCCAACCCGGCTGTTCGATGCTCGGTTGCAAGTTTGACAACCTGGCGCAGTTCGGGGTTCGGGTCACCGGCACGCAAGTCGGCGGCGTTGGCCGGCTGATCCTCGAGGAATGCGTGTTTGCGAACGTGCCTGATGCGGTGGTGTTCGATGAGACGCCGGCCGATCGGGTGACGATCTTCGAAGCACACGATGTCGACATCACTGGTTCGGACGTTGGCTTCGATCTTGATATCGGCACTGGCGGCAATGCCCGCTTCACGTTCGAACGGGTCATCACGGAGAGTGCCACAGTCGGCATCGATCTGGTGGCGCCAGCTACGAGTGGTCGACCGACCTTGATCGAAGGCAACCATCTGCGCGTGCGCGCGCCGACTTGCGCCAGCTTCGACTGCGCCAGTGATGCCGTCACCTGGATGCAGTGTGCGATGTGGAACCTGCTCGCGCCGCCGGGTGGTGTTGCGCTCGAGTTGGGCAGCGTTGGCGATCAGGTCTACGGCGATTGCAATGAGTTCCGCACCAGTGGTGACGTCACCATTGGCACTGGCACCGCGCCGCTCGCGCTCAACGTGCGCAACCTGCGCGCCACGGATGGCGCCGTGACGATGTCGACGACGGCTGCGCAGACGTTTGCGATCACCGAGTCGCGCTTTACCAACTGCACGACCGAGACGGTTGGCTCTGGGCCGTTGTCGATCGATGCCTCGTGCTTCGTCGGTGGCGTCGTTGGCGCGACGTCCGCTGCGGGGTCGCTGCAGGTCAGCAACTCGTTCCTCGCCAATGCCGGTGCCGGCGTCAGTGCGACCCAGTCGCTGACGCAGGCGCAACTCGGTTCGATGAGCGTGTCGCCGGATGACCCGGCGCTCGGCGGAACGATCACGTTCACGACAGATCTGCCGGCTGGACTCGTCTGCGCGTTTGCGCTTGGCGAGGTGGCGGACATCGTGCCGATCTTGCCGGCGCCGCTCTACGTCTACGTCGAGCCGCTGCAGTATGTGATGCTGCCGGGCATCTACAGTGGCCAGCAGAGCACTTCGTGGACGGCGCCGACGCAGCTGTTCTTCCGCGGCTATGACCTCGTGGTGCAACCGGTTGTGTTGCCGCTGTCCGGGCCCGCGCCGGCGTTGCAGTTGCCACCTGGTTGGCGCTTCGTATTGCGGTAGCGCGTCCAGCGTTGTTGGGAGAAGCGCTGCGCACCTTGGTGGATGCGGCGCGGGGCTGTACAGTCATTCGGCCCCCTCGTCTGTCACCAACAGCGTCTCCCATGCACATCCGAACCTCCCTCCTGCTGGCCACCATTCTGGCCGCACCTCTCGCCGCGCAAGGTGTCAACTGTGCGTTGCTCGGCACGTTCAACGTGCACGGCCCATTCAACGACGTCTGGGGTTACACCGCGCTCAACGGCGACGAGTATGCATTGCTCGGCGCGACCACCGGCACGGTCGTCGTCGACGTCAGCAACCCGGGCAACCCGATCGAACGTGGGTGGTTTCCGTGGGGCTCGTCGACGTGGCGCGACATTCGCACGTTCGGCCACTACGCGTATGTCGTCACTGAGGCGACGTCGGGCTTCCAGGTCATCGACCTGAGCAACCCCAACAGCCCGACGGTTGCCGGCACGTTCGGCACGAGTATCTCATCGCACGCGCACAACGTGTGCATCGACGAAGGCACGGGCTTGCTCTACCTCGTCGGCACCAACGTCGGCGTGCCGGTCTGGGATCTCAACACCAACCCGGCCAACCCGACCTACCTCGGCGTTGCGTCGACGACGGGCTTCCACGATCTCTGCGTCGAGAACGGTTACGCCTACGCGTCGCACATCGGCGGTGGCGTGCTGCGCATTCTCGATCTGGCGACGCCGTTGCCGCACACGATCCTGAGCAACACTTCGACGCCCAACAACTTCACGCACAACGCATGGCCGAACGCGGCTGGCACGCTATGTGTCACGACGGACGAACAGACGGGTGGTGTCATCAAGATGTTCGACATCACCAACAAGTCGAACCCGATCGGGCTCGGCCAGTTCACGCCGAACTCGGCGTCGATTCCGCACAACGCGTTCATCGTCGGCGACAAGGTGCACGTCAGTTGGTACACCGAGGGATACCGCTGCATCGACATCAGTGATCCGAACAACCCGGTCGAAGTCGCGTCGTACGACACGTGGCCCGGCAACTCGGGTGGCTTCAACGGCTGTTGGGGTTGCTACCCGTTCTTCCCGTCGGGCAACATCCTCGCTTCGGACCGTTCGACCGGCCTCTACATCGTGCGTCCAGGCGGCGCGACGTTCAGCAACTACGGCCAAGGCTGTGTTGGTTCGGCGACCGCGCCGTGCCCCGAGCTCAACCCGAACGGTGGCGCGATGCAGAGCAACCTGCGCGACAACGAATACTGCTACCAGGTGCAGAGCACCGGCCCGCTGTCGGTGACCGGCTTTGACTTCTGGACGCGTTCGACTGGTGGCACGGTGACGGTGCCGGCGCACATCTACCCCGGCGGCAACCCGGGTGCTGTACCGCTTGCGAGCACGACGATCACCATTGGTCCGAACGCGCAGTTCTACACGGCGACGTTTGCTGCACCGGTCAACGTCACCGGTTCGTTCTGCATCGGCGTCGACAGTTCGGCGCAGACCGTCTACATCAACTCGCTGACCGCGGGCACGGCAGGCATCGGCTTCTACCGCGACCTGGTCAACGGGCCGGCGAGTTGGACGCAGTCGGGTTTGACCGACTTCCCGTCGTGGCAGGTCCACTGCAGTGGTCCCGGCTCCAACCTCGCGCCGTCGCTTGGCAACAGCGGTGTGCCGAGCCTGAACTCGACCTACAACGTCACGCTGTCTGACGCACTGCCAACCACGTTCGCGGTCTGCGTGTCCGGCCTCTCGAACACGACGTTCAGCGGTGGCGCATTGCCGGTGGCACTTCCCGGCGCCCCGGGCTGTCTCCTGCTAGCCTCCGACGATCTGCTGCAACTGTTCGTCACGAGCCCGACGGGAACGGCAAGCGCGCCGTTCAGCATCCCGTCCAACCCGGCCAACATCGGCGTCAGCCTCTACCACCAGTGGGCCGTCGTCGACAACGTCAACACCCTCGGCATCGTCGTCTCCGACGCCGGCCAGGCCACCGTCGACAACTAACACGACCACAGCGGAGCCCGAACCGCTCCGCCGTATCCCAACCCGGCGTACCGAACCCGCTTCAAACCGCCGGCGGTAGTGCCGGTCCACCGCATGCCCGGCGGCATTCCCGCCAGCTTCGGTGGACGCGTTGGCGAATCGCCCGGGCTGCCCTACACTCCGAGGGCCTTCCCGACTGCCCTCGGGCGTTTCTCATGCTTACTCGTACCTCCATGTTGCTGGCCACCGTTCTGGCCGCTCCTCTCGCCGCGCAAGGTGTCAACTGTGCATTGCTCGGCACGTTCAGCAACCACGGACCGTTCAACGACATTTGGGGCTACACCGCTCCGAATGGCGATGAGTACGCGCTGCTTTGCGCGACCACTGGCCTGGTTGTTGTCGACGTTACGACGCCGAGCAGCCCGGTCGAAACCGGTTGGTTCCCGTGGTCGTCATCGACGTGGCGTGATTGCCGCACCTATGGCACCTACGCCTACGTCGTCACCGAGGCGACGGCCGGCTTCCAGGTCATCGACCTGAGCAACCCGAACAGTCCGTCGCTGGTCGGCGTTCGCGGCACCGCTCAATCGGGCAGCGCCCACAACATCTGCATCGATGAAGGGGCCGGTCGCCTCTACCTTCCGGGTTCCAGCGCCGGCACGCCGGTGTGGGACCTGAACACGAACCCATCCAACCCGAGCTATGTCGGATTGGCGGGACCGAGCGGTAGCAGCAACTACTTCCACGACCTCTGCGTCGAGAACGGCTACGGCTACGGCTCGATGATCTACAACGGTGTCGCGCGCATCTGGGACGTGAGCACGTTCCCGCCGACGGTGCTGAGCAACAGTCCGACGCCGAACAACTTCACGCACAACGCGTGGCCGAACGCCGCCGGGACCGTCATGGTGACGACCGACGAGCAGACGGGCGGTGTCGTCAAGTTCTTCGACATCACCAACAAGTCGAACCCGATCCCGCTCGGCCAGTTCACGCCGAACCCGGGCTCGATCCCGCACAACGCGTTCATCGTCGGCGATAAGTGCCACGTCAGTTGGTACACCGAGGGTTACCGCTGCATCGACATCAGTGATCCGAACAACCCGGTCGAAGTCGCGTCGTACGACACGTGGCCGGGCAGCTCGGGTGGCTTCAACGGCTGCTGGGGCGTCTACCCGTTCTTGCCGTCGGGCAACATCCTGGTGTCGGATCGCGCGAGCGGCCTGTTCATCGTGCGTCCGAGCAACGCGTCGTTCACCAACTTTGGCACCGCGTGTGCGGGTTCGGCGACGCTGCCGTGCCCCGAGCTCAACGGTTCGGGTGGCACGCTGACCGGCAACACCAACCAATACGAGTACTCATTCGAAGTGAACTCGCCGGCGCCGATCCAGGTCTCGAGCTTCGAGATCTACACCGAGTCCGAAGCGGGGATCCTCACGCGTCCGGCGCACATCTACCTGCAGTCGGGCAACGGCCCGGCGTCGACGCCGTTTGCCTCGACGACGATCACGATCAACCCGGCGCCCGGCTTCTACACCGCGACGTTTGCGTCGCCGGTGACGGTCTCCGGCACGTTCTACATCGGCTACGAAAACTCGCCGGACGGTGTGATCTCCAACCTGCAATCCGGTGCGAGTGGCGTCGGTCACTACCGCACTGCCGGCAGTGGCAACTGGAGTCAGTCGGGTCTCGTGCAACGTCCATCGTGGCGCGTCAACTGCTCCGGTGGTGGCACGGTGTCGCCGTCGCTCGGCAACCTCGGCCTGCCGACATTGAACTCGACCTACAACGTCACGCTTGAGAACGCGCTGCCGAGCACGTTCGCGGTCTGCATCTCCGGTCTGTCGGATCAAACCTACAGCGGCGGTGCCCTGCCGGTTGCCTTGCCGGGCGCGCCTGGCTGTAACCTCTACGTTGCGGACACGCTGCTGCAGTTGTTCGTCACGACGGGTGCGGGCACGGCGAGTGCGCCGTTCTCGATTCCGGCGAGTCCGGCCAACATCGGCGTCGACCTGTTCCACCAGTGGGCGGTCGTCGACAACGTCAACACGCTCGGCATCGTGATGTCCGACGCGGGGCGCGCGACCGTCGACAGCTAGCGTCCGCAATCGATTCGACAGCCGCGTCAGCATGAGTAGGATCGCTCCTCTCATGCTGATGCCCAAAGCGCTGCGAATCTCACAGCTTCTGCTGTTGCTCCTGCTGGCTAGCTGTGCAGGGACGTCGGCCGGCACGCCGGTAGGCACGCCGGTCGCTGGCACCGTGTTCGATGGGCCGGTCATCATCTCGACCTGGCCCTTCGGCAAGCTTGGCAACGACACCGCTGTTGCGGCGTTGGCTGCCGGCAAGTCCCGCATCGATGCGGTGGAGCTCGGCATTCGCGCCGTCGAGGTTGCCGGTGTTGCCATCAATGAAGGCTCGGTAGGCCTCACTGGCCGGCCCAACGCCGCTGGCTATCCGCAACTCGACGCCTGCATCATGGATGGCCCGAGTCGCGACGCCGGAGCCGTCGCCGGTGTCGAAGGCATCGTGCACCCGATCAGTGCAGCGCGCGCCGTGATGGAGAACTCGCAGCACGTGCTGCTCGTTGGCGAAGGTGCGCGTTGGTTCGCACTCGAGCACGGCGTCAAGTCGGAGTCGATCGCCGCCCTCGCCGCCATGAAGAAGGAGTGGGTCGACGGCCACCGTCCGAAGGATGTCGATCGTGATGGCCACGACACGATCGCGCTGCTGATTCGCGACAAGGATGGCCACATCGCCGGCGGTTGCTCGACGAGTGGCGCCGGTGGCAAGCTGCCGGGTCGCGTCGGCGACTCGCCGATCTTTGGCGCGGGCCTGTATGTCGACGAGGAGGTTGGTGCTGCGGGCGCGACGGGTGTTGGCGAGAACGTCATGCGCTACTGCGGTTCGTTCCTCGTTGTCGAGTTCATGCGCCAGGGAATGGCCCCTCAGGCTGCTTGTGAGGAGGCTGTGCACCGCATCGCCCGCCTCGATCCGCGTGGCTACGAACTCGACATCTGCTTCATCGCGCTCGACAAGAACGGCGGCTTCGGCGCCGCGGCCTCCAATCAGGAGTTCCCGTTTGCCGTCGTCGCCAACGGGAAGAGCGAACTCCGGCGTGTGCAACAAGTGACGCCGCGCTGATTGCACGGCACACTGGGGCGATGCGCGCCCTCATGGTTGTGTCCGTTCTCGCTGCGTCGGTCCTTGGCCAAGGTGATGCAGCCAAGCAGGCTGATGCGGCGGTTGCTACGTGGTTGCAGAACCACGGCGAATCACTCGATGAGCTGTATCGCCATCTGCATCAGAATCCTGAGTTGTCGTTCCGCGAGTTCAAGACGGCGGCGCGCATGGCCAAGGAACTTCGCGCAGTCGGCATCGAGGTGACCGAGAAGGTCGGCGGCAACGGCGTCGTCGGTGTCTTGAAGTGTGGCGATGGTCCGGTCGTGTTGCTGCGCGCGGACATGGATGCGTTGCCCGTCGCCGAAGAGACCGGCTTGCCATATGCATCCAAGATCCGTGCGGAGAGCGCGGACGGTCGCAAGATCGGCATCATGCATGCGTGCGGTCACGACATTCACATGAGCTGCCTCATCGGCGTCGCGCGTTACCTCGCGGCCAACAAGAACGCGTTCGATGGCACGGTGGTGTTCCAGCTGCAACCCGCCGAAGAACGTTCGGGTGGCATGGACCGCATGATCGACGATGGCTTGTTGACGCGGTTCCCGCGGCCGTCACATGCGTTGGCGTTGCACACGGCGGCGGACCTGCCGGTTGGCGTCGTCGGCATGCGCGCCGGCCCGGCGATGGCCAACGTCGACAGTTGCGACATCACGCTCTACGGCAAAGCCGGCCACGGTGCGTCGCCCCACATGACGATCGATCCGATCGTGCAGGCGGCCAAGTTGGTGCTCGACCTGCAGACGATCGTGTCGCGGGAGATCAATCCAGTCGATGCGTGCGTGATCACCGTCGGTTCGATCCACGGCGGCCAGAAGCACAACATCATCTCGTCGTCGTGCCATCTCCAGCTGACGATTCGCAGCTACACCGAGGCGGTCCGCAAGAAGATGCTCGCGGCGATCCGGCGCAAGGCGAAGGCGGCGGCGATGTCGGTGGGCGCCAAGGAGCCGAAGGTCGAGTTCAGTGAGAGCACGCCGGCGCTGCAGAATGACAAGGATCTGACAGCCGCCGTTCGGCGTGGTATCGGCGGTGCCATCGGGGCCAGCAACGTCGTCGAGATCCAGCCGGCGATGGTTGCCGAGGACTTCGGCCGCTTGCGCCAGCAGGGGGTACCGTTGTGCATGTTCCGGCTCGGAACCATCGCTGCGGCGCGCCTGAAGCAGATGCAGGAGACCGACTCCATCGCCGTTCTGCACAGCGGCAAGTACTATCCGGACTACCAGCCGGCCATCCGCGTCGGCGTGCGGGCGTTGGTCGCGGCGCTGCGGTCGGCTGCCGTTCGGTAGATTTCGTAAAGCTAGGCTGCAAAAGTCCGGGCCCCGGACGCTAGCCTCTTCGCCCGTGAACCTCCTCCAGCGCAAGCTGTTGATGAGTGGCCTGGTGGCTGCGTTCGCAGTCCAGACCGCCCTCGTCTATCTCGATGACACTGCCGATCCGCTCTCTCTACAGACGGAAGAGGCGGTGCGGGGACGCCGTCTCTGGCATGAACACAACTGCCAGAGCTGTCACCAGATCCATGGTTTTGGTGGCTTCCTCGGCCCCGACCTGACCAACGCTGCGCAGCGCCTCACCGAAGCCAGGCTCGAAGAAGTGCTGACCGATGGCGTCGCGCAGATGCCGGCGTTCCACATGGATGAGGATGATCGCAACGACATCCTGATCTTCCTCGATGAGTTGGACACGATGGGCCAGGGCGTGCCGCGCCGCTATCAGCCCCTCGACCCCAGCGCCGTGAACGCGGCGATCGTGCGCCTCCTGGCGGAATCGGGGACCGGCGACAACCCGCCGTCCGAAGCCGTGCAACGTGGCTCCATGGCGTTTGCGATGAACTGTGCAACGTGCCACGTGCCGATGCAGGCGACGCCACTTGGTCTGCACACTGCGCCGGACTTGACGACGGTGCTCGATCGCATCGACGAGAAGGGCGTGCACACGACGATTGCCGATGGTCGCGCGGATCGCGGCATGCAGGCGTGGGCGCATCTTGGTGAAGAACCCGTCAACGACCTCACAGCGTTCGTCGTCTGGCTCAACAAGAATCGCGCAGTGCTGGCCGAGAAGGTCGGTGGCGTTGGCAACGAGCAACCGCTGCCGTGGTGGGAATACAAATGAGCGACTCGACGCAAATGGCGCCGCCCGCCGAAATGTTGGAGAAGACGAGTGGCGTGCAGATCCGCATGGCCCTCGTATGCATTCTGGTCGCCGTCCTCGGTGGCGCGATCGGCGCGTTGCACTACGTGCCCTCGTTGTCGCCGATGCTCAACGACATGGGGCTGACGTTCCCGAAGCTGCGCCCGATCCACACCGCGTTTGCGTCGCTGTGGATCTTTGGCGGCAGCGTCGCGATCGTCTACCATTTCCTGTGTAGCAGCCACGGTGGTCTGACGGCGGGGGACTTGCTGCGCTTCCGCATCCACACGGTGTGTTGGCTGGTCGCCGGCGCGGGCATCCTCGGCTCGCTGTTCATGGGCTACAGCACGGGCCGCGAATACCTCGGCTTCCCGGTCGTGTTCAGCGCGATCCTGCTGTTCGGTTGGATCTGCTTCGCATGGAACCTGCTGCGCCGCCTGCGCCACGGTTTCTGGGGCCAGCCGATCTACATCTGGTTCTGGACGGTTGGTTCGTTGTTCTTCATGTACACGTTTGTCGAAGGGCACGCGTACCTGATGGACTCGGTCTTCAATAGTCCGATCAAGGACCTGCAGGTGCAGTGGAAGTCGTGCGGCACGCTGGTCGGGTCGTTCAACTTCATGATGTATGGCTCGCTGACCTACGTCGGCGAACGCCTGTCAGGTGACAAGAAGTACGGCCAGTCACCGATTGCGTTCTGGTTGTTCGGAGTCGGCTGCCTCAACAGCTTCACCAACTACGTGCACCACACCTATCACTTGCCCCAGACCGGTACAGTCAAGTGGGTGGCGTTCCTGGTCTCGATGGCCGAAGTCATCATCTTGATCAAGCTGATGATGGACATGGGCAAGATGCTCAAGACGCGGAAGGGCTCGATGCCGTTCTGCGGTCGCGGCGGCTGGCTCGGCATGGCCAAGTGGTGGACGATCTTCATGTTGTTCACGTCGATCGTGATTTCGGTCCCGACGTTCAACACGCTGATCCACGGCACGCAGTTGGTCATGGGCCACGCGATGGGAGCAACGGTCGGCATCGATACGCTCGTGCTGCTGGGCACCGCGTCGTGGCTCGTCGTCGAACTACGCGGCAGCGCCGTTCTGCCTCGCATCGACGCAGGCTTGACCAAGAAGTCGATCTACCTGATCAGCGGCTCGCTGTTCGTCCTGGTCATGTGGCTCAGCATCGCCGGCTACGTGCACGGCACGAGCCGCTACAACGGCGACGCCACCCCAAGCTGGGTCAGCGCCAGCCGCTTCCTGCTCCCCGCCGTCGGCTCCGCCCTGGGCGTCGGCCTGCTGATCGCGACCACCCGACTCCTGTCGATGGTCCGCAAGTAGCACGTACGGTCCAGGCACAGTACGTGTCACTTATCGCCGGCTAGCCACTTCTTCTTCCACGCCTTCAGGTTCTCGTTGTCGGGGTCGATTGCGATCGCCTTGTCCATGAGCTTGAGGGCGTCGTTGCGCTTCTTGTTGACGAGCAGGATCGAGGCGTGGAGGAACATGGCGTTGCCGAGGAACGTCTTGTCCGGTTGCTTCTTTTGCAGCTTCTCAACGGCCGCGAGTGTCTTCTTGCTGATCTTCAGCGCGTTCTTCAGGTGCGCCTTGTTGTTCTTGTCGAGCTCCTTCCAGCGCTGGTAGGCGATGCCGCACATGCGCTGGCCCCATTCGATGACGCGGTCCTGAGGGATGTTCTTCCACGCCTGCATCGCGGATGCGACCGACGCCTTGAGGTCGTCGCGCTGGTAGTGTGCCGTCGCCATCTGATCGTGGCCGAGGAACTTGATGCGCTTGTGTCGCTGCCCCTTGAGGAAGCGGCGCATGGGACCAAGGTCGCGGTCCTGCGGGGTGACGGTTGGGGCGAACAACTCATCGGTGAGCTTCCACAGGATGCCTTCGGCGGCCGCTTCACTCTTGCCCTTGGGGTCGACCTTCATCATCGCATCGATGACTTCGTGGGAACCCTTGATGTCCTGCAAGGTACGCAGCTTGCGCACGAGAATCTGGGCGGCCTTGAGATCGTCTGGTTCCTGCGCGATGTGCTCACGTAATCCGGGCAGCGTTTCTTTGCCTGTCTGCACCCGCGCGATGTCGAGCAAGAACTGCTCGATCGTCACGTAGCCGGGCAAGCAATCGACCACCTCGCCATCCGGATTGAGGAACAACACGAGCGGTACCGACGTGACCTTGAACCGCTCCCACACGGGCTTGCCAGCTTCGTTGTTCTCGGCGCCCATGCAGATGAAGTCCGCGAGCTTCGGCGCGACCTTCTTGTCGGCGATCGTGCCGCTGAACATCGCCTGGCACTGGTCGCTCTGCTGCCAGCAGTAGAGCAGGACGAGTTTGGACGGCTTGTCCTTGGCGGCAACGAGAGCTTCGTCGAGCGTCTTCGGCCACCAGGTCACTTCCTGGGCGGTCAGCGGCGTGGCTTGCAGAGCGAAGGCACAGAGAGTGGCGAACAGATACGCGGGTGCATGGCGCGACATGCCCTGATTCTGCCGCCAAATCGCCGGCTTCCCAAGCTACTTGCCGCGCAGCTTGTCCAGGAAGCGCAACATCTCACGCTCGGCCTGCTCGCGGCGTTCGCGGGGTTGCGCCGGCTGCGGCTTGCTTGACAAGCGCACGGCACTGAAGCCCGCGATGGCCTCGTCGGGACCGTTGGTGCGGCGGTGGCAGAGCGTGCACTGTGCTGCGTAGGTCGTGTGCTTGCGCGAGCCGTAGTCGCGGAACAGCTCCTGGCTCGCCATGTCGATCGCCCGGAACTTCGCGAACGGCACGGCTGTCACCGACGCATCGAGGTCACGCACGGCGCGCCGCGGCAACGACCACATCGCGAAGTCGACACCATCACGAGTCGTCGTCGGGTTGTCGAATGCGAGCGGCAGGCGGTTCGTCAGTCGTTGCGTGCGCGCTTCGATCACGAGGTCCGTAGCGCATGGCATGCCGGCGTCGTCGACGGCCACGATGCCCTGCACCAGCAACGCCACCGTGTGCATCGGCAGTGGCGTGCGCCGCTTGCCGGCGGTCAACCATGATGCGGTGGCTTCGGCGTGCGTGTTGGGGGTGGCGAGGTAGATGCTCGACCACAGCTGCACATACTCGGCGTCAAACAGCCGGCTCGAACGACGCTGCACTTCGATGCTGTCCTTGAAGTCGAAGCCTTCGACGTGTCTTGCAATCTCGGTGGCCGTCGCCGTGCGCACGGCCGAGCTCAACAGCACCTTGCGCGGCAGGGCGATGCGTTGCACGCACTCGTGCAGTGGTTGCAGCAACGCGGGGTTCTGCTTCGTGCGCAACAGCCGGCGGCCGAGTCGCAGCAGGTCGTGCTGCAACCACACAGCCGCGCGCGGTCGAAGCTTTAGTTGTGTCACGATGTCGCCATCAACTTCGCGCAACGCCTTGAGCAGTGCTTGCTCGCCTGCGGCATCAAAACCTTCGGCTGGCATCTGTCGACCATCACCGCCGAACCACTTGCGATCACGCGGCTCACCCTTGCGCTTCTTGAAGTACCAACCAGCAACGTAGAACTCCTTGGAGTTGTCGTGTTCCGCTGGCATCGCACCGCCGACTTCGCTCGGCACACACTCCGTCAGGTAGATCGCGCGCCAGATGCGGTTGCAGCAGTGCTCCGCGTCGTCGGCATACGGAAGCCACGTAGCCTTGGCGGTCGGCAACCCGTAGTCCGGGTGGCCTTCCGCATGTCGCAGGGGTTGTTGGGCGACTGCGGCGGACGTTAGAGCCAAAAGGAGCAGCTTGCGCATGCCATGGATTGTGCCCAGTCCGTCACGTTTTGTGCATGGGCACGATTCCCATTCCGAATGATCCACATGACGGATATGCGTTTGCGTATGTGCCGCTCGCTCATCGGATGTCTCTCCGCAGTCGCGCTTCTCGTCCAGGCTGTGCCGGCCCAGAAGCAGGAGGCGGCCAGTGAGAAGAACAAGGTCGTCGACATCGCGACATTCACCAAGGGCATGGTGGCGCACGACGGCTTCGTCGTGATGCACGTCGACCAGAGTGCCGATCGCATCTACCTGGAGCTGTCGCAGTTTGGCCAAGAACTGCTCTACGCAACGGCGCAGGCTTCGGGCCTAGGCTCCAACCCGATCGGCCTTGACCGTGGTTCGCTCGGACCGCAGCACGTGATCGAGTTCCGTCGCGCCGGCAAGAAGGTCTTGGTGATGGCCAAGAACCTGCGCTTTCGCGCGCAGTCGGACAACGCACGGGAACGGTTGGCAGTGGCCGAGTCATTTGCGCCGTCGGTGATCGGGTCGTTGCCGGTGAAAGCCGAGACCAACGGCAAAGTGGTCGTCGACGCGACGACCTTCTTCGTGCGCGATGCGACCAAGGCTGCGCGCAAACTCGGAGGTTCGGGTGGCAGCTACAAGGTCGACAAGGATCGCAGCGCGTTGTGGCTCGAACGCACGAAGGCGTTCCCGGACAACACCGAGGTGGAGGTGCTGCTGACGTTCACGAGCAGCAAGCCCAACCGCGAAGTCGGTACCGCAGCCAACGCCGAAGCCGTGACGTTGCGCCAGCACCACAGCTTCATCCGTTTGCCGGACGACAACTACAAGCCGCGCAGGTTCGATCCGCGCGTTGGCTTCTTTGGCCCGCAGTTCCAGGACTATGCGGCGCCGCTCGGTACCTCGATGCATCAGCATCTGATTGCGCGGCATCGCCTCGTCAAGAGGGATCCGGCGAAGCCACTCAGCGAACCGGTCGAGCCGATCGTCTACTACATCGATCCGGGCACGCCCGAGCCGGTGCGGTCGGCGCTGCGCGAAGGTGCAATGTGGTGGGCGGACGCGTTTGCCGCGGCCGGCTTCAAGGATGCGTTCCGCGTCGAGATCTTGCCCGCCGACGCGGACCCGATGGACGTGCGCTACAACATGATCCACTGGGTGCATCGGCGCACGCGTGGTTGGTCGTACGGCGCGAGCATCAGTGATCCGCGCACCGGTGAGATCATCAAGGGCAACGTGTTGCTCGGGTCGCTGCGCGTGCGGCAGGATCACATGAAGTTCATCGGGCTGCAGTCGCCGTTCTCCGAGAACGGTGCGTGTGCTGCGTCGATGTCGCCGAGTGCGGGTTACCTGATGCCGGGGGATGATGAACTTGCCCTCGAGGTCGCGTTGATGCGCATTCGCCAGTTGGCTGCGCACGAAGTGGGGCACACGCTCGGCTTGTCGCACAACTTCGCCGCCAGCACCTACGGGCGCGCATCGGTCATGGATTACCCGGCGCCGTTGGTCAGTGTGACGGGCGACAAGCTCGACTTCTCCGACGCCTACGACGTGGGCATCGGCGAGTATGACACGTGGGCAATCGTCTACGGCTACATGCAGTTCCACGAGAACGCGGACGAGGCGGCCGAACTCGATCGCATCGTGCGCGTCGGTCTGCGCAAGGGCTACACGTTCTTGACGGATCAAGACGCACGTTCTGCCGGCACCGGCAACCCGCGCGCGAGCTTGTGGGACAACGGCGATGATCCGTTGGCGCAACTCGAACTCGAACTGCGTGTGCGCGCGATCGGCTTGCGCAAGTTCGGCATCGACAGCCTGCGGCCAGGCACGACGCTGGCGGTGCTCGAGGACACGCTGGTGCCGTTGTATCTGCATCACCGGTTCCAACTCGAAGCCGCGGTCAAGCTGATCGGTGGGGTCGACTTCCGGCATGCAGTCAAGGGCGACGGGCAGTTGCCGACGGCGCCGATTCCCGAAGAACAACAACGTCGTGCGCTGGAGATGGTGCTCGGCACGTTGAAGCCGGAGTTCCTGCAGCTGGATCCACGCATCGTGAAGCGCATTCCGCCGAAGCCGCCGGGGCATCCGGGCACTGCCGAGCGATTCCCGCGCAGCACCGGCCAGCTGCTGGATCCGCTCGCGATGGCGTCGATCGCTGCCGACATGACGTTGGCCGGGTTGCTCAACGCCGAGCGTGCGGCGCGCCTCGAGAATCGTGGTGATGGGCAAGGCGTGTCGTTCGTCACCGTTCTCTATGAGTTGGTTCGCACGGTCTTCCCCGAGCAGCCGGCTGCCAACAGCGAGCTGCAGCGCATCCAACGCGCGGTGCAGGTCGTACTGGTGGATCGTTTGATTGCCCTCGCCGATTCGAAGTCTGCGGCCGCCAACGTGCGGGCACTGACCGAGGGCTATCTCGAACACATCGCAAAGAGCGGTGCCGCACTGTCGGCGACAGGTGACGACTTCGTATTGCTCAGTCACCACAAGGCGATTGCGCGCCGCATCAACGCGTTCCTGCAGCGGCGCGATCGTGAACCGTCCCGGGCACCGAAGCTGAAGACGCCGCCCGGTTCCCCGATCGGGACTGGTCGATGAAGCGCCGCAGGGTCGGCGGCGCCATGTCGCTGATGTTGTTGTCGTTGGCTGCGTGCCTGTTGCCAGTCGCCTCGACGCACGTCGATGCGAGCGTGGCGCCATTGCCGCGCCGTGTGCTCTTCGTCGGCAACAGCTTCACCTACTACAACAACAGCCTGCACAATCATTATCGCCAGCTGGTGAGTGCGGCGCACGGCAGCGAGTGGCAGAACGTCGCACGTGCCATGACCATTTCCGGCGCTCGGATGGCAGAGCATCGTGAAGGGTTGCAGCAGCGCCTTGCCGACCAGCAGTTCGATGCGGTGGTGTTGCAAGGCCACAGCTCCGAGCCGCTGAATGCGAACGGTTCCTTTGCCGAAGCGGCGACCGAATACGTCGAGTGGATTCGTGCCGCCAAGGCGCGGCCGGTGTTGTTCATGACGTGGGCGTACGAAGGCCGGCCCGCGATGACGGAGCCGTTGGCCACTGCCTACGAATCGCTCGGCCAGAAGGCCGATGCCTTGGTCGTGCCGGTGGGGCGGGCGTTTGCGCGGGTGACGGCGGAGCGGCCGGATCTGCTGCTGCGCATTGCGGACGGCAAGCATCCGACGGTGGCCGGAACCTACCTCGCGGCGTGCACCATGTTTGGTGCGTTGCACGCACAGTCGCCAGTTGGCCTTGCGTATGATGCCGGTTTGCCCGAAACAGACGCCTCCTATCTGCAGCAGGCCGCGTGGTCGGTGCTGCAGGATCACCTCGCTCGTTAGACCCTCCGAACATGTCGACGTTCTGCTGCTGCCTGCCAACCGTTCTGTCTGCCGCTTTGCTTGTTGCGCCTGGCCTTGCCCAGGATGAGGCACGCGAGGTGCAGGAAGGTCCCGCGATCGCCTACGAGGATGCGTTTCCCGGCCAGGAGTCGTTCACGCAGCCGCTGTTCGTCGCGTTCCACGAGACGGATCCCGAGTCGGCGTATGTCGTGTGCCAACCCGGCTTCATCTATCGCGTGCCGCGTGATGGCAGCAAGTCCGATCGTGAGGTGTTCCTCGATCTCAGCGAGCAGGTGCTGACCAAGAACTGGGAGGAGGGCTTGCTCGGCTTCCAGTTCGATCCGAACTACGCGAACAACAACTACGTGTGGACCTACTGGTCCGAGCAGATCGAGCAGCGTTTGGGCAAGATGGCGCGCGGCGAGAAGAAGAGCAATCGACAGTCGATCATCGCGCGTTACTCCGTCGTCGAGAAAGACGGCAAGCGCGTCGTCGACCTGGCGAGCGAACTGCGCGTGATGGAGGTGTTCCAGCCGTGGGGCAACCACAACGGCGGCACCATCGTCTTTGGTCCGGACAAGATGCTCTACATCACGTTTGGTGATGGGGGCGCGGCCAACGATCCCTACGGCAACGCGGAGAGCCTCGAGATGTTGCTAGGCAAGGTGCTGCGCATCGACGTTCGTGGCGCGACCAAAGAGAAGCCATACGTGATTCCGGCTGATAACCCGTTCGTCGGCAGGGAGGGCGCGCGCGGCGAGATCTGGTGCTATGGCGTGCGCAACTTGTGGCGCATGTCGTTCGATCGCAAGACTGGCGAACTGTGGGCCGGCGACGTTGGCCAGAACCGCATCGAAGAGGTTATCAAGATCGACAAGGGCGGCTTCTACGGCTGGAACAGTTTCGAAGCGCACGAGGAGTTCAAGAAGCGCCGCAGCAAGCTGCCGACGCCCGATGATCACATCCTGCCGATCGCGAGCTACACGCACAAAGAAGGCCTGTCGATCACGGGCGGCCACGTCTACCGCGGCAAGAAGATCCCTGGTTTGCAGGGCTACTTTGTCTACTCGGACTTCATCACGAAGCGCGCGTGGGCGTGCCGTGAAGGCAAGGAGGGCAAGCAGGATGTGGTCAAGCTCAAGTCCGCCCCGTTCCCGCCGTCGAGCTACGCCGAAGAGCCGGACGGCGAACTGCTGATGACGGTCTACATCGGCAAGAAGGGCAAGGTCTACCGCCTCGTGCCGGCGACCGAGTAGCGGCTGCTACTACTTCTTCGTCTTCTTGTTCTTGACTGCACGCGCTTCGATCGCCGCCTGCTTCTCCTTGTAGCGGCGCAGGCGCGCGACGTAGACCGGGTCGTTCTGGCTGTCTTGCGCCGCCTTGGTCTGCATCTCGATCGCCTCCTTCACCTTGCCGTTGACGAAGTGGGCGAGCGCGATCGTGTCCATGCTGCCGTAGTCGACTTGCTCGACCCGCTGCATCTGTTCGCACTGCGCTAGCGCCAGGGAGTCGAAGCGGCCCATCGTTGGTTCTTGGATGATCAGGTACCAAGCGTCGTTGTTGAGGCCGGTGCCGAGGTTCTTGGCGCGATAGGCATCCATCAACTTCTCCGCCGCCTCGTCGTCCCCGCAGCGCTTCAGCATCTTGTGGCGCGTGGCGTAGACCCACTTGCGGTTGCCACCGTTGGCGTCCGCGTTCTGGATAAGTCGTTCGGCGAGGTCGCGGAACGCGCCGGGCGTCGAGCTTTCCATCAGCGTCTCCGCGAGGATCAGTTGCTGCGTGGCTTTGCCCGCGATTCGCTTTGGCAAGGTTGCCACGATGCGGCCGGCGACCCGGTCCTGGCCCGCGAGCAGCAACGCCCGCAAGTAGATCAGTTGGGTCTTCGTGCCGTTGGCACTCGCGGCAACCGGCGCCATGGCCATGGCGAGGCGCTGTGCCAATCGCCTGTCCGGGTCGTCGCCGCGTAGCACGAGGTCGACGAAGGTCGCCATCGGCGCGGCTTCGTTGCTCAGCGCCTTGATGCCTGCGTCGATCGCCTTCTGTGCTGCGGTCAGGTCGCCGTGGCACCACCATTCATCGAGCACGGCACACGCCCGGGCGCGACCCGAACGTGGCCAGACTTCCAGCGAGCGTTTGACGAGTGGTGAGAATTCACCGCCATCGGCAATGTTGGTCAGCAGGCTCTGCAAGGCTTGCTCGGCCTGTTGATTCGCGGCGCGGTCGAACGTGCCATCGAGACACGCTTCAATCGTGTCAACGAGAGTGTCGAGCGTGCGCATGACGACCTTCGTCTCGCCACTCGTGCCTGCGGTGATGCCGCACGACATGCCGCGGATGTTGTCGAGTTGATCGGGCTCCGTCGGAGTCGCGACCACGATGCGCGGGTTGCGCTTCTTGACGGCCAACGCGTCCGGCTTGGGCAGCACGATGCCGATCGCCAGACCACGTTCGCGAAACCGCGCGGCCAGGTCTTCGAGATACTGTTGCTGGTCCATCAGGTAGCCGTCCTTCGTGGGATAGCTGACCCAGACCGTCAGTCGCGCGGCGGCTGCGCCGGGTTGCTCGTGCACGACCTCGACGGTCATGTTGCCGGGCTGTTCCGTGCGCGCGGTAGCTGAAGTGCTGCTCTCTTGCGCCAACAGGCACGGAAGGGGCAGGCTCAAGATGGAAGCAATGGCGAGCGATCGCTGGATGCGCATGAAGTCTCCTCGAAACAGCACATGGCTCATCTTCCCTTGTTACGGGCAACTTCGCTAGTCGCTGCGAGCGTTTGCGTTGTTGACGGATTGCACAGTTGCGGGCGGGCAAGATGCACGAGCGCAGGGCTTCAGACCCGGACTTTGCGGAGTCGATTTGGCCTGCATGAGGGGAAACACCGTGGGGACTTCGGCTCGGTTGGTTGCGAGCATGATCGTGATGGTCTTGATGGCGGCATGCGGTGGTGGCGGCAGTGGTGGGCCAAGTGCGCCCGGCAGCTTCGACTACCAGACCAACCCGGCGACCTACGCCATGGGCAGTCCCGCGACGAATACGCCGGTCGTGACCGGTGGTGCCGCGGAGACCTTCACGATCTCACCAGCGTTGCCAACCGGTCTATCGTTTGATGCAGCGACGGGAGTCATCAGTGGCACGCCGACGGCGATGGCCGCCGAGACGACATATACGATTACGGCTACCAACACCGTCGGTAGCGCTTCGGTGGATCTTGTCCTCAAAGTCGCGGACGCCGTGCCGGTGATCAGCTACTCGCCCGCGACGGCTACGGTCGTCGGCGGCGCCGCAATCACAACCATGACGCCGACGAGCACGGGTGGCACGGTGGCATCCTATGCCGTTTCGCCGGCGCTGCCGCTTGGGCTCAGCCTCGATACATCGACTGGCGTGATCTCCGGCACCCCCCTCGTTGTTGCGGCGCAGACGGACTACACCGTTACCGCAACCAACGAAGGGGGCACCGATCCCTTCTTGGTGACGATCACGGTTACGGCACCGGCGTTGACGGTGACTGTGCAACCGACGCCGACCACGGTGGCGGCGGGTGCGACGGCCAACTTCAGTGCGACCGCGTCCGGAACGGGCGCGCTGGCGTATCAGTGGCTGAATGAAGGTGCCTCGATCGGTGGCGCGACGAGCACGAACTATACGACGCCGGCGACGACTTCGGCGGATGATGGGGCGCGGTTCCAACTGCGTGTGACAGACACGTTCGGCACGACGGTCGACAGCGATGCTGCATTGCTCGGCGTCATCGGTGGTGCGTTCAGTGCCGGCACCGCGTTGCCCGCTGCTCGGGCGCGATTGACGGCGACGACTTTGGGCGATGGCACGATGTTGGTGGCCGGTGGCTTCGTGGACCTGGGCATGACGACGGACACGGTCACGGCACTTCGTCACGATCCGTTCGCAGGCACCTTCCCGACGACCGGCAACTTGACGCAGTTGCGCGCCGAACATTCTGCGGTGCGCTTGTTCGACGGTCGCGTGCTGATCTCTGGTAGCCACGTTGGTCCGCCGACGGCCGCGAGTCTCTACGACCCAACCGCCGGCACGTTTGCAGCGACGACTGGTGCGCAAGGTGTCGGCCGTCGCCGCCATACTCTGACGCGCTTGCCTGAGGGCAGCGTGTTGTTGGCGGGTGGTGACAACGGCGGTTCGTTGACGAGTGCGGAACTCTTCGATCCTGTTGCTGGCACGTTCTCGGCGACGGGTGCCATGGCGACGGCGCGCTACTGGCACACGGCGACTTTGCTCAACAGCGGCAAGGTGTTGCTCACTGGTGGTGAAACGCCTGCGACGGCAACCGCGGAGTTGTATGACCCGGCAACGGGAGCGTTCTCGGCGACCGGCTCGATGGCTTCGGCGCGCACGCGCCACTTCGCCGTGCTGTTGGCGGACGGCCGCGTCCTCGTTGGCGCTGGCGATGACGGCACCAACCCAGTTGCGACTGCCGAGATCTACGACCCGGATGCGGGCACGTTCTCCGCGACCGGTGCATTGACGACGGCGCGCGATCGCGCGGAAGCCGTGCGTCTCGCCAACGGTCGCGTCGTCGTGATTGGCGGCGAAGACACGTCGAACAACGGGCTCAGCTCGAGTGAGATCTACGACCCCGCCGTCGGTCAGTGGTTTGCCTGCGGCACGATGACCGCGGCTCGCAATCGACTCGCGGTTGCACCGTTGCCCGATGGTCGTTGGTTGGTGCCTGGAGGCGAAACCAACGGCACGGAGATCAGCGGCACCGAGATCTTTGATCCGCAGTATCCGGCACCCGAGACATTCTTGTCGGCGGACGCGATGACGGCAGCACGCGCGCAAGGCGGGATGACCGTGCTGGGCAATGGGCAGGTGTTGTTTGCTGGCGGCACGCAGGCGGGCCTCAGTCCGTTGGCTGGTGCCGAGCTCTACGACCCGGCTACGGATTCGTGGGCGGCGACCGGCGACCTCGGCACGGCGCGTTCCGAACCGTTGACCATCACGTTGCCCAACGGCAAGGCGTTGGTGTGCGCCGGACGCGGTGCGTTCTTCGTGCCGATCGCCACAGCGGAGTTGTTCGATCCGGTCGCCGGCACGTTTGCGGCGACGGGCTCGCTCGCGGAGGCGCGCATGGGCGCGACGGGCACGTTGCTCGGCACTGGCGAGGTCCTCGTTGTTGGCGGCCAATCGCTCGCGTCGACGTTGGCGACGACGGAACTCTATGACCCCACCGCAGGCACGTTTGCTAGCAGCGGCAGCCTGACCACCGCCCGTCGCTATCACAGCGCCGTGCGACTGAGCAACGGCAACGTGTTGGTGATCGGTGGGCTCGACGTGTCGGGCACGCAGCTCGCATCTTGTGAGCTCTACGACCCGACGGCGGGCACGTTCTCGGCAACGGGTTCGTTGAACGGGGCGCGCGCCTACACCACCGCGGTCCTGCTCAACAATGGTTCCGTGCTGTGCATGGGCGGCGGCTCGCTCTTCACGGCGACGGATTCGGCCGAACTCTACGATCCGGCAACGGGCACATGGACGGCGACCGGCGTCCTGGTCGCGGCGCGACGCTCGAGTGCTTCGGTGCTGTTGCCCAACGGCGATGTGCTCGTGATGGGTGGCTACGGCGGCCTCGCGTCCGAACTCGATAGCGCCGAGGTCTACAACGTGACCGCGGGTACGTTCGCCGCCATCAGCGACATGAACCTCGCTCGTCCAGACGTGCAGGCGGCGCTGCTGCCGAGCACTGGCCGCATCCTGGTTGTGGGCGATACGAGCGACGGCACGAGCGAGCTATTCCGCTAATAGCCGTTAGCTGGCTGTCACGACGATCGTGCCAGTTGTGGCACCCGGCGGCAGATCAAAGGGGCCGAGCTTCTGCTTCTTGCCGTCGATGGTGACTTCGACGTGGAAGGCGTCGAGCGGCGCGGGGAACACTTCGACTTCGCCGCGTTCGTCGGTCTTCAAGCCGCCAGGTAGGAAGTAACCCTTGCGCACTACCCGCACGCGGGCGTCCTGGATCGGCGTCTTGTCTTTGGCGAGTACGCGTAGGCGCGCGCGGCGCAACGGCACATCGAAGTCGATGGTGTGCGTCTGGCCGGGAGCGAGATGCCACTCGTCAGGCAAGACGATGTTGAGCCAGCCCGGGCCTGGCTGGGCCGGGTAGGTCATCGAGAAGCCGTACTGGCCGGCGGGAACGAGACCCGTGAAGCGACCGTTCGCGTCGGTGGCGATGCGCAGGTTGAGGAACGGGCCCGGGCCGTTGCGGCGCAAGAAGCAATGCACGTCGGCGAGCGGTTGGCCGCCGGCGACGATGCGGCCGTTGACTGTGCCGGGCAGTAGCGCCTTGGCATCGATGGTCAGCGTCGTTGCGACGCCTGCTTGCACCGTCACATCGGCGACGGCCAGCTTGACGTTGTCGGCACGCACGGAGCCGGTGCGCAGCCAGTAGCGCAACGTGACGTGATGGAGACCACTCTCGAGGCCGCCGATGGTGAAGGTGCCGTCCTCGGCAACGGGGACGGCCGGTAAGGCCTTCTCGTCGTGTGGTGTGACGATGACCGCGACCGGATCCTTGCCGCCAGCCATCAGCTCGCGGAGTTGCGCGAGCGCTTCGGGAGGGTGCACGCTGCCGGTCAGGATTGCAGCTGGCTGCACCGTGACTTGGGCGTGCGTGGTCGGGGCCGCGGCTACCAGTGCCTGCACGTGGGGGAGGTGGTTGGTGCCGGTCACGCGCACATGCCACGAACCGGGCGGTGTTTGCAGGGCCGCTGTGCCGGTTGCGTCCGTGGTGCTGGTTGCGATGATTGCGTGGCCCGGTGGTGCGCGCGGTTGGTCGCACGTGCGGAGGGTCGGTGCATTGGTCGTCGCCGTTGGCGGCTCGCTGCCAAAGCTCTGGAGAAGCTCGACGGTGCTGCCTTTGATCGCGTCGCCGGTGCCGTTCACGACCTTGATCGTTGTTGGAACGGTTGGCTTGACCGTCACGAGGAGCTCTGGCGATTCGGCCAGCGGCACGACGGCAAACGGAATGGTCGTCGTCGAGGCCAGCGACCCGTCGCGTGGCACGACGACGACGGCGTGCGGCCCTTGTTGCAGCCCTTGTAGGCGGCAGCGGCCGTCCTCATGTTGGCCGCGTTGCGTCTTGCTCTTGAGCAGGCCGAGGCGCGACTTGCCGCGGAACGCGAACAGTGTGTAGCTCGTCACGGGCTTGCCAAGTTCGTCGACGACACGAATGGTCTGGCCAGCTCGCTCGCGCATGACGACTGCGACGCCGTCCTTGCCCCACGGGATGCGCGTTGTGGTCGCTGGGCTCACCCGTTCGTAACGGGTGTTCGGATCGCGCACGCTCAGCAGTGTGCCGGACTTGCCGTCGTCGTTGATCGGGCCGGCGCGTTGCACCGTGAAGTGGCCTTGCGTGTTGCTGCGACCGCGGCCAATGAACCCTTCGCCAGTCACGCTGAGCTTCATGCCGGCCAAGGGGCGGCCGCTCGCGTCGACGACGGAGCCGGTGATGTTGAACGCCGGGTCGGGCCGCTCGACGGTTACCTTCAGGTCGAAGGACGTTTCGGTCGTCAACTTGACGGACCTTGGTGCGACGAGGGCGCCGGTGTCTTCGACGCCGATGTACCATTCGCCGGGATGTGCCGGCACGTCGAACGCAAAGCGGCCGGCCGCGTCGCTGCGCGTGCGTAGCATGCTCTTGGCCTCGGTGGACGTTTTGCCGGTGAGCGGGATGTAGACGAACATCATGCCGGCGTCTTCGACGGCCACGCCCGATTGGTCGGCGATCGTGCCGGCGATCGAGATGGCGCGCAGCATGTGGATGTCGCCGAGGTCGATCGTTGTACCGTCTTCTGGGCACTGCCACTGTGCAGTGCGCGGCGCGTAGCCCTCCATGTGAATGCGCACGGCGATGGTGTCCGTCCAATCGTCATGTCGGATGCCGAGCGAGAACGTGCCGTCCGTGCCGCTCTGGGTGGCCGTCGCAAAGTCGGCATCGTCTTCGCGGCGCAGTTGCACGTTGCAGTTGGCGAGCGGCGTGTCGTCTTTGGTTACGCAGCGGCCGTGCACCGAGAACGTTGGCGCCGTCGCATCGTCCGCTGGTGCGACGGTTGGCTCCGTGGTTGGTGCCTCACTGCGATTGGTGGCGGCGTTGCCATCGGTGTCGCTAGTGTCGGGCGCGACCGGGTCGGCATCGTGTGAGGTCGGCGTGGTCCCAGGCGTCGGTGGCACAGCCGGCTGCGACAAGAAGAACCAGCTGGCAAAGACCAGCAGGCCGAGGATCGTGAGCAGCGCGATGGGGCGGAGCATGCGTCCGCATGATACGCGCAACTCGCCGGCGCGGAGAGTTTGCTCAGGCGGTGTGCAGTTCGCGGATCACACCGGCGAGTTCTTTCGCCATGATCGGCTTGGTGAGGATACGCGTCACGCCGGCGTCGGTCGCAGTGCTCGTGGCCTGCGCGTCCATGAAGCCGGAGCACAGCAGGATCGGCAGGTTGTGGCGGATGTCCCGAACCTGGCGAGCCGCCTCGATGCCGTTGATGCCAGGCATGTCGAAGTCGGTCACGAACGCGTCATACTTGTCGGGGGCTTCGCGCAAGATCTCAAGGGCGCGCTGTGGATCCGCGACCGCCGTGACTTCGACGCCGTTGCGGTTCAGGCCGCGCGTCAACACCCGAAGCAGGTTCGGTTCGTCGTCGACAAGCAGCACGTGCGCTGTGTGGTCGGGTTCCTGAGCTTTGGGCACGGTGTCTACCGAGTCGTCTTGTGCCGTCGTTGGCAGATAGATCCGGAACGTCGTACCCACACCTTCCTCGCTTTGCACGTCGATTGCGCCACCATGATTGGCGACGATGCCATGAACGACCGAGAGTCCGAGGCCAGTCCCCTTGCCGGACGGCTTGGTCGTGTAGAACGGTTCGAAGATGCGGTCGCGCATCTCCTTGTTCATGCCGGCACCATCGTCGACCACTTCGATGACGGTGTGTGGGCCACCTGCCTCAGTGTTGTGGTTGGCGGCGACGTTCGCAGGCAGTGGAGCGCGATAGACGTTGAAGTGAACGACGCCTTGGCCGCTCCGGTCTTCGATCGCGTGCCAGCCATTGGTGCCCAGGTTGACGAGGACCTGATGTAGCTGTTCGGGGTCCGCCAAGACGACCGGTAGGTCGGCGGCGATGTTGCATTCGATGTGGATGCTCTGTGGCGTTGTCGAGCGCAGCAGCTGCACCGCGCCATCGACAACTGGTGGCAGCGAGACGCGCTCGCGTTCTGCCGTGCGGTTGCTGCTGAAGGCCAGGATCTGGCGAACGAGCGAGCTGGCGCGGCGGCTGGCGTCGCGGATGTCCGACAGCGACTCCAGCAGGCTCGCGTTGTCGGTGTCGAGCATCGCCAGTTCGACGTTGCCCGTGATGATGCCGAGGATGTTGTTGAAGTCGTGGGCGATGCCGCCGGCAAGCGTGCCGATGGCTTCGAGTCGTTGCGTCTGGCTCAGCCGCTCGGTGAGGGCAGCACGTTCGGCTTCGGCGTCCTTCTGCGCCGTCACGTCGATGTGGCAGCCGAAGAAGCGAACCGCCTGGCCGGTGGCGTCACGAGTCGCCTTGCCGCGCACGTCGACCCAGCGGTAGGTACCGTCCTTGTGCAGGAAACGGAACTCCGTCACGTACTCCGGCGAGCGGCCTTCGATGTGATCCTTGACGTCGGCCAGCACACGTTCGAGGTCTTCGGGGTGCACGCGCTTGCGCCACTCTTCGAAGTCGTCCTCAATCTCGTGAGGTTCGTAGCCGATCTGCGCCTTCCACTCGGGGCTGAACATGACCGAGTTGTTGGTCAGGTCCCAAGCCCAGAAGCCAACGCGGCTGGCGTGCGCGGCGACGTCGAGTTTGAACTGCTTCTCACGCAGAGCATCTTCGTAGTCGCGGCGCTCGCTCGCGTCGCGATTGAACGTCACGATGCACGGTCGCCCCTCGATCGTTGCCGTGCGGGCCGAAACCTCGACCGGGAACTCGCTGCCATCGCGGCGTCGGTGCGTCGCCTTGAAGCTGAGCGTGCCTTCGCGCATGAGCGTTGCGACACGTTCTTGAACGAGGGCCGCATCGTCGGGGGCGTCCAGTTCGCCGATCCGCATCGTCAGCAATTCGTCGCGCGTGTAGCCATGTGCCTTGGCCGCGTGCGTGTTGCAGTCGAGGATCAGGCCGTGATCGCTCGGTTCGCCTGATAGCACGAAGACAGCGTCCGGCGCTGCCTCGATGAATTGGCGGTAGCGGTCTTCGCTCTCGGTGAGGAGTGGTGGCACCAGCGGCGTCGTGGTGACGGCTTCGTGCCAGATGAAGGCACAACGATCGCCCTCGATCGTGATGGACTGGCCATGCGCGATGAATCGCGTGTTGGCACCATTGAGCGCGTACTCGATGTCGAACGAGTCGATCGTGCGGCCGAGCAACTGATAGACCGCCGCCCGCAGTTGCACGAGCTCGGGGTGCTGCTCGCTCGCCGTTGCGCACGCGTCGCGATAGTTGTCGTGCAAGCCGAGGACGCTTGGCAGTGGCGCGCCATTGCGACGCCAGGACTCCGTGATCCAGAGGATCGTTCCTTGCTCGTCGACCAAGCAAGCGGCGCTGCCTTTCGTCCGGTTGTCCACGATTAGCGGGGGTGTCTGGATGGAGTCGCCGATGCCATGACCAAGGCTCCGAGGAGCGTCGGCCAGGCGTGCCTGGTCGATGGTCTTGCCATTGGCATCAAGGTCTCCGATCACTCCCTTGTATCGGTCATTGACGGAACGAGCCCGTAGGGTGAGCGGAAGTGTTTTCGGACGGAACGAAGCCGTTCACGCCATTCCGTAGGGAGTGACCCTGAGTCCACCGAGCGCTCGATTTCGTAGAAGTAGGTCTTGTACGTAGTCGGAACAATGCCGGCCATGTGCATGCGATCCAGCGCCGGTTGCACGTTGGCTTCATTGGAGAAGATGCAGTCCTCCAACAAGAATACTTCGAAGCCCAGTTGCTTGAGGCCAAGGCATGACTGCAGCACGCAAACGTCGGTTTCGGCGCCGGCGACGACGACCTGATCGACGCCCATCTCTTTGAGCGCGGCTGCGATTGCCGGCTCGCGGCAACAGTCGAACGTGCGCTTTTCGTGGCGGACACCGTGTTTGGGCCAGACTTTCTCGAGTCGTTCGGGGAGCTCGCCGTTGCGCTTGGTTGGCACTTCGAACGTGGCGACGATTGGCGTGGCCGTGATCGTCGCATGCACCAGCAGTTGCTCGATGCGCTGCAGGACCGGTTCTTGGTCGCCGTGCATCGTCGACCAGAACGCTGGCTGCGCATCGATCAGCACGATGCCGACGCGGTCGCGTTCGATGCGCGGCGGCGAGGTGGCTGAGCTGGCAACGACGGATATCTCGGTCGGCGCCAACTGGCACGCGGTCAACAGCAACACCGGGGCAAGGCGCTTCATCTGTAGGATAAGTCTATTCACACAGCAGTGCCATTCGCACGTTAGATTGCATTTGCCATGCATCTCTCGCTCATCCGGAACGTCTGGTCGCTCGTCACCCTATGTGCTCTGTCTGTAGCCGCCATCGGGCAAACCCCTGACAGCGCTCGCGAGGTGCGATCGCTGATCGAGGTGCGCGTGACCGGCCCCGCCCAGTTGCAGCAGTTGCTGGCGATGGACTTGGACCTGGCGGGGTGTCGCACGCCATTGCTCGCGCAGCGGCGCATCGAGGTGATCGGTCGTCCCGGGGATGCCCAGCGACTGCGTGCTGCCAACATCCAGTTCGTTGTCCACGTCGCGGACCTCGATGCGGCACACGCAGCGGCCGTCGCGCAGTTCCCGTTGAGTGGCGAAGACACGTTGACGCCGCCGATCGGTCAGGGCGCGATGGGTGGTCACTACACGTTGGCGCAGATGGAGTCGATCCTCGATCAGTTCCACAACCAGTATCCGCAACTGTGTTCGCAGCGCATCAGCATCGGCCAGTCGATCGAGGGGCGTGAGTTGTGGATGGTCAAGATCAGCGACAACGTCACCGTCGACGAGAACGAACCCGAGGTCTACTACGACGCGTTGCACCACGCGCGCGAACCGCTCTCGATGTCGACGACGTTGTTGTTCATGGATGAACTGCTCGATGGTTATGGTGTCGATCCGGAAGCGACGTTCTTGATCAACGAGCGCGAGCTCTACTTCGTGCCGTGCGTCAATCCCGACGGTTACGAATACAACCGCATCAACAACCCCAACGGCGGTGGCATGTGGCGCAAGAACCGGCGCAACAATGGCGATGGCACGTTTGGCGTCGACCTCAACCGCAACTACGCGACGTTCTGGCATGCGCCGAACGGTGGCAGTTCGGCGTCGACGAGCAGCTCGACCTATCGTGGCACGGGGCCGTTCTCCGAGCCGGAGATTGCGGCGGTCGAAGCGTTCGCGGCGTCGCGCCAGTTTGTGCAGGTGTTCAGCACGCACAGCTACACCGATGTGTTGCTGCGGCCGTGGGCGTATCAGATCGGCGATCCAGTCAACGTCGCCGCCTACAACGTGCTCGGTGCGTTCATGGTCGAAGAGAACGGCATCCAACACGGTCGTTGGGGCACGTTGCTCTACATCTCGTCGGGCACGGCGACGGATCATCATCACGTCGCGCACGGCTCGTTCTCGTGGACGGCGGAACTCGGTCGCGCCAACGAAGGTGGCTTCTGGCCAGTGGGGCCGACCATCGAGAACATCGCACGGCGCCATCAGCGCATGTTCCGCAAGGCGGCGCTGACGGCTGGTGCGGCGTTCTCGCTCGACGCGACGGTCGTGAGCGAGGCTCCCGGCGGCAACGGCAACTTCACGGTCGAACCCGGCGAGACCGGTGAAGTGCACGTGACGGTCGACAACGTCGGCATGGCGGCTGCACCGCTTGCGATCGAACTGCTCAGCAACGATCCGGCGATCACGATCGGCACTGGCGTGATCGCCGTCGGCAGCGTCGCGGCGTTTGGCAGTGGCGGCAATGCCAGCGTGCCACTGATCTTCTCGGTGCCGGCCAACTACACCGGCAACGTCGCCCCGCTGACCGTGCGCCTGACCGGCGATGGACGCTCACAGGACCACGTGCTCGACGTCTTGCTGGTCGAGCTGCGCACCGCGGTCGACGACGACTTCGAAAGTGATCACGGCTTCAGCCGTGCTCCTGGCGGCACGGCCACGACCGGGCTGTGGGAACGGGCGACGCCGTCGCAGACGACGTCAGGTGGCGTGGTCTTGCAACCGGGCACGCAGACGACCCCCGGCGGTTCCCAGTGTTGGGTTACCGACGGGCGGCCCGGCACGTCGGCGGGCACCTACGACGTTGATACCGGCTACACGGATCTGTGGTCGCCGGTCATGGACCTGTCGCACCTCGGCGTGGCGAGCGTCAACTTCGACCTGCACTACGGTGAAAGCCAAAGCAACGATTCGGTTGTTGTCGAATACAGCAACGACGGCGGTAACAACTGGAACTCGCTCTACTCGCGCAACACGTCGACCGGTGGGTGGGTTCGTCTCGAACTGCCGTTGCCGCCGCCATTGACCAACCAGATGGTCGTGCGTGTGCGCGCCCAGGATCTGGCTCCGTCGTTGGTCGAGGCGTGCATCGATGGCTTCGAGGTCGTTGGCGCTGCCGATGATGGTGCCGTGACGCTGCTCGGTTCCGGCAAGCTCGGCACGGACTTGCGCGTCGGCATGAACGGTTCGGTCGGTAGCCTGTTGCTCCCGATCGGGGCGCTCGGCCTCGGTCCCGGCCTGAGCGCTCCAGGTGTCGGTGGGCAGTTGTTGCTCGATCCGGCGACGGTGGCACTCTTCCCGCTGACGGCGATGACGAGCAGCAGCTACGAGTCGTTTGAGTTGCCGTTGCCGGTGCAGGCCGGACTGATCGGAGTGCAGGTTGCGTTCCAGACGGTGGTCGTTGCCAACGGTTCCATCGCATTTGGTGGCAATGCGCCGGTCGTGACGCTGCACTAGCGTTCACATGAACTTCGCATCGACCCGAGTGCGGGCGCTGAGTCTGTTTGCGCTGGCGGCGTTGGTTCGCCTGTGCTTCTGGGTGGCCACGCCGGATCGTGGTCTGTCCAACTCGATTGCCTACGAAGGCGATACGCCGAAGTGGCTGTCGTTCTTGAGCGAGCCGGAGACCAACATCCAACTGGCGCTGCCGATGCATCCGCCGGGCATGATTTGGTTGACGCCGTGGCTCACCGACGGCGAGTCCTTCGTGCTTGTGCGGATCGTGATGCTGCTGCTCGGGGCGACGCTTGCGCCGTTGCTCTACCTGCTGTTGCGGCGGGGGTTCAGCGAACGGATCGCACTCGTCGCTGGGTTTGTCTGTGCCGTCAGTTCGAGTCTGGTCGTGATCGGCAGTGGCGTGCACTCCGGGGTGCCGTACCTCGTGCTGTTCTTGTTGGGGCTGTTCCCGTTCGAAGCGATGCGGCGCGGCCGCGGCTACGGCGCGGCGGTCCTCTTTGGTGTGCTCCAGGCGCTCGCCTGCTTCTTCCGCATCGACCACCTCGCGTTTGTCGTGCTTGCGCTGCTGTGGTTGGCGATCCGCACACGACCACACGGTTGGAGTTGCGCGATCGCGTCGTTGACGACGATTACGCTCGCCTTCTTGCCGTGGCAGGACTACGCCAACGATCTCGTGCACACGGCCAACACCAAGGGCTTCCCTGAACGTGCGCCCGAGTCCCTGCCGTTGGCCAACTCGCTGCCTTGGGATGAAGATGCGTTGACGGCGGTTCGCAACATGCCGGCGTTTGCGCGCACGGTCACCTTCGGCTTCGTCAACAACACGGTTGCGTTGCGTGGTGGCAAGCGGGTCGTGATGGCCGACCTCGGCATCCTCGACGACGCTTACGCGTATCGACCGGAGTCGTTTTCGTCGTCGCTGTTGTCGATGTATGGCCCGTTGAACTTCGCATTGGCCAACTACCCTGGCCACGACGGTGGCTTCTCACGCAAGGCGTTGGATCACCGGCCGCCGCTCAAGGGCGGCGTTGAGGTCTACTCGCCGATGATCCGTGTTTGCCTCGAGCCCAATGGGCCGATGCGCTTCGACTACCCGCCGCACCTCGAACTCGTCAATCACGGCTACCGCATCGGGTTCGATCGCTGGCTTGCCGATCCAGGTTGGGCGTTGGGGCTGATGGTCAACAAGGTCGTGTTCGCCTGGCGCGGCATCGCGAACGGTCTCGGTAGCTACAACATGCCGCTCGGAATGTCCGGTGTGCGTCAGGCTGTGGACATCACGACCGCCTACGGGTGGTGGGCGACGACGTGGCGTGTGCTGTTGCTCGTGTTGGCCGGCGTCGGGATCTGGGTGCTGCGCAGTTCCTGTGGGCTTGTGCCGTTTGCGCTGTTCGTCGTCGCCAAGTTGATCGCCGTCGTGCTGTTCTTCGGCTATGCCCGCATGGGTGCCTTGTGCGTGCCGAGCTTCGCGTTGCTGTGGGCTGCCGCGATCGATCGCCTGCTGCTGGCGCGCCTCAGTGAGGATGCATGCAAGCGACTCGTGAAGGCGGCGGTCGTCACCGTGCTCCTGCTCGAAGTGGTGCGCTGCTTCGCCGGCGAGTCGCCCAAGATGACACCGCTCGGCGAGTCGTTCGGCACCATCGGCCGCAACCAGACCGTGCTCGTCAGTTACTGATGCGGCGGGCGGAGCTGCTGGGGTGTCTGCACTGCTCGTCGATGTAACCCCATGTAAACGAATGGGATCGGGCTTCTGGGCGGCTGCGTTCCCCAGCGGATCCGAAGCTGGCGTGTCCCTGCGATTTGCCCCATCTGGAAGCTGCCGGAAGGAAAGTCACGCAATCCCGGTCCCATGCGCAAAGGGTGCCCTCTACCAGTGGGGGCCGAGGCCAGACACGATGATGTTCCGAACCACCACAATCTCCGATTCACGCTCCGTCCTGACCGGCCTGAGCCTGTTGTTCTGCGCGTTGTACGCCGTCAGCGCCCCGCTCGCGGCACAACGACCACCCCGTGATCTGGCGGCGCAGGCTGCCCCTCCGTCGGCTGAATCGTCGGTCAAGCCAACCCTCACGCTCGACGAAGCCACCGGCAACGTGCAGTTCACGTTGGGCCCGAAGGGCATGTCGCTTGTGGACTTCATCAATTGGACTCAGGAAGTCACTGGCAAGCGGTTCACCTTCAACCCTCATGAGGTCATTGGGGGCAGTTCTGCTGGTGCCGCGATCCACGTGCTGGGCACGTTCCAGTTCCCGCGTAAGACGTTCCAGCGCGACTTCTTCGCGTTCTTCCAGACGATGCTCTACATCAAGGGCTACGCGATTGTGCCGCGTGGCGAAGGCGACACGGAAGTCCTCGAGATCGTCATGATGCATGGCGCCCGTGGTCGCGAAATCACCAACAGTGCCCGTTACGTGGCGCCCGAAGACGTCGCCGAGTACCGCAACCAGACTGGCGTCCCGATCCTGACGACGGTGCACCTGAAGAACATCAACGCACAACTGGCGAACAACGCGCTGCGGCCGTTCTTCGCCAGCACGGGCGGTAGCCAAGCAGGTGGCTCGGTACAGATCGGCAACGTTGGCAACAACGCGTCCCTACTGCTGCAAGGTTTCGGCCCGCAGGTCTACGCCGCAGTCAAGCTGCTCGAACTCGTCGATGGACCGAAGCAAGAGAAGAAGCTGGTCATGCAAGTCGTTCGCCTTGAGCACCGCGACGCGCATGAACTCGAGTCGATCTTGAACCGCTTGCTGAAGAACCAGGGGCCGAGTGGTGCTCAAGGTTACGCCGGGCCCAGCGAGCCGCAGCTCAAGGTCATCGCGGACGCGTCGCAAGCGGCGCTCATCCTCAGCGGCAAGCAACACCAGGTCCGCGACTTGCTCGACATGATCGCCCGTCTCGACGTGCCCGTCATGCCAGCCAGTGGAACGGCCTCGGTCGTCCACCTCAAACACTCCAAGGCAGGAGACGTCGCCGCCACGCTCAGTGCGTTCTTCGCCGGCGCGGAGCGCGCCGCAAGCGCCGCGAATCACCCCAGCCGGACGAGCCGGCGCACTCGCAAGATCGTCATCACGCCGCACAAGGACAGCAACTCGCTCCTGATCTCGGCGACGGCAACCAAGTGGAAGCAGGTCGCGGCCCTGATTGACTGGCTCGACAAACCGACGCGGGCCGCGGCCAAGAAGACCGTCAAGAAGTCCGCCAGCAAGAAGGGCGCACAAGGCTTCGGCTTCACGAGCTTCGGTCAGGCCACGTTCCAGGACACCGACGAGGACGGTCTGCCTGACACCCGCCTCCCTGACTTCGGCAGTCCCGTGAAGGGTTCCGATGGCAAGGATGTGAAGGTCATCTACCTGAAGACCACGCTTGCCAAAGACCTCGAAGCCACGCTGATCAAGTTGCTTGCCGAGAACCAGAAGTACAAGAAGAGCCAGAAGTCGAAGGAGAACAAGGCGTCTCCCCGCAAGGGCTCGAAGCGGCCCAAGGGCAAGTCGTTCCTCTACTAGCCCTCAGCCGAGCGAAAGCGCAACGGCTGCGGCAGGTCGAGGCCGAAGGTCTCGCGTAGCGCCTGCTCTTCTTCGGCTGCGCTGAGTTCGCGCTCGGTGACACCGGTTGCCCGTGTCTCGCGATACGTGCCGTCGAACAGAGTCTGCCGCACATGCTCCTCGGTGCGCGCGACGATGCGATGCATCACGAACAGTGAATCCGGCAGCGTCGAGATGGCGTGGTTGCTGTAGCGGAAGTCGATCGGCCACTGGTCCTCGGTCGTAAACGAGACCATGTCCCTCCAGTCCTGGATGTCGGGCTCGGAGCCGCGCAGTTGAAGCATGATGCCGAGGTCGGCACGTTCGACCATGCGATAACTGGCGAGCGGTTGTTCGTCGATGCGATCCATCTCGAACGGCAACGGCCGCCACGGACTGCTGCCGCCGAAGCCGACGTCGCAGAGATACACGCCGCCAGCAGCAGTGCGCACCCGCAGCAGTTGGTGGGCGCGCGGCGGCATCGGGGTCGGGTTGCGCAGCCAGACGCGCGCGGCGAACCGTTCGACCTGGAAACCGATCGCGAGCAGCGCACGCGCGAACAGCTCGTTCATCTGGAAGCAGTAGCCACCGCGTTTGCGATCGACGAGGTCGGCAACGAGCGCGTCCGGGTCGATGCGCATCGGCCGACCCAGATGGATCTCGAGGTTCTCGAACGGGATTGCGGTCAGGTGCGCCGTGTGCAGCGCCACCAACGTCGCCTCGTCCGGGTTGACCGCGCCGTCGTGCGCTACCCGTTTGAGGTAGCGCTCCAGTTGCTCCGGCGAGCACGGTTGGCGGCGGTCGTCCATGCGCGCTACTTCAGCGCTTCGAGCTCGACCGCAACAGCAGCGACTTCCTTCTTCAGCTGCTCATAACGATCGAAGGCGTCCTTGCCCGGTCGTTGGTCGGCGCGGTCGAGCATCGAGCTGAGGTAGCTCACCTGCGACTGCAGCATGCGCTGTGGGTAGGTGATGGACGCGTTGATCAGCTTGGCGCGGATTGCGTCGAGCTTGGCGCCACGGTCTTCCGACATCTGGGCGCGCGACATGCGGCGCACGTCAGAGACAAGCGCCGACGTTTGCTGGCTGAGCTTCTGCACCTTGAGGATCAGTTCGGCCTGCGCTTCGAGATCGGCGGCCGTGATGCCTTCCTTGCGAACGCGCGGGTCCATCGTCAGCGTCAGGATCTGCGTGGCGACACCGCTGCCGTGCACGAGGCGAATCTCGTAGTCGCCGGCGGCAACCATCGGGCCACGGCCGCGACCGCCGGTGCCTTCGCGACGCATGTCCCACGTGTAGCGGTGCAGGCCCTTGGTCGTCTTGAGGGTGCTGCGAGAACCGCCGCCGCGACGGAACGGTCCGCGCATGCCTTGATCACGTTGGCCGCGACCACCAGGCGATCGGCGCGCCGATGGCTTGATCGTGCGAACCAGGAGGGGCTTGTCACCGGTGATCTGGCGGATCTCGAGTTGCAGATCGCTGGTGTTCTCCGGGAGCACGTAGTGCAGCGTCGCACCAGCGCCACGCAGACGCGTGCGCACGGCCGGTCGCGGCGGCAGCAGCGAGACGGCACTCGCTTCGATGTTGCGCATCGCGCGCACAGCCGAGATGTCGTCGAGGATCCAGAACGATCGGCCCATCGTCGAGATCACGAGGTTGTCGCGATGGATGACCATGTCCGTGATCGGCGTGACGGGCAGGTTCTGCTGGAACGAACGCCACGACTTGCCTGCGTCCATCGAGACATACATGCCCCACTCGCTGCCGAGGAAGAGCACGTTCTTGTCCTTGGGATCTTCGCGCACGACGCGCACCGGGCAGTTCTCCGGCAGGCCGTTGTGGATGCGTTGCCAGCTGGCCCCGAAGTTGGTCGTCTTGTAGACGTGCGCCGACGGGTCGCCGAGTTGGTAGCGCAGCACACAGGCATACGCAGTGCCCGCGTCGAACGCCGACGGTTCGATCGTCTGCACGCGGCCACCCTTCTCCATGTTGGGCGTGACGTCGAGCCAGTTCTTGCCGTCGTCGCGTGTGACATGGATCGGCCCGTCATTGGAACCGGTCCAGATGACACCCTTCTGCACCGGTGACTCGGCGATCTCGTAGAGCGTCGAGTAGTACTCTTCGCCCGTGATGTCGCGTGTGATGGGGTAGCCGGAGTCGACTTGCTTGTCCGCTTCGAACGCCGTCAGGTCGGGCGAAATCGTGACCCACGTCTTGCCGCCGTCGGTCGAACGGTGCAGGTACTGCGAGCCGTGGTAGACGGCTTCCTTGTCGTGCGGCGACAGCGAGATCGGCGCGACGCGTTGGAAGCGGAACTGCAGGTCGCGCGGGTTGTGGCCGTAGAGGCTCTCGGCACCGACGTAGTACTGCTGTTCTTGGCCGGTGCGGTGGTTGTAGACGCCGAAGCGGCCCTTGCAGTTGGCGTAGACGATGTCGTGATCGCCGGGCTTCGGCACTGCGGGGCCGGTTTCGCAGCCGCCGACGGATTGCCACAGCGAGGCGGCGCCACCGAGCGCTGAGTAGGGAGCGCGACTCGGCACGCGAATCGTCGAGTTGTCCTGTTGGCCGGCGTAGATCCAGTAGGGGAACCGATCGTCGACGGCGACCTGGTAGAGCTCGGCCGTCGGTTGGTTGTCCTGCGGCGACCACGAATCGCCGCCGTCGAGCGTGACGTTGGCGCCACCGTCGTTGCACTGCACCTGGATCTTCGGGTGCTCGGGATGGATCCACGTTTCGTGGTTGTCGCCGTGCGGCGTGAAACGACGACGCCAGCGCTTGCCGCCGTTGGTCGATTCCTGGTAGCCGGTGGCGTTGACGAACAAGTGGTCGGCGTCGCTCGGGTTGCAGTCGACGTTGCAGTAGTAGAACGGGCGATCGAGCAGGCCGCGTTGGTTGCTGACAAACGTGAAGGTCGCGCCGCGATCGTCCGAGCGGTAGAGGCCCGGCTCTTCGAGCGCTTCCATCAACACCCACAGTCGATCCGGTTCGGCAAACGACACCGCGAGGTCGCTCTTGCCGACGACGCCGGTCGGCAAGCCGCCGCCAAGTTGTTGCCAGGTGTCGCCGCCGTCTTCACTGCGCCAGACACCACCTTGGCGACCGCCACTCTTGACCGTCCACGGCTTGCGCTCGGCTTCCCACATCGACGCGTAGATGATGTCGGGGTTGGCCGGGTGGAACTCGAGGTCGACGCAACCGCACGTCGGCGATACGCGGAACACCTGGTCCCACGTCTTGCCACCGTCCTTGGTGCGGTAGACGCCACGTTCGTCATTGGGCGCGAACACGTTGCCGATGGCGGCGACGAGCACGACGTCGTGGTTGGTCGGGTGGATCTCGACGGCGCCGATCTGGCCCGTCTTCTCGAGGCCCATCAACGCCCAGGTCTTGCCGGCGTCGGTCGACTTGTAGATGCCGCGCCCGGGGATCACGTTGCTGCGGATGCCGTCCGAACCGGTGCCGACCCAGATCAGATCGGAGTCCGTCGTCGCGACGCGGATGGCGCCGATCGATGGCGTCTGGAAGAAGCCGTCCGAGATGTTGCGCCAGCGGCGACCGAAGTCTTCGGTCTTCCACACGCCGCCACCGGTGGCGCCCATGTAGAACGTGCCGAGGTTCTGCACGTCGCCGCAGACGGCCGTCGCGCGACCGCCGCGAGTCGGGCCGACGCTGCGGTAGGCCAGAGCGTCAAGCGACTGCGTCTCTGGGGACTGGGGCTGCTGGCTCGTTGCAGTGTCGAGCAGCACGGGAACAAGGCAGAGTACGGCGGAAAGCTTCGCGATCATGGGCGTCGTCTGGGAGGGGATATGCAAACGATAGGCGTTCGCTTGCAACGGACTCGGTCGCATTTCGTAACAAGCCCGCCTTCGCGACGAGTCGAATGTCACGTTCGTGCGTAGACTGCCGACGTCGTGCTCCGTTCGTTTGTAGCTCAAGCCACCCAACAGCCAGAAGGCTGGTTGTCTGCCGTGTTCGGTGTCGGGGTGGCGGGGGTGTGGCTACCGGGTTCGTTGTTTCTCGGCACGTTCATCCTCGAGGACCCGTCGTGCGTCGCGGCCGGGATCTTTGCGGCCGAAGGCCACATCCACTTCTTCACCGCGACGCTCGCTTGCACGCTCGGTATCTGGATCGGCGACATCGGTCTCTACCTGATCGGTTGGTTGACGACACGCGGGCTGTTGCGGTGGGGTTGGGCGCAGCGTCGGATGAAGGGCTTGAGCAAGAGCTCATGGCGGCGCGCGTTTGATGACCACGGCGCCAAGATCTTGTTCATGTCGCGGTTCTTGCCCGGCACGCGGGTGCCGAGTTACCTCGCGGCTGGTGCGATCGGTTGGCCGCTGTGGCGGTTTGCCGCCGTGCTCGGGCTGGCGGTGGTCATCTGGACGCCGTTGCTCGTCTTTGCCGCGATGGTCTCCGGCAAAGTCGTGCTCGACTGGATGGCTGCTTGGGGAGCATACGCGTGGTTTGCCGTGCCGGTGGCGTTGTTCGTTGCGTGGTGCGTGTTGCGGGTCGTGAGCAACCTGTTCTCGTGGCGCGGTCGCCGCTTGTTGGTCAGCCGCTTCCGCCGCATCACTCGTTGGGAGTACTGGCCGCCGATCTTCGTGTTTCCGCCGGTCGTGCTCGACCAGCTGCGGCTCGCGTTGCTGCATCGCACGCCGCTCGTCTTCAGTGCGTGCAACCGTGGCATTCCGTTTGGCGGTCTGTTCGGCGAATCCAAGGGCGACATCCTCGACCTGTTTGCCAAGGCCGATCGCGACGGCGTGTTTGTCGCCAACTACGTGCGCCTGCCGAGCACAGCACCGATCGAAGAACGGCTCACGACGGTGCGCACGTTCTTGGCGGCTGGTCGTTGTGTACTCAAGCCGGATCAAGGCGAGCGTGGTGCGGGCGTCGTCGTCGTCAAGGACGAGGCGACCGCCGAACAGTGGTTGCGCGCGTGCCCCTACGATGCGATCGCGCAGGAGTTCATCGCCGGTGCCGAGTTCGGCGTCGCGTGGTGCCGCAACCCCGAGACCGGTCGCGGTGAGATCCACTCGGTTGCCCACAAGGTGCTGCCCGAAGTGATCGGGGATGGCACGGCAACGATCGAAGACCTGATCCTGCGCGGTGAGCGAACGGTTGCGATGGCGAAGTTCCATCTGCGCGCGCAAGCGGGACGGCTCGCAGATGTGCCGGCCAAGGACGAACGCGTGCCACTCGGCGACCTCGGCACCCATGCGCGTGGCGCGACGTTCTACGACGCACGAGGTCTGATCACGCCCGAACTGCACGCAGCGTTCGAACAATTCCTCGACAACGTCGACGGGGTCGACTTCGGCCGCTTCGACGTGCGTGCTCCAGACCCCGAAGCCTTGCGCGAGGGCCGTTGCATCGCCGTGCTCGAATTCAACGGCGTCACCGGCGAAGCCGCCCACGTTTATCAACCAGGCTACCCGTGGTATCGCGGCGTCGGCGACATGATCGCGCACCTGCGCCGCGCCGCGCGCATCGGCGCGCACAATCGCAAGAACGGTCACGCGCCGGCAACGTTTGCGCAGTTGTGGCAGGTGATCACGACCGCGTTGCGTCGGCCGAAGTTTGATATGGAACCAGGCGGGACAAACGCAGTATCTCGCGCCCTGGCCTCCGACCGTTCGGAGGCATAGACTCCATAGCAGTAGATGACGGCATCAGAAGATCTAGTCGGCGCGGTGTGCGCTTCCCTTGCGAACCTCGCGGACCACGTTGGTCTTCTCGGGGCAGAGGACTATTGCCAACCCGCTGTCGAACTTCTGGGGGCGTCGATCGGCCAGCACGTGCGCCACTGCATCGATCACTACGAGGCGTTGGCCAAGGGCATCAGCGCCAGTCGCTTTGACTACGACGATCGTGCGCGCTCCGTGCACGTTGAGTGTGATCGGGATGTTGCCGTCAAGCAGGTGCGCGGGCTGCTCGCCGAGTTGACGCCGGTGCTGGAGTCCGCTGACCTTGCGACCGTTGTCCATGTGCGCACGGCGTCGTCGACCAGTGGCGACATCCCCTGGCAGCGTTCGTCGCTCGGGCGCGAGCTGCAGTTTGTCGTCAGCCACACGACGCATCACGTTGCAATGATCGCCGCCAGCTGTCGCGTGCGCGGTTTGCCGGTTGCGGCCGAGCATGGTGTGGCGCCGTCGACGTTGCGGCACCGCGCAGCCGTTTCTCGGTAGAGACCGGGCTTCGGTTTCTCGCTAACGGCTGTCGTGACCGTCGCACGCGATCGGTTACCGTGCTGCGATGCACCTCTCTTGCCGGAAGCTCTCCATCCTCGGGCTCGTTGCGACCTCCGTCCTCCTGCCAGCGCAAGACGCGCCCGCGGCCAAGGAACAGAAGTGGATCCAGATGTTCAACGGTCGCGACCTGACCGGTTGGACGCCCAAGATCAGAGGTTACGCCGCGGGTGAGAACTTCGGCGATACGTTCCGCGTCGTCGATGGCTTGCTAACTGTCAACTACGAGCACTACGAGAAGTTCGATCGCCGCTTCGGTCACCTCTTCTACAACACCGAGTTCTCCAACTATCGACTGCGCGCCGAGTATCGCTTCGTCGGTCCGCAGGTGAACGGTGGGCCCGGCTGGGCGTTCCGCAACAGTGGCTTGATGATCCACGGCCAGTCGCCGCAATCGATGGGCAAGGATCAGGACTTCCCGGCGTCGATCGAAGTGCAGTTGCTCGGTGGTCGTGAGAAGGGCAAGCGTGCGACGGCGAACCTGTGCACGCCCGGCACGCACGTGGTTCGGCACGGCAAGCTGTTCACGCCGCACTGCCTCAACTCCAACTCGAAGACCTATCGTGGGGATGGTTGGGTGACGGTCGAAGTCGAAGTGCGCGGCGACAAGATCCGCCACCTGATCGACGGCCACACGGTGCTCGCCTACGACCAACCGCAGCTCGATCCGCGCGACAAGCTCGCCAAGAGTCTGCTCGCCGACGGTCGCGACAAGGCGCTCAAGGGTGGCACCATCTCGCTGCAGTCCGAAAGCCACGCGGTGCACTTCCGCAAGGTCGAGATCCTGCCGATCGCCGCGCCGGGTGATTGGGCGAAGCCGCTCGCGGGCAAGGAACTCGCGACCAACTGCAAGACCGAAGGCAACTGGACGCTCGCCGATGGGGTCGCCAAGTTGACGCCGAGCGAAGGCCAGCGCGGTTGGCAGCGCTACAACCACTACCTGTGGATGAACGGTGACTACGCCGACTTCGAAGCCGAGTTCGACTACAAGCTGCAGAAGAACGGCAACTCCGGCTTCTACTTCCACGTCGGTGACGTCGCACAGCCGGTCAAGACCGGTGTCGAGGTGCAGCTCTATGCGACGCCGAAGGACAAGAAGCGTCTGACCGATCACGACGCCGGCGGCATCATTCCCGGTGGTCCGCCGACCGCGAATGCCGCGAAGCCCGCCGGTGAGTGGAACCACATGCATGTGCTCGTCGAGAACGGCACGATCCTCGTCACGCTCAACGGCCAACTCGTGCACACGATGGCGCTCGATCACAAGGCCATCAAGGACCGCCCACGTTCGGGTGCGATCGGCTTCCAGGATCACTCGTTGCCACTCGAGATCAAGAACTGGCGCGTGCGCACACTTACCCGCTAGGAGTCACCATGGCCGGAATCAGGTCGTCCGTCGTTCGACTGTCAGTCGCGCTCGCGAGCGCGTTCCTGCTGTTCGGCTGCACGTCGCCTGGAGCTGCGCCAGAACCCGAACCGGTCGCCAAGCCGACGCGGCACCTCGCCGTTGCCGAAGCGGCCGGCCGTTGGCTGATCGCCAACGCGCGCCATCACGGTGACGCGTGGACCTGGCCGCCTTGTCCTGATGAAGCGCGCCGCGATGAGTTCAATCTCTACAGTGGTTCGGCCGGGGTCGCGTTGTTGTTCTGCGAATTGCACGAAGCGACCGGTGATGCGATCTGGTTGCAGGCGGCGCATGCGACGGCACGCGGTCTCGCCGCCAACTTCCCCGCCGCACAGAAGCAGGGGGCGGGTCTCTTCGTCGGCGCCGGCGGCCCACTGCTGGCGATGCAGGTCGTGTGGGAACGCACCAACGATCCGCAACTCGACGAGACGATCCGCAGCGGCCTCGCGTGGTACGAGGAGCGCGCCAAGCTCACCGACGAAGCGCCATCCGTCTCATTCGGCCCAGTCACGGACATCATCAGCGGCGACGCCGGCATCGGCGAACTGATGCTGTGGTTTGCCGAGCGGCGCCCTGACTCCCGCGCCAAAGACATCGCCGCCGGCATCGCGCGCCACTTCGTCGCGATCGCCGAACCGATGCAGCCCGGCTTCCGCTGGAAGATGTCGAAGAGCTACGCACGTGCGATGCCCAACTACTCGCACGGCACGGGTGGCGTCACTGCGTTCTTGGCGCGCGCGCGCCACCTGCATCCCGAGGCGCTGAGCAAAGCCCGCGGTGGCGCCGAGTGGCTGCGCCATCTCGCCGACCAACGTGGCATGGTCTTCCACCACCAGCCAGGCGGCGAACAGCTGTTCTATTGGGGTTGGTGCCACGGCCCGGCGGGCACGTCGGTGATGTTCTCGCGCCTGGCGAACGCGACCGGCGACGCGTCGTTCGCCGCCGATGCGAAGAAACCGTTGGCCGCAGTCATGGCGAGTGGGTTGCCGACGACGCGTTTGCCCGGCTTGTGGAACACGGTGGGGCAGTGCTGCGGCACGGCGGGCGTCGGCGCGTATCTGCTGCGCGAAGCCAAAGGCGATGCGGACAGTATGCGCGTATGTGAAGAGATCGCCGACGACATCGCCGCGCGTGGCACCAAGGTCTTCGACGGCATGAAGTGGGTGCAAGCCGAACATCGCGTGCGCCCGGACCTGCTGCAGGCGCAGATCGGGTGGGCGCAGGGAGCTTCCGGTATCGGGCTCTGGTTCTTGCAACTCGACGCCGCGCTGCGCGGTCGTTCGATGTGCTGCGAGTTGCCGTGGACGACGGTCGAGTAGGTCGTCGGTACTTCCGATGCGCATGCCTGATCAACGAAGTGCAAACTTTCCGTGCATCGCATCAACGACGCATGAAGGGTTGCACCTTGGCAAAGCCCTAACCATGCGTTGCGGGTGGCTTGGTCGACGACCCTAGGTTCGGGTGCGCTTGGTCAGCGGCTTTGGTTGTCGTGGCCAAGCGAGAACCAAATGCAAACGTCAATCAGTACCCTCCTCGCGGTCGCCGCGATTTCCTCTTCCCTGGCGGCGCAGAGCTTCCCTCTGCCCGTGACTGCCACGAGCAGTGTCGCTACGGAAAACACCGCCCCGTTCGATGTGCCGACGCGCATGACGCAAACGCTCATCACCAATCGCAATACTCTGATTGCGAACGGCCTCAACCCATCCCTCACCAACTGGGACATGGCCACGTTCGACCCGTCTGGCCGCTACATCTTCGTTCCATGTGAGAACTTCGGTGGTGGCGGTGGTGTCTTCCGCTACGACACGCAGACTGGCACCCATATCGAAATCTTCACCGGCAATGGCCTCGGCGTTGCTACGAGGAACTCGGATCCGGCCACCTTTGATCACACGACGGACGAAACGGCCGCCAACGACCCGTGCTCGTGGAGCCCGTGGGGCACGATCGTATTCGGTGAAGAGACCACTGGCGGTCGCTTCTTCGAGTGCACGAACCCGCTTTCGCCAAACGGCCCGTTCAACGTCGTCTGGCACGCTGGCTCGATCCCGGCTGTTCGTCATGAAGGCATGCGCTTCGATAGCGCTGGCAACCTCTACTTCATCGACGAGAGCAACTCGGGCTCGATCTACAAGTTCGTGCCGACGACCTACGGTGATCTCAGCAGCGGCCAGACGTTCGTTCTGAGCATCGATGCCTACGCTGCCGACCCCAACGCCGTGCCGAACGAGAACTTCAACTCGGCCAGCAACCAGCTGACGACCCGTGTCGGCCAGGCGACCTGGGTTGCGATGACCGACGTCAACGGTGCGCCGCTGACGCCGACCAACCCCTTCACCTACGTGACGGTGACGTCGGGTCAGGCGGCTGCCGATGAAGTCTTCGCCACGCCGTTCGGCCGCCCGGAGGACATCGACATCGGCGTTCTCGCCAACGGCAACGACGTGGTCTACGCCGCTCTGACCAGTGAGAACCGCGTGATCTCGATCGAACTGCAGTCGGCCACGACCGCCATGGTTCGTGACTTCGTCAACTACGACACGATCAACTTCGCCACCGGCCTCGACGTCAACCCGACGCAGTCGGATCCCTTCACGAGCCCTGGCTCGGATCCGGACGACAACTTCGACGATCCGGACAACATCGCGATCGGTCCGAACGGTGCCATCTACATCCTCGAGGATGAAGATCCGGGCGACATCTGGAAGGCCATCGACGCCGACAATGACGGGGTTGCTGAAGGTATCGGCATCTTCGTGTCGCTGACGGTCGCCGGCTCGGAGCCGACCGGCATGATGTTCGATCCCACGAACCCCTACCGCTTCATCTGCAACATCCAGCACCCGGCGTCGGGCAATGACGCCTTGTGGGCCTTCGAGTCGCGTCCGTACGCGGGTAGCGATCTCGATCTGCGCCTGTCCAGCGGTATCGATGCGGTTCCGCACTACGGTGCCGGTGAGTTCGTCCGCGACGTCGAGCCACTCGAAACGATCACGCTGCGCGTCGATTCGCTCAGCGGTTCGCTCTATGGCCAGCCCTACGCGATCCTGCTGCAGCCGTTTGACACCGCGGTTGGTCAGCCGATGTTCCTGCCGCCGTTGTGGCTGAACCCGTTCGTGCAGAGCTTCGCGCTGACCGGTGGCTACGTCGGTCAGTTCCAGCAGGTGCTGCCGTACGGTCCCGCTTCGATCGCCGTCATGGCACCTCCGGGGCTGGCTGGCATCAGCATCATGGCGCAAGCCGTGTGTGTGGATCAGGGCGGTGCGCTCGTCCTGACGGACGGCCACGAAGTCGTGTTCAAGTAGGCGCCCAAACCCCAGGCAACGATGAACAGTTTCATCACGGGCCGAGCCATCCGGCTCGGCCTTGCCGGCCTTGTCGTTCTGTCTGCCCTTCCTGGGCAGGCAGAGGCAGACGCGGTCGTGCGGCACCATGCTGCATGGTGCCACCACCTCTACAAGGATGTCGCGATGCGCGCCAAGTCGCTCCAGGTCGCCATCGAAGCTCTGATCGAGTCGCCGACGGATGCATCGCTTGCCGCAGCCAAGCAGGCGTGGTTGCACGCGCGTCAGGCTTATGGGCAGACGGAGGCTCTGCGTTTTCACGATGGGCCGATAGAGCAACTCGAACCGTTGCTCAACGCGTGGCCGGTCGACGAAGCGTACATCGATTACGTCGTCGGCCGCCCGGATTGCGGCATCGTCCAGTCGCCGCAACAGTTCCCAAGCCTGGCCGGTGCGGTGATCGAACTGGCCAACGAACGCGGAGGCGAGGCGAACATCTGCGTTGGTTGGCACGCAATCGAGTTTGTGCTTTGGGGGCAGGATCTCAGTGTTGCAGGGCCTGGTGCGCGTCCCGTGGCCGACTTCCAGCAAGGGAAGTCAAAGCATGCGGCTCGCCGCTGCGAGTTCTTGCTCGCGGTCACCAAGCTCTTGGTTGGCCACCTTGACACACTTGCCGCTGCGTGGGCACCTGACCAGGACAACTACAGACGCAAGTTCGAAAGCGATCCGGCGAAGTCCGTGCGCAAGATCCTGATTGGCGTCACGGTACTGACGGCCTTCGAACTGGGCGGGGAACGACTCACCGTCGCCTACGACACACGTGATCAGGAGCAGGAGCACAGCTGCTTCAGTGACACAACCTGGCACGACTTCGTCGCCAACCAACAAGGCATCTGCAATGTCGTTCTCGGTCCGAGCGTTCCCCATGGCAAGAAGGGCAACGCCCCGAAGACTGGGCCGGGCCTGATTGATTTGCTGCCTGGCACCAAGAAAGAACTCGCGCGGTCGTTGCGCCAGCGGTTGCTCGAGACGACCAAGGCACTGCGCGCGATACCCAAGCGTTTTGATGTCGCCGTTCGCGAACCCGATGGCGCGCCCGGTCGCAAGTCGGTAGCTGCAGCGATTGCCTCGCTCGAACAGCAGACCGAAGTCCTGCTGATTCTCGGCAAGGAGCTCGGTCACGACCTTCCGCTCGCCCCCGGTGGTTAGCGCCGCCTGTCTCCCCTCATCCAAACACCTCTACTTCTCAGCCATGAACTCTCTGCGATGCGCGATCGGTCTCGCACTCTTGCCGATCGCTGCCACAGCCCAGATCTCGTCCCATGCGTTGCCCCAACTGGGCGGGGCAGCGACGGTTGCCGATGACAGTCCGAATGCTTTCGGTTACCCAGCGAGAACTCTCTCGCGCATGGAGCGGCGCCGCTTCCTCGTCGGCAACTCGTTCTTCAAACAGAACTGGGTCGAGTCGCCCGCGAGTGCCTCGGATCGCGATGGGCTTGGGCCGCTGTTCAACGCGCGGTCGTGCAGTGCATGTCACCTGCGGGATGGCCGCAGTGCGCCGCCTGCCGCTGACGATTCTGCCAGGCATGGCTTGTTGATGCGTATTGGCATCTACCAGGCTGGCCAACCCGACGCCCCTCATCCGCACTACGGTGGGCAGATCCAGGACCAGGCTGTGCAGGGCGTTGCCGCGGAAGCTCGCGTGGCGATCTCGTATCGTTCGGTAGTGGGTGAATACGCCGATGGCACTCCGTACGAGTTGCTCGCTCCCAGCTACACCCTCGAGCAACCTGCATACGGAGCTGTTGCGTCCGCGGCGACTTTGGGGCCGAGGACTGCGCCACACTTGATCGGCCTCGGTCTGCTCGAAGGGGTGCCGGTGTCAGAGTTGGTCCGGATCGCCGATCCGGACGATCGTGACGGCGATGGCATTTCGGGGCGGGTGCACTTCTTGGATGCCGACCAGAAGATCGCAGGGCGGTTTGGCTGGAAGGCGACCAAGGCCACGGTGCGCAGTCAAACTGCGGCAGCCTACGTCAACGACATGGGCATCACGTCGCCCGTTCACGTGCAGGAAGCTCTGTCGGCGAGTCAATTGCACCTGGCGCAGCGAGACACCGCGGCTACTCCCGAGATCGATGCGAAGACGTTTGCCGATGTCGTCTTCTATACCCAGGCCCTGGCTGTGCCGCGGCAGCGCATGCACGAAGATGAGGACGTGGTTGCCGGCCAGCAGTTGTTTGTCGACATGGGCTGCGCTGCGTGTCACCGGCCAACTCTCGTCGCAGGCCGCGAGGCTTTTCATGCCAGCTATCGGAACCAGGAGTTCCATCCCTACACGGATCTCCTGTTGCACGACATGGGCGCTGATCTCGCGGACCAGAAACGCGACGGAGACGCGCGACCGCAGGAATGGCGAACGCCGCCGCTCTGGGGCATTGGCCTGATCGAGCGCGTCAGTGGCCACACCCGCTTGCTCCACGATGGGCGCGCGCGCAATCTCGCGGAGGCGGTGCTGTGGCACGGCGGTGAGGGGCAGGCCGCGCGCGATCTGTTTGCCAAGGCGAAGGCGCGCGAACGCAAGCAACTGCTCGCGTTCCTTCGCTCGCTGTAGCAGCTGCGATCTTGACGGCTAGCGTGGCTTGGCGGCAGCTGGCCGTTCTTCGATCTGCAACTCGTGCCATTCGAGTTTGCCGTCGCGGAAGATCTCGACACGAACCTTGCCGCCGATCCCGCTCAGGTAGAGCTGCCGTTGGAAGTCGACCGGCGTGAAGATCCGAGTCTTGTTGAACGTGACTAGCCAGTCGTTCGGCTTGATGCCCGACAAGAACGCCGGCCCCGGATCGAACACGCCCTCGATCAGGATGCCGTTGCGTGGCTTCTGCAGTTCCTGATAGGCCTTGATGCCGCGCACCTTGGCGATCTCCGGCCGACTCATGACGGCGAAGCCGAGCCACGGACTGTGAAAGCTGCGGACGACGCGGATGGCCTCGTAGAGGTTCTTCACGATCTTGGTCGGCAGTGCGAACTCGACACCGAAGCGGTTGGATGCGGCCCACTTTCCGGGTGACGACTGGCGCGGTGCGATGATGCCGACGACGCGTCCGTTCAGGTCGATCAATGGCCCGCCGTAGGATTGTGGGTGAGCGACCATGCCGACCTGCATGTAGAACGCGCTGAGCAGGTCTTGGTAGCAGTCGCGCGATGGTTGCGCAACGAACGTCGCCTGCTGCAGGAAGCGTGCTGGCCCCGAGGGGTCGCCAAAGGCCAACAGCGTGTGACCCGAAGCGCATGCCTCGCTGTCGCCCCACTGCAGGGTTGGAAGCTTCTTGGGGTGGCCGTTTGGCCAGACGACGGCCTGCAGGATCGCGATGTTGACCGTCGGTTCGATGCCGACCCGTTCGGCCAGGATGCGTTGGTAGTCGTTGGTCTCGATCTCGATGAGATCTGGGGCGCTACCGTCCTTCTTCAACAGCCCATGGTTGCAGGTCAGGATTTCGCCTTCTTCCGCAACGACCCAACCGGACAACGCGCCGTACTCGCGGTAGCCCGGGTAGCTGATCTCGGGTTCTTGCACCCAGCCGCCTTCGGGGATGACCTGCTCTTCAGCCTCGGGGTCAAACCGTTCATAGACGCGCACGGTGACGATGCCGGGCCAGATCTTGGCGGCAATCTGCGCCCGCCCGTCTTGCTGTTGGCGCAAGGCGCGGAGTGCGGCGCTGTCGACGAGTGGGGTTGACGCCTTGGCCGCCTTGACGGGCGCGGCGTGAGAGGTGGCCTCAGCCTCCTCGGGATCATGCTGGGACAGCAATGAGGAGCAGAAGGCCAAGGACAACAGGAAGGGAGTCGTATTCATGATTAGCGGAAGTTCGATCTCTCGTCCTTACCGCTGCCGTGCACGCTTCATCGTGTAGAGCGTGTCAGGCTTGCATGAAGGCCACGTTTGCCATGGCCTGACAGGAGCCCGCCGAACCACGCTTTGCCGTCGAAGGTACGAGTTCCAGCCCTCTTGGAGATGCGGGCTCTTGAGATCGGCTGGGGGCCGGGAGCTTCCGGTATTGGGCTCTCTGGTTCTTGCAACTCGACGCCGCGCTGCGCGGTCGTTCGATGTGCTGCGAGTTGCCGGGGACGACGGTCGAATAGGTCGTCGGTACAGAGAACGAGAAGGCTGCGCTCGATCTGGGTTTGGGAAGGAAGAAGGAGGAGTCGATCCGGCGCAGCCTTCTCACCCTGGATAACGGCGGGCGCGTAGCCGGTGTTGCAGTTGTGGCCAAGATTCTTTTGGCCATGCCCTGGGCCGCGCCCCGTTGCTGGAACTCGCGCTGCGACTCGACTCAGCGGAGCCAGATCTCGATGCCTTCGGTCAGCGCCAAGCCGGCGACAGCCTGGCTATCGAGGATCACGGCCTGCGCCGTCAGGCGCAAGCCCGCCAATAGTGGGTCGTTGGGTATGACAAGCGGTACCGCTGCGCTGCCACTGCCGGCTGATCCCGGTGTTCCCGTCGTCGCGAACGGGAACGTCACGATCGGTGCCTGCAGCCATAGGAGCCCGCCCGCAAACGCGGTGGCCGACGGCACGTGTTCGGTGAAGCCAACCAAACCGATTGCGCCGCCGAGAGCCTGCCGCAACTCGATTGCGGTTGTTCGGCCCAGCACCGGCAGGGGGGAGACTGCGAGCCGCGGCTCATGGCCACCGGTTCCGCTCGTTCCGCCAGCAAGTGGCGTCCAACCGCAACCTACGAAGGTGTAGAGGTCGGCAGTGGTTGCGCTGAGTGGTGTGATGTGCAACCCGACGAGGCGACGTTCGTCTACGGCTAGGGTCGTCATGTCGTCGTCGAACCAGCTCCAGGTCTGGCCCTGATCCGAAGAGTGGGCCAGGTTCTCGTGGCCGATCGTGGTGTGCTGCGACAGCACGAAGACGTCGTCACCTGCGATCTCAACTTGCGTGCGGAAGCCCACGGGGGTCGTCGCGAAGGTGACTCCCGACCAGGTCTGGCCACTGTCCAGCGATCGATGGAAGCTCCACGTGTAGAACGACCCGTTGAAGTCGTAGCCGGTCGCGATCGCCAACTGCCCGCTGACTTCGATCGCGTCTACGTTGGTAAGGGCCGGGCCTTGCGGACCACTCCAGCTTGCTCCTCCGTCGCTCGACCAGCGCAACGCACTGTTTGCTTCGCGGATGACCAGCAGGTCGACGCTGCCGCCTAGTGAGTGGCTGGGGGCGACCGGCGCTGGCAGCACATGAGGTGTCGCGAGCCACGTCGCGCCACCATCGCTCGACGTTTGCAGCACGGCTTGATGGGTGGGCAACTGCTCTTCCCAATAAACGTGGATCGTCGAATCTTCGGCAACAGTGTGTAACCGATCAATCGCTTGTCCTTGCGCGATCAGCTGTGCGGGCATCCAAGTCTGACCGCGGTCGAGGGACCGACGCGTCCACAACCGAGCAGAGCTGCCTACCAACCAAATCACGGCGATCGAGTCTCCGTCGACGTGCACTCGCGTCGCCACGCTCTGCGACGGGGCCAGCAAATCGATGGCATGGCTTGCCCAGCTGTTGCCGGCATCGTTCGACAGCCAGATGGTCGGCTCGGTAACCGTTGTGTTCAAGGCGCTGGCCGCGACGGTGATCAGGTCGTCGTCGCCCTGGGCATGCGTGAAGCGGAAGTCGTTGGTCAGCGTCTGAAAGTTGCCCCACGTGCGGCCACCGGTTTGTGATGCAGCAACGCCGGCGGCTTCCATGTCGAAGTACGTCACGTTGTCGCCGCCCGATTGCAGGATGACTCCGTTCAGGTTGCCGGTCTGCGGATTCACCAACGTGGCGTTCGGCGGCACCTGCCCGGTTAGCGCCGCTGCCGCAGCGACCGCCACCAAAGCCAAGCGAACCAACCCCACATTCTGCAGCGCTTCACGACGGATCATGCATACCTCTGTCTTGTAGGTTAGCACTTGTCGCCAGGTGGCGCTGAACCGGGGCGCCGTGCTGCGCCTACTTCTCTTCGATCACCTGACGCAGCACGGCGAAGTCGCCGATGTTCCACGCCTGGCAGAACAGCGTCACCGCACCGTCGTCGACACTTGCGAACACGTTGTGCAGGTGCGTGAAGCGATCGAGGCCGAGTTCGTCCTTCGGCTTGATCGTCGAGACGATCTTCAGCGTCTCCATGTCGACGATGAAGATCGAAGCGCCCTTGTCCTTGCTGCCCTTTGGCTTGTTGAGCGAAGCGGCGACGCCGTAGAGCTTGCCCTTCGATTCGAAGAACTCGAAGTCGCACGGCTTGCTGCCATCGGGCAGCGGGAACATGCTGACAAACTCCGTGTCCGGCTTGTAGGAGTGGATGCGCGCAAAGTAGCGGCCCGCGATGTAGATCAGACCCTTGTGAATCGTGATGCCATGGTTGGTGCCGAACTTGCCCGGCTCCGCCTTCTTGGCACGGCCGCCGAAGATCGTGCCGGTCCACTTCTCGGCGTCGAGGTCGTACGACATCACGAACTTGCTGGCATAGCCGTCAGTGACCCACAGCTTGCCATCGAGATAGGCAGTGTCGGTCGGCGCGTAGCCGGCGCCATCCGAGTAGGGCTTCATCGTTGGCTTGCCGATCGTGTGCAGGAGTTTGCCGTCGGTATCGGTGATGAACACACTGCCGCCACCGTTGGCCGGCCACGCGATGCGACCTTCGCCCTTGTGCACGAAGAACGTCGCGTTGTGCATGTTGAACTTGACCATCTTCGGATCGGTCTCGAGCAGATCGATCTTGGTGCGGTCCTTGTTGATGCGCATCGCGCCCGCGCCTTGCAGGAACCAGTAGACCTCACCCTTGCCCTTGCGGTGGTCGTAGGCGAAGCCGCCGTGGGCGCAGTCGAGGATCTTGCGCTTCTTGGCGAATGGGTTCGCTTCCCACACCTTCTTTGGCAGCTCCTTGTTGGTGGCGATCACTGCGAAGGTGAGGTCGCGCTGGCCGCTGACGCCAGCAAGCACGGGCGCGGCCGTCGCGAGGTCACGGTTCTGCTCCAACTGCAGCACATGCTCGATGGTCAGCACGTCTGAGGGAGCCGTTGCTTCGTGCGAGTGGCCGTGAGCATGTGGGTGCTCGTGCGGGTGCTCGTGTTGCTGGGCAACGAGCGAACCCGACGACAGAAGCAGCGCAGCGCAAACGGCGTGCAACGAAACTTGGCGGAGCGAGGCGATATGCATGGTCATCCTTCGAGAGTGAGGGTTTCCGATACTGTCCCTGACAAGTCGCCGCGGATCCAGATTCTGTCGTGTGTCGAGGTCGGGTTGTTGCGGTTGTGGCTCCTCGCTTCGGTCGCGTAAGGCCGACTGTGGTTGACTCGGTTGTCTCTTGGGCTGAACTTGGCAGACGTCATTCATGATTTCCCAGCCGTTGCACCGTCGGTGGTCATCAGCCGGCGTATCCCTCACCGTCGCGAGTGCGGCTCTTGTCGCGGTCCTCGTGGTGCTGAGGGCAACCCGTTCCGAAGCTGCTCTGGAGCTCTGGCTGGCGAGGCTCCTGTTCTGGGCAATGCCACCAGTTCTCCTGTTCGTCTTGGTGGGGGCGGTTGCAGGGCTGAAGAGTAGTGAGCGCTCGTTCCTGGCGGGCTTGCGATGGTTGGCCCCGGGTGCCCTTGGTTGCAGCGCGCTCGTCGTCATCCTGTTCGTCTGCGTGCCTCCCCAGATGCGTGTGCAGTTCGACGAGACGTCGATTGTCGGTTCGTCGCAGAGCATGCTTCAGCATGAAGCTTGCCTGGTGACGATGGGTGCGCTCCCCGTCGATGGGCAGGTCTTCCCTCGTGAGAACACCGTCGACAAGAGGCCTCCGCTGTTCGCGTTTCTCGTCCACCTCGTGCATCGCGTCGCGGGGTTTCGGATTGCGAATGCCTTCTGGGTAAACGGATGTCTGCTAGTGCTTGGGATGCTGGCTGCGTTTCAGTATGTGCGCAAGCGGCTTGGCATCGTCGCCGCCTTCGCGGCACCTCTATGTTTGCTGTCCGTGCCTTTGGTCGGGGTTGCTGCGACGTCTGCCGGCTTTGACCAGATGGCGGCGGTGTGGTTGGTCGTAGCCCTGGCGGCAGCCTCTGAGTTTGTCGCCGCGCCGGAGCGCGGCCGGTTCTGTTGGTTGTTGGCGGCGCTGATGCTCTTGGCGCAGTCACGCTACGAGTCGTTGCCGGTTGCGTTGTTGTTGGGTGCGTGTGTGTGGTGGCGTGTTCGCGGTCGCTACCGTCCAGATCGGGTGGCTGTAGTAATGATGGCTGCCGCGCCGGTGTTGTTGACGCCAATCGCTCTGCTCTTGCTGCACGCGCAGAATCCGAAGTTCTATCCCGAATCTGGTGGTGCGCCGTTGCTCGGCATCGCTCACTTCGTCGACCACCTCTGGCCGCTGATGACGGAGTGGTTCTCCCTTGGTCTGACCAATGTCTACCCAGGGGTGTTGGCGATCGTGGGGCTGGGAGTCTTCAGTGTTTGGCTGTTTCGTGGGGAGAGAAGGCGTGATGACTTGATCATCGGGGGCGTCGGATTGGTGCCAGCCTTGATTGCGCTTGCGTGGTTCTTTGGCGATGCGCGTGAGCAAACTGCGGCAAGGCTCTTTCTGCCGCTTGCGTGGCTGACGGCGTTGATGCCGGTGTTTGTGTTCCGGTGGGCCAAAGGCAAGGTTGCTGTTGCCTGTGTGTTGGTGTTGGCGACGTGGTGTGGGTTGCGCGTGCGGGAGGTGGCGATGGGGCGAGCGTTCCCCCAGATGCCAATTGCGACGGTGCTGGCCGACCTTGATGTCATCCTTGCGCAGATTGGGCAGAGGCGCTCCACGACCTTGTGGGTCGGCTTGCCGGCGCAGTACCTGATTGTGCGCGGCTATGCCGCGCTGACCGCACATGGGTTTCTGCGGCGGGGGGATGACTTGCGTGACCTGGCTGGTCGCGGTGATCTTCGCGAAGTCTACTTCTTGACGACGACCGTTGACGGGCAGTTGGCGGAGTCGTTGGGGGATGTGGCGGACGTTCTGCCCGCTGTGTCCGTTGCGTTGGATCGGGTGCAGGGATCGATTTCCGTCCATCGCATGCTGCGATGAAGCGGGTCAGCGTGAGAGTTCGCTGAGCACGGCTTGAAACTCCTCATCACCACGAATCGGCTCAAACACCTCGTCAGTGCGCAACCGCGCCGCGTCACCAAACCCAGCCTCGATCGCGAGGCGAAGGTGCTTCATCGCCTTCTGTCGCGCATACCCCTGCACGACCTCCATTGTCTTGACGTCAAGCGGCCGCTCGCTGGCCAGGCCGAACGCGGTCGCGAACAAGCCCGCCGCCAACACGTTCTCCGGTGCCCCCTTGCCCACGCCCGTCACTTCCGATTCGTCGGGGCTGTCGGCACGAAGCAGCAGGTAGCGAACGATGTTGGTGTTCACGAGGCGCGTCGCCTTCTTGTCGAGTCCGTAGTGCCGAATCGTCGCATCCAATGCCTTCACGAACTGCGGCTCGGCCAGATCGAACTGCTCAAGGTTGGTGTGTTGGGCAGCCATGATGTGGTGAATCGTCCCGAGGATCTTCAGCTCGACCCGCTGGCGATTCTTGGGCAGCTCGTAGATGGCCAGTGCCCGCTGTAGTTGCTTGATCGCTTCCTCGTACTGCTTGTGCCCGCGATATACGCGGGCGAGCTCGATCAACCGCCCGACGACGAGGTGGGAGTCCTTGCCGTAGATCGCTTCGTAGCGCCGCAGCGTCTCGAGGCGCAACTCGAGCGCCAGCGACCTCTCGGTGCGGTCGTTCTGGATCAGGCGGGCGTACTCCTCATGCACCCAAGCCATGATGTAGTGCTCGCGACCGAGTAGCTTGTCACCGCGCGACAGGGTCTGCTCGAACAGGGCACGTGCCCGCTTCGGGTTGCCGAGCCGAACCGCGATCTGCGCCTTCACAAACGACTGGACCAACCCCGTGAACTCGGTGGTCTCGCCTTGCGCATCGAGGATCTTCGCCGCGCGCGTGACGACGGGAATCACCGTCATCACCTTGCCCCGCATGAACTGGACCTGCGCCTGGATCAGCATGACGAGCGCCGCCTCGCGACTCGCTTCGCCATACGCCGTTTCGATCGATGCGAGTGCGCGCTCGAGAATCGTCGCGGCCTCTTTGGATTCGTACTCGGAGCCGAGCTGTACTCCGAGATTGACGAGTGCCTGTGCGATCGCGGGGTCGCCCTCCGGATACAGCTTCTCGCGGCGCTCGAGCACGTCGCGGAACTTGTCTGCACACCGCACACCACGCGCTGACAGCAACAGCGCCTCGCTCTGCAGGCTCTCGACGAGCTCGATCTCGGAGACGTTCGGCTGCGATCGCCGGAGAGTCAGCGCCTCCATGATCAAGGGCGCTGCTTCATCCGTCGAACCGAGACCGAGATAGACGTTGCCGATCGTGTCGAGCAGGCGGGCGCGGACGAGCGGATGGTCCGACAGATCCGTTTCGAGTTCGCGCGCGCCGCGATCGAGGATCTCCCGGGCCGTGAGATTGGCCTGTGTCGACGCCCGGACGCCCAGGAAACGGCCGCCGCGCGAAATCGGATCCGACTGCTGGAACAGATTGGTCAGGAAGCTCGCGATGCGTTGGGCGGACTGGGCCTGGCGTTCGGCGAGGTCGCGGGCTTTGCGCTCGCGGTCGCGCGAGTCGAGCACCATGAAGAACGCTGCAAGCACGACACCGGCGATCAGGATGCCCGTCGCGACCAGTGTGCGATGCTTGCGCACGAACTTGCGCACGCGATAGGTCGCACTCGGTGGCCCGGCGAGTACTGGCTCATGTTCGAGGTGTCGGCGCACGTCGGCGGCGAGTTCGGAGACGCTGTCGTAGCGGCGTGCCCGCGACTTCTCGAGCGCCTTCATCGTGATCCAATCGAGGTCGCCGCGCAGTCGCCGTGCCAAGGAGTTGCGGTCGGTGTTGCGCTGCGTCGCCGCAGTCTCGGACGCATCGGTCGAGGAGCTCAGGCGCGTCGAGGGTTTGGGCGGGTCGACTTCGCGGATGATGCGTTGCAGTTCGTTCGGATCCGAGGAACTGAGCTGCTTCGAGTTGAACGGCAGCACACCCGTCAGCAACTCGTAGAGCACCACGCCGAGCGAGTAGACGTCGGTCCGCGTATCGATGTCGACGCCGGATCGCTCTGCCTGCTCGGGGCTCATGTAGGCCGGCGTGCCGATGATCTTGCCGATCTCGGTGTAGATCGTCTCATGCGTCACGCGCTGCGTGGTCGCCTTCGCGACGCCGAAGTCGATGATCTTGGCCGTCGGTGGTCGGTTCTCTTCGAGCGTGACGAGGATGTTGGACGGCTTGAGGTCGCGGTGGATCACGCCCTTCTGGTGCGCGTGCTGGACCGCGTGGCAGATCGAGATGAACAGTTCGAGCCGCGCGAGGGTGCCGAGTTGTTCGCGATCGCAGAAGCGCACCAACGGTTCGCCCGGCACGTGCTCCATGACGAAGTACGGCCGCCCTTCGTCCGTCATGCCCGCGTCGAACACGCGCGCGATCCCGGGGTGGTTGAGGACGGACAACACCTGATGCTCGAGGTCGAAGCGGGCAAGGACCTCCTTGGTGTCCATGCCGAGCTTGATGACCTTGAGGGCGACGCGACGTTGCACCGGCTCGCGTTGCTCGGCGACATAGACCACACCCATGCCGCCTTGGCCGATGCGTTCGAGAATGCGGTACGGGCCGATCTGCTGCGGCTCCGCATCGAGAGGCGCGGACTCGTCCATCTCGGCGTGGAACGCGACGAGCTGCTCTTCTAGCTCGGGGTGGGCCTTCACGAGCTCCGGGAACGGCGGCCGCGGCTGCAACGCCTTCCAATCCAGATACACGTCGAGGGCGCGTTCGATCGGTGCTGGGGTAGGGGAGTCCATGGTGCGGGCAGCCCCGACTGTAGCCGCTCGAATGGTCACGAGGTATCTTAGGCTTGCGGGTCAGCCGCCAACCATGCCAGGCGAATCAACCAACAACGAGCAGACCCGGATCCTGCTCGAGCAGTGGCACGCCGGCGAACGGCCAGCACTCGACGCGCTGCTCGCCCGCGACCTGTCCTGGATCCGCGACCAGGTGCGCCACCGCATCGGCAAATTGCTCGGTACCAAGGCCGATGTGGACGACTACGTGCAGGACGCGATGGTCAAGGTCTTGCAGTATGGGCCGCGGTTCGTGATGTCGGACAAGGACGAGTTCCGGGCGCTGATGGCCCGCATCATCGAGAACACGCTGCGCAACCACGCCAAGGCGCTCAAGCGCGGCCGCCGCGACCCGTCGAAAGAACGGCCGATTGCGTCGGACTCGATCCTCTACCTCGATCCACCCAAGGCCGAGGTCACGCGACCCAGCATGGTGGTCGATCGCAACCAGCGCCGTGAGCTGTTGCGTCTCGCGATCGACCTGCTGCCCCCGGAGGACGGTGAGTTGGTCCGGATGCGCGATTGGGAAGCCGCGAGCTTCGGCGACATCGCGACGGCGCTCGGCCTGACCGAGGATGCCGCGCGGATGCGTTACCAGCGGATCCTGCCGCGTCTGGCGAGGCAGGTCGAGAGTCTGCAGCGGGGCGATGTGCAGCACGCACTCGCCGAGAGCCAGCGGCCGTAAGCGTCGGCGGCAACGGGCGTCTGCGACCGCCCGCAGGTTTCTTGCAGATTCCTGTTCGGTCGCACCCCGCATGGTTGCTGGGGCTGATGACAGGCATGTCCATGCCGCAATTCATCAACCTCTTGGGGCCCGCTACGCGCAGCCCGCAGACCTGACACAGACGCAAACGATGCACCTACATTCGATCACCACCTGCTTGGTTGCCGGCGCCCTGACTAGCGCGCTCGCGGCTCCGCTCTCCGCCCAGAAAGGGCCTTCGCCGCAACAGCGCCAGGCAAACGAGTTTCAGCAGAGCCCGGTATGGCGCAACTTCGTCACCCAGACCGGTGGCAAGTGGCGCATGTCGCACAACCCGGCGACCGGCACGCCGAAGGCGATCTGGGGCACCGGCATTGGCCTTGCTGATTGGCGGGAGAACACGCTCAAGGAAGCGCGTCGGCATGCGTCGTTGCTGTTCCGGGACAAGGCGGACCTGCTCGGGTTTGGCGAGTCTGACTTCCGCGAAGTGATTGGTTCGCGAATGGGGCGCACGTGGTCGCTTGTCTACGACCAGTACTTCCGTGGTCTGCCGGTGATCGATGGTCGCGCCGACGTGCGCATCAACATGGTCGGTCGTATCGCGATGTTTGGCAGCACCGCGTTCCAGATCCCGACCGAGTTCGTCACCGTGCCAACGTTGCTCGCGGAGACTGCGAGTGCGATTGCATGGCAGTCACTGATCGAGAAGCACGGTGGTTTGAACATGAACAACGCCGCAGCTGCACCGCGGTTGGTGATCTGGGGCGACGTGCAGGCCAAGCAGTTGGTCGAGCCGCAACTCGCTTGGGAGGTGTCGGTCGACAACTACGACAAGGGAGCGGGTCGCGTCGGTCGTTACTACATCGAGGCCCACACCGGCGCCGTTCTGCACTTCGGCAACGATCGGCACGAATGCTCGATGCCTGGCTGCAACAAGTGTGAAGCCGAAGAGACGGTGAAGCCGGTTGCGACTGCTCCGGTGGCCATTGGCAACAGCCCCGGAGTCAGCGTTACCGGATCGATGGATCAGCCGCTGTCGTTGCCGACCAACGTGACCGTCACGATTGAGGCGTACCAGAACCGCACCTTGTCGGCCATTGCCTTGGCGTCGGCCGCGTCACTCAAATACGTCGATGTCGACGTGCAAGGTCTGGGCACCTACACCACCAACGGCAGTGGCCAGATCACGATCAACATCTCAGGCCCGACGGTTATCTCGTTTCCGGGGCTTGATGGTCGTCATCACGACCTGATCACCGGCAGTTCGAGTCCAACGCTCACGAGCTTGATCATGCCGAGCTTCGGCAGCTCGCAAACGGTCACCATCGGCAACCTTGGTTCCATCAGCATGAACGCGCATGCGACGACGTCCTACTGGACCGACCGCACCAACGAATTCTGCCGCTCGATTCTCGGCAACACGCCGCAGTTGAACATCGCGAGCAACATCGATGCGCATGTCAACGACAGCACCTTCCCGGGCTCAGGGTGTGGCGCCAGCTACACAACCCCGAACAACATCATGCGATTCTCCGGCGGCAACACCGCCTGCCAAAACGCCGCGATGTCGACGATCATTGCGCACGAGTGGGGCCACGGACTCGATGACCGTTACGGCGGCATCAGCAACTCGTATGGCGATGGTTTGAGTGAAGCTTGGGGCGATATCGTCGCCTTGTATCTCGTTGATGATTCAGAACTCGGCCTCCACTGGGCCGGTCTGACCAGCGTGCGCACTGGCAACAACACGAGGCAGTTCACGAGCCTTACCAACTCCACCCCAGTGCGTGATGCTGGCGAGGTCTTCATGGGCTTCGCATGGAAGTTGCGCAATCGTCTGGCGACCACGCTGGGCAGTCGCTCGGCCGCCATCTCCGTCAGCAACGACATTGTCATCAGTTCGATCGTCGCCGACGCAACCGATCAGATTGGTGCGGTGCTCGAGATCTTCCTTGCCGATGACAACGACGGCAACCTGTTGAACGGGACGCCGCACTCGGGAGAACTGATCTACGCCTGCAACCAACATTCGCTGCCGTACCCGGTCGGTCAGCCCAACGACGATTGCGCCAACGCGATCCCGGTCACCGTTGGCACCAACGGCCCGTTCTTCAACAACTACAGCAGCACCTCGTTGCCTGCATGGTCGTGCGGCAGCGGCGCCAAGGATGTCTGGTTCTCCTACACGGCGACGGCCCCAGAGCTGCTGACCGTGACGACGTGTGGTCAGGCCTCATGGGATACGACGATCGAAGTGTTCAGTGGTGGGTGTGGCGCCTTGACCAGCTTGGGCTGCAACGACGATGCCTGCTCGGTTCAGTCGCGGGTCATCGTGCCGGTGCAGGCCGGCACCTGCCTCATCCGCGTTGCTGGCTACAACGGCGCGACGGGGCAGTTCTCACTGGATGTGTCGACTAGCCCGAGTGCAACCAGCGAGCCGTTTGGCAGTGGTTGCGGCCAACGTTCCAGGGCGTTCTACGAACTGATGGACGGCAATGCGTTCGATCTCAGTGGGACGGCGATGCAGCTCGTCAACCTCGGCTCGCACTACTCGGTGCAGGCGGCTGGCACCTACGTCGCGCCAAGTGCAAGTGCCACGACTCTCAGCCTTGGCCTCGACGATGATGCGACCGTCAACCTGACCGGTTCGTTCCCATACCCCGGCGGCACGACGTCTTCGTTGGTGGTCTGCTCCAACGGGTTCGTTTCTCCTGCGTCTGGCAACGGCACCCACTACATCCCCAGCATCTATGGGTGGCTTGGATCCAGCGAAGCGCGTTGGGGCACTTGGCACGACTTCAACCTGCCGGCGGGCGGCTCCGTCAAGTTCGAGCAGATCGGTTCGGTCGCCTACGTCACATGGGATGGCGCCATCAGCTACAGCACGAACGACGCCAATACCTGGCAGATGCAGTTCGACCTGACGACTGGCAACGTGACCTTCGTCTGGGTGTCCGTCTTCGCATCGGGCGGCGATTGGTTGGTTGGTTACACGAGTGGCGGCGGCGACGAGAATACTGGCGGCCTGGACCTCTCTACGGCCGTCCCGGCAACGTTCGAAACCGAGGCGATCAACGCGGAGGCTCTGGAGCTGGATGCAACCGCGCCGGTGCTGGGCACGACCTCCGTGCTGACGACTTCGGAGGTGCCACCGACTGGCGTCCTTGCGATCCAGACCCTGAGCTTGACGCAGCACAACCCTGGCATCAGCGTCGCGTTCTTGGGCATGCCGGGCTGCACGGCCTACGGCGATCTCGATGCGATGTATGTGATTGCACCGAGTGGCGGCATGGCGACCTATCCGCTGGTGATCCCCAATCAGGCGAACCTTGCTGGCTTCCAGTTGACGGCGCAGACCTCGGTGTTTGATCCGACGGCGAACGCGTTTGGGTTCATCAATTCGAACGGTGTGTTGCTGACGCTCGGTCAGTAGCACGCACTGCACACGCCGTGGCGCGCCGAGTCGATCTCGGTGCGACCGCGCCAACCGATGGCTCAGTGCACGACAAATGTGCTCGGGAACCCGAATCTGAGGGCGCCCGAGTCGAAGTAGACGGCTTGGGTGGCAAAGTCACTGCCCAGCGGCAGGGTCGCCGGCACCGCCAAGGGCGTGCTCCAGAGCCCTGTCGGCGGCACGGCCATCGGGAAGTACACATACGGCAGGCCAGCGTCGATCCCCAGAATCCCAAGTGGAGTCGCCTGCGGCGGACCAGCCACGCCGAACGCCTGGAACAGGAACGCTCCCGGTGGCACCCGCGACGAGATCGTCATCGTCTGGCCCGGATGCGCGTCGCTCACCCAGCTCGCCGGCGCCACAATGTTGGTGACAGTGCCCGACCCGGTGATGGCGGGCGACGACGATCCCGGTACCAACGTGACGATCGGATCGACGACCGTCGAGTAGGTGCCCTGCGCGTAGACCACGGGGCCGGTCGGGTTGCGCATGTACGAGTTGGCGTCACCGGTCACGACCAGGTTGCCCTGCAACATCGTGATGGCCGATGCAGCACCAGACCCTGTATCGAATCGCGGGCGAACGACAATGATCGTCGAATACCAGCTCGTCAGTGCCTGCCCGCCCCCGAGCCCGAGGTTCATCAAACCGAACTGGCAATCGACGATTACGGCCGCGCTGAGATCTATGTCGACCGCTGGAGAACCGTAGTTGACGACCTCGCGCATCGTGACGGCGCCGCACTGGTAGATGCTGATGGACGGCAAGCCGGTCGAAACGGCGGGCACGCTCGCCCGGATGCGTTCTAGGTGCACCGGGCCATCGCAGTAGTTGAGCCACACGTTTACCGGCCCGGGGCTCGTCTGCAGGAAGCCGGCCATGCGAAAGCTCTCACCCGCCGGCAAGCCGTTCACTTGCACGGGGGCGAGGCCGGTAGTCGTAATCGGGACCGATCCACCCTCGCCGATGATGGTCAAACCCTTGTTGGTGAGGAATCCGGTGGCCCCTTCGCCGAGCGGCCCCACCTGCACGATGATCGTGTCACCGGATGCCGCGAAAGCGACGGCACTCGGCAAGTCCAGGAAGTCGCCCGTTCCACCGGCATTGACGACCCAGGTCGACTGCGCCGCAGCGGCAGAGCAGATCACGAGCGGGAGTAGCCAAGATGATCGCATTGCGTGTCCTTCCTTCTTCCGTTCCCAGAGCAATATGAAACCAAGCAGCGGACCGCCGGAGCGCGGCTGCTACCACGTAAGTGTCGCCACCCGAGCCGGCTCGTCAAGTGCCGCCGCGCCGTCTGGGACCGCTAGCAGGATTCCTGCAGATTGCTGTTCGGTCGCACCCCGCAGGTTGCTTGGGCTGATGACAGGCATGTCCATGCCGCGAACCATCTCCTCATCAACCTGATCACACGATGGCCTTGACCATGCACGAGATTGAAGTTTACTGCCGCAGTTGCCATCACTACCAGTTGGCGACCAGGGGCAAGAGCGGTGCTTCGGTTCCTTGCGAGAAGTGCTCCGAGGCCATCATCGTGCCCGGGCTGGATCAGTGCCTCGACTGTGGGCAGACGATCAAGCTCGGTTCTGAAGTGTGCGCGAGCTGCGAGCGCGAGCGCAACGCGGCGAAGTCGCTCGGCGGACGGCTCAAGACCGTGGCCAGTGGCATTGCAGCCGGTGCCCTCGGGCTTTGGACCGGCCATACCGGGGTGTGGCACGCCCTGGAAACCGGCGTTCAGCATATGAGCTTTGGGAATGGCGATAGAAGATCGCACGACCTGCACATCACGCGAGAGTGGGACCCCTTCCGATTCTGGGGCGGAGTTGGCTTCTCGGCAATCTTCTGCGTGGGCCTGGTTCTCTTGGCGTTGGCAATGGTGGTGACTGGCGTGCTTGGCAAAGGGCAGGGCCGATTCCGTGTGGACATGTCGCGGTTTCGGATTGGGCGTTCCTTACGCTAGTTCTCGATGGACTGGCGAGTAGTCGGCGGCTTCGAGTCCGGCAGCGTCTCGTGACTCGTGCGTTCACGTGGTCTACCATCTCGTCGATCTTGTCTGATCAGCCAACCGTTCCCGAGCAATGCGACGTTGTCATCATCGGCGGCGGCATGGGGGGGCTGACGTCCGCGGCTGTGCTGGCGAAGGCGGGCCTCGATGTGTGCGTCGTCGAAGCTGCCAAACGTCCCGGTGGGTATCTCTCTGGATACGACCGACACGGCTTTGTCTTTGATACCGCGATCCATTGGCTCAACGAGTGCGGGCCCGGTGGCATGGTGCGGCGGATGTTTGACTTTCTCGGGCCCGGTGCGCCCGCGACGCCGCCGTTGCGACACATCCGTCGCTACAAGGGCGAGACGTTCGACTACCTGCTCACCAACAACCCCGACGATCTGCGTGCCGCGTTCGTGCGCGACTTCCCCGAGGACTCGGATGGCATCCATGCGTTCTTCGCGTTGGCGAAGAAGACCGGGGAACGCATGGCGCGGCTCGGCCGCACGATGAGGGCACCGGTGTCGATGACCCCGTTGGAGAAGATGCGGTTTGGCTTGCCGATGGCCGCGCTGGGTTTGCCGATGCTGCGCAACAATCGCTCGACTGAGCGCAAGCTCGCAAAGCTCTTCAAGTCACCCGAACTGCGCCGCGTGTTCTGCACCGAAGAACGCTTCTTGTCGGTGTTGGTCCCGATCGGGTGGGCCTACAGCGGCAACTACCAGCAGCCGCCCGCCGGTGGCAGTCAGGCCTTTCCAGAATGGCTGTGTCGATTGATCGACGGTTGGGGTGGCAAGGTCGCGATGCGCACGCGCGCTACCGAGATCTTGCTGGAAGGCCGTCGCGCGGTTGGCGTGCGCGTCGCGCAAGGCAAACCCAGCAAGCCGGACGTTCGCGAGATCCGCTGCAAGCATGTGATCGCGTGCAGTGATGTGCGCACGGTCTACCAGCGCATGTTGCCGGCGGGCACGATCCCGCCCGCGGTGATGAAGCGCATCGAGGAATGCGAACTCTACGACTCGTCGTTCACGCTCAACATTGGTCTCGACCGACCGCCGGCAGAATTGGGGTTCGGCGAAGAGTTGGTGTTCTTGACGCGGGATGGCATTGCGCGCTCCGCCCATCAGAGCCACGACCCAAACCTCGTCGCCCTCAGTGTGCTGGCGCCGTCCTTGCGGGATCCCACGATGGCGCCACCTGGCAAGGGCACGATTACCGTGCACATGCCGGCGCGAATGGCGGATGGCGATGAATGGAAAACCGGACCCGAGCAGCGCCGCGGCAAGGAATACCGCGCGTACAAACAGGCGTTTGCCGACGTCATCGTCGACCGCGTGGCCGCTGCGATCTCGCCTGATTTGCGCAAGCACATCGAACTGCTCGAGATCGCGACGCCCTTCACGCACCAGCGGTACACCGGGAATCGCGACGGCACGATCATGGCCAACAAAGCCTCCGGTCGAAACATTCGCAAGGGCGTCGCGCGCTACCACACTCCGATCGAGAACTTGCTACTCGGTGGCCACTGGGCCGAGCTCGGTGGTGGTGTTCCGGGGGCAGTGCGCGCGGGTTCGAACAGTGCGTTGCTGGTTCTGAAGCGCGAACGACCCGGAGTCTTCCACTCGCTCAAGCGGTTGCTTGATGGGCAGATCGCACCGCATGAAGTGAGGGCGACGGAACTGCGCGAAGCGGTGTTCAGCTAACGGGCCGGCTGCCGGGCCTGTCAGCAGCAATGGTTCCCGGCGCCTGCAGCCAACCTGTTGGGGGAGCGACATGCAATCGTCCCTTCGTGCTATGCTCTCAGCCATCAGCGCGTGCCGCTGGGAACCGGAGGACTCGTCATGCTGCGTGGAATCGTCGTTGCTGTTGCTCTCATCGCTTCGTCAACATTCGCCACGGCCCAGAACCCATGCTGGTTCTCGGCACCGGTGCCGTTGAGCAGTCTAGGAACCCAGATCGCCTTGGTCGGTGACGCCGACCTCGATGGTGACGTCGACGCGATTATGACCGGCATCACCACTGGTGGTTTCGACTACGTCGAGGTTCTGTTCAACAACGGTTGTGACCTGGCACCCGGTGGTCCGATCACGATTCCGGGTGGTCGCGGTCGTCCCGTGGCGTTCACCGATATTGGTAGTGATGGCATTCCCGATCTGATCGTTGCGACGACGAACTACTTTGGCGTGGGGCCGGGCCTCTACATCTACATCGGCTTGCCCGGTGGCACGTTTGCTCCGCCCGTGTTCAAGGTGACTTGGGGGTATGTCACATCGTTCCTCGAGGGGGATGGCAACGGCGATGGCTTCCCCGACTTCTTCTCGCAGGAAGCGACGGGCGCGAGCATGGTTTCGCTGTGGTACCACGGCGCCGGCGACAACACGTTGACTGGCACGCAGGTGTCAACTCTGCCCAGCGTGGTGTCAGGCGTAGGTGGCGCCATTCCGTATGCGACCGTGTTGGTTGATGTCGACGGCGATCAGATCGACGACGTCGTCATGGCGACGAACCTCAACAACGCTCATCAACTGAGCATGTTCCGCACGCAGGCGGGCGGCTTCGTCACGTTGCCGCAGATTCTGCTTTCGTCGGGCTTCGGTTCGCAGAAGGACATGCTGGTCGTCGATGCCGATCAGGATGGCGATGACGATATTGCGCTGAGCTACTTCGGCGCGCCATTGCAAATCGTGCGGCAGCTGAACCCGGGCAACTGGCAGGCACTCCCGCCGTCGTCGGGTCCAACGTTCGGGCAGTTGCTCGGCGGTGATTGGGATGGTGATGGCGACACCGACCTCATCATTCGCGAGCGCACGAATACGGGTACAGCGTTCCATCACTACCGCCACTTGGAGAGCATCGGGGGCAATGGCTACAACCTCTCGGATCGGATCGAGGTCGATGGTCAGCTTTCATGCGGAGTCGCCTGCGTCGACATGAACGGCGATGGCTTTCTCGACTACGTAGAGGAAGCCAACATCATCTACGGCGACGGCACGTTTGATGGGCCGGATGCGGGCGGTGATCTGTTGGTCGATTGGGACGGCGATGGCGACCTCGACTATGCCGACGGGGACACCCTGCATGAGAACAACGGCGGCTCGAAGTACACGGCCACGCCGATCGCCTTCCCGGCGCCGCCAGTTGGGTTGGCGCGCACAGGTTGGTTCGACCTCGGTGATACCAACGGCGATGGGTTGCGCGAATTGGTAACGCAACACAGCCCGGGGAACGTCATGCGCATGCTGACGCAGACGCCGTCGGGTGCGTTTGTCGACGTCGGTCCCGGGCCACCGTTTGCGACCGAGCCGAAGCAGGTCTTGATGCACGATTTCGATGGCGATGGCGACCTCGATGCCTACGCCTACGAATACGTCTACATCAACGACGGCAACTACGGCTTCACGGCCGGGCCCTACTTCGGGCAGACGCATCATCCCGTGGCCGTTGGCGACTTCGATGGCGATGGCAACATGGATGTTGTCACCAGGACGGATGGTTACCACCATCTGTATGTCGCGTTTCGCACTGGCAACACGTTCAGCTTGACGGGCATCTCTGCTGGTCCCGGCTGGCATGCGAACATCGATGTGTCGACGGTTGTTGCCGACCTCGATGATGACGGCGACGACGACATTGCGGCGACGTACCGCTTGAACACCTTCTTCTACGAGGTTCGCGTGTTCACCAATACGGCGGGCGTCTTCGCGCTCGCGGCGACCTTGCCGCACAACGGGCCGCTGACCGCTGGCGATGTCGATGGCGATGGGTTGACCGATCTCTGCGTTGACGAAGTCGGCAAGTTCGGTGTGCTGCGTCGCAACGGCCCCGGCATCACCTACGACCCGCTCGAGGTCTACTCGATTGTTCCACCGACGCACCTTGTCGACCTGGATCAGGACGGCGACCTCGATGCGTTCGGTGAGCAGCGCGTGTTGTCGCCGCGGTTGTCTGCTCCGGATGCCGGCTATCGCCGTCAGTATGGCACTGGCTCAGCGGGCACCGGTGGTTGGCGACCGCAGATCTCGGTGACCGGCACGGTGCGCGAAGGCACGACGCCGTCGATCCGCATGCAGAAGGGCATCGGTGGTTCGGTCGGGTTCTTGATCGTTGGTCTCAGCGAAGCGAACACGCCCAGTCTCGTGTTGCCTGGCGTGCTCGACTACATCGGCTCGATCCAGATCATCGCCGGGTTTGGCCTCAGTGGCACGTTGGGCCAGGCCGGTGTTGGCGAAGTCGAAGTGCCACTGACCGTGCCGCCAGGTGCGTTCGGCACCAACTGGTTCTTGGAGTTCGTCGTGTATGACCCGGGGCTGCCGGGGCAGTTCAGCTACACGAACGGCTGCGAGATGTTCGTCGGGATGTAAGCCCTACATCCCGAGCGAATAGAAGAGCGGCGTGAAGATGCGCCGGTCGTTGACGTAGACCTTGATCTTGCAGAGGACCCTGCCGGTGCCGAGCAAACCGTCCTGGCGTTCGAGCGCCAGGATGTGATCACCTGCGACCTTCGGCGTGAACGTGAAGTAGTGCGACTGGTGACGAACGTGTTCGTCGATCTCAAAGAGCACTTCGCCGTTCGGGTCGGTGAGCTTGATGCCGAGTTCGGCGCCGTCGCTGCCCATCGTGCGGAGCTTGACCGTGTGTTCTTCGCCGATCTGGTCGATCGCCAAGGTTTGGGTTGCTGGCGAGGATGACTTCAATTGCGTCGAGACGACGACGTCACCGCACAATACGAACTCATCCACGCCGACGATTGCCGCGATGACGACGATCACGAGGATCATCGCGATGTGACCCTTCTTGCGCTTCTTGGTGCCGGGCGATGCTTCGTTGTTCACGCCGGGATCGTCGCAGGCTCAAGACGCGATTGCTCGGGGGATCTTGGAGTTTGGGGCGCGGGGTTTCGTGACGTTCTGCGGCCGGGTACGGTCCTGCTTACACATGAGCCATCCTTGCACCCCGCTGCTCTTCAGCCTCGCGCTGCTCGTTCCGTCAACCGCCGCGATGGCCCAAGAGGGATCGATCCCCGAGGGCTTCTCGCGCCAGGACATGCTGCGTGGCACCGTCACGCCCGGGCGCAGTTGGTGGGACGTGCAGCACTACCACCTGGCGTTGCAGGTGATGCCGGAGACGAAGAGCATCAAGGGCTCCAACGTCATCACGTTTGCGGCGGTCGCTGGTGGCAAGCGCATGCAGGTCGACCTGCAGCCGCCGCTCAAGGTCACGCGCGTCGTGCACGACGGCAAGGAGCTGGAGTTCGAACGCGAAGGCAAGGTCTACTGGGTCACGTTTGGCGGCGAGCTCAAGAAGGGTGCCGAGCATCAGGTCGAAGTCTTCTACGAAGGCCGTCCGCGGCAGAGCACGCGACCGCCGTGGAGTGGTGGCTTCTCGTGGCGCAAGGATGACAAGGGCAAGCCGTTCATTGCGACGACGTGTCAGGGCATCGGCGCGAGCATCTGGTGGCCCAACAAGGATCACGGTGCCGACGAACCCAATCGTGGCATGGACATCGTCGCCACGGTGCCCGCCGGACTCGTTGCGGTTGCCAACGGGCGACTGAAGAAGCGTTCGACCGACGAAGCGGCGCAGACGAGCACGTTCCATTGGCAGGTGACGAACCCGATCAACAACTACGGCGTCAACCTCAACATCGGCAACTACGTGTCGATGCCGTCGAGCTACTACGGTGAGGGCGGCAAGCTCGACGTCGAATACTGGGTGCTCGAGCACCAGCGCGACAAAGCCAAGAAGCAGTTCGAGGAAGTGCCGCGCACGCTCGCTGCGTTTGAGCACTGGTTTGGCAAATACCCGTTCTACGAAGACAGCTACAAGATCGTCGTCGTGCCGTACCTCGGCATGGAGCACCAGAGTTCGGTGACCTACGGCAACGGCTTTCAGAACGGTTACCGCGGCACGGATCTGAGTGCGACCGGCGTCGGCATGAAGTTCGACTTCATCGTCGTGCACGAGTCGGCGCACGAGTGGTGGGGTAACAACATCTCGATGAAGGATGCCGCCGACATGTGGATCCACGAGAGCTTCGCGAACTACGCCGAGAACCTGTTCGTCGAGTACCACTTCACCGAGAAGGAGGCGCAGGACTACGTCATCGGTTGCCGCAAGCTGATCCGCAACGACAAGCCGATCATCGGTGTCTATGGGGTCAACAACTCCGGCTCGGGCGACATGTACTACAAGGGCGGCAACATGCTGCACACGATGCGGCACATGCTCAACGACGATGCGAAGTGGCGGAAGGTGCTACGTGGACTCAACGAGGAGTTCTGGCACAAGACGATCGGTACGAAGGAGTTTGAGGCTTACATGAACCGCGAGTGCGGCTTCGACTTCACGTGTGTGTTCGATCAGTACCTGCGCACCAAGAACATCCCGGTGCTCAAGCACGAGGTGGGGGATGGGGTCGTCGAGGCGTGGTGGGAGAACGTCGTCGCTGGCTTTGAAGTGCCCGTGGTGGTGTTGGTCAACGGCAAGGCGAAGCGTGTGACGATTGGCGAGAAGGCGGTGCGGATCCCGTTTGATGGGAAGTTCGAGAGCTTCGTGCTCGATCGGAACTTCTACATGAAGTGAGGTGCCTAAACCGGCTGCGGCCAACTGGTCATCGACAAGGTCGAGGCTTCCGAATCACGCCCGAATCGCGTCGGCTGAATTTCCGGATAGCACGCGGCTGCCGCTCTCCGGCAACGAGGTATATGCTGTGCGCGTGAAGAAGATGCTCAGCGTCATTGGTTCCGCCTTACTTGGCATTGCCGCTCCGCAACAGCTCGCGGCGCAGGCGAGAGAAGAGGTCGCGATCTCGGGCGTCGTCGTCGATGCGCAGGGCGCGCCGCTGGCCGGTGCGCGGCTCGGCACCGGTTGGTGGTTCGACGCAGCACGACTCTCGTGCTACGGCAACCAGTCGATATGGGCCAAGGGAACGACACCGCGTCGCCACGACTGGCGATTCGTGCCTACCGACACGCAGGGACACTTCGATGCACGCATCAAAACGAAGCGCGGCCACATCGCTCTGACCGTGTTCTCCGCAGACGCAACACTCGCAGCCCATCGGGTCTGGAAAGCGGGCGCCAACCTCGAGGACATCTCGGTGCAGTTACTCCCGGTCGCCAAGTTGCACCTCGACATCAGCTGCCCGGATTTCGGTCGCGATCGCACGCCCGCCACCGCCTACCTCAACGCCGTTCCATCGGGGACGCGCCTCGGTCGCTTCAAATGCGACAACGGTCAGGCTGACCTGCTTTTGCCGCCCGGCACGTACGAGCTCTACGTCTACGGCCGCGACATGCAGACCACCAAGCAGCGGGTAACGGTCAAGCCGGGACAAGAACGCAGCGAGCAGGTCGAGTTGCGCGCGACCTTTCTCGCCATGCACAAGGGCAAGCCCATACCACCGTGGACGGCCGACGCCGTGCGTGGCCTCGACGAGATTCCGACGTTCGAGACCTTTCGCGGCAAGTGGCTGGCCGTCGCCATCTGGTCGGCCTTCCGCAGTCGTGGTGTCGTGCGCGACATTCCGGAACTCCTCGAGTTCGACCGCAAGTGGCGCGAAGCGCATCCCGGTGAAGATCCACCTTACGCCATCGTCTTGCTGCACTCGGGGGACACTGCCGACGTCGAACATCTGAACGCCGAGATCGAAAGGAAAGGGTTCCGCGACGATTACTTCGGCGGCAAGCCACTCCCGTTTCCGATTCTGCTCGACGAGAACGCACAAACAGTCAAGGACTGGCAACCCCGCTGGAGCAGCGATGTGCTGTTGTTCGATCCGGGCGGTCGCTATGTCGATAGAGCGGACCCAGAACTCCTGGAGCGTGCGGCGGCCGGCGAAGTTCCGACGCCGACCCCGGTCACGATCGTGCCGGCTGCAAAGCGTCGTGCGCCGGCCGATGATCCTGACTGGGACAAACTGCCTGTGCGCGAACGGAGTCGCTCGTTGTCCGAGGTCATCTCGCCCCACCGCGACGACCAATCGGAGTCGTGGTGCCGCTCGCTGCTCTGGAACCCACGCCAGATCTACGTGCCGCCAACAACCCGCAAGCGCATCGCCGCGATGATCGACGAACAGTTCCGCAGCATCGTGGACCTATCGAACCGACTGGCCAAGATTCGCCATGAGGAGTTCAACACGGCCATCAAGACCAAGAAACTCAAGTTGATCACCAAAGCCGACCTGACGAAGGAAGAGCTCAAGGAGTTTGAGGCGTTCAAGAAGCAGACGGACATGGACGACTCGAACGTGCTCGGCAACATCGTGCCGAGGTCCCGCAAATACGTGATCACCCGATGGCAAGCCGGTGGCGTTTACGGCGCGAAACTTGAAGACCTACGCAAGACGTGGCAACTGACGTTGCGCCTCCGCAACGAGCAGATCAGGGCGGCCGTCAACATCCTCGCAGAGTTCCGCAAGGCCGGCACACTGACCCGCGCTGAGAGCAAGGCGGCCCGCGGCGAGCTCGAGCAGAGGATCCGCCGCTGACATGATCGCTGCCTCCTCACGCTCCTGGGGACTGTCAGCAATGAGGGTCGGAAGAAGAACCCGGGACGAGCTCACTGGCCTGCTGCGCGCGCTCGACAAGGAAGGGCAGGAATGTGGACGCAATCGACACTCAATGACTCCTCCTCGGGCAGCTCGCATATCTGCGCCGACGGGTCTGCCCAACGTCTTTGGTCGATCAGCTGCGGCGCACAGCGCCGTCTGCTCCTGAGACTAGTTGGACAGTCTACCGCAGACCGTCTCGAATCGTGTCGACGAACGGCTTCGCCGTCATCCACTGAGACTCCGTCTGATAGACGTAGTTTGGCCCATCCCAGAGGGCGAGCTTGATGGACATCGCAGCGCCATTATCCAGAAGCGCCAACAGAGTTTCGGTATCAAGCCCAGCGCTAAGCCCGATATCGAGGTTGAGTGTTAGCACGCACGACATCTTGCCATCCCGATACGCGGTCAGGTCTCCGCCACTCAAGTGGTACTCGACATCAGACTGCCCAAAACGCGCCGCCCCGGTGATGACGAACTCATCCGCCATCTCAAGAAAACGATTTGATGCCTGAACAACAAACTGCACGTGCGGCACATCGCGCCCGGGTTCACCACTACTCGACATCCATCGCGTCCCAGTCCATGCATCAGCCAGAGAGGCTTGAATTGGGACCGGTCGATGGCCGGTCAGGCAGTAAACGGCAAGTGCACCGACAAGCACGCCAAGGACGAGAAGTCTACGCCGCATGATCTGTCCAACGTCTTTCACGATCAGCTGCGAGGCGAAGCATCGTCAGCTGCACTGTGTAGTTGGACGGCGACAAGAACCTCTAGTGCGTCATGCATGAATGAACCGTTGCCGCCAATGCGACCAAGAAGATGAACAGGCAGCCCCAACGCGCCTGCCCGAGTGCGCGATCCATCTGATCCTCGGTCAAGCCAGCAAGACGGCAACCTCATTCCGTCAACGTCCACGATGCAAGCGCGCACTGCCATCCCGGTCCTCGATCTCGACACCGAAGTGGTTGCCGGGCACAGGATCCCGTCCTTGGAAGTCAATGTGCCAAGTTGCCTCAGATCCGCGCCAAGAAAACCCCGCGGCCGGCGACCTATACCGCTCTAGCACTAGACCTAGTCGACGGGCCTCCTGAATAGCCAACCCGATGGCCTTGGCTGCGGTCAAACGTGAGTAGTTGGTATCCGATGTTGAAAGCGCCGGTGTGGATTCAGCGCGCGGCCGCGAACAAGTAGTTGCAAGCAGGGCCGCAGCAATCAGAACACCGAATGAAGCAATCCTCATGAAACCCGTCCGTCCAACGTCTGTGGATGATCAGCTGCGATGCGCAGCATCGCCAGCTGCATCATCTAGTTGGGCCGCCGCCTCACGTGCTCGCAGCGAAGAGACCTCGCGACTCAGCTTAGTGATGGCAACAAACGCGAACATCAGCCCTACGCCGATCGCAGTCAGTGCACGCGAATGAGTATCTCGAGCGAACTCAAGGTCATGCCACTCACTCTGTGTTGGCCACGCGGCACCAAGACAAGTGATGGCACTCACCATCACTACGATTGCACATATCTTGACGAGCATTTGGAATCTCCTCGGCTCTGAAGCAGCAGTCCAGCCTAGCGGATAGCTGGCCACCTTGCCCCCCTGTGGTCGAGCGCACAACTGAACGCCATGACTCCTGACCGGTCTGCCCAACTTCGAATTCGGCAGAACTGCCTAACACCGCAGTCCCGCTCTCCCCGCAGCCTAACACGCCAACCCAGCTGCGGCGAGCGCCGCCGAAGTTGCGCTCAGACCCGGCCTTGCCTCCATTCGAACGCGCAGCTCCCGCGTTTAGGCATACCTGCATAACACCGCGCGGCAGCGCGGTCCTCGCAGTCTGCCAACCGGCGATCCGGACGCAGCGGCCTGATCAACTCCTTACACGCCCCCGGGTGAGAGATCGTCGTCGCTGGGGTAGACTGCCGGGCATGAAGGGACTCGCTCGCACAGTGCTCCTCGCCCTCGTCACCGTTCCGGCGTTTGCCCAGGCAGTGGAGAAGCAGCCGTCGGCCAAAGCGACTGGCAAGGTCTATGAGTGGAAGAGCAAGGATGGGCTGCAGTACCAGTACTACCTGCCCAAGAAGTTCGATCCGCAGCAGCCGATCAACCTGACGTTCATCCTGCACGGCTCCAACCTCGACCGACGTTGGGGCTTCGCCAACCACAAGGCCGGGCAGTTCCGTTCCGATGACTTCGTTGTCAGTCCGGATGGCACGACGTCCAACGGCAGCGGTGGCTTCAACTCGTTGCAGGGCAAGAAGGACCTCGAGCGCCTGCATGCGTTGCATCAGGAGTTGAAGGAGATGTTCAACATCCGTGCGACGTATCTCTACGGCCACAGTCAGGGCAGCTTCTTCTCGTTCTTCTACGCCGGCGCCTACCCGGATGAAGTGCAGGGTCTCGTTGGCCAGGCCAGTGGTGTGTGGATTGGCACAGGTGCCAGCAAGAAGCATCACCATCAAGCGGTGGTGTTGATGCACGGCACTGCTGACCCCGTTGTGGGGTATTCACAGAGTGTCGGTGGCTTGAAGTTCTACGAGGAGAAGAAGTATCCGCTGGTGCGGTTGCGCAGCCTCGATGGTTGGAATCACTGGCCGACGCAGGGCCAGACCGAGCAACAGCTCGCGTGGTGCGAAGGGATGACCACGACCGATCACGGTCGCATGGCGGCTGCGTTCACGACGCTTGATGAGGCCAAGGGTGTTGTCGATCCCGTGGCGCTGTATCAGGTGGCGGCGCGCGTTGCCGCGGCACCCGACATGAATCCTGGCGTCGTCAAGAAGGCGAATGCCGCGATGAAGGAGGTCGACGACAGTGCCAAGAAGCACGCCAAGGCCATCACCAAGTCGAGTGGCAAGAAGACCAAGAAGCTCGTCGACAAGCCGTGGATCGGGCATGTCCCGTTGTTCTTGCTGCACTTCAAGGGCGTGCCCGCGTGTGACGCGTTCGCGGAGAAGTGGAAGGCCGTGTTGGGTAAGCAACAGGATCTCGGGGACAAGCACTCGACGGACTTCTGGCGCAATGCCGAGCGAAGTCCGAAGAAGGCGTTCGGCTACGGCATGAAGCTCGTGCACTCGGCGTTCTTGACCGAGGCAGCCGCCAACAAGCGCATGATCGAGAAGCTCGAAGGCTGGAACAAGGCCGGCAAGAAGGCCGGCATCGGCAAGGGCGACCTCAAGCTGTTCAAGACCGGCGTGCCGGTCTTGCAGAGCGCCAAGGAGAAGGGGCGCAAGGCCTTCGAGAAGGTCAGCAAGCGCTTTCGTTGAGTCGTTCTATGGCGCTGTGTTAGCGAAGATGAGTAGCGCCATCGCCGTGCCGTAGCTGCGGCCGAGTTCCTCGCTGTCGAGGAAGGTGCCGTCAATCTCCGCGTACTGCAGCAGCCGGTCGCGCAGCTTCCGTCGTTCGACCTGCGCGCGTTCTTCGGGCATGAGGCGCGCCGCTTCACTCGTGTGATAGAGCGAATACAGGAACATGAAGCCCGCGATCTGGCCGTCGGAGTGGAAGTCCGTGTGGCGCACGCCCTCGATCGAGTCGTAGTGCTGCCAGAAGTTGTCGAACGCAAACGTCAGGCGATCCTGGTCGCTGGCGCCGAGGGCAAACAGGGCACCTTCGCACATCGGCATCCGCGTGCTGGCGTTCTTCAGTCCGGCTGCGGACGGCTTGCCGCGGGCGGCGCCGCCGTAGGAGAACGCGCCGTCCTTGCTGCGCGCTGACACGAGTGCCGTCGTTGCTTGGGACAGCATGTCGTCTGCGACCGGCACGCCGATCGAGCGCGCCGCGAGCAGGCCTTCGACCATCGACGCGGTGCAGAACGCGTTGCTGTATTCGTGCGCCCAGAAGCCGCCGGTCTTCTGCCGCTTCTGCGCGTCGGCGACGATCTTGGCCGCTTGCGCACTCGCGCGTTCGCGAGCCTTGTCGTTCGTTGCCGCTTGCCAGCGATGCGCCAGGTAGACCAGGCGATAGCAATCGGCGTAGACGTCTTCGTTGCGCCCGCGATTCATCTGGTTGGGATCGAACAGGAACGACTCGGCGCGTTGCAACGCTTCGTCGATGACTTCGGGTTGGGCAAACGCGTCGCGGTGCCGGAGCAGTGCCTGGCTGCAGATCGCCGAGATCGCGACCCAGACGTTGGGCGTGATCCGTGCGTCGGGGCAGTACGCGTAACGGCTGTCGGTCCAGCCACCGTGGTTGCGCTGTTGCGCCAGCAATGCGCGCACGCAGTTGTCGATGATCTGCGCCTCGGTGAACGGCTTGCCTGGCCAATGCGTCGTGCCGGCGAGCTTCGTGTAGGCGCCTTCGGGCAGCCACGCGAGACGCTGGTAGCCAAACATCGGTGCGCCGATCGACAGGCCGTCATCGACACCGACCCGCAGGTTGACGTCGGCACGGTGGCCGTAGAGATCGTCGGGGTCCTCTTGCGCGATGCGGCGGAAGCTGCGCAAAGCGCGCGTTTCGTTGCCCTCACGGAGATCGAGCAGGGCCAGACGGTAGCGCGCTTCGGCGCGGCGGCTCGGGCCATCGCCCCACGCGGCGGGGCTGGCGTCGGCGGCCTTCTGCAGCGGCACGATCGCGTCGTCGAACTTGCCCATGCCGATCAGGACCGCGCCGCGTTCGGCGGCAACTTCGAGGTCGAGGCGTTGCAGCGGCTGCGGCAGGCGCGGACGACGCCGGCGCGAACGCCGTTCGTTGGCCTTTGGTTTGTTGCTCTTGGCGGCCTCCTGGATGCTCTCGGCGCACATGTCGAGCGCGGCCAGTGCTTCGTCACCGCGGCGCAGTCGGCGCAGCATCTTGGCGAGCTCGAGCGCTTCGGCGGTCTTCATCTGGCCGCGCGCGGCGAGGATGGCGTGCGCGCGTTGCCAGTCGCCACGATCCATAGCGGCCTCGAGATCGTCCGAGACGAGCGGGCCGTGCGCCTTGTCGAGCACGTCGCGCAACACGCCAGCGATCCAGCCAGCATCGAACGTGCGGATCGTGCGCAGCTCGTGCAGCAGTTCGCCATCGGGCGTCAAGAACATGATCGCCGGCTCGAGGAACGTCAGCGGCTTGACCGAGAAGCGTTTGCACAGCGCGTCGTCAAAGACGGTGCGCACCGGCACGAACGAACTCTTGACGATGCGTTCGACGTCGGGGTCGCTCCACACGACCTGGCGCATGTAGACATCGAGCACGGGCGCGCGGATCATCTGGCGGCCGCGCTTGCTCTTTTCGCTGATCTTGTAGACGTAGCAGAGCACAGGCTTCTGCTGCTCCTTGGCGACGGCGAGGGCCGAGTCGATCAGCGCGTTGCGATCGAACGCCTTCTCCTCGCGCGTCATCGACGTCTTGAAGCGCTTCTTGTCCAAGAACTCCGCGCCGTCACTCAGCCACTCGATCGATTCGAGCTGCAGGCCGTGCGCCGGGTGATTGGCTTGAGCGCGCACGCTGTACGCCATCAAGGTGGCGGCGAGCGCGGTTAGAAGGAGGGGGAGCAAGCGGGATGAACAGTGCTGCATGAGAGGCTCCGGCGCGAGGCGCGTCATGCGAGCGTAGCGCGCGTGCCTACTTCGCGCCCCAGATCTCCTGCAGCAGGGTGTGCAGTTGGGCGTCATGGTTTTGCAACTCGGCGCGCACGAACGGGAAGAAGTCGTTGCGGTAGAGATACGCCTCGGTTCCTTCGGCGAAGTACTCCTTGTGGTTGCTCAGCGCGTAGTGGCGCACGTGCTTGCCCGTGTGGGCCAACACCTTCTCGTAGTTGCCGCGTTTCTTGGCGGCTTTGAAGGCGTCGAAGATGCGCGGTTCGTCGAAGCCGAGGATCTGGTGGTGGTAGGCGTGCGCCAACTCGTGCAGCACGACCGCGGGGTGCTTGAGAAGTTGCTGCTTGGACAGCAGGTGTCGGGCCACCGGGATGTGCACCTTCTTCGCGAGCCGTTCGTCGTGCTTGTGCTGGCGCAGCCAGTGCACGCTCGGGTGGTACTGCATGTTCTTGAGGGACGGATGCTGTTGCTCGATCCAGATCTCGAGCGTGCGCATGCGGCGCAGCTTCTTCGGAGGCACGAGGATCGCGATTCGCTCCAAGTGGTTGGCGAGCATGCTCAAGGCGCGTTGGCCCTGCCCCTTGCCTTTGCCTTCGAGCAGCGCTGGATCGACGTGCACCTTGAAGCCGTGCATCGTCTTGACGACGGGTTCGATGCGCCGCGTTGTGGTGCGATCCTCAGCGAGAAACGTCGCACCCATGCAAATGGTCGCGGCTAGTGCCAGAAGTCCTGGGGTGAAGCGGGATCGGTGCATGGCGTCATGCTATCACTGCGCGTCCAACCGATGAGCTATCCACGACGACTCCTGCTCTTTGTCAGTGCCTGGCTGCTGAGCTCCTGTGTGTCCACGGACCTGGAACCTGCGTCGCCGCCGAACATCGTGTTCATCATGATCGACGATCTCGGTTGGATGGACATCCACCCGCAAGGCAACGAACAGTTCGTGACGCCCAACCTCGATCGGTTCGCGGCGCAAGCGACTCGCTTCACGGATTTTTATGCGGCGGCACCTGTCTGTTCCCCGACGCGGGCGGCGTGCATCACGGGGCTCGCGCCGGCGCGACTCAAGGTGACCAATCACATTCCGGATCGTTGGAGCTTCTACGACGCGAAGACACCCAAGGGGCAGAAGCGCCGCGGCCGGTCGTGGGGCCCGGGGCGTTCGCAGAACACGCTCGATCGGCGTTATCGCACGATTGCCCAGCGGCTGCAGCAAGTTGGCTATCACACGGCCTTCGTCGGCAAGTGGCACCTCGCCGGCGCCGATTGGAAGACGACCGACACGTCGATGTTTCCCGAGAGCTACGGCTTTGACGTCAACGTCGCAGGCAACGCGATGGGTGGGCCAGGCACGTTTTTCGCGCCGATCAACATGCCCAACTACAAGGCGGGCAAGGATGGCGACTACCTGCCGGACCTGCTCGCGCAAGAGGCCATCGACTACATGGCGAGCGTGAAGAACAGTGCGCGGCCGTTCTTCATGTGCCTGTGGACCTACACCGTGCACTACCCGATCGAAGCGACGCCGGAGCTGTATGCGAAGTACAGCGACGCTAAAGAGCCGGACATGCCGACGCGCTACCGCGCGATGGTCGAAGGCATGGATCGTGTCGTTGGTCGTGTCTTGCATGCACTCGATGAGATGCAGCTCGCCGAGGATACGTTGGTGGTGTTTACGTCGGACAACGGCCAGATGCCGGGTGCGTCCGTCGCCGACCCGCTGCGCGCCGGCAAGGGTTACCTCTACGAAGGCGGCATCCGCGTGCCGATGATGATGCGCTGGCCTGGCCACATTCGCGAAGGTGCGGTCGAGGCGACGCCCGCGATCTCGATGGACTTTGCGCCGACGTTCCTCGATGCCGCTGGCGTGGCCTATCGCGAGGAAGCGTTCGACGGTGTCAGTCTGCTGCCGCTCGCGAGCGGTGCGGCCGACCTCGAGCGCGAAGCGATCTACTTGCACTACCCGCACTACTGCTATCACGGCAAGAACGACATGGGCTCGATCGTTCGCGCGGGCGACTACAAGTACGTGCATCACTACGACAACGGGGATCACGAACTGTTCAACCTGGATGACGACATCGGCGAGCGCACCAATCTGTTCGCCGAGGAGCCCGAAGTCGTCGCGCGCATGCAGGGGCTGTTGACGGCGTGGCTCAAGGAGACGGATGCCGAGCTGCCGCGGCCGTATGGCGTCATCGATGCAGCAGAGTTGCCCGGCAAGAAGCGCGCCCGCTTATGATTCTGCGATGAGCTACATCGATCAGGTGTCCGACGACGAGGCGACCGGCGACGCGAAGCGCGAGCTGGACCTCGCCAAGAAGCGCGCTGGCCGCGTCTGGAACATCGTGCGGGTCATGACGCCCAACCCCGCCGTTCTGCGCGCGTCGATGCAGCTCTACAAGGCGGTGATGTACGGCGAGTCGCCGCTGTCGCGCGCGCAACGCGAGATGCTCGCGGTCGTCGTCAGCAAGCACAACGCGTGCGTGTATTGACTGCGCAGCCACGCCCATGACCTCCGTGCTGAGGTCGATCAGTTTGATGATGACGCGCAGGCCGATGCCTACGTCGAAGCGATTGCGTCGGACTGGCGCACGGCAACTCTGTCCGAGCCCGATCAGGCGCTGTGCGAGTTTGCTGAGAAGTTGACCAAGAGTCCCGCGGCGATGGTCGAAGGGGACGTGGCCGCGTTGCGCCAGGCAGGGTTCTCGGACTCAGCGATCCACGACGCGAGCCAGGTCATCAGCTACTTCAATTACATCAACCGCATTGCCGACGCGTTGGGCGTCGAGTTGGAGACGTTCGTGCGCGCCTGGGGAGAAGGCGGCACTTAGGGAAATGAGCGGTTTGTTGGCGGTTGCTGCGGGCTCCGCGCGCCAAGCCATTCATGAACCTCCATCGCTGGCTGCTCGCCGCTGCCCTGTCGACAGGGCTGACGGCGCAATTCCCCACGTTCATGCAGTTTGGCAACGTCGTCCATGCGTTCGGCGGCAATTCCGCTGCGCTGTTGGATACCGGTCTCCAGACGATCACGCCGCTCGCCTTGTTGCCGCCCGCGGTCAACATCACCGCCCTGACCTGGGATCCCAACAGCCCGGATGACCTGATCGTTGCTGCGAGTGACGCCAACATCTACCGCTGCACGGTGACCTCTTCGGGGGTCAACCGCGTGTTGTTCACGACGGCGACGTTTGCCGGGGTGCGGCAGTTGAGTTGGGATCAGGCGGGCGACCTCATCGTCACTGCGATCGGTGGCGGCAATCTCATGTGGCGCATCGGTGCCACGACAGGTGCTGCTACGCCGATTCTGAGCTGGCCGATGACGAACCTCTACTGCGGTGCGCAGGACAAGGTGACGGGGGACTACTACCTCGGCAACTCTGCCGGCGTCTGGCGAGTCACCGGCGTGCCGACTGGGACGCCATCGGTGACCTTGGTTGCGCCGACCACCTCAAGCGTGACGAGTCTGGCATTCGACGCGATGCAACCGCAGTGGCTGCTGTTCACTCGCAGTCAGAACCTCTACCGCATGCACTTGACGTCGTTTGCCGTGGAGCCAGTTTGGACCGGCGTTCAGCCGATCGACATGATCCGCACCGCACACGATGGCACGTTTCGTGCGATCCGTTCCCGCAACGTGTTCGAGCAAGGCAACCCGGCGACCATTCCGGCGGGTGGTGTGCCGCCGACGCTGCTCGGGGCCAACACCAACATCGGTTGTTGCGCGCTGACGGACGCGGTGGTCATCGGCGAAACCCACACGCCGTTCCGACTGACCATCGATTCGCAACCGGGCTGCGGCGCGACGTTCGAGATTGCCAACGCGCCGGTCGGAACGAGCACGACGTGGATGTTCTTCTCGGGCACGACGACGTTCCCGGTCGGCACCGGACCGTTCTTCGGCTTGATGCCGGACGGCGTCACGCTCGTCTTCATGAACACGTTCGCGACGGCGCAGCCAGGCAACTTCCTGCACTCGCTCGGCCCGCCGCCGCCGTTGACGGTGATTCCGCCGGGCGTTCTGTGCTTCCTGTCGGGGCAGACGTGGGACGTGGTCGTCGCGTCGTGGGGGCCGACGTTGCAGTTCAACGGTCGCACCAACGTGCAGCGCTTGACCTGGCAGTAGAGTTTTTCGCGCGTGTCCGAATCTGGCCAGCGCGCGGCCACAGAACCTGCCAGACTCTGTGCATGCATTCTCAGGGCATGCAGATTCAGGGTGTGGCTACGACCGGCATCTACTGCCGGGCGGACTGCCGGGCGCGACCCGCGAAGAAGAACGTTCGGCCGATGCCGAACGTCATCGCGGCGTTGGCGCAAGGCTACCGGCCGTGCCTGGTCTGCCGCCCTGACCGCCTGCCGGATCTGGGGCTCGCCTACACGTCCGCTGGGGTCGCGACGGCGCTGCGCCTGATCGTCGATGGCTTCCTCGACGAGCACAGCGCGGAGGATCTGGCGACGCGCGTTGGTTGCAGCTCGCGCCAGTTGCTGCGGTTGTTCGAGCAAGAAGTCGGGGCGTCACCGGACTTCGTCGCGCGCGCTTGTCGTGCCCACATGGCGCGCCGCTTGTTGGACGAGTCCGATCTCAAGGTCACCGAGATCGCGTTCGCGGCTGGCTTTCAGAGCATCCGGCAGATGAACCGCGTCATGCGCGAACTGTTCGGCTTTGCGCCGTCCGAGCTGCGCCGCAAACGGCGGCGTGGCGATGTGCTGCACGCCTTGGACGGGGGCTTGCGGCTGCGCGTGCCGTACCGCGGTGTCTTCGATGGCAACCGCATGATCGGCTACCTCGCGAGCCGTGCGATTCCCGGCGTCGAAGAAGTCGTCGGCGATTGCTATCGCCGCACGATCAATACGTGTGGTCATCCCGGCGTCGTCGAAGTGCGGGATACCAATGATGGCCGCCACCTCGAAGTGACGCTGCACCTTGCGACGTTTGCGTCGGTGCTCGAGCAGGTACGGCGGGTGCGTTCGATGTTTGGCCTGACGCGCGACGATGCTGATGCCGAGCCGGCGCTGCGTCGCGACAAGCGCCTCGGCAAGTGGCTGAAGCGCGCTCCTGGCCTGCGCATGCCGGGTGCCTTTGATCCGTTCGAAACGAGCATCCGCGTGCTCGTTGGTCAGCAAGTCAGCGTGGCCGGCGCGTCGACGGTCTGCGGTCGCATCGTCGATCGTCTCGGCCAACGAATCGAAGCGCCGCTGTCGGGTTCGCTGCATTCGCTGTTTCCGACGGCCAATGCGATTGCCGCGGCGGACCCGTCCGTGCTCGACATGCCGCGCGCGCGCGCCAATGCGATCATCGGTTTTGCGCAAGCAGTCGCGACGGGCGAACTCGATCTCTACCGCCGCGACGATCTCGAAACGACCCGCAACAAGCTGACGGCGATGAAGGGCATCGGGCCGTGGAGTGCCGACTTGATCGCCGCGCGGGTGTTCGATCACGCCGATGCATTTCCCGCGGGCGACCTAGGCCTGCGCAAGGGTGCGACGGTGGTTCTTGGCAAGGACGTGCACGATCGCGATCAGATCCTCACGCAACGACAAGTGGAACAACTCGCCGAGTCCTGGCGGCCTTGGCGCACGACTGCGGCGGCATATCTCTGGATGTCCGTCACTACTCCGGCCAAGGTGAAGGGGAGCGTCATGTCATGACCGAATCGATTGCGCCACTTTCCAAGCTGCTCGTACCGTCGCCCGTGGGCGCGATGCAGGTATTCGTCTCGGACGACGGTGTGCGTGCCATCGTGTTCGAAGACTCGGACCCGTCGCGCAACGGCGTGACGAGCGAAGTGCGCAGTGGCCGCGACGTGCCGAGCGCCCATCGCGATGTGCTGCGGCGAGTCGCCGAGCAGTTGACCGAGTACTTCGAAGATGGGCGTACGGAGTTCGACCTGCCGCTGGCGCCGTTGGGAACGGAGTTTCAGCAACTTGCGTGGCAGGCGTTGCGGGCGATCCCGTTCGGCGAGACCCGTTCGTATGGCGAGCAGGCACGCGCCATTGGGCGGCCTTCCGCGGTGCGCGCGATCGGTGCCGCCAATGGCCGTAACCCGTTGACGATCGTCGTGCCATGCCATCGCGTGATCGGCTCGGGTGGGTCGCTGACCGGGTTTACCGGCGGCCTCGACCGCAAGCGGGCGTTGTTGCAGCACGAAGGGGTGCTGCCGCGCGAAGCGAGTTTGCCGTTCGCGACGTAGGGAGTAAGCGCTCGGAGCCAGCGTTGCTATGATGCTGCTGTCAGCTTCGTGCCAACTAGCGGGTGCGAGGTAGCAAAGAGGGCCCCACAAATGCGAACGACGATTGTCATCCTGGTGATGACGCTGTGCCTGTTTGGCTGGTGGACAATGTCTGCCGACGTCGTGCCGCCGCCACCGCCGCCAGTCGATACGGAGACGACTGCCAACGTCGAAGAAGCCGTTGCGCCGACGACTGCCAATGGGCCGGTCGAAGCCTCCAACAATCGTGAGAGGGCCGGCACCTCGGCCGACGTTGTCGCCAGCGAGGCGCCCGAGCTGCCGGATGATGCCGAGTGGATCGAAGTGACCCTCGTGCATCGCGAGACGGGCGAGCCGGTGGTTGGCGCCAACGTGATGTGGACCAACCAGCTGCAGTCGAACGGCATCAGCGAGCTGCCGATGCACGAGCGCCAGAAGTACTACGACGGCGAAGTGTTGGCGAAGCGATTCGGGTGGCGGACCCGGAGCGACGAGCAGGGTCTCATTCGCGTGGTGCCGGGCAAGCAGCGCGCCACCGTCTATGCCGAGAAGGATGGCCTGTATGGCGTTGGCTACTTCGGCAACGAGCCGCCACCGCGCATCGGCCATCGGATCGAGATGGAGCCCGACCTGACGCTGCGCGTCAAAGTCTTCGCAGCCAACGGTGAGCCGGCGAGCGACGTGCCGATGGCCACGATCAACCACGATCCGAAGCAGCCGATACCGAAGCAGCAATACTGGTGGGGCAGTCGCCCGGTGATGACGGACGAGCATGGCATCGCCGCGTTCCCGCACATGCAGACGCGCCAGCGGACTGGCGCCCGCAAGGCCGAGAAGCCGATCCTGCAGTGGCTCGTCTATGTGCGTTCGGCGGGGCTGAAGGTCGAGCCGCTGCGCGTCGACGCCCAAGCTCCCCCGAGCGAGCCCATCGAGATCCACCTGCCCGCAACCGGACATCTGCAGGTTCGCGTGCTGACTGGTGGCGAGCCTTGGCCGAAGCGCACGGTCCGGATCTGGGAGTCACCGAAGAAGGGTGATTCCCGCCAGAGCTGGATGTTGATGAATCAAGCCATCCAGAGCGTGACGGATGACGACGGCTGGTTTGAGTACCGGCACGTTGGCTTGAACAAGATGTACAGCGTCTCGTTCAACAACGTCACGGCCGAGGTGGCCGGGCCGACGGTGGCCGAAGAAACCGCCGAACGCATCCTCAACCTCGACGAGCACGCGATTGTCCTGGCTGGCAAGGCGCTGCGGCCGGATGGCACGGGCCTCGCCATCGAGAACCTCAAGGTCGGCATTCGTGAGGGGGATCGCAACCGAGGTGAGACGTGGGTGATGACCGAGAAGGATGGTTCCTTCGTTGCGTTGTGGTCACCGAAGAAGGACGGCAAGCCGTTCGATCGCACGACGATCTCGGTTCGGTGGGAGCCCAATGACGAACAGGCCCTGTTTGCCGAGTTGGCGCCGCGGGTGCTGCAGGTCGGCCGCGTCGAGCTCGGTGACGTGCAGATGCGCGGGGCTCATCTCATCGTCTCTGGCGCGATCGTGCCGACGACGAAGCTCGAGCACAAATGCAACGTGCAGATCGAGCGCATGCGGCCGCCGCGCCGCGAAGGCAGCAAGCCGAGTTGGCGCAGCATCTACAACATCGACGTCCAGGTTGATGACGACCATAACTTCATCGCCTACGGCACGGTTGAGCCCGGGCGCTATCGCCTGCGCATCTACAACCAGGAAGTCGTGCGGCCGGACCCGGTGGAGTTTGCCATCGGGGCCGAGAACCTGCGCATTCCGGTCACGACTGGCAATGAGCTCGCGGTGCACGTGTTGTTGCCTGTGCCGCTGACGGGGAACGGGCTCAAGGTGCGACTGAAGAAGGTCGGCGAAGACGGCGAAGGCCGTCGCCCGCAACATCGCTCACGCGGTGAAGGGGAGGCGGACTTCACGTGGAAGGGGCTTGCCGATGGAGTCTATGAGGTCGACATCCGGCCGAAGGGATGGGGGCGCACGGCGCCGTACCATCGCATCGGTGGCATCCGGTTGCCGCTCGATGGCAGCCGCGTTGGCGTGCTCGCTGATGTGGATCTGCGCGGCAAGCTGACCCAGCTCGAACTCAACGTGACCTTTGAAGACAAGAAGAACGGCGTCGGCGTCGCGTTCCTCATGCCGCAGGAGCAGGAGATCTGGCAGGGTGTGCACGTTCGCCAGGGCAAAGCCGTGTTGACCGTCCCAGTTGGCGCGACGGAGTGGCTGATTGGTGCGAGTCGGTTTGAGCCGATCACGTTGCAGGGTGTGCAGGGCTCGGCAGACGTGGCCTTCAAGTCGCGGGCGGAGACCCACGTGTCCGTTGTGGGCCTTGAGTCGGTCTCAGATGAGGTCACGGCACGCATCACCGCGGCGCCGTTGGTCAAGCCGGTCGAAGACAAGCGTCGTTACCGAGCCGAGTGGGGCTCGGACATGATGTCAGAGCTGCTGCGCGGCACCTCGACGCGCGGCACCGTTCGCGACGGCAAGGCCAAGTTCGTGCTAGGCGAAGGCTCGCACAAGATCACGTTGCGGTTGCGGCACAAGAAGACCCGCCGCTCCAAAACGCTCAAGCTGCTCAACCCCAACGAGATCGCGGCAGGCAGCTCCTACCAGGTGATGGTGGACCCAGCCGAACTCGCCAAAGCCATCACCGAGATCTCCCAACCACGCAAGCAGAAGAACTAGCGAACATGACCGTACGGTGCCTGGAACGAAGTCAACTTATTCGCGCCGCAACGGTCACCGCACTTGCAGCCAGTGTCGCGTGGCTGCCGGCGCAAACCGTGCACCAGGTCGGCCCCGGTGCCCTGCCGCAGATCGCCGATGCGATCACCATCGCATCTCCCGGTGACATCATCGAAGTCGCATCTGGCGCGTATCGCACGTTCACCTGCGACAAGGCTCTGACGATCACTGCGGCACCGTTGGCGCAGGTCGAGATCTACCCGGACTTCGGCTTCAACGTGCCTCCGACCGTGTTCCAGGTGCCACCGGCGCAGTCCGCGCGCGTGCAAGGATTGCACTTCCGGTCGCTGAGTTTTATCCAGCTTTCTGAAGTGCACGTGCTCTCGGGCACGGTCTGCTTCGAAGGTTGTCGCTGGACCGGGGCGTTGACGGTCGACCAGCTGCTCAACGTCGACAGCGCCGCCTGCTGGTTGCGCGACTGTGAGCTGACGGTCGGCAACGTTGCCTACGACATCCCGGCGTTGCGTGCCACCAACGCGAGCATCGCTGCCGTCGACTGTGAGTTTCACGGCGGCCATCTTCTGCCGGACGGTTGGCTTGGCGCCGGTGCCGGCATCGACGCGAGCAATACCTCGCTGCACCTGACGCGCTGTGACGTCGTCGGCGGCAACACCAACATCTTCTCGTGCTTCTACCCGGCCGGCGACGCCGTGCGAACGGACCGAGGGGATCTGTGTTGGCTCGCAGACAGCCAACTGCAAGGCGGCACGGCTGCGTGCAACCTCAGTGGCGGCGGCGCTGGCTTGCGCAACACGAGCACGGCCGCAGTCAAGTTGACCCGGACAACGGTGATCGGCGGCCCCGGCGGCACGGTGGTCACCGCCGTGATCGGTCCGACGGCGCCCGGCCAGTTGCTCGGGCTCGCGAACCCGGCACCAGAACCGCTGCTCGCGGCGCCCTTCCAGGTCGACTACCTCACGGAGCCCAACGAGACGCTGTTCGTGTTCGCGTCGTTCGAACTCGACCCGATGTTGCCTGCTCTGACCCAGGAAACGACCTGGGTGCCCGCCAACAGCTACCTGCACGTTGCCGTTCTAGCAGCGGATTCGACCGGCGCAGCGACGTTTGCGACGGCCGTGCCCAACGCGCCCGGGCTGCGCCACACCGGCATCTGGTTGCACGCGGCAGCACTCGCCGCGTCGCCGTTCCGGGTGGCTGCGCCGGTTGGCGGCGTGCTGCGCTGACGCCCGAATGACAACCAGTCGCAGCTGACGTTTGCGCTGTCGCGGCCGGCTCGCCACACTGCTCGTCCCAATGACCGAGCAGCCAAGAAAGCCGTATCCCGAAGTCAGCGCCCAGGCCAACTTCCCCGCGATGGAGAACGAGATTCTCGCGCGGTGGCAGAGCGAGGGCACGTTTCGGCAGTCGGTCGAGCAGCGTGAGGCTGGCGCCAATGAATACGTGTTCTACGACGGCCCGCCGTTCGCCAACGGTCTGCCTCACTATGGCCACCTGCTGACCGGCTTCGTCAAGGACGTCGTGCCGCGCTACCAGACCATGCGTGGCCGCCGGGTCGAGCGACGCTTCGGTTGGGACTGCCACGGCTTGCCGGCCGAGATGGAGGCGGAGAAGCAGCTCAAGATCAGCGGCCGCGAGCAGATCATCGAACTCGGCATCGACAAGTACAACGCGGTGTGCCGCGAGAGCGTGCAGAAGTACACCGGCGAGTGGCGCAACTACGTCACCCGCCAGGCGCGCTGGGTCGACTTCGACAACGACTACAAGACCATGGACCTCTCCTACATGGAGAGTGTCATGTGGGCCTTCAAGACGTTGCACGAGAAGGGCCTCGCTTACGAAGGCCAGCGGGTGATGCCGTACTCGTGGGCGATGCAGACGCCGGTCAGCAACTTCGAGACGCGCATCGACGATGCGACGCGGCCGCGCCAGGATCCCGCGGTCACGATCAAGTTCCAGCTGCACCGCAAGGACTCGGATCCGGGCGACCTCAACATCCTCGTCTGGACGACGACGCCGTGGACGTTGCCGTCCAACCTCGCGCTGGCCGTCGGTCCCGACATCGACTACACGATCCTGCACAAGGACGGCCAGGATGGGGATAGCCAGTACTTCGTGATGGGGGACGCGACACGTGCCGCCTACAAGAAGGAACTCAAGGGCTTCGAAGAAGTCGGCAAGCTCAAGGGCAGTGACCTCGTCGGCCGCACCTACGAGCCGATGTTCCCGTACTTCAAGGGTCGCGAGAACTGCTTCCGCGTGCTCGAAGGTGCGTTCGTCGACACGAGCGAAGGCACCGGTGTCGTGCACATGGCGCCCGGCTTCGGTGAAGACGACCAGAAGGTCTGCGAAGCCAACGGCATCGAACTCGTTTGCCCGGTCGACGACCGCGGCCGCTACACCGACGAAGTTCCGGATTGGCAAGACATGCTCGTCTTCGATGCCAACAAGGAGATCATCAAGGTGCTGCGCGATCGTGGCATCCTGTTGCGGCACGTCACCTATGAGCACAACTACCCGCACTGCTGGCGCACGCGCGAGCCACTGATCTACAAGGCGTTGCCGGGCGCGTGGTTCGTCAAGGTGACGGAGATCAAGGAGCGCATGCAGGCGCACAACCAGACGATCCGCTGGATCCCGGAGCACATCCGCGATGGCCAGTTCGGCAAGTGGTTGGAAAACGCGCGCGATTGGTCGATCTCCCGCAACCGCTACTGGGGTTCGCCGATCCCGGTCTGGAAGAGCGATGACCCCAACTACCCGCGCACCGATGTCTACGGCTCGGTCGCCGAGATGGAACGCGACTTCGGCGTCAAGGTCACCGACCTGCACCGCCCGTTCGTCGATGAGTTGACGCGCCCCAACCCGGACGATCCGACGGGCAAGTCGACGATGCGCCGCGTGCCCGAAGTGCTCGACTGCTGGTTCGAGTCGGGCTCGATGCCGTTTGCGCAGGTGCACTACCCGTTTGAGAACAAGGAGTGGTTCGAGAGCCACTTCCCGGCCGACTTCATCGTCGAGTACGTCGCGCAGACGCGCGGTTGGTTCTACACGCTCGTCGTGTTGGCGACGGCGTTGTTCGACAAGCCGCCGTTCAAGAACGTGATCTGTCACGGCGTCGTGCTCGACTCCGAAGGCGCCAAGCTGTCGAAGTCGCTGCGCAACTACCCGGACCCCGAGGAGATGTTCGAGACCGTTGGCTCGGACGCGCTGCGGTGGTTCTTGATGTCGTCGCCGATCCTGCGCGGTGGCGACCTGCAGATCAGCAAGGACGGCAAGCAGATGCACGAGGTCGTGCGTCTCGTGCTCAACCCGATCTGGAATGCGTATTACTTCTTCACGCTGTATGCGAACACCGACGGCATCAAGGCCGAGCTGCGTTACGACCAGGAGGCGGTGCTCGATCGTTACGCGCTGAGCAAGACACGCGCGATGGTGCAGGACGTGCAGCAGCGCATGGACGACTACGACCTCGCGGGCACCTGCCAGGTCGTGAAGGAATACCTCGACGCACTCAACAACTGGTACATCCGTCGCAGTCGCCCGCGCTTCTGGGGTGAGGCCGGCGAGGCGGATCAGAAGAGTGCCTACGACACCCTCTACACGTGTCTCGTGACGTTGTCGCGCGCGGTTGCGCCGCTGTTGCCGTTGCTCAGCGAGAAGGTCTACACGGGCCTGACCGGCGAGCAGTCGGTGCACCTCGCCGATTGGCCGGATGCGGCGGCAATGCCTTACGACGAAGCGCTCGTGGCGCAGATGGATCGCGTTCGCGATGGCTGTTCGGTCGGCCTCGCGCTGCGCGAGAACCAGAAGCTGCGCACGCGATTGCCGCTGCCGAAGGTGACGTTGGCCGGCGCCGATGCCTCGTCGATGCAGCCATACGTGCATCTGCTGCAGGATGAACTCAACATCAAGGACGTTGCGTTTGCCGACGACCTCGAGGCCTATGGCACGTTCCGCTTGCAGGTTGACGCCAAGGCGCTCGGTCCGAAGCTCGGCAAGCAGATGAAGGACGTGTTGGCCGCGACCCGTTCGGGCGACTGGCAGCTTGATGGCGACAACGCCGTGGCTGGCGGCGTGACCCTAGAGCCATCGGAATACGTGCTGCAGCTACAGCCGAAGGAGGGCTTCACGGCTGCAGCGTTGTCGACGAACGACGTAGTGCTCGTGCTCGATACCGCCGTCACGCCCGAGCTGGAGCAGGAAGGCATCGCTCGTGACTTCGTGCGCTTGGTGCAGCAGGCGCGCAAGGACGCCGGCCTCCACGTCAGCGACCGCATCGATGTGTCCGTAGAAGTGGACGGCGCGACCAAGGTCGCGCTCGAGGCGCATCAGGGTTACATCGGCGAGCAGGTACTCGCTGATGCGGTTGCGTTCGGCGCCGCTGCCGACGGGGCGTTCGCCGCCGCTGGCAAGGTTGGCAGCGACGGTGGGGCCGAGGTGCAGTTCGCCGTTCGCAAGCGCTAGCTTGTCCAGATCTAGCTCGCCTTGGCGCTAGTAGGCGGCCGCTATCGCAGCCAAGCGACTCCGCCTACTCCAGGCTCGAGTCTCACCGCCAATACTCGAATCATCAGCTTTGGCGCGTCATGACCTGGCGCGGTCGGGAGCACACCTCGGCAACGATCCGGCCAAGGCGTAGTGCGATTGTACCGATCGCACCCAGTGTGGGCACTTCGGCTGCCCTGGCTGCGCCTAGAACCGTAGAAAGCGGGGCCCATACGAGAAGTTTGGAGAGAGTCGTCGGCGTGTTTCTGGTTAGCCGTCGATCCCCCTTTGAGCCCCGAGGTAACCATGCTGGCCGTCCGCTCCACCGTTCTTGCTTTCCTCTCGTTTGTCGCCGTGGCCCCGACGGCTCTGGCGCAGGAGGCATCGCAGCGCCCGAAGTTCCAGTTGTTCCGTCAGAACGAGGACTGGTCGCAGTTCCGCGGCGGGGACGGTGCGTTTGACAAGATCAAGCACATCAACATCAACGGCGATGGCTCGGTATGGGTGTCGCTCGGTGGGCGCGCCGATACGCGCCTCGAGTCGTGGGAGAACTTCGGCTTTGGCGCTGCCAACGACGACGACTTCATCCTGACCCGCGCCTTCCTGCACGCGGATGTGCACTTCGGCAAGAAGGTGCGCGTCTTCGTCGAAGGCAAGACCGCGCAGTCGACCGAACGTGAGCTGCCCGGTGGCCGCCGCGGCCTCGACGTCGACACGGTCGCCGTGCACCAGGCGTTTGCCGACTTCCAGATCGTCAAGAACGGCGACTCTTCACTGCGTCTGCGCGCTGGTCGCCAGATGTTCATCTTCGGCGCCCAGCGCCTGATCAGTCCGCTGCCGTGGGCCAACACGTTCCGCACGTGGGATGGCATCAGCGCCCAGTGGCAGAACGGCGGCTGGACGATCGACGGCTTCTACTCGCACTTCGTGCCGGTTCGGAAGACCGCGCGCAACAACGCGAACGATGACCTTGAGTTCTACGGCGTGCACGCCTCGCGCAAGCCGAAGAAGGGCGAACGCGGCTACGACGTCTACGTGTTCGGCACGACGCGTCCTGGCGTGACGGTCAACGGCACGACGGGCAACGAGCGCCGCCATACGATTGGTGGCCGCACGTGGGGTCCGATCGGCGACGGCTTCGATGGTGAGATCGAAGCGGCCTACCAGGTCGGCGAAATTGGCTCGAATGACGTCAACGCGTGGTCGGTCACTGGTGTGCTTGGTCACACTCCGGAAGGCTGGAAGGGCAAGCCGCGCTTCTTCGTCGGCGTCGACGCAGCCAGTGGCGATACCCGTCCTGGCGGTTCGGTTGGCACGTTCGGCCAGCTCTACCCGCTCGGCCACGCCTACCTCGGTTGGGCGGACATCATCGCGCGTCAGAACGTGCTCGCTGGTCAGATCGGCATGTCGGTCAACGTCGCAGAGAAGACCAACGCGAAGGTCGCCGGTCACTTCTTCCGCCTGATGGAGCGCAACGACGCGTTCTACAACGTCGGTGGTGGGGTCGCGCAGACGGGCCTCAGCAGCCGTGACGTGGCGCAAGAACTCGACCTGCTCGTAACGCACAAGGTGAGCCCCGCGGCCAAGATCTACGGCGGCTACAGCTACGTGTTCGGCGGTGGCGGACTGACCGGTGCGACGACCAAGGACATCGCGTTCTTCTACCTCGGCGCGTCGTACATGTTCTGATTCCCAAGTCCTGATTACCTGGGCGTTGGCGGCACGCACCGCCACGACAAACAAACCCCTCCACTCGCACTCGGTGTGCGGGTGGAGGGGTTTGCTTTTGGGGTGGGAGTTGAGCCCTACGAACTTCGGTGGAGGCGGCTACGCACACGAACTTGCGGTTGTGTACCTAACGCCGATGAAGTGTCACGTGGACTTCATGCATTGTCTTTATCAGAGGCAGGATATGACTGACGACACACGGGCCCCCGACACGGATCGCCGCTCCTTCTCGCTAGCTTCGGTAGCCATGGCCACCGGCCTGGCCGCGAGCTACGGAACGGTTGGTTACATTGGCTTTCAATTCCTCAAACCGCAGAAGGGCGCCAAGACCGCCTGGATGTTGGTCAAGCCGCTCAAGGAGTTTGCGCTGGGTGCGAGCCTGCGCTTCAAGACTCCGGCAGGCGCCACGGTCAACATCACGCGGCGTGCCGACAAAGGCGTAGCTGAGGACTTCAAGGCGCTCAGCAGCGTCTGTCCGCACCTAGGCTGTCAGGTGCATTGGGAGGCCCAGAAGAACCGCTACTTCTGCCCGTGTCACAACGGCACGTTCGATCCCGATGGCAAAGGCACCGGCGGTCCTCCGGGCGATGCCGGCCAGAGTCTCGGGGAGTTCGAGCTGATGGTTCAGAACGACCTGCTGTTCATCGAGGTGCCGCTCAACACGTTGGCGATGCTCGACGAGCTCGAGCGCCGCGAAGGCGTCGAAGAGCTGCCCCAGGACGAGCTACCGCGCGGCCCCGGGCATGACCCATGCCTCGATCCCGACCTTGATCCCAACCGCAACGGAGGGCGCCCAGCATGACCGCCATCGGTCGATGGTTTAACGAGCGGTTGCCACTTGATGGCGACAAGCTCCGTGAGCTGACCAACGAACCAGTCCCCAACCATCTCAAGCGATGGTGGTTCTGTCTCGGCGGCACGCCCGCGTACCTGTTCTTGGTGCAGATCGCGACGGGCATCCTGCTCGCGTTCTACTACGAGGCGACGCCAGCGCGCGCCTACGAGTCGGTGCGCTACATCACCGACGACGTGGCGTTCGGCTGGTATCTGCGCAGTCTGCACAAGTGGGGCGCCACGCTGATGGTCGCCTCGGTGATCCTGCACCAGATGCGCATCTTCTTCACAGGTGCGTATCGCAAACCGCGGGAGATGAACTGGCTGATCGGCATGTGCTTGTTGATCTGCACGCTGGTCATCGGGTTCACCGGCTACTGCCTCGTGTTCGAGCAACTCAGCTTCTGGGGAGCCAAGGTCGGCGCGGAAATCACCGATCAGGTGCCGCTCGTCGGTGGCTTCATGAAGGAGATGCTGCTCGGCGGCGACGGCTACAACGATCACACCCTGTCGCGCTTCTTCGTGTTGCACGCGGCGGTGTTGCCCGTGTTGATGATCCTGCTCTTGTTCGTGCACATCACGTTCATCCGCCTGCAGGGCATTACGGAAATGAAGACCGGTGAAGAGAAGGAAGGCGAGTCGCGCTTCTTCAACTTCTTCCCGGATCACGTCGCGACGGAAGTCATCATGGGCCTGGTCCTGATGATCCTGCTCAGCGTGTTGGCGACGGCGTTGCCAGCGACGATGGGTGAAGTCGCCAATCCTCAGGTCACGCCTGAGATCATCAAGCCTGAGTGGTTCTTCTACGTGACGTTCCGCTGGCTCAAGTTGTTCTCGATCACTGTCGCCGTGCTCAGCATGGGCTTCATCGTGTTCGTGATGTTCGTCTGGCCATTCATCGACGGCTGGATCCGTCGGCGTTGGCCGGCATCGGAGTTCAGCGTGTGGGTCGGCATCCTTGCGGTGCTCGCGATCCTCGGTCTCACCGTGTGGGAAGGCGCTGTCGCTCACTAATCCAACCAAATCCCGGTTCATCAGCACTTGGCCTGAACGGCAGGCCATCGGAGTCTCGGAGTCCCCGTTATGTCATTGCGTTTCAAACAACTCATCATCGCCGTCCTCGGCGTGATGTTCCTCGGTTCGTTGGTCTACGTGCAGCGCATGGAAGTGCTGCGCAAAGAGCACGAGGTGGCAGGCCGTGATGCGCCTGTCGTCGTTCCGGCGTCCAGCCAGCGCTGCGTCGAGTGCCACATGCAAGGCAACCCCGGCATCGTGGAACAGTGGGAGTGGAGTACACACGCCCACAAGGGTGTCGGGTGTGTCGAGTGTCACACGGCCAACGAAGGCGATGCGGATGCGTTCATGCACGAAGGTGCATTGATCGCCGCCGTGGTCACCCCCAAGGACTGTGGTCGCTGCCACGAGAAGGTGTACGACGAGTTCACTCGTAGTCACCACGCCAAGGCCGGCAACATCCTCGCGTCGCTCGACAACTTCCTCGCGGAAGTCGTCGAAGGTAAGCGTGACGACACGGTCGATGAGCTCGAGAAGTTCGTCTTCAACCCGCACGGCAAGACGCCGGGTCGCGGCGACTTCAACATGGTCAACGGCCAGGCCAGCGCGGTCCTCGGTTGCATGCAGTGCCACGGTAGCAAGGTGGCGCTGGAAGCAACGGACGGCGGTCGCCTGACGATGGACGATCTGCAGCCTGATCAATCGGGCAAGGCGACCAACCTCGCCGCGATTGCGCGCATCAAGAAGGACCAGAACGGCAAGCCGGTGCTGCACACAGGTACCTGGCCCAACACCGGTATCGGTCGCATCAACCTCGATGGTTCGCGCGGCAGCTGCTCGGCGTGCCACAGCCGTCACGACTTCTCGCCGCGTCGCGCTCGCCAGCCGGAGAACTGCGGCAAGTGCCACCTCGGCCCGGATCACCCGCAAAAGGAGATCTACGAAGAGTCGAAGCACGGCGTCGCCTACCGCGACATGAAGGACAAGATGAACCTCGACGCGACCCACTGGGTGCTCGGCGAGGATTACACGGCTGCGCCGACGTGCGCGACGTGCCACATGTCGGGTCACAGCAAGAACGGCGGCCGCATCACGCACGATGTCGGCGAGCGGATCTCGTGGACCAACCGTCCGCCGATCAGCATGCCGCTCGATACGGATGCCGATCACAAGGTCATCAAGGAGACGGATCCGACCAAGCGCCAGGCGCTGATCGCGGACTCGTGGCAAGACAAGCGTGCTCGCATGCAGCAGGTCTGCGCCAACTGTCACACCAGTGACTACGTCAATGGCTTCTACCGCCAGTACGACGATCTGATTCAGCTCTACAACGAGAAGTTCGCCAAGCCGGGCACCAAGATCATGGCCGCCCTCAAGGAGAACAAGCTGCTCACGAAGCGGCCGTTCGACGAGAAGATCGAGTGGACCTGGTTCTATCTCTGGCACCACGAGGGCCGTCGCGCCCGCCACGGTGCTGCGATGATGGCGCCCGACTACACGCACTGGCACGGCATGTATGAAGTTGCCGAACGCTTCTACATGGAGCTGATTCCGGAAGCGCGTGAACTGACGCATGCGGCGCGAGCCAAGGGCAACGCCGCCGCCGGCGAAGCAGTGGATGCAGTGATCGACGCCGTGCTCGCCCGACCGGAGCACAAGGGCAACCTCGTCGAGCACCGCGACCACTAGACGACCGTCCTCGCGTCCAGCAGTGGGCGCGAGGTCGCACAACAACCACACATTGGGCCGCCGCAAGCAAGGGCGGCCGACAGATTGAGCAAGGTAGAGCGATGACGAATCAACAACCCAGTCGACGCGGCTTCCTACAGGCGCTTGCCGGAGCGCCGGCGGTTGCCGCATTCAGCCCGAAGGACTGCATGGCCGCTGCGAAGCTGGATATGCAGCCCGAGGATCCCAACGGATTGACGTGGGACAAGGCACCTTGTCGCTACTGCGGCACCGGTTGCGGTGTCGAGGTCGGCGTCAAGGACGGCAAGGTCCAGGCCGTTCGCGGCGATGAGCGCAGCCCGGTCAACAAGGGCCTGCTGTGCGTCAAGGGCTACCACTTGCCGTCGATGCTCTACGGCAAGGACCGACTGAAGTACCCGATGCTTCGCAAGAACGGTAAGCTCGAGCGCATCTCTTGGGATGAGGCGCTCGATCTGATCGCCGAGAAGTTTGGCACGGCTCTCAAGGACAAGGGACCCAACGGGGTTGCTGTCTACGGCAGTGGCCAGTGGACGGTGTTCGACGGCTACGCGGCCCTCAAGTGGGTCAAGGGTGGCATGAAGTCGAACAACATCGACCCCAACGCGCGCCTCTGCATGGCGAGTGCCGTGATGGGCTTCGTCACGACGTTCCAGAGTGACGAGCCGATGGGTTGCTACGAAGACCTCGACGTCGCGGAGGACATCTTCCTCTGGGGCAACAACATGGCGGAGATGCATCCGGTGTTGTTCAGCCGCGTGCTCGAGAACAAGCGCAAGAACCCGGACGTACGCATCATCGACATCGCGACGCGGCGCACGCCGACCAGCGACTATGCCGACGTCTACATCGAGTTCCGTCCTGGCTCGGACCTCGCGCTCGCCAACGGCATCCTGCACTTGATGGTCAAGAACGGCCAGGTCAACAAGTCGTTCATCGAAGAGAACTGCGTCTTCAAGCGCGGCATCGAGGACGTCAACGAGATCGGCTACGGCTGCTTCGGTGAGCAAGCCAACAAGTACGGCTTCAAGGACAAGGCGAAGGACTCGAACTACGACGAGTTCGTCAAGTTCCTCGCGGACTACACGCCGGAGAAGGTCGCGGAGATCAGCGGCGTCTCGAAGTCGCAGATCGAACTGCTCGCCAGCATGTATGGCGATCGCGATCGTTCGACGCTGAGCCTGTGGTGCATGGGTGTCAACCAACACACCCGCGGCACGTGGATGAACAACCTGCTCAACGACCTGCACCTCGTGACGGGCAAGATCAGCCGTCCGGGCAACAACCCGTTCAGCTTGACGGGGCAGCCGTCGGCGTGTGGCACGGCGCGCGAAGTTGGCACGTTGTCGAACCGTCTCCCGGCCGACATGGTCGTGATGAAAAAGGCGCATCGCGACAAGGCCGAGAAGATCTGGAAGCTGCCCGAGGGCACGATCAACCCCAAGCCGGGGCTGCACGCGGTCGACATGTTCCGTTCGTTCACGCGTGGCGATACCACTGCGATGTGGGTGCAAGTCACCAACCCGTGGGTCACGATCCCGAACCTCAACCGCATCAAGCGCGAACCGAACGACGGCAAGTTCCTCGTTGTCAGCGACATCTACCCGACGCCGACGACCGACGTCGCCGACCTCGTGTTGCCGTCGGCAGCGTGGGTCGAACGCGAAGGTGTGTTCGGCAACAGTGAACGTCGCACGCAACAGTGGCACAAGATGGTTGAGCCGCCGGGCGAAGCGACCGAAGACGCGTGGCAGATCATCGAAGTCGCCAAGCGCATGGGCATGGGCAATCTGTTCCCATGGGCGTCGGACAACTGGCACGAGCCGATGTATGAGGAATACCGCGAGTTCACGCTCGGGGTCGCCAAGGACGTCGCCAGCTACAAGCAACTGCAGGAGACCCCTGGACTGCTGTGGCCGGTCGTCGACGGCAAAGAAACGCGCTACCGCTACGCGGCGGGTTACGACCCGTACGTGAAGAAGGACAAGGGCGTGCACTTCTACAAGGGCAAGGGCTACGGCGAACGCGCGGCAATCTGGCTGCGGCCGTATCACCCGCCGGCAGAGGAGCCGAGTGCCGAGTACCCGTTCTGGCTGTGCACGGGCCGCGTGCTCGAGCACTGGCACACGGGTTCGATGACGCGGCGCGTCAAGCAACTGCACCAGGCAGTGCCACACGGCTACGTCGAGATCAACCGCGCCGACGCGACCACGATGGGGGTCAAGACGGGCGACAAGGTTCGACTGGTGACCAGACGCGGCAAGCTCGAGTTGCCGGTCAAGGTCGATGGTCGCGGCAAGACGCCGGCTGGATCGGTGTTCGTGCCGTTCTTTGACGAGCACTTGCTCATCAACCAATTGACGTTGGACGCCATGGACAACATCAGCAAGGAGCCGGACTACAAGAAGTGTGCAGTCCGTGTCGAACGCGTATGAACGTGAAGACCTGGGGCCTTCTGTTTGCCGTGCTGTTGCCCGCCGCCTGCAGTGATGAGGCGAACGGCAAGACCGCCGTGCCTGGGCAACCAGGCGCGACGAAGACAGTCGCCGTGAACCGGGCATTGCGGCGCGCCTACGACGGCGCGCCACCCGTGATCCCGCACCAAGACTTCGCCGCCGCGTGTGTGTCGTGCCACTTGACCGGCATGGCTGTGCCGGACATCGGCTACGCGCCGACGGTGCCGCACGCCAACGTCGAGTTCGGTGGGGCGATGGCGCGGTGTCGTCAGTGTCACGTCTACTCGGAGACCGACGAGGTGTTCAAGGAGAGTGAGTACGTCGGCTTTGCGCAGGACCTGCGCAAGGGTGACCGCTTGCACGAGTTTGCACCGCCGCGCATTCCGCACCAGTTGTTGCTGCGTGAGAACTGTCTCGCGTGTCACGACGGGCCGGCGGCGCGGGAAGAGATTCGTTGCTCGCACCCGGAGCGGACGCGGTGTTTGCAGTGTCACGTGCCGACGAATCACGGCACGGTGTTCGTTCGCTAGACTCGCGCGGCCACTGCGCCGCGCGCTACCAGCTACAGCCCAACCGTTCCCTCGACACTCGACGACGTCAGCAACGCGGCGCTGTTCGTCAACGTCAAGCACACCGACTGAGCCGCCAGCTGCAAGCCGCTGAACGCTGTGTTGTTGGGGATGGCTGCCGACGCGGTCCCTGTGCCAGCACTGTTGCTCGCGGTGGCTTCGCCAAAGATGGTCGCCAGGTTGATGTCACATCCGGGTGCGTTGAGGCCGATCAGCGACAACGGCAAGGGAGGTCCGCGGTCGCCGAAGAACGTCAGCACGAACGGCGATACTGCGTCGATGTTCGTCGTGGTGATGTCCCATTGATTGCCCAACCGTGGCGCATTGCTCGTCGTCGTGAGCGGTAGTGCGTCGGCAACTTGCGTGGCAAACGGCGTCGCCGTCGAGATGTCGGTGCTGCCCGGGTCCGTGCTCAGGCCAGGTGGCGAGAAGCCGACGAGCCATCCTTCGGGGTTGTTGAAGCCGACGGAGCCGAATCGAATGACCCAGTTACCGGAGGTCGTGTTGTAGTCGATCTGGATGAAGTGGGGATCGGTGGTGCTCCATCCGAACACGCCATCGTACGTCGTCCGGGTGGCACCGGTTGTCATGTCCTCTTCGTAGCTGACCATCCCCGAAGTGTCGGGCTGAAGATCGGTCCACGTGTAGACCGCTTCGGATGGGTTGGCGAGCATGGTCGAGGCCAGCGGATGGAAGCCGTTGCTGTTGCCACCGCCTCGGGCGACCCAGCCGTTGGAGCCGACAACCATGCCGAGCGTGCCGGTCGGAACCTGATTGTCATCACCCAGCGTCAGTGCGACCGGGTTTCCGATGCTGCCAACGGGAAGGATGCCGCTTCCGGGGTTCGCTTGGATGCTGTAGCCCGATCCAGTGTTGGTGCCCGTGATGTCGAAGTTGCTCAGGTCGAAGTTGAGCGTGTCGACCAGTTCGTAGAACGAGGCGAACTCCTGATTGCAGCCGCGGCCGTATGACTCGACCGTTGCGTGCGGGATGCAGGAGCCCGGCGCCGGACCTACGTTGTAGTAGATGTTCGTGTTGATGATGCGCGGGTTGAACGGTGCGCCGTTGAAATGCGAGTTGTTGGTGGCGCCGGCAGTCAGCGTCAGTTCGGCAGTCGAGTATGTCAGTGGGACGGGAAGGTGGCCTGCCGTGCGAATGAGGCCGGTGGTCGGGCCTTGTGCAATGGCGACGCCGTACTGGCCCGGTGGCAGATAGAACCCCGCCCCAAAGCAGACCTGTGTCGGTTGGCCAAACCCAGCGCCATTCGTGAACGAACCGCTGCCTCGAGACGTCCATGCGCTGGCGTTGGCTTCGCTGCCGACCCAGGTAGTCGGCACCGTCCAGAATGTGATGCCGCCAGCCAAGGCCAGTGTATTGATGTCCATCGCGTCAATCTGGACCCCGGCCGGATCCGTCACGTCGAGGTCGAAGAATGTCATCCCGCCGGCAGCATTGCTGACTGTGCCGTTGAAGAGAGTCGTCAGCGGACTCTGTGCGGTGATCGAGATCGTTGCGAGGAGGGTGCAGAGGAGTCCCGGGAAGTGGCTTGATGGCATGGCGCTTCTCTCTTGCGAGTCTTCCACCTGGGGGGGGCATGTATCGGCTGTGATTCCGGTGACCCTGAGCCCCAGTGTAGCGATGGTACTACAAGTCCAGGTCCCCGTGGGGTCACGTTCCTAACGCACCGTCTGCCAGAGCACCTGGACGATCTTCCAACCGTCGTCGCCTTTGACGAGGTGCATGTAATCGACTCCCCAGAACGCGGTCAGCTTGCCGCTGGCCGTCTTGTCGCGCACCTCGAACACCTCGACTTCGTGCTGCGGGTTCTCGGGCACATACCCCTTCTCGAGAAACTCCGTCGCGATCTCGACGAGTCGCTCATACGTCATCGGGATGCGGCGATACTCGCCGGTCTCGCGTGACTTGCTGAAGCCGAACTTCTGCAAGTCGGCGTGCACCGAGCGTTCGATCAACTCAGGCTTGCCGAGTTCGATCGCTTCGACGTAGTCGAGTAGCGCGCGTTCGACGGCTAGCCGATCGTTGACTTCGCCAACTGTCGCGCACGAGGTGAGCGACAGCGTGGCGAGCAGTACGGCGCAGATCTTGGTGGGGGCACTCGTCATGGTGCCCACCGTAGCCTATTCGCTCAGGACCTTGTCGATCGCGGCTTTGACGACGTCCTTCTTCTGCAGGTGCCCCGACTCGGACCACAGCACGCTGCCCTTGTCGTCGGTGATCACCATGCCGTGCTTCTCAAAGCCATACTTGGCGATGAGTGTCATGTTGGCGTCGGTGTTGGCGTCTTCGACGGCAAACTTCATCTTGCCTTCGTAGTCCTTGGCGAACCCATTCACGATGGGAACGACTTTGGAGCAGAGCATTCAACCTTCGAGGTTGAAGTAGGTAAGCGTGAGATCACGCTTGGCCTGGCCGCACGATGCCAGCAACAAGAGCGTGCTGGCCGCGGCGAGTAGGGTCTTGATCATGCGCAACAGGGTAGCGACCGGCTGCCGGAGTGCTCTGCGACTTCGTCGCATCCGTGTATTCCCCACGTCTCGCTGTCGGGCGGTATGTTGCTGCGAGCCGAACCGAAGCCCGGTTGTCGGCGTTGGCTGTCTGCATGCGTGCGTGGATGATCTTGCTCGGGGCGGTGATGCTGGCCCTTGGAATGACCCTTTGGCTAGGGGGCGATGGCGTTACGCCGACGCCGGAGCCTGCAGCTGTGGGTGGTGGGGAAGAACGGCCGCACTCGGCTGCCTCGGAAGGATCGAGTGCTGCCGGCAACATTCGTGCAGAAGCCCCGAGCCAGCCAATGTTGCGGGGCCGCTTGCTGCAGGACGAGCAGCCGCTCGGTGAGATTGCCGTTCTCGTATGCCGCGGATCCTCGTGGCAGCCGAAGATTGAGCACCGCGTGGTCACGGCAGCAGACGGCACGTTTGCCTTGCCGCAGCAGTCATCGTCGTTCTGGTTGACGGCGCAGGGCGACGCCGTGCCGCACAACTGGAAGACTGGCACGTTGCGTGCGTGGTCGGAGCAGCACGACTTCGATGTGCCTGTGCCTGGTTCGATTGCCGGAGTGGTTCACGATCGTGCCGGCGTGCCGATCGCTGGCGCCAGGGTCGAACGGGTGAGTGGTTCGTATCGACGCGTCGCGATTGGTGATGACGCGGCCATGGTTGCCATCAGCGATGCGAGCGGTCGCTTCCGCTTCGAGCGTGTCGGCCAAGATGATGGCCGTCTGTCTTGCCGGGCGGATGGTTATGCGGCCATGCCAAGTCACATGGTCGAGATCGGTGTCGGTGAAGACGTCACGACCGAGATCGTGCTCAACGGCGGTCGCACGTTGCGTGGGTTGGTCATGGATCATCAAGGTCGCGCGCTTGCCGGTGCTCAGGTTGTGACCGGGGATGGCCAGAAGGCGACGACGGACGCGGTGGGGCAGTTCGCGGTTGCGCAGTTCCGCGCTGGGGCGTCGGTCAGAATCACGGCCGAAGGACACCTCGAACACAAGGAGGGTTTCTACTACGGCAGCGACCGCATGAACGTTCGCTTGGAGCGTGCCGTGACCTTGCGCGGCAAGGTGATCGGTTCGCTTGGCAAGCCGGGCATGGTCTATGTCGGGTACGCGGCAAACGAGCGCCCGGACGCGAGCAAGCGCATGTCGCACCATGCGATCTACGAGTGGTTGGACATCGTGCGCGACGGCACGTTCGAGCTGCGCGGGTTGGCGATGTCGGACTTCGAAGTCACGGTGCGCATTCCGGGTGTTGGTGCGGTCGGCCCCGTTCGCGTCGAGATGCGCGACGATCGTGAAGTCGAGTTCGCCATCAAGCCGCAGCACGAACTGATCGTGTCGGTGTTGGATGCCGACGGGCAACCGGTGCCGGGCGCGAAGTTGATTCGCGACGATGGGATCCTCGAATACGACTCGCTCTATCGCTGCGAGCAGTGGGCATTGCAGCATCGCATTCGCAGTAGCCGTAAGAAGCTGCCGCCGCTCGATGCCGATCAAGGTGAGCTGGCGCTCGGCGTGCCGCCGGGGGAGTCGGTGGCGTTCCTCGTGACGGCGCCGGGCTTCCTCGATGTGGCGCACGCGTTGTTCAAAGGCGTTGTCGGAGAGCGCCATGCCGTCGTCATGGATCGGGCCGGTAGCTTGCGCGGTGTCGTGCGCGGTGGTTCGCGCGAGGATTATCGCACGGCAATCCACGTGGTGCCGATGGAGGCGCCGCGAGAACGGAAGCCTGTGCCTGAGAATCCCGGTGCTGTGCCGCAGTTGTGGATGAAGGATATTCGGCCTCGGGTTGCTGCTGACGGCACGTTTGCCATCAAGAAGATCCGGCCGGGTTCGTATCTGGCGTACGTGTCGCGCAGCAACACGGCGAATACGGGCAAGGACTCGGCCGGTGTGCCGTTGATCGATGATGGTGACGATGGTCGCAACGAGCAGCAGGTCGTCGTTGTCGCTGGCGAAGAGGCTGTGGTCGAGTTCGACGAGCCGCCGCTCGGTCTCTTGCGCGGGCGTGTGTTGGTGCGCGGTGTGCCGGTCGCGAAGGCGACGATTGTGGCGACGCGGCCGCAAGCGAAGAAGCCGAGTGCCAAGGAACAGGCTCAGTGGGTCGACATGTGGGCCGGTACGGATTGGGATGGTGACTTCGGGTTGGACTACAAGCCGGGTTGCGTGACGCGAGACGATGGTGCGTTTGTGTTCGCCTATCGCGATGCCGGGCCCGTCGAGGTCCGCGTGCGTCACCAAGACGGCAGTGCAATATCTGCCCCGTTCGTCATCAACCTGCCGCCGCCAGGTGACGACGTCGTGCGTGACATCGAGATCCCGTGCGGAGAGATCCGTGGTCGCTATCCAGCCGAATTGTTAAGCGAGGCGCAGCGCAAGACCGCGACGGTGACGCTCTATCCGATGCATCGCACGCTGCACGATCCGTTCTACAGCACCGACTACGTGTCCTCGTTGTCGTCCGACTGTGCGACGATCAAAGGTCTGCCCGACGGCCGCTTCGCGTTTTCGTTCTTGCGGCCCGGACCGTGGCTCGTGCGACTGCATCACTCGACCAAGAAAGGGAACGTGCTCGCATGGCAGAAGGTGCTCGATGTGCGCGGTGATGTCGTCGACGTCGGTGAGTTGCCGTTGGCGCAGCCGGTGACGGCGACCATGAAGTGGCAGTGGGCGGGCAAGCGTCCAGGCAAGGTGCGCGGCTTCTGGTTGCGGTCCGCGCGTGAGGGCGGTGATCCGATCTGGGCGGCGACGTTGCGGGCGAGCAAGGGCGGTGCCAAGGCACTGGTCTTGCCCGGTAGCTACCTGGCCGTGCCGTTCGGCTACTTCGACTCTGACGACCAGTATCCCGACGACCTCTTCATGTTCCGCGCCAGCGGCGACCCGATCGGCAAACCCGCCCCAATCGAGATTCGCTCCGACGGCAGCGTTGTCCCCAAGATGGTCGAGTTCTCCCCATTGCAGGTGCCTCCGAAGGAGAACGAACACAAGTGATCCACGATTGCTGGCGGGCTCATGCTTCAACAAGCAACGCGCCGCTGTTATGGTCGGGCCGAACGTCTGTTGAGGAACGGTCAAATGGTCAATTGGTCCCCTATTCCGTCATCGCGCTGCTTGGTCGGTAGCGCCGTGACTCTCGGTCTTCTTGTGCTGGCAGGTTGCCAGACGATCAACCCGGTGCAGGTCGACGGCAGCTTCGTCGCCACGCCCGAGTTTGCTACGAACTGTCCGACGGTGGTCGCCGTCCTGCCCGTCGAAGACGGAACGGTTGGCGCCGCGACGGGCACGAGCTCGGTTGCCCGGCATCTGACGTTCCTGCGTCAGGAGATCAACCGGCAGCTGATCGATCGGCGCTTCTCGTCGACCCGTGAAAACTGGGTCGACGCGTCGTTCATGGGCGATGGTGGGGCGACCGAGTCGATCCTGACGCCGGCCCGCCTGACCGCCCTCGCCAAGGCGAGCCGCGACGATGGCGTGTTTGCCGTGCGCATCGAGAAGTGGGACGAGTCGTCGCTGATGGCGGATCGCTTCGTCTACTTCGAAATCGGTGCCGCACTGGTCGACAGCGACGGCACCCAGCTCTGGAGCGGATCCCTCAAGGGTCGCGTAAAGGCTGGTGGCGTAGGGGCTTCGCCGCTTGGTCGGGATGCTTCGGCGCGCAGTTGCGCCGAGCTGGCCGTGCGCGAACTGCTGCTGCGCCTGCCCGATCGCGTCATTCAATAGGCGACGAAGCCGGTCCAGTTTGGCTTGCCCGCGGCCGATAGCCCGCGTGGCATGGCGGTTTGCGCCCACTGCGCCTCCGGTTTTACCGGATGCCGCCGGGGAGTTCCTTCCCCAACTCTTTGCCGGAATCGCCCGCCGCGCTTGCGGTCGGGGTAGGGCCGTCGCTATCCTGCTGGCCCAAATGGACCACAATGGTCCGTTGCTTTTGCCCTGCCGGGTCTGCTGGCCGGGCCGACCGCGCATCTGGAATCCCTGTTCTGGAGCGCTGGTTTTGACTAACTACTAGGAACCAGGGATGACTATCCAACGCGACATCAAGAAGAAGATCATCACCGAAAGCCGCCGCCACGATACCGATAGCGGCTCGCCTGAAGTGCAGATCACCGTGCTGACCGCTCAGATCAAAGAACTGACGACGCACATGCAGCGCCACCCGAAGGACTTCCACAGCCGCCACGGCTTGCTGCAGAAGGTCAACCGGCGCAACAAGCTCAGCACCTACCTTCGTCGCACGGACCCCAAGAAGCACGCGGAGATCACCGCCAAGCTCGGCCTGCGTCGCTAAGAAACCTGCGTCGCTAAGCCAGCCGACCTTGCGGGAGCCGCCGATACCCAGGAGCACCTCCCCCCAACACAACAGAGACGCACACGGCACCAAGCTGCGTGCGTCTGCGACGCGAACCGAAGAGTTCGTGTGTCACCGACTACGTATGGCCGGTGGCGTTCGCATCCATCGAGCTGCCAACACATCGCGCAGCTCGCCATGCGCTAGCGACCGGACATTCCGTCGCGGCGCCCCGACGGCGATTGGAGCAACGTAGCTCCGTTCGTCACGCGCGCAGACCTAGACGGCCACGAGGGCCGACCGGAAGCGAGTTCCCCAAGTAGGGGCAGTCCGGTGCAGGTCCGCGCAGTTTGACTTTGCAAGAAGAGAACCAACTCTATGGCAACCAAGAAGAGCGCCGATGGCGCGAGTGCCCCGAAGAAGGCGGCAAAGAAGGCGACCGCCAAGAAGGCGGCAAAGAAGGCTCCGGCCAAGAAGACGGCCAAGAAGGCCGCCAAGAAGACGACGAAGAAGGGTGGCACCGGCGCTGTTGACAGCAAGGGCCCGTTCATCGTCGAGCGTGAGATCGGCGGTCGCACGCTGACCCTCGAAACCGGTCGGATGGCGAAGCTGTCCGACGGCGCCGTGCTGGCGCGCTACGGCGACACGGTGGTGTTCGCCGCAGCCAACAGCACGACGGCCCCCGACTTCATGGACTTCTTCCCCCTGACGGTCGACTACCGCGAGAAGACGTCCGCCATGGGTGTGATCCCGGGCGGCTTCTTCAAGCGCGAAGGTCGTCCTTCGACGAAGGAGATCCTGACCTGCCGCATCATCGACCGTTCGATCCGGCCGATGTTCCCCGACGGCTTCCGTCGCGATGTGCAGGTGCTGTCGCAGGTCATCGCTTCCGACCGCGAGAACGACGGTGACGTCATCGCCGCGATCGCGAGCTTTGCCGCGCTGGCCGTCAGCTCGTTGCCGCATGGCCGCACGCTCGGTTGCGTGCGCATGGGCTACGTCAACGACGAGATCGTCATCAACCCTGAGTGGACCACGCTGCAAAGCGATGAGAACAAGCTCAACCTGACGGTGTCCGGTCACTCGGACGCGGTCGTGATGGTCGAAGCCGGTGCCAAGGAAGTGAAGGAGAGCATCGTGCTCGAAGCACTCGCCAAGGCGCACGAGGTCATCAAGGTCATCGTCGAGATGATCGACGAGCTCGTCGGCATGGCCGGCAAGCCGGAGATGGAATACGACGTTCCGGTTGTCGACAAGAAGCTCATCGCCAAGATCGAGAAGGCGTGTGGCAAGGACCTGCGCAAGGCGCCGACGACGCTCGGCCCGAAGGCCGTTCGCGGCGCCGCCATCAAGGCCGCCAAGAAGGAAGCCTCGGCACAGTTCTCTGCTCCGGACAGCATGGATGCTGCCGAAGCGAAGGCCTACAACAAGCAGATCGGTGAGATCATCGGCAACATCGTCAAGCAAGGCGAGCGCGAGTCGATCCTCAAGAACACCCGCGCCGATGGCCGCGCCTCGGACACGATTCGTCCGATCACGATCGAAGTCGGCGTTCTGCCACGCGTGCACGGCTCGGTGCTGTTCACCCGCGGTGAGACGCAGGCGCTCGGTGTTGTCACCCTCGGCAGTACCGATGACCAGCAGATCATCGATGGCCTGATGCCGGAGCCGCGCAAGCGCTTCCTGCTGCACTACGCCTTCCCGCCGTTCTCGGTTGGTGAGACCAAGCGCATGCTCGCGCCGGGTCGCCGTGAGATTGGTCACGGCGCGTTGGCCGAGCGTGGCCTCGAGTCGCTGCTGCCGGCGCCCGAAGACTTCCCCTACACGATCCGGGTCAACTCCGAGATCATGGAGTCGAACGGCTCGTCGTCGATGGCGACCGCATGTGCGGGCACGCTGGCGATGATGGATGCTGGCGTCCCGATCAAGCAGCCGGTTGCTGGCATCGCGATGGGTCTTGTCATGGAAGGCAAGAACTACTCCATCCTGTCGGACATCCTCGGTAGCGAAGACGCCTGCGGCGACATGGACTTCAAGGTCGTCGGCACCGGTCGTGGCATCACGGCCCTGCAGATGGACATCAAGTGCGAAGGCCTGACGCGCGAGATTCTCGCCGAAGCCCTCGACCAGGCCAAGGAAGGCCGCTTGCACATCCTGCGTGAAATGCTGAAGGCCCTGCGCGCCCCGCGCAAGAAGCTCAGCCCGAACGCGCCGCGTCTCGAGTCCGTGCAAGTTCCGCCGGACAAGATCGGCCTCATCATCGGCCCCGGTGGCAAGAACATCCGGTCGATGCAGGAAGAGTACGAGTGCAAGATCTCGATCGAAGATGGCGGCATGTGCACCATCACCGGCACCATCGGCGAGAAGGTTGACGCAGCCGTCAACCACGTTCGCATGATGACTGCCGAGATCGAGTTGGGCACGACCTACGAAGGCACGGTTACGGCGATCAAGGAGTTCGGCGCATTCGTCGAGATCCTGCCGGGACAAGAAGGCCTCGTGCACGTCTCCGAGCTCTCCAACGAGTTCATCCGCGCCGTCACCGACGTCGTCCGCATTGGCGACAAGGTGCAGGTCAAGGTCATCGCGATCGATGACTTCGGCAAGGTCAAGCTGAGCCGCAAGGCGCTGCTCGATCCGGCTGAGGGTGGCGAAGAAGGTGGCGGTGGTGACGGTGGCGACGCGCCGGCGCGCGAAGAGCGCCCGCGCCGCGAATCGCGCGGCCGCGATGATGATCGTGGTGGCCGTGGCGATCGCCCTGAGCGTTCGGAGCGCCCGCGTCGCGGTCGCGAAGATCGCGAAGAGCGTCGCCCGAGCGGTGAGTGGAGCGAAGGTCGCGAAGAGCGCGCTCCGCGTGGTCGCGGTCCGCGTGATGACGACGATTCGCGTCGTTCGCGTCCGCGCCGTGACGAAGGTGAGGATGCCCCGCGCCAGGAGCGTGAGGAGCGGCCGCGCCGCCGTCCGCGTCGCGACGAGGATGATGAGCGTCCGTCGCGCCCGCGTCGTGACGACGAACGTGGCTCACGCTCGCGACCTGACGACGAAGGTCGTCCGGCTCGCCCGAGCCGTGCCCGTAGCGATGAAGATCGCCCGGCTCGTCCGCGTCGTGACGATGAGGATCGCCCGTCGCGTCCGCGCCGTGACCGCGACGATGAGGATCGCCCGTCGCGTCCGCGCCGTGACCGCGACGATGAAGATCGTCCGGCCCGCACGCGTTCGCGCCGCGACCGTGACGACGAGCGTGGCTCACGCTCGCGATCTGACGACGAAGAGCGCCCGTCGCGTCCGCGTCGGGATCGTGACGACGAACGTGGTGCACGTTCGCGACCTGACGACGAAGATCGTCCGGCTCGCCCTCGCCGCGCGCGCAGCGACGAGGACCGTCCGTCGCGTCCGCGTCGTGACCGTGACGACGAAGATCGTCCGTCGCGTCCGCGCCGGGACCGTGACGACGAACGTGGTGCACGTTCGCGACCTGATGACGAGGATCGTCCGGCCCGCTCGCGTGCCCGTGACGATGACGACCGCCCGAGTCGTCCGCGCCGCTCGCGTAGCGACGAGGACCGCCCGGCCCGCGGCCGCAACGATGAGGACCGTCCGCGCCGCGGCCGTTCCTCGTCGATGCCGATGGCCGAGTTCGACGACAGTGGCTCTGATGCTCCGACTGCTGAACTCGAGTCGATTGACAGCGTGATCGGTGAGCGCGACGAGGGTTCGCGCCCGCGCCGCGGCAGCCGCCGCCCGCGTCGCCGCGACTAAGGTCGCGTCACGGGGCTGGCGCATTCGCGCCGCCCCGTATTCCGCTCGCTCGTAAAGGGCGAGCGGTATGCGCCACTCCGGTGAGCGCCCGGTGCGATTGCGCCGGTCAGGCGGTTTCGCCAGCGCGAGTGCGGCACTAGCATGCCTCGCGTGATCGCCCGCCTGTTCGCCACCATTTTGGCCGCCACGCTTTTCGCCGTGGCCAGTTTTGCGCAGACCGCCAGTTCGGTGACCGAATTGGCCATCAGCCCCTTTTCGCCAACGGTCGACGGTGACCTGGCCGAATGGAAGTCACGTGAGAAGCTGGCATTCGGTCGTGACCAGGTGTTCCTGGGAGCCAGTATCTGGACGGGCAACAAGGATGCGTCCGCGACCTTTTTGGTCAGCTACGACAACAACCGCCTCTACCTGGCCGGAACGGTACGCGATGACGAAACGGTCGGCGATGACGTGGTCACGCCGGATCAGACCGACTGCCTGGAGCTCCATCTGGGGCCGGACGTACTCGATGCGTCGACTCGCGCCGAGCGCAGCGTGCTCCGGCTCTACCCGCTCGTCGCGCATCGGCCGTGGGTCTGGGGTGGTGGTCGCGGGGACGTCGCCGAGGATCCGCTGCAGCCGATCACCCAGTTGGCCGGCATCCAGGTGATCGGCAAGCGGCTGAACAAGACGAGCTACCAGTTCGAAGCTGCGATCCCGTTCCATCACTTCCCGGCGCTGCGGCCCGGAACCCAGTCGCTGGGCTTCGATCTGGTGCTGCGCGACTACGACCAGGGCAGTGGCGGCAACGCGACCGCGATGTCTTGGAGCCGCACGGATCCGTTCGATGGGCCGCGGGCCGGCGTGTTGGCGCTCGGGCCGCGTGGTTTGATGGCGCCGTCGGCCGCGAGCGCGCCCTTGTTGTCGGGCGACTTGTTCGTCGATTTGCCGTACCTGTTGGTGCCGCTGCTGGCACTCGCAGCGTTGGTGCTCTTGCTGCGTGGCTGGGCCCGCATTCGTGGGCGCGTGCGCTGGTTGCGCACGGCGCTGGTTGTCATTGGCGTGGCCGCGTTCCTGATCGGGCTGTGGTTGCCGACGCTGATGACGTCGCTGCGCGCCGATGAGCAGCGGGCGCAGTTGCAGGGCAACCTCGCCGAGCTGCAGGGCACGTTGGCGAAGTTGGAGCAGGGCTCGCTCGAGAGTTATCGCGGTGCGAGTCGTGACCGCGCCGTTGTCGATCTCGTCAGTGGTCGCGCGATCGCGCGTCAGCGCTACACCAAGTATCGCTCGTTGGTCGAGATTGCGCCGACCCAGTTCGGGCCGCCGGTGCGTTCGTTCGACGACCTGCCGGTGCGCTGCTACTGGTTGCCGCTGCCGTCCGAGCGTGCGGCGAGCTTCCAGTTCGATCCGCCGCTGCGCGGCCGCAAGCTCAACCTCGTGCTGGCGCGGCCGTTTGCGCCGTCGGTGGCGCCGACTGGTCTCGAAGGTCTCGCGAGTCTCGATCTCGAGTTGGACCTCGGGGACGACAAGCAGCAGCAGGAGATCCTGCTCGACATGCGCTTCCACGATGCGCAGTCGCTCGGTCGTGACTTCTGGGAAGCGTGCGTCGTGCCGGTTGAGATCGATAAGCTCGACAAGCAACTCAAGTCGTTGACGATCGGTTGCACCGGCAACCCGGACCTTCGCCTCGTCGGCATCTCGTTGGAGGGCGAAGAGCAGGGCAGCATCGAGCCGTTGTCGCTCGGCGAGCCGTCGCGTGATGGTGTGCTGACCGACTTGCGTGGCCCGTATCCGCAGGATGCTGGTATCGAGCTCGCTTCGAGTTCGACCACGAAGGTTGTCATTCCCGAGGGGCAGGAAACGCCCGAGCAGCTGTGGCTGTTCTATCGCGCGGTCTACCCGGGTCTACCGACGGTCAATCCAGGCGCGCCGGTTGCCGAGGTTCTGCTGCACTTCGCCGATGGGCGGCAGAAGCACTCGGTCGTGTTCGAGCATCAGGTGTCGATGTTCTACGAACTCGCGGTGCACAACACGCGCGACGATCCGCCCGAAGGTTCGCAGGCGTCGATTGCGCTGTCGTGGGTCGACGAGAGTCAGGAACGTCACGTCAACCTCGGCTATCCCGTGCGGGACTTGCCGACGGATACGACGCTGCAGGCGATCGAGTTCAAGAACCTCGCCGACTACCGCGTGCGGTTCCGTTCGGTGGTGTTCGTCAACGAACAGGCCGTGGCGCCGCAGGATCCGCCGGACTCGCCGCTCGTGCGCGAAGGTGACGATCGTCGCCTCGACGAAGAGATCGTGCGCGGGATGCAGGACGTCGTCATCTCGATATATCGAACCGGCGAACTCAGTGAGTCGACGCTGCCGGTTGGGGCGCGGCAAGACGTGCAGGCGTTGCCGCGGGCCGTTGGTTCGGCCGAGGTGACCGAGACGGAGTCGCTGCTGCCGGATGGTGGTCGTCGCTTGACGGTGTTCGCGCCGTTGCGCGGCGATGGTTGGGACGGTGCTGTGCTCGCCGTTTCGCAGACGGATGAGTTGTGGGCCGCCTCGGGGCAGTTCGCCAACCGCCTCGGTCTGCTGCTGTGCTTGTTGAGCATGCCGTTCTTGTTGGTGCTGCTCAGCGAGTTGCTGGCGGTCGTGACCAACCTGCGCTTCCGGTTGATGACGGTCATGTCGGTGGCGTCGCTTGCGCCGCTCGGTCTGTTGTCGCTGGTGCTCGTGCAGGTGCTCGAGAGTGGCCACGAATCGGAGGTTGAGGCGGGCACGCGCAGCACGGTGCAGAGCGCGATGCAGCAGCTCGAAGAAGAGAAGGATGGCGTGCGCGAGTCGGCGCAGCAGTGGCTGCGTGACCTTGCGACGTTGGCCAACGAGAAGCTTGCTGGCGAGACGCCACTGTCGATCAAGGATGTTGGCGACGAGCTGGAAGCGCTCTTGTCCGGGCAGCTGCCGCCAGAATGGCGTGGCGGCTTCCTGCGACTCGATTGGCAGCAGCCGGAGCCGTCGGCTGTGCCGCTCGTGTTTGTTGCCGGCGACCATCGCATGACCCAGGCCGAAGCGCCGGCGCGTTTGGATCCCGGCCTGTTCATGCAGTGGGGGCAGTTGATGCTCGGTGTGCGCGCCGAACAAGCAGTGCGCGGTGGCACGTTCGCGTTGACGGCTGGGCGACCGCTCGATGGCAGTCTGCTCGGTGCGCTCGCGCCCGGTCAGGACCTGTTGCTGACCGACGTCCGCGGCTATCCGTTGGCAGCCAGTGAAGGTCGCGGCAGTGCCGAGCGTCTGCTGCAGCAAGCATACGAGCCAAGTACGATGGCCGGCCGGGAAGCCGCGCTCGTGACTGGCGAAGAGTCGCGGCAGCCAGTGATCTTGCGCGAGTCGGCGCAGCAGGGTGGCTACGTCATCGGTGCGGATGTGCTGCGCGACTTGCAAGAGACGCCGCGCGGACTGTTGGTCGTCGCGACGCCCGACGAACGTGCGACGTTGGATCTTGCGATTGGTCGCATCCCGGTGCGCGCGTTCTTCCTGCTCGTCGCAGGCTCCCTGATTGTGCTGGCGGCGTTCTTGTCGTTTGTCGTCAGTGGGCGCATCAGTCGACCGATCGAACGGCTCGAGAAGGGCGCGTTGGCGTTGTCGCGCGGCGTGCTTGAGACGCGGGTGCCGGCTGATGAGGGTGGCCAGGTCGGTCAGTTGACGCGCGCGTTCAACCAGATGGCCGAAGACCTGCATAGTCGCATGCAGGACCTGCAGGCGCTCAATCGCACGATGGGCGATCTCGCTGCCGAGCACGATGAGGGCACGGCGATCGAAGTGTTGCGGCGCTTCTGTGCGCAGCACACCGGTGCCGATGCGGTCGTGACCACGATGCTCGATGATTCGGGCACGGCGTTGGTGCTGCATTCGGCGGGCGAAGCTGTTGGTGATCGCATCGATCTCAACGGCACGTCGATCGTGTCGTTGGCCGGGCCGTTCTGTTGCCGCGCGAAGCATGGCCGGTTGCCGTTGCCGTGGGGCGAGACGCTGCCGCAGTGCGGATCCTTGCTTGGCTTGCCCATCGTGTTTGCCGGTCAGACGCGCGGCGTTGTGTTGTTGGGCTTCGATCTCGACGAGCCGTCGATGGTCGACCTCGAACTACTGACGACAGTTGTCGCTCAGGCTGCCGGTGCGTGTGAACGTTCGCAGTTGCAGCGCCTCGCGGTGCAGGATCCAGTCACGGGCGCGTTTGCGCCGGACTACTTCCGTCGGCGCGTTGTCGATGAGGTCTCGCTGGCGCAGTACGGCTGCCATTCGTTCTCGCTGTTGGCCTTCCGCGTTTCGGAACGCAACCGGAGTGCGCGTCGCCTGCAGCAGTTCGTGCAGATCCTCAGTGCGCGTATTGCCGAGGGTGCGTTCGTCGGCCATGGCGGCAGTGGCAGGTTCTACGTCGCCGTGCCGGGCGCGGATCGACTCAAGGCGGAAGCCGTGCGCCAGGACGTGGTCGCTGCGTGGCGCGCCGAAGGCCGTCGCGGCGGCATTGAGGCCGGCGGCTTGTCGTTTGGCAGTGCCGTGTCGGTGTTCCCAGCCGAGGCGGCGTCGTCGGAGTTCCTGTTCGAGTCGGTGGAGCAGCAGCTCGATGCGGATCCCGTGCGCGAAGCGGTCGAGGCGGAGTCGGACGTCAGCTTGTTGCAGGCTGGCGTGACGGCAGTCAGCGCCGCGATGCGTCCCGTCTACAGCACGCTGCGACGCGTGGCGCCGACGGACTTGCCGATCCTGCTCGAGGGGGAGACGGGTGTCGGCAAGGAAGTGCTGACCAACCTCGTGCATCGTTGGAGTCGTCGCAACACCGGGCCGTTGGTCAAGGTGCACTGTGCGGCGCTGACCGAGACCTTGTTGGCGAGCGAGTTGTTCGGCCACGAGCGTGGTGCGTTTACTGGCGCAGATCGACGCAAGACAGGGCGCTTCGAGCAAGCGCACGGCGGCACGTTGTTCCTCGATGAGGTCGGTGAGATCCCGCACGATGTGCAGGTTGCCTTGCTGCGTGCGCTGCAGGAAGGCGAGATCGATCGCGTTGGTGGCACGACGGCGGTCAAGGTCGACGTCCGGGTGATCGCGGCGACCAACCGCGACATGAAGGAGATGGTGCGCGCCGGCAAGTTCCGCGAAGACCTCTACTACCGCCTGCAGGGCATGGTGGTCGTCGTGCCGCCGCTACGCGATCGGCGCGAGGAGTTGGCGTCGCTGGCGCGCCAGTTCGTGATCGACATCGTCGCGGCGGGGCACGCGCCGGCGCGTGAGTTGTCGACCGAGGCGATGGATGAGCTCTACCGGCAGGAGTGGCCGGGGAACATCCGCCAGCTCAGGACGACGGTGTTTCGGGCGCTGGTCCTGGCGCGCGGTTCGGTCGTTCGCCAGCACGATGTGCGGTCGGCCTTGGCTGGTGGGGCATCGCTGCCTGAGGGGGATGCGCCGGAGGAGGTCGTCGGGCTCGGCCTGGCGCCAGCTGCTGATGTTGTCTTGCCCCGGCCCGCGGAGGCGGAGGTCGCACCGCCTTCGGAGCAGGCCTACGTCATCCCAAGCGAGCCGCGGGACGAGAATCCCAATACTGGGAACGGTATGGGCGGGCAGAATCTCCCTGCGGCGCCGGCACCTGATCTGCCACCGTCAAAAAGCCCGGCCTTGTCGCCGCGCTTGGTTCAGCTGCTCAGCGAGGTTCGCAAGCACGAGCGCTACACGACCCAGGATCACATGACCAATGCCGGGGTCTCGCACCGGACCGCGCTGCGAGATCTGCAAGCTCTTGTGGGTCATGGTGTTGTTGAGCGGGTTGGCGCAAGACGCGGCGCCTATTATCGGCCATCCAAGCCGGTGGCCGATTCTTCGGCCAGCAATTCTGTCGGTGGCTAATTGATTCCCCAGGCCGCCAAGGTTGTGGCCAGATACTTTTTCGTGCCCGCTAGTCACTTTTGGTGCAACGTCTTGGGCTCATGGTCGTCCATATGACCGATTGCTTGGACCGCGGTTTGCATCAGCCCTGACCGCGGTTGGCCGATAAGCCCCCTGGTTGGGATTGGCGACACCGCTGGAGCCTGTCATGCGTTTGACCACGATTGTAAGTCTGTTCTTGTTCGCCGCCCTGAGTGCTTCTGCCGCTGCGCAGGTGACTCTCAAGAAGGGTGCGAAGGTCTACCACGGTAGCGCCGCCAACACGACGGCCCCAGCCACGGTCAAGGAGACCACGGTGCGGGCAGCCACTCCTGAGTGGAAGAAGATCGAGGATGAAGGCATCGACCCACAGTCCGCCCGCGGCAAGCAACTGATCACGAAGATGAACAAGCGGATCAGCCGCGCGATCAAGAGTGTCGCCGATACCGAGAGCCGTGACATGGTCACGCGCAAGAAGGACATGAAGGACGACCGGGGCCGCACCGTCGAGGACTTGACCGCGAAGGTCGTCGCCAAGATCAACGAGTAGCAGTCCTCCTCACGCCTCACCGCAGCGGCCAGCGGCCGCGCAATTTCACCAGCGCGCTTCTGAAGAAGCGAAAGTCATTCGCGCGAACGACGTACCTGGTTCACAATCTGGTCCCGTGCTTCCCCCCGAGCCCCTTCCAGCGTCGCGCGCCACAACGCGTCATGCGTCGGCCAGCACGCTGCTGGTTTCGTTGGCGTTCCTCTTGCCGACCCTCGCGATGGGATGCGTCAATGCGGCGCCACCCAAGCGGCTCGGCGATCTGCAGGTCAACGGTAGGGTTCTCGGTGGCAGCGCCCCGAGTGCTGGCCCGATGGCATGGCGCCTCGGCGATGCGCTGCCCGCGGACCCGCAGAAGTTGCTGGGGGCGCAGGATCCACAGAACCAGGATCCGGAGACCACTGAGCAGCGCGATGCGCGCTTGCGGTTGCGTTTCGGCAGCAACGTGTTGATCGCGCCCGATGGCAGCGTCACGAAGCAGTACTTCCTGGCGGGTGATCTGGCGCAGACGTTCTTGAAGCTGATCACGCCGATCACTCCCGAGAAGCCGCCGGCGTCTGGGCGGGCGCCGCTGCCGCCGCCAGTGCCTGGCACCAAGGTCGGCGGCGAGAACGCGAAGAGCATCCTTGGCCGGATGTTGCGCGGCTTCGGCGTCGAGGTGACTTACGTCCCCGACTTCGAGATCCTCAACGGCACGAAACTCGTGGATCCGCCGAACAAGCCTCTCAATGCCGTCACTGGTGCTCCGCCTAAGTTCACGGCCGATGCCCCGTCGGTCTCGTTGGCTTTGGTGACTGGACAACCGTCGGCGTTGTCGGCGTTCGAAGCCGCGTTGGATCTCTTCTACACGAGCATCCCGCAGATCGAGATCAGCGTGGTGGTCCTCGAGTATCAAGTTGCCGACGCATTGTCGTTCGGCGTCGCGACGCTCGATGAGAACACGCCGATCCTCGGCAACCTGACCAGCAGTCAGCTGGTTCGCTCGTACACGTCATCGTTCGCGGCGAGCCAGCCGATCGTGGGCACGTCGCCGGTGGCTGACATCGGTCGCTTCCTGCTCGGTGGCATCCACGACTCGTGGGAACTCAACGCCGTCATCGAGGCGCTCGAAGCCAACAACCTGGCGGACATCACGAGCTCGCCGAAGTTGGTCGTGCGCAACGGTGGCGTCGCGGCGATCTCAACGCTGACCGACGTGCCGTTCCCGAAGGCGAAGTTCACGCAGCTCGGGGCCGAAGTGGCGACGGACATCAGCTTCCGCCCGGTTGGTGTGCGCATGAACATCATCCCGGTGATCGCCGGGACCGACTCGGTCATCCTGCAGGTGTTTGCGGACGTGTCGGCGGTGACCGGCTTTGCCGATACCGAGCCGATCGTCACGCCAGTGACGAGCACGCGGACGGCGGTCACGACGGTCTACCTCAAGAACAACCACACGCTGGTCATCGGTGGCCTCAAGTCCAAGACGGTCTTCGAGAACGAAACCAAGGTCCCGATCCTCGGCGACATCCCGGTGCTCGGGTTCTTGTTCCGGTCGACGTCGACGGTGCACAACGAAACCACGGTCGAGTTCCACATCACGCCCCGCATCGTGACGGATCGCGGTTCGCCGCAGGTCAGCGAGGACGACTACTAGGTCCTGTTGGGGGCTGTTCGGGGGGAAGGATGCGCTATCATGGCCGTCCTACTCAGCTGATGTCCTGCCGCCAATCTCCCATGATGCGCCCAACTGTCGATACCACCGCCACTAACGAGCAGGAACGGGGTGTAGCGCTGGTCATGGCGCTGATCTTCTCGATCCTCCTCTACATCCTCGTGGCCGAACTGGTCGTCTCGAGCCGCATGGTCCGGGCCACCGGCGAGAACGACGCCCTGCTCGCGCGCATGCGCACGCAGATGCAGTACCAGCTGGTCGAGGCCGAGGACAAGCTGCTTGCGGACCTCGCCGGGGCGGCTGCTGCTGGCGCCGAAGGTGGCGAGATGGGACTGCCTGGTGCGGCCGCGGCGGCGGCGGAAGGCGGCCCGCTCGGGGAAGGTGGCGAAGGCGGCGAAGAAGAGGAAGAGGATCCGACGTCGAAGTGTGACTCGAGTCGCGATAGCTGGCACGAGCCGGTCGGCCATCCCGACAACGACCTGACGACCTACGTCTGGATCGAGGACGAGAACCGCAAGTTCAACATCCTGTCGCTGTGGAGCCCCGACGAGGAGTTCAAGCAGTTGTCGCGCGAACGGCTCATCCGGTTGATCGACGTTCTGCGTGAGGACACCGAGTACGACATCGCGTCGAGCGATGCCTCGATGATCGTCAACGAGATCGTCGAGTGGGGCACGCGCCCGAACACCGAGCAGATGCCGGTGCCGGAGTTGAAGAGCCTCGATGAGACCAACCGCGACTTCCACGTCCTGCTGCATCTCGATGAGCTGATGATGCTGCCGAGCGTGACGCGCGACATGTTCTTCGACAAGGTGATCGACAAGAAGTACCACCCGGGACTCGAGTCGGTGCTGACGATCTGGACTTCGGTCAAGCCCGACCCGGGCGACCCTGAGAAGATCGCGCGGCAGCGAGCGGCGCGCGGCGAGCCAGCGCCGGAGGCTCCGGCCGAGCCGCAGAACGAGAACCCGACCGGCGAGCCCACCATCGAGCACCCCGAAGGTCTCGGCATCAAGGTCAACGTCAACACCGCTTCGAAGCCCGTGCTGCGCGCGTTGTTCGATCCTGCCCGTGTGCCCGACCGCGTCATCGACGCCATCATCCGCTACCGCAACGAACTCGACGAAGAGGCGACCGAAGAGGCGCAGACCGAGAGTGACATCGAGTCGGCGGAGTTCGGCGACATGCAGCTCGGCAATCAGCCGCTCTACAACTTCTTCGAAGTGATCGAAGACCTGGAGTCGGTGGAGGAGTTCGAGCAGATCCCCGACGAAGAGGTCAAGAACGAGATCATGATGGCGCTGACGACCAAGTCAGACGTCTTCTCGATCCACATGGCGTCGTTGTTCAAGCGCAACGAAGCCGAAGACAAGCGCGTCTACCTCGTGCGCCGGGCCCGATCGGTCGTCATGCGTCTCGACGAAGGCGAAGAAGGCGTGTGCGTGCCGTTGATCCCGTTTGAAGAGCGCATTGGTCTGCGGGTGAAGCCGGTCGACATGCAGGAAGAGATGCTGCTCGACTTCACCGATCGCTACATGGACATGGACCAGTTCTCGCGCGAAGAGCGCGCCTGGAACCCGTTCTTGATCGACTTCTACATGCCGCAGGACGTGCGCGAAGAGTTCGTCGGCGACTACTAACGTCCCCCGCACGCGATGCGCAACGAGTAGATGCCCCGCCCGGCCGATCCCACCCTGCGAGAGCGCCTGTTGGCTGCGGCTACGGTGGAGTTCGCCGAAGGTGGCTACTCGGGCTCGACTCTTGATGGCATTGCCGCACGCGCCGGCGTCACGAAGGGCGGTCTCTACTTCCACTTCGCGGGCAAAGAAGAACTGTTCTTCGCGGTGCTCGACCATTGGCGCGAACATCGCCGCAAAGAACTGCAGATGCAGGGGGTGGGCGCCGAAGGAGCCGTCGCTGCGCTGCGCGAGTTCCTGTCCGGCTACCTGGCGTTTCATCTGCGCGAACCGGCGGCGACGCACCTGCTGCGAGTCCTGACCACCGAGTTGCGTGGTCGATTCACGGCTCGCTTGCGCGAAGACGACCGGCAGGAACAGCGCTGGTTCCGGGCGCGAGTTCGCGAACTGCTTGAGTTGGGCGCGCGCGACGGCACGCTGCGTGTCGAGGACCCTGCGTTGACGGCGTTCGTGCTGTGCGGTGCCGTGATCGGCATCCTGGCGCAATGGCACGGTGCCCCAGCCGACGTCGAGATGCACTGCGACGAAGATCTGTTGGCGCAGCAACTCGTGACCCGCTTCGCCACGGGCGAATCGCGCGGACCGTCGGGCGAGCCTGGCGAGCGGCCGGGCCTCGGCGAAGGTGAATTCGACTTTGGGCGCACGCGTGACACGTAGGCCCGCGCTCGGCAGACTGTGTGCCCGTGCTGCCTGCGCTTCCGAGTGACTTCCTGTTGTCCGTCGTCATGCCCGTCTACAACGAGCAGGCGACGCTTCGTGAGATTGTCGAAGCCGTATTGGCGGAGCCGACCAAGAAGGAGCTGATCCTGGTCGATGACGGCAGCGTCGATGGCAGCCGCACGATCCTCAAGGAACTCAGCGAACTGCCGGGTGTGACGGTCATCGAGCACGAACAGAACCAAGGCAAGGGCGCCGCGCTGCGCACCGGGTTTGCCGCTGCGAAGGGCGACGTCGTGATCGTGCAGGACGCGGACCTCGAGTACGACCCATCCGAATACTGCGTGCTGCTGGCGCCGGTGATCCGCGGCGATGCCGAAGTGGTCTACGGCTCGCGTTACCTGGTTGATGTCGAGGATCCCGAACGCGAGCGCGACGGCTTCACGCACTATCTCGGCAACCGCGCGTTGACGTTCTTCAGCAACCTGACGACGGGTCTCAACCTGACGGACATGGAGACCTGCTACAAGTGCTTCCGTCGTGAGGTGCTTGAGGGGCTGACGATTCGCAGTCGGCGCTTCACCGTCGAGCCGGAGTTCACTGCCAAGATCGCGCGCCGCAAGGTTCGCATCTGGGAGGTGCCGATCCGCTACCGCGGCCGCAAGTTCACCGAAGGCAAGAAGATTGGCTGGCGCGATGGCGTGGCGGCGCTGTGGGCGATCACGCGCTACCGATTCTTCAACTAGTGGCGGTAAGCCCGCATGGTTCGCGGGCGACGTTGGGTGGCGGCTAGAACGTGACGCCGGCGGTCAAGAGCACGCCTTCGAAGCCCGAGTCGTAGCCGAAGATGAAGTTGTTGCCTTCGAACTCGCTGCGATCCATCGACTGGTAGCGGCCGACGAACGCGATGCCGAACTGCGCTTTGCCGACCTTCAGGCGCGTGCCGACTTCGAACATCGCGAACCCGGTGGACGATTCGTATTCGCGCAGGTCACCGTTGGCATCCAGCTCACCGTCGACCTCGATCAACGTGCCGGCGGCGCCGAAGCCGGCTTGGGTGTAGACGCTCATCTCCATCTTGCCGCGATGGAACAGGATGAGTTCGGGTTCGACTTCGAAGAACGGGCCGGCGGAGACGTAGTCCGTCTCGGGGTCGGTGGCCGCGTGGTCGTCGAGCGTCAGGCCGTTGACCAGGATGCCGAAGCGAACGGGCATCGAGAAGCGGTGCTGTTCGAAGCGGAACGTGCCGTGCGCGAGGAAGGTGCTGCTGCGCGCTTGCGTGCCGCGGTCGAACAAGTTGCTCGGGTCGCGGAACAGGCCTTCATCGCGTTCGGTGCGGAAGTGTTCGAAGCGAATCCCGCCGCCGATGCCCTTGCGCGTGGTGTATTCGAATCGCGCCTGCAGCAGGCCGGCGTCGGCGTCGTCATCAAACCCGGCGAGATCCGAGTCGAAGCCGTAGTTGCCACCAGCGGCGCCGAAGCTGGCGCGGAAGTAGGGGCGGTCGCGTTGGGCGACCAAGGTGGTGGCGGTCAGAAACAATGCCAGGGCGAGCCAGCGCATGAGCGTAATCCTAAGCGGTTGAAGGGTGGCCGGGGACAAAACTGCCCCCAGCGCACCTTCTCGCGCAACGCTCTACAGAATGTCGAGGATTCCGCTGTTGCTGTTGGTCAGCGTCTCAACTGCCGCACGGTAGTTGATGTTCTTGCTGATCTTCGTGTGCCACGGCATCAGCGCGCGGTCGGCGACTCCGCCCAGGGACACGGCCGCGAACGCACGCTGCAGGTCGCCGCGCTCGGTGTCGAACAAGGCGCGCTTCAGCGGCTCGACCGAACGGCGGTCACCGATCTTGCCAAGCGCCGTTGCGATCGCCGCGAGAGTCGAAAGGTTGCGGCCTTCTTCGTCGAGGCGACGGTGCAGTTCTTCGGCGGCGGACTTGTCGCCAAGCACGCCGAGTGCCGTTGCTGCTTGCGCAAACAGGATCGGGCGCCGTGACGACTTCTTCATCGTCGTCCGGATCGTCTCGATGGAGCGGCGTTCCTTCATCAGAGCGAGGCCGAGGCACAGGTAGCCAGCTTGCTCGGGCTTGGCGATGCCGCCCAGGATCTTCTGCTCCATCAGCGGTGCTGCGTCGGTGCAACGTGACAGACCAAGCGCGACGCCAAGCGCGCCGACGTAGACCGGCGACCGGGCCGACTCGAGTTGTTCGAGCAACGTTTCACCGATCATCTGATCCGGCTCGCACGAGTCACCCGAGGCCTTGAACTTGGCGTGCGCCAACAGGCCGAGGCTCAGAGCTGCCCACGGGCGGTCGTTGCCCTTCTTGCCCTTGCGCACGATGCGCAGCAGGTACTCGCGGTTGAGGCTGCCGCCGATCTGGCCGAGAGCGACGAGCGCGAAGTTGCGGGTCTGAGCGTCCTTGTGGTTCTTGAACGTGTCGACCAGCAGCTTGCTGTAGTGGGCGTCGGCGTCCTTCTTGCCGTCGTACGGCTCGCACAGTTGGCCGAGCGCTAGCACCGAAGAGCGAGCGAGGTCGTGGCTGCGCCGGCCCTTCTTGTCACCGCGGATCTCCGCGGCGAAGCTCTGGCGGAACGACTCCGTGCGGGGATGCGTGCGTCCGACCAGCTTCGTGATCGCAGTCGGGCAGTGCGCTTGGATCAGCTGCGAGCCGACGCCGGACTTCTTGTCGTAGAAGCGCTGTAGCACGTCGAGCGCGTCGTCGAGCATGTCGCGGCTACTCTTGTCCGAGTAATCGAAGTCGAGCATGCCGATGCCCTGGATCGCTGCAACCTGCACGTTGCGGTTCAGCCGTTCCTTGCTTTCGAGCACGGTGCGCATCGCGGTGAACGCGCGGCTCTTGAGCTCGGGAATGGCGTGCTCGCTGGCGTAGAGGCCGAGGCCATACAGGGCGAACGAACGCGTGCGGTTGCTGACTTCGCCATCAACAAGGCGGCGAGCCATCGGCGCATCGAGAGCCAGGGCGACCAACGTGTCGAGCGCCTTCTCGCTGCGCACGGCTGCGATTCCCATTGCCAGCGCCGCCGTCTCGCGGATCTCCTGGTTGTCGCGGGCCAGGCGCGGCGTGAACACGTCGACGAGCTCGAAATCGCTGTGGTCTTGGCCGATCTTGGCCATGCCGATCAGGCACGATGACACGATGTCGCGTTGGTTCGTCGAGTCGAGCGCGCGCTTCAACGACGGCAGGATGTCGTTCTGGATCTGGTCATGCGTCGGCACGAGCAGGTTCTGGACGGGCTTCTTCGTTGGCCCCATGTAGAAGTCGTCGAGGCCGGTCGTGGTGCTGGTCGTGTGGACCGCTTCGCGCAGACCGATGTAGGCGTCCTTGTTGAACTCCCACCAGTAGTTCCACTGGGTGAAGTCAGCGGTCAGTGGAACGCCGCCGCCGGTCGTTCTGCCGGGGGTTCGGCCCGGTTGGCGGGGGCCGCCAGTCGAGGGCTTGGCAGGGCCGCCAGTGCCCGGGGGCGCCGGGGTGCCGGTGCTGGGCCTCTTCGGGCCACCAGTCGTCGGGCCACCGCCGCCGCCACTGCGGCCGGGGCCGCCACCGCCACCGGGCGGGACGATGTCGCCGGGGCCGAGGTACTGGCCGCCGTGGGCGTAGAGCAGCGAACTCGAAAGCGTGATGGCAAGGACGCCGAGTGCGCTCGTAAGGGTGCGATGTTGCATTGAGGTTCTCCTAGTTGGTTGCGACGCGGCGACAGCGCGCATCCCCCTCTTGGCAAGGATCGGGCCAAAGGTGATGGTGGGGCCCAAACATGGTTGGAACGGATGAATCGCTACCTCAGCGAAACGACAAGCGGCAAGGCATGAGCCGCAGGCGGCGGTGGCTGTTGCGTCTTGCCGCAGCACTGCTCCTCTGGTGGGGGCTTGGTTTGTTGACTGCGCATGTCGCCACACGGCCGCATCCAAGCGAGATCGTTCCGCGCGCGGAGATTGGCGGCAGGAAGGTCGAGGATGTTTCGGTCTCGACGACGGACCGTTTGACCGTGCGTGGTTGGTTGGTCGATGTGCCAGTCGATGCATCCCGCGATGAGCAGCGCTGCGTCATTCTCTGCGCGGGCATTCGCGGCAACCGACAGCGATTGCTGTCGCGTGCGAAGTTCTACCAGGAGCTTGGTTGGTCGACGTTGCTGGTCGATCTGCGTGGCACGGGCGCGAGTGATGGTGCGCGCATCTCCATGGGTTGGCACGAGGCGGACGACCTCGTTGCGTGGCGTCTGCTTCTTCGTAATCGTGGCTACACAAAGATCGGGGTGCACGGCCAGTCGTTAGGCGCGGCCGCCGCTGTCTATACGAGCACGCGAATGCCCACGCCGCCGGACTGGTCCTTCATGGTTCTCGAAGCCTGCTACCTGGACATCACCTCGGCATTGCGCGCGCGCCTGTTTGGCTTGCCGGAGTTCCTGCTGTGGCCCGTGATCCGCAATGCCGAGTGGTTGCTCGGTGTGGATGCCGAAGACCTGAGCCCGCTGATCGCAATGCGCCGGCACAGCGCGCCGACGTTCTTCGTCTGCGGCACACTCGATGACAAGGTCGGCCATGACGCGACGACGCAGCTCATGGATGCATTGCCGGCGCGCGACAAGGTTCACTACCACGTGCCGGATGTGGCGCACAAGGATCTGTGGCGACCCGGCGGAACGGCGCTACGAAACGCGCTGCGCGAGTTCTTGCAGCGCCGTTGAACTCAGGCCTGCCAGTACTTGCCCTTGATCGGGCGGAACTTGTCCATCGCGTTGCGCGTGTCGACGACCAGGCGGGCGTTGTCGCCGATCAGTTGCCAGTCGATGGCGGTGTGATCCGTCACGATCAGCACGCAATCGGCGTTCTTGACCGTGTCCTTGTCGAGCGGCGCGGAGTGCATGCGGTACTCCATGTACTTGCGCATGCCGGCGAACAGCGGCACGTGCGGATCGTGGTAGGTCACATCGGCACCGTGTTCGAACAGTAGCTTGATGATCTCGGCAGCCGGGGTCTCGCGCACGTCATCGACGTCGGGCTTGTAGGCGAGGCCAACGACCAGCACCTTCGCGCCGCGCATCGCCTTGCCGAGTTCGTTGAGGCCTTCCATCGTGCGCCGGATCACGTAGCCGGGCATCGAGTTGTTGACCTCGCCAGCAAGCTCGATGAACCGCGTGTGGTGGCCAAATTCGCGCGCCTTCCACGTCAGGTAGTAGGGATCGATCGGGATGCAGTGTCCACCGAGTCCCGGGCCAGGATAGAACGCCTGGAACCCGAACGGCTTGGTCTTGGCCGCATCGACGACCTTCCACACATCGATGCCCATCGACGACAGCACCGGCTTGAGTTCGTTGACGAGCGCGATGTTGACGCAGCGATAGATGTTCTCGAGCAGTTTGGCCGCCTCGGCGACTTCGGCGTTGTCGACGGGCACGACTTCGGCAATCGCCGCGCCGTAGAGCATCGTCGCCAACTTGCCACTGACTTCATCGACGCCGCCAACGAGCTTCGGAATCGTCTGGGTCGAGTGATCCTTGCGCCCCGGGTCTTCGCGCTCGGGGCTGTAGGCGACGAAGTAGTCCTCGCCGACCGCAAGGCCGGTCTCCGCCAGGATCGGGACACAGTCGCCGCGCGTCGTGCCGGGGTAGGTCGTCGACTCGAGCGTGATCAGTTGGCCCTTGCGCAACACCTTCGCGACCATGTCGGTCGATCGCGTGATGTAGCTCATGTCCGGTTCGCCGTGCTTGCCGAGCGGCGTCGGCACACAGAGGATGATGACGTCGGCATCGGCCAGCTTCTCGGAGTCGGCGGTCGCCGTGAACTTGTCACTCTTCGCCATCTCTTGCGCGAAGTCGCTGCCGAGATGCTTCAGATACGACTCGCCACTGTTGAGTTGATCGATCTTCTCTTGATCGACGTCGTAGCCGAGCACGGGAAAGCCGGCCTTGAAGAACGCTCGCAGGAGCGGCAGACCGACGTAACCAAGACCGACGACGCCGACCGTGGCCGTGCGCGACTGGATCTTCTCTTCGAGTTGGGAGGCGGGAGAGGCTGCGTCCATGGATTCGGACATAGGAGTATCGCTGTATCGGCATCGGAGCCAGTGTGGCCTGACCCGGGTGGCGGTTTGCGTCCCGGATTCGTGTGCCACGATCCGCCGACTGGTGCGCTTGCGGCGCCCGCGCGATTTGTCCCAGGTGCAGGTTCCAGAGCGGAATCTGCAGGTAATGCGCAGTGTCGGCCGTTGCCATCGTCGGTTGCCGCATTGACGAAGTCGGCACCCATGGCAACGATGGCCTCTCGTTCCGCAATGTCCAATAGACCCCACCGCACGCGAGCCTTCGGCCGATTGGCTGCATCCTTGCTCTGCCTGCTGCTTCTGCCGAGCTGTTTGACGCAAGCGCTCTGGGAGGCGGATACCGAGTCTCTTAGCGCGCCGAAACTCGTCGCTGCCCATACCGAGCGCAGTGATGGCAACCTCGACCACACCGAGTCTGCCGTGGTCTGGCGGGGGCTAGAAGGTGGCGAAGTCTGGGCGCGGCCGACAGGGCCGGATGCCGAACTCGTGATGACGTCCCTGTCGTATGCGAAGTTCTGCGAAGTGCAGGATGCGACGCTCGATTGGTCGCGGGTCACGTGTGACGCAGAGGTGCTCCAGGAATCCTCGCACCTCGAACTGATCCTGCGATTGCAGCGAGCGGAAGTTGCCGAGGCCATCTCAGAGTTGGACCTGACACCAGCGGCGTTGGCGCACGTGCGCGCCGGAACCTCCGTGGATCAACATGTGCCGTTGGTCTTCCGCCAGGCGGCGTTCCAGTTGTCGGCGATCGACGTCAATTGGTTGGCGGATCGGCAAGGCGCGTTGACGGTCGGTGCGATGGTGTACGTCGACGCCGCCGGCGAGCCGATGTTCACGGGCGAACTCGCGGGCTACAAATCGATCGCGCGGCCCAACCTCAGCCAGCGACTCGAGGAACTGGCGCGCGCCAGGTTGGTGGTGCGGCTCGACGGTGGCACGACACCGGTCCTCTTGCGGCTGCGACCGGATCACTTGTGGCTGGTAAGTATGCTGCGCGTCATTGGCGGTCGAGCGGTTCTGCGCGTGCCGGTGACGTTGTTGACCGGCGAGACGGGCAAGCCGGCGATCGGTTCGCAGAACGTGTCGGCGACCTATGTGCAACAGGTGACGCGGTATCAGCGTGGTCGTATCGAAAACGAGCGCATGAGCATCTGGGGCAAGATTGCGTTGACGCCGGTGACGCTCGCAATCGACCTGGTGCTTGGCATCGCATGGAGCGCCGTGTTCGGCAGCGATTACAACGACGACGACGATGAGCGCGAGGATCTGCAGACCCGGCCATCGTCACATGATGCCGGACCACGGCGTCCGGGCGAGAGCGAACAGCAGTGGCGTGCGCGGGTGCACGCCTGGCAGACCGGAGGACGCTGATGTTCGCGTTGTACGCGGATGGTGGTTGGTGGGAGCAACTGTGGCAGTGGGCCGAAGCCAATGGCCAGCTGCTCGGATGGTTGTTCGTCGGTTCGATCGCTTCGCTGGTCTTGTGTGCGCTGCTGTTGCCCGTGATCGTGCTGCGTCTGCCGGCCGACTACTTTGCAACGAGTCGTGACGAGCAACCGCCGCCGCGCACCGTCTTCGGCTGGATCTGGCGTGTCAGCAAGAACGTGCTCGGCGTGCTGTTCTTGCTGGCGGGCATCGCGATGCTCGTCTTGCCGGGCCAAGGTGTGTTGACGATCTTGATCGGCTTGATGCTGATCAACTTTCCCGGCAAGCGCGCTCTCGAACGGCGCATCGTTGGGCGGCCGAGCATCCTCAAGATCCTCAACAACATGCGGCAGCGACGGTCGCTGCCGCCGTTGATTGTCGACTGAGTTGGGGTGGCCCTCAGCGCTTGGCCGTCTTCTTCTTGGTTGCGGCGGCCTTCTTGGGCAGCGTCCGTGTGAAGGCCAGGCCGCGTTCGAGCCAAGCTGTCAGCGAACGTTCGGTTTCGAGGCCCGCTTCAGCGACGTAGACCATGGTCTTCAGCGGTTTGCCCGTGAAGTCCATCGGACGCACGTGGGGTTCCTGTAAGGCTTCCCGCGCGCCGGCCTCCCCGAGCCGCAGGACCATGTCGCGTTTGGCTACGCCGCAGCACATGTTGCCGTTGAGCAGGAAACATATGCCGCCAAACATGGCCTTCTCGGTCACGCCGCGACGGCCGGCGAGTGCGTGGCGGATACGGTCGGTCAGGATTTCGTCGTGTGGCATATGGCGATGACAGTCTCCAGCCGATTCGGGGGCGATGCAATGTTGCTGGCGCCGTAGTTGTGCCAGCGCGGGGGCGCGCTTCAATGACGATTGTGTTCGGCAGTCTGCGATGGTCACGGTGCGGCAAGAGCGATGAGGCAAGACGCCTCTACAAGGCGCAGTTGTGCTCGTCGTGCCACGCGATGCACCGCTTCAGTGGTCGGCATACGTCGTTGCTCGCCAACTACGATCAGTCGTTGCTCGTGATGGTGCTGTCGGCGTTGGCCGGTGGTTCGCTCCAGCAACGGCGTTGCACAGCCGTGCCGTGGCGTCAGGTCGCCGTGCAGGACTTGCCGCAGAACCTGCGGCGGTATGTAGCCGCCGGCAACCTGGCATTGATCGATGCGAAGTTGCGCGACGATCAGGATGACGGCACACGTTGGTATGCAGGCCTGGCGCGGTTCGTGCTGCGGCGCAAGGTGCGGAAGGCCCACCGCGAACTGGCTGGCAGTGGCTTCGATGTGGCGTTGGTGACGCAGTTGCCCACGCGCCAGAGTGCCGTCGAAGAAGCTACGTTGGCCAGTGGAGCGCCGGATCTCGCCGCGCTCGCCGAGCCGTCCGCCGAACTGCTTGCCGAAGTGTTCGCGTTCGGTGGCGAACTGATCGGCGGCGAACGGATCGCCAGCCGTGCAGCACAAGAACGCTTGCGGCGCTTCGGTCACGCGGTGGCGCGCGCCGTCTACGTCTTCGATGCGATCGAGGATCACGATGAGGATCGCACCAACGGTTCGTTCAACGCGGTTGCTGCGCTAGCCACCCGAGTGGGGCACGAGGCGGCGGTCGCCGCAGCCCGTCAGTATGTCGAGCTGGCAGCCGTCGAAGCGCAGCAGGTGGCGACGCAGTTGTTGCCCGAGGATCGTCACGCGATCGTCGCTGAGATCCTGCAGCAGATGACCAAGCGCACTGTGCAATTGTCCGAGCAGTTGCTCGGCCGGCCAGTGGCCGCGGCGTTGCGGCCAGCCGAAGCCGGTGATTGTGACTGTGCCTGCGACGGATGCGATTGCGGCGATTGCGGCGGCGGCAGCTCCTGCGACTGCTGCTGCCACTGTGACGCGTGCTGCTGGGGCGACCGACGCACGAAGTCGGCCGGCAAGGTCGACGAAGAAGCTCGTCGCGCCGAGCAGTAGAAAGCGCGTAATGCGTCAGGATTCAGCTCGCTGCACCCACGGTAGCCAACCTGGTGTCCTTCAACGGCCAGCTGTTCTTCAACGCGCTCGACACGACGCACGGAACGGTCGGAGGTCATCATCATGCGTTGATGCCGGCCTGACTCAATGGACGGGCTGCCGCGAGTTCCTTCGACTGCGGCTTCGGCACCAACACTTAGACCGTCAGCTCTAGAGGACGCCGATGGTCAGCGCGAGGCCGTTCGACGTGTGCAGCCCAATCCAGGTGAAGCTGCCGTTGAACTCGAGTTCCGCAACCTGAACGTTGAGGACGTAGCCGGACAGAGCCGGGTCGGCGGGGACCGCCAGGCTGACGTCGACCGAGCCGGCGTTCGGGACGGCCGGGCCGTCGAGGATCGTGGCGTCGTTGAGCAGCAGGCAGCTGGCGCCGGCGAGCGGCAGCAGCGGCTGCAGCGGCGTCGAGGCTTGGTTGGTGCCCCAGACCGTGAGGGCCAGCGAGTTGGCGCCGAGGTTGTTGCAGGTGCCGCTCCAGGTGCGGTCGGCCCACGGACGCGAGTTGGACGTCAGCGTCAGCGCGCCGCCGGGGCCCGAGCAACCGGTGCCGTAGGCGGCGGCGTCAGCGACGACATCGCTCTGGAACTGGTAGGTCTGCGTCGCCGGGGCGGCGGCGTTGAGGATCTGGCCACTGGCCTTGAGCGTCACGCCGAGCGCCGGCACGTAGGCGGCGAAGTAGCGGCTCACCTTGTAGATGCCCGGATCGAGCGGGCGCTGGACCCAGTCGTTGGTGATCGAGTCGAACTCGCTGATGAGGGCCGTCGGCGAACCACCGCTGCCGTTGCCGGAGGCGAGCACAACGCGCTGACGAAGTTCGTCGTAGGCGGCGTCGTTGGCGACCTGGCTGGCCGGGAGGGTCGTCGTGATGATCTCGGTCCAATCCGAACCGTTCCACGTCCACGTGTCGCGCTTCCACTTGGTCGGCGCCGACTGCGTGGCGTTCTGGCCGCCGCAGAGGAGGACGTCACCGAAGCCGTTGCGCGTGACGAGGTGGTGTTGACGACGCTCCGGCGGGAGGTTCGTCGGCGCCATTTGGATCCAGCTCGAACCGCCGACGAGGATCCACGTGTCGTTGAGGTGCGTGCCCGCGGCGTCGAGGCCGCCAAACATCAGGACCGAACCGGTGTTCGGATCGTAGGTCATCGCCGTGAAGCGACGCGCCGACGGGCCGGCAGCCGGCATCATGTTGGTCCACGCGTTGGTGACCGGGTCCCACGTCCAGACGTCGTCGAGGATGTTGCCTGCAGCGTCGTTGCCGCCGAAGACGACGAGCTTGTTGATCGAGAAGTCCCACGTGATACCAGCTTGGTTGCGAGCTGGCGGCGAGCCAACGGCGCCGTTCGTCGTCATCTCGGTCCAGGTCGTGCCGTCGAACTTCCAGAGGTCGTTCATGCGAACGCCGCCGGATTGCCCGGACTGGCCACCGAAGACGTACATGTTGTTGTTGTCAGCGGCGCCAGGGTTTTCGCGGCGCTGCGACGGGTTGGTGCCGGACGAAATGACGCTCCAGTGAGCACCTGGAGCTTGGGCGAGTGCCGTGAGGCACAAGAGGGGGAACGTGAGGATGGAGGCCTTCATAGTGGCAGTAGGGTGTTGCGAATCGCCGATGGCGCGGGGGAATAGAGCTGTCGGAAGACGGTTCTGGGATTAGCTGTTCCGCCGCCGGGGACAGCTGCTGCAAGAAATCTGGCCGTGGCGGATATTTCGCAGCTACGCACAAGGGCGCATTTGGGCTGGTTCCAGTGAGTTTCTTGCAGCGAACCAGCCTCGCTGAGGAAGGCTATCCTGCTACGGCCATGCTGGCCGATGCCGACCCCGCCCCCCGAGACCTGCCCCCGATGACCACTGTAGAGGACGCCTTCGTTGCGTACCGAACGACCCGCGATCCGGCCGCCCTGGCCGCGGTCTACGACGGCACGTCGTCGCGGATGCTGGCAGTGGCCCTGCACCTGAGCGGCAGCGCTAGTGCGGCCGAGGATGCAGTGCAGGACACGTTCTTGTTCGCCCTCGAGAACCCCGAGCGGTGGGATGCGACGCGGCCGTTGATGCCGTGGTTGCTGGGCATCTTGTCCAACATCTTGAAGCAGTCGGCCTACCGCGCGCGTCGCACACCCGATCCCGAACGGCTGCAACTGCCCGAGACAAGCGACCCCGAGTCGGCGATGGCTGCCAACGAGTTGCTGTCGAGCATCGACCAGGCGATCACCGACTTGCCTCAGCCGTATCGAACGGTCGTGCTGCTGCGTCTGCGCAACGGTCTGTCGCCGGCTGACATCGCGGTCGCTCTCGATCGCAAGCCGAGCACGGTGCGCGCGCAGTTGACGCGCGGTGTCGAGATGCTGCGCAAGGTGCTGCCGACCGGCGTCGCCGGCGTGCTCATTGGCTCGGTGGCGTTGTCGCGCGGTTTGACCGCCGCGCGCGAAGTCGTCATGAATCGCGCCGCGGAACTGCATCGAGCCGTGCTCGCTCAGCAGTCGGCCGCGGCCTTGCGTCTTTGGAGTCTGCGGGTGGTCGCGATGCTCTGCGTCGCATTGGCTGCATGGGGCGTCAGTGGTCTGATTGGTGAAGAACCGCCGGTACCGGTTGTTGTCCCTGAGAATCCGGAGGTTGCATCGGTTCCCGTCGCAACTGAGCAGGCAGAACTGTTGCAGCTCACGGGAGGGGTGTCGCTCACGCGCGAAGAAGTGGCGCTCGTTGGCGCGCTCGACGTGACCGTTCGGCGCGCTGGCGTTGCGATGCCGCGCGCCGTCGTGACCCTCGAGCCGTTACCGAATCCACCGCGCGCCGTCGTGCACCGGACTTCGAGTTCGCGCGGCAGTTGGGAGCACATCGAGTCGCTGCGACCCGCGGCGCCAAACCGGCACAAGCGCAGCATGACTGCAGGCGATGGCCGATGCTCCTTCGAGGATCTCACCGCGGGCTTCTGGATTTGCCGTTCGCTCGGCAAGGAAGCCGTCGTGCGCATCGATCCTGGCAAGAAGGCTGCCTTGGAGCTCGCCGTCGAGCCAGGCAGCCGTTTGGTGCGCGGGTTGGTTCTTACCGCCAATGGTCGCCCGGTCGCAGGCGCGGACGTGTGGACCTGTCGTGAGCATCTGTTGCGCGTCCGCAAGGTCGTGGCGCGAACCGATGCGAGTGGTCGCTTCGAGCTGGCCGTCGCCCCGTACACGACGATCGGTACGGTGCACGACGGCTATGCGCCGATCGGCATCACCGTTGGTCGCAAGGCCACGTTGCCGCCGCTCGACCTGTTGCTGCAGTTCGATGAAGCGGGTGCTGAGCTGACCGGTGTCGTCCGTGATGAACGTGGCGAGCCCGTTGCTGGAGCCGAAGTCGAAGTCGGTCACGCCAGCGATACGCGGGTTTCGCCAGAGGTCGGTTCGATTGCCGCCGTAGCGCGGCCTGTGCGCGTGCGCACCGATACGGATGGAACGTTTCGGATCGCGTCACTTGTCCCGGGTCAGACCACGGTCATCGCGCGCGGCAAGGGCCTTGCTGCATCTGGGCAGCTGGTCGAACTGCAGCCCGGCAAGCCGCAGTCGGTCGCGCTGCAACTCGCGCGCGGCGGCAGCATCGTCGGGCTCGTGCAGGATACGACTGGCGAACCGATGGCAGGTGTTGCCGTGCGCATCGGTCGGCCGGGCAGCATGTCCTACCGATCGGCGTCGACAGGTGAAGACGGCAGGTACCGTTTGCACGGTGTGGCAGCGGGCCAAGCGCTGGTCGAGTTCAACGACTACCGCGGTGGGTTTGCGAGTCATCTGCAGAACTGCGAGGCCGGCAGCGTCGCGACGTTGGATGCGGTTCTCAGTGGCCGAGACCTGCACCTGATCGGTGAGGTCGTGGGCGAGGGCGGTGTGCCGCTCGCGCATGGCTGGATCCAGCATCGGCACTTGTCGGGACGACGTGCCTACCAGTTGGACGCCGAAGGTCGCTTCGCGATCCGTGTGTCCGAGCGCTCCGCGGCGATTCCTGGCAGCTTGCTTGTCTTTGCCGCCGATCCGCGAAGGATCGAGCCGAAGGACCTGCCGGCGCCGTTGGCTGCCATGGGCGGCGTGCGGCCTGGACCACAACGCCTGCGCGTTGAGATTGGTCCACAGCAACGCCACGCGAGTTGGCTGCGTGGCACGATCCGGCTCGGTGACGGCAGTGTGTCGCGCGATTCCGTGTTGGTGCGTCGCATCGGCGAAGTCGGGTGGCGTCGCTATCGCAGTTCGGTGGCCGCCGATGGCACGTTCCAGGTGGGTCCGATGCCCGAGGGCCGTTACCTCGTGCGGGTCGACGGGCAGAGCGGCGCCTTTGGCCCGTTCGCGGTTGCTGGTTCGATGCTCGACGTCGGCGCGCTCGTGATCGACGAAGAGTTGATGAAGAACCGGCCGGCGTTCAACCGGCAGATTGCGCTCGTGTATCCGGCCGGCGTGCCGCTTGCTCAGTGGGCGTTCGTCGAAGTACGCGATCACAAGGGCCGCGTGGTCGTGGCCAAGACGCATCCTGGCTCGCTGTCGGATCTGAGCGAACTCTACGTGCGCTTGCCCGAAGGTCAGTTCACGCTGCGCGTGACGACCAAGCAGGGCTATGGGGGCAGCTGCGATGTCGTCGTGGATGCCAACATCCAGCCGCGGCGTGCAGTGGTGGTGGCGCTGTCGCGGTCGTAACGCCTAGCGCGCAACCTTGCCGGTGATGCGCACGGTCTTCAGTCGGATGAAGCCGAGCGACAGGTGCGTGCCGAGCCAGTCGTAGATCGAAGCTCCCGCGCTGACGCGGAAGTCCGTGACGGCCTTGCAGTCGCCGCAGTGTTCCATCAGCAGCTCTTTGACCTTCGGCTGCTTGTCTTCGAACAGGCCGTGCACGTACATCACGTACTTGCTCTCGAGTTCGAACGGCTCACCAGTGCCGTAGGCATTGGGGTTGGCGTGCACGGGGAAGCCGACGCCGTCGAGGTCGTAGCGCATTGCGCCACAGCTGGTCAGCAGGAGCAGGAGAGCGACCGCAGCAGTGCTTCTAAGCATGGCGGTATCGTCTCGTCCGCGGGGGCCTCATGCCACTTCAGAATGCCGCAAGCGGGTCACCTCCGAATGCCGCAAGCGGGTCTACCTCCGAATCCTGCGGGCGCCTACGGCAGGAACGTCTTCACGTTCTTCAGCTTGTAGGGCAGGTACTCTTCGATCACGAAGTTGAGGCCGTGCTTGGCCAAGGCCTGCTGCTCGGCACGAACCCCCATCTTCAGCATCTTCTGGATGGCCTTCTGCCACTCCTTGTGCGCGTGGAAGAACGGGTCGTTCTTGAGTGCGTCCTTGGCGCGTTTGACGTCGACGTCCTTCAGGGGGTGCGTCGCGTCATGCAGGTCGAAGTCGTCGATGTCCTGCGGCGTGACGCCGAGGTAGCGAGCCTGCGGCACGCAGAAGAACTTGTTGAGGTGCACCGAGTTGCCGGAGCCGACCTTCAGCGTGCGGTAGATGTTGGAGATCCCGTAGGGATCGCAGTCATTGAAGCAGTAGACCGGCAGCTTCTTGTCGTCCGCCAGCTTGCGGATGAAGCGGCGGGTCGAGCGCGTCGGCACACCACTCGTGCCGATGATGATGCAGTTCTGATCGCGCCACCACTTGTGCTCGTGCAGGCGCGCGAACATGCCGCCCGTTTCGATGACGAGCACGAACTTGGCCTTCGTCTCGAACTTGAAGTGTTCGACGGACGCCGGAATCGTGTACGAGCCACTGCCCTGCTTGGTGCAGTCGATGCGCTCCTCGGCGCCGGTCTCGCGGTCGCGATCGATCACGATCAAGGCGCCGGCGACGTTGCCGCCGTGTTCTTCGGGACGGAAGCGCAACTGTTCGCGGGCGACGCCTTCGAGGCTGAACAGCGCCTCGATGTCGTCCATCACGGTGTCCGACTCAGGCTGCGACGCGAACTTCGCATCGCCCCAGTTCTTCGACACGTAGTAAGCCTCTCGCTTGGTGGCGAAGTCGTCGTTGACGACCATGCCCTTGCTGAAGGCCATCAGCTTCAGCGTCTGCGCGAACGTCTTGACGGTGTTGACGGTCAGCGTGCGCTCGATGCGGCCGCGGCCCATCTTGAAGCCACCCTTCTTGTCGTATTTGGCGTTCTTGAGCGAGCGCTCGGGGAACTTCAGCTCGGGCTTCTCAAGCTTCTGGATGCGTCCGAAGACTTGTTCGGCGCATTTGTTGATCTCGCCGACCGTGACCTGGTCGAGCTTGGTCATCGGCTTGCGCACCTTCGGCTTCGCCGGCGTGGCCGACTTCATACTGATCTTCTTCTTCTTGGCAGCCATCGTCCGTCTCCTGAGAGCTAATACCTGTAGCCGGAGTCCGGGCCGTGCCAACGCCACGCGTCCGCGCTCACTGCGCGTCGCTTGCGAAGCAACAAAACCGCCGTCTCGATATCCACAGGTGCAGGTGTGCAAACCCTGACCGGTTGCACGCGTGCGATCCTAGCCATGGACGTTCCCATTTGCCAAAGCTCCCGTGGGGATGGGGGACTTGTGAGGGGGCTGATTTGACCTATCTTGGTGGTATGGAGAACCCCTTCGAACCGAAGGAGCCGGGGCCGTATCAAGCGCGCGTGAGGGCACCGCAGCGCCGTGGCGCCGACTATCATCTGCCGCCAATGGGCAACGGCCGCACGGTCGACAAGAAGCACTTCCGCCGCGAAGAGTGGACGATGCGCCTGATGCTGCTCCTGCTGATCGGTGGTCCGATCGCCTACGTGCTCGGGATCGAGTTCAACATCTGGTAGCGAGGAGTCTGGTCGAGCAGTTCGGCTGGGCGCGCCCCGCGGGTATGACTGTCGTTCGTTGGCTGTCCGCAGCAACCACGAATGGCGATCATGCTGTCCACCCTAGCGCTCATCTCGGTCGCGCTCCTGCCGCCCCAGCAGCCGCAGCCGACCTCCAAGACGCAGCCACTGCGCGTCATCACCTACAACGTGCATGCGTGGGGACCGATCGCCGCGACGGACGCTGGTCGCAAACGCGCGCGGCAGATGACGTCGCGCGGCCAACTGTTGCCGCGGTTGGCGCTCGAGCTGCAGCTGCATGATCCGGACGTGATCGCGCTGCAAGAAGCGCACAGTGAAGCCAAGGTCAAGCAACTCGCGGCGCTGCTGAAGATGGACTACGCGTACTTCCCCGGCGGTTGGCAGGGCAAGGGGTGGGAGGAAGGCATCTCCGGCGCCATCTTGTCGCGGTCGAAGATCGTCGCGCGCGAAGATCGCCCATCGATCGATCCGGCGATCAAGAAGGACAAGTTGTTCTCACGCTGCCTCGGTCGTGTGGTCATCGCCCACGGCGGCGAACAGATCGCGATCTACTGCGCGCACATGTTGCCGAGCTGGAAGAACACAACGCACATTCGCGAGGCCGAGATCGGGGCGTTGGCGGTCGCGACCGAGAAGGATCTCAAGGCAGGTCGCTCGGAGGTCGTGATGGGGGACATGAACCACGACACGCGTGCTCCCGAATACCGTCTGTGGCAGAAGCATGGTCTGCTCGATGCCGTTCTGGAACGGCGCGGCGACAAGGCGCGCAACACGTGCCCTAGCCATGGACCGAAGGAACGCATCGACTACGTGTTCGTGGCCGGGCCACTCAAGCAGCGGTTGCGCGAAGCGCGCGCGCTGCACGCGGGTGCGTTCCTCGTGCGCAGCGCAGATGCTGCGTCGTATGCCTTGAGTGACCACGTGCCCGTCTTGGCGGTGTTCCGATGAGCATCGTCGAGCCGCCAACTGGCTTGCTTGCGACGGTTCGCCGACTCGGCCCGGGCCTGATCGTCGCTGGCTCGATCGTCGGCTCTGGCGAACTGATCGCTACGACCAAGGTCGGCGCGGAGGCGGGCTTCGTGTTGCTGTGGCTGATCCTGATCGGCTGCATCATCAAGGTCTTCACGCAGGTCGAACTCGGTCGCAGCGCAATCGTGCGCGGGGCGACGGCGCTGCAGACGCTCGATGACTTGCCGGGGCCACGCTGGCGCGCCGGGTGGGCGGTCTGGTTGTGGGTGATCATGACGCTGCTGACGCTGGCGCAGCAGGGCGGCATCGTCGGTGGTGTCGGCCAGGCGTTGTCGATGACGCAGCCGTTGACGGAAGCCGGTGCGCAGTTCCATCAACTGCAGGACGAACTCGTCGGCATCCAGGTGCAACTGGCAATGGGGCCGCAGATGCCTTCGTTGGCGGATCACCTGGGCCGCATGCAAGAGCTGCGTGCCGAGATCGACGCGATCGGTCCCGTTCACGATGCGGCGATCTGGGCGACGCTGCTGGCGGTGCCGACCGCGGTGATCCTGGTGTTCGGTCGCTTCGCACTGATCCAATCGCTCGCGACGTTGTTCGTTTGCGCGTTCACGATCGTCACCGTGTTGACCGTGATCATGTTGCAGCTGCAACCGACGTGGGCCGTGCGCAGCGAAGAACTGCTCGCGGGCCTGAGCTTCGACCTTCCCGCTGGTAGCACCGTCGCAGGGGCGACGGCACCGATCACGACGGCCCTCGCCGCGTTCGGCATCATTGGCGTCGGCGCCGCCGAACTCGTCATGTATCCGTACTGGTGTCTCGAGAAGGGCTACGCGCGCTTCGCCGGGACTCCGGATGGCAGTGCGGCCTTCGTGCAACGGGCGCGCGGTTGGATGCGCGTGTTGCAGTGCGACGCATGGCTGTCGGCCGTCGTCTACACATTTGCGACCGTCGCGTTCTTCCTGCTCGGCGCGTCCGTGCTCGGCCGCATCGGCCTCAACCCGGAGAAGGAGAACCTCGTCCGCACGCTCGCCCAGATGTATGCGCCGGTGTTCGGCTCGTGGGCCACACCGGTGTTCTTGGCGGGAGCGTTTGCGGTGCTCTACTCGACGTTCTTCGTCGCCAGTGCCGGCCTCGCGCGCATCGCTGCCGACTGCGTGATCGTGCTCCGGTTGGCGCCTGATACCGCGGCTGCGCGACTCAAGTGGACGCGCATCTTCTGCGGTGCGATGCCGATGATCAGTCTGCTCGTGTTCCTCTGGGTGCAGGCGCCGGTGCAGTTGGTCTTGGCCGGCGGCATCGCGCAGGCGCTGATGTTACCGGTGCTCGGCTTTGCCGCACTGTGGTCGCGCTACCGACGAACGCCCAAGCAACTGACGCCCGGCAAAGTGTGGGACGCATTGTTGTGGTTGAGTTGCATCGGCTTCTTCATCGCCGGAGTCTGGGCGATCGTCAACCGACTGTGATCGTCTAGCGCGTCGGGGAGAGCCGTTGCCAGTAGCCCATGCTGAGCGGTAGTGGTTTGCCGAACGCATGCCGGACGAGCAAGTCGGCAGCCCATGGCGCGGTAACCGCGCCGCGCGAACCGTGCGCGAGTGACGCTATGTTGTCGCCGGCACAGCCGATCAACGGCAGGCGATTGCTGGTCGTGTTGCGGACGGCAGCGAAGCGCAGCTTCGCTGGCAGATCGTGCAACTGAACGCTGAGTTGTGCCAAACCGGCAAAGTGGCCACGAATGCGCGCATCGTCGCTGTCGCGTTCTTCGGTGCCCTCGTCGTCGCGATCAAACGTCGAACCGAGCCACGTCGTGCCGTCAGCTGTTGGTGGCGACAGGTAGCCCGCGGTGCACAACACAGTCTTTGGTCCCGCAACCTGATCAGGCCACGCGACGGCGATCGCCTGGCCACGAACGGGCTGGGTCGCGCAGTCCGGTGCCGTGCCCGTGGCCAACACCGTCACCGTTGCCGCGTCGCTCGGCAGATCAGGGCGAACCTCGATGCGTTCGTGGCGCAGCAACTGTTCGGACAGCTGCCTTAGGTCACAAGTGCCGGCCGTCTCGACCCAAGCTCCGCCGTGCGGCACTTCGCTGCCCGCGATCGCTGTGGCTTCCGCCGCGGCACACCACGTTGCAAGGTCGGCGGTCGCCGGGTTCTCCGTGCGTTGCTGCAGCCGTTGGGCGTCCGCTTCATCCGCGGCACAGATCATCGCACCGCACTGCCGGAAGTGTTCGTTGCCGGCGAGCCACTGCGAAGTGAACCGGAACGCCTGCGCCAGCATCTCTGCATCAGGCGTGCGCGTGCCGGCCTTCCACAACCGCGGTCGCATGATCGCAGCGGCGATGCCCGAGGCGCCGGCAGCGATTCCATTCGGGTCGATGACGCTGACGGCGACGCCACGCCGCGCCAACGCGTTCGCAATCGTGGCTCCCGCGATGCCCGCACCTAGAACGTGCACGCGTTGCACCACGGGTTGCTCGCAAGTTGCCAGTCGCGCCGTGTTGCTGGCCTTCGCGAAGGCCTTGCGCGTGCCGCGCAGCATCTCACGCTTCTTGCCGTGACCGGCCGCGCGTTCGACGACGAAGCCCGCATCCTGCAGCGACCGCCGCACGTGTCCTGCAACGGTGTAGGTCGCGAACGTGCCGTCCACTGCTGTGTGATTGGCGACCTCGCGCAACAGTTCAAACGACCACATCGCCGGGTTCTTGCTCGGCGAGAACCCATCGAGAAACCAGGCGTCGGCAGCAAACGTATGGCTGCGCAACGACTCCGTCGCATCGCCGCGCAGCACATGCAACGTGACGCGCCCGTCGACAAACGTCATCGCATCATCACCGCGCCCCAACGCCTCGCGCAACTCAAGCGCCAACGCCTGGAGCTTCTCCGGCAGCTGCGCATGCGCCTTGCCCAACGTCTCCTGCGCCAAAGGATGTAACTCCGTCGACACGAACACGAGCCGCGCCCCAGGCTGCGCATGCTCCGCAAAGCACGCCACCGCCATCAAGAAGTTCAACCCCGTCCCGAACCCCGTCTCTCCAACGACAAACACACCCCGGGCCTCAGCGAACCGTTCCGCCAGCCCATTGCCCCGCAGAAACACGTGCTCCGTCTCCGGCACCCCATCCCCAGAGAAATACACGTCTCCATACCGACCCGACCTCAGCCGGCCATCACCATCAATCTCAGCGTCATCACCCATGAGCGGCCACGTACGGTACCCGAAGACCCCCTGTACCGTGCCAGGAGAGAAATTCTCCTCTTCACCCGCCGCCTTCCGCTGCCCTCTCGATTCCGCCAACGGCGCGCCTCACGCTACCATTGCCGCATGGCCCTAGTCGCAGCATTGACCTCCTTGCTTGCCGCCGCCGCACCGAGTGCCGCGCCGCAAGAACCGCAGGCATCGCCCCAACCACAGGACCCGGTCGCCACCAGTTGGCCGTCGTACCACGGCCGCTTCGGTCGCGGCTATGCCGATGGCTTCGCGACGCCGACCGAGTGGGACGTCAAGTCCGGCAAGAACATCGCGTGGTCGACCAAGATCCCGGGCTTGTCGCATTCGTCGGTCGTCGTCTTCGGCGATCGTGTCTTCCTCAACACGGCCGTTCGCGAGGCGGAAGGTGACGAAGAACTGCGCGTCGGTCTCTACGGCGACGTTGGTTCGGTCGAGGACGATTCGAAGCACGAGTTCCGGTTGCTGTGCCTCGACCGCAACACCGGCAAGGTGCTCTGGTCGAAGATCGTCTGGCAGGGCGTGCCGGCGATCAAACGCCACCCGAAGGGCTCGCACGCCGCGTCGACGCCGGCCACCGACGGCAAGCACGTCGCGGTGTTCCACGGCAGCGAAGGTCTGCACGTTTACACCGTCGACGGCGATCGACTCTGGCAGAAGGACTTCGGCGTGCTCGACTCGGGCTTCTTCCGCATGCCCGACGCGCAGTGGGGGTGGGCGAGTTCGCCGGTCATCCACGATGGCCGCGTCTACGTGCAAGCCGACGCACAGAAGGGCAGCTTCGTCGCTGCGTTCGACGTCAAGACTGGCGAACAGGTCTGGCGCACCGAGCGCGATGAAGTGCCAACCTGGAGCACGCCGACGGTGCACATCTCGGACGGCCGCCGCCAACTCGTGTTGAACGGTTGGAAGCACATGGGCGGCTACGACCTCGACTCGGGCAAGCAACTGTGGAACCTCGCGAGCACCGGCGACATCCCGGTGCCGACGCCGGTTGCCGCGCACGGCATGGTGTTCATGACGAGCGCGCACGGCGGTCCCGCGCGCATCCTCGCCGTCTCCGAGAACGCCACTGGTGAAGTCACCATCAAGCCCGATGGCAAGAACCTGATCTGGGGCGACCGCCGCTTCGGCGCCTACATGCAGTCCCCGTTCGTCTACGGCGACGAACTCTATGTCTGCCGCGACAACGGCGTCATCACCTGCTGGGACGCCAAGACCGGCAAGCAGCACTACCGCGATCGCGTGCAGGCCGGTGTTGGTTTCACGTCATCGGGCATCGCCGCCGACGGCAAGCTCTACTACCCGAGCGAAGAAGGCGTAGTGCACGTCGTGCAAGCGGGCAAGGAATACAAGCTGCTCGCGAAGAACGATCTCGGCGAGACGTGTCTCGCGGCGCCGGCGGCTTCGGCCGGCACGTTGTTCTTCCGCACGCGCACCAAGCTGTTCGCGGTGCGCGCCGAGAAGTAGCGCCTACAGCTTGCGGCTGCGCTCGAGCACGTCGGTCAACTTGGTCGACGTCGCGGCGATCTCCTTGTCGTCGAGATCCAGGATCTCCTGCAGCGCCTCGACCACCGTCGGGATGTACATCGTGATGTAGTTGCGCTTCTTGAACTCGTTGGCGAGCTTCTTGCCCTTGCGCACGTGCGTGCCCAACTTGCGGCCGCACTCCATCAGCGCCCGCTTGAGTTCGTCCATGATCTCGTCGTAGGACGCGATGGCCTCCTTCGACTCACTCGTGAACGGCACCCACACCGACGCGATGTGCACGAAGATCACCATTGGCCCGATCGGGACGGCGCCGCGCGGTTGTTGCAGGCCGTAGTTCTTCCAGTTGGTGCCGACGACCGCCTTCGTGATTGCACAAGCCGACTGCTGGAACACGAGCGGCACGCGGTTGGCGAATCGAATCAGGCGCACCGGTTCGTCGGCGTTGCCCATCAGCAACTCTTCGTTCTTCTTGATCGACTTCTCGACGATCTTGCCGGTCTCGGTCATCTCGAGCGTGTCGCCCGGACGCCCATAGGCGATGCCGACTTCGACCGCAAACGGCCGGCCGCGGTAGACGACAGGCTTGCGCGACGCGGCGATGAAGAAGTCCGCTTCGACCTCCTTCTTGAGGCCAGCGATGATCAGGTCCTCACCAATCGGTGCAATGCACGTCAGCGGCGGCGATTTGATCTTGGTGTCTTCGATCGCGTCCTTGAGCTTTTGGATCGTCTTGTTGTCGAGACGGCGCGGGTTGCTGCTCGTCTTGATGTCCGCCTTGGCGCAGATCTCCTTGGCGACGCCGGGGCCGACGCGCGAGAAGTCCTGCTGCAAGAACGCGCTCACCGTACGGTTCTCGCTCTCCTGGATCATCTTCAACAGGATGCCGAGCTCGACGCCGTGCGGGTGCGGCTTGATCTCTTCGACTTCCTTCGGCAGTTCCTTCGTGTTGCGCACGTATTCCGTCACCGTGCCGTCCGGCTCGGTGAAGATCAGGTTGACGTGCGGGTTGGACACGGCCATCAGCTTCAAGAACTCTTGGATGCTGCGTTGGCCGCGGCGGTATTCGCCCTCCATCGGAATGGAGACCTCGGTGCCGCTCTTCTTGCCTTCCCATTCGGTCGGCTTGTCAGTCGCTTCGGGCCGGTTCTTGGCCGTGTCGATGCGGATCGAGTATTCCATCGGCATCGCGCGACGGCCGGCCTTGCTGCGCACCTTGACCGGCAGACCCGTCGTCAGCTGGCCATACATGCCGGCGGCACTGATGCCGATGCCCTGCTGGCCTCGGGACTGGCGCAGGCGGTGGAACTTGCTGCCGTAGAGCAAACGGCCGAACACGTGCGGCACCTGCGCCTTGACGATGCCGGGACCGTTGTCCTCGACGATCATCACGAACTGCTTCTCGTTCTTGCCGATGCGATTCAGCGTGACCTTGAGGTCTGGCAGGATGCGCGCTTCTTCGCACGCGTCGAGACTGTTGTCGACGGCTTCCTTGACCGCCGTCAGCAGCGCCTTGCGCGGGCTGTCGAACCCGAGCAGGTGGCGGTTCTTGGTGAAGAACTCGCTGACGGAAATCTCGCGCTGCTTCTTCGCCATCGTCTCGGCGTTGACGGAGCGCTTGGCTTTGCTGCTTGGCTTCTTCTCTTTCGTGGTTGCCATCGGTTCGTCGTTTGCCTCGCTGGCGAACAGGTTCTGTTGCCCGGACATGCTCATAATTGGCTCGCGTTCATACGGGATGCGTGGCTCACGCAGGGGGACTTGCGCATACCGCGCTCCGGACGGTCGGGCCGCTTGCACAGATGCAAGGCCATACAGATACCGCCAGGGACTCCGCCAATACGTTTGATCACAGGTGCAGGGGTCCGAACTCTGACCAGTCCGGACCGCCCGATCCTAGCTCGCGAGGCGGTCGGCTACCAGCGAACGCCGATCATCAAGAAGATGCCTTCGAACGACCAGGTGTTCTCGCCGTACGGGAACGCGACTGCGCCGTCGGGGTCGCCGACGTCGTACTCGGTCGATTGCATGATGTAGCCGCCCGAGAGCAGGAACTTCCGGAGCTGCAGGCGCACGCCGAATTCGCCGCCGAGGTGGGTCGCCTCGGTGTCGAAGTCGTTGCTTTCGTCGCTGATCTGGCCGACACCGGCGCCCGCGTGCAGGCGGCCGTAGATCGACAGGGCAGCCCGATCCGAGCGGAAGAAGTCGAACTCGGGTTCGACTTCGATGGCGGCGCCGATCGACGTGAAGTCGATGTCTTCGAGCGATGGCAGGTTCTCCTCCAACGCGTTGGCGCGGATGTCCGGTCCGATGCGGATCGGCACGCGGAAGCGACTGCCACCCGGGCGGATGGTGAGGTGGGCGAAGAAGTGGGCGCCGTCGCCGCGCTGCTGCGAGCCCGGGCCGCTGAGGTCGTCATCGTCGGTTGACCAGGCACCGAAGCGAAGGCCGCCGCCCATGACCTTGCCGGTTGCCTCGAAACCGATTTCGCCCATACCGGCATTGGTGTCCGTCTTGCCACTGAGGGCGCCGATGACCTGTTCGAGCTCGGCGTCGCCGGCACCGCCGCGAATGTAGAACATGCCGCGCGGTTGGCTGACCAATCCGTCTTGCGGCAGTCGCTTCGATGCGAAGTGGCCAGGCTGGAACGTCGCCGGCTGCTCGGTGGCAACCGAAGGAGTGTCGGACGCCATGCCTGGCGCGGTCAGCGCGTCGAGGTTGGTGAAGCGGGCCGTCGCGGCCAGTTCGTCACGGTGGGTCGACGCGCAGCTGGCAAGTAACGTGACGCATGCGCTGGCTGCGATGAGGGGCAGCCGGCGGGAATGAGCTTGCGAGGGGCAGTCTTGATGGGGCATGGGTGGTTTCCTGGGGATTGAGGTTGGTCGGTCGAACGAGAGGTCAGCCCGGATGTCATTGCAAGCAGGCAGGTTCGAATGGGACGCAGCGGTTACACCGGCGGCCGCGGACTGGCGATGGCATGGGCAGAACGGGGCCGTCTCACGTGGCGTGGCGCTAGTGCCTGCTGCTTGGTTGTAGATGACGTTCCGCACATGCAGGCCCGGCACACGCCGAATCAGCTAGAATCCGTAGATTGCACGGTCTGGAGCACGTTTCGCCGACGTATGGGGCCCTGTTCCCAGATTCCCTCTCGCCACAAGGAATCCATGACTCGCCATTTGTCGAAGAGCCTCGCGTTTGCGTTCCTCTGCACCGGTGTCGCCGGGCAGGAGGTCTATCCGTTGCTGGCCAGTGCCGTCGTGGGGACCCATGTAGAAGGCGTCGCGCCGTTCCTGTTGCCTGAGCGTTGCGTGCAGACCAAGCTGACCGATCGCCACACGCTGCAGGCGCTCCAGTCGCTGCCGCAGGCCATGAACGTGTGGGACATGATCACGATCGGCCCCAACTCTCGCTACGTGTTCGTACCATGCGAACGATCGCCCCAAGCAGGTGTCTTCCGTTACGACATGGCGACCGGCGATGTCGACGTGATGATGCACGGAAGCGGCGGCGCGCGAACGGCAGACCCGTCACAATGGAACGCGAGTACCGATGAGTTCGTGCGCCTGGATCCGACGAGACTGACACCGTGGGGCACGCTGATCACCGCGGAGGAAGAAACTGGCGGTCGCCTCTTCGAGATCATGAATCCGTTTGCCGCTGGCGGGTTCCAGGTCGAGTGGCGCAGCCGCTTCCCCGCGGTCAAGCACGAAGGCATCGCGTTTGATACTTCGGGTGCGCTCTACTTCGTCGACGAGAGCAACTCCGGATCGATCTACAAGTTCGTGCCGCACAGTGCCGGTGACTTGTCGACAGGCCAGAGTTTCGTGCTCAGTGTGGATGCCTACGCAGCGGATCCCGCTGCCCGTCCCGCCGAGTCATGGTCATCGTCGCAGAACCAGCTGACGACGCGAGTGGGGGCGGCGACCTGGGTGCCGATGACGAACCCCGTTGGCAATCCGGTCACGGTCATCGATCCGTTTGTGTTCGTGACCCAGAACAGCGGCCGCCTTGCCGCTGACGAACTGCTGGCGACACCGTTTGGCCGACCCGAAGACATGGAGATCGGCACGCTCGCCAATGGCAATCAGTGCCTCTACGTGGCGTTGTCTTCCGAGGACAGTGTCCTGTCGGTGGAGCTCACTGGCGGGACGAGTGCGATGGTCAGGTACTTCGTAAGCCCGGCGACCACCGATATCGCGACAGGCAATGCGATCGGGGCGGACCTGCGCAACCCCGACAACCTGGCTCGCGATGCCTTTGGGCAGATCTACGTTGTCGAGGACTACGTGCCGGGTGACATCTTCAAGTGTCAGGACGTCGACGGTGACGGTGTGGCCGAGTCGCTGGGACGCATCGCATCGATGGATGTCGCTGGCGCCGAACCGTCGGGCTTGATCTTCGACCCCAACGATCCCTACCTGTTCTACTGCACGGTCATGCATCCATCGTCGGGCAACGATGCCATCTGGTCGGTGCAAACACGTCCGTATCCGGGCGACGGCGATCCGTGGTTGCTCGCGAGTTCCTCGACGGCACCCAACGAGCCATTGCGATCCGGAGTGGCTGAGTTCGTCGACGCCGCGCTGCCAAATGACATCGCTACGATTGCCGTGGATCCGACCCCGGTGCTCATTGGCAATCCGTTCGTCATCATTGCCGAACCGTTCGTGACGGCCCTGGGGGCGCCGGGCTTCCTGTCGCCGATCTGGATCGACCCGGGCGCGGCGTTGTTGCTGGCTAGTGGCAGTGTCGGGACGTTGCCGCCCAGTCCGCCATATGGTGGCAATGCGGTTTCGCTACCCGTTCCGCCGGGGCTGCAGGGGTTGAGTGTCCTGGCCCAAGGTGTCGTGCTCGAGCCGAACTTCGGCTTGATCTGGTCCGACGGCATCGAGTTGATTCTCAAATAGCGTCACCGCCGCGTGCTCGTAAGCAATTGGTGCCCCATGACATGGGGGATGCCAACGGGTGACTTGCAGAGCGCCTTGGTCGGGGGATCCATGGACATGACATAGGGTTCATGCGCTAGGCTTCTGGGTCCAAATCTGCCGCCCTGGCAGGTCTCGCCCAGCCATGTCCTTCGAGAGCAAGTACGTCGCGCCAAAGGGAACCGCACCGCTGCTCTTGGAGCGGCTGCGAAAGAGCTTTGCGCAAGACGGGGAGTACCCCGTCAACCAGGTCCACAGCGTCTACTACGACACTGCGGCGGGTGACGCGTTTGCCGAGGTCGACAACGGCGACTTCTACAAGACGAAGGTGCGCGTGCGCTGGTACGGCTCGATGACCGACGGCAGCCGCCGGGAAGGTCCGGTCTTCGTTGAGTGCAAGAGCAAGAGCGGTCCCAAGCGCCACAAGATCCGCGTGAAGCTCGACTCGGTGCGCACGGACTTGCCGCTGCATCATCCCCAGTGGTTGTCGTTGCCGCAGGTGTTGCTCGAGCAAGGCGCGATGATCCCGCGCGGCCTTCTGCAGCCGACGATCCACGTCAGTTATCGCCGCCACCGTTTCCTCGAGTCGACGCACGATCTCCGCATCGCTTTGGATTCCGACATCCGTGCTGCGGCGGCGCATCCAAGATTCGCGCGCGTGCATGCGTTGATGCGCCGACCGGCACCTTGGTTGGTATTCGAAGCCAAGGGCGCGACGCGGCAGCTGCCGCCGTCGCTCCGATTCGTGAAGGCTCTGGGGGCGAGGCGAATGGCCTTCTCCAAGTACGGGCTGTGGAACGAGCTGCTGTAGCGGCGGATCGAGAACTGAGACTGACTATGGAATGGCTTCAAGACATCTTCCGCCGACTTGGCAACCTGCGCCTCGAAGAGCTGCAGGCTAGCGATTGGTTGCCGCTGCTCGTGGTGCTGCTGATCAGCTGCACGGCCGCGGTGGTGTTGTCGCTCTACTATTCGATCTTCTTCGAACGGCGCTCGACCGGTTCGGACATCCATCGCGCGTTCCCCGCCTTGGGCACCGCCATCACCGGCATCTTCATCTGCCTGCAGTTCTCCCTGCCGCTGTCGCTTGGCCTGTTGGGAGCGTTGTCGATCGTCCGCTTCCGCACGCCGATCAAAGAACCGGAGGAAATTGGCTTCTTGATGTTGTTGATCGCGAGCGCCATTTGCTGCGCGACGCTCAACTTCCTGTTGCTCGTGATGATCCTGGGGCTGTCCCTGCTGGTGCTCACATCGATGCGCTACGCGCCATGGTGCTTTGGCCGGCGCACGGCCGTGGCCTCGTTGGTCGTGACGACGCGCGTTGCCGACTTCGACCGGCTGCTGCCCGAATTGACGAAGCTGGCCCGCACGGCCTCACGCGGTGCAACGGTCGACGCGATCACCGAGTGTGATGGCGACTGCACGATCACGTTGAGTCTCTATGCGGGCAAGGTGGAGCAGTTGTCGAGCCTGCAGAGCCGCGCACGTGATCTCGTCGGGGACGGTGAGGTCAGCCTGTTCCTGCAGCGTTCGCTCGAACTCTAGTTCGTCACTGCCATGATCCCCGCCACGCAACAGTCGAGTCGCAGTCTGCAGGCTGTTGCTCTGTGCTTGTTGAGCGGCGTCCTGGTTGGCTTTGCGCTTCTGTGGCACGAGTCTGGCGAGCAGTTGCAGCACGGGCCGATGCTTGGTCGCGATCAGGTTGGTCAATCCCGTTGGCTAGCGGCAGGCGACCAATTGGGGCAGCTCAAGATTGTTGCCAGGCAGCTTGGCTTGGACCCGGATGGTCCAATCTCCGGCATCTTGGGATACGGCCGCCAGGACGGTAGCGAGCCAAAGTCGTTGCCAAGTACGGATGTCGTGCGCAAACGCCTCGAGGACTTCCAGGATGTGGCGGTGGTCTCGGTGGTGCTGGATCCGCGGGATTGGCAGGGGGAGCACGGGATCTACGACAACCCGATGGAACGCGGCAAGGACTCGCATCGCGGCGCGTGCGTCAGCATGTTCGTCAACGGCGAGCTCGTTGGTGAGACGACTGCGGGCGTCTGCATCCATGGCGGGATGAGCCGCAATGTGGCCCAGAAGAGCATGCGCGTCATGTTCACGCCTGCCTACGGCGCGACGTTGCAGCCTGCCAACTTCCTTCCGGGTGCGATGGGCAACAACCTGGTCCTGCACAACGACATGCGCAGACGGCCGTTTTGCAATCCGATGGCCTATGAAATGATGGCGCGGTTGGGGTGCGACGTGCCGCGAACGCGACCGGTAAGGGTGATGGTCAATGGCGAGTTGATGCACCACATCTACTTCGCCACCGAGCACCTCAGTGAGAGCTACTTCGGCGAGAAGCTCGGCCATGAGAACTTCATCCTTCACAACGAACGTGGCGGCTGGACCAAGGTCTACCTCAAGGCAATCCATCGGCTGCGCAAGTGGGATCAGTCGACGGTCAAGCCGTTCGAGGAATTCATCGATTGTGAGTCCGTCATCTCATGGTTGACCGGCGTGTTGATCTGCGCCGCGATCGACAACCGCCAGGGAATTGCCTATCTCGATCAGCGAGACAAGCGCTGGCAGTGGGTCGTGTGGGACCTGGATTGGGCCTTCCAACCGTGGCCCACGAAGTTTGGCGAGAATGTGGTCACCGACGCCAACGTCACCGAGAATCTGATCCATGGCTGGGGCGATCTCAGGTCGGCGTTGTACGGCAAGCTCATGCCCCAGGATTGCGACTTCCGGCGCGATCTGCTGGCGAGGGTGACCAAGGCGCTCAACCACGAACTCACGGACGAGTGGTTTACTGATCTGGTTGGGCGCTACCACGCGGTGGCAACGAGGTTCGGCAAGCCGGCATCCTTCCATCGGGTGCTTGATGAGATGCTGCAGTTCATGCTCGATCGGCCACCGCTTCTGCGCGCCGAGCTCGATGCGAAGTTCGGGGTCGGACCGGTGTTCACCAGCACGATCCGTGTTCCGGAGGGGGCTGCAGTCACTGTGGATGGCTTCCGCTACGAACGCGACGTTACTTGTCACTACTTCGCCGGCCAAGAGCTGACCGTCGCAGCGCCGCAAGGTTGGCAGCTGCTGCTCGATGGCGAAGTAGTCGCCGAAGCGACGAACACGTTCCGTGCGAATCGGAACTTGTCGTTTGAACTCGTTCGCCGCTAGCCGGGGCTGATACGGTGGGCGTTTCGTGATGTCTCATTCCACGACGACAAGCTTTGCGAGGCTCGAACGCTGGTATGTGCTGACGTTGTTGTTGGCCTTGTCTGCGTGCGGTCGGTCGCAGGGCCTGCAGCAAGGCAAGATGCGGTTGCCGGCGGAACTGCGCGAGCTCTCGGGCATGGTCGCCATCGACGACAAGACGTTGGCGTGTGTGCAGGACGAACTCGGCTACGTGTTCTTTGTGCCGTTGGGGGCCGATGGCTCGATGCGTCGCGAGCGCTTCGGTGGCGCCGGCGACTACGAAGGCATCGCGGTGACGCCGGAAGCCACGTGGGTTCTGCGCAGCGATGGCACGTTGCATCGGCTTGAGCGAACCGACGGCAAACTGAAGATTGCCAAGGTCTTCAAGATGCCGTTCGAAGGTGAGTTCGAAGGCTTGTGTTTCGACGCCGCCAACAAGCGGCTGCTGGTCTTGCCCAAGGGACCGGTCGATGGCAAACGGCGCGAGCGGGCACGCCGCCGCATCCTTGGCTTTGACCTCACGAAGATGAAGCCGATGCCGAAGCCCGCCTTGACGCTCAAGGTCGAGAAGCTCGAAGAGCGGATCGGGAAGAAGGATATGCCGGCGCCGCGACGCACGACCAAGAAGGGCAATCAGCGCGTCGAGTTGCATCTGCATGCTAGCGAGCTGTTGGTCATGAAGGACGGCGACCTGTTGTTGCTGTCGCCGAAGGACCATCTGTTGCTGCGGCTCAGCCACAAGGGCAAGGTCCTTGCGACGAGAACGCTGGATCCGTTGGTCTTGCCTCAGCCCGAGTCGATGGCGATGTTGCCCGACGGTCGCTTGCTCGTCGGCACGGAGGGCCGCGGTGGCGCCGCGAGCATCATGGTCGTCGACGTGCCCGAGTAGTCAGTCGTTGCTGCGATGTTCGCCGTGGCCGCGCGGCAAGGCCTTGCTCAGCGCGGTCAGCCACGCGTGCACTTCCTTCTCCGTCATCTGGGCGCGGTAGAACGGTTGCATCAGCTGCGCGATGGAGTTCTTCGGCCGGTTGGCCTTCTGCCAATCGGAGTTCTCGAGCAAACGCCGCAGCGATGCCTCCATGCGTTGCATCATCTCGGTCGACGCCATTGGCGCGTCGGCGCTCGAAGCCTTCTCGCCGTCGAGAACCGCGCGATCACACTCCGCATACAACTCCGCCGCGAACACGCCAACAGCCATCGCAAGGTTGAGCGACGATTGCTCGCTGGCCGTCGGCACCACGGATACGGCGTGGCAGCGCAGCATCTCGGCGGGATCCAGGCCGTTGATCTCGCCGCCGAACAACAAGGTCGGGGCGCCACGTTCGAGCATTTCGTCGGCCACTTCGCGCGGCGTCAGAACGCGCGCGCCGGGTGGTGGGTTGTTGCTCGTACCGACGACCCAGGTGGCCGGCGCCAGCGCCGTCTCGAGATCCGTGGTCACCGAGGTGTGCAGGATCTCGTCGGCGTGCACCGCCATCTGATACGCGTCGTTCCACGAACCGATCTGCGAGTCGACGATCGTCAGCTTGCTGAGCCCGAAGTTCTTCATCGCCCGCGCGACGGCGCCGAGGTTGCGCGCCCATCGCGGTCGCAGCAAGACGACTTGCACTTGATCCAGCAGGCTGTGGCTGCGCTCGGTCATTTGCGGGTGGCGGGCATTACCAGGGGGTGGGGGCGTAGTCCTTCAGGAACTGGCCCCAGCAGTGATGGCCCGTGTTGCAGCCGACGAAGATCGGGTCGACCACGCGCGCCGCACCATCGATCGAGTCGAGTGGCGGGGCGAAGCGCTGGCCTTCTTCCTTCTGGACGGTCTTTTCGAAGTGGTCTTCGTCAGTGACCCAGCCGGTGTCGACGCTGTTCATGTGGATGCCGTCCTTGACGTAATCCGCTGCCGACGTGCGCGTCATCATGTTGAGCGCGGCCTTGGCCATGTTGGTGTGCGGATGCCGGGTTGTCTTCAGCGCGCGCTGGAACTGACCCTCCATCGCCGACACGTTGACGATGTGCTTGTCGCGGCTCGCGACGGCCATCATCAACGGCTTGAGTTTGCTGTTGAGTACGAACGGCGCGATCGAATTGACCAGCTGAACTTCGAGCAACTCGACCGTCGGCACTTCGCCGAGTTCCATGCGCCACGAGTTCTTGTCACGCAGGTCGAGCTGCTGGCCTTCGCCGTCCTGCACGCCCGTCGGGAACAGGTGGCTCTGGTCGCCTTCGCCGAGCAGATCGAGCTGGCTCAATTGCGCGACGTTGTTGGGGCTGCGATGGATCGCGAGCGCGCGTTCCGCCGTGTGTTCGCCCAGCAGCTTCTGTAGCTCTGGCGTCAGCTCGCCGGGGTTCTCGCGGCTGGCCATATCCTTGTAGTAGTCCGGCGGCCGCCGCACCGTCTGGCACGCGTTGTGGATCAAGAAATCGAGGCGACTCTCACTGGCCAACAACTCGTGGCAGAAGTTCTCGACGGTCGGCGTGTGGCGCAGATCCAACGCCCGCAATTCCAGCCGGCCTTGCCAGTCCGCGAAGTCGTCTTCTTGCTCAAAGCGCCGCGCGGCGTCGCAAGCAAAACGCGTCGTCGCAATCACACGTGCGCCGGCTCGCAGCAAGAACAGCACGATCTCATAGCCGATCTTGACGCGCGAGCCGGTCACGACCGCAGTCCGGCCTTCGAGGTTGGCAGTCGCCGTGCGCTTGAGCCAGTTGAGGTCGGCGCAGCCCGGGCACATCGAGTCGTAGTGGTGATGAAGCTCCGTGTAGGGTTCCTTGCACACGTAGCAGCTGCGCGGCTCGTTGAGGAAGCCACGCTTCTCCTGCTTGCGTTCGCGCGCCTGGTGCTCGAGCAACTCGCGCTGCTCCTTGGTGATCGCCAGTTGCTTGGGGGGCACCGGGAACGCCAACGCACGCTTCATCGCACGATTGCTGGTCGCTTCGAGCGCCGCATCGTCTTGTTCACGAATCTTGCGCCGCCGCTTGCCGCGGCGCTCATTGGCCAGCTTGCGACGCGCGCTGCGATCCGGAAACGAAATCTGGCCCGCGGCCCGGCGCAGGCGGTTGAGCACGTCTTCGTCGAGTTCGGCCAGCAGTTCGGGCTTTGCCGCCAACGACTCCAGCCACGCGAGGTGCGTGTTTGGGGTTGGTTCTGGGTGGTCTACCGAATCGCTCGACATTGGGCGAAGCACTCTACCAACGTTGCCCTGCGCGACAAACGGCGAGACGCACTCGTTGACGAACGCCCGCGTATTGTCGATCGTGCCCGCCACGTGACCGCTTCGATCAGCGTAAAGGGCCTCGGTGCCAGCTACGGAGCCCGAGAACTGTTCTCCGGCTTCGACATCGACATCGGCCCTGACGATGTCGTCGGGCTGGTTGGCCCCAATGGCACCGGCAAGTCGACGATGCTGCGCATCTTGGCGGGGCTGCGTGCGCCCGATACCGGTTCGGTCACGGTTGCGCCCAAGACGGCCGCGATCGGCTACCTCGCGCAAGAACCCGACCGTATCGCCGGCGAAAGCGTGCGCGATCTGTTGGGCCGCCGCACCGGCGTCACCGCCGCCGAGACCGCGATGAACGCCGCCGCCGACGCGATGGCCGACGCCGTCCCTGGTGCCGACGACACCTACTCGGATGCGCTCGAACGCTGGATGGCACTCGGCGGTGCCGACATCGAAGAACGCACTGCGTCCGTCGTCGCCGACCTCGGTCTCGACGTCGATCTCGACATGGACATGACGGCGCTCTCCGGCGGCCAGGCGGCGCGCGCCGGTCTCGCCGCGTTGTTGCTGTCGCGCTACGACGTGTTCTTGCTCGACGAGCCGACCAACGACCTCGACATCAACGGCCTCGACCACCTCGAAGAGTTCGTGCAGCAACTGTCGTCGCCTGCCGTGATCATCAGCCACGATCGCGAGTTCTTGAGTCGCACCGTGACCAAGGTCGTCGAGATCGATCGCAGCATGCTGCGTGTCGCCGTCTACGGCGGCACCTACGATTCGTATCTCGAAGAACGCGCCACCGCGCGCCGCCATGCCGCCGACGCCTACGCCGAGAACAGCAATCGCCGCGGCGAACTCGAAGCACGGGCGCGCCGGCAGCGCGCGTGGATGTCCAAGGGGGTCAAGAACGCGCGTCGCAAGGCGAAGGATCGCGACAAGATCGGCCGTGCGTTCCGAACGGATGCGACCGAGAAGCAGGCCGCCAAGGTCAAGCAGACCGAGCGCATGATCGAGCGACTCGGCGAGGTGCAGGCGCCGCGCAAGGAGTGGCAGTTGCAGTTCTCGATCGCATCCGCGCCGCGCTCGGGTGATGTCGTCGCCGTGGCCAAGGATGCGGTGACAGAACGCGGCTCGTTCAAGCTTGGCCCGATCAACGTGAGTCTCGGCCTGCGCGATCGGGTCGCGATCACCGGCCCCAACGGCTCGGGCAAGAGCACCCTGCTCGCCATGCTGCTCGGCCGCCTCACACCAACGAGTGGCACCGTCACCCTCGGCAGCGGCGTCGAGATCGGCGAAGTCGACCAGGCCCGCCACGCGTTCGTCGCCGACGAACCGATGGCGGACGTGTTCGCCGAATGTGTGCCGGACTGGTCGACGTCCGAAGTGCGCACCCTGCTGGCCAAGTTCGGCATCGGCCAAGGCTTCATCTCGCGTTCGGCCGCGTCCCTGTCACCCGGCGAACGCACGCGCGTTGGCCTCGCGCTGCTGCAGGCGCGCGGCGTCAATCTGCTCGTTCTCGACGAGCCGACCAACCACCTCGACCTCGAAGCGATCGAGCAACTCGAACAGGCGATGGAGGCGTTCGATGGCACGGTGCTGCTCGTCACGCACGATCGCCGGATGCTCGACAATGTGCAGCTGACGCGCCGCTGGCACATCGAAGCCGGGAGCCTGCAAGAAATCCCCGCCGACTGAACCCACGCGCGCCGCGTCTCGGACTACGATGCCCGCATGGAGGCCCGGTCTATCGCATCGCTGCTGTTGGTTGCTGCCAGCACGGCGCACGTTCTCCCCGGCCAGCGCCCGGCCGATGTCGAGCCGGCAGTCGTGCGCGCGGAACGGTTCGTCAAAGAGCTCGAACTGCCCAAGAAGCGCGGCGACGCGATGCACGGTCTCTGGCAGCTGGGCGCCGGCGCCGCCCCCGCGCTCGCCCGAGCCCTTCGCGATCCACGCCCGCAGGTCTGCGAAGCTGCGTGCGCCGTCATCTACGAGATCGGCAGTTCTGCCAAACAGCTGCGAACCCACATCGAACGCGAACGCAAGACCGCCAAAGGTTCGCGCAAGGCTGCGCTTGACTGGGCGCTGCACGGTGTCACCAACGAAACGATCGCGTTGGCACAGTGGGACGACGGCTTGATCGTTCTCGACAAGGACGGTCAGGCCATCTTTGAGCGCAAGGGCATCAAAACAGTCTGGGGCGTGCAGCTGTTGCCGGGCGGTCACATTCTCGGTGCGCAGTTGAGCGGTGGCGTTCACGAATACGACGCCGAGGGTGACAAGTGTTGGTCGTATGACGGCAAGACCACGCAGGCGTTGCGCGCCAAACGACTGGTTGACGGCACGACGTGCATCGTCGACGGCCAGCGCCAGATCATCGAGGTCGACAAGGCCGGCAAGACTCTGTGGCAGCACAAGGCCACGACCTCGTGCGCGACCAGGTTGCTCAACGGCCACTACGTCCTGATCGACATCAAGGCCAACAAGCTGCGCGAGATCGATCGCGACGGCAAGACGTTGAAGTCGTGGGACGTGCCCGTTCACTGCTACGGCATCCAGCGTCTGCCCAACGGCAACACGTTGGTGGCGACGCGTACCAACGACCGCGTGATCGAGTACCACCCCGACGGCAAGGTCGCAAAGGAAACGAAGGTCGCGCATTCGCCCAACGACGTTCTCCGCCTCCCCAACGGCACCATCTACACCGCCAACTTCAACAGCGTCACCGCCACCGACAAGAACGGCAAACAACTCTGGCTCTACAAAGCCACGATGGTTGGCGGCCTGAGCAGATAACTACTGAGCAGATAACTACTGAGCCGTTAGGTGCGGTGCCGCAGCAAAACCTTACCGCTCACCTGCAAACCGAGCTCTCGTCAGTCATGCCACTCCTGCACACCATTTTAGCCGTCTGTTGCGTGCTGAGCCTGCTGCCAGGTCAGGAGCCACAGTTGACGTTTGATGTTTGGAGTCGCAAGCCTGGCACCGATCGTAGGTCCGAGAAAGCAGGGCCGCACAACTCCTTCGTTGGCACACGCGGCTACTCCCAAGACATCTACAGGTTCCGAGTAGGGGGCACGCTACCCGATGGTGTGAAGTTGAAAGGAATGCTGCACTGGTCCGGGCGAGGGGATGTGCCACTGGCGTTCCGCAATTGGATGAGTGCCGATGCGGAAGACTCCGGATACTTGCAGGGCCTGCGATTGAGTCTCACGGGCGCCAAGGCGCACGAGTGGGTACTGTCCTACAAGGCTCACTTGGGGTTTATCGGGGACACCAAGTACGTGCCCGACGGACTGTTCCTCGGCCAGCGTGGCAAGCACCGATTCTCGCTGCAGGGCATCAGGGTGAAGGTCGTGCGACGGGCCGCCGGTAAGCGAGAGATTCAGCTCGCGCTCCAGGACTGCAATCCGAAGGTGCGCCGGCCGATAGGTTTCATGGTCACGTGGAGCAACTCATCGCGAGCGCGACCAGACTATCGAGAAACCGACTGGACGAGGCCTGTTCCTATCGCGGACCCAAACGGGTTTTGGAGTCACGAGAAGGTCGTTGCGATGACTCCGCCGCCACAGTTGTTTGATGGAGCTCTTGCACCTGGCGAGCACATCCATGCAACGGGATGGTTGGTCGACCCGATGGGGCAGGGTGGCATCAAGGCCGCTGACCTTCCGGCTTCGCTCGCCAAGTCCGAACGGCTCGCACTCGCCAAGCGGCTTGGCACCAAGAGCGTGCTCGGCGGATTCACGGTGATCGTCTCGATGAATCGCGATTCTCGCTTGTCTGTGCAGTTCGGCTCGGTGCCAGGGTTCGGCCGCGTGATACCGGCGACTGCACTTGGAGTGAATGCCAATCAGTCTGCATGCCTGAAGATGAGCGACGGCTTGGAAGTGAATCTCGTCGTCACGAACAAGTGAGTCACTGCGGGCTGGCGTCGGGAGGTCAAGGCCGCGGGCGGCATGGCTCCGTGATTTGACGATGAAGCTGTGTGCAAGGCCCGCGCCTTCGCACAGACTTGTGCAACGAAATGAAACGCGCCGCCTTCGTTGTCCTAGGGTTCCTCGCAGCTTGCACCGCGAACCCAACCGCAGATCGAGCCGCCGCCCCGCCAAACGTCATCTACCTGATGATGGATGAATGGGGCTACTTCGAGTCCGGCCACATGGGGCATCGTGAGTTGCTGACGCCGAACATCGATCAGTTCGCCAGCGAGGGAATGCGGTTTCGAAACGCCTACGCCGGCGCGCCGGTGTGCGGGCCAACGCGGTGTGCCTTGCTGACGGGCTTGCATGCGGGCCACATGTCGATGCGCAAGAACGACGGCTTCTCGCCGATCCGCGCGGACGAGCCCACGTTGGCCAGCATGTTGCGGGAACGCGGCTACGCGACGGGCGGGTTCGGCAAGTGGGGCATCGGCGGCCGAGGAACTTCCGGCGTGCCCGAGAAGCACGGCTTCGACGTCTTCTTCGGCTACTACGACCAGGTGCACGCGCACACCTACTATCCGCGCTACCTGATCCGCAATAGCGAAGAGGTGCCGTTGGCAGGCAACTCCGGCCTGAGCTTCTACGAGGGCAAGACCCACGCGCAGGATGAGATCTTCGCGCAGTCGTTGCAGTTCATCCGGGCGAACAAGGACCAACCGTTCTTCTGCTATCTGCCGTGGACGCCGCCGCACGGGTTGTGGGGCATCGATGCGGACGATCCGTCCTGGCAACTGTTCAAGGACAAGCCTTGGACCGCCGGCCAGCGAACGGAGAACGACGCCAAGGTCTACGCCGCGTTCTTGCACATGATCGACCGACAGCTCGGTCAGATCGTTGCGCTCTTGCAGGATCTGAAGATTGACGACAACACGGTCTTTGTCGTGTGCGGCGACAACGGTGGGCAGGACTACTTCAAGACCCCGGAGCATCCGCATGGCTTCTTCGGTCCCAACCTCAACCCGAAGAACGGCGAACGCTTTCGTGCCGGCAAAGGCTCACTCTATGAGGGTGGCCTCAAGGTGCCGTACCTGGTGCGTTGGCCGGGCACGACCGAGGCCGGCTCGGTCTCCGATCATGTCCTGAGTTTTCCAGACGTCATGCCGACGCTGGCCCAGGCCACTGGCGCCGCGTGTCCCTAGACCGACGGTCTCTCGTTCTTGCCAGCGTTGCTCGGCGGCAAGGGGCAGGCAAAGCATGACCATCTCTACTGGGAATACCGCGGTCAGACTGCTGTGCGGCAGGACGACTGGAAGGCCTTCAAGAACAGGCGTGGTGGTTGGGAACTCTACGACCTCGCCACCGATCCCGAGGAGCGGCATGACGTCGCGGATGCCAACCCAGAGGTCGTGCAACGCATGGTTGCGCTGGCCAAAGCGGCGCACGAACCGGTTCGTCCGGGCGAGGTTCATGACCGCGCGTTGACCAACAAGGATCACCGCATGGCGCCGCACAAGGGCAACCTCAAGTTCCTGCGCGGCACCGCGGGTCGGTGAACCGGCGGAGCTACTGCCAACCGCCGAGCGTCAACCCGCGCCCGTTGGACGTCGTCAACCCAAGTGCATTCGCGGTTGGATCCAGGCAAGCGCCTTGCGCGTAGATCGTCGAACCGAGTGCCGCAGGAACGTCCGGGATCTGCCACGTGAAGAACGCACCAGTGCCGGTCGCGCTCGCGATGGTGTTGAGCATCACGATCGGGTCGCAGTAGGCCGAGCAACCAGGTGCGCCGAGCGGCGCCAGGCTCAGGCCCGGGTTGCTCAACCCGAACATCAGTAGCGACGGGGCACTGTTCGGCGCGCGCGAGATCTGGAAGTCCACGGGTTGGCCGATGTCAGGAGCGTCGAACACGTGCAGCGACAAGACGCCGCCGGCACCCTGACAGCCGCTACCGATGTTGCTCGCCGTGCCAGCCGAGTAGTTGACCCCCGACGGCAGGCCGAGGCTCGGGAACAGGTCGTGGTTGGGCCAGATCGCGACGGTGTTGGCGAGGTCACTCAGTTCGCCGCCGTGCAGGCCAACAGACGTGCGCGCTTTGTCGCCGTTGAGCAACCACACGAACGAGAGGCCGTCATCGCGTCGCACGATCAGGCTGCGGCAACCATCGAGGCGGCCGTTGTGGCCGCGAATCGGGATCGACTGACCGTTGGGATCGGTCGCCGAGCCGAGCGTCCAACCGCGCAGGGTCGCGTTGGTTCCTGGCGCGAGCGTCCACATTGCATTGGTCTGCGCCGGGTTGAGGATCGGGTTGGTCGGCAGATCAAACGCCGACAGGATCTTCGCGTAGTCGGCCGCAGCCATGACCCAGCCACCTTGCGCATCGCGAATCGGAATGTTCTCGCCGCCGTACTGTTGGGGCACGAGCGGTTGGATCGCGTTGACCGGGCTCTTGCGGATCGACGGGTTGTAGGGGTGGTAGAAGACTTCGCTGGCCGGGATCTGACTCTTGAACGAACCACCGAGGCGGCCGCGGGTGATGCCGAGCGGCGCGAAGATGTTGTAGGTGACGTACTGCTGGTAGCTGAAGCCGGGGTTCAGGTTCTCGATGATCTGCCCGAGGATGTTGAAGCCGAGGTTGCTGTAGGCACCGCCTTGGCCGGGGTAGTAGTCGAGGAACCGGTGGCCGGTGACGTAGTCGTAGGTGTTGCGCTTGGTCAGCGGCAGGCCAACGCCGAGAGCGGACGTGATCGGGCCTTCATACCCGCGCGAGTAGTCGGGGACCCAGCCGGGCATGTGCGTCAGCAAATGGTCGATCTTGATCGCGGCAACCCAGTTGTCGATGGCGATCGTGTTCGGCATGAACGTCGTCATCGGGTGGCTTGGACTGATGTTGGAACCCGGCCCGAAGTGTTGGTGCATCGCGATCGACGTGATCGGCTTGCTGCACGATGCGATGCGGTAGACATCGGTCGGCTGGGTGATGCGGTAGTTGGAGTCCCCGATCGTGAAGGCGCGGGCGTAGACCAGGCGACCGTTCTTGACGATGGCAAGGTTGGCGGAGCGCACTTCGGCTTCGGTCATGAAGTCGATCGCCCACGTGTCGAACATCGACAGTTCGGGGATGGCCTGGCCGGTGACGGTCACTCCGCCTGCAACCGGTTGATCCGAACTCGCCCAGACCGCCGTGTAGCGCGTGCCCCAGCCGCTGCCGGAGGCGTGCAGCGAAATCGGGTCGAGCCCAAGCTGCGAGTAGTTCGCCTGGTGGTTCACATACTGCGCTGCCGACATGTTGTGATGCATGACCCACTGCCCGACATCATCACTTCGCCACAAGGACGCAAAGCGGTTGTGGTCGTTGACCGTGACGAGTGCCGGTCGCGCGTGGCCGGATGCGTAGGCGTCGGCTTCGGCCTGCATGTCTGCAACCGAGGTGCTGATCTCGATGCCCAGGCCAACCTTCTTGGGGCCGAACGACACGATGTATCTCGGCGTGGCGGCGTCGCCGTAGATGTCCATGGTCACGATCTGCAAGTCGGCGTCGTCCGCGTCGCCCACTTCGCTCCAGAACCCGGCTTCGTCCAAACCGTGAAACACCTCACAGGTCTCGTTGGTCTGTTCGAACACGCCAGCAAAGCGTGGATTACCGAGCGTGCCGATCGCCGTCAGGAGCTTTGGCGTGTAGCCCTGCGCGCACCACGTGTTGGTGAACGCCTGATACTGCGTCCCATCGAGGTCTTGGAAGGCGACGAAGGGAGGGCCAGCGCGGAGCACCCAGACCGCGGCGTAGTACGGATTGGCGACGGTCCCGTGAATGGACAGCGAGATCATCCGGTGGCCGCTGGCGGTCAGGTTGTTGACGTGCACCTGGTGTTGCGCGCCCGTTGCTGAGTGGTAGGTGACGGTCTGGGCGAGCGCGGGGGCGACCAGAACAGTGGCCAACAGAGACAGCTTGAGAAGTTGATTGCGCATTGGGCAGCGTCGTTTCGGTAGCGGTGGACAACGACACCAGCGCCATGGCGGCAGGAAACCGGACATGCAATCTCAGAAATGGCTCGTGCCGGAGCGCCGCAAGCAATCGTGGTCGCTCCGAAGTGTCGCAGCACTGTTGCAAGAAGTTTTGAAGTGGGGCTCGGACCGAGGCGAGTATCTCGCCAAGATGCCGATGCAGCTCCCCGTGTAGCTGCAGGAGTCCCCAATGAAGCCATGCGACCCGCGTTTCCTTTCTCTGCTCTTGCTGGCCGTTGCCCCTGCCTGCGTCAAGCACTCCGGTGACATTGGCTCCAGTCAGCCGAAGGCGTCACCGGTCTTCGTGGTTCGCGAAGAAGTCGATGTCGGCGCGGACCGGCTTGCCGACTATGTGGTGGCCAACTTCAATGGCGATGCCAGTCTGGATATGGCCGTGATCAGTCTGGAAGGCGAGTTGCGCATCTTGACTGGTGATGGCAGCGAACAGTTCGGCGGCGCGTTGGGCGAGCAGGTCGAATCGCTCTTCGGAGTTCCGGCGTGGATTGATGCTGGCGACTTTGATGGGGATGGTGACCTCGACCTCGTAGTCGTTCGCAGCGCGGACAGCGTGACAGAGATCTGGGAGAACGATAATGGCGTCTTCGCCAAGGAAACCGTGTTGCCCGTTGGCGCCGACGCGTTGGCAATGGCTGTCGGCGACCTCGACCAAGACGGCGAACTCGATATCGCGGTCGCACTGCCGTTGGCTCCGCAGATCTACGTGGCCTTTGGTGAGCCGGGACTCGCGTTCTCCGAACTACATCCGTTGACGCTGCCTGGCGGGGGGCGGCCCTTCAATCTCGTGATCGGTGATGCCAATCGTGATGGTCAGGATGATGTGGTCGTTGCCGATATCGACAACTCGCGGGTGATGATCTACGCCGGCACGTCGCAAGCGAACTTCGGGTCGGAGGTGTGCCAGCTCGATATCGTTGGCACTCCGGGCGCCGTGACGCTTGGTGATCTCTCCGGTGACGGTAACAACGATCTGATCGTGTCGATCTTCGATGCCGATCACTATCTGGTCATCACCGACATGCTGCTGCCAGCAGTTGGTGGCGGTGGCGGTGGCGGTGGCCCGACGGTTACCAACTGCGGCTACATGTCGTTCGCAGTGTTGTTGCCGGGCCGGCCGTCACTCGCGACGGTTGCCGATGTCAGTGGTGATGGCATCAATGACCTGGTCGCCTGCCTCGCCTTTGAATCGAACATTGCCGTTGGCCATGGCACCGCGGGTGGCGGAATTGGAGCGGTCGAGCTGCTCGATGCATCCGACTTCCCGTTGCGTCCCTTTGCCGTCGACAACGATGGCAATGGCTTCAACGATGTGTTTGCTCTGTCGGGCAATGGCGATAGCGTCAACCTGTGGCATGCGAACGAAGACGGCAAGCTACGGGGCGCGCGCAACTACGCTTCCGGTTTGCTTGATGCACGTCTCGTCGAAGGCGCCGACCTCGATGGCGATGGGGATTTCGAAGTTCTCGCAGGCGGCAACACGACCAGCATCACGATTCTGGGTTACGCCGATGGCGGCCTGGCGGTGGAGGACTCGATTGCCATCGACAGCGACGTCAAGCAGATGAAGGTTCGCGACCTCAATGCGGATGGCTTGCCCGATCTGATTCTTTCGGTGGCCGGCGGCGTTCGCGTGATTCGCAATCGCTCGACGCCGGGAAGCTACCTGTTCGAAGACCAGCCCAGCGCTTCGTTGGAGTTGGGAGCAGCAGTGGTTGCTTCGAACTTCGCGGTCGCCGAATTGAATGCCGATGCGAACCACGACCTGATCGCGTGCGACCCAAATAGCGACACGCTGTTCGTGTTGCCCGGCACGTCGGATCCGTTCGTGTTCGACGCGGCGGTGCCGGTGACGGTTGCCGGTGCTCCCTTTGCGGTGGCGGCGGGCGACTTCAACGGTGACGAGCGCATCGATCTGGCTGTGTCACGTTCTGTCTCGTCGGACATCGCGATCTTGGGTAACGACGGCGCGTTTTCGTTTACAGAGCTGATGCTCGTGCCGAACGGGTCCGTTGGGGATACGCCCACTTCGCTGCTCACCGATGACCTCAATGGCGATGGTTCGCCGGACCTGGTTGTGACCAATACCGCATCGGACAGCGTGTCGATCTTGTTCGGCAACGATACTGGATTTGCCGGCATCGAAGTCCTAACGGGCGTCGCCCCGATTGCATTGCTGGCTCGCGATGTGACTGGCGACGGTGTCCGCGACATTGTGGTCGCCTCGATCGAAGGCGGTGACTTTCAGGTGCTGGTAGGCGAAGGCGATGGCAGCTTCACTGTGCAGCAGATCTATCCCGGAACCTTGGGCACGTCTGATGCCGTTGTGCAGGACATGACCGGCAATGGCCAAGCGGACCTGGTGCTCACCAACTTGCTTACCAACCGCGTGACGTTGGTCGACAACGTGACGCCGCGCTGACGGCTCTCGCCGTTCGCTTGCGCTAGGAGCCGCACTCCGGCATGCGCGGGTGTTTGAGGCCCTGTCGTGGCTGGGGCTGGGGTGCGCCCAGTCGACCATGGTATCGCGCAGTCGCCATCCGCCACATAGTTGGGCATGCCCCGCCATCACAGGGCCCGGGCTGGTGAAGCCCGCAGCCTGTCATTACCATCGCTGCCCGTCGAGCCACGCCGTCGCGGCTCCCACCTCGCTATCGCAACCCACATGGCCAAGCGTCCACGTTCTCTCAAGAAGATCCTCTTGGGCCTCACCGTGTCGATGATCGTCACCGGCGGACTCGTGCTCTCCCTCGAAGGTGGCGCGAGCCTCTGGACGAAGTGGCAAGCGACCGGCGACTTGCCGCCGGTGAAAGAGATCTCGCACTGCGAATACGACCCCGACCTCGGTTGGCGTCACGCACCGAACAAGCAGGTTCCTGACCTTTACGGCAATGGTGTTGGCCTGACGACCAACAGCCAACAGTTGCGTGGGGTCGGTGACTACGCGCTCGAGAACAGTGACGACCGTTACCGCGTGCTCTGCCTGGGCGACTCGTTCACCATGGGCTATGGCGTTGGTGATGAAGACACCTTCCCCGCATTGCTGGCGCAGGAGCACAAGGCGATCGACACGATCAACATGGGCCTCGGTGGCTATGGCATCGATCAGGCCTACATGTCGTATCGACGCGACGGTACCAAGTTCGATGTCGACGTGTTGCTGTTCTCGTTCATCGTCGGCGACTTCTTCCGAATGAACCCGCAGGGCAACGTCGCGGATCTGGGCAAGCCCGTGCTCGAACTCGTCGACGGAGATCCCGTGGCGATCAACACTCCCGTCGTCAACCTGCTCGACGTCCCGGGCTTTGGCACGCGGCTGACGCGCTTGTGGCACACGAGCTGCTTGTCTGGACTGATTCCGAAGTCACTCGACGTGCCGGCCGCCAAAGAGGGTGCGAAGGAACAACCGTTCGTGCCGGTGTCCTTGCGCATCTTCGAAATCTTGCGCGATCAATCCAAAGAACGTGGGCAGGTCTTTGCGATGGCCATGCTGCCGACCCAGGCAGACGTCGGCAAGAAGCGCTTGCCGCTCATCGATGACTGGTTGATTCCCCAGCTCAAAAAGCGCGGGATCCCGTTGATCGACGTGCGACCGGCGTTCAAGAAGGTGCCGAATACGGAGTTGCCGGGTCACTTCACGATGGGGCACTACTCACGACGGGGCAATCGGGTTGCCGCGAAGGCATTGCTGGCGGGCATTCGCAAGCTGGATCCGAATTGCCCTCGCAAGTAGCGGTCTCCATCATGTCGATCTCGCTCGTCCTGCGACTGCTGCTTGGTTGCGCACTCGTGTGGCCAGCGGCCGATGCTGTGTCGTTCCTCTACCAGAGGGTAGTGGGCAACGCCGTCACGCCGTGGTCGGACCGATTGACGTTGGACGTCGACGAGAAGATGCGGCGGGCGACTCGTGAGAACGCGGATCTCTTGGCCGAAGTGCGGGCAGCGTGCCCGCCGGACTCGGTGGCCGTTGCGGAACTCATCTCCGGCAATCCGGAAGACTACGAGCCGGCAGAACTGATGCGGCTGGCTCGGCAAGTCGGCCTCATCGATCAGTTGCGCGTGTTGCTGTTCCCCAACCCGATCATCGTTCGCCGCCCGGGGGCCAAATCGTATGTCGAGCAGCGTGCGGCAAGCGGCAAACCAACCCTCTACTTGTGGCTGCCCGGCAACGAACGGCCGAAGCCGAGTGCCGGTTGGGAACGGTTGCACCAAGCCATGATGTTCGAGCTGTGGTTATGCCGGAAGGTCTGATCGGCTACGGGCTCATGATCCTGTGCACGGTGATCGTGCCGGGATGGTTTGGGGTTGGTCTCGTGCGCGCGATGGGGCTGCGCGCAACGAGCGGCGTGCGGATCACGTTGGCCTACGGCTACCTCGTCGGTCACTTGGGGCTGGCTGCGGTGATGTGGCTATGGCTGCTGCTTGGCAAACCGTTCCCCGGATGGCTGTTTCCGGTGACGGCAGCGGTCGCCGGCACGCTGCTCTACCTGCGTGCCAGAACTTCAGGGCAACCGCGTGTCGCGCGCGAGCATTCGCTTTGGTGGGTGCTTGTGCCGCTCGTGATCGTACTCATCCCTGTGTTGGATGCGGCCGCCCGCTGGAACGTCAATCCGCTGCTGTTCGGCGATGAGTCGTTGATCTGGGCGAGCAAGGCAAAGGTGTGGTTCTCCGCTCAGGCCGACGAGCGCGGCTTGCTGCTCAAGAACTTCGTCGAGCATCCGGACTACCCGATGTGGAATCCGTTGATCCAGAACCTCTCCTTTGCGAGCGCCGGGCGCGTCTTGCACTGGGAGAACCGGCTGCCGTTGCAGGCGTTCTCGGTGGCGTTGCTGATGTTGATGTCGGCCGCGATGACGCGGCGCAGTCACCCCATCATCGCGGCCGTGGTGATGTTCGCCTTCGCCGGTTCGACGTTTGCGATGTGGAGTCAGGTCGCGGGTTCCGATGTGCTGCTTGCTTGCGCAACGCTTGCTTGCGTCGAGGCCTTGCTGCGTTGGCGCGAAACGGGCGAGCAGGTGTGGTGGCGCCTCGCTTTCTGTGCGGCCGCCGCGATGTTGGCGAGCAAGAACGAAGGCACCCTGCTCGTGCCGGTGGTGGCCGTCGCCTTCGCTGCGCATTGGTGGTTGGCGGGGGCCGCGCCGCAGTCCCTCGGGCAGGTCCTGCGGCGAGCGCTGTGGCTCTTGCTGCCACTGGGCACGTGGTTCGCTCACTTCGTGCACAACAGCACCTATGAGCTCGGCAACACGCTGGTCAAGGACACGAGTGGCCGCGGGATGTTGACCCGGATCACGGAGCAGTTCTCGACCTACGCGCCACAGGTGGGGCAGTTCTTCTATGAGTACTGCATCGATGTGACTCGCAGTCGTTGGATCTTGCCGGCCACGTTGCTGGCCGCGATCGCAGTGCTGTGTCGCGAACGACTGCGCGTCCGCAGGTCTCCGGCATTCGTGTTGTTGGCCGTTACCTGGATGACGGTCTGTGGCTACTTGCTGGTCTTCGTCGGAACACCGTCAGACCTTACGTGGCACCTGGGCACCGCAGCGGATCGCATCCTCTTGCACGTGTTGCCGGTGGCCTGCGTCAGTCTCGCGATGATGATCTGGCCCAAGAAGCTCGAGGTATGATGTCCAAGCGAACCCTGCCCTCTGTCTGTGTAGTGATGTTGTTGGTGCTCGCCGCCAGCCTGTGTGGCTGCGCTGGCGCGGGAGCAGCGGGATTGGCCAAGCCACATACGTTGACCGTCCTGACCTACAACGTGCTCGCCTCGGAGCATCAGGACGCCCAGCGGTTCCCGGCGCTGTTCCGAATCATCGAACAGAGTCAGGCGGACATCCTCTGCCTGCAGGAAGTGCTGCCGGGGTTCTTGGATCGTTTGCGCAAGCAGCCTTGGTTTGGTGAGCGCTACGTTGCGCCCAAGGTCGATGGGCTCGATGCGATCGCCAACGGCAACTACATCTGCTCGCGTTACGAAGTCGACCGCGTCGAGGTTGTCGACCACCAAAGCCCGCAAGGTCGCGAGAGCATCATCGTGCACCTGATCGTCGACGGTCAGCCGCTGGCCGTGGCGACGTGTCACCTCGAGAGCCTGTTGCGCGATGGCCCTGTTCGCGCCAAGCAACTCGACGATGTCTTCGGCAGGCTCGAGAAGGTGGGGGACGCACTGTTCGCTGGCGACTTCAACTTCGGCGATGGCGAACAGCCGGACTCGGCGCATCTAGCCAAGGACTACGCCGACGCGTGGCTGCAGTTGCATCCGGAGGATCCCGGGTTCACGTGGGACATCGAAGCCAGTGACATGGCCGCGCGCGGTTCGTTCGTCGATGAACCGAGCCGTCGCATCGATCGGATCCTGGTGCGTTCGAAGAAGTGGCTCCCGCACAGCATCGAGATTGTTGGTGCGGAGAGCATCGATTCGAGCGGCCGGTTGTTCCCTTCGGATCACTTCGGCTTGCTGGGCACGCTGCGCGCGGCGAATTGAGGCCGCGCGGAACTCCAGTGCACTCCGGCGCCGCCGTTTGTCGGCGACGCTACCTCACGAGCGGCAGTTCGAGCAGTTGTGTCGACACCATGTCGAGGTTGCCGTTGCCGATCGTGTGGAAGTCCTGGAAGTAGTAGATGTCCGTGCCCAGGATCTCCGGCAGCGGCAACGGGTAGGTGACCGAGTCGCCGACCTGCAGGTAGAAGAGGCCGACGAAGTCCGGCGCAACGCTCGAGATGTTGAGGAAGCAGCCGTTGCTAAACGGTGCGACTCCGATCAGCGGCACGGCTGCCGACGCCATCGACAACGCCATGACGTGCAAGGAGTCCGGTGCAGCACCGGTGATGGAGATCGACCCGTACTCCGATCCGATGAACTGCAACCCTGACCATGCGATCGTCGCCTGGCTGCAACTGATGCCGGATACGCTCGGTGGCGCGACGGCTGGATACGATATGCGCGCCGTGTCCAATCGGCCGACGGTCGTCGAGTTCCTCGTCTGCACGCAAACGAACTCGTCAGTGAACTCATCGAAGCTGACGTGTGTCGCATCGACCGAGTAGCCGACAGTCGGGTTGGGGAAGGCGTTGTCCTTGATCTTCGCGCCACGATAACCAAGGTGGTTGGCGCGCGTGCCGTGCACGGAGCCGCCGACGCTGTGGGAAACCACGATCCAGCGACATTCGTTGTGGCGGTCGTAACCGACACTGCCAATGCGGAACGGATGGCTGGCGGCGGGCTTCACGGTTGCCGTCGGCCAAGGCAGGGTCCCGAGGCCGCCCATCGGCCAATCGATACGGGCGCTGCGCACTTCCATGCCTGTGTCGTCCGACGGCGCGCCCTGTGCGGTCGGCGTAGTTACGAAAGCCACGAGGTAGCGGCCGTCGGTGCCTTCGATATACGGCGTCGTCTTGTGGTCGGGCGAGGCGTTGTCGATCCACACCGCTGGTGACACGGTCGGCGTGTCGGTCACTTCGGTGACGGCAATGTCCCAGTCATCGCCGACCACCAGCGAACTCCTGCTCTGGTAGGCCACGCGCCAGCTGTTGTTGATGGCGCCGCTCGACACCTGGTTGATGCTGGGGCGTTCGACATCAGTGAACACGCTGCCGGCAATCAAGAAGGGCGTGCCGACCGTGTTGCCCAGAAGGTTGACGGTGCAGCCGTAGACGTCCGAGCTGTTGGTATTGACGAAGGCGCCGGCGTTGGCTTCTTCCTGCCAGACGACGAGAGCGTTCATTCCCGAGAACCCCATGTCCGTGCCGCCGACATCGGCACGCCATGCATTGCCACTCGTACTGATCGCCGTGTAGGCGGTGGACTGAGTGCTGTCGTTGCGATGATGGCGGTGATAGCGCAGTGCCCGTGTGCCACCGGCGAACTCGCGGTCGAAGACGCAGATCACGTAGTTGGAACCCGCGTTGTAGGCGAGCCTGCCACCGCGTGTGTCCCAGTTCATCGTGATGTCGATGAACATCGTGCCTGAGACGTTGCCGTCGTCCAACCAGCGATGCATCGCCAGGTCGTAGTCCGTGGCCGAGTTGTAGCGCACACTCGACGTCCAGGTGCCGTGGGTGAAGCTCTCAGAGTCACGCACGACGTCGGTCGCGTGGATCGGATCGCCGACCAGCGTCGCATTTCCCATGACGACCGGATCGACGACGACCGGGTAGCTCGCAGCAGCGAGCCAGGCCCCATCGAGGCGCAGCGTGACTCGGTCGTTCTCGAACGCGGTGGTCATCGCAAGCTTCTGCCCGCGCGCGTCGATCGCCGTTGCTGCCCCGTAGGTGACGATCTCGCGACCAGCTGCATCGAGGAACGACAGCGAGCGGTGGCCCGCAGTCGTAGCTGCCGACGTCAGCATCGACTGCACGACTCCTCGGATCACGAGGTCACCGGTTTGCTGGGGGGGCGACGCGAGCACGAACGTCTGTTCGATTCCATCGGCGCGGACGTCGTAGGCCTCGACGATGCCGCCGAGGTCATACTCGGCGCGATACTTGCCATGCGACAACCGTGGCTCTTGCTGTACCAGTTCGAGCGCGCCGATGCGCGCCGACTCCGTGCGCCAAGACCAGGTCTGGTTGTGCGGGTAGTCCTTGCCCAAGACCGGCACGAACGTTGCACCGTCGTGGAACGACACCTTGTAACTGGTGCCCGCGGCCCAGATTCCATACGGCACGCCGAGGTCGTCGGCCGCGGTATGGATCGGGACATGCCACGGCTCGTGCGTTGGCTCGGGCTGTTGTTGGGCCGCGACGAGGGATGCCACGGCGAGGGTCGCGGCGAACGAGAAACCGGCTGTGCGGCACGATGTGGGGGAGCTCTTCATGACAGGTGCGGATGGCACCTGTGCAATGACCGCCGCTCGGCCCGGTGGACAAGAATCTCCGCCAAGGCGCCTGACGCCCCAGTTCTAGAACACCCCGGTGCCGCCAGTCGTCGTCGACGAACTGCTCTCTTCCTCAGAGGCCGCACCCAACAGCGACGAACCGATCGCCGTGCCACGCAGCGACGTGAGGCTCGGCACACCAATGCCGAAGCCGGACATCTTGTTCATCCACTTCTGCTCGCCCGTGCTCGCGTCGAGGCAGTAGGTGTAACCAGAGACCGAAGTCATCAGGTGCTCGCCGTCGAGCATCATGGCGACGTAGCCCGAACCGTGCGGTGCCTTCCAGTCCCAGACGATCTCGCCGGTCTGGCGGTTGAGCGCCGCGGCGCGCGAGTTGAAGCTGACGTAGACGAGGTCGGGGATGCCGATTTGGGTGCTCATGGTGGTTCGCGTGTTGGTTGTTGTGAAGCGCGCTGCGTCTACGGCAGAACCAATCGCCACGTAGTCGTCGCAGCGAGCCCCGCAACGCCAGCGGCATCCTGGAACCAGTACTGATAGTAGGCCTCCATGCCGATCGGCAGGCCCGCAGGCCACGTGAAGCTTACGTCCAGTTCGCCAACAGAGTTTGACACCAAACCGAAGACGCTCAGGTCCATGCTCGGTCCAAGGATGCCACCGGCAAACGGCGCGTTCGCCGCGGTCAAGCCAATGACCAAAACCGCCGGCGTGTTCTCCAGCGCGTTGGATGCCGTGAAGGAAACCGTCGTGCCAGGGTTGACCGTACCACTCGGCTGCAGAACGGGCGGGCCATAGGTGCCAGAGAGGTCGTTGCCGAGGTTCGTCCACGTGCCCGGCTTGGAGTGCGCCAGCAACCACTGCGCGAACAGCGGCGCGAAGTTCGGCGTCCAGACCGGGAAGTGGTTGGCGCCTTGCATGCGCCAGTGCTCGACGGAGCCACCCGGCTGGCAGCCATCCTCGTAGAGAGTGATGGCCGTCTCTGCACCTGGCACGAGCGTGTCGAGGTCGAGTGTCGTCGTGCTGGCAGTCGGCGTCGTGACACAGCCGTTGTAGCCCGCCCAGTAACCTAGCGTGGTCGGCACACTCGGATAGGGGTTGCCGCCGACTTCGAAGCCGCCGACGTACTCAACCCAAGTGTCCTGATCGCCGTGGATGTGCAGGACATGGAGTGGCGACGATGGTGTGCACATCATCGGATCGTTCCACGTCACAGCACCAATCGTCACGATGGAAGCGATCACGTCCGCGTGGTCGCAAGCCATGCGATAGGCCATGTAGCCGCCGTTGGAGTAGCCGGTCACGTGCACGCGGTTTGGCGCGATGTTCGCGTTGAGTTTGACCTCGTCGATCACGTTGCGCAGGTAGCCCGAGTCATCGTTGCCCGGCGCAAACCACGCGCAGCATGCGGTGGTCGCGTTCCAATGGGGGACCCCAAACACATCGGGCAAACCCATTGGGTGTACCGTCGCGATGCCGTTCGCGTTGGCAGTCGCGGCGATGCCCATGAACGTCTCGAACTCAGCCGGCGTCTGCAGGTATGCGTGCAGCATGACCAGCAGCGGGATTGGTTGCACGCCGTTGTATGAAGCCGGCAGGCGAACGATCACCGGGCCGCGGCCAGCGTCGACCATGATCTGGGTCTGCGAACTCAGGGCCGTGCACAGCACCAGGGCAAGTGCCGCAGCAATGGGGTTCGATCGATGCATCATCTGGTCAAGGTCGGGCGCGCGAGGGGCGTGCATCATAGCAATGCATCCGAGCCGAGAGTGTCCTTGGCGCCCGCATCCCGCTTAGACTTTCGCTCATGCGATCACGCTTGGCGGTGACCCTGCTCCTGTTCCTCTCGTCGGTGGCGCTCTCGGCTCGGTTGCATGGGCAGCAAGCCGGCTTCGCGCGGGTCTTCGACGACCACATGGTCCTGCAGCGCGACGAGCCGGTGCGCATCTGGGGATGGGGCGACTCCGGTCAAGCGGCTGTGGTGCGCTTCGCACAGCAAGAGCACAAGACGAAGGTCGACAGCGACGGTCGTTGGTCGGTGACGTTGACGCCGCTCGCCGCAAGTGCCGAAGGTCGCTCCTTGACGTTGGCACTTGCCGGCAAGGCATACGAGCTCGAGGACGTCGTCGTCGGCGAAGTATGGATCTGTGGTGGCCAGAGCAACATGGCGTGGACCGTTCGTGGCACGCGTGACGCCGACCTCGAGATCGCATGTGCGGATGACCCGTTGCTGCGGTTCGTGCGCTTGCCGAACGAAGCCCGCGGCGAGCCGCGCCGCGACTACGTGCGACCCGAGCATGGTGGTGAGGGCAAGGGGTGGCGCGTCATCGATTCCGATTCGGTCAAGGAGTGCACGGGCGTTGGCTACTACTTCGGCCAGCGTTTGCGTCGTCACTTGAAGGTGCCCGTTGGACTCGTCGACGTTTCGTGGGGCGGCACGACCGCGCAGTTCTGGGTGTCGAAGCCGCGCCTGCAACCGGTGGCGTCGGTGCGGCCCGAGTTCGAACGCTACGAACGCGAACTCACTGCGTGGCTCGAGGGTGGTCGTGAGCAGGGCGCGAAGCAACGTTTTGCAGCGGCGCTTGCGGACTGGGAGAAGGCCCGCGAGGAAGCGCGCGAGGCCGGCAAGAAGCAACCGCGCAAGCCGCGCTTCGACGCCTACGAGAACCCCGGCCACAAGCGTCATCCTGGCGCCGGCTTCGACGGCATGATGGTGCCGTTACGTGGGTTGGCCGTTCGCGGTGCGCTCTACTTCCAAGGTGAGAACAACGCGTTCGGCGATATGTGGAAGCCGTTCCCGGAGACCTATCCGTTGGTCCTCGCTGAGTGGCGCGAGCTGTTTGAGAAGCCCGACCTGCCGATGGGGTTGATCCAGATCGGTGGCTGGAGTACGCGGCGCACGATGACCTACGACATGAACCACCACACCAACGTGGTGCGGGAAGTGCAGTTCGATACGTGGCGTCGCACGCCGAACACCGGCTTGATCGTCACGTTCGATCTCAACTCCAACAAGAGCATCCACCCTGGTCGCAAACGACCGGTCGGTGAGCGCACGGCGCGTTGGGCGTTGGCGGAGGTCTACGGCAAGAAGAGCCACGACAACAAACCGCTCGAGTGGCGCGGTCCGATCTACGCATCGAGTGAGCGCAAGGACAAGCGGATGATCGTGCGCTTCGAAGAAGACTCCGCGCGTGGTCTGCGACTCGACCAGACGCACGCGCTCGGGTTCTACCTTGCCGGCGAAGATCAGGTGTTTCATGTCGCCGACGCGCGCGTCAACAAGGATACGGTCGAGGTCTTCTGTGACGCTGTGCCCGCGCCGGTCGCGGTTCGCTATGCGTGGTCCAACCTGCCACTCGGCACGTTGATGAACGGCAGGGAGTTGCCGGCGTATCCGTTCCGCAGCGATGACTGGCCGCTGACGCCGCATCGCTCCGAGGGCAGCTACGTGCGTTCGCAGGCCACTCCCCGTTCTCGTTGATCGCGTGTCGTACGCCGAGGCAGCTAGCAGCGGAGGCTCGAGTGGCATCCGCGGATTCGCACTAGCGATCCAGACGTCGCGACCGGGTTTCTGGTCGACGTCGGTGTGGTTCTATCTGTTGCCGCTGGCGCAACGCGATGTGCTTGGCAGCCCGGCGTTCTGGCTCGGCCTGCTCTACGTGACGTTCCCGCTCGGGCATGTGTTGCACGGCTGGAACGATATGTTCGATGCCGCCACCGATGGTGAGAACCCGCGCAAGGGCAACTTCCTGTTCGGTGCCAAGCCAACGCCATCGCATCGCGCCGCGCTGCCGCTGCAGATGCTGTTGGTGCAGCTGCCGTTTGTTGGGGTGATGGTGTGGCTCGACGGCGTGCGCATGCTCGCGTGGTTCGCCGCGATGATGCTGGCATGCGCGCTCTACAACTGGCCGCGCATCGGTTGCAAGAATCACCCGTTCGTCGACATGTTGAACCAGGCCGGCTACCTGTTGGTGTTCGTGCTGAGTAGTTGGCTCAACGATGTGCCGCAGCTTGCGTGGCCGGGCTATGTGTTCGGGGCGTTGTTCGCGATGCACTCGCACTTGCTTGGACAGGTGATGGACGTCGTTCCCGATCGAGCTGCCGGTCGCAAGACTACGGCGGTGACGATCGGGGTTGTGCCGGCCAAATTGCTTGCGGCGGCCATCATGTTCGCGGAGTCGGCTCTGGTGTGGAGTTGCTACGACGATGTCTTGGTTGCTGGTGGACTCGCGTTTGGTGCGGTCTGGTTTGTCGGCGACGCAGTGGTCTTGCGGGGGCGCGCCTACCGGTCGTGGCAGGCGCGGTTGTTCCTCTGGGCGTGGAACGTCGCGGCGATCGCGACGATCCCCGTTGTGTGGCTGCGCGGTACGTTCGTCAGCTGATATGCTCTTTGGCACGGATGAGAAGGATCAGCATCACCCTGGCGATTGGGCTCATGACCTCTGGGGTCGTCAGCCAAACGCGTCCGCAGTCCGAGACGCCGGTCTACTGGGTCAAACACTTCGAGCTACCAGCGAAGTGTGACCTCGCCATGGAGCGCCTCGTGGCGCTGCGGGCGGAGGCGGTCGACTGCCTGGTCGGATGCTTGACGGATCCGAGGCCTGAGATTCGGCTGCGTGCCGTGCGCACTCTTGGCTTCCTGGGCAAAGTCGCCCAGCCCGCGTTGCCGAGCATCATGGCGATGAAACCCGGCAAGGACAGCAGCCTGGCCCTTGCCGTTGCCAGCGCCGCAGACGCGATTCGGGGCGGCCGGGGATTCGTGTTGGTGGGCGACTTTGTTACCGGCGAGTTGGTCGAGTTGGATGGTCGTGGCAAGGAGCGCCAGGTGGTCATGGACTTGACTGATCTTTGGTCTGGACGGCGCCTCGCGAGCGGCAACTACCTGATCTTGACGGCCGACGACGTTCGCGAAGTGAGCTCTGCCGGAAAGACTGTCTGGTCGGTCGACGGAGTGGAGCCTCTCGATGCGGTTCGACTCGCAGATGGTCGCACGCTCATTGCGAGCGCCGAACGGCACCGCGTGATCGAAGTGGACAAGAGGGGCAAGGTCGTCTGGAGCTACACGGATGAGAGTCGCGAGTTCCGGCCCGTGTCGTGTCAGCGGCTGCGCAACGGGAACACCCTGATTGCCGACTACACATTGACCGACCTCGCGGCTGGACGCGTGATCGAGGTCGACAAAGACAAGCGAATCGTCTGGGAGCTTACCTGGAGGCAACCGGCCATGGTGCAACGTCTGGCCGGCGACCGCACCCTCATCGTGAGCCACAAGCCAGACCGTGTTCAGATCGTCGACAAGGCGGGCAAGGTCCTGCAACAGTTCAAGGACGTGGATATCCCGTCCGTTGCCGAATACCTGCCGAACGGTCATCTGCTGGTTGGTGGGGAGGGCTTCCTCCGCGAGTTGGACGCGAAGGGCGTGCGGCTGTGGAATCAGCGAATGAGCTGGGTCACCTGCATTCAGCGGCACTGAGTCGTCGTCTCAGACATCAACCCCTGAACCGGACCGTCAGTCGACGTCTTGGAACTCCCGGTCGCTGAGCCGGCACTTGCCGCGATCTCCCCAGCAAGTGAGTGGTTCCTCGTCGCCGAACGTGGGGTGACAGCGTGGCGAGTGCTTCGGATGCGCGCACCACGGGATCTCCTCGTAGCACGATGGCCACCCCGCGGTGTTGTTGCGGCGTGGGTTGCGTCCGATGCTCATGCGTTCGACTCGGATGTGCTCACACTCAACCATGTTGACGGTGCAGTAGGGCTTGGATGACTGGAGGGGCGGTTCATCTCCTACTGGCCGCAAGCGCCGAGCTTGCTGCATGAAAAACCCTGCTGGGCGAGATTCCTCGCGCAGGTCTTGGCCGGTACCCCGGGTTGGGCAGCTTGCTCGGAGCGACTACTGTCTGGCGGTGCGATCCCTTCTGCTGATCCTGGCGGTGTCCCTGGCCATCCTTGGAACGTGCGTCTTGCGGCAGCCGGAGGTGGGGGGGCCAGCGAATGACGTGGGGGAGACTGTGACCACCTCCGCAGCCAGCGAACCCGACGCAGCCGCAAGTTCCACGCCTGACATGAGGGCTCCGATTCAGCGTCAGAACGTGCAGCCAACCACGGCTCTCCGCGTGCGGGTTGCGGGCTACAACGACAATGCCAAGCCATTCAGCGTTGCTGCGTGGAGGCAGAACAACGATGGCAAGTGGTCCAAACACGCAGTCGGCGCCTCAGACGAGAGCGGTGCCGCGGTCGTGGCCATCACCGCGGGTCGTTATCGCATCAGCTTCGATGCGCCGAAGGTCGTCCGCGCGCCACTGCCTCAGTGGTACGATGTTCGCGAAGGCGAAGTCCGCGACCTCACCGTGCGCTTGCCGAAGCCGTGCCCGGTTACCGGCCGCATTCTGAATGCCGCGGGCGAGCCGTTGCCGGGAGTCGCAGTCACATTGTCGCAGTGGGCCGCGAGTGTGCCTGATACCGGTTTTTCGTGGTGCCGCACCAAGTCGGACCTTTCAGGGCGCTTCCGATTGCCGTTACTCGCGCCGGGGCATTCGTCGCTGCTCTTGAAGCATCCGGCTCACGCTCTTCGTACTTGTGGGACCGGGGAATGCATCGCCGGTCACACGACGGATCTTGGTGACCTCAAGTTGTCGCGCGGCCTGCAACTCCGCGGCCGAGTTGTCGACGTTGACGGCAAACCGCTGGTCGATGCGACGGTCATGTTGACGGCTTCCAAGCGCGTGATCACAACCGATGCGGTGGGCAGGTTTGCGTTGGATCGGGTTGTTGATGGTGCCACGTTGCTTGTCACATGCGATGGCTACGTCGAAGAATCGGTGACGGTCGGCGACACGCCTTCGTTCTACGGCTATCAGCAGCCCGCTTGGAGCGATCCGAGCAAACCGCTCGATCTCAAGCTGGTTCGTGGCCTGCGCATCGTTGGCAAGATTGCTTGTGATCACTTGCCCGTGAAGGTGATCGTTCACACCTGTTCGGATCGGATCACGTGGCAAACCGAACCAGCGGTTGATGGATACGGCAAGTTTCGGACGAAAGGGTTGCGTGGTGGCCGAACCAAGATTCAGGCGTACGCACCTGGATTTGGCTACTCAGAGATGCTCGAGATCGATCTCAAGGAGGATGGTCAAGAAGTAGCACTCACCGTGCACCCGACGATGAGCCTGGCGGTCAAGGTCGTGGATGAGCGCAAGGTGCCAGTCGCTGGCGCTGCGGTCACGATCAAGGGGTACACCGACCACCGCACGTTTCCATGCGTCTTTGGCGAGCGTGACAACGTCACGACCAAGCCAACAGATGCACATGGCGTGGTCGTCTTTGACGGTGTGCATAACGGCACGTGGAAGATCAAGGTCGCGGCTTCAGGCCACCTGACGGGTGAGGCCAAGGTTGCACTCATGCCCGAGACTGCCGAACAGGTTGTGTCTGTGCAACGTGCAGCTCGACTTGAGGTTTCTGTGCGCGATGCACCGCCCGAACTCGCGGAAGACCTTCGGGTCTACTGTCGGTCCACATCGGGAGGTGGCGATCAGCAGCAGTTTCGGCTTCACGATGCGGCAGCAGGCATCGACCTGCTTGCGGGCACGTATGAGGTTACTTGTGGCCCGAAGAGAAGGGCGAAAGCGATGCTTGGCACGCGAGCGGCATTGGTTCCTGCGCAGACCGTTGCGGCTGTGGCCGGCGAGACGCAGCACTGCGAACTCGTGTATCACGCGATGCCGCGGGTCAAGGGGCGGTTGTTGCTGCCTGCATTTGTGGAGGGACCGGTGAAGGTCTACGCGATGCGACCGGATGCGTGGCCGAAGCGGCGCGAGAATGCGCACTTCCTGGGCTTCAGTCTGGACGTTTATGCGACGCGTGCTGATTGCGAGCCGGACGGATCGTTCGAGTTTCATCTGGCGGAGCATGGTTCTTGGCTGTTCGTGGCGAAGTTCGCGACCTCTCCAGTGCCGGTGCAGCTGGGCGTTCTCGATCTCGATGGAGAAGCTACGCCGACGTTTCGAGTCCCGGGCGTGATGGTGCGAGGCAGTCTGCATCCCGACTTCCGGCGTGCTGATGGTCGGTGGCCTCGCCTGCTGCTCGTGCCATCGTTCCTGTCGAGTCACGATCCGTTCTATCAAGTCGGGGGTCACGATCTCTATTCGTTACCATCCAGAACGCCGTCCCAGCGGTTTGGTCAGCAGCCGCGACCGAATGGATCCTTCTTGATCGGCCCATTGGAATCGGACGTCTGGACGCTGACGGTTCGCGACGAGCGCCAAGTGTTGTTGGCGCGCGACCTGCAAGTCGGCGCAGCGCCGATCGATCTCGGTGAGGTGCCGGTGCCGGGCGCGGGGCCGCTCACGGTGTTGGTTGGCAATGCCGGTGACGATCAGGCAGCCGTTCTGCGTCAGGTGGGAAAGGACCCGGCGGACAAGAGCGCCTACCTGATGTTTGCAAAGTGCAAGGACGGTGCCTTCCGCTTTGGCAAGGTGCCGTTCGGCAACTATCGCCTGCAGTTGATGTACTCGATGTTGTCCGTTTCGTTCCCCGCCGGGCAGACGGTCGCCCTTCAGCACACGAAGGATGGGGTCGAGCCATCGTCCATCACGTTCCCGGACAAGAAGTAGGTCACTGGATACCGCTCAGTTCACCACCTCGCAGAGTCTGCGTGTGTCGTTGGCATTTGCGTCGTTGCTCGCCCCGCCGCTATCGTGATCGGCGATGCGTGCCTTCGATCCCAAACTGCTGGTGTGGCCCCTGCTCGCACTGACCGCCATGTTCGCAAGCTGCCGTGCCCCTGCACCAATGCCCAAACAATGGCTCGGGTTCCGCGGCGGCCCAGCCCACACCGGTAGCAGCGCCACCGCCAAGCCTATCCTGCGGCCAGAACAGGTCTGGGAGTTCGACACCGGCGGCACGGTGGAGTCCTCGCCGACCGTCGTCGACGGCATCGTCTACTGCGGCACGTTCGCCAACAACCTGTTCGCGCTCGACGCGATGACCGGTGACGAACTCTGGCGCTTCTCAGTCGAAGGTCTCGTGCGCGCGTCGCCATCCGTCGCGTATGGCCTCGTCTACTTCGGCGCCGACGACAACCACTTCTACGCCGTCGATGCCAAGACCGGCGAGGAGCGCTTCGACGTCGAACTCGGCGATGGTGGCCAGCAATCCTCGCCGACCATTGCTCGCGGGGTGTGCTACTTCGGCGCCTTCGACCACAAGGTCTACGCCGTCGACGCCAAGATGGGGGACGTGCTGTGGACCTACAAGACCGGCGGCCAGATCCTGTCGTCGCCGGCCGTTGCTGCGGGCCTCTTGGTCATCGGCTCACGCGATGGCACCGTCTACGGCATCGATGCCTATTCCGGTCGTGAACGGTTTCGCTTCCAGACCAAGGCCGCGGTGTGGTCGTCGCCGGCCATCGTCGGCGATTGGGTGCTGATCGGTTCGGATGACGGCAACGTCTACGCGCTCGAAGCTGGGCTCGGTCGCGAGCAGTGGCGGTTCTCGACCGGTGGTGCGGTGTTCTCGTCGCCCGTTGTGTCCGAAGCGGACGGCACCGTCTACTTCGGCTCCGATGACCACAACCTCTACGCGGTCGATCTGCGCACCGGCAAAGAACGGTGGCGCTGTGACCTCAAGGGGCGCGTGCTTGGCACACCGGCGTTGGTCGGCGACCACCTCTACGTCGGCGGCGAAGGGGCCGGCGGAACGTTGCCCGGCGCGTTGTTTGCCGTCGATCGTCACACGGGCAAGGTCGTCTGGCGGTTTGGGGTCGGGCGCACCGTGTGGAGTTCGCCGACCGTTGTTGGTGACTCGCTGTGGTTTGGTTCGCACGATGGCCTGCTGCGTCGTTTGCAAGCTGGGCGCTGATCGGATCGTTGCATTGAGGCCATGAGTACTCCAACCACGCTCGTCGACGGCCTGGCCCTCGACATCACCCGCGAAGTCGCCGAGTCGGTCATCATCGATGAACTGCTCGATCTCGACGGCAAGCTCATCCTCGAACTCGGTTGTGGTCGTGCGGTGCATACACGTGCCATCGCCGAAGCCGGCCGCGATCGTCAGGTGTTGGCGCTGGAAGTCGACGAGACCCAGCACGCATTGAACCTGCAGATCGATGACTTGCCAAACGTGCGGTTCGCGCTTGGTGGCGCCGAGGAAATCCCAGCAGCCGATGCGAGCCAGGACGTCGTGTTCTTGTTCAAATCGCTGCACCACGTGCCGGGCCACTTGATGGCGGCGGCTTTGCAGGAGGTCGCGCGCGTCTTGAAGCCCGGCGGCTTTGCCTACGTGTCCGAGCCGTTGTTCCGCGGGCCGCTCAACGAGTGCTTGCGACTCTTCCACGATGAACAGGCTGTGCGTCGTGAGGCGTTTGCCGCAATCACTGCGGCGGTGGATCTGCATGTGTTGGAGTCCGTGTCCCAGACGTTCTTCCTGGCGCCGGTGCATTTCGCGGACTTCGCCGAGTACGAACGGTTGGTGATCGGCGCGACGCACTCGGAGCACATCGTGACCGATGAGGTTCGCGTGCAGGTACAGGAACGCTTTGCGAAGCACGTCGGCGCGGACGGCGCCAACTTCGCGCAGCCGATCCGCGTCGACTTGCTACGTAGCGCTCTCTGACCAGTCGCCGCCTTCGATCCAGCCCATGCCGCCAAAGCCGGCGATCCAGCGGATGCGGTGGCAGTCGAGCAACCACGCGTCAAAGCCGTGGGCACTGCGCATGCGTTCGGCTTCGGGGAAGCGCGCAAAGTACTGAGCTTCTGCGGTTTCCTTCTCATCGCCTTCGGGCCGACGCGCCTTGACCAGCATCGCGTGACGTGCGCCCGTCTGCGGGCTGTCGCGCACGGACGGGTCGGCGACGAACACCGTCGCGCGCGGATCGTTCTGCAGGTTCTTGCTGTGCTCGGAGATGTCCGACAAGAACACGACGAGGCTGCCGTTGTCGGTGATCGCGTAGGGAACGATCGAGCCATACGGCCAGCCGTCGAAGTCGGCGTGTGCCGTGCAGAGGACCGCGCTGCGTTCGCTTTGGAACAGGGCTCGAACGTCTTGCAGCGTCGTGTCCGTCATCGTGCTACCAGTGTGCCCTCAATCGACGCAAAGGCCCAACGCGATTCGATTGTCGAGCTATGATGTTGGGAATGACTGCTCATGCAGTGACGCGCCGAGCTCGCATCGCGGACCAAGATGGCTCCCGGGCGGTCTATGCCCATGTCATGGTGGGGCTTGTTGTCGCGCTGACCTTTGGCGCGATTGCTTCCCTGATGCTTCACATTATCTGGCTATTGCCGGTGGCGGTTGGCTGGTTCGTGCTCGCTGGTGTGGCGAGATTCGTGCGCAACAACACTGCGGTCTGCCGCGTAGCCATGGCTGGTGCGCTTGCGTGGGCGGCAACGATGTCCGGTTTGGTGTTGGTCAACTTGCCTGGACCGGGTGGCGTTCCGAGGCATGGTCACCCCGCCTTTGGCGATCACCCTGTGATGGTTCTGGCAGGTGCGCCTTGGCCCGGCGTGGAAGGGAGCGGGAACGGCTGGGCGCATGAGCGCATTCCTTTTTTCATGGGCATCGATGCGCTGCTGGTCAACTTCACGGTGTTCGCCGTCTTGTTTGCGTATCTGTTGCGCGGCAGTCGGTTGTACGCCAAGTCGGGGCGCAGTTCCGTTCTGGAGATGGTGCCTGTTGCGGCAATCGTTGCGGGCGTGGCTACGTTGTTCGCATTGATGCGACTGATCGTGTTGTTCGATTGATCGCCGCTGCCTACTTGCCAACAACGATTCCGTTGCGCACCGCGATCTGCAGGTCGTTGCCGAACGTGAACTGCGTCGTAATCGCGCCTTCGGTTCGGCGCACTGGCTGTCCGTAGTGTTCGATGAACACCTCGATCGGTTGGCCGAGGTGCGGTGTGTTCGCAGCGGCACGGTTGCCCATCAAGACCACGACGTCTTCGTCGAATGAGATCACCCGATCGTTGGCAAACACCAACGCGTCTGGCACGACCTCGTCCGCCTGGTTCTTGTAGCTCCAGACTTCGCTGTTCTGGCTGACGGTGATCGCCAGTGGTGGCCCGACGTATTGCATGACAAACGCCCGCGTCTTGCCGACCAGGTGGCCTGGCATCGTTTCGCCAACGCGAACTTCTTCGAAGATGTTGTCCGCTGGCAGGTAGCGCGGCGCTGCCGCGACGTTGCAGAGCGCGGCGAAGCCGAACAGGTAGCCTGCCGTGATCCAGGCGCCGCCGGTCTGCATCGGGATGCCGCGCCACATCAGGCCGCGTTGGCGTGCGACTTCCCACATGATGAATCGTGCTGCGCCGTAGACCGCGCCGCTGACCATGATCGTGCCGAGGATCACTTGCAGGTCGTTGCTGCGAATCATGCCGAGTGGGGCGCAGAGCATGCCACCCGCGGCGCCCAGGGGCACGACCCACGCCGTGATGACCGCGAGGTAGACGCCGCGCTTCTTGGTGGGGTTGTTGCGGATCTGGCGCACGGCGTGGAAGCCGAGGGCGAGGATCAGCAGGATGCAGCCGGCGGCGATGCTGACCGCGGCGAGCGGGATCGCGTCACCGGTGAACGTGGCCGGTGGTGGTGCTTCGGGTAGCACGATGGCGTCGTCGACCGGTTGGCCTGCGGCGGCCTGCGCGACCGCCTGGTTGGTGAGGCTGCGGTATTCCGCCATGTCGCGCAGGAAGCCGTGGTGGCTGCGTTGGTCCTGCTCCTGCAGGAAGATCATGTAGCCGAGTGTGGCGAGGGCGAAGAACACCGTTGCCAGGGCGATGAACGGCCCCGGCACGAGCTTGGCGTCCGGTGCGTGTTCGAACGTCTTGGTGTCGGGCTTGGCTTCGTCGTCGTTGAGGTTGCCGGCCTGCTGCTCGACGTCGCTCTGCACTTCACTCGCGTGCTGGTAGCGATTCTCCGGTTGCTGGGCGAGGGCGCGGCGCACGACGGCGTCGAGGCCATGAGGCACGCCACCACGTTGCGACGGCGGATCGAAGTTGCCGAGCGGTAGGTTGCCCGTCAGCATCTCGTAGATCACGACACCGAGCGAATAGATGTCGGCGCGATGGTCGACGGCACGCGAGCCCTGCCATTGCTCGGGCGCCATGTAGTGCGGCGTGCCCAGCACCGCTGTGTTGCGCGTCAACGCGACGTGGTCACCGGGCCGCGCAACCTTGGCGAGGCCGAAGTCGGCGATCTTTACCTGGCCATCCGTGTCGATCAGGATGTTCTCGGGCTTGATGTCGCGGTGCACGACGCCACGTTCATGCGCGAACTGCAACGCGGTGCAAAGTTGTGGTGCGATGCGCAGCGCTTCGGCGGGGGAGAGTTCGCCGAGTTCCATCAGTTGCCGCAGGTTGACGCCGTCGACGAGCTCGGTGACGAGGAAGAACGTGCCGTCGCGATCGCCGTAGTCATGAACAGTGAGGATGCCCGGGTGGTTGAGCGTCGCGAGGGTGCGGGCTTCGCGCAGGAAGCGCTCGCCGAGTTCGGGGTCGCTGGCGAACTCCTGCGACAGGACCTTGATCGCGACCGGCCGCTGCAGGTTCTTCTGCACGGCTTTGAACACGCTGCCCATGCCGCCTTGGCCGATCAGTTCTTCGATCTGGTAGTCGGGAAAGTGGCCGGCCAATTCGTCGATCGACGGTGGGGCTGTTTGTGCGGTGCCGGCGCCAGTGCCGCTGTGTGCAGACTGGGCCATCGCCTTCTCGAGAAGCCGTTGGTGGTTCGGCGGCTTGGGTTGCGAGTCGTTCATGTCGGCCGATGAAGCAGCGCGGCCCTGGCGTTACAGATCGTCGCAAAGAATCTACGACTGCAGGGCGGCGAGCAGCTCGGTGAGTTCGTCACCGTCCATGTCATGGTCCGTAAGTGTATCGCGAACCTCAGCTTCAAGCCGCTCGCGGAAGCGTTTGCGCAGTCGATGCACGGCGACGCGCAGCGCACCTTCGGTTGTGCCCAGGTCGGTGGCGAGGTCGGCCCACGACTTGCCGAGCGTGTCGCCTTCGAGCGCTGGGCGCAGGATTTGGAAGACCTCGCCGCGGCCGTTCTCGTGTTCTTCGGCGGCGAGGCGGGTGAGGGCCTCCTCGATGACCGCTTGGGCCCAGCGGCGTTCGAACATCGAGGTGGCGTCGTGCTCTGCGGTCGGTTCGAACTGCAGGCGCCGTTCTTCTGCCGTTGCGTCAAGCGAGAACGTCTGGGTTGTGCCACCGCGCTTCTGGGCGTGCTCGTGCGCGTGCTGGTTGTTGAGCCAGTTGCGTGCGCACGTGCGCAAAAACGTGCGGAAGCGGCCGCGTTCGCGATCGGCCTTGGTGAAGTCCTCGCGCTCGAGCAGGTCGCCAAACAGTCCCTGGGTCAGGTCCCGGGCGCGTTCGGGGTCGACGCCGCCCGCCCGATACATGGCGTAGACGGCCGGCCAGTAGATCTGGCACAACTCGTTGAGGGCTTTTGTGGCGCTGTCGTCGGTACTGGTCGCACGTGCGATCAGGCTCCAGCGAGTCGTATGGAATGCCACCCCGCGGACGCTACCGCGATCGAGGTGCCCGTGGCAAGGCCGGGCAGAATGGCGGGAACTTGCCAGTGTTGATTTGGTCTCACGCGCCCCGGACCACGACTTGTGCCAGCAACCAGTCGGACTAGTCCCCATGAATCCCGCTGGCCCGCTAAGCTGGTTGCCACTCCCGACCCCTCGACCTGCCCACGGTCAAGCCATGTATCACGTCATTGCCAGACCCGCTCTTCTCGCGTGCGCGCTCGCCGCGCCGCTCTTTGCCCAACTCCAACCTGTTGCCGCGGTCTCCGACCAAGGCGTGTCGCCAGCCCAGATCAGGTTGCGCTACGCCTCGTTTGATCCGGCGGTCGGCTTGCCGCCGATCGCGGATGAGCTGAAGAAGACCAACGAAGGCGGCTTGTGGATCGTGCAGTTCCACCGATCGCCCGGCATTGCTGAACGCGCCGCGCTGCAAGCAGCCGGTGGCCAGCGACTCGGCTACCTGCCGGACAACGCTTACATCGTGCGCATGTCGCAGGCGGTCGCGGACAAGCTCGCCAAGACCGAGTTGGTGCGCGCTGTGCAGAGCTACGCGGTTGCCTTCCGGATCGATCCTGGGCTGCTGGCGAAGGCCGCGCACAAGAACGGCGACGTGGTCCGCTACAACATCGTCGTTGCTGACAAGCACAACGACAAGCCGGCACTGATCGCGAAGATCACGGCGCTCGGTGGCAACGTCGAAGACGAGCACACGGGCAGCATCCTGATCGATGCGTCGCTCACTGGTCCGCAGTTGCTCGCGGTTGCCGGCATGAACGAAGTGCTGTGGCTCGATGCGTGGAGTGCACCCGAGCGCGACATGGACAACGCCCGCATCCAAGGCGGCGGCAACTACATCGAAGCCCAAGGTGGTTACACCGGCGTTGGCATCAACGCGCACGTCTACGAAGGCATCGAAGATACGCACGTCGACTTCACCGGTGGTGCGACCAACGTGCAAAGCAACGGCTCGGCCGATGCGCACGGTCACGCGACGGCCGGCATCGTCTGGGGCAACGGCACCAGCAACCCGGCAGTGCGCGGCATGGCTCCGGATTGCGGCAAGTTCTTCACTGAGTTCGTCTCGGTGTCGGCGTCGCGGTGGCAGGTGTTCGACGAACTTGTCAACATCCACAACGTCAGTCACTCGTCGGCTTCGTGGGGCGACGCCCGCACGACGGCCTACACGTCGATCTCGGCCGAGTCGGATGACATCGTCTTCGATCACAACCTGACCTGGACGCAGAGCCAGTCCAACTCCGGCAACCAGGAGTCGCGTCCGCAGGCGTGGGCGAAGAACGTGTTCTCGATCGGCGGCGTCGATCACGGCGACGACGCCAACCCCCTCAACGACTCGTGGCAGGCGGGCGGCGCGAGCATCGGCCCAGCGTCCGACGGTGCCATCAAGCCGGACATGACGGCCTACTACGACAACATCGGCACGTCCGATTTGACGGGCTCGGCCGGCTATGCGGGCGGCAGTTGGACGAGTGGCTTTGGTGGCACGTCCGGCGCAACTCCAATCGTCGCCGGTCATAACGTGATCGCCATCGAGATGTTCACTGATGACTCGGGCACGCCGGGCATTGGCAAGTTCGGCAACGCGCTGCGCGTTCCCGGCGGCACGCCGCACGAGAACCGCCCGCACTTCACGACGCTCAAGGCGCTGCAGATCGCCAACGGCAACCAGTATCCGTTCTCGGCTGCGAGCACCGACAACCTGCGCGAGCATCAAGGTTGGGGTGGCTTCCCGAGCCTCGAGAACATGTGGAACAACCGCGGCAAGACGTTCCTCGTCGACGAGACGAGCTTGCTCGGCCCAGGAGGGTCGGACGTGTGGCAGATCACCGTTGCTCCCGGTGAGCCGGTGTTCAATGTGTCGCTACACTGGAGTGAGCCGGCGGCCGTGCCCGGTGCGGCGCAGACGCTGGTCAACAACCTCAGCCTGCGCGTGCTCGATCCCAACGGCGTCAGCTACTGGGGCAACAACGGTCTCGATAGTGGCATCTGGTCGACGAGTGGTGGCAGTGAAGACACGCTCAACTCCGTCGAGAACGTGTTCGTGCAGAACCCGACTGCGGGTGTCTGGTACGTGCAGGTGATGGCGTCGACGCTTGTCGCGGACAACCACGTCGAGACGCCGGCCGTCGATGCGGACTACGGCCTCGTGTGCATCGGTGGTCCTGGCCAGGTCGCGCCGCAAGGCATCTTCGCCGCGACCGAGTCGATTGGCTTTGGTTGCGATGGCACGGCGTGCGTCGATGCGATCTACGAGTACCCGACGTTTGGTCTGAGCAACTCGTCGGTGACGTTCCAATACCAGAACGGCGACTACTCGCTCGAGCAGGGCCAGGGCACGTGGATCCCGGCCGGTGGCACCAACCTCGGTCTCACTGACAACCAGGAAGTGATTCGCAACCTCGGCTTCACGTTGCCCTACCCAGGTGGCTCGACGACGTCGTTGCGCATCTGCAGCAACGGTTGGATCGTCGATGGCCAGTTCACCGGTGGCAGCAACATCCTGCCGGACGTTGGCTTGTTCTTGCAGCACCCGATGTGGGCGCCGCTGTGGCACGACCTCAACCCCGGTGCCGGCGGTTCGGTCTGGTTCCAGAGTTCGACGACGGTGTCGACGGTCACGTGGGTGACGGTGCCGAACTTCTTCAACAGCGGTTCGTCGACGTTCCAGGTGCAGTTCTGGAACACCGGGGACGTGCACTTCCTCTATCAGAACGTCAGCGTCTCTGGTGACTACCTGTCCGGCTTCTCCAAGGCGAACGCGACCGATCCTGGCAGCGTCGACCTCGCGGCGATGGCCGGCAACGGTCTCGGCGTGTGCACGACTGCGACGCCCGAGTTGGGACTGACCACGTCGGCCCCGCCGGTGCTCGGTACGACGTTCGACCTGGTGACGACCGATGTGCCGCCGACGACGATCTTCGGCTTGATGATCCTGTCGACGACCGAGCTCTCGCCCGCGTTGAGTCTGACCCCGCTGGGAATGTCCGGCTGTCAGCTCTACCAGACGATCGACGTGTCCGTCCTGTGGGGGCCGGCCGGCAACATGGCGTTCACGTCTTGGCCGCTGCCGAACACGCCGTCACTGGCGGGCTTCGAAGTGCTTTGCCAATCGGCCGCGCTCGTTCCCGCGATCAACCCGTTCGGGATGGCGATCTCGAACGGCGTCAAGTTGATCGTCGGTCTCAACTAGGGCCGCATCCGTCGGGCCCTAAGCGAAGGCCTGCCCGGTAGCTGCAGCAGCCCGGGCACGGCCATGGCACCGTGAAGTTGGCGCCGGCCGCAGGCGCCCCGTGCCCGGTTTGCGCTCAGCAGTGGACGGGCCTGCGCCGTTCGGCTGCTTTCGAGGCGCCAATCGCCTGCTAGACTCGTGGGCGGTTCTGACCCCATTTTGACCTGCCCTCGGTCAACTCATGCTGCGCAATTCCCTCCCGTCGGCACTTGTCCTGTGCCTGATCACCGTTCCGTGCCTGTCGCAATCCGCTCCGGATGAGGCGGCCCAGATCCGACTGCGTTACGCGTCGTTCGACCCGCTTCTCGAAGTCCCGGAGGTGTCGACCGCGACCCAGAAGGCGAGTGAGCGCGGTCTGTGGATCGTGCAGTTCCGTGCCGTTCCGACGCAGGTCGATCGCAACGCACTGAAGGTGCTCGGCGGCCAGATCATCGGCTACCTGCCGGACAACGCCTACGTCGTGCGCATGGCGGCCGACAAGGTTGCCGCTACGCGCGGTGTGCCGTCGGTTCGTTGGGTCGGCAGCTACGAAGTTGCGTATCGCATCGACCCCGACCTGGTTGCCGCGCAAGCTCACAAGAGCGACAAGCCCGGTCGCTACAAGATGGTCGTTGCCGACAAGCACAATGACAAGCCGGCACTGATGGCCAAGATTGCGGCGATTGGTGGCACCGTCGAAGACGAGCACAAGGGTGGCCTCTTGCTCGAAGCGACGCTGACCGGCCCGCAGCTGCTGCAGACGGCTGGCTTCGATGAGGTGCTGTGGATCGATGAGGCGACGCCGATCGAGTTCCACATGGACAACGCTCGCATTCAAGGTGGCGGCAACTACGTCGAGGCACAGGGCGGCTACACCGGCGTTGGCATCAACGCACACATCTACGAAGGCGTCGAGGCGACACACCCGGACTTCACCGGTGGTTGCACCAACGTCAGCAGTGGTGGCGGCGCTGACCAACACGGTCATGCAACGGCCGGCATCGTCTGGGGCAACGGCACCAGCAACTCGGCCGTGCGCGGCATGGCTCCCGACTGCGGCAAATTCTACACAAACATCATCAGTGCCTCCGCGTCGCGTTGGCAGGTGTTCAGTGACCTCGTCAACGTTCACGACGTCAGCCACACGTCGGCTTCGTGGAGCTACGCGCCGACGGTCAACTACAACACCGACTCGGCGGATTCGGATGACATGGTCTTCGACCACGACATCGCGTGGACGCAGAGTCAGGCCAACACCGGCACGCAGAGTTCGGCCGGTCAGGCGTGGGCCAAGAACGTGTTCTCGATCGGCGGCATCCTGCACGGTGACGATGCAATCGCCGCCAACGATATCTGGGGTGGTCAGGCCAGCATCGGCCCGGCCAACGACGGTCGCATCAAGCCGACCCTCTGCGCCTACTACGACATGATCGGCACTTCGGACCTGTCTGGTTCGGCGGGTTACGCGGGCGGCAACTGGACGGCCAACTTCGGTGGCACGTCCGGTGCGGCGCCGATGGTGGGTGGCCACAACGTGATCGCCATCGAGATGTTCACGGACGACTCGAGCACTCCCGGCGTCGGCCCGTTCGGCAACGCGTTGCGCGCGCCCGGCGGCACGATCCACGAGAACCGACCGCACTACACGACGCTCAAAGCCCTGCAGGTCGTCAGCGCCGAGCAGTATTCGTTCACGCCGACGAGCACCGACCTCTTGCGTGAGCATCAGGGCTGGGGCTTCCCCAGCCTGCAGACCATGTGGGATCGGCGCGGCGAGACGTTCATCATCGATGAAGAGAGCGTGCTGCAACCGGGTGCGTTCGACGTCTGGCAGATCTCGGTGCAAGCCGGTGAGCCGTCGCTCAAGATCAGCCTCAACTGGAACGAGCCTGCCGGCAACCCGGCGGCCGCCCAACAACTCGTCAACGACCTGTCGCTGAAGGTCATCGATCCCAACGGTGTCGAATACTGGGGCAACGTTGGTCTCGAAGATGGCATCTGGTCTGTGCCGGGTGGCACTGAGGACTCGATCAACTCGATCGAGAACGTGTTCTTGCTCAACCCGGTCGCCGGTGATTGGTATGTGCAGGTGATCGCGACTGCGGTCGTCACCGACAACCACGTCGAGACGTCGGCCGTCGATGCCGACTACGCATTGGTTTGTGTCGGCGGTGCCGGCCAGGCGGCTCCGAGCGGCATCTTTGCCAGCGTGGAAACGGTTGGCTTTGGTTGCGATGGCGCTTCGTGCGCCGAAGCGATCTACGAGTACCCGACCTTTGGCCTGGCCAACTCGTCGGTGACGTTCCGCTACCAGAACGGTGACTACACGTTCGAGTCTGGTCAAGGCACGTGGATCCCGGCCGGCGGCACCAACCTCGGCCTCACCGACAACCAGGAAGTCATTCGCAACCTCGGCTTCACGTTGCCCTACCCGGGCGGCTCGACGACGTCGGTGCGCATCTGCAGCAACGGTTGGATCGTCGATGGCCAGTTCACCGGCGGCAGCAACATCCTGCCGGACGTCGGCTTGTTCTTGCAGCATCCGATGTGGGCGCCGCTGTGGCACGACCTCAACCCGGGTGCGGGCGGTTCGGTTTGGTTCCAGAGTTCGACGACCGTTTCGACGGTCACGTGGGTGACCGTGCCGAACTTCTTCAACACCGGCTCATCGACGTTCCAGGTGCAGTTCTGGAACAACGGGGACGTGCACTTCCTCTACCAGAACATCAGCGTCTCCGGTGATTACCTGTCCGGCTTCTCCAAAGCGAACGCCGCCGACCCCGGCAGCCTCAACCTCGCCAATGCCGCAGGTTCGGGCCTCGGCATCTGCTCGAACGCGGCGCCCGAGTTGGCAATGTCGACCTCGGGCCGACCGGTGCTCGGCACGTCGTTCGACCTCGTGACGAGCGAGATCTCGCCGACGACGATCTTCGGCCTCGCCATCCTGTCGACCACGGAACTCAACCCCGGCGTCAGCCTGACCTCGTTCGGCCTGTCGGGCTGCGAGCTCTACCAGACGCTCGACGTCACCGCGCTTTGGGCCCCGCTCGGCACCACCGCTTCGATCCCGTGGCCGCTGCCATCGACTCCGTCGCTAGCCGGCTTCGACGTCTTCTGCCAATCGGTCGCGTTGGACCCGCTGGTCAACGCACTCGGCATGGCCGTCTCGAACGGCATCAAGCTGACGGTCGGCCTCTACTAGCCCACCGCATACCAGCCTGGCGTACCGAACCCGCTTCAAACCGCCGGTTTCGTATCCGGCATGCCGGATGCGAAACCGGCGGTTTGAAGCGGGTTCGGTACGCCAGGTTAGTTCTGGGCGGTGCTTGGGGCGGGGGCTGCCATCGGCTGCACCTTCGTCACGGCCTTGCGCGTCTTCACGTCGTACGTGATCAGGCGGCCTAGCCAGTCGCCGACGTAGACGCGCTTCTGGTCTTTGCTGGTGGCGACGTCGTAGACCCAGTCCTTGACGCGTGGCAGTTCGGCTTCGTTGCTGCCGTTGGTGCGCCACTGCATCACGCGGCCGTCGGCGCCAGCCGTGACAAAGCGGCTCGTGGTGCGCCACGCGACGCACAGCACCTGGTCGCGATGGCGCTTCTGGGTGAACAACCTGCGGCCGTCGCGCATGCGATAGAGCGTCACCGAACGGTCGCCGCCGGTCGTTGCGAGCATCGAACTGTCGGGTGAGAACGCGAGGTCCGAGAGCAGGCCAACGGCCGGCTTCATCGAGTGCACTTCACGGCCGTTGGCTGCTTCGCGAACGACGACGAAGCCTTGGCGGTCACCGGTCGCGATCAGCTTGCCGTCGGCAGAGAAGGCCAACGCCGTCGCCCAGTCTTCGAGCTGCTCCTGCCACATCTTGCGGCCGTCTTTGACGCGAGTCACGACCACCCTGCGGCGTGTGCCACCGACGGCGACCAGCGTGCCATCCGGTGAGACCGCAGCCGACAACAATGCGTCGCGCTGCTTGCCGAACTGGCCCAGCTCCTTGCCGGTGCGAACGTCGTAGAGCACCGCGCCGCCCTTCCTGCCGGGAGTGCCGCCCGACGCGATGAGCACCGAGCCATCCGCTGAGAACGATAGGCACTCGACCTGGCCGAACGGGAACTCGAGCACGCCTAGTTCGCGCAGGTCGTCTTGGTGCATCAGCAGCACTTGACGGAACCCGGGAACGGCGAGCAGCGGCGCGCTCGGACTGGTTGCCAAGGTCCGCAGCGAACCGGGCCGCGCGGGATACGACTTCTTGATCGCTGGCAGCTCGCCCGGCATGACGACCTTGGCGACGGTCGCCGTCTTGGCGCGCTTCGCGGCTTCCGCGAGCGCGGCCTGGCGCCTCTTGGCGCGGGTCACGGCCAGCTTCTTCGCGTGCGCAAGATCCTTCGCGGCACCTTGCTGGATCCATGTGTGGATCGTCTTCAGCACGTCCTTCGCGAGACGATCCTCCTTGGGCGGCATCGTCGGCTTCTCCTGGTGCGACACCAGCTGGTAGAGGCGACTCTGGCCGGGATCACCGGGGGCCAACGTGCGACCCGAACTGCCACCCTGCAACGCGCCGGCGTGCGTGGTCAGGTCGAGACCGCCAGAAGGGTCGCTCGGCTCGTGGCAGGTCGTGCAGTGCTCGTCGAAGATCGGGAATACGTGATCCTCGAAGGTGACGAGGTCCTTGTCTGCTTCGACGGCGACCTTTGTGAGCGCTTTGGTTGTCGCCTTCTTGGTCGGTGCCTTCTTCGCGGGCGTCTTCTTGGCGGGGGCCTTCTTCGGTGCCGCCTTCTTCGGGGGCGTCTTCTTGGCGGGAGCCTTCTTCGGTGCAGCTTTCTTTGCCGGCGCCTTCATCATCGGCTTCTTCTTCACTGGCTTCTTCGCGACCGCGATGGCCGGCTTCGCCGGTGCGAGCATCTTGACGTCGAGCGTCGCGACGAGCTTCTGCAACTCGAGCAGCTTCTTCACTTCGCCGTCGAGCGTTTTGGCCGATTGGTCCTTCGCGCTCGCTTGCGCGACGAGCGTCTTGCCTTCCTTGGTCAGGCGTGCGGCAGCATCCGTGTGCTTCTTCACCTTTGCTTGCATCGTCTTGATGCGCGCGTCCCACGCGGCCACCGGCAGTTTGCTCAAGGCGGCGATAGCCGTCTGCAGTTTGCCCTGGGCAGTCTTGGTGTCGGTGCCGGCCTTCGACTTGTCGACGAACGTCAACTGCTTGAGCGTCTTGCGAACCGTGCCGAGCTTGTCGATCTCTTCCGTGAGGTTCTTGGCGAACTGCTGCTCGTTGGCGGCGGCGGCGTTCTTCTGCTGCGCGCCCTTCTTGAGGATCGCGCTCGCTTCACGCAGCCCCTTGGCCGATGCGGCCATCGCGCTCTTGCGCTGCTGCCATGCCTTGGAGTCGGTCTTGTGAAGCTGTTGCAGCAGCGTGTCCAGCTGCGGCTTGGGCGCTTGAGCTGCGGCGACTCCGGCGACGTGCAGCGTCAGCAGAAGTGGCAGTAGCTTGGGTCTTACAAAGGTGCGGGCCATCGTTGGAAACTCAGTGTTGGAACAGGAATTCCTTGCTGTTGAACATCGACCACAGGACGTCTTCCCACGCCGGTCTGGTCTTGTCCTTGGCAAGTGCTATGGCGTGTAGCACACGCTCGCGTTCATCCTGTCGCGGTAGTCGGGAGTAGGTTGCGAGGAACAGTTCGTCGAGGATCTGTTCCGGAGTCTTCTTGGCGGCGAGCAAGCGGCCGAGGCGGTTGTTGCCGCGCCGCAGCTTGGCTTCGATCGTTTCGCCGTTGATCAGGTGCAGAACCTGATTGAGGGTCGGCTCTTCGCGGCGATCGCACGTGCACACGGACTCGCGGTCCGGCCGCCCGAACAAGTCGAGGAAGCGGTTGCCACCGTTGGCGTCGACGATCTGGATGGCGCTCTGGCCGAGCGGCACGCCAGCGAACTTGGTATTGACCTCGGTGACGCTGCCGATTGCGTCGAGCATCTGCTCGGCCGACAAGCGGCGTGGCGTCATGCCGGCGTAGGTGGCCGGTGCGTGGCCTTCAGGGTGTTGCGCCGATTGGTAGGTTGCCGACGTGCAGATGTCGCGGATGAGTTCGCGAATGTCGAACCCGGATGCTGCGAGCTTCTCGCCGATGCGGCGATGCAGGTCGGGGTGCGATGGCGGATTGCTGACGCGCACGTCGTCGACGGGTTCGACGAGGCCGCGGCCGAAGAAGCGCGCCCAGATGCGGTTGGCGACGTTCTTGGCAAACCACGGGTTTTCGCGCGCCGTCAGCCACTCTGCGAGCACCGCGCGGCGATCCTGGCCCGCGGCGATCTTTGGCATCTCGGCACCGAGATACTGCGGGGATGCGGCGCGACGCGTGCGAGCGTTGGTGACGTTGCCGGTGCCGCGGTTGTAGATGACCGTGTCGCGAGGGTCGTCACCGCGCTTGCGGCCGACCTGGCCGAAGAACGCGGCGAAGCCGTAGTAGTCATCCATGCGCCAGCGCTCGAATGGATGGTTGTGACACTGCGCACACTGCAGGCGGATGCCGAGGAACGACTGCGCCGCGTTTTCGGCGAGCACCTTCGGGTCGCGTCCGGTGACCCAGTAGTTGGCCGGCGGCGTCGTGTAGGCGCTGCCGTTGGCGGTCAGCATGCGGCGCACGATCTCATCGATCGGCACACCGTCACGGAGCGACTCGCGCAGCCAGCGCGTGAAGACGTGCACTCCCTTGACCTCGAGAGCGTCACTCTCGATGCGCAGAATCTCGGCCCACGCCATCGCCCAGACTTCGGGGAACTCCGGCCGCTTGAGTAGCTGGTCGACGATGCGCGTACGCTTGTCCTTGGCGGTGTCGTTGCGGAACGCGTTGGCTTCGGCAACGCTCGGGAGCTTGCCGATCACGTCCAGGTAGACGCGCCGCAAGAACGTGTCGTCGTCGCAGAGCGGGGCGGGCGTCAGGCGCAGCTTCGTGAGCTTCTGCTGCACGAGCATGTCGATCTCGTTGTTGCTCTGCATCGCGGGCGGTTGCCACGCGTCGCCGTTGGGCAGCACGATGACGTTGGCGACCTGGGCGAGATAACCAAAGCGTGCCAGCAAGAACGCTTCGCCGCGCTTCTTGGATGTGATCGTGCCGTCTTCGATCAGCGCCGACGTCGGGTTGCTCGACGAGATCAAGGCGAGGTCGGTGACGTCGCGCAGCGAACCGTCGCTGTATTCCGCAGTGACAACTAGCGAGGCGTTCTGGTCGGGGCCACCGAGCACGAGTTCGCTCGGCTCGACCTTGAGGCTGACCAGGGATGGCACCGCGGTCTTCGGGTCGGCGCCATCATCGGTTGCCCCGTCCGCGATCCACGAGCGCATCTTGTGCCACATGTCGCTGTTGCGCTCGAAGCGCTTGCCACCCTTGTGACGAACCTCGCCGGACGGCTTGGTCAGGATGAGGCTCGCGTCTGGATCGGCACAGTCGAGGCGGCGGCTGCGGAAGTCGCGGCTCAACGTGCGCAGGTCCTTGCCCGGGTCGAACCCGAACAGGGTCAAGCCGAAACCGTTCTTGCCGGACGCCGCGCCGTGGCAGGCACCGCTGTTGCAGCCGGCGCGCGTCAGGATCGGGATGACATCGTTGCGGAAGCTGACTGGCGGCGCGGTCTTGGCGTTCTTGACCGTGACCTTGATGGTGGCCGTCAAGTTGTTGTGCAGCAGCGTGGCCGTGGTTTCCCCGTCACGCTTCGGCACGAAGCGGCCCTTCTCGAACGCCGCGATCCCGGCCGGTGCAAACTGCACCTGCACGGCCTTGGTGACATCCTTCGTCAGCCCTTGCTCGCTCTTCTGCAAGGCGACGACTCGATGCGAATCGAGGCCGGTGTCGAGCGTGACGCGAGCCGGGTAGGCAAGCAAACGCTGTTGGCCGATGGCGGCGCTTGCGAGCAACAGCAGCAGTAGCAGGCGGGCGATCATGGTTGTTCCTTGCTCTTGGTGGTCGCCTCGGCGGGCAACGGACGGTCGACGCGGATTTCGCCGCTGCCGACGTTGTGCGTGATCAACCCGTCCTTGGTCTGAATCTTGAGCTGCACGTAGATGTAGCGGTGGCGACCGACGCGCGCGTCTTTGGCCGCTTCGAGTTTGACGGGCAGCTTGGCGGTCTTGTCGGTGATCGGCGGCATCGTGTACTTGATGCCCTTGGGGATGCGGCCGAGAGTTGCCGTGACCTTGCCGTCGAACTTTTTGGCGCGGGTCAGTTCAAGTTCGAACGTGCCGGCAGTGCCGCGTTCCAACTTGGTGCGCGGCAGCTTGGCGGTGATCCACGGCTGCTCGACGGAGAGCGTGAAGATCTCCGAGCTGATCTTGCGCGTGACGCCGCCGATCGACGCACTGGCGATCAATACGATCGGCCACTTGCCGGTCGAGGCGCGCGAGTTGGCGTTGATCACCATCGTGCCGGTCGTCGCCGTCTTGGTGCAGCGCACCGTGCTTGCCGAGACGCCGCCGGGTAGGGCGAGTGCTTGGATGGTGACGGTTCCAGTGAACTTCTTGTCGCGCTTCAGGGTCACCGGCAGTCGTAGCGAACCACTACGCACGATCGGCACCTTGGGTTCCGTTACCTTGAGGTCGTACGGTACCGGGTCCGTGATGGCGACCGGCAGTGCGGTGATCACTTGCGAATCGTAGGTCTCCTGATTGCGCACACGCAGCACCGGGAACTGATGCCAGTGGCGGAGGTGACGTTCTGTCCGCCCCTTGGCGAGCGTCGCTGCGGGCGTTGCCAGTCCGGCCGCTGGGGTTGCTTTGGCGTCTGCCGAGAACACGACCGGCGTGAACAGGGTTGATGGCATCGCCGTGCGACTGGCGCGCATGCCCGCCGGCAGGTTCTCATAGGTGAGGGTCGCCTTGTCGGCGGCCGTGAGACCTTGCACGCGGATCAGGGTTGCGTTGCGTGCGCCGCGCGGCACTGCGACGCCGAGGTCTTCGGTGCGGCGACCCGGAACGCTCTCCGCCGCGTTGGCGACGAGGGAGCCCAGCCCAACTTCGATCCGATAGAAGTTCGTCGCGTTGCCGCGCCGTTGGTGATCACGCACGCAGGCGTAGTAGGTCGCCGTCGCGGGTGGGTTGAAGTTGATGCGGCAGTCGTGGCCAAGGCCGTCGTCGTTGGACGTGATGGCCTTGCCCTTGGCGTCGCGGATGATCAGGACCGCGTCGAGCGGCGAGCGCAGGGTGCGCGCCAACGCGTGGATGAGGAGGCGGCGACCCTTCGTGGCTTGGAAGGCAAAACGATCTTCTTCGCCTGGCTTGGCGAGGATGCCGTGGAACGCGCACGGTGTCTTCGGCGCATCCTCCGGCGTTGCTCCTTCGATATAGCTCGGGGAGTCGTCGACGCGCACGCGCACGGGCGTCGGGCACGGTTGGCCGGCCACCGAGACGAACACATCGTGCATCCCGACGCGTTGGGGCAGTTGCACGTGAGAGGTCGCCGGTTCGCTGTCACCGATCAGTTGCACTTCGATGCGCTCACCGGGTCGGCCGCCAGCTGGCAGCAGGCCGATCGGTCGCGGGAAGGTGCCGACGTGCAATCGATAGGCAGCGGCCGTTGAGCCGCGGAAGGCAACGTCGCGCAGGGACAGCCAGTAGGTGCCGGTCTTTGTTGCGGTCCAGTGCGCAACCGGGTCGGCCTTGCCGAGCGACGAGTCATCAAACCTTGCGACCATGCGACCGTCCGGATCGAAGACCTCGAGTTCGACGTCGATGTCGTAGAAGCCAAGTCGCACGGCTTCGACTTCGGCACGCACGTGTTGGCCCTTGTCCGCTTCGACGGCATACCAATCGACTTCCTCGCGCAGGATGCGGCCGTCGACCGTCATGTTGAGGCCGATTCGCTGCGCGGTGGCGCGCGTGCCGTGGTTGGCCCGTTCGAGGATCGAAGGCAGGGGACTGACCCGGAACGCCTTCGCACGCGTCAGGCCGCGCCGCGTGTGCAGCTGGAACAGGTGCTGCCCGAGGGCACAGTCGTCTTTGACGTGCAGGTGCAGCGTTACGCGACCCTTCTTGGATGTGTCGATCTTGTCGACGTCGATGCCGCCGAGCTTGCTCTGGTCGAGCCAGATGACTGCATGCGTGTCTTCGAGGTAGCGGCCGTAGCACGCAACCTTGATGTGTTGGCCGCGGGTTGCGCCGGTTGGCAACAGCAGGCGCAGTTCTTGGGCGCAGGTCGCCGTCACCAACAACAATGCGACGAGCGGCGCGACAATGGACGGAATGCGCGAAGTGTTCATGAGCATCAGCCGAGCAGTTCTCGTCGCACCGTGCCGCCGCGAACGATGTCGATGGGGCGGTCGCCGGGACTCATCAAGCGGCGGGTCGGGTCGATGCCGAGTTGGGTGAACATCGTTGCTGCCAGATCCGCGGGCGACACCGGGCTTTCGTCGGGCGCACTGCCGTTGGGGTCTGTGCGACCATGGAACAGGCCGCGGCGGAAGCCACCGCCGGCAGCGACTACCGAGAACGCGCGCGGCCAGTGATCGCGACCCTTGGTGCCGTTGATGCGAGGTGTGCGGCCGAACTCGCTGCACAGGATCACCATCGTGTCGTCGAGCATCTCGCGTTGATCGAGGTCAGCGATCAACGCTGCCAGTGCTTGATCGACCGGCGGCATGCGGCGGCGAAGTGCGGTGCTGATGTTGTTGTGGTGATCCCAGCCGCCATATGGAACGGCGACGAACCGCACGCCGGCGTCGACGAGGCGGCGCGCGAGCAGCAGCCGCTGGCCGATCGTCGAGCGACCGTAGCGATCGCGGGTCTTCTTGTTCTCCTTCGCGATCTGGAACGCTTCCTGTGCCTTCGGCGAGTCGATCAGTCGCCACGCTTGCTTGTAGAAAGCATGGGTCGCGCGGACGCCGTCGGCATGCGCGGCAAACCCGGCGTCGAGTTCTTCGAGCAGTTGGCGGCGGCGTTGCTTGCGTTCGGCGGCGAGCTTCTGGCGCGGGCCGAGGTCCTTGACGGAGAAGCCCGCGCTCGCTGGTTCGCTGCCGACCGAGAAGGGGCCGTAGGCCGAACTGAGGTAGCCGGTACCGAGGTCTGCGCTGCCAGCGGTCGGGATGCAAACGTATGGCGGCAGGTCGTTGCGCACGCCGAGTTCGTGACTGACGACGGATCCAAAGCTTGGGTAGACGATGGCCGGACTCGGGCGATACCCGGTCAGCATGTTGTGGGCGCCGCGTTCGTGCGCGGCTTCGGTGTGCGTCATCGATCGCACGACCGTCAGCTTGTCGGCGACCTTCGCAAGGTTGCGGCACAACTCGGAGAAGCGCTGGTCTTCGACCTTGGTCGCAATCGAGCGGAACGGGCCGCGCACATCGACGGGAGCATCCGGCTTGGGATCAAAGGTATCGATGTGGCTGAGGCCACCGCCGAGGTAGATCTGGATGACCGCCTTGGCTTTTGGTTCGACTCGCGGTCGCCGCAACACTTGCGCCGACAGTTGGCCGGGTAGCGCAGCTGCGAGTGACAGTCCGGCCGAGCGGGCCAGGAAACTGCGACGGCTGCAGTCGGAGTTGGATGAGCCAGACAGGGACGGATCGACGCCTTTGGTCATGTGCAAACACCAGGGGTTTGGCAATGCGGATCCGGACGGCTACGGGGCCGAACAGATTCAGGCATTCTAACGTAGTGGACCGAGGTGCATGGCCGTGAGCATTGCAGTTCCCTTACATGTGTGAGGCATCCGTCAATTGTGGGGAATGCGTGGAAACGCGGCCGGACATATGCCCGATGCGGCCTGCAGGTACTGGGCAGGCGCGGTGCTCCGTGATTGCATGAGTGGATGCGATTGCGAGCCTTTGTGTTGGTGTCCTTGTTCGTAGCTCCGATGGCCGCTGCCCAAGACGATGTGCTTGCGATCGAACGGCAGAAGGACACGCGCGGTCACCGCGCCGCCGTGCAGTTCTTGCACAAGCAACGCGTGACGCTTGCCGTCGAAGATCTGCAGCCGAAGGAACTGTGTCGTTACCTGACGACGGCCACGGGCATGAAGCTCGACTTCCACTGCGCGGCGGCCGATTCGGATGCGGCGAAGGCCATCGATCTCAACCTACGCGGCACGAGTTTGTGGTCGTTGATGTCGATCGCGCAGATCGAGACCGGGCTGCGGTTCGTGTATCGCCATGGCGTGGTGTTCTTCGTCAAGCCGACGGACATCAAGCCGTTGACGCGCCTCGCCATCTACGACCTGCGCGCCGAGTGTGCGCCGCTTACCAACTTCCCCGGGCCTGAACTTGGCCTCGGTCTTTCGCGTGACGAACGGCCGCTGTTCCCGGAGCCGGTCGAGTCGGGCACGACGATCAGTGGCTTCACTGCCGACGGCGTCGAAACCTTGCTGCGCGAAACAGTGCGCCCCGAATCGTGGGATCTCGATGGGGTGAAGTTGATTAACCAAAACGGTTTGTTCCTGATCCGCCACACCCCTCAGGGCCATCAGGATATTGAATACACTTTGGTCAAGCTTGGCTTGAAGGCACCGTCGCGTCGCATGGTGCGGCGTCTGCTACGTTGATCGTCTCGGCGATTCGAAGCATGCGTCACTGTGTGTTCGTCAGCCTGTTGTTGCTGGCAGCGGCTGTGGCGCAAGAGCGGACCCGCTCGTTGACGGGCCGCGTCGTTGATGAGTCCGGCAAGGCGCTCCAAGGGGTCGCGGTCTGCCTCATCGAGAAGGATGCGCCGTTTGTGACCAAGGAGCTCAAGCAGCAACCGTTGACGACGACGGCTGCGGACGGCACGTATCGGGCCGACGTGTCGGAGAAGCTTGGCGCTGGCTGCTCGCTGTTGTTCGTCGGTCGCGGTCGCGTGCACGTCAGCACGCCGCTGGATCCGCACGACGCGTGGCCGGTTGTCTTGCCGCGGGCGCACACGTTGGTGGGCACCGTCGTCGATCAAGATGGCGAACCAGTTGCGGGGGCGCGGGTCGAAGCGCGCGATTGGTTGTGGCAGGCGCGCTACCGTGCGGAGGTTGCTGGTATGCCGTGGTTGCCCACGCCGCGCACGGCGGTGCGAACGAACGCGCGTGGTCAGTTTGTCATTCCGGGCACGGTGTCGTCCGGTGTGCAGTTGATCATCGGTGATGCGTTCCATCGTTCGCTGCCGGTTGCGCTCGGCAATCCGATCAAGCTGGTCATGCCGCCAGCGGATACGATTCACGAAGATTCCACGCGGCGGCCGCGTTGGCGCCGGTCCAGGTCCTTTCGCAAGCGCAAGAAGGAGCCGCGCGGCGACGCTCGCGTTCTCGCTGGTACGACTGGTCTCAAGACCTTGCCGGTGCACGGGCTCAGTGTGCGTCTCGTTGCCAATGCGAAGCGAGGTGGTGCTGGCCTCGCGATCGGTGGTGGAGTGACTTCGGAGGTCGCGGAGTACTTCGACGCCGTGCCGGTTGCGGCCGACGGTTCGTTCTCGATCGCGGCCGCGCCAGGCAAGCACCTCGTGCAGGTCGTGCTGCCGCGGCCATTGGTGCAAGGTGCGCCTGATGTGGTTGACGTCATGCGCACGGAGATTGCAGAGGGGCAGAAGACGCTGGCGCTCGATCTCGGCAAGCACATGCCGCTGACCATTCGCGGCAATGTGCGCAGCTTCGTGCCGGCGGCCCGATTGCTCGTTGGCGCTTCGGTTGACCATGTCAGCAGGGGTAGTCGTTATGCCTACGCGCGCTACGAGTGTGCGTTGTCGCCGGTGACCCGTGACGGCTCGTTTCAGGTGCAGGCGGTGCCCGGCGACTGCACGGTGTTCGTCATCGATCTGCTGACCGGGATGTTGCTGCACCGCGAACCGGGCGCGACGTACGTGTCTTCAGATCAGCCAGTGTTGGAGTTGGATGTCTCGGCGGGGGCATGCGACGTGCAGCTAAACGGGGATGTTTGGCTGCTATCGTGGCTTGAGATGATCGTGCCCGAAGAGTTGTTGCCGAAGGGGCTCGATCGCATGAATCTCATCCCGCATCAGTACACAAAGCGCATCGGCTGCATCGTGCCACCGGCGACCGAGGCGGTTCGGCTGTACCTGCCGCCGTGTGACTTTGACTTGTGGTTCGTGCCTGATGATCGCGGCGACTTGCGCATCGAGCATGGTGAAGCCGCTTGCGAGATCGTCGCCAACGAAGTTCGCAAGCTGACGGTCGACGTGCCGAAGCGGAAGAAGTAATGGGTGAGGTTATGGGGCTGACTCTCGTGCGTACGCTTTCCCTGTTGTCCGTTGCCTTGGTCGCGCTGCCGGCGCAAGAAGGCAAGTCTCGTGCTGTCGAGCACACGCTGCCGAAGTACGACGCGAGTCCATACTTCGTCGTGCCCGCGCGCAAGAAGGCGAAGAAGCAGAGCCTGCTTGTCGTGATGCCTGGCGGTCCTGGCACGCGCGATTTCCTGCCGTGGGTCGAGAATGGCATTCTCGGCACTGCTCCCGATGATTGCGTTGGCGTGATGGTCACGGCGGCGAAGTGGCGCAAGGACCAGAAGATCGTCTGGCCGACGCGCACGGGCAAGGTGCGCGGCATGCGCTTCACGACCGAGGACTACGTGCGTGCGGTCGTGGCTGCCGTTCGCAAGTCGCACAACATCGCGTCGGATCGCATCGCACTGCTGTCGTGGTCGTCGAGTGGGCCGGCGTCGTATCTGCTGCTAACCGACAAGAAGTCGCCGTTCACACACGGCTACGTGGCGATGTCGGTGTGGCGCGCGTTGCCGAAGAAGGCGCTCAAGGGGGCCTTGGGGCGACGCTTCGTGCTCGATCAATCCCCGGATGACGAGACGACGACCTTCCCGCACGTTCGTCGGGCGTTTGCCGCGCTCGATGGGGCAGGGGCGCAAGTGATGTTGTCGACGTATGACGGCGGGCACGGGTGGCAGGATGGCCCGATCCCACGCTTGCGGCGCAATCTGAAGTGGCTGTTCGGCAAGGCGCCGGCGCCCAAGCCGCAGTGGCCCGACGATGGTGGCGGCGCCCCGGCAAAGGCGGGCGACAACCTGTTGCGCAACCCTGGCTTCGAGCGCGGTCCGAAGAGTGGTTGGCGCGCGATCAACAACAGCGGTCGACTCGTCGTCGCGGTCGACAAGGACAAGCCGAAGGAAGGCAAGCAGTCGTTGCACGTGCTCAAGACGGGCCGGGTGCCGCTCGACTTGTTGCTGCAAGAAGTGACTCTGCCGAAGGGCGCCACGGGCGACGTTGCGTTGGCGATGCAGGTCAAGACCGATGGCGTCAGGAACGCGTGGCTCAAGTTGTGGCTCTACGATGACAAGGATCAGGTCGTCAACAAGGACGACGTCAACGTCGCGCGGTTGCAGGGCACCAAGGGTTGGCAGCGCTACACGAAGCAGGTGAAGCGCGGCGCTGCTGTGCGCGCGGTTGTGCAGGTCATCATGGTGATGGGCGGGGAAGTGTGGCTCGATGACGCCAAACTGACCGCGGCCGCGAAGTGAGTTTGGGGCAGCAGGAAAAGTGAAGGATTCTGCCGGGCATGCATGGCGGTCCGAACGGCGCCAGGCGCCGCGACCGTTGTCACCGCCCGTGCCTCTCTTATTGCAAGTTCAGTGCCAGCCGTGGTTACGGACGTTGGTGACGACCGCATGGTGCTCGAGCGACCAGGGTAGACATCCTGGCGGCAAGGAATCGCACCGCTACGCTCAATGACTGACCTCCATCCATGCGGAGGTCCTCGTCACAACTCGTCTCACCCCTTGTATCGGAAAACCATGCCCCCGATCCGTCTACGTACCTCGTTCCTCCTGGGCTGCGCTCTCGCCGCGAGCAGCCTCGTTGCGCCCATCGCTGCGCAGAAGCAAGCCAGCGAATCCCAACACCAACAAGCCGCCTGGCGCACAAGCGCTCCTTGGCTTGCTTTCGTCGACCAATACGGTCCCAACTGGAAGGTCGAATGGTCGGCCGCCACGTCCACGCCGCGCTCCCTTTGGGGTAGTGGCATGGGGCTCAAGGATTGGCGGGAGAACTCGCTGACCGAAGCCCGCCGTCACGCCCACCTGGTCCTGCGGGATCAAGCGGACTTGCTCGGCATCGGCAACTCGCAGTTCCGCGAAACGATCGGTGCTCGCATGCACCGCGTCTGGTCGTTCCAGTTCCAGCAGTACTACAACAACCTCGAAGTGATCGGCGGTCGCGCCGACGTGCGTGTGCACATGGTTGGTCGCGTGCCGATGATCGGCAGCACCTTCTTGCCGATCGACGACGAGTTCGTCACGACGCCGACGATCGCCGCCGGCAACGCCTGGTTGCTCGCGTGGGAAGAGCTTGGCGAACTGCCGAGCAACGCCCAGCAGCCTGCGCCGTTTGCTCCGCCGCGCCTCGTGATCTGGGGTGACGTCGCGGCCAGCTCGCCGACGGATGTGCATCTCGCGTGGGAAGTTGCGGTTAGCAACATCCAGCAGAACGGCGACGGCAAGGTCGGTCGCTACTACGTCAATGCCCACACGGGCAAGATCCTGACCTACCGCAACGACAAGCACGAGTGCGGCATCGTTGGTTGCACTGGTGGCCACGCGCCCGATCTCAAGATCGCCGCGCCGCTGCCCGCCCCGGTCAACACGACGGTCACCGTCATGGGCTGGACCCGCATCGGTGTCGATGCTGGCGCGCCACTGTCCAACGTGCCGATGCCGGGCCTCGAGCTCGACGTGCCGGGTGTTGGCACCGTGACGACCGACGAGAACGGTCAGTTCACGATCGATATCGCGTCGGCCACGACGATCAACGTTGGCAACCTTGACGGTCGCCATCACGCGACGATCACCGGTGCGAGCGCGCCGAGTGCTTCGCACGTGGTCAATCCCGGTGTGGCGACGACGATCCAGCTGCTGAGCTCGGGTGCGTCGATCAACCAGGCCGCGCACACGACGACGTCTTGGTACGTCGATCAAACCAACGAGTACGTTCGTTCGATCCTCGGCAACACGTCGCAGCTCGCGACGATCAGCAACATTGGCGTCACCGTCAACATCAGCCAATCCTGCAACGCCTACTACACGTCGAACACGATCAACTTCTACCAAGCCGGTGGCGGTTGCTCGAACACGGCGTTCTCGACCGTCGTCGCCCACGAATGGGGCCACGGCATCGACGATCGTTACGGCGGCATCTCGCAGACCAACGGTCTCAGTGAAGGCTGGGGTGACATCATCGGTTGCTACCTGCTCGATACGCCGGACCTCGGCAGCGGCTTCCAGTCGCCCGGCGTCCCGCTGCGTAGCGGCAACAACACCGTGCAATACCCGTGCTCGGGTTGCTCGGTGCACACCGCTGGCCAATCGTGGATGGGCTTCGCGTGGAAGTTGCGCGAGCGCCTCGCCGTGACGATGGGGGATCGCAACGCCGCGATCGCGCTGACCAACAACATCGTGGTCAGCACGATTGTCGCCGATGCGACCAACCAACAGGACGCCGTGCTCGAAGTCTTCATCGCGGATGACGACGATGGCAACCTGAGCAACGGCACGCCGAACTACGCCGACCTCGTGTGGGCCTGTGACCAACACTCGCTGCCGTACCCGGGTCAAAGCTCGAGCGTGCCGAACGATGAGTGTGTCGATGCGATCGTGCTCGTCGATGGCACGAACGGTTCCTTCAGCTCCGCTGGTGCCTTTACGTCTTCGCCGTCGTGGGGCTGCGCCTCGGGTGGCAACGACGTGTGGTTCTCCTACACCGCGCAGGGTAGCGGCACGCTGTCCGTCAGCACCTGTGGCCTGTCCGGCTACGACACGGCCCTGCAGATGTTCTCGGGTAGCTGTGGCTCGCTGACGAGCATCGCCTGCAACGACGATTCGTGCAGCTTGCAATCAACGGTCAGTGCGTCGGTGACGGCTGGCACCTACTACATCCGCGTTGGCGGCTACAACGGCGCGACCGGCTCGTTCAGCTTGGACGTCAGTGGCCCGTCGGCACCCCCGACGCCGCCGGCAGCGCCGAGCAGCCTCGGCGCCTCAGCCGCTGGTTCGAGTCAGGTGGATTTGTCGTGGAACGACAACTCCAACAACGAAACCGGCTTCGAGGTCGAGCGTTCGACCAACGGCACTTCGTTCTCGCTCGCGACGACGACCAGTGCTGGCGTTGAGAGCTGGAGCGATACCGGCCGTGCGGCCAACACGACTTACTGGTACCGCGTTCGTGCGGTCAACGGTGGTGGTGAGTCTGGTTACACCAACATCGCGAGCGCGACGACCGGTGGCACGACGAGCACGAGCTACACCGTGACGACGGAGAACCCGCACCACGGTGTGATCACGGGTTCGTTCACGCTCACGCACGGTGACAACGACGTGTATCAGGAACTCAAGGAACGCACCCGTAGTCGTCGCAATAGCATGCGCCACGAGTGGCGTATCGCGAACGTGCCGTCGTCCGGGACCCGCACGTTGCGCGTGCAGGCGCACCGCACCGTTTCGTCGGACAACGACACGTTCATCCTTCAGGTGCGTGTTGGTGGTCAGTGGCAAACGGCCGTGACGGTCACGAAGACGGTGGACGACGACTCCTACCAGGAGTGGGTGTTGCCGAGTGGCGCCTCTGGCACCGTTCGGATTCGAGTCAACGACTCGGACAACACGCGCAACGCGGTTGGTGAAGACTCTTTGTTCGTTGATCACATCGAGATCGTCGCGCAGTAGTCGCGGCAGTCTCTAGTGTCCGCAAACCGGGCCGCACAAGGAGCATGGATGCTCCTAGTGCGGCCCGGTTGCGTTGTCTTGGTGAGTGCTCGGACCTCGCCTGGATCCTCAACCTCTGGCTGGCCGAGATGTCCGGTTTGTACCTGGCTCCGTACGGACTAGTGGATCCCTGTTGGCGGGAATCAGCGGGTTCGGTACGCCGCGATCGGCTTGCGAAAGCACTGCACCAGGCCGGCGTCTTCGAAGCCGAGGGCTTGGTGGGCGGCGATGCTGGTGGTGTTGTCGGGTTCGGCGTCGGAGGCGAACTCGGTGAGGCCGCGTTGCCGGGCCCAGTCTTCCGCGGCGCTGACCAGGGCGCGGCCGACGCCTGAGCCGCGCGCTTGGGGTTCGACCCACCAGCCTTCGAGGTAGCCGACTTGCGGGCTCTCGCAGCCTTCGGCGTAGGGGCGAACGGAGACTTCGGCGAAGCCTGCGACCTGTCCATCGTCGTCGTGGGCGATCAGCACGCTCCATGGCCAGCGCGGGAACTCGCCGGCGAAGAACTGTTCGATCTCCTCGCGATGCTCGGCAGGGCTGCCATCCGACCACAGCGCGCATCGCATGCGCAGCCACGTATCCAGATCGGCGGGGGTCACAGGGCGGATCGTCACCATGTCGTCAGGTTACCGCGGAGAGGCATTCGCGCGGTTGATCTCAACGGCCTTGCGGGCATCGTTGCTGGTCCCGCGAGCCTCTCGCCACGCCCCCGAGTTCCTCTTCATGCCCAAGTTCCAAGCCCTGTTGTTGTGCGTGCTGTCCGCGCCACTCGCCACGCCGCTGTTCGCCCAAGATGGTTGGGTCAATCTCTTCGACGGCGAAACCCTCAACGGGTGGACGCAGAAGAACGGCACTGCCAAGTATGCGGTCGTCGACGGCACGATCGTCGGCACGACGGTGAAGGGCAGTCCGAACTCGTTCTTGTGCAGCGATCGTTTCTACGGCGACTTCGAGTTCGAGTTCGACGTCAAGCTGTTCGACGACCAACTCAACAGTGGCGTGCAGATTCGCAGTCACTCGATCCCGACTCACAAGAAGGGCCGCGTGCATGGCTACCAGGTCGAGATCTCGACCAACGGTCACGCCGGTTTCGTCTACGACGAGGCGCGTCGCGGGTGGTTGAGCAAGGACCGTGATCAGCCGCAGCGGCGCGCGGCCTTCAAGAACGGTGAGTGGAACCACTACCGCGTGATCTGTCTCGGGTCGTCGATTCGCACATGGGTCAACGGCGTGCAGATCGCCAACATCACCGACGATTGGTCGCCCAACGGCTTCATCGGCTTGCAGGTGCACAGCGTCGGCGGTGACCCCAAGTATCGCGTCGCGTGGCGCAACCTGCGTTTGCGCGAGTTGGGCGACGGCGGTGGCTTTGCCACGTTGTTCAACGGCAAGAACCTCAACGGCTGGAAGGTCAACGAGAACCCCAAGTCGGTGTCGGTGAAGAAGGGGGCGATGGTCGTGCGCGGCGACCGCGCGCACGTCTTCTACGACGGCCCGGTCTATCAGCACACGTTCAAGAACTTCGAGCTGCACGCGCTTGTGCAGACCTTGCCCAACGCGAACTCAGGCATCTACTTCCACACCAGGTTCCAGAAGACGGGTTGGCCCGAGAAGGGTTACGAAGTGCAGGTCAACAACTCGCAAGGTGATTGGCGACGCACGGCCGGCCTCTACGGCATCGATGACATCAAAGAGCCGCCTGCGAAGGACAACCAGTGGTTCGCGATGGTCGTGCGCGTCGAGGGCAAGCACGTCACCGTCGCCGTCGATGGCAAGCAGGTCATCGACTACACGGAGCCCGATGACGTCGAGCGGCCCAAGAACTTCGCCGGGCGCTTGATCGATCGCGGCACGTTCGCGCTGCAGGTGCACGATCCGGGCTCGGAGGTCTGGTACAAGGACATCCGCGTCAAGCCGCTGCCCGAGTAGGCGCTTAGCGCGCGCGCGACTTCTGCTGCGCCGCGCGCGACTTCGCGATGATGCGATCGGCCGCCTTCGGGTTGTTCTTGCACTCGAGCAGCGCTTGCAGCAACAGCGGCGCCACGATCGTCGCATCCGACTCGATCACGTACATCGGCGTCTTCTCCGTCAGCTTGTCCCACGTGATCTTCTCGTTCGGCGTCGCACCCGAGTACGAGCCATACGAAGTCGTCGAGTCGCTGATCTGGCAGAAGTAGGCCCACGGCTTGGCGCGCTGCTCGAGGTCGTACTTGATCGAGGGTACGACGCAGATCGGGAAGTCGCCGGCGATGCCACCGCCGATCTGGAAGAAGCCGATGCCCTTGCCCTTCGACAGGTTCTTGTAGTCGTCGTAGAGGCCGGCCATGTACTCGATGCCGGACTTGACGATGCTGGCGCTGCACTCCTCGAACTTGACGTGGCTGGCGAAGATGTTGCCGAACGTCGAGTCTTCGTGGCCGGGCACAACCATGGGCAGGTTGGCAATGGCTGCGGCGAGCAACCAGCACTCGTCGGCCTTGCCGCGGTGATCCTTCTTCTTGAGCTTCTGGATCAGCTCGTAGAAGTATTCGTGCCAGTAGCGACGCTCACCGGTCTTGGTCGCGCGTTGCCACATTGGCACGAGGATCTTCTCGACGGCACGGAACGCTTCGTCCTCGGGGATCGACGTGTCGGTGACCCGCCGCATGCGCTGGTCGAGGATGCGGGTGTCATCTTGCTTGGTGAAATAGCGGTAGTCGGGGAAGTCCTTGTAGTGGTCGTGCGCGACGAGGCGGAACAGCGATTCTTCGAGGTTGGCGCCCGTGACCGACATGCCGTGGATGAGCCCCGCGCGGATGGCCGGGGCGAGCGTGATGCCCAGTTGCGCCGAAGACATCGCGCCGGCAACCGCCCAATACATCCGGCCGCCCTTCTGGATGTGGTCCCAGTAGGCGAACAAGGCATCGCGCGTCGCGCGGGCATTGAAGTTCTGGTAGTTGCGAGTGATGAACTCGAGGATCGGAAGATCGGTGTTCGCCATGACGCATTCCTATACCGGCTCGGTCGGGCAGCGCCATGTAAACCGCCGCACCATTGGGCTTTTGGCGACATGGATTCGTTCGGCCGTTTGCGGCACCTACGCCAACACGGGAGCGATGACATGGCCATTGTGCGAATGGCTGGTAGACTTCGCACACTGCCCTCCGTCTCCCAGACGTCCTCCAAATGATTACCACCCTCTCCCGCGCCGCGGTTCTCGCGTGCGCTGTGGCTGTATCTCTGTCCGCACAGAGCGCCATTCCCTCCGAGTCGAGCCAGATCCAGATTCGCTTCTCGTCGTTTGATCCGCTCGCCTCGGCGCCGCAGATCCCCGAGAACCTGAAGAGCACGAGCGCGCAGCAACTGCGCATCGTGCAGTTCGCTGGTGTGCCGACGGAAGCTGGTCGTCAGGCCATCCACGCGGTTGGCGGCAAGATCATCGGCTACCTGCCGAGCAACGCCTACGTCGTCCACCTCAACGCCGACCAGGCAGAGTCGGTCCGCGGCGCGGCCACGGTGCGCTGGGTTGGTGACTACCACCCGGCGTTCCGGATCGACCCGGCGCTGATCGCAGCCAACCGTTTCCAGCAGTCGACGATCGTTCGCTACAACGTCGTCGTAGCGGACAAGCACACGGACAAGCCCGGCCTCGCCACCAAGGTGCAGGCGATCGGCGGTGCCGTCACCAACATGCACGAAGGCGGTTTGTTGATGACCGTCGCGCTGACCGGCCCGCAACTGCAACAAGCCGCTGGCTTCGATGAAGTGCTGTGGATCGATGAGTGGACCGAGATCGGCTACGACATGAACAACGCCCGCATCCAGGGCGGCGGCAACTACATCGAGTCGCAAGCGGGTTACACAGGTGTCGGTGTCAACGCGCACATCTACGAAGGTGTCGAGGCTGGCCACCAGGACTTCACCGGTGGCGTCCAGGTCGTCAACAGCAGCAACACGGCTTCGTCGCACGGTCACTGCACCGCGGGCATCGTGTTCGGCAACGGCACGAGCAACGCATCGGTGCGCGGCATGGCGCCGGACGCCGGCAAGTTCTTCACGAACGGTGTCTCGGTGTCGCGCTACACGACGTTTGGCACGCTCGTCAACACGCACAACGTGTCGCACACGACGGCTTCGTGGGGCGGCAACCGCACGTTCTTCTACACGTCGACGTCGGCAGCCGCGGATGACATGGTCTTCGACCACGACCTCGCGTGGACGCAGAGCCAGTCGAACGCCGGCAACCAGGACTCGCGTCCGGAAGCGTGGGCCAAGAACGTGTTCTCGATCGGTGGTGTCGACCACAACAACAACAGCTTCGCGTCGGATGACTCGTGGCAGAACGGTGGCGCCAGCATCGGCCCGGCCTCGGATGGTCGCATCAAGCCGACCCTGACGGCCTACTACGACAGCATCGGCACGTCGGACCGCACCGGCGGTTCGGGCTACTCGAACGCCAACTGGTACTCCAACTTCGGTGGCACCTCCGGTGCGACGCCGATCGTCGCTGGCCACAACGTCATCGCGATCGAGATGTACACCGACGAGGTCAGCCCGGGCGTTGGCCAGTTCGGTCAGCAGCTGCGCGTTCCCGGTGGCACTGCCCACCAGAACCGTCCGCACTTCCCGACGCTCAAGGCTCTGCAGGTCGCCAGCGCGACCCAATACCCCTTCACCGCGGGCAGCTTCGACAACCGTCGCGTGCACCAGGGTTGGGGCTTCCCGAGCTTGCGCACGATGTGGGACATGCGTCAGAAGACGCTCATCATCGATGAAACTGCGGTGATCACGCAGGGCAACGTGCAGAGCCACGCGATCGCGGTTTCGGCCGGTGAAGCAGCGTTCAAGGCCGTGCTCAACTGGGCCGAGCCGCAGGCGAACCCGGCGGCGTCGCTGCACCTGGTCAACAACCTGTCGCTCAAGGTCACCGCGCCGAACGGCGTGACCTACTGGGGCAACAACGGTCTGAGCACTGGTGTCTGGTCGACTGCTGGTGGTAGCGAAGACACGATCAACTCGCTTGAGTGTGTGTTCGTCCCGAACCCGATGGCGGGCAACTGGAACGTCGAAGTCATCGCGACGGCGATCGTCCAGGACAGCCACGTCGAAACGCCGGCGGTCGATGCCGACTACGGCCTCGTGGTCACCGGTGGCCAAGGCACCCAGGTGCAGTTCGCGCAGTTCTCGACGTTTGGCGCCGGCTGTGAAAGCTCGGTCGTCATCCCGGAACCGCCGTGCCACACGTGGAACGCCGCGGGCTTCCTGGCTGGCACGCCGACGACGCTGGAACACGCGCACCGCGTTGCCAACGGCGGCGCTGCGGTCGTGACCAGCTTCGACTTCTACACGCGTGCCACCGCTGGCACGACCACGGTCCCGGCGCACATCTACGCTGGTTCGCTGCCTGGCCTCGCCCCGATTGCCTCGACGACGATGACGATCGGCGGCACCGCCGGCTTCTACATCGCGACGTTCGCAACGCCGGTGCCGGTCTTCGGTCCGTTCTACATCGCGCTCGACCTGTCGGGTGGCGGTGTTGACACGGGTGCCACGATCGGTGGCTCCCAGAACCTCGCCTACACGCGCCCGAACGGTTCGTCGTCCTGGACGCTCAGCCTGCCGCGCAACGCGTGGACGGTGACCTGCTCGCCGAACTACAAGGTCCCGGAACTCAGCAACACCGGCCTGCCGGTGCTCGGCACGAGCTACCAGCTCGACCTGGCGGAAGCGCCGCCGACCACGTTCGCCGTGCTCGCGTCGGGCCTGTCGGACACGTCGTGGTCCGGTGGTGCCCTGCCGTCGCCGTTGCCGGGTGCTCCGGGCTGTGACCTGTTGGTCGACCCGATCGTGCTCGAGGCGCACGTCACCGATGGTGCGGGTGCGACGTCCGGTTCGATCACCGTGCCGAACTCGGCCGGCCTGGTCGGCTTGTTCGTCTTCCACCAGTGGGTGGCGCTCGATGCCGCGGCCAACACGATCGGCCTCGTGACGTCGAACGCCGGCCGCGCCCGCGTCGGCAACTAGCCGATCGCGTAGGCAAGCCGCGTGCGCCTCGCGCACGTCGGCAAGCCGCGCGCGCTACTTAGCGCGCGTCGGCCGCAGCAGCTTCTGAACGAGCTGCTGCACCGTCTTCGCCGGCAAGGCGAGCGTCTCGACGCGTCCCGCGCGTGCGATGTTGACGCCGAGAACCTTGCCGGTCAGGTCCACAACCGGACCGCCGCAGTCCTTCGGCTTGAGCACGGTGTCGTGCTGGATGACCTGCTGGAAGCCGCTGCGAACGTCACTGAGGTCGCCCCAGACGTCTTCCTGGCCAGACTGCGGGGCGCTGTTGTTCGTGCCCAGCATCACGACGAAGGTCAGCTCCTTGTCGTCACGTTTGACCTTCACGGTGACCTTGTCACCAGGTTGGTAGCTGCCGATGCCATCGCGCAGGTCCTCGGCTGAGGCAATCTCTTGATCCCCGAACGCGGTCACGAGGTCGCCGGCCAACATGCCCGCGGCACGTGCCGCACCATGCTCGACGGCTAGCTCGAGCTTGGCCGGACCCTGGCCGCGTTCGACGAATTGGATGCCGAGGAAGGCCTTGGCGCGCGTGTGAAGGTATGGCGGGTTGGCGAGGATGCCGACGCCGAGCGGCGACTTGTCACCGTTGGGAGAAGCGAGGAACGCGCCGGTCGACGGCATCTTGGGTTGCCACTGCACCGGAGTCAGTTTGGCATCGGTCAGTCGCAGGAGCGCCAGGTCCGAAGGCCGATCGAAGCCGATGAGCTTCGCCGCGAACGTGTCCTTGCCGCGCTTGCAGGTCAGCGCGGCTGCCTTGCTGGTCTTGGTGTTGCTCTCGAGTTCGCTGTACTTGGTGACGACGAGGTCCGCCGCGACACACGTGCCGAGCGAACGTTGTTCGCCGTTCTTGTGCACTGCTACAACGCTGAGGTTGGCCGTCTGCACGATTGGCGCGTAGACCTTGCGCACGGTGGCGCTCTGGCTGAGCGTGCGCATGCGCTGTGCGGTCAACGGCGCCGCCATGGTCGCGACTGCCAGGGATACAGCCAGGGCGGCCAACGTGGTTTGCTTGGTTGCCATGATCCTTACTCCGTAACAATGGGAAGCTTGAGTTCGACGCCCTTGCCATCACGGGCAACGACGATGTTGATGTGTTCACCCGAGCGGAAGTCGCGGAACACGCGGCGCACGGACCGAGCGGTATCGATCTCCTCGCCGTCCATTTCGAGCAGACGGTCGCCGGCTTTGAGACCGGCTTTGGCTGCACGGCTGTTCTTCGGGACCTTCTCGAACACGGGGCAACCTTCGCCGTAGGTCAGTTCGACCCCGAACGACAAGCGCGGAGGGCGGCGGCGCCGGCTCTCGGTCACCTTGCCGTCGAGCAGCTCCTGCCATTGGTCCATGAGCGCATCGATCGGCGCGTGCATGTTCATCGCGAGGTTGCCGTTGATGCGGCTGTTGATGCCAACGACGCGACCCTGCATGTCAAACAGTGGGCCGCCGGAGTCGCCGGCCTGCATCGTGCAGTCGGTGACGAGGTAGCCGGACTCCGGGACGCGCTGCACGCGGCCAAGACGCGCGGGGGCGCTGCGGCCGGCCTTCTTGCCACTGGGGTGGCCGAGCATCAGGACCCATTGGCCGCGTTTGAGCTCGGCCGACTTGCCGATCTCGACCTTGGGGTGATCACCACGCGAGCTGACGCGAATGAGGCTGACGTCGCTGCGGTGGTTGGCGCCGAGCGAAGTGCCGCGCAGCCGCTTGCCGGCGTGCGTCGTGATGCTCATGCGTTGGTCGGCGAGCAACGTCACGTGGGCGGCACAAAGCACGTAGCTCTGGTTGTCGCGGTGCACGAGCACGCCGCTGGCGCCGGGCAGGGAAACCGTCGCCGGCAGGACCTTGGCCACGAGCTGTTGTACGTGGTTCTGCATGGCCTGCAGTTCGGCGAGGTTCTCAGGATCGTCGCCGGCGAGGATCTCGGCGAGGCGGCTGTCGGACACTGCCGCAGTCGTCGCCTTCTGATCCTGCCCCGGGATGGAGGCAACCGGGATGGTTGCAACGAGCAGGGCGGCAACCGCCGTGCTCACCAATCGCAGTGGGAGTCTGGTCATGTTCGTAGGTCAGTGTAGTGCTTTTGGCGCAGGCAAACGGACGGTGACGGGATGGATACACAGAAGAAGGCGCTGCCCCCGGTGGCACACAGAAGGAGTGGCGAGCGCCCCGTGTTGTGGGCGGTTCCGCGCCGGCGTTTCTCCCTGCACAGACTCCGCGATGTATCGATTCCCTCTGGCCGTCCTGATCCTGCTTTCGTGCGCGCTGCTGCCGGCCCAGTGTGCCCAGACCAGTGGCCAGTCGATCGTGCCGCTGATGACGCCGACGGGGGCGCTGCCGGTGCACGACGAGGGCCGCAGCGTCGACATTCCGTTCGTCGGCTTCACCTTCCCGATCGGAGGTGCCAGCTACTCGCACTTCGTCGTCGAGTCGAATGGCGCGATCTATCTGACGGACGGAACCGGAGTGGTCGACCCGGCGACGTTTGGGGTGTCGAGTCTCGCCGAGTTGCGCGGCACGGCTGGGGCTTCGCCGCGGGTCGTGCCGTTGAGTGGCGATTTCGAGGCGGCGCCGTGGCACAACAACTGGGATATCCTGGTCGACGACACCGTGACCGGTCAGGTCAAGGTGACGTGGCAGGCGGTGCGCTACATCACGACGACCAAGTCCTACGGCATGAGCGCGACGTTGTTCGCCAGTGGGGCCGTGCAGTTCGACTACGCGTATGGCGACTTCGCGCACGTGCTGACGTTCCAATACGCGGGCATCTCGGCTGGCCATGCCGTCGGCACCGGCCTCGAGCAGGCGAGTGACTTGAGTGGCAACGCGGACTCCGGGTCGTTGCCGTTGTTGTTCGAGAATGGGTGGCTGCCGTTTGATCTCGATGACCATTCAGTATGGATCACGCCGAACGCGGCGGGTGGCTATGCCTCGACGGTGGTGTGCGGACTGTCGCGGCACGAGAGCTACGGCGAAGGTTGTTATGCGATCGGTCACGAATCGGTCTACCAACACTTCACCGATGCAGCGGTCGCGTCGACGACTCTCAGCGGCAACGTCCTGTTGCTGCAACCGACGTTGGATGGTTACGTCGCGGTCTGGTTGGCCGGGCTCAGCAGCACGCAGTTCGTGCCGCCATCAGCTGCGGCGGTGCAGATGCCGGTCGGCAACGATGGTGAGGTGCCGCATGTCTTTGCGACGCCGCATCCGACGCCGTTTGGGCTGCTGGCTTCGGTGACCGTGCAGGGCAATGGCATCATCGCGTTCGGGCCGGGGCCGGTGGAGCCGACCATGCAGAACTACCTGCCGCAGCCACACCGGATGCTGGCCGGTTCGCACGGCGGCATCTACTGCTGGCATGCCTACAACGAGGATGAAGGTGGCGACGTCTGGGTGGAGCACGTCGCGGGCGTGACGCACATCACGTTCTTGGACGTCGAGAACTTTCCGCTCGGGGTCAGCAACCCGAGCACGTTCCAGGTGCAGTTCGATCACGCGACCGGCGCGATCAACATCGTGTTCGTGCACATCGACTCGGACAACTCGCTGGTGCTCGGCAGTTGGCCGCAGGATCACGTGATTGGGTTTACACCGCCTGGTGCGTCGGCGGATCCGGGGGCGGTGGACCTGGTGACGCAGACGCCGTGGGTCACGACGCCGGATGTGCGGCCGTTGCAGTTGTCGGCGTCGCCCGATCCGGTGTCGACCGCGACAACGGGAACGCTAGTGACCTACAGCGTTGCCAATGCGCTACCGGTGCAAGCCGGAGGTTCGGTGCTCGGGTTGTTGGTGTTGACGACGGTGCCGTCGACGCCAGTCGATCTCGGTGCGATCGGTGCACCCGGATGCTTCGCGCACGTTGGCACGCTGCCGTTGACCCAGGCGTTCGCCGGGGCGCGCGGCGTGCAGAACGTTCCGGTCCAGGTGCCGCCTGGTCTGCCGAGCGGCGCTTGCATGTATGTGCAGGCGGCGGCGCTGGCGTCGTCGGTCAACGCGTTGGGTCTGCTGACGTCCAACGCGATCAAGAGCACGGTCGCGACGAACTGACCGCTAGCGCACGATGAACGCGTTGTGCACCGACAGGCGCGGCGTGCCGAGCGACGTGCTCGAACCGACACCCTGCAGGTAGAGGCGCAAGCCGATGAACTGCGGCGCGTTTGGCAGCGTGTAGGGCAGGCTGCCAGTGCCGGTGCCGTCGAGCGATACGAGGCCGAGGAACGCCATCGAGTTGCTGTCGATGCGCAGGTCGCCATACGGCGGCATTGCGACCGGCGCGGCGAACTCCGTCGCACTCATGAAGCAGCTCACGAACTCGTTGGGCTGCCACTTGAAGTCGATCGCGCCACTGTTGCCGACCTGGAAGTCACTCTCTTGGTCCGACACCGTCAATACGGGAGCGGCGAGCGTCGCTTCGTTGTCGCTGGCGTCGGGGATCGAGTCGCCATCGTAGTCGCCGGTGTAGTCCACCAGCGTCATCATGCCGAGCATCATGTGATGCATTTCGTGGCAGTGGTAGAGCCACGAACCCGGGTTGTCGGCGAGGAACTGTGCGGACCACGTGTCGCCTGGTTGGCCCGACGGCATGATCAGGATCGTGTCCATCAAGGGCGCGTGGGTCGTGCCGCCAGCCGTGCCCATCAAGCGCACGAAGTGGCCGTGCATGTGCATCGGGTGGACGTGCATGAGGCCCGGGGTCGACGTCGTCAGGTTGAGTTGGATCGTCTCGCCATACGAAACCTGCATCGGCGTGACGGTCGGCCACTGTTCGTTGTTGATCAGCCATTGGCCGCCACCGGGACCCGGCTGCACACTGAGCGCAACGGGGTAGGTGCGGTCCGGCACAGCGGAGATCGCCGATGGCGTGTAGCTCGCGAGTTGCGCGTAGCTGAGCAAAGCACCCGACGAGAGGTTGGCCGGAACCGTCGCGGGCAGCGGGTCGCTCGCCCCCGAGCCGTTGTAGCGGATGATGCCGCGCACGACGTTGGCGGCGCGGTTCTGCAGGGTCGAAGCGGCGAGGCTCCAGGCGCCCGGGTTGCTGCAGTCGATCACGACGTCGTAGCGTTCGCCGATGCCGATCGGGATGGCATCTGTGACCACGTCTTGCACGCGGTTGCCGTCCTTGTGCGTGACGGTCATCTGGTGGCCGTCGAGGGCGATGACGTAGTTGGTGCGTGCCCCCATGTTCGCGATGCGCAGGCGCAGCTTCTGGCCGTTGTTGACGGTGATCGCCGATTGGCCGTCGCTGGTCTTGCCGTTGAGGAGGTGGCCGAAGAACGTGCCGCCGGTGACCGATGGATCCCAATCGTCGAGCACGATGGTCTCTTCGATGTCGTAGATCGGTTCGTTGATCGGGTTGGCGGGGTCGATGATCAACATGCCAGCCATGCCCGAGTTGAGCTGATGGTGGTGGCTGCTGTGCGGGTGGAACCAGTAGGTGCCGGGCGTCAGGTTGTCGTACTCGTAGGTGAACTCCTGGCCGTTGGCGATCTCGGGGCGCGAGATGGCCGGCACGCCGTCCATGCCGACGCGGATCGGCATGCCGTGCACGTGCAGGATCGTGCTCGTGCCGAGTTGGTTGTGCAGTCGCAGGCGCACCGTGTCCCCTTCGGTTGCGCGCAGCACAGGCCCTGGCGTCGTGCCGTTGTAGAGTTGTGCCGGCTCAGCGGTGTAGCCGGGACCGAGGTTGACGATGCCCGGTGCCGCCGTCACGTCGAAGGTGACGATCGATTGGGCGGTGAGCGGAGCGGCGAGGAGACAAGGAAGTAGCCAGGAGCGCATGGACGAATGGTGGGTGAGGCCGGGTGGGCGAGCCTGAATACTCTATCTCACGGGGCGGTCCGACACAGTCGGCCATTGGGCGGGGAGTGGCACGGGACGGTGCCGTCCATCGACGACGGCATGCCACGAACTCGTGCTTATGGCGGCAGACAGTACGGAGTCCGAACGTCCCATGGCTACGCTGTGGTCGTGGCAAACGAGCACTTCTATCCAGCGATCGAACCGTTCGCGTCTGGTGAGCTGACGGTCGATTCTCCGCATGTCCTGTATTGGGAGCAGTGTGGCAACCCCGATGGCGAGCCGGTTCTGTTTCTGCATGGCGGCCCCGGTGCCGGCTGCAGCGAGGCGGATCGGCAGTTCTTCGACCCGGAGCACTTTCGCATCGTGTTGTTCGATCAACGCGGTTGCGGTCGTTCGCGGCCGGTCGGTGATCTATCGAACAACTCGCCCGCGGATCTCGTGCGCGACATCGAGCAACTGCGGCAGCATCTCGGCATCGATACGTGGCACGTGTTCGGTGGCTCGTGGGGGAGCACGCTGTCGATCTTCTACGCTGAAGTTCATCCGGAGGCGTGTCGTTCGCTGACGCTGCGCGGCATCTGGTTGTTGCGACAGGAAGAACTCGACTGGTGGCTCTACGGCATGCGGTTGCTGCAGCCCGAGCGCTGGCAGGTGTTCGCGGATCAAGTTCCTGCGGCGGATCGCGAGGATCTGCTCGAAGGCTACTGGAAGTTGTTCAACGGCGATGATCGCGAACTCGCGCTGCGCGCCGCAGCGACGTGGGCGACGTATGAGATCTCGAGTTGCACGTTGTTGCCCAACCCCGAGTTTGCGTCGCACTTCGATGATCCCGATGTCGCGTGGGCCGTCGCCAGACTCGAGGCGCACTACTTCCGCAACGTTCGCTTCGATCCCGATGACCGGCTGCTGCAGCGCGTCGAACGCATCCGCAAGATCCCGGCGTTCATCGTGCACGGCCGCTACGACATCATCTGTCCGATCAAGAGCGCGGTCGACCTGCATGCCGCATGGCCGGAGTCATCGCTCGTGATCGTCGACGACGCCGGGCATTCGTCGCACGAGCCCGGCATCACGAAGGAACTGGTCGCGGCGACGAATCGCATTCGCGACTTCGGTAGTCCCGCCGTGCGTTAGCGCGGTTGCTGCGGTGCGGTCTTCGCCGGTGCTGGCCCCGGATGCGCAACACGCGTCATCGCCGCCATGCGCCCGAGGTCCGTGCGCATGACCATCTGCGTCGTGCTGTACGAACCGTCCGCGTGCTTGTACCAATCGAGGCCAGCGCTGCTGCGCTCGACGCCGACGATCGGACTCCACTTGAACGGGCCCCAGTAGTCCTTCATCGGTGGCGCGTCGACGGCGCCATTCAGCGCGTCGACGAGCGTGCCGTCGGGCAACTCGAGCTTGCGGTTCGGTTCGGCCTTGGCCATCTTGGTCTTCTTGGCCGTCGGCACGAACGTGCCGGTTGCGGCGCGTGCCTGGTTGTTATCCGAGACCGTGCGCTCTTGCTTCGTCGGCGCGGGGTCTTGTGGCTTGGGCTCCGGGGTGTTGCCCAAGAGCAGCACCACGCCGGTTGCGATCACCGCGCTGGCGGCGAGCGCCAGCAGCTGCAACGTTCGCGAACTCACAGGTGCACCGCCTGGGCGTTGGTCCAGTTGGCGAGGTTGATCGACGTGTCCCAGACGATGCTTTGCAGCACGACGTCGGAGCCGGTCATCGCGACGGGGATCGTATTTGGCAACGCCAGCGGTAGTTCGACGACGCCGTTGGTTAGCGACGTGATGCCGAGCGGGATTGGGTCCCCGCCGATGAAGCTGTGGCCGATCAGTGTGCCGATCAGCGGCCACACGAACATCGGGTTCTCGAAGCCATACGAAGCGCCCATCAACACGACACCGTTGGGGGCGAGCGAGTCGGTGATCCGGAACATCAAACCATCGCAACGTGGGTTGCCCATGATGTCCGGGTAGAGGCCGTTCATGCCGAGGTTGGCACCGGGTGCACCAAGGCGACTGCTCAGCGGATCGAGGCCGCCGATGTGCAGGTTGGGTGTCGTGACGAGCGGGCCGAGGATGTAGGTCCACGGCGTCGAGTAGGCAGTGCCGCCAACGCTGCCACCCCAGGTCGGATCGGGCGAGCCGAGCTTCTCGTTCTCACCGAGAGTCGCCGCTGTGTTGGCGCTGAGCAGATCGGCGCGGAACAGCGAGTGGCCGTCGGTTGCCGGCCACAGTGGGTTGGCGGGCAGATCGACGCCGACGTAGTAGCGGCCTTCGATCGGGGCGAAGCCAGGCAGCACGGTCAGTGGCGCTTGGGCGCCGAAGCCTTCGTAGGTGATCCACGTGCCGCGCGAGGGGCTCAACGACGGCGGCGTCGTCAGACCGGAGATGCGCAGCGCTTCGGCGTTGGCCGACATGTCGGGGCCGGGGCCTGCGGCGGACTTGCGAACGACGATGTCATACGTCTCGGACGTGTTGAGCTTCTCGTCGGCGATCCAGTGGTAGACGCCGAACAAGAAGATCGGTCCGTTGGCATCGCCGACGCCGCGGAAGTGGTCGGTCGAAACCTCCATCATCGCTTCGGCCTGGACGTTGCCGTTGGGACGGCCGACGTAAGAGGTGCAGGTGATGGTCTGGCGTTCTGGGTCTTGTGGGTAGAAGACGAACGCGTTGACCTGAGTGGACGCGACGCCGGCCAAGATGGTCGCGGCGCCGATCAGGCGAGTGATAGACATTGTGGAGGCTCCCGAGGGTTGGAGCGCGTGAAAGAAAGGCGTGTGCAGTATCGCACGGATCGCCGGGAGTAACAGGTGATCCGGACGTTGGCCGCGTTCTGGACGTGAATAGGGCCCGGTCGCTTGCGGTTAGGCCGAATCCTGCCGGGAAGGGGAGATGTGCTACTGTTCGCGCCATGTCCGAGAGGTTCGGTTGTCGCGTGTTGCTGCTCGCACTGGGTTTGATGCTGTCGTGTGCCGACCAGGTGCGCGGTGCAACGTTGCCCGTGCAGCAGGGCGTCAAAGCCACCGTTCGCGGGATGCGTTCGGCGATCAAAGGCCTGTCCGCCAAGCCGGAGACGGGCAAGCGTGCCGTGGCCGCGATCAAGGCGCTCGCGGCTCATGACGGCAAGCCGGGGGCAACCGCGTTGCTCGACGCGGCCGAAACGTTGTCCGGGTTGGCTGGCCCGATCCTTGAGAAGCGGCGCAAGGGTCTGTTGCAGGAAGGTGGCAGTGGCCGACTCAAGCGCACGCGTTACGAACTGCGCGGCGTCGAGGATGCGAGCGAGGCGGTCGCAGCGACGCTGGCCAAGATGAAGAGCACGGCGGCGTTGACGACGATGCTCAAACGCATGACGAATCGCGGCAGTTCGATTCCGTTGTGGTTGCGTCTGCAGTTGGCGGCGCGCATCGCCGAATTGCCCGAAGACAAGATGAACTGGCGGCAGCAAGCCAACCGCAAGCAGGATTCGAACACGTTGCTCGCGTTGCTCGATGCGGCGCAAGGTCTTGGCAAGCGCGCTGGCGACGTGTGCGGCAAGTGGGTCGCGTCGTTGCTCGAGCACAAGAACGAAGACGTGCGCATCCGTGCCGCCAAGGCGATGGGCCACCTCGCGTGGCCGGCGGGCATCGAGTTGCTGATTGCGCGACTCGATGTGGAGAAGGGCGCGGCGCACGATGCCGTTCTCGATGCGTTGTGCGTGTTGACTGCGGTGAACCCGGGCAACTCCGCTGGTTCGTGGCGGGCGTGGTTGGCCGGAGAAGGCGCTCCGTATGTGCAGGGCAAGAAGCCGCTGAGCAAAGGCAAGCCGCGTTCCGCAACCAAGAAGAAGGTGGGCAAGACGGTGTCTGGCTCGTACTTCGGCATCGCGCAGACGGGTGAGTCGATCCTGTATGTGTTCGACAACTCGCTGTCGATGAAGGCCAAGCTCAAGAAGGCGGCCGCAGGCAAGGGGCCGACGACTGGCCCAAAGGTGCTGACCCGTTGGGACCTGTGTCGCATTGAGCTCAAGCGCGCGCTCGGCGGATTGCGCGAAGGCCAGAAGTTCAACCTCGTGTCGTTCGCCAACAAGGCGCGCAGCTTTGCTGGGACGATGCAGCCGGTGACGCCGGAGAACATCGAGCTGGCCGTGCAATGGATCGACGGTCTCAAGCTCGAGTTCCAGACCAACGTCTACGACGCGCTCGAGTTGGGCTTCATGCTCGCCGGTCGCGGTCTCGCCGATCGTTACTACGAGAGCGAAGTCGACACGATGTTCTTCCTCTCCGATGGCGCGCCGACGATCCCCAACCTCGACAAGGCCGGCATCCACCAAGACGACTCGGACCGCATCCTCGCCGCTGTTCGTCGCTGGAACGCCCTCGGCCGCATCACGATCCACTCGGTCGCCATCGGCCTGCAAAAGCGCAACAAGGACCGCAACAAGAACGGCCGCCTCTGGCCCCCGATCTTCCTCAAGAAGCTCGCCGAGCAAAACGGCGGCCGCGCGGTCTCCCGCCGCTAACCCCTGCGTACCGAACCCGCTTCAAACCGGCGGTTTGAAGCGGGTTCGGTACGCAGGGGTCCTAGCCTGTTAGCCGAGGAGCTTGAGGGCTAGTTGGGGTTGGGCGTTGGCTTGGGTGAGGATCGCGGTCGCGGCTTGTTGCAGGATCGAGTTGCGCGTGAGGTTGGCGGTCTCGAAGGCGACGTCGACGTCGCGGATGCGGGACTCGGCGTTGGCGAGCGCTTCGGACTGCACGCCGATGTTGTTGGCGGTGTACTGCAGGCGGTTCTGGGTGGCGCCGAAGCTGCCGCGAACGCGCGAGACACTGTCGATGGCGCTGTCGATCGTGGTCATCGCGGAGCTGGCTGCGGCCGCGGTGCTCAGTTCGAGAACGTCGAGGGCGAGGCCGGTTGCCAGCACTGCTGACAGGGTGGCCGACAGCGTGTTGATCGTGGCGTCGGTGCCGGCGCCGACCTGGAAGCTGACCGAGGACGTTGTGCCGTCGAGCAGGTTGATGCCGTTGAACTCCGTGCCGCGACCGATCCGGTCGACTTCGTTCACGAGTTCCTGGAACTCCTCGTCGAGCGTCGCGCGATCGGTCGCCGAAACCGAACCGTTGGCCGACTGCACGGCGAGTTCGCGCAGGCGACCGAGGATGTCGCTGACTTCATTCAGCGCCCCTTCGGCTGTTTGCACGAGGGACATGCCATCGGCGGCATTGCGATTGGCCTGGTCGAGCGAACGGACGCGGGCACGCAGCCGTTCGGAGATCGCGAGGCCGGCGGCGTCGTCACTGGCCGAGTTGATGCGCAGGCCCGTCGATAGGCGCTGATAGCTCTTGCCCAGCGACGTCGTCGATCGATAGAGCGCGTTCTGCGCCGCGGTCGAAGAAGCTGTGTTGAAGCGAAGTGCCATGGTGATCTCCCTGAGTCATCGGCTGTTGCGTGGGGTCTGCCGTGGCCTGCGGCAATCCGCCCATGGCGTGGGGGCAAGCGAACGTTGCGGAGGAATGCGGAACTGGCCCGGATCCGCCCGTAGCATGTGGGCCATGAGCCGCCGCACCCTGCTTGGTCTGATCGTTCCGATTGTGCTGATTGCCGCCTACTTCGGCGTGACGAGCTACGTGCGCGCGCACGTCTCCGGTTTGATCGAGCATTCGGTCGACAAGCCGCTGCCCGACTTCCAGCTGGTCGACCGCGCCGGCAAGACGTGGACCAAGAAGGACCTGCTCGGCAAGCGCGCGGTGCTGCACTTCTTCCGTTCGCACTGCCACTCGTGTGAAGTAGAGGCGCCGGCGATCCGCGAGTTGGAGAAGAAGAAGGCGGACGACGTCATCTGGCTGCATGTAATGACGGACGTCGTGATGGATGTGAGCAAGGAGACGACGGAGGCGACGATCGCGCGCAAGGAGTTCCAGGAACCCATTTTGATGGCCGACGCGGCGTTCATGGATCTCCTGCACCAGGCTTCGTGGGCGAAGGTCACGCCAATCACCTACGTCATCGATGGTAAGGGTGTCGTGCGCTACGGCTTGCGCGGCCAGCAGACCGAAGCCGCCATCGCTGAGGCGATCGCTGCGGTCGCCAGCAAGTAAACTCTGGAACCGAACCGGCTGTTGGTTCGTTCGCTCGAGGCGCCATGAATCGCACTCCGACTACTGCGTTGTTGCTCTCGTTTGCCGTGACGTCGGCGCTGCATGCGCAGGAGCGAGGCGTGCCGGCGCCGCGTCCCAAGGATCCGTTGGCGGTAGCCTGGTTTGACGCCAGCGCGGCGGCGCGCCAGCACAAGGCGCCGATCCTCGCGTTCGTTCTGCCGGAGGCTGGCGCGGCCGCGGACAACGACGTAGCAGTTGCTACGCGGGAAGCCGAGAAGAAGGTCTTCATGCTCATGACTACGGGCGGAGCCAAAGCTCCTCTGATGAAGACTGCGCGCGACGTCATGCTGCGGCAGGTGCAGTTGTTGCGCGGGGCACAGGATCCAACACTTATCGAGTTGCCGAGGGCGACGGATCCGCAGTTGGTGTTTGCCCTGACGGTCGTGGCTTTCGCCAAGCCCAAGTCGTGTCACGCCAAGCCGGGGGAGAACGTCGTGCTGCTCTCGCCACAAGGCAAACGAATCGATGGTTGGCAACTCGATCTGCTCGATGCGCCAGGCTTCGTGAAGACCGTCGGCAAGCACGTGTTCGCCGAAGAGTCGTTGGCGCCACGCCAGGCCAACCTCGCGCCCGAGCCGAAGAAACTGCTCGAGGCCGTGCGCAAGACGATCGCCGCAAAGGGCAAGAACGGGATCGCGCCGTACTACGCACAAGTCGAATACGAGAAGCTGGGCCCGCACCTTGTCGCACTAGGTCCCGCACTTGTTCGCCGCGAGAAGGGCAAGGTCGTTGCCGAGCCAGAACTGTGGGGCGCAGAAGGCGGCCGCGCGCCGTATGGCACGGCGGCGAAGATGGAACTCGGCGATCCGTGCCCAGGCTGTGGCATGGGCTACACACCGCCCGGCTTGATGACGGTCCTCAAACTTATCGGTCCGTAGCAAAGCGATGTGATGGAACCGTAACTTCGTCGTCGACCACCTCTACTTGTAGGTTGGCCGGCGTGAATGCTGGCCGCCGTTGCTGTCCGGCTCGCGTACTTCAATGTCACTATAGAGTCCCACAGCTCCTTCCTCTGGCACCCTCATCCTCTCCTGACGGGGTGGCCCGGCCGGGCAGCAACGGCCTTCAATCTGTAATGCTGAGGGCTTTTGTGCGGATCGAGTAGCATCCCGCGCATGGTTCGCCACAGCATCGTTGTCGGTTGCTTGTTGCTCGCTTCGTTCGCGCCCGCCTTGCGGTCGCAGGACGCTGCCAAGAAGCACGCCGCGGTTTCCGTCTACATCCTTGCCGGCCAATCCAACATGGAAGGCAAGGCGCAGAACATCCTGTGGGAAGCGCAGGCGGTCGCCGAACCGACCGCCAAGTTTTTTGCGCCGATGCGCGATGCGAAGAACGAAAGCTGGGTGACGCGCGACGATGTGTTTATCAAGTTCCTGGGGCGGCGCGGCAAGTTGACGCTCGGCTACGGCTCGCGCGATCGCACGGGTCTTGAGTATGCGTTCGGCTTGCGCGTCGGCGACGCGCACGAAGAACCGGTCTTGCTGATCAAGGCCGCGTGGGGTGGGCGTGCGCTGCGCAAGGGCTTCCGGCCGCCGTCGGCGGGTTTGCCGGCCAAGCAAGTGTTGCAGCAAGAACTCGACAACGCCGTCAAGCGAGTCACGAACCGCAACAAGAAGAACAAGCGCAACGATCCGGAGCCGACGATGGACGACATCATCTCGGGTTATGGCAAGGACTACCGCGCCATGATCAAGGAGATCGATGCGACGATGAGCGACTGCGACACGTTGTTCCCAGAGCTTGCGGGCGCCAAGCTCAACGTGCGCGGCTTCTTGTGGTTCCAAGGCTGGAACGATCAGTACGGCGGCGCCGAGCTCGAATACGAACAGAACATGCAGCACTTCATCCGTGATGTGCGCAAGCACCTCGGCGCACCGAAGCTGCCGTTCGTGATTGGCGTCATGGGCCAGAACGGTCTTGAGCCAGCCAAGGGCGCGATGGTGGCGATTCAGAAGGCGCAACTCGCGATGGCGAAGGTGCCGGAGTTCGCGGGCAACGTGCTTGCCGTGCGCACGGCGCCGCTGCAGGACAAAGCCGCCGCCAAGCTCTACCCGGAGTGGAAGAAGCGATTCGAAGAGTGGAAGGTGACCGGCTCGGATCATCCGTACCACTACCTCGGCAGTGCCATCTGGTTCTCGCGCATTGGCTACGGAATGGCCGACGCCGCGTTGCAGTTGCAGAAGTGATGCCAGCGCTCGTCGGCATCGCGCTGCAACCCGACGACGTGTTCTTCGCGCACAACCGCGACTTGCTCGAACGTGCGGAGTTGTTCGAGGTCACTCCGGAGACGCTGTGGGGTTCGCACTGTCAGCCAACGGCGGGATACGAGCGTCTGTTGGATCTGACGCAGCGGCGCCAGGTGCCGGTGGTGGGGCACGGCGTGCTGTTCTCGATCGGCGCGGTTGAAGAGCCAAAGCGACGTGCGGCCTGGTTACAGGCGCTGCAGCGTGACGCCAATGCGTTCGGCTTTGCGTGGCTGAGTGAACACCTTGGCTTCGCGGATGCCGGTGATTGTCACACGGCCTGGCCGTTGCCGTTGCCGCCAACGGACGAAGCGGTCGCCATTGTCGCCAAGTCTCTCGCGACGTTGCGCTCCGCATGTCCGACGGTGTTGTTCGAGAACAACGCCGACCTGTTCTGCTTGGGCGAGCCGATGGCGCAGGCAGCGTTCTATGCCCGCGTCTGCGAAGCCGCCGACGCAGCGATGTTGCTCGATCTGCACAACGCCTACGCATACTGCCGCAACACGGGGATTGCGTTGCGCGACTTCCTTGAGCAGTTGCCGTGGGATCGTGTGCTCGAACTGCACCTCAGCGGCGGGAGCGACAGTGATCCCGAGTTCTTGCCCTCTGGTCGATCGATGCGGCTCGACTCCCACGATGGCGCGGTGCCCGATGAAGTCTGGGAGGCCATGGAGTTGGCGTTGCCGCGTGCCAGCAACTTGCGCGCGGTCGTCTGCGAGTGGTTCCCGGACGCGATGAACGATGCGGCCGCGACGCAGTTTGCAGCCGACTTCGATCGTGCCCAGAAGCTCGTCAAGGAGTTCGGGTAGACCATGCTGGCAACCGTGCAACAGCTACTGGTGGCGGCGCTTCGTGAGCCGGATCCGCTGCTCTACCTGCAACAGAACGTGCCGGTGGCGACCGCCTTGTCCGACGACGAACGCAAGTGGCTGCTGGCGGTCGATGGCGATGGCCTTCGCTTGTCGCGGATGTTGATCCGCAAGCTGCGCCTGCAACGCATCGTGCGTGGCGACGCCGAAGCGTCGGCGTTCATGGCGCGCGAGCCCGAACGGTTCGCGGCGTGCTTTGCCCGCTACGACCGCGAGGAGCCGTTGCGCCACGTGTTCCCACACGCGGAGGCGGAGGCCTTTCGCCGCTACTGGTGACGCCGCACGATCGGTGCGGGCCATTCCGCGACCGTGCCGCGCAGATACCTGGTCAACGTCGTGCGAACGGCTTTGCTCATGCGCACGTTGCCCGGCGGCACACCGCGTTCGATCGCTACCTGCATGCGTAGCAGCACGCGCTGGCGCAGTTCGTCCGGCAGGCGCTGGAACGCCAAGCTGTGGATCATCGGCGATAGCGGCAACGTGAACGTTCGCTGTGACAGTTCGAGCACGCCGAGTTGCACGTCGCTCTCGTCTTGGTGCCACAACGCCGCGAAGTCGCGCGCGAACTCCGGGTGACTCTTGGCGCGGTGCACCTCGAGTGGCGCTTCGCCGTCGAGCAGAAGTGCTGCCGTGATCTCGTTGGCGAGCGTGCCGGCGATGCGCTTCGTCGAGTCGCTCCACTGCACCTTGCCCGTTGGCTCGGCATCGTCAGGGCTGCGCTTCTCGAAGAGCTCCTGCATGACCTGATCCTTGGCGATCAGATACCGCATCTGATGGGCCGCGCGGATCAGCAGGTTGTGCACCGTCGCTTGTTGTTCGAGTGCGAGCAGGGCGCCGATGTCGCTGGTCGGCCGCAGGTAGCGGTTCGCCTGGAAGTCGTCGGCAAACGCCGTCAGGTCCTTCGCGGGGCGTGGCTTGACGGTCCAGTTGCCGCGCGTGGTGCGCACCGCCGTGCCGTTGCCGCGGTGGTCGCCTTCGAACTGACCGGTCACTAGCCAGCCACCCCAGCGTTCGACGATGGGGGAGCGGAACTCCATGTTGGTCTCGCCGGCGCTCGGGATCGGGTCGCCCTCGGAGTCGGGATAGACCGAGCGCAACAACAGTCCCGGTTCGTCATGGGTGCGCGACGTCGCATGGCAGCGCAGACACGAGTCGTCGCGGATCAGTTGCGGCGGCTTCTCGGGATCCTGCGGCATCGTGTAGAACGCGAGGCCGAGCTTGGGGTCGCCGACGGCAACCTCCAGCGACTTGGCGCCCGGGATCCAGCCGATGTAGACGTCGCCGTTGAAGAAGAGCGCGCGCGGGTTCTTCGGCGAGATGCGATGCCGCTGCAAACTGGTCTTGCTGAAGACGAGCGTTTGGCTGCTTTCGGGCACCGCGAGTGCGGCGAGCAACGCCCGCAGGCGACCGCGTGATGCTTCCCACTCGAGTTCGACTTCGCCAGCCGCGAGGCGTCGGTTGAGTTCGGTCGCGACGTTGTCGTCCGCAGTGCGCGTGTAGTAGTTCGGCCGGCGTAGGTGGAACGACTGTGCGCGCAGTCCTGCGACGGTCACCAGAAGGACCGCCAGCAACGGGACGATGGGAAGCTTGATGCGCACGCTGGCCGTGATCGTCGGTTGTGGCGCCGGTGGCCGCAAGGGGCACATCGGCGCACGCCGTCTACCGACTAGGCCCCCCTTCTGGCGGGGTTGCTGCTGGTGAGGCTACTTCTGGCGCATCAGCCAGACGAAGCCGGTCGTTTCATCGACGACGAACTCCTTCCGTTCCTTCTGCAGTGCTTCGTAGTTCTTCTGGAACGCCTCCTGTGCCTTCGGGTCGTCGCTCTGCATCGACTCGAACAGCTTCTTCTGGCGCTTCTCCCAGCTGACCATCTTCTCAGCGGCGGTGGCGGCATCGACGCCATCGGCCAGATGCTGCAGCGTCAGTTGGTCCCCGATCAGAAGGTCCAGCTTGCCGTCGCCATCGACGTCATCGGCCCAGACGCGGGTGCCGTGTTGCGGCGTCTTGATGTGCGCGTCGCCAAACTTCGGCTTGTCGCCAAAGGGCATGCGCTGGGCGCCAGCCGCCAGCAGGGTCTGCATGGGGCCGAACTCGAAGGCGTTCTTCGAGCCCCGGTTGGGGAACAGGAAGGCACCGCCCGACGACGAACCGCTCAACAGGTCGAGGTCGCCGTCGCCGTCCCAGTCGATCAAGAACGGATCGCTGTGAGCCGGCACCGTCATCTTGTTGCCGCCAGCTTCGAGCCACGTTGCCTTCGCTTCGAACTTGCCCTTGCCGGTGCCCTTGAAGAAGCCGAACGAACCGCTGAAGTTGCCGGCGACGATGTCGAGCTTGCCGTCGCCATCGAGGTCACACGCAAACGGTCGCGTGCAGATCATGTCGGTGACGTTCTTCTTGCTGCCGGGCAGGATCAGCGGTTCGCCGTCCGCACCGTTGAGCGCGACGGGCTTCTTGAACGTGCCGTCTTGGGTGCCGTAGAGGACCTGGAACAGGCCCGCCATGTTCGGATCGTGACGTGAGTAGGAGCCGGACAGGATGTCGACGAAGCCGTCACCATTGAGGTCCACGAACTGTGGAGTCGAGGACGTGCATCACCAGACGCCGGGGACTTCGGCGATGTCGCCTTCGGCCTTCAGCCAGTCACCCTTCTGGAACGTGCCGCTCTTGGTGCCCTTGAATACGTGCATCTTGCCGCCCTTGAACTGGCCGACGATCAGGTCCTTGTGACCGTCCCCGTCGACGTCGTAGTAGCAGGGAGCGGCGTAGCCGGGAGCCTCGACCTTGATGTAGTCGTCGCCTGCTTTCAGGCGCACGGGCGCATGGAATTGGGGGGACTCGGGTTGGGGAGACTCCACGCGCGGCCCTTGGGGCAGCATCGCGAGCGACAACAGAATGGTGCTGCTGATCATGACGGCAGAATGTAGCGGGCGAGTTGTTTCCGGGGGGTAACCAGGGCGGGTTCGGGCGTATTGCAGCACGCCTAGGAGTCGTGCGGCAGGGAGCCGCGCGCGCCGCGCAGGTAGCCGTAGGGCGTCACGTGCAGCAGGTTGCTGACGCGCGACATGTAGATGTCGGCATGGCCTTCGATCTGGCGCGCGAGGCGACTCTTGTCGTTGCCGGCGCGCATGGCCGGGCCCCAACGTTCGTGGCCCATGCGGCCACTGGCTCGCGCCAATGGACTGATGCGCGCATCGAGTTGTTCGATCTCCTGACGCACGGCTCGCGCCCGTTCTTGGATGGCTTCGTTGGTGTCCGGAATGCCGGGTGGCAGCGCCTGCTTGTGCTCGAGTCGCTTCGCGCTGTTGCGCAGCGCGGCCTGCTCTTCGTCGAGTGCGACCTTCTGCCGCATCAACTCCTCGAGCTGGCGTTGCTCGACGATGAACAGTTGCTCGCTGAGCACCTCTTCTTCCAGTTCGCGCAGGACCAACGCGGCGCGCCAGCGGCGAATGCGACTGGAGACGTGCACGTCGGCGTAGACGTGGTCGCCGACGTAGAGGATCTCGCTGCCGTCCATGCCGAGATGCTCTTGCACGGCTTCGGCGTTGCCGCCGCGGTAGATCACACCGGGACGCAGGGGGCCTTGCAGCGGTCGTTCGTTGCCCTCGTCGTCGAAGACTTCGAGGAACGGCGCGCTGCGCTCGAAGAACGCCGGCTTCTTGGCCTGCACGATCACGAGGTCGAACAGGTCGCGCCACCCGAGATCGCCGAGGCGGTCATTGAACACGTAGCGCATCATCGCGCGGGTGTAGTGCCACTCCGAGTTGGTCGCGAGGAACAGCTTCTTGCCGGACTGCTTCAGGTCGAGCAGCGTCTGCGGCAGGTCCGGGTCGAGGTCCACGAAGCGCTCGGGGTCGGCGATGATCTCCGCCTTCAACTGACCTTCGAGGTGCGCTGCGTTGATCGTGTCGTTGACCTCGCGATAGAGCTCGCGGTAGCTCAGCTTGGTGTTGAGCTTGCCGCGGTCGCAGAGGTCGACCACCTGGCCGTAGATGCACGCCTCGGACAACGAGAACAGCGTGTTGAGGAACACCCAGCGCGGTTCGCCGAGGTCGACCCAGACTTCGCTGTAGGTCTTGCGTTGTTCTTCGTGCGACAACAGCGTCGTGCCGTGCGCCGCCTGCGTGACGTAGCCAAAGCGGTTGGCCTTGACGATGTTGCCGCACTCAAGGTCGACGATCAGGCCGCGCGCGAACAGTTCCGCGTCGAACTCAAGGTTGGCGACCGGCAGGCCGCGCTCGAGCAGTTTGCTTTTGACGTGGTGATAGGCCCGCGCTTCCCATTCGCGCACGTCGTAGTGGACCAGCGTGTAGTCCATGTCGAAGCCGACGGCGTGCACCGACCTCATGTTGAGCGTGCGGTTGCAGAAGACCCGGCGTTCCGGTGGTGGCGACCATGGCGGCTGACGTTCGGTCATGATGGTGGTGGCGTGGCTCTCCGTGCGGTCGTGGGCGCGATGGCATCGAAAGTGTGGAGCTGTGACCGCAACACGTATCGCAGGGTAGACTACTCCATACAATGATTGTCCAAGTGCGACATCTGGTAGCGGGATTGTTGGCTGTCTGCGCGTTGGGGTTGAGTAGCTGTGGCGCCGGTCTCATCGGCGGCATCGCCTCCAGCGGCAGTGGCAGCGACTCTGGTGGCCGCGCGCCGCAACTCAACGTCACCAACAACACGGAACTGCCGTTGGTGCCGGCGCCGGGTGATGTCCGTACGATCATTCTCAACGATGCGCAGTTGACGGGGTCGGGGTTGCAAGTCCACGTGGTCCTGGATCCGGACGACGAGCTCGAGGAGCCCGCCGTTCAGCTCAATCCGACCGCCCGCGTGCAAGGCACCTCGACCGTCATCTCGTTCGAACTGGACATGACGGAGATCAGTTCGCGCCTGGCCAGCACGCATACCGCCGACATCCCGGCGTTCTTGATCGTCAAGGCAGGACTCAATCGGGCCGCGCCACCAGTCGAGGTCACGTTGGTGCGTCAGCCAACGGCGCGGCTGGTCTTGGGCCCGCAGACCAACGAAGCGGTGCTGTCGCCGGCCGGGGATCAGGTCGAGATCGAGGTTGATGGGCTGCGCAGCACCGAGGCTTCGGGGATTCAGGTGTTGGTCACGACGAGGGATCCCGAATCGACGACGCCCGGTGCCACCATCACGCGCCTCGGTACCGACATCAAGATCGTCACCCTGCCGGGTGGGGTGCCGACCATCGAAGTGACGATTCCAGGCACGCAGTCACCCGACCAGATCACGCTGCAGGTGCTCGATGCGATCGCGGGCCAATCGCCGGAGATCAACAACCTCTACTACCGACCTGAGATCGCGTTGGCCTTGCCGGGGCAGGGGCCGACGACGGGTGGCAGTTTGCTGACGTTGATCGGAACGGCGATGGTGCCGTTCGACTTTTCGGTTGGGCCCGCGGCATATGACTTCGACAAGGTCACGCTGACTCTGCACAAGGGGGGGCGCACGACCGAGTTGCCGCGCGCCGACTTCCGCGAAGCCGAGTCCGGCAGCGACCGGTTGGTCTTCACCATGCCGCCGTCGCCGGATGGTCGGCCAGGGCTCGTCGACATCGTGCTCAAGGTCGAGTTGGACGGCTTCGATGCGGAAGTGACGAGCAAGCTGTTCCTGTTTGCCAACCCAGATCCGTTCTATGGCCCACGTGGTGCGATCCTCGATCAATCCCCGGTCGCCGCAGTGCCGATCAAGTTGGACAACGCGCCGAGCATCGCCGAAGCGCCGGACTTTGCGATCCTGACGGAGCAGGGTGGCGTCGGCTACGTACAGTTGCTGCTCGCTCTGCAGAACGGAATGTTCCAGCCGTTCGCGGCGCCGCGCAAGATCGGCGACCACGAGGTGATGGCCGAGCACAGTCCACGTGATTTGCTGGTCGGGGACTTCGATGGCGACTCGATTCCCGACCTCTTTGTCGTCAACGAAGGCGGTGGCGGCCAGGCGCGTCATCACGTGATCTTGGGGCAGGCACGACCGGCGCCGCCGCTCGGCGACGTGTTTGCGTTCCCAGGTGCTGAGGGCTCCAGCCGCGGGCGGGTGGGTCACTTTGATGGCGATAACCTGATCGATGTGCTGTTGGTACCTGGGCCGAACGCGTCCCCGACAACGCTGCCCGAGGTGTGGTTGTCGCGGCCGACGGTGACGGGGGAGCCTCACTTCGTCAGTGCGGGGTATCTGGACATCGGCGAGTTCGACTACGAAGCCGTCGAGGTTGCGGATCTGGACCGCGATGGTTCCCTCGACGTGGCGATGGCAACCGGTTCTGCCGGCACGTCGGCGATGTTCAGTGTCGTGTTTGGTGACGGCACTGGTTCGTTCACGAGTTCCGCTGCGGTAGACGTCACCGTGCCCGGCTACATCGCGACGGCAGAGACCCGAGCTGTTGGATTGCATGCGTGTCAGAACGATGGTCCTAGTGGAACCGTGCCGCAGTCGATAGCGATCGTCTTGTCGGGCGATGATGTGGCGGCGACTCCGACGGTTGCGGTGTTGCCACAATCGGTTCCGCGCAGCTTCACGACCGTAGTCCCAACGAATGGCATCTATCAGGCGCCCGAGGGCATCGAACCGTTCGGTTTGTCGATGGCTGCAAACCTCGACGAGGATCCCGCGGGTCTGTTGGAACTCGTAGTGACGGTTCGTGGCGAACCAACTGTGGTGTCGAGTGGCCTACTGCAGTTCGACCAGACACGTTTCAAGGCTCTCGCTGGCGCGATCGAGAACGGCACCGCGGGCGGCACCGAGGTGCCGGTCCTGATGAGTTCCTTGGCGTTTGCCACGGCCTTCCCTGCTGGCCAGCTCGGCCCTGAAGCGAAGGCTGTCTTCATCGTTCACGAAGTAGACGTAGACGGCGCTCGCGAACGTCGCTTGTCGACGCGTCTCGTCACGGTTGCCGCGCCGGACGAGCCGCGACTCCTGCCGCCGGATGCCGGCGCCGCAGTTCCGATCAACATCGAGAACATCGTCGGCGGCAACTTCTCACAGTTGAGTGTGTTGGCCGAAGGGCGCGCGCGTGACCTCGCGTTGGCGAGTCGCAACGGCCTCACCGGCGGCGACGAGGTTACCGTCATCATCAACGATGGCTTCGGCGGGTTCCCCGGCTTTGGTCGCACGGTTCAGTATCCAGGGCTGGTGCCCAACTCCGTGGCCGTGATTCCCGATGTGCTTGGCGATTCGGATCGGCTGGTGTTCTTGTCCGCCGAGTCGCGTGTCGCAGTCTGGCGTCACAAACTCAACGGTGCTCAGGTGCAGAACGTCGATGTCGAGTCGTTGCCGCTGCGCACGCTGGATCCAGCGCTGGCGGGCCGGACCTTGGACGATGCGACCATGACTGAAGTCGCGGACGTTGACGGCGATGGCATTCTGGATCTCGTCGTGCTCCTGTCGTTTGTTGGTGGTCCCGGGGAAGACAAGTCCTGGTTGGCGTTGCTGCGCGGCAAGGCCGGGGCGGCGGTTGGGGAACACCCGTTCCACATGCCGACGCGGTTGTTGGAGCTGAATCGTTCGGCGAGTTCGTTTGTGACGGGCGACTTTGCACCGCATGCAGGCAGCGCTCTCGAATTGGCGATTGCGGTGCCGAGTGCCGCGGCGGGCGAGCTCAATGGCAACCACGTGGTCTTCTGTCGTTACGATGCCGGCGCCACGGCCGCGGATGACGCGTTCGTGATCAGTGCCGACAGCAGTGGCCCGCAGGTGTTGTTGGCAGGTAGCCAGCCCGAGCTGCTGCAGGCAAATGACTTTGATGGCGATGGCCTCGTGGACCTGCTGGTCGCTTGCAGTGGCGACCGTTTGCTGCGCCTGTTCCGCAACACGAGTGCGCCGGGTGGCGAAGCGCTGGAAGTCGATGTTGGTGCGTTCGCCCAAGCTCTCAGCTCGCCGAGCGAGTTGGCTGCCGGTCAGCCGACGACGCTGCGACTCGGCGACGTCAACGGTGATGGCAACCTCGACGCGGTGGTCGTGACGGAGTTCTCGGGCACGAGTGGGGTCAGCACCACGGTTGCGACCTACCTGAGTTCGGGCACTGGCGAGTTCTCCGATGCGCGCTTTGCGTCGGCGACGCGGATTGGCCTGTTTGGCGAACGGTTGTCGCTCGACATCGGTGACTGGAACCGCGACGACGTGCCCGACCTCTTCTTGGGGTGGGCGGTGCAAGCACCGTCACTCGTCAATCTGCGCGTGCTGTTTGGCGGCACGCGGTAGGTGGCGCCAGGCATTCGCATGCCCGGCGCCGGTCGGAGCGCCTAGTAGCCGAGCGTCATCACCAGACCCGACGACGTGCCAACCGGCAACGCCGTGCCAAGCGACGGGTCCCAGTCGAAGATCTGCGCGACCACCGTCTGGTTCATCAGCTGCGCGTTGCACGGCAGCGGCAGCGGGAACGAGACGTTCCCGGCACCATCGGCAAAGCCGAGGTTGATGATGGTCGGTGCGGCGTAGAGCAGCGCCGTTGCCGGCGCACCCGGAATCGGCAGTCCCGGCAAAGCCGAACCCAAGTCGAGGATGATGCCCGCGAACGGTGCGCCGCCTGGGATTAAGCCACTGCCATCGATCGTGAACGACGCGTCGCCGATGATCGGCGCGCTGGACGAGATGCCAGGTGTGCCGAGCGACGTCGGCGAGCCGGTGCCGACCGGTGCAGACGTGGCGACCGTGCCGTCGCCGATGAACAGCGCGTCGGTGATCAGCGGCGTCAGGTTGACGTTGTTCGTGACGCACTCGCGGTAGGTGATGTAGACGCCGTTGGCGCACGTCGTGTTGGTGCTCGCCGTGAACCGTTGGCCGTCATCACAGCCGTAGTTGCCGCCGAAGTTGCCGACGACGCTGGTGCCTTGCACGAGCAGGCGCACGCGCTGCCAGCCGTCGTTGACGCCAGCGGTGATCGCGACCGGGCCAGCGAGGACCGTGAAGTCGCCGCCGGCGTTGGTGCCGGCGCCGTTGTTGAAGTCGACGAGGTAGAGCTCGCACGTCGTCTGCGTGCGGTTGCAGATCCACGCGATGCCGGTGTGGCCCGACTGCGTCGTCGTGCAGTTGACGATGCCGTGGAAGCCGCCGACGTCTTGGTATTCGCCGAACGAATCCGAGTGACCGCGCACGCCCATGGTCCAGTTCTCGCCGTCATCGAAGTCGAAGTTGGCGTTGCCCGGAGTGAAGTAGACGTAGGTCTCGAGCAGGTAATCGCTCTGCGTGAAGTTCTTCAGCCAGTTGGCGTTGCCACCACCGGTCGCGTCGTGCCAGACCGCGACGTTGCCACCTTGCGGCGATGCCGGGATCGTGATCGCTGGGTTCGTCATCGCGATAGGATCGTCGACCGTGCCCGAGACGAACGAGTAGGTGAAGTCGCTGTCGACGGTGTTGCCGACCGGGCCGTCGAAGTTGTTGATGTACGGCAGACCCGTGGTCATGCCGAGGATGTTGAGCGTGCCAGGGGTCCACGGCAGCACGCGGAAGTCACAGCCGTTGTCGTCGGTGTCGACGCCGTCGATGCCGCGACTGATCGAGTTCTGGTTGAAGCCACCGTGCTCGTGCAACTGGATGTCGCCACCGAAGCCGTCGCCTTCGAGCCACGTCGGGACCGCGTTGGTCCAACGCTGCATCTCCCAAGCGACGCCGTCCTGGTAGGTGCCGGTCGCGTCCGTGAGATACACGCTGTCGGGACCGTTCTCGAGTGAGTATTGCAGCGCTTCGTTGACGTTGGGAACGTTCGGCATGCCCATGACCCAGAAGGCACCGGGCGAGAGCGTCGTGCCCGCAGCGATCGTGTGGATGTTGCCGCTGGCGCCACTGCCGTCTTCTTCGATCAGTTGCCAGCCACTGATGTCGACGCTGTTGCCGGAGGCGTTGTAGAGCTCGACGAACTCGTAATCGTCGGCGCTCGAGTCGTCGTAACTGAGTTCGTTGATGACGATGCCGTTTGGGGATTGCGGTGCGAATGCGACGGCGGCGAAGGCGAGTGCAGCTAGCATGGCTACTCCTTTGCAGGATGGTGCGCACGTTGGTGCGCGAGGGGGGATGAGAAGGACGACGGGGTCGCCTCTGCAGGTGAAGGTCCGCGAGAATAGCCGTCTGCGCAGGTCTCGCCAGCGAAGGTTGCGTGAAGGGTTTTGCGTCGCAGCGTGCGGAGCGCCTGGATTCCCCGTGAGGTATGCGCAATCGTGACGGGTCATATGGGCACGCCTCCAACGAGTGATCCCGTTGCTCGCGGTCCAAGCGGAGTGCGTAAACTCGGACTGATCGCGGGCGCTGCGGCATTCGCCGTGGTGATGATGACGCCGGCGCCGGCGCAGTTGTCGCCGGCCGCCTGGCGAACTGCGGGCGTGGTTCTGCTGATGGCGCTGTGGTGGACGACGGAGGCCATCCCGCTCGCTGCGACAGCTTTGTTGCCACTCGTTCTGTTCCCGACGCTCGGGATCCTCGACATGCCGTCCGCGGCGCAGCCCTACGCCAACGACATCGTATTCTTGTCGATGGGCGGGTTTCTGATCGCCGTCGCGATGGAACGCTGCGGCCTGCATCGCCGGATCGCGCTCGCGATCGTCGCATCGGTTGGTGTCGAACCGCGGCGCCTCGTGCTCGGGTTCATGTTGGCGGCCGCGTTCTTGTCGATGTGGATCTCCAACACGGCAACGACGGCGATGATGTATCCGATCGGCATGGCCATCGCCGTGTTGTTCCGGCCGCAGGATCAGGAAGGGCCGTTCGAACTCGGCATCTGTCTGATGTTGGGCATCGCGTATGCCGCGACGATCGGTGGCGTCACGACCCTGATCGGCACGCCGCCCAACGCGGTGCTCGCGGCGACGGCCAGTGAGACGCTCAACGTGACGATCGGGTTCGTCGATTGGATGATGGTCGGGGTGCCGATCGCGTTGGTGTTCTTGCCAATCGGTTGGTTGCTGCTGACGCGATTTGTATATCCACCGGGTGACCTGCGCGGCGATGCGCGCGAAGTGTTGCAGCAAGAGCGGCAGCAACTCGGGCCGATGTCGCGCGCCGAGTTGGTGGTGGCGATCGTCTTCGTCGTCACGGCGCTCTGTTGGGTCATGCGCGCGCCGAAGCAGATCGGGGATCTGCACATCCCGGGCATCCAGTCGTTTGCGCCGTGGGTCAAGGACTCGACGATCGCGATGGCTGCTGCGCTTCTGCTATTCATCGTGCCGACCAACTGGCGGCGCCACGAGTTTGCGCTCGACTGGCCGACGGCCAATCGCATCCCGTGGGGGATCATCGTGTTGTTCGGCGGCGGCTTGTCGATGGCGCGCGCGATGTCGCAGACGGGCCTGGCGGAGTGGGTCGGCAGCGGCGTGTCGCAGTTGGAAGCGTGGCCGACGTGGTTGATCCTCGGCGGAGTGGCGTTCTTGTTCCTGTTCTTGACCGAGGTCACGTCCAACGTCGCGACGGCGACGATGGCGATGCCGATCATGGCTGGTGCGGCCTCCGGGCTCGGGATTGCCCCGTTGCAGTTGATGGCGACCGCGGCACTGGCCGTGTCGATGGCGTTCATGCTGCCGGTCGCGACGCCGCCGAACGCAATCGTCTTTGCGTCCGGCTACGTGACCGTGCCGCAGATGGCCAAGGTCGGGATCTGGTTCAACCTGGTCGCGGGCTTGTTGGTGACAATCGCCGCGAGTGTGTTGGTGCCAATCCTGCTCGCGTGAACTCTGGCGTACCGAACCCGCTTCAAACCGCCGGTTTCATATCCGGCTTGCCGGACATGAAACCGGCGGTTTGAAGCGGGTTCGGTACGCCGGAGCTTGTGATGCGACAATCGTCCTCGCACGTCGTCGGATGGCTCGATACCTTGCCGGTCACACGGCAACGATAGGATTCCTACAATGATGAAAGGTCCCGGCATCTTCCTGGCGCAGTTCATGAGTGACGACGCGCCGCTCAACCAGTTTGACACGGCGTGCAAGTGGGCGGGTGATCTCGATTACCTCGGGGTCCAGGTGCCGACCTGGGATGGTCGTTGCATGGACCTGCAGAAGGCGGCCGAGAGCAAGACCTACTGCGACGAGCTCGTTGGCACGGCGCGCGAGAACGGCGTCGAGATCAGTGAGTTGAGCACGCACCTGCAGGGCCAACTGGTCGCGGTGCACCCGGCCTACACGTCGATGTTCCAGGTGTTCGCGCCGCCAGAGGTCAACACGCCCGAGGCGATGTGTGAGTACGGCACGCAACAGGTGAAGTGGTGTCTGAAGGCGAGCCAGAACATGGGGCTCGACGTCATGGCCACGTTCTCCGGCGCGTTGATGTGGCACACGGTTTACCCGTGGCCGCAGCGTCCGGCGGGCCTCGTCGAAGAAGGCTTCAAAGAACTCGCCAAGCGCTGGCGGCCGATCCTCGACTACGCCGAAGAGTGCGGCGTCGACTGTGCCTACGAAGTGCATCCGGGCGAAGACCTGCACGACGGCGCGAGCTACGAGATGTTCCTCGACGAAGTCGACCAGCACAAACGAGCGTGCTTGCTTTACGACCCGAGTCACTTCGTGCTGCAGCAGCTCGAGTATCTCGAGTTCATCGATCTCTACCACGAGCGCATCAAGGCGTTCCACGTCAAGGACGCTGAGTTCCGGCCGAACGGTCGCACTGGTGTCTACGGCGGCTACCAGTCGTGGCAGAACCGCGCCGGCCGGTTCCGTTCGAGTGGCGATGGCGAAGTCGACTTCCAGGGCATCTTCACGCTGCTGACGAAATACGGCTACAAGGGCTGGGCGATCCTCGAGTGGGAGTGCTGCTTCAAGGACAGCCAGCAAGGTGCGGAAGAAGGGGCACCGTTCATTCAGGCGCACATGATCACGCCGCCGGAACGCGCGTTTGATGACTTCGCTGGTGGTGAGGTCGACAAGTCGGCGGTGCGCAAGGCGCTCGGCCTCGAGTAGTTCGCTGCCCAACGACTAGGGCATCGCCCCTTGCGGTGCCTGCGCGGCTTGCTCGGCCTCTCCCTGCGGCCGATGCGGCGCGATCCAGACCGCGAAGAGGCACAACAGCACCATCGCGATCATCGCCCACAGCAGGCGCTCTTCGAGAAACACCTGCTGGATGCTGCGGTCGGGCAGTGGCCCGAGACTGTCCAGCTGCTGCAGCTGAGCGAACGCGACGAACGCGTCGTCGTTGGCACTCGGCCGTTTGCCAAACCGCGACAGCTCCGTGTGCTTCTCGAGATGCAGGCGCAAGGCATGGCCGTTGCATTCAGCGGGCAGTCCAAACCGCGCGATCAGCCACATCCCTATCTCATCGGCCGGCAGCACGAATTGTAGTTCGGCGCCGGCACGTTCGCTGAAGCCACCGCGCCGGAAACCCGAACGGTTCTGCTGGCGTGCGACGTGGGCATGCACACGCTTCGTCTCGGCGTCGGCGAGTTCCTTTGATCCGAGCAGATCCAATCCCCACGCGACCATGCGCGAACGTAGCAACGGGGTAAGGTGTTCGGGCCCGGGCCAACTCTGCAGGAGGCGATCCGTGAGGTTGGCGCGTTCGACCGCCGTCAGCGGCTGGGCCACCGCGACGCGCAGAAGATACTCGTCGTACTGCGGGATCTCGATCGGGCCCGTGCCGGTCAGCAGTTCCTCCAACAACCCGGAGTGGTACGGATTCTTGGCCATGTCGCGCCACTGCTCGTCAGGCAGCAGCTCGGCGCGGGCGCACTCAGTCAGAACCGCGGCGCCAACCGGGCCGCCGGGAAACAGCGGCTTTGCGATGCGTTTGCCGAAGTCTTCTGGAGGCGTCGCTTCGATGCCAGCGGCGCGCAGTGCCAGCAACGTCTCGCAGTATTCCGAGAGACGCGTGTCGCCGCTCTTCAGTTCGGCCGTGCTGACAAACTCCTGCACCTGCGCCTTCGTCGCCAATTCCGGCGGGCGCAACCGCAGCAGTTTGGAGTTCGTCAGGAATACGAGCACGAACGCAGTCATCACCATGTTGATGACGTTGCGCGGCGCGTAGCGGATCAGCATCAGGATGCCGAGCGCTGCGGTGAACACGCACGCAATGATCCACCGGCCCGGATGGAACGCACCGAGCTGCGGGATGGAGCACACGAGCGCGAAGATGAGCAGGGTCTCGAGCAGGCCGCTGCAGAGCGTCGCAACTTGCACCCGGTCGGCTTTGCCTTCGCGGGCTGCGTGTTTGACGAGGATTGCGAGGGCCGCCATCGAAGCGACGCAGGCGACGAGCACGGCATCGAACAGGTCTGGCAACCCGAGCAACGGCACGGCGACCAACGCGCCGCTGACCAGCAGCTGGGCAAACCCCTTGGGCGAACGGCGACGCTTGCGCGGTGGCTTGGCGCTCGTTTCTGGTTCGGCTACCGGACCGGCGCCGTTGCGTAGCGACCGTCGGATGCTGCCCGCGGCGCCGAACATCGCCAGCCAACTGCCGGCAATCAGCAGGATCGGCATGCTGAGCCAGAGCCACAGTTTGGATCCGGACAGGTGGAACGGCACCCAAGCCGCTGCGCGAGGCAGGGGCTGTGGTTCGGGCTGCGCCGGCTCGTCTTCGTCGGGGCCCGCCAATCGTTTGGCGACACCAGCCGCAAAGCGGTCGGCATCGGCGCGCCGTTTGGCGAACAGATCGAGCAGCTCCTGCTCGTCAACCATCTTCTGGTCGCTCATCGTTCGGCTCCTTCGGTGCGCAGTTGTTTGTCGGCGAAGTAACGCAGGGCGCGGCGCGCCTGGTAGAGGCGCATCTCGACGGCCTTCTGGGTTTCGCCGAGCAAGGCGGCGACTTCGCGGGCGGTGGTTTGTTCGAGGTAGTGCATGCGCAGCACCTCTTGGTGTTCGAGGTGCAGCTCCGGGAAGGCGCGGCGCAGGGCCTCTTGTTGTTCGTCCGGTTCGTCGCCGCTCTCGGCAGCCACTACGTGCTCATGACGTTCCTCAAGCGACGTGACGCGGCTGCGTTTGCGTTGATGGCTGCGCCACAAGTTCTGCGCGATGCCACGCAGCCACGCACCGACGGCATCGAGGTCGTCGACATCGGCACGCATGCGCTCGCGGCCGAGCCACGCTTCGGCGAACGTGTCCATCGCCAACTCCTCCGCGCTCTGCCAGTCCGATCCCCATGAGGCCAGCAGGCCAATCAACGGGCCGCGAAAGTGGGCGAGCCACTGTTCGAGCTTGGGGTCTAGTGCGGAGGATGGGGCCATCGACGTAGGGAGTGTCGCGAGCCGGCCGACACACTCAGCCTTTTTCCAGTTTTTCCAAGTCGCGGGCGCGAACGGCTAGGATGTCGCGCCGATGAACACGGCCGCCGCCACGACCCCTTCCGCGTTCCTGCGCAAGCTGCCGCTCTTGCTGGCGTTGGGAGTTGGCGCGTTCCTGTTGATGGAACGGGTGCACGGCCACGACCAGATGTTCTGGTCGTTCGCCGGGGTCTCTGGTGGGCTCGTGCTCTGGTACCTGCTGCTGCAGTTCTCCGGTCGCGAGATGGCGGTCGATGCCGTGCAGCCGGTCAAGCAGCACTACATCCAGGCGTCGGTGCAGATCGTGCTCTATCTGTATTGGGGCTACTACTGGACGGTGGGCGACGAGCGGCCGATCTACGTGCAGGCGCCGCTGATCCTCGCGCAGTTCTTCTATCTGTATTCGTTCGACGCGTTGTGGTCGTGGACCCGCGGTCGCGCATGGCGATTCAGTTCGGGGCCGGCGCCGATCGTGCTGAGCACCAACCTGTTCATCTGGTTCAAGGATGACTGGTTCGTGTGGCAGTTCGCGATGTTGTCGGCGGGTTTGCTCGGCAAGGAGTTCATCCGCTGGACGAAGGAAGGGCGACGCACGCACGTTCTCAATCCATCCGGCTTCGGCCTCGCTTGTGCTGCGGCGGTGTTGATCGCGACGGGCAGTACCGACGTCACGATGGCCAAGCCGCTGTCGACGACGCTCGAGGTAGATCACATCTTCCTCGTCCTGTTCATCCTCGGCCTCGTCGTGCAGCACTTCTTCGCGGTGACGTTGATGACGTTCGCGGCGGCGCTCGCGATGATCGTGAGCAACTTCGCCTACACGCAGTTCACGGGCGTCTACCTGTTTGCGAGCCAGAACCTGCCGGTCGCCGCGTTCCTCGGGTTGCTCCTCCTGATGACGGACCCGTCGACGTCGCCACGCACCAACGTCGGCCGCACGCTGTTTGGACTTGGCTACGGCTTCGGCTACGTCATCGCGTTCGAGATCCTCGGCGCGATGGGGGCGCCCGAACTGTTCGCCAAGCTCTACCCGGTCCCGATCCTCAACTTCACCGTGCAGATCCTCGACCGCTTCGCCAAGAAGGGTTGGGTGGGTCGCGTCAACGATCGGTGGGAGAACGGTGTCTCGTTGCGCGTGAGCAACGGCGTGCACATGGCGCTGTGGAGCATCGTGTTTGGCATCATGTGGACGACGGGTTACGTGCCCGGCCTCGTGCACAAACGTCACCCGGGGGACTCGATCGAATTCTGGAAGCAGGCGGTCGCCGAAGAACGCTACGACGCCGTTCGCAAACTCATCATGGTCGCCGGCACGCAAGCCGTCGCCGGCAACTCGCCAGCCGCCTACAACGAACTCGGCATCATCGGCCTGACCAAAACGGTCGACGACTCGTCGGAACTCGATCGCAAGAAGAACGCGGCCACGCGGTTTGCGATCGCCGCCGAGCGCGGCCTGGTCGAGGCCAACAAGAACCTGTTCATGTTGTTCTTGTTCGGCGGCGTGCACCGCAGTGATGCGGATCTGATTCGCGCGATCAACGTCTGCAAAGAACAGGTGCGTGATCACAAGGACCCGCTGGCCGCGTTCCTCTTGGGGGTTGCCGCCGAGACTGGTCGCGCGTTGCCGATCAACCCGACGGAGGCGTTGGCCTACTACCGGGTTTGTGGGCCGGACTACCTACCGGCGCTCAAGGGCACGACGCGCGTCATCCTGCGCAACTCGGCCAGCATGGCGCTCAACCAGATCGTGCCGCAGTTGCAGGCTGCCGCCGACAAGGATGATGGCGAGAGCTGCTACTACCTTGCTTACCTGTACCTGACTGGCACGGGTGTCGCGAAGGATGCGGACAAGGCCGAGCTGTTCACGAAGCGTGCGGCGCGGCTCGGGTTCGAGCCTGCGATTGAAGCGACGAACGCGCAGCGGCTACAGCCGTTCGCGACGCCGCGGTTGAAGTTCATGATGCACCCGGAGTGGGCGTCGTCGTTCCCGGTCGGTAGCTGAGTGACTCAGTCGTAGGACTCACGCGTCGTCCGCGTCGAGATCCACCAGACGTTGCCCGATGGATCGGTCACGGCGCCCTGCCGGTCCCCGTAGTCCATGTCGCGCGGCGCATGAATGTCGTCCGCACCACATTCGACCGCGGTCTTGTGGGCTTGATCCGCGTCCTCAACGTAGATGTAGAACGCGGAGCGGCTGGGTTCGTACGGGCCGCCGGCCTCGCTCACCATGAACCCGGTCGTGCCGATGCGAACCCGCGCATTGGCGACGGTGCCGTCCGGCATCTCCGTCTTGCCGACGATCTCGGCGCCAAACGCGCGCTCGAGGAAGGTGAGGTAGGCGGCCGCGTCCTTCGCGAAGATGTAAGGGAACATCGTGCCATAGCCTTCGGGGATGTACATCGCGCTTCCTTGCGTGGTTGGTTTCGTCAGGACTTGAAGTGTGCCTCGGCCTCATCAGGCCGGACCAAGGTGACCTGGCTGCCGATGTTCTCGAGTTGCTCGCGAACCCGTGCCGCCTCATCTATGCCAAGAGGCTTTGCGATCAGCCCGCCGGTCGCTGCGAAGCGGACGGTCACGTTGTGCAGTTCACGGATGGTGATCAGGTCGTTGAGGACGGAGGACGTCGCCGCCCTATCCCCGATGTGAGTCAGCCAGAGGTAGACGGTCTCTTCGTGGCCTGTCGCAACGAGAACGGCAGGCGGAACGAGGAGGCGTTCTCCTTTGGTCTGCAGCACGTTCGAGGTTGGGCTGGGGTCCGTCATCGGATCCTGAGTCTATCAGGCATCCGCGATCGGTGTCCCCACCCTGGTGATCTCGGGAGGGTGCGCCGTGATGATGCTGACGCAAGTATCGCCGCCGACGAGATACTCCTCGGCGGTGTCGTGGACACGCGCTACGTCGAACTGCTCGCGGCTTCGCTCCAGATCGAACCACCCTCCTGATTGCACTCGCCAAAGCCATCCGTGCGGTTGGGAGTAGGTGTTCCAGAACTCGAGAAGGTCGCTTTCGTTGAGCACCCGAAAGCCGATCACATCGCGGAAGGTGACCTGGCAGAACGTGTTGTCCGGCGCTTCCAGGCGCAACGTCAGGTCGCAGCCATCGAAGGCGAGTGAATCCAGCTCGGGTGCTTGATAGGCCGCCGACTCTTCGACACGTGTGCACGTTGGTGGGGTTGGATCTGGCATGCCTATGTTCTTGTCCGATCAGGTGCGACGCGGAGCATCGTCATCTGCGTTGCGGAGTTGGCCATCCATGTCGAGGTTACCGCCACAGCAACATGTCGTCACCAGGCAGTGGCTCGCGCCATTCGATGGCTTCGCGCTTGCGCTGCAACCAGGCTTGCCACTCCTTGCCGACCTTCGCTGCGGCGACTTCGTCATCACCAATCGGCACGTAGTCGGGTCGGTCCGAATTGGCTATGAACTCATGAAGAGTCTCCTGTGCCAAGACCAACGCCATACCCATACCGCGTTCAACAGCTCGGAGCTTCGGCGTAACAAGCAAGTTGGCGGTGGCGGCAAGTCCCTCTACATCGCGCTGCCAACAGAGACCGCGAGCAGCGTGAACTCGGGATGTGGCGTTCCCTTGTCCAGCCTGCAAGCGTGCCAGCAATACCTCGGAGGCCTTGGGGCAGCGCCACTTGCCAAGAAGCTCGGCGAGTCGTGCGGTTTCCGGAGTCAGTATCTCGAAGGTTGGGCGCCCGACGTCCGAGCGACCATCGGCGGCGACTGCCTTCGTGAGCCATTCCTGTGCGGTGGGTTCACCGAGGCGGGCGAGGGCCAACAAGCGAGAGTCGACACGGCTGCTGGTTATCACGACGGCACCGGCTGGTTCATCTTGCTCTGCCAGGCTCGCATTCAGGCTCCTACGAAGGGCCTTCCGAGCGGCGTCACCGCCGCACGCACCCAGTGATTCAACAGCCCATTTCCATGAGACGTCTTCGCACTCCTCGACACGCTTGAGCAAGAGTTGCTCCAACGGAGGGTGACGGTGTCATCGTGCAGCCAGCGTGCCGACGTCGGCCAACTGCGTCGGAGATCGCAACCACTCCTCAACGGTCGCCACAGGGGTGTCCTTGCTCAGGCGTGCAAGGGCAACGGCGAACCATATCGCAACTCTCGGTGGCAGCTGGCCATCCTTCAGCCGCGCGAGGATTGCGGGCGCAGCTTCGACAGCACCGGCGTCGGCTGCGCCCATTGCGATTGCCGATGCAATCCATGGACGCTCTTCCTCCATGAGTGCCTTCTTGAATGCGGTCCTGGCAGCCCGGGTCTTGACTCCGCAGCGACCAAGCATGCGTGCCGCAATCGCCGCCACCCTGGAACTCTTGTCCTTGGTCAAGGCTTGCAGTTGCACCACGCCACTGTGATCTAGTCGCGCGAGTACTCCGAGCAACCGCAGCGAGTAGCGCGCGTCTTCTCGCTCACGCGCCGCCGCGACCATCTTCTGCACGACGGGTACGGCACCCGCACCGAGCCGGGACACCTTGTCACAAACGTCGCGCAGGAGTACCCAGTCGGTGCTCGACGAGTCCAGCGTCGTCAGCCTGGCCTCGATAGATGTAATCGTTGCCGTGTCGAGCTCCGCAGAGTCCTGGGCAGCGATGTCTTCCATGGAGATGGCGACAGCGAGGGCCAGGGAGACGGGTATCGCCAAGCTGCGTGACGACGGACGTTGCGAGCTGGCGGAAGCGCAACAAGAGATGCGTCTTGTGATCGACATGGGCACAGGCCAGTCAAGGCCAACGTCTTTGCATGATCAGCAGCGACACGAAACGGCGTCAGCTGCAGGGGATTGATGGCTTGCAGACTAACAAGTCAGGCTTCGTCACCGGTCTCGTCTGTCTGAGAAAGCACTTGGCCAATCTGTGCTACCGTGTGGGGGATGGTGAACACAGGGGTTGTCGACGACGTCGATGGCAAACCTGTAGGGCGTGAATAGCACCTTTGCCCAAAGTGGAGGGCTGGTCGCCGTATTGCCTTGCGCCCCAGTTTCGTTGGTCTTCTCCGCAATCCGCGCGTGGTCTACGCGCCCTGTGCTCGGTGGGCGCCCAACGCCTGTCACGATCAGCTGCCGCGGTCAGATGGGTTGCGTCTACCCTCTTGGCTTCGTTGCGTGTGGATGGTCAAGAAGATGGCGAACGATCATCACAACATGATCGCGAGGCCGAACAACGTTGAGAAACCCAACATCCGGCCAATCTCACTGGGCCGCTCGTCGGCGGGGAACTCGTCGATTGTCCAAGCCCCGTCGGTTCGGCTTGCGACTGCTGAACCTAGGCATGACGCGTACTGCTCGCTTAGTGCGAGTCGATGCATCACGAGCAAGCGCTTCGATTCCCCGCACCGTGCCAAGACCAGCGGTTGCGTCGGTAGGGGCCGGCTCCAGTAGGGCTTGTCCTTTGCGCGCGGCAGCAGGCACAGAATGTGGTCGGCGCCGGCGGGGATCATCGCAACAGCTTCAAATGGGCGGACGATCTCTCGGAGCTGCCCCGCTCTTGTGAGCGCGGATTCGAGGAGTTTGAGGTCGTATGTCCGGACGTGAAACCGCTCGTCAACGATCGCGTAGTAGACGGTCACTTCGCGGTCGAAGTGCAAGCCGTCGCCCTTGTCGATCCACACCGGTGAACCTGCAACGTGAGTCGATGGCGGCCCAGCGTTCCACCACGGCGCTGTCACATCGGCTGATGCAAAGTCTCGGACCTCGATTCCGCGGTACTTGCCTGCGCCTAGACCCTTTGGCTTCTGGAAGTCGCTGCCAGCACGCGCAAGTAGGACCGGCACGTAGCGCTCGTAGTTGCTGGTCAGGTCGGGCTCGGTCAACGCCGCGAACTCGTAGCTTTCGAATCCAGGTTTGAGGAATTGCGCGGCGTCGGTGAACTGCCGGAGTGCCTCAGGCACGTCATGCGGTGTCGGCACACTCTTGCACGCGGCGAGCAGCATCAGGAGTCCGATACATGAGATGGATCTGATCAGCATGGCGGCGGTCGATCCTCGCTCAGTAGGTTTCCTTGCTAGGGGCGGCTTGTTCACCTCGTTGGCCCGAAGCCGGTTCAACCTGCCAGCTGTCTTGGTCCGGATCGTACGCACCGAAGTAGTCGCCCTTGTCATAGCCGTTAGCTGCCGCGATCAGGTCGGGCACAAGAAGGACCGAGTCGAGAACTAGATCCATAGGCACGCTAAGGAAAGCCAACACAACGGCAGGCTCTGATCGACATGACGGGTAGCCATGTTCGAGTACGTGCAGGTCAGCCGTGATGGCGGCATAGGGTGGCCAACCAATCTTTGAGCCATCATGAACACCTGGGCGTGACCAGATCGTCCCAACGCAGCCGCCGAGGCAAGAACTCGCCATTGCGAGAAGCAGTGTCATCAATCGGGCTCTCATCACTGCTCTCAACTCCTGGGGGTGAACGCGTCCACGGTCGGTCCATTGTATTTGCATGACCAGCGGCGATGCGTCGCATCCTCAGAATCTGGACCTGGGACAAGACGATAGCAGCCGCGTGGGGGTCTCGCGCCTTCGCATCGCGCGTCATCGATCGAGACCCTAACCGTCGTCGGACAAGAGATGCTTGCGCGCCTCACACCACTCGGCCCAGCAGTCTTCTGGGTCAATGTCCTCGTAGCCGCGTCGGTCGATGAGCGCAGGAAGCTCGCCAGGTCGAATCGCGCGTGCCGGCGACGTGTCCCGAATCTCAAGCACCTCGGACTCGTCAAGTGGCGCCCCCTTGCGTCGCTCGGCATCCAGCAACGTGGCCACCAAGCTGGGGATGTGGACGATGATTGTCTCCTCGTTCTCTTCAGTCATCCTGACTTGCTCAACGTCTAATCAGCCAGCTTGCTCTCGAGGGTCTGGCAGAACTCGGTGAATGGTGGGCGAATCTGATCAAGTGACAAGCTCTGGCCTCTGATGTAGCGGCAGAACTTCAGTGCCTCTTCGCCCCGACCGAGATTGACGAGTAAGACCGGCAATAGGCGAATGCGGTGCGAGAAACTGAATACTGGCCACGAGCGAACCTCGCGCTCGAGTAGTCGAGCAACAACAGCACAGCGATCGGACAGGAGGGGGAGGCGCGCTTCGACGACCTCCGACACGTAGTCAGCCACGCGCTCCGGAGCATCATCCGTGGACCAGTCACGCTGTGGACTTTCACTTGAGGAGAACACTGCGCCGGGCAAGTCATGCGAAGCCTTGCGTACATCAACGTATTCCACTCCGACAGTCAGCTGCACAGCGCTCAACCCGAAGTTGAGGTGAGCCCACAGGCGATCCTTGCCATCGTGCACCGACCACTCTTGTGATCCGCGCGGCCGGTGGAAACCGCGCCCAACAAGAACTGAGTCGACGCTCTCGAGGAAGCTCAGCTCCTTCTGTTTGCGCGAGCTACTCGCCACGGCGCTCCTCCTCCTCGCGAACACGACGGATGATCGCCCGCTTGACTGCTACAGCAAAGACCCGGCCTTGCAGCTCCGTCGGAACATCGTGACTACAGGAGACGTCACCACGCTTCCTGTTGATGAACACCCGGATGCCGGTGAACCCGTGATCCTCGGCGAGAATGCTCTCCATCTCGGTCTCGATTGCGTCAACTGGCAGGCGATCGAACTTATCGTCGTGGCTCATGAATCTGTGGAGGACCTGGACGCAACGACTGCCCGTTTGCTTCCTGAGGCTGGTTAGCCGGAGCCAGCGAGGAACCGGGGACGTGCGCAAGCTGCGTCGTACTCAGCATACGAATGAAACGGCCACACGGAGTGGTCCCCATGCTGTTGCCATAGTCGAAGACGCTCTGCTTTCCGCCGCTCCCACCAACCAAACGTGAGCACGTTGCACAACCAGTTGTAGATCGGGAAGTCCCCACTGGGGTAGGGAGGCCACTGGTAATCCGTGTCGCTCTGCAAGAAGAGGATCGAACGCGCGACCTCGGGCCGCACAGCTCGAGCGACAGAACGCTCGACCGGCTCGAAGTCGCTGTAGTAGCTCCATGCCTGGGTCTGGACTGCACGAATGCCGGGATCCTGGCTGCAGAGCTCAGCAACGGCGAACTCGAACGCCTCGCCCTCCATCTCGCCCCGCATCAGTCGTCGCAGCAACTCTGCACAGGCATCTCTCGACTTGCGATCAACCATGATGCTGCCGGCTAGCTAGGCCGTGCTGTCCTCGTTATTAGGTGATGAGCGGCAACCATGATGCCGCCCATAGGAACTGGAAGAACACGAAGAAGGGTAACGATCGACTGCTGCGAGCTGCTGCTTGGTCGAGATCCACAGGTGTCAACTCAGGCAGGATAGGTGCTCGATCCGGATCGCGGTGGATGGCTCTCCCAGTAATGAACAGGATCGCAGCCGCACATGCCATGCACGCCGCAGCGATTGACCAGAAGGCGGAGTGCTCGGTAAACCGCGCTGCGACCAGGAAGACGAGAACTGCTACGAGCGCCGCAAAGCTGCCGCAGATCATGAATCGGCCCTGCCCGATCGCCCGAATCCGCAATTGCCTTCGGCGGGCCGTCGCTCGCGGCCACGCAACGTGCCCAATGATCGTTGCCCACCACATGCACGTCATCCACCCGACGACGAACACCAACACCCGCGTCACCCAGTCGTCCGACACGAGATCAAAGAGTAGCGCCAGTGAGGCCGCACCAATCACAGCAGTGCTGATCAGCTTTATGGCCACACTTGTTCTTCCCTTCGGATGATCAGTTGCGATGCGCAGCATCGTCGGCTGCATCATCTGGTCGGGTAGTGGTTGAGCCAGCTCGGCTGAGTCTGACAACCATGAACACACCTGTTAGCAGAGCCATGAGGGCAACAACGCTGGTAAACCATCGTAGGGTTGCCGAGTCCGTCATGCATGCGGTTGTCACCTGCATTGCCGCTAAGACGAACTGCAGCACGGCTACGAACCACATCAGCCGCCGACTACATCGGTACTCTGGCTCCTGGGTTTTGATCGGCACCTGTTCCATCCGTCCAACGTCTTTGACCGATCAGCTGCGATCGCGAAGCGATCGTCAGCCTGCGTCGGCTAGTTAGCCCGTCACTCTACTCGTGGAGTTGGCCCCAGTAGTCCTCGGCCTGCGAATCCAACAATGGCAGGACATCCCGCGCGGCTCGATCGCACGAATCCTGCACGGCGACATCGAAGTGGAACCAGTGGTCTGGATTACCGGCGGTCTGGCCGAGGCGGACATGTGGCTCGACATTAAAGGCAGTCACCCTGTCCGGTGATACATGCCGCACCGGTGACACCGTGAAGCCATCGATCCCACACGTAGCCAGCAACACAGCGAATCGCCCGCGGGTCCCATCCAACTTGACAGTCAGAATATCGATGGTTGTTTGAGCTTGCCGGCGGAAGTGGGGGAAGGAGCCCGTGAATCCTCGTCCCCGGAGAACGGGGCCGACATGCTGATCCCACGCCTTGGTCATCCCGTTCCGCCCGCGCTGCATCATCTTTTGCAGTGCGGCGCGGCGAAGGTCCCTCGGCTCTTTTGGTTCGAAAGTCATCTGATCGGGCTAAGTAGTCACCGGCAACTGGCAGAGTCCCGTTGTTCCTCACGCAGCCTATCCCTTCTCTGGCAACCCGCAATGCCCGCCACACCGCCGCCTCCTGCTCGCGAACGTGTGGTGTGAGGTTGTGCGAGTTGCATAACCCCTACTGGTAGAGGGCGAGATCGCGCAGGGCCGGCGATGACGCCTACCGCAAGTTGATCCGCCGCACCGGCCGCACACCAATTACCCCATCCCGCGTGTCCGGCGTCTTCGCATCGCGTGCCGTCGAACGACATCCAATCGCCGCACTGCGCACGCTGCCACCGCGAACGACACGCCATGCATCGGCGGTCGTGATCTTCCGTTCGCGCAAGCCGTCACCACTTCGCGTCACGAAGTCGATGTATCGGAGTGACGCATCACCGCCAGTAGTTAACCCAACACTTAGTGAGAGTGAACGGCGCCGATACATCTGGCTTGAGAGCCAACATCATCGCACTCGGCGTCACGATGACGTTGAAGGGGCTAGTGGATGAGCCGTCGCTTGCAGTGAACACCACTCTTGCAAGCCGTTGCCCGTCAGCGATAGCGATATCCTCTAGCCGAGTATCCGGCCCAACCCCATCGGCGTAATCGATCCGTGCAATCCCATCGGAATGGAGCATGAAGAAGTTGCCTTGCTGACCGGGTGCATCCCGGTCCCAGCTGTTACTGGGCTCGTAGTGGTAGCTCCCGCCAGCAGAGATCGTGACAGTACCCAGGTAGGAGCCTGTGAGCGGAAACATCTCGTAGCTGCCGATGACACACTCACCAGCGAGATTGGTGGTCCGGTTGACCCGTGTCGACGCATCTCCTGAGGTGAAAGCAACTCCAAGGATGTTTAGCTGTAGGACGCCCCCGCCAACGTCCCACTGCTCTACGCGCTCGCCAGACCCTACATCGCGGTTGGCTGGACCGAAACGGCGTTGAATCAGGTCACGAGCTGCCGGTAACCCCAAGCCGTGCATCTCTCTGGCCAAGGCAACGACATCAACCACGTTGCCTCTCGACGGGTGACTTGAGTCAATTGTGATCGCTAGTGACACGGCAAGCGCAAGCGTGATGGCGAGATGAATAGACGTAGATGCTCTCATGCTGCACTCCGGATTGGGCGCCCCCTGCCAATCGATGAATGGATCCTGGGCTGTCCAACGTCTGTCACGATCAGCTGCGAGGCGAAGCCTCGTCAGCTGCATTGTGTAGTTGGCTTGCAACGGGCCTCATCACTTGCGCGTGGTCTTCAGGACGACCCGACTCATCGGAATCCAATACTCGGTGGTCTTGTACGAAACGCGAACAAAGTCCTCTCCGACCATGTCGAGCTTCGAAAACACAGTGCCCTCGCGTGCCACGGGATCCTTCCCGGGTGGGCCAAAGGTGATGAACGTCACCCCGGAGTCTCCACTCACTTGGAGGCAATTGCGTCCGACAAGACCCTTTAGCACCTCAGAGAGGGTTGCCGTGCGCGGAGCAGCCTGGAACGACAGAAGCAATATGGATGCAAGCGTGCCACCTAGAACAATCATCAGACTCCGGGAACGACTCATCTCTCCTCCAGTTTGGTCAAGCCAAATAGCCATCGGCAACAGGCAGAGTCCCGTTGCTCAGCACGCACCCTATCCCTCCTCTCTCGACCAGCAAAGCCCGTCACCTCGCTGCCTCGTGATCGCGGAGGCGTGGCGTGGCGTGGCAATATGCGAGTCGCATAACCCTGCTGAGTCGCGTCGAGATCGCGCAGCGCCGGCGAACACGCCTACCGCAACTTGATCCGCCGCACCGGCCGCACACCAATCACCCCATCCCGCGTGTCCGGCGTCTTCGCGTCGCGCGCCGTCGAACGACATCCAATCGCCGCACTGCGCACACTGCCACCGCGAACAACACGCCATGCATCGGTGGTCGTGATCTTCCGTTCGCGCAAGCCGTCACCACTTCGCGCCACGAAGTCGATGTAGGGCAGCTTCTCGTCTTCACACCATTCGGCGACGTTGCCGTGCATGTCGACGAGGCCGAACGCGTTCGAACGCTTCTGCGCGACGAGGCTCACGTCGCCGGTGAACCAGCCAACCTTGCTGGCTGCTTCAGGGTCGTTGCCGGAGAACCACGCCGTCTTCGTCCCAGCCCGACACGCATACTCCCACTGCGCCTCGGTCGGCAGCGAGAAGCCCCAACGTGCGAGTTCGGCGCGCGCCGTGAACCAATCGATGTTTGTCGCGGGCAGCTGCGGGTCCTCGTTGCCGAGTTCGCGACCTGTCATGCGTGCGAGGTGCATCACCGTCAACTCTGTGCGTGCCACCAGGAACGCTTCGAGTTGCGTCGTCTTGTTGTTGAGCTCGTCCGGGTTGGCGCGGTCGTCGTTGCGGTCCATGCCCGGTTGGTTGCGGCGGGCGCCGATCGTGACACGGCCGGGTGGCAGCAGGACGAGGATCAGGCCGGTGCCCGCATGGGAACGGAAGTCTCCCGTGTTCGTGTCGCGCTGCGGGAACGGATAGTCCGTGCCCAGTTCGTGCGTGCGCAGGTCGAGGAACTCCCACAGCCTCGTGCGTGGGTGGCAACCGAGGGGGACGAGGCCGGGCAGTCTGGGGAGTTGCAGACCGGCGTAGGCTTTGGCCGCGCGTTCGCCGTCGCTGGCGCGGATGGCCTCGCGCGCTCGTTGCCAGGCGGCGTCGTGTTCGGGGTTGTTGTCCTGCAGGTGTTGTTCGCACCAGGCCATGCGCGCGGCGACCTGGCTTGCGAGACCTTGTGGGTTGAGGAACTTGTCGAGTTCGCGTTGCAGGCGGGAGAGCGCGCGTTCCAGGTGGCGGTCGACGTCGTCCTTGAGAACGCCGCCGCTGGCGATGCGTTGTTTGGCGAGTGCCGCGAGGCGTTCGCGCACCATGCGCTGTTCGTTGGTGAGGCGTTCGCGGTAGTCGGAGTTCCAGGTCTGGTAGGCCGCCATGTGGTTGGGCCACGGTGGCGGCAGCTGCGCTTCGGCGGCTCGCGCGGCGTCGATGCGGTCTTCGTTGGCGAGCAGGCGGAAGCCGGCGTCGGCCTTCTCGAGTAGCTCTTTGTTCGCTTTGTCTTTGAGCGCGGTTTCGCGGCTCGCCTTGTTGAGGGCGAGTGCCATGAAGACCAGTGCGATGAAGATGCCGGCGAAGGCGATGCCGAATGCGACCGATTGCGCGCGGTTGCGGGCGACGAACTTGCGCAGGCGGTACCAGGTGGTGGGGGCCGCGACGTCGACCGGTTCGTTGGCGAGGTAACGGCGCAGGTCGGCGGCGAGTTCGCCGACGCCGGCGTAACGATGTTCGCGTTCCTTGTGGATCGCCTTGTTGACGATGCTGTCGAGATCGCCGCGGAGAACGGACTGTCGTGGCTTGGGCGCGATGTCGCTGGCTCGCGAAGGTTCGTGCGAGCGGATCACCTTGACCATGCCCGAGACCCCTTGCGCGCGTAGCACGACGCCCGGGATCGGCAGTTGGTCGGTCAGTAGTTCGTAGAGTTGCACGCCGAGTGAGTAAACGTCGGCGCGCGTATCGATGTCGCTGATGCGGCCTTCGGCTTGCTCGGGGCTCATGAACTCCGGCGTGCCCATCAGCGTGCCTTGGAACGTCATCGCGCCGCCTTGCAGCAGCGGGTCGGCGAGCGACTTGGCGATGCCGAAGTCGATGATCTTCGGTTGCCGTTCGCCGTTCTGCTCGGTGATCAGCACGTTGTTGGAGCTGAGGTCGCGGTGCAGCACGGACTTCTGGTGCGCGTGTTGCATGGCGTCGCACACGAGCAGGAACAGTTCGATGCGTTCCGGTAGCGGCACCATCTCGCGGCGGCAGAACTGGACGAGCGTTGCGCCCGCGACCAGTTCCATGACGAAGTAGGGGCGGTGGCGCGAAGTGGTGCCCGCGTCGAGCAGGCGGGCGATGCCCGGATGGTCCATCCGGTTGAGGGCTTCGCGTTCGGCCGTGAAGCGCGCGAGGATGTCGCGCGAGTCCATGCCTGGGTTGAGCACCTTGATCGCGACCTGGCGGCGGATCGGTTCTTGTTGCTCGGCGCGGTAGACCGTGCCGAAGCCGCCGCGGCCGATCACTTCGAGCAGGAGATACGAACCGAGTCGATAGGGCAGCTGCTCGTCGTCGTCGAGATCGCTCTCATCGCCGTGCCAGTCCCCGTCGATGGCGCCCGAGGCCACGAGCCAGTTGCGGATCTGCAGGGCCCAGTCGGGGTGCTTCTGGAGCAGCGCGTCGATCGCCTCGCGGCGGGTCCCGTCATCCCCTTCGAGGATCTCCAGCACCTCCTCTTCGATGTCATCGGGAAGTGCGCCATCGTTGGTGCCACGCGGGTCTTCGGGTGGCTGGGACTGCGACGCCGGGTCCATACGGCGATCATGACCGCGCAGTTTTTTTTCGCCACTGTCGTGCGCTCGGCCGCGGTCGGTTCTTCGGGGGTGTCAGCAACCAACCACCGCCACCCAAACACCACCTGCCAGAACGATGAACACCACCAAGCTCCTTTCCCTGACTTCGACCGTGCTCCTGAGCACCGCACTTACGGCCCAGATCCCGGGCTACCTGATGACGTACTCGCAACCCGAGACCACGCTGTCGGGCACCGGCGGGACCGTATTGGCGACCCTGCGGCCCAACGAGATCTGCCACTACGACCTGACGGTTACGCCATGTGCGAGTGCATCGGCGGAGAAGTGGCTGCCGCACACGGCCGCCAACGTCATGGCCGGCGATGCCGACGCCAACGGCAACTACGATGACGCGTCGATCTTCGGCCGCATCGATGCGCTGCTGGCGTCGCAGCCCAACGCCGCCGGCATCGGTGGTGACCACCAGCGCAACACCTTCTGGTCGCCGTCGATCGCGATGGGCAATGCCATCAGCGCCAACCCGTTCCGTCCCGGTGATGTCGCTCGCATCGTGCGCGGCGCCATCGGCGAAGGTCAGGTCGAATACTTCATGCGTCAGGAGCAGTTCGTGCAGGCGCTCGGCATGCCGGCCGGCAGCTCGCTCGATATTGACGCGATCGCGTTCAGCCCCAACTACGGCGTTTTCTTCTCGCTCAACGCGGATACGCCGGCCATCACCGATTGTGGTCCGATGCTCGTGCGCGATGGCGACGTCATCTGCATCCCGCCCTACGGCCTGACCTACACGGCGGACATGCGCATCGCGTCGGTCGTGCCTTCGGTCGCCGTCGTCGTGCACAACGAAGCACAGATGAACGCGTTCACCGTCAACGCCAACGTCACCAACCGATTCGGTGGCTGCATCTCGTTCATGACCGACCTCGAGTCGCTCGAGATCGACTTCACCGGTCCGACGACGACCGTGAGTTCTTGCGCCGGCATCGCGTTGCCGATCCCGACGTTGATCTACTCGGTCGATACGGGCACCGGTGGCAGCTTGCTGACGACGCAGTTCGGCGGCCAGATCTACAACACGCCGTGTGGCCCGGCTGGCACGAGCTGTGGCTTCGGCCCGACCTTCGGCAACCAGGTAGGCATCCAGCCGACCAGTCCGCTCCTCGGCGCGCCGAGTCACGTCAACGCCTTGTCGATCGCCCGCGCTTGCCGCACCGTGCTCGAGCCGCAACAGCACACCGTCAACGTCTTCCCGGTTGGCGCACCCGCTGGCTTCATGCAGATCGACTACGCGTCGCAGTTCGGCTTCAACCTGTCGCTGATCGAAATCGTGCCGCCGGTCATCCCGTGGTCGGTCAACGCCTTCCCGTGGTCGCAGCAGTGCTTCCCCGATCTCTACGCTCCGAGCATCTCGGTCTGGGCGTGGCCGCTCGGTGGCCCGGCGGGTTCGTTCGGCATGCCGGCCATTCCGCCGCTGTGGACGGGCAAGGTGCTGTTCCAGAACGTCAGCTTCGGCTCGACCCTCGAACTCAGCACGCCGTGCGTCGTCGATGTGAACTGACGCACGCAACGAATCATTCCCAAGCGAGGTAGGGACGATCGATGGCCATCCGCTTCTGGCGGGTGGCCGTTTGTCGTTTGGGTGGATTGCATGGGGGAGGTGCTGCGCGTCTCATGGGCGCATGTCTTGGACGCGATACCTGCTGCACGATTTCTGGACCGCTCGTGAGTTCAACAAGATGGATGAGGAACGGGTCGCGCGCCGCCGTTCCTCGCGGCGTCGGACCGAGCGTCTCGCCGCCCAGCGAAGAGAACTCGAAGGTCGCGTCGAAGAACTCGAACAAGACCTCGGCGAGGCGGTTTTGCTGGTTCGCACGCTGACCGACCTCTGCCTGGAGAAGGGCATTCTGGGCTCCGAAGAGCTGATGGCGAAGGCCGAGCAGCTCGACGCACTCGACGGCGAGATCGATGGACGCATGGGCAAACCCAAAGACCCCGACGCAAGCTGACGAGTTGGGTGTTGTGCCGGCGGCGGTGAGTGCGCAACCTTTGGTGTGTGACAGCTGCAGAGTTTGTGCCCTATCCCGATCGCTACGAGCCGCCGGTCTCCCCCGAAGAGGCGCTTGCGACCTTCCACGATGCCTTGCGCCGCCGCCGCAGTGTGCGCGAGTTCAGCGACAAGCCGGTGCCGCGCGAGGTCATCGAGTGGCTCGTGCGTTGCGCGCACACCGCGCCGAGTGGTGCCAACAAGCAGCCGTGGCGGTTTGTCTGCGTGCAGAACCCGGCGGTGAAGCAGAAGATTCGCGAGGCCGCCGAGCAGGAAGAACGCGAGTTCTATTCGCATCGCGCCAACGAGCAGTGGCTCAAGGATCTCGCCCCGCTCGGAACCGATGAGACCAAGGAGTTCCTGACGACCGCGCCGTGGCTCGTCATCGTGTTCCAGCTCGTGCAGGACGATGACGGTGGCCAGATCTACTACCTGAAGGAGTCGGTCGGGTTGGCGTCAGGGATGTTCCTCGCGGCGGCGCAGCTGGCGGGGCTCGCGACGTTGACGCACACGCCGAGCCCGATGAAGTTCCTCGGCGAAGTGTTGGAGCGGCCGGCGAACGAGCGCGCGTTCCTGTTGATCCCGGTCGGCTATCCGACCGACGACTGCCACGTGCCGAAGAAGGCACTGCTGCGCAAGCCGATCGACGACGTGATGGTCGTCGTGTAGAGGGTCGTCGCCTGGCTCGTCGTCATCTGGCGGAAGTCGTTGGTACGGTGCCTGGACCGTTTTCACCTTATTCGCGGCGCGAGCGCCGCGAATAAGGTGAAAACGGTCCAGGCACCGTACGTGCTACACCTTCGTCGTTTTCCAGCGGCCCTTGCGGAACATCCACACTGCCGCAGCGGCAAACAGGCACTCCGCGGTCGGGATCGCCCAGAGCACGCCGTCCGGTCCCCATTCGAGGTAGAAGGCGAGGAACCACGCGAGCGGCAGCTGCACGACCCAGAGCGTCCAGAACGTGATCCACGTCGGCGTCTTGGTGTCGCCAGCGCCGTTGAACGCCTGCATCGCGACCATGCCCCAGGCATAGAAGATGTAGCCCGACGCGACGATGCGCACCGTTGCGAGGGCGTGGCGTTGCACTTCTTCGCCGCTCGCAAACGCGTAGATGATCGGCTCAGGGAACACTTCCATCACCAGCGTTACCAGGGCGAGGAAGAGCATGTCGTAGAAGCCGGTCAACCAGACGGCGCGTTCGGCGCGTTCGGGATGGCCGGCGCCGAGGTTCTGGCCGACGAGGGTTGCGGCGGCGTTGCTGAGACCCCACGCCGGTAGCAGCGCGAACAACAGGATGCGGATGCCGGTCGTGTAGCCGGCGCCCGCGTGCTCGCCGAAACTGTTGATGAACTTGGTCAAGAACAGCCAGCTGGAGGTGCCGATCAAGAACTGGCCGATCGTGCCGAACGACAGCTTGATCATCTGCCACATCGGCGCGAGGTCAAAGCTGACCAGGCGCGGCAGGCGGATGCGGCCCTTACCGCGTGTCAGTAGATAGAACTGAAACAGCACGGCGATCGTGCGGCCGGTGCACGTGGCGACCGCGGCCCCTTCGACGCCCATCTGCGGGAACGGTCCGAGGCCGAAGATGAAGCACGGGTCGAGCAGCAGGTTGATGCCGTTGGAGACCGTGAGCACCTTGAGTGCGAGCATCGGTTCGCCGGCGCCGCGGAAGATCGCGTTCTGCAAGAACAGCAACGTGATGATGACCGTGCTCGCCATCGACCAGCGGGTGTAGCCCGAGCCGATTTCGATGACGTGGGCGTTGCCGTCGGACATCAGGGACAACAGTTCGGGCGCAAACCATGCCCCCGGCACGCCGAGCAGAATGCCGACGACGAGACCGAGACCGATCGCTTGGCTGCCGGCGGCGGCCGCGCCATCGATGTCCTTCTCGCCGACGCGTCGTGCGACCACGGCGGTGACCGCCATGCCGAGGCCGAACGCGATCGCGTAGACGAGCGACAGCACGCCTTCGGTCATGCCGATTGCAGCAACGGCGGCGCCGTCGGTCGGAACCGCACCGGCGAAACCATCGTCGATGCGGTTGACCCACCAGATGTCGACGAGTGCGAACAACGACTCGAGTCCCATCTCGAGCACCATCGGCACCGCCAGCAGCAAGATGGCGGACGGCAGCGCGAGCTTGGTGTAGTCGTGCTGCTCGCCACGCAGGCTGCTCACAACGTTCTGGAAGAACGAGCGCCTTTCGATGACGTCGTCATCGGATGGTGGGGGACTGCTGTCGGTCAACGGGTGCTCTCCGGCCTGGCGAGGGTGCGCGAGGGCGGCGGAGCTTAATCGGCCGGGGCAAGAATGCCCGCGCCCGATCGACAATCAGCGGGCGGCGGCCAGCAGAGCCTCGCGTTCGCGCAGCCAGAGGCCGAACAGGCCGACCGAAGCCAGGAACAGCACGATCAGCAGCCGTGCGCGATCGCTCAGCGTGTCCTGCTCGGATTGTCGTGGCATCGACGTCGGTAGTTTCACCGGGGCGCCGAAAACGAGTTCGGAAGTCGCGAGCTTCTGCAATACCGGCAGGTCGCTCTGCTGCAGCGCGGTGCGCGCGGCGTTGCGGTCGGCGGTGGAGGCAATGGGCCACAACCGCAAGACGGCGTCGCGCGCGGCAATCGTCGCCCACGGCATGTCAGCGTTTGCGGCGGCGATGATGTTGGCGAGTTCTTGGCTCTGGCGATGGCGGACGAGCGACTCGATCGCCGTCAGGCGCACCGGGTCGTCGCCGCGCAGCAACGAACGCAGTGTGGCGACGTCGACGGTTCGATCGGAGCGCCCGAGTTGGCGCGCCGCTTCCGCCTGGTCGGCATCGCGCGCCGCGAAGGCGCGCATCGACAGGGACGACAGTTCGCCGCCGCCATCGATGATGGCGATCGCAAGCAGCGCCACTGGCAGCATCAGTCCGCCACCACTGCGGCCGCACACCTCGAGGTAGTCGTCGTGTTGCGTGCTCATCCACGTGGCGTCGCCACAAAGCGTCGGGCACAGACGCAGGATCGCTGCAGCTGGAGCGCCGTCGGCCAGGCCGCCAGCGAGATGGCCCGCGATGATCGGAACGGACAAGGTGCGCGCCGTGCCGATGAGGTCGGCTTCGACCGTGCGCAATACGTTGTGCCAGCTGTGCGGCAGGTGCAGTTGCTGCGGCACGTGCCAACGTTCGCGGCCGCTCTCGTCGCAGCGCCACGTGATCGCAGCCTGGTCGTCGGGGCCATCCGTGAAGGAGCATGTGCCGATCGCGACCGCGCCTTCTGGCACGGGGATGTCGGTTGCGCGGATCTGCAGGCCGGTGACCGATAGCGACAGCGCAAAGGCTTGTTGCGGATCGAGGTCGGCTGGCCATTGCGGCAGGCTTGGCAGGAACTCTTCGCACAGCCAGGCGATGGCCGGCACCTGTTCGCGGTGGGCGGCGGCAGCGATCGCTGCGTGCACAACGGGGCCCGTAGCCGTTGCAGTTGGTTGGGCTGCTTGTTGTGCGGTGGCCGATGGGGCGACTACCGCAATCAGGCCGGCGAACGCAATCGCCAGCCGGGTTTGGGGGCTAGCGGAAGAGTTCATCCTCGGGGTTCGCACCTTCGCCAACGGTTGCTTCTTGGGCTTCCTCGTCTTCCCAACCCGACGTGTCGAACTGCGGTTGGTCGTCTTCGGGGTTCTCGTCGAAGCCTTCTTCGAACTCGCCTTCGAACTCACCGTCGAAACCGTCCTCGTCTTCGAAGCCTTCTTCCTCGCCGTACTCGTCGTAGAACTCTTCTTCCTGGCCTTCGACGTATTCATCCGACGGCTGGACCCACGCGGCAGCGGCTTGCGCTTCTTCATCGTGGGCGCGGCGGCGCGAAGCGCGGCGCATGAGCATGAGGGCGACCAGTAGCAGGGCCGGGATGCCGGCGGCGATGCCTTGTTCGACGGTCTCAAGGCCGTTCCACCACTTGGTGATGCGTGCCCACAGCACCTGGGCGTTGGCCTTCGCTTGCTCCATCTCGCCGTCCGGCGCCGGACCGTTGTCGTTGCGAAGTTGCGCGATGGCTACTTCGATCAGCGGCCGAAGTTCGTCGCCTTCGCTGCCGAGCCGGCCTTCGAGCGCGGCCAATGCACCGTGGTCGTTGCGTTCGGTCAGGCGCGTGATCGCGTAGCGACGCACGAGCGTTTCCTTGTGGTCGAGAACGGCCATGAGGATGGTCGCCTCTTCGTCACCTTCTAGCTTGGGCGACAGCGTCTGGAACGCATACGCCAGGGACTCGCCGGCGCCGGTAGCCTTGCCGTCGTTGACCGTCGTGGCCATGCGCAGCAGATGTTCCGTCGCGCCGATGTCGGCGAGTGCCAGGATCGCGGCTTGCACGTCCGTGGCAGGTTCGTTGCCATCGGTCATGCTCGAGGTATGGATCAGGCCGAGCAGCGGTTCGATCGTCGCCGGCCGCTTCAAGCGTCCGAGCAGTTGCGCCGCGAGCGTGCGCACGCGCCGGTCCTCGTCGTTGAGAGCGTGCAGGGCGAGCGGCGTGCCAGTGACATCGGCGAGTTGCCGAATCGTCTGCATCGCCAGGACACGCGCATTGGCATGCGGGCTCGTCTTCAGCACCTCCGGGAGGCGCGCCTTGTGCTCTTTGTTGTCCGTATGGCCGAGCAGCCACGCGGCCCGTTCGGCGATTGCGGCATCTTCGCCCGTAGTCAGCGCCAGCAGGACCTTGGGGTCCGCCTCGGCACCTTTGGCTTCAGCTGCCTGAAGCAGCTGCACCGGTGGGTCTTGCGGCACTGCCGTAGTCGTGACCGGCGCCGCATTTGCGGCGATGTCATGGGGCGGAACCGCACCGGGTTCCTGTGGCGAAAGCAGCGAAATCAGGCAGAGTTCAAACAGACCCATCAGCATCCTCACTTGGCTCTCCTCATCGGCTGCCAATAGGGGGTGCCTACAGTCAGTTCAGCGTCAAGATCAACAGTGTCCCGGTTCGATATCAGAACGGGACGATGCATAGCGCTGCCAATACGCCAACAGACGGCCAGCCGCCACCGCGGATGGCTGTACATACCGCGCGCTTGATGCGCCGTACGGCGTGTTATGCCGTGGGGCTGTGTGTACTCGTCGGCTTCGTCGGCGGCTCGTGGTCGCTCGGGTTGTTGGTCGCGTCATTGCTGGTATTGGCAATGTACCTGGAGCGGCGCGCACTGGTCGACGAACTGTCGCACACGTTCCAAGCTGCATGTGCCTCGGCACAGACCGAAGGCCAGCGTGATGCCATTGCGCAGGTCATGTCGTTGGAGCTCGCATACGAACGTTCGCGTTCAGTGCTCGAAGCACTCGGCGAAGGGGTGCTTGTCGTCGACGAGGTCGGCGAGGTCGTGCTCGCCAACCCGAAGGCGCGCGCCGCGCTCGTCACTGCGGCAACGGAACCAGCTGGCCGCGTCTTGTGGGAAGTGTTGGCGCCGCAGTTGGCCGGCCGCGCCCGCGAAGCGTTTGAGGCCGTGCGGCAACAGGCCGAGCACGACGAAGAGCTACCGCTGATCCGCTACTCGGGGATCTCGTGTCGCGACCAGGTCTTCGACATGACGGCTGTGCAGGCAACCTCGCGCCGGACCGGTCAAGACTTCGGCACCGTGCTCTTGCTCGTCGACAGTACGCGTACGCACGAGCTGCAGCGCATCAAGGATCAGTTCTTGTCGAACGTATCGCATGAACTGCGCACGCCGCTGACCAACATCTGCGCCTACTCCGAGATCCTGTGCAACATGATCCCGGGTGAGTCGATGGAGTGGCCCGAGTTCGTGCGCGTCATCAACGAAGAAGGCGTCAAGCTCAGCGAACTCGTCGACATGATGTTCGACTTCCTGCAGCTCGAGAGTGGCGAGGCGGTCTTCAACAACGAAGCGTTGGTCGGTGCGGATGTCGTTGGCGATGTCGTGCGCGATCGGCAGAAAGAAGCCGGCAAGCGCGACATCGAGATCGATCTGACGATGAGTGACGAAGCGCCGGCGCTGTTCGTCGATCGTGATCGCCTGGCGCAGGTCGTGCGCAATCTGATCGACAACGCCGTCAAGTTCAGTCCCGACGGTGGCCGTGTTGCCGTCGTCGTCAATCGGCGTGAAGACGGTTGGGAGCTGCGCATCGAAGACACTGGCCCTGGCGTGCCGGCAGATGATCGCGACGCGGTCTTCGAAAAATTCCACCAGCTGCCGGACAAGCTCACCGACAAGCCGCAAGGCACCGGCATCGGGCTCGCGACGAGTCGCGCGATCGTGGCTCGCTTTGGCGGCCTGATCTGGTGCGAAGACTCGGAGATGGGTGGCGCGAGCTTTGTGGTCTTGCTGCCGGGCGAAGGCCAGCCGCAGCTGGCTTCGTTTGCGGCCGGCACGGGTGCCGGCGGCGGCTTCTAGCTACTTCATCAGTTCTTCGACGGCTTTCTCGAGCCTCGTCATGCCGCTCTTCTTGCCGAGGGCGAGCGCTTCTTCGCGCGGCAACTTGTCGATCCAGAAGGCATCGAGTGCAAACAGCGCGCCGACGCGATTGCTGCTGCCGCAGCTGACGAGCGTCTTGCCGGCAGTGTCCTTGGCCATCAGGTCGTGGAACTTCTGCACGTTCTCCTTGGTGAGGCCATCCTTGCCGGCGATCTCGAGGCGAATGAATTCGACGCCAGCGGTCTTGGCGCGCTCCTCTTCCCAACCGGTGCCATCTTCTTTCGTCTGGCGCAGGTGGATGACGCGCGTGATTCCGGCGTCCTTCAACGAGTCGAATTGCTCCTCGGTTGGTTGGCCGGAGCAGACGATGTTCTCCTGCGGCGTCGTCAGCTTCTTGATGCCGAGCTCGGCAACGGGCTTGGTGTCAGCGGGAGTCTCAGCCGGCTTCTCGCCGGTGCAGGCCACGAACAAGCTGGCGAGCATCAGGCCAGCAAACGAGATCGAACGGAATAGCGGGCGGGTCATGCAGCCAGCCTATTGCGACGATGCCCGCTTGTCTGCCATCGTTTGGCCATGAGCGTTCTCGCCAAGAGCTGGTCCCTTCTCGCTGCTGCAGTTGGCCTTGCGGTTCCGGCCGTGGCCCAGGATGTGGACTGGTTGATCGACCCGACATCGTTCCAGGCGAACGTGCACCAACAAGGTAGGCAGCTCGTGCTCGAGAACGGGCTGCTCCGGCTGCGCATCCAGCAGCAACCGTTTGCGTTGGTTGGCATCGAACAGCTGACGTCTGGCCAGCAACTGCTGCGCGCTGCGGCACCGCTCGGCGAGTTCACCCTCAACGGCAAGGTCGTCCGGGTTGGCGGCGTGACCAAGCAACCCAATCGCGCGTTCCTGTTGCACGAGTGGCTCGACAAGATGCCGAAGGATCCGGCGGCGATCGCGGCGCCGGCGCAGCTGACGATGACCGAGAAGATCAGCGAGCGCTTCGCCTGGAAGCGGCAACGCCATTCGGATCCGTCGGTCAGTTGGCCGCCGCACGGCAAGCACCTGCGTTGGCGCATCGATGCCGGCGACTACGAGGTCTTCGTCAACATCGAGCTCTACGACGGTCTGCCACTGTTTGCGCACTGGCTCGAGTTGCACAACTTGGGCGACAAGCCGATCGAAGTCGATTCGTTCACGTCGTTGCGTCTACCGATCGTCGAGGCCGAGTCGCGCGTCGAGCCGCAGCGTCGTGGCGTGCATCTGCCCAACCTCTACGTCGAGACCGACTACAGCTTCCGCGCGATGAGCGGCGCCGATGGCAGCTCGCACTGTGTGCGCTGGTTGACGGACCCGGAGTTCGGCACCCAGGTCAACTATCGCAAAGAGACGCTGTGCCTGCTCGAGGTCAAGCCCGACGTCGGCCCGGCGCAGACCGTCAAGAAGGACGAGACGTTTGCGACGTTCCGCACGTTCGTGCTCGCGCCCGATAGCGAAGACCGCGAACGGCAATCGCTCGCGCAGCGTCGCATGTATCGCACGCTGGCACCGTGGAGCACCGAGAACCCGTTGATGATGCACGTGCGCAGTGCCCAGCCGGACAAGGTGCGAGCAGCGATCGATCAGTGCGTCGAGGTCGGGTTCGAGATGGTCATCCTGACGTTCGGTAGTGGCTTCAACATCGAGGACGACAGCAAAGAGAACCTCGACAAGTGGCGCGACATCGCCAAATACGCGCACGATCGCGGCATCGAGATCGGTGGCTACTCGTTGCTGTCGAGTCGTCGCATCAAGCCCGACACCGACAACTGCATCAACAAGGACACCGGCAAACCCGGCGGTCAGGTGTTCGGCCACGCGCCGGCGCTCGCCAGTGCGTGGGGGCAGCAGTACTTCAAGAAGCTCTACCACTTCTACGAATACACGGGCTTCGACCTGCTCGAGCACGACGGCAGCTACCCCGGCGATCACGACGCGATGGCGCGGCCGCCGTTGCAGAAGGGCTACGAAGACTCGCGGTGGGTGCAGTACGGCATCATCACGGAGTTCTATCGCTGGTGCCGCGGCCGCGGCATGTATCTCAACGTGCCCGACTGGTACTTCCTGCAAGGCAGCAACAAGACCGGCATGGGCTACCGCGAAACCAACTGGTCGCTACCGCGCGCGCAGCAGGTCATCCATGCGCGGCAGAACCTGTTCGACGGCACGCGCGCGAAGAACGCGTCGATGGGTTGGATGTTCGTGCCGTTGACGCAGTACCACGGTGGTGGTGCCGCGGCGACGATCGAACCGCTCAGTGAGCACATCGATCACTACGAGCGCATGCTGCAGAGCAATCTTGGCTACGGCGCCCAGGCGTGTTGGCGCGGCCCGCGACTCTACGATGGCGACGCGACGCGCGACCTGCTCAAGCGCCAGGTCACTTGGTACAAGCAATACCGCGGCATCCTCGAAAGCGACGTGATCCACTCCAGTTCGCGCCGGGCCGATGGCCGGGACCTCGATTGGGTGCTGCACGTCTCCGCGCAGCAGGACCCGCGCGCGATGCTCATGGTCTTCAACCCCACGCCGCGCCGTATCGAGAAGGTGATCCCGATCGACCTCTACTACACGGGCTTGGTTGGCCCTGCCGCCGCGACGGACCAGGACGGCAACGTCTACCAATTGACGTTCGATCGGCGCAACCGTTCGGCGGTGGCCGTCGACGTCCCGCCCGGCAAGTCGGTCTACTACACGATTCGTTAGAGCTGAGGGGTAGTTTCGCGCGCTGCGCGGTGCCATCCTGTGGCCATGAGCAGTCGCGACCTGATCGGCCAAGAAAGCAAGTTCGGAGCCAACAACTACAAACCCCTCGACGTCGTCATCAACAAGGCGCTCGGCGTCTGGGTGTGGGATGTGGAGGGCAAGAAGTACATGGACTGCCTGGCGGCCTACTCGGCCGTCAACCAGGGCCACTGCCATCCCAAGATCATCGCGACGCTGCGCGAGCAGGCCGAACGCTGCACGCTGACGTCGCGCGCGTTCTACAACGATCAGCTCGGCCCGTTCTACCAGCAGGTCTCGGAGCTGTTCGGTTACGAGAAGGTGCTGCCGATGAACACCGGCGCCGAAGCCGTCGAGACCGCGATCAAGGCGGCGCGTCGCTGGGGCTACCAGAAGAAGGGCATCGCCGATGGTCAGGCCGAGATCCTTGTCTTCGGCGGCAACTTCCACGGCCGCACGACGACGATCGTCGGCTTCTCGAGTGACGCCGAATACCAGTCGGGCTTCGGGCCGTTCACGCCGGGCTTCAAGATCGTTCCCTATGGCGATCTCGCTGCGGTCGAGAAGGCGATGAGTGGCAACGTCTGCGCGATGCTGATCGAGCCGATCCAAGGCGAAGCCGGCATCATCATTCCGCCGGCCGGTTACCTGAAGGGTCTGCGCGAACTCGCCGACAAGCACAACTGCCTGCTGATCTGCGATGAGATCCAGGCGGGCCTCGGCCGCACCGGCAAGCTGCTCTGCTGCCAACACGAGAACGTGCGGCCCGACATGGTCATTCTCGGCAAGGCGCTGTCCGGTGGCGCCTACCCGGTGTCGTGTGTCATCGGCGACGACAAGGTGTTGTCGGTGTTCGATCCCGGCAGCCACGGCTCGACCTACGGTGGTAACCCGCTCGGTGCGGCCGTCGCGCGCACGGCGCTGAGCGTGCTCGTCGACGAAGGCATGGTCGAGAACTCGCGCGACCTCGGCACCTACGCGCTCGAACGCCTGCAGAAGATGACGTCACCGCACGTCAAGACGGTGCGCGGGCTCGGGCTGTGGATCGGCATCGAGGTGCATAGCGAAGTCGATGGCAAGAAGACGGCCGGCGCGCGGCCGTTCTGCGAGACGCTGCGCGACCGTGGGCTGCTCTGCAAGGAGACGCACGACTACGTGATCCGCTTTGCGCCGCCGTTGATGATCAGCAAGGAAGACCTGGACTGGGCTCTCGAGCAACTGGAAGCGGTGCTCTGCCAGCCGGTGAGCAACTAGGTCGGCGCCAGGCCATCTTCACATGCGCAAAAAAGGAACCCCTTCGACGACCGGCTGACCGGACGTCGAAGGGGTTCCTTTTTTGCATGGAGGAGCGGGTAGCCCCTGAGTGCCAAGCTCCTGAGTGCCAGGTTCCTGAGTACCTGGCTACTACTTCGCCGGCAAGATGTGCTGGCTGACGAGCTTCGTCATCTCGAACATCGTGACGCACTCCTTGCCACCAAAGACCGCCTTGAGGGCGTCGTCGGCGAGGATGTTGGTCTTCTTGTTCGGGTCCTGCAGGTTCTTGCCCTTGATGTAGTCCCAGAGCTTCTTGGTGATTTCGCTACGCGGAATCGGATCCGAGCCGACGACTACAGCGAGCACTTCGTCCGGCTGCACGGGCTTCATCAGGGCAGGATTCGGCTTGCGCTTCTTCTTCTCGGGTTGTTCTTCAGTGCTCATCGAGTTCGAGGGTGTTGGGAGAGTTGGGTGGGGGTTGCCCGACTTCCAGACCGAGAAGGCACGGGTTGGGAGCGGGTGGGGTCCTACGATGATGGCGCCAACCGGCGTTCGCACAAGCGGGAAGAGTGCGTCTGTGCGCAATTACGGTCTGACCGTGTCCTTGCGGGGCATCGCAGTTGCATGTGGGGTCGCGCCTCGCTAGCCCCGCTCGCATGGGAGGGATGGAAACTCGCGCGGGTTCGCCATGATGTAGCCATGCGCATGATCCTCGCCCTGCAGGTGCTGGTGCTTTCTGTTGCTCTGGCCGCTCAAGACCCCGCTCCGGCCCTGTGGTATCGCCAACCGGCCAAGAACTGGAACCAGGCCTTGCCGGTCGGCAACGGCCAGCTTGGCGCGATGGTGTTCGGCAGACCTGCCAAGGAACGCATCCAGTGCAACGTCGATTCGTTGTGGGCCGGCGGGTCGGTGGACCGTGATCGCAAGGGCGTGAGTGCCCATCTCGACGAGGCGCGGCGGTTGTTGTTCGCCGGCAAATATCGCGAGGCCGAGAAGCTGGTGCAGAAGGAGTTCATGTCCGAGCGGTGGATTCGCAGCCATCAAACACTCGGCGATATCGAATTGACGTTTCCTGGCCACGAGGCTGCGACGGACTACCGGCGCGAGCTCAATCTGCGCGATGGCATCGTCAAGGTGACGTATCGCGTCGGCGAGACGACGTTCACGCGCGAGGTGTTCGCGCAGCAGCAGAACAACGTGATCGTCGTGCACGTGACGGCGGACAAGCCGGGCTCGATCGAAGTGCTGGCGCGCATGAGCCGGAAGGGACCGGTCGAGACGAAGTGTGAGGATTCGTTCTTCACGATGTCGGGACGGGCGAACCAGGGCAAGAAGCACGCAGGGACGGAGTTTGCGTCGGTGCTCCGGGTGATGCACGAAGGCGGCGCGCTGGCGAGCAAGACCGGTGCAGATGGCAACCTGCGCGTGACGGGGGCCGATGCGGTGACGTTCTTGATGGCGGCGGCGACCGACTTCGAGGCGATGCGAACGGGCAAGGACGCGACATCGAAGCCGAACATCAAGGCGTTGCTGAACATGGCGCTCGCCGAGGCCATCGGCATCGGGCACCTACGACGTCGTCAGGTCACCGAGCATCGCTCGTGGTTCGATCGTGTGTCGCTCGATCTCGGTGGCCACGAACAACGCAAGCTGCCGACCGACGAACGGCTCGCGCGCGTCAAATCTGGCAAGACCGACCCCGACCTGCTCGCGACCTACTTCCAGTTTGGTCGCTACCTGCTGATCGGCAGCAGTCGTCCCGGCACGATGCCGGCCAACCTGCAAGGCATCTGGAACCAGCACATCGATGCGCCGTGGAACGCCGACTACCACATCAACATCAACCTGCAGATGAACTACTGGCCGGCGGAGACGTGCAACCTCGCGGAGCTGCACGAGCCGCTGATCACGTTCACGGAGGCGTTGGTGCCGTCCGGCCAGAAGACGGCGAAGGAGCTCTACAATTGCCGCGGGTTCGTTGCGCATCACACGACCGATGCGTGGGCGTTCACGGCGCCGATCGGCAGCACGCGGTGGGGCATGTGGCCGATGGGTGGCGCGTGGTGCACAGCGCATGCGATGGAGCACTGGCGCTTTGGCCGCGACCGTGAGTTCCTCGAGATGCGTGCCTGGCCGTTGCTCAAGGAGTCGGCGCTGTTCTTCCTCGACTACCTGGTCGAGCACCCGCGCACGAAGAAGCTCGTGTCGGGCCCATCGATGTCGCCGGAGAACTCGTTCGAAACGGCGGATGGCGTCAAGGCGCACGTGACGATGGGCCCGGCGATGGATCAGCAGATCATCTACGAGCTGTTCACCAACGTGCTCGAGGCGGCGGACGAACTCGGCGTCGACGACGACTTCGTCAAGCAGGTTCGTGATGCCCGTTCGCGCCTTCAGGGCCCACAGATTGGCAGCGACGGCCGTCTGCTCGAGTGGAACGAGGAGTTCAAGGAACCCGAACCCGGCCACCGGCACATGTCGCACCTCTACGCGTTGCATCCGGGTTCGCAGATCACCAAGCACGACGCCGCGTTCGCCGACGCTTGCCGCAAGACCCTCGAAGGCCGCTTGGCCAAGGGCGGCGGCCACACTGGTTGGAGCCGCGCGTGGATCATCAACTTCTACGCGCGCCTCGGCGACGGCGAAGCGGTGCACAAGCACCTGCAGCTTCTCCTCCAGAAGTCGACGCTGCCCAACCTGTTCGACAATCACCCGCCGTTCCAGATCGACGGCAACTTCGGCGGCACGGCAGGTATCGCCGAATGCCTGCTGCAAAGCCACGCCGGCGTGATCGAGCTGCTACCGGCGCTACCACCTGCATGGCCCGACGGCGTCGTCCGCGGCCTCCGAGCCCGCGGCGGCTACGAAGTCGACATCGAGTGGCAGGCGGGCAAGGCACAACACGCCAAGCTCCGCCCAACCAACGACACCGTCTGCCGCCTCCAAGGCGCCTGGCAGATCACGAGCAACGGCCAACCCATCAAGGCCTCGATGGATGCCGGCCGCACCGTGTTCCTCACCAAGGCCAACACCACCTACGAATGCACCCCGAAGTGACCGTACCGTCGGTTAGTAGCCGATCCAGCCGCCGATCGTGATGTCGATGCCGTTGCTCGTGTTGAAGTCGAGGGCGTTGGCGCTCGGGTCGTAGATGGCGTCCTGCACGTAGAGGTGCTGGCCGACGAGGCTCGCGTTGACCGGGATGTCGATCAGTTTCGAAACCATGCCCGCCGGATTGCTGAAGACCAGGTCCATGACGATCGGGTCGACGAGCAACGTGCAACCCGGAGCTCCGAGCGGCGCGAGGTCGAGAGACGTCTGCGTCGTGCCGACCATGCTCAGGACCCCGGTGTTGGGCAGTGCGCCGAACAGGTCCATCGACGGACGGTCACCGATCATCGCCGAGCCGGTTGCGGTCAAGAACGGCGTCGTCATGCTGCCGGGGCACGGCGACCCGAACGGCGTCATGAGGTCGCCGATCTGCTTGAACCGCACGATGCCGGTGCTCGGGAACAGGTCGTGGCCGGGCCAGATCGAGACGTTGTCGGCGAGCGTGCTCAGTTGCGCACCTTCGACGCCGCCAAGCGTCTTGTCGCCGTTGGTCAAGAACACGAACGAGATGCCGTCGGCGCGGCGGCCCATGTAGGTTCGCGTGCCCGGCAGGATGCCGTTGTGTTCCCGCAGGTCCACTGTCGTGCCCTGGCTGTTGCGCCACCAACCCTTCAAGAAGTTGGCGCCGGCATCCTGCGTCCACATGTTGGTCGTCTGCGTCGGGCCGAGGATCGGGTTGAACAGACCGAAGTCGAAGCTCGCGAGAATCTTGGCAAGGTCCGGAGCCGCCATGACCCACGCGCCGTTGCCGTCCATGTTCTGCTGGTTCCAGCCGCCGTAGTGACCGGGCACCCACGGCCGCGTGTTGTCGTTGACGCTGCGGCTGCTCGTCAGTCGACGCGGGTGGTAGAGCACCTCGTTGGGTAGACGATCGGCGAAGTGCGCGCGGCCGATCTTCGGACGCGTCAGGCCGAGCGGCGTGAAGATGCGATCCTTGACGATCTCGACGAAACTGTCACCGGGGTTGGCTTGCTCGAGCATGCGAGCGAGCAACGTGAAGCCGTAGCTTGAGTAGGCCGACGAGTTGCCGGGCGTGAAGTCGAGCGCGACCGGATTCATGAACAGGCGGATGTCGTTCGTGCTGATCGGGTAGGTCAGGTTGTTGCCGTTGTTGACGATGGTCTGGTCGAGAAACATCGGGTCGAAGTTGCTGCCCGCGGTCGAACTGTCCCAGCCGCCTTCGTGGGTGAGCAGGTCTTGGATGTCGATCAGGTTGGCGTTCTGCGCCATCACCGGATTGCCGAACATCGACGACATCGTCGTCTGGTAGTTGAACGCAGCCGGCGTCATCTCGATCTGCTGATGAACGGCAATGCTCGTGATCGGCTTCGCAAGGGACGCCGTGCGGAACACACTCGTCGGTTGCGTCTGTTGGTAGCCCGGCTCGGCCCACGTGTAGCCACGGGCCATCTTGAGTTCGCCGTCCTTGACGATTGCGAGCGCGCCGGCGCGAACGGCATTGGCTTGCATGAAGTTCTGGGCCCACACGTCGAAGGTCTGCAGTTCTGGCACGAACTGGCCGGACGTCGACCACTGCCGGTTCATCGGGATGTCGGTCGCAGCGAACACCGCCGAGAACCGCGCGCCGTTGCCACTGCCCGACGCGCAAACGTTGATCGGGATGTAGTTGTTCTGGTTGAAATACTGGTTGGCCAGTTGGTCGTACTGCGCCGACGTCAGGTCGTGATGCACGATCGTCTGGCCGACGATGGTGTCGTCCCAACAGCTGACGAACCGGTTGAAGTCATCGAAGGCAGCGATCGTTTGCCGCGCGAAGCTCACCGCCATGCCGTCGAAACGTGCGTCGTGTTCGAACTCGTCATTGGCGATGTAGAAGCCCCAGCCGACGTTGTCCGGGTTGGGTTCGAACGACACCATGCAGCGTGCATCCTGCGCGGTGCCATACAGGTCGGCCGTCTTGATGCGCCAGCCGTTGCCGCGGGCGTTGTTGACTTCGTCGACGAACTCCTGCGGCGTCTGGTCGTGACGTGCGTAGATGTTGTTGCCGGTCAGTTCGAGCACGCCGGCAAAACGCGCGTTGCTGCCACCGTCGGCGACACTGACGATCGTCGGGATGTATCCCGGATTGTTGACCAGCAGGTTCTGGTAGCCCGACGAGGTCAATCCGTGGAACGGGATGAAGTTCACCCCGGGCCTCTGCACCCAGACCGCGGCGTATCTCAGGTTGTTGGCCGTGCCGTAGGCGGAGATGGTGATCGGCCGGTAGCCGGCGTTGCCGAGCGTGTTGATCTTGCTTTGGTGGGTCGCCGAATCGACGTCGTGGTAGGCGTCGACCTGGGCGGGAACTGCCGCGGCTGCCGCGGCAAAGCCGGTAGCAAGGACGAGTTGGCGGAGGATGTTCATGGGTCTGGTCGGGGCCACTGGGGTGGCAAGCGTGATGAGTGGTTGCGGCTGCGATGGAAGGGCCGGCGCCTGTTTGCGCACCGTCCACTTGTTCCCGTCCCACGGCGGCGGCGACCGGACAGACTTTCTTCGGGAATCGTTGCGCGGGCCTTAGGATGGGGGCGCTGCCCATGACCGAAGACCGCGAACCCCGGCTGCAACGCCTTGAGGATGCGATCGAGGCCTTCCTCAACCGCGATGCCTCAGTCTCTGGTGAGGATCTGCTCGCCGAGAACGAGGAGTTGGCGGATCTGATCCAACCGATGCTTGCAGGCGAGGATGCAGGCGAGGAAGCGGATGGTGTCGCCGCCGGAGCCACGGTTGTCTTGGCCGGCGAGAGCCAAGGCCTGAGCGGCGAAGGGGCGGACTACCTGCGCCGCATCGGCGAACTCGACGTCGTGCGTGAGATCGGCCGTGGCGGCATGGGCATCGTGTTCGAGGCGGTCGACCCGAGCCTCAAGCGGCGGGTTGCGGTCAAGATCATGCCCCGGGCACCCGGCATGAGTGCGAGCTCGATCGTTCGCTTCCGGCGCGAGGCCGAACTTGCGGCGAGCCTCAAGCACCAGTCGATCGTGCCGGTGCATTCGTTTGGCGAGACTGCCGACGAGTTCTACTTGTCGATGGCTCTGCTCGAAGGCGCCTCGCTGGCCAGCGTGCTGAAGCAGTTGGCTCGCGCCTACAGCACCGGTGGCGATCTCTCGATCCCGCGTGCCGGGATCCCGGCCTCGGCAGTCGTGCGAGCTCGTAGCCTGGCGATCGAACAGTCGTTTCCCGAAGTTGCCATCACTGCGGATGCGTCCGCGACCTCGCATGTGACGGCGATGGTCGAGGTGCTGCGTGTCGTGTCCGATGCGCTGGCACAAGCGCATCAGCGCGGCGTCATCCACCGTGACGTCAAGCCGGCCAACATCCTGATCGATGCAGCTGGTCATGCGTTCTTGACGGACTTCGGCCTTGCCTGCGTGCTCGATGATCCGCACGTGACCCAAGCGGGCGCGTCGCCGGGAACGCCGCAATACATGGCGCCCGAGCAGGTCAACGCATCGCATGGCGACCTGAGTCCGGCGACCGACGTGTTTGCGTTGGGGGTCACGCTCTACGAGGCGTTGACGCTGACGAACGCGTTCCCCGGCGACTCGCTCGTGTCGATCCTCTACAGCGTCACGACGCACGAGCCCGTCAACGCGCAGACGATCAACCCTGCCGTGCCGGCGGATCTCGTTGCGATCTTGCAGCGCGCGTTGGAGAAGGACCCCGCCGATCGCTACCCGAGCGCGCGCGAGTTCTCCGATGACCTCGCAGCGTTCCTGCGCGGCGACCCGGTCTCGGTGCGGTCGTTGTCCTTCGGAGCGCGCATGCTGCGACGTTCGCGGCGCGAACCGTGGAAGGTCTCGGCGTTGCTGCTGCTCGTGTTCGGTTTGCCGGTCGTGGTTGGGTTGGCGATTGCCGCCGGCCAGCGCGATCCACAATCCGAAGTCGGCGAGCAGGTGCTCGGCGATCGGTGGTTGGATACGGAACTGACGCACGGGTTCCGCGAAGCTGGGGAAGGGGACGTCGATGCCTCGCGCGCGCACTTCAAGGCCATCCTTGCGCGGTATCCGGAATCGGCAGCTGCCATTGCGGGCTTGTCGGTGCTGGCGCGGCGCCAAGGTGACCGTCAGGCGTTGCGTGTGCTCGATCTGCACGCGTCGATCGTCGCGAGCAGTCCGGCGTTGTTGCGGCGGCGGGCGACCTTGTTGGCGCGGCTCGACGATCCTGCGGCGCGGGAAGCTGCCGGCGGTTTGCCGGAGGATCCGGTCGACTTCGATGCGTTCCTCGATGGCTACGCACTGCTCGAGCTCGGTCACAGTGGTGTTGCTGGCACGTTCCGCGTGGCGCGGCAGAAGCTGCATCGCGCGATCGTCACGGCCGATCGACCGCGACCTCTGTACTACTTCGAGTGGTTGCACGCCGCGGCTCACGATGGCGACGAAGAGGACGTGACCTCGGCGATCGCTGCGATCGAACGGTTGTGGCCCGACGATCCCACTGGCCAGTTCTGGGTGGCGTTTGCCTACAACTCGCTGGGCATGGGCACTGAGGCGCGCCGGGCACTCGAGCACGCGCTGCAGGTCGATCCCGCGTTTCAGCCGGCCTATGTCAACCTCGCCAAGATCCTGCGTCACATGGGGCGCAACGATGAGGCGCTGAAGTTGATGCGCGCCAAGTTGGCCGAGGCGCCGCGGCCAGCTGAGGTGCGGGAGCAGATCGCGATGACGCTGTTCAAGCTGCGTCGCGTGGATGAGGCGTTGGCGGAGTTCGAGTCCGCGCTCGAGGCGCATCCGGATGTGTGGCAGCTGCGCGGCAGTTATGCGACGACGCTGATGCTGTGCAACCGGATCGCCGAAGCAGAGGAACAGTTGCGGAAGGTCGTCGCGCAACGTCCGAGCAACATGTCGGTGTTGTTCTCTCTGGCAACTGCGCAGATGCGCCTGCGCAAGGTCGCCGAAGCGCGCACCAACCTGGAGACGGTGGTCTCGCGACAGCCTTTGCCGGCGGCTTACTACAGCCTCGGGATCGCATGCGGTGCGATGTCGGATGCCGCGGCGGCCAAGGCTGCTTACGAAAACTGCATCGCGCTCGACGAGACGCACGCGCGCGCGATGGTCAATCTGGCGAACCTGCATTTCCGAGCTGGCGAGATGGGCGAGGCGGAGTCGCTGTTGCGACGTGCGATCGTTGCCGATCCGAAGTTGCTACCGGCGCGCCGCACGTTGTTGCGCATCCTGGATCCGCGACCAAGCGATGCCGTGGTGATGTGTCGGGATTGGGCCGAGCACATGCCGCGGTCGCCCGAACCGTTGCGCTACCTCGCGCAGTCGATCGTGCGGTGCAAGGACAAGTCGATGTTGGCCGAAGCGATGGCTGCGGCAACGAAAGCGAACCAACTGACCAAGCAGAAGGATGGGCCGACGTTGCATGCGTTGGCGGCCGTCCAGTTGGCTACGGGCGATGCGGCAACGGCGAAGGCGACCGTGACCCAGGCATTGACCCTGCTTGATCCGAAGGATCGATTCACGCCGTACTACCAGCAGCAGATGCAGGCGACGCTGCAGCAGTGTGACGCCGTTCTCAAGAAGGGCGGCAAATGAGCGACGCGACGCCAACCGTTCAGTTGCTGCGTCGCTGGCACGAAGGCGACCAGGCGGCGTTGCAGGACTTGATGGCGCGCGATCTGCCGTGGGTGCGCGAGCAGGTGAGTCGTCGCATGGGCCAAGAACTGCGCGGCCGCGCCGACGTCGACGATGTGGTGCAGCATGCGCTCCTGGCGGTGTTCCAGTATGGCCCGCGCTTCGAGATCGAAGACCCGGAGCACTACCGCGCTGTCTTGATGCGCATCGTCGAGAACACGATCCGCAAGATGATCCGCGATGGCCGTCGTGAGAAGAGGTGGGCTGGTCGCGAAGAGCCGCTCCCTTCCGGCTCCGTTGCCGTGTTGACCGATGGCGTGACGCGCCCGGCGTCGGCTGCCGACCGGAACGAACGTCGCGCCTTCCTGCAACTAGGCCTCGAACTACTCGACCCAACAGATCGCGACATCGTCCTGGGCCGCCAATGGGAAGGCCACTCCTTCAAGCAACTCGGCGACGACCGCAACATCTCCGAAGAAGCCGCCCGCAAGCGCTTCGACCGCGCCGTCGCCCGCCTCGCCCAACTCGTGCAACGCCTCCGCCAAGGCGAACTCAAAGACGTCCTGAAGTGACCTGCGGTACGCAGGGTTCGGCTACGAGCCGGGCTTGAGGTGGCGGTCGAGGAACTCCCACTTGGCCTGGCCGGCGCCGCGGCCAAGGCCGTGGCCGCCGTTGGGCCAGAAGCGGCTTTCGTAGGCGATGCTGGCCTTGTCGAGGGCGTCGATCAACTGGAACGCGTTGTTGGGATGCACGTTGTCGTCGACCATGCCGTGCAGGATGTGCGCCTTGCCCTTGAGCTTCTTGGCGTAGGTCATGACGCTGCCGGTGTCGTAGCCCTTTTTGTTGAGCTGCGGCGTGCTCATGTAGCGCTCGGTGTAGATCGTGTCGTAGTTGCGCCAGTCGGTGACGCCGGCGCCGATCGACGCGGCGTAGTAGACGTCCGGGAACTTGCAGATGCCCATCGCCGCCATGAAGCCGCCGTACGAGTGGCCGATGATGCCGACGCGCTTGCCGTCGATGTAAGGACGCTTGGTTACGAGGCGCACCGCATCGGCGTGGTCTTGGATGTCGACGTCGCCGAGGCGAAGGTAGTTCGAACCGAGGAACTTCTTGCCGCGGTTGCCGGTGCCGCGGTTGTTGACGCGGACGACGAAGTAGCCCTTACGGCTTTCGCTGCGCAACGACGACACGTAGCGCGCGGAGATCTCGTTTGAGCCCGGGCCCGCGTAGAGCGAGTTGATCAGCGGGTAGCTCTTCTTGGGGTCGAAGTCCTTCGGCTTGTAGAGCACGCCGTAGATGTCGAACTTGCCGTCGTTCGACTTGAACGTGAACATTTCCGCGAGTCCGGCGCCCTTCTTCGGCCCCTCGGCAATCGGCGTGACCGCCTTGCCGTCGCTCGTGCGATAGAGGCTCGTGCTCGGCGGCGTGTTCGTCGTTTCGTGTTGCGCGATCAACCACGCGCGGTCCGGCGACAGCGAGAAGTTCGAGTGGTGCTGCAGGCCCGACGTCACGCGCCGCTGGTTGGTGCCGTCGAGATTGACGAGGTGGTATTGCAGAAAGTAGGGGTTCTTCTTCGAGCTGTAGGCGGCAAAGCCGACGAGGCCCTTGTCTTCATCGACGAACTGGATGCCCGCCGTCTGGAACGCACCCGAAGTGACCGTGTTGTGCAGCTTGCCGTCGAGGTCACGCAGTTCGTAGTGCGTGTAGCCCGACTTCTCCGTCGGCCACAGGAAGCGCTTCTTGTCGGCGAGGAACCGCATCGCCGGCGAGTTCTTCTGCCACGTGTCCTGCTTTTCTTCGACGACGAGTCGCGTCTTGCCCGTCTCGACGTCGATTGCCAAGACCTTGAGATGCTGCTGCAGGCGATCGGTCCAGTTGACCAGGATCACCGAGCCATCCGGCGAAGCCCGCAGCCCGTAGACATACTCTTCCGAGCTGCCGCCGATGTCGACGCGCACCGTCTTCTTGCTTTCGAGGTCGTAGATCTGCAGTTCGGCCGCCGGGTTCTTGGCACCGGCCTTCGGATAGAACTCCGGATACTGCGTCGTGTTGATCTTCGACCAGCCGCGCACGAGGTGGAACGCTTGCACACCGCGATCGTCGAAGCCGTAGAAGATCAGCTTCTTGCTGTCGGGCGTCCACCACATCGCCTTGGTCTGATTGAGCTCTTCGCCATAGACCCAACTGGCTGTGCCGTAGTGCACCTCCTCGTTGCCCTTGGTCGTGACCGCGACCTTGTCGCCGGCCTTGTTCTCGAGCACGACGTTCCAGTCGCGGTAGTGCGCCTGCCACTTGCCATCGGGCGAGTCGACGCGCGTGTATTGACGACCGCGCGACGGTCGGCCGACGTACTTGCCAGTGCTTGCACCCGAGCTGCGCGAACGCATGCCGCGACGCGACGGCCGTTCCGGCTGCGCGTTCTGGCGCGTGGCTTTCGTCTCACTGCGTTGCAGCGTTTTGAGATCGAGTTCGTAGCGCTTGCTCTGGTTAGTGAACGAGAGGAGCTTGCCGTCCTTGCTCCACGCGACGCGCGACACCGTGCCCGGGCCGCGTGAAGTCATGCCGCGCCGTTGCGCGGTGGCCGCGAGCGGCAGGAGCAGGATGGCCATCGTCAGGCCGAGAGCCTTCATCGTGGGAGTTGGTTGCATTGTGGGCGTTGGCTGCGTGGCGAATGCCACGTCGGGGTTTGGCGAAGTACTGGTGATGGTTGGGCAGATGGCGCCGTTTCGTCAATACCGATCACTCTGATCCAGCTCTGCGGCGGGGGATGCGACCACCCTGTTACGAACGCCGCTGGAGCGCATTCACGTTGTTCTGGGTGGACACGCTCTTCACCGGCGCCGCTCCATGCGTAGGATTTGCCGCATGTTGATCTCGTCTCGAATGCGCCTTGCACTGTCGTTCTCGTTTGCCCTTCTCCTGGTTGCCTGTGGCGCCAAGGAAGAGCCCAAGACTGATGCCAACGCCAACGCCGGCGCCAATGCGGAGGGGACGCCGACGCCGAAGCTCGAGGAGTTCAAGCCGCCACCGCAGACCGCGATGGACAAGTCGACGGTGGCGCTGATGGCAAAGCCGAAAGTGCCCGGCGATAAGATCACCGTTCAGCACGTCTTGATTGCGTTCAAGGGTGCGCAAAATGCCACCGTTACCCGAACGAGGGAGGAGGCGAAGGTGCTCGCCGAGAAGGTGTGGAACGATGCGAAGAGCGGCATCAACTTCAAGGACCTGATGACGATGCACTCGACCGATTCCGGCGGTGGCGAGTATGAGATGAGTCGCGACCAGATGGTGCTGGGCTTCCGCGAAATCGCGTGGCGCCTCAACGTGGATGAGATCGGTGTCGCGCCTTGGCACGACAAGGACAGCCCCTACGGCTGGCACATCATCAAGCGCATCAAGTAGCGCTGCTCGCTGCTGAGAACTGCGGCATCGTAAAGGTGCTGGTCAGCCGTGATGAAGCGGCGACTGCGAGATAGGTGCCGGTCGCGCGGTGCCCCGGTGCCTGGCTCAGATCCACCCTATTCGCCGGCGCAGCGCGGCGAACAGGGTGGATCTGTGCCTGGCACCGTACCGCGTACCGCGGTCACTTGCCCCGTCGTAGCTCGACAACAAGCCACGACGCGAAGACCGCAAACCACCCGAGCGACAACCACTTCGGCTCGGGCATGACCACGTCGTTGCACATCCCAACGACGCCGACCAGACCACTGACCCCAGTGGCAACCCACAGTGCCAATAGCTTGCGGGTGCGGTCTTCCTGCGCAGCCTGGCGCTCGATCCCTTCTCTTCGCATGTAAGTCATAGCCCGGGTCTGTACGGACATCCTAGCCGACTATTGGCAGTGACGCGGTGCCCCGGCGTCCCGGTGCCCCGGTGCCTGGCTCAGATTCACGCTATTCGCCGGCGAAGCGCGGCGAATAGGGTGAATCTGTGCCTGGCACCGTACGGGACACTGGACCCCACAACCTAACATTGTATACAAAGACAAATACGCGGACCACATCCCCGGTCCCCAACCCCGAACCCCGACCCCATGTCGCACGAACACGTTCTGATCGCGGGCCAATGGCGCGCCGCCACGGCCAGCCAGACCTTCCAAGCTCACGACCCCAAAACCAACGAACCGCTCGCTGACACCTACCCCGTCAGCGCCTGGGCCGATTGCGACGCAGCCCTCACATCTGCCCAAGAAGCAAGTGACACCCTGCGAACGGTCAAACCAGCGACCATCGCCGCCTTCCTCGAAGACTACGCGCAGCGCATCGAAGCTCGCGCCGATGAGATCTGCGCGCTGGCGAACAACGAAACCGGCCTGCCGTTGGAGCCGCGACTCAAGGTCGTCGAACTGCCGCGCACAACCAACCAGCTACGCGCAGCTGCGGTCGCCGCACGCGACCAACACTGGACCCGTCCAGTCATCGACACCGCCACCAACATCCGCACGCAACTCGGCCCGATCGGCCCGGTGCTCGTCTTCGGCCCCAACAACTTCCCGTTGGCGTTCGGCAGCGTCTCCGGTGGCGACTTCGCCGCCGCCATTGCCGCCGGCAATCCAGTGATCGCAAAGGCGCACCCGCTGCATCCGGGCACGACGAAGCTGCTGGCCGAAGAAGCACACGCGGCAGCACAAACCGCAGGCCTGCCAGCCGGCACCGTGCAACTGCTCTACAACGTCGACTTCGCCGATGGCGAACGCCTCGTGCAAGACCCGCGCCTCGCCGCGGTGGCCTTCACGGGTTCGCGCAACGGCGGCCTCAAGCTGAAGGCAGCCGCCGACGCCGTCGGCAAGCCGATCTTCCTCGAACTCGGTTCGGTCAACCCAGTCGTGATGTTGCCCGGCGCGCTGGCCGAACGATCGGAAGCAATCGTCACCGAGTTCGTCGGTAGCTGCTTGATGGGCACGGGCCAGTTCTGCACCAACCCGGGCCTCGTCTTGTTGCCCGATGGTCCGGACGCCGATGCGTTTGCCGACGCAGTCGTCGCCGGCTTCGCCGCTGCGCCGTGTGGGGTCCTGTTCTCCGCCGGCGGCCTGGCCACGCTCGAGCAGTCGCTTGCCGAACTGACGAAGGCCGGCGCCACGGTGCGCACCGGGGGTGCCAAGAACGACGCCGCCAACAGCCACCAGAACACGGTGCTCGAAGTTCGTGGCTCCGCCTTTGTCGAAGCCGCAGCGACGTTCAATCAAGAAGCCTTCGGCAACGCGACGCTGATCGTGCGCACGTCGTCCGTCGATGAGACCCGCGCGGTCATCCGCGCCCTCGAAGGCAACCTCACGGGCTGCATCTACTCGAGCACCAACGGTGACGACGACGCCGCCTACGACGCCCTCGCCCCGGATCTGCGCCAGAAGGTCGGCCGCCTCATCAACGACAAGATGCCAACGGGCGTCGCAGTGTCACCGGCGATGAACCACGGTGGCCCGTTCCCGGCGACCGGCCACCCGGGCTTCACTGCCGTTGGCATCCCGGCTTCGTTGACGCGGTTTGCGATGCTGCAGTGCTACGACGGCGTGCGCGAACACCGTCTGCCGTCCGCACTGAGCAACGCCAATCCCGATGGCGTGTGGCGCTCGGTTGATGGCACGATGACGCAGAAGCCACTGTCGTGACCCGCCATGTCGTGAAGTCGGCGCCGGTCAAGATCTCGAGCTACATCGAGCAGGACCTCGAGGCGCGCATCCGTTCTGGTCAAGGGCTGCCCGAACGGCTGACGCTCGCGGCCATCGCGAGCATGTACGACGTCAGCCTGACGCCCGTGCGCGTGGCGTTGCAGGGTTTGATCACGCGTGACGTCGTGCGCAAGCACGACAACGGCCGACTCGAGATCGGCACGGTCCGCAAGCGCAAACGTACGGCCAAGAACACGGTCGCCACACCGTTGCCGGACTGGGATGAACGGGTCGCTCGCGAACTCGTGTTGCTGAGCCTTGCCGAAGATTCGGGTGAGTTCGTGCGTGAAGAGGCGATGGCCGAACAGCTAGGCATCGGTCGTTCGATGCTGCGCGGAACGTTCCAGCGCCTCGCCGGTGGTGGTCTGGTCGAACACGTACCACGTCGCGGTTGGCGCGTGCCACGCTTCGATCACGACGAGATGGATGCCTACCTCGACATCCGCGAGACCCTTGAGGTCAAGGCGCTCGACCTCGCACGTCCGCACCTCGATCCGGGCGAACTCGATCGCATGATCGCCGGCAACGAGCAGGGCGCGATCGATCACGGCGCGATCGACAATCGTCTGCACGCCTACTTCATCAAGCAATCCGGCAACCGTTACATCGACGCGTTCTTCGCGTCCAACGGTCGCTACTACAACGCCCTCTTCGACTACGCCGCGCTCGGCGCGCAAGTGGTCGCGGAGATGGCCGGTCAACACGTCGAGATCCTGCAACACGCACGCGTCCGTCGTTGGGCCAAAGCGCGCGTTGCCCTCGCACACCACATCCAATCGCAACGCCCAGTGATGGAAGCGATGATTGCTTCCGTCAAAGACTCCACATCATGACTGCCATTCCTTCCGTCTTCACCGGGTGCATCCCCGCCCTCATGACTCCGTGCAAGCCAGACCGCACGCCCAACTACTCCGCCCTCGTCGAGAAGGGTCGCGAGCTGATGGATGCCGGCATGAGCGGCATGGTCTATTGCGGCTCGATGGGGGATTGGCCGCTGTTGACGGACGAGCAACGTCAGCAAGGCGTTGCCGAATTGACGCAGGCCGGCGTGCCGGTTGTGGTCGGCACGGGTGCGATCAACACCAACTCGGCAGTCGCGCACGCGGCGCATGCGGCGTCGGTGAACGCGGCGGGCTTGATGGTGATTCCGCGCGTGTTGTCGCGCGGCACGTCGGCATCGGCGCAACGCGATCACTTCGCTGCGATCCTCAGTGCGGCGCCAAACACACCGGCGGTCATCTACAACAGCCCGTACTACGGTTTCGAAACGCGCGCCGAACTGTTCTTCGACCTGCGCAAGGAGTTCTCAAACCTGATCGGCTTCAAGGAGTTTGGCGGCGCGGAGTCGCTCAGCTACGCCGCCGAACACATCACCGGCGCCGACGAGTCGCTCGCGTTGATGGTCGGGGTCGATACGCAGGTGTTCCACGGCTACGTCAACTGCGGCGCCGCCGGTGCGATCACCGGGATCGGCAACGCGTTGCCAGCCGAGGTGCTACGCATGGTCGAGCTGTGCAAGCGTGCGCAACAAGGTGACGCCAACGCGCGTCGACTGGCGCGCGAGCTCGAGCAGGCACTGATGGTCTTGTCGACGTTTGACGAAGGGCCGGATCTCGTGCTGTTCTACAAGTACCTGCTCGTGCTCAACGGCGATGACGCGTACCGACTGCACTTCAACGAGAGCGATGCGCTGTCGGCCAGTCAGACGGCGTTCGTCGAACAGCAATACGCGTTGTTCCGTTCGTGGTGGAACAGCTGGGATGGCAAGACGGACGAGGTGGCACAATGATCGCACAGCCAGGCATTCTCGCGGACGTCCCTGATTACTCCTGCTATCTCGAGTTCGAAGCGCGCGATGACGCAGCGGCTGCCATGGCGGCGTTGGCGGCGATTCAGGTCGACGAGCACGCGGTCATCGGCCTTGGCCAACCGTTGGTGCAGAAGGCCGGCAAGTCCGTCGACGGCCTCACGCCGTTCCCCGAACTGCCGGCAACGCACGCCTCGGCCCCGGCGACGCAATTGGACTTGTGGGTCTGGTGTCGCGGTGCGACGGCCAACGAAGTCGACAACCGCGCCCGGCAGGTAGTCGCGGAGTTGCAGTCGTCGTTCAGGTTGGTCAACAAGGTCTCTGGCTTCAAGCACGACGGCGGCCGCGACCTGACGGGCTACGAAGACGGCACCGAGAACCCGACGGGCGACGCTGCCGTGCAAGCCGCGATCGTCGATGGGGCGTCGTTTGTCGCGGTGCAGAAGTGGCAGCACGACCTGCAACTGTTCGAAGGCCTCAGCGGCGAAGAACAGGACAACATCTTCGGCCGCCACAAGGACAGCAACGAAGAGTTCGACGCGCCGCCGTCCGCGCACGTGAAGCGAACGGCGCAAGAGGACTTCGAGCCGGAGGCGTTCGTCGTGCGTCGCTCGAGCCCATGGCGCGATGGTGACGACTGCGGCCTGATGTTTGTCGCGTTCGGCCGCAGCTTCTACGCGTTCGAAGCGCAGATGAAGCGCATGATGGGGCTCGACGACGACATCGTCGACGGTGTGTTCACCTACTCGAAGGCGCTGACTGGTGGCTACTACTGGTGCCCACCGGTTGGTGCGGATCGGCAGTTGCTGTTGCCGTGAGCGGCGGCGTCGCGGCGTAGCGCAGTTCATCCCTGTGTTGGTGCTGTTCGTCCCAACGCGAACGTGCGCTGATCAGCCACGTTTGCCAATCGGAGCAGTTCGCGTCATCCTGATGACGGTTCGTACCGCACTGCAAGGGGAACCGATTGTGATGCCGTAGATGACAGTCATGAAGAACTCAAACACATGTTCTGGTTGGCTGTCCTGGCGCTTCTGGGGTCTGAGCTTTGCCTTCTGGGCGACGTACGCGCTGCTGACCTTGATGGCAAGCGTCGGCGGCATCAGGGGATTGTTCGACAGCTACATCTGGGATTTCGCATGGCAGCAGTCCTTGCCGGTCTGGCTGTACTGGTTGGGAACGCCGCCGCTCTTCGAGATCACCCGCCGGCTGGGCGAAGCGAGATTGGGCGCACGCCAGTACTACGGCTGGCTCGCGGGGACGGTGCTCGTTACGTCGGCGATCACAACGGTCGTGTTCTCCGCGGCGTTCATGGATAGCGCTGGCTCGCTCGGTGGGATCATGTTGCAGACGGCCACCATGTCCGTGAATTGGTTCTTCCACTTCACGGCGATTGCCGGTGTTGCCGTCGCGATCAATCAGTTCCGCGCGTCGCAGGTTCGACAGCAAGAGCTGCTCGCCGCCGAACTCCGCGCGCTGCGTTCGCAGCTGCAGCCACACTTCTTGTTCAATTCGTTGCAGGCGATCGCGGTGACCATCAAGCGCGATGCCGGTGCGGCGGTGAGCATGGTGACGTTGGTTGGCGACCTGTTGCGGCAGACGTTGCGTGAACGAAGCGGTGAGTTGGTCTCGTTGCAGGAAGAGCAGGAGTTGCTGCAGCCCTACCTCGAACTGCAGCGATTGCGTTTCGCCGACCGCCTCGAGGTCGAGGTGGACCTGTCGTCCGAGGCGTTGGGTGCGGCTGTGCCGGACCTGATCCTGCAACCCTTGGTCGAGAACGCGTTGCAGCACGGCATCGAGAGCAAGCCCGGCAAAGGGGCTGTTCGCATTCGGGCGCGTCGCGACGGCGAGCACTTGGAGATCGAAGTCGCTGACGATGGCGCCGGCCCTGATCGCGACGACATTGCGGACGGTATCGGCTTGGGCGCGACACGGGCCCGCTTGCGGGCGTTGTTCGGTGATCGCGCCGAACTGAAGTTGTTGCCGGGCGGTATCTGTGGCGCGGTCGTAACCGTGCGCATGCCGTGGCAGGAGGTGGCCGGTGTCGCCTGAGTCGGAGCCGGTGCGCATCGTGATCGTCGACGACGAACCGCTAGTGCGCGCGGGCATACGCGACGTGCTCGCCGAGCAGGGCGGTGTCGAGTTGGTTGGCGAAGCCGGCGATGGCCTGTCGGCGATCGGTTTGATCGAGCAGGCGTTGCCGGACCTGGTGTTTCTGGATGTGCAGATGCCTGGGTGCACTGGCTTTGAAGTGCTGGCGCAGTTGGATCCGGACGTGCGGCCAGCGGTTGTCTTCGTGACTGCCTACGAGCAGTACGCACTCAAGGCATTCGATGCGCACGCCATGGACTACTTGCTCAAGCCCTTTGATGATGCGCGGCTACTGGCTGCGCTGGATCGGGCGCGCACGTGGTTGCTGCGCAAGCCGGCTGTATCACAAGAGGGTGTGCCGGCGCTGCTGGAAGACGTCGCTGCCAGTCAGCAACGCAATCGGTTCATCGTCAAACATGCGGGTCGTCTGCGGATGATCCCCGCCAATGAGATCGAGTGGATCGAGGCGCGTGGCAACTACGTGCACCTGCATCACCGCGACGGGCCGTTCTTGATCCGTGAGACGCTGACTTCGCTGGCGAAGCAGTTGCGTCCCGAACGGTTCTTGCGCGTCTACCGCTCGGCGATCGTGGCGCTGCCGGAGGTGGTGGAAGTCGCGAAGCGCACCGGTGGCGATCAGGAGTTGGTGCTGCGGTCCGGGGCGCGCGTGCCGCTGGGGCGGAGTTACCGCCGGGAGTTCACTGACGCCTGGCGAGGGTAGAGCCGGCAGGTTGGATGCTTACCGATCAACTCGCAGAACCGAGTTTGCCCAGTCAACTCGGACACCGGACGGGAAGTGGCGAATCCTGAATTGTAGATCTTCAGATCCGATCGTTGGGAGTTGCTCGATTGCTCTTAGCCGTTCGAGGGCAGCTGTCCGCCATGGAAGAGGCTTGTTGTTGAACTCGGCGACTGCTTGCGCTGGGCGAGCTCGCGCCAATTCTGCGACGTAAGACTTCGCGTTGCGTAGAGTCGGATACTCCTCAAGGGGCATAAGGATCACAAGAACTACGGACTGGCCTTCTCGCCGTACCGCAACGCATAGATAGTCGCACGAGTCTGGGATCGCTGGCGACTCTCCCTGAGGGAGAACGCAGTATGAGCCCTTTGCAAGAGCGTCTCGTGCCGACTCTGCGCGAACAGTCATCATGAAGAGCTTGGCCTGATCGAGGACCTCATGCGTTACTCCGACCCCCTCGGTTGGTGGTCCCATCTTCTTCCGACGCAGAGCGAGATACGCATCGAGAGTGCGCACCGCAAAAGCTCATGTCGCTGCCGGTCAGCGTGCCGAGAGTCCTGAGTGGCTTCTGCGCAGTTTCCTGGACCATGCCCTCGCCGCCACCGTCCTTAAGCTCGGCCCCCTCGCGGTGGAGGGGCGCCCAACCGGAAGAGTCCTTGGACTCGATACGCGGTGGTGTCTCGCCTGGCATGTTGTCCGGCGGGTCAGACTTGGGTGGAGGAGTCTCCCAGTCAATCGCCAGCCAGACGATGGCTGCCGCGAGCACAAGCGAAGCTGCGGTGAGCTTTGGTGTGGGGGCCATTCCTAGCTTGTGCATGGCGTGCAGCTCACCCCTAATCTTGCAAGGGGGAGATTGGTGGGCCGTACTGGACTCGAACCAGTGACTTCGACGATGTGAACGAGGGCGATCGGGAGGCGGTAGAAGTCCGCCTATTGGGAAGAATCGTGTGCTAGATGGCCGACAACGGCACTTTGGTTGAGCCGGTCCCAATGCAAAGTAAGGCAACGGCTCGCAACGTTTTGAAAGGACTTGCAACGTCTGTGGCGCCAAAGTGTCGTACCGTGTCGTACTTGGCGGGCGTATCGGCTAAATAGCCGATACGAAAGGGGTTGCGACGCTTTCTAGTTGACAAGTAAATGATGGGTGGTGAGACTCTTTTGAAGAACAGGGCAGCCTAACCACCCCCGAGTTTTTCAAGCCGCGCTACCGACGCCAATGGCGCGGCTCCCATCCCGAAGAAGTGAGGGCCATCACGTGGCTGACAGCGTCTCTGTTCAAATCCTGGCTGCCGACCCGCAGCCTGTTTACGCCATCGCCGAGCGCCTGCTCGGCAGGCGAGTTTCAAACCAAACTGTTCGAACTTGGTCATCGTCAGGTAAGGGGCGGCGAGGGGTCGTCCTACCTGTCATCTTCGGTCTGGGCGGAACGCGCCTGACGACCGTGGACCACTTCCGTCGGTTTTGGGCGGACTCCGAAAGTCACACTCAACCGGAGCTTTCGCCGCGCGAGCGCGCGGGCGTCAGCGATGACGACGCGGCGGATGCACTGCGTGCGCTTGGTATGCGACCCGCCATTGATCGGAGGGGGGATTGATGCTCGCCGCTTCTGCCGCGCGCACAGGTGACAACCCGGGGTTCGCTGGCGACATCCCGAAAAATGTTGAGGTGAGAGGCATGGATTACTCACCACCTCACTGGTCTTTGGAGCTGCTGCGAACCGGCCCGCTCTATGGCCTTTCAGATCTGCTCGAACCTCGTGGCTTCAGCACGAAGCGTCAACGCGGCCATGTCTGGCGCAAGGATGGCTTGCACGGCATCCGACTTCCCGCAGTGCGGCAGGAAGGCGGCAACCGGTGGTTGTCGACTGTTGCAGCAATCGATGAGTGGGCCGCGCGCGTTCGGGCTGCTGCTCGTGCCAAAGGCATCGTCGATGCGGAGGTCGCCGCCGATGAATAGCCTCAAACGAACAACGGCCCCGGTTCTGGCAGGAACCGAAGGCCGTCAAGTGTTGTCGGGATCAATCGACGTAAGCAATTCTAGCGCGTCTGGCCCCTTCGTCAAGCGAACATCGTTCGTCGGCCCGATCGACGCGCACCAATGCGATTGCGGCGCCTTCTGCCACGCGAGTGCTGGCGGCCTCTGTGCGAGCGATCGAGAGGAGGTGCTCCGATGACGGCTGCTGCCATCGACACTGAAGCCTTGGGTCTCGAAAACATCGAAGCGATGGTCGAGCTAGCGGCACACGTCGCGTTGTTGCCGGGCGACGACAAGAAGAGAGCGCTATTGAAGTGGCCCCACTCCACCCAGGACGAGAAGACCGTTCGGGGGTGGGGCGAGCGGTACCCGTATTGTCAGTTCATCATGCTGACCGGACCGAAACACGGTCAGTCGGTTGGCAGGGGAGAGTCTGCAAAGCCCTACCTGGCCAGCGGTATTTGCGCCTTGGATTTCGATTCGCACAAGGATCCCGAAGTCGAGAGCAACTTCGAGTCCAAGTTTCCGCACGCATATGCGGCGGTGGTGGAGTTTGGAGTTCGGATGAACACGCCCTCAGGCGGGTGTCAGTATCTCTTTAAGGACCCAAGCGGCGCTCTCGGCACGAGCCAGAACGCGCTAGGTATCAACGCCTTTGACACTCGCGGCACCAGTGGTCTCACGGTCGTGCCGTCGCCTGCAAACCCTGGTCGTCAATGGGCTGACGACTACGACTTTGCGAACTGGACAGAGGTCCTTCACGAGTTGCCACAGCCAATCGTCGACGCTTTTTCCGAGCATAAGCAGCAGAAGGAAGCCAAGCAGTCAGAAGAGCGCGAGGAGCGTGAAGCGAAGTCGAAGATGCGGCAGTCTTGCGTCCTCCGACCGACAGGCGACGTTCCCGGCTCTGACTTGCATCGTGCGGATTGGGTGCTCAACAGTCGTGGCATCCTTAGCCCCGACTGCAGCGAGGAAGTTTGGAAAGATGTTATCTGGGCCATGGCGAGCCTTGGTGAGCGAGGGTTCGAGCCGGTCGTGCGCTGGTCGCGCAACGGTACCGAGTTTAAGGGCGAGGCCGATTGCCGGGGCAGGTTTGATCGCGCGAATGGCAGCCTGAAGATCGGCACGCTGTTCAAGAAGTGCGACGACGCATGTTTGACTTGGCGTGACGAATACGACCGCGAGCACCGGCTTGGTCGACATGCGGTGATCGACACTTCGCGCTTCGGTGTCCTGCTAAGCAGTGATGCGAGCCCATTGCCCCACGAGACGAGCGAAGTGCCCAAGACGGGGCAGGGCGATCATCAAGAGGCGCCGTTGGCTTGCGCGGCCAAGCCCAACGTCTCAGGAGTCGACCCGGATCCAGTGGAAACAGATGCGGATCAGGGTCGTAACGGTCGTCCGGGCACCCAGGTGTTCCCGCAATCACTGGTCGAAGGTGACCATCTGGTTGGTCGGATGGCTCGGTGGTTGATGCGCAAGAGTGCTCGGCCTCAGGCGCCATGGGCAGTTGCCTCGGCACTATCTGTCCTGGCTGCCGTGGTTGGCCGTCGCGTCGCAATGAACGCAAATGAGTTCGAGACCCGCGTCCAGATGTTCACGATTCTGGCGGGTGGCACAACTGACGGAAAGACGGTGACCGCTAAGCGCGCAATAGGAACTCTGCGGGATGCTGGGATGAGCAGGCTGGCCGACGTTGGCAAGTTCAAGTCCGAGGCATCCGTGCGAACACATGTCGCGGAACAGCCGGTGTCGGTCTGCCTAGTCGACGAGATTGGCAAATACCTCGGAGCCGCCACCAGCAAGAGCGCGGCATCCCACATGGCGGGCATCATGGGGACGCTTCTGGAGGTGTTCACAGCGGGTGAATACCTCGAAACCGCGAGCGCAGCTAACTCGAAGCACTCGGCGCCCGGGGTTCACTGGCCATCGTTGAACATCGTAGGCACGACTACCGTCGGCGGCCTGTTTGAGTGCGTCGCCGAAGGTGGTGTCAGCGACGGCACACTCAACAGGTTTTTCGTTGTTCCGGGCAAGCCTGAGCGTGATGTGCCGCAGCAAAAGCCGAGCAACGATGGCTACGACGAGTTGGTCGCTGAGTTGAAGGGGCTCGACGAGTGGATCCGCGAGAAAGCGCCAGACATGGCCGAGGTGACGGGCCATGGAGCCTTGCAAGTAATGCCAGGCGAAGGCGTCGAGGAGCGCCTGCTAGAACTCGATCAGATCGCCGTAGAACGAAAAGACGTCGGGCGGTCGGGGCCGGTGTGGGGCAGGTTGCCGCAACTGGTATCGATCGTCGCACTAACCATGGCCGCAACCGATCGGCGCGAGGTGGTAATGATCGGGGACATCGAATGGGCCGAATCGTTCGTGTTCTACTGCCTGAGCTACACCGCGTCCGAAGTCGAGTTCTGGTCGGGGACGTCGCTTTTCGGAAAGCTTTGCGACGCAGTCGTCCGGGCGATTCGGAAGACGACCATCGAGGCGCGCGGCAAGAACCGCAAGTCGGGGATGTCAGTGCGCGACATCAAGCGCAAAGTCGGCTTCGCGACACGGCGAGGGGAAGTCGAGGACGCGTTGGATTACCTGATCGACATCAGCCGGGTCGGCATCCGCGGCAAGAACCGCAGCGGGGGCGACCTGCATCGCCTGCTCCGATAGCTCGCAGTTGCCTGTGCAGGTCGAGCCGCTCCAGGACGGTTCCCTGTCAGTTCATGACAATGCCTAAGTATAATAGAATGGTATGGTTAAGGCCGTTTGCGGAGCATTCTCATACAGAGCACGGTTTGTTCTCTCACGGCCAACGTGTGGTTCCACGCACATGAAAGGCACAGCTAAACTTGCACTTCGTTTTCTCGCAAGTCACCGGCCAGCAAGAGGTTGCCGCCAGATTGAGCCGCCGAGGAAGCGTCTTGAGGCGCCGGGAAGCAGCGACGAGCCGCAAGCATCAGGCACACCGCAGTCGGGCGGGCATCCCGGCAGATCGCATCAATCCGATCCACTTGCCAACCCGGTCGCACATCGCGGCCTGGCTGGCCTCCACCGATCGTCGCAGCAGCCGCCTGCGTCCCATCGTTCCCATTGCGGCTCCCGATAGATCTCATGTCTGAACTTCCAAACCGCAACGAACTCCTCGATCACAACCCCATTTGCGACGCACAGTCGGTGGACCAGCTCCGCTCAGCGCTGCCGGTTGCCCATCCAACTGTTCCGCCGCTGCCGAGCTTGGCGGGCATGTTCCTCAGGTTGAGCAGCAAGGCGCGCACGGTTGTGCGAGTAACCTACGTCGATTCACAGGGCGAGTGGGCTTTGGTGAGGGCCCTGGGCGGTCTGGCGACGAACTGGATATCCGTCGCTGCGCTGCTCGCCGAGGATCCGTACCTGTTCGATTCGGTCGACGCCCTAGAGCGTGCTCATGGTGAGGCCAGCAATGGCAACGCAGCAGTGCCCGATGTGCTCAACTCTCTCGCTGGCTGCGTGCTGCGGTGGCCATCGTGCATCACGATGTTGCGCGGCGAAGCAGGTGGGCGGCTGTTCGAAGTGGACTCGACCGTCATCGATGAGGGAGACGACGTTTCGTGGGCCGGTGGGACGCGTGCATCTACGACGATTGCTGAGGCCGTGAAGAGCAGGTGTCGAGTGTTTGCAAGTGTCAGCGAGTACCGACAGTGGCGTGTCAAGCAGGGGATGCTCGAGATTGAGCCGGTTGAAGAAGTTGAGAGACGCGCGGGCGTCGCTAGCCCGTAACGCACACGAGCAGGTCTGGCACCGTTGCGAATGTGATGCCGAGCGCGATCCACGATCCACGGTAGACCCACAGCCTCCCACCTGACACTGCCGACTTACATGGAACGGCCCCCTGGCTTCGTTGAAGAGTGCGAGGCCGCGCACGAGCAGTTTATCGTGAACACGCAACGTTCATGGCGCGCTGCTCCGGCAAACGAGTGGTCGAAGTTTGCGATGCTTCTTGAGCGGCGCGCGCCTTCGACGCATGCGAGGCCGCAGGACCAACTGCTCTACACGGCCGCGACCGAGATGGATCCGCAGCAGTTCCAGAAGTGCTTGGCGGATGGGCTTGCCGAGATGAGGGAGAGGTTCTCGCCAGCTCTGCCGGCGCCTGCGGTGTGCGAGGCAAAGGATGCCGAGTTCGAAGTGCGTGATTCGTAGTCGATAACGACGACGCGTCGCGTTTCCGCGGATTTCTCCAGTTCCAATCTCTAGTTTTGGGGCTTCCGCATCTATGATTGATTGGGTCGACTGAATCGTTCAGCCGACAAACCACGGCCCCCAGTAAGGGTCGACATTACAGAGCCACGCAGGCAGGAGAAATCCAATGAGCAATTCCCACGTTAAGGGAAAGGGCCGAGGTTCGGCCAAGAAGGTCCAAGGCGTCACGAGGGAGATGTGGCGCGATATCGGTCGACATGCTTCCGCCGTCGCCGTTTTTACAGATGACCCGGGTCCTAACGGAGCGACTAGCGACCCCGTAGAGCAGCTTCGCAAGAACGCGGAGAGCTTGAATCAGCTGACAGATGCTGCCAGCGGCATGATTGCTAGGCTGGAGGAGTTCTTGGCGGCGCAGTGCTCCGTTGGAATTGATGCGCAAGTCGGATACAGCGCATGGGAGCAGCCGTTAACTGGCGTTAGCGGCGGCGAGGCGTTGGCGTATCGCCGGGTTGGACAGGCGTTCCGCATTGCGGTCGTCGAGTGGCACGATGGTTGTCCCGACGACGAGGATGTCATCAAGCCTTGGGCGGAATGTGCGCGAGACCGAAAGATTGACTCGCTTGCGGTGCTGCCGGACCTGATTCGGCAGATCAACATCAAGCTTGCCGAACGCATCACGCGAGCGAAGGACTCCATCTACAAGGTGGCGTCGATGTTCACCGCGAACCAGGAGCCAGAGTAGTGGCTCGCCGACACGCAGTGCCCAGGTGGGCGAGAACGGTAGTCCTTGTCTCGTGCACAGCGGCCGTGGTGTTAGTTGCGATCGGTGCATGCTTGGGCGTTGGATTGTCGTGCTCGGCATACGTGTTCGCGGGCGTCGTGGCACGCGAGGTCCTGCTGAGGGTTTGCCCGTTAGCTGAGTAGCGGCGCCGCGCGCATCTCTACCCACAGAAACCCATAAAAACTGGTATGTGAAATGCCGGTTTGCGAGAGTGAGCCGTCCGGGGTGACCGGCAGGTGGCCGTGCGAGCTGATTCGAGGGTTGTCGCATTGAGTACGTGCGCCCGCAGTCTGATTCCGCTACGCTCGTCAGTGGCTGCGAGCACGTTGCCCGCGGCGTCATGTCCGCCACAAGAAGAAAGGAGAGAGAAATGCTAGCGTCCATTTGCGCCGGGTTGCTAATCGTTGCGTCGTTCGTCGTTCCCGTTGGGGGCGTGAGTGCTCTGCGCGTAACTCCCCAAGATCCTCAAGATTCCGGATGCAACTGCGATGCTTGGCACTTGCCGATAATCGCAAGCTGCGGGCAACACAGCGGTGGCTGGAACATCAGCCTAATAGTCGACGTCACGCAGGCGGCGGCCAACGGCATTTGCGATTTCACGAACGAGCCCGAATGTGACGTCGACCTTGACTGCTTGATCGACTACTCGGTCAAGATCCGCGTCCCTGTCACCACGCACATCCAGTCAGGAGGCAACAACCTAGGCCGACAGCACACGTTCGACCTCGACGTCAATAAGTGCGGAGGCATCGATGACGTGGACTTCACGGTGGAGGAAACCGGAGTCGGTACGCTGTGCTCTCGCACGGCGCTCGTTTACTGCAAATGGTGTACGCTTCCCTAGTCCGCAATCGGTAGTCAACGATGAAGAAAAGACTGCTCTTGGTCGCGAGCGCTTTAGTGGCGTTGCTGGTGCTTTCCCTCCGCATTTTGTGTTCGCATGAAGCGCCTGAGGGTGATTCTAACGGGGGAAGCCTTGAAGAGCAGGCTATGGTTCCTGAGCGCCAACTCGAAGCGTCAACGGTGCTGGAGGAATCGGCGGAGGCAATTACCTCGGACGCCTCAGAGGAGATTCTGAGCAAGTTCACGTCATTGCCTCCGGCGCCCTCCGCGCCCACGCACGACAGGTCGGACTGTGAATGGCCCAACGATTGGGGGCGAGCACCGGCGAAGGTCGTGGTCTGGCAGTTGCTACGCGGCAGAAAGATCCCCGCTTCTCGTATTGCGCGATGGAGTGTTCTTAACCCCCGCGATATAGCGCTCTGCAAGTCTGATCGCGAAGAGTTTACGAGCCTGACAGAGTTCGTGCGTGAACGCGTGCGACGTGTTGCCGTCGTGTGGGATGATGTTCAGTTTGAAGAGAGGATCCAGGCTGTTCAGAAGGGGCGCGTTGCGCCTTACGAGTCGCGAGACCCGAAGGATCTGGAGCGCGCCGTAACAGCTATGGTGGCTGGAATGAAGCGAAAGGGGGTCGCGCTGAGTCGCGAATCTGCCAAGGCGCAACTAGCTGGCAGTGTCCCGCCGCCAATGGGCAAGAGCTACCTGTCTATCGAGGGGAAATACTACCTTCACGAGGATTTTGAGGACCTGCCCGATTCACAGCGACAGTTCGACCAGATCAAATTCCTCGTCACCCAGGAACTCATGGGCTACGCACTCTGGTTGGAGGGGCGTGGCATCGAGGTTGACCGCCGGCGACTCGATCAGGTGTTCGTCAGAATCTCGAGCATGAAGATGGCCGACCTCGGGTCTCTGTAGCGGGTCATTCTTGCCTGGCCCTGTCCGTTGCAGGTTTGTATGGGGGATTATCGTTCGAGTTGGCTGATCTTGTCCAGCTTGGAAGGGGCGCGCAGAACCGTGAAGCCGTTGGGGTCGGCTGAGCGATGAACCGCGTCCAACGCAAGGCCCTCCTTCCATCAAAAAGAATGGCGTATTCGGCCCGAGTTTCGGCTGTTGGGTGAGTAATACGCCACTCAAGCCCCGTCCTTGGGCGTGAATCGGACCGCGGCCTCGCCACCGAATGGCCGAACCTCTGAGCTGCTCGACGACCCTGCTAGTGAGCCAACCCTCTGGCTCGCTGTTGATTGCGTCTGACCGTGGCTGATCGGTCATTGCTCGGTTGGGTTGGCGTCGTCCAAGCCGGTGATGTCGTTTCCAGGTCTCGTCCTGGTGGTGTGACGTCAATCCGCTCGATTGCGGGCGTGGCACCGCTAGAGATCGGCTGCGATCGCTTGGTTGCGCTAATCAGTAATCGAGCGGCCGGAGCGTCGAGATGAATCCGCCATGTAACGCTCCAGCGCATAGCCCGATCTACTCGCGAAAGCCATCCTTTTCGCGAGTTCGTTCCCACACTGGTGAGACAAGAAGCTGTTGCTATCGCCCTCGACTGCCGATAGTCTTTTTCGCGAGTAGATGAGAATCGCTGACCAGCAGTGCTACCAACACCACCGGCCAGCTTGATCCGGCACCTGAAGTAGAGGAACCGAACCATGACGATCGACAATATCGTGCGAGCCGATGAGGCCGCTACACCGCTAGCCCTTTCCGTCGCTGCTCAAAGAGCCGCCGACGCCAAGCCCGTCGACATCCTGGAGACCTGGTTCTCCGGATTGAGCAAGGGAACACGTCTGGTCTACGGGCGAGCGATGCGCCGATTTGCCGCTTGGGCCACCGACGAAGATCACGACGGTGGAAGCGCACCCGAGGTTGCCATGCGCGTCCTTGTTGAGGCTGGCAGCGTTGCCGCTCGGCAACAGGCGCTTGCCTGGCGCGCAGCGATGGAGGCGGAGGGGCTCACTTCGTCAACCGTGCAATCGATGCTTGCGGCACTCGCCAGCTGCGTGGCCGCGTTCGCAGATGCAGGCGTGGTTGACTGGACCCTGCCGCGCATCGCTCCGAAGGTTGAGCGCCGCAAGGATCGCGCAGGCCCAGGACGTGATGCCGTTGCCGCAATCATTGAGAGGCTCGAGAGACTCGTTGCCGAGCTGCCGCCGAGTCGCGAGCGCTTGTCGGCGATTCGTGATCGCGCCCTGATTCGGTTGCTGCACAACAGCGCTTTGCGTCGCGGATCTCTCAGTGCGCTCCGGGTCGGTGATGTTGACCTTGACGCCGATGGTGGCCCGCAGCTGCTACTTCAGTTGAAGGGGAAGAAGGAGCGTGTTCGGCTGCTGATCGACGAGCAAAGCGCAGGCTCGCTTGCCGAGTGGTTGGCTGCGAGCGGCGGCGTCGATGATGACGCGCCCGTGTTTGTGCGCGTCCGGTCGCACAAGGTGTTGCCGACCGACGGGCCGTTGTCGGGTGACGGCATTCGTCGAATCGTTGCATTGCGCGCGAAGGAAGCTGGCGTCACAGTTCCTGTTCGGCCGCACGGGCTTAGGCACTCCGCGGCAACACATGTGGTGCGCAATGGCGGCACTGTTGAAGAAGTGCGTCGGCTAGGTGGGTGGGCTTCGCTTGCCACGGTGGCGAGCTACATCGATGCCGTTGATGATGATCGGCGCGAGGCGTTGCGGAAGGTTGCTTTGTAGCGCGCTGAAGCGATTCTCGTATGCTCTGGATTGCAGCAGCTGCACTCGCAGTTGTGAAGATAGGCAGAGTCGCGAGGAGCAACTGACGCATGAGTGTCGATACCGCATTTGAGGCTTGGCCTCGCCTGATCCCTTTGCGGGCAGTCGTTCTGCGCTGGGTCGTCGCAGTTTCAATGCTGCTATTGGCATTCGGCTGCGGCTATTGGTCTTGGACGGTGTCACTCGCGGAATCCGTCAGCAATACGAGTGCTAGGGCATCCAGGGCGTTCACGACGCTCCTCGCGGCTGCCAATGCTCCGACCTACGATGACCTTGAAGGAATGACCAAGCATCAGATCGTCAACGTTCTCGAGAATGCTCAGGCCATTGTTGAAGCGAATCGTTACTTCCAGGTCGCGAAGTTTTCTCCGCCCGAAGTTGTCGCGCATTCAACTGCCATTAACTACCTCCTCGCGGCGCTTGCGGGCCTCTTCGCCGTCGTCGGCCTCAGGCAAGCACTGCAGGCCATGCACCTTTCTGACGTCAACCATGCCCATCGGCAATTGCCGCAGCAATACCAATGCTGGGCGCGATTCGTCGAGGGGTTGAATAGCAACGATCTTGATGCTCCGTCCTTCTTCGAGGCGGTGAGCAAGATTGAGGGCCAGTCGGTTGGTGAGAAGACTGCCACCGCAGTGTCACTTCCATTGGCGGCTGCATTGGGTGAGATCGCCAAGTCTATGAAGCCGGGCGCGAAGTAGGCGTTCTGTCGAGCAGTGGCCGGAGGTGACCGGGCGTCAGCTGCCTACTTGGTGAAGCCGAACACTCGCCTGTTCTGGAGCATGAAGTCCGCGCAGGTCAAAGGCTCTAGGAGGATGCTTGCTTGGCTGGAATGCGCGACCCAACTGACGATATCATCCGACGCGGCAGCGGTGTCTGCCTTTGACAGTCCGAGGCTTGTGCCATAGCAGGTCTGCGGCGATCGCTTCTCCGTTCGCGGATCTGCCAGCATTTGCATGTTCAGATCGAGGAACGAGAAGCCGAGGAAGACGATGCTCTTGGCCCGATGGAGTTCATCGTGAACCGCCTTGGTGACCTTGTCCGTTGGGTCGTCGGTGAATGTGCGAATGTTCTGAGCATATTGCACCAGCACATTCTCGTTCGGGTCGGCTCCAAACTCGGCGGCGCCACCCCCGTGAAGCGGTGCGACCCATTCGTAGGCGTGAACGATACTCATGCCCGCGACGATCTGCCTTGCTTCATCCATGTCGTTGCGTCCGATCTTCCAGAACACGAAGTGCTCAAGCGCATGCTCAATGCACCGGTCGTAGTTGAAGACGACAAAGCTGACTTTGCTCAGGCGCTCCGCGATTTGGTCCCGCTTGCATTGCGCGGTTAGGTTCTGAAAGAGGATCGAGAGCCACGAGTCCCATGCACTCAGGGTCCGGTGTTCGTTCTTGTCCTGGTCGAACCACTTCTTGAGAGCGAAGTCATGCGGGCTGTTGTTACGTGGCGTGGGGGTCAAGCAGGAGTTGCGCTCAGAGCTCAGGATCGTCTTCGCGATGCAGTACTTGCCCAGTATCTCAACTCCCCGGTCGTCGCTGTGCGTGTAGATGCAGTCATCAATTGAGAGCGAGGTTTGCAGCGCGTCGACTAGTTTGGGCGCGGCCGTGTAGAGCACGTCTGGGCTGGGCTGCAAGCCGCGCCACTGGGCAACGTTGGGAAGCCAGTCAGAACTCTGGCTGAGTTGCTGAGTCGCGCCGTCCATCCTCCTGACCATGGTCCGGATTTGATTCCGTAGCTCTGATCCATCAGGTAGGCCGAACTCCTTGCTGGCACCTGCGCCAACGACGAACGTTGTGTGATTCTCCGCCATCTTCGCCTCCCAGTGTCGGGACGAATGAGTCCGGATTCAATGAGCGCGCTGCAGTTGCCTACGCCTCGTCGACCAGCCGGTCGTGATTGTCATTCGCTACACAGTTCATCGACGGCGAGGCGTGATGGTGCGAGGTCCGCCCGTTGCTCATCCCGACCAAAACACCGGGGTTCGCTCGCACACTAAGCAACTTTGGCACCGTGGATTCATCATGAGTGATGAACCTACCCCTGTCTCGCCAGCTGAACTTGCAAAGGCCATCGCGCAACGCGACGCGCTCAAGAGCCAGCTGGGCCGCACCCTGACCAACGCTGCGGCAGATCGAATCCTCGCCGATCTCAAGCCCGCCGATGAGTGGCGCGATCTGCTCCACGAGCAGGTGATCGGCAGCCTGATCACCGAGGTCAATGCTGATGGTGAGCTCCAACTCGTCGTTGTCGATTCGGCGAGTCAGGAGCACCTGTTCTCGGCTTCTGGCCGAATGACCGAACTAGAGTTTGCCCGGCAGGTCATGCGGCCGAAATACGCCAACTGCCTCGAAGATGCCGCGGGCTCTGATGCCCCGGAGCAACACGGCGGTCAGTTCGCGGCGAAGCAACACACGATCTCGCGCGCTGATTCGGAAGACTTCGGAAACTACCAGCGTGCGAAGGCTGCTGCTACCGAAGCGGGCGCCGAACTCGTGATCGAGGGCTAGCCCGATGGCTCTCAAGAACCGTAAGCCAAGCCGATCAAAGGTCGCGCCGCGGCGAATCCTCGACCAGCATCTTGCACGCATCGTTGAACTCGTTGAGTCCGGAACGACACACAAGCAGATCATCGATTTGTTCGTCGCTCAGTTCGGCTTCAGTCGTGAGGCCGCACGAAGGCGCCTGCGCGACGATGCGACGTTTCGTGCACAGCTCATGGCCAAGGGTGCGATCGTCGATCCTGGACCAGCTCATCGCCACCCATGCGTGACTCCCGCGGTTGTCAAAGCTGTGTTGCTGCACGTGGGGGATGGTGTCGACCCATGGCTTGCCTTCGAGACCGAAGGCATCGCTTACAGAACGGCTCGCCGTTTCCTCCGAGATAGCCCGGCAGTGCGAGACCAAATTGCGGCGAGTAGGGCAGCGCATCGAGCGAAGTTGGTTCACGTGATTGCGTGCGCCGCGAAGACGGATTGGCGAGCGGCAGCATGGCTGCTCGATCGCAAAGGGAAGGGGGAGTCATGGCAGTAGCAGCAGTTGGTGTAGTAGGGGCCAGCCTAGCGGCATCGGCAGGCCCAGCCGGTATCGGCATTGGCGCCACACTCGCACTGACAGCGGCGTCAGCTCTCGGAGCCTACGCCGACAACATGTGGATCTACCCTGCCCTGTTCGGCAAGGATGATCCCAAACCACAGGATCTTGAAGGGTTTCAACTAAGCACGACTGACCCTGGCGCGGCTCGTTGGGAAGTCTATGGCGCACGTGCATGGGTTCCGTGTCACTACCTCTGGAACCGCAATGTCAACCAATCCAGCGAGGGCGGTGGTGGGGATGGCAAGGGTGGTGGCAACCGCCAGCGCTTCAACGTTCTTCGTGCCGACGTAGGCATCGGCGTGTGCGACGGGCCGATCTTCGAGATCGACACGATCTATGCTGACGAGCAGTTGATGTGGACACAGCAGTTCAGCCGAGCCTTCATTGAGGACTCTCGCTGGAACGTTGCAATCGGTAATTCGACGAAGCAGATCATCGTCGCACCCAACAGGCGAGCCGTCGACTTCACATCCATCTTCGAGGTGGGTGACACTGCGCAGCTCGCCGGGATGCTCCCCTCGTCGATCGACGGGTACTACACCGTGTCATTCGTCAACCCGCACACGGTCGGCAACCCCAGCTTCATTGAGTTCGACCCCCTGGAAGGTCAAGTGCCGACTGCGGGTGTGTCGGGGACTCCGTTGGAGCCTGGTCTGGCACGCCGAATCGACTCGGGGTACTCAGAGCCTGTGGCCCACTTCGAGATCCAACTCGCTGGCGCCTACCTTGTAATTGGATACAACGTCGGTATCTCGAACTTGCCGCTAGCGAGCCAGTTTCAGCCAGGCGAGATCTACGAGTTCATCAGCTTCGGAGCAAACGCAGTCGGCAATGAGGGACTCGGCCTGTGGCGGATGAAGAAACACATCAATACAGCTGTTGCTCCGGACCCGGCGTTCCCGGGCATCACTGTTGCGCCATACTTCGAGTTCGAACGCGTCAACGCAGAGCCGTTCGTGTCGACGCAAGGCGCGCTTCTCTCCGGAGCATCGTCGGCACTGACGCCATTCGTGTTCATTCGAACCGAGCTCGGTGGGTTCAAGAACTACGATGAAGACCAGTCGTTCGCCGTCTACAACGGCACGTTGACGCAGACGCCAGACCCAACATTAGCCTCAAGCGAACCAGATGCTGGCGCACACCGAGGGTTGGCTCACGTGTCAGTATCAGACTGGAACCTCGGTCCACACGGCAACATCTTCCCTCGCATCACCGCTCTTGCTCGTGCTGGTCGGGGCGAGACTGTTGGCACGGCGCTGAAGCGGATCTGCGCGCGCACGATGGATGACGACCAGTCCGACGTCACCGCGGTCGGCTACCGACCATTGCACGGCTACTCGATCCCTGGTGGGTCACCGACACTTCAGGCACTTCAGCCACTGCAGTCCTACTATGGCATCATCACGCAGGATCGCGGTGGTGTCTTGACGTTCATGGACGAGCAGGATCTGCCAATTGTGCCGGTTGCCACGCGTCACCTGAACGCTCTTCCGGCTAACCAGCAGAGGGTCGGTAAAGGTGTCATTCTCGACAAGATCGACGAGTCGGATATCCCGCAGCGAGTTGTGGTCCACTACGTCAGTCAGCAGGACGGCAGTAACGAGGCGCGTGGCGCGGGAACGCGTTCGCCCAACTCCGAGGATCGCAGCAAGCGCGATACCTTAGATGTGCGTGTGCGACCACTGGTTGCACCGGAGTATGAGGCCAAGCAAAGGGCGCGCGAGCTACTTCGCCGCATGAAACTCGAGACCGTCTCTGGATCGACAGTCTTGCCGCCGAGCTACATGGACGTAATGCCTGCTCACTGCATCACGTTCCAGTCGAATAACGAGCAGGTCGAGAATGTCGCCCCCGGTTCAACAATCAGTCACACGACTGAGGTCCGGGATATCCTTAGTGGGTCGGTCTCGCTTGAGGTTGCGTTCAGCGATGGCCAGGTTGCGAACCTGCGTGACGATGGAGCGGGGGCGCTTGCTGGTTACCCCGATTCAATCACGACAATCACGACGAGCACCGTCGACTATGTGAACGGAGTGATCACTGTCGACACGACGCCAGCACTCGACAGCGACTTCGTTCCGGTTCTCCGCTACGAGTACGAGAAGCAGATGCTGATGCGTATTCGCGAGGCGAACAGCTCTGCCTACGACTTGAGCACGCAAGTCTCTCTCGTGCAGACCACGACGGATGAACCTCTCCCTTCGATTGGTGGCGCAAACACGCCTGGCCTCACGCCGTTACCCGGAGGTGAGACCGAACCTCCGACCATCGGTGTGGTCGATATGCCCGCGATGTTCGTGGGGCAGTCGGGGCGCGTGCTGATCGGCATTGCTGCGCAACAGGCCCCTGGTGCATCATGGCTTGGTGCCAGTGTCTACGAGTCGCCGAACGGCACTGATTCGTGGACCTTCGTCGGAGCACCGGCCGACCAGTCGGAGATGGGGACCGCTCCCGATCCCCTACCTACTGGGCAAGACCCTGGCATCGTCGACTGGTCAAACCAGTTCGTCATCGTGATGGAGGGACCGAACTTCTCGCCCACAACGCAGACTCTCGAGGGAATTGCCAGCGGCAACAACCTGCTGATGGTTGGCGATGAGTTGATCGGCTACCACGAGGCGCTGAACGCCGGTGGTGATGTGTGGGTGCTGTCTGGCCTCATGCGCGGCATGCGTGGAACAATCAGCAAGATGGAGACGCACACCTCCAGTGAAGCAGTCGTCGACATGACTGGCATGGGATCAGCCCATGGCCTGGTCTACGAGCCGACCGGTGGATTCGCTGGTGCCAACAAGACCTACTACCACCGAGTGGTGCCCTCGGGCACGTCGTTGTCGACCGCCGAGACCATCACAACCTTCATTCGTGGGCGCGCGGCTGCCCCTGCTCAGCCGATCTTCTATGACGAGCTCGTCAGCGTGACAGTCGGGACCGGCCTCAACATCAAGTGGGGCCGTCGCAGCCTGAACCAGTCAACCGTGTTCGGCGCAGCGCCTCTGCAGCCAGGTGAGTTCGAACGCTACGAAGTGCGTGCCTATCACGTGGCAGAAGCTGCTGCCTTGGTGTCTGGCGGCGAGACCGAGGACAACGCGAGACTACTCGCAACGAAGCGCGTGTTCGACGTCGGTGACGAATCGATGTTGACGCCTCTCGTCGTTAAGGATCTCGACTATCGGAACACGGACATCACGTCAGACTTCACTGCGGGTGGGTCTAGCTGGACGCTAGGGGTTGACCCAGTCGGGTTGGTGGTGCTTCAGATTGGGGCCGCGGGTGCGTCGGATCAGTCTGCGGTGGTGGTCGTGACCCCGTCGTAGGAGAGGCGGCGGGGGCCTGGGCGTGCGATCTGTGCCCACAAGTGGCGATGATCCAGTAGGATCCTGACTAGCTAGACCACGCTCATGGCATCTTCCGACGAAACAGAACTCACGCTGCGCTTCCAGGACACGGAGATCGATCTGGCCGTGTTCGAAAACAGCGTTGCCGCATTCTTCGGCCTGATCCGAGACGCTGTCGAGGCTGGTGATCGAGCTGAGAAGTGGACGGTGAGCGTGCGGCGGGGAAGCGCGGAGATTGCAGCTCGCGGAACGGGCCCCGCTGCTAGGGCAAAGCGTAAGGTGATCGTCGGAGCATTCGAGTCCATTAACTCCGGTGGCGTTCCTGCAAACCTCTCTTCGCGTGGAATGCAGCACATGCTCGCGCTGAGCCGGGCGGTGCAACACCATCCGGCGGAGCTTCGCTCTGGCGCCGTTGCCTGTCCGATCAAGACTCAGCACGCTTCGCGCCTGGAGCTGTTGCAGCCACGACACGCTGCGGGTCGCAGTTTCAGCAGCGTAGAAGGCACACTCGATGGTGCTTGGGTTGAGGTGAAGCGAGAGTTTCGGGTCAAGGCGCCGCGCAAGAGTGTGCGCTGCACGTTTGCCCCGGAGTTGCTCTCCGATGTGCTGGATGCCATTGGGAAGCGCGCATTGGTCTACGGTGCGACCACATATCGGAGCGGCGAAGTGTCGGCCATCGAAGTGCGGCGGATTGACATTATCGAGACTCCACCCACCGGAAGCTGGAGGGCCGCTCGCGGTGCGTTGCGCACATGAAGAAGCCCACTGAGCCCCGGCGCGTCTACTGGGATTCTGCTGCGTTCATTGCATACCTGCAGGACGAGGATGGGCGCGTGGATAAGTGCGTTGACGTTCTTGATGCCGCTGAGCGCGAGGAAATCCTTATCTGCACGAGCGCCCTGACGTTGGCGGAGGTTGTCAGAGGAAGGAACCTCCCCCTGATTCCCGCCAGCGGGGCTCAGCAAGTCTCCGACTTGTTCGCGATGCCCTTTCTGGAGGTGTTCGGTTTGGACCGTGTCCTGGCGGAGCAAGCGCGCTCTCTCTGCTGGAAATACGGAACGAGGCTGCATGGCAACGACGCGATTCACGTTGCGACCGCAAACGAGGCTAGGGTCACCGAGTTCCATAGCTTCAACGGCAAGTTGAACAAGCTACTTGAGATCCAAGACGACTTGACCTTTGAGGTCTGCGAGCCGCGAGTTCAGAATCGGGTGCTGCCATTCGGAAGGCCAAAAGGTCCAGAGGTGCGCAGGGTCGACCAGCCCCCGATGGGTGAAGAGTAGTGCAATCAAAGCCTGTGAGCGCGTTCCGAGGCGCTCTGGCGCCGCTGCCTACTGCGCACCCTCGCGCGGCGACGTGACGCCAGCCGACACGCTGCCACCCTGCTGAAGATCACCAAGGAGCTCCTGAAGCTGCTCGATGAGGTTGGCCCGGTCCTTCTCTGGCATCTGCGGCGCCTGGACCAGCTCCGTGATCGTCTTCTTCGCCCTCATGCTACAGCTACGGTTCCAAGCGCTGAGCGGCCCGTTCTTCTCATCGTCGATAACGACCGCGATGTTGCGAATGCCGCTCGTTACCACGTTGCAGGCCTCCTCGATGTTCTCGGCCAACATCATGAACGCAGACGTGAGGCCTCCTGATTCCCTGAGCGCCTTGTCTCGCGCATCAGCGGCTTGGCTCACGTCCTCGCCGCTCGGAACATGTTTCTCATGCCACGCCTTCTGCTTGGCCGTCTCGGCTTCCTCTTGGCGGATGCGTTCGGCAAGGAAGGCGTCCTGCTCGGCCCTCTCTTCGGACGTCGCACCGACCATCTTGAAGACCTTCATCGTGCACCCGCCGTGCAGCTGAAGACGGGGAAGCCGTCGAAGGTTGTGACGTCGCAGCAGGCGGCACAGCTGAAACGGTCTGCGATGGCTGATGCCACAGTGGTTGCGTGACGCTTGGCAGCATCGAAGTCGCCGTCGAATTGGCACCGCAGGATCACCTTCATCTTGTCCGAGTTGACCACCCGGGACGCGATGATCACGAACTGATGGCTGGGTTCGGCGTGCTTGCGGAGCGGCGGTGGACCAACTTGAAGTTGCTGGACGTGCTGATGGCGCTGGATTCGAGCGGACGTGATGATCGTCATCGGTTTGACTCCTGTTCTGTCAGGCGTTGGACAAGTGCCGTCGCGGTGGTAGTCGCCACTGCGACGGCGCGATCTCTTTCGAGAAGTCCGAACGAAGTCGAGTTGCGTGGTCAGGTCAAGCGCGTGTTTTTTTGTGCGGGTCGGAGGAGCAACTCGTGTGGTTTGCTTTAGCGGATGTCGGTTTGGCAGATCGCAAGACGTGCCTGAAACACCGGATTCGAGCTTCTTCTGAGATCTTCGCGTGACCAGATCTTTTTTTTACTACCCGCGTTTTTCGATCGCCGCGCTCGCCAGCTTGCTTCGAGCTTGCTTGATGTAACGCAGAGTCGTGCGTCTGTCGGAGTGGCCAAGCGCGTCCTGTGTGACGCTTTGACCTTCGGTCAGCGCCAACTCCGTGCCGAACAGGTGACGCAGTTGGTGCGGCGTCCACTTCTCGACCTTCGCCGCCTTGCACGCCCGCTCGACGGCCTGAGTGTAGCTCTGCCGCGTGTAGAAGACTCCGACGCTCGGCAGCTTGGCCGCGTTGCGTTCGTCGCGTGCGCGCTGGCTGGGGGTCATTGGTGACTTGCGTGCCTTGCGCTTCTGCTCCCGCTGCCAAGCAATAGTGTCGCGCGGTGAGATCAGTGCCGCGTCAGGGTCAAGCTTACGCGCCATGATTGGGGAGAGCAGCTCACGGCATCGCGGGCCGAGTTCGATCCTGCGGTCCTTCCCTTTGTGCCGCGTCTTGTGTTTATGCGGTCGGAAGATCCATGGCGTGATGCTGGTGTCGATGCTGCGTCGAGTCATCTGGATGACTTCGCCTGGCCGGGCTCCGCTCGACACCTGCACCATAACGGCGGCACGCAGTGCTGGTGCCAGGAACGGTAGCGTCGCTTCGACGGCTTCTCGCGATGCTGCTTCGCGCTGGTTGGTCTCGCGCAGGCCGAAACGATCTGCTGGAATGCCGCGCATCGTCGAGAGCTTGGTTTGAACCTCGGTGGGGACTAGCTCTTTCTCGACACCCCATGCAACCGCTTGTTTGATCCGCCAGATCTGGCCGTTGACCGATTGACGGTTGTAGTTGCCCGACTCGATCAGCTTGACGCGGATCGGCTCAATCGCGTTGGGCGATAGCCTGTCAGTGTAGGTGTGACCGAGAGCGTCGATGAGCAACTGCATCGTCCGCTTCACTGTGTCGTAGTACTTCGTTCGTTCACCGTCAGCGTTGACGTAGTAGCTGTGGCAGTGGATCAGGTAGCGCGCGACGAGCTGCTGCACTGTGGGCCATTCGGACGCGATAGCATCGCGTGCCGCTTGCGCTGCTTCAGCGCCCCTGATGATGTGCGCGTGGATCTTTGCGAGCCGCTCTCGAGCGTGCTGGGATCCGGTTGGGCCTAGCCAGATCGTGGTGCGCTTCCCGTTCTCGCTGATGCGGACGTAGTCGCGCTGCTTCGCCTTGTGGGTGTAGACCGTTGGAAGCTTCAGCGGATCAGTGCGGCGGTTGCCCATTCCGATCTGTCGTACCGAAGTGTCGTACCACCTGCAAGGTTGAGGCCTTGCGCCACTAGCGTGACTCGTAACCCCTTGTCTCGCAAGGAGTTGATTGGTGGGCCGTACTGGACTCGAACCAGTGACTTCGACGATGTGAACATCGCACTCTACCAACTGAGTTAACGGCCCACCTGGCGCTGCGCCGAGGCGCGTCGCGGCGGGGAGACTAACGACCCCGTCGCCTGCTCGCAAGCAGGACTTCGCCGCAGAAAACCCGTTAGCTCGGCGAATGCGGATACGCGCCGTAGAACGCCGTCTGCAGGGTCAAAGTCGTCGCTTCGCGGCCCTCTTGCGCAAACGCGTGCACCAAGGCGCGGGCGATTTCGGGGATGCGGCCCTGGGCCGTCGTGAAGGCGATGACGCCGGCGCCGTGGCCGCAGAGAGTCGCGCCGGCTGCGCCGGCTTCGGTTGCGGAGGTCAGTGCCTTGTCGAGGCCGGGTACGAGGCGGCGGCGGTAGGGCAGGTGGACTTCGTCGACCATGCATGCGCGTAGCAGGTCTTCGTCGCCGATTTCGAGGGCGCGCAGGACGCCGAACGCGCGGCCGATGCTGCGGCGCGTTGCGGCGTGGGGGAGCGTCGGGGGCAGCACGCGCTTCGCGTCGGCCGTGCCCATCTGGATGTCGGGCAGTGCGATCACGAAGTGCCAGTCCTTGTGGATGACGAGCGACAGCGGCTGATGCCGCATCGTGCCTTCGTGGGGTAGCGACAGTTGGCTCGTGACCGTGAGTCCGCCGAGCAGGGCGGCGGCGCCGTGCGCTGGATCGCCGCCGAGTGTGATCAGGGCGTCGAGGACTGCGGCGGCGTCGGGCTTCTTCTTCGCGAGGCGAACGGCGACGCCAAGGCCGGCGGCGTAGCCGGCCGAGATCGTGCCCATGCCGGTGCCGCGCGGGATCGTGCCTTCGACGATGATCGACATGCCCTGCTTGAGCGAGACACCGAACAGTTCGGCGCCGAGCTGCAGGCCGCGCATGACCGGGTCGTGGCGTTGATCCTCTTGGTGCGCTGACGGATCGTCGCGCCGTTCGATGCGGATCAAGCCGTCCGTTGCCGGCTCGACCGTGATGCCGAGCGGCAGGTCGAGCGCCAGACCAGCCACGCCGTAGCCCGGGCCGAGATTGGCCGCGCTGGCGGGGACGTGGAAGGTGATGGGGGTCGACTTGGCCACGCTATGGACTATCGGTCGTTTGGTGCCCTACGGCTTGAGCTTGAGCTCGATCCGTTGGTCGCCGCGCATGACTGCGACCGTGACCACCTCTTGCTCGCTGGCGGCTTCGCGCATCGCGGCGAGCATCTCCTGGGCCGTTTTGACGTCCGTGCCGTCGATGGTGACGATGCGGTCGCCGGCCATCATCTTGCCCTTCGCGGCCATGCCGTCCTTGGCGACGGCCTTGATGGCGCCGTCGGCCAGTTCGAGGCCTAGCCAGGTTTCGATGATGAGTTGCGCGTTGACGCGACCACGGCGGCCGGGCGTGGCGCGCTCGACACCTTCGCGGGAGAGCATCTTGTCTTCGTTGGCGATGCTCGCGGCGATGATCGCGAACGTTGCCGCGTTGTGCTGTTGGAACTCGGGGACGACGATCGAGTAGGTGTCCCACTGGGAGTGCCAACCGCGGCCGTAGGGCACGTGGCCCTTGAGGCGCCAGCTGAAGGCCGGGATGCCGACTGCGGCGAACGACGCGTGGTCGCTACCACCACCGGCGGGCTTGAGCGTCTTGCGCGCGTTGAGCGTGAAGATGTCGCCTTCGTGATCGGGTTGCGGCGGCTTCATCAGTTCGACGATCGGCGCGATGGCGCTGCGGAACTGTGCTTCGTGTGACTTGGCGACGGTCAACTGGTGGGCCCAGTTGGTGCCGCTGTCATGGTTGAAGACGGCCGAGATCTTGTGCATCGACAGGCGGTTCTTGACGACGTGGCCGCGCGAACCGAGCAGGCCCTGTTCTTCGCCGCTCCACAACATGAAGCGGATCGTGCGGCGCGGCTTGAAGCCGATCGCAGTCAACAGGCGCGCGGCTTCGAGCGTCGAGCACGAGCCGGTGCCGTTGTCCGTCGCGCCGGTGGCCTGGTGCCAGCTGTCGAGGTGCGCGCAGACGATGACGTATTCGTCGGGGAACTCGGTGCCCTTGAGGTCGGCGATCACGTTGTTGAGGGCGATCGGTCCCTTGCGGTAACGGTTGCGCAGTTCGAATTCGATGACGACCGGTTCTTTGCCGGCCATCGCTTGTTCGAGTTGCTTGCTCTGGTCGTCGCGAACGACGGCTTGCGCCCAGCGTTGGCGCGACTCGTAGGGGACGAGGCCGCCGTTGCGGTTGCCGAAGACGCGGATCTGGTTCTTGTAGCTCTTGCTGTTCCAGCCGGTGCTCGTTGCGGACTGCACGATGCCGTGCACGTTCTTGTGGTCGAGCAGTGTGCGGATCGGGTCGGCCTTCTCGCCGCGTGGCAGGGCGCCGTAGAGCCACAGTTGTTCGCCTTCGTCGGCGCGCTTCGTCAGGCCGGCGCAGTCTTCGTGGCCCTTTGGCATCATGACCATCGTGCCGCGCGCAATGCCGCGGGTGCCACCGGTCCAAGCCGGCGTCGCGACTTGCAGTTCGAGCTGCGACGGCGAGACCATGCGGCCCATCCACTGTTCGCGATCCCACCCGACCTTCCACTCACCCCATTTGTCGAGGCGGGCATCGAGGCCCATCTTGGTGAACTCGGCGACGGCCCAGTCCGCGGCGCGGTTGTAGGCGAGCGAGCCGGTCAGGCGGCTGCCGTAGTCGTGACACAGTTCGTCCTGGAACTGCATCACTTGACTGTTCTCGTTGCTCTCCTTGAGGATCGCGCGGGCGATCTTGAAGTGCGACGTGCCGTCCTGAGCGAACAGCGATGTGCTTGAGGCCGCGGCGAGGGCGGCGCAGAGAACCAGGCGCGGAAGTGGCTTCATTGGGCAGCACCATACGGGTGGCGTTGCCCAGGCGGAACTGTCCGTACCGTGCCAGGTACATTCCGGACAGTTCGCGTCGCGAACTGTCCGGAATGTACCTGGCACGGTACGGACAGTTTGACGTCCTAGTTGCCGAAGGTGATGCCTTGCGCCAAGGGGAGGCTGGTGCCCCAGTTGACGGTGGTTGTCTGGCGGCGCATGTAGGCCTTCCAGCTGTCGGAGCCGGATTCGCGGCCGCCGCCGGTTTCCTTTTCACCGCCGAAGGCGCCGCCGATTTCGGCGCCACTGGTGCCGATGTTGATGTTGGCGATGCCGCAGTCGCTGCCGATGGACGAGGCGAACTGTTCCGCCGAGCGGACGTTGCTCGTGAAGATCGCGCTGCTCAGGCCTTGCGGCACATCGTTGTTGAGGTGGATCGCCTCGTCGAGGGACTTGATCGGGATGATGTAGAGGATCGGAGCGAACGTCTCCTCCTTGCAGATCGGCAGCGTCTTCGGGCAACGGATGATCGTCGGTTGCACGTAGGCGCCATCCTTGATGCCGGGGGCGACGCGGGCGCGCTTGCCGCCTTGCACGACCTTGCCACCTTGCGCCTTGGCTTCCTTGATCGCGGCGAGGAACCCTTCGGCCGAAGCTTGATCGACGAGCGGACCGACGAGGGTCTTCTTGTCGAACGGGTTGCCGATCTTGCAGGTCTTGTAGGCCTTGACCAGACGCGCTTGCAGCTTGTCGGCGATCTTGTGATGCACGAGCACGCGACGTGTCGTCGTGCAACGTTGGCCGGCGGTGCCGACCGCGCCGAAGACGATGCCGCGCACGGCAAGGTCGAGGTCGGCGTCATCCATGATGATCATCGCGTTGTTGCCGCCGAGCTCGAGCAGCGAACGGCCGAAGCGTTGCGCGACGCGCGGGCCGACGATGCGACCCATGCGGGTGCTGCCGGTGGCCGAGATGAGCGGGACCTTAGGATCGTCGAGCAGCGCGCTGCCGACCGTGAGGTCCGGGCCGATGATGCAGCTGACGAGCGGTGCCCACTCCTTGCCGAGCACCTTCGCGGCGATGTTGGTCATCGCGATCGCAGTGAGCGGCGTTTTGAGCGACGGCTTCCAGATGCACGCGTCGCCGCAGACGAGGGCGAGCATGGAGTTCCACGCCCACACGGCGATCGGGAAGTTGAACGCGCTGATGATGCCGATCGTGCCGAGCGGCTGCCACGTCTCGCGCATGTGGTGTTGGTCACGTTCACTCTGAATCGTCAGCCCGTAGAGCTGGCGCGACAGGCCGACGGCGAAGTCGGCGATGTCGATGCACTCCTGCACTTCGCCGAGACCCTCTTGCACGATCTTGCCGGCTTCGAGAGTGACGAGCTTGCCGAGCAGTTCTTTGTGCTCGCGGAAGGCATTGCCGATCTGGCGGACATATTCACCGCGTTGCGGGGCGGGCAGCGCGCGCCAGCGCAGGAAGGTCTCGTGAGCCTTCTTGCTGACCGCTGCGTAGTCGGCGGGCGAGGCCATGCGGACCTTGCCGACGACCTTGCCGTCAACGGGGGAGCGCACGTCGAGCAGTTCGCCCTTCGTCTTGCGCCAGGTGCCATCGAAGGCACCACTGTGGATCTTGTTGATGCCGAGCTTCTTCAGAAACGTAGTGTTCATTCGAAGCTCACTGTCCACGGCGGGTGGCTCTAAAACAAGTCTAGCCCCCATCGCCAGGCGAAGGGGGCTGCGCGACGCGGGCTAGCGTTCGAGGCGCGACTCGCGCAGTGCCGTGGGCCTAGCGGCGGCGGCGGCCACCGCGGCGGTTCTTGCGGCCGAAGCGCTTGGCGCCGCTCTTGGGCTGGCTGCCCGTGCCGCAGGTCGTGGTCGTGCTGCACGAGCCCGACGCCCAGGTCTGGTTGTTGTTGGCGCGGTCCAGCGCGTTCTTGATCAGGCGCTGAGCGTTACGCTCCGGGTGGCCCGGCGGCGTGAACGGGTTGGCGCAGAGGCTGGCGACCGCTTGCTGCATGAGCAGCTCGATCGTCATCGTGCCGAGGTCCGGATCGTTGACGACGCACTCGGCGCTGACGAAGCCGACGGCGACGTTGTTGTGCATGCCGACCAGCTGGGCCGAGAGCATGTAGGCCATGTTCCAGCTGCGGGCGCGGCGGAGCCAGTGCGTGTATTCGCTGATGTTGGCCGGGGCGACGTATTGGCCGGTCTGGTTGACGATGCAGAGGGCGGGCAGCAGTTGCAGCAGGTTGTTCTGCTGGACGAGGGCGCGGCCGTGGCAGTTGCGCCAGAAGCCGATGGTGCGCGCTTCGCAGCAGACCGTGGTGGCTTGTGCGACGCCGAAGTCGCCGCCGGCCTTGTCGCCACAGGCGCAGGTTTCGATGGCGTGGCTCGTGGCGGTCGTGGCGTTGAAGCCAGTTTGCATCTCGAGCTCAACCGTGAAGTTGCCGGCGCCGGCGTTCTCGAAGACGTAGTCACCGTTGACGTCGGTCGTGGTCGAGAGCGTGGTCGTGCCGTCGACGAGCTTGACGGTCCAGCCTTCGAGGCCTGGCTCGCCCGTGTCGGCAACACCATTGCCGTTCAGGTCGTTGAAGACGTTGCCGTTGATGTCGGAGCCGTTGCCGTCGCCGACCTTGAAGCTGTGGTAGGAGCGGATCGCGCACTCACCGGTCGGGTGCATGCCGCCCTGGACGAGCCACGGGTTGTTCGGGCCGTTGGCGAGGTTCCAGCGATCGCCGTAGAAGACCTTGAAGTTGCACTCGGAGTATTGCGAGGCGCGGAAGGGGTTGAGCAGGAGGCTCTCACCGACACCGTTGAGGCCGACACCGACGACGTTGTTGGCCGGGTTGCTCGAGAAGGGCCACGACAGCGTGATGACACCGTTGTTGTTGTCGACGTGCACGATGCGATCCAGCGGATCGTTCTCCGAGACGACTTCGTCCATGCCGTCGATCGGCGTGTCCGTGACGTGCACGTAGTAGTTGCCCGTCGGCAGGTTCGGGTCGAACGCGAGGAAGACGTTCTCCGTTGGAACGAGGAACGTGTTCTCGTTGATGGTCGGGTCGAAAGCCTTCGCGACTTCGTTGCCAGCTGCGTCGACGATACGAACCGGGTAGGTGTTGTCCGAACAGAATTGGGCCGAGGCCGTCGTGGCGAGAAGCGTGGTCGCGGCCAGTGCGAGGATGCGGTTGCTCATGGTGTCAGTCAGGAAATGAGAGTCGAGTTCGTTGGGGCCGGACGCACTTCCGTGGGCGTCTGATTCTTCCCCCGATGGAGAGTAGCCCGCGAAATGACGTTGGAGCGGATTAGCGTTTCTGTGCGCGATACGGGTGTTTTGAGGCCGCGGTGGCATGGGGGCCTTGGCAGTCTCGGGACTGCGTGCTTTTTGTTGTGGGCCGCAACGGGTACCACGTTGCCGTGCTCGAACAGGTCCTCCTCGAACTGGCGCTGTTGTTCGCCCTGTGTGTCGGCGTCGCGGTGACGTTCCACCGGTTGCGCCTGCCGCCGATCGTCGGGTTCCTGGTTGCCGGCGTACTCGTTGGTCCCCATGCCATCGCGCTCGTGCAGCACGAAGAGATGGTGCGCGAACTCGCGGAGGTCGGCATCGTCGTGATGCTCTTCGCCGTCGGCCTCGAAGTGCCACTGCGGCAGCTGCGACGGTTGCGCCGCGCGATCGTGCTCGGTGGCTTCGTGCAGATCGCTGGCACGGTGTTGGTGACCGCGTTGATCTGTTGGGCGATCGGGATGTCGTGGCCTTCGGCGGTGTTCCTCGGCTTCTTGATGAGCCTGTCGAGCACGGCGGCGTCGAGCAAGATGCTGATCGATCACGGTGAGCTGAGTGCGCCGCATGGGCGAACGGTGCTTGGCATCGCGGTCGCGCAGGACCTGGCGGTTGTGCCGATGGTTCTTCTGATTCCGTTGCTTGGCAGCATCGAAAGCGTGCCAGGTGTCGACCTGGGGACTGTCTCGCCGACGCACGTCAGTGCGTCGCCGCTGGCGGCACTGCTCAATCTCGCCAAGTTGGCCGGTGTTGTGTTGCTCGCCAAGCTCCTGGTGAAGCCGCTCGTCACACTCGTCTGCGCGACCCGCAACCGCGAACTGTTCGTGCTGTTCTTGGCGACCTGGTGCCTCGGTCTCGCAGCCGTCACGGCGCACCTGGGAATGTCGTTGGCGCTCGGTGCATTCCTCGCGGGCATCCTGCTCGCGGACAGTGACCACCACAGTCAGGCAGTCTCTGAGGTTGAGCCGTTCCGCGATGCGTTCGCGAGTCTGTTCTTCGTGTCGATCGGGATGCTGTTCGATTGGCGCACGATCGCCGAATCTCCAGGCACAGTTACCGCGATCGTCTGCGCGGTGGTTGGTGGCAAAGCGCTGATCATCATCGGCGCGGCGCACCTGTTGGGGCAGCCGTTCTGGGTGCGCATCCGGGCGGCGTTGACGTTGGCGCAGGTGGGCGAGTTCTCGTTTGTCTTGGTGCAGTTGGGCAAGCGTTCGAATCTGCTGCCGGAGTCTGCCGAGGCACTGTTTGTAGTTGCCGCCGTTGTCTCGATTGCCGCGACGCCATTGCTCTATGTCTTTGGCCGTCGGGTTGCGTCGCGTTCGCGCCGCAGTGCGTCGCTGCAGTCAACGCAAGCCGTGCGCGTCGAGACCGAGTCCGGCCGCGAACACGCCGCGATCGTGATTGGCTACGGCCCGACCGGTCGTGCAGTGGCCGCCGGTCTCAAGGCTGCGGGAATCTCGTTCGTCGTGGCCGAGATGAACGCGGCAACGGTGCGTAGCGAGAAGGAGAACGGGGTGCCGATCGTGCTTGCCGACGCGACGCGGATCACGGTGCTCAACAACCTCGGCCTGCAGAAGGCGCAGTTGGTCGTGCTTGCGATCAACGATAGTTCGGCTACGCGTCGGGTGGCGCAGCTCGTCAGCCAGCATGCGCCGCATGCTCATATCCTGGCGCGCGCGTCCTACAACAACGACGTCGCGCCGCTGCATCGCAGTGGCGCGCACGAAGTTGTGCCGCAAGAACTCGAAGCTTCGGTCGAGATGCTGGTGCGCGTGTTGCGTCGGTTCTTGGTCGCAGACGACGAGATCGGGCGTCAGGTGCGCGGAGTGCGGGCGGCGGCCGGCGGCGTCGACCGGGCCTCACCAGTGCCGCCAGCCGAAGCGAGTGAGATCGCCGACTTCGTGCCCGGTCTTGGCTTCGCGGTGCGTCGCGTCGCCGAGGGCTCCGTGGTTGCTGGCACGTCGCTCAAGGATGCGGCTGTGCGGCGTCACACGGGTTGCACGGTCGTCGCCGTTCGGCGTGGCGACAAGAACCTGCTCATGATCGATCAGGATACGGTGCTCGCAGTTGGCGACACGGTGGTCGTGATCGGACCGCAACTGCGACTACTGGATGCCGCCGCGATGTTTGCCGAGCCGGCCGCAACGGAACCACCACGCAACTCATGAAAGCGAACTACACCCTGTTGGCAGTCGTCTGCATCGGCCTCAGCGTGCCGTTGGGCATGTACCTGGCCACGCGCTTCGAACCGGCGGAAACGTCGGTCAAGGTCGCGACGTTCAACCTCGCACTCAATCGTTCGCAACCTGGTGAACTTGTCAGCGAGCTGCGCGGCGGCAACAGCGAAGCCGCCAAGAAGCTCGCCGAGATCATCCAGCGGCATCACATTGATGTGATCCTGCTCAACGAACTCGATCGCGATGATGCGAGGGAGGCGGCGCGGCTGTTTGCCGACGAGTATCTGGCTGTGTCGCAGAACGGCTTTGATCCGATCGACTTTGCGTTCTCGTTCTGTGGTCCGGTCAATACAGGCGTTCCGTCGGGTCACGATCTCAATGGCGACGGCAAGTCCGATGGGCCGGAGGATGCGTTCGGGTTTGGTCGCTTCCCGGGGCAATACGGGATGGTGCTCTTGTCGCGTTACCCGATCCTCGAAGACAAGGTGCGCACGTTCCAGAAGCTGCCGTGGGCGAGCATGCCCGACGCGCTGCGGCCGGAGGGTTACTACTCGGATGACGTGTGGCGTCAGTTGCGGCTGTCGTCGAAGAGTCACTGGGATGTGCCGATCGGCATCGGCACGGTCAAGGACGGCATGATCGTGCACGCGTTGTGCAGCCACCCGACGCCGCCCGCGTTCGACGGCGAGGAGGATCGCAATGGTTGTCGCAATCACGACGAGATCCGCTTCTGGGTCGACTACCTGAGTGACGGCAAGTCCGACTGGATCCAGGACGACCGTGGCACGCGCGGCGGCTTGCCAGCGGGTCAGCATTTTGTCGTATTGGGCGACCTCAACTGCGACCCCGTCGACGGTGATGCGCGGCGCGAAGCGTTGTTGGCGCTGCTTGGGCATCCGCGCGTGCACGATCCAGCGCCGCGCAGTCTTGGCGGCGCGGAGCAGAAGCTCAAGCAGTTCGGTGCCAACATGCAGCAGTCCGGTGATGCGGCTTGCGACACTGGCGACTTTGACGACAAGCCGGGTCAGGGGCCCGGCAACCTCCGTGTTGACTACGTCTTGCCTTCACAGGACCTACGCACGTTGGGCTCTGGCGTCTTCTGGCCGAAGTCGCACGATCCCGGTTTGAAACTGGCAGAGACGTCCGATCATCGACTCGTCTGGATTGACCTCGCGCAGCGCTAGGTCTGAGCGGAAGTCAAACTTCGCTGCGGCTTGAGCCTGGGCTCGAGTCGGATCGATACCGGATTGTCCGAGTTGCCGTTGGCGATGGCGCCGTAGTGCGGCAAAGTGACGCCTGTCCCGGGTTGACCCCTCTCCCGATCATCGAGTGACCAACACCTTACTGTTCGGCCTGTTCGCCGCGACCCTTCTGGGTATCGCGCGGTTCCACAAGTACGCGTTGCAGATCTCCGTGTCTGGCTTGCTGGCAGTGTTGCTGGCCAAGCTGACGCTGGACTCGGGATTCTCGGTCGGCGCCCACTTCCTCGGCGACGAGAGTCATCACGGTGAGTGGCAGATCCTGGTGAATCTAGGTGGTCTGTTGCTCGGCTTCGCGGTGCTCGCGGACTACTTCGAACGAAGTGGCATGGCCGAGAAGCTCACTGAGCTACTGCCCGCTGGCAAGAAGGGAGCGTTTGCGCTGCTGGTGTTGATCGCGGTGTTGTCGGCGTTGCTCGACAACATTGCCGCGGCGCTGATCGGTGGCGCTGCTGCGATCACGTTGTTCCAACGCAAGGTCCATATTGGCTACCTCGCCGCGATGGTTGCCGCCTCCAACGCCGGCGGTGCCGGTTCGGTGATCGGCGATACCACGACCACGATGATGTGGATCGAGGGTGCCTCGCCGGTGTGGATGTTCGAAGCGTTCATCGGCGCGGCTGTGTCGATCGCCTTCTTCGGCTACTTCGCTTCGGCCCAGCAGAACGGCTTGCAGCCCCTCATCAAACCTGAGGAGAAACCGCCTGCGGTCGACAAGATGCAGCTCGTGGTCGTCGCCATGATCATCGTCGGTGCTATCACCGCGAACGTGAAATGGGACTTCCCCGCTGCGGGCGTCTGGGGTGCGATCCTCATCGGCACGTTCATCAGTCGCGCCAACTGGAAGGTGCTGCCCGAGGCGACTCACGGCATGGTCTTCCTGGTCTGCCTGGTGACCGCGGCATCGATGATGCCGGTTGAGGATCTACCGTCGCCGTCCCAATGGTCCGCGCTCGGCCTCGGCTTCGTGTCCGCGTTCTTCGACAACATCCCTCTGACCAAGCTGGCGATTGCGCAAGACCACTACGACTGGGGCGTGCTCGCCTACGCAGTTGGTTACGGCGGTTCGATGCTGTGGTTCGGCTCGTCGGCAGGCGTTGCGATCGCTGGCCTGTTCAGCGAAGCGAAGTCGGTCAAGCTCTGGATCGTGCAAGGTTGGCACGTCGCCGTTGGCTACGTGCTCGGCTTCTTCGCCATGATCCTGGTCGTCGGCTGGCACCCGCACACGATCCACCTCCTCAAGGAACAGGAAGGTGGCGAGAACGCCACGCCACCTGGGGCTCACGGAGAAGTCGGCGAGACCGGCAAACCCGAAGTGCCGCCAGCCAAGCCATCCAAGGGCCACTAACGGATCGTACTGTGCCTGGACCATTTTCACCCTGTTCGCCGCAGAGCGGCGAATAGGGTGAAAATGGTCCAGGCACAGTACTGATCAGTTCGCGTCGATGGCGAGCGATAGCAGCTTGGCCGTCGAGCCGCGAAGTGCCGCCGTGCGGAACGGCACGTAGCAGTGCGACTGTGTCGTCACGTGCGTGACGAGGTGGTCCTGCTGCATCTCGATGACGATCTCGATCGCACCGCTCTTCAGCGCGATCTCGAGCGACACATGGTCCGGGCCGATCGACTCCGGATGGCCGTCGGGCTCGAGCGTGATCGCCGCCTGCAGGCGCTCGTGCAGCCAGTCGGACAGCAGCATGGCGGTTGCTCGCGCCATCTTGCCGTGACGTACGCATCCCTTGACGCGGGTGTTGGGTTGCCAGTCAAGCCGTTCGAACGCTTCGGCGAGTGCGCGTCGCCACGGTTGTACGCGCAGCCAACTCAGGTCGGTGATGCGTTGCTGGTTCTGTTGCCGCTGTTCGAGGATGGGTAGTTCACGCGCCGGGTTGCCGAAGCCTTGTGAGTCCACGATCGCGCACTGCGCGAGGTGCGCGAGCGTGTCGAACGACTCTTCGTTGGCAGGCCACGGCAGCGACCAATACAGGTGGCCTGGCAGGTCGTCGAAGATCAGCGGTCGCAGAAGGCCCGGCATGCGGGGGAGGTCTTCACTGCGCAGGCGCAGCACGATCTCTTCGAGCACGATGTCACGCACGCTGCGACGGCGGCGGGTGGTCGCCGATAGCTCCGCGGAGTCGCCAGTAGCCTCTTCATCGAGTAGCAGCAGGAACGCGCGACACGGGGTGTGGCGGTAGAGCTGCTCGGTCATCTCGCGCAGGGCGTCGGCTTGTTCCGCTTCCGCGATGGCAAACAGGTTGATCGTCAACGCGCGCGCGACATCGGAACCATCCTGCGACTGCATGCAGGTGTTCCACAGACCGCCCAGCGCGGTCGGTAGCTCGGTCCACGCGCACGTCTGCACTGCCGTGCGTTCGTAGTTGAGGTCGTTCACGGACGCCTCCACGTGCGGTCTTCCCCGAGTAGGTCGTCTGCCTGCGTCGGGCCCCAGGTGCCGGCGACGTAGCCTTCCGGCTGGTTCTGCGATTGTTGCCAGCCGGCGATGATCGAGTCGACGATGCGCCACGCTTCTTCGACTTCGTCGGCGCGAGCGAACAACGTGCCGTCGCCGAGCATCGCGTCTAGCAACAATCGCTCGTAGCCGTCGACCGTTTCGCCGCCGAAGGCGGTGCCGTAGCGGAAGTCCATGCGCACGTCGCGAATGCGAACGTCTGGGCCCGGCACCTTGGCACCAAAGCGCATCGCGACGCCTTCGTCCGGTTGGATGCGGAGCAGCAACATGTTGGGCTGCGACGAGTGGGCCGCGTCAAACAGCATGTGCGGCGGTTGCTTGAATTGGATCGCCACCTCGGTGACGCGCCGCGGCATGCGCTTGGCCGAGCGCAGGAAGAACGGCGTGCGCGACCAGCGCCAGTTGTCGATCTGCAGGCGCACGGCGGCGTAGGTCTCGGTGACCGAATCCTGCGCGACACCCTCTTCCTGCTTGTAGCCGTTGACGTCCTGGCCGCCGAAGGAGCCGCCGGTGTATTGCGCCCGCACGGTGGCCTTGTCGACCTCGGCTGGCTCGAGAGTGCGGATCGCCTTGAGCACCTTGACCTTCTCGTCGCGCACGGCGTCGGCAGTCATCGCCGCGGGCGGTTCCATCGCGACGAGCGTCATCACCTGCATCAGGTGGTTCTGGATCATGTCGCGGATGACACCCGACTCTTCGAAGTAGCCGCCGCGCGAACCGACGCCGATGGACTCGGCCACGGTGATCTGCACGTGGTCGACGAACTTCTCGTTCCACAACGGCTCGAAGATGCCGTTGGCGAAGCGCAGCGCGAGAATGTTCTGCACCGTCTCCTTGCCGAGGTAGTGGTCGATGCGGAACACCTGGCGTTCGTGGAACGCGGCGTTGACCTGGTTGTTGAGTGCGGTCGCCGTATCGAGATCGCGGCCGAACGGCTTCTCGACGATCACCCGCGAGAAGCGGCCGTCCTCTTCGGTCGACAAGCCGACGCGCGCCAGGTTCTCGAGGATGCTCGAATACGCGCTCGGTGGCGTTGCGAGGTAGAAGATGCGATTGCCGGACGTGCCGCGGGCAGCATCGATCTTGTCGAGCCTGTCGCGCAGCGCTTCGTAGCCTTCGGGGTTGTTGAAGTTGGACTCGAGATACGTGAACGCGTCACGCAGCTGTTCGAAGTGCTCGGTCGTCTCCTGCCGACCAAACTGCTCGACGCCCTCGGCGCATACGTCGCGGAACGATTCGTCGGTCCACGGCCGCCGCGCGAAACCGACCACGGCAAAGCCCGACGGCAGGAGGCCGTCTTTGCTCAGACCCATCAGCGATGGCACGAGCTTGCGTTTGGTCAGGTCGCCGGTCGCGCCGAAGATGACGAGCACACACGGCTTTGCCGAGCGCGCCGAACGAAGTTCATCACCGAGAGGATCGAGCTCGTTGTGGTTGGCCATGCTGTGGGCCCAGTGTGCCACTCGGGGCGCGTCGAATCACTGCCGTACGGCAGTGATTACTGGGCCACTCACAATGATGGCCGCCTACCGCGGGTCGAACGTTGCGGGATCTGCAGTCTCGGCGGCCTTGACGAAGGGGAACTCCATGGTGTCGATCGCGACGCACAGAAGGCGTTGTCGTTGCTTCGCCTCGAACAACAACGTCGTCCAGTAGATCCAGCCGTCGGCTGCGGCAGGCGGCGGCAGTTCGTGCTCGATGACGAACGCCCGCTCGGCGGCGACGAGTTTCTGCGCTGCGACGTGGATGGCCAGTTGGGTGGCGGTCTCGGTCGTACGTTGCTCCTTTGGCAGCTTGCGCGCGTCGTCGAGCCACTCGTTGAGGCGCCGGATCGCGCGTTCTCGCTCGAGGCCGAAGAGTGGCCAGGCTTGGTGCGATGTGCTCTGAACGTGTGCCGAGTGTTGGCCGAGGATCGCATCACGCACCCGTGTGCCGAGGCTCGCCCTCGGTTCCGCGGCGATCTCGGTCGTCGGGTACGGTTTGCCCGGATCGTAAGGCAGGTTGTTGGCCGCGTATTGCAGGCGCCACACCGTGTACGAGATCACCAGAACGCCGGCAATCAGCGCGAGCAGCGGCATGCCCTTGCTCTTGCCGCCAGGCTGTGGAAGGGTCGGTTGCTCGTCCATCAGCTGATCGCCAACATGCGATCGAGTGGCAGGCGGGCGCGTTCGCGCAGTTCCTCATCCATCTCGATGCGCGGCTTCAGATCACGCAGCGCCAGATAGATCTTCTCGGTCGTGTTGAGCTTCATGTGCGGGCAGCTGTTGCAGCCCTGACACGCGGCGGTGCGATCTTCGTACGGCACCGGGATCAGTTCCTTGTCCGGCGCGTGCTTCTTCATCGTGTGCAGGATGCCGGTCTCGGTGCCGACGATGTACTGCTTGCCCGCGTCCTCTTGCACATACTGCAACAGCTTCGAGGTCGAACCGACGAAGTCCGCGAGCAGCAGCACGTGATCCTCACACTCCGGATGCGCGATGAACTGCGCGTTCGGATGCTGCGCCTTGAGCTTGATGATCTTCTGCGAACTGAAGGTCTCGTGCACCATGCACGCACCCGGCCACAGGTCCATCTCGCGACCGGTCTTCTTGACGAGGAACGCACCGAGGTTCTTGTCCGGGCCGAACAGGATCGGGCGATCCTTCGGGATCGAGTTGATGATCGTCTCGGCGTTCGACGACGTGCAGATCATGTCGCTCTCCGCCTTCGTCGCGGCTGAGCAGTTGATGTACATGACCACGAAGTGATCGGGATGCTTCGCCTTCCACGCGCGCAGTTGATCGGGCGGGCACTGCTCGGCGAGCGAACAGCCAGCTTCGAGATCCGGCAGGATCACGGTCTTGCTGGGGTTGAGGATCTTGGCGGTCTCGGCCATGAAGTGCACCCCGCAGAACAGGATGACTTCGGCGTCCTTCGCATCGCGCGCACGCTTGGCCAGGTCCAACGAATCGCCGAGGTGATCGGCGATGTCCTGGATGTCCGGGTCCTGATAGTAGTGCGCGAGAATGACGGCCTTCTTCTCTTGGCGAAGGCGATCGATCTCGGCAAACAGATCGAGGGTGGGGTCGATGGAGTTGACGTCGGGGGTCTCGACGGACGGCATGCGCGGATCATGGGCGATGATCGTGTTGGCGCAAGGGTTGGTGTGGGAAGTACGGTGCCTGGACCGTTTTCACCTTATTCGCGGCGCTGGCGCGGCGGTTTCCGCAGAGCGTTAGTTTGGCCGGCGGTTTGAAGCGGGTTCAGTACGCCGGGTTTCCTGAGGTGCTTGAGAGCGAGGCCAGAAAGCTGGCGGGAATCAGCGGGTTCGGTACGCCGGAGTTCTTCGTCACTGGGTTTCCGGTTGGGGGAGCTGCTCACGTTTGTAAGAGCAGACGCCATTGGCGTTGGTCATCGGGGACGACGGCGCACAACTGTTGTGGGCGATCTCCGTGATCTCTTCTCCATTGAGGAATCAAAGATGTTCCACTCTCTTGCTCGCGCCGCATTGGGCGCAGCTCTTCTTGTTGGTGCCGCGACCGCGCAGCAGCGCAGCGAAACCGTTCCGGTCACGACGACTGATCCGGTGCTTGTCGGCTTCGAGGCCGATTGCTACGGCAGCAACTTCAGCACGTTCTCGCTGGTCGGCTACGTCGCTCGTGTCGGCACGTTCAACTTCGGCTCGGGCACGATCGCTTCGGTGCCGCACCTGAGCACGCAAGACCTGCAGTACACCAACGGCGGCTTCAAGTTCTCCGTGATCCCGCAGTGGGTCTGGGGTGCATGGTGCTCCGGTCTCGGCACGGTGACGTTCGAGGTCAAGTACTAGAACGCAGACCAGTGGCCACTGCGCTTCGGCGCGGTGGTCACAACTTGGAGGTGTCGATGGATCGTGTCGTGAAGTGCATGTTGCTGCCGCTGTTGTTGGCGGTGAGTTGTGAACCCGAGGTTGCGGTTGCGAAGGTGCAGGAGGTCGCAGCAGCAGCGGTCACACCGTCGCTGTCCGATCAGGCGAAGGAAGTGGCGTCGCCGCAGGTCGATGAGGAGGCGATCGCGCAACCGAACAACGACTGTTGGTGGTATCGACCAGGCGATCGAGAGTTGGTTGCCGTCTGGGTCAGTCCGCGATTGCCGGGGCAAGTGCCGGGTGGCTTCCGGTTCGTGAATCTGTTCTTCCACGGTGCCGGAGTACGGCCGGGCTTGTTGCTGCACAGTTCTCCGGTCGAGTCGAAGAAGCGCCATGAGGTTGCGGTCAAGAACGGTGGTCGGCATCTGCGCGTCGAACCGGTTGCTGGCAAGACGTGGTCTGAGGTCGTCGATCGCAAGGACCTCAAGGTGCTGTTCGACGGGGTCTGATTGCAAAGGGCGGAGTCACGCCGTGCCGCAACAGCGAGCCGTCGTGGATGACTTTTTGAGATTCCTTTCCGGTGCGAGATTCGAATGGCGTCTGCGTCCATGTGAAGCAAATGTCAGCGGTTATGGTGTCACAATCGCTCCTCTCGCCCGCCATGGACGATCTCGCCCCTCGCCAGCCCGAAGAAGACCTGCAGACCCTCCTGAGCGCCGTTCGCAACGGTGATCGCGAGGCGACGGATACCGTCGTGCGGCAGTACTACGAGCAGGTCGAGCGCGTCGTGCATCGCCGTCTGCAGCAGCGGTTTCGCAAGAGCGGCAGCTGGGTCGGCGCCATGTTCAGCACGGGCGACATCGTGCACACCGTGTTCTTGAAGGTGCTCGGTGGTCAGATCCCGAACTCCGAGGCGACGCCCGGTCAGTTCGTTTCGTATCTGATCAAGGCCGTCGAAACCCAGATCGTCGACATGCTGCGCTACCACTCGGCGGCGCGTCGCGATCGGCGTCGGCATCACACGCCGACTGAGAGTGGCGAACGCCTGGCCGCGGTTGCGACCAAGGGTGAGTCGCCGCTCGAGGCTGCGTGGGGCAACGAGAAGCGGGCCATCTACAACGAAGTGGTTGCGAGCTTCCCCGAGCGGGATCGCGACTTGTTGACGTTGCGCATGGAGCAGCGTCACAGCTTTGAGCACATCGCCAATCGACTTGGCTTCAACACGATCGATGCAGCGCGCAAGGCGTTCCACAGCGCCAAGGCGCGCCTGTTGGTGCGACTGGGCGCGCGCGGCATCGACATCGGGACGGGGGATACACGCAGCAATGGATGACCTGATCGCGCAGTACGTAGAGCAGGCGTTGGAGGCGCGGTCCAAGGGACTGCCGCTCCAGCTTGACGTGATCTGCGCGGAGCATCCTGAGTTGATTCCCGAAGTCGAACGGCTGTTGCGCCTCGATGACGCGATCGACTTCGAGCCGCCAGAGGATCCGCTGGTCGGCACCGTGTTGGCGGATCGCTACGAGTTGGTTCGCTGCATCGGCGTAGGCGCGATGGGCTCGGTCTACCTGGCCACGGACAAGACGCTCGAACGGGAAGTCGCCGTCAAGGTGATGCAGAACGGGTTGTTCGCCAGCAAAGAACGGCACGAACGTTTTGCCCGCGAAGCGCGTGTGCTCGCCTCGCTGAAGCATCCCAACATCGTCACGGTATTCGATCACGGCCTGACGTCGCAGACGCTGCACTTCATCGTCATGGAGTGTCTGTCTGGCGTGCCGTTATCGCACGTTCTGCAGCGGGCCGAACAGGCCAACGTTGACGGTATTGCGATCGATAGCCGTTGGTTGTCGGAGCACTTCGGCCTCGACGTACCCGGGCTCAGCTACATCCCCCAGGTGGTGTTCTGGTGCCAGCAGGTTGCCGAAGCGTTGGTGGATGCGCACGCCGCTGGCGTCACGCACCGCGACGTGAAGCCGACCAACATCTTTGTCGACGAGAGTGGCTCGGCCATCTTGCTCGACTTCGGTATCGCTGCTAAGACCGGCGATGGATCGTTGACCGCGGATGGTTCGACGATCGGTTCGCCGTGGTACATGGCGCCGGAGCAGGTTGGTTCGCGCAGTGCTGCGACGGAGTTGGTCGATGTCTACGGACTGTGTGCGACGCTGTATCACCTCGCGACGTTGCGGCCGCCCTACGAAGGTGACTACGCCGACGTGTTGACGCAGTTGGCGACGCGCGATCCGTTGCCGCCCGGTCGCGTGCGGCCGGCGTTGTCGCGCGACTTGTGCGCGGTCATCGAGCGCGGCATGGATCGCGATCCGTCGCGGCGCTACGCGTCGATGAAGGAGCTGAGTGCCGACCTGCAAGCGCTGTATTCGCAGTTGCCGGTCAAGGCGCGGCCGATCACGAAGATTGGGCGAGCCGTTCGCTCGATTCGTCGGCGACCCGCGCCGGCTATCGTTGCGTTGGTGTTGGTGCTTGCGGTTGCCGGCACGATTCCGATCGTCAATTGGTATCAGCAGGAAGCACACGCTCGCGACGAATCCCGGTTGACTGAGTACCGCGGCGTAATCGGCGGGTTGGCATCGGCCATCGCGTTTGAGGGGAGCTTCGAGATCCGACCGCAACTCGATGCGACGGAACGGCAGGGTTACATCGATCAACTGACTCGAGCGCTTGAGCTGCGGCCGGGTGACCAGTTCGTGCGGCTGCTGCGATCCGGCCTGCTCTTGGATCGCGGCGATTTGCAGCCGAGCCTGGCGGACATCAAGTATCTGGCGGAGCACAACGAGTCGCCGTTCTTGCGCGCTTTCGCTGATCGCTATGCAAAGGTCGACACTGCGAAGCCCGGCGTGCTCGGGCTCGACCTCGCGGGGTTGCCCGCGCCAGAAACCGATACGGATCGCGTTGTGATGGGCTTCCAGCTGTATCGCTACAAGCGCTACTCGGACGCAGACGACATGTTGGCGGCATGCGACAACAGGCATGCACGCAATATCCGGCTGGGGTCATTGTTCGTGCTCGGCCGGATGAAGTGGCGCAAAGAAGATCGCAGTGTGCTCGATCAGTTGCTGGTCGAAGTCAGCAAGCTCGAGGAGCAGCAGGGCTGTGTGACGGCGCGCACGCACTACTACCGCGGCGCGTCTCATCATGTGTTGCGTGATTGGGAGAATGCCAACGCAGCTCTGCAGTTGTCGCATGAATTGTGTCCAGATGCCTACGGCACCAACTTCAACCTCGGCGTCGTCCGGATCGAGCTGGATCAGTGGGCTGCAGCGCTCGAAGTCCTACAGCACGCTCGCAAGCTGCGACCTGCGAACCTCAATGCTGCGCAGCAGGTGTCGCGTGTGTTCGCCGAGATGGGGGACTTTGACGGTGCGATTGCCGCGATCGAAGCGGTGCCCGTTGTGGGGTTGCTCCTCGAACCGTGGCACGCGGACTTCCATCGCGGTTACGTCGAGGCTCTGCGGGCGCTATCGCTGTTCGGCACACGCGACGAAGAGGCCGCGATCGAGGCCGAGGCACGTGCGTTGGCCTACTACGCCGCGGCGCTCAAAAAGCTTGCGCCCGATTCCCGCGAGCGCGGCCGCATCAACTTCAACATCCAGATGCTGGTCCTGCAGGACGGCGACGCCGAATCGCGTTGTGCCAAGCTGCTGGATCGTTTGCGCGCTTCCCCGAACAGCCACATCTATCTCGCTGCCCTGTCTGTCGCCTTCGAGCAGTCCGGGCTCATGCAGTCTGAATCCTTGCAGCAGAAGGTTGTCGAACTCCTCTCTCGGCAAGCTGCAATCGCCCGTCAACGTTCTCCCATCAAGCAGAAGTGACTCCCATGCTGACTACGACGATTCTCGCTCTTCTCGCCGTCTCGCCCCAAGATCCGCCGCCACCAACCAGCGTGTTGATGGACACACCGTTGACGGTGATGGGCCAGACGATCAGCGACGATCTGATGTTGTCCGAAGCGGGTGAGCCGCTCGCGTTCATGTCGGAATCGGACCCGCGGATGGCTCTTGCCGACATCGTGCAGTTGCCGCCGGGTTTCGTGATCAACAGCTTCAGTCGGGGCACCGGCGCAATGTTCACGGCGATGAGTGCAACGGGCTCTGTCTACCCCGAAGTCAACATGGGCGGGTGGTCGTTCCTGATGCTCTCCGTGTCCGGTAGCGGTTGGTCGCCTGGTAGTGCGTTCCGCGCCGAGGCCGATGCTCCCGGCGGCAATGTCGCAGGTGACGTCTACGCGCACATTCTTGATGGCAGTGATGGCTGGTTCCCCGACGGGCAGGTCGACACGACCCACAAGTTGCGCGACGGGGATGACATTGGCTACGTGCCCTTGGCGGACATCGATGGCTTCATGCCCGGCTATTCCGCGACCGACGACTACGTGACGGAAGTCGATGCAGAACTCGGCGACGGTTTGAAGTTCTACTTCACCGTCAAGCACGTTGGTACGACCGGCAGCTACTCGGATCTCACCCAAGCCTGGGGGCCAGCTGGTAACAAGTGGAAGCGGCCGTCGACGATCTTCGTCGTCACGCACAATGGTGTGCAGTGGGATGCCAACCCGTCGATCTACCACACGGCGAACCCGCTCGGAATCGGCCAGTGGTCGGAGATCTGTGCATTGTCGGTCATGGATCCAGAGTTCACCGGTGCGGAAGGTGCGGACGGCATCGAGGTGTTGTTGAGCACGCGGGACGCCAGTCTCGACCGCAAGCTCTGGGTGCGCGGCACTTGGGCACCGGGCGGCGTGACCACCTCGTATGTCGGGCCGCTTCGCACGGCAAACGGCAACCTGTTTGCCGAAGAGAAGCTGCGGATCACAAATCCAACCCAGCAGTATGTCGAAGCCGTGTGCGGAGATGACCCGGGTGATGACTGGGGTTCATCGCCTCACCATCGCTATCGCCTGGAGCGCACGGCGCTCGTCAATGGTGATACGTCCGGCAATCCCAACCTCGACTTCTCCCTGCATCAGATCAAGCAGCTCGGGCCGAACTCGAACGTCACGCGCATGCGGGCAACGCTGCAGGGCTTCGTGACGAGCAACGATATCTATGCAACGCTGTCGATGCGTTCGACGACCTCGAGTGGGGTGGTGACCTATGTCATGCGCACCGGGAACCAGACACCTGGTGACAAGCAGTCTCGTGATTTCGAGATCCCGCGCTTCACCAGCGGCCCGGAGCTCGTGACCTTCCAGTGGCGAGTCTACGGCAGCGCCAGTCAGCTCCTGGGCTCGAGCCAGGACATTCTGATGTGGGTGCGCTAGGCGTTACCTGGCAGCAACCGAAGGCCGGTTCTGTTCCAGGCACCGTACGAGCACGGTCGAGAGTTGCGAACTACTCGTCGTCCTTCTTGGCGACTTTCTTCGCCGCCTTCTTGCCGGCCTTCTTGGCAGTCTTCTTCTTCGCGGCCTTCTTGGCAGTCTTCTTGGCTGCCTTCTTCTTCGCCTTCTTCTTCTTCTTGGCGGGGCCCTTCGCCTTGCGCGCTTCGATCAACTCGAGCGCGCGGTTGAGCGTGACTTCGTTCGCGTCCTCACCCTTCGGCACCGACGCGTTGAACTCGCCGTCTGTGACGTAGGGGCCAAAACGGCCTTCGTGCAGTTTGATCTCCGCCTCGCTGTCCGGGTGCTTGCCGAGTTCCTTGAGAACCTTCGGGGCGCTGCGGCCGCGTTGCTTTGGTTCGGCGTAGAGCTTGAGCGCTTCCTCCATCGTGAACGTCAGCGGCGAACCACCAGCCGGAATGCTGCGCGTGTCCTTGCCCCACTTGAGGTAGGGGCCGTAGCGGCCGTTGGCGGCGAGCAGCGGTAGCTCCTCGGGTTCTTCGGCGAGCGGTGGCTTGCCGACGCCGACGGTGCGCGGGAGCGCGAGCACCGCGAGGGCATCTTCGAGCGTGGCCGTCTCCGGTTCCATGCCGGCGAGCAGGCTCGCCATCTTGGGCATGTCCTCTTTCTTGGTCTTCTTGCCCTTGACCTTCTCCGGCGTCTCGCCGAGTTGGAAGTAGGGGCCGAAGCGACCGACCTTGAGGTAGACCTTCAGGCCGCTCTCCGGATCGTCGCCGAGTTCCTTCGGACCTTCGCCGCCCTTCGCGATCAGCTCGAGCGCGTAGGCGAGCGTCATCTCGTCGGGAGGTGTTTCGTCCGGCACCGGCGCGCTCTTGTCACCGCACGACAAGAACGGGCCGTAGCGGCCGACGCGCACTTCGACGAGTTCGCCTTCTTCGTTGTTGCCGAGTGGGATCGAGCAGATCTTGCGCGGGTCGATGTCGTCCTGGACGGACGTGATCCGGTCTTGCAGGCCGGGCGAGCCGTTCCCCAAGAAGAAGTGTTTGAGGTAGTCGGTGCGACCCTTGCGGCCGTTGCTGATCTCGTCGAGGTCGTTCTCCATCTGCGCGGTGAACGTGTAGTCGACGAGCCAACCCAGATACTGCGCGAGCAGATCGACCACGGCGAACGCGGTGAAGGTTGGCACGAGCGCCGAGCCCTTCTTCCAGACGTAGTTGCGGCGCACGATGGTCTCGATGATCGACGCGTAGGTCGACGGGCGGCCGATGCCGCGCGCTTCGAGCTCTTTGATCAGGCCGGCTTCCGTGATGCGACCCGGCGGTTGGGTCGTGTGGCCCGATGCTGCCAGCTCCTTCGCGTCGGCCTTCTCGCCTTCCTGCAGGTTGGGCAGCACGCGCTCGGCGTCGGCCTTGGCGGCTTCGGCGTCGGTGTCGTCGAGGTCTTCGACGTAGGCGAGGCGATAGCCGGCGAAGTCGACCGTGCGGCCCGTCGCGGTGAAGCGCGCGTCGCCGTGATCCTTCGTCTCCATCACGAGCGTCATCGTCGTGCGTTGCCCCTTGGCGTCGCGCATCTGGCTGGCGACCGTGCGGCGCCAGATCAATTCGTAGAGCTTGCGCTCGTCGACGCCCATGTCGGCGGACAGATCGTTGGGATGCGTGAAGGCTTCGCCGGCGGGGCGAATCGCTTCGTGCGCTTCCTGTGCGTTCTTGACCTTGGTTGCGTAGGTGCGCGGCTCGTCCGGCATGTACTCGTTGCCGAACTCACGACCGATCAGCGAACGGGCGGCGTCGACGGCCTGCGAACTCAGCGTGGTCGAGTCCGTTCGCATGTAGGTGATGAAACCGTTCTCATACAGGCGCTGCGCGGCGCGCATCGTGCGTTGCGCGGCGAACCGCAGCTTGCGCGCGGCCTCCTGTTGCAGCGTCGACGTCGTGAACGGCGGCTGCGGTCTTTCGGTGTAGGGCTTCTGGTCGACCTTGGCGACGTTGGCTTGCTGGCCCTTGAGTTCGGCAGCGAGGGCCGTCGTCGTCGCTTCGTCGAGCGCAGCGACAACGCCGCCGCCGGCGAGCTTGCCGCCGTCCTTGAGTTGACCGGTCTCTTGATCGAAGTCACGGCCAGACGCGACGCGCTTGCCGTTGACGGTGTGCAGGTTGGCTGGGAACGCGATCGCTTCCTTGCCGCCGGCGAACTGGACTTCGAGGCTCCAGTAGTCGGCGGGCACGAACCGCATGCGTTCGCGTTCGCGCTCGACGATGACGCGCACGGCGACGCTCTGCACGCGGCCGGCACTGAGCTTCGGCTTGACCTTCTTCCACAGCAGCGGCGACACCGTGTAGCCGTAGAGGCGGTCGACGAGGCGGCGGGTCTCCTGCGCCTCGACCAGGTCCATGTCGATCTCGCGCGGGCTTTCAAGCGCGCTGAGGATCGCCTTCTTCGTGATCTCGTGGAAGACGAGGCGCTTGGTCTCACACTTCGGCTTCAACTCTTCGAGCAGATGCCACGAAATGGACTCTCCTTCACGGTCTTCATCTGTCGCGAGGTAGAGGACGGAGGCGTCCTTGACCATCGCGCGCAGCTTCTTGAGGTGGTCCTTCTTCTCTGCTGGGACCACGTAGAGCGCCTTGAACTCCTCCTCGACGTTGATGCCGAGTTTGGCCCACTTCTCGCCCTTGAGCTTGGCTGGCACCTCGCTGGCGGTGCTCGGCAGGTCGCGGATGTGACCTATGCTGGCTTCGATGCGGTAGTTAGAGCCGAGGTATTTGCCGATCGTCCGCGCCTTGGCGGGGGATTCGACAATCACGACGGGTTTGCCTTCTTGCTTCTTGGCCATTCTGGTTGCGGTGGGACCGTGGCGCCTTGTTAGGGGCGGTGGGAACCGGCTGTCAAGGATCTCGGGGCGAGGAACTGACGGGGGACCCTAGAATCGGACATCTGTAGCCCTGGGCTTAGCCTCGGTTTCCGGCGCAGTTGGACCGCGCGCGAGCCCGTGATCCGGTGGTTTCGGATTCGGCCGTAAGCGGGCCGCAGTGGCCTCTGTCTGGCCGTTCCGGCGAGGAGGCTGGTTCGCGACCGATACGCGGATTGCATCCGTGTCGGCGGCTCCTCGTGCCCGCTCGGGCGGCGTTTGCACATTTCTTGGTTCGTTCCGGCTTCCAGGCACGGGCGAACGGGGTGGCGGCCGAGGTCGTCAGTCGCGCCGCCGCTGGGCCTGCGCTTCGCGAAGCTGCTCGGGACGCTTCTTCAGGGCGCGCCACAGTTGGGCTTCGTGGCGCTTTGTGATCTCGACCATCTGCAGGCCGTCGGCGGAGCACGAGCGCACCTTGGCGGCGTGCTTCAGGATCTCGGCGCGGCCGAGCAGGCGTTCGGGATCCTCAGGCGCCGCGGGGGCGTCGCCGCAGTCCTTGCGCTGCATCGCGAGGAACGCATACGGCAAGGAGCGCAGGTCGATCGACAGCTCGCGCGCGACCCGGGCCCAGAAGCCGTCGGTGAAGACTTCGGGCGGCGGCGTGGCAAACAGGTGGCACCAGTCGTTCTCGGCCACCAGCGACGGACAGGCCGACTGATGGGGGCAAGGCGCCGCCATATAGAACGTGTCGAGCAGTTCGTCGCGCAGCTGCGACAGGCGGCGGGCAACCGGGCGGTTGCCGGGTTCGACGATGATCACGCGTTTGCTGCGTGCGATCAGTTCGCGCAGCTGTTGTTCGCCGCGTTCGTCGAGTTCGCCGAGCACGTGGCTGACGAGCAACACGTCCGGGGCAGTGTCGTCGGGATCTGTGAGTTGCGTCGCCTTGATGTTCGGGTTGGCGGCCATCAGGCTCTTGCACGCGAACTTCATCGCATGCGTGGAGCGATCGTGCAGCAGGACCTCACCGGCGCCGAACTGTGCGACGAAGAGGCGTGCCGCGACACCGGAGCCGCAACCGTAGTCGAGCACGGTTTGGTTGTCGGCGCGTTCGAAGCCACGGTCGGCGCATTCGCTCAGCGCGGCGTTCCACTTCCAACCGATGCGCGCGGCGAGCACGGCGTCGTACGCGGCGATGTCCTTGGGGTCGCGCCAGTAGTCGGCCAAGGCGCGGCGGTCGGGGCGGTCTGCGAGGAACAGGTCGCGGAGGCGCGTGATGCGGGCGAGGTCGGGGAGGGGGCGGGACATCGGCCCGTCAGCATGCCGGGCGGTCGGTTCTCTCGCAACGAGACCGCTCGTAGGCGATGACGATGGCCAGCAACGCGCGATGCCAAGGCCTCTGTGCGGCGGGCTGCGCGGTGAGGCGGAGAAGGTGTTACGAACCAGGGTTCGGCCGCGGCGGCCAGCGGTCGACGAAGCGTAGGTAATGAAGCTCCAAACCACGCTGTTCGTCCTTGCTCTGTCCGCGGCTAGTTGCGGCACCGTTTCTGCGGACGTTTCTGACGGGTCAGACCTGAAGGCGACCGAAGGCCCGTGCCTCGATTGCAACGAAGGCGCTACGGGTAGCGACGTCATGCCAGCGCCCGCGCCGAGCGGCGAGACCGCGCGCAGCTCGTCGCCGGCACCCGCTGCGGATCCGCAGTTCGCCGGGCTCGAGTTGTTCGAGTCGAGCGCGATCGTCGTCACCGGCAGCAGCCAGGTTGGCGCGGGCCGCTACGTCGGCAACCTCGTGCTCGATACCAAGCGCGCGACGATCACCGGTGCTGGTGCGGGTCAGACCGTGATCGACGGTAACCTGATCGTCGGTGGCCAGTGCAAGGTGTCGGGTCTGACGGTGACCGGCGACGTGATCTTCACCGGCAACAACGCTCGGGTGGACGTCACGTTCCTCGGCCAGGTGCTCGACTACGGCCTGCACAACCGCCACTAGACGAGGCCAGGCGAACGGCGTAGGCCGAAGTGTCCGTACCGTGCCAGGTACATTCCGGACAGTTCGCGCAGCGCGAACTGTCCGGAATGTACCTGGCACGGTACGGACACTTCGAGATCGACTACTGTGGTGGCATGAGACCATTCTCGCCGCTGGTCGTTGCGGGGTTGCTTGCCGCGTCTGGGGTGTCCGCCCAAGAGCCCGACGGTGGCAGCCGAACGCTGCAATACGACGACCTCTTCCCGACGGATCGGATCCTCGAAGTCGAGGTCACGCTCGACAAGCGCGAGTGGCGCAAGCTGCGGGCACATAGCCGCTCGTTCCAGATGGCGCTGAGCCCCGGCCGCAAGATCGGCAAGTTCGAGAAGCCGTTCAGCTACTTCGAGGGTTCGATCACGATCGATGGCGTGACGTTTCCGAAGGTCGGGATCCGCAAGAAGGGCTTCCTCGGTTCGCTGAGCCTGACGCGGCCGTCGTTGAAGGTCAAACTCGATCACTACGTCGATGGCGCCGCGATCGATGGGCTGAGCAAGCTGACACTCAACAACAACCAGCAGGACGCCAGTCTCGCGAGTCAGTATCTGACCTACGCGCTGTTCCGAGCCGGTGGCGTGCCGGCGCCGCGGGTCGCGTACGTGAGACTGACTGTCAACGGCAAGTACCTCGGCATCTACTGCAACGTCGAGTCCGTGCGCGCGCCGTTCTTGGCGAACCACTTCGGCAGCTCGAAGGGTGTGCTCTTCGAAGGTGCCATCGTCGACTTCTTTGACGGGTGGTCGTTGGCGTTCGAGCCGAAGCGCGGCAACAAGGAACGTGGTATCGCGCGCATTCGTCAGTTGGTCGAGGTGCTCGAGAACAGTGACGACGCGACGCTCGAAGCAGACATCGCGGACATCGTCGACCTCGATGCGTTCTACAAGTTCTGGGCGCTCGAAGGTCTGCTCGGGTTCTGGGATGGCTACAGCGGCAACAAGAACAACTTCTTCCTGTACCTGCACCCGGTAACCAACCTGTTCCACTTCATGCCGTGGGGTGCGGACATGGCGTTCACGAAGTACCACCCCGAGCGGCGCCGTGATGGGTCGCCGATCTCGGTGCACCTTGCCGGTAGGTTGCCGCATCGTCTCTATCAGTTGGAGTCGGGGCGCAAGCGCTACGAGCAGGAGATCCGTCGGTTGCTGGCCGGGCCTTGGAACGAGAAGGAGCTCGTCGCCGAGTGTCACCGTCTCGAAGAGCTGCTCGAACCGCACGTCGGTCGGCAACAGCGGCGCATGCCGGATTGGATCGACGACCTACGCGACTTCATCGAAGATCGCCGTGGCGACATCCTGGCCGAGATCGAGAATGGCATGCCCGTATGGACCGAGAAGCCGGATGCGCCGTGGACCATGGGTAGCGACGACCAGTGGCAAGACACGATCTGGGGCGCTGCTCGCGATGGTGATGTCAATGCGTTGCAGGAACATCTCGCCAAGGGCGTCGACGTCGATGCGAAGGCGCCGGACTCTGGCGTCACCGCGTTGTCGTTGGCGGCGACGTGTGGCGAGGTCGAGGCCGTGCAGTTCTTGATCAGCAAGGGCGCCGACGTCGATGCCAAAGACGGCAAGGGCAACGCGCCGCTGCACGGCGCCGCGTTCCTGGGGCACGTCGAGTGTGTCGTCACGCTGCTCGCCAGCGGCGCGAACGTGAACATCGTCGGCGAGGATGGTCACACGCCGCTCGATTCGGCCGCAGCACCTTGGAGCAAGGAACTGACCGGCTTCGTGAAGTTCCTGGAGCAGTTGCTGCACGTCGAGTTCGACGTGGCTGCGATCCAGGCCAAGCGGCCGGTGGTCGCCGAACTGCTGCGCCGACACGGCGCGAGCAGCGGCCACTGACATCCGCTACTTGCGCAGCGGGCGAACGATCAGGTCCTTGAGCGCGTAGTTGCTGCCTTCGCCAACGCGCGTCACGAACAGGTCGTTGTGGTGGCGGATCAGGCCGAACTCGTCGAAGCACGAGACGCCGCCGCAGATCTCCATGCCGAGGCTGACGAGGTCGCTGGCCGAACGGCTGCAGTCGACCTTGACCTTGGCGGCTTGTTCGCGCGACAGCTTGCCCGCTTCGAACTGCTTGCAGCAGTGCATCAGCCAGGTCAGGCCGCGCTCGAGCGCGATGTCCATATCGACGATGACGTCCTGCACGCGTTGGAAGCGGCCGATCGGCTTGTTGTCGAACTGGATGCGTTCTTCCGCGTAGACGCGGCACTTGTCGAGTGCGAAGGCGAGCGAGCTCAGCGCGAGTGCGGCGATGAACAGGCGGCCACCGTTGAGCGTCGTGACCATGACCTTGAAGCCGTCGTTCTCGTTGCCGAGGATCGCGTCGTCGCCGACTTCGACGTTCTCGAACATGATCGAGCCGGTCGAGGACTGCTCCCAGACCTTCTTGCCCTTCATCTCCTGGTAGAAGACGCCGGTCTGATCCATCGGCACGATGAAGCAGGTGGAGCGCTTGCCGTTGGGCGCGTCGGGTGCGGTCAGCGCGTGCACGATGACGTGGCTGGCCCAACGTGCGTTGGTCGACCAGCACTTCTCACCGTTGATGACCCACTTGTCGCCCAACTTGGCCGCGGTGACTTCCGGGTTGGCGGCGTCGCTGCCACGACCAGGTTCAGACAAGCCGAACACGAACATGCGGTCGCCGTTGGCGAGCGCGGGCAGGTGGGCCTTCTTCTGCTCATCGGTGCCGCACAGTTGCACCGGCTTGGCGCCGAGTGAGATCGCGGCGCCGGGGGTAATGGCCACCGATTGGCTGTGGTAGCCGAGGGCCAGACCCATCAAGCACAGGTCGGTGTGGTCGCCACCTTGGCCGCCGTATTCTTCCGCGATCGGCAGGCCGAAGAGGCCGAGATCGCCCATCGCGCGGATGCAGGAATCGGGCACGTGCTGATGCTCCCGTTCCCAGTTCAGAAGGTGCGGGGCGATCTCTGCGTCGCCGAAATCCCGGACTGCTTCGTAGAAGGCGAACTTGTCGTCGCCGATCAGGCTCTCAAGGTAGGTGTCGATTCTGCGTGACATTTGGCCAGCAGCGTAGCGCGGGCCGGGCCCGCGAGCGACAACTGAGCCCGCGCTGAGCGCGGGCCCGGGGCCCAGATCACTTGATCTTCGGCGTCACGCCCGGCTTGGCAGCGCCCTTGGCAGCGGCGGATTTTTCCGCCGGCTTGCCATCGCTGCCGGTCTTCAGTGCCGGCACGAGATCCGCGAGGAATGCGCGCGCGGTCGGGTTGTCGCGGTCCAGTTCGAGCACGCGGCGGAAGGCGGCGACGGCGCGGGTCGGTTGCTCCGAGAAACGCGCGTTGTAGCCGAGCACCAGTTGCGCCCAGGCGTCGTACGGCTTGTCGTCGCAGTACTTCTGCAGTGCGGCGAGCTGCGCGTCGAACGTCTTCGGGTCGCCGTAGTAGTCGCGCTTGTCGACGTCGGCCGTGACGATGCCCGGTTCGAGGCGCACGGCTTCGGAAATCAAGAACGCGGCGTAGTGGTAGTCACCGTTGGCGAACACTGCGTCGGCGAGCACGAAGTGCACCGAGGCGTCGTCGGGGAGGTGGTTGCGAGCCTTGGCGTAGGCTTCGGCTGCGACATCGAAACGGTTCGACTTGAAGTAGAAGTCGCCGAGTTCGACGTAGCCCTTGGCCAGCGATTCGGGCGAGCTCTTGGTGTCGTCGATGCGACTGGCACCGCCGGGCACCTCTTCGGCGCGGGCTTCTTCGACGGGGTAGTAGTAGCCACCGTCATCACCGCCGTCGTCGCCGAGGTCATCGCCGTAGTAGACGCTGCTCGGCACGTAGAGGTAGGTCGGGCAGTAGGTCGTGCTCGGGTACCACCAGTAGTTCGAAGGCAGCGCACCGCGGATCGGCCAACCGGTCCAGTAGCAGTTCCAGTAGCTGCTGTTCCAGTAGTTGAGGCGGAAGGCTGCGTACGGCGAGAGCGCGCCGAAGTTCCAGTAGAACGGATCACAACCCCAGTAGCTCAAACCACCGTAGCCGTAGTTCCAGTTGCTGTAGCAGTTGTTGTAGTTGCCGTAGCCCCAGTAGCCGGAGAACAGCGAGTTGCGGTAGCCGAACGTGCCGAGCGAGCGGTAGCCAACGCGTGCGCCGCGCGGGCTGACTCGCGGCGTGGCCAGGCGCGGCGCAGCGAGGCGCGGCACGAGGTTGGGCGTGGCGGCCGGCGTGACGGCGACGCCGGCATCGGCCGGAGTGAAGATCGGGGTCGTTGCGGCGGTGCGCGTCGGCGTCCGCGAGGTGCCGGCAATCGGCTTGCGCGGCGACGTCGTGCGCGACGGGTTCTTGCGCGAGCCCCGGCTGCGGGCATCGGAACCACCCGCAACGCGAGCATCCGAACGGCCCGTGCTGCGCGGCGACTTGATGACTCGGTCGCGCGGGGTGTAGCGGTTGGAGACGCTGCTGCCAGGCTTCCGCGAAGTGCTGGTCGGCTTGCGAGTCGTGATGTCGCGGATGTGGCGCGCGTTGCTCCAATCCGTCGGCTTCGTTTTCGGGGTGTAGCGGTTGGTCGCGCCAGTGCTGCGCGTGTTCGTCGAACTGCGACCGCGAGTGCCGGCGCTCGGCGTGCGGGTCGTCGTGCGACGGTTGGTGTTGCTGTTGTTCGGCCTGCGAATCGTCGGCGTCGTGTCACGCGGCGTGCGGGTCGTGCGCGTGATCGAGTTGCCCTTGCGGCTGTCGCTGGTGCTCGAGCGGTAACGGCCGGCGGCAGCATTCGAACGACTGGTCGAACTCGAGCGCGGCTTCGACGTGCGAGTCGTGGAGGTCGGCGGGCGGTAGTTGCTCGTCGTGCTGCGCGTACGCGGCGTATAGCCGGGCGTGCGGCCAGTGCTGCGCGGCACGCTGCGGGACGTGCTGCGCGGTGCCGTTCGCGAACTGCTGCGCGACGTCGAACGCGTCGGGCGACGGACGGAAGTATCGCGTGTGGGCGCCGAACGCGACGGCGTGCGAGTCGACGGGCGACGGGTCGTCGGGCGCGGGGTCGGCCGCGAGCGCGACGTGTCGCGACGGGTCGGAGTCGGGCGCGAACGCGATGGGCTCTGACGGCTCGGGCTCGGGCGCGAGCGGCTGGGGCTCGGTCGCGAACGACTGGGGCTCGGGCGCGAACGACTGGGGCTCGGGCGCGAGCGAGTCGGGCTCTGGCGCGTGGGGCGCGAGGCGCGTGGCGCCGGTCGCGACGTCGAACGCGGGGCCGAGCGTGGCGCGGAGGCGCGCGGGGCCGACGCTCGGGGTGCCGACCGCCCGGCGGAAGAGCGTCCGCGTTGGGCCGACAGTGGGATTGCCAGGAGCAGCCCAAGAAGAACGGTAAAGATGGTTCGTTGCGTCGTCATGATTCCTCGCGGCGAGGTAAGGGTGGCCCTGACAGCAAGAACGATACCGGACGGATCCAGATCGGCTCGGGCCCTTCCGAGCCGGGTTTGTGGCAATTCTGTACGCTTTGGCGTAATGTTGACCCGGGCGACGCTTCCGCCTGTCTCGCGGCCACTACACGGCCCGTCGCTTGCGCGGGCCACCCGCAGCGGAGAAGACAGTGCCAACCATGACCCAACCGAGCGAACCTGACACCTCGCGGCCCAGCCTGCTTGGGCCGCCGATTCGCACGTTCTTCCGCGGCCTGGCCGCGATTCTGCCGTTGGCGGCCACGGGGGCGCTGATCAGCTGGGCCGTGTTCGGCGGCGAGACGTTGCTGCGCACGGTCATCGTCGATTGGTTCGGATTGCCCGCGAGGCAGTATTGGCCCGGGATGGGCTTCGTGCTGTCGATCGCCCTGGTCTTCCTGACCGGCCTGCTGATGTACTCGTTCGTCGTACGTCAGATCTACCGGCGGTTCACCGCGCTGCTCGAACGCATCCCGATCGTCAAGTTCGTCTACGGCATGTTCGTCGACGTGGCCCGGCTGGTCTCCAGCTCGGAGAAGAAGCCGTTTCGGCGAGTCGTGTTGGTGCGGCTGACCGGCGACGTCGAACAGATCGGCTTCGTGACGCGTGAGGGCTTCGACGACCACCCGGACATCGGCGAAGACAAACTTGCCGTCTATCTGCCGATGAGTTACCAGCTTGGCGGCTTCACGATGATCCTGCCGCAGTCGGCGGTGCGCGACATCGATATGTCGGTCGAAGAGGCTCTGCGGTTCTGCGTTACAGCAGGGGTTTCGCAGCCGGACGAAGACTGAGCGACAGGCTTGTTGCTCGATGAGTCGTGATGAGCGCGCGATCTGCGCCGCGAATCCGTAAGATCCGCAGCCCATCATGCGGATCCCTCGCGCAACTGTCGTCCCTGTCTTGCTTACGTCGGCGCTCGTCGCCCAGAAGCCTTCCTTTCCTCAGTCGATGGACTTTGGTCCATGCATGATGACGACGTTCTCCGGTGGCGGCCTGTGCGGCACGACCGAGAAGGGCCTCGTCATTCAGCTGGGGGATCGCGGCGCGGTGTCGTTCGATACCGAACTGCTGCGGATGTCGGTGGCGTGGACCGATGGTTGGCTGCGGTTGCGCGGCACGGCCTATGACGGTTCGCACGGTCCGTTCCCGGAACTGCGTGGTCGGCGCATGGTCGAGACGCGATCCGGTCCCGGTTGGGCGCGCAACGGTAGCTTCGATGATCCACGGCCGATTCCGCACGGGCCGTTGCCGAGCCAGTGGGGCCGCTACGGTGGCCATTCGCGTGTTGGTGACGACATCGTGATCGACTACCGCCTCGGCGACATGAACGTGCGTGAGATGTATGGCATCGAGGGCAAGATGCCGATGCTGCTGCGCACGTTGGAACTCGGTCCGTCGAAGGTGCCGCAGCAAATGGTCGTGCTCGAAGGACCCGAAGGGACCGTGCCCGGCAAGATGTCGATTGATGGTGTCCGCTTGGCATCGCTGCAAACGGCACGCGATGCGAACGAGCTCGTCGAGATGGATCTGTCGACGGTCGGTTGGGACCGGCTCAGCATCGGAGCACCTTCCAACGCCGACTACCTCGACGCGAAGAGTGGTTCGGGCGCGACGATCACGGCGGTTGACGGGTTTGCGCGCGTGCATGCTGCGCAAGACGCGTCGGTGCCGAAGCTGATCGATGGTGTCGCGGCCAAGAACCACGACGATACCGAGAACAGCGTGTGGTTCGATCGGCACAAGGTGAATGGCCGCAACACCGATCGCGGCCGCTTCCTGATCGACCTGAAGAAGGCCGTCGACGTTTCGCGCGTCAACACCTTCTCGTGGCACCGCACGGATCGCGCCCGCCAGAAGTACGCCTTGTATGGGCGCAACGGCGCCGGTGACGCGACGGCGAAGAACCTCGACAAGGCTGGTTGGCAGCGCATCGCCACCGTCGATAGCAACGCACTCGGCTATGGCGACAAGCATGGTGTCAGCATTGCGAAGAAGGGTGGCCTCGGCACGTTTACGCATCTGCTCGTCGACGTGAACTACGGCAAGACGTTCTTCTCCGAGATCGATGTCTACGCAGGTGGTGTTCGCTCACAGGTTGCCGCGCGCGGCAAGAATGAGTATTGCGCGGCTGTGCTTCATGGCAGTGAGGGGCCGATGCTCGAAGCCAAGGGCGCACGCATTCTGATGAACGTGCCACCACACGACAAGACGCTGCGATTGCAACTCGCGATCATGTCGTACGACGATCGCACCGCGCGGCCAGCTGCGACGATGCTCATGCAGAAGCGCACCGTCGCCGGCATTCCGCTCGGCGCCGGCACGAAGCGCTGGAACGAGAAGATCGTCACCAAGGGTGTGCGTGGCAGCGACGATGGCGCGTTTGCCGTCGATACGATCACGATCCCGTTCAAGAACCCGTGGGGTTCGCGGATGCGCACCGGCGCGTTCGACTTCTTCAGTGATGGTCGCGCCGCGGTGTCGACCTGGAACGGCGACGTCTGGATCGTCTCCGGCATCGACGAAAGCCTCGACCGCATCGAGTGGCAGCGTTTCGCGACGGGCCTCTTCGACCCGCTCGGTTTGCGCATCGTCGACGACGTCGTCTTCGTGCACGGCCGCGACGGCCTGACGCGTCTGATCGACACCAACGGCGACGGCGAAGCCGACCGCTACGAGAACTTTAACAACCAGATCTATATCACGGCCGCGTTCCACGAGTTTGCGTTCGATCTGCAAACGGACAAGGAAGGCAACTTCTACTTCACGAAGGGCGCGCCGGTGAACCCGGGTGGTCGTGGCTTCATGAAGATCGTGCCGCACCACGGCGCGATCCTTAAGGTCAGCCGCGACGGTTCGACGATCGAGACGGTTGCGACCGGCATGCGCGCACCGAACGGCATGGGCGTGTCGCCGACCGGCATCATCACGAGCGGCGACAACGAAGGCACCTATATGCCGCGTTGCCGCCTCAACTGGATCGAGAAGCCGGGCTTCTATGCTGGCGTCAAGGACACGGCGCATCGTTCGCCCGTCCCGGATCAACCGGACCTGCCGCTGTGCTGGATGCCGATGGAAGTCGACAACTCGAGTGGTGGCCAGGTGTGGGTGACCGGCAAGGGTTGGCCGGACCTGCAAGGTCGTTTGCTACACAACTCGTACGGCACGTGTTCGACCTACCTCGTGCTCCCCGAACGGATCAACGGCCAGATGCAGGGCGGCGTCGTGCGCTTGCCGGCGAACTACTCGTCGAGCTGCATGCGTGGTCGCTTCTCGCCGATCGATGGCCAGATGTATGTCATCGGCCTCAAGGGTTGGCAGACGAGTGCCGCGCGCGAAGGTGGCTTCCACCGCGTGCGTCGCACCGGCAAGCCGCTCGACATCCCGGTTGCGCTGAGCACGTGCGACAAGGGCGTCTACCTGACGTTCGCGACCGAACTCGATCCTGAGCTTGCCGAGGACCCGGAGAGCTTCGGTGTGCAGATCTGGAACTACCGCTACTCGCAGAGCTACGGCTCGCCCGAGCTGTCGATCCTCAACCCCGAGCGCAAGATCGCGCAGGGCAAGCCCAACCGCGACTCGCTCAAGGTGACGTCGAGCAAGTTGTCGGCGGATGGTCGCACGGTGTTCATCGCCATCGAGGGCATGCAGCCGGTGCATCAGATGAAGATCACCTGGGACCTCGAATCGAAGGCCGGTGGTGACGTGCGTGGTGAGTTGCATAACTCGATCCACGCTTTGCAGAAGGACCCGGGGTTCCCGAAGGCACGCTAGATGTTGATCCGTCTGAGTCTGGTTGGCTGGGCCGTTGCGGCCGGCTTCTTTACGGCGACTGGTGGCGATGATGTCTCTGGCGGCAGTGTTGCCAGCAGCAGTGTTGCCAGCAGCAGCGTCTCGGCCGAGTCGAGCGTCGCCTTGCCGCAAGGCCAGATGGCGCGCGGCGTCAAGGTCACGTTCGAAGCCATCCGCGGCGACAAGGAACGGCATTCGCAGCGGGCGCGTCTACTGTCGCTCGCCGTGGATCGCGGCGAGACGCCGACGCCCTACCTGCCGGTCGGCGCGTTCCGTGCGACGTTCGAAACGGTGGTTACGCTGCCGGCGCGCGACAAGATGAACTTCCAGCTCGACGGCCGTGGCAAGGTCAAGCTGTCGATCAACGGCAAGGTCGTTCTCGAAGGCGCACTGTCGACGCGCAAGTCGCTCGAGACGGAGAAGGCGATGCGGCTCAAGAAGGGCGGCAACGACATCCGACTCGAATATGAGAGCACGGCGCGCGGCGACGGCGAGTTGCGCGTGTTCTGGTCCGGCCGCGACTTCGGCTTCGAACCGATCGCGCCCGAGTTGCTGACGTATGTTGCGAGCGACGCAGATGTCGTCGCTGGCGAGCAACGGCGTCAAGGCCATGCGTTGTTCGTCGAGCGGCGCTGCGCGCGTTGCCACGAATACGATGAGCTGAGCATTTCGGAGTCGGCCTATCTCGAACTGGATCGCAGTGGTCCCGACTTGCGGTTGGTTGCCTCGCGCACGCATCAGGGTTGGTTGAAGGAGTGGATGGACGACCCGCACGCGGTGCGTCCCGAAGCGACCATGCCGAAGATGCCGTTGTCGGGCACGGATTCGGCCGACATCGCGAGCTACCTGGGCACGCTCGGCGAGCCGCAGCCGCACGCCGGATTCGATGACAAGCAAGTCGAAGCCGGCGAAGAGCGCTTCCGCGAACTGGGCTGTGTTGCATGTCACACGCGCACGGACGAGACCAAGAAGGATGCTGAGCTCGGCAACCGCATCCGGCTCGAGTTCGTCAAGCAGAAGTGGCACGCGTCGGCGCTCGTCGCCTACTTGAAGAAGCCATCGACGCACTACAGTGACGTGCGCATGCCGGACCTCGCCGTGTCTGCGGAAGATGCGAGCAACCTCGCTGCCTACCTGCTCAAGGGGGCAGCCCCATTGCCGGTTCCGAAGGGCGACGTAAAGAAGGGCCGGCGCCTCGTGCGCAAGCATGGTTGCTTCCTTTGCCATGCGTTCGACAAGGACATTCCGCCGGTCGATCGCATCTTCCCGCGCTTCCGCAACCTTAAGCCCGAGCGCGGTTGCCTCGCGGACAAACCCGGCGGCGACGCCCCGGATCACGGCTTCAGCGATGAGCAGCGCGCTGCTCTGCGCGCGTTCTTGCCGGTTGCTGGTGACGTGCCGTTCCGCAAGGCGCCGCTCGATTACGGCACGCGTCACATGACTGCCGAACGTTGCGCCGCTTGCCACGCGATGGACGGGCAGGCGTCGACGTGGGCGCGCCTCGCCGAGAAGTGGTCGATGGATGTGCCGCTGCCGGAAGAACAGGATCCGGTGGCGCAAGGTGTGCCGGCGTTGACCTGGGTCGGTGCCAAGCTGCAGCCGTCGTGGATCCGCAAGTTCGTCGTTGGCGAATTGCCGTCGCCGCGGCCGTGGTTGACGGCGCGCATGCCGAAGTTCGCGAAGCATGGTGCCGCGCTGACGGCCGGGATCGTGCGCGAACACGGTTATGGTCCGCGCGATGAACCGATTCGTCGTGGTGGTGCCAACCTGGCGATTCATGGTGCCCGCATGATGGAGATGGGCACGGGCTTCGGTTGTGTGCAGTGCCATGCCGTCGGCGACAAGAAGGCCACGCAGGTCTTCGAGCGCGAAGGCATCAACCTGATCACGGCGCGTAAGCGTCTGCGCCACGAGTACTACACTCGTTGGCTGGCCGATCCGACGCGTCTCGATCCCGATGCGCGCATGCCGAAGTATGCGGACAACAACGGCAAGACGGCGTTCACGGATGTTCTGTCCGGTGATGCCGCGGATCAGTTCGAAGCCATCTGGCAGTTCTTGGGAGATCGCGCGCGCTAGTGACCGACGCACTGCAAGCCCTGGGCGTGACCGCGGAGCCTGCAGCTGCAGGCGGGTTGCGGTTGCGCACGGCAAGCAGCGGCGAGCGCGGCGTCGAATGGTTGCGCGCAGTGCTGGTCGCTCTCGGCCATGCCGCGCACATCGAACGTGACGAACTGCTCGTGCCGTCTGCGGCACCTGACGACGTCGAACGAGCCGTCTGCGCGGCTCTCGCGCCCGAGGCGATCCTCTTCGACCTGGACGGCGTGCTGGCCGACATCGCTCGGCGCGCCCGCATCGCCGATCCGGGTGACGTGCAAGCGATCGCCGACCGCTACGCCGTTGGCGTCGTGACGACGTGTCCCCGGCGCGTCGCCGAGTCGGTGCTCGAACGACACGGCTTCCTCGAGTTCGTGGGCGTCGTGGTCGGCAGCGAGGATGGCCCGTGCAAGCCCGATCCGTTCCCCGTTCGCTACGCGCTCCAGCAACTCGGCAAGCAGAGCGCCTGGATGCTCGGCGACAACCCAAGTGACGTGACCGCAGCACGCGGCGCCGGCGTCGTGCCGTTCGCCGTCATGCCCCGCGGCATCGGCGCCGAGTCCCACATGGATCGCCTACGCGCCGCCGGCGCCGTGCGCCTGGTCGAAGGCGTAGGCTCCCTCCGCCTACAACTGCCAAGCTAGAACCGTCAGTTGAACTGATCGTACGGTGCCTGGACCATTTTCACCTCATGCGCCGCTTCGCGGCGCATGAGGTGAAAATGGTCCAGGCACCGTACGATCACTTGCCGCGGATCTGGCGGTAGCATTCGCGGTACTTCTTGGCGAGTTCGGTATGCTTGGTGCGCAGGTCGATCTTGCGGCCTTGGATGAACGCCATCTCGATCTTTGACGTTAGCTCGAACGGGTGGCCATCGCTGATGAACAGCGTCGCGTCCTTGCCGGCCTTGAGGGAGCCGAGTTGTTCGCCGACGCCGAGGATTTCGGCGGCGCTCTTCGTGATCGCGGCAAGCGCATCCTGTGGCGATAGCCCGTAGGCGGCTGCGGTCGCCGCGTGGTAGGGCAGGTTGCGGTCGTTGGAGTATTCGTCGCCCGTGCCGATGCAGAACTTCACGCCGGCGGTCTGCAGGTCGCGCGGCAACGTGAACGCTTCGTCGTAGGCCACATCGTCGCGGCGCGGCAAACGATGCACGCCGTCGATGATGACCGGCACCTGGTGCTGCTTGAGCAGCGCCGTGCAGCCGCGGGCTTCGTGGCCGCCAACGATGACGACGCGCAGCTTGCGGCGCACACCCCAGCGCACGGCCGATTCGATCTGCTCGACGGTGTTGGCCAGCACGAACACCGGCACTTCCCCGCGCAGGGCGGGCAGCAGCGCGGCGTGACGGATGTCGAGCGGCACCGTTGGGTCGGCGGTGCGCGCCGTCGACCAGGCTTTGGCCGCAGTGAACGCGTCGTCGATCTGTTGCCGTTGGCGCGCGAGGCGACCCTTGTCTTCCGACGGTGCTGGACCGCGACGGAAGCGGCGGCGGCGTTCGGACGGCCAGCTGACAACCGGGCCAGCGTCGAGGCGAACGGCCATGTCCTGATTGGTCCAGCCGTCGAGTTGCATGATCGCAATCCGCCCAGGGATCAGGCCACCGATCGGGAACACACCGGCTGTCAGCACACCGTTGGTGCGGGCGACGGGGATGGCAGCCGAGTCCGGGTTGACTGCCGTGGACGCGAGCGCTTCCGGCGACATGTCGCCGAGCTCATCGGTGTCGACCGACTGCGGCACCATGCCGATCTCGATGAGACCGAGTTGCGTGTGCGCCGAGATCATGCCGGGGAACACGTGCTTGCCGCCGAGGTCGATGGTCTGTGGCGCAGGTGCACCCTGCTCCTGAGGGAGCGCTTCGCCCTTGGCGAGAACTGCTTGGATCTTGCCCTTGTTGAACAGGAGCGAGCCGCCGAGCACGATGCCATCCGAAACCGTGTGGATGGTGGCGTTGGTCAGCAGGATCGGGCCTTTCTGCGGCGCTGCCTTGTTGAGCAGGTCTTGTGCCGAAGCTGGTGTAGCGAGTTGCAAAGCGAGCAACACAGCGCTGCTTTGCAGAACGCGGTTGGTAGAGCGGATCATTAGCGGCCTCCTTCGGCGTTGCGGCAGCAGTAGTCGGTCTGGTTCTCTTCGGCGGCCCAGTAGGCGTCACTGAGATCACCCTCGCGCGCGGTGCGGCCACCCTTGCCGGCCTTGTCGATGGCGATCTGCAGCAAGCGCTGCCGTTCCTTCTGAATGCCACGCCGCAGTTCGGCGTCGCGATCGAGCGAGAACATCAGGCGGCCGTCGACCCACGTTGCTTCGCAGCGAGCGGCGTAGCTGAGCGGGTGGTTGGACCACAGCGCGATGTCGGCGTCCTTGCCGCGCGTCAGCGAACCGGTGCGCTCGAAGATGCCGAGTTGCAATGCTGGGTTGCCGGTGACGAACTTCAACGCTTCGTGTTCGGCGACGCCGCCATACTTGACTGCCTTGCCGGCTTCGGTGTTGAGACGGCGCGCGTGTTCGTTGCTGTCACTGTTGAACGACACGTTGACGCCATACTCGTGCAGGATCGCGCCGTTGTCGGGAATCGCGTCGTAGACCTCGAACTTGTAGGCCCACCAGTCACTGAAGGACGACGCGCCGATCGCCGATTGCTTGATCGCATCCGCGACCTTGTAGCCTTCGAGCACGTGTTGGAACGTGCCGATCTTGATGCCGTATTCGTTGGCGAGGCCACACAGCATGAAGATCTCGTCCTGCCGGTAGCTGTGGCAGTGGATGCGGCGGCGACTCGCGAGCACTTCCGCCAGCGCTTCGAGTTCGAGATCGACTCGCGGCGGCAGGACCTTGGCACGTTCGCGTGGCGTCTGCTTCTCGTAGGCGGCGTGTTCGCGCGCGTAGGCTTCCGCGGCGGCGAAGCGATCACGTAGCAAACCTTCGACACCCATGCGGGTGTTCGGGTAACGCGTGTTGGGCGAGCTGCGACGGTTGACGCGGCGCGGGTTCTCGCCGAGCGCGAACTTGATGCCGGGCGCGGAGCCCTTGACGATCATCTCGTCGGGATGGCTGACCCCGAAGCGGATCTTGACGGTGTTGCTCTGACCGCCGATCACGTTGGCCGAACCGTGCAGTTGGTTGACCGCCGTCACGCCGCCGGCGAGTTGGCGATACCAGTTGACGTCGTCGGGATTGACGACGTCCTGGATGCGCACTTCACTCGTCACCGCCTGGCCACTCTCGTTGACGCCGCGCGAGATGCCGGTGTGCGAGTGGCAGTCGATGACGCCGGTCGTGATGTGCTTGCCCTTGGCGTCGATGATGATCGTGCCCTCGGGAGTCTCCGGCATGCCTTGCGCCGGGCCGGCGTAGGCGATCTTGCCGCGCCGGACGTAGACGCCGCCGTTGCGCAGAATGCCGCGTCCGTCGCCGGTCCACAGCGTGCCGCCAACGATGGCGAAGTCGCGTTGCTTGGGCAGTTCGGTGAAGCCGTAGCCACCGAGTGGTGTCGGCAGTTCGGTTTCGATGGCAAGAGTCGTCGGCTTGTCGTCCTTGCGCTCCTTGTCGGACTTCTCGTCGTCCTGCTTGGCTGTGCGCGTTGCCGTGATCGAGGTCGCCGTGCCGTTGGACGGCGTGCAAACACCGGTCAGGCCATCCTTGTCGCGATGCAGTCGCAGCCAGAACGTGCGGTCGTTGGTCGCCTTGCCCTTGAGTTGGCACGTGAACGAATCGGCGTCGCGCTTGCTCGAGCTGACCTTGAGGTCCTCGTCACCGGTCTTGCACGTGATCTTCTTGCCGTCGATCGTGAGCACCGGCGTGCCGAGATCCGTGTTGCCGGGCCAGCCCTTGGCTAGCGTCCAACTGCCATCGAGACCGAGGTCCTTGGCCTTCTTGATGACGTGGCGGCGGCCGCCGACCCAGACGTCGCGAACGATGCGTTCCTTGCCGAAGAGGCTGCCTTCGACAACTACGAGGTTGGCGAGCTTGCCCTTGGCGATCGTGCCGCAGTCGCGGTCGATGCCGAGCAACTTCGCCGGCGTTGTGGTGACGGCGGCCAATGCCTGCTCGCTCGTGACGCCTTGTTCTTTGGCGTCGCGCACGCGCGCGGCGAAGTCGCTGCGCTTCTTCATGCGGGTCGTCGTCCACGCAATCGTGACGCCGGCGTCGAGCAGGCGTTTGCTGTTGGTGGGGGCTTGCTCCCACGATTGCAGTTGCCGCAACGAGACGCGGTCGGCCTTCGCGGCCGTCGTGACGTCAGGGGTGTCGGGCAGTTGCAATGGCACGACGATCGGCGCACCGCCGGCGGCCAACGCCGCGAGGCGGCGGAACTCCATGCCACTGCCGACGATCACCGACTTGCGGCCGAACTCTTGCGCAACTCTGAGGCAGCGCAGTGCCTGCAGTTCGTTTTGCGTGTCGAACCACAGTGGCTTGTCGGTTTGTGCCGCGATTGCCGCGAGCACGCGCGAGGCTTGTGGCGCGTCCTTGCCAAGCGATGCATCGGCGCGAACGGCCGCAGCACTGCGCGCAAACCACTGCCCATCCGCGAGCGACTGGCGCAGCAACGCGATGGCACCCATCTCACTGTTGGGGTATCCCGAACGGTTGGTCTGCAGGCTGGCAACCGGGTAGGCCTGGTCGTTCACCACACGGGGTTTGGCGGTGTCGGTTGGATCATCGAGCAGGATGATGGCGCTCGAGCCCTTGAGGATGCCACCCGATGGCACAGCGGCAACCACCGTGAAGCCGAGTTCCCGCAGTTCGTCGCGTTCCTTCTCGCCGACCAGTGCGCCGTCGAGCGCGTTGCGCTGCGGCTGCACCATTGTGTTCCAGTGCTTGTCGGTCGTGTCTTCGTCAAGTGCCGGCACATCGGTCGCGAAGTACGGTTCGATCAGGCCGGGGTAGATCGTCAGGCCTGTGCAGTCGATGACCGTTGCGCCCTTGGGCGCAGCTATGCCGGTGGCGACCTCGGTGATGCGGCCGTTGCGCATGACCACCGTTCCGCGGGCAAGTTCCTTGCCGGGCTCGGTGATGACGCGCGCGTTTTGCAGTGCATACCAACCTGGATGGATCGGGCGGGGTCCGTTGTGCGGAGGACCTTGCGCGATTGCCGTAGTGACCAGGATGGCGAGAACGACGAGCTTGCCGATTCGCATGGCCGCGAGCATACGGACGAGGCGAGCCTGCGCGAACGTCTCACATCGGCAACACGTCCCGCGTTTGTCATGGCGCGACGGTTCTCGGCGGGCATGGTCAACTGCAAGTGAAGATTTTGGTGAACCGCTGGCTCGTGGCGAGCGACTCACCGTTGGCCCCGATGCGCCGCTCCACAGACCAGACCCTTGATGAACTGCTCGTGCTGTCGTGTCGCAACGGCAGTGAAGTTGCGTTCGGCATGCTGCACAAGAGGTGGCACAAACGCCTGTGGGCGCACGCGAGCCACTTGCTGGGGCGCAACTTGCGCGACCGGGCAGATGACGTCTGCCAGGAAGCGTGGTTGGCGATTGCGCGCACGATCGACACGCTTGGTGAGCCGGAGCACTTCCGCGCCTGGGCCTACTCGATCGTCACGCGCCGGGTTGCCGATGTGCGGCGCTCGCTAGGTCGCGACGAACGCAAACAGGAGGGACTCCGCCGGGAAACTTCCGGCCGGGAATCTTCGAACCAAGACCCCGCGGCGGACGACTCAGCTTCTGAACGCGAAACGCTACGGCTGGCCTTGAACAGCTTGTCGAGTGAGGACCACGCGCTGCTGCGCCTGTTCTACCTCGATGAGTTGTCCGTGGCCGAGACCGCCGAAGCGCTCGACATTCCGGTCGGCACCGTCAAAAGCCGACTGTTCCATGCGCGCCAACGACTGCGGCGCGCCTTGCAACGGAGACAGACATGAACTCTGACGACAAACGGTCCGCCGTTGACCCATCTGTTGGCGATCTGGACGAGCAACTACGCAGTGCCTTGCGCGAGGAGGATGCCGAATTATTGGAGCGCCTCGACAGTGACCCGGGCATCTTCGAAACGGTTCGCCACGGCTTCCGCGGCAACACCGCGTGGTGGGTCTGGGCGACCAGTGTCGTGCAGGTCGTAGCGTTCGGTTTTGCGATCTGGACTGGGGTGCACTTCTTCGGTGCCGAGTCCGTCGACGACCGCGTGACATGGGGCGTTGGGCTGCTGTTGACGTGGAGCATGGTGGGCATGCTCAAGATGATGGTTTGGAGCCACGTCGAGCGCGGCATGCTGCGCCGCGAGATCAAACGCGTCGAGCTCCAGGTGGCGACGCTGAGCCATCGCCTGAACGAACGGCCGTAAACTGCGTGTGCAGTAACCTGGTTGACAGGTGCTGCTAGTGTGTTACTAGTTCATAGACATGGAACGTCATCTTCCCAGCCACATGCAGCCCCAGCTCAATCGCCTTACGGCCTTGAGCGGTGTTGCCGTGTCGTGCTGGTGGTGGCAAGCCGCAGCAGCGGGTTGCCCCATACGTTCCACGCAGTGACCACATAGGCGCTGACGACCGAAACGAGAAGGCAACCCCCGCGGGAGTTGCCTTCTGTCGTTTCAGGGGGAACTGTTCGCGCGGGTTGCCACGAATACGATGGCAACCACAACTTCAGAATCTGTAACGCTGCGCACGGTCGCTTTGACCGCCGAGTTGCGCATGGACGACTGCGTCGCGCCGGCCCAACTGCACCGGGAGACGCGCAATCGCGGTCGTGTGATGTTTGCGAACCGCTCGGCCGAACGGCAAGTGCTCGTGGTGACGCGAGCGCCGTTGCGCCTGCAGGTTCGCGGCGATCTGGCGACGGTGTCGCTGCTCGAGTTGACGATGGCGCCGCTCCTGCGAGCGCTACACAAGCGTCTGCCGGGATCGGAACTGCTGGGGCTGGAGTTGCGCGTGCCGCTGGAGCGGCCAAATGCGGATCTGACGGCGATGGATCGCGAGGCACTGTGCGCGCCGTCGCTGTTTGATCCGGTGCGGGCGATGGTCGATTTGATCGAGGATCGTGGGAAGGCGCAGGTGCCCCACGGCGTGTTTGGCGCGTTTGCCTTCGATCTCGTCGATCGTTTCGAGGACCTCGGCGAGCGGCGCGAGGATCCGATGGACGACGCCGACATCGAGTTGGTGCTCGGCTTGGATCTGGTGCGGTTTGATGAGGACCGCGGCGTGGTGCACGTGATCACCCGTGGGTTGCCGTGGGAGGCGATGTCCAAGGTGCAGGCGAGGCACAGCGAGACGCTGGCGCTGTTGCGGCAGCGGCCGGTTGCGCCCAAACCAGAGACTGCGATCGCGTGTGGTCCACGAACGGTGGAGCACGACGATGCACAGTTCTGCGCCGGCGTCGACAAGCTGCGCGAACACATCGGCAAGGGCGATATCTATCAGGCGGTGCTGTCGCGAGCTGTCTCGTGGCGGTGCAACGCGGATTCGCTCGACGTCTTCGAGCGGCTCAGTGAACGGGAGCCGGCACCGTATGCCTTCCACCTGCAGCTCGAGCACGGCGCGTTGTTCGGCTCGTCCCCCGAGACGTGTCTGCGCGTGCACAATCGCGAGGTCGAGATTCGACCGATTGCCGGCACGACGAACCGTTCGGACGACGACGATACCGATGCGCGCCTTGCCTTGGCGCTGCTGTTTGATCACAAGGAACGCGCCGAGCACGTCATGCTGCTCGATCTCGCTCGCAACGACATTGCCCGCGTCGCGAAGCGAGCGACGACCGAGGTTGTGCAGCAGTTTGCGATCGAGAAGTACAGCCGCGTGCAGCACCTCGTCAGCCGTGTGCAGGGCACGTTGCGTCCGGAACTCGATGCGCTGCACGCCTATCGTGCGGTAGCCAACATGGGCACACTCAGTGGCGCGCCCAAAGCCAGGGCTTGCGAGCTGATTCGCGAACTCGAACCGGTGGGGCGCGGCTTCTACGGCGGTGCCGTTGGCTATCTGCTGGCGGACGGCAGCTTCGATTCGTGCATCACGATTCGCAGCATGCGGGCCAAGAACGGCGTCTTCCGGGCGCAGGCGGGTGCCGGCGTTGTCTGGCGAAGTGATCCCGAGCGGGAACTCGAAGAGACCGAGCGCAAGCTGCGCGCGGTCAGCGAAGTGATGGCCTCATTGACGCAGGCCCAACCGACCGAGGTCCGGGCATGAGCCGCGATCGCGTTCTTCTGCTCGATCACCGCGACAGCTTCGTGCACGTGCTCGCGGATCGCTTCGCCCGGATCGGCGTCGATGTCGACGTCGCGCGCAGTGCCATGACGTTGTTCGAATGGCAGGAGTGCCTCGAACGCGTGCAGCCGTTGCTCGTGGTTCTGTCGCCGGGCCCGGGCCATCCCGAGGATGCGTCATTGGCGCGGGAGTGGCTTGCCACGCGGCCGCAAGTGCCGGTGTTTGGCGTGTGCCTTGGCCATCAAGTGATCGGGCTCGCGGCCGGCGATGGGATCGATCGTGCCAGCGAGCCCATGCACGGCGAGGCCTGTGAGGTTACTTGGATCCGCCAGCCGTTTGCCGGTGCGGACATGCAGCTGCCAAAGCGCATGCCCGTTGCCCGCTACCACAGTCTGCTGGTGAGCCGCGAAGACTCGACCGCGCCGTTGTCCACGCTGGCGACGTCCCGCCACGGCGATCGCGAGATCGTCATGGCCATGCAACACAACGAACTGCCGCAGCTTGGCGTGCAGTTCCATCCGGAGTCCGTCTTGACGCCACACGGCCAGCTCGTGCTGCAAGGTGTCGTGGGCTGGGCGCGACAACAACAGGGCTCTTGCCAACGTGATGAGGTGATTCGATGAGTGTTTCCCAACTGCTTCGTGATGTCGTGGCCAACAAGCCAATCGACTCGGTTCTGCTCGAAGAGGTGCTGTCCCACGCGATGACGGGGCAAGCGGATCCGGTGGCGCTCGGCGGTTTGTTGTCGGCGTTGGCTTGCCGCAAACCCGAGCCGGATCACTTGGTGGCTGGCGCGTTGGCGTTGCGTTCGCACGGAGTTGCGGTGCGGCCGCAGGTGCGGCCGTTGGTGGACACGTGCGGGACGGGCGGGGACGGCAGTGGCACCTTCAACGTGTCGACCGCGGCCGCGTTCGTGGTCGCGGCGGCTGGCTGTGCGGTCGCCAAGCACGGCAATCGCGGCGTGTCGTCGCCGGTCGGTTCGGCCGACGTTCTCGAAGCTTGCGGCGTGCAGTTGGAGCAGACACCGCAACGTGCGTGCGAACTGTTGGATGCGACCGGCTTTGCCTTCTTGTTTGCGCCGTCCTTCCATCCGGCGATGCGGCACGTCGCTCCAATCCGGCGGGCACTCGGCGTGCGCACGTTGTTCAACTTGCTGGGGCCCTTGGCCAACCCGGCTCGCGCGGAGTTCCAGCTGGTCGGCGTCTATGCCCCGGAGTTGACCAAGGTCGTCGCCGAGGCACTGCGGCTACTGGGGTCGCGGGGGGCACTCGTGGTGCATTGCGATGGTGTGGATGAAATCGGCCTGCACGCCGTGACGCACGCCCATCAGGTGATTGATGGCGAAGTCCGCGAAGTGCACATCGACCCCGCTGATTGCGGCATTGCTCGCGGTGGGCTCGATGCGCTGCGCGGCGCGGACGACAAGCACAAGAATGCTGCTCTGTTGCGACAGGCGTTGAGCGGCGAAGGTGCTGCTCGCAGCAAGGTCGTGGCGTTGAATGCGGGCGCAGCGTTGTGGGTTGCCCAGCGAGTGCCAACGTTGCGCGACGGTTTCGAACTCGCTCAAAAGGTCATGCAGCGCGGCGGTGCCGAGCGTGTGTTGGATCGCTACATCGCGTCGTCGCGATCGACAACGGAGGTCGCGTCGTGAACGGGGTGCTCATCGATCTGCTCGATGCTTCGCGCGAGCGCCAGATCGCAGAACCAGTGGACGGCCAGGTGCGCAGGCAACGGCCATCGTTGCTGCGGAGTCTGCGCGGTCGGCAAACCGTGTCGTTGGTGGCGGAGTTCAAACGTTCGAGTCCGAGCCACGCCGGCCTGGCGCTGCACGCGGACCTCGAACAGCAGGTGCGCAGCTACGCCGAAGCCGGTGCCGCTGCGTTGTCCGTGCTGACGGAACCCACGCGCTTCCAGGGCAACTTGCAGGATCTGCGCGCTGCCGTGGCGACGACGTCGTTGCCCGTGCTGCGCAAAGACTTCTTGGTGCGGCCCGAACAGGTGCAGGAGTCGGTTCGCCATGGCGCCAGTGCGGTGCTGTTGATTGCGAGGTGTCTGCCCGGGGCGCAGTTGCTCGAGATGGTCGCTGCGTGTGAGCAGTTCGGCGCGGAGATGTTGATCGAGTGTCACGATGAAGCCGACCTCGAACGAACTCTGCCGATCGAAGGTGCCGTGCTCGGCATCAACAACCGGGATCTCGATTCGCTGGTTGTCGATCGCAGCGTGTTCTTGCGCCTGGCAACGCTCGTGCCTGAGGACCGCGTCCTGGTCGCGGAGTCGGGCTACACCGATCCGGAGCAGTTGCGGGAGTTGCACGGTCTCGCTGATGCCGTGCTGATCGGCACAGCTTTGATGCGCGGTCGCGGCGTGCGGCCGTTCTTGCGCGGGGGACAGTCATGAAGGTCAAGATCTGTGGTTTGCGACGCGCGTCCGATACGGGCCTCGCAATCGAATTGGGCGCGACCCACGTCGGCATCGTGCTGGCGCAGGACTCGCCGCGGTGTGCGACGATTCGCGAGGCGCAGGCAATCGTGCGGTGCGCGCGTGGGCGTGCGACGGTTGTGCTCGTGTTCCGCAACGAACGGACCAACGCGATCGTGCGGTTGGCGACGGATCTCGGCGTCAACCTCGTGCAGGTGCATGGTGCCGATGCGCTGCGTCGTCGCGAGTTGGCGGATGCGGGGCTATCGGTGATCCCAGTAGCGTCGGTGACCGCCAACGCAACTGCGCTGCCGATGCTCACCGGCCGGTCGAACGTGTTGGTGCCGGCGTTGCTCGATGTCGGCCGCGGCGGCACGGGTCGGCGTTTCCGTTGGGAACTGCTCGCGCCTGCTGCGCCGGCGAACATGTTTGTCGCCGGTGGCATCACGCCAGCCAACGTTTGCGAACTCATGCGCTACCGGCCGTGGGGCATCGACGTCAGCAGTGGGGTCGAACTCGCGCCGGGCATCAAGAGCCCAGGCCTCATGCGAAGTCTGTTCGCCGCAGTGCGCGCGTTGGGAGAAGTGGCATGAGTGTCATCCCGCAAGTTGGTGCGTTCGGCGCCTACGGTGGCCGCTTCGCGCCCGAGCTCTTGTGGCACGCGTTGGCGGACCTCGCCGAGGCGCATCAGCACATCGTGCCATCGAACGCGTTCCAGTCGGAGTTCCGGCGCGAGCTGCGCACGTGGGGTGGTCGGCCGACGCCGTTGACTGAGGTGCCGAACTTCTCGAAGTTGGCGCGCCTGCGGGTGCTGCTCAAGCGCGAAGACCTGTTGCATGGCGGGGCGCACAAGACCAACAACGTCATCGGCCAGGCATTGCTCGCCAAGAAGCTCGGCAAGCGTCGCCTCGTCGCCGAGACCGGTGCGGGCCAGCATGGTGTGGCGACGGCGATGGCTGGCGCTCGCCACGGCTTGGCCGTGACGATCTACATGGGCGCGCGCGACATGGAACGGCAGGCGCCCAACGTGCAGCGCATGAAGTTGTGCGGTGCCGAAGTCGTGCCAGTGACCGCGGGTGCCGCGACCCTCAAGGAAGCGATCGACGACGCGCTGCGGGATTGGGCGGCGACGGTTGACGATACGCACTACGTGCTCGGCACGGTGTGTGGGCCAGATCCGTTCCCGGCACTCGTGCGCGATCTGCAGGCCGTCATCGGTCGTGAGGCTCGCGCCCAGTGCCAACGTCAGGTGGGGCGGTTGCCGGCGGCCGCGATGGCTTGTGTCGGTGGTGGCAGCAACGCGATCGGACTGTTCTCGGGCTTTGTCGCGGACGGGGACGTGCAGTTGTTTGGCGCCGAGCCGGGTGGCGATGGTGTCGACACCGAACGGCACGGCGCGACGCTTTGTGCAGGCACGCCGGGGCTGTTGCACGGGGCCCGCAGCTACATGCTGCAGGACGCCGACGGGCAGGTTCGCGATAGTCACAGTGTTGCTGCCGGCCTCGATTACCCGGCGGTGGGGCCGGAGCATTCGTTCCTCAAGGATAGTGGCCGCGCCAGTTATCACGCGATCAACGACGATGCGGCACTCGCCGCCGTCTCCGCGTTGACGCGCAGCGAAGGCATCTTGCCGGCGATCGAGTCTGCGCACGCATTGGCGCTGTGCTTGTCCGCCGTCGAACGCGGCTTGTTGCAGCCCGACGATTGTGTCGTCGTCAATTTGTCTGGCCGTGGTGACAAGGACCTGCAGACGTTGACGGCGCGACTGGGAGAACAAGCATGAGTCTCGCGAAGCTACAGCAGTGTTTGCGTGAATCGCGCCAGCACGTCAGTCCGTTCTTGATGCTGGGCGATCCGACGCCGGACCTCACCGTCGCGCTCTGCCGCGAGCTGGTGGCTGCCGGTGCGACGATGCTCGAGCTTGGCATGCCCTATGCGGATCCGAGCGCAGATGGGCCGGTCGTACAGGCCGCGAGTCGGCGCGCGCTGGCAAACGGGGTTTCGACCGACGCGGCATTGGCGACGCTCGCGCGAGTGCGCGCCGCCTGTCCCGACACGCCATGCAACCTGTTGGTCTACGGCAACCTCGTGCACGCGCGCGGCTACGAACGGTTCTGCGCCGATGCCGTGCAGGCCGGTGCCAGTTCGTTGTTGACGCCCGATATCCCACTCGAAGAGGGCGAGGTGTTGCGGCGAACATGTCGGGAGCATGGTCTCGGCAACGTCTTGCTCGCGGGGCCACGCACTGGCGATGCCCGGTTGCGTGCGATCGCGCAGGCGAGTGACGCGTTCGTCTACCTGGCGGGCCATCAAGGCATTACCGGTGCGAGTGCGGCAGCTCTGGATCGGGCGACGCGGGTCGCGCACGTGCGTCGAGAGATCGACGTGCCACTGTGCGTTGGCTTTGGTTTGAGTGCCCGCGAGCACATTGAAGGCGTGCACGCAGCCGGTGCCGAACTCGCAGTGGTGGGCAGCCACTTGCTGCGCGTGTTGGCCGACACGCTTACCGAACACCCCGGTGATCGCGAGCGCCTGCTCGCCGCCGTTCGCATCGCATTCCACCAATTGCTACCGGCGCAACGTCGCCAGACTGAGATCAGACAATGCTCGTAATCCTCCACCCAGAGTGCACGGTCGCCGAAGTTGCGGCCATTGAAGAAACGGTCCAGAAGATGGGCTACACCCCGATCCAAGTGCCTGGCCCGAGCCGCACCGCGATCTGTGTGACAGGCAACAAGGGGCCGGTGGATCCGGCGCCGCTGCAACGTCTGTCGGGTGTCGTCGAGACGATTGCCGTGACCAAGCCATACAAGCTCGTCAGTCGTGAGACGAAGGTGGACGACACCGTGGTCCATGTTGGCGATGTCGCGATCGGTGGCGATGCGGATCCCGTCTTGATTGCCGGTCCGTGCAGCGTCGAGACCGAAGCTCGCACGATCGCCATTGCCGAAGGTGTTGCTGCCGCTGGCGCGCGGCTGTTTCGCGCCGGTGCCTTCAAGCCGCGCACCAGTCCGTATGACTTCCAGGGGCTGGGCGTCGAGGGGCTGCGCACGCTGTCGCATGTTCGCGAACAGACTGGCCTCGGCATCGTGTCCGAAGTCATCGACGCACGGGATGTCGGCGTGATGGCCGAGCATGTGGATCTTCTCCAGGTCGGCGCACGCAACATGCAGAACTTCACGTTGCTGCGGGCGCTTGCCGAGGTCGATCGACCGATCCTGTTGAAGCGCGGTCCGTCGGCGACATTGTCCGAATGGTTGATGGCCGCCGAGTACTTGCTCGCGTTCGGCAATAGCAACGTGATCCTGTGCGAACGCGGCATCCGTACGTTCTCGGATCACGCCCGCAATACGTTGGACCTCAACGTCGTGCCGGCGGTTCGCGAGCTATCGCACCTGCCGGTGATCGTTGACCCGTCGCACGGCATTGGTCACCGTTCGCGGGTGCGGCCGATGTCGCGTGCAGCCATTGCCTGTGGCGCGCACGGTTTGATTGTCGAGGCGCACACGGATCCGTCTACCGCCTATACCGACGCGCAGCAGACGGTCGACGTCGAGACGATCTCAGGCATCGTCTCGGACATGGCTGTGCTGGCCGAGCTTACGACCAGTTCTGCGGTGACCGCTAAAACTGGTGCGTGACCATGACGTAGCCGCCGCGCTGCGGTTGCTCGTCGTAGAAGTACTCTTGGTGCTGCGGGTCGGTCAGGTTCTGGCCGATCAGCTCGACCGTCGTGTTCTCACAGACCTGCCACGCAACGCGCGCATCGAGGCGCCACCAGCGCGGGATGTTGGACCAGTTCTGCGTGTAGAGCAGGTTGGCGCTGAACTCGACGCCCGGTGTCGGCTCGTAACCGAACGTCATGCCGCCACGCAGGCGCGGCAGTTCATCCTCGATCAGGAAGAACATGCTCGGGTCGCGGTTGACGGTTTTGGCTTCGGTGTGCGCAACCCACGCGGTGACCGAGGTGTCTTCGCACGGCTTCCACGAAGCGTGTAGTTCGCCCCCGTAGGCGTCGGTCTTGCCGTCGGTCAGATAGAGCGTGGCACCGCTGCCCGGGTCCGTCGAGAAGCCGTTGAGTTGGTCGCGAACGAGGTAGTAGAACGCGTCGGCCTGAATCAGGAAGCTGTCGCCGAAGCGCTTGCGCGTGCCGACTTCGAACGCAGTCAGGTTGCTCATCTGGCGACGCACCAGGACGCCCGAGTCGCGGATCTTCTGGTCCGGTTGCTTGTTGGCGCTGACGGCGCCCCAGATCGTCGTGTCGCTGAACGGCTGATACGACAAGCGGATGTCGGGTTGCGTGTCGATGCCGCTGGTGCGGCGGCCGTCTTCGTAGCCGAGGTTGCCGCCGAGCGTCAGGCGGACCTTCTCGCTGATGTCAAAATCCCACGCGACGAACAGGTCGCCACGCGTTTCATTGTATTCGTCCGCGACGTTGTCGAAGACGTTGAGGAACTTGACCGTCAACGAGCGCAGCACGCCACCGACGGTGAACTGGTGGCCATCGGCCGGCGACCACGAGTGCATCAGCATCGTGTCGAACAGTTGCTCGCGGTAGCGCAGCTTGTAGTCCGGAACGTCGTTGAGGTAGTCCTGGATGTCCTGGTCGTAGGCGTCGGCGCCGACACGCCATTGCGTGAAGTGGTTGTCGCCGTGCGTGACCTGCAGCTTGGCCTTGACGTGGCCAGCCTTGATCATGTTGAGCGACGAGTAACCCGGCCAGATCTCGTAGCTGTCACCAAGGAAGCTGTCGTGGTAGGCACCGTCGAAGGCGAGTGTCGCGTTCTCACTGAGGGTCGTGTCGACGCGGCCGCCGACCATGTTGTTGGTCCAGCGGTCGCCGGATTGGTCCGGGAAGCCGCCATCGCGTCGTGCGATCTTGCCAAACATGTAGACGTCGCTCGAGTCACCGAGTTGCTCGCCAAAACGGAACGAACCGCCGGCACGTTCTTCCGAGCCGCCCCAGCCCGTGACGCGCAGACCGCGAGTGCGTTCGCCGGCCTTCTTCGTGACGATGTTGATGACACCTTGCGATGCACGGTCGCCCCAACGCGAACCGCCGGGGCCGCGAATGACCTCGATGCGTTCGATGATCTCGATTGGTAGATCGACGGCTTGCCAATACTCGCGGCGCAGCAGCGTCGCGTAGAGCCGTTGGCCGTCGATCAGAACCAGCATGCCCGCGAACTCATATTCCCCGAGGCGGCTGCTGAAGCCGTAGGCGCCGGGAACGTCCTGCGCGATGATCAGGCCGGGCACGAGACGCAGCAGTTCGGGAACGGAACGCATGCCCGACTTGCGGATCTCGGGCTCGTTCAACACGAACACTGATGCCGCGGTCTTGGCCAGTGACTGGCTTTGCCGCGAGGCCACCTCGACCGGAACTTCCATCAACTCCTCGAGGCTGAGCTCGTCGAGGTTGAGGTCGCCGGCGACTGGTTGGCCGCCAGGATCCTGAGCGGCAGCTTCCGTCTGTGCGAGCAGTGGCATACACGAGACCAGGATGGTGATCAGTGACGTTCTCATTCCGACTCTCCCTTTGGGCTTCGGGTAGGTTGGACCGTGGGTAGCATCTTGGCGAAGTGCTCGAGCGTCTCGCGCAGTCGCGGGATCGAGACTGGTTTCGGTAGCACTTGATCCATGCCCGAACGCAGACATGCGTCGCGATCCTCGGGCGTTGTGTTGGCGGTCAGCGCGATGATGGGGATGCGCTGGCCAGTGACCGCTTCTTCGCGGCGAATGTGTTCGGCTGCTTCGAGGCCGCTCATCTCCGGCATCTGCATGTCCATCAGCACGATGTCGAACGCCTGCTTGTGGAAGTGGTCGCAGCACACGCGGCCGTTCTCGGCGATCACAACCTCGTGGCCGTCGCGAGCCAGGATGCGCTCGATCAGCTTCTGGTTGACTGGATTGTCTTCGGCGACCAGCACGCGGAGAGTCGACGTTTGGAACGTCTGCGTCGTGGCGTTCTGGGCTGGGTTGCCAGCTGGTGCAGGGTTGTCGCTGGCGACGTGGCGCAGGCGCGCCGCCAGTTCGCGCGCGGACAGCGGCTTGGTCGCGTAGCCAGCGAAGCTGTGTTCCCGACAGCGGGTCGAGGCACTCGCGAGATCCTGGAACGAAGTGAGGACGAGCAGCGGGCGCAGGCCATTCTTGCCGATCGGTACGGACTTGCAGATCAGCGGGTCGGCATCGGGATCGCGCTCGTCGAGCAGCAAGACGTCTTGCGGCAGCATTTCGTCCAGTTGCTGAGAGGTTGCGACATGTACGAGTTCGAGGTCCAGTCGGGCGGCGACGCTCTCGGCCGAACGTGTGATCGCGGCCGAGTGACTGAGCAATACGAGTCGCCGGTCCCTGGGCGGTTCCGGGATCGGTGGCATCGGGCTCTGACAGGTCGTCAGCGGGACGGTCAGATGGAAGGTCGTGCCGGTGCCGAGTTCGCTTTCGACGCGGATCGTGCCGCCCATCAGCTTGATGAGTCGGTCGGTGATGGACAGGCCAAGGCCGGTGCCAGCGAAGCGGCGCGTGATCGTGTTGTCGGCTTGTGTGAACGGCGAGAAGATCGCGTCGAGTCGGTCCTGCGGGATGCCGACGCCGGTGTCTTGCACAACGATGCGCAACAGGTGTTGTTCTTCGATGTCCGTGAGGCGCGTGATCGAAACGCGGACGACGCCATCGCTAGTGAACTTGATGGCGTTGCCAACCAGGTTGGTCAGGATCTGGCGCAGGCGTACGTCGTCGACGAGGTAGCCACGTGCGATGTTGGGTGCCAGTTCGAGCGATAGTTCGAGTTGCTTGCTCTGGATCCGTGAGGTCAGTGGTCGCAGGGCGTCGAGCACCGTCGATTCGAGGTCGGTCTCCACTGGGGAGAGCTCGAGCTTGTCCGATTCGATCTTCGACAGATCAAGCACATCGCTCAGCACACCGAGCAAGTTGGCTCCCGAGCTGCGAATGACACCGAGGTACTCACGCTGCTCGTGGGTGTCGTCGGACTCCATCGCAAGCTCACTCATGCCGAGGATGGCGTTGAGTGGCGTGCGGATCTCGTGGCTCATGTTGGCCACAAACGTCGACTTGGCGCGCGTCGCAGATTCGGCGGCTTCCAGCGCTGCCTGCAGCGCGGCGGTGCGCTCCTGCACCTGTTGCTCTAGTCGGTCGGCGTTCTCGGCGAGGTCGACATCGCGTGCCTGGATGACCTCGAGCATCTCGTTGACGGCACGAACGAGGTCGCCGACTTCGTTGTTGGCGCGAACGTCGGCGCGCAGCGTGTAGTCCTTGGTCTCGCGGACCTGGTTGGTCGTGGCGAGCAGAGTCTTGATCGGCCGCAGCAACCGGTTGAGGAGCAGGTGTGCGGTGATGCCGAGCAACAGGAGTGCCCAGAACCCGGTTTGCAGGAGTCCGCGCAGGTACTGGTCCAGTAGTCGGCGAATCGGCGCGCCCGAGGAGCGGACGATGATCTTGCCTACGAGCTGATTGGCGTCGGCGTCCTTGTACGGGAGCGGAATCGTGATCGAGTAGTCGTCGCCCGCATCGAGGGGGTCGGCGCCGTTGGCGACCAGCAACGTGCGGTTGCCGGCGCTGGCGAACAAGGTGCCGTTGGCGAGATACACGCCGGCGGCCTGCAGGTTCATGATCGAACGTGCCGTCGCCAAGAACCCTTCCACGTCCTCGGCGCTGTCGAACTCGACGCTGGTCTGCACGTTGACGGAGACCATCTTGGCAGCTGCTGCAAGCCGTGCGTTGGTGGTCTTGATCTGTGTGTCACGTTCGCGCTGGTAGGACGTGACGCCAGTCCAGATGAACGCAAGCAACGTCAGCAGGGAACAGAGCGTCGTCAGCTGCACGCGCAGGCTCTTGCGCTGTGCCATTGTCGCGAAGGACGGCATCACTTGACTGGCCCCTTCGCTGAGAGTCTGAGCAGATGCGGGCTGACTCGCACCTTCTGCCGCTTGAGCGCGGCGTGATTGACCTCGAAGCGGACCTTGTTGTTGCTGATGAACAGCTGGATGCCGCCGTGCTTGCTGGCGAATCCCGGTCGTTCGGAGACGAGGGCGGTGGCGAGCTTCTCGTGACGCTTGATGATCGTCTTGCAGGTCGCCGGGTTGACGGTGCGCCCAATGTAGATCAGGTCGAACTTGCAGGCGTTGGCGTTCTGCGCGTCCTTCAGCGACACGATCTCGACCTTGATCTTGCGCTTGCCGACTGGCTTGCCCGGCAGCCACTTGTTGATGGCGTCGGCGAGCAGGTCCTTGCCGACCACGCCGATGCGGTAGGGGGACTTGCTGTTCTTGTGCTTGCCGGTGCCCTTCAGATACGGCGCGATCTTGCTGATGAACGTCGCGCGCAACTGTGCAGCGCGTGCTTGCGGGTTCTGCGCAACCGCAGCCCGTGCCGCCTTCGGCTTGTCGGTGTCGGCGGCAGGCACTGCGATCCCAGACCCGCCACGTGACTGTTGCACGGGGCGAGGCATTGAAGGCATTGCGTGCAGCAGGCTGGCCAAGCCTGAGACACCAAGCAAGATGAGGGGCGATGTCCTGGGCATTTGGACATTGCCAATATCGACTTGTGCAGTACCGCTTCTTGAAGCGGACTCTTACCCGTTGGGCGAAACCACTGTCGTACTACGCGACAGTTGTTTCGCGGGAGCCGTAGAGCCAGTTCCAGGACTTGCGCACGCTGACCACGAAGTCGTCGAGCAGCAGGTAGAGACACGGCACGAGCACCAGTGTGATCAGCGTCGCAAACAGCACTCCGAACGCGAGCGAGACGCCCATCGGGATCAGGAACCGCGCCTGCATGCTCTTCTCTAGCATCAATGGCAACAGGCCAAAGAACGTCGTGAGCGAAGTCAGCAGGATCGGCCGGAAGCGGGCCGCGCCAGCCGTGCGCACGGCTTCGAGCACCGTGTCGTGTTCGCGGCGGCGCTTGTTGATCCAGTCGACGAGCACGATGTTGTCATTCACGACAATGCCTGACAGCGCGATGATGCCAAACATCGAAAGAATGCTGAGGTCGTAGCCCGTCAACAGGTGGCCAAACACCGCGCCGACGAATCCGAACGGGATGGCGCTGATGATCAGCAGCGGTTGCAGGAACGAATGCAGCGGGATCGCGATGAGCGCATACATCGCAAAGAGCGCGATGATGAACCCGCCGGCGAGGGCCAGTAGCAGTTCGGTCTTCTTCTTCTGGTCACCTTCGAAGTTCCACGACAGGCCGTCATACCGCGCCATGATCACGGGCATGACTTCGTCGCGCAGGCGCGCGTTGATCGCATCGGCGCTGGCATCGGGGTCGTTTTCGTCGATCTCACCGCTGACCCGCAGCGCGCGCTTCTGGTTGACGCGCGTGATCGTCGAGAACGAGCGGCCACTGGCCGTGTCGGCGACGACATCGAGCGGCACTTCGTCACCCGATGGGGTGCGAATGCGCATGTTGTCGAGGTCGGCGAGCGAACGGCGCTCCGCTTCCGGGTAGCGCACCATGACCTTGACGTCGTCACGGCCGCGTTGGATGCGCTGCGCCTCTTCGCCGTAGAACGCCTGCCGCACTTGCCGCGCGAGGTCGAGCTGGCTCAGGCCGAGGGCTTCGGCGGATGGTTTGATCTGCAGTTCGAGTTCACGCTTGCCGAGTCGGAACGAGTTGGCGACATCCTTGACCTCAGGCATGGCGCGCAGCTCTGCCTCGAGGTCCGTGACGGCCAACTGCAGCGTCGCCATGTCCGCGTGGTAGAGCTCGAGGTCGATGTCCTTGCCCGTGCTGAAGAACGACGTCGTATAGGTCAGCTCGACACTGTCTGGCACCGTGCCGACTTCGTCGCGCAGCTTGGCCATGATCTCGTCCGACGATGGCAATCGCCGTTCGGACCGCAGTAGTTGCAGGTTGAGTTCGCCGAGATGGGAGCCGGACTGGAACTTCACATCGCGGTTGCCGCCGTTGCGCGCTTGTTCGCGTGCATATGGTTGCGAGCCGACGGTCGCCAACATGTGCTGGAGCACCTTGCCGTCACTGGGGCTCGTCTTGTCGTAGTCCGCGCACACGTCGCGCGCTTGTTGTTCGATGCTTGCGATGGCTCGCGCCGTGGTCGCCATCGGTGTGCCTTGCGGCATCGTCAACGACACGACGATGTTGTCGCCTTCCACGGTCGGGAAGAACACGAAGCGCGGCATCCCGGCGGCGACCATGGCGATGACGACACCAAGAATGGTCACGGAGACGGCGACCGTCGTGTAGCGCCAACGCAGGCACACCTCGAGGGCCGGTTGGTAGACCCGTTCGATGATCCAGTTGAGGCCACCTTGCACCCGGTCCTGTGCCCAACCGAGCATGCGGCTGCCGAGCCACGGCTTCTTCTTCTGGGTGTTGCCCATCAACGCGAGGTGCGATGGCAGGCACATCTGCGACTCGATCAGGCTCAGTGCCAGAACCGGTAGCACGATCAACGGAATCACGCGCCAGACCTGTGCGTCCGAGCCCGGCACCGAGAACAGCATCGGCAGGAACGCGACGATGGTGGTCAGCACCGATGCGAACACCGGGTTGCGCACTTCGCGTGCGCCACGGATGGATGCCAGCATCGGGCTGGCGCCGAGTCTTCGATGTCGTGTGATGTTCTCGCCGACGACGATCGCGTCATCGACGACGATGCCGAGCACGAGCAAGAACGCGAACAGCGAGATCATGTTGATCGACACGTCGACCATTGGCATGAACGCTACGGCACCGAGGAACGCCACCGGGATGCCGATGGCGACCCAGACGGCGAGGCGCAGCTGCAAGAACAACGCGAGGATCACGAACACCAGCACGAGCCCTTGCATGGCGTTGCGCACCAGCAGGTTGATGCGGCCACGCAGGATGACGGACTCGTCGCGCCACGTGGTCATCGTCACGCCGGTCGGCATCATGCTCGAACCGGTTTCGGCTACCCACTTGCGCACGGCGGCCGTGATGACGATCGCGTCCTGGTTGCCGACGCGGAAGACCTTGAGCAGGGCACTCGGTTGGCCGTCGAAGCGCGCCTGCAGATCCTGGTCGGCGAAGCCGTCGATGATCTGGGCGACGTCGCCGAGCAGCACTTCGCTGCCATCAGGTCGCGTCAGCACGCTGACCTTCGCGAAGTCACCCTTGCTGTAGGCCTGGCCTTCGATGCGCAGCAGGGTCTGGCCTTCGCTCGCCTTGATGGCGCCGGCGGGCAAGTCGAGGCTGCTGCGGCGGATCGCCGCCGCGACCGCGTCGAACGTCAGCGAGTGCCGACGCAGAGCATCTTCGCCGATCTCGATGCTGACTTCGTAGTCGCGCACGGCGGCGAGTTCGACCTGGCTGACTTCCGGCAGGTCCGTCAGCGCATCACGCGTGCGTTCGGCGAGTCGCTTCAACGCCTTCTCGGCGATGTCGCCGGAGATCGAGACGTTGATCACTTCCTTGCGCACGACGAGGCGCGACACGATCGGTTCTTCGATCTCGGCGGGGAAGTTGGTGATCGCGTCGACGCGGTTCTTGACGTCATCGAGCACGCGGTTGACGTCGGCGTCCTGCAGCGTTTCGACGATGACCGAGCCCGAACCTTCGGCTGCCGTCGCGGTGACCTTGTCGACACCGGTGACGCTCGAGACCGCTTCTTCGATGCGTTGGCAGACGCCGAGTTCGACTTCGGTCGGGGTCGCGCCGGGGTAGACGACTGCGACGCTGACGATGTTGGGAACGATCTCGGGGAACACCTCGCGGCGCACCTTGCCGGTCATCAACGCCGACAAACCGGCGACGACGAAGGCGAGTGCGAGCAGCGTTGCCGCGACGTGGTTCTGCGTGAACTTCGCGAAGAAGCCCTTGTCCTCATCGGGAGGAATGATCGAGTCCTTGGTCATTTCTTGGCCTCGGACTTGGCTTCGAGTTTCTCTTCGGACGCCGGCTTGCGAATGCGCACGGTCATGCCGTCGATCGGGGCCTGAAGATTGGTGAGGCAGATCTGTTCACCGGGTGCAACACCACCTCGCAGGATGCTGTGGGTGCGTTCGGTGCGCAGGACCTCGACTTGCCGATCGCGCAGGCGATAGGTGGGTTCGCCGTCCTTCTTGGCGCCCTCCGCGACGACCCAGACGTGGTCACCCGAATGCAGCGCGGCGCTCGGCACTTTGAAGACGCCTTCCGCTTCGCGCCCGGTGATACGTGCCGCGACGAACATCCCGACCAACAGCGGTGTGTCGCCAGGCTTGCTGCCGACGCGAGCGATTGCTGTCAGTTGCCGCGTGCGGCGATCGATCTCACCTTCGACGCGCACGATCGAACCGTGCCACGTGCGCTGCGCGCCGGCGAACTCCGCCGTGAACGTGACCTTGGGGCCGTCGTCGACGTGGCCATCGAGCGGCAGGTCGACGAAGGCCGTCTCCTGCAGCGCGATCGGCAAGCGCACTTCGAGTTCCGTGGTGTCGAGCACGACCGCCAGGCGTTGGCCGCGTTGCACGGTCTGGCCGATGTCGGCGTGCACCGAACGCACGCGGCCGCCGAACGGCAACTGCACCTTGCAGCGCAGCAGGTCGTTCTTGGCGCTGGTCAGTTGCGCGTTGGCGGCATCTACGGCGAGCTTGGCATCGCGGATCTGTGGCTCGCGCCGGACCAGCGGATCGGCGGGCTTGTCGCCTTCGATCTGCTGCCACGCGCGGATCGCTGCTGCAGCCTCGGCTTGCTCCTGCGTCAAGCGCAACTCGGCCCGCGCGACGGCGGCCTCTTGCTGCGTGATGCGCAGCTTGTAGTCGGTCGCATCGATCTCGAGCAGCACGTCGTTGGGCGTGAACGTGCCGCCGGCCCGCAGTGCCTGGTGCGATGCGACGATCTTGCCGCCGACTTCGGAGGCGAGGTCGACGGTGCGCAACGCTTCGACCGAACCGCGCGCGAGCACGTCGAGTTGTTCGTTGGACGTCTCGACGGTCGCCGTTCGAACCAATGGGCCGCGATTGGCCGGCGCTTGCACGATCGGCTGCTTCTTCGCGTTGTAGATGGCGTAGGCACCGAAGCCTCCGCCCGTCAGTACCGCGAGCGGCACGAGGATCTGCAGGGTCAGTCGGACAGCGCTCATTGGGGTTCCTCGGTGGATGTGTTGGCGAAGCTGCCGCCGAGGGCGAGCAGAAGGTCGATGCGGTTGTCGATCAGTTGGCGATCGATCGATAGGCGAGCGGACTCGGCTTGGAAGGCACGACGCTGGCCGTCGGCCACCGTCAGGAAGTCGGTCAGGCCAAGCTGCCAGCGTTCGCGCGCGAGGTCGCGGGCGTGGCCGGCGTGTTTGGCGGCGTCGATCAGGCCAACCCGTTGGTTCTCGAGTTGCGAGCGACTGCCGAGGATGTTTTCGACTTCGGCAAACGCGCTCAGGACCGCGCCGCCGTAGTTGGCCAACGCCTCGGTGCGGCGCGCCTGCTGGCGTTCGACGTCGGCGCGCAGGGCGCCGCCGCGGAACAGCGGTTCGAACAGGTTGGCGCCGAGTGCCCAGACGCGGAAGTCGGTGTCGACCAGATCGTCGAGGTCGAGGCTCTGCGTGCCGCCGCTCGCCGTCAGCGACAAGCGCGGGTAGAGCGCGGCAACGGCGGCGTCGACCCGGCAGCCGGCGGCGGCAACGCGGCGTTCCGCCGAGCGCAGGTCGGGTCGGCGTTGCAGCAGTTCGCTCGGGTAGCCGGGGAGGACGTAGGGAAGCTTCTGCGGCAGAGCAGCCGCGACGGGGCGTTTGCCGTCGGGGTAGCTGCCAACCAAGACGTCGAGCCGACGCATCGCCTGCGCGTGCAGGTCACGGCGTTGGGCTGCGCTGGCTACTGCGTTGGCCAGGTTGGTGGCGGCTTGGTGCACTTCGAGTGCCGGGCGCACACCGCGGCGGAAGCGGTCGCGAACGTCGGTGAGGGTCTTGCGGAACGCGCTCTCGGTTGCGGTTGCGAGTGCCAGTTGTTGCTCGGCTTCGATCGCAGCAAACCATGCCCGCGAGATCTGTGCGGCGAGGCTGAGCTGCGCTGCCTGCAGGTCTTCAGCTGCGGCTTGTTGGTCGGCGAGCGCAGCCGAATCGCCGGCGCTGAGTCGACCCCACACGTCGAGCTCCCAACGCACACCGAGCGACAGACCATAGGTCGTCACGGTCGAACTCGGCACGCCACCGCCACCGAAGGGGAAGCCGAGGAACAGGCGGCGAGCGCGGTCGTTCTGCAGGTTGAGGTCGACTTCTGGCAGCAGCGGGGCGCCGGCAATCTTGTGGGCAGCACTGGCTGCTTGCAGACGCGCGAGCGAGGCGCGCAGGTTGTGGTTGTTGGCCAGACCCGTTGCGATCAGATCGTCGAGCTGCTTGTCGCCGAACTCGCGCCACCAGTCGACGCCGAGCGGGCGGGTCAGTCGCACGGTGTTTTGCATCTCGTTCGATGCCGACCAGTTGTCCGGGACATCGATCGCGAGCTTGTCGTCGATGCGCGGGGGTGGCCCGCCGGCGCAAGCCGACAGCAGCGCGCCGGCAAGAACGCACAAGTAGAAGGGTCGACTCATTGCTACACCTGTGGTGCCGAGAACCCGCCGATCGCATACGCGGTCAGCTGTTCGATGATGGCTTCGTGGTTGTTGGGGTCACACGCGCCGTTCGAGATCTGGCCGACGATGTGGGCGCTTTGCAGCGTGTGGGCCATCGCGCCGACCGTGAAGTGCAAGCGCCACCAGAGCGTTTCGGCTGGCGCATCGGGAGCCGCCTCCTTGAGCATGGCGATGAAACGCTGACCTAGTTCGCCGAATTGCTCCGCGAAGAACTCTCGCAAGAACGGTGGTTGCTCGACACTGATGCGACCGAAGACGCGACAGAGGCCAGCTGCCCGACTCTCAGGAACGGCGCCCGGGTCTGCGTCTTGCGGACGAAGCGCTGGCTCGATGAATGCGCGGACGATGTCTTCGATGCGAGCAGGTCGACACATGTTGTCGAGTCGTTGTCGTCGCTCGCGGTTTATCGGTTCGATCCGCCGCCGCAAAACCTCGCGCGCGAGTTCCTCCTTCGAACCGAAGTGGTAGTTCACGGCGGCGAGGTTGGCGCCGGCGCGCGCCGTCAGTTGGCGCAGCGATGTGGCGCCGAAGCCCTGCTCGGCGAACAGGTGCTCTGCCGCGTCGAGGAGTGTGTCCTTGGTGTCGACCTTGGCCATGTCTGGCCAACGTACCGACTCGAACGATTGTTTCAAACAGACGTTTGAATGGCCTTTGCCAGGTATTCGTACTGCTCGATGCTGTTGTAGATCTGCGGCGAGATGCGCAGCATACGCAGCTCGGGATGGGGCCATCGCATCACCGGCACTTCGATCCTATGTTGTTTCCATAGAGAAGCTTGCAGTGGGTCGGCGCCGGTCGGGTGGAGCAGGGGTTCGGTCGAGGGTGGCAGGATCACCGAGGCCAGCGAACCGATCATGTCCGCCGGCGCCGGCGGTTCGGTGCCGAGCGCTGCACACAGCTTCTCACGGCCGGCGAGGGCCAGGTCGTGGTTGTGCGCGCGCAGCTCGGCGAGGCCGCCCGGTAGCAGCGAGGCGAGGAACTCGATGGCGTCCGGCACGCAGAGGAATGCCGTGAAGTCGTTGGTGCCGGTGAAGTCGAACTCGAGCCGGAAGCGTGAACGATCGGTGCGCTGCGAGTTGGCGCCGTGGCTGATCGACAGCGGTCGGATCGGTTCTTGGCGATCGCGGCGGACGTGCAACAGGGCCGAACCCTTCGGCGTGCACAGCCACTTGTGGCAGTTGCCGGTGTAGTAGGCGGCGTTGAGCGCATCGAGATCGAGCGGCAGCATGCCGGGGCCGTGCGCGCCGTCGACGAGAGTGTCGATGCCACGTTCGTTGAGTGCGTGCACGACCTCTGGCACTGGCATGATCACGCCGGTTGGGCTCGTGATGTGATCGATCAGACACAGGCGTGTCTTGTCGGTGACATGATCGAGCAACGCGTCAACGACCTGTTGCTTGTTCGCGATCGGGAACGGCACAGGAGCGATGACGATGCGCGCGCCATGTCGTTCGGCAACGAAGTCGAGCGCGTTGCGTGACGCGTTGTATTCGTGGTCGGTGACGAGCAGTTCGTCGCCTTCGGCAAACGTCAGCGACCGCAACACGGTGTTGACGCCCGTCGTCGCGTTGGCGACGAACGCGAGGTCTTGCACGTCGCAGCCGACGAGTTGCGCGAGGCGCGGTTTGGCCGCGTCGATGCGTTCTTCGAGTGTGTGGTACAGGAACCGCAACGGTTGCGCTTCCATCTCACGGCGCAGTTCGTGTTGCCGTTCGAGGATGACGCGCGGGCACGCGCCGAAGCTGCCGTGGTTGAGGAAGACGACTTCGGGGTCGAGGTCCCAATGGCGCGCAAACGGCGAAGGCGACGGTTTAGGCATGGTTTATTGCACGCGCACGGACATGCGCACTTTGCAGTTGTTGCGCTTCTTCTCGGTGGGCGGACCGTTCTGCAAGTGCACGAACGGTTGCGCGACGATGGGACCGAGCGCCTTCAGTTTGCGGTTGGTCAGGGCGCGCTGCAGCAAGGCGGTGCCGGTGCGGATGCGTGCGGCGACGTTGCCCGTGTCGGGGTAGACGACGAGCATCTTGGTCTGGGCGCTGCCTGACAGTTGCCAGTCGGCCGGTGCTTTGAGAGCCGGGCCATCTTCGCGTTGGCGGAACGGCACTGCGAAGTAGTCCTTGCCGCCTTGCTGCCAATACATCGGGAAGCCGAAGATGCGCTGGTTCTGGCGGACGAGTTCTTCGTGCACCGGCAGCAGGCGTTCGTGGCGTTGTTGCCAATCGGGGCTTGCTTCGATCAGTACCCATTTCGCCGCTGAGCCTTTGACCAGGATCGGGGTTGTTGACTCCCGTTCGCGAACGACTCCGGGGGCGGTGACCCTGATGTTCTCATCAGGATTCTGCGAACCCTGTTCGGATGGCAGGTCGAAGAAGCCGCGCGGGATCAGGATGCCGCCGTCTTCGAAGAACACGTCGCACGTGCCGAGTGCTGCGTGCGTCACCTTGTTGACGACCCACGTCGTCTTGGTGCGCAGGTAATCGTCGATGCGCACCGTTCGGCCGGCGCAGGTCAGCGACCTAGGCAGCAGGGTGCCTTCGAACAGGCGCAGTTCGGTCTTGGTGCCGGCGGCATCCGTGAGCACGTAGTGGTCGCCGTTCTTCGTGCACGTCTTGGCGCGATACAACGGCCCAAACGCCGCCGCGTCGACGATGCGCACGAGTGGGGCGACCATCTCGCGGTTGGCCTTCTGCTCGTCGGCCGACTCGGACGCGTCGGGTTCGCCGAGACGGTGTGCGGTTTGATTGCGCCAGAGATGGTTGCGGCGACCTTCGGTGATGCGCGCGAGATCGGGCAGGTCCGCTTGCACGAGCAAGCTGCGACCGGCGGGCAGCGTCACGCGAATCTTGACCTGCTGCATGCGCTTTCGCAGCGGCTTGTGGCACTCGTCGAGGATCGCTGCGACAAGTTGCTCGGCGGCAACTTCGTCGACCTTGCGGGCGTTCTTCGGGGTGCCTTGTGGTGGTGGCTCGGCTTTACCTGCTGAAGGCTGTTCCGAAGGAGTTTGGCCGGAAGGAGCATCGCTGCCACACGAACTCAGCAACAACATGCCGAGCGCGGTGCACGCAAAGCCATTCGGTCGAAGTCGAGCTTCTGCTGCCACGGACTCAGTCGTACCGGGCAGCGCGAACTCCGGCAAGTGCCAGCTACTTGCTGGCTTCCTTCTCGCCGCGCTCAAACACCTTCTGCCATGCGGCAACATCGTAGGTGTAGTCGCGGTCACCGGCGAGGCGGGCTAACGCCTTGCGGGCACAGAGTCGCACGTTGGGGTTGGACTCCTGCGGCTTGAGCAGCTCGAGCAGGTTGCGCCAGTACTTCTGCGCGTTCATGCGACCGAGAGCGACGGAAGCTGCCATGCGCAGGCGCGGCGTCGGGTGCTTGAGCATCGGCAGAACGACTTCGGCGTGCGCCGCGTCGCCGGTCAGTCCCAGACCGCGAATCGCCATCGAGATGACGCTCGCCGGCAGCTTGTGTTGCTCAGAGCCGAGGAAGCGACTCCAGATCTTGGCGATCTCGGTCTGGTCGGGATTGACGGTCTGGATCTGGTAGATCGCCCACGCAGCCTGGGCGCGACCGTCTTCCGGATGCTTGGGGTTCTCGACGATGGCGGTCAGGACGCCAGTCGGTGTCTTCGGGTTCTTGAGCACGGCGAGGCCGAGCACCGCGCGGTCGACGAGGAACGGATCGGACAGCTGCGCTCCCTGCAAGATGACACTCATCATCTTCATGTCGCCCGAGAAGCCGAGTGCGGCAAGCGCGATCGCTTGCTGGTCCGGCAGGCTGTTGTTCTTGGCCAGCGCCTGCAGGGTGCGGTAGTTGGTTCCCGGCACGTGATCCGTCTGGGTCTTCTTGCCGTCGAACGCCTTCATGTCGAGCACCGTGTCCTGCATCAGCTTCGTGATGCGATCGATCTGGTGGTCGGCGCGCGGATCGCCGCGATTGGCCATCGCGGTCACGTAGCTGTCCATGCCCTGGTCGAGCTTCAGTAGCACGCGACGGAAGTCACGGCGCTTTTGTTCGAGCTCGTTGTTCTGCTCCTCGGTCACCACCTGGTTGGGATCCGATTCGCCAACCTGTTGTTGGTTGGTCGTCGAGCAGGCACAGAACAGGGTCGCCAGAGAGAGCGGCAGAAGGGCAAGCGAACGGTTCATTGCAGATGCTTGGAGGGGGAACGCGCATCATCCTTCCCGCAACCTGCTCTTGATGCCACAATCGATCGCGGCATGACCGAATCCCAGGCGGGTGAATGTGAGCGGGTGCTCGTTTTGAAGGACCCAGTGACCGGTGCCAAGGCGATCGTCGCCGTGCACAGTACCCAGCTGGGGCCGGCCCACGGCGGGATCCGGCGCTGGCCCTACGAATCGCTCGAAGCGGCCATGGGCGATGTGGTTGCGCTGGCCCGAGCCATGACCAACAAGTGCGCGTTGGCCGGGATCCCGGCCGGTGGTGGCAAAGCGGTCATCGTCGATCAGCCGGGTCTCGACCGCGAGGCGGTCTATCGCATGGTCGGCCGGGCGGTCGATCAGCTCGGCGGCACGTTCTTCACCGGCCCGGACGTCAATACGACGGCGGAGGACCTGCGATGGGTGGCAGAAGAGACGCCGCACGTCGCGACCGACGCCGAGGATGGGCCAGGGGATCTGGCGGCGGCGACTTCCGAAGGGGTGTTGTCGGCGATGCTCGCCCTGGCCGAGAACCTCGGTTGTGAGGCCAACGGCATGCACGTTGTCGTGCAGGGACTCGGCGCCGTCGGCATGGGCTGCGTGGCTCGGCTCGCGGCGATGGGCGCCCAGGTGTCAGTCTACGACGTCGTGCCAGAACGGATCGAACAGGCCGTGGCGGATCACGGCGCGGTGGCGCTCGCCGCCGACAAGGTATTCAAGACAAGGTGCGATGTGTTTGCGCCGTGTGCGTTGGGTGGCGTGTTGACCGAGTCCGTGGCGCAGCGCTTGCCGGCGCGCGGCGTTTGTGGCGCGGCCAACAACGTGTTCGGAGACGAGGCCGCGAGCGAGATCCTGCATGCCCGCGGCGTCCCGGTCGTGCCCGACTTCCTCGCCAACAGCGGCGCGTTGATCCAGGGAGCGCTGTGGAACCTCAAACAAGTCCGCATCGCCCCCGATCGCCTGCAGAGCATTGGCGAGACAACTCGGGCACTTCTGGTGCGTTCCCGCGCCGAAGACCGTGCGCCGATTGCCGTCGCGCTCGAGATGGCGCGCGAACGGCTGGAGACATGAGGTCGGTGGCCGTAGCGTTGCTGGGGCATGACTGAGTTCGAACACCCTCCGCACCGCGTCCGCGTTCGCTACTGCGAGACCGATCGCATGGCCGTGGCCCATCACGGCAGCTACGTCGCGTGGTTTGAAGAAGCGCGCACCGAGTGGATGCGGCAGCGTGGCCGCACCTACCGCGAGATCGAAGACGCCGGTGACCTGCTGCAGGTCGTCGAGTTCTTGTGTCGTTACCACAAGCCCGTCGACTACGACGAAGTGGTCGCGATCCGCGTGCGCGTGGAGTCGTCGGGTCGCGCGGCTGTGGTATTGGCCTACGAAGCGCGCCGCGAATCGGATGGCGAAGTCTGCGCGACTGGCAGCACCAAGCTCGCGTGCGTCGGCCGCGACGGCAAGCTGCGTCGGTTGCCGAAAGAGCTCCTCGAGCCGCGGAGCGACGCGTAGATCGCCATGCGCTACTTGCCGCGTAGATTCACGGTGTTGCTGGCGGCCGCGCTGTCGGTTGGTGCTGCCGGGGCTGTTGCGCAGACCAAGACCGGCAAGTTCTTCAAGGTCACCTGTGAAGGTGGTGACGAACACACCGCGAAGCTGGCACTGAACGTTGTCGAGCCGATCTGGAATCGCGTTTGCGCGGTGTTCGGCGTGCCCGGTTTGAAGCCCAAGAAGCCGCTGTCGGTCGTTCTGTATCGCGACGTCGCCGGTTACCAGAAGGCCGATCGTCGGTTGACCGGTGGCAAGTTCCAGCCGAACCAGGCGATGTCGCATTGGGACAGCTTGAGTGCTCATGTCGCCATGCAGCCGCCGGTCGACGATGCGTATCTGCGACGCTTCGGCTTGCCGATGCAGACGAAGGCGATGCTGTTGTGGGAAGCGTGCCACGTTGCTCGCTTCGAGTTGTGTCGCAACTTCCGGGTGCATCCCGGTTGGTTCATCGATGGATTGGCTGCGAGTGTTGCCGGCGATGTCTTGCAGGAGCTGCATCCGCTTGCTGGCGAGCAGCCGTTCTTCACGCAGCGGTGGTGGCGGGTGCGCAAGCTGGCCGAGACCAACAAGCTGCCGAGCGTCGCGGATCTGCTGCGCGATCGCACCCAGAGCCTCGACATGCGCAACCGCTATGCAGTGCGGTTGGCGCTCTTCGAGTTCGTTCGCAAGCATCACAACGACAAGCTGCGGCCGCTTGCCGCCAAGATCCGGCGCACCGGTGCGGGCACGTCTTATGCGCGCAAGGTGCAGAAGGCTGCCGTCGATGCGCTCGGCGACCTCGACGGCGAGTTCCGCAAATGGGCGGCTGCCAAGTCACCGGTGTGGGACGAACGGGCGAGGTCGCTGTGGTGCGATGGCATTGCGTGGTACCAGACGGCGTTTGCGCGCACGACGGCTTTGGCGTTCCACTCGGAACCAGTCGCGGGCGACACGTTCGAGGCGCGCGGCACGGTGTGGATCCACGACGGCAAGGCGCAGCAGATGAACTTCTTGTTCGGCCGCACGGAGCAGGGCTACTACTCGCTGGCGATCGTCGCTGGCACAGGCTTCAAGGTGTTCGAGTATCGCGTCGCCGGCAACCAGTGGCGGGTGCTCGGCAGCGGCAACGAGCCTGGCTGCCGCGCCGGCGTCGACGTGCCGTTCGCCGTGAAGGCCGTCGGCACCGATCTCGAGGTGCAACTCGGCACGGGGACGTGGCAGGTGAAGCTGCCCAAGGCCCTAACCAAAGAGGTGATTTGGGGCGTCGGCGCACAAGCCGGTCGGAAGGGCGCTGTGCGCGGGTCCGCCGGTGTCTGGCGTGGCGTGGTCGTTTCCGGTAGCTGAAGTTCGGTCCTCCGATGCGAGCGGATTCGTCGTCCTGTTCCTGCCACGTGGTTGCGCCACTCGCAGGAAGCCGCTGTATGCCGTAAGTTGGGATTCCACGTTGCCGGGAATCCTCTCCCATCTCGCTCGTAACCCCGCGCCGATGACCCTGACCCCCGAAGTTGCCTTCGAACAGAATCGTGAGCGCTTGCTTTCGGTGATCTACCTCCGCATGGGACCCAATCTTAGGGTGCGGTTGGATCCCGAGGACGTGCTCCAGGAAGTCGCCATCGAGGCCGTCAACTCCTGGAAGACACTTTCGGCCGACGAGAATGCTGGGGCCTGGCTGGTCACCCTCGCCCGGCGGAAGGTTGCCCGCATCGTCCGCGACCAACTCGGCGTGGCTGCCCGCGACCCGCGTCGCGAGCATTCGATAAAGACTGACATCCCACTGGCCGACCGTCGCTCGGGGCCCGTGACCCACGCCGATCGCAAGGATCGCCTCGAACTGTTGGAGCAGGCGATGGAGCGGCTCTCCGACAACCACCGCGACGTCATCATGATGATGAAGATCGAGGGGATGTCGGCGCGTGAGGTTGGCGAGAAGATGGATCGCAGTGAGAATGCAGTGCACCTGCTACTGAGTCGTGCACTGAAGCGGCTCGCCGAAGAACTGAAGCTGTGACCGATCCGATTCCGGACCCTGATCAGGAGGCTGCCGACGCCGGCAACGTTCCGGATCCAACCCGTGAGGGAAGCGAGGCCGACGAACGTCTGGCCGCGGTGCTCAGTGGAACGTCTGGTCACAACGATCTGCGCCGCAAACTGCAAGGCGAAGAGTCCGACGAAGCCAGTGACCTGCTGTCGCGGTTGAATGCGTTGGACTTCGTGCAGCAAGTCGTCGGCGGTGAGGGAGAGCTGCCGGATCGCATCGGTGGCTACGACATCCGCGGCCTACTCGGTCGCGGCGGCATGGGCGTCGTCTACCTCGGTTGGCAGGAAGAGCTCGAACGTGAGGTCGCGCTCAAGGTGCTGTCGCAGAACTACACGGCCGATCCGACGATGCGCAAACGCTTCCGCGCCGAAGCGCGTGCGACGGCGGCCTTGCACCACCGCCACATCGTGCCGATCTACGACTACGGTGAATCGCACGGCATGCTGTTCTTCGCGATGGAGCGCGTCAACGGCCTCAGCCTCGACAAGCACATTTCGTCGGCGCGGCGCGTCGACAAGAAGGCGCTCGATCCGCTCGACGCCGCGCGCCGCTTTGCTGGGGTCGCCGATGCGTTGGGCCTCGCGCACCGGCGACGTTTGCTGCACCGTGACGTCAAGCCGGGCAACATCCTCGTCGCCGAAGATGGCACGTTGGCACTGACGGACTTTGGTCTCGCCAAGGCGTTGGACCACGCGTCGATGCAGTTGACGAGCAAGGGTGGTGGCTTCCTCGGCACGCTGCACTACGCATCACCGGAGCAGGCACTTGGTGGCGAATTGACGCCGGCGAGCGATCTGTATTCGCTCGGCGTGACGATGTTCGAAGTGCTGACCGGCAGGTTGCCGCTCGCGGGCAAGACCACCGAAGCGTTGCTGCAGTCGATCCTGCACGGCACGCCGGCGCGCTTGCGCGAACACGTTTCGAAACCGCCGCGCGATCTCGAAGCGGTGCTCGACAAGCTGCTCCAGCGCGAAGCCGATGATCGTTATCAGGACGGCGAAGCGTTGGCCCGCGACTTGTTGCGGATCGCCGATGGTGAGCCCGTGCACATCCGGCGTCTGCCGTTGCACGTGCGCGCCTGGCGCCGTGCGCGCAAGAACCCGGTACTGACCGGTGCGTTGTTCGCCGTGTTCATCCTCATCCTGGCGACGACGACGTTGATCGGCGTTCTCAGTCGGGAGAAGGGCAAGGGCCGCGTGTCGAAGCATCAGAACACGCTCGTTGCGATCGCGAAGGACGTTGGTTCGGAGCGCGGTCCTGCGTGGGGCCCGCTGCCGATGTTGGAGTCGTTGACGGGCGCCCAGCTCACCGCGATGCCGCCGAGCAGTCGCATCCTCAACTCGTTGCGTCAGGCGCATGAGGAGATGCCGGACGATCCCGAGGCCGAAGAGATGCGGTTGGCCTACATCGAGGATCCGCTGCCCAGGGCCACATCGTATCTGGAACTCGGCCGTGGCTTCGAGGCTCTGCAGCTATGCGACATCGCGATTCGCGAGGCTCGCGATGCGCGAACCGGCGGCGACCTGTCCGCCGAGATCGGTCTCTACCGACTGTATCTGGCGCGCGCCGTCGCCAACCTGACCGCTTCTGTCGCTCGCATCCCGGCGGCCCGAACGGATCTGGCGCTCGCGTCCTACCTGCGACCAGGTGCAGTGTTTCCGACGGCGTTGATCTCCGTTCTTGATGTCGTGCAAAGCAGCGACGTCGCGGCGGCTGCTGCGAGCTTACGCAAGGAACTGACAGAGGCAGCGCCCGAGCGCGTGCGCACGATCGCGTTGTTGTTGTGGGCCGCTGCTGCGCATCGGCCGCACCTCTCCAGCAACCTGATGGAGTTCGGCTTGGAGTTCCCGAGTCGGGTCGCCGTGCATCGTCTGGCGCGGCAACTGCTCGGCGAGGACCTGCCCGGGTGCGTCCTGCACGGGGAGCCGTCGGGACTGGCGTTGCAGTTCGCGAAGGTCGGTCGCGAGGCGATGGAATCGCTGGCGGATCCGGATGGCTTGCAAGCACTCGTGGAAGCACGGAGTGAAGCCATCAAGCAGGCAGCGCATCCCGAATCTGATTTGCAGGGGTGGCGTCATTTGCTGCAGCTGCTGGTGCAAGCGCGTCAACGCGGTCCGTTACTCGATGAAGAACAACGTGCGTTGCCGCCGACGATGCAGCTCGCCGCCTGGCGGGCGTTGGTGTCGTTGCAGCCGCCGGCAAACCTCGCCAAGTTGTGGCTCGGACGGTTCAACGAGTTCTTGACCATCTACGCCGGCTTGCCCGGTGTGTTGGACGTCGCGGCGCGCATGCATCTGTTGGCCGACTCCCCGGCAGCCGAGGAGTGGGCCAACCGCTGGGTGGTGGCCGCCAACGGCGATCCGAGTGCGCAGCTCTGTCGGATGGAAGTCCGTCTGCGGCTCGGCAAGATGGAAGAGGCGACGGATGACGCGATGGTCGCGGTGCAGAACTCGCTCGACAAGGATACGACGCTGCGGCGGATCGTGGCGGCCGTCGGCAAGGTGGCGAAGACCGCCGATGTTGGTTCATTCGAAGGTCTGGGGGCGATGGCGCAGAGCTTCCAGCGGTTGATTGGTGCGGGACTTTCCAAAATGGGGGATGGCCGATGAGTACGCGTTACTCCAGTCGTTACCGCGCGTCGTCGTGGCTGATCGGCATCGTGGTGTTGCTGGCATTGGGCGCGGCCGTCACGTGGATGCTCAACAAGGGGGACCGGGTTCGGCCATCGTCGGATGGATACAGTTCTGCGCAGGTTGGCGGCGATGACCCTGGTGCCGCCGTGCCGACGTTGATGGCGAAGGTCGACGCGGCTGGGCCCTCGGCGCGGGTGGCCGTGCGTGGCATCGTCGTGACGCCAGATGGTGACCCGGCGGCGAGTGCGACGGTCACGTTGTACAAGCTGCGGACCGGTTGGCCGGAATGGCAACGCGAACGGGTTGGCGAGGCGATTACGCACGGCGCCGGCAAGTTCCAGATCGGTTGCCCACATCATCACGGCTACCTGCTCCGCTACGAGCATCCGCAGTATGCGGGCGGCGAAGTTGAAGTGTCGGTGCTCGGGGATGAGATGCGGTTGCAGTTGCAGCCGGGTTTCGACATCAGCGGCTATGTGCTCAACGACGTCGGCGCACCAGTGCCGAACGCTCGGGTCGCCGTCGAGTCCGTTCTCGGTGAGCAACGACGCGCGCGCTACGTGCATACGTCGGCGGATGGCAGTTACCGGTTTACGCAATTGGCCGCTGGCCCCGCACAGTTGGTGGCGCGGCACGAATCGTGGCAACCGGCGCGGGCAGCACCGCTCGTCATCGGCGACCGGGCGCAGGCGGACTTCCGATTTGATCGGCCGAGCATGAGTCCGTTGCGCGGTCGTGTGCTCAGCGCGACAGCCCAGAAGCCGATCGCCGGCGCGCAAGTGCAGTTGGTGCCCGTCAGCGATTCGATTGGTCTCGCCGATCCGATTACGACGAAGACGGCCGACGATGGCACGTTCGTGATGGCCGGGTTGCCGCGCGGCAGCATGCGATTGTGGGTGCGTCATCCCAACTACGGCATCGATCGCAGCACGCAGTCGATTCGTGCGGCAGGCAACGACGTCACGATCGACTTGCCGGATCGCACGAAGGTGCGCGGCCTTCTCGATACCAACGAGGAGGGTGTCTTTGTCGGTGGCGAAGTGTTGCGGATGCGGGACGCCGGCGGCGAAGTGCAATACACGCACGTTGGCAAGGACGGCAGCTTTGAGTTCGAGCAGCCGGTCTCCCCTGGCACGGCCAAGTTCCGCGTGCTCGGTGGCGCGTTTGCGTTCCGGTCATTGAAGGGGACCGAGTGGAGCAAGGTGTTGGCCGAAGCGCCGGTCAACGATCTCGATATCAGCGTGATCAAGGCGGCGACCGTGCGCGGCCGCTTTGTCGGTGCCGACGGTGAGCCGGTTGCGGGCGTACGACTCGCGCGAACGCACCTTCTTTCCGACACCGTGCAGATGCTCGGTTCCGGTGCCTGGAACTTGGATCTGGGCAAGGTCGGTGACGGCCTTGTCAACCTTGTCGATGTGGTGCGCGACGAGCCGTTGGCGTTGTCGGATGCAAACGGCGTGTTCGAAATCCGCGGGTTCCGGCGCGGGTCTCTGGTCGCGCGCGTGTCCTGTCCCGGTTGTGGTAGTCGTTGGCTGCCGATGGAGGTGCCGGACCCCGGCGAGGTGGCGGATCTAGGCGACGTCAAGCTGTCGGCCGGTTGTTCGATCTCCGGGCGTGTGTTGCGCGGTGGCCAGCCGTTCGTTGGCGCGACCGTCACCGTCGTGTCGCCCAACTGTCTGTCGATGACGACGACAGACGCGCGCGGCAACTACATCATCAAGGATCTTGAACCGGGCAAATACGACGTGAAGGGTCGTTTGTCCGATCGCCCGACCGGCAACAATGTTCGCGTCGTGGAAGTGACGCCGGACAAGCCGGCGCGCAACGTCAACATCGCGCTAGACATCGGCCGCGTGTTGCGCGGCGTGGTCGAGAACGACAAGGGCGAGCCGTTGAAGGACGCCCTGATCAGCATTCGCGGCCGCCCTGGCCAGGTGATCTCGACCAAGCAGAGCGGTCGCTTCGACCTCGAGCTGCCGGATCGCAACGTCGAGTTGGTCGTGTCGTTTGGCGATCGCACGAAGCAGAAGATCGTGCCGGTTACCGCGGACCAGGAAGAGCTCAAGGTGCAGCTGCACACGCCGTCGACCTCGATGTTGGTTGCGACGGTTGCCGGTTTGCCCGGTCGCCGCGCGGTACCCGGAGTGTTGTTGCGCCTGACGTCGTTGGATCGACCTGAGGCCGACGCGCAGACGCGCTGGGTCGCCACGCAGGGCGGTCAGTTCCGCAAGCGGCAGGTCGAGAGTGGCCGGGTGCGCATCGAGATCTGGTGTGATGGCTTTGCGCCGTTCCAGACGGAGCGCGTCTTGAAGCCGTTCGAAGAACACGATCTCGGCGAGGTCTTGCTGGCACCCGGCGCGGCTCTGCGTGGCGTGGTGCGTGATGCCGACGGCAATCCGGTCGCGGGAGCGATGGTGCTGCTGGGCGAAGAAACCGACTTCGACTTGTTCGTGCCTAGTGTGCGCAGTGGCGCCGACGGGGCTTTCACGATCCATGGCGTGACGAGTCGGTCCAAGCACCTGGTTGTGCGTTCGCCCGGCTTCGCCGCCAACTCGTTGGACCTGCAGTTGCCGCAGGATGTGCTGCGGGTCGAGCCATTGCCGATCACGTTGGATCGCGGTGCGACGATCGAAGTGTTGGTGCTGGCCGATCAGATCCCCGAAGACCGCGTGGTGTTCTTGCGTCGCGGCAACCGACTGCTCGGCAGCACGGTGTTGGACGATCGCGGTCGGGCGTGGTTCGCCAACCGCAGCGTCGGCACGTATCGCGTCACGCTATTTGGCAGCGACCTACCGGAGCAGCATGTCGAAGTGAAGCCGGGAGACGAGGTTTCTCGGGTTAGATTCGACGATCGTCGCAAGTAAGTCCGCGCATTGTTTCGGCTGGGTCGAGGCAGCACTCTGTCCGCCATGCGCGCGACTATCTACTTGTGCTTGCTGGCTCTCGCCGCGTGCGGCGACTCGAAGCCGGCAGGCCCGTCGTCTCCTGGAAGTGGAGCTGCTGGGACTGCCAACGACGTTGCCCCGCCGCCACCGCCGGATGCTGCCTTGGTCGCGGTGCATCAAGGGCAGTGTGGCACGTGTCACTCGCTTGGCGAGGCGCTGGACGGAGAAGTCGTGACGACGCCGGCGTTGCCGCTCGCGACGTTGGCTGCGCGCCTCGATCCGGTGGCGCCGGCAGCAGTGCTCAACGGACACTACTTCTCCGGTAACGAAGGCGATGTGATTGCGTGGTTGCAGTCATTGGCGCCGTCGCCCAAGCCGTTCGCGGCGAAGAGCATCACCGGTGGTGCGATCGAGCGCGGCGGGCAACTCGTGAAGGAGCTTGCGTGCTCTGCCTGTCACGAGCCGAACGATCTGGATCTCGCGTCGGTCATCGATCACGCGCAGCTCGCAGCGTTGTTGCGCGAGCCGCACAAGCACTTGGCTGGCCAGGCGCACCTGCCACTTACTGGCCGTGAGGCGGATGCCATCGCGGCCTACCTGTTGCGCACGCAGAAGCAGGAGGGCGTTCGCGGCGAGGGCTTCGGCTTCAAATACTACGAACGCAAGATTCCGGACGGCAACTGGCCGGACTTCGGCGGTGTCGACCCGACCGCATCCGGTGTTGTCGAGCGCATGGACACGTCGTTGGCGAAACGCAAGGCGCAGTACGCCATCGAGTTCTCGGCGACGCTCGAGGTGCCGGCGGATGGTGAGTGGCACTTCGCGACGCGCAGCGATGACGGTTCGTGGTTGTGGATCGATGGCGAACTCGTCGTCGACAACCCTGGCATGAAGCCGACGACGCGCAAGGACGGCAGTCGCAAGCTGAGCAAGGGCCCGCACGCCTTGCGCGTCGCCTACACGCAAGGTGGCGGCGGTGCCAAGTTGCAGGTGCTGTGGTCTGGCCCGGGCGTCAAAGAACAGGAGCTGCCGGCCAGCGTCGCATACACGTCCGTCGCGAGTCTTGTGCCGCCGCAACGAGCGGAGGTGCAGCTCAACGAAGATGCCATCCAGCGCGGTCGCAAGGCTGCTCGCGAAGCGCGTTGCGATGCTTGCCATGCGGTTGCGGACCCTGCGTTCGACAACCTGCCGGCGCCCGCTGCTGCGAAGGCGTGGTCGGACCTCGCACTCGGGGAGTGTTCGGTGGCCAATGGCGCGGACCTGCAGAAGCAGCACAGCCAACTGCCTGAGCGCGCGACGGTCGCAACGCAGTTGCACATCGCAATGAGTAACGATGGCTGCTTCTCGTGTCACACGCGTGGCGGCGTCGGCGGTCTTGCCAAGGACGTTGCCGAACACCTGCGCGAGGTCGAGGACATCGGCGAAGAAGGCATGGTGCCGCCCGATCTCACTTCGGTCGGTCGCCGCCTGCGCCCCGAGTGGTTGCTGAAGGTGATTGCGAAGGGCCACAAATCGCGCGACTACGTGGCGATGCGCATGCCGGCTTACGGCGAAGACCGCGCGCGCCAATACGTAGCGTGGTTTGCGGAGTTGGATGCGGATGGTGTCGTCGACGAAGAGCCGGAGTTCTCGGCCGAAGCCGTCGAACTCGGTCGCACCCTCGCCGGCACCGGCGGCCGCAACTGCATCTCGTGTCACACGATGTCCGGCAAGGCGTCGCTTGGACCGCAGGGCATGGATCTCGCCAAGCAGCATGAACGACTGCGTCCCGGTTGGTTCCGCGACTGGTTGCTCAAGCCGACGACCTTGCGGCCGAATACGCGCATGCCGGCTTTGTGGCTGAGTGGTTCGCCGCAGGATGCCAAGGACGTCGACGCGATTCGCACGTGGATGTCGCTCGGCGAGTCGGCGCCGCTGCCGAAGGGGGTGGTCGTCGATGCGAAGTCGCTGATCCTCGAACCGATCGATCGGCCGATCCTGCACGGTGCGTTCCTCAAGGATGTGTCGGCACGATGCCTCGCCGTTGGCACGCCGGCGCGCACGCACTTCGCCTACGACCTCGTCAAACCGCGCCTCGTGTGGTTGTGGCGCGGCGCGTTCATGGATGCGCGCGGCACGTGGCACGGTCGTGCCGGCAAGCTGATTGAACCGCTCGGCAAGGACTGGCAGGTGGTCGACGACTTCGTCATTGCCGGCGAGGGGGACGAAGGCACGAGTCGACGTTTGCTTGGCCAACGTCGCACCAAGGACGGCTACCCGGTGATCCGCGTCAAGTGCGGGGATGCCAGCTATGCAGATCAAGCTGTGCCACGCCTGTCCGCTTCGGGAAGTGAGGTCGTCCGCACGATTACGTGTGAAGAGGGCACGCTCGAAATCGAGTTCCCGAGCACGGATGCCTACAAGGCAACGTCACAAGGCAAGCCCGTCGCAACACACACGCTGGCCGCTGGCCAATCGCTGGAGGTCGTCTACCAATGGTAATGCTGCTCACGCTCAGTCTCTTGGTCGCTCCGCAAGAGCCGGCCTCACCTGGTCCGGTAACCAAGCAGCCGAAGCCAGACGAGGCGACCTACGTCGAAATCGTCGACGTGGCATTGCCGGAGCACGTGGTGTTGGAGGTCGGCGGCTTCGTCGAGTTCGAAGGTGCGATGTATGTCGCCACGCGTCGTGGCGAAGTCTGGCGCATCGAAGACGCGAGCGGCAAACAACCGAAGGCGACGCTGTGGGCCGAAGGCCTCATGGAGCCGCTCGGTCTGATCGCGAAGGACGGTTGGCTCTACTGTTCACAGCGCGGCGAACTGTCGCGCATGCGCGACAAGAGTGGCGATGGTCGCATGGACGACCTCGAGACGTTTGCCGCGGGTTGGCCGATCTCGGGCAACTACCACGAGTACTGCTTCGGCCCGAGCATCGCCGGCGATGGCTCGTTCTGGCTGACGCTCAACAAGCCGTTTGGCGGCGAACCGTTCGGACGTGCCCCGTGGCGTGGTTGGGCGATTCGCATTCCCGCGGACGGTGGCAGCTTCGAGCCGGTGTGCGCGGGATTGCGTTCGCCGTGTGGCATCGGCACGGCGCCTGACGGCGTCGTCTGGTTTACCGACAACCAAGGCGAATGGTGTGCCAACAGCAAGTTCACGCCGATGGAGGTGGGGGACTTTCACGGCCACCCGTGGGGCATCGATTCCTGCAAGCTGCCCGAGTCCAAGGTCGAGTATCCCGGTGAAGTGCCGAGCGGCCTGCGTATGGCGGAAGCGGCGAAGACGATTCCGAACTTCACGTTGCCGGCCGTGTGGATCCCCTACGACAAGTGCGGTCGTTCGCCGGGTGGCTTCGTCTGGGACACCGCGGGCAACTTCCCACCGTTTGAAGGTCAGGTGTTCTGTGGCGACCAATACTCGTCCGAAGTGTTCCGCATGTCGCTCGAACGCGTCGCCGGTCGTTGGCAGGGAGCGTGTTATCCGTTCCGCCGCGGCTTGAAGAGCGGCATCACCCGCGTCATGTGGGGCAAGCAGGGCACGCTGTGGTGTGGCCTCACGAATCGTGGTTGGGGTTCGCTCGGTGGTAGCGAACACGGACTGCAGCGACTCGTCTGGCGCGGTGTGACGCCGTTCGAACTGCGCGAGATCACCGCGACGAAGAAGGGCTTCCGCCTCGCGTTCACGCAGCCTGTGAACGCGGCCAGCATCCTACCGCCGGGCTTCGCCGTGAAGAGTTGGACCTACGACCATCACAAGGCCTACGGCTGCCCGCCGGCGACACCCGCACGCACGCCGCCACGGCGTCGGCGATCACGCCCGGGGGCATGATGGTCGACATCGAAGTCGACGACCTCGAACTCTGCCGCGTCTACGAGATCCGGTGTGACGGCATCCTGGGCCAGCCCACGAACGCCTCACTGCTACACGGAGTCGGCTGGTACACCCGCAACGCCAACCCCGAGTAGGAGGTACGGAGCCAGGTACAATCCGGACATCTCGCCGCGCACGCGCGGCGAGATGTCCGGATTGTACCTGGCACGGTACGGGCTACTTCGCGAGGCGGCGGACGGCTGCGAAGAGGAGGGCGACGCCGTAGCCGGTGCCGCGGTTCATGCGGAAGGCGGGGTAGGCGAGGTCGACGTGGCCCCAGCGGGCTTTGCTGCCGTCGACGTTCCAGTGGATGAACTCGGCGGCGCAGCTGACTTGGGCGTTGCTGCGGTTCTTGACCGAGTTGCGCATGTCGGCGATCGGGCTCGCAAACTCGGAACGGTAGAACTCCGGCGCGAACGGTAGGGCCCAGCAGAGGTCGCCGCTGTCGCGGCCCGCTTCGCAGAGTGCCTGCTCGACCTTGTGGTCGTTGCTGACGACGGCGGCGAAGTGGTTGCCGGTCGAGACGCCTTGTGCGCCGGTCAGCGTCGCGGCGTCGAGAACGATGTCGCACTTGAGCGTGCGGGCGGCGTAGCTGCAGCCGTCGGCGAGCAGCAGGCGACCTTCGGCGTCGGTGTTGTTGATCTCGACTGTCTTGCCGGAGTGCATCGTCAACACGTCGTCAGGCTTGTAGGCGATCGGGCCGATGGCGTTCTCGGCGAGGCACATGATCAACGTCACGCGCGACGACTTGTGATGGCGCGCCAACGCCAGGAACGCACCGAGCACAGCAGCGGAACCGCCCATGTCGGCCTTCATCGTTTCCATCGCGCCGCGACCCTTGATGTGCAAGCCACCGGTGTCGTAGGTGATGCCCTTGCCGACGAGCGCGATATGGCGACCGGTCTTCTTGGGGTTGATCGTCGCGATCAAAACGCGCGGCGCGGACTTGGCGCAGCGGCCGACAGCGTGGATGCCGCCGAGCTTCTTCTTGAGCAGCGCGTCGCCGACGATCTCGGTGATCTTGACGCCGGGAACGGCGCGCAGCAGTTTCTTCGCGGCCGTTGCGAACGCGGCGGGATCGAGATCGGTAGGCGGCATGTCGACGAACCGCGAGGCTTCGCGGGCGCGCTGCACGACGTCCTTGGTGACCGCACTGGCGGCGCGCAGCTTGGTCTTGGCGGGACCCGCGCACGCAATCACCAACGAACCGGCTTTGCTCTTCTTGCTCTTGAGGGTGAAGTCCGGCAGCGCGCGGCCGACGGCGTTGCACGCAGTCAGTTCGTCGGCGTCGTCGCGCAGCAGGAGCAGCACGGCGTTCTTGGCGGAGCCACGCAGACCGGCGGCGGCAGTCAGCTTGCGAACGGACTCACCGCACGCTTCTGTCGCGTGGCGCGAGACGTTGCTCGGCAGCACGCCGACAGTCAGACGCGTGCCAGTGGCGGTGAGCGTGGTGGCGCTACCACCGAGAAGGCCGACCGTAGCTTCCTTGCCGAGCTTGACGGCGAGTTCGGCCAGCGGCTTGTTGAGCAGTTTGCTCAGCTTGGCGAGCAGTTGCTTGCGCGGACCGAAGTCCTGAAGGTGTGCAAGAATCAGGAGATGGTCAGCGGCGATCAGCGGCTTGGCGTCCGCGGCAAACGTGAACTTCATCGCCGCGACGTTACGCCTACTTCGCCTTAGGTGCGAACGCTTCGCGAATCCGAACGGCCCGGAACAGTCCGTCGCGGGACTGCAGGAGCTTCTTCTTGATGTCGGTACTCAACTGCCGCTCGGCCAAGAACGCGTCGACGATGTCGAGCGCCTCACGCGAGCTGTGGCCGTTGATGAACGCATCGAGCCACGCTGGCATGAAGAAGATGCGGCGGTTGGCCTTGACCCAGTCGACCTGTTCGAGCGCCGGCTTGAGATACGGCAGTGTCAGATGTTCTTGGCCGGCCCAGTGGAACCACGACAAGCTGCCCTGGGTCCACTGCTCCGGTGGGTCGTCCTTGACGAGGAACCGCTGCCAGTAGGACTTCTTGGACTCGGCCGTCGGCGTCGCGGCGAGCGCGAGGAAGCGGTCCTTACCGATGTCCTGGTTGACGAAGCGTTTCTCGAGCTGGGGCAGCGGATCGTCCTCGCCGTGAGCGATCAGGGCGGCAGCGGCGAGGAACGCATCGCGGCGTCCCGGCGTGAGGCCCGCCGGCAGGTTCTTGTCGGCCATCACATCGCGGCACAGCTGCAGGACACCGTCGTCGGTGCTACGTGTGGCGAGGAAGCGGAACGTGCCGAGTTCGCGGCCGGAGTTGGCTTCGTTCTTGAGCTGCGCCAAGAGGAGCGCCGTGGTCTGCGCGCGCAGTGGCGCGGCGCGCTCCTTGGGCAGGTAACGATCGAGGCAGTTGCCGAGGCGGCCCAGCAACCAGCGATGGGTGTCGGGGTCGCGTTCTTGGCGGACCATTTCGATCGCGGTCGCGGCAAAGCGCGCCGGGTCGAGCTCGGCTTCGCGCACCGCTTCGTAGAGCGCGGCGGTCGCGCTGGCACGAACCAGTGGATCCTTGGCCTCGTGGATGTTGTCGAGCAACCAGTCGGCGCTCTTCTGATCCGGCACGAACTGGCCGTAGGCGATGTCTTGCGGGTTGGCGACAACACAGTGTGGTTCGGCCTTGCCGATCAAGCCCGGAATGGACGTGCTCGCGCTGTCGGTCGAGACCGTCAAGATCTGCTGCTCACCGCCTTTGGTGAACACCAGCAGCTCGAGGTCGATCGGCCACGTGCCGGTGCCGCCGAGTGCGCGTTGCGTGATGGTCGCTTCGCTGACCTTGCCGTCTGGGCCGGTCTGCCACGCGATGCGAACCTGTGGCATCGACGGCGCGAGCAACCAACGTTGCGACCAGCGGCCGAGATCCTTGCGCGCTGCCGATTCGAGTGCCGCCGCGAGGTCGCGCCAGTCGGCGTTGCCGTAGGCGTGCTTCTCGAGGAACTTCTTCAAGCCGACGCGGAAGACATCGGGACCGAGTTGCGAGAACAGCGCGCGCAGCACCGCAGGTGCCTTGTTGTAGACAATCGCGCCGTAGGCGGACTTCGCGTCGGCGAGGTTCTGCAGTTCTTGGAAGACCGGCGTCGTGCCCGCAGTTGCGTCGACGGCGTAGGCGCGTGGCTTGACGCGCTGCAAGAAGCGCAGCCACGAACGCTGGTTCGGTTCGAGTGCGGCCATCGCTCGATAGCCGTAGAAGGTCGCGAAGCCTTCCTTGAGCCAGAGGTCGTCAAACCACTTCATCGTCACGAGGTTGCCAAACCACTGGTGACTCAGTTCGTGATAGATGAGCGTGCTGCGTGCGACCTGTTCGGCGGTGGTCGGTGGGTGGTCGAAGACGAGCGACGTCTCGCGGTAGAAGATCGCGCCGGCGTGTTCCATGCCGCCATACGGAAAGCCCGGGCACAGCACGATGTCGAGCTTGTCGAACGGGTAGGGCACGTCGAACGCCTTGGCCAACCAGGCGAGGCCTTCGTGGTGCAGCTTGACGATCGCTTGCCGGTCGAAGTCCTTGAGCTTGGACGTGCGCATCAAGATGCGCATCGGCTCGTCCGTGGTGATGCCCGGCACGCTCGGGTGGCGCGGCGTGACTTCGGCGAACGGGCCCGCGGCAAACGCAAACAGGTAGGTTGGCAGTGGCTTCGTTTGCGCGAATCGCCACAGCTTGCCGTTGGTCTCGTCGGGGAACAGCGGCTCCTCAGCGTCTTCTGGTGCCGCATTACCGACGGCGGTCCAGTCGGCTGGGACATCGAGTTCGAGACGGAACTTGCCGCGCAAGTCCGGTTGGTCGAAGCACGGGAAGAGCCCATGCGCATCCGCTGGCACCAGCAGCGTGTAGTAGTACTTACGGCCGTCGCTCTTGTCGCGATAGACGGTCAGCGGCGTGCCGGTCGGCGCGACCTTGGCGCGGAACGTTGCGCGAATGCCGTTGAGGCCCGTGCCCAACAGTTCTGCCGGGACGACGAGGTGGTTGTTGCGGCGTTCGAGTTCGACGTCCTTGGAGTTGACCTGCACGTCGCTGATCGACTCGCCCGCGAAGTCCAGGATGATCGGGTTGCTCGGCGCCTCCTCGTTGTCGAGGCGGAAGCGCAACCACATCGAACCGGTGACGACGTCGTCCTCCTGGCCGAGAGTGAAGCGCAGATCGTACTGCACATCTTCGATCGCATCCTTGCGCGCACGAGCTAGCTCGCGGTCGATGCCGGGGGTTGGTTCTTGCGGCATGGTGAGGGCGAGCAGAGTCAGGCCTGCGGACAACATGGCCCGAATCTAGCTGCGATTGGCGTCGGCTGCACCCCACAAGCGGGTTCGGCGTAGAGTGTGCGCTCATGGACTACGAACCAGAAGTCGCCATTGCCTCGCTGCAGAGCACGCCACCGCTCTTGGATGCGTGGTTGCGCGGGTTGCCCGAGGAGTGGGTGCGAGCCGACCGCGGGCCTGAGACGTTCAGTTCGTTTGACGTCGTGGGGCATCTGATCTGTGGCGAACGTGACGACTGGATGCCGCGTTTGCAGCACATCGTCGAACACGGCGAAGATCGTGAATTCGTGCCGTTCGATCGGTTTGCGATGCGCGAGCGCGATGCCGGCAAGTCGATGGGCGACTTGCTGGATGAGTTTGCGGCGGCGCGGCAGGCTAGCCTGGAGCAGTTGCGCGCGACGAAGATCGATGCGGTGTTGTTGGATCGCACCAGTCGGCACCCGGAGTTTGGCGTGGTGACCGCGCGCCAGCACCTGGCGACCTGGGTTGTGCATGACCAGACGCACATCGCGCAGATTGCGCGGACGCTGGCGTTTCCGTTGCGCGACACCGTTGGGCCGTGGCGCAAGTACCTGACCGTGCTACACGGCTAGCAGCTCGGCGCTTGGGCGGCCGTCAGTGCGGCGACGGTGATGGCCGAGTGCGACGCGTGCCACGTTACGGTGCCGTCCTCGAACAGCAGCGCCTGCGGTGACTCGTGGTGCACGCCGCACGCATCGGCGATCTCACGCGCCAACGTCCGCGAATTGACGACGTCGACGAATAGCGTTGGCACGTCGGGATAGTCGAGCTTGAACATCTCGAACTCGGCACGCGCCGTTCTGCTGATGGGGCAGATCGGACTGTGCTTGAACAGCCACACGCGCGGTTGCTGGATCGCGGCCTCGAAGGCCGGGAACTCACGAAGGACTTGGTCGGACATGGTGGTGGGGTCGGGCTACGGCAAGACGCGCACGTTGCCTTCCGGGTTGGCGATGACGACGCGGCCGGCCATGCCGACGAACAAGCCGTGATCGACCACACCGACCATGGAATCAAGGTTCGCGGCGAGCGCGGCTGGGTCGTCGATGCGTTCGTAGGTGCAGTCGAGGATCCAGTTGCCGTTGTCGGTGACGAGTGGCTCGTTGCCCTGCTGGCGCAGTTCGGTGCGGCAGCCGGTCGCTTCGACGCGGCGACGCGCGTGCGTCCAGCCAAATGGCAGGACTTCGACCGGCAGACGGAACGTCGTGCCGAGTGCGTCGACCATCTTGTTCTCGCCAACGATGACGACGAGTTCGTCGGCAATGGCGGCGACAATGCGTTCTCTCGTGTGAGCAGCGCCGCCGCCCTTGATCAGATGCTTGTTGGGGTCGACTTCATCGGCGCCATCAATGGCGAGGTCCAGTCGTTCGACCTCGTCCAAAGTCACCAGTGGAATGCCCTTCTCTTCGGCAGCGTTCTTCGTGCCGATGCTCGTCGGCGTGCCACGTATGGTGAGACCTTCGTTCTTGATGCGTTCCGCGAGTCGATCGAGAACGAACAAGAACGTCGATCCACTGCCGAGGCCGATGGTTGTGTTGTTTTGAACCAGGTCGGCGGCGGCATAGGCCGCGGCGCGTTTGGCAACATTCGCATCCGTCATGCACGGACAGTAGTGCATGGTCAGGTCGTGCGCCATGCGAAGCAGGGGGACGACGTGTTGACGCATGGTCATAGCCCCGGTCCAATGTTGATAGCTCTCAAGCTCTCTCCACCTGCCCACGCTAATGCCTCATCTGTCCATGCCCGCAAGCGCGCTTGCGAGCCTGCTGTCCGCTTTGACCATTGGGACTGTGTTCGCAACACAGGCCACCGCCCAATCGTCGTTGACGACCACGTTCGCCAGCAACAACGGTGGCGCGATTGGCGGCATGGTCTACTTCGATCTCGCCGTCGCGAATCCCGCGGGCGTGACGATCAAGAAGCTCGACATCAATACGTTGGCGACGCGCGGTTCTGTGCAGGTCTACACGACGCCGACCAGCTTTGTCGGCGTGGCGACCCAGCCGCAAGCTTGGACCCTGGGAGCGACTGGCGCGCTCGTGCCCGCTGGCCTCAACAGCCCGTCCGAGGTTTGCCTGGGTGCTGGCCTACAGTTGCCCGCCGGCAGCTACGGCATCGCGATCGTCGGTGAGGACATCGCACAGCGCTACACCAACGGTGTTGCGGGCACCGTCGTCAGCAACGCGGACCTGAGTCTGGCGATCGGCGCCGCCTCGAACGTGGCCTTCGGTGGTTCGCAGTTCGCGCCGCGAATGTGGAACGGCACGCTGCACTACGATGTCGGCCCGACCACGACGTTCTCGTGTGCCTACACGGAGTCCTTCGGCGATGGCTGCACCGCGGGTGCGACGAGCTGGTACCAGGAGTTCAGTGACCTCGCGTCGTTCGACCTGGCCGGTTCGTTTGCGCTGCCGCTGAGCATCCGTGCGATCACTGCCGGGCCAGCCGGCTACATCGTCGTGCCGGCGACGCCAGCTTGGTACACGCCGACCGGCACCGCGTTGACGAACAACAGTTCGTCGGCTCCTGGCCCGATCACTGCCAGCACATTCAGCGCGACAATCAGCATGCCCTTCGGGTTCACTCACCCAGGCGGCACGACGTCCACGCTGCACGCCGGGAGCAACGGTTGGGTGCACCTTGGACCGACCAATGAAGTGCTCGATACCGACTTGCCGTCGACGCACACGTTGCTGTCGGATTCGGGGCGACTCGCGCCGCTGTGGGCGTTGCTCGACCCGTCGGCCAACGTGGCGACCAACAGCGCCGCCGGCATCTACTTCGACGTCGATCCTTCGGGCACCGCGATCTACATCACCTGGTTGGATTGTGGCGATGCGCGCACCGGATCGCCTCTGCCGGGCACGACCTCGATCAACATGCAGTGCGTGATCTACAGCAGCGGCAACTTCGAGTTCCGCTACGGGCCGATGCAATACGGTCCCGGTGCGGGGCCGGCGGTTGTCGGTTGGAGCCCCGGCGCGACGGTGCCCGATCCCGGCAGCATCGACGTGTCGCATGGCCTGCCGTGGTACACGAACGGCCCTGACAGCTTCCCGCTGGAACACCACGTTGGTGCGGCGAAGCTCGGTTCGGTGTTGGAGTTTGCTGTCGATGAGGTTCCGCCGCTTGCACCGGTTGCCTTCCTCGTCGTCGGTGACGTTGCCTATCCGTCCGGTTTGTCGCTCGCTGCCGCTGGTGCTCCCGGTTGCAGTGTGTTCACGAACTCGCTGGCGACCGCGACGATCCCGGTCACTGCAGGTTCGGGGACGATCGTGCTGGGCGTGCCGCAGAACCCGGCTCTGATCGGTTCGACGTTCGTGAGTCAGTGCGCCGCAGTGGCGCAGCAGAACGCCCTCAATCTTGATACTTCGAACGGCGTCAGCTGGACGATCGGGAACTGACCGTATGAGAAAGCTTCGCGTGCTGCTGTTGGTCCACGACCTGCTGCTGCCGCCGCCCGACGCTGACGAACTCGACTGGGAGGAGACCTATCCCTACCAGATGGAGCTCGATGTGCAGACAGCCTTGCACGAGCTCGGTCACGACGTGGAGACGTTGGGCGTCGGCGAGAACCTCGATGTCGTCCGGCAACGCATGGAAGCGTTCAAGCCGCACATCGCGTTCAACATCCTGACGGACTTCCACGACATCACGGCCTACGAGAGCCACATCGTCAGTTACTTCGAGCTGCTCAAGCTGCCATACACGGGCTGCAACCCGCGCGGCATCCTGCTCGGCAACGACAAGACCCTGTGCAAGCAGATCCTGAAGTTGCATGGCACGCCTTGTCCTGAGTCGGTGTCGTTCGCGCCGGGCACCAAGAAGCCGCGGTTGCCGAAGGGACTCGACTACCCAGTCATCGTCAAGTCTGCGATCGAGCACGGCAGCACCGGGCTGTCGCAGGCGTCCGTCGTCAAGAGCGACAAGCAGCTCGAGAAGCGCGTCGCCTACATGTTCGACAAGGTCGGTGGTGAGGTGATCGCCGAGCAGTTTATCGAAGGCCGCGAGATGACGTGCAGCATCGTCGGCAACGGCAACCGCTTGACGGTCTTGCCGGTGTGGGAGGTGTGGTTCACCAAGCTCGGCAAGAACAAGCACGCGATCTGCGACGAGAAGCTCAAGTGGAACGTCGAATACGCGCAGAGCATCGGCATCAAGACTGGCCCGGCACGGCGCCTGACGGAGCAGAAGCACAAGGAGATCCAGGACATCGCCCGTTCAGCCTACAAGGCGCTCGGCTTGTCCGGCTATGCCCGCGTTGACATGCGCGTGGACAAGGACGGCAACGTCTACGTCATCGAAGCCAACGTCAATCCAGACCTGACCGGCATCGAGGACTTCGCCGAGGCTGCCGCAAAGCAGGGCATGGAGTACAAGGATCTCGTGCAGCTGATCGTCGACGCCGGTGTCAAATACAAGGCGCCGTGGAAGGCTGGCCCCAACAAGAAATACACCTAGCCGAGACTAACGCCGGCGCGGCTTGGTGCGCCGGTTCTGGCCACCCCGGGAGCCTTGGCCACCGCGCGAACTGACGCCGGCATCCTTGGCGTGCACGTAGGTGGCATCGCCACGCTTCTTGTTGGCGGCACCACGTCGCGCGGTGAGCGCCTCCTTCGGCGGGTTGTTCGGGATCAACGACATCGGGCCATCGCCGATCAGTTCCTTGCGGTCCGCTTCGATCAGCGCCTTGCGCACGACGAAGTAGTTCTCCGGCTTGAAGAACTGCATCAACGCACGCTGCACTTCGCGGTCCTTGAGCTTCTTGACCGTCTCGACCGGCTTCATCGTCATCGGGTCGAGGCCGGCGTAGTACATGCACGTCGCGATGTCCATCGGCGCCGGGATGAAGTCCTGCACCTGACGCGGCTTGTAGCCACGCTGCTTGAGGAACACCGCGAGGTCGATCATCTCGTCGACGCCAGAACCCGGGTGCGACGCGATGAAGTAGGGGATCAGATACTGCTCCTTGCCGGCGCGCTTGCTCGCCCGGTGGAACTTGTCGGCGAAGTCGTCAAACGTGTGCGTCTCGGGCTTCTTCATGAAGTCGAGCACCTTCTTGCTGACGTGTTCGGGCGCGACCTTGAGTTGGCCACCGACGTGGTGGCGCGCCATGTCCTCCATGTACTCGTTGTCGAAACGGGCAAGGTCCATGCGGATGCCGCTCGCAACCCGCACGCTCTTGATGCCCTTGGTCTCGCGCACCTTCTTGAGCAACTGCTTGGTCGGGCCGTGGTCGTTGCCGAGCAACTTGCACACGGTTGGGTGCACGCACGACAACCGCCGGCATCGCGCTTCGATGTCGGGTTTGGTGCAGCGCATCTGGTACATGTTGGCGGTTGGGCCGCCGACGTCGCTGATGTGACCCTTGAATTCCGGGTCGTTGGCCATGACCCGCACCTCCTTGAGGATCGAGTTCTGGCTGCGACTCTGGATGGCGCGGCCTTGATGCATCGTGATCGAACAGAACGTGCAGCCGCCGAAGCAGCCGCGCATCGTCGTCACCGAGTCCTTGATCATCGTGTGCGCCGGGATCTCCTCCGTGTAGCGAGGATGCGGCCGGCGCGTGTAGGCGTGATCGTAGATCGAATCCATCTTGCGCTCATCGAGCGCCAACGCCGGCGGGTTGACGACGAGCATGCGGTCGCCATGCATCTGCGTCAGGCGGCGACCGTTCTTCGGGTTGGTCTCGTGATGCAGGGTGCGGGTCGCTTCGGCAAAGGCGCGCTTGTCGGCCTTGACGTCTTCGAAGCTCGGCATCGCGACGGTCTTGTTGTCGCAAGTTGCGTCGTGCCACTCGTGTTCTGGCAGCTCCTCCTTGGAGCCGAGCAGGTAGGCGACGCCGCGCAGGTCGCGGCAGTCCGCGATCGTCTTGCCATCGCGCAGGCGGCGGCAGATCTCGGCGATCTGGGTCTCACCCATACCGAAGCCGACGAGGTCGGCCTTGGACGTGACGAGGATCGAGGGCCGCACCGTCTCCGACCAGTAGTCGAAGTGCGCGATGCGACGCAGCGATGCTTCGACACCACCGGCAATGACCGGCACGTCCTTGAACGCTTCGCGGCAGCGTTGTGCATACACGTTGGTCGCACGATCCGGGCGCAGTTCGATCTGGCCACCGGGCGAGTAGGCGTCGTCGTTGCGCCGCTTCTTGTTCGCCGTGTAGTGGTTGATCATCGAGTCCATGTTGCCGGCGCTGACTGCGAAGCAGAGCTTGGGCCGGCCGAACTCACGGAACGCGTCGGCGTTTTGCCACGCGGGCTGCGTCAGGATCGCGACCTTGAAGCCATTGGCCTCGAGTACGCGTCCGAGCAGCGCCGCGGCGAACGACGGGTGGTCGACGTAGGCGTCGCCACTGACGAAGACGACGTCGACTTCGTCCCAGCCGCGCGCCTGCATCTCCTTCCGGGTGGTGGGGAGGAACGCGCCGGGCTCGGGGGTGCTGCAGGGGGACGACATTGGGGGCAAAGATGGTAGCCGATCGGCGTAGGTTTGCTCGCTGGAGAATGGGCTTCGCGGCACACGAAGCTCTTGTTCGCAGTCTTGTCGCGAAACTGCATCGGTCTGCACGGTTGGTTCGTCGGCAGCGCTTGCCGGTAGTTCTTCGTGCAGGGCGGTGTGATGGTGCTCGGCTACAACCCTGGCGGCCTCGTGTTCAGTCGCGGTCTCGCCGGAGTTGTGGGGAGTTGGCGCGGTTTCGCTGGTGCTGACGGACGTGGCGGAGACGATCGCAGTGAGAAGGTATCTCAGCCAACCCAGATCATGAAACGACTCTTCGCCGTAGCTCTCCTCCCGTTGGTTCTTGGCCTGCAAGGCTGCGCGGGCCTGATCATGTCGACCGAAGAACTGCCGGGTTCCGACCCGAAGGTGATGTTGGCAACTGGTGCTGGCGTTGGGGTCGAGATGCCGACGGTTTCCGCCGACGCCGAGCAGAACCTCAAGAAGGCGACGATCGACGTTGCGGACTTCAAGCGTCGCGTGCAGCAAGCGGTCGTCGACGCGCTGAACGCCAATGGTGCCAAGGCCGCCGCCGGTCCCGGCTCGCCGTCGCTGCAGGTCAACATCACCGAATACAACTATGGTTCGGGTGCCGCGCGCGCCTTTGGGTTTGGCGGGCAGTCGGGCCTCAACGGCACGGCGATCCTGACGACCGACAAGGGCGTTCGCAAAGTCAAGCTGACCAAGACCGGTTCGAAGGGCGGCATGGCTGCGTCCGGGGATCAGACCAACGAGAACGTTGGCTACTTCGCGACGGCGTTGGCGAACAACATCGTCGGCCAATAGCACGGTAGGCCTAAACCGGATGTCCATGTAGATTCCGCACCGGTGCGAACTAGGACCCGACGATGGCCGATAGCAGTCGCATGCCCAAGTCCCTGCCCCACGTCGTCGTCGTTGGCGGCGGCTTCGCCGGTTTGATGGCGGTGCGCGCCCTGCGGCGTGCGCCGGTGCGGGTGACGTTGGTCGACCGCCGCAATCACCACCTGTTTCAGCCGCTGCTGTATCAGGTCGCGACGGCCGCGCTCAATCCAGGCGATATCGCATATCCGATTCGCTCGGTGCTGCGTTCACAGAAGAACGCGCGCACGTTGCTCGGTCGCGTTCGCAGCATCGATACGGACGCGAACCGTTTGCATCTGCGCGACGAGGTCATCGACTACGACTACTTATTGCTCGCGACCGGCGCGTCGCACAGCTACTTCGGCAAGGACGAGTGGGAGAAGTGGGCACCGGGTCTCAAGACGATCGAGGATGCGCTCGAGATTCGGCGGCGGGTGCTGTCGGCGTTTGAAGCTGCGGAGCGAATCGGTTCGGACAACCCGGAGAAGCTACGCGAGGCGTTGACCTTCGTCGTCGTCGGCGCGGGGCCCACCGGAGTGGAACTGGCCGGTGCGTTGGCAGAGATCGGTCGTCTGACCGTCGCGAAGGACTTCCGCACGTTCGATCCGACTAGCCTGCGGGTTGTGCTGGTGGAGGCGGCCGATCGTGTCCTGCCGCCGTACATCGAAGTGCTGTCGGAGAAGGCGAAAAAGCAGCTCGAACACCTCGGTGTCGAAGTGCGACTGAACTCGCGTGTGACGCATATCGACGAACATGGCGTGCAGTTGGGCGACGAGCTTCTCGCGGCGCGCACGGTGTTGTGGGGCGCAGGTGTGTCAGCATCGCCGCTCGGTGCAGCGCTCGGCGCCGAAACGGATCGCGCCGGGCGTGTGCTTGTCGACGACGATCTGCGCGTGCCCGGCCACGACAACATCTTCGTGGCCGGCGACCTCATGCACATCGAGTGCAAAGGCAAGATGGTTCCCGGCGTCGCACCTGCGGCGATCCAGGCGGGCCGCGCTGCCGCGCGCAACATCGAAGCACTGGTTGCCGAGCGGCCGACGAAGCCGTTCCGCTACATGGACAAGGGCTCGCTCGCGACCATTGGACGCGCCAAGGCCGTCGGCCAGATCGGCCGCATGGAGTTCAGTGGCTGGTTGGCGTGGTGGGTCTGGTGGGTCGTGCACATCGCCTACCTGGTCGGCTACCGCAATCGCATCGCAGTGATGATGGGGTGGGCGTGGCAGTACTTTGCGTTCTCGCGCGGCGCGCGGTTGATCACTGGTCGGTGGTGGGCCGGTGCTGCGGAGACGCCTGCGGAGGATGCTGGCGCGAGCAAGGACCCGGATCCTGAGCCAGCTCCCGAACCGACGTTGGTCGGCCCCGGCAGTGATGGCTAGAGTGGCGGCATGACCGCACGTGTTGCTTGCTTGATTGCGTTGCTGCTATGCGGGTGCACGGTGACGGTGACGCCGCCGCTGAATCCCGACGACCCGGTCGAGGTGTTCGTGTTGAGCGAGGCGATGCACACCGGCGTCGTGTTGCCGCCCGATCCCGGCGCGTCTGGTCATCCCGATGAGTACGTCGAGTTCGGCTTCGGCGAGTTCGGCTGGTGGGCGTTGACCGAGGACTCTTGGTACAACGCCTTCTCGACCGTGCTCTGGCCGACCGACGGCGCCCTCGGTCGCCGCACGTTTGGTGCCAAGAACGCCGACTCACTGCGACTGCGCGCGCGGTGGGCGAGGCTGCAGCCGATCATGGTCAGTCGCAAGAAGGCCTCCGCGTTGCGCCGGCAGTTGCAGGCAGAGTTTGATGGCGCGCGCAAGCGAGTGGTGGTGCGCAACGAGGTCGGTTTCAAGTTCGTGCCGTCGGAGTCCTACTCGCTGCTCAACAACTGCGCCGATGTCGCGGCGCGTTGGTTGCACGCGCTCGACTGCGAAGTGTCGTGGGCGCCGGTGCGTTACGACCTCGAAGTGGCGCCAGTGTCGAACTAGCAGTTGTTCGACTCGACCAGGTCGAGCACGTAGTCGTGCATGCCGTGCAGGTCGTGTTCTTGCGCATAAGTGCGCGCGGCCGCCTGCATCGAGCCGCGGTCGGTGGTCACCATCTGGCGTAGTTGCTCGTCGCACGTCGCCTGAGTGAACGGCTCGGAGACCACGAGGCCGCACTTCGCAGTCGTGATGTGATCGGCGAACCCGCAGGCGGCGGTGCACAGCACGGGCAGTTCGGCGGCGACCGCCTCGAGCAAGACGGTGCCGGTGGTGTCGCGTCGCGCAGGATGCACGAGCACGTCAGCCGCCTGCAGCAGGCACGGGACATCGGAACGACCATCGAGCATCGTGACGCGGTCCGCGATGTTCAGGTGGGTCGCGAGTTGTTGCAGCTTCGGTGGCGGCTGCGCACCAACGGCGAGCAGTCTGGTCTTGGCCCGGACCTCATCCGGCAGTGCTGCCAGCGCGCGCATGGCGCGGTCGAGGCCTTTGAGTTCGAAGTTGGCGGCCAACAGCAACAGCAGCACCGTGTCGTCTGCGATGCTGAGTTCGCCGCGCCCTTGCTTGCGGAGCTGTGCTGCGTCGGCACCCTTCTGGCGATCGCGCGCGATGCCAGGCGGCAAGGGCGTGAAGCGCTCGGTTGGCGTTTGCCACGTCTGCTCGTAGTTGGCCTGCTCGCGCGGGTCGAGTAGCAGGATGCGGGTCTTGCTGGTGGCTGCGAAGACCTTGCCCTCGAGCTCACGGAACGCGCGGTAGCGCGGCGTCAGGCGGTAGAGGGCGGAGCGGTCGGCGGTGCGAGTGACGAAGCACGGATCGGCCGCGAAGTAGAAGTCGAGGCCGCTGAGCTTGTCGCCCCCGAAGACGACGTCGGGTTGGGTGCGTCGCAGGTGTTCATGCAGGGCGCGGTCGAAGTTGCGGGCGCGGCCGTGGTTGGTTTTGCCGGGGACCTCGAGGACCTGCACGTCGACGTTGCTCGGCCGATCTCCCTGCCACGTGTGGCAGTAGATCGTGACGCGGTGGCCGCGACGCGCTGCGAGTTGCGCGAGCGCCAGCATGTCGCGTTGCATCCCACCGAAGGGGAAGTAGCGAAACAATGCGAAGGCCAGATGCATGTGCGGGGATCGAGTGTAGCCGTAGACGCGCGTGTGGCATCAACAATCGACGCCTGCCTATGATGGCGGCATGACGAGGATGTGGTTGTCGATCGCGTTGCTTTGCATGTCTGGTGCGCTTGCTCCTGGCCAGGACAAGGCGGTGGCGCGAGCGCCCGAGACGATCCGGGTTGTCTCGTTCAATGTGCGCTACTGGAACAAGCACGATGGCGAGAATCGCTGGGAGATGCGTCGTCACCGGGTTGCTGGCCTGTTGCGCCTGCATCGTGCCGACATCTTCGGTGTGCAGGAGGCGATGGCGCCGCACATGCAGTTCTTGCACTACGAGTTGACCGATCACGATTCGTTCGGCGTGCCGCGTGATGGGGCCGCCGGTGGCGAGCGCAGTTCGATCTTCTGGGACCGCACGAAGTTCGACCGTCTGGGTGGTGCGACGTTCTGGTTGTCGGAGACACCGGACCGGCCGAGTCGTGCGTGGGGTGCCAAGCTGCGGCGCATCTGCACGTGGTGTGAGTTTCGTTCGAAGCGCACGGGGTCGAAGTTCTTCGTGTTCAACACGCACTTCGATCATCAGTCGCGGCAGGCGCGGGAACGCAGCGCGGAGCTGGTCCGACGGAAGATTCATTCGATCGCGGGGGCGAGCCCCGTGGTGTTGATGGGCGACCTCAACTGCGACGGCTTCTCCAAGCCCTACAACGTGTTGGCGGATCGGCACGCGGAGTCTTGTGGCGAACCGTTGCTCGATGCGCGCGCGTGGGCGCGCAACGATTATGGCCCGCAGGGTACGTGGAGTGGTTGGGACCCCAAGCATATCGGTGCGCGCATCGACTACATCTTCGTCAAGAACCGCATCGCAGTGCTGCAGCATGCGGTCGTGCCGCACGAGTGGCAGGGGCGCGTGGCGTCGGATCACTTCCCGGTGTTGGCCGAGTTGCAACTCAACAGCGACGCGACGCAGGTGACGCGCAACATGGCGCACCTGTGGCGCATGTTCGTCGACGCGGAGAACAAGGGCGAGAGCCTCGGGCTGCACAAGCCGGACGTGGATGACCGCAAGTGGCCGACGATCTCAGCTGGTGATGCGTGGGAACGGCAAGGGCACGTCGGTGTCGATGGCGTCGTCTATCTGCGCAAGAAGGTGTTCGTGCCGGAGGCGTGGCGTGAGCGCACGGTGCAGTTCGTCATGGCCGGGATCGCGGACTACCTGACGCTGTTCGTCAACGGCGAGCAGACGTTCCAGGCCGGCAAGGAGGGCGAGAGCATGTGGGCGCATCGCACCAACTTGCAGCTGTGCAATTCGACGCTGAAGTTTGGCGAGGTGAATACGTTCGTGCTCAAGGTCACGGACGTCGGCGGCCTCGGTGGCTTGGTTGGGCACCCGTTGTTGTTGATGACGGATGGCCGTATGCCGACCGACAACGCCGTGCAGTTTGCGAAGAAGGTGATCTTGGCGCCTAATGACTTTGGGATCCCTGGGGACACGCGGCGCGTTGCCTTTGAGCTGAGCGTGCCCGACGGCGAAGAGACACGTGCGTGGTTGCGTGTTGGCGTCGGCCACGGCTACGACGATTCCGGCGACAAGGGGGTGCACTACGAACTGCACGATGCTGCGGGTGAAGTCGTGCATCGCGGCTTCACCGCCGAGAAGGGCGTGCGCTGGTTCCAATACCCGGTGACTCGCGGCAGCAAGTGGCAGGTGGTCGTGACGGACCACGATGCGAAGTTCGGTGGCCGGTTCCGCGGCAACGGCTGCAACATCCGCGCGGACTTGTTGGTCGATCCCGGCCGCTAGTCCTCGCGCAGCATCGTCTCGATCAGTGCTTCGAAGCGTTGCCGCAGTCGCGTATGCGTTGCGCCGGTCGCCGGACCGGACCAACCTTGGTAGATGCCGCGCACCTTATTCTTCTTGTCGAGGAAGATCGTCGTCGGGAACGAGCGGATCTTGTCGACAAGGCCGAGCGACTCACTGGCCTTCGACTTGTTGGACAGACCACCGATCAGGATCGGGAACGTCGTGTTGTGGCGCTTCACGAACGTCTTCACCTGGCGCACCGAGCGGGCGAAGTCGTCGTCGTGTTCGAAGGCGAGGCCGATGACCTGCAGGCCGCGATCCTTGTAGCGCTTGCTGAGCTCGGCCATGTAGTCACCGTGGTCGTGGCAGTTGGGGCACCACGAACCGAAGACTTCGACGATGCGCACTTTGTCGGCAAACTGCGGATCGGTGAGCGCCCGCGGCTTGCCCTCGAGGTCGCGATACTTGCCCCGGCCGAGCTGCGCGTCGTTACGCCACTTGGTGAGGTTCCAGCCGTCGGGGAGTTCGGCTTTGGCGTCGGGCGTGCCGGTCCAGGTTTCGTGCCAGCTGTCCGACGACCAGAAATCGCCTTGGATCGTGTCGTCGTCTTGGCGGCGGCCGTGGAAGAGGAACGCGTGCGCGCCATCGAAGCACGACAACTTCATCGCGCGACCGTTCGTATTGCCGGCGAGGAAGCGGTAGTCGCCGAGCGTCGTCAAGAACGTGCCGGTGCAGTTGGTGAGCGGGTCCTTGCCGAGTTGGAAGACGCCGACGGCTGGATCGTTGCTCTTGGCGAACTTGACGCGATAGCGACCGTTGGGCCAATCAACCTTGCCGCCAGCAACGGCCTTCATGGCGAAGCGCGCACCCGGCTTGCGACTCTCGACCCGCATGCGCGTCGTCTTGCCCTTGCCGCGCCGCTTGATCCATTCGCCCGTCATCGTCGTCTTGTAGATGTCGACGTCGAGGCGCACCAAGGAGTCGTAGTGGGGGAAGCGCAGGACGAGTTGCTTCTTGTCTTCGACGACCGGGACCTGGATGCGTTCGCTACCGTTGTGCAGGAACACTTCGAGGTTGCCCTTGCCGTCGCCTTCGAGCGACATGCCAAACGGCAGTTCGCCGCCGGGTGTGATCAGCACCATGCGGTGGCCGCCCATCGGGTAGGCCGATTGCGCGCGGACGGTCGCACCGCAAGTGATGCCGGCGAGCAGGATGAGCAGCAGGTGCCTGGGCGCGATCATGCTGCGACGATACCGCCACGTCGGTGGCCTGGCACCTGTTGCGTTTTACCTGACGTTCTCGTGTGGCTTGGGTCTACGCGGGTGCCGATGCGTCGTCGGCTATACTTCGTCCGCGCCCCCTATGTTGATGCGACCGTACCTACTCACCCTGTTGGCCGCGTTGCCGTTGTCCGTCGAGCTGTGTGCACAGAAGGCCGCGCCCGTGATCGAGCAGAAGGCCGAAGACGGTCTGTGGCTCGTCGCGCCGCAGGTCGGTGATGCGCTGATGTCGGTGACGCGGTCGTTCTCGCAAGGCATCACGATCGACGGCAAGAAGAACGTCTGGTGCCTCGTCCAGTCATACGAGGTCAACAAACCCAAAGAGCGAACCCTGTGGCTGTATCGCAGCAAGACCGGTGGTCGCAGTTGGCAGCGGGTGACGAAGGCCGGGCCGACGTGGAGTGCCTACGGTGGCATCGCCGGGGAGCCGGATTCGGAGATCCTGCATGTTGCGTGGGCGGCGCGACTCAATGGTGCCGAGCATTCGTCGGCGGTCTACCAACGGTTTGACGCGGGCCAAGGTGTCTGGCTTGGCGAGCCGCAAGTGCTGCAGGAAGGTGTCGGCGCGCAGGACCAGTTCTCGGTGTCGGATCTGGCAATGGCTGCAGATGGTGTCCTGACAGTGCTCGTCGCGACGCACCGTCATCCCAAGCAACCGCCATGGCCGAGTGGTTGGAGCACGGGTGTGATGACGTTGCAGCCCGGTCAGAAGAAGTGGTCGGGGCCGTATCCGATCCACACCAACCGGTATGGCGTGTGGGCCAACCTGCAGGTTCGCGATGGGCGCGTGCACACGACGTATCGCAGTTCGCCGAGCCATTCGATCATCGGCTATCGCAGCTTCTCGTTGGCCAACCAGAAGTACGATCAGAAGAAGGATGTCGAAGTCAGCGTGCAGCCGAAGACCGGCCGTTCGGTTGCGAACGCGAGTGCGTTGGTCGTCGGGCCGTTCGGCAATCGCACGGTGGTGTATCCGGCGGCCAAGCATCCGAGCAACCGTGCGGGCAACGGGCAACTGTTGATCGCGTTCGCCGGCGCCGATGACAAGTGGCGCACGGAAGTGCTGTGTGAGGATCCGAAGATGGCGAGCGGCAACGTCGGGCACGAGCACTTCGCATTGGTGAAGGGGCCGGGCCCGCAAGTGATCGCGCTCTACAGCAAGGTCAGCGAGGATCACAAGGTGCTCTACCGGCGCATCGTCGACAGTGGCAAACCGATGGGGCCGGAGCGCGTGGTGGCACGTTGTGACAAGAAGGGTGCCTTTCACCGGATCGTTGCCGTTCGCGACCCGCGGTATCGCACCGGTATCTGGGCAGTCGTTGCGGGTAGCGACGAAGCGATCACGCTAGGGGTGCGGGCGGTGCTCGCGCCGCGGCCGCCGTCGACACGCTGGCAATAAGTCGCCACGCTGGCAATCGCCCCGGGGTGCCAGCTACCGTGCTGCGATGCCGAAGCTCGCGATGCACTGGTGGATTCTGATCGGACTCGCTGCAGGTGTGGCCTATGGCTACGTCGCGGCGATCAACGGCAGTTCCGCGCACGTGTTGGAATACATCTCGCCGCTCGGGCGGTTGTTCCTCAACCTGTTGAAGATGATTGCAGTGCCCTTGGTGCTGTTCTCTCTGGTCGCCGGCGTCGCGAGCCTCAACGACACCAGCAAGCTAGGGCGCATCGGCGGCAAGTCGATTGGTCTCTACCTGGCCACGACCGCGATCGCGATTGCGATTGGCCTGGTCGCCGTCAATTTGTTTGGCCCCGGCAAGGGACTGTCCGAGGCGACGCGCGACAGCCTGATCAAGCAGACGGAGTCGCAGACGTCGGCCAAGTTGGCGAGCGCCGATGTCAGCATCATCGATCAGCTGGTCAACATCGTGCCGACGAACCCGTTCGAAGCGCTGTCGAGTGCGCAGATGCTGCAGGTTGTGTTCTTTGCGCTGATGCTTGGCATCGCGCTGACCAAGCTGTCACGCACGAACAAGGAAGCTGGTCACGTCGTCAAGGTGTTCCAGCTGCTCAGCGACGCCATCATCGAGATGGTGCAGATGATCATGAAGATCGCGCCGATCGGCGTGTTCGCCATGATGGCATCAGTGGTGGCCGACTTGGGCAAGGATCCAGGCCAGCTCGGCGAGTTGATGTCGAGCCTCGGCGGCTACATGGGCACGGTCGTGTTGGCCTTGTTTGCGCACTACCTGCTGGTCTACACCGTCATGCTCAAGGTGTTCACCCGCATCCCGTGGCGGGTGTTTGCCAAGGCGATGGTGCCGGCGCAACTGTTGGCGTTCAGTTCGAGTTCGAGTGCCGCGACGCTGCCGATCACGATCCGCAGCGTCGAGAAGGTCGGCGTCGATGAAGAAGTGTCGAGCTTCGTGCTGCCGCTCGGTGCAACCATCAACATGGATGGCACCGGGCTCTACCAGGGCGTCGCGGCGGTGTTCATCGCCAACGCGCTTGGCATGGACCTGAACATCGGCCAGCAGTTGACGATCGTGTTGACTGCGGCACTAGCCTCGATTGGCACCGCGGCTGTGCCAGGGGTTGGCATCGTGATGCTCGTGATCGTGCTCAAGGCCGTGGATGTTCCGGAAGCCGGTATCGGACTGATTCTCGCGGTCGACCGGCCGTTGGACATGTGCCGCACGGTGCTCAATGTCACTGGGGATGCGACGGTGGCGACGGTGGTCGCGAGTAGTGAAGGGTTGATCCACCAAGGCGAGCGGCATCACGACGACGGGTAGCTGGCTTCGGCCATACCCGAATCCAGTGTCGAAGGCTCCATTCCTGATGGAGCCCGCACAGGGCCATTGGTAGAGACTCCAGCTACCAACACACAATCGCGACCAAGGTCGTGATTGCTGCGGTCATGCCGAAGACAACCCAGCCATTCATGTCTGTATCCAGGACGTGAGTTGCGGCGGTAAAGGTGATGGCGCTGATCGCCAAGAGGCCAATGCCTAGCCGCCATCGCCGAACGAATAGGAGGATCACGCTCATTGGGCCAAACATGACCATGAGTCCAACCACGCCGACGATTGGGTGCTCCACTCCATCCATGAGCGAGCCGGCAACGGCGAAGACTGGCATGACAGCCAGGAATGTGACCCAGCATCGGCGCAAGCACGCTCTGTTGGATCCATCTCGGCAACTCACACTTCTTGGCCCATCTTGGTCAGTCATTTGGCCAACACCAGTGAAGCATTCTACCCAAGGAAGTGCCGGGGCCCCGTGTGAGGCGGCTTCAGACGACGGTGGTCGCGAGTAGTGGAGGGTTGATCCACCAAGGCGAGCGAGACCACGAAGGCGAATAAGCCGACTTCGTGCCTAGCACCCTACGGGCGAGTTGTCCGGAATGTACCTGGCACGGTACGGACACCACGAAGACGAATAGGTTGACTTCGTTCCAGGCACCGTACGGTCAATAAGCCGGTGTCGGTCCCGGTACCGTGCCGGCGGTTAGCGGCGGGCTCGGGGTTTGGCGGTCGCGCGCTTCTTGCCTGAGGTCTTCTTGGCGGGGCCCTTCTTCGCTGGGGCCTTCTTGGCCTTGCGTTGCGCGGGGTCCTTGTGGTGCGCGCCCTTTTGGCTGGGCTTCTTGGTGCCGCGGCCGCCGGGGCGGGCTTCGCCCTTGCGGCGACGGGGTTCGTCGTCGGCTCCGCGGCGCGGCTTGCGTTGGCGGACTTGGTCGGAGTTGGCGTAGGGGCCCGGTGCGTGGCGGGAGTCGGGGCGCAGGCGTTGCTGCTTTGCTGGGGCGTCGCCGCCTTCGCTTGCCGCGGCTTCCTTGGGTTGGGTCGAGGCTGCCTTGGCCTTCTGTGGCTTGCCGGCCTTGTCCAGGTCTTGCAGGCGACGCGTCGGGATGCGCTGCTTGATCAGCTTCTGGATGTCGCGCAGGTATTCGTTCTCACCTTCGTCACAGAACGAGATCGCGATGCCGGCGCGGCCGGCGCGGGCCGTGCGGCCGATGCGGTGCACGTAGCTCTCGGCGATGTTGGGGAGGTCGAAGTTGATGACGTGCGTGATCTCCGGAACGTCGATGCCGCGCGCGGCGATGTCGGTGGCGACGAGGACCGAGGCCTTGCCGCTGCGGAACTCGCCGAGGGCGCGTTCGCGCGCACCTTGCGATTTGTTGCCGTGGATCGCGTGGCTGGCGATGTCTTGCTTGAGCAGGTGGCGGACGACGCGGTCGGCGCCGTGCTTGGTGCGCGTGAAGACCAGCGTGCGTTCGAAGGCCGGGTCTTGCAGCAGCTTGACGAGGGCGTCGCGCTTGCGGGCCTTTTGTACGTGGAAGACGGATTGCTCGACGCGGTCGGCGGTCGCGGCGGGCGGCGTGACTTCGACGCGCACCGGTTCGTAGAGGATCTTCTGCGCGAGTTTCGTGATGTCGGCTGGCATCGTTGCCGAGAACAGCAGCGACTGACGGTCGCGCGGCAGCTTCTGCAGGATGCGGCGCACGTCCGGCAGAAAGCCCATGTCGAGCATGCGGTCGGCTTCGTCGAGGACGAGGATGTCGACGTCCGACATCTTGCAGTGGCCCTGCGACATCAGGTCGAGCAGGCGACCGGGGGTGGCGATCAGGATGTCGACGCCGGCTTTGAGTGCTTTGACCTGTGGCGATTGGCCGACGCCGCCGAAGACGATCGCGACCTTCAGGCCGAGGCCCTTGCCGTATTCGATGCACGCGTCCTTGATCTGGATCGCGAGTTCGCGCGTCGGTGCCAGCACGAGCGAGCGTGGCATGTTCGGGCGCGGCCGTTCGTTGTCCTCATGCAGGACCTGCAACATCGGGATCGCAAACGCGGCCGTTTTGCCCGTGCCGGTCTGGGCGATGCCCAGCAGGTCGGCGCCGTCGAGCAGGTGCGGGATCGAGCCTTCCTGGATCGGCGTCGGCTTTTCGTATCCCCGTGCAGTCAGAGCTTTCAGGATGGTTGGGGCAACCCCAAGCGAGGCGAAGTCTGAGCTCATGAACGGCGGCCTTGGCCGGCAGGCGATGGGGAGTGCATGGCGGGAAGCTTACGCGGCAGGGTGCTTTGCACGGCGAAGGAAACTGTGACTTGACCATCTACTACAGATGTAGTAGATGAAGGGCATGAAGCTCAGCGACTCGGAATGGATCGTCATGGGTGCGCTTTGGGCGCACGCGCCGGCGACTGCTCGCGAGGTGCTGGAGCGCATCGAGGCGGAGACCGAGTGGGCGTATACCACCGTCAAGACGCTGCTGACCCGGCTGCAGGACAAGGGCGCCGTCAGTAGCGAACGGCGCGGTAAGACCGACTGGTTCCGGCCGGTGGTCACTCGCGACAAGGCGACGCGGACCGCGTTTCGGGCGTTCGTCGATCGTGCGTTCGACGGCGCCGTCGGCGGCCTGCTGCATCACCTCGCCAACGAAGAGAAGCTGACCAAGCGCGATCGCGAACTGCTGCGCCAGACCCTGCGAGAGTTGGGCGAGGAGGAGAAGCGGTGAGCGAGATGATTATGGCGTGGTGCGACCTCGTCGTGCTCGGCAGCGTGCAGAACCTGCCGCTGCTGTTGGTCGCGTTGCTGCTCGACCGCGTGTTCGTGCGCCTGGCGTGGATCACGCCGCGGCGGGTGGTCTGGGCTGTAGTCGTGATCGAACTGCTCCTGCCGCCGGCGATGGGGGCTCCCGTGCATGTTGCTGGAGGTGATGCCCTGCAGGTGCCTTTGGCAGGTCCTGCGTCGCCGACGTGGCCTGCGGTGCTGTTTGTTGTGTGGGCACTCGGTTCGTTGTGTCTGGCGGGAGTCAGTTGGAGTCGCATGCGGCGCGTGCGGGCACGGTTGCTCGATGGCGCAGAGCCACTGCCGCGGTCGTGGCAGCCGCTGCTGCGTGATGCCGCGCGACGCGTTGGCTTGCGAACGGTGCCACGTGTGTTGGCCAGTTCTGCTGTGAGTGTGCCGTGTGTGCTCGGCGTCTGGCGACCGGTCGTATTGCTCGACGTGGCCACGCTCACCTCACGCAACTCCGAGCAACTCGAGCACGCCTTGCTGCACGAGTTCGGCCACATCAAACGCCGCGACGGTTTGCGTGCGTGGCTCGTGCACGGCTTTGTCTGTTCGTGGTGGTTCCATCCGACGGCATGGTTGGCCGCCCGCCGCTTCGCGTTGTTCCGCGAGACGGGCTGCGATCAGTTGGTGACCGGTTTGCTCGGCGCCCGCACGGCCTACTGCCACACGTTGGCCGCGCGCGTTCTATCTGGTCCGACCTCGGCGACGGCGCCCGCGTTGGTCGCTGGCCAGGCCGACGTTGTGCAGCGCGTGCTCGCACTGCGGCACGCCGGCAAGCAGCGGATCGTGCGCACACTGACGGCGTCGCTCGCAGTTGTCGCCTTGCTGATGTGTTGCGTGCCTCTGACTGCGCGCACCCCGTTGCCGTTCGGCGTCGCGTCGATCACCGACGTGCCGGGCTGCGTCACCAAGCACTACTACATGCTCAGCTTGTTGGCGGGTTCGTCGCCGACGGCTGGCACTCCCTCATCCTCTTCGCCCGCCGACGATGATTCGGCCAACCCCCGATAGCACCATGAAGCTTCTCCTGCTCGCCTCCGCCCTCGCCGGCTCGTTCGCCTTCCTGCCGTCCACGACCACTGCTCCTGCGGCGCCGCAGGATCCGCAGGAAATGGCGGCGATGATGCAGAAGGCCAAGAAGTACACCGAGCCGGGCAAGAACCACGAAGTGCTCAAGCGCTATCTCGGCAAGTGGAACACGGAGGTTCGTTTCCACATGGGTGGCCAGGCGACGCCGGCCGAGAAGGGCACAGCCGTTTGGGAGTGGCTCGTCGAAGGCCGTTGGCTGCACGGCACGCTGACCGGCACGATGATGAAGCGGCCGATCACGACGCATAGCTTCCTCGGCTACGACAACATGAAGATGAGCTTCGTCGAGACGCGCGTGAACAGCGTCGACACGGCGATGCCGCACTCCGAGGGTGACCTCACGCCGGATGGCAAGGCGATGATTGCGTATGGCACGCTCGATGAATACTTCACCGGCGAGCACGACAAGATGGTGCGCTACGTCTGGCGCTTCGTCAGCGCCGACCAGATCAAGCTCGAGGTCCACGACCTGCCGATCGGCGAAGAGAACACGCAGGTGATCTCGATCGTCTACAACCGGCAGAAGTAGGTCCGGTCAGCTAGCGCGGCGGCGACGACTGCCGCGTGCTTTGCGTGTCGTCTGCGAACGAGCCCATGCCGAGCGCGTCTTGCATGCACTTGAGGGTGCCGCGGATCGTGACCTTCCACTCGCCGCGTTCGGCGAGGCAGACCACCGGGGAGCGCACCGGTCCGGTCTTCAGGATGACGACGGCGCTTTCGCCATCGATCAAGCTGTCGAGCATCAGCGAGTAGTCGCCGAGGTCGCCGTAATCGATGTGCAGGTCGGCGTCGCGTTCGGCGGCGACCACCGATTCGCGAACGCTTGCCGAATCGCCGACGCGGCCGGCTTCGAGGAAGCTGCGCGTTGCCCGTTCGGGTGTCGAGTAGTCGTGGAATGTGCTCTTGGGGCCGCAGGCTGCCAGTAGCAGGCCGCAGGCGGCGATGATCGAACGGTTCATGTCTCCTCCTCTTGTCGCTCGAACCATCGGGAGGCTGTCGGGGGCGCTGGAGGGGCGTAGGCGGGTTGCCCCAGAACGGGACGAAATCGTCAGGTTCTTCGCTTGTCGGCGCTCGCCGGTGCGCCCACGATTCGCGCCATGGCCGAACTGTTGTCCGCTGTCGAGATCGATCCCAAGGGGCCTGTGCAGGCATCCGTTGTATGGCTGCATGGCCTCGGTGCTGACGGCCATGACTTTGCTGCGATCGTGCCGGAGTTGGCCCTGCCGGATGAACTCGGGGCGCGCTTCGTCTTGCCACACGCGCCGTCGATCCCGGTCACGCTCAACGGCGGCATGGTGATGCCGGCGTGGTACGACATTTCGGAGGTCGACCTGCAGCGGCGCCACGACGAAGCTGGCGTGCGGCGGTCGGCAGCGCAGGTTGCGGCTCTGCTGCAACGCGAACACGAGCGCGGTGTGCCGTGGAACCGGATCGTGCTGGCGGGCTTCTCGCAGGGTGGCGCGGTCGCGCTATTCCAAGGACTGCGTCATCCAGAACGGTTGGCGGGTGTGATCGCGTTGTCGACCTACATGGTGGTCGCCGAGTCGCTCGACGACGAAGCGAGTGACGCCAACCGCGACGTGCCGATCCTGCAGGCCCACGGCAGCCTCGATCCGATGGTTCCGATCGAACGGGGCGAGGCGGCGCGCGACGAGTTGCAGCGCCGCAACTACCCGGTCGAGTTCCACAGCTACCCGATCCCGCACAGCGTCAACCTCGAGGAGATCCAGACGGTGGCGGACTTCTTGATGCGCGTCCTGACGTAGCGACTACTGCGTCTTGACGAGGACGCTGAAGTTTGGCGCGAGCACCTGCGGCTGGTTGACGGCCATCTGGCCATCCCACGGCCACGAAGCCATCTTGTAGTCCGGCAACTGCATCGACATCGGTGGCGTGCCGACCTGGTTGTGCTGATGCACGGCCAGTTGTGTAGCGGTGCTCCACAGGCCTTCGATGTTCCAGTTGCGGCCCATCGAGTGGCCCGCGACGCGTGACCAGACGCCGGCTCGCATGATGAACACGACCGGGTTGCTGATGCCGGCCTTCGAGGCGATCTCGACTTCGTGGTCGCCTATGACCGAACGTTCGGTGCCGATGAACGCGCGCGACTGCATGTTGGCGAGCAGCGGCTGCACGATGCTGGTGGCATTGGTCTGCGTCTGGTTGACGCGCAGTTCCGCCTGGCTCAGTTGCGCGTCGACCAGTTGTTGCAGTGCGGCTTCGGCGCGGGCGCAGATCGCGGCGTTGTCGTGCACGACGAGCACACCGCCAGCCTGGATCGCATTGCCGCCAGGGGCCAAGAACATGGCCAGGTCCGTTGGCGACAGCAGGGGGCGCTCCTCGATGATCGGGTGGCGGCCGTCGCTGTCGTTGCCGACGAACGGGCCGGCCTTCATGTCCCAAGCCGTGTCCGTTGCGTCTTGCCATGCAGTGATCGGGAAGACGAACAGGTTGTTGGCGCGCTGTGGCGGCGGCGAGATGTAGCGGGCGCGAACGACGAAGACGAACTCCATCCCGTTGTCGGCCTTGCGACGAGCAGAGACGACGAGGCCGGCGCCATTGTCGATGCGGCCACCGAAGTTGATGTGAGCGGTGCGGTGGTGCGGCAGGTGAACGGTCGCGCGGTTCTTGCCGATCTCGGCGATCTCCATGCCCAGTCGCTCGCTGGTGAGCCAGGAACCGCGCAGCAGCAGTTCTTCGTTGGGCAGCGCGTGCACCGTCAGCGAGACGCGCGTGCCTTGAAACAGGTTGTCGACCTTGGGGTCGAGGATGAGTGACTTCTCAGCCACTTCGGCGTCCTGGTCGCGCATGTAGTTCGTCCACTGCACGTCGCCGAGATGCACGCTGCCGCCCGAGCGCGTGGCTGCCCGCGCGGACCAGCGCGGGGTTGCGGTGTCGAGTGCCGATTGCAGCGACTTGCCGTCGATGAACGCCGGTGGCAGCTTGCCGTTCGGAACCGGCAGTTCGTAGGCGGTGATCTCGATCGAGCGCGTCAGCGTCGCGGCGATGCTGTCGATGTCGGCGAGGCAGGCATTGACGGCGCCCTTCTTGCCCGAGATGGCGACGCGGACGTTGCTGTCGGTCGCGAGGGTCAGGTCGTCATTCTCGATCTCTATGCGGTGGCGATCCTTGAGCAGCTTGGTCAGCCAGTCGGACTTGCCGGCACGCGCGCCACGAATGGTTGCGTCCTTGGCAATCCCCGTGTCCTCAGTTGGCAGTGCCGACTGCATGCCCTGGTCGGATTGCAGCGACGCGCCGAGGAACGGCTGCAGGGATCGAACGGCGATCACACGTTCGTCGGATTGTGCCGTTGCCAGCAAAGCGAGACTCGCCACACTCAATAGGACCCTTAGCATGGCTGCGATCCTAACGTAGGTGCTTGCATGCGTCCGGTTGCCAATCCGCCAAACCCCTGGTCTTCGAGCCATACCGAGTTGCTCGGGGAGGCGCCGTCGTGCGAACTGCAGGTCTACGAAGAACAGGCGAAGTCGATCGTTGCGGAGAACAGCAGTCCCGACATCCCGTTTCGGTGGTCGGTCAATCCGTATCGCGGCTGCTTCCACGGTTGTGCCTATTGCTACGCGCGGCCGTCGCATCAGTATCTCGGCTTCGGCGCCGGCACGGACTTCGAACGCCGCATCGTCGTCAAGACCAACGCGGCGCAGTTGCTGCGACAGAAGCTGATGCGGCCCAAGTGGCGCGGCGAGAACGTCGTGTTCTCCGGCGTCACCGATTGCTACCAACCGCTCGAGGCGAGCTATCAGTTGACGCGGCAATGCCTCGAGGTGTGTGCCGAGTTCCGGCAACCGGTTGGCATCATCACCAAGGGGGCGCTGGTCGAACGGGATGTCGATCTGCTGGCGGGGCTCGCTGAGCACAACGCCGCGACGGTCTTCGTCAGTGTGCCGTTTGCCGATGCCGCCGATTCGCGCGCCATCGAGCCGTTTGTTTCGCTGCCACAAAGGCGCCTGCGGGCGTTGCGCACGCTCGCCGACGCTGGCGTGCCGGTCGGCGTCAGCGTGTCGCCGTTGATCCCGGGCCTCAATGATCACCAGGTGCCGGCGATTCTCGAGGCGGCGCGCGATGCCGGTGCGACGCAGGCGTTCCACGTGATGCTGCGCCTGCCAGCAGAAGTGCACGATGTCTTCCGCGAAAGGCTCGAGGCGGCGTTCCCGTTGCGGGTCGACAAGGTCATGTCGCTTGTGCAAGCGATGCGTGGCGGTCGCAGCAACGATGCGCGGTTCGGTTCGCGCATGCGCGGCGAAGGGGCGCGGTATCAGTTGATGGCGGATTTGTTTGCCAAGACCGCGAAGAAGCTCGGCATGACGGCGCCGCTCGAGGCCGTGAGCCCGAGCCCGTTCCGGCGACCCAATCGTGAGCAGTGGTTGTTTGGCGATGGAGGCACAGAATGAAGGTCCGCCTGTTGACCGTTTCGCAGCGGCAACCCAAGTGGGTGGCCGAGGGCTGCGCGGAGTATGAGAAGCGGTTGCCGCGCGCGTGGCAGTTCCAGATCGTCGAGATCAAACCGGAGGCGCGCACGAGTGGTGCGACGACCGAGCGTGTGCAGACCGGTGAGGCGAAGCGCATCCGAGCAGCGATTCCGAAGGGCGCGATCGTGGTTGCGCTCGACGAACGCGGCGAGTCGTGGTCGACCGTGCAGTTCGCGGAGAAAATCGAAGGTTGGCAGCTGCGTGGTCGCGACCCCGTCTTCGTGATTGGCGGCGCCGATGGCCTCGACCCTGAGTTTCGCAAGTCTGCGGACCAGCGGCTGTCGTTGTCGCGCATGGTGATGCCGCACGGACTCGTTCGGGTCGTGATGACCGAACAGCTCTACCGCGCCGCGACGGTGATCGACGGCCACCCGTACCACAAGTGATGCGCGAGCAAACGTCCGAAGTTCTGACGCATGCCGCGCAAGTCGTGGCGCGCTGCCTCGACGAAGACCGCGGCCCAGCCGACGTGATGGCGAGGATGCCGGCGTTGCGGCAGGAGTCCGGCGACGTGCGCGCGCAGGTGGTGCGGTTGGCGCATCAGGCGATCGCGGGCCGGCGGCGGTTGCGGTTCGTGCTCGGCGAGCATCGGCCACGGGATCCGTTGGAGCGCGCCAGGTGTTACGTGATGTTGGTGTTGCTCGAAGCGGGGTTGGGTGTGCCCGCTGATGGCCGGGATCTGCCGGCGCGGGCAGAGATCGAAGCGCGGTTGGCGGCGATCGTGGATCCGGCCGAACGCTTTGCCGTGACCCACTCGGTGCCGGATTGGTTGGTGCCGCACTTCGAGTCTGCGTTTGGTGAGCAGGCCGCGACGGTGCTACGGGGATTGGCCGAACCGGCACCGCGCACGTTGCGTGCCAATCGACTGCGGGTCGCCGATCGCGATGCGTTGCTCGCGCGTCTGGCTGCCGAAGGAATCGAGGCAACGCCCGCGAAGTTCGCTAGCGACGCGGTGCATGTGATCGGCACGCAGGATCTGTTCCGGACCGAGGCGTATCGCGACGGCTGCTTCGAACAGCAGGATGTTGCGAGTCAGTTGGCGGTGTTGGCAACGGCGCCGCCACCCGGTGGCAAGGTGTTGGATCTGTGTTGTGGCAGTGGCGGCAAGACGCTCGGCCTTGCGTCGCTGCTCGGCAATCGTGGTGCGGTGCTGGCGACCGACGTGCACGAAGCGCGGGTGCGGGAGTTGCGACCGCGAGTCGCGCGGGCCGGTGGCGACAACGTGCAGCCGTTGCATTGGGACGGTTCGGATCAGGTCGAACAGAAGATCGAGAAGTTCGCCAAGCGTGCCGATCGCATCCTGATCGACGCGCCGTGCAGTGGCACCGGTTCGTGGCGGCGGCGGCCCGAAGCGCGGTGGGTGATGGATGCAGACGCGCTCGCGCAGATGCAGGAGACGCAGGCGATGTTGTTGCGCCGCGCAGCCGGATGGTTGAAGCCTGGGGCGCGTCTCGTCTATGCGACGTGTTCGTTGTTGCCGGGCGAGAACGAAGAGCAGTTGCAGCGCCTGCGAGAGGAGCAGCCAGACCTCGAGAGCGTGCGACTGACCGAGATCCTAGGCGGCAAGATCGCCGAGCCGATCACCGACGACACGGGCACGTTCCTACGGGTGCGCCCCGACCTGCACGGATGCGACGGCTTCTTCCTGGGCGTCCTGCGGCGGCCGAAGAAGCGGTAGTACTGTGCCTGGACCGTTTTCACCTTATTCGCGGCGCGCGGCGCCGCGAATAAGGTGAAAACGGTCCAGGCACAGTACGTGCAGTTAGCGCCGTGAGTCGGTGGGTGTGGTCCAGGCGCCGTCACCTTCTGCCGAGGCACCGCACCTCGGTTAGAGGTCGTAGAAGGACAGGTCGATGCCGGTCGCCTGCTTGGTCCACGCGTAGATCTGGCCGGCGTGACCCGACGTGTGTTCGAGCACGTGCAGGATCGCGGACAGGCCCGTTTCGTCGTAGCCCTGCACGACGCGTGCGGCGAGCAGTTCGGTCAGTGGGACCTTGTCGACGGTGGCGCACGCTTCGGTGTAGACGTCGTGCAGGCTCTTCGTCAGTTGTTGCGTCGTCAGGCCGCCGTCGGCCGCGAACTCCGCGTCGCGTTTGCGTTGGTCTGTGAGTTCGGTGAACTGCGCCATGATCCACTGCGTCGTGTTGCCGCACAGGTGCAGGATCAGGTTGCCGACCGAGTTGGTGTTGGACGATGGGCGTTGCCAGACGCGTTCGTCGCCGAGCAGTTCGGCGCACCTCGTGATGCGCGGCAGTTGCTCTTCGATCAGGCGACGGCGGAACTCGCGGCGGACCTGATTGGCGAACTCTTCGGCCGTGTTGTCGCCGGCCGCGTTGTCGACATCGCTGCTCACGCGACTTCGTCGCTGCTCTGCTTCTGCGACGCTCGCATCTTGCGCTCGGCTTCAGCCTTCTCCTTGCGAGCATCGGCGAGCTCTTCTTCGAGCAGGGCGAGTCGTTGCGCCAGTGTGCGTTGGCGGTGGGTGAGGCGACTCAGGCGGACGGAGAACTGCACGGACAGGGCGAGCAGGAAGACGATCGCGCCAAAGAACAGCGTCGACACCGAACTCGCGGCGCCGATCCAACCGCTGATCGTGCCCAGCAGGTTCTGGTTGAGGGCCAGCACGACGATGCCGATGGCGGTCGCGATCCAGACCCATGAGAACTCTTCGCGCAGTTTGCGGCGGCGGACGAGTTCGAACACGATCAGGACGATCGCGATGGCACCCGCAATGGCGACGAACTGCTGTCGTTCGTGCAGTGGGGCCATGTCTGCGAGCCACGTCTCTTCGAAGCAACTGGCGATGCTGATCACAGGACCCTCGCAACGGTGTCGGGGCTGCGCAACGGCGTCGCGCGGCGAATGGGCATCAGCAAGAGCGTCATCAGCATCTTGTAGCCGTAGTAGGCGATTCGGGCGCCGCGGTGCATCGAAAGACCGCCGAGGCGTTCGTGCATGATGACCGGGATCTCGCGCACGACGAGACCGCGGCGATGGTGTTGCACGAGCACGTCGACATCCGGGTAGTCCTCGGGGAAGCCGTCGTTGACGACCGACTCGAGCGCGTTGCGCGACAGGCCTTGGAAGCCACTGGTCGGATCGCTGATGCGCGTGCCGAGCCAGCGGCTCGCGATCCACGAGAACATGCGCGTGCCGATGCGGCGCGCGAAGCTGCTGTCGGGGGCGTCGCCCTTGAGGTAGCGCGAGCCGAGGGCGATGTCGGCGCCGTTGTCGAGCGCCTCGGTCAGGCGGGCGAGCATCGTCGGGTCGTGCTGGCCGTCGGCATCCATCTGTAGCACTCGTTCGTAGCCGGAGCGGATCGCGGCGGAGTAGCCGGAGTGCAGGGCGCTGCCGTAGCCGAGGTTGAACGGGTGGCGGACGACGCGCGCGCCGGCGGCCTTGGCCTCAAGCGCCGTGGCGTCCGGGCTGCCGTCATCGACAACAATGATGTCGATCGGGCACAGGTTTCCTGCCAGCACTTCGCGGCGCGCGGAGCGAACGACTTCGCCGACCCGGCCGGTTTCGCAGTAGGCAGGGATGATTAGAACGGTGGAGGCGCGCACGATTTGACCCTGGGTGAGTTTATGGGGGCTCTATGGCGATCGCCAATGCTTGTTGATGATTGCGATTGGGGATGCCGGCAGAACACTTCGCAATGCTGTGCGCTTCGGGCAGAATCTTTGTGCGGCCCGACCTTCTACTGGTTCGCTCCGCCGCAGATCAGAACCCAAAGACCATGTTGATTCGCTCCGTGACCGTCGGCCTGCTCGGCCTTCTCCTGACCGCTTGTGGCAGTACCCGCGATACCCGCGTTAGCGCCGATGCCGCCGACTCCGTGACCGGCACTGGCCTGCAGAGCGTGGATATCCGCACGATGGCCAGCCAGATGGCCGCTGATATCAAGGAATGGGGCGTGTTGGCGCCGACCAGCGATGGCAAGCAGGCTTCGTTCTTCATCTACGAGATGAAGAATGAGAGCTCGGACACCATCAACAAGACGATCATCCTGACCAAGCTGCGCACGGAATTGTTCAAGGCGTTCCGCGGCCGCGTCGACATCCTCGATCGCTCGCCGAGTGCGACCGACCTCACCAACGCCGAACAGCGCATGAAGCAGCGCGGCGAAGTCACCGGCGCCAACAACAAGAAGGTGTTCGGCAGCGACTTCGTGCTCAAGGGCGTCATGCAGAGCCGCGATCGCCAGGCTGGCGCGCTCAAGTCGTCCTACATCCTCGTCACGTTCGAACTGACGGACCTGGCGACGCAAAAAATGGTCTGGACCAACGACTACGAGATGAAGACCGAGTCGGAGAAGTCGGTCATCAACCGTTAGGTTCCAACCTCGCAACTCGTGCCACGCGTTCCATCCATGCGGTCCGCGCTGCTGCTCCTGCTGGCCTTGCCAGCGGCCGGCTGCGCGATTTCCCAACCCGACGTTCCGGTCGGAACCTACCTCGGCGGCGACTACGCCGCCGTGCGCGAGTTTGCCGAGAAGCAGCAGACCGATGGTGCTGTCGAGAACCTCGCCATCGTGTTGAACGTCAAAGGCCAGTGTCAGCTGGCTCTCGGCGAGCACGATGCCGCCCGTCGCTCGTTTGAATCTGCGGCGCAGATCATGGGCACGTGGGCGACCTCCGGCAACGAGGCCACGGCGGCCATCGTCGGCAGCGAGAGCAGCAAGACCTACAAGGGCGACCCCTACGAGAAGGCGATGAACGCCTTCTACCTGTCCTACTGCTACCTGCTGAAGGGCGAGCCGGACAACGCGCGCGCGGCACTCAAGCGCGGCATCCTGATGGACGCCGAAGTTGCCGACGAGAAGTATCAGGCGGACAACGCGCTACTGTTCTGGATGGCTGGCCGCATGAGCCGGTTGTTTGGTGCTTCGGGTGCCGAGGACTTCTTCAAGGAAGCACAGACGGCCAACACGTTCGCCATCGATCACGGTTCGCGCGGCGCCAAGAACAACCCGATCCTCACTGATCCAGAGAAGGGCAACTTCGTGCTGCTGTTGCCGATCGGTCTCGGTCCGGAGAAGTTCGCCGACGGCCGAGAGAAGGAACTGGCGCGCTTCCGCAACCAGAGTCATCCGGCAGTGCGTGCCGTCGCCAAGCTCGGCGGCAAGTCGCTCGGCAAGTCCTGGATCCTCAACGACGTCGAATACCAGGCGAGCACGCTCGGTGGCACGGCGATGGAAGGCATCCGCAAGGGCAAGGCCGTGTTCAAGACTTCGGCGCGCATCAGTGGCGCCGTGCTCGTCAACAAGGGGCTCAACAACCTCGATAGCGATGCCGGCCAGGCCCAGGCCATTGCCGGCGGCGCATTGCTGATCTTCAGCGCGCTGACGGCGACGTCGGCGGATGCGCGCCATTGGCCGACCTTGCCCTCGACGGTGCAGGCGCTTGTGGCGGATGTGCCCCCTGGCGAACACGATCTCGTCGTCGACTTCCTCGATGGCAACGGTCGCCCGATCCGCGGGCTGCAACACACGATGCGCGTTACCGTTCCAGAATCAGGTGAGGCGTGGTTCCTGGTGCCGTCGCTGCCTGCGGCAGCCGCCGGGTCATGACCCATGCCCATCCGGCTCGCTGTGATTCGCAGTTGCAACCGAGTCGGCCCGAATGCGCTAGCGCGCCCCGCTCGATACCTGCGACTCCCTAGCCGGCAATCATCATGAAGACCACCATCCTGCTCGCGTTCGCTCTTGTCTCCGGGGTTGCCGCTCAAGATCCGAAACCCGCCGTGCCATCGGCGGAACGAGCCGAGCAGGACAAGGAGCAGTGGAGCGAAGGCTTCGGCCGAGCCACGACCTATCGCGCCGCGATGGGGCAGGCGCTCGAAGACGCCGTCGCCAAAGCCAAGGGAGTCGAGATCGCCCGCGGCCCTTCGATTCGCAGTCGCCTCGCGGTGGTCACCGAGCACAAGGATGGCGACCAGAAGGGTTTCTTCGACGGAACGTCCGAGCTCGAGCGGGAGTGGGTGCAGCAGCAGATCGGCGGGTTCGTCCGCAAGTATGAGATCAAGAAGAAGGCCAAGGCCGACGACCGCATGTGGGAAGTGACGGTTCGTGCGTTGGTCGCCAGCGTCGAGCAGCTGGAGTCGGAGTTGGTGATCGAGCTCATCGACAACGACCTGCGCAAGTGGGAACTTGAGCGCTACGAAGAAGGCGGTCCAGGGCGCGCCTTCAATCGCCGCAAGGGCACGTTCCGCGGCCCGAAGATCGGCGAGTACCTGCGCCGCAGCGGCGCGGTCAAGGTCGTCAGCACCGGCCCCGGCGTCAAAGTGACCAGCGGTAGCGCCCGCACCCAGCGCGAGAAGCTCGGCCAACAACTCGTCGCGTCCCACCGGGTCGTGATCAACTGGCAACCGCTCGTCGTCAGCTCGATGGTCGAGAAGCCCAACATCGCGCGCCCATCGTCGGGGCCGCGACCGGAATACATGAAGGGCGGCACCGTGCAGGTTGCCGTTCGCGTCGAGAACCTGATCGAACGCACGGTCATGCTCGACGAGACGTTCGATGTGCCGGCCGACAAGCCGGGCCAGTACTCGGCAGCTCGTCTCGATGCCTTCGTGACGGCGCTCGTCGACAAGGCGAAGGCCGAAGTGGCCAAGAAGATCTTCTTCACGCTCCGCCAGCCACTCGTGCTGCGCAAGTGGGTCGGCGACGGCGGCAAGTGGTTCGTCGAAGCGCGCATGTCGCGTCGCGTCGCCGCCGGCTTCAAGAAGTTCTCGGTCGGCAACAACGGCTCACTCGCCAGTCCCGATTGGCAGAACCTCGCCAGCGCCAAACTGGTGGGGGGCAACGGCACCCGGTGTACCTTTGAACTCGCCGACGTTACCGACGCCGGATCGATCCAGAGCGCGGTCTCCGAAGTCCGTCCCATCCACTAGCTTCCTTCCCACCCTCGCAACCCCGAGCAATTCCATGAAAGCCCTGACCAAGATCTCTTCCCTGATGGCGCTGTCCCTTCTCGCAGCATGCGGCTCGAAGGCGCCCTACGCGGCACTCCCGATCGACGACGCGCGCGAGATGATGACCAACGTGCACGTCACCAACGCGCAGATCCGTCGCTGGGTTCGTGTTGGCCGCGCTGGCGTGCAGCGCATCGAAGGCACCAACCAACTCAAGGTCATCGTGCCGATCCGCAACATCACGCGCAACCCGTTGCAGGTGCGGGTGCAAACGAGCTTCCTCAACCTCGAACGCCAGCCGATCGGCGACGATACGAACGAACAAGTTCAGATCATCAGCCCCGGTATGACGATCAACCACACCGTCACGTCGCGTTCGTCGGAAGCTCGCGACTGGAGCATGAACATCGGCCCCAACGGCTAGCACGGAGAATCGAACCATGCGCGTCCTTCTGATCACGATCACTGCATGCCTGCTCGGGGCGTGTGCGGCACCGAAGCCGGTACCGCGGGCCGCGCTGGTGCCGATGTACGACCTGCCACCGCCGCCGAAGGTGGTGGCGCGACCGGATGCGCCGGTTGTCGTGCCGACTGTTCCGGTGACGCAACCGGCGATTCCGGCACCCGCGGTGCCGACGATCTATCGCACCGTGGTCGAAGTCGTCGAGGTTCCCGTCGAAGTCGAGATCCCGGTCGAAGGCACGCGCGAGTCGTTGCCCCAGCGCCAGTCCTGGCCCGAGCGCCGCGGCTACACGAACTACGACGACTACCTGCGCTACCGCACCTCCTACCGGCCGTACCGCCGCAATCGCTTCCCGATCAACACCGCCGTTGGTGCGGGCATCGGCGCGATCATCGGCCACCAACACGGCCGCCGCGATCGCGGCGCCTTGATCGGCGGCAGCTGGGGGCTGTTGATGGACCTCAGTCGCTGGTAGCGATCTAAGAACCGAGCCGCGGCACGATCACGACTTCGACCATGTCGATCCAGAAGTCGACGGGGTCGCCTTCATCGATGTCCGCGATGACGTTGAACTGCACGCGCTTCTCCTTGGCGACGTGGCGCAGGCTCGACGTGCGGAACTCCATCGTGTGCTCGTTGGTCGACGTCGGCGTCAATTCGACCGCGGTGTCGTAGCGGTTGTCCGTCAGGTTGCGCAGCGAGATCCGGAACACACTCGTGCTGTCGACGCGCGATGCCCGGACGACGCAGCGCACCCGCATCTCAAGCACGTCTTCGGGCTCGGTGACCGGCAGATCGAAGCGGCAGTTGATGCCGGCGACCTCGCGATCGTTGATCGTGCCAGTGCGCACGTAGTATTCGAAGTCGTCGTCGTCGCTCAGTTGCTCGATCGAACCGAACGCGTTGCGACCAGCCGACAGTTGCAGCGTGGCGTTCTCGACGTTGAGCCGCACCGGGGTGTCGCCTTCCGCCGCGCTCGGCGCTGCCGGCAAGAAGTCGATGCCGTTGAGCTGCCACCGTTCGTCGGGCCACAGCAGCGTTGGCTCGCCGCCGGCGATCGGGATGTGGGCGAGCCGCAGCGTCTGGCGACCGGCGTCAGGTTCGGCGAGGCCAAACCACAGGCGATCTGCAGTTGGCGCAAAGCGCGGATAGCCGAGGTTGCCGTTCGGCACGTGTAGCGTCGTCACCGTGCCGCTCGCAACTTCGACGCTGCACAGCGTCGCCATGTTCTCGCCGAACCGCCGCACGAACGCGACGGTTGCGCCATCGGGGGCGAACGTCGGCTGCAGGTCACCGTTGTCGGAGCCAGCGGTCGTGCCACCATCGGTCAACGGGACTTCGCCGAAGCCGCTGCCGTTGACGATCCACAACGTGTGGCGGCCGGTAGCGTCGCGGCGACTGAAGACCACACGGTCGCTCGCCGCACTCCAGTCCGGCTGGCTGTCGCTGAAGCCAGTCGGCGTCGGCAGGAACGGTTCGATGTCCTGGCCGCGGTCGGTGCACCGCCACAGCCCAGAGTTGCCGGCGGACTCACTCGCGTAGACCAGGTGGTTTCCGTCGGGCGACCACGCCGGATCGCCATCGCGGAAGGTGTTGACGGTTAGTCGCAGTTCTGCAGCCGAGCCATCAATCGTCGACACGAACAACTCGCGACTGTCAGGGTCTTCGTTGAAGCGTTCGCGAGTGAAGACCACGCGCGCACCATCTGGGTGCATGCGCACGTCCATCTCCTTGCCAGTGCGATCCCCGACGCGGCCGGTGCCGAGGTTGCGCGAACTGCGCAAGGCGAGTTCGGCGAACGTGTGCGGCCGATCGACGCGCGCGCGGCAGGCAACCAGCTCCGGTGGTCCGGTGAGGCCAAGTGCGCTACCACCGCGGCCACCGCCGCCACTGCACGCCGCAAGTAGCAGGGTGGCTACCAGGGACAGGCGGGTTGTGGCGGGAGAACTGTGCGGCATGTGGCCAGCAGAACCGCTCCATGGACTGAGCACAACCCGGGGCCGCTGTGGTGCAGGGTGGCGCGACCGGCTATGAACCGTGCCGTGCGTGTTTCTGAGTTCGATTTCGTCCTGCCGCCCGAACAGATCGCGAGTTGCTCCGTCGAGCCTCGCGACCAGGCACGCATGTTCGTTCACGATCGCGCGACGCGTGAGGACCAACACCTCGTCGTCGCCGACTTACCGGACCTGCTGGCGCCCGGTGATCTGCTGGTGCTCAACGACACCAGGGTGCGGCCGTGGCGGTTGCGCGGTCAGCGTGCGACCGGTGGTGCCGTCGAGTGTCTGCTCTTGCGGCTCGATGCACTCGGTGACGACGACTGGCAGGGCGAAGGGTTCGTCAAGCCGTCGAAGAAGCTGCGCGTCGGCGATCAGTTGCCGATGGAAGATGGTTCGGTTGCGATTGAACTGCTCGAAGCGCTCGGTGGTGGTCGTTGGCGATTGCGCGTGACGAGTCCGACGGGCGATGTGGTGCAGGCACTCGAGAAGTGCGGTCGCGCCCCGTTGCCGCCGTACGTCGAACGGCCGCGCGAAGAAGATGTCGCCGGGGACCGTGCGCGCTACCAGACTGTGTTTGCGCGCGAGCCTGGTGCCGTCGCGGCACCGACCGCTGGGTTGCACTTCACGCCTGAGTTGCTCGAGCGATTGCGAGCGCGCGGCGTCGAGATCGCGTTCGTGACATTGCACGTCGGCGAGGGCACGTTTGCCCCGATGCGCGCCGAAGTGGTCGCCGACCATCGCATGCACGAAGAGGTCTACAACCTGCCCGCCGAGACGGCGCAAGCGGTTGCGGAAGCGCGAGCGCGTGGTTCGCGTGTGGTTGCCGTCGGCACGACCAGCTGTCGCACGTTGGAGACGTGCGCTACTGACGAACGCACCGTCGAGGCGGGTAGCGGTGCCTCAGACCTGTTCATGTATCCCGGTCGCAAGTTCCGCGTTGTCGACGCGTTGTTGACCAACTTCCATCTGCCGCAGTCGACGTTGTTGATGTTGGTCGCGGCGTTTGCTGGCCACCAAGAATCCCTCGCGCTGTATCGCGATGCTGTTGCGCGCGGCTACCGCTTCTACTCGTTCGGCGACGCAATGCTGCTCTTGTGAGCGGCCGCCTTACGGCAGGGCTTCGAGCAGCTCGCGAACGGCCTGGCCTGGGCTCTCGTGTTGCAGGACGAAGCTGCTGACGGCGATGCGGCGCACGCCTTGGGCGTAGAGCGCGGGCAGGTTCTTCGGCGTGATGCCGCCGATCGCAAACATCGGCAAGCCGAGTTCGTGGCACGTGGTGCACGCCTCCGCGACGGCCGTCAGGCCGAGGCCCTCGGTGTAGCCCTTGGTCTCGGTTGCATAGCACGGGCCGAAGCCGACGTAGCTCGCCGTGGCCAGATGAGCCGCCTTGATCTGCTTGGTGTCGTGGGTGCTGACGCCGAGCAGCTTGCCGAACATCAACTTGCGGGCGGCGTCGGCAGGGATGTCGTCTTGGCCGACGTGGGCCCCGGCGACTTCGCTGCGCAGGGCGAGCATGACATCGTCGTTGACGAGTAGCGGCACGTTGTGCTCGCGGCAGATGGCGCGCGCCCGTTCGAACGCTTCGCGGTTGGGGGTCTTGCTGCGCCACTGGACGAGATCCACGCCGGCCGCGAGAGCCGCCCGCAGGGTGTCGTCGGGGTCCTGCCGGCAGAGCTCCGGGGAGAACAACAGATACAAGCGACCAGTCAGTGCCATCGAGGCGAAGCAAGGTAGCCGCGGGACCTCAATCTGCGTAGTGTTTGGCTGTGTTCGTCGACGCCGTGGGGGCCAACGTACTGGTGTTTGCAGTAGGGCAGGTGTTTGCCTGGCTGTTCTTGCGCACCGGCCGATTCTGGGTCGGGGCTGGTGCCACGATCCTGCTCTGGGTGTCGATCGACTGGTGGTTGGTGCAGCGCTATCTGCTCGCAACGCCGCCAGAAGGCCAGCAACTCGCGGTTTGGCTGCTCCAGATCACTGCCGTCGCCGTGACGCTGAGTTACGTCTGGGCCATCGTGCGCCGGCGTTTGGCGGCACCGCAACGGCCTGCTCGGTTCCGCAGTGCGCTCGCCGAATTGCTGCAGGGCAAATCGAAACAAGCCGAGGCCAGTTTCGCGGGCCTCGTGTGGTCGGACCCGTGGGATGCGTCGGCGTGGATCGGCCGTGGGGATTCGTTCCGCCGTCTTGGCGTGCTCGGCAAGGCGCGCGGCTGCTACCGGCGGGCGATCGGCGTCGACACCAAGAAGGAGTTCGCCGACCTGGTGGCGCACCGGCTGAAGCTGCTGCAAGCGAGCAAGCCGGAGAAGTCCGCGGCCAAAAAGCCTGCCGCCGTTGCTGCCGGCCCGACACCGGCTGCAGCTCCGGTCGCGCGCAAGCAGAAGCGCGCTCGCAAGGCCGCCTCAGGCAACTGACGGCGAGGGCGGTTTTTCTGTCCCCTCCTGTGTGTCATCGATGTGTCACCCGTTTGTCGGGACACCCGTGACACATGAGCGTTGCGGGCCAGATACCTTTCCCTTGCCCGTGGTGTAGCAATGCGAATCCTGACTCTCTTGGCCTTGTCTTCAGCCCTCGCCGCTCAAGGCGGCGGCGGTCCCGGTGGCGGTGGACCTGGCGGTGGTGGTGGTGGCCCCCCGCAGCCCTTGCCGCCTCGCCCGGTGCCGGCGCAGAACCAGATCACGCCGCAGAAGGCGATCCTCGGCAAGCTCCTGTTCTGGGAAGAGCAGCTGTCGACCAACAACCGGGTCGCCTGTGGCACGTGCCACACGTTCGGTGCCGGTGGTGGTGATACCCGCCGCGTGCTCAACCCGCGTGGTCCAGGCAACGGCGACGATGTGTTTGCTTCGCCGGGCCTACGCCGCAGCGATGCGAACAACAACTACCTGCCGGACGCGACGTTCGGCTTCAACCCGCAGGTCACGGATCGCTCCTCGCCGACGTTCCTTACTGCTGCGTGGTTCACGGACTTGTTCTGGGACGGCCGCGCGCGCACCAACTTCATCGATCCCGATACCGGCGCGACGCTGATTCCGGCCGGTGGTGCCCTCGAGAACCAGGCGCTCGGTCCGTTGCTCTCGCCGGTTGAAATGGCGCACGATGCGCACAACTTCGCCGACATGACCAGCAAGCTCGTGGACGTCACGCCGATGGCGTTGGCGACGAACTTGCCGGCGGACATGGCCAACGCGATCGCCGGTGGCACGACTTACCCCGACCTGTTCCAGGCGGCGTTTGGCTCGACGGATGTCACGGCCGCGCGCATTGCGATGGCGCTGGCGACCTACCAACGCACCTTGGTGCCGGACCAGACGCCATACGATGCGTTTGTCGCTGGCAACACCAACGCGCTGACCCCGCAACAGGCCAACGGCCTCAACGTCTTCCTCGGCCCGGGTCGTTGTGTGATCTGTCACACGAGTGGCCTGTTCGCGGACAACCAGTTCCACAACCTGGGCCTGCGTCCGATCGCCGAAGACAACGGTCGTCAGAGTGTTACCGGTAGCCCGGCGGACGCTGGCCGTTTCAAGACGCCGAGCTTGCGGAACGTTGGTCTGCGGAACACGTTCATGCACAACGGTCAGTTCACGAGCCTGCAGCAGGTGTTCGGCTTCTACCTCAACGGTGGTGGCCCCAACCTCGCCAACAAGGACCCGCAACTGATCCCGTTGAACGTGCCGCCGCAGGCTGCGAACGACCTCATCAACTTCCTCACCAACGGTCTGACCGACCCGCGGGTGGCTGCTGGTGTAGCGCCGTTCGATCGTCCGACGCTGCGCAGTCAGATCTTGCCGGCAAACGGCGCCCAGTATGGCTTGCCGACGATGGGCTCGGGCAGTCAGTTCCCGCTGCTGCTGTCGGAAGTGCCGGCCAACATTGGCAACCCGGACTTCAAGGTTGGCGTGCATAACGCTCGCGGTGGCACCCCGTCGACGCTCGTGCTCAGCACGGCTCCGACTTCGAGCACCCTGAGTGGCATCAGTCTCAACGTGGCCCTCAACGGCTCGGAGCTGCTGATCCCGTGGGTGCTGAATGGTCCTGCCGGTGTGCCCGGCGCTGGCTACGGCACGCTGCGCGTGGCTGTGCCGGAAGTGCCGGCGCTGTCTGGCTTCACGCTCTACACCCAGTGGTTCATCTGGGACGGTGGCGCGCCGAACGGCGCCTCGGCCACTCGCGGCGGCCGCCTCGACCTGTTCTAGGTCGCGCTGGTCGCGGTAGGATCTGGTGCGTGCCACGCAAGCCGCAGCCCGCATCAGATCCTCGCATCGACGCCTACATCGAGAAGGCGTCTGCGTTCGCCCAGCCCATCCTCGAAGAACTGCGTGCCCGCCGAGAAGTGCTGACCGCTACTTGATCTCGATGGTGACCGGGTCTTCGCCGGCGAGGATCGAGAAGCTCTTCGACTGATTGCCGTTGGCGCGCAGGCGCCCTTCGTAGGTCATGCCCGGCAGGTCGAGGAACGTGCATGCGAAGTTGCCGTCCTTGTCGGTGGTCGTGTTGTTGATCCACGTCCAGTTGAGGCTGCTGGCGATGTTCTCCAGCACCTGGTCGCGGTCGCCGCCGCTGTGCCAGGTTGAGCTGTGACACGACAGCTTGGCGTTGGCGATTGGCTTGCCGGCGCCATCGACGGCGCGGCCGAGCATGGTTGGCATTGGCGACATGCGCACGTCCAGCGGCTTCTGCTCGCCCGGTTCGACGTCGATCTTGGCATACGACATCCCCAACCGGGTGCGCGCGAAGATCGCCCATTCGCCAGGTTGCAGTTGCAGCGCGAGCCGGCCGGCGCTGTCTGGCGTCGCCATGGTGCTCCAGCCGCTGCAATCGTATTCGCCCTTGCGGTCGCGGCTGATCAGCATGACTTGGGCGTCGGGCGCGGGGTTGCCGGACTCGTCGAGCAGTCGCATCTGGACCTTGGCAAACGCGCCGACGTTGATCAGCAGTTCTTTGTCCTTGGATGCTTTGAGTTCGTGCAGGGCGAAGGCGCGATCGGGACTCATGCGGCGCTTGTCGTCGGCGACGAACGTCGTCTGTGCCAGATCACCGCCGATGACGAACTGCAGCTTGTCGATCGGGTTGCTGACGAGCGGGATCTTGATGCGACCCGTTTCGTCGGTGGTCAGATGGAAGACGAGTCCCTCATGCGTCCACCCGTTGTTCTTGAGCTGTTCGATCTTGACGCCGCGACGAACGGTGACCGGTTGGCCCACGAGCGCGTCGTTGTTGTTGCGCATGAAGCGCACGACCGTTGGCTGGTCTTTGCGCAAGGTGAAGCGCAGTTCCTTCTTGCCCTCCTGCTTGACCTCCTTGCCATCGAAGAACGGGTGCCGTCGAAAGCCTGAATGGCTGATGCTGTAACCGTCCTTTGTGGCGGTGAACATCAAGTGTTGCCACCCGGACGTTTCGAACGGGTCCTTGGAATTGGCGATCTTGCCAGTCAGTTCTCCGGCGGCGTTCGTCTTGCCCAGCTCGCGCCAGACGATGCGGCCCGGTGGTTGCGGCAGATTGTCGATGCGATCCGAGCTGCCGACACTCACTCGCTGGCGGATGAGGGCGTTCTCGATCGGGTTGCCCTTGTCGTCGACAACGACCATTGGCACGGATCGCATCGGGCGCACGGTTCGGGAAGTCGCCGCCTTGAACGTTCTCAGGGTCAGGCACGCGAGCGGTTGTCCGTTCTTGTCCATCACATCGAGCGTCGTGCGTCCCGCTGGCAAGGGCGGCATGACACTGGTGAAGTCGTCGGCGACCGGGACCGTGAGCCCCGGGATGCGGATCTCGCCGGGAGCGAGGGCTAGTTGGAACGGCCCGTAGTCGGCCCACTTCTCGAGGCCCTTCACCGTGACGGTGACTTGCGGGTGCTTCTCGGTTGCCCGGAGTTGCACCGGTGCACCTGGAGTCGCCCATCGCATCGCGCTGACCTGCCGCATCTTGTCGTCGTCTTCGGGCCCAATTGCCCACAGCAGATGGCGGGTGCACGGTCGCGCCTTGAAGCGGAATCGGCCGCGCTTGTCCGTCGTGATGACCTGGTGTTCGCCGGCGTTGCCGTCTTGTGCGCCAACTGGGCTGAACACGAGATGCACTTCGGCGTCTGCGATATCCTTGCCCGCTTGATCGACGAACCGGCCGAGCAAGGTGCGCAGGTGCTTGTTCGGTTCTTGCTGCGCGGTTGAAGTCGCGACCAACAAGGCGGCTGCTGCCACAGCTCTCAACGTCCAGCGAGGAGTAGGCATGACCCGATCTTCCGTCTCGGGCGCAAGCACTGCAAGGTGAATGCATGGCCCAGAACGCAAGCGACCCGCCGAGAGGTGGTCGGCGGGTCGTTCACGGGGATCAGGTTGTCGGGCGTTGGAGGTAGCGAAGATTACCCCATCATTCCCGGTCGTGCGGCGGGCAAGCCGATGGGGCTAGCTGGCCTGCCACTTGTGGCGTTGCACGGTGTCTTGGAAGTTCTTGGAGTCGTTGCGGTTGAACAGGCGCACTCGGCCACCGCATTCGATGCAGTAGGAGTGGTTGACGCTCATCATGAACCGGACGTAGGTGTTGCAGTGGTCACACCACTTTTGCTCGTTGTAAAACTCGCTGTTGCTGTCGGTCGAGAGGTCGTGGTTGCGGCTGTTGTTGGTCACGAACGCTGTAGAGCAAGCGACTTGCCAAGCTTTCGGGCGGCAGCATAAAAACGCTCTGAGGCCGACGGCATGGGCGACTTCTGGTGTCGCGGTGGTGCGATGCGTCAGCGGGACGCGGCTGCTAGAGCGTCGTGCAAACGCGACGGTCGTGCAGTTTCGCAGACGGGTGACGCACGCATCCGCCCATGCGAACGTGCGCATGGCGTGATGGTCGTGGAAACGCGACGGTCGCCTGGTAGCGACGGCAATCGCGACTACTCACCGTTGATGGAGAATTGTATCTCGTCGCGCACGCGCGGGTCTTCTTCAACTCTCAATGCGGAACGCAACGACGCGTGTTGCTGGTCGATGCGGCCGATCGCCCATGCGGCATGGCCGCGCACTACCGGGTCGTCGTCACTCAGTGCGACAACGAGCGCGGGTAGCGCCGACTCTTCGCGGCGATTGCCGAGCACCGTCGCGGCATTGCGCCGCATGCCCGAACGTTTGGCGCGTCGCATCGCAGTGCCGACGAACTCGGCGTCATACTTCGCTTCGTCCATCTCCAATACGTCGACCAGCGTCCACGTCTCCACGACCCGATGCGGCGCGAGGTCCTTGGGACGATCCAAACCAAACACGTCACGTCGTTTGCTCTTGGAGGTGAACGGGCACACTTCGACGCAGATGTCGCAGCCGAACAACCACTCGCCCTGAGCCGCGCGCAGCTCGCGGTCGACGAAGCCGCGTTGTTCGATCGTCGTGTACGACAGGCAGCGACGCGAGTCGACTTCGAACGGGGCGACGATGGCGCCGGTGGGGCAGGCCTCGAGGCATGCCGTGCACGTGCCGCAGGTGCCCGCGGCCGGCGCATCAAACGGCAGCTCTTCGCCGACGAGCAGTTCGCCGAGCTGTAGGTAGGGGCCGTGCGTCGGTGAGATCACCATCGAACTCTTGGCGAGGAAGCCGATGCCGGCGCGCACGGCGAGGGCTCGCTCCAAGACGGGCACCGCATCCGTGCCGCCCTTCATCGAGCCCTTGGGCAAGCCTGCGTGTTCGAGTTCGTTGCGCAGGCGGGTGATCCGCTTGCCGAGCCAGCGGTGGTAGTCGCGGCCGACGGCGTAGCGGGCGATGCGACCGCCGCCCTCAAGTTCGCCGGGTGGGCCGCCGTAGTCGACCGCGACGGCGATCGTCGAGCGCACGCCCTCGCGCCACAGCTGTGGATCGACGATGCGTTCCTTGTTGGTCTCGAGGTAGCTCATTTCGCCGTGACGTCCGGCGTCGAGCCACTTGGTGAAGTGCTGCGCGTGCTCGCCGGGATCCGCCGGACCAAACCGCACGAGGTCGAAGCCGACTTCGTGGGCGATGTTGCGGATGGCGTCCGCAGACAAGTTGGGGCTGCTCACATCATCACGCCGATCGGTTGATCGACCATGCCCGCGGGCGTGCCATTGACGAGGATCTCACTGACGGCGATCTCACTGCCGAGTGCTGGATACACACTGACGGTTCCGGGGAGGTAGCTGCGCACCGTCCACAGGTGTTGGTCGTCGATGCAGACGTGTGCGTTGCCGCCGTCACTGAAGATCAGGATCGTGTGCTCTTCACCCGCGGTCAGTGCTGGCGGCGTCGTCCGGTGGCACGTGCCGTTGAGCCACAGGTGGTTCTGCGGTTCGACTTCCCAGTTGAGCAGCAGGTTCACGTCGCCGGCCTTGCAGCGGAAGTTGAGGCCTTCCTTCGACGTGATGCCGCCGCGGATCACGACGGTGCTGGTCACCGAGAACTGGATGCGATGGGTAGCGAAGTTGTTGGCGCCGTCGGCCTTGCCGATCAGCTTGCCGTCCTTGGTGCTCCACTTGCCGTTGGCGAACGTCAAATGGCCGAGCTTGCTATTGTTCTCGAAGCGCAGCCGCGACAGGCCGTCGCTGGTGCACAGTTGTTCGGTGAGCTTGACGATCTTGCGGCACGATTCGCGCCGCGTCTTCTCATTGGCGCCGACGTAGTCGCGCTGCAGCTTCTGTTGCGCGCAGCGCAGCATGCCGATCCGCATGCGTGGATCGACCGCGTGCTTGCTGAGGTTGATCATCTCGTCGGCGGTCAGCGTGTTGGTGGCGCGATCGGCGCGCAGTTCGCCAAAGCCATCGAACAACGCCTTGAAGTCGCGCAGCACGAACGGATCGAACATCCGGATTTCACCCTGCAACAGGCCACTGACGACCACGTCGGCCGGCCACGGCGAATCGTGCAAGCTCGTCTGCAACTGCTCCCCGAGCTTCTTCGGGGCCCGCAAGAACGACAGGTAGTCACGGACGAACTCATACAGCGGTGCGTGGTTGGTGCGCAGCGACGTGCGCATCGCGAGGTCGTAGAACGACAGCATCACCTTGTCGTTGGCCGCTTCGCCGAGGCAGTGACCGCCCGCGGCGTAGAGCGCGGTGAGGCTGATGTTGGCGAGCTGCAGCGGATCCTTGGTCTTCTTGGCCTGGCGCTTCAGTAGCTCGAGGCCGGTGACGTTCGGGTCGAGCCCGAAGTCCTTGGCGAGCGTGCCGTCGTATTGCAGCGCCAACCCGATCTGGCCCGCCTTCTCGGCCATCTCGATTGCCTGGCGCCAGAGCAGATACCGGCTGGCACGGTTCTCCGCTTCGAACGCGGCCGCCATGATCTGTGACGACGCGTGTGAGATATCGCCGCCGATGCCGCGCAGCATTCGCTCGGCCATGACCCGAACGACGTCTTTTCGGGCATTGTCGAGTTCTGCCGCAGTTGGTACGCGGTTTCCCTGAGCGTGAACCGCACCACTCAGCGCGATCAGTAGTGCAATGCAGCGTTGCATGCTGGTCATGGTAGCAGGATCGCGTGAAGCCCACGTCAGGCTCCAGTCAATCTGGTGCCGGCCGGATGCCGTGGCGCGGCCGCCAGCCGTTCGCAGGCTCAAGGCCGTCGCCCGGATTGGACGATGCGATGGCCAGGCTATCGCCCGAAGAGCTTGCTATGACCACTGATCGCAATCTTGTTCTCGATCCCGCAACCGGCAGTTACGTGTTGCCGGCGCCACCTCGCGGCAAGGGTCTCCTGACGGTCGGCGCGGAGTCGGAAGGCGGTTCGCTGTTCCAGGCAGGCGTTGTATCGCGTGCGATTGGCGAACGCGTGCAGGTGATGGCGCAGAGCATGGACCTTCTGTTGTTGGAGGTTCGCGAGCGCGTCAACCAACTCGACGGCGCGATTGCCGAAGATTCGCGCGCGCAGCTGAAGGGCGCCGTTCGTGAGATCTCGAAGGTTCTCGACTGGTGTGATGCGGCGCGCGAAGAGCTCGCCGGTGACAGCGACAAAGCGATTGCCGGCCTCGAGCCGATCGACGTCGTCGATCTGTGCAACCAGCTGGCGGCGAAGCAGGAAGGACTGACGGATCCGATTGCCGTGCTCGCACGCAACCAGGTCACGTGGTGGGGCAACCGCGGTCAGTTGGCACACGTCATCCAGAAGGCGCTCGCGTTGGTCTGGGCGCGCACCGGTGGTCAGGGCCTGCGCTGCATCGAAAACGAGTGGCGCGACACGACGGCTTGCATTCGCGTGTGCAGCCGCGGCGAGCCGGTCGACGAAATCGACACGACCATCGTCGACGACTTCCGCAACGCGGTCGAAGGCGCGGGTATCGTTGTCGTCCCAGATGACCTGGGCCCGGGCGGTGCCGGACTGGTCATGCAGCTGCCGGCGTAGTCCGAAATGTCCATGACTACGGTCGGATCAGAGGTCCGGCTTTGCGCTGGACCGACTATTGCGGCGTGCCGTTGTTGCGGGTTACTTCCCAGGGACAACTGGCTATGGCATGATAACAGGTGGCCGTGGCAACCTGCCGCGACCAAGACCAGCCTCAGTCATGTTGCACGTCAATCACACCTCGGTAGATCGCGCCGCTCTTTGTGAGCGGCTCTTCGAGCTGTGGGAGAGGACCGGCAGCCCGGCGCTCGAAGCCCTGGCTCACGACCGCGCACCGTTCGAAGGTGCCTCGGTCGAAACGCCGCAGTTGTTCGTCGATTGGGTAAGCACCTGCTTGATGGACAGCTACAAGGACACCGCCGACAGCCATGTGTTCGCCCTGCTGTTCGAACTGAATCGCGCTTCGTTCCTCTATGCGATCCAGTGCAACCTGCGCCGCTCGTACCATCAAGTCGACGCGCAAGATGTGCTGCAGGAGGTCTTCCTCAACATCTACCGCTACCCGCACCGGTTCCAGGCTGACAAGGCCGACGCGTTCCGCGGCTGGGGGCACCGAATCGCCCGCAACACGCTGCTGAAGTTCCTCAAGGGAGCAACGCGGTTGTCGCGCTTCCAGGCGATCGACGAAGAAGTCACGCAACCTGAAGACCTGCGTTCGCGGCGTCCGGATCGCAAGGCGAGCGACGCTGAGAGTGCGACGGTCGTCAATCACGCCTACCTGATGTACCTGCAGCTCTACATGCTGCACTACGCGCGTCTGACGATGAAAGAGCGACGCGCGTTGTCGATGGTTGAGGTCGAGGGCTACTCGTATCGCGACGCGGCAGCCGAGCTCGGCATCCGCCTCGAGAATCTCAAGATGGTCATCTTCCGTGGGCGTCGCAAGATCTTCCGCGGTATGGAACGTTCGTTGGCCCAGTTGGCCGATCGCACCGCCATTGTGAGTAGTGACGAGCTGGCAGATGCCGCCCGCAGCGTCGCTGCAGGTGGCGTCGCCCACAGAGAATTGCCGCAGGCGTGTAACGCGCCGAATAGATTGTGTGACCAAGAGGGCGCAGCTACCTAGTCACGCCCGACTCTCATGCACTCCGCTCAACCTCATCGCGAACCCCGCTCACACCGGGATGGGTCGAAGGACCTGGCCGATATCCATGCCCCTGGCAACCAGGGACAGGATCCATGCCTCCCGATTCAGGCGGATCTGTCGGCGATGCTCGACGGTGAACTCGACCCGGCCGGCATTCGCCGGGTCACGATGCACTCCGACGGCTGCGCTTCGTGCAAGTCGTTCTTCGATGGCATTCGCGAGCAGGTTGGCCTGCATCGCCGCCTCGCCGCAGCGATGGTGTTGCCGGCTGGCGACGCCAGTGAGCCCGTTGCCGAAGTCGATCAGACGCTGCGTCATCAGCTGACCGGCAACCAGCGCAAGCTGTCGCGGATCCTCTACGAGCTGGGTCGCAACTTCACGCTGATGGGGTTGTCGCCCGAGTTCTCGCGCGAAGTGGCGAAAGAGCCGATGCCGCTGCCAGACATGGCGATGCGCGGCCGTTCGCTGCTCGACGAGGTTTCGCGCGAGCAGAACCAGGCAGCTGAGGGCGCCGGTCCCGAGTGGGTCGCGGCCAAGGACCTGTTCGATGGTCAGCTGCGATCGCCGGCCGAGAACCTCGCGCGCGGCCAGCGGCTGCTCACCGAATGTCTGGCCCTGGACCCGACGGCAGACGATGCCCGGATCTACCTCGGCCTGGTGCACTACGCCCGCGGCCAACGCGCCCTGGCGCGCCGGCAGTTCGGCCACGTGCTCGACAAGTCGGCTGACGCGGTCATGCGCGGATTCGCCCTGTCGAATCTGAGTAACATCCATCTCGACGAAGGCGACTTTGATGGGGCCGTGGCCCTGCTGCTCGAAGTGGTTCAGTCGGGCGCCGCCCGCAAGCAACCGCGCTTGATTGCGGCGCACTTCAATCTCGCCCTGGCCTTCGGCCTTAAAGGCAGTTTCGAAGAGAGTTTGCACTGGTTTGACCAGCTGCATCAGGACGCTCCACACAGGCGCCGGTGGGTCGCTGGCGAACTCCGTCGCCGCAGCCACTTCCTGCACCTCGTACACACGCATCCGGAGGCCAGTCAGCTGGCAGATCGGCTGCCGCAGTGGTTCCCTTTCGAAGGAACTGGTGTTTCCAACTGAGGGTTCCGAACTAGCTGGTCGATAGCGCGGCTACCCCTGAACGCTTCTAGGGGGTAGACTTACATCCGGCTCCGGCCCCCTCACTCGACGTTCCCATGAACCACTACTTGCGCAACATCCTGGCCCTGATGGCCGCGGTCTGGCTGGCCATCCCGGCACCAGGCAATGGTGGCGGCGAGAACAACGGTGGTTCGGGCGTCTGGATCTTGCCGGCCTGCGCCAACATCACGGTGCAGGACCCGAATGCACTGCCGCGCGCCGTGCACACGTTTGCCAACACGGCCTCGGACATCAAGGTCAAGGTCGCCAACGGAATGGGCACGCCGACAGCGACGTTCACCGATGACCTGTCAGGCACGACGGTCGGCATGAACGTGACCGGTCGCGTGGTGACGGTTCCGAAGCAGCTGCTGCAGGCGCTGGCCCTGAGCCCGATTCGCAAGGGCACGCTGCTGATCACTGACGCCTCGCAGTGCGGTTACATCATCCGCGTGATCGTGCGCCCCGACGGCTCCGTCAAGGTCGCCGTCTTCTAGTCGCCGCTTGCTCGTCGCCTAGGCGAGCGCTCGCGCCATCGCGGCAGGATCGTTGGTGCACATGGCATCCACGCCGAGCGCCTGACCTCCGAGCCATCCCAACTCGTCGTCGGTCGTGTAGGTGCAGACCAGCAGCCCCGCGGCATGCGCACGTTGGACATCGGCGCGTGTCAGATCCGCAGCGCACCAATGCAGCAGCTGCGTCCCAAACGTCATCATCGCTTCGATCGCCGCATCAGTGGGCATCGCAAACGCATCCGTTGGGCCTAGCGTCCCAATGCAGATCTCCGGCGCCAGTTGCTGCACTTCGCGTAGGAACTGCCAGTCGAACGACTGCAGGATGACGTCTTCCGTGCGTTGCCCGGCACGCAAGAACTCGACGTAGCGCTGCGCGCTGCCCGCCTTGTGTTCGATCAGTGGCACGCACCCGGGCAGCATGACCTCTAGCGCCTGCCGGAGCGTCGGCACCGCTTCCCCCGGGGCGCCGCTCGTGCCAGACGCGTCGAGCTGCTGGGCGACAGCCAGGTTGGTCTCGGCGACCAGGGCTCCCGGCCCCAGGACTTCACATGCGTCCGTCGTGCGATCCCACGTGGCGTCGTGCACGCAGACGAGCTCCCCGCACGCCAGTTCGCGAACGTCAAACTCCTGGATCGCGACTCCGAGTTCGGTCGCCCGCCGAAACGCCGACAACGTGTTCTCGGGATGCTGGCAGCTGGCGCCCCGGTGCGAGGCGACCAGTGGCCGCACCCGCGAATCCGCGCGCAGGCGAGCGATGGTGGGATGCTGTGGCTGCATGCTCAGAACGATGCTGGGGAAAAGGGAGGCGTCTGGTGTGGTCGCACCCGCATAATCGCCCTCGATGACTCCTGAAATCTATCGTGTCCTGCACGCCACCGGCGCACTGTTGTTGTTCCTCGCTCTCGGCGGGATCTTGCTGGCCCCCAAGGACCAGAAGCCGCCGAAGATGGCGATGGTCCTGCACGGCATTGCGCTGTTGATCATGGTCGTTGCCGGCGTCGGCGTCGTGCACAAGAGTGCCGATACCGCCACGCCGCTCGCGTGGGAGCCTTGGTTGTTTGCCAAGATCGGTTGCTGGGTATTCCTCGCCGCCCTCCCCATCCTCGTCAAGAAGGGCATGCTGCCGCGCTTCCTCGCGCTCCTGTTGACCATCGCCATCGGCGGAACGGCAGTCTGGCTCGCGATGGCGAAGCCGTTCTGATCCCAGACAGCTCTTATCCCCAGACCGTTCTGATCCTGAGGCACGACTCGCTACGTCATGGATGAGACCCCAGAAGTTCTCCTGCTAGGCCCCGGCCCGTCGCCGACGAGCCAGAACGTGCGTCGCGCGCAAGCGAAGCCGTTGCTTGGTCACCTCGACCCGGACTTCGTGCCGATGCTCGATGCGGCACAGGCTGGTTTGCGGCGCCTCTTCGGCACCACGAACCAACTGACCTTGCCGCTCGCCGGCACAGGTTCGTCGGGCATGGAGGCCATTGTCGCCAACCTCGTCGAACCCGGCGATCGCGTGGTCGTCGGGGTGCACGGTGTCTTCGGGATGCGCTTCGCGGACTCCGTGCGGCGCGCCGGCGGCGACGTCGTCGAGGTCAAGTCGGAGTTCGGTCAGCCGGTCGATGTCGAGGCCATGTGTCGTGAGATCGCCGCGGGTCCGACGAAGCTTGTCGTGGTCGTGCACGCCGAGACGAGCACTGGTGTCCTGACCGGGCTGCGCGAACTCGCGACTGCGGCGAAGCAGGCGGGGGCACTCTTTGCCGTCGACTGCGTCACGAGCATCGCTGGTCTGCCGCTCGACTTTGACGACATCGGTGTCGACGCGGCGTTCTGCGGCACCCAGAAGTGCCTCTCGGTGCCGCCGGGTCTCGCCCCGGTGACGTTCTCGCAGCAGGCCCTCGATCGCGTCGCGGCCCGCAAGCACCCGGTGCCGTTCTACTTCGACACCAAGTTGCTGACCGGCTACTTCGGCGGCGAGCGCACCTACCACTACACAGCGCCGGTCAGCATGATCTACGCGCTCCTCGCTGCGCTCGAGGAGATCGAAGAAGAAGGCCTCGAAGCGCGCTTCCAGCGCCATCGCGATGTGTCGGCCGCACTGCGCCGCGGTCTCGAACCGCTCGGCCTTGCGCCGCTCGTGCCCGTCGAACACGCGACGCCGATGTTGACCACGATCCGCTATCCCGATGGCATCGATGACGCAGCGTTCCGCAAGCACCTGCGCCAACAGCATCACATCGAAGTCGGTGGTGGCCTCGGCCCGCTGGCTGGCAAGGTGTTCCGGGTCGGGCTGATGGGGCACGGCGCGCGCCTCGAAAACGTCATGCAGGCGCTGGCCGCGTTCGGCGATGCCCTGACGGTCGCTGGGCACAAACCCGATGTTTCGGCTGCTCTGGCGGCCGTGCGCAGCGACTGACGGCCTGATTGGCGTTGGAGCGATCGCCGCAGTAAGGTCCCTCGCAGAAATGGACGACAGCAAGATCCGCAGCACGATTGAAGAGAGTATCGCGACCAAGCAGCGGTTTCTCGACCAGTGTCTCCCGTCGCTGAGCGCACTGGGGGACCTTGCCGTCAGCACCCTCAAGAACGGCAACAAGATCATGCTGTGCGGCAACGGCGGCAGTTCGTGTGATGCGGCACATGCTGCGGGCGAACTGGTCGGCTGGTTCGAGCACAAGGATCGCCCCGGCTACGCGGCGATTGCGCTCGGCCACCAGGTGCCGTCCCTGACTGCAATCGGCAACGACGCCGGTTACGAACACGTCTTCCGTCGCGAGGTCGAAGCGATCGGCAAGTCCGGTGACCTCCTCATCGGCATCACCACGTCCGGTGGTAGCAAGAACGTGCTGTTGGCGATGCAGCAGGCCAAGCAGATGGGCATCAAGACGGCGCTGCTATGCGGCGAGAAGCGCGGCGCGTGCGTCGAACAAGCCGACGTCGCGGTGCAGGTGCCATCGACCAACACGGCTCGCATCCAGGAGAGCCACCTCGTCTGCGTGCACATCTTGTGCGCCGCAGTCGAAGACGCCTTCAAGAGCTAGGCGTTACTTGCCGCCGGGCTTCTGGTCGCCGGGCTACTTGCCGCCGGGTTTCTGGGTCACGTCGAGTGGCTTGAGCGGGCCGGTATTGAGTCCGCCCTTCTTCAGGTTCGGATTGACGGCTTCCTTGACCCGCACGCTGCTGGACCAGACGCCACCGATGTGCTCATCGGGAGCCATCGGTCCGTTGATGAGCGTCTCGTTGGTCGTGCGTTCGGCGGCGCGCTTCAAGATCGCGTTTGGCCAATCGGTGCCCGGCTTGCCGAGCACACCGCCGCTCGCCGGGTTGGTGATCTGCACGGACCTGTCGGGCAAGACCGAATTGGTCCAGCGCCGTAGGTGTCCCGACAGCTTTTCCAACTCGGGAATCGGCCTGTCTGACGCAACCGCGACGTAGGTCGTCAACCCGATGATGTCGGCGCGCGTGGTCCACGCGACGTTCTTGTCCTCGAACTTGCCGGGCAAGGTCGAGTGGCCAACGGCCAGCGGACTCTTGAGATCACTCTTGAGCTCGGCGCTCGGGAACATCAGCAAGACGCCGTCGGTCGAGCTGTGACTGAAGACATACACATGGCGCGCTTCGCTGCAGGAGAACGACAGTCGGAGCTTCGTCTCCTGGGGCAGTTCGTCGTAGTTGTGCGCCTGGCGGTATTCGCCACCGATCTCCACGCGCCAGGTAGCGGCGGGCACCGCGGACAAGCCGGGCGGCGTGCGCCACTGCCAGATTGCGAGGGCGGCTCCGAGGGCGATCACCGGCACCAGGATGGAGCGGACGTTCATGGTAAGAACCTATCCTGGCCACAGGGTTGCCGTCGAGGGATGCTATGGGTTCTGCCAAAGCCCGTTCACCCGGAGGAACCATGCTCGTTCGTTGGCTGTTGCCATTGCTCGTCGTCTCGATGTTGCCCGCCCAAAGGAAGCGCGCCCCGCGTGATCCCGCGGCCGGCAAGCTGATCACCGAGTTCCCCGTCCCGGATGTGCCGCCGCTCAACATCGCTGAGGCCAGCAAGAAGGCGATCAAGGGTGTGCTCGAGCTGCAGGAAGATGGCAGCCAGTGGCCCTATGAGGGCGTCTACCGCGAGGACCGCGGCCTCCTGCCGGTCGGCTACCGCGTTGGCGGCACCGCGATCACGATCATGGGGCTCGTTTCGACGCCCGGCTACAAGACGGATTCGCAGCGGGTTGCCGCGGTCGAACGCGGCATCAAGTTCGTGCTCGAGACGCTCGACCACGACCGCATGCAGGAAGGCTTCAAGGGCGGCTACGACGTTCGCGGCTGGGGGCACATCTACGCGTTGACGTGCTTCCTGCATCTGCGCGATGCGCGGATGGTGCCGAAGAACATGCAGGACGAACTCACCGACAAGACCAAGTGGTTGGTCGAAACGCTGTGCGTCTCGGCGATCCCGAAGAGCGGTGGGTGGAACTACTCACGCCGCGCCGGCTACATGAGTCCGAAGAACCGCGCGTCGACGTTCATGACGGCGCCGGCGTTGCAGGCGCTCTTCCATGCGAAGGCTCGCGGCTACGAAGTGCCGGACAAGGTGGTCGAAGAAGCGCTGACGGCGCTCAACCGCGCGCGCACGAAGGTCGGTGGTTACGCCTACGGCTCCGGCGCGAAGAACCTCAACGACATCCCCGATGCCGAGCTGCGCTTCATGGACCTCGCCGGTAGCTCGGCGGCCCGCGCCGCGGTGTGCGAGACGACGTTGTTGCTCGCCGGGCAGGGTGACAAGGAACGGCACCTCACGGCGCTCAAGTTGTTCTTCAAGCACTGGGACGATCTCGCTGTTCGCAAGAGTCAGCGCGGCACGCACATCAAGCCGTACGGGATTGCGCCTTACTACTTCATGTTCGGCCACCTCTACTGCGCGCAGGCGATCGAGCAGCTCGAGGATCGTGAACTGCGCAGCGAGTACCGCGAGAAGATGCGTCAGATCCTGGCGCGTTCCGTCGACGAAGGCGGCACGTGGAACGACCGTCAGTTTGGTCGTTCGGCTGGCTATGGCACTGGGATGGCGTTGATGACCGCGCACATGCCGCGTTTGCCGCGGCCGCATCCGTGGCGCGCCGGCGCCGTGCCGACGAAGGGCAAGTAGGCGCGCCTATTCGATCTGCGTCCAGGTCGTCGTTACGACCTGGTCGATCGTGGTGTTCAGGATGCGGACGTAGAGTTTGTTGCCGCGCTTCGTCGCATCGATGGTCATCTGCGGGTAGTGCAACTTCAACGTCGGGCCGTCGATCGACCACTTGCCCTGCGCGCGGACCTCGCCGTTCAAGTCCATCGTCACCTTGACGGTGCCGTCGGCGGCGATGGTCATTGTTCGGCCGTTGTCCCTTTTGAAGTTGTTGAGGGACTCGTTCACGTTGCCCGGTGCGCCGGGCAACTTGCTCATCCAGCCGAGGTCCTGGCTGTATCTGCCAATCACGTCTAGTTTGATCAGCGGAGTCACAGGCGGTGGTTGTTGCGCCGATGGTTGGTTGGTCGGTGGTTGACGATCTTCCTTTGGTGCAATGCGCGAATTGCGCGCGGGACCGGGGGGCTGGTTGGCAGGCGGAGCGGAGTCGGAGCTACACCCAGCAACCGAGAGAGCCACTAGTGGCATTGTGATTCGCAGCATAGATGCGACGACGATCTTGAGGTTTCCTGCTGCCATCGCGAGCTCACTCGGTGCGATGCACCATGAACGGGTTTGCCTGATCCGTCGGCATCACGAGGATGGTGTCGAGGTTGACGTGCGCCGGCCGGTTGGCGGCGAACAGAACACACTCGGCGACGTCGTCAGCGACCAACGGTCGGGTGCCCTTGTAGACACCTTTGGCCTTCTCTTCATCGCCGCGGAATCGCACGACGGAGAACTCGGTGTCGACCATGCCGGGGTCGACACTCGTGACGCGCACGTTCTGGCCCAACGTTTCCATGCGGATGGCTTCGCAGATCGGTTGCAGCGCGCGCTTGCTGCCGCAGTAGACGCCGCCGCCGACGTAGGCTTTGTGGCCGGCGATCGAACCGATGACGACAATGTGGCCGCCGTTGTTCGCCGTCATGTTGGGGAGAACCCTACGGGTGACTTCGAGCAGGCCGAGCACGTTGGTCTCGATCATCTCGCGCCACGCTTCGCCCGTTCCTTCTCCGATCTTCTCCGTCCCTCGGGCGAGGCCGGCGTTGTTGACCAGGACATCGATTGGACCGTTGGCCGCGATGGCTGCCTGCACGAACGCTTCGACGCTGTCAGCATTTGTGACGTCGAGACTGTGACAGAAGGCGCCATCGACGACACCCGGGAGGCGGTCCAAGCGGCGGGCTCCGAGGGATAGGCGATCGCCTTGCTTTGCGAACGCTTGGGCGCAGGCGGCTCCGATCCCGGAACTGGCGCCGGTAACTACAACATGACGGCTCATTCCCAGACGGTAACGCGGGCTCGTCTGGAGGCGAGATCCTTCAAGGCTGTGGTGCGCAACCGCCGATGCCATGGGTATGAGCTACCGCCTGAGCTTCGAGATCACCGATCCGGTTACTGGCAAAAAACACCCCGCGATCCTGGCTGGCGGCCTGTGGCACGGCGAGGTGTTGCTCTACGACTTCTCGCTCATGCATCAGGGCCTGGCGGGCCGCATGGAATGCGATTGGCGGAGCAAGGGACCCGTCTATCACCTGGAGCAAGGTGAGGTGACGACCGAAGAACAGCGGCGCGTGTTGGATGAATTGAGCCAGACGATGAAGCCGTACTTCAACGGTGCGTTCCAAGGCATCACCGACGAGCAGTTGGCGCAGCTGTATCCGGGCTCCTACCACGAGGGCTCGGGCTACTGCGATACGGACAGCCAGGTCGAGCACGACTTCAAGGGTGCGATCGCCGACATGGTGGTGCGCACGCTGCAGCCGAAGAAGGTTGTCGATGCCGGCTGTGCCGGTGGGTTGTTGGTGCGCGAGATGCGCAACCGCGGTGTCGAGACGTTTGGCTTCGACCACTGCCCCGACCTCGATCGCATTGCCGTGCCGGAGGTGGCGCCGTACTTGCGTCAGGGTTCGGTGACGAAGATGCCGTATGGGCCCGAGGACGAGTTCGACACGTTGCTTTGCATCGACGTGTTCGAGCACGTGCCGGAGGATCGCGTGCCGGACATGGTGGCTGAATTCGATCGCCTTGGTGTCAAGAACCTGGCGGTGCACATCTCGCACACGGAGCTGGAACACTTCGGCCACATCACGCTGCGGCCGTTGTCGTGGTGGGACGAGCAACTCGGTCCGAAGTTCCGTCGCGCGGTCAACACCGGCGGTGAGTTGCTGGCGTTGCCGTTGCCGTACGATCCGAAGCGGGTCTTGCGGATCTATCAGCGCGTTGAGACGCCGATCGAAGTGGCGGGCGTCAAGCGAGCAGCAGCCACACCTGACGAAGTTGCTCCACTAGCGTGATGACGGCGATCACGACGACGATGCGCCGCACGGCGTGTTGTCCTTGCTTGACGCTCCAATGACTCGCCCAGTAGCTGCCGGCGCCCGCGCCGACTGCTAGTGCGATGGCGGGCGTCCACGTGATGGCCCCGGCGATCGCGAGGCTCGTTGCGCTCGTCAATGCGGTGACGATGACGACGATGCTCTTCGCGGCGTTGACGGCGAGCAGGTCGCGGTCGTAGGCCTTGGCTAGCACGAGCGTGGCGACGAGTCCCGTGCCAACTTGCACGTAGCCCATGTGCAACCCGATCACGAAGCAACCGATGGCGCGCTGCCAGAATGCCGTTGGGGCCGCCGTGCTCTTGATGCCGCGCAGCTGCTGGATCAAGAGCAACACCATGACTGCGGCGAGGTAGCTGCGGAAGATCAGGGGTGGCAGTCCGATCGCCAGTTGGGCGCCGAGGAACGCGCCGGGGAGGGCGAGCATCGCCTGGCCGAACGCGGCCTTCGGGATCTTGCGGCCGGCTCTGAGGAAGCCGATGCAGGCGCAGCTGCCGATGGCGACGGCGGCGAGCCGGGTCGACGGGTTGGCCGTCTCCAGCGGCATGCCGAACCCGTATTCGAACGCGAGCAGACCGAAGACACCGGCGCCGCCCGCGACGTTGTTGATCGCGCCCATCAGCAGGCCGGCGACGACCGTCAGGGCAATGGCGACCGCTTCCAAATGATCAGTTACCCAGCAGGTCTTGAACCATCTCGCGTTCGCCGACCAACTCTTGCCAGGTGACCTGTGCCTTCTCGCGGCTGAAGTCGTTCATCTCGAGGCCCTGGATGATCTTCCAGTTGCCGTTGCCGTCCGTGGTGCACGGGAAGCTCGAGATGATGCCTTCGGGCGTGCCGTAGCTGCCGTCGCTGATGACGCAGAGCGAAGCCCAGTCGTCTTCGGTTGTAACGGTGAACAGGCTCTTGGCGTGATCGCAGGCGGCTTGCGCGGCGGACATCGCCGACGACTTGCCGCGGGCGTTGATGATCGCCTTGCCGCGCTCTTGCACGGTGCTGATGAACTCACCCTTGAGCCAGGCGTCGTCGTTGATCGCTTGGGCTGCGGGGGCGCCGCCGATCGTCGCGTGGTGCCAGTCGGGGTACTGCGTGTTGCTGTGGTTGCCCCAGATCGTGACGTTCTTCACTTCGGACCAGTGCTTGCCGGACTTGTTGGCGAGCTGGGCCTTGGCGCGGCTCTGGTCGAGGCGCGTCATCGCGGTGAAGCGATCCTGTGGCACGCCCGACGCGTTGTGCATCGCGATCAGGCAGTTGGTGTTGCATGGGTTGCCGACGACGACGACGCGAACGTCGGGGCCGGCGGCATCGGCGATGGCCTGGCCTTGGCCGATGAAGATCTTGCCGTTGTCCTGCAGGAGATCCTTGCGCTCCATGCCCGGGCCGCGCGGCTTGCTGCCAACGAGCAGGCACGCGTCGGTGTCCTTGAACGCGACGCGCGGATCATCCGAGCACGTGACCTCGGTCAGCAATGGGAACGCGCAGTCTTCGAGCTCCATCTTGACGCCTTCGAGGGCGCCGAGGACGGGCGTCACTTCCAAGAGTTGCAGGGCGACCTTCTGGTCGGGGCCGAAGATGCCGCCATTGGCGATCATCGGCAGCAGGGAATATCCGATCTGTCCGGCGGCTCCGGTGACCGCTACGCGCTTCACATTGCTCATGCAGCCATTCCAACGGCCACGGCAGCGCTTTCAAGGCCTGGCTTGCAGCTACGCGAAACTGGCTGCGATTCCTGTCGCGATTCAGGCTTCGGAGATCCCCTGCGCGACCAGCTTCTGCTCGACGACGGGGTCGAGTTCGTCGCGCATGACCCGCTGATACTCTGGGTGGCGGAAGAAGATCTCGCAGGCCTCCTTCGACTCGAAGCCTGAGAACAGGGCCAGGTTGTAGCCCTGACGGTCGTCGGCGATGTTGTGCGTGACCGTCAGATGGTCGACGCCGGGCATCGTCTCGATGAGGGCTTGCAGCGCCTCGCGGGCGGTCCGCACCTTGACCAGGGAGATGTCTGGCTTCAGGGCGAACAGGATCGTGCAGTGGAACATGGGGCGGCGGCAATCGTCGGGTGAACCCAAAAACCAAACAAGCCCGGGAGGCCCGGGCTTGTCAGGGTAGCTGCGAATCCGTTCGGTTACGCACTCTTGCCGACCCTAAGTGGTCGTCGTTGATGCTCTTCTTCACCGACTGGATGGCCGAAGCCGACGTCATCTTCGCCTTCTTGCCAGCAGAAGACGACGTCGCGGCTCGTCGTTGGAATGCCGCGCGAGTTGGTGTTTTGACCGGTGCTCGCCAGGCTGCGGCCCGGAATATGGACCGTAAGCGGGTTCGTGCGGAGTACGGTGAGACCGAGGTCTTCGAGCTCGTGGCGGCAGTTGTGGAGCGCTTCGTCGTGCTCCCAGATCCGCGCATCCAGCTCGGCGAGTTCGCTGCGCAGTCCTTCCGGCGTCACCGCCGTTTCCAGTTGATCCCGCTCGCGAGCAAGTCGCCGGCGGTCGGTCCGCCGTTCGAGCATTTCGCTGGCGATGACGCGGACCAGCTTCAAGACCTGGTTGGCTTCTTTCAGGGTGTAGCGGATGTTCATTTGGGGCCTCCTTTCGGTGGGCAGTCTCGTAACGGAGTGCTACGAGACAATCGGATGAACGTGCGTTCGATGGTCGTCGTTGCAGTGAACTCCTATCGATCTGTAGTGTGACGACTGCCCGCGGTTACCAAGCCGGGGGCGGACGAATCTCATGACGGAACGCGATGTAATGGATTTTGATGTCGTGATCGTTGGCGGCGGCCCCGCTGGCTTGAGCACGGCTATCCACCTGGCCAATTTGATCGAGGCGCACAACGCCGAAGTCGACAGCAAAGGAGCGGGCGAAAAGCTCGAACCCGAAATCTGTCTGATCGACAAAGCGGCCGAACTCGGCGCCCATTCGCTGTCTGGCGCAGTGATGGACCCGAAGGCCCTGACGCAACTCTTACCGGATTGGCGGACGATGGAGCCCGCTGCACCGGTCGAAGCCGAAGTCCACAAGGACTACGTGTTGTGGCTGTCTGAGAAGGGTGGCAAGAAACTTCCGATTACGCCGCCGCCTTTGAAGAATCACGGCAACTTCGTCGTATCACTCAACAAGATGGTTGGGTGGCTCGGCGGCATCGCCGAAGAAAAAGGCATCCAGGTATTCCCAGGTTTTCCAGGTGCCGCCATACAGCGAGACGGCAACAAGGTCACCGGTGTGCAGCTGGCCGATTCCGGCGTCGACAAGAACGGCGAGCAGAAGGGCAACTTTGAACCCGGCGGCATCCTCGCCGCGAAGATGACCGTGCTGACCGAAGGCACGCGCGGTTCGCTGACGAAGCAACTCGTCAATGACCTCAACCTGCACGGCCAGAACCCGCAGGTCTACGGCATCGGCGTCAAAGAAGTGTGGGAGGTGCCCGCGGGCCAATGTGAACCCGGCCTCGTCGTGCACACGATGGGTTACCCGCTCGACTCGAAGACGTTCGGCGGTGGTTGGGTCTACGGCATGGGCAAGACCGACGACGGCAAGAACCTCGTCTCGGTCGGCATCGTCGTCGGCCTCGACTCGGCGGATCCGACGCTCGACGGCCACCGGCAGTTGCAGTTGATGAAGTGCAACCCGAAGGTCGCGGCCTTCCTGCGCGGCGGCAAGATGCTGCACTACGGTGCGAAGTCGCTGCCTGAGGGTGGCCTCTTCTCGATGCCGACCAGCTACGGCGATGGCTTCCTGATCGCGGGCGACAGCGCCGGGTTCATGAACAGCATGCGTCTCAAGGGCATCCACCTCGCGATCCGCAGTGGCATGCTCGCGGCCGAGACGACGTTCGCGTCGCTCAAGAGCGGCGACTACTCGGCGGCAGCGACCAAGTCCTACGCCGACAAGATCAAGGACGACTGGTGCTACGACGAGTTGTGGAAGTGCCGCAACTTCCACCAGGGCTTCCACAAGGGGCTGATCGGTGGCCTGATCAACGCCGGCTTCGCGCAGGTGTTCGGCGGCAAGGGAGCGTGGTTCTCGGACAACCTCAAGAGCAACGCCGGTCACACCTACATGAAGAAGGTCAGCGACCACTTCGGCACCGGCGGCAAGCCCGAGTTGCCGAAACTGCCGCACGATGGCGAGCTGACGTTCGACAAGCTGACGTCGGTCTACAGCTCCGGCACGATGCACGAGGAAGACCAGCCGTGTCACCTCGTGGTCACCGAGCCGGATCTGTGCTCGACGCGGTGCGTCGAAGAGTTCGGCAACCCGTGCCAGCACTTCTGTCCCGCCGCCGTCTACGAGATGGAAGAGAAGGAAGGGTCGAAGCACGGCGTCGACCTCAAGATCAACGCGAGCAACTGTGTGCACTGCAAGACGTGCGACATCATGGACCCGTATCAGGTCATCAACTGGGTCACGCCGGAAGGCGGCGGCGGACCTAACTACACAAACCTGTAGGTAGTCGCGATGGAGCGATTACCGACGCGAAGTTAGGCGATCCGAACTACACCAACCTCTAACGAATGCCTGAACCCACAGCTGCACGGCGCCGCTTCGGCTGGACGCCGCTGATCGCCGCGCTGATCTCGATCAGCACGGTGGCGCTGCTGGGCACGACGGTCGTGGTCGCGAACTTCGCGCCGGGCCTCGGTTGGACGTTGTTGTTGATGTCGGTGCCCCTGACCGTTGGCTTGCCGACGACGCTCGCAACCATCGGCTGCGTGATGTTGTTGAGCGGCCCGCCGCTGTGGGCCTTCGGTTTGATGAGCGTGATCGCCGGCTTCTGCTGCCAGCTGTTCGCCATCAAACTGCTGCAGCGTTTCCGGAGGCGAACGTCATGAGTCTCGATCGACGCACGTTTATTTTGTCGGCGATCGGGGCGACCGTTGCCGCGTGCGGCCACAGTGTCGCAGCGCCGACGGCAACGGGAACGATCCTCGACGCGCACGTGCACCTGTTCGGCGCTGGCGATGGCGGCTCGGGCTGCTTCCTGTCGCACGAGCAGAAGCAGCACGCCAACTTCGCGTTCTTCAAGCGGCTGCTCGACCTCGAAGAAGGCGAGGCGATGGACGAGACGTACGTGCAGCGTCTAATGGCGCAGCTCGACTCTTCGCTCGTCGACAAGGTGCTGCTGTATTCACAAGACGGTCGTTACGACGATCGCGGCGAGTTCCTGCGTGATGAGACGCACTTCTACGTCCCCAACGACTACCTGTTCGAGATCTGCAAGCGCGACCCTGCGCGGTTGCTGCCATGCATCTCGATCAACCCGAAGCGCAAGGATGCCATCGAGGAAGCGCGCCGCTGTCGCGCGTTGGGCGCCGTCGCCGTCAAGGTGCACCCGCCGACGCAGGACGTCGATCCCGCGGATCCGGCGTTCATCCCGTTCTGGGAGACGCTGGCCGAAATCGGTTTGGTGTTGGTCGTGCACACGGGCACGGAGCATGCGTCGCACGTGACGAGCTTCGAAACCTGTGACCCGGCGCGACTCGAGCCGGCTCTGAAGGCCGGTTGCACGGTCATCGCCGCGCACGCCGGCTTCGGTTCGTTCCTCGACGGCGAAGACTTCTTCCCGTCGCTGCAACGGCTCGTGCGCGAATACGACAAGCTCTACTGCGACACCGCAGTGCTCGCGTCGACGTTCCGTTGGCGCAACTTGCCGCGACTGATTGAAGACAAGGAAGTCCTGGCGCGCGCCATCCACGGCAGCGACTGGCCGTTCCCGAGCAACCCCGTGGTCTTCTGGCACAAGGTCGCGGGCACGTCACTCGCGAGCATGCTCGGTGAGGAGAACCTGTTCACTCGCGATCTCCAGTTGAAGCGCGCCCTCGGGCTCAGCGAAGCCAGCATCCGCCGCGGTGGCCAGTTGTTCGGCGTGTGAGAAATGTGGCGACGGTCGCCCCCTCTCTCTGTCGATCTTCGCCCAGAGTCTCGCCCGACTCCACCGATCGTAAGGGGCAACCGTCGCCACTCGGTAAGGGCCAGGAACGGCGCGTCTGCCACGCGGTTTCTTTGATTATCTGACCGCGAGGCCCAGGACTCAGCGCTGGCCGGCGACCTGGGTGCGATGCACCAGGGTTTCGATCGGGCCATCTTCCTGGCGCTTGCGGACGATGGCGTGGCCGAGCTCGGTGATCTCGTCATCGTTGAGATTCAGCGCCTCCGCGAAGCCAGCGCACAGCTCGGCGGCAGAACCGGCGTGCAGCAGGTGCGAGCCGAGTGCCGCGCTGACGCTGCGCAGTCCGGCGTCGCGCGTGGCTTCGGTCAGTTCGACGTCGGTGTTGCCGCGCAGGGGCAGCAGTCGCTCTTCGTCCCAGCCGAGCGTTTCCCAGGCCGTGCGCAGATCGGGCAGCATGTCCTCGGCTGGCAAGTCGATCAGGAACCTGCCGCCGGGGCGCAGGTTGTTGCGCGCCAAGGCGGCGTAGGCGTCGACGGGGAGCAGTGGACCGGTGCGCGGCACGATCAGCAGCGAGTCTTGCGTGCCGAACGTTTCGCCGCCCGTCGTGGCGTGGGCCAGCACCGTGACCCGTTCCCATTGGTGCTCGGCCAATTGCTCGGCGATTTGGTGGTCGAGCAGGACCAGGGTCAGCTCGCCGGCGTTGCCAACCAAGGAACGGAGAGCGGTGACTTCGGCAATCGTCGGGTTGATTGCGAGCAGGCGGTTGCCGCGACGCACCTCGAGCCGTTCGAGGGCGCTGTCGAACCAGGGCTGTGCCAGCTCTACTTCCATGCAGGAAGCGTAGCCTCAGCCTTTCGCTTCGTGCCAGTGGCGGCAACAATCGAATGCCGGTGCGCACCGATCTTCGACAACTTGACGGCCAGACTTTCGATGTCGTCGTGATCGGTGCCGGCATCCAAGGCGCGGCGTTGGCTCGCGAGGCGGCGGTGCGCGGCATGTCGACGCTGTTGCTCGAGGCGCGTGATGTGGCCGCTGGCACGAGCTCGCGCAGCAGCCGGCTCGTGCACGGTGGGCTGCGCTATCTGCGGCACGGCCATATGGCGCTGGTGCGGGAGGCGCTGCACGAACGCGAACGTCTGCTGCGATTGGCCCCGCACCTGGTGCGGCCGCTGCCGATGTTGATGCCGTTCTATCGCGACAGCGGCGTGGCGCGCTGGAAGATGCGGCTGGGAACTTGGCTCTACGCCAAGCTTGCCGGCAGCAGCACGCTGCCGCGACCGCGATCGCTGCGAGCGGCGGAGGCAGTGCAAGCGTTCCCCGGGTTGCGCGAAGACGGCCTGCGGTCGGCGATCGAGTTCTACGATGCGCGCACGCAGGATGGGCGATTGACGTTGGCCAACGTGTTGGCTGCCGTCGCAGCTGGTTGTGCCTTTGCCAATCACGCGACCGTTCTCGGAGTTGCCGATGGCGCGCTGCGGGTCATGGACGGAGTTCACGAGGCCGAGGTCGTGGTGCGGGCCAAGAACGTGATCAACGCGGCCGGGCCAGCTGTGGATGCCGTGCGGCGGGCGTGCGACCTGTCTGGCGAAGACGTCGTGCGGTTGAGTCGCGGCAGCCATCTGGTGTTGCCGCCGCGGCCAGGCGAACTGTCCCTCGCTGGCTTCCTGCCCGATGAACGCATCCAATTCGTGATCCCGCACGACGGTGGCACGTTGTGTGGCACGACGGACATCGATGATGAGCTGCAGGGCTTTGAGACCGCCGCTCCGCCCGAGGATCTCGACTACCTGCTGGAGGCTCTCGGTCATCTGCTCGCGGAAGTGCCGTCGCGTTCTGACGTGAAGTTCGCCTACGCGGGTTGGCGGGCGTTGCCGCGCGTTGATGGGCCGGCTGGGGCGCTGAATCGTGAGGCGTTTGTCGTTAGCGAGGACTTTGCCCCCGGTGCGATGCATACCGTGGTCGGTGGCAAGTTGACGACGCATCGGGCGTTTGCCGAACGCACGGTGGCGAGCTTGTTCGGCACGACGGACCCGTCGCCGACGCGCACCGAGGCGTTGCCGGGCGGGGCGGGGCCGCGCGAGGTCGACGATCCGTTGTGGTGGCGTCACGGTAGCCGCCTGCAGGAGATTCGCGCGCTCGTGCTCGAGCGGTTCGAACTTGCCGAGCAGCTGTGTCCGCATCGACCGTTCCTTTTCGCTGAACTCGTGCATGCCTTGCAGCGCGAAGGTGCGGTTACCTTTGCCGATGTGATGTTGCGGCGATTGATCCACGTGCAGGGCCCATGTCTGAAGGAATCGTGCCTGCACGCGGCGCACGAGTGGTTCGTGCGCGAGCGGCAGTGGCCTCGTGACGACGATGCAGCGATGGCGATTGCCGCGTTGCGCACCGAGGTGCGCGAAATGACGGGGGAACTTGTGGCATGGCAGGAGAACGGAACGTGAGCGAAGCCTTCTCGATTCCGCCGTCGTGGCAATGGGTTGGGCGACCACCGATGTTGCTGGAGACGGGGCTGCGCGGTCACGCGGTGCTCGTGCTCTATTGGCGTCTCGGTTGTGTACATAGCCGCGTCGCGCTGCACGAAGCCGCGATGCTCGTCGACGAACTGTTCGGCATGCCGGTCGCGCTCCTTGCCGTGCACGTGCCGACGTGCGCTGAAGAACGCGACGTCAAGCGACTGGTGCGCACGATCGCGCACCTGCCGGGCTGCCTGACGCACGCGATTGCGACTGATCGCGGCGAACTGAACCAACTGCCGACGACGCTGCTCGTCGATGGCGAGGGCATCATTCGGGTGCGTGCCGTCGGCGCGCTGCGGCGTGACAAGTTGCGCGCGGCGATCGAGCAGGTGTGCCGGGAGAAGAGCAAGGGGCGCACGCAAGTGGCGGTGCCGTTTGTGCCGAGTGCCCTGTTGCCACGCCGCACCATCATGCCGTTGGCGGTTGCCGCGGACGGCGAGCATGTCTGGGTCGCGAGCGGTGCCCACCGCAGTGTGTTCGCCTGTGACGGCGAAGGCAAGGTCGTGCAGCGCGTCGGCTCGGGCCGTTATGGCAGCGACGACGGGGCGCGCGATGCCGCGTCGTTTGCGTGGCCCGCGTCCCTTTGTGTGCACGAGGAATACCTCGCGGTCGTCGACGCGCACAGCCACACCGTGCGCGCCATCGATCGCGCAACCGGTGAAGTGCTGACTTGGTCGGGCACCGGTTGGTTCGGTTCGGATGACATCGGCGGTGGCTACGGTTGTGACCAGGCGCTGAGTTCGCCGATGGGCGTCGTCAGTCGCGATGGCGGCCTCTACGTTTGCATGGCTGGCACCGATCAGTTGTGGCAGATCGATCCGATGACTGGCTCGGCGATGGCGTGGCTCGGTGGCGATGCGATCGGCTACGCGGCGGAAGAACGTTCGCAGGATCAGTTCTCCGAACCGCTTGCGTTGGCCGCCAGCGATGAACTGCTGTGGGTCGCCGAAGGCCGCGGTCGCACGCTGAGCAAGGTGGACCTGGCACATGTTGCGCGTCACTCGCTCGACCTCAAGTTCGTGCGGCCAGCCGCGGTCGTCGTGCACGATGATCGTGTGTTCGTCGCCGACAGCTGGCAGGGCAAGGTGTTCGTTGTTTCGACCGAGACCAATGAGTGTGCCGAGTTCCTGACGCAGGAGCATGGCCTCGGCGAACCCGTGTCGTTGGCGATCGATGGCACGCGGTTGTTGATCGCAGACGTCGGCGCGGACGCGATCCTCACGTGCGACCTTGCTGTGACGCCGCCCGTGGTTGTACCGATGCCGTTGCAACTCCCGGCTGCGGGTGCGGTGGATGCCGGCTCTGCACCGACGGCCGTCGTCACCGAGTCTTGCCAACTGCGTGAGCACAGCGACGTACGCCTGCGCATTCCGACACCTGGCAGCGATAACGGCACCGTCGCGGCGGTCGACGTGGTCGACGAAGCGACGCCGCTGCTGGCGTGCGATCGACGCGAAGTGACCGAGGTGCAAGACGGCCACGTGACGGTTCTTCTGCCCGTCGCCGACTCCGGGCGCGGCTGTTTGCGCGTGCGGTTGCGGGTCGCTGATGTCGTCGAAAACTACGTCGTGCCGGCTACCGTAACGGTGGCTGGGTCGCTCGAGGCGACGCTCGTGTTACGCAGCTGACGGCGGTATCGGCGACTTGGCCAGCTAGATTGTGGGCTCCGCTACAGGCCTGCGTTATGGCCGTCCGCGGGTGCCTCTCGCCCGCGGCATATCGATATGATCAAGCCCCTTCCGTTCGTCGTCCTCGCCACCTTTGCGCTCGCGAGCGCCATGCCCGCCCAGGGTCGCCGCGGCCGCCGGATGCCACCGCCGCCGGCCATGGAGGCGATCGACCTCGATGGCGATGGTGAGTTCTCGACCGAAGAGATCGACAGCGCCGCCAAGTCGCTGCTGACGCTCGACAAGAACGGTGACGGCAATCTGACGGATGACGAGCTGGCGCCGCCGCCGCCGCCCGAAGGCGAAGGTGGCCGACGAGGCGGCTTCGGCGGCATGTTCTCGATGATGATGGGCAGCCATCCGTTGATGAAGGCGCTCGACAAGGATGGCGACGGCGAACTGTTCGATGATGAAGTGCGCGAAGCGGCACGTTCGCTCGATCGCCTGGACCTCGACGACGATGACATGATCACGTCGGACGAACTGTCGAGTCGCGGCGGCGGACGTGGCGGCTTCGGTGGCTTCGGTCGCGGTTCGCGCGACAGTGAGGGTGGCTACGAGACGACGCCGCTGCCGACGGAACTGCGCCCAGAAGATGGCGCGGCCAACGTGCACACGATGGCCAAGTTCCGTGAGCTCTCCTACCAGGGTGAGGAGGTGATGATCGATACACACCTCGCCGATTGGGAGTTCATCAAGTTCCAGATCGAGTCAGCCGACGGCGAGAAGCCGGAGCTGTACTTCATGAACACGAACAAGTTCCGCGCGCACCCGATGTTCATGCAGGCCATCAAGGTCGGTGGTCGCGGCGGTCGCGGTGGTGGTCGTGGGCGCGGCAACGAAGAACCGGGCACGCACCGCATGCGTGGCGTCCTGGTCTACCGGCCGATGCTGATGTCGCCGTCGGGCAACCCCGGGTTGTTCACGTTCGAGTTCGAGCCAAACGACTCCTACGCCTACAAGTTGATCCGCGTCGCCTACGACAAGCTCACCGAACACGCCAAGATCCTGCGCGGCAACCTGAGCTACAACCTGCTGCCGCGTTCGAAGGTGCAGTGGGAGAAGGAGAAGGAACTCTACGTCGAAGGCAAGATCCCGGTGTTCCACGCCGACGACGTCTACGGCGAGGTCGGCTTCCTACCGCTCAACAAGGCCGAGTCGTTCGGTCGTTTGCGCATCATGGAGCCGGGCCAGCGCCCGAGTCCGCGCGACGTCGTCATCTACCGCTCGCTGCCAAACGAGATGCCGCGCGTTGCCGGGGTGCTGACGGGCTTCCGCCAGACGCCGCTGTCGCACGTCAACCTGCGCGCCGTGCAGGACAACGTGCCCAACGCGTTCCTCGTCGGCGCCGCCGACATGCCGGAGATCAAGGCGCTGATCGGCAAGCAGGTCTTCTACAAGGTTGGCGATAGCGGTTACGAGATCCGCGAGGCAACGGCCGAGGAAGTCGATAAGCACTTCGCTGCGATCCGTCCGACCGAGAGCCAGGTGCCGCCGCGCGACCTGTCGGTGAAGACGATCCGGTCGTTCGATGAGATTGGCTTCGGCGATGCGGACAACGTCGGCGTCAAAGCCGCCAACCTCGCGACCATGCGCACGTTTGGTCTCGGCAAGAAGGCGACGCCGAATGGCTATGCGGTGCCGTTCTCGTTCTACGACGAGTTCATGAAGCACAACGGCTTCTACAACATGGCGCGCAAGATGATGGCGACGTCCGACTTCCGGAAGGACGCGACGACGCGCGAGCGTTCGCTGAAGGAGTTCCGCAAGGCGATCAAGAAGGGCAAACTGCCGCAGTGGATGAAGGACGCGCTGGCGGCAGCGCGCGCCAAGTTCGCCAAGGATCAAGCGATTCGTTGCCGTTCGAGCACCAACAACGAAGACCTGCCGGGCTTCAGTGGTGCGGGCCTCTACGACTCGTTCACGCACAAGCCGAAGGAAGGGGACTTGGGCAAGTCGATTCGCCAGGTCTACGCGAGCATGTGGAACTTCCGCGCGTTCGAAGAGCGTGAGTTCTTCCGCATCGATCACCTGACGGCCGCAATGGGGGTCGTGCTGCACAAGAACTCGAAGGGCGAGCGCGTCAATGGCGTGTTGGTCTCGAAGGACGTTCTCTACCAGGCGCAGCACCGCGGCATGCAGCTCTACTACGTCAACGCGCAGAAGGGCGAGGACCTCGTCACCAACCCCAACGAGGCGTCGATCCCGGAAGAACTGCTGTTGTCGCCACGCAACGCCAAGAAGGACCGCGTGCTGCAATACTCGAACCGCACCGGCCACGAGCAGTCGCTGCTCAGCGCCAAGCAACGCCAGGAACTGCGTCGCAACATGCGCATCCTGACGGCGAAGTTCGCAACGCTCTACGACAAGGAAGAGGACGCGGAGTTCGCGATGGAGGTCGAGTTCAAAGTCGACGACAAGGGCCGCGTGCTGATCAAGCAAGCCCGCCCGTGGATCGAGTAGCTCAGTCCACTAGCGGATGGCGGTGAACGTGCCGTCGTCCGCGAGCAGTGTGAACGCCGCACGCTGTTCGCACGCGAGTTCACCATGCTCGCTGCAGCCAATCAGCCGCGCAGGGTTCGTGCTTGCGACCTTGCCCAGCGTCCATGGCCCGGCCTTCTCGACGAACTGCAGGAAGTTGCGCGCGGCCAGCGCCATCGTCAGAGCCGAGCCGGCGAGGTTGTTGTTGGCGTCGCGCACGACGCCGTCCTTGGCGGTCACCTCGATGCCGGACAGCGAATAGGTTCCATCCGGCATGCCCGCGGCCGAGACGGCATCCGTCACGAGCACCGTGCGATCCGGGCCGAGCACTGCGAAGGCGTTGCGCACCATCGCCGGTGCGACGTGCACACCGTCGACGATGATGGGGCACGTCACGCGCGCGTCGTCGAGTGCCAGCGCCGCGGGGCCGAGCGTGCGGTGGTGCAGCGGGCCCATCACGTTGAATAGGTGGGTGACCGCGGTCGCACCCAGGTCGACGCAGTCCGTGAATTGGTCGCCGCGATCGCAGTGGCCGAGTGCGACAGTGACGCCGGCATCGGTCAGCTGCTTGGCCGCAGCCGGCGCCCCGTTGCGAGCGTTGCCGATCGTGACGAGGCGCAGGGTGCCATCGGCGGCGTCGAGCAGTTCGCGGATCCGTTCAGGCGTCGGGTCGACGAAGTGCTCCTCGGGATGCGCGCCGGGCGTCGACAAGAACGGGCCCTCGAGGTGCAGCCCGAGCGGCTCTGCTCCCGGCCCCGGCGTGCCGTCTTCCTGGTGCCACTGCTTGAGCCACTGTGCGGTTGCGCGCACCTGCTCGAGTAGCTGCGGCCACGGTGCCGTGATCAACGTCGGCAGGAACGCCGTTGCTCCGCCCTTCCAGACGGCTTCGGCCACGACTTGCAGTGCTTCGGGCGTCGCCTCATCGACACTGCGGCCGCCGGCACCGTTGACCTGCAGGTCGACGAACCCCGGCAGCAAGGTGCCGTTCAGGCGCTCGGCCTCGGGGCCGGCGGCCATCTGGTCGACGGCGACGATGCGGCCATCGATCGAAGCGACACGGGTGCTGGCCTGCACGCGGTCGGGCAGGATGGCGCGGTCAACGATCCACTCACGGGCAATCACCACAACAACGTAGGTCGCGAGTCGTGTTGTCGCCAGCGCGACGATGACGTGAGGGCAGGTGGAACGTAGGATCCTGGCTCGATGCGTGGCACAACTGCTCTGACCCTTGGCTTCTTCTTCGTCAGCTGCGCGTTTGCCGGCAGCCTGGTCGCCGGTCTTGTGCCCGAAGGGCTTGTGGAGTCCTGCGAACGTGAGGTTCTCCAGAAGAAGTGGCAGACGAGCCGTGCGCAGGACGACCTCATCGAGGTCACCGAAGCACGTTGGATGTTCTTGCCGTTCCTACTTGGCGACTTCGATCTGCAGATGGATCTCGAGGTCTCCGAAGGCGCCGAGATCGATCTGCTGCTGCGTCAGGTCGAGCCGCGCCGGATCGACGAAGAACTTCTGCCGTTCGCCGGCCGCTTCTCGGTTCTGCGCCTGTCCACCCAGGGCGATGGCGAGGGTTGGCGTACGCGCGAACAGGCGCTGCTTGGCCCGCCGCACAACGGTGTCGGCATTGGTGCCGGCCACCTCGCGACCGTCTGGGTCGAAGCGCGCGGGCGCAAGCTGCGCGCCAACGTCGCCGGCAAGCCGCAGCCGTGGTTTGAAGCCGACGACCTCTACGGCATGTTCACGATGGTCGCCAAGGGTGGCAAGGCCGTGATCCATCGACTCGAGATCACGCCACACGTGTGGCCGAGCATGTGGCTGTGGTCAACGTGGACGTGGGCCGGGTTCGGCGTGTTGGCGGGGGCGCTGGTCGCAGGCTTGGCGTTGCTGCTGAAGCGGCCGCTACGCCTCTTGTCCGCCGGCATCACCGTGGTCGTCGTCTCGTGGTTGCTCGTGCGCGATGCCAACCTCGACCTCGCCTTCCCGTTGGCTGCCGGGTTGTGGGCCGCTCTGATTCTGTCCCTGCTCTTTGGTGTCGTCGTGATCGTGCGATCCGAGCGCGGCAAGAAGCTGTTGCTGGTGCCGGTGATGATCATCGCGGTGTTCGCGGTCCTGCGGGACGCGGTGTCATGGCCGGGGCTCACCAAGGACATGGCCGAGCTTGTGGATGATGGCGTGACGGGCATCGCCGACCGAGTCGTCGGTTTGGCGAAGGCGACCGACTCGACCGAGATCGATGCGGTATTCGGCACCAAGGCTGGGGCGCAGATCAGTGAGGCGCACGGACTGTTGGTGCGCGGCGCCAACGGTTTGCTCGATGTCGATCGCGACGCGCCGTGCGTGTTCTTGCTCGGTGGTCAGCGACTCTATGACCTTGGCATGCCGTCCGATCACACTGCATTGATGCTCGAACGGCAGTTGCGCGGCACGCTGCGGGTGCCCGTGGAAGTGCCGGCGCTACCGACCGTCGATGGCCACTCAGCGCAGCAGTGGGAGATGTTCGACCGCTTCTACTGGCCGTTTGCGCCCAATGTCGTCGTGTTGGGCATCGGCGCTGACGAATGCGCGACGGAGCCGGGCATGCCCGTGCCGCGGTCTTCGCCGACTCAGGTGCGGGAGACCATCGCGAAGGCGCGCAAGGCGTGCGCCGAACATGACGTGCCGTTGGTGCTCTTTGCGGACGTCGGTGTGACCAAGGCCATCATGCTGGAACTGCGTGCGCAGGAAGCGGATGGCGTGCCGTTGGTTGTCGCCTTCGAAGGTCGCGAACGCATCGAAACGGTGCGCAAGCTCGCCGACGTGTGTCGGCCGTTCCTCAAGAAGTGACGATGGGCGAAGCAGAACGCAGATACGGCGAGTTGGCGGCGTTGGCCGCGAGCGATGACCCGGACGACGTGGATCGGGCCCACGAACAGGCGCTCATTCGCATGCGCGAGATGCCGGCGCTCAAGGTCGTCGCGGCGCTCGCCTACGATCGCACGCGCGCGTTTGCCGGGCGCCAACAGAAGTTCGGCACGCAAGCCGTGATGTGTGACGGCAAGCGCACGATGTGGCCGGTGGATCCTGGCACGACTGATAGCGAACGCGCGAAGTGGCAGCTCGATGGTCTCGAGGGTTTGCGGGCGCAGGTTGCCAATGCGCCCGAGATCAAGAAGGGGCACTTGCGGCGCGTGCTGCGCAAACGGCGTGAGGCGTTGTCGCAAACGCAACTCGATGAGTTCGCGGCGCGGATCGCCGAACACGGTGGCGACAGCATCGCCGTTCTGGAGCAAGCCGTGATCGCTGCCTACTGGCCGTTGCCCGGGGAGGCCGACCCGCGACCGTTGGCTCGGCAGCTTGCCCAGCAAGCGGGGGCGCGGTTGGTCTTGCCGGTGGTCGACGGCGAGGACATGTCGTTCCGTGAGTGGCGCAACGACGACGAACTCGTGCCGGCTGGCTTTGGTACGTTCGGCCCGGCTGCCACTGCTGTGGAATTGTCGCCTTCGATCATCTTGACGCCGCTCGTCGGATTCGATGGCAGCGGCGGTCGCCTGGGCCAGGGCAAGGGTTACTACGATCGCAAGTTGGTGCCGCTCGACGGACTGCCGGAGCCGTTGGCCGTCGGTATTGCCAGCAGCTGCCAGCAGATGCCGATGGTGCCGACCGAGCTGCACGATCGCCGCCTGGACATGGTGATCACCGAGCTCGGCGTCACGAAGTTCGGCGACTAGCGGCGACCAGTAGCTACAGTGCTCGCATGCATCCCGGTCTCATCATTGCCCTAGCCCTGCTCGCCGGTCTGATCTGGTGGGGGCTGCAGGGTTGGGAACGTCTCGTGCGCATTCGGCGCGAGCAAATCCCACAGAGCAATTGAAGCACGGGTGCCCGGGCGCGTGCCGCCCGTCCAGCGACGGAACCCGATCGCCCGCAGTCGTTCCCGCCGGTCGCAACCTGGTTGGCCGTTCGCGCTGACGATCCCGAAGCCGTCGCGCGAGCGCTGAAGATGCGCACGGTGCTGCCGGCCAACTGGAATGGTGGTTTGGCGGACGTCGTGCAGGAAGGAGTGTTCGCGACGCCGAGCGTTGCGGGTTGGGTGTTGGTGGTCGGCCGTGATCTCGCGGTCAAGACGCACGATCCCCAGGCTGTCGAAGAGTTGCTGCCACCGCTCAGTGAGGAGTTTGGCACGGTGCAGTGGTTCTCGACCGATGAAGTGCGCGACGTGCACGGTTGGGCGTTGGCCGAGAACGGCGAGTTGCAACGGGGCTACGCCTACGATGAGGACAACGGCCACACGTATTGGTACGGCGACGTCACCGACGCCGAACGCGAGCTCGATTGCTTCCGCGATGACCCGCGCGATCAATCGGATGACGAGATCAAGTGGTGGCCCGATCGCAGGGTCGTGTTGGCGCTCGCAGCCGCGTGGTCGGTCGATCCTTCGCGGCTGGCGGATGCAGCTGAGGTCGCGCCAGGTTCCGGATGGGTCGGACGGATCTGATGGAATGCGTCAGTTGAGCCGCGCCACGATCGCGTTGCTGAACGCGATCTGGTTGCTCGGCGTCAGTTCCGCGTATTGCAGCGTGTAGCTGCCAATGAGTGCCGCCGATACGGGGACGTGGTAGTCGATGCCGCTCGGCGTCGGGATCACGATCACGCTCGCCAACGGCGATGTTGCCGGGGCGCACGCGCCGGGGATGGCGATGTCGCCGATACCGATGATGCCGATCAACCCCGTCGTGTTCGCGACGTGAAGTTGCATCGATCTGCCGGCCGGCGCCGGCGTCATGGTTGCGCTGGTCACCGGGCCGCACGCGTGGTTCATCGTGCGCAGGGCGGTGGCAAACGGCACGAAGGTCACGCTGGCTGGCACCGAGCAATTGGCCCCGCCGAAGTTCACGGTCTCGATGTCGATGCGTACAGCCAGCGGCGTCGGCCCGAGCACGACAGGAACGCTGGTCGTCGTGACTGCATGCGAGTGCAGTTCGAGCAGGCCATCATCTTCGACGTCGATGAACATCGGCGACATCTGGCAAGCAGGTTCGAGTCGCAGTTGCAGTTCGCCGGCGATCGGAGTTGCTGATGAGAACTGCAGAACGACCTCGCCGGCGGCGAGGGACCAGCAGCCCCAACAGTTCCACGGTGGGGACACGGCAGTGGCGGTCAGCGAGGAGTGGTCGCCCAGGATCAGTTCGACGGAGGCCACCTGGGACAGCGCCAGGCTGGCGGAACCTGTCACCGGCAGCACCTGGGTGACGACGCCACCAACGGAGCCTTCGTAGCTGATCTGCAGGTTGCCCGATGCGGTGACTTGCACCTGCGATGCGAGGCTTGCAGCCCCTGATATCAAGGCAACGAGTGCGTGCCGAATCATGGGCACACTGTAATCAGTTGCGTTGGTTGGTGAGCGGGCGACAGGGCGTAGATGCGGCGGGTATTGCGCATTATGCGCGACCTACGATCACGTCGGCGCCGGTCGGATCATCGGGGTCTTGACGAGCTTGCGCTTCTTGTTCTTCGCGACGACCGGGTGCTCGATGTCGAGCGCGGCGAACTCCGCTGTCACGTTGTTCTTGTCGTAGTTCTCCAGAACCATGATGCCCCAGAAGAAGCAGAAGAACTGAAACTTGTCGAGCTTGAGCAGGAAGCTCTCGCCGAACGCACCAATGAAGCAGAGGCCGACGCCCATTGAGACGAATGCCGCGACGGCATTGCGCTGACGAGTGCCGCGTTTGCCGGCGTGGTTCTGCCAGGCGCTGACCATCTTGTAGTGAACGACGATCAAGACCAGCAGCAGACCGAGCACCCCGATGTCGACGAACACGTCGATATACGCGTTGTGGGCCTGGCGCGGATTCCAGGTGCCGGTCAGTTCTCGCCCGCGGCCCTCATACCAGAACGCGCCGTAGCCACTGCCGAACACCGGCGACAGCATGCCTGCGTTGAAGACGTCGGACCACAGCGTGTCGCGGCCGGACATCGACTCGTCGCGGCCGACCAGTTGGAAGAAGAACGACTTGAGGTTGCTGAGGCCGATGAATTGCACGATGGCACCGCCGGCCAGGGCGGCGAGGATCAGCACGCCACTCTTGTAGCTGTCTGTCGTCAAGACGACGTAGAGGCCGGTTGCGACGACGGTCGCGATCAACGCCGTGATCGAGTTCGACATCAACAGCGCGATCATCAGGCCGGCCATCAAGAAGTACTTGTGACCCTTCTGAAACCTGGTCCAGCACGGCATGCCAAGTCCGATGCCCCAGGCCATTTCCAGGCAGGGCCCGAAGACGTTGGGGTGCACGGTCAGGCCGGCGAGGCCTGGGCGAATCGATAGCGTCGTGCAGCTCTTGGGAAACACGAAGTAGGCAATGATGGAGATCCAGGCGATCCATCCCATGCCGTTGACGATGACGACCATGTAGTAGCGCAACGGCCACTTCGGAACGTGCACCAGCGACAGGATCATCAAGTAGCCAAACACGTAGACCATCGATCGTTTGATGGTCAGCGTCGGATCGGTAGACCACAGGACGGACGCGACGAGCAGGATGCCGAGTAGCAGTCCGCCCATGTGCATGCCCAGGATCTGGTTGGTCGTCCGCGTGTAGATCAGGCGGCGCATCGCGAACATGACGCCGAGGGTGAAGAAGACCTGGCGGATGCCGCCGGTCGGCGCTTCTTCGCTGTAGGTCAGCGGCGTCCACGGCATGCGGAACTGTGTGACGATGTAGACCATCCACAGCAGGCCGTAGATCAGCACTGCCCTGTCGACGCCGCCCGCGCGAACTTGCTCACCGAGGACGGGACCACCGTCGACGTTTCGGCCGAGCCCGCGGAAGAAAGCCTTCATGGCCTACTTCCTGCGGCGCAGCATCCCGAGGAGCCCAAACAGCTTGAACGGCGCGAGCAGCAAGCGGAACAGCTTGCGGACCCATGCCGGAATCAGGCCGCGTTTGATCTCGCCGATGCGGCGCGAGATGTATGGGTCGGCGACGGATCCGGTCCATTGTTCGAGGACGAGGATCAATGCGATGGCGAACAGCAGGCCGCCGATGGCGGGCAGGCCCAGCGTCAGTTTCTTGCTTGGACCAGCGGGGCGGGCCGCCGGTACGGCTGTGTTCAGCACGGCGACCGATCCCGCGGGTTGTTCGGCACGGATGCGGAAGACGGATTGCTGCGTCGAAATCGTTGCCAGCAGGTCACGCTTGTAGCGGACTTGCTCGCGCAGGCCGTCGTATTCGATCTGCACCTGCCCGTAGTCTTCCTGGCTGATGACGTCGAGGTAGCTCTTGCTGAGTTCCTCGATGCGCTCGAGGTGCTTGGCGATGCGCTGCTTCATCGTGATGACGGTGTCATCCTGCTCCGTGTAGTTCGTGAGCCGCGTCATCATCTGCTGCTCGAGGATGTACATCTCCTGCTTCTGCTCGCGCTTCATGCGGAGGATGTCAGCAGCCTGTGCGGCCATGTCGATGACGCCGTGGCGCGCGTAGAAGTCCGTTAGCTTCTGCTCGTCCGTGGCGAGTGCCGCCGCGACCTGCTCCTGCGCGGTCTCGAGGAAACCTGACTGCTGCAGGATGAGTTGTCGCTCGATGGCCTTCGAGGCGCCTTCCATCTCGACGAGGAACTCGTTGGCCATCTTGGCGGCCAGCTCGTTGTTGTTGGCCGTGACCTCGATGGTGATCATGCCCTCGTCGGTGCCGCTGATCTTGAGCATCTGCCTGATGCGATCGACGACTTCGTCCGAACGGTCGTTCTCGGGGAACCTCTGGGCTTGTTGCAGTTCGTCGCCGTATTTGCGCGCAATGGCCAACAGGACCGGACGCGACATCAAGATCGTCGTGTAGAGATCTGTGTTGGGTGGCAGCATCAGCGGCCCGGAAGCTTCGCGCTTGGCTGGGTCCATGCCCGTTTCGAGTGAGCTGGTGCTCACCGAAACATCGAGGTTCGGCTTCTCACGCGGCAGCAGAACGGCGACACACGACGCACGGTAGTACGACGGCGTGGTCTTGAGTTTGTAGATACCGGCAGCGAGGCCCGCACCAAACAGCAGCAGCACCAACCATGCCTTGCGCACGACGGCTGCCATGAGGTCGATGAGCGGCGCTTGCCAGCCGACCGGTGGAACCTCTTCGGCTGGTGGTGCCGGGGCGCCTGCTGCGTCCTTCTTCTCCCCTGGGCCACGCGGCGATTCCTTCGCGGATGGCTCGGGCGTCGGCCCATCGGCCATCGTCGACTCGAGCGCCTCGCCCGGAGGCGCATCACACAATGCGGTCGCACTTTCCTCCGCCGCCGCAACCGGCGCGATATCGCCGGAAGCGTAGTTCGCGGCAGCCAGGTTGGCGGCGGCCAAATCGGCTGGGCTCAGCTTGCCCTGCTTCTTGTTGTCCTTGCGCACTGGAGGTGGGAGTGTTCGAACTAACGAGGGGCTGGGACCAACTCTTTGCGACGTGCCATTGCCTGGCGCACGCCTTCACGGAAGCCGTCCGCGAGTCGTTCGATCGTGAACTCCTCACCCGTCCACAGCGCGGCGCGGCCGAGCTTGGCCAGGTCGTCGCGTTGCAGGGCTTCGCGGAGCGCGTTGCAGGATGACTCGTGATAGGTAGGGTCGAACAGGAGGCCGTTCTTGCCGTGTTCGATCATGTCGTCGGCGCAACCGGCGAGTGTCGAGCACATCGTTGGCACGCCGGCGAGCATCGATTCGTTGACGACGAGGCCCCAGACGTCCGCGAGTGACGCGAACAGGTGCAGGTCGCTGGCGGCGTAATAATCTGCCATCTGTTCCATCGGGACACTGGGTTCGTGGATGACGGACGGATCCTGACAGTCGTCGAGCAGCGGCTTCAGGGCGCCATTGCCGAGGAAGACGAGGTTCCATTGGTCGCGCACGTCTTGCGGCAGGCGACTCCACATGTCGAGGGTGCCCTCGATGTGCTTCACCGGTTCGAGACGGCCGGCCACGAGACAGATGCGTTTGCCGTTGCCAAGGCGTTGCTTGAGCGCTTCGACCGTGCCATCCGCGCGCACCTTCTGCAGGCGCGTGCGGACCATGTCGAGATCGGTTGCGTTCGGCGCATCGATGATGCGATCCGAACCGACGCCGAAGTTCTCGAGCACGTCGCGGGCTTGCACGCCCATGCCGACGACCGAGCCTGCGGTCTTCAGGATCGAGTTGCGAACGTAGGTGCGCATGCGGCCGCCGACGCTCGAGCTCGAGCGCGATTGGTACGACCACACCACCAGCGGCTTCTTGTGCCAGCGGGCCCATTGCGCTGCGATCCAACTGCGTGGACCGAGTTCATGGGTGATGACCACGTCGGGCGCAAACCTGCTCAGCTCGCCCCAAAGGCCAACCGGGATATGGAACTCGACGACCTGCGGGCAGGCGACCGGCCCCTTGCTGACGCGTGTGCGTTTGATCGACCAGCTCTTGGGCTGCACGACTTCGACGCCTTCGCAGGCGCCGCTCCACTCGCGGTCGAACTCGGTCTTGGCGTTGACGAGGACGCGCAGGTCCCAGCCGGACGTCTTGGCCAGCTCTTGGAACACGGGGCGCCGGTACGGGCTGACGATGTTCGTCAGGAACGCGACCTTCATCGGATGGTTCGCATCACTGTTCACAGCCACTGCTCCTGTATCCGTTGCTTCGTTCGATCGAAGAGGGCGCGAGCCAGCCAACGAGTCCGCCGAAGGCTCGCGACAGATCGAGAATCGCGTGCGCCGCGCGGTCGCCGCGGCCGACGAGGGCCAGCGGCGCGCCGACGATCAAGTTGGCCGTTCCGCGCAGCGTGCGTGCGGCAAAGCGCACGAACGGGTGACGGCCACCGTCGTTGGCGACGAGGCGTTCGTAGTTGATGCCGTTGTTCCAGAAGCGTTTCGTCAGCCAACCCAGACGAACCTGGTCGGCATGAACGTGCTCGAGCACCACGGACTTGGGCGCTGCACCGAAGACGCCGCCGGCATCGTGGATGCGCTTGAACATCTCGGTGTCCTCTGCGCCACTCTTGCCGAAGCGTTCGTCGAAGCGCACGCCACGGTCGTAGACCCAGGAGCCGCGCAGCATCGTGTTGCTGGTGCGGGTGCCGTTCCAGCCGATGATGTCGCCTGGGCCACCGGAGCTCTTGTGATGGAAGCGACCTCGTTCGATCCAAGCCGGTGGCTCGGTTTCGAAACTGGGTTCGACGTTGCCGATGACGAGATCGAACGTGTCGCCTAAGCCCGCGACGAGTTCGGTCAGCCACGATTCTGTCGGCACTTCGTCATCGTCGATGAACGCGAGTAGATCCGCGGAACCTGCGTCCAAGGCCTTGTTGCGCGTCAGCGCGATGCAACGTTTGGGCTGCGTCGCATAACGAACGGCAAAACGCGAACGGGCTGCGTATTCCTCGACGGTCTGACGTGCGCTCTCGTCCGCATCGTTGTCGACGATGCGGACCTCGACGTCGTAGCCGTCAGGCAGCGCCATGTTCTCGAAACCGTTCAGCAGATCGAGCAGCAGGTGGGGTCGTCTGTAGGTAGCAACACACACGGCGATTCGCGGCGTACGTGTTGCTGTTTCAGACCCGGTGACTACCGGGGCCTCAGTTGTTCCCGTTGGTGCCATGCGGTTTCCAGGGCGCCTGATACTTGCGGCGGAAGATCCAGCTCTTGATGAGTTGGACGCCGAGCAGGAACACGTAGGTCGGGTTGGTGGTGGCGTAGCGCTGGAACAACCGGCGCGGCTCGCACATCAACCGGAAGAACCATTCCATGCCGATCTTCTGCAAGAAGGCCGGAGCTTGCTTGACCTGGCCCGCGTGGAAGCTGAACGCGGCGCCGACACCGAGTTGCACGGTGTTGAGTCGGTCGCGGTGCTCATACATCCAGCGTTCTTGCTTCGGGCAACCGAGCCCGATGAACAGGATCTGCGGATCGGCCTCGTTGATCTTGGCGACCATCTCGGCGTCTTCTTCGTCCGACAGCTTGCGGAACGGCGGGCTGATCGAGCAGGCCACCTGCAGCTTCGGGAAGCGCAGACGCAACTTGTCGACGAGGATGTTGAGGCCGTCCGGTGCACCACCGTAGAAGCCGACGCGCCAACCTTCATCGTTGGCACGCTCGAGCAGGTGCATCATCAACGTCGGGCCGTAGACGCGGCTGGCCTTCCTGTGACCGAGAAGTTGTTGGGCCCAGACGACCGGCATGCCGTCGGCAGTATTGAGGCCCGAGTTGTCGAGTGACTCACGGTGCGACTTGTGCAGCACGGCCTCGACCATGCTGTGCACTGGGCAGATCGCGACGTATTGCGATTCCTTCTTCTCGACCCAAACGGCAACGACTTCTTCGACGCCGGCATAATCGAGGTTTGCGACCTGGGTGCCGAGCACGCGGGTGACTTTGCGGTCGCTCGCGTGCGGCGTAGGCACGACAACGGCAGGCTGTTGCTTGAGCGCCCTCTCAGCTGTTTTCTCAGCGGTCGCACTTTTCGTGGCGTCGTTCTTGGCGCCCTTGTTGCGGAAGGCCACCATCGATCGCAGCACATAGAGGCTGGTCAGAACGATGACGACGATGTCGTAGGCAACGCTCTTGTTGCGGATGTAGTGGAGCTCGGCTTCGAAGCGCTCGCCCCAATCCTTGGTCAGGTCGGCTCCGAGACGGTTCTCGACGACGGTGACCTGGCCGAAACTCGACAGGCCAGGCTTGACGCGATGGCGCTCGGCGAAGTTCGGAATGTGCTTCTCGAGTTCGTCCCCGAGTGCGATTGGAATCGGCCGTGGACCGACGATGTTCATCGAGCCCGTGAAGATGTTCCAGAACTGCGGGAACTCGTCGATCTTGAGCTTGCGCAGTACCTTGCCAACGGCTGTTACCGTGGATTCTCCACGCCCGACGCCGAGTGCCGTGGACTTCTCGGCGTTGACCTTCAGCGAGCGGATCTTGTAGACGAGGAACGGCTTGCCGCCGTAACCGCGACGTAGTTGCGAGAACAAGAACGGGCCACGTGAGGTCGTCTTGACCAGCACGAAGGCGATGATCAAGAACGGCGCGGTTGCCACGAGACCAAGGAAGCCGCAGAACCGTTGCAGTCCTTCCCACACGGGATTCGTCGGGACCAGCCAACCGATTCGGTCGCGTTGGCCGACATCCGGTGTGGCACCTTGTGGTTTGTGTTGATCGCCGCGGGCGTCCGTGAACGCCGCGACCTCACCAGGAGGTGAGGCGCCGACGCTCGGAGGCGTAGCCTCCTGTGGCTTGTCTTCGAGCTGCGTAGTCACGGATTACCTCCGTTCCAGCGTGTCGAGCCGACCGTTCCACAGGCGCAACAGTTCCGCCATGGAGCGCAGCACACCGCCGACGCCCTTGGTTTGCGTCTTCGCGTGCGACATGTAGTCGTTCATGATCTCGCAAAGGCGTTCGAAGTCAGCTGGGTCCGACTTGTCGCAGGCGCCATCGCAGCCGGCGTTCAACAGGCCCTTGAGCGAGTCGGCGTCGAGAGTGCTGGAAAATGCAACAATCAGCGCGTCCGGATTGGTGCGGCGCATCTCGCGCCCGAGCGAAGGCCCCAAGGCGACACCGTCGAAGTCGTTGTCGATCAGGAAGATGTCATGCGTGCCCTGCACCGCAGGGTCCGTTGTGACGTCGACTTCCATCTCAGGGAAGCTCGTGCTGAGCCTCGCCTTCAACATCTGCAGGGCAAGTTCGTCGTCGTCGATTACGAGTGTTCTGATGGTCTGGGCCATGTTGGTGCTCTCCTCTCCACCGCGGGTTTTCGGTAATAGCGGATTACCACTTGTGGCTTTATTGGCACTTACAAGGATTCCCCTACGTACAAGCCACAAGGCGTGACCCCGAATCGCCGATAGCACCAACGGTACCCAAACAGGAGTCGTCGGTGTTCACAGACAGAATGGTTCGCATGTGCGCGGGGATGTTTCTCGCGTTGGCAGTTACGAGCTGCAGCGTTACTCGGAAATACCCGCATGAGGACTTGCCCTGGAACCACACTCCGCAGTGGGTGACGCAAATGGGCGAGAAGGTCGCGGAGGTGCCGCCGCGGGTCGTTCCGATGGGCGCATCGTCGACGACGCCAACGGAGTACGACAAGCCGGGGGCCGTGAAGCACGGCCAGCCGCGCAGTCTCACCGGCAAGGTGTCGGACATTCGAACCGCGCCTGCTACCGCGCCACCTCCGGTGCCAGTGCCCGCTGGCGGCACCGATGACGGCTCGAAGCATCGTCTCGACGTTGTGATCACGGGGCCTGAGCAACCGGCGGCGCCTGCGCCCGTCGCTCAGTCGGTACCGACGAACGAGCCAACTCCCCTGGAGCTGATGTACCGCGGCTCGTTGAAGCCGCCGGTTCGTGAGCTGCGTCAGTTTGGCTACGAGTTCTTCTCGACCATGCCAGAGAACGGTCCGGGTGGTCCTGTTCCTGGCAGCTACACCGTGCTGATCGGGGATGAGGTGGTGCTGACCTTCTCCGGCTCGCTCAAGCAGCTGCATCGTTTGACGGTGCTTGGCGACGGCACGATCGCCGTGCCCGAGATCGGCAACATCGTCGTCGCGGGCAAGCAGATGAGCGAGTTGAAGGAGACCATCACGGCCTTCGCCCAGGACGTTGCCAATCGTCGCGGCTTCGAGCTGTCGGTCTCGATGGGGCGCTTGAGTCAGTTCCAGGTCAGCGTCGTCGGCGAAGTCGCGACGCCGGGTTTGCTGGACGTGCCATCTGGCTCCAGCGTCCTGACCGCGCTCGCGTACGCAGGCGGTCCCAAGCGCACGGGGTCTTTGCGCACCGTGGAGGTCCGTCGCAAAGACGAGGTCATCGCGACGGTGGACCTCTACAACTTCTTGACGACCGGTTCGTCCGATGGACTGACGCGGCTCATGCCAGGGGACACGATCGTCGTGCCCGTGCTCAAGCAGACGCTGGGTGTAGCTGGCTACGTGTTGCGCCCAGGGATCTACGAAGTGCTCGGTGAGCCGACCGTCGGTCAGTTGATCGAGCTTGCCGGTGGCCTGACGCCATTCAGCTTCAAACTCAACGCCCAGATCGAAACGACTCAGAACGGTCGCAGGCGTACTCCGGTCGACCTGGCCTTGGATGAACAGGGCATGGCCACCGCGATGAAGAGCGGTGAGTTGCTGATCGTTGCGAGTCTCGATGCCACGCAGAAGCCCGTTGTGCAGGTAAACGGCGAAGTCGTGCGTCCTGGGATGTTTCAGTATCGCGAGGGCATGCGAGTCAGTGACCTGCTGCGACTCGTGGATGGCTTGACCGTCGACGCCTACCTGCCGCAGGCGTTCATCTCGCGCCAGATCGGCGCGCCTGGTCAGATCGCGATCGTGCCCGCGCGAACCTCGGTGCAGACGACTCGTCGCGTTCTCATCGTCGATCTCGAGAAGGCCCAGGCGGGGGATCCGGATCACGATGTGTTGTTGCGACCGCTCGACAGCATGCGGGTGCAGAGTCGTGCGAACGCCGTGCCGATGCCGACAGTCACGATCATGGGCGCGGTTCGGCTGCCGGGCACGTATGAGTTGACGGCAGGGATGAGTGTCAGCCAACTCGTGGCCTTGGCTGGCAATGTGCAGCCCGAGGTCTACTTCGACGAAGCTGAGTTGTTGCGTCGGTTCTATGACGCCGAGCAACGTGGCTTGCGCCTGCAGCGTTACCGGTTCGACCTCGGCAAGGCGCTGACTCGCGGCGGCTCGGCAGATCCGCAGTTGGCCAACGGCGACCAGATCGTGATTCGCGCGCTGCGGTTCGCTCAGGTGAAGGTCAACATCGAAGGGGAGGTGCGGTTTCCCGGGCCATATGCGTTCCCAGCTGGAGCCAGGATCTCCGACCTCATCGCCGCAGCTGGCGGAGTTCTACCCAACGCCGATATGCGCGCCACGGTGTTCACGCGAGTGAGCGTCAAGAACAACCAGCTCAATCGTTTTCGCCACCTGAAGGAGCGGACGCAGCAGCTGTACGAGCAAGCGCTCGAGAAGTTGGTCATGGGTGGTCATGCCAATGAAGGCATTGCCGCAAAGCTGTCCCTCGAGCAGACGCGAGAGATGTTGGGGCGCATTGAGACCAGTCAGTCGACAGGTCGCATTGTCATCCCGTTCGTCAACGAAGCGTTTCCGGGCAGCGTCTATGACCTGACGCTCGAAGAAGGTGACAACCTGATCGTCAAGCCGCGGCAAGAAACGGTGTCGGTGCTGGGCCAGGTCTTCAACCCAGGCACGTTTGTCGCCGAGCCGGACATCACGGTCGAGAACCTGCTGCGGCGCTCGGGTGGAATCACGGCGGATGGCGACACAGAGCGACTGTACGTGGTCCGAGCCGACGGCACGGTGCAGGGCTTTGATCAGGGCCATTTCGCCTTGCGCCGGGATACCAGAATGCTGCCTGGTGACGTTGTCTTGGTGCCGCGACGGGCGCCGGATCGCACGCTGCGTAGTCAGTTGTCCGATGTCCTGATGTTGGCGAGGCAGTCCGCCGAAGTTGCCTTCATCCTTGGGCGCATCATCAACAACGATGCGGATCTGTCGTTCACGTCGGTGTTCCAGGGCCCGCAGATCAACGGCGTCGATGACTCGATCATCAACAGGGGGAGGAAATAACGTAGGTGACAATCCGGTGGTACCGATGTCGTAGTGGAAAGCTTTAGGGGCCCTCCCTTCCTATCGATAGCGATGCTTAGGGGAGGACCACTAAGTGTCAAAGACTGCATTCATCACCGGAATCACGGGTCAGGATGGCTCATATCTCACGGAACTGTTGCTCGACAAGGGCTACGAAGTGCACGGGCTCGTGCGCCGCTCTAGCTCGTTCAGCACTGGCCGTATTCAGCACCTGTACCAGGATCCACACGACCGTGGTCGCAGACTTCATCTGCACTACGGGGACCTGACCGACGGGAATGGCCTCGATCGTTTGATCCACGAGATCAAGCCGGACGAGGTCTACAACCTGGCCGCTCAGAGTCACGTTCGCGTCAGCTTCGATCAGCCGGTCTACACGGCCGAAGCCACGGGCACCGGGTCGCTGTGCCTGCTCGAAGCCATTCGTTCCTACCAGGACGACACCGGCAATCAGGTTCGCTTCTACCAAGCCTCGAGCTCGGAGATGTATGGCTTGGTGCAAGAGGTGCCGCAGCTCGAGACGACGCCGTTCTATCCGCGCTCGCCGTACGGCTGTGCCAAGCTGTATTCGCACTGGATCACCGTCAACTACCGTGAGTCGTACAACATGCACGCTTCGTGCGGCATCTTGTTCAACCACGAGTCGCCGCGCCGCGGTGAGACGTTTGTGACGCGGAAGATCACGCGCGCCATCGGTCGCATCAAGTGTGGCCTGCAGGACAAGCTGTTCCTCGGCAACCTCGACGCCAAGCGTGACTGGGGTTTCGCCGGTGACTACGTCGAAGCGATGTGGCGCATGCTGCAACAGGACACGCCGGACGACTACGTCGTCGCTATCGGCGAGACCTACAGCGTTCGCGAGTTCTGCGAGATGGCGTTCAACCACGTCGGTCTCGACTACCAGGACTACGTCGAAGTCGATCCGCGCTACTACCGCCCCGCGGAAGTGGACCTGCTGCTCGGCGACCCGGCCAAGGCCAAGCGTGTTCTCGAGTGGGAGCCGAAGGTCAGCTTCAAGGGACTCGTGGAAATGATGACCGAGGCCGACCTCGAACTGGCGCGCCGCGAGCGCACGCTGGTCGACGCCGGTCACGACGTCACGATCCCGATCTAAAACCGGGCTGTCCTCGGACAGTCAAACGGGGCCTGCGGGCCCCAACAATCGGAGGGAACGATGCGGGTTCTGCTAGTTCACAACTCGTACCAGCAACGAGGCGGCGAAGATGCCGTCTTCGAAGCGGAACGCGATCTACTCCATGCCAACGGTGTCGAAGTCGTTGAGTACCGCGTCTCCAACGACGCGGTCTCCGACATGGGCAAGCTTGCTCTGTTCAAGAACACGATCTGGAGCAAGCAACACTACCGCGAACTCCAGAAGGTCATCGCGGACGTGCAGCCCGACGTGGCGCACTTCCACAACACGCTGCCGTTGATCTCGCCGGCTGGCTACTACGCCGCCAAACGAGCCAAGGTGCCGGTCGTGCAGACCCTGCACAACTACCGCATGGTTTGCCCGTCCGCGTTGTTGTTCCGTGACGGCGAGGTTTGCCGCGACTGCGTCGGCAAGTTCGTGCCGACGCCGGCCATCAAGAACAAGTGCTACCGCGGCAGTGCCGCCGCCAGTGCGGCGATCGCCGGCATGCTGACGTTCCATCGCGCGCGCGGCACCTACAAAAAGGTCGTCGATCGCTACATCGCGCTGACCGAGTTTGCCCGCGGCGAATACGTGGCTGGCGGTCTGCCCGAAGATCGCATTGCCATCAAACCGAACTTCCTCGCCGACGACCCGGGCACGGGCGATGGCGAGCGCAACGGCGTCTTGTTTGTCGGCCGCCTCACCGAGGAGAAGGGCGTCAGCGTTCTGATTGCAGCGGCGCAACAACTCACGGGCGACCAGCACCTGACCATCGTCGGAGATGGCCCCATGCGCGAAGCCGTCGAACAAGCTGCGGCCAACAACCCACGTCTGACCTATGCCGGCGGCGCCAACCGCGAGCAGGTTCTGCAAGCGATGCAGTCGGCCAAGGCGCTTACCTTTGCATCGACCTGGTTTGAAGGCTTCCCGATGACCATCGTCGAGTCGTTTGCTTGTGGCCTGCCGGTCATCACGAGCGACCTCGGCAGCATGGCTTCGATCGTCGACGACGATCGCAACGGCCTGCTCGTCGAGCCCGGTGACCCGGATGCTTGGGCAGCCGCCATTGCCCGTGGCTGCGAAGCGCCCACCAAGTGGGGCGACGAAGCCCGCAACGACTTCCTGACGCGCTACAGCGCTACCCAGAACTTCGACCAACTCATGGCGATCTACGAATCGGTTACCGGCAAACCAATGCCGCGCAGCTCCGACTCCACGCCAAGCGTCACCGCATCTCTGGAGCTAGCCGCCCGCCACTGATGGAGACCTCATGTCACTAGCATCCGGCAATACCGACAAGATCTACGGCCTGGCCGACAGTGCCGGGAGGTCCCTGTTCCGCCTGATCAGCGCGATCATCGTCGCACGTCTGTGCGGTCCCTCGATGTACGCCGTCTACGTGCTGTGCATCACGATCGAAACGGTGGCGACCGCCATTCCGAACGCGGTCAACCTGTCGCCGATGTTGTCGATCGGCCCCGGTCTGCCGGACGAGTATCGCGAGAGCTTCCTGTATCGCGTTGCCAAACGGCATCTGCGCTGGTCGTTGCTGCTCGCGTGCATCGGCGTCGGCTTCGCGCCGTTCCTAATCGAAGAATCGCTCAGCTTCTGGACCTGGGCTGCATTTGGCTGCGCCCTGTTCACGAGTGGCATCCTCAACGGAGCCCGCTCGCGCCAGCAGGCCAGGTTCCGTTCGCGCTCCGTCTTCTGGGCAGACTTCGTCGGCATGGGCTTGCCCTTGCTGGCGATCACGATGTGCTTCGGTGCCGCACCGGATGTCCTGCTGACCGCCTACTTCGGCGCGATGGCCATCGGCTTCCTGATCGCCGCCCTCGCCCTCAACCGCGAACGCCCCGAACCGGTCGACATCCCGGCGGACGTCATGACGCGGTTTGCCAAGATGGGGCCGCCGATGGCCACGGGCTCGGTCGCCAACTCGATCTGCTCGCGTGTGCAACCGTTCGTCCTGCAAGGGGCAGCCGGTGCCGCCGCCGTCGGTGTCTTCGGCGCCGCTGCAACGACGATCGGTCCGATGCGACTGCTCGCCATGGCGCTGAGCAGCGTCGTGCGACCACGGCTTGCTCTGCACGCCGGCCGCGGCAATCAGCCGGCGGCCTGGACGATGCTCAACAAAGTCTGCTGCTTGCTCGCCGCCTGTGGCCTGGCGGGTGTGCTGGGCGCGTGGCTCATCGGTGAGTGGCTGATCCTCACGGTCTTCGGTCCCGAGTTTGCCATCGTCGGGCAGCTCCTGCCGCTGGCATTCGTCTTCGCCGGCCTCGAAGCAACGGCGGCCATCATGGTGGTGGCGCTGCAGACCCTGCATGAGAACGGGGCAGCGACGGCGACGCGACTACGCGTCGGCGTCAGTATGTTGGCCCTGATCATCGTGTGGCCGGCGTGTTACTACGCTTCGGCGGCGGGGGCGTTTACGGCCTTGTGTGCGACGGAGCTGCTGTTCCTCCTCCTAGCCTACCACGCCATGCACCATCCAGCTGACAGCTTGAGTGCGCCTGAGCCGGAAGGCGCGAGCTCGTAGGCACGAGTTTTCGGCACAAAGCGTGTCACCGTTGGCGGATTGATGTCCCTGAGTTCTTGTCGGGTGTTCCGGCAGGAGGAAGGGGTATGTCGTTTGTTCCGCCGCGTTGCCCAAACACTGGGTGCCAGCATCACCGTGATCCGGCCGGCAAGTTCTGGGTGCGGAAGGGTAGTTACCAGCCCAGATGTCGCGTGAGGTCGATTCCGAGGTTTCGATGCAAGGTGTGTCGGCGTGGATTCTCGAGTCAGACGTTTCGTCACGACTACCGTGATCGTCGGCCGGAGTGCAATGAGCTGCTGTTCTTGCTGCTTGCCAGTGGGGTAGGGCTGCGCCAGAGCGCTCGTGTTCTTGAGTTGGCGGCACAGTCGGCTCAGAACAAGATGCGCAAGATCGCAGCGACGTGTGCATCCTTGCATGAGAACCTCATGACGACCTTGCCGCGAAACCGTGTCTACGTGATGGACGAGGACGAGACGTTTGAGGTGACGTCTTTACGTCCATTGACAGTGCCCATTGTGATCGAACTCGATACTTGGTTTGTGGTCGCGACTGCGGTTGGCAGCATTCGGCGGTTGGCGGCGCAGGGCACGCGTCGTCGGCGCCGGCAGGATCGAGAGGAGCTCGAGTCAGGTCCGAGGCCAGACACGAGTAGCAAGTGCGTTCGCTCTGTCTTGACCAAGCTTGGCGGCGTCGCTCGGGGCCGCGTGTCTTTGCGCACGGACAAGAAGACGAGTTACCCGACGATTGCCAGGTCGGTGTTCGGTGACCGTCTGATGCATCAAACGACAGCTGGTGCTGACCCACGCACGACTGAGAACCCACTGTTCCCAGTCAATACGACGATCAAGATGACCAACGACAACTGCGGACGTCTTCACAAGCAGTCGTGGCTTGCGACGAAGAAGGCGGCTTGTCTGCAGTTGCACTTGGGGTTGTTCACCGCTTACCGCAACTACGTTCGCAGGCGTCACAACTATGACGACGTGAACGACACACCGGCGAAGCTGCTTCACCTGTTGCCGCGTCGGCTTCTCGCCGGTGAGGTCCTCAGTTGGCGGCAGGACTGGGGGAGTTGTAGTTCTCACCCCATGAGTCGGTCGGGTCGACGATCCGTCGCCTAGTTCGGCCCGTCGCTCCGATCTGCGAAGCCGCTATCAAACGAAAAGGCCTGCGCAGGGGCATCCCCCGCGCAGGCCCATCCAAGCAGTCAGTCCCTAGGCCTTGAAGATTGTGCCGGCGCACTCGTACGAACCCATCTGGTTCCGCGTATCCACGATCAACGGCGCGTGCTGCGCGATCGAATCCCAGTCCGTGGCGTCGTGGTTGGTCACGACGACGACGCAGTCGGTTTGCACGAGCTTCTCTTGCGAGAGGTCGACCGACTTCATGTCGAACGAGTACTTGCGCATCTCCGGGAACGTCTCGACGAGCGGGTCGTGATAGCAGAGATCCGCGCCGCGCTCGGAGAGCTGGCGGATGATCTCGGCGGCCGGCGTTTCGCGCGTGTCGTCGACGTTCGGCTTGTAGGCAAGGCCGCAGATCATGATCTTGGCGTTCTTGACCGACTTGCCGGCTTCGTTGAGAGCCTCGGCAACGCGGCTGACGACGTAGTTCGGCATCGCGTTGTTGATCTCACCGGCGAGCTCGATGAAGCGCGTGCGGTGGCCGAACTCCTTGGCCTTCCACGTGAGGTAGAAGGGATCGATCGGGATGCAGTGGCCACCGAGGCCCGGGCCCGGCCAGAAGGCCTGGAAGCCGAACGGCTTGGTGCTGGCGGCGTTGATCACGTCCCAGATGTCGATGCCCATGTCCGTCATCAGCGGCTTGAGCTCGTTGACGAGGGCGATGTTGATGCAGCGGTAGATGTTCTCGAGCAGCTTGGCCGCCTCGGCGACTTCGGCGGACTCGACGGCAACCGTTTGGCCGATGCCGGCCGCGTAGAACGCGTTGGCAAGCTTTGTGCTCGTCGGGTCGATGCCGCCAACGAGCTTCGGGATGCTCGACGTCGAGAAATCCTTACGGCCCGGATCTTCGCGCTCCGGCGAGAAGGCAACGAAGAAGTCGGTGCCCGGCTCGAGGCCGCTCTCTTGCAGGATCGGCAGGCAATCGCCGCGGGTGGTGCCCGGGTAGGTCGTCGACTCGAGGCAGACCAGCTGGCCGGGGCGCAGGACCTTGGCGATCAGGCGCGTCGACTCGACGATGTACGACAGGTCCGGCTCGTTGTGCTTGCCGATCGGCGAAGGCACGCAGAGGATCAGGATGTCGGCCTTGGCCAGGTCTTCGGCGTTCGACGATGCGTCGAAGCGATCGGACTTGGAAAGATCGGTGACGAAGTCTTCGCCGAGGTGCTGAAGGTAGGACTCGCCCTTCTTCAGTTTGTCGATCTTGCGTTGGTCGACATCGAAGCCGAGCGTCGAGAATCCGACGTCATGCATGACGCGAAGGAGCGGCAGGCCGACGTAGCCGAGCCCGATAACTGCGACCGTCGCGGTGCGGTCATCGATCTTCTGCGCGAGTTGCTCTGCGGGAAGAGCCGTAACCTGTGTGGACATTCGTTCTCTCCTGACTTGTTTGATCGGGTCGTGACCCGAAACTGGACCTGTCAGGTCGCATCGGCATCGCACATGTGGCAACCGAAGTGGATTCCCTAAGGGGTTCACTCGAAACGGAGTCGGCGCGTGAGTGGCGCGATCGCATGGGCCGCTCGACGCCTTCGAGAGTTCGTGCAACTGAGCCCGCAACCGCTGCGATTGCCGAGCTAGGGGAACTCCCGAGGTTTGCGAGGCCGGAGTCAGCCGGGTTCGCGAGAAGCGATGGGCTTCTCGCTGGTCAGGAGTGTCGACTTATTGGCCTCAGCGCGACGAGATCCATAGTGCATTGCTGGCGGCAACGGTCAGCGCACCTGCACTATCCAGCGCCCAGGCTTGCACGGCCAATCCCGTTCCTGGCGTGACGGTTCCTGGCACCACGAACGACCATTGCGCGGCACCTGCGGCACTCGCCGCAAACGGTTGGCTGAGGATCGGGTTCTCGGGCACGAGCCAGTTGGCGAGCAGCGGCCGCGGGTTGATGCCCGAGCCGATCAGGAAGAACACGCTCGCCGATGGCGCAGCACCTTGCACTTGCCACTGCAGCGTGCTGCCGGCCGTGAGGTCGCCAGTTGCTGACAACGCTAGCGGTGCGCCGCCGGCAGCGACCGCCGCGCCGGTGGTGGGGCCGCCGCCGAGGTCGACCCACTCGTTGACGTTGGTGTATCGGTAGCGCACGGCTAGGTAGATCGTCGTCGGGTCGATCGGTGAGTGGGTTGCGCAGAGGCCGTTGTGCGGACCGAAGTCCTGGTAGCTCTGACCGCCCTGCAAGTGCACCGGCGACGTCGAGGCACTGCCGGCCGACGGGCCCGGTAGCGAGGTCGGTCGCAGTGACGTGACGCGCGCCGCGACGCGGTAGTTGCGACCGGGCATCAGCAGCCAGTCGACGGTGATGTGCGAGCGGTCGTTGCGCGGTGCGGTGGTCGTCGCGATCGGGCCGTTCTGCACCATCTGCGGTTGCGAGGGGTTCGTGCAATCCCACAAGGCGAGGTTGAACGGGCCGTGCACGCCGGGCACGGCGGTGTCGAGTTGGCCGTCGAGTTGCACTTCGACGATGCGTACGGGGCAGAGCGCCGTGGCGGTGTCGAAGGCGAGGCCGACGAAGTGGTCGGTGTCGGGCGACGGTTCCAGTGCCGCTGTGTTGCTCGTGCCCGTTGGCAATTGCAGGCCACCGCCCGTGATCAACAGGTTGGGCTCTTCGTGCGGGTTGGGCTGCATCTGGCAACCGTTGAGCCACACGATGCCACTGCGGTAGACGACGATCTCACGATCGACCAGAGTTTGCAGCGGCACGTTGCCGAGCGCAGGGTTGACGTGCTTGTCGACGCGGCGCAGACCTTCTTCCGAACGGGTTGGGAAGTCGACGACGACATCGAAGCGCAGGTCCGTCGTCGGATCGGCTGGCGTCGGGTCTGCCGGCAACGCGAAGTGCAGCGCGTATTCGTTCTGGTTGAGGTAGCCGTGCGAGCTCGCCACGAACTTCTTGCGGCGCAAGCCGGTTTCGCCAACGACCTGGATCTCGACCGACGTGCCGTATTCGGTTTCGAGGCCGGCACTGACGGTTGCCGAGTCACGCATCGCCTTGACGCGCACGTAGCGCCGGTCCGACGCGGGCGTGTTCTCGTCGTAGACGGCGTTCTCCATCATGCGGCCGACCTGCAGCCAGTTACCGAGTGCGCAGTCGAGGTCGCCATCGCGGTCCATGTCGCACCACGCCGGCGTTGCCGACGTGATCCAGTTCGCCGGGATGTTGTGGCTTGCGACTTCGAAGCCGGGGCTGCCGGTCTCCATCAGCATGTTGCGGCGGAAGACCTGGCGCGTCGTGAAGTCGATGTCGCCATCGTTGTCCCAGTCTTCGGCGGACATCCCGAGGTTGAGGCCGATGAACGGACTGGCAATGACGTTGCTCGCACCTTCCGTGAACGTGCCGTCGCCGCGGTTCTCCCAGAACCTCACGCCGGGGCCCGTGTAGACGACGAAGAGGTCGTAGTCACCATCGAGGTCGTAGTCGAAGAAGACGGCGCCTTCGTCTAGTGCCGTCGCCAGGCCGATGCCGGATGCTGACTCGGTCATCCAGTCGAAGTCGATGACGCCGTGCGACGAGTTGTTCTGATAGAGGTGGCCGTTGCTGTAGACGTCGATGTCGCCATCGAAGTCGATGTCGACCATCTGCGCGCCTTCGGGCCGTGCGCTGTTCGGCGGGTTGTAGAGGCCCGAGGCGACGACCGTCTCTTCGAAGCGGTAGGCGCCGGCTGGGCCAGTCGGGCCGAGGTTGGTCCAGAACTTGTTGCCTGAGCTGCCGACCCACGGCGGATAGTTCGGCAAGAACATGTCGAGGTCGCCGTCGTTGTCGACGTCGCCCCAGCAGATGGTTTCGGCATCGAGGCCGCAGGGCTTGCTGATGATGGTCGCGGCCGGCGACGCAACGTCCTGGAACACGGCGCCGCCGCGGTTGTGCAGCAGGTGGAAGCACGTATCGCCGCCGCAGCAGGCGCGCGGTTCGACCGGCAGGTCCGGCAGGCCGTCGTTGTCGTAGTCGCCAAACGACGAGCCATAACGCCAGGTCGTCGGCGGCAAGATGCCGGTGACCGGGTCGTCGTAGTCGCCGACCAGTACGAAGTCGGTGCCGCCGAGGTTGCGCCACAGCCGCGCCGACTGCAGCGCGAACACATCCTGCCAGCCGTCACGGTCGTAGTCGCCCCACGAGACACCGTTGGTGCCGCCGAAGACGAGACCCGTCGGAAAGCTTGGGCTGGTCCAGGTGAAGAGTCGCACGTCGAGGCCCGTGCTTTCGTCTTCGCCGTTGCCTTGGTTGGGGGCGCGCCACGTCAAGACGAAGGTCGCACTCGTCGTTGCCTTCGCCGGCAGATCGTCGAACATCCAGATCGTTTGCGCGACCGAGTCGGTTGGGCTGTCGACCATGCCCGCCCAATCCGTCGGGAACGAGAAGCCCAAGCGCTGGCCGACCTGCCATTCGCGCGTCATGAATATCCGCGATACCGGTGCGTCGCCGAGGTTCTTCAGCTCGACGCAGACCAACACCTCTGGCTGCTTGGCGTCGAACTTGTAGCTCGTGCGAATGCGGAGATTGTTGATGCGCGTGTCGACTTGGATGCGGTCCGCCTGCACATCGAACGCAACGGGCGTGACGGCCGTGCGTCGGCCCCAGTCCGGTTGCAGCCCGGATGCGCTCGCGCTTACCGGCCCGGTGTGGTCACGGAAGTAGAACCCGGCCCAGTCGCCGCACCCGGCATACAGACTGGCGGCGGGGCCGTCGATCGCGTGCAGGCCCGTCGCGGGAACACCAACGATCATGCCGGCGGTGTTGACCTGCACCGGCAAGGTTGTCGGTGCCTGTGCGGTAGGCAAGCTCGGGCCTTGCGGGGTGAGAACGGCAACACATGCGGTCAAGGCAAGTAGGGCAGTCATTCCTTCTCTCAGCTCTCTGGTTGCGGATGGCGACGTTGCGGTGGGCGATTCAGGCGCGGGTCACTAGTCGGCTGCGTTTGGCAAGCAACGTGGAATCCAGCGGACTCCGCGGCGCTCCTTCTTCCTCGACTTGCGTGATGCGCACCGCTGGATGGTAACAGGCTCTTGCGATCCGTGCAGTTTTCACAAGGCCGCGACATGTGAAGCGTGCTCAATCCCCGTGCCTGCTGGGTGGAGGCGTAGCATGTGGGACCCACTCAGGTCCGTTAGCCAATGATGAAGCCCTCCGTTTCTGCCCTGTCGTCGCTCGCATTCTTCGTGTTGGCGGCTTCCTCGCCCGCCGTCGCGCAACAACCTGCTCCCGCTCCCAACGGTCGCGCATTGACGCACGACGACTACGACTCATGGCAGTCGTTGCGTGGTGTCGTCTACAGCCAAGACGGAACGTGGGTCGCGTATCAAGTCGCGCCAGCGTTCGGTGATGGCGAGCTGATTGTTCGTCAGGTCGATGGCGACGTTGTGCATCGCCAATCGCTCGCCAGCGGCCCGCGGTTCTCGGCGGACGGTCGTTACGTTGCCTTCACGATGGGCAAGTCGCGCGTCGAAGCACGGGACAAGCAGCTTGCCGAACTGCGCAAGCGCGCCAAGAGCCAGACCAGCGAAGCATCGGAAGGTGCTCGCGGTGGCCGTGGCGGACGCGGTGGCTTTGCGGGCCGTCGGACAGGTGGCACGACGCCGCCGGCAGCGACGACCGCGCGCCCCAGTCGCGGTGCCGGTCGACGTGGTCGCGGCGGTCGCTTCGGCGGCCGCGGTGGCAGCAGCAACAACAACGGTTCGAGTGGCGGCGGCGATCTGCGCGTGCTCGATCTGCAAACGGGCAAGGTCGAAACGATCGGCGAAGTGTCGCGTTGGACGATGCCCGGTGACGTCAACAACCTGCTCTACCAGAAGAGTGCGACGCGCGGCGAAGGTGGTGCCCGAGGCGAAGGTGGACGTGGCGAAGGTGCTGCTGCGGCCGCCGGTGGTGGCCGACGCGGTGCCGGCCGACGTGGCGGACGCCGCGGTGGCGGCGGCTTTGCGCGCGGCGGTGGTGGTGGCGCGCCGGCAGCCGGTGGCACCAGCGCCCGCCGTCGTCCGAGCGGTACGGATCTCGTGATCCGCGATCTCGCGTCCGGCAAGGAACGCAAGCTCAAGGACGTCGTCAGCTACGGCTACACGCGCCGCGCGAAGTGGCTGTGGTACCAGACGTCGACGCGTCAAGCGCCGAAGGACAAGAGTCAGGACCAGGCACACGGCCTGTTCGTGCAGGCTCCCGACGGCAGCGGCGTGCGCCAGGTGCTCAAGGGTGTTGCCAACATCAGCAGCGTTACGGTTTCGCACGACGAACAGCGCATCGCGTTCCTCAGTGACCTTGCCGAGTACGGTGAGTCCGGCGCCAAGAACGAACTCTACTTGTGGGCTGCTGATCGCGACTTGTCGGCCGCCGGTGACGGCACCGCGAAGCGCATCGCCTACGTCGGTGCCGCGGGCATGCCGCCGACGATGCACGTCTCCGGCCAGCCGTCTTTCACGCGCGATGGCAATGCGTTGTCGTTCTCGGTGGCCAGTCCGTCCAAGCCGGCTGCACTGCCGATCCTTGATGAAGACAAGGTCGAGCTCGACCTGTGGAGCTACCGCGATGGTTTGCTGCAGACGATGCAGGCCAAGGGACGTGGCCGCGGCCGCAGCTCGTCGTTGACCGCGGTCTACTGGTGTGACGATGACAAGATCGTCGTCGTGGGGGACGAGCGCATCTCGTCGCCGCGCTTCATGGGCACCGATGGTGCGCACATGCTCGGCAGCGATGGCAAGTCTTACGAAGCCGAAGTGCAGTGGGACGGCCGCTACTCGGATCAATGGTTGATCGATGCGCGCACCGGCGAACGCAGTCGCTTTCTCGAGAAGCATCGCGGCAGCGTCAGCACCTCGCCTGGCGGCAAGTACCTGTTGTGGTTCGACAAGGACTACCACTGGATCAGCATGGAAGTCGCGACCGGCAAGCGTCGTGACCTGACCGGCGCGTTGGCGGTGCCGTTCCACAAGTGGGATGACGACCACCCGTCGCCGGACTCGGCCTACGGCTCGGCCGGTTGGGCCGACGGCGATTCGGCTGTGTTGCTCTACGACGAGTACGACATCTGGAAGGTTTCGCCCGAGAGCGGCCGCGCTGTGTGCGTGACCGACGGCTACGGCCGCGAGCACCGCCTGCAGTTGCGGCTGCAGCGGATGCCGAGCGAGAGCGATTCGATCTGGGTCGATCAAGAACTGATGCTGTCGGCGCGCAATGTCGACACGATGGCAACCGGGTTCTACGCCGACTCCCTGCACCGTTCGCAGCGGCCTGCCAAGCTGTGGATGGTCGACAAGGCGATCCGCGGCCTGACCAGTCCGCGCAAGAGCACGCGGTTGTTCTTCAACTTGTCGACGTTCCGTGAATACGGCGACCTGTGGACGGCAAAGGCCGACTTCACGGGGCAGAAGAAGCTGACCGACGTCAACCCACAGCAGAAGCAGTTCCGTTGGGGGGACGCCGAGTTGGTGCACTGGACCGACGGCGACGGCAACAAGCGCACCGGCGTGTTGGTCAAGCCAGATGGCTTCGACCCGGAGAAGAAGTACCCGATGATGGTCTACTTCTACGAGAAGCTGTCGCAGAACCTGCATCGCTACGTCGCGCCGACGACGGGCACGTCGCCGAACGCCGCCTACTACGTCAGCAACGGCTACCTGTGGTTCATGCCCGACATCGTCTACGACGAAGGCTACCCCGGTCCGTCGTGCGTGAAGTGCGTGGTCTCCGGTGTGCAGCACCTGATCTCGCAAGGCTTCGTCGATCGTGATGCGATCGGTGCCGCGGGTCACAGTTGGGGCGGCTACCAGACCGCGTTCCTCGTGACGCGGACCAACATCTTCAAGGCCGTCGAGAGTGGCGCGCCGGTGAGCAACATGCTCTCCGCCTACGGTGGCATTCGCTACGACAGCGGCATGTCGCGGCAGTTCCAATACGAGATGACGCAGTCGCGCATCGGTGGCACGCCGTGGCAGTATCCGCTGCGCTACACGGAGAACTCGCCGATCCACTTCGCCGACAAGGTGCAGACGCCGGTGTTGATCCTGCACAACGACAAGGACGGCGCGGTCCCGTGGACGCAGGGCATCGAATACTTCGTCGCGTTGAAGCGGCTCGGCAAGGAGGCCTACCTGTTCAACTACAACGGCGAGCCGCACGGCTTGCGCAAGGCTGCCAACAAGCGTGACTGGACGCGGCGCATGGCCGAATACTTCGACCATCATCTGCGTGGCGCGCCGGCACCCGATTGGATGACGAAGGGTGTGTCGTATCAGGAGCGCGCGGCGGAGAAGCTGCCGTATGCCAAGAGCTACATCGACGCGCACGTGAAGCCGTCGGCGCGCTTGCTCGCTCACGAAGCGGCGGCCGAAGCGGCGGACGCGGCGAAGGCCGAGGAGAAGGCCGAACCGAAGACCGAGAAGGCTGAGCCAGCCGAAGCCTCGGCTCCGAAGATGACAACGACCACGACGGCGACGTCGGCGTCGGGTTCCGCCTCGCGCGGCAACTCGAAGGCGCCGCCGGCTGCGGGCAAGGACGCGCCGCCGTTCGCGTTGTTTGACGAAGCGGATGTCGAACATCAGCTCGGTGACTACCGCGGCCAGAAGCTGCTGATCTGGTTCTACCCGAAGGCCGATACGCCCGGTTGCACGGCGCAAGGCTGCGGCTTGCGCGACGAGTTCGAGAAGTTCGAGAAGAACGGTGTCGCCGTGCTCGGCGTGTCGTTCGACAACGCGCGCGCCAACACGGCCTTCCGTGACAAGCACAGCTTCCCGTTCCCGTTGTTGTGCGACACGTCCCGCAAGATGGCGATGGCGTATGGCGCGGCGAAGGATGCGAAGGCCTCATACGCCCGCCGCATCGCGGTCTTGATCGACGAGAAGGGCAAGGTGCTCAAGAGCTGGGATCGCGTCGATCCATTCACGTTTGCGGGTGAGGTTCTGGCCGAACTGCCGCAGCCGCAGCGCTGATTGCGCGGGCCGCCCCTTCTCCTGGCGAAGCTTTGAGCTACGCTTCGCCAGCCATGCCGCGCCGCTACGTGTTCTGGACTGCCTGTGCCCTCGCGGTGGCAGCTGCTGCCATCCAGGCGTGGCTGCTCAGGTGGACCTGTGATGACGCGTTCATCACGTTCCGCTACGCGCAGCACTTCGTCGACGGCCACGGCCTCGTGTTCAACCTCGACCCGACCGAGGCACCGGTCGAGGGCTACACCAACTTCAGTTGGACGATGTGGCTCGCGCTCGGCGCGATGTTCGGCTTTGACCACGACGGCATGACGACGTGGTCGATGTTCTGGGGTGTGGTGTGCCACGCCGGAACGGTGCTGTTGCTCGCGATGATGTCGTGGCGGGCTAGCAAGGGGCAAGCGCTCGTGCCGATCGCGGCGTGTGCCTATGCGGCGATCCATCACGCCCAGTCGTTGGCGCCGGCGGGACTCGAGACCGCGCTGTTCGTGTTGTTGGCAACGTCGATGCTGCACATCGCGATGACGATGCACTGCAAGCGCGAGGCTCTCTTGCTGGGCTTCATCGGAGTCGTGTGCGCAATGACCCGGCCGGACGGTGGCTTGCTGGTCGCGATGGCTGGCTTGTTCGTGCTCTACGAAACGGTGCGCCGCAGCAAGCCGCGACTGCTCGTCTTCTACTGCGCGCCGTTCCTGCTCGTGTTCGTGCCGTATCTGTTGTGGCGCCACAGCTTCTACGGCTACTGGGTGCCCAACACGGCGTTTGCGAAGTCCGCGGGGGACCCGTTGCTCGGGCTCGGCTGGGACTACGTCAGCGGCTTCTTCCTGTGCTACTACGGCCTGTTGACGGCGTTCGTGCCGCTCGGCTGGTTCTTGCTGAAGAAGGGCGACATGTTGGCGACGATCCAGCCGGCACTTGGTCGTCGGCCGTGGTTGGCGATCGCAGCGTTCGTGTTGCCGTACATGTTCTTCGTCACGTGGGTGGGCGGGGACTTTATGTTCGGCCGCTTCCTGCTACCGGTGTTGCCGGCGCTGTTGTTTGGCTGGGACATCGCATGCCAAAGGTGGCGGCCAGTGTGGTTGCAGCCGACGGTGGCGCTGTCTTTGGTGGTTGCCTTGACGTTGCGCGTCGAACCGGTGCTCGACAACTTCCGCCTGCCGGTCTCCGACAACCGTTTGATCTCGGTCGCGAAGCTTGGTGATCACACGCTTAGCGAACTCTTTCGTGCTTCCGGGCTGTACATGCGCGATCTGTGCAAGGGGCTGGATGTGCGTATCGCCATCGCCGGTGGCCATGCCAACGTCGCGTTCCGTTCCGAGGTTCCTGTTGCGGTCGAGTGTGCGGCTGGCCTGACCGATGCCCACATTGCGCGCATCAAGGTCAAGAAGCGCTGGAAGGTCGGTCACGGCAAACCGCGTGATCACGAGTATCTCGAGAAGCGTGGAGTGCACTTCATGCTCGAGCAGACCTACCGGCTCAAAGAAGATCCTTGGCGAGAGATCTGGTTCCCGTCGACGCCGTGGCCATTGCCGTGTTCTGTGGTGACGTGGGATCGTGAACTGATGGCGGAGTTGCTGAAGCGCGCTCCCGGAATCAAGGTCGTCGACTTCGAGCAGTACCTCGACACCTACATCGCGGACTTCCCCAACAAGAAGAAGCCCGAAGTGCGCAAGGACCTCGCCAAGTTCCGCCGCTACTACTTCAACCACAACGACGACCCGACACGTCTCGCGGCGTTCGAGACGTTCTTGCAGTGAAGATCGAAGTCGAACGCAAGTCGCTGTTCAGCTGGGACTGCACGTTGCGCATGGACGGGCGGGTGCGGGGCACGATGGGCTTCAACTGGTTTCGTCGCGGTGGCACGATCGAGATTGGGAGCGCCACGTATGACATTCGATATCAGGGCTTCCTGTCGCGTGTCTGGGAGCTGCAGCAAGGCGCGAAGGTTCTGGCGACAGCCACTAAGAAGGGGTTTCGCACGCGCTTTCGACTCGAGTGCGATGCGGGCACGTTCGACATCGAACGTGGCGGGTTGTTCAGCCGCACGTATGACGTGAACCAGGGCGGGCGCGAGGTTGGCTCGATTGGCGCGACCGGGGTGTTCTCGCGTGGACTCGTTGGCCATCTGCCCGACTCCTGGGCCGGCTCGGATGCTGCCTTCGTGGCGTGGCTCGTCACGATGGTCCGGCGACGGCGGGCGCGCGCCAACAACAGCAGTTAGACCTTCTCGGTTCTCTCGAAGTACTTGCCGACAGGTGCGAACCATTGCGGCCTTGCTGCGGCCGCCTGCAGCACGTCTGATGCAAGCAGGAGAACCACATGGATTTCGGCGACTTCTTTCGGCACATCACCCTCGTCTTTGCCAGCTACCTGGGCCTGCTCGGCATCCCGATGCCGCTCCCGGTGCCGCCGCAGCCCGAGGATCCGGCGCTCGTGCGCACCGCGCCGGCCGACACCGCGTTGTTCGTGCAGTGGTTTGGTCGCGGCGAAGCGGCCGCTGATACCAAGAACCGCACCGAGCTCCTCGCGCAGGAACCCGAAGTCCGCGCCCTGATCAACAAGTTGCTCAGCAGTGCCCGCGGCGCTCTCGAGCACGAAGGCCGTCGCGACAAGAACTTCGAGCCCGTGCTCCAGTTGTTCGATCAGGCGACACTGCTGTTTGAACATCCGGGCTGCATCTCCGTGCAAAACGTCATGCCGTTCTCCGGCAGCCTGGTCGTGCGCACCGGCGACGACGCGATCCGCAAGGCCATCGAAGGCGTCTTCGCGATGCGCGGCGGTGATGAAGCAGACTTTGGCAAGCAGGACGTCGCCGGCGTCACGTTTGCCACCCTGCCGCTGCCGGCAAATCTTGGTTCGCTCTACTGGGCGACGATCGACGGCTACTTCGTTTTGTCGGTTGGCGAAGCGGCGACCAAGCAAGTCGTGCTTGGTTTGCAGAACAAGGATGCAGGGCTCGCGGGCAAACCCGCGATGCAGAAGTTGCGCGCGGCGTGCAAGGTCGAGCGGCCGATGCTGCGCACGTTCGCCGACCTGCCGAAGCTCGCCGAGCAGGCGCCGTTCGCGGAGAAGTTCTGGCAGCCACTTGGGCTGACCGCAGCGACGGCCGCGCTCGCCGAATCCGGACTCGAAGGGGATGGCTTCACGTCACGCCTGCAGTTGCTGGTGCCGCCGCAAGCACGCGAGTCCGCGGGCATGCTCGGTCTGCTGGGCGGCAAGCCGCTGTCACAAGATGACCTCGCGCTGATTCCCGGCGATGCCACCACGGCCCTTGCACTGCGCACGACGACCGGCGGCCTTGAGAAAGGCGGCTTGTTGTGGGCCTCATCCTTCGCCGGCCGCGATCCGGCACGGCACTGGGAGCAGTTCGTCGAGCAGGGCCGAGCCCAGATCAATGTCGATATTGCCAAGGACCTCGTCGCCAAGCTCGACGACTGCATCGTCGCTTGGAACTCACCCGGCCAGGGCGGCCTAGGATTCACCGGCGCGGTCGCGTCGTTGCCGCTGCGCGACAGCAAGGCGTTCGGCGAGAATCTGCAAGGCATGTGGGAACGACTCGCCGAGATCGCGCCGACCAAGGAGAAGGCGCGTGCGCAAGGCGAACGGATCAGTCCGCGGCGCGGCTACCTCGGCAGCTTCGAACACGGCGGCAGAAAGGTCTGGTGGATGGATCACATCGACCGCGACCTGCCGTTCGGCCTCAGCTGGACCAACACCGATCGCCATGGACTCGTGTCGATGCAACCGCAGCAGATCCGCACGGCGATCGACAACAGCAAGTTCCCCAACTTCGACAAGGCGCTCGTGCGCAAGCGCATCGTCGCGCGCCGCGGCAACGCGACCGCGATGATCTACATGGATCTCAAGGGCCTGCTCGAACAGAGTTACGGCGCGTTGCTCGTGATCTTCCAGATGGAGAGCCACAGCTGGCAGAGCGACGGCTTCGACCTCGACCTGTCCGACCTGCCGCGCCTCGAGTCCGTCGCCAGGCACCTCGGCCCCGAACTCACGCTGCTCGAACCCAACGACTCAGGCTGGATGCTCACGCGTCGCGGTTCGCTCCCAGTCCTCGACCCGCTCCTGGTCACCGCCGGCATGGCCGGCCTACTCATCCTGGACTGATCGTACGGTGCCTGGACCATTTTCACCTCATTCGCCGCGCAGCGGCGAATGAGGTGAAAATGGTCCAGGCACCGTACCTACTACTTATGGCATCTCGTAGACAAGCGACGGAATCGAGTGCTATGCGACTGCCGAGCTTCGCGGTGCCGGCGGCGTTCTTGTCGCTGGTATTCGCGGGCCTGTTCTTCCACGCCATGCTCGTGCCATGCATGCCGTGGTACGCGGGTGGCGTCTACGAAGGCCTGGACGACGTTCGGCCTGAGGTGCGCACCGATGTGGCGATCGATGGCATGTTCTTCCTGATCATCTACGGCTGGGCTTTCAGCGCGTGCTTCTGTGGCGCGTTATGGAGTGCGTTCTTGGCGTGGACGCAACGCGATCTCGAGACCGTACGGTGCCTGGACCATTTTCACCCTATTCGCGCCTGGCGCGAATAGGGTGGAAATGGTCCAGGCACGGTACCGTCTACTTGCGGCGGAGTACCAACCACGCGGCGGCGATGAGCGACACGATGCCGCCGACGCCGACGAGGACGACCGGGTTCTTCAGGTGCTTGACCATGAAGTGCGATTCGCCGTGGCCGCCGTGGCCGCCATGACCGTCGTCGGCATGCGCATTGTCACTTCCGTGCGGGTGCGCGTGGCCTGAGTGGCCGTCGCCGTGGCCGCCACCGTGTGCGTCGCCGCCACCATGTGCGTCACCATGGCTTGTGCCGTGTTGGGCGCCATGTTGGTTGTCGTAGAAGGCCATCTCGCCACCGGGTGCCGGCGGCAGGTCCGCAGCTGCGTGCGGATCGGTTCCGTGGGACCCTGAACCATGGGAACCTGAACCGTGAGCATCCGTGCCATGCGAAGTGGCCCCGTGCGCCTTGTCACCGTGGGCAGTCTCACCGTGTGGCGCCGCATGGCCGCCATCCCCGTGCGATTCCTTGCCATGTGCGCCGGCACCGTGGCCATCGGCATCGTGACCATGGCCGTCGTGACCACCAGCCCCGTGGTTGTCCGCCGCATGGCCATCCGCAACGTGCGAGTCATGGCCCTTGGCCGAATGGTCATGCTTGCCGTGACCATCGTGACCCGTTGCGTGCGCCGTGGCGCCAGCCGCCGGCATCTTCAGCCAGGTCAGGTCACCCTTGGCGACGTCGTAGTAGGTGGCGAGGATCGAGAACTGGCCGCGGTTTTCCAGAGCGCTTAGCAGGGTGCTGCGGGAACGGGCCTCGGTGATCGTGCGCAGGACGTTGGCCTTCGTCGCACCGGCGATGAGGTCGCCGGCGTGGCCAGCGCGTGCGGCGGCGATCGATGGCTCGATGCGACGCAGGAGTTTGCGTTGGTGCGGCGTGAGCTGCTTCTTCTCCGGGTGGTCGGCAGCGGCGACGACGCTGTTGCAGCGGCTGTGGCCCATGACGACGAGCAGCGAGGCGCCCAGACGGCTGGCGGCGAACTCGACGCTGGCGAGCGTCTCCTCCGTCAGCGTGTTGCCGGCCGTGCGGATCACGAACAGTTCGCCGATGCCGGCATCGAAGAGGTGCTCCGGTGAGACGCGCGAGTCCGAGTCGGTGAGCACGATCGCCAGCGGTTGCTGACCCTTCTCGAGATTCTTGCGACGTTCCTTGGAGAGGTCCGGCGCCGGACGCGAGTCGCCGAGGAAGCGGCGGTGGCCGGCGCGCAGCATGCGCAGCGCGACGTGCGGCGGCAGGCTCGGCGGAACGGTGCCAAACGTCACGGGCCGCTTCTGCTCCTGCGGGGCCGGCAGTGGTCGACTCGGCAGCATTTCGACGTCGCCGCCACTGTGGTAGCGGGCCGCGACGATCCGGAACTTGCCGACCGACGCGTAGCGACGCAGCAGTGGGCTGCGGCTCATGCACTCGGCGACCGTGCCGTGGGTGTGTTCTTCTTCGGTGATGTCCTTCAGCTGCTTGCCAGCCATGTCGAGGGCGTTGGCCTTGCGGATCGCTGGTTCGATGCGTTCGAACAGATGCACCATCGCTGGGCTGAGCTGGGACTGGTGGCTGGGTTGGATGCTCTGGTCGATCGCCGCCGAGATGACGTCGCAGTGCTCGTGGCCGAGCACGATGCAGAGCGGTACGTTCAGGCGCTCGACGGCGTCTTCGATCGTGGCGATGGCCTCCGTGCCGAGCACGTGGCCGGCGGTACGGACGACGATGAGTTCACCAAGCCCGGTGTTGAACAGGTGTTCTGGCGGAACACGGCTGTCGGCGCAGGTCACGATTACGGCGAGCGGGCTTTGGCCGCGCGCCAAGGTGTGGCGGATCCCTGGGCCGACCGGCTGGGGCACGCTGCGTTCTTCGGAGAACCGTCGGTTGCCGTCCAGCAGTGCCCGCAGCGCCTCGTCTGGCGATTGTTGGGCGGTGGCCGCGCAGCAGAGTGCGAGGGGCAGGGTGACAGGCAGCAGCGAATGGATGCGGAGCATGGTGTGGTCCTCAGGCCGGGCTAGGCCAGCGTTTGGTTCTTCGCCACTCATCGGCCCGGCTGTCGTGAAACTGGTCGCTGGCCGGGATCGGACCCTGCCAAGGGATGCTCAACCGAGTCCAGAATGGCGATGCTGCCGGCCGATAGGGGAGCGCCGCCCTGCGGGTGATCTCGGCACGCCGGGAAGCCCGTTCGTGCCTATATATCGGGCTCGGGCGGTCCGGCCCGTTGACGGCATCGCGGCCGGCGCTAATCTTCTTGCCCTCATTCCCGGCCCAGATGCCGGTAACCCCAGGCGTCTGCGGCGACGTTGGGTCCAAACCGACCCAGCCGCCCATTCACCTACTGTTTTCAGTTCGATGTCCACCAACACCTCCAAGCCCATGTCTGACAAGAAGGAGTCTCCCGAAGTCACGCGGATCCGTCACACTCGCAACTTCGGTGTCATCGCCCACATTGATGCTGGCAAGACGACCTTCAGTGAGCGCGTCCTGTACATCACCGGCAAGAGCCACAAGATCGGTGAAGTGCACGATGGCGGCGCCACGATGGACTACATGCAGGAAGAGCGCGATCGCGGTATCACGATCACGTCGGCTGCGACGTCCTGTGACTGGGGCAAGTACAAGATGAGCCTGATCGATACGCCCGGACACGTCGACTTCACGGTCGAGGTCGAGCGTTCGTTGCGCGTGCTCGATGGTGCGGTTGGCGTCTTCTGTGCAGTTGCTGGAGTGCAGCCGCAGTCGGAAACCGTCTGGCGTCAGGGCAACCGCTACAAGGTCCCGCGTATCGCGTTCGTCAACAAGATGGACCGCACGGGCGCCGACTTCTACAAGGCCGTCGAGTCGATGAAGACTCGCCTGAACGCCAACGCCGTTCCGGTCGTCATGCCGATCGGCAAGGAAAAGAACTTCGTCGGTCTGGTCGACCTGATCGAGATGAAGGCCTGCATCTGGGCGGACAACGACGCTCGCGAGATGACGATCAGTGACATCCCGGACGACCTCAAGGAAGAGGCGCAGGCGCAGCGCGAAATCATGATCGAGGCCGTTGCCGAGTGTCATGACGACGTGCTCGAGAAGTTCATCGAAGGTGAAGAAGTCACCAACGACGAGATCAAGATGGCGATCCGCAAGGGCACGCTCGACCTCAAGGTCACGCCGGTCTACTGCGGTTCGGCCTTCAAGGACAAGGGCGTGCAGAACGTCCTCGACGCGATCATCGACTTCCTGCCGAGCCCGCTCGACGTGCCGCCGATCGAAGGGGTCAACCCGGAGACGAAGGAATCCGTCTGCTATGAGCTCAGCTCGGATGAGCCGTTCGCGTCGCTCGTGTTCAAGACGATCAGCGATCCCAACGGCGACCTGACCTTCATCCGCATCTACTCGGGCGAGATGAAGCAAGGCGAGAAGTACTACAACGGTCGTACCCGTCGCTACGAGCGCATCGGTCGCTTGATGCGCATGCACGCTATCCAGCGCGAGCCGATCGATGTTGCGAAGGCTGGTGACATCGTCGCGGTGGTTGGCGTCAAGGATGCCATCACCGGTGACACGCTGTCGACCCGCGACAACCCGGTCGTCTACGAGGCCATGACCTTCCCGGACACGGTCATCAGCATGTCGATCGAGCCGCAATCCGCTGGCGACCGCGACAAGCTGTCGGCCGTCATCGGCAAGCTGGTTCGCGAGGATCCGACCTTCAAGGCGATCACCGACGAGCAGACCGGCCAGATGGTCATCTCGGGCATGGGTGAGTTGCACCTCGAAGTGAAGTGCAACACCATCAAGAACGAGCACAAGATCGGCGTCAACGTCGGCCGCCCGAAGGTTGCCTACAAGATGACCCTCAAGGGTCCGAAGACGGTCGAAGCCCGCCACATCAAGCAGTCCGGTGGTTCGGGTCAGTTCGCTGTCGCCCGCGTCAACTTCAGCGTCCAGGACGACGTCGAATACTGCGAGTTCGTCGACTCGATCAAGGGTGGCTCGGTCCCGCGTGAATACATCCCGGCGGTCGGCAACGGCATCGAGCAAGCAGTCAAGGGCGGTGGCCGTATGGGCTTCCCGTTCTGCAAGATCGTCGCTGAGCTCTACGATGGCCAGTCGCACGACGTCGACTCGAGCGTCATGGCGTTCGAAGCGGCTGGTGTGCTCGCGTTCCGCAAGGCGTCGGAAGGCAACTCGCAGCTGCTCGAACCGATCATGAAGATCGAGGTCGAAGCTCCGGAAGAGAAGACCGGTGACGTCATCGGTGACCTCTCGAGCCGTCGCGGTGTCATCGATGAGATGGTCACCAAGCCGGGCGGCATCTCCTACGTCACGGGCAAGGTCCCGCTGAGCGAGATGTTCCAGTACTCGACGATGCTGCGTTCGTTGACGCAGGGTCGCGGCACCTACTCGATGGAGCCGGGCACTTACGAGGCGGTTCCGCCGAACATCGCCGACAAGGTCCTCGAGGAACTCAAGGAAGACTAGTAGCAGCCGCTACTGCAGCAGCTTGATGCCCTCGTACGCGAGGGCCAACAGCACACACGGCTCGCCGCCCGGAACTCCCGTGGCGCGCGGGCCGTGTTCCGTTCCGGCCTCATAGCGAACGACCTGACCCTGCTCGTAGGTGCCGAGCTGGTCCTCGTAGCCGCCGCGCACGACGAGCACTTCTTCGGCGTCGCGATGCTGGTGCGCCGGATAGCCACAGCCGGGATCCATGCGGATCAACGCCAGCACCCGCTTGGTGCGCTTGTCGCTTTGGTAGAAGTGCACGGCAATCCCGGGATAGCGGGTCGACTGCCACGGGATCGTGTCGAGCTCCATGGCCTGGGAGGTTATCGTTGCCTGTGCCAATGCCCAACCGCCAAGAGAGCTGGTCGATCTCGATCGAGAAGGACTACCTGAAGTTCAGTGCCGCGCACTTCCTGATCTTTCCGGATGGCGAGGCCGAGCGTCTGCACGGCCACAACTACAAGGTCTACGTCGACCTGCACACCGAGCTCGACGAGCACGGCCTCGTGCTCAACTTCCAGGAGATCAAGCCGCTCGTCCGCGAGCTGTGCGATGAACTCGATGAGCACCTGCTCATTCCGGGCGAACACCCGGTGTTGACGGCCGAGCTGAAGGACGAGCACTACGAGATCCGCTATCGGGAGCGCTACTACCTAATCCCGAAGGGGGAGGTCATCGTGTTGCCGATCAGCAACTCGAGCGCGGAGAACCTCGCCGCGTGGTTCGGTCGCACGCTGTGCGAACGGATCGAGGCGCGTTGGCCCGAGCTGACCGTGCAGCGGATGTCGGTCGGCGTCGAGGAGACGCCCGGCCAGCGCGGTGTCTGGACGGTGACCGCCTAGAGCGGGCGTGGCCTAGCGCCTAGCGGATCGGATACCCATGCAGCCAGCGCGCGGGACCGTCGCCGCAGTTGCGCACGGTGTGGCGCGTGCCGGCCGGAATCAGCAACTCGTCGCCGGCGTTCATCCGCCGGGCGGAGCCGTCGAGTTCGATCTGGCAGCTACCTTCGAGCAGGAAGACGAGTTCGTCGACGTCGTGCTCGAAGTCACTCCAGACCTGACCTGGCGGGTCGATCCAGAGCTCACAGGTGAATCCACGCGTTGCCCAATCGGCTTGCACGGATTCCAGGTGGGGTTTGGTGGGTTGCATCGTGACGCCTCCCGAACGTCTGACGCGTTGTGGTGGATTGGTGGTGGTCGACTGCGGTCGGCCGGAGGACAGCATACCCTGATCCGTATCGGAGCGTGTGTCCCAGGTCTCCCGACGACTTGGTGGTGAATGGTGCAGAGCTCGAATCTCCGACGATGAGTAGGGGTCTAGGCCGGCCGTGGTGTTGCCGACGCCAGGATCTAGCCCCGCTGCTACGCAGGTAACGGCGCACTGCTCCGGGGCAGGCGTAGTTCCCTTGTTGCAAAGGGCTCGCCGCCAGTGGGTTGTGCGGCTGCGCGGCCTGGCTGGTGGCCGCGGAAGTGGCCGTCTTGTCGCGGCCGCGGAGCAGCGCGGGAAAAACACGCGGTCCGTACAGAGGCCGAGGCTGGACAAGCCAGCCTCGACGAAAATTGCAGGTGGGGCATGGGGCTCCACCCATAATAGTTCCGTCCTCCGAACCCCGCGCAAGCGCGAGACGTGCTGGTCAGCTCGCTGACCGGCCAGCAGCACCAAGAGCTTGCGCTCTGGAACAGACCCCTCTGATTCGCGATGCCGTCTCGGCGTCCGAGATGCTCGCGCAGGATCCAAAGGACGGGAAAGAACCCCGAAGGGAGGCATGGTCCCAACGGAACAACCATGAGACGCACGCAGCGGCCTCGCGGGTTCCGTTGGCGTCTCTAAAAAAGCGAACTCTCTGACGGACCCCGGTGAGCGATGTCGCTCGCTACGGGGCGGTTACGTCGGTGGTACCGCGCGCAGAGGGTACCCCTGGTGCGGGGTGCGGGGAAACCATTGCCCGGCGTACGGAACTCGCTGGCCTAGGGCAGCTGCAGCGGCGACGGGTCGCCTGACTTCGCCATCTGCTGGATGTGCGCGTGCACCTGCATCGCGCGTTGCACGCACTGGTCGCTGTTGTGGTACTCGTAGCGACCGAAGCGGCCGAACGTCAGGTAGCCGCTCTCGTCGAACCACTTGCGGACTCGCGCGACGCGGTCTGCGAACTCGAGGTCCTGGTCGATGTAGGCGAACTCGTTGTCGCAGGCTTCGAGCAGCACGATCTGTTCCTGGCGCAGGATGCCGGCGTTCTCGAGGCCGTTGGCGACCGACTGCAGCAGGTCCTTGTCGTTCGGGCTGTGCTGGCCGCGGTGGGTGACTTCGGCGAGGAAGCAGCCGTGGCCTTCCGGTGCGTTGAACTTGGAGTAGTTGCTGTAGTAGGTGACGCGGTTGGTCGGGCCCTGCTCTTCGAACGGCAGGTAGATCCAGCTGAGGTCCGGCAGCGGCTCGTCGATCTTGACGCCGATCATGACGTTGACGAGTGAGATCGGCTTGAGGTCCTGGATGTCCTTGCGGATGTTCGCGGGGATCTCCTGGATGGTGCTCTCGATCTGTGGCAGCGGCACCGTGTTGACGACGAGGTCGTAGTCCTCGCCGTTGACCTGGAAGCCGTCCTTCGTCTTCTCGACGCGCTGCACTTCGGCGTTGCACTGCAGGTCGAAGCCACCGCCAGTGACGGTGCCCTTGATCATCGCCTCGAAGCCGCCGTGCAACGGGAACCAGAACTCCGATTGGTGGGTGTAGCCCTCGGTATCGACGCCGATCGACGAACGCAGGATGTCTTCGATCGGTGCTTCCGGTACGCGGCCGGCGACCCAGTCGCTGGCCATCGTGTTGAGGTCGCGTTCCCAGATCTTGTTGTTGTAGGGCACCATGAAGTGCTTCGCGAAGCCTTCACCCATGCGCCACTGGATCCAGTCGCCGAAGTTCTCGGGGCACGGCTTGCCCATGCGGCGCTCGACGTAGCTCTCGATGTAGCCCGTCATGCACTCGACGTTGGCTTCCTTGGTCAGGTGGCCGACGCCGTTCTCGAACGGATACGGCACCCAGCGGTCGTGCCAACGGATCTTGGTGTTGCGGACGGTCTTCTGGGTGCCCTCGTCGCCGTTGCAGCGGTCCAATTGCCATTGCAGCACTTCCTTGTCCTTGGAGAACAGGATGTGGCCGCCGGCTTCGTCGAACGTGAAGTCGCCGTACTTGCGGCTCTTGCACAGACCGCCGGGGCGTTCCGTCTTTTCGAGCACGGTCACGTTGTGGCCGTCAGCCGCGAGCATGCGGGCGAGGGCACAACCGGAGATGCCGCCACCTAGGATGGCGATCTTCACGACAGGGACTCCATTCTCAAGCGAGGCATTCGGGCAAGAATGCTACCGCGAGCGAACGCCAACTGACGAGATGAAAGCGCGCGAGACTTCCGGGATGGCTTGCTTGATAGTGTCCGCCCCTTGGTGACGCAGGAATCAACCGATCCCGATTCGATGCAGAATCGTAACCGTGGCGAAGGCATGGCTGTCTTGGCGCTGGCCATGGCTGCGTTCGTGCTCAACCTGAACTCCAATGTCATGGGGGCGCTGCTGCCGTTCCTGGAAGGGGAGATCGGTTTCGATTTGCAGGGCGGCACCTGGCTACTGGCGGCGGCGGGATTCGGTTCCGCATTCGGCGCCCTGTCGGTTGCCGATGTGGCGCGGCGGTGGGGCGGCCGTGGCGTCCTCGCATCGAGCCTTGGCTTGTTCTGCGTGGCGAGCCTGGCGCACGCCTTCGTCTCGAGCTTCTGGCCGCTCCTCGTGCTGCGCGTCGTTGCTGGCGCCGCAACGGGGCTCGCGTATGCCATTGCCTCGGCGGTCGCCGCGGACATGGCGCCGTACGAGCGTCGCGGCGCGATCATGGGCCGCTTCAACGCGGGCATGTTCCTGGCCATTCCGATCGGATTGCCGCTCGCCGTGTGGTTGGCGCACAGCGGGCTCTGGTCCGTGACGTTTGTCGTGCAAGCAGGTGTGGGCTTGGTCGGTGTCCTGCTGGCCCTGCGTCACGTCCCGGCGCTGCCGCCGACCGAGACCGCTCGCCGCCTGCCCCTGCTCAAGAACGGCGGAGTCGTCGCCATCCTGTTGGCGACCATGCTGCACGTCGGCTCGTTCTTCACCGTGGTGCAGATGGCCACGTCGTGGCTCGACGAGACCGAGGTGGTGTCGAAGGTCGACCAGATCTGGGTCTGGGTCGGCCTGGGGTTGTTGTCCGTCGTCGGCAGCGCCCTGTTTGGTCGCGTCTCGGATCGTGTGGGCAAACGCATGTTCGTGCTGATCACGTCGGCGATCCTCGTGGTGTGCTTCCTCGCGTTGTCGCGCGGGCCGTCGCCGCTCTGGTTGCTCGTGATTGCTTGCGTCCTGGCCATGGCCGCGGCGGCGCGCACGGGGCCGCTGCAGGCCCTCATTTCGGGCTTGGTGCCGAGCGAGCAATACAGCGCCTTGATGGGGCTGCGGGGGTTCTGCATGCAGCTGGGCATCGGCGCCTTTGCTCTGGGGGCTTCGCAGCTGACGCGCGACCCAAAGGACTTCGGTCCGGTGTTCACGCTGGCCGCCGGCTGTCAGTTGCTCTCCTACATCGCGATCCGGGTTGGTGTGCGCGAGCCCAAGAAAGCCTGACCGCGAGATCGGCAACAAGTCCCGTGTCTCAAATGGCCACGTCCTGCCGCGAACGGCGCTGGGCGGCGCCGTTCTAGATCCACGACGAGTTACCCTGATCCCTATGAAGCGAACGCTCGCTGCCCTCTGCCTCCTGGCAGTCCCCTTCACCACGAGTTGCACGAGCTCGATCACCTTCGCGCAGACGGTCGGCACCGACAGTTACGAACTGCTGCGGCGCGAAGCGCAAGACGGCGCCACCGAGATCTACACCGTGCGCGATGGCCGGTCGCTGCGGGTGACCACCGAATACACGCGCGAGCGACCGTTCCTCGGCTTCCAGACCCAGGAACTCACGCAGTTCCGCGCGGACCAGCGCGGCGTCGCACCGCACAGTGGTCTGCTGGTCTCCGGCACCTACGCCGAATCGAGTGCCCGACTCGCCGGCGTCGTGCAAGGCGACGTCCTGCTAGCCATCAACGGCCGGCCCGTCACCAACCTCGAACAACTGACCGCTGTCGAAGCAACCCTCAGCGACCAACTCGAAGTTCCCGTGCGCATCCTGCGCGGCAAGGGCGAACGCGAGTTGCAGTTGCGCACCAACTTGCTCGAAGAAGACGTGCGTGACGTGCAGTCCATCCGCCTGGAACCGCCGTCGCCGTTGCCGCGTCCGTTCGCCGGCGTCAACCTCGGCGGCATCCCGAAGGTCTGGGCCGAGCGCATGTTCGGCGAAGGCCACAACGGCGTCGTCGTCAGCGAAGTCACAGTTGGCTCACCAGCCTGGTTGGCCGGCGTGCGCGGCGGCGACCTGATCACCGAAGTCGACGGCGACCCCGTACCACCCGTAGCCGAGTTGGCCAACCGCATCCGCGCCTCGGGCGAAGCCGGCAACACGATGACCTGGCGCGTGCGCCGCGAAGTCGGCCGCACCTACGACGCCGAGATCCACCTCGAAGACTTCAGCGGCTCATCCCGCTTCCACATCCCGATCGTCTTCCACGCCGCAAGCGACGTACACGAAGACGTCTGGCGCATCGGCTGGGGCCTCATCGCCGGCAACCGCAACCGCTACATCGCCGACCAATCGACCCGCGTCGCCCACACCAAGAACACCTTCAGCGCCCTCCTGGGCCTCATCCGCGTCCGCACCGACAACCGCGACACCAGCATCCGCCTCCTCTGGTTCATCCACTTCGAAACCTAAGACTAAAGTACGGTGCCAGGAGAGAAGTTATCCTCTTCAAACCTACCCCTACGGTGCCGCGGCCATTCCTTACCGCTCACAACCGCTCACTACTTCTGGCACCCAGAACACCAATACGTGCTGCGCCCTTGCTGCACGCAGTGCTTGATCGGCGCCTTGCACCGTAGGCACGGTTCGTCCTTCCGCTCATATACACACAGCTCGCGCGCGAAGTAACCGGTGTCCTCATCGACCCCGACGTAGTCGCGGAAGCTCGTGCCACCGGCCGCAATCGCCGCGCCAAGAACCTGACGCACGGCCTTCGCCAACGCGTCGCACTGCGGCCGCGTCAACGACTGCGCGGCACGCCGCGGCCGGATGCCGGCGTGCCAGCACGACTCCGACGCGTAGATGTTGCCCACGCCGACGAGCACGTTGCCGTTCATCAGCAACTGCTTGATCGCAACCTTGCGCTTGCGCGTGACGCGATGCAGGAACGCGCCGTCGAACTCCGGCTCGAGCGGTTCTTGACCGAGGTCCTTCAGCCGTACGTGCTCGGCCATCGACTCCCGCCACGCCACATCGAGCGCCCCGAACCGCCGCGGATCGATGAACCGCACCAGTCGGTCGCCGAAGTCCATGCGCCAGTGCTCGTGTTTGCGGTACTCGGGCCGCCGCGCGCGCGGCTTGACCACGTCGACGAGCAGAACGCCGGTCATCCCGAGGTGGATCAGTGCCATGGGCGCATCCGTGCCGTCGAACTGCACCAGCAGGTACTTCGAACGGCGCTCGACGGCCGTGCACCGCCGCGTCACCAGCCCTTCGAGCGCCGCCTTGGGCATCGGCCAGCGCAAATCCTTGCGACGCAACTCCAGGCCCCGCAGGCGCCGGCCTACTAGGTGGGGTTCTGCGCCCCGGCGAACGGTCTCGACTTCAGGTAACTCAGGCAACGCCTGTTCATCCTCGCCTACCGCCGGGCGAATCCCTAGCATGCTTCGCCCAGAACGCCCGCTATGGAAACCGACCAGCCAATTGAAGCCCTGCATCACATCGGCGTCGCCGTGCATTCGCTCGACGAAGCCCTGCCAAAATGGACCGACGGCTTCGGCCTCAAGCTGCAGTCCGTCGACGAGGTGCCGACCGAGAAGGTCAAGGTCGCTGTACTGCTCGCCGGGACCACTCGAATCGAACTGCTCGAGCCGACCAGCGACGATTCGCCGATTGCGAAGTTCCTCCAGAAGCGCGGCCCCGGCATCCATCACCTCGCATTCCAGGTGGGGGACTGCCTCAAGAAGATCGACGCGTTGGCCGCAGCCGGCGCGCCGCTCCTCAACACCACTCCCAACCCGGGCGCGCACGACTGCAAGGTTGCGTTCGTGCACCCCAAGCATCTCGGCGGCGTGTTGGCCGAACTCGTCGAAGACCCGCACGCCAAGTAGAACCACCACAAGCAATGACTGACCCAGATAAGAAGCTGCAGGAACTGCGCGACCGTTCGCTACTCGGCGGCGGCGAGAAGCGCATCGCGGCCCAGCACGAACGCGGCAAGCTGACGGCGCGCGAGCGCATCGACCTGTTGGTCGACGGCGGCACGTTCGTCGAGATCGATCGCTTCGTGACGCACCGTTGCCGCGACTTCGGCATGGACTCCGACAAGAACACGATCCTCGGTGACGGGGTCGTGACCGGCAGCGCCCGCATCGACGGCCGTCCGGTCTACGTGTTCGCGCAGGACTTCACGGTGTTCGGCGGTTCGCTCTCCGAGACCCACGCCCAGAAGATCGTCAAGGTCATGGACGCGGCCATGAAGATGGGCGTGCCGATGATCGGCCTGTGCGACTCCGGTGGCGCGCGCATCCAGGAAGGCGTCGTGTCGCTCGCCGGCTACGCCGACATCTTCCTGCGCAACACGCTCGCCAGCGGCGTGATCCCGCAGATCAGCGCGATCATGGGCCCGTGCGCCGGCGGCGCCGTCTACTCGCCGTCGATCACCGACTTCATCATGATGGTCGAAGGTTCGAGCTTCATGCACATCACTGGCCCCGACGTGGTCAAGACGGTGACGCACGAAGACACGACCAGCGAAGAACTCGGCGGTGCCCGCGTGCACAGCGAAGTCTCCGGCGTCGCGCACTTCACCGCGCCCGATGACGCAGCGTGCCTTGTGCAACTGCGCGAACTGCTGTCCTACCTGCCGCTCAACAACGGCGAAGAACCGCCGTTCAAGGCGACGGACGACGACGCCAACCGCATGGACGAAGAACTCGACACGATCGTGCCCGAGTCCAGCGATCAGCCCTACGACATGAAGGCGGTCGTCAAGCGTGTGGTCGACGACGGTGAGTTCTTCGAAGTGCACGCGCGCTACGCCAAGAACATCCTCGTCGGCTTCGGCCGCCTCGGCGGTCGCGTCGTCGGCATCGTCGGCAACCAACCGGCGCACCTCGCCGGCGTGCTCGACATCAAGGCATCGCTCAAGGGTGCGCGCTTCGTGCGCTTCTGCGACGCGTTCAACATTCCGCTCGTCGTCTTCGAAGACGTGCCCGGCTTCTTGCCCGGCACCGAGCAGGAGTGGGGCGGCATCATCACGCACGGCGCGAAGTTGCTCTACGCGTTCTGCGAAGCGACGGTCCCGCGCATGACCGTGATCACGCGCAAGGCCTACGGCGGCGCCTACACGGTCATGAACAACCGCCACATCCGCTCCGACTTCGTCGTCGCGTGGCCGCAGGCCGAGATCGCGGTCATGGGCGCCGAAGGTGCTGCCAAGATCGTGTTCCGCAACGACATCAAGGCCGCGGACGATCCGGCGGCCGAGGAAAAGCGCCTCGTCGAAGACTACAAGGAGAAGTTCGCCAACCCCTACCAGGCGGCGGCGCGCGGCTTCGTCGACGACGTCATCGATCCGCGTCGCACGCGGCCGGCATTGATCCAGGCGCTCGAACTGCTGCGCAGCAAGCGCGACCAGAACCCGCCGAAGAAGCACGGCAACATCCCGCTCTAGTCGCGATCGCGTAAGCTTGCGCGCATGACGCGCAAGTGGATCGTCCGGCTCGCTCTGTTGGTTGTGGTCACGTCGACGATCGGCTGTGACCAGGCCACCAAACGCCTCGCGGCCGAGCACCTGATGGGGGCCGAAACGCAGTCGTTGCTCGGCGACACGGTGCGCCTCGGCTACGCCGAGAACACCGGCGCGTTCCTCAGCCTCGGCGCCGACCTGTCACCGGCGATCCGCACGGCGATCTTCTCGGTCGGCTGCAGTGTGATGTTGCTGGTGTGCGCGTTCGTCGCGTTCCGCAATCGGCAACGACTCGTGCCACTGTTCGCGCTGGCGCTCGTCTGCGCCGGCGGTGTGTCGAACGTCATCGATCGCATCACGCGCGGCTCGGTGATCGACTTCCTCAACGTCGGCATCGGTTCGCTGCGCACGGGGATCTTCAACGTCGCCGACGTCGCGATCCTCGCTGGGGTCATCGTGCTGCTGTTCCAGAAGAGCAGCCCCGGCCGGCCCGAGTTGTCGCGATCCGGTGACGTCAGATAGATCGGCAACGCCAATCTGGCGTCAGATACGGTCCTGTAGATAGAGTGCGCCCCTCTCCCGTCTCTCCCCTGCGCACAAATACCATGTCATCTTCGAACGACCGGATGGTCTTCTGGGGTTGCTTCATCGCCCTCATCACGACCGCCTTCGCCTTCATCACTCGAGCGTTCCTGGTCAACATCCCGGACCTGTGGCCGGCGCAGTTCGGTCTCGACAACGTGCAGGGCCAAGAACTGTTCGGCGCCGGCATCTGGCCGTTCGCGATCAGCATCATCCTGTTCAGCCTGATCATCGACCGCATCGGCTATCGCGCGGCGATGGTGTTCAGCTTCGTGTGCTACGGGATCTATGCGGTCCTGGCGCTCCAGGCATACGGCATCGTCAACGAAGAAGGGCTCGCCGGCGCCGACCTCGCCGCGGCCCAGGGCAACGCCTACAATTATCTCTATTGGGGCTCGGTAGTGCTCGGCCTCGGCAACGGCACGGTCGAAGCGTTCATCAACCCGGTCGTCGCGACGATGTTCAGCCGCGAGAAGACCAAGTGGCTCAACATCCTGCACGCAGGTTGGCCCGGCGGCCTCGTGCTCGGCGGCATCCTGACGATCATGCTCGGCGCGCAAGTGACCGAAGACTGGCGCGTCATGATCTACCTGATCGCGCTGCCGGCCGTCGTATACCTGTTCATGCTGATGTTCGTGCGGTTCCCGGTCAACGAACGGGTTGCGTCCGGCACGTCCTACAAGGAGATGCTCGGTGAGTTCGGCGTGATTGGCGCTGCCATCGCCGGCTTCCTGATCGTCAAGCAGCTCGGCCTCGTCTTCGGTTGGTCCGACGGCATCGTTTACGGCGTACTCATCGCATTGGTGTTGGCCTACGGTGCCTACTGCCGTTCGCCCGGCCGACCACTCATGGTGTTCCTGTGCATCATCATGATGCCGCTTGCGACAACGGAGCTCGGCACCGACGGTGCGATCACCGGCATCATGGAGCAGCCGCTGAAGGAGTCCGGCCAGAACCCGCTGTGGGTGCTGATCTACACGTCGGCGATCATGTGTGTGCTGCGCTTCTTCGCCGGCCCGATCGTCAAGCTCCTGACGCCACTCGGCCTGCTGGCAACTTGCGCGTGCCTCGCCACGCTCGGGCTCTTTGCGCTGTCAGCGACGGAATCGATGTTCGCGATCTTCACCGCCGCAACGCTCTACGGCATCGGCAAGACGTTCTTCTGGCCGACGACGCTCGGGGTTGTCTCCGAACAGTTCCCCAAGGGCGGCGCACTGACGCTCAACGCGATCGCAGGCATCGGCATGCTGACGGTCGGCATCATTGGGGGGCCGCTGATCGGCGAGATGCAGGAGAACGGGGCGCAGGCCGCGCTCGAGGCCGAGGTTCCTGGCGTCTACGAAACCGTCTCACGCACCGATAACTACTTCCTCGGCGAATACACCGCGGTGGACCAAGGCAAGGTCGATGCGTTGCCGGCAGAGCAGGGCGCCAAGGTTGGTGCAGTCGTCACGGAAGCCAAGCAAGGTGCGTTGGCGACGATGACGATCTTCCCGCTGATCATGCTCGCGTGCTACATCGGCCTGATCCTCTACTTCCGCGGCCGCGGCGGCTACAAGCCGGTCGAGATCGAAGGGCAGGAGACCGCGCACTAGCGGCGCGTCGACCGTTGCACATGGCGCCGGACCAGTTCCGGGATCATGTAGAGGCAGTCGACGTGGAAGCCCGCGGTTGCTTCGTCAAACGTATAGACGTGGCAGCCGCGTTGATGGTGCTCGCTGGTGATCGGCACGCCACGTTCGGTGTGCGCCGTGCTCGCGACGCGCTTGCCGCCAATACTCGCAAGGATCAGATCGGCGCACTCCGCTGTCGACGCGTAGTCGGTCTGATACATGCCGTGCGCGAGGACGAACGTCTTCTCGCCACGCGCCGCGGCCTGCGCAAACCGCAGGAAGTCGACCACGTGTTCAGCGATCGGCGCGCGCACGTCATCGTGCACGACCGATGCGTAGATTGAATCCGCAGACACCAGCGCTTCGATGCGCGCGAACAGGTCCGGAGCCTTCAGCAGTTCGCGCACGGCGCCGTAGCCGGCACTGAAGAACGTGATGACGATCGGTCCGAACTGCACTCGCTTGCCGAAGCGGGCAGACAGTTCGCGTTCGCCGGCAGCGAGCAGTTGCCGGAATGCCGCCGGGTCCTGGTAGGGCTTCGAGAACGCGCTGGACCGCCCACTCAACGTCGAGGCAATCAGCACCCCTGGCTGCCGCATGCGCGCGAAGTTCTCTTCGGCGATCGTCGTGCCGCCTTGGAAGTGCACGTAGAGCGGTACCGCTCCTGACGCCGGGGGCTGGAAGCCCTCGGGCACGAACATCACTGCGTTGGGCAGTGGCGTGCGTTCACCGATGGCGAGTCGTTCGAGGCCGGCGAGTGACGATGGCAGGCGCGTGACGGTTTGCGGTGGCGTGCCGCAGCTCGCGAGTGCGAGGCTGCAAGCTAGGGCCATGCCGCGAAGGACCGTCATCTGCTGCTGCGGTTGCACTACAAGTCGATCGTGCGACCTTCGCGGGCGGACTGATCCGCCGCCAATACGATTCGCAGACTCGACACCGCGTCGGTCAAGTGATCGCTCAGGTCGACGTCGTTCTTGATCGCATCGAGCAGGAACTCCTGCTCCCGCAAGCACAGCCCATCGTGGTCCGGCTCGTCGGTCGTATCGATCCACTCGTCGGACTTCGTGAATTCATCGTTCGCGTCGCGATCCTGGTAGTGCACTCGCAGCGAGTTGGTTGCCGTGTGCGAGTCGACGTCGGAGCTCTCACTCGAACGTTCGCCTTCGCGGTCGACGATCGACACACAGCCCTTCGGACCGATGACGTCCTTCACGAAGTAGGCGACCTCACTCATCATCGGGCCCCAGCCGGCTTCGTACCAACCGACCGAACCGTCTTCGAACGTGACCTGCAGTTGGCCGTAGTTGTACATGCCCGGCTTCAGTTCGTCGGACAGGCGCGCCTGCACCGCGCTGACCTTCGTCGGTCGGCTGCGCGTCATCTGGCACATCACGTCGACGTAGTGCACGCCGCAGTCGACGATCGGCGACATCGAATCCATCAACGCCTTGTGCGTCGTCCAGTCCTTGCCGCGGCTCTGCTGGTTGAGGTTCATGCGCATCACGAGCGGCTTGCCGAGCGTCTGCGCGACTTCGATGAACTTCTGCCATGCGGGGTGCACGCGCAGGATGTAACCGACGACGACCTTGCGGTTGTGTTCCTTGGCGAGGTCAGCGATCTCCTGAGCCTCGGCGACCGTTTCGGCGAGCGGCTTCTCGATGAAGATGTGACTGCCACCTTCGATTGCCGTGCGCGCAATCTTGGCGTGCGTGTCCGGATACGTGTTGATCGAGACGACATCCGGCTTCGTTTCCTTGTAGGCGGTCTCGAAGTCCGCGAACGTGGCCACGCCCCCGAGCTCCTGCGACAGCTTGTCACGGGACGCAGCGCCGCGGGCGACGAGGCCGACGACGTTGAAGTCATCGAGTTGGTGGTAGGCGCGGGCGTGGGACGAACCCATGTTGCCGCAGCCGACGACGAGAACACTCAGTGCTGCCATGACCCCGTCATACCGCGGATTCGGGGTGCAACCCAGCCTCGGTTAGGTGGCTGCGACAATCGCTGCGGGGCTTTTGCGGCCGGAGCGGGGAACGCATGTTCCAAGGTGGCCGCCGGATCGCTACCGTCTTTGCCCCGTGATGTCTCCAATCCGCCGAATCCACCGCTGATGGCAGAGTCGAAGCCCTACTTCCGCCGCATCCTGATCGCCAACCGGGGCGAGATCGCACTACGCGTGATCCGCACCGCACAGGAGATGGGGATCGAAACGGTGGCCGTCTATTCCGATGCCGACCGTACGGCGCTGCACGTTCGCAAGGCGTCGCGCGCCGAATACATCGGCGGCAGCAAACCCGCCGAGAGCTACCTCGATGCCGCGCGCGTGATCGAAGTTGCCAAGCGCACCGGTTGTGATGCGCTGCATCCCGGCTACGGCTTCCTCAGTGAGAACGCCGAGTTCTCGCAGGCGTGCGAAGCTGCGGGCATCACGTTCCTCGGTCCCGGCCCGGAAGCGATCCGCTCGATGGGTGACAAGGTCGCGGCGCGCAACATCGCGCTGAAGGCCGGCGTGCCGTTGGTTCCTGGTCTCGAAGAAGACGTCAGCGAAGAACGTCTCGTTGCGGCGGCGAAGCAAGTCGGCTACCCGGTCATGCTCAAGGCGGCCAGTGGTGGTGGTGGCAAGGGCATTCGCATCGTCACAGAAGAGAGCGAGTTGCTCGAGGCGTTCCGGATGGCGACTGCCGAGGCTCGCGGTGCGTTCGGTGACGATCGTGTCTACCTCGAGAAGTGCGTGGTCGAACCGCGTCACGTCGAGATCCAGATCATGGCGGACAAGCACGGCAACGCCGTGCATTACGGCGAGCGTGAGTGCTCGGTGCAACGCCGCCACCAGAAGCTCGTCGAGGAGTCGCCGTGCTCGGTGTTGACCGAAGAGATTCGTCAGCGCATGGGCGAGGCCGCGTGCAACCTTGCGAAGGAAGTCGGCTACGTCGGCGCCGGCACCGTTGAGTTCCTCTACTCCGGCGGCGAGTTCTACTTCCTCGAGATGAACACGCGCCTGCAGGTCGAGCATCCGATCACCGAAGAGCGTTACGGCGTCGATCTCGTGCGCGAGATGATTCGCGTCGGTGCCGGCGAGAAGGTGTCGCAGCCCAACGAGCCGCGTGGTCACTCGATCGAAGTTCGCATCAACGCCGAAGACCCGGAGACCTACTTCCCGTCGCTTGGCCGCATCGAACGGCTCGGCTTCCCCGGTGGTCCCGGCGTGCGGCTCGACGCCGCGATGTTCCGCGGTCTCGAAGTGACGCCCTACTACGACAGCATGCTCGGCAAGCTGATCGTATTCGGCGTCGATCGTGAGCAAGCCATCGCCCGCTGCATCCGCGCTCTGCGCGAACTGCGAGTCGTTGGCGTCCTGACGTCGCTGCCGGTCGCGATGGCCACGCTGCAGTCGGATGAGTTCGTGTCTGGCGACTACGACACGAGCATCCTCGAGCGCATCGATACGAAGAGCACCGAGAACAAGGAGGTCGCGTTGATGGCCGCTGCCGCCGCCCGCTTCCTCGCCGCGGAGAAGGTCGGCGCCGCAACGACGGCCGCGAACGGCAATGCGGACACCGTGCCAGCTTGGGCACAACTGGGCCGCCGCGAGCGCCTGTGGAGGACACGATGAAGTATCTGGCACGGATCGGTGACTCGGAGCGCGAGTACACGTTCGAACGCCGCGGGGATGTCCTCGTTGCCACCTGTGGTGACATGGTCGTCGACATCGGCATCGCCCAGGTCGGCGACGGCGAAGCGTTGTCGTTGCTCGTCGATGGCGAGAGCTACGACGTTGTCGCTCACGTTCAGGGGCAAGACGTTGCCGTGCAGGTGCGCGGCGAACGATACGCCGTCGATGTGCAAGACGAGCGCGAGCGTGCTGCGTCGGAAGTCGCTGGCAAGAAGGGCGGCGGCAAGCGCGAACTGCGCGCGTCGATGCCCGGCATCGTGGTCGAGGTGCAGGTCGCGGCCGGTGACGAAGTCGCCGAAGGCCAGACCTTGGTCGTGCTCGAAGCGATGAAGATGCAGAACCCGCTGTCGGCCGAATCGGCCGGCAAGGTCACGCGGTTGCTTGTCAGCCCTGGCGACGCGGTTGCCAGTGGCGCCCTGCTCGCAGAGATCGAATAGGGGTTAGGTACTCTTGACGCTGAGAGTCAGCGTCATCGAGTGGCTCTGCCCCGCAGCCAGTGTGACGGCGTGCTCGCCGACGTTGGCCGACTCGATGCAACAGAAGCTGCGCCAATCATCGGCGCGCATCTGTGACAACCGCGCCGTCTTGTTCGGCCATGGGTTCCAGACAATCGTCGAGTGCGAGTTGTCGGTGTGCAACGTGACGCGGCGGTGCAAGGTCTTGGCGTGCAGCGACAGGACGTCCGGAACGTCCTGGAAGACGCGGTCCGTCTCGGCGCCAAAGCGGATCGGCGCAGCAGGATCCCACGAGTCGATCGGTTCGCGCGCGTGTTCGACGTAGCGCGCGTTCTCGAGGCCGTGCACCGAAGCTTCGTGGATGTCGCCCGACGCGAAGTAGGTGTGCAGCGCCTGCTCGAACGAAAACGGCGCATCACCGGTGTTCTTGACCGTCATCGTGATGCGCAGCGTGTCAGTGAGCGCCACGGTCAGGTCGACCGCGAATGTGTGATCCCACAGCTTGCGCGTGGCGTCGCTGTCCGTTGCGCGCAGTGTGACTTGCGCCGGTTGCTCGTCGACGCAGTGCCAGTCGACGCTGCGGGCAAAGCCATGGGCCGGCATGTCGGGGTTGCTCTTGTGGTCGCCAAACCACGGGAACACGACCGGCACACCGCCGCGCACGGGTTTGCCGGGTTTGTACTCGGGCTCGCTAGCCGTCCACAACACGTCGCCGCCGTCTGTGTGCCAGCTCAGCACTTGCGCGCCGGTGCGTGCGATCAAGACACGCTGGCCGTTGGCTTCGAGTTGCACCGCGGGGCGTTGGCCTTGATCGACGACGTGGTGCACACCTGCCGTGGTGGTCGGTGCCGGCTTGCTCGCACAGCTTGCGCAGATGCAGGCGACGTTGCGCGCCTGCTCGGGAATGCAGGCGAGTACGTCTGCGGCAATCGTCGTGCTCTTGCACCAGCAGGCGGCGCATTCGTTCGCCGCGGTGGTGGCCATCGCGCAGCGGTTGTCGCCGCCGCACAGGGGGCAGTGGTCGGTTGGAAGCTGGGCACCGTCACTCATGGCGTCACCTTACTACCACTCCAGGCTGCGCAACGTCTTGCGAACGGTTTCGATCTGCGGCTTCGTGAACTGGATGTGGTCGGTCATCGTCGCCCGCTTGACTGGATACGTGTAGACGATGCGGACCATTGGGCGCGGCCCGCGAGCCTTGTCCGCCGTTGCGATGGCTTGGCTCACGAACTCACGCAGCGTCTTGATCTTGGTGCTGCCGGCCATCCACAGCACGGATCCGACCGGCGGGGTCTGCCTGGCGATCGTTGTATTGCCGAAGTCTGGCTCGACCGCCAGGATGACTGGCCCCGACGCGCGCCGGATCGGCATCTTCGACGTGGTGCGCGCATGAGCGGGGATGTCGGCAACCCACATGCCCAGGAAGTTGACGATCATCACGTCGCCCATGGCGAGTGCCGCGGGAACCTTCTCGTTCAGGAGCGCGGTCATCTTGGCCGCGACTTCACGCCGCTTCTCCTCGGTCAACGTCACATCGCCAATGATGACCTCGCCCCAAGGTTCGCCTGGAGCCTTCGGATGAACCGGGCGGCACGCTTTCAGAAGTTTGCGCGCATCTACGGTCGTGACGAGTGCCGGATACTTCTCGGCATGAATCGCGACGACGGCTGTCTGGAGGTGGGTTGCCACCGGCTCGTCTATGGCGAGTCCGAGTGCGCGGACTTCCTTGCGTAGGCCTTCGCGAACCTGCGCGATGCGCGCCGCGATTGCCTCGGTGTGCGGGTTCGAGTTTTGCGTCAGCCAGTCCGCGGCCCGGCGGCGTGCCGACTCGGCATCCTCGGACCGGCTCTCGGCAATGCGCCACCACGATTCCGCAATCCTGATGCGGCCGGGATCGTCGTCCGCGCCGCGTTGGTCGAGTTGTGCGGCAGACGCCAAAGCGGTGTCGTCGCTCTTGGCGAGGTGGTCGATGCCTGCAGACCAGCGGCCCATCGTCAGGCACAGGTGCGCGCCATACTTGTCGTTGGCGGCGGCATCCTTCGGGTTGTCGAGCAACGCCTTGCGGGCAGGTTCGATCTTGCGATTGCGTGCGACTCTGCGGAAGGCCATCGCCAGCTCAGAACGTTCCAGGTCGTCGTACTCCGGCGGCATCGGCCCGTTGTTCTGCCGCGCGAGGGTCACCGCTCGCGCAAGTTCGAGGGCGAGCTTCGTGCGTCCGGCTGCGGTCGCGCGCCGAAGCAGTGCGAGACGCTGCATGGCAATCTCTACTCGTTGCTGACAGGCGCGCTTCGTTCCGTCCAGCGCTGCCAATGTCTCTGCCTTGAGTTGCAGCTCATCGATGCGATAAGTGCTGGCAAGGGTGGCGGCGCCGTCGAGGGCAGGCCGTACGTCGCCAGCAGCCAGAAGCAACAGCCGCGCCTCATCGATCAAGGCGCAATGGTGCGCCGACGGCTGCATGGTCGCAGCCTTGCCTATGAGTATCGCGCCGAGCTCGTGCTTGCTCTCGGCTGAGATCGATTTCTCGAACCAGTCTGCAAAGTCCTTGCGGACTATGGCGCGACTTGTTTGTAGCTCCTCGGGGCTTGGCCAAGCCCTGCGAGTGTCAGTGTCAGCACCCTGCGCGTTCGCGGTCGTTGCTGCGATGAGGGCGAACGCCAAGAGGCGCACGTAGCTGCTTGCGTGACTCGGCATGGCGATTCGATTGCTCGAATCATACCAGCCGGTCTAGCCCTTCATCTGCTTGAGCTTGGCGATGGCGCCGAGCACGTTCTTGCTGCCGACCTTGCGCTTGCCGGTCGCGTAGCCGTCGGCGTCTTCGTCCTTGCTGGCGCCGCCACTGCTGGCCGGGGCGTTAGCCGTTTGTGGCGTAGGCGTTGCCGCCGCTGGTGCGGGCGCCGCTTGCGTCGGTGCAGCCGGCGCCGGCGCCGCTGCCGGAGCGTTGCCGCCGGCTCGCGCACCGTTCTTCACGGCGTTTTGGACCTGCGACAAGCCGGTCGCGAGGCCGGCAAGTTCGCGTTGGATCTCCTTCACCGAGGACTCGAGGCCACTGACGTTGCCGTCGCGCAGCTGCGTGATGCTCTTGGCCAGGCCTTGGGTGGCCTTGTCGATGTTCTGTTGCAGCTCGGTCGCCGACGTCTTGACCGTCTCGCCCTTGCTGAGGTCCTCGAGTTGCATGCCGAGCAGCTTGCACGTGTCTTCGAGACGCACGAGGCTCTTGCGGACTTCGGAGTCTTCGAGGCGCTGGGCGATGGCCGCGAGCGAAACCTCGACCTTGCTGATCTGATCCGGCAGATCGCCAAGATCGGACGTGCTGCCGCCTTCCTTGACCTGCTGCTCGACGCGGTTGACCGCCTGGCGCGTGCTCTCGGCGGCGCCCTCGACGAGTGCCTTGACCTGCGCGACGGTGCCGGCGAGCTCGGTGCCTTGACCGGCGATCTCCATCAGCGGCTTGCCATACATCTTGATGGCCTTCGTCAGGTTGTTGATCTTCTGATCCTGGCGCTGCAGCGACAGCATCATGTGCTGCACGTCCGGCGCGTCCCCACTCTGCGTGGTGGTTTGGTTCTGGGCGAGTTCGGCGAGCAGATCGCGCAGTTCGTCGTCGGCATCGTTGCGCTGCGCTTCGGCCTCGGCGAGTCGCTGTTGCAAGAACGACGTCCGACGCTTGCTGGTGGCCATGGCGACGACCAAGGCACCGAGAATGACGAGAATCTGCGGCTCGATGAACGGAGCCATGGCGGTTGCGGCCTGTGGCACGAACGTCGTGGCGGCGCCGGCGATGGCCAGCAGCCAACCGACCGTCAGCAAGAAGCCGCCGCCAGTCGGCGCGGTTGCGCCGCGGCGTGACCGCGTACTGCGGGCCGTGGTGCGCGCCCGCGGTTGCTCTGGCTCAGGATCCGCGACTACGTCGGTCTCGTCGTAGTCCTGTTCGTCATAACCATCGTCACTCACCTCTTCCGACTCGGCGTCTTCGTAATACGTCGTTTCGTCTTCCGTCGTGACGTTCTCCGTCGACGCGCTTTCGGGCGCGTCCTGGTCGGAGCTGAGGAAACCTGGCAGGTCCGTCGTGGAGTTGCCCGTATCGGTGGGTCTGTTCATGGTCAATGCTTAGTCGCTCTCCTTCGACTGATCGGCTCATGAACCCCTTTGGATGAAGCAGGTGTGTTGCAAAGTTAGGCACGGTGCCCGAAAAACTCATGCCACCGATGTCTCGTAAACTCAAAGGCATAGCAGCGGCGCCCGGTATCGCGATCGCGCCCGTTGTGCACTTCCACACGACGCTGGATCAGATCCCGACCTACAAGGTCGACGATGCGTCCGTGGATGCGGAGATCAGCCGATTGTCCGGTGCGATCGAGACAGTGACCCAGAGCCTGATCGATCTGCAGAAAGAACTCGCTGGCGCGATCGGCAAGCACGACGTGCGCATCTATGACGCGCAGTTGGCGATCCTGCACGACAAGACGTTCCGCAAGGATGTCGAAGGCGAGGTGGCCGAGCAGAACGTCAATCTCGAGGTCGCTCTGCAGCGGGTAATCTCGCGCTACGAGGGTGTGTTCGCCGCGATGGAGAACGCAGCGATGCGCGAGCGCGCGGCCGACCTGCGTGACATCGGCCGCCAGCTGGTGGGGGCGTTGGTCGCGATCGATCGTCAGAAGTACATCGCGGACGGCGCCGACTACTTGTTTGCAGCAGACGAGTTCTTGCCGAGTGATGCCGGCATCCTCGATCGGGCCCACATTCGCGGCATCGTCACCGCGCACGGTGGTAAATACTCGCACGGCGCCATCCTCGCCCGCTCGCTCGGCATTCCGGCCATCGTCGGTGTCGACGGGTTCATGCAGGAGACGACGAGCGGGGCGCTGGCGATCCTCGATGGCGACGCCGGCATCGTGCTGATCGATCCGACCGTTGACGAGCTGGCCGACTACGAACGGCGCCTCAACGAACAGCGGTCGGTCGATTCACAAATCTCCGAGCTGCGCTTCCAACCGTCGGTCACCCCCGACGGCACGAGCGTGCGCCTGATGGCCAACGTCGAAGGTGTGCAGGATCTTGAGATCCTCGAGCTCGACACGATGGCTGGCATCGGCCTGTTCCGCACCGAGTTTGCGTTCATGGAGCGGCGTCAGTTCCCGACCGAAGAAGAGCAGGTCGCGATGTACCTGCGCGCGGTCGAGAGTGCCGACGGCAAACCGGTGACGTTCCGCACGTTGGACGTCGGTGGGGACAAGCCACTCGGCTACTTCCAGATGCCCGAAGAACGCAACCCCGTGCTCGGTTGGCGCGGCATCCGGTTGTGTTTGTCGTGGCCCGACATCCTCTACACGCAGCTGCGGGCTATCTTGCGATCGAGTGCGCTCGGTCACGCGCGCATCTTGCTGCCGATGATCACGACGCGCTCCGAAGTCGTGCGGTGTCGCGAGGTGCTGGATCAACTGACGTCGGACTTGCGCGCCAACGGTGTTGCCTACGACGCGCAGATCGAACTAGGCGTCATGGTCGAGGTGCCGGTGCTCGTGCCGGTGCTGCCTGAGATCATGGACGTCGTCGACTTCGTGTCGGTTGGCACCAACGACCTCGTGCAATACCTCTTGGCAGTCGACCGCGACAACCAACGCGTTGCCAAGATGTATGACCCGTTCCACCCCGGCGTGTTGCGCGTTCTGGCGCAGATCGCCGAAGCGGCGGAGAACGCTGGCAAGAGCGCGTCCATCTGCGGCGAAATCGCCGGCGACCATTGGTTCACGCCGTTGTTGATCGGGCTGGGCTTCCGCGAGCTGTCGATGGCGCCGGTGTTCTTGCCGCGCGTGAAGTTGATGCTGCGGAGCTTCTCGTTGGACGAGTGCCAGGATCTGGCGAAGCGTGCTCTGGCGATGCACGCGACTTCGCAGGTTCGCGATCTTGTGCATGAGGAGATCCAGCCACGGTGGGCGTCGCAGCTCAGCCAATCGGAAGGCGGTCCTTCAGAAGACCCAGGTGCCGGCGAGGACTCGCAGGCATGAGTCAGAAACCGTTGCGGCGCGGCAATTGGTCCGTGCAGGAGCTGGAGAGACTCCGCCTGTTGTTGCCGCACCGAGGTGTGGAGCAGACTGCCGTCCTGTTGCGTCGTTCCGCGGACAGTGTCTTGCGCAAGGCGCTCGACCTGCTGCGGGTGCCGCCGCGCAAGGGCGCGTGGACGGATAGCGACGACTGGCAGTTGCGGCAGGCCTGGGGCGCAGTCGAGTTGCGCTTGCTGGCGCCGATGCTTGGTCGGCCGAGCAGTGAAGTGCGACGGCGGGCGAGTGAACTGCGGCGGCGCACGCAGACGGGCGAATGGGCCCGCGCCGAAGTGCAGCTGCTCAAGAAGCTCTACGGCACCCGCAGTGATGCGGATCTAGAAGTCTCGCTGATGCGCGATCGCCGGGAGATTGCCGAGGTCGCCAAACAACTGTGCCTCGCCAAGGACAAGCGCTTCCGCGCAACGCAGGGCCTCGGTGGTGCGAAGATCGACACCAAGACCGCGGTGACTGCCAACGCCAAGGCACGGCGTTCGCGCATGCCGCGCTGGACGTCGGCCGAAGTCGAGCAGCTGCGTCGGCTCTACCCCGACCAGGACAATCTGACGGTCGCGCGGGCGTTGGGTCGCACCGTGACCAGCGTCGCCAACAAGGCGTACCAGTTGGGGATCCACAAGACGCCGGCGCTGCTGACGAGCATCGGGCGCTCGAACATTGCGTATCGATATGCGGATGATCAGGCCGCCGAGGCGAATGCCCGGCCCGGCAAGGAAGCCTCGAATGGCATTCCTTCTGACGGCGCACCTCGCCGGTCCGAGCCCTTGCCGCTCGATCCCCGCGAGGGCCAAGAGTCCGGTGCGGACGGCGTTTGAGACCGGCGACGCAGTGATTTCCCCCTGCTGACCGGCGGATTGCAGCCGTCTCACCGGTGCATCGAATTCGATCACTGACTCAATTTCTGCTGCCGCGGAAGCCGATGCAAGGCGAGCGCCGCCACCAAACCGGGCAAGCGCACACCGAGGTACGCAATGGAAATCGTTGGGAAGAAGAGTCAGGGTCTGTCGGTCACCGCCCTTAAGGACGACAAGACCGTCATCATTTCGTTCAACGACAGAAGCCTGAACTTCTACGTCACGGACTCCCTGAAGGAGTCGTTGAAGGAAACGATCAACACGAAGATTGAAGAGGGTTACTCGCACTTTGTGCTGAACCTCGACAACGTGAAGATCATCGACTCGTGTGGTGTTGGCCTGATCATCGTCGCCAACAACGTCACGTCGTCGCGCAACTGCAAGCTCTACCTGAGCAACATCAAGCCGTTCATCGTCAAGATCTTCGAGATCATGCGCATCTCGAAGCACCTGGCGATCTACGACAAGGAAGACGACGCGCTCCAAGCGATCAAGAGCGGCAGCTAGTCATAGCTGCGTTCGAACTCTTGGACTGCTGGCCCGGATCTAGCCGGGCCGCTTCTCCTTGCCCGGTTTGCGGAGCATGGTGGCGACTACGAACATTCTGATCTTGGCAAGTGGTGCCAATGCTGCCTTGTGGCAGCAATGGTTCACCGAAGTCGGGGCCAGCGTCGCCACTGCTGGTTCCGTCGATGCCGCGACCGCAGCACTGCAAGCGGGCGGCACCCATGCACTCGTCGCGGAGCTCGCGTTTGCCGGCGAGCAACTGCAAGCGCTGTGCGATCGTTGTCAGGATCATGGCAACGAGTTCGTGCTCGGCGTCGAAGGCGCTCCTGGCCCGGCGATCTACGAACGTGCCATGTCGATGGCTGCGCTCGGTGTGCTGTCCTGTGCTGACTCAAGCACCGCAGCTGCGAAGCTGTTGGACCGGTTGCAGGGGCGTGTTGCGTCGCGCGAACGGGCTCGTGGTGAAGCGGAGCGGTGGCGTGTCCAGTCCGAGGAGCTGCGGCGTCGATGCAAGCTCCAGGCCACGAAGTTCCAGGAATCGCAAGAGACCTTCTACCTCGACCTGTCACGCATGATGACCATCATCACCAACATCATGGACGGCATCGTCTTCGTCGACCGTGACGGCAACGTCACGCTGATGAACCCGTGTGCCGAGGATCTGCTCGGCATGAAGTCGTTCGTTGCGATCGGCAAGCCGATCGACGCGATGCTGGGCCAGCACGAGTTGCTGGACGCGCTCGTGGAGGATCATGGTCGCATGGGCGAGCAGAAGGAGGTGTTCCGGACTGTCGAAGTCCACGACGCCGAACAGGATCTGCTCTACATCAAGTGCATGACCAGTCGCGTGCACGACTATCGCGGTCATCCGGCCGGCACGCTGACGGTGTTGCGGGACATCACCGCTGAGTTCAAGACCGACCAGCTCAAGAACCAATACCTGTCGATCGTCGCACACGAGCTGCGCACGCCTCTGACGGGCATCAAGACGTTTGCGACCATGATGTCGAAGGGCACGCTTGGCGGCCTCAACGACCGTCAGGAGCGCGTCTGCGAGTCGATTCGCGAACAGTCGGTTCGCCTCGAACACCAGATCGACAAGTTGATCAACCTCGGCAACCTCGAGTCCGAGGACTACGGCCAGGATCGCGAGGTCGTTTCGATGGAGGACTTCTTCGCCGGGATCCTGCTGCCGTTCGAGCAGCCAGCCCGCGATCGCCGCATCGAACTGAAGATCCGCAACGAGGTCGAGGGCGCGAGCCTGTTCGCCGACCGTTCGGATCTGCGCCGCGCCTGCCAGGCGCTGATCGAGAACGCCGTCAAGTTCGCGAAGGACGACGGTGAGGTCGCGATCGAGGTGGTCCAGGATGGGGACGGTGTACGATTCCACGTCACTGACGACGGCATAGGTATTGACCCTCGCTACCAGCGACGGATATTCGAGAAGTTCTTCCAGGTCGAGGACCCACTGACACGGCACCATGGCGGCGCCGGCTTGGGCCTTTTCGTGGCACGTGGGATCGTCGAAGCCCACGGAAGCCGCATTGAGGTCTCCAGTCAGCTGGGCCAGGGAGCCGATTTCTCTTTCATGCTGCCGATCTATCAGCCAGAGCACTCTGGTCTGGTGAGTGGTGCAGCAAAGGACTGACCGAGGCTCATCTGATGCAAAGAACCGTTCTGATTATCGAAGACGAGAAGTTGATCATCGTCTCCACCCAGATGGTGCTGGAAGCCGCTGGCTTCCGCGTCGAGTCTGCGACCAACGGGGAAGACGGCATCACTCATGCTCGCACCCAGAAGCCGGACCTGATCCTGCTCGACATCATGATGCCTGGCATCGATGGCTGGGAGACGTTGACGCGCTTGAAGCGCGACGCCGACACCTCGGGCATTCCAGTGGTGATCTTCACGGCGCGCGAGCACTCGCGTGGTCACCAGAAGAGCGCCGAGATGGGAGCCGCGGATTACTTCCGCAAGCCGTTCGAGCCGGACGAGTTGATCGAGCTCGTCGAGAAGCACGTCGGTCAGCAAGCCTGAAATTGCAGGAGAACAAGCGTGGTCCGCATGGACCACAGACCTGAGAGCCACTGATGCAACTGCTCGTCGTTCCTCTCTGGTCGCTGTTGGAAGCCTGCCGAGCCGGCAGTGATGCAGAACAGCTTGAGGCCGCAAGCGTGGCCGCCACGGCCGTGCGCGAACAGCGTTCGCAGCAGGCGGATGGCGTGGACGGCAGCGAGTCGGACCAGGTCACCGTAGCGCTCGTCGACGAGCGACTCGTGATCGACGGCTTCCCGGTCGTCAGCGGCATCGATACGTTCGCCGCGACCCAGGGATTGATGACCATCCTCTATGAGGCTTCGGTGCAGCGGGTGCAGTTTGCTGCAGGAGTGGCAGCGGAGGCGCTGCGCCAGTGGGGGCTGTCGGTTGCCAGGCAGGCCGTCGCTGAGTCGGCGCCGGATGGCATCTGCATCGACTTGCGTGAGAACGCTGCGTCGAACGAAGTCGTGCAGCCGCAATCACCACCGCGGCCCGAGGTCGAGGAGTCGGACTCGCGCTTGCGGTCCGTGTTCTTGCAGCACCGGTTGATCGCTGGCTTGCCGGCGATCGCTGGCGTGGATGCGACGACGGCGAAGCTCGTCATCGAAGGCGTGGTCGATCGACTGTTACAGGTAGACGGCGGTCTCGAGCCGTTGATGCTGTTGCAGCAGGACGAAGCGTTGCTCAAACGCAGCACGGCGGTCGCAGTGCTCTCGGTTGTGTTCGCACGCCACATCGGTTGGCCGGTGGAGTTGCTTGCGGATCTCGGCGTAGCGGGGCTGCTGCACGATGTCGGTGCGATCCTCGATCCAGCCGCGCCGGGGCCGGCTGCGTTCCAGTGGCTGCTCGAACGTGGCGACGGGGACTTCTGGTTGCGCAGTGCACTGGTCGCGCGACGCTGGCGGGACGGCACGACAGCGAGCACCGATCAGGCTGGACCGTTGTCGGTCATCGCCGTCGTGCGGATGGCTGCGGCCACCTACAGCCATGGGGGCGCCGGCCTCGATGTGCTGCTGGCGAACGGCTCGGCACCTGTAGAGATGGTCGAGCTCGCTCGCGAAGCGGTTCGTTCCTGAACCGCCTATTCGTGCCTGAGGGCGTCGACCGGGTCCATATTGGCGGCGCGCCAGGCTGGGTAGATGCCGAACACGATGCCGACGCCAGCTGAGATGCAGAACGCCAGCAGCACGTGCTGCGGCAGGATGTGGGTCTGCTGCTCGAAGTAGTAGGTGATCCCGAACGGTAGCGCGATGCCGATCAGGACGCCGACGATGCCGCCGAGCGCCGAGAGCACACCGGCTTCGACCAGGAACTGCTGGATGATGTGCTTCTTCTTGGCGCCGAGGGCACGGCGGATGCCGATCTCGCGGGTGCGTTCGGTGACGGTCGCAAGCATCACGTTCATGATGCCGATGCCGCCGACGAGCAGACTGATCGAGGCGATGACGGCGAGCACGATGTTGAACATGCGCTTGCTCTCCTCTTCCTGACGCAGCAGTTCGAGGGGCACCGTGACGACGACGTCGCTGTTCTCCTTGTGCTTGCTGTCGAGCAGGTCGCGCAGGATGCGGGCGCCGGCGGGAACCTCGTCCGAGCTCTGCATCATCACTTTGACCTCGTTGAGTTCGACCCGCTCGCGCGAGAACGAACCGCCGGAACGGGTCGTGATGGAATCGCCAAAACGCCTTCGTGACGTGTTGATCGGCACGAACATGCACTCGTCGTAGGGCGTGCTGCCAGCGCCAGCGGTCCGCCCCTGTTCCTTCAGGATGCCGACGACGCGGTAGCGGTCGTTGCCGCTGACGAGCACCGTCTGGTCCATGGGGTTCTCAAGCGGGAAGAGCATGCGTGCCAAGGTCGCCCCGAGAACACAGACGTTCATCAGGCGCTCGTTGTCGGTGTCCGAAAGCCAGCGGCCTTCACGGACGGTCATGCTGGCGACCTTGAGGAACTTGGGTTCCGTGCCAACGATGATCGACGTGTGGAAGTACTCGCCACGCATCATCGGCCGCTTGATCTCGCGGATGCGCACGACCTCGGCATCCGGAATCGAAGCCTTGATCAGGTCGGCCTCGGAGTAGAGCAGACCGTAGGCGAGCGCGGTCCAGCTGCTCTGGCTGCTGCTCGACTGGGTCTCCGCGGGCTTCTTGCTCCGGGCGATGAGGTTGGAGACACCCATGTCGCGGAAGCGTTCGAGTGCTTCGCGCTTGGCGCCTTCGCCGACTGCCAGCATGGCGATCACGGAGGCGACCCCGAATAGAATGCCGGCCGTGGTGAGCGAGCTGCGCAGCTTGTGCAGCATCAGGCTCTTGAGGCCGAGGCGAACGATGCGCCAGCTATCGCGAATCATGCGTGCTCTCCAGCGACGGCGGCGTTGCGGTGGTTCTCGATCAGCTTCTCGACTTCGCCGTCCTTGAGCCACAGCGTGCGGTCGGCGCGTTCGGCGACGGTCGGGTTGTGGGTGACCATGACGATTGTGATGCCGTCCTTCTCGCGCAAGTCGTCGAACAGATTGAGGATCTCGGACTCGGTGTTGGAGTCGAGGTTGCCGGTTGCTTCGTCAGCAAGCAGGAACAGCGGGTCGTTCATCAACGCGCGAGCGATGGCGACACGTTGCTGCTGGCCGCCGGACAGCTCAAGTGGGCGGTGTTCGAGGCGTTGGCCCAGACCGACACGGTCGGCCAGGTACTCGGCCTTCTTGCGCGACTCGGGCCCGACGCGACCCTGGTAGAACAGAGGCACTTCGAGGTTCTCGAGCACGGTCAGCTGCGGGATCAGGTTGAACGACTGGAAGATGAAGCCGATCTCGGTGCCGCGCACGTCGGACAACGCGTCGTCACTGAGCTTGCTGACGTCACGGCCGCCGACGCGGTATTCGCCGGTGGTGGGGCGGTCCAGACAGCCGAGCAGGTTGAGCATCGTGCTCTTGCCCGAGCCCGAACGGCCCATGATCGTCAGGTAGTCGCCGCGCTTGACCTGCATCGATACGCCGTTGAGGGCGCGTACGAGGTTGTCACCCATCTGGTAGTGACGGTGCACATCGACGAACTCAGCGATGATGTCATCGCTGCTCTTCTGGGGGGCGGTCAAGGTTCTATTCTCCGCCGTTGTTGCGTCGGCGGCCGCCACCATCTCGGCCGCCACCATTGCGACCACCACCGTCCCGTCCGCCGCGGCCACCCCGGTTGCCCATCGCTTTGCGCGTCGCTGCGTTCATCAGCGCTTGCAATCGGTCGGCTTCGGCAAGTTCCTTGGCGTCGATGGCCTTGACGATGTCGTTCACGCTCTTGGTGTACTTGGTGAGGTTGTCACCCTTGAGGAACCCGCTCATCCGGTCGAGGCGATCAAGCAGCTTGGACCGGCCTTCCTTCAGTTCTTCGGCGCTCATGTCCGCGAACTTCTTGCTCGGTCGGCGGCCGCCTTGGCGGCGGTCGCCGTTACCCATGCGGTTGCCGGGACCGTCCGGAGTCTTGACCTTGCTTGGGTTCTCGAAGCCCGGCGTCGGCGGGGCGACTTCCGGCAGGGCTGGTTGATCAAACTTCGGGTCCTTGCCGCTTGGCGGGGTCCGGTAGATGACGTCGCCGGCGCTGAGCCCGGCGGTGACTTCGACCTTCTCCTGGTTGTTGTGACCGACTTCCACACGAACCGCGAGCGGGCCCTTGTCGGTATGCTTCCAGACGTAGTTGACGGAGCGATCGCGGCGGACGGCTTGGATGGGCGCCGTCAGTACGTCTTCGATGTTGTCGACGGCGATGGATGCCGACGCCTTCATGCCGGCCTTGAGGCTCTCGTCCTCGTTGACGCCGTCGAGCAGGATCTTGGTCGTGTAGACCTTCTTGTCGTTGCCGCTGTAGCGACTGGCCGAGTCTGCTACCGGTGCCACGTAGACAACGCGACCCGTCAGGACTTCGTTGGGGCGAACTTCGGCGCTGATGTGGGCCGGCAAGCCGACGCGCACCTTGTCGATCATGGCTTCCTGCACCTTGACCTCACACATCAGCTCGGAGTTGTCCGGGAGGATGATGATGGACTGGCGTTCGCGAACGCTGGTGCCTTCTTCGACCGGCTCACTGTCGCCGCGGCCGCGGGAGACCTTCGAGTAGACGACGAGGCCGCTGCCCGGTGAGAAGATGACCGAGTTCTTGACCTGCTTCTCGAGGTTGGCGAGGCGCTCTGCGGCGACTTCCCATTCCTTCTGCTTGGCGCCTACGTCGAACGCGGAGTTGCTGCGTTCGGCTTCGTTGGATGCCTGCACGCGTTCGACTTCGAGCTCGGCGTTGGCGAGGTTCTGCTTCAGTTCGATCTTGCTGCTGCGCAGCGTGTAGTTGATCAGCAGTTCGAGATCGTTCCACGCGATCGTGACCTTCGATGCCTGGCTTTGGTAGGCGAGTTCGTCGCGCTCGAGTTCGTTGCGCGTGATGAACTGCTTCTCGGCGAGGCTGCGACTGTGGGCGACCGTGTCTTCCTTGACCTTGAGGTCGGCCATCGCGAGGCGGATGGTATCCGCCTGCTGCAGGACCTTGTTGGCCATCTCGCCCATGCCGCGCTGCAGCGGGTCGCCGACTTCGCCTTTGACCTTGAGCAGGGCAATGACTGTGTCGACGAGGCCTTTGTAATTCTGCGGGCGCACGTGGGCGATGAGTTGCTTGCTGGGTTCGGTTGGGCCAGTCGCTGCTTCCTCAGGAGTGCTCTTGGGCGGTGGCGGATTGACCAGTTCGCGCAGGCGGTCAACCATGTCCGCGTTGCGGCCTTCGGAGCCCTTGCCGTCGACGGCGCCCAGCAGCTTCTCGAGTTCCATCTCGGCGATCTGGCGCTGCGATTCGGCGGTGTTCTGCTTCGTGATCAGTTCCTTCTCGAGAATGTTGCCGGCCGTCTTGGCCTGCTCCATCGAGTTGCGGGCCTGTTCTACGGAGATCTCCTGGGTTGCGCGCTTCTCGACGAGGCTGCTGACATCGAGTTCGACGAGTTTGTCGCCTTTCTTGACCAGCGTGCCTTCGGGAGCCAGGCTGAGGATCGTCGCGTTGCCTTCGATCTGCGACTTGACGACCTGCTCCTTGACGGCGACGAGTTCGCCGCCCTCCTTGACGTTGATGGGCAGGTCTTCGCGCACAACCGTGTAGAGGTTGACGCTCGAAGTGACGGGAGCCTTCTCGGACTCGCATGCCGTCAGCGTGGCAATGCACGCGAGCAGGAGAGCGGAGTTGGCAGTCGTTGGGCGGGTCTTCATTGGATTGTATTGGTTGGCGTTACTCGGCTACCACAGAGGGCATCGGCAGGCTCATGTCGAAGCGCAGTCCCTGCGGTTGCAGGCGGATGGCTTCGAGGTTGTTCATCAGTTGCAGGCGCGCGATCGCGTAGTTGACGATTGCGTCGTTGCGGTTCAGTTGTGCAGCCAGGTAGTCCCTCTGCGCATCGAGTTTGTCGAGCGCCGGCACGCGGCCAGCGCCGTAGAGGTCACTTGTTGCTTCGACTCGTTGCTCCGCGAGTTCCACCGCGTTGCCCTCAATCAAGAACGTGTCATACGCAGCCTGGATGTCACGCAGCGAGCGCCGCACGCTGGCCGTCAGGTTGTCTTCGGCCTGTTCGCGCGCGCGCAGGGTCTGATCGAACGTGATGATCTGACTGCGGTAGGCGTTGCGTAGCGGGATGCGATCCAAGAACAGGTTGAGGTCGACCCCTGCGGACCAATCGATCTGCGACCAGTCGAGGTTGAGGCTCGAGCCCTGCTCGGCCGGCACGTTGATCGCGGCGGTGAAGTCGAGGCCGAGGTTGAGCGCGTTCTCGCTGATCAGCACCCGGCGGCCGACGTCTTCGACTTCATCGACGGTCGTCCGGTAGTCGAACCGCCGCGCCAGCGCCAGACGTACGGCGTCAGCCTCGGTGATCGTGATCGATTGCACGCCGCCCTCGACCAGAGTCGTGAGCTCATTGGGATCGAGTTCGATGTTGGCCGTGACCGGCAGGCCGAGGGTCAGCTTGAACGAGTCCAGCGTCGACTGGAGTTGGTTCTTGGCGCGAACCTGTTGGGCGTCGGCCGTGAACTCACTTTGCTTGGCGCGGCCGAGGTCGACGATCGTCTTGCGACCAGCCTTGTAGAGCTCTTCGGTCTCGGTGCGCGACAGGTTCACTCGGTTGTAGTTGGCCTCGACGTTGGTCAGGTCGGACATCTGCCGGACGACACTCCAGTAGTCCGCGACCAGGTCGATTGCGAACTGCGAACGGAAGCGTTCGAAGTCGCGGATGGCGTAGATGACATTCCGTTCAGACTGGGTCAGCGGCTCACGCGCGATGTGGCGGCCGGCGCCGCGCAGCAGCGGTTGCGTCAGCGTCAGGTTGAGGATCGAGCTGCCGTCAAATTGGCCGCCGTTGATCACCGAACGCATGAACGTTTCGACGAAGTTGATGACGACGCCGGTGCCGACGACCGACGAGGCCGATGCGCTGAGGTCGTCCGTCAACGTGACGTCATGGCTGGTATCGCTCGTGCCGTCGGACGTCGCACTGCCGCCGCCGCCGAAGCGCAGACGGAAGTCGTTGAGCGTGCTCGTCAGGTTGAGCGCCGTGAGGTAGAGGCTCTCCTTCTGGCGTTGGAAGTCGCGGCTGTTCTCCGCGGCGACGTCGAGGGCCTGCGCGAGGCTCAGTTTGACCGGTTCCGAGCTCGTCAACAGCCGTTTACGAAGAGTATCGATCGGACGTTCGACGACGAACTCGCGCTTCTCGCCAAGGACTTGCTCGTTGGCTTTGTCGAGAATGCCGTAGACGGCGCGGTCGGCCCAGGCGCGGTTACCCTCTGCTGAGTAACACGCTGCGAAACTGGTTAGGACGACGAGAAGTAGGAAGCGGGGGGCTGGCAAAGTCTGGGGCTAAATGGGTGAACCAACTTAGGACGTCTGTCCTATGTGTCCTTCACTGTTTTTTCTCCCCTCGCGCGCAGGTGTTACTACGATAGGACGCGTTGCAGTACTGGTCCGGGCGGGCCGTGAAAGCAGCGGGGGCATGGTAAGCATCTTGATCACCGCGGGTCCTACTCGCGAACACCTCGACGATGTGCGATTCCTGAGCAACGCGAGTTCGGGCCGCATGGGGTGTGCCCTCGCGGAAGCCGCCATAGCAGCAGGCCATCAGGTCACACTCGTACTCGGTCCGGTCGAACTCACGCCGCCATCGGGTTGCACAGTCATTTCGGTTACGTCCGCGTTGCAGATGCAGGCAAGTGCAGAAGACGTATTCGCGACATCTGATGTGCTGATCGCGGCGGCCGCCGTTTCGGACTGGCGACCAGCCGTTCGGCTGTCTGGCAAACCGGCGCGGCAGCCTGGCAGCATGACCATCGAGTTCGTCGAGAACCCCGACATCGTCGCCGGCCTCGCTGCGAACAAAGGCTCGCGCGTCGTGTTCGGCTTCGCGCTCGAGTCGGTGTCGGCGGGCATGTCGGCGGCGATCGAACGCGGCAAGCGCAAGATCGTGCGCAAGCATCTCGATGCCGTCGTCGTCAACCTGCACGACACGATCGGTAGCGACAACTCGGACTTCGTGCTGTGTCACGAAGACGGCCGCGATGAGCAGTTGCCGAACACCGGCAAGCGCGAGCTCGCCGATCACCTCATCGCTGCGGCTGTCACGTTGTGGCAGGACCGCAACGCGGGCGACCCCAATCGGGGCGCCAACCCTGGTGACGGGGCCGCAACTTGAAACACAACCTGATCTGCACCTTGGAGTACACCAACTGATGGCAACGGAGTCGATGTGAGCAAGAAGAAAGACAAAGAGGACGAGACGAAGCCCAAGCGCGGAACCCGTTTCGTGCCGGCCGAAGACGTGCCATTGCCTGGTCTTTCGCAGCGGGCTCGCGAAGTCGTCGCGCTCGCGCTGTGCGGCTTCTCGCTCTACGCGATGCTGTCGCTGGCGACGTTCCGGGTTGCCGAGCTCGACGGGCCGCCGCCGACTGGCGACATGCAGAACCTCGGTGGTGCCGTCGGCTACTACCTCGCTGCCGGTTTCGCCCGTTCGCTCGGGCTCGCAGGTTGGGTCCCGTTCCTGCTGTTGCTTGCGTTTGCGCTGATGTTGTTCCTCGGTCGCCGCTGCGACCGCATCACGATCAAGGTGCTCGGCGGCGTCTGCTTTGCCGCGATGTTGTCGATCATGTTCGCCGGCAGCGACGGTCAGTCCGTCGGTCTGGCGTCGACGCCGTACGGTGCCGGTGGGGTGTTCGGGGCGACGATCTCGCCGCGTCTCGATTCGGCGTTCGGCGGCACAGGCCGTCTGCTCGTTGTCTGGTTTGGCGCGCTGGTGTCACTGTTGATCGCGACCGAGTGGATGTTCTCGCAGTTGTTGCTACGCGCGTTTGCCGCGTTCGAACCGTTGTGGCGTCGTTGGACGCAGCGACCGGCGGCCGCCGGTGTTGGCGATCTCGTCGACCTCGAAGAAGAGGAAGAGGAGGCGCCGAAGCCGCGTCGTCGTCGCAGCCGTCGCAAGCCCAAGAAGGCTGCCGTAGCCGAGGAAGAGGAGGTCGAAGAAGAAGAGGAGGAGGAAGAGGCCGAGGAAGAAGAAGAGGTCGAAGAGGAAGAGGAGGCTGAAGAAGAGGAAGTCGAAGAAGAAGAGGAGGAGGTCGAGGAAGAAGTCGAAGAGGAGCCCGAACCGCCGAAATCGCGCCGTCGTTCGCGTTCGCGCCGCAAGAAGGCCGAGGCCGAAGCAGAGGTCGATCCGGCGGAAGCGCTGTCAGAGCCGGAACCCGAACCCGAGCCAGAGCCTGAACCGGAGCCCGAGCCGCCGAAGCCGATCGTCATCGTGCGGCCGAAGCCGAAGCCGCGGAAGAAGCGCAAGAAGGTCGCCGCGCAGAACCAGTTGCCGTTTGCCGACTACCCGTTCCCGCCGCTCGACCTGTTCCAGGAACCCCTGACCAACGATCTTGGCACGACGACCGAGGCGCTTGAGAAGGGCGGTGCGGCGATCGTCAACAAGCTCGCCAACTTCAAGATCGAAGCCGAAGTGGTGGCTGCGTCGGTCGGCCCGGCCGTTACGCAATACGAACTTCGTCTTGCCGAGAGCATCCGCGTCAACAAGATCGTCGGCTTCGAGTCCGACCTTGCGGCTGCCTTGAAGGCCTACTCCGTGCGCGTCGTCGCGCCGATTCCGGGCAAGGACACGGTCGGCGTCGAGGTGCCGAACGAAGAGCGCGAGAAGGTCTACATGCGCGACCTGCTCGACATGTTCGGCCGTTCGGAGGATGCCGCGATCCCGCTGTATCTCGGTAAGGATGTTGCGGGCAACCCGATCGTTGAAGACCTGGCGGTCATGCCGCACTTGTTGATCGCCGGCACGACTGGTTCCGGCAAGTCGGTCTGCATCAATACGATCTTGCTGTCGATCCTGATGACGCGCACGCCGCAGCAGGTCAACCTGATCCTGGTCGACCCGAAGATGGTCGAACTGCAGGCCTACAAGAAGGTGCCGCACCTCTGCTGCGAGGTCGTCACCAACATGAAGAAGGCGCCGGGTGTCCTGCAATGGGCGGTCGACGAGATGGAGAACCGCTACGCGATGTTGTCGGCCGCGCGCGTCAACCACATCAAGAACTACAACCGGTTGGGGCAGTCCGAACTCGCCAAGCGGCTCGGGCGCGACCCGGATCCTGATCGCGTCTACCTGAGCTACATCGTCATCGTCATCGACGAGTTTGCCGACTTGATGAACGTGGCCGCCAAGGAGGTCGAAGACCTGATCCAGCGGCTGGCGCAAAAGTCGCGCGCGGTCGGCATGCACGTGATCCTCGCGACGCAGCGTCCGAGCAGCGATGTCATCACCGGCATCATCAAGGCCAACCTGCCGTGCCAGATCGCGTTCAAGGTCAATCGCCGCATCGACTCGCGTGTCATTCTCGACACCAACGGCGCCGAGAAGTTGCTCGGCCACGGTGACATGCTCTACATGCCGCCGAGCGGCGGTGCGTTGCTGCGTGCCCAGGGCACGTTCGTCGCCGATGAGGAAATGGATGGCGTCGTCTCCTACCTCGATGAGCAAGGTCAGCAGCCCGCGTTCAACCCGGAGTTGGTGCAGCGCCAGACCAGTTCGCGGCCGGCGTCGGCGGATCGGGACGACCGTTACCACGAAGCAGTCGAAGTCATCGTCGGCCAGCAACGCGGCTCGGCAACGTTGCTGCAGCGGGCGCTCGCGGTCGGCTACACGCGCGCAACGCGTCTGCTCGAGTTGATGGAGGACGACGGCATCGTCGGCCCGTTCGTTGGCTCGAAGTCGCGCGAAGTCATGCTCACCCTCAAGGAATGGCACGCTCGCCGCGAGGCGGAGGAGAGTGCTGCCGATGAGGAGGAGTACGAGTACGAAGACGAGGACGAAGCCGGCGAAGAGGGCGAGGAAGCCGTCGATGGCGAGGTGGGCGAGGCTTCTGAGGACGAGTCCTCTGGAGAAGATTCCACAGGCGAGTTGGCCGAGAAGGCTGGGGTCGAGATCCCACGTCCGGACGACGCGGCGGCTGCCGACGAGTCAGGCGAACAGGCCACGGATGCCGACCAGGAGGAGGCGACCTCGTGAGGAACCGCGCCCCAATCGCTTGTAGGTCGGCAACTCCAATAGTAGATTCTCTTGCGTGTCGTCCGGTGGTGTCGGACGTGCAGCGAACCAGCCCGGGAGGGGCAAATGACTGTGAATACGCTGGGCTCTGATTCCCGGCTCGGAGGCGATTCGGTCGCCACGAGCAAGTCGCGTGACTCGCGGACCGTCGCGGAGTGGCTGTGGCCGTTCCTTGCGCAGGGGGTCGCGCTGTTCTCGATCTCGGCCCTGTTCTATTGCCACTTCCACCGGCAAGGACTCGAACCCGGCAGCCTCGTGCAGCACGCCGTCGTCGGGCTCTACGACGTCTTCGGCCTCGCGCCGTCGGTCGTGTTCTTCCTGATGGTGTTCGCGTGGGCGTCGATCTGGTTGTTCACCGGCATCCTTGAGCGGCCGATGGTGCGCGTCACCAAGTTGCTCGTGATGGTGTTGATGCTCGGGGTGTTCTTCAACCTCGGCAGTGGTGGCGTCTCCGCTGGCTCGCACACCGGTTCGCTTGGTGCGTGGATTGCTGGCCGCCTGGTCGTCGGCATCGGCTACGTGCCGAGCATCGTGCTCGTCTGGCCGACGATGTTTGCGTCAGTGATGTTGGCGACGGATTGGTTCTTCACCGAGTGGTTCGAACGCGATCGCACGACGACCAACTTCGAAGTCGGCGTCGAAGACGCGGTCACCGATCACCTACGCGGTCTGTCGAGCGTTGCCAATACGCAAGAGTCGGCTGAACGTCCCTCGACCCTCGATGCAGCGGCCGCGGCGGCAGCCGTTGTCGAGACCGCGGAACCCGTCGAGCACACGGAGCCTGTCGAGCAAACGGCGGTGGCGGAAGATCCGGTTGTGATCGAGCCCATGGCTCCGCCCGAAGAGGTCGTGGTCGAAGAGGAAGAGGTCGCAAGCGAACCGGTTGCCGTTGATGAGCAGCCGGCTGACGAACCGCAACCCGAAGAAGGTGACTACGTCGTTCCCGCCCGTCCGCTGAGCTACGCCGAGCGGCGGCGCCAACGCGCCGAACGTCGCTCTGTAGCGGCCGAAGAGGCCGTTTCGACGTCGGAGGCGCCTGTTGCTGCGGAGGAGCCTCTCGTCGCGGCGCCGGTTACGCCGGAGCCTGTTGCGCAGGCTGTTGACGAGGCGTCCACCAGTGGGGCGCCGCTGGTCGGCAAGGAAGAGTTGGCGGCGTTGTTCGGTACGGTTCGCGAGGACGAGTCGGTCGAAGAGGAAGTCGTCGTTGCTGGCGATGCCGATGACGATGACGATGGTGATGGTGTCGATTACGAAGACGGCACGGTCGACGCCGAGCTCGAAGAAGAGGTCGGCGAAGAGGAGGCCGACGAAGAAGAGGCCGAAGAGGAATACGAAGACGAGGACGTTGCAGACGAAGACGTTGAATACGAGGAAGAGTCTGACGAGGAAGAGGAGGTCGACGACGAAGAAGAAGTCGACGAAGAAGAAGAGGAACTCGAGGACGACGAAGAGGAATACGAATACGTCGAGGTCGACGAAGAAGACGACGACGAAGAGGTCGACGAGGAAGAGGCTGACGACGAAGAACTGGCCGATGAGGTCTACGTTCACGTCGAGGACCAGGACGACGAGCAACCCGACGTAGTGGTTGAGGAGGTCGCCGAGGCGATCGATGCGGCCGTGGAAGAGGTCGTCAACGAAGACGCTGAAGAGGCTCGCGAGGTTGCCGAGACGATCGAAGCTGATGGCTCGGTCGTGTCGATTCCGCGTCCCGAAGAGCCGCCGCCCGTCACGTTGCCGACGCCGCCGGCCGTTGCCGAGGAGCGGGAGCAGCGCGAGGATGCGGCCTCGAAGCAGCAGAAGCTGTTCGGTGGTGGCGTCGACGAGGATCTGTTGCTCGAGGCCATCGACGTCGTCAACAGCGGTCGCCGCACCACGGCGACGCTGCTGCAACGCAAGTTGCGCATCGAATACGAATTGGCCGTCGAGGTGCTCGACGAGTTGACTTCGCGCGGGCTGCTCAGCGGCGACGAAGATCGCAGCTGATGCCTGGCTGGCGGAGATTGTCTGGCGCGTTGGCTACGGCGAAACCGGACTGCTTGAACGCGCCGAAAAATGGCGCGGGCCAAAAAACCGTTCGCGTGGCGTGGCCGTTCTGGACCGCTGGAGAATGCGGCATTTCCGCGCTCGTCTCCACGTCTACTCACAGCAGTCCACAGGCTGTCAACATCGCCCGTGCTTGCGCTCAGATCGGCCTGCGATAACTACCATAGGCGGTAGCGGATGGTGGACTTCAAAAAGAACTTCGACGGCCGCGGCGTGCCGCAGAATCTCGACGCCGAACGCTCAGTGCTCGGTGCGCTGCTGCTGCATCCCGATGCGGTCGTAGACGTCACGTTCCTGAAGGCGGACGACTTCTACCTGCCCAAGCACGAGACGATCTTCACGTCGATCATCTCGGCCTACAACAACCGGCACGCGACCGACCCGATCGTCGTCGGCGAAGAGCTGTCGCGCGAAGGCCACCTCGAGGAAATCGGTGGCCACGAGCAGCTGATGGACCTGATGGAGGGCGTCATCACGGCCGCCGGCATCGTCTATCACGCCGAGATCGTTCGCGAGAAGGCGATCGCCCGCAAGCTGCTCGAGACCTGCCTCGATGTTGCCCGCAAGGCCTACGACAACGAGAGCGAGGCCAAGGAACTGCTCGACGAGGCCGAGCGCCAGATCTTCGAGATCTCGGGCATGGACAAGTCCGGGGATGCCGTCAGCATCGCCGATGTGCTGCAGTCGACCTTCGAGCGCATTGACCGCCTGCGTGAGCGTGAGGGCCGTCTGACGGGCCTGGCGACCGACTACTACGACTTCGATGACATGACCGGTGGCCTGCAGCCCGGCGAACTGATCATCATCGCGGCTCGCCCTTCGATGGGTAAGACGACGTTCGCCCTCAACCTGACGGAGCGCGTCTCCGTCCACGGTGCCGGCATTGCGTTCTTCTCGCTCGAAATGTCCAACCAGCAGGTCATCCAGAACATGCTCTGCAACCGCTCGCAGATCGATGGTTCGGCGATGCGGAAGGGGCGGATCACGGACCAGCAATACAAGCGATTGCAGGAAGAGGCGGCCAAGCTCTACGAGACGCCGATCTTCGTCGACGATACGCCGGGTATCTCGATTACGCAGTTGCGGGCCAAGGCGCGCCGCCTCAAGCAGAAGCACAACATCTCGATGGTGTGTGTCGACTACCTGCAGCTGATGACTGGTGGCGGCCGCTTTGAGAGCCGGCAGCAGGAAATTTCGGCCATCTCGCGTGGCCTGAAGAGCATCGCTCGCGAACTTAGTGTGCCAGTGATTGCGTTGTCACAGTTGAATCGTGACGTTGAAAACCGCGATGATCACCGACCGCGCATGAGTGACTTGCGCGAGTCTGGTGCAATCGAGCAGGACGCGGACGTGATCCTTCTGCTCCATCGCGACGACTACTTCAATCCCACCGAAGAGAACGCGGGGCTCGCCCAAGTCATCATCGCCAAACAGCGGAACGGACCGGTTGGTGAGGTCGTGTTGCGCTTCTTCCGCGAGTACATGCGATTTGAGAACTACACGCGTAGAGCCGAACCGATGCAGTAACCGCAGCAGCCTTCGGGGTTGCTGCGATGGGTCCGGTGTTCTCGGTTCGCGTGTCTCTCAAGTAGGCCGCTCGCTGTTGGCCGCGGGCATGCTGCTGTGGAGCGCTGGCATGGCTTCTGCCCAGGCCGTCGATGTGCCTGGTGCCCAGTCGCCTGTGGGACAGAACCCGCAGGGCCAGAACCCAGGTGCGCGCATCGATCGCCCGCTGCCGACCGTCGGTGGTGAGCTGTACTTCGAAGGCGCCGTCCAGGCGATGAGCGGCAAACCGGTGCGCTCGATCCAGGTTCTCAAGCCGAACCCGACCGCGCCCGGCCAACCCGGCGTCGCGAATCCCACTACCCCGTTGGATGCCGCTTCGTCCGAGTCGATCGTGCGCGGCCTGCAGACGCGCGTCGGCCAGGCGTTCGAGCCGCGCAAGGTCTCGGCCGACTGCGCCAGCCTCTGGGCCGAGCGGCGACTCGTCGTCCGCGCCTACGCCGAGGAAGTCGACGGCGAGATCGTCGTGACGTATCAGGTCGACCAGGAGATCGAGGTCTACGAAGACGTCGAGTTCGTCGGCCTCGAGCAGCTCGACCAGGAGGTCGTCAACGGCCTCATCGGCTACTTCCCCGGTCGCCGGACGACGGCCACCGAAGCCGAGGCGATGCGCAAGCTGTTGATGGCGCGCTACCGCCGCGACGGCTTCGCGTTCTGCAACATCGAGTTGATCGACGTGCCGTCGGATCTCGGCGTCGAAGCGGCGCCGGCGGAGACCACGCCCGGGACCGCGACGCGAGCGCGCAAGACGCTGCGCATCCTCGTCGAAGAAGGCCCGAAGGTGACGGTGCGCCACATCGACATCGTCGGCAACCGCTCGTTCCCGGCGCATCCGATCCTCGGCTTGTTCGGCACCGGCCGCTACCTCGTGCGCGATGCCCACATCGAGAGTGACCCGGCCGGGCGCTTGTTCGGTGGTGGTGCGTTCAGCCGCGAAGTGCTCGAAGAGGACCTCGATCGACTGCGTCTGTTCTATCGCAGCAGTGGCTTCCTCGAAGCGACGGTCGATCTGATGGACGTCAGCTTCACGCCGGATCGCACGCGCGTTGACCTGTCGTTCGTCGTCGTCGAAGGGCCGCGTTACCGCGTGCGTTCGATCAAGGTGCGGCACGTCAACCCAGAGGGTGGCCCGGTACGCAGCGACCCGCTGTATCCGGCGACGGAAGTCGCCGAGGTGCTCAAGGTCGAGCCGGGCGAATACTACGACCACGATCGCCTGCAACGCGACATCGAGGCGATCGAAGAGTTCTACGGCCGCCGCGGCCATCCGCCCGTGCACTTCCCCGGGATGCGCACCGCGCCGGGCGAAGGCTGTCAGGTGTTCCCGCCGCTCGAGATCTACGCAAAGACCCCGGAAGTCGACATCATCTTCCAGGTCAGCGAAGGTGACCCCAAGACGCTGCGCGACGTCGTCATCCGCGGCAACCGCTTCACGCGTGACCCGGTCATCCGTCGTCGCTTCCGCGTGCTGCCCGGCGAGCGCATCGACATGCTCGAAGTGCGGCGCGCCTTGCAGCGCATCCAGAGCACTCGCTACTTCCAGGATCCCGGTGCGGTTGTCGGGCCACGCCTGCAGCTCGAACCGGTGCCGGGCGAACCGACGCTCGTCGATCTCGGTCTCGATGTGCAGGACGGTCCGACCGGTGAGTTCCGTTGGGGTGTCGGCATCAGCACGGGCCTCGGTGCCCAGGCCCAGATCACGTTCAACAAGCGCAACTTCGATCTGTTCAACCCGCCGAGCAGCGCCAACCCGATCACCGCGATTGAGGAGATCCTCGACGCTCGCGCGTTCCACGGTGGCGGCCAGAACCTGTCGATGTTGTTGGCGCCCGGTAGCCGCCAGAGTCAGGGCTCGATCACCTACGTCGAGCCAGACATCTTCGGCGATCACCTCGATACCTATGCGCTGCGCGTCAGCGCGCGCCGTCTGCAGCGCCGCCTGCCCGAGGGCTATACGTCAGACACCTTGGGAGCCGAAGTCGGCATCACGCGCAACCTGACCGAGTTCTTCAACGTTACGGCGGCCGTTCGCCACGAGACGGTCACGGTCAAGTCGCTCGCGCAGGACGCGACGCAGCTGGCCTACGACGCCGAAGGGGACAACGAACTGCGCGGCACGCGGGTCAACTTGCGCTACCTCGACTACGACGACGTGCTGCGGCCGACGTCGGGCATCGACCTGAGCCTCGCCTATGAGCTGATCGGTGGCCCGTGGGGCGGTGACCAGAGCCTCACCAAGTTGGTGCACAGCGCCGATGCCTACCTGCCGCTCAGCGAGAACGAGATGGGCCACCGCACGGTGTTCCACTGGCGCCAGTTCTTCGGGCTCGCCAACGCGTTTGATCAGAGCGACGACGTGTTCTTGACCGAGCGCTTCCGGATGGGCGGTGCCAATCTGCGCGGCTTCGACTTCCGCGGTGCCGGTCCGACGCAGTTTGGTCGGCCGCTCGGTGGCGAGGCCGTCTACACGTCGAGCTTCGAAGTCTACTTCCCACTCGTCGCGACGCGCCTCGAAGGGGAAGTGCGCGATCGCGAACTGCTGCGCTGGGTGGTCTTCACCGATGTCGGCTTCCTCGGCACGTCGCTGCACGATCGCACGTTCGGTGAGATGCGCGCGAGCTCGGGTGTTGGCTTGCGCATCGAGATCCCATACCTCGAGCTGCCGATCCAGCTCGACCTCGGTTGGCCGTGGATGTACGAAGAGACCGACAACCGCCGCCAGCTCTTCTTCAGCATCAGCCGATGAGTGCGCGCGGGCCATCCGGGCGGCGACCATTCGAACGGCTGAGTCGCGAGGTGTTGGTCGACAACGCGTGGCACCGATACTGCCGCGATCGCTACGTGCAGCGCGATGGCAGCGACGGCGAATACTTCTACGTCGACATGGCCGGCAGCTGCGCGACCATCCCGGTGTTCGACGACGGCACGATGGTGCTGATCCGCGCGCATCGCTACCTGCTCGGACTCGACCTGTGGGAGTTCCCGATCGGTGGCATGAAACCGGGCCAGCAACCGCTGGAAGTGGCGCAGGCAGAACTGCGCGAAGAGGCGGGGTTGCTCGCCGACGACTGGACGCCGCTCGGTCATTTTGCGCCGTACAAAGGCGTCTCGAACGAGCGTTGTCACTTCTTCCTGGCGCGGCAGCTGCACGAGGTGCCGCAGGAACTCGAGGCGAGCGAAGAGATCAGCGTGCACCGCATGCCAATTGCTGAGGCCCGCAGCACGTTGCTCGGCCAAGAGTGCGGTGACGGCCAGTCGATGGCCGGGCTGCTGCTGCTCGACCGCTGGTTGCAGGCTGGCAACGAGTTTTAGGCCGGGTACTCGCAGCCAGAACCGGCTCCAGGAACGTCCCGAGGGGGCATCCGGGCCTCTTGGGGTCGCCATCCGCCGGACTCCGCGTATGCTTCTGCGCATGAAGATCCTGACGACTCTCGTTTGCGTGCCGCTGCTCGCGGCCATCACCGCCGCCCCGGCCCAAGACAAGAAGCCGGCCAAGCAGGAGCAGACCAAGGCTGCCCATGTGACCGACTCGAAGACGACAGCCGCCGATGCTGCGATCAAGGAGATCGACAAGTTCATCGCCGGCAAGAAGATCAACACGAAGAAGCCGGGTTGGAAGCAGACGCTGTCGAAGCCGCCAAAGCTGAGCTTCGATCAAGGCAACAAGTACTACTGGCACGTCGAGACGGCGGTCGGTGCGATGAAGATCCGCTACTACGAAGACACGGCGCCGATGCACGTGTCGAGTGGCATCTACCTGTCGCGCCTCGGCTTCTACGACGGCCTCAACTTCCACCGCATCATCCCTGGCTTCATGGCGCAGGGTGGTTGCCCGTCGGGCAGTGGTCGCGGCAACCCGGGCTACTTCATGGCCGGTGAGTTCAAGGGCGGCCGCAAGCACACCAAGGCCGGCATCCTCAGCACCGCGAACACGGGGCGTCCGGTGAGCGAAGGCTCGCAGTTCTTTCTGACGTTTGGCCCGACGCGCGCGCTCGATGGCAAATACACCATCTGGGGCGAAGTCGTCGAAGGTCAGCAAACGCTGAAGGCGTTGGCCAAGCTCGGCACGCGTTCCAACAACGGCATGCTGCGCAACGGTCCGAAGATCATCCGTTCGTGGGTCGAGGTCGTGGCCAAGCGCAAGCCGAAGAAGAAGGAAGAAGCCCACGGCAAGGAAGGCAAGGGCGAGCACGGTGAGCACAAGGAAGGCCGTGGCGAGCACGGCGGCGAGCACGGTGGCGAACACGGCGGCGGCCGCTAGTCACTGTTCGTGGGCGGCAGTCGCTAGCCGGAGCTAGTTGCCTGCCAGGACCGCTTACTTGCTTGCGAGAATCTGGGCCGCCGTGGCATCCACGGTCGCGCGGTCCTTGCCAACAACCGTCGCATGGCCGAGCTTGCGGTTCGGCCTTGCGGACTTGCCGTAGTCGTGCACATGCACGTTGCTGAGCCCGAACAGGTGCTCGCGCTCCGGCATCTCACCGATGAGGTTGATCATCGTGGCGAAGCCGTCCTGCACCATCTCGGTGCTGCCCAGCGGCAGGTCGCAGATCGCACGCATGTGATTCTCGAACTGCGAGCACACGGAGCCTTCGATCGTCCAGTGGCCCGAGTTGTGCACCCGCGGCGCCATTTCGTTGGCGAGCAGTTGGCCGCCGACGTCGAACAGTTCGATCGCGAGCACGCCGACGTAGTCGAGCTCGTTGAGCACGGCCGCGGCGATCCGATGCGCCTCCTCGGTGGTCGCTGGGTCGAGGTTGGGGGCCGGCGCGCGGCTGCGGCGCAGGATGCCGCCCTCGTGCTCGTTTTCGACGAGCGGGTAGCAGCGCACTTCGCCGGCACGGCTACGCACGGCGAGGATCGATAGCTCACGATCGAACGGCACCATGCCCTCGACGATCAGGCCACCGTCGTAGCCCTCGGTGAGGGTCGAGAAGGCGTCGTCGATTGCGGTCGCGAGCTCGGCGCCGGGTTGCAGGCGCACCTGACCGCGGCCGTCGTAGCCGAGCCGTCGCGTCTTGACGATGCACGGTGCACCGACCGTGGCGACCGCGTCGTGCAGTTCTTGTCGCGTGGCAGCTGCGGCGAACTTGGCGACGCCGACACCGAGGCGTTGGAACAGTTGCTTCTCCTGCACGCGGTCCTGGCCGATGCCGAGCGCGCGCGGGTGCGGATGCACAGAGGCGTGTTCGGTCAGCCACTCGGTTGCGTGCACCGGGACGTTCTCGAACTCGAACGTGCAGACGTGAGCGCCATCGGCGAGCTTCGCCAGCGCGGCATCGTCGTCGTAGGCTGCGACGATCAGTTCGCTGACGTGGCCGGCAACGGCTTCGGGTGAAGGGTCGAGGCAGCGAATGCGCAGGCCGAGCGGGGCGCCGGCGAGCGCGAGCATGCGGGCCAGTTGGCCGCCTCCGAGAACGGCTGTGATCATGCGTTGCTGGCTGGGGCCGGGTCGCGCGGATCGCGATCTTGCAGCACCTTGTCGGTCATCGCCTGGCGTCGCTTGCGCAGCGCCTCGCGCAGGTGGGGGTGAGCCATACCGAGCATCGAGGTCGCTAGCAGGGCAGCGTTGATGGCGCCAGGCTTGCCGACGGCGAGCGTGCCGACTGGCACACCGCCCGGCATCTGCACGATCGACAGCAGCGCGTCCATGCCCTGCATCACCGTTGCGTCCATCGGCACCCCGAGCACGGGCAGCACCGTCTTGCTGGCGGCCATGCCCGGCAGGTGGGCCGCGCCACCGGCGGCCGCGATCAGAACCTGCAGGCCGCGGCCTTCGGCGGAACTGGCGTATTCCATCAGCCAGTCGGGCGTGCGGTGGGCGGAGACGATGCGCACTTCATGGGGCACGTTGCATTCGACCAACGTGTCGGCGCAGTGCTGCATGGTCTTCCAGTCACTGCGCGAGCCCATGATGACGCCGACGAGCGGTTGCTCTGATTGGGATTGCATGTTGTTGGAATCCGTCATGGTCAGAAGTCGGTTGCGAGTTCGAGCGCGATCTTGCGAGCGAGGTCGGTTGCAAGTTCGGCGCGCGCGGTCGTCACGTTCTCGCCGATGGCGGAACGGAACTCGGTGCGATCGAGCAGGCGCCGTTCGAGGTGCACCGTGCCGTCGCGGCCGACGAGGCGCATCCAGACGGCGCTTTCGAGGGCACCCTCGTTGACGCGCGGGTAGGCCGGGTTCGGCATGTTGCGATCTGGGCGACCGGTGACGATCGTGCGCTCGCGCGCGTCGGTCAGCGTCACTTCGAGGATCGCATCGGCGGTCGTGCGGTCGGCGAGCGTCAAGCCAGTCTGGGCAAGTTCGCGCGACAGCTCGCGGCTGATCTCGACTTCGAGACGTTGGCGGTAGCTGTTGTTGCCGACGACCTGGAACGCGACGGTTTCGATGCCGTATTCGCCGAGGCCAGTGCCATACGTGTAGCCGCAGGAGCCCAGCAGCGAGCCCAGTAGCGCAGCAGTCATCGCGCGTCTCATGGTCGACCTCCCCCCGGGGCCGCAGTCTCGGGGTTGGCGAGCCGCTTCTCGAACGCGTCGCGCAGCTGGACCGCGCGGTCGTAGCCGGGCACACCGGCGAAGTCTTCACGCGCGGCGAGGCGCAAGTGGTGACGCACGCCGGCGTCGCTCTTGAGTGTCTTGTAGTAGTCGGCGATGTCGAGGTGGCGCTGGACCTGCCACGCCATGACCAGTTGCAGCGCCTCGTTGCTCTGCGCGAGCATCTTGGGGTTCTCTGGCTTGGTGCCGAGGAACGCCCGCAACTCGCCGACGGCTTGCTCCATGCGGTTGAGGTCGTAGTCGGGGCCGTGCAGGCTGGCGACGATGCTCATCGCGTAGCGGAACTGGGCATAGAAGCGCCAGTCGCTGTCCGGTCGGCTGTGGATGATGTCGCGGTAGCGCAGTTGCGCCAGTTCGTAGTCGTGATCCTGGAACGCGAGGTCGCCGAGAATGCGCAGGGCATCGGCGAGTCGCTGCGTGTCCGGGTGGTGCGTGATCAGGTGCTCGAGCACGGCGCGTCCGGCGCGTTCGTCGGACCAGAAGAACAGGAAGCCACCGTCGCTCTCGACCAGTAGCTTGCCAGCGTTCCAGATGACGTCGACGGCTTCGCCGCGCAGGTCGCTGTGCGGGTAGAGCGACGAGAAGTCTTCGAGCGTGAGGAACGCTTCCCACGGGTTGCCGCGTCCGAACTCGGCTTTGGCGATGATCAGGTCGCGGCGATCGCGCAGGCGCTTGGGGCACTGTAGCTCGGCGATCGGTTCGAGCGCGTCGATCGCTTCGTCGAACTCTTGAACGGCCAGCTGTTGTTCCGCCGTCGTGATCAGCTGCGGCGCCGCTGGCAGGATCACCGGGGCCGTCGTGCACGAGGTCGCCGCGAGCAGGTAGCTCAGGCCCAGGCACACAGAATGGCAACGCTTCATGTGCGTCGATGTTCGGGCACGGCTCGCTCCGCGGCAACCGTGTTCTGCAAGACCAGTCGTCGATACGGCGAACGCTGTTCGAGTGCTGCGGCCAGCCACAGTGCCGGCAACGATGCCGCGGACGCGATGCTGGCCTGCAGTGGCAGCTCCGGCCAGTCGCGGCCGCTCGTTGCCCGCAGGGTGCGTAGGGCTTGCAGGCCGCTCTGGAACACGGGCGTGCGCGGCAGGCCGGCGTGACGGCGACAGGCGAGGCCCATCGTGTCCGCCTGGCGGAACGCTTCTTCGGCCAGGGACGCGCCGCACTCGGAGCACGTGTCGAAGTCGGGCAACGCGCCGACGGCTTCGAGGTAGCGCAGCTCAAGGCCGAGCACGACCTGTGGAATGCTCGGTTCCGGGCAGCGTTCGAGTAGGTTGAGGCCGCCGAGCAGAAGGTCGAACAGTTCGGGGTCGCTGCGGCCTTCCTGGCTCGCGACGTCGCACAGCCACGCGATGTGGCCCGCCGCGAGGTAGCGGCGCGGGGTGCGCAACGCGCGCCGTTCGCGGGTCAATTTGGCACGGACCAGGATGCGCAAACCGCCGCGGTCGGCAGAGAACGACGCGTCGAGTTCGTTGAGGAAGTCGATGCGGCCGAGCAGCGGTGAATCGGGCCGGTGGGCGCCCTTGGCGAGCGCGGTGATCTTGCCGTGGTCACGCGTCAGGCACGTGACGAGTCGGCTCGATTCGCGAAAGTCGCGGCGGCGCAGGACGATCGAATGCGCGACCGTCTTCTGGCCGGCACGCCGTCGCGGCATGCGGCCGTTTGCGGTCACCGCGAGCCCTCGGCCGGCTCCGGCGTGATAACCGTGACGCGCAGTCGCTGCACGCGGCGTTCGTTGGCTTCGAGCACGCGGAACTCGACATCCTCGACGACAACCGTCTCGCCGACGGTCGGGATGCGGTTACAGGAATCGATGACGAGGCCGGCGACCGTGTCCCAGTCCCCGTCGTCCGACAGCTGTGAGCCGAGCATCTTGTTGATCTCTTGCACCGAAGTGCGCGCCGGGATCTCGAGTACGCGGCCTTCTTCGATGACGTGGATCTGTTCTTCGGTCTGTTCCGACGGTGGCGGGTCGAACTCGTCCTCGATCTCACCGACGATTTCTTCGACGAGGTCTTCGACGGTGGCTATGCCGACCGTGGTGCCATACTCGTCGATGACGACGGCCATGTGTTGGTTGCCGGCCTGCACGCGGCGCAGTAGTTGCGCCGTGCTGGTGGTTTCCGGCACGAACAGTGGGTCACGCAGCAAGGTCTTGATCGACGTGCCTGCGATCTTCTCGGGGTTCTGCTGCATCATCCGCATCGCATCCTTGATGTAGAAGATGCCGATGACTTCGTCGAGCTTCTCGCGGTAGACCGGGTAACGGGAGAACTCCTGCTCGAGCGCGTGGTCGAGCGCCTCGCTCAGCGTCGTCGTCTCCGGCAACGCATTGATGTCGGGGCGCGGCGTCATCACCATCGAGACCTGGCGGTCCTTGAGGGCGATGATGTTGCCGATCCACGTGCGTTCGGTGTCGGCTAGTTCGTCTTCGTCGACGTTGTCGGCCACCGCCGCCATGACCTGCTTCTGCACGTCGGCGGCACGGTCGGATTGTTCCCGTTGCAGGCGCAGGGCGCGCACGGCGAGACTCGTCACGCCACGCAGCGGCATCACGAGTGGCCAGCGCAGCACGTACCAACCGATCCGCAACAGCGGCAAGCTGCGCAGCACACCGTTCTCTGGGCGGTGGTCGGCGATGGCGCCGGGTAGGCTGCCAGCGACGAACAGCATCAACGCGATCCACGTGCCGAGCGCCCACGGGTACGTGTTCGCGTCGACGGCGTTGTCGAGGGCGAGCAAGCCGAGCACACAACCGGCGGCCGCGAAGATCGTGGCGACGATGAAATACTCGCGGTCACGCCCATCGAGTTCGGCGACGAGCTTGTCCTTGTTGGCGTCGCGCCGATCGTCGAGCAGTTGGCTCAGACGGTTGGGGGAGTAGCCGATCAAGCTGGCCGCAGCGATGGCGCCAAAGCCACCGATCGCGGCGGCGGCAATCGCGAGCACGGCGTACATAGGCGTGATCGATACGACCCATGGGTCACCATCGAGCAGTTCGGGCGCGGTCGTGACCGGCACGAACGCGAACGCCATGGCGTGGGCAGGGGAAACGCGAGCCTGCGTGTGAGTGGCTCGCGTCGACGGAGGTTCGGGTTCCTCGGCGCCACCATCGACAGCGGGAGCTGCCTGGGGGCCGAGATCTGATCTAGCACTTGGCACTGGTTCGCACAGCATACGTTTGACGGCGGACAGATGCGTAGGAATCCTGTCGGGGGCGCGAGGGCTCAGCCAGCGTCGCCGGCAGGGGGGCGGGGGGAATCCGGTCGGTCGTCCGGGCGATCTTGTGGTGCGGAAGTGCCGCTATCAGCGGCCGTAGGTCTGTCTTGGGGCGCGCGTTCGGTCACCTCGTCGTCCTCGATGTCCGCGGAGAAGCGGTTCCGGCCGTAATCCTTGCTGGCGTAGAGGGCGTGGTCGGCCCGCATCAGCATCGATTCGAGCGTGTCGCCCTTGCGGAAGCTGGTCAGACCGATCGAGATCGTGATCGGCAACCCGAGGCTCTCGCCCCTGGCCTGAACGGCGGTGAACATGCGCGCCGCGAGCACCGTCGCCTCATCCGGAGTCGTGTCCGGCAGAACGACCAGGAACTCCTCGCCGCCGTAGCGACAGACGGTGTCGGACTTGCGGACGGTGGTTCGCAGCACGTCGGCGGTCGAGCGCAGTGCGGCATCGCCGCGGACGTGGCCGAGGGTGTCGTTGAGGCGCTTGAAGTGGTCGAGGTCGCACATCAACATCGTCAATGACGAGCCATCGCGCGTCGTGCGGGCGATCGACTGCTCAAGCGCGTGCATGCCCATGCGGCGGTTGAACAGGCGCGTCAACGGATCGGTCAGCGCGAACTTCTGCGCGCGTTGGCGGCGGCGGCGCAGCAGCAGGTTCTCGACTAGCAACGTGCCGGTCATGCCGAGCATCGTCGCCAGCGTCATGTCCTGCTTGTGGTTGATCGGCGCGAGCGTCAGCGAACGGTCGAGCAACAAGAACGCCGGCGTCTGGAATTCCGTGTTGAGCGGGATTGCGAGCAGTTCGTCCGTCGACAGCATGCCGAGCAGACCATTGGGCGCATCGTCTTCGGTTGTCAGGTGGATCGGCGTGCCACCCTCGATGGCCTGGTTGAGGGCTTCCGCCTCCTTGGGGCAAGCCAGCAACGAGGTGTTCTGCATGCGGCGCGAGGACGAATCGGCCTTGGAGCGCAGCCTGAGGCTGCCGGTCTCCGGTAACCATTTGGCGTAGAACGCGCGGTCGTAGTTGCCGTAGCGGACGGCAGCCGCGGTGATCGCCGTCACGATGCCGCGGTAGCTCTCCGAACGCGTGCAGTTGAGGATGCTGACGATGATCTCGTCGATCTGGCTGCGACCGTCTTCGGCGCCGTCTGCGGCGGAGTCTTCGGCTTTTTCGTCAGCGGCGATCTCCGCTTCGGTGATGGCGGGATCAAACCCGAACGACCGTAGCGATGCCTGCACCTCGCGATCGAGGTCCATCGAGACCGCCATCTGCTCAGCGTCAAGCCGGACCGTCGGCTCGAGCATGGTCTGGCGTTGGCTGGGGTGGTGGAAGCCGGCCAGTTCGGCGAGCAGTTCTGCGGCGCGGATGAGGCCCGTGGCGTCCGGCGGATCTTCCGACGTGCTCGCCCGTTCGCGCATGTCGATCGCGAGCATCTGCGAAACGAACGGCGCCGGTAGTTGCCAGTTGAGGATCCAATCGATCGGTTGGAACGGTGGGTTCGCCTTGCCGGTGTGGTTCTGTTCGATGCGCAGCAACCACTCGGGCAGGTCGTGCACCAGGCCAAGCAGGTAGGCGACTTCGGGATCGATCAGGCCGGTGTTGTGCGCAAGCTTGCTGGCCGCGTGTGCGGTCGCGATGGCGTGATGCCACAGCTCATGCAGCGCCGGGTTGTCGGCGACTACGGTGTCGGTGGCGCGGAACAGTCGCCTGGTCAGTGTCGGGCCCAGGCTCCGCACGATGCCGCGCACCGTTGGCAGTTCGGTCTCCGCCTGGAACACGACGGTGCTGGCTGCCCGCAGGCCGCGCACGGCTGCCATGGGGTCGAGCTTCAGCAGCTCGACGAGCTCGTCTTCGCCCAACGGCATGTGGCGCACAACGCGGTCTACCCGGCGTTTCAGGCTGGGCATCGCCAGCACTGACGGCAGGTGGCGAAGTGGGTTGTGTGCGGCTTTGAACGAAGGGGCGGGATTCACGTGTTGCTCTATCTCTTGTTCGGCTCCGCACGAGGTGGCGCTCAAGCCAGGTCTGGGCGTGTCGTAGGTGGAATCATCGAGCACGTTCTGCAAATCGGCCCGGATCCGGGCAAGTCCCAGAACGACACATGGTTAAGGACCTGTGTCACAACGAATGGGACAGTTTTGCGACCCTTTGGCCCGCCCTTCGCAAGGGGACGTTCGCCATGACCTGCTCCCCCTCGCAGATGTCTAGTCGCTCAGTAGCGTTCCCTGAGCGTGAGCGGATTCGCTCACAGTTGGAGTCTCTCCTCGAGAGCCTCGGTTGTGACGGTCCGTTAGATAACCCTTCAACCACTGACGGAGATGCCGCCCTTGCGACAGCCCTGATGGATGCATTCCGCAAAACGCGCAGTGCCGAGGCCTTCGATGGCCTGGTGCAGTGGGCGGGCCCGCAACTGCGTGCTCGCGTGCGTTCGCGCTTGCGGTCTCTCGGTGCGATGCTCGACCCAAGCGAGGTCTGGCAGGACACCATCGTCAACATCTATCGCTACCCCGACCGCTTCCTCGCGTCCCGTCCAGGCGCGTTTGCAGCATGGTCTTCGACCATCGTCGACAATGCGATTCGCCGCCACCTCAGGCGTAGCAAGCGGGATCTCGGCATGAGCCTGCGCGACCCTGAGACGCTGCAAGAGCAAGCCGACACGACCAGTCGGGAGCCGAGTGCGCTCGCGGAGAACAACGAGGAGTGTCTCGCCACGGCGAAGGCATTCGGTGTTGTCCTGCAGGCTTACTTGCAAGCGTTCCATCGCCTCGGCGAACGCGAACGCTTCGTGCTGCAGATGGTCGAGGTGCGCAACATGCGTTACGCGGAGCTGGCCAAGATCCTCGGGATCCGTCCCGAGGCGCTCAAGATGGTCGTGTTCCGCGCCCGCAAGCGCATCCACGAGCATCTGCAACGGCTGCTGTCGGGCGAGCCCGAGAAGCCCAAGAAGGCGATCAAGCGCTCGGTCAAGAAGACCTTGCCCAAGCCGGCAGCGGAGCCCGCGCGCAACGCGGTTGCACCCAACGACGTTGCGTCCGCCAGTGCTGTTGCCTGATTGATATCGTGGTGCTGCCGAAACAGGTAGCACTGCACCGTTCCGGGCTTGCAACAGGCGCGCAGGGGTAGATCCTCTCGCTATGCCCGCAACCGTCGATCGCCTGTTTGTGCACTGCCGAGAACTGGTCACCCTCACCGATGGGGAGGCGACGGGACCGCGGCGCCGCGAGGATATGCGCAAGCTCGGCGTCATCGAAGATGGCGCGATCGCCGTCAAGGATGGCCGCATCGTCGCGGTCGGCACGACGGCGGACATCACGCGCGACTACCAGGCGCCCGAAGAACTCGACCTCGATGGCTTCGTCGTGTTGCCCGGGTTCGTCGACTGTCACACGCACCCGGTGTTCGCCAAGACGCGCGAGCACGAGTTCCACATGCGTTGTGCTGGCGCGGACTACATGGAGATCGCCAAGGCGGGCGGCGGCATCCTCAGTTCGATGAAGGCCGTGCGCGAAGCGACGCTTGAGCACCTCGTGGAGACGACGGAGAAGCACTTGTGGCGGTTCCTCGAGAACGGCACGACGACGGTCGAAGCGAAGGGTGGCTACGGGCTCTCACTTGAAGCGGAACAGAAGAGCATGGAGGCGCTGAACCAGGCGATGGCCGAAGTGCCGTTGACCGTCAAGCGCACGTTCCTCGGCGCGCACGAGTTCCCGCCGGAGTATCGCGACAACCGCGATGAGTACGTGCGCATCGTCTGCGATGAGATGATCCCGGCGCTCGCGCCGATGGTGGATTACTGCGACGTGTTTGCCGAGCCCGGTGTGTTCACGCGCGAGCAGAGCGAACGGGTGCTCAAGGCGGCGCAAACCGCCGGCCTGCGCCTGCGCGTTCATGCCGACGAGATCAAGCCGATGGGGGGCACGGAGATGGCCGTCGCCCTCGGCGCCGACTCCGCGGATCACCTCGGCCAGATCTCCGATGATGGCATCGCGGCGATGGCCGCCAGCAACACGGTCGGGGTGCTCTTGCCCGGCACGATCTTCTTCCTCGCGAAGCCCGGTTACGCACCGGCGCGCAAGATGATCGATGCGGGGTGCGCCGTCGCGTTGGCAACGGACTTCAATCCCGGTTCGTCCCACACGCAGTCGATGACGATGATTCACACGATCGCGTGCACGCAGATGAAGATGAGTCCGGAGGAGTGCATCGTCGCGAGCACGATCAACCCGGCGTTCTCGCTGCAATTGGATCACGAAGTCGGCACGCTGCATCCGGGCAAGCGCGCGGATCTGTGCGTGCTCGATATCCCGAGTTGGAAGGCGCTGGGTTACACGTTCGGCGGCAACCCGATCGCGATGACGATCAAGGACGGGCGGCCGGTGTTGGCGAACGCTGCAGATCGGCAACCGGATTGGTTCGCCGATGGGGTGGTGCTTGGTGGCGAGGATGAGGTCGGCGACGAGTCGAGCGACTAGTCACGCTGCTCAGTCACGCTGCGCGATGACGATCAGTCGGTCGCTGTCGATGTCGAACACTTCGCAGTCCGAGCCGAACGCCTGGCAATAGGCGAAGCCCGCGTCCTTCAGCCAGCCCGTCAGTTCCGGCAACGTGAACAGACGTAGCTCGTAAGGAATCGTGCGCGTCGGTTGGCCGCTGCGGGTGATGAACCGGCGCACGTGCAAGCGGCCCGCGTGCGGGTCGTATTGCGAACGGTCGATCAGGAAGTGCGTGCCGTCAGCGTCGACGAGTTCCTTCGTGTGCGACGTCTCGTATGGGCGCAGGTTGAGCTTGTGCAGGTTCATCGTCTCGATGACCAGTCGGCCACCGGGAACGAGCGCGCGGTGCAAGCGTGACAACAGGGTGCGCAGCGTGTCGTCGTCGGAGTAGCCGAACGAGGTGAACCAGTTGAGCACGACGTCGAACTCGCCGTCGAACGAGATCGTACGCATGTCGCCGCTGCGGTAGTCGACGGATGCGCCGTGAGTCTCAGCGTCTTTGCGCGCGTGTTCGAGGAACAGTTCGCTGCGGTCGACGCCGGTCACGGTGGCGCCCATCTGCGCGAGCCGTCGCGCGATGCGGCCGTGGCCGCATGGCAGATCGAGGATGCGCAGGCCCGGTTCGATCTGCAGCAGTTCGGCGATCGTCTCCGCCTCGTCGTCGTTGGTCTCGTCGTTGAGGTCGCTTCTGTAGAACGCCAGGTAGTCGGCGTCGAACAGTTCGTCGCTCGAGTCAGCTGGCATGGAGCGGCCCCGTTGCGCGAACGTCTTCGCCGGTCGGATCCTGGTAGAGGCGCAGATCGAACTCGTGCACCGCCGCGAGCAGGAAGTCGAACAGATCGGCCATGATCTCTTCGTACTCACCCCACGCCGTCGTGCGCGTGAACGCGTAGACCTCGAGTGGCAGCCCGGTCGCCGTCGGTTGCAGTTGCCGCACGAGCAGCGTCATGCCCTGATGGATCTTCGGGTGTTGCCGCAGCCACTGATAGACGTAGGCACGGAACGTTCCAATGTTGGTCAGCCGGCGCACGTCGAGCGGCGGCGTCGACGCCTTGGCACTCTTGTTGGTCTCGGCCAACTGCTGCTTCTTGTCGCTGATGTAGTCCTTGAGAATGCCGAGCTTGCCGTACCGGTCGATTTCTTCCTTGGTGAGGAACCGCACCGTCGCCGCGTCGAGCTTCAGCGAACGTTTGATGCGGCGGCCTTGGCCCTGGCTCATGTTGCGCCAGTTCTTGAACGGCTTGTTGACGAGGTTGATCGTCGGCACCGTTGAGATCGTGCGGTCGAAGTTCTGGATCTTGACCGTGTGCAGGGCCATGTCGACGACGTCGCCGTCGGCGCCGCCGGGCACTTCGATCCAGTCGCCGAGGCGGATCATGTCGTTCTGCGTCAACGTGATCGATGCGACGAGCGACAGGATCGTGTCCTTGAAGACGAGCATCAGCACCGCGGTCATCGTCGCGATACCGGCGAGCAAGCCGGTCGGGTCCTTGCCGAACAACCACGCGACGGCGGCAACCGTGCCGAGCACGTAGATGAAGATCTTGATCAGGCTGACGTAGCCCTTGATGGGGCGTTGGTTGGGGCCGGACCTGCGCGAGTAGATCTCGTGGGCCGAGTCGCAGATCGCGCCGACCGCGAGCATGCCGATAAACGTCGTCAGCGCGGTCAGTGCCTGGCGCGTGATCTGCACGATCTGCTCGCTCGTTTCGAACGCGGGATCGAGTCCTGGCAGGTATTCGATTGCCGATGCTGCGATCAGCGTCGGCAGCATCCAGCTGATCCACCGGAAGAACGCTTTGTCGACGAAGACGTCGTCCCACGTATTCTTCGTGCGCCGGATCAGCGGCACGATGACGAGCTTGCGCAGCGCTTGCGTGCACCAGGCGAGCAGGGCGATGACGACGAGCAGCGCGGCGATGTCGATCGCTTGCTCTAGCCACAGTTCCATCTTGGGGAACCAGCGGTTCTCGTTGGCGAGGAAGCGTTCCGCTTCCTTGAGAGCTGCCGGGTCTTCGGGTTCTCCCTGGGGAAGAAACAGGTGGCTTACGTGCATCATGCGGCGCGTAATCATGCGCCGAACGCCGCGCAAGTTCACGGCTGATGCGGTGGCGGCGAGTGAGTTACTCGCCGTAGACCGTCACGAACACCTGGGTCCAGATGCCGGCGATGCTCAGTACCGTTCGGTCCGCGTAGTAGACCTTTTCGAAGCCGGCCTTCTTGGTGATGTCACCGATGCCGTTGCTGTCCCAGTTGACGTCGACGTAGTACCGGAACTGCTTCGTATTGCCCTTCGACTTGGCGTTCACCACGGGGGTGTTATTGAAGTTCGTATCGAGCGGCAGGGTCACGTTGTGATACCAGGCCGCCGTGCCGCAGCTCGTGAGTGACGAGGCACCCAAGAGCAAGCAGATCAGGGGAAAGCGGTGCATGGCTACTTGCCGTAGACCACCGTCGTCTGGCGGTAGTAGAGACCCCACAAGACCGAGAAGATCTGCTGGTCGGCGTGGGTGAGCGTTTGGATCTCGCCATCCTCGGCGGCCGCTTGCGTGCCCGCGTCGCCCCAGGCGATTAGGCCGAGAACGCTTTGGTATGACGACTTGCCGGTCTTGTCACCGAGCTCGGTGTTCTGGATGTCAGTATCGAGCGGCACCTGGACATCGACGAGCACGCAGCTCGGCAGGGTGACGGTGGCGAGGGCGGAGAGGACAAGAAGAGCCTTCTTCATAGGCCGGAGAGCTTACCGCCGTGCCGCGATCGCAACAGTACGGTGCCTGGACCACTTTCACCTTATTCGCGGCGAAGCCGCGAATAAGGTGAAAGTGGTCCAGGCACCGTACGATCAGTTGGTCGGCGGGTGATCCGTGATCACTTCGCCGATGATCACGACTTCTACTTCGACTCGAGCTTCGCGAGCAGCGAGTCGACGGCGTGGTCCATTGCCTCGCCGCGAACGTTCTTGAAGCGGATGACGCCGTTCTCGTCGAGGACGTAGATCGTCGGCCAGCCGCGCACGTTCCACTTCGTGGAGATCGGTCCTTGGGTGCTGCCGCCGTTCCAGAACGAACGCCAGGTCAGGCCCTTCTCCTTGATGACTTCCTTGATCTTCTCGCGATCGCGATCGGAGTTGACGCCGAGGAGGGCGAACGGCTTACCGTTGAGACGCTTCACGAGCGACCGCTCGTGTGGGTACATGGCCCGGCAAGGGCCTCACCAATCGCCCCAGAAGTCGATGACGACTACCTTGCCGCGGTAGTCGCTCAGCTTCATCGGCGTGCCGTCGATGTCCTCGCCGATGATGTCCGGCGCGGTCTTGCCGATCGACAAGTTGCGCAGTTCGAACAGGCCGTTCTTGGCGTGGTTGCCGAGGGTCGAACGGTAGCGTTCGACGACGGCAAATGCCTCGCTGTTGATGACCTGCTCGTAGCGTTTGCCGGCTGCTTGTTCGATGGCTGCCGGATCCTCGTTGGCGAGGATGTCGACGGTCTCGCGGCCCAAGCTCGCGGTGTAGCGCTTGATGGCATCCTTGTCGCCGGCCTTGATCTTGTGCACGGCGCTGGCTTGCGTCTTGAGATGCTCGGCGAGCGCGAAGCAGGCGCGGGCCTGATTCTCGACGGAGTCCGACTTCTCTAGGACCGCGGTGAGGAACGTGCTCGTCGCTGGTGATGCGTTGCGCGACAGCGACAGCATCAGGTTCTTCAGGCTGTCCGAGTTGACGTGATGCTCACGCAGGATCTCGAGCGCACGCTCGAACGGTGCGCCCGTGACGCGAGCCGCGCGGACCAGCCACACGGCCGTTTCGGCGCCTTCTGCGTTGGCCGCGTTGGCCTCGAGCACCTTGATGGCACGGCCGGCGTAGGTGGCGCCGGTCGGACGGGACTCGATGAGCTTGCTGAGTTCTTCTTTGCTGGCGCCGTCTTTGGCGGCCGAGCGATACGTGTCCATCCAATTCGCGCTGGCTTCGTCGAACTCCTTCTTGATCGCTTCGAACGACTCGACTCCGGTCGAGGTCTTGTCCTGTGCGAGCGCCGGGGCGGCACTGAAGAAAGCGGACAGCAGCAAGGATTGGGCGACGAGAGTGAGTCTGGTCGACATGGTGCTCCTGGGGGTAAGGGGGAACGGGCAGTCTAGCGGGCGCAACTGCGGCAAAGCGATGTTCTGGCCGTCTCTCACCGTTGCGGTGGTCTGCTCCGCCTGTCATGCTGCTGCGCGAAACTGCCGGTATCCTGACTATGAGCAACCTCCTAGAGTTCGTCCCCAATTTCTCCGAAGGCAAAGACCAGGCCGTGGTCGACAGTCTTGTTGCAACCATGACGGCCGTGCCGGGCGTGACTTGCCTCGGTTCTGAACTCGACGGCAGCCACAACCGCGCCGTCGTGACGTTGGCAGGTGCTGCCGATGCTGTGGCCGAAGCTGCGTTTGTCGGCGCGCGCGCGGCGATGGAGAAGATCGATCTGCGCAACCATGTCGGTGAGCACAAGCGCATGGGGGCGATGGACGTCTGCCCGTTCGTGCCGGTTGGCGAATCGTCGATGGAAGTTGCCGTGGCGACGGCCCGCAAGGTTGCCGAGCGCATCGGCAACGAACTGCAACTCCCGGTGTTCCTCTACGCGGAAGCTTGCCAGCGTGAAGACCGCCGCAAGCTCGGCAACGTGCGCAACAAGCAGTTCGAAGGCTTGCAGGATCTGGTTGGCGTCGATGCCGACTACGCGCCGGACTTCGGTCCCGCCAAGATGCATGAGAGCGCTGGTGCGATTGGCGTCGGCGCGCGCACGTTCTTGATCGCCTACAACATCAATCTTGCGACCGAAGACGTGCAGATCGCGAAGGACATCGCCAAGGCGGTGCGCGAAAAGGACGGCGGTTTCAAGAAGGTGCAGGGCATGGGCTTCTTCCTCGATGACAAGAAGCAGTCGCAGGTCAGCATGAACCTGCTCGACTTCAACGTGACGTCGATCCAGACCGTGTTTGACAAGGTCGCCGAGTTGGCGGCAGCGAAGGGTATCGACGTGGTTGAGAGTGAGCTGATCGGCCTGGCGCCGGCCGCCGCGATGAACGCGGATCTGGCTACGCACATCAAGCTGCCGAACTTCGACCCGAACGAGCAGATCGTCGAAGCCAAGCTGGGCTAAGCGCGGTTGCAGGTCATGTGGCGTGCGGTACGCTCGCGGGTCACATGTCCGAACAAGCTGACGCCGCAGAGACCCTGGTCGACCTGCGTGATTTGACCAAGGAGTTCGGCGACTACCGCGCAGTCGACAACTTGTCGCTGCAAGTCGCGCGCGGCGAAGTGCTCGCGCTGCTCGGCCCCAACGGCGCCGGCAAGACGACGACAATCCGCATGCTGATGGGCATCTTGTCGCCGACCGCCGGCAACGCGTCCGTGCTCGGCATGGACTGCTTCGCGGACCGTGCCAAGGTCATGGCGCACGTTGGCTACCTGCCCGACGAGCCGATGTTCTACGACCATCTGCGCGGCGGCGAGATCGTGCGGTTCTGCGGCACGATGCGCGGCATGCCGGACCACGAGGTCGTCAAGCGAACGAGCGAGTTGGCCGAACGGTTGCAGTTCGCCGATGCGCTCGACGAATACGCCGTCAACTACTCGATGGGCATGAAGAAGAAGCTCGCGTTGGCGTGCGCGATGCTGCACCAGCCCGACGTGTTGGTGCTCGATGAACCGACCAATGGTCTGGACCCTGTGGTGACCCGAACGTTGTTGGCCATCGTTCGTGAGTTGGCGGCGGATGGCACGGCGGTCTTCTACAGCACGCACTTGCTCGATCAGGCTGAGCGCTTGTGTGACCGGGTCGCGATCCTGCATCAGGGGCAATTGGCGGCGCTCGGCACGCCCGATGCGTTGCGGCAAGACATGGCGGCTGGTGGTTCGTTGGAGGATGTGTTCTTCCAGGTGGCCCAAGGTGACGCGTCTCAGGAATCTGAAGATGCGTCTTCCGAGGCTGGCGCGGAATGAAGTATCAGCCGCCAGGCACACTGCGGGTCCTGAAGCTGTTGGCGATGACATCCATTCGGCGGGTGTTCCGCGCGGCCAAGATCCAGCGGCAGAAGCGCGCCCAGAAGGACACTGGGCACGAACCGAACGGCAAGGTCGCCAAGCAGGCCAAGAAGCGCACGGCAACCAACCGCAAACGCGGTGATGGCTTGATGTGGCTGATGCTGCTGATGACGCCGCTGTTCGTCTTCCAGGGCCTGATCATGACGGCGACTGCTGCCGACAAGTTCCGGGTCGCGGCGGAGATGACGGTGCCGCGCGGCGAGGTGCTGTATGTGCACAAGGATCTCTGCCGGGATCTGCGTCGTGCGCGCCCACTCGATGAGGCCAAGATGCGCGAGGCGGCCGACGAGCATGAACTCGATGCGTCGACTCGGCCAACGCGCCAGAAGTTCTTCGAGCACTGGGGCGAATACGGCGACGACTCGTTCGCGGCGTCGTCGGCGCTCAACCCGACGCCGGTGATGGACCAGATGCAGTGGGAAAGCGAGGAGGCGCGAACGATGTTCGTGCATTCCGGCGCGCTGCTGCTGATTGCCCTGACCGTCATGATGCTCGGGGTCGCGATGGGCGGTGCCAATGCGACGCTGGCCGGCGGCGAGTGGACGCAGGCGTGGTTGATGAGCTTCCCGGTAGCGACGAGGTCTCTCGTCGTAGCGCGGGCGCTCGAATACTCGCTCGTGCAGTTCTTTCCGTGGTTCACGATCTGGCCACTGAGCTTCCAGTGGATGCGATCCTTGGGGCAACCGCACGCACTCTGGCTCTCGTTGTTGGCGACGCTGTTGACGACGTTCTTCGTCGGGTCGATCCGGCTGTGGTCGGAGACGTCATTGCGGTTGCGGCTGAGTCTGCATGGCCTCAAGAACGTGCAGGGATGCTGCACGATCTTCTCGCTGGCAATGATGGCGCTAGTATTCGGAGTCACGCTGGGGCCGGGCATACCGTTCTTCTTCGTCGATCTGGCTAACTCACTGCCGCGTGCGATCACGTTGCTGCCCGGGTCGTGGCCGCTCGGCATCCCAGACTACGGTTGGGTTGCTTTCGTCGTGGGCACGCTGGCTACGGTCGCCGTATTCAGTTCGGCGCTGACGAGCACGTCGCGGCAGCTGCGCGGCGGCATGATGCGCACCGGCGGGGTCGATGCCGGCTCGCGTGGCAAGTCGTTCGACTGGACGCGGCACGCCAAGCGGCTCGGCGTTGCTGGCAAAGAACTGTTGATGCTGCGGCGCGACCGCAACTTCATGGTGCAGACGTTGCTCGTGCCGGTGTTTGTCGTCGGCATGCAGCTGCTCGTCAATCCGGGGCTCGGCAAAGCAGAAGGGGTAGGCGTCGTGATGATCGCCTACTTCGTCGGCTTGTATGGCTGCCTCGGCGGGTGCTTCCAGATCCTGAGTGGCGAAGGCCGCGCGTTGTGGATGCTGTATTCCCTGCCGACGTCCATCGCCGATGTGCTGCGACACAAGACGCGCATCTGGGCGTCGCTGTCGTTGGCGTTTGCGTTGACGGCGTTGCTGGCGTTCTCGCTCTTTGGCGCGAAGGACCCGCTCGACCTCATCGTCGATGCGGTGTTCTTGGCGGTCGGGGTGTGGTGTGTAGCGCACATCGCTGCGGGCATCGGTGTGCTCGGCGCCAACCCCAACGCCGACCACGTGCCGCGGCAGCCAAAGCCGCGCCAGATCTATCTGTTCTTCCTGTTTGGCTCGACCTACTTCGCCGTGTTGTGGGCGGACGATCCGCTCGCACGCCTCGCCGGCGCGTTGACGTTCGTGACGTTGGCTTACGCGATCTGGCAGCGCGCCTGCGAACGGGTGCAGTGGTTGCTCGATCCGGTCGACGAGCCGCGTGACCACATCAGCTTGTTTGATGGCGGTGCGGCCGTTCTGACGTTCTACGCGTTGATGACGGTGGTCTTGCAGATCATGCAGCTGGCCAAGCGCAACCAGGGCGTGTCGCTGCTGGACGTCAACTACGTGTTCGCGATCACGGGGGCCATCGTGGCCGCGATCTTCGCGTTGTTGCTGTGGTGGCGCGGCGTCAAGCTCGGGCGCGAACTGGGATTCAGTGTACGACTTGGCACCGCTGGCAAGGCCGTCGTTGCTGCGGCCTTGACCGGAGTCGGTCTCGGCTTGTTGGGGCTCGCCTACGTGCAACTCGTCGAGCGGTGGGAACTGTTCGATCTACCCAAGGTGCGGCCGCAGGATCGTCGCGACATGCTATGGCTCGCCTGCGTCGGCGCTCCGATTGTGGAAGAAGTGCTGTTCCGCGGCCTCGTGTTCAAGGGGCTGTTGCGCAGCGTGAAGCTGCCGCTCGCCGTCGTCTGGAGCGCGCTGCTCTTTGCGTTCATGCATGGTCCACACTCGTGGCCACCAGTCTTCTTGCTCGGTGTCGCGACGGCGTTGCTCTATCGGCGCACCGGTTTCTTGCCGGCGTCGATGGTCTTGCACGCGACCTACAACTACGTCGTCGTCGCGTACCAGTGAGCTTCGGGTTGCGCCGTCTTCTGACGGGCGACCGCCGCGAGCAGCGTCTCAAACCAACGCGCCTCGGTGTAGTCACGCATGGCACGCGCATGGCCCGCAGCGGCAATGGCGCGGCGTTCGTCTTCGTGCTTGAGGTAGTAGTGCGTCAGCTCGATGCACTCTTCGAGCGACGAGAAGCCCACGATCTCCTTGCCGGGCACGAAGTAGCGGTGCAGTTGCTCGGGGTTGTCACAGAGCTGGAAGACGCCGTTGGCCGGCAGCTCGAGGAAGCGTGTGTTGCACGGGCCCGTCGAGTTGTGCAGGTTCCAGCCGATGCGCGCGCGCGGGTAGATCGCAGTCTGCGGCTCGGGGCCTTCGGGCCAACCAGGACCACGCACGTAGGCCTGTGAGAACGTGCGCACGAGCGCTTCGACACGCTGCGCGCGATCACTGAGGCCGAGGTCACGTTCGCAGCACAGGGCGATGTCGATGTCGCGTTGGCCGTTCAGGATCGAGTCGGTCGTGACGCCCGGCGCGATGCGGTCTGGACGCAGCACAGGGAAGATGCCTTCGACGTGCTTGCAGCCCCAGCCGCGGTAGTCGTCAAGACAGGTCGGGTTGACGACGAGGGCGACGTCAAAGCTCGGTGCGATCGGTCGCGATAGCTGCGCGGAGTTCTCCGGGTCATCGGCACTGACGAACACCGACGTACCACGGAACTGGCGCACGAAGTCTGGATGCAGCATCGAACCACCAGCGGCGACGAGCACGTCGGCGTCCCCGAGGTGGCGCTCGATGTGTTCGTAGCTCGCCATCAAGCGTCGGTCGCGTTTGCGATAGCGCTCGTCGAGTTCGGGGTAGAGATACCAGTGGTCACACGGAATGCCGACGGCATGCACGTCGTGGCCAAGGGCGTTGAGTCGTTGGGCGCAGCCGTCCTCTTCGTCGACGCGGCCCTGCGAGTAGGCTGGGTAGACCCAAGCGACCTTGGCTGGCCTCTGGGTTTGGGGGTTTGGGGTTTGGGGCTTTGGGGTTGGGGGCTTCGTGATGGCGCGTGCCGGCACGACGACCTTGTTGGCCTTCGCTGCGTCCGCTTCGATCAATGCCTCGACCTGCTCTTCGAGGATGTCGTCGAGCGACTTCTCGATGCGCCAGTTCGGATAGTGCTCGTGCAGCTTGCGAAGGTCGGTGTAGTAGACGCGGTGATCGCCGAGGCGTTCCTTGCCACCAAACGTGAGCTGCGGCCGCTTGCCGCTGATCGCTTCGATGCGGTCGACGCACTCGAGCAACGACGCGGCGTTGTCACGGCCACCGCCGATGTTGTAGACCTGCCCTGGTCGTGGCGCCTGCGCGAACTGCCACAGCGCCGAGATGACGTCATCGGCGTGGATCTGGTCGCGGACCTGTTTGCCGCCATGGCCGTAGACGGTGTATTCGCCTTCGGCAACGGCTGTGCGGACCAGGTAGTTCAAGAAGCCGTGCAGTTCGACACCGCGGTGGGCGGGGCCGGTCAGGCAACCGCCGCGGAACACGCCGGTGCGCAGGCCGAAGTAGCGGCCGTATTCCTGCACCATGACGTCGGCGGCAACCTTGCTGGCGCCGAAGATCGAGTGCAGGCGGTCGTCGATCGCGAAGTCTTCGGCGATGCCGCGGCGGAGTTCGTCGGTGGCGAAGTCGAAGCGCGTATCGAGTTCGATCTGCGGTAGATGATTGGGGCCGTCGCCGTAGACCTTGTTGGTGCTCAAGAACGTGAACACCGCGTCGTGCGCGTGCATGCGACACGCTTCGAGCAGGTTCATCGTGCCGACCGCGTTGACGTCGAAATCGTCAAACGGCCGTTTGGCGGCGAGGTCGTGGCTCGGTTGAGCGGCGGCGTGCACGATCAGTTCGAAGCTGCCGTTCTCGAGCAAGCGATCGACGGCGCTGCGGTCGCGGATGTCGAGGTCGACGTGGCGGAACTTGGGGTAGTGCGCGCGCAGCGTCAGCAACGTGCAGCGCGTGTCGCCTTTGGGGCCGAAGAAGTTGGCCCGCATGTTGTTGTCGACGCCGACGACGTCGCAGCCCATGCGGCTGAAGAACGCGACTGCGGCTGAGCCAATCAGGCCACTGCTGCCGGTAACCAATACGCGCATCAAACGGCTCCTGCGGGTTGCGGCACTTGGGTGGGCGTGCTCGTGACGTTGCTTGCGAGCATGGACTCGAACATGGCTGCGAAGCCTTGGGCGCGGCTTTGCCACTGCCAGTTGCGTTCGATGGATTCACGGATGCGTTGGCCCATGGCGGCACGCAGTTCGGGGCGCTGTTGCAGCAACATCAGCGCGGCGGCGAGTGCGGTCGGAGTGCGCTCGATCAGCAAGCCGTTGCGGCCGTGTTCGAGCAGTTCCGGCATGTTGCCGACGCGAGTCGAGATCACTGGCACGCCACACGCGGCGGCTTCGAGTGCCGGGTTGGGGGTGCCTTCGACGCGGCTGGCGCACACGTAGACGTCGATGCCTTGATAGAACGTGCGCATCTCTTCTTTGCTACGCATGCGATCCTCACGAGCGGCGAGCACGAACTCGAACGCGCCGGGGAACTGCTCTTGCAGGTGCGCGACTGCCGGCTCGATGATGGTCGAGACGCCGCGCATGACGCTGCCGAAGTTGTCGAGGCTGCCGGCCCAGCCGATACGCAGCGGCCGGTCGGGGCGCTGCTCGCTCGTCGGGCGGTAGAAGTCCGCGTCGACGCCGTTGGGCAGGCAGATGGACTCACTGTCGGGCACCAGCGGCCGCACGTCCTGCTCGAGCAGTTCACTGTGCGTGAAGACACGCGCCGGCAGTTGCCGCAGGATCGAGAGGCCTGGCTCGCGATGTTCGTCTTCGAGCTCGTTGTGTGAACACACGCCCATGGCCAACTTGTGGCGGTTGCGCGTCAGAGCCTCACCGAGGTTGGCCATGCTCTGCAGTTGGCGCCAATACCAGATGACGATCGCGTCGGCCGCGTCGAGGTCCGCAGCGATGACCCGATCCTGGTAGACGATCTTGCCCGCGAAGCGTGAGTCGAGGCAGCGCGTGAGGTTGTTCGACTTGTGGTCGTGGGCCCAGCCGGGGGCGTCGACGATGTAGAGCACCGAGCTCTTGTTGGCCGGGCGCGGCATGGTGGATGGTGCCGTGACGCGGCGACACATCAGGACACCGCGCGGAATCGGGCCGTCGATGCGCGTCTCTTCGCAAACCTCGAAGCCGTACCGCTGCAGTTCGTTACGGATCTCCGTCGCCGAGAAGCGTGTGCGGTATTCGCTCTCTGCACGTTCGGCTTCAGGCTTGTTGACGTCCGACGAGAGGTAGCGGTGGTTCGGGTTGCGGTCGAAGTCGCGGTCGATGTAGTCGATGACGAAGACGCCAGTGTCGGTGAGCAGGCTGCGCACGCGCTTGAGGAACGTGCTGAGCTCGAAGCCGTCGACGAGCGAAACCCAGTTCATCGCGACCAGGGCGTCGTAGCGGCGCTGCGGCGTCGCCAGCAATCGGCAGCCATTGTCGACCCAGAAGTGTGCCGGGCTGTTGGTGCCATCCGCCAGTTCGCGTGCCGCACGAACAGCCTTGCGGTCGAGGTCACAACCGGACAAGTCCGTGAAGCCGCGCTCGAACAACCACTGCAGGTTGCCACCGACGCCGCAGCCGACGTCGAGTACTGCTGCTTGCTGGGGCAACAATTGCGCGAGCCATTGCCACGCCGTCGCATTGTCCCAACGTTCGGGGCGCGAGTTGAGCGAGTAGGCGTGCCACGGCTGCACGCGGTGTTGCTTGAGGATCGCTTCGACGTCGAGCGGTTCGCCGGTGGGGCGTTGGTAGGCAACCCGCCACTGGTTGGCGTTGGGCGAATCGACCGTCCACTGCTCTTGCGTGATCGTGTGGCTCGCCTCTGCCTGCTTGGTCGCCGCGTCTTGCTGACGCGTGCATTCGTGTTCGAACTCGGCAACGGTGCGGCCCAGGAAGCCCAGTGCACGAGCGTGCTCGGCAACGGCGCGCAGGTCGTCGACGAATCTCTGCACGTCGGCCTCCGTCTCGGTGTACGGCGAAGCACCCGCGATCAGTTCCATGCTGTGGAACATGATGCAGAGCGAACCCCACGCCTGACCGCGGTCTTCGTCGTGCGCGGCTGCATCGAGGATCGCGAGCATCTCCTCGCGTGTGCTCTGGAACGGGCGCAGCCAGACAACGTCCTTGCTGCTGCCAATCGTCGCGCCGGGCACGACCGTTACGGGGACTTCGAGGAGTGGCGCAGTGGCAGTGCCAGCGGCGGCGGGCTGCAACAGGTTGCCGCCTTGCTGTGGCCGGTAGGCACGGTGTGGTAAGCCGCGGAAGTCAGGAGCGGGTCGTCCCGCTGGATCGGTCCAGACGACGCCTGGCGTGACCGACGAATCGGCGCGATAGCCGAGGTCGCAGAGGCTGCTGCCCGTGTCTTCGCTGATGCCGAAGCGGCCGGCGCGGAACGACGCGGGGCGTTGTGCAAACTGCTGCGCAAAGAGCTCCGTCAGTTCTGCCAACGCCGCAGCTTCGCCGGTGCGGCCGAGGTCCTTCTGCATCGCGAGGATGCGGTTGTCGGGGTTGGTCCACTGCGAACGTGGTAAACCACTCGACACGTACTCGGCGTGCAGGTGTGCGGCGAGTTCGGCGTCGGGTTGTTCGCGCAGCACTCGCACGGACGCGGGATCACATAGGACCTCAGGGCTGACGAAGTACGTCGGCCGCATACCGGTGGCGGCGCAGAGGGGGGCGAGGATCGCGGGGATCGCTTCGCGCACACTGCGGTAGGTCACGTCGGACTGCGTGTCCCAATTGGGGCCGTAGTCGCGTTCGACGTCAATGGTCAGTAGCAGCCGCGTGGTGCGCGGGCGGGGAGCTGCCGTCACGAAGAGATCTCCACTGCTGGTTGGATGCGATTGAGGCTCGGCACAGGTGCCGTGGTGGCGACCTTGGCGGCAACCACGATGTTCTTGTCGAAGCAGCGCGGCATGCTGCGATCCTGCAGCGCAAACAGCTGTTCGTGGAAGCGCCGACTCTCGGCGACGGCGTTGGCCATTTGCGGTTCGTTCGAGAAGTCGGGGACGGCCAGTTCGGTCTCAGCAAAGCCGGCCATGCGCAGCAGTTGGCTGGCGCTCTGCTCGGTGAATCCCGTCTGGTGGGTCAGGTCCATGTAGCGCGAGTAGATGCCGAGCACGTTGGCCATGTTGGGCGTGCGGAAGACGGCGATGCCGCCAGGTCGCAGAGCCTTGCGGATCGCTTTGGCAAACGCTTCCGCGCCTTCGATCGGGAAGTGCTCGAGGATGTCGTAGGCGGTGATGACATCGAACTCAGCGGTGTGCTCGTCGAGCCATTGCATGGCGTCGCCAAGGTGGATCGTGGCGCGTCCGTCCATGCGGGCTTCTGCGCTGCGATGCAGTTCGGGGGCAATCTCGACGCCGGTCAGATCGTGGTAGCCCTGGCCGTGCAAGAACTCGAGAAGCAGGCCGTAAGCACAGCCGACGTCGAGAACGCGCGCGTCGCGCCGTTCTGGCATCAGCGGCATGAGTTCGTTGCGGTAGTAGGCCGCAGCCGCCGCGATCGAGTTCTGGTCCGGGCCGTCGTTGTGCACCTTGTCGAGGTGGGTGGCGTAGTCCTGCTTGCAGCGATCGATCAACGTCGATGGTTGCGCCGCTTGTCGCGTGACGCCAGCTTCGCTGCACGCGCTGTGCAACAGGTCGCGCCACTTGGGAGCGACGGCCTGCCAGGTGCGGGTGTCACTGATTGCATCGGCGTTGTTCTGACCGCGTTCGCGGACGTGCTCGGCGTTGACCTGGCACCAGTGCATAGCGGCACGTAGCGACGCTTCGGAACGGTCGACGATCAGGCCGTTGCCGGTGCCTTGGATCAGTTCGGGGGCGATGCCGACGTCCGTCGAGATCGCGTAACAACCACTCGCCATGCCTTCGAGCAAAGGCCGCGGTTGGCCTTCCAGGGACGAGGCAACGACGACTACATCGACGTCGCGATAGAACGCATTCATCGCATCCGCATCGAGATCGCCGCCGGCGATGCGCAGATCCATGCCGTGTGCTGCCGGTTGCAGAATGTCACGCACGCCCTTGCAGGCATCATTGATGTTGCCGACCCAGCCAAAGCTCACTTGCTCGCCGGTGCGCGGCGCACGGCTCTTGGCGAAGCGCGCCACGTCGACACCTTCGGGGGTGTGGTGCACGGCACGTTCGGCCGTCACCAGTTCTTGCAGACGTTGCGAGGTCGCGCCCAACGTTGCGGCGTCCTGCAGGTGCGTGTCGGCGAACTCGCCGGGTGACAGGTAGCCGTAGCCTTCTTCTTGCCAGCGGTGGCTGCAGAGCAGCTTGATCACTTGCTCGGGGCCCGACACGTATTGCTGGTGCCAGGTCTCGCCCCAGAAGCAAACGAGCACGAGATCAAATTCCCAAGCGGACAGGTCCGGAAGTTCTGCGACGTAGGCAATGCGGCACTCGAACTCATCCTGCACGGCGGCAGCGAGTCCTTGGCACAGTTCGTCGTAGGCCCAGCCGCGGCGGTCCGCGAGCAGCCAGATCTTCGGTTTGCGTGGCTCAGGCATCACTCGCTTCCTTGCGCAGCACGCCGCACCACGAACCGAGCAGGTGATGGATCTCGCCGGTGGGCTGCACTTGTTCGACGAAGCGGCGCACGCCCGCCATCGACGATTCGATCCACGGGTGCACCTTCTGTAGGGCCGGGCTGAAGTCGTGCCAGACCAGGAAGCCACCGGTGCCGAGGCGATGCCAGGCCTGCAGCGAATCGGCGAGCACGGCTTCTTCATCGTGGCAGGCGTCGACGAACGCGAGGTGCAGGCCGTATGGGACGCGGTGCCAGTTCCAGTCGAGGGTGTTGGCGTAGAGCTGGCGGATGTTGTGCACGCCGCGCTCCTTCGGGTAGCTGCCGATCTCGTCGAAACGCAGCACGTGGGTGATGTGCACGCCGGCGGCGACGGCTTGTTCGGGCAGCATGTTGACCGTCGTGACGATCGAGCGACCGATGTTGGTCGCGAGCTTGAAGGCGCTGCGGCCGTGTGAGGTGCCGAGGTCGAGGCACGGGCCGGGGTGACTCGCGGCCAGGCCACACAGCACTTCGGCGTCGCGGCGTTTGCGGCCGTGACGTTCGCATTCGTTGTCGACGGTGTCGAGGTCGTCTTCGAGCAAGACGCCCGGGTTGCCGCAGTCGACTGCTTGCAGCAGTGCTGCCTGGTCGGTGTGGGTATGAACGGTGAGGCCGAGGCGGTCCTTGGCGCGTCGCGCGATCAGGACGACATCGCCGGCTTGTTGCGGCAGATCGCTCGGCAGGATGACCGGTTGGTTGCTGCCGGCGAGCAGCGGCACGAAGCCGTTTCTGTGTAGTTCGGCAATGGCGTTGGCCGTCGCTTCGGGTGGCAGGGCGATGGCCAGCGTGCCGCCCGTGCGCAGCGACGTTGCGCAGAGGGCCACGGTGTCGGTGGCACTGCTGCGATGGCTGGCGAAGATCAGGTCGAAGCGTGTGTTCGTCGTGCCTGGTTCGACGAACTGCACCCGCGATTCGAAGTTGGCGCGTGTGACGTTGGCCTGGGCTTGCGCGCGGGCATCAGGGCACGGGTCCCACGCCGTGACCGGTTGTTGCTCGGTCGAGTTGGAGCGCGCCGCCAGCAGCAACGTCGACCAGCCAGCGCCGCACGACATGTCGAGCACCGACATGCCTGTCTGCACGTGAGACAGCACCGCCCGGGCTGCCTCGGCTTCGCGGGTCGGGTCGATGGTCGCAGTGGACGCAATGGTGCCGCTGCTGGGCTGGGCCGAATCGATCATAGCCCCGTTGTTATCGGGACATTGGGGGCACGGCCTTTAGGAGCAGGCGGTGGATTCAGGTCGGGTCGCGGCTGGCTCAAGGTGAGCTGCTGCAAGCGCATACGACCGTTCTGCTACATGTCGGTGCCGAGCTTCTCGTCTTTGGTTCGCAGCTCGATGTTTAGCGTGATCGGCCGGGGGTTATCGGGCAGCCCGCGGATCGCGGTCACCTTGACCATGTCGCCGGAGTTGCGGCTCGAGAGCACGAGCGGCAGTTCGCTGAACGAACGCACTGGCTGGCCGTCGATCGCGACGATCACGTCGCCGTATTCGCGGATGCTGCGGTCGTTGGCGATCTTGAACGGGCGCAAGCCGGCGGCGCGGGCGCCGTAGCCTTCTACGACTTGGGTCACGATCGCGCCCGAGCGGTAGCCGAGGCTTGGCTCGAGGGTCATGCGCTCATACTCGGTTTGCACGCCGAGCAATGCGGTGGTTGGTTTGCCGGCAATCAAGCGGGGCACGATCAGGTTGACGACGTCGACCGGAACGGCAAAGCCGAGACCGGTGTTGGCGCCGCTCGGCGAGTAGATCGCGGTGGTGACACCGATCAGTCGGCCGGCGCTGTCGAGCAGCGGGCCACCGGAGTTGCCGGGGTTGATGGCGGCGTCGACCTGGACGAGGCCCCGCATCATGTTGCCTTCCTTCGATTTCAACGTGCGATTGAGCGCGCTGACAATGCCGGTGGTCATCGTCTGGTCGAAGCCGAACGGGTTGCCGATCGCGATCGTCGTCTGGCCGACTTGTAGGTCCTCGGAAGTGCCGATCGTGATCGGTTTGAGGTCCGCCGTTTGGCCGCGCAGCTTGAGGATCGCAAGGTCGTGGCTCGGCGAGGTGTTGAGCACGTCGGCGAGGTAGTTGTGGCCGGCGACCGTGACCATCACTTCGCGAGCACCGCTGACGACGTGATCGTTGGTGACGATCGTGCCGGCGTCGTCCCAGACGAAGCCGCTGCCGGAACCTTGTCGTTTGGTCACGCCGTAGTCGGTGCGCACGAGCGACGACGTGCTGATGTGGGCGACGGACGCGCTGGTCTTCTGAAAGACCTCGACGAAGGACTGCTCGTAGGGCGCGAGTTCGCCACGAGGGGTGACGGCGCGCGGCAGCGTGCTGGGGGTGGGGTCGAAGACGCCGGTGCGGTCGAGTACGAGGTAGCTCGCCAGCGCGAACGCCGCGCCGGCGAACAGGAGCGGCATCGGACTCTGCTTCTGGGGAGTGAACGGCGTGTAGTTGCTGCTCATCTGCGTCGTGGTGGTGGCGAGGGGTAAGCGGGCGGCGGGCCCGCTACGCGCCTGGGCCGGAAGTACATCGGATTAGTTTACTTGAAGTCGTCAGTGGCCGCTTGTGGCAGGTCCTTGGTTGCGGGACCTTCATGGCATGAGGAGAAAATTCATGGCGGCGGCGTTGCTCGGTTGCGTGATGGTGTCCGGTTGCACCGTGATCAAACCGGTTGCGTGTGCGACGGTGTTTCCGTTCCAGAAGATCGCCAAGGACATGAAGACGAAGGACGACGGCGATGAGCACAGCAAGCTGCCAACCGCCGGTGTGATCGTCGCTGCGCCGGTCTTGATTCCGCTGAAATACGTCTACTACGTGTCATACGGCTTGGTCGGTGGCCTGGTCAGCGGCGTCGTCAACGACCTCAACATGTTGACGGGGCACGGCAGTATCCGAAACTCGAACAGGACGATGTTTCGACCGCTGCGCACCAATGCCGTGCGTTAGTCGGCGCCAGCGGGTTCCGGTGCTGGCACGGGTTCCGCTGCTGGCACTGCTTCCGGGGCTGGTACTGATTCCGGCAGCAGCGCGGTGAAGAATTCGCGGGCTTCGCGATCCGCCGCGGGGCCGAGCAGGCTCTTGATGCTGCGCCGAACCTGCTCGAGGATCAGATCGCTCTGGTCTGCGGCGAGCACGTTGTTGAGCACGGAGCAGATCGCTGTCTCGCGTGCCACACCCTCGCCCGTGTAGATCTCGGGTTCGATGGAGGTCTCGGTTTGTTCGCGCAGTGCGCTACCCGGTTTGAACGCGATGCGCGTCCGGGCCTGGATCTCGAGCGGCTCACCGGTGCGCGGGTCGCGTCCGGTGCGCGGTGCCAGGACCTTGGTCCGCCAGGTGCCAAAGCCGCGCATGGTGACGTTGTTGCCCTTGGCGAGTTGCTCGGCGATCGCGTCGAACGTCGCGTTGATGACGCGCTGAACGGTGCCCGCGGCGACGTCGGTGCGTTCGGCCACGACGTTGGTGATCTCGGTCTTTCCTGCTTTGCTCATCTGCTCCCTTCGTCTGCTCCGACAAAGATATCGACCAGACGTGCGGCAGCTTGAGCGGGTCGGGCTCAGCCTGAGACGCCGCGCAGTTCGCGCACGAGCGAGACGGTGGCACGCGCGATGGCACCGTAGAAACCGTCGTCGCGGGTGGCGTGTGCCAGCGCCAGGTCACACCACGCCATGTGGTGCGTGGTGAGCAGTTCCGCGAGCTCCGGACGGATCTCGTGCAGTTCGGCCCACAACAGCAGAATGCAGCCGAGTTGGTCCGGTGGGGCACTGCGAGCGCCCGTCGCCAGCTCGAGGTTGGCGGCCGCGGCAATCTTGCGGATGCCGACCGCCGGATCGCCGTCATACTTGCCGTCACTCCACAGCGACTGCACCGGCGGCAACGCGCCTTGTGGATGCAGGAACAGGTCGAAATAGCGGTTGCCCAAAGTGCCGATCTGTTCGGCGTCGGGCAGCTCGATGCCGAGTGAATCCAGGGCCTCGGCGATGTCACCGCCCTGCAGTTCTTGCAGGGTGGCGGCATCGAGTTCGCGCACGAGCAGCCGCCCGAACAAGCGGGCGGCGGCGGCGAGATCGTCGGACTGCGCTGGTTCGCTCACGTCAGCTTCTTGATCTTGACGACCGTGCTGTTGAACGCCTGCTGGCCCGAGATCGGGTCGGGGCTGATCGGCAACACGTTGTTCTGGGCGTAGCCGTTACCGGTGTTCTGGACCCACTTCTTGTGGTCACCACCGGACTTGTCTTCCCACCACATGTTGCGTTCCCAGTCGGCGTCACGCATCGCCTGGTTGTCGTAGCCAGCTTGCTCGCCGTCGATGTTGCGCGTGCGCTTGGCTTGCGCCACCGACGTGTAGGCGAAGTGGCCGAGCGAGTTGCTGATCGCAACGGCACCCGGATGCACGGCCTTCGTGATGACCACCGGCAAGCGCAAGACGCCATCGACTTCACCTTGGCCGAGGCCGAGCTTCGGCGCCATGTTGTCGATGTGCTTGCTGCGGTGACCCTTCACTTCGATGAAGTCACCATCTTCAAGGTCGAACTTCTTCGCCGTGTCGGGGTGCAGCCACGCCGGGTTGGAGTGCACGATCTCGCTGCACCACTTGAGGTTGGCGGTGCGGCCGTGGTTGTGCACGTTCCACTTGAACGAGGTCATGACTAGCTCGTCTTCCTTCATGCCGACGTGCTCTTCGACCTGTGTCCACATTGGCCATGCCGGCAGGTCGTACTCGTGACCCTTGTGGTGGCTACCGCGGTTCTTGCCCTTGCTGTTGGCGAGGTTCGCGAGCTTCGTCACGTCCTCGTTGCGGCCGAGCATCGGCACGAAGTCACTCTTGACCTCGAGCTTGCGCGACGGCGTCTTGAAGCCACGCACCGGCTTGCCGCGGTGCATGATGCCGATGCCCTTGCCGTTCTTCGTGATGATGCCGGTCTTGGCATCGGTTTCACTGCCGGCCATTTCGTCCGCCGACAGCGCTTCCATGTAGGGCTCGAAGTACGGCTTCTGGTCCGGATCCTCGTAGGCGCCTTCCTTCTCGAGGAACGCCATGGGGGACTTGTACTTGGACTTGTCGTACGGCACGTCCTTGGTGTGCGTCGTCATGTACGATTCGATGTCCGTGCCGTCCGGATACCACTGCGCCATCTCCGGGCCGTAGCGCTTCGCGATCTCGGCGAAGATCTCGCGCACGTCCTTGGCCTCACCTAGCGACTTGATCATCGGTCGGCGCATCGAGAGGTACGGCTTGAGGTTGTAGGCGCCACGCGCGTCAACGTCCCAGCGTTCCATGTAGGTCGCCCACGGCAACACCATGTCCGCGAACGAGGCGGTCTCGTTGAGGAACGGGTTGATGCAGACGTGGAAGCCGATCTTGTCCTCGTCGAGCAGAACGTTGCGGGTGACGTTCATCTCGGGCCACGTCATCGGCGAGTCCAGGTTGTACGTCATGTACATCTGGATCTTGGCGCGGTCCTGCTGGAGGTAGTGGTAGACGATTTCGCCGACCTTCATGCCGTTCCAGACGTTGCTCAGCACGAACTCCGGTGGGTCGGCCAGCAGCGACTTGACCTTGGGCTTCGGCGGCATCTTCGGTTCCTTGAACCGCTTCTTGTCGTAGCCACCCGTCCACATCCAGCACAGGCCGCCCTTCTTGCCGACCGAGCCGACGAGCACGTTGAGCAGGATGATGCAGCGGTCGTTGGTGTAGCCGTTGACGTGGGCGCTGCTGCCGCGGTTGCACATCGTCGTCGCGGCGGGAGCGGCTGCGGCGAACTCACGCGCGATGCGACGAATGGTGTCAGCGGGGATCGTCGACGTCTCTTCGGCCCACTCGGGCGAGTACTGCTTGATCTGCTCCCACAGTTCTTCGAGCGGCACGTTGGCCCATTCCTTGAAGAACTCGGCGTCATACAGCTTCTCGCTGATGATCGTGTGCGCCATGCCGAGGGCGACGGCGCCATCGGTGCCGGGCTTCGGCATGAAGAACTCGTCGCTGTTGCCGGCGGTGTTCGACATCCGCACGTCGAACGTCACGAGCTTGGCGCCGTTTTCGAAGCGGCCGCGTTGGATGCGTTGGGCACCGGCGACGTGGCCTTGGTGCGCTTCGAACATGTTCGAGCCGAAGTTGAGGATGTACTTCGAGCGTTCGTAGTCGCCGAGGTCCCAGTCACTCTCGAACAGGTAAGTCAGCGCTGCGGCACGACGCGATGCCGAGCACAGGCCGCGGTGGTTGAGCGCCGTGTTGGTGCCGAACGCGCGCAGGAAGCGGTTGACGGCATCCTTGCTGCGGTTGCGCCCTTGGTGGAACGCAAACTCCTCGGGCTTGCCGGACTTCTTGACGTCTTGCAGACGCTTGGCGAGTTCGTCGTAGGCTTCGTCCCACGTGATGCGGCGCCACTTACCGGAGCCGCGCGGGCCGACCCGCTTGAGCGGGTAGAGCAGACGCTCGGGATGGTATTGGTGGTTGAGCGCCGCCTGACCACGCGCGCACACCTTGCCGCGCGAGTTGGGGTCGTTGGGGTTGCCTTCGACCTTGATGATGCGGCCGTCCTTGACGTGACCGGTGATGCCACACACCGTCGAGCACAACTGGCACATGCCGTGCACCTTCGTTGTGTTCTTGTACTTGTCCGGGTCCGGGAAGCGCGTCAGCTTGTTGGGGCCAGGCAGCGTGCACACGCCGGGCATGTGCGTCTCGCCGATGGCGTACGGCTCGCCGCGACCCTTCTGCCAGACGAGCAGGCTCTCCTCCTTGCTGACGGGGGAGAGGCCACCCTTGCCCTGGGGACCGCCGGCGCAAGCCGCAGCAGTGCCACCGGCAGCGAGAACGGCCGACAACCGCAGGAAGCCGCGGCGACTGTGTGCCGGCTTACTGTGTGCGGGCCTATCGTTAGCGGAACTCATTCGGCACCTCCCTTCTTCCAGTGGTAGACGCTGTACGCGTCGTTGTGATAACTCTCGCCCTCGCCCGGGATCTTCGGTTCCCATTCCTTGATCGGGCGATCTTTGCTGTGGGCAAACCACGCGCGCGGCATCGTGCCCTTCTCGGGGCGAAGTTGGCCGAGCTCGCCTTCGCTTTCGATGCGGGCCTTCATCTTGCTGACCTTCGATTCCGGATCGTTGAGGTCGCCGAAGTAGAGCGCCTCACTCGGGCACGTCGACACGCAGGCCGGATCCATGCCGACCTCGACGCGGTGCGTGCAGTTGTGGCACTTGATCGCCTGGTTGGCGACGGGGTCGATGTAGATCGCGCCGTAGGGGCAGGCATCCTTGCAGGCGCCGTGACCCGAGCAGCTGTCGTAGTCGACTTGCACGCTGCCGCCGGCACCCTTGTGCATGGCGCCGCATGGGCAAGCCTTGATGCACGGGGCGTCTTCGCAGTGCTGGCACGCCATCGGCACCATGATGCGAGCGAGGCCGCCCTGCTCCTTCTCGTAGTCGTGGTAGATCGTCTGCCGCATGTAGTTGCCGAGGGGGATGTCGTTCTCGGCTTTGCACGCGACTTCGCAACCGTGGCAACCAAAGCAACGGCGCACGTCGACGACCCAGCCGAACTTCTTGCCGTCGTCCGGCGCCTGCATGCGTTCCTTCCAGTGCTCCTCCTTGAGGAACAGGTCGCTGCGGACGGTGCTCTTGGGGTCCTGTGCCGTTGTCGTGCCGACGATGGCTGCGGCGGCGGCCGTGCCCGTCAGGAACTTGCGGCGGTCGACGCCGGCAGTGGCGTCAGACGCAGGCGTGGCCCTGGTCGCGAGTGGGGCCTGGGCCGGAGGTGGGGAGCAGGAGCACTGGTCTCCTTTGCTACAGGGTCCGTTGCCGGGAGCGGTTGGATCTTGCATGGCGTGGCAGATGGGAATCGGTTGGCTGAACCGACGACTGCCACGGGTTGCACTTCACCTGTGCCCCGTGCCGGGACTCAGGAGCAAGCGCAGCACGACCGTGCCGCCGCCGAATCGGCGCGCGTCGGTCAGGTGAAGCGATGAGCCGGGAGCACAACCGTTGCCGGGGCGGGCATACGTAGTTGGTCGTGCGGCTGCATGGGGAGTGAGGCTAGCGCGAGTCTGGGGGACGTCAAGTCACGTGGGCGAATCACCCATGCCGAGGGCGGCTTGTGGCTAGCTGGGTAGGTACGCCCGCCCACGTTCGGGAGCAAAGCGTCGAGCCGAAAAGCCACGCCGCGAGCCGGTGCGTGGAAACAACGTAGGGCCTTCAGGATGGTGCAGCTCCCAGCTCCCAGCTCCCAGCTCCCAGCGCCTGATGCGCCCGCGTTCGCGCAGCTACGGGCTGATCGTGGGCTTGGGTAGGAAGCTGATTCGCGCGTCTATCGCACTAGTCCGCCAACCACCGGTGACAACTGCACCGGAACAGACACGCCAGTCCATCCGCAGAACCACAGCGGCAGATCCTGCAACCAAGGGCTGTTCGGCAGCGTGATCGGCAGATTCGCGACGCCTTGACCGTTCGCGACCAACGCTCCGATCAGGATCGAGTTGCTGATAAAGCCCCAGTCTGGTTGCTTGATGTATGGGTGCAGAACCGGCCGGCCGAGATCGAGCGACCCGTGCACGATCACTGGCAGACCAGGGCGCGTTCCGAAGTCGAGTTGGGTCGAATTGCCGCGCATGAGTGGTGCCGATAGGCCGAGCCCGAGGACCAAGCCGTTCTGGACCAAGCCGGTGCTTGAAGTCGTCGTGCGCTCAAGTGTGACGGGGTGAGGCGACGCATTGTCGATTCCCGGTACCAAACTCGATCCGACTGCTGGTGCGATGGAACTGTCGACGCACCAAGCGATGCTCGCAGCCGTCAATCGCATGCCGCTGCCGAACGCAGAAACAGAATGTATGCTCCCGGCGGATCCGCCGGTGACTGTGCAGTCACTGACGATTACTGACGAGTTTCCACTCGCGGCGATGCCTGAGGGGGCGGGAAAGGCGAAGATCAGTGTGCGGCCGGTGATCGTGCACTGCGAAGCCGAGAGCGTTGACGCGCCATCAAGCCGGACACCGGACCCGACATTTGCGCCGGCGGCAAAGACTCCGGTGATGTTGCACTTGTCCAGGGCCAGCGAAGCATTCCATACGTCGACGCCACCGAGGGAAGTTACTTCGGTGAAGCTCACGGGCCCGGCGGCGCTCATCCCTGGTGGTGGGGTTACAGTGACCGGCTGTCGAATGTCGAGTCGCTCGATGTGTGCGCGTTGCCCGATCGGAACTTCGATCGTGCATGGTGTCGTTTGTCCAACGGCGCCAACAATGACCGTTGCGGTCATTGGGTTCGGGCGCAGTGTGATGCCCTTGTCTAGGGTGAAGGTTGGATACGTTCCCGCATCGATCAACACGAAGTCCCCTGGCGATGCTGCCGCGGCAGCCGCTGAAATGTCGGCGTAGGTTTGTCCCACGCCGACGTGCAGAGCGGCCTGCGCCGTGAGTGGACTAGCTACAACAATGGCCACCAGCTTCCATTTTTCCATGCCGGTATCCATACCACATTCCTTTCAGCCCGTGGGGATGAAAAGGCGGGCAGTGCTTGGCTGGGTGTGAGCCGGAGCTCGGGCGGAACTCGGTGGGGGCGGCCCGAGTAGTTGCCCGTGTTGCCGCCCTGGCCGCTAGCGCACGAGGCGCGTGTAGCGGTAGCTCGCTTCGAGCGAGAGCACCGCGAGGGCCGTCGAGCAGACGCGGCCGCCGATCTTGCCCCAGACACCCGACGGGTCCCACGAGCCAGCGGCGCTGCCGGTCTGGACCTGGTGCTTCGTCAGGGCGTGGTTGAGGTTCTTGTTCCACGTGCGCCAGTGCTGGCCGCCCATCTGGAACATCGCGTAGGTGCCGTAGTACCAGTAGTAGTAGTCGATCGTGCCGTCCTTGCTCCACTGCGGCGGCTTGGCCGCGATGCGGTCGGCGGCGGCCTTCATGACCGGCTTGTCCTTCGGGTCCTGTTTGAGGAAGAAGCGGCAGAACAGGCCAGCTGCGGTCAGGGCTTCGCCCTTCTCGATCGGGAACTGCGTGGCGTGCTTGCCGGGCATGCGCGAGCTGCCTTCGCCTTGCTTCGTGTAGCCGTGGCGGCCGTCCGGCGTCGAGACCTGGTCAAGGTAGGTCAGGCCGAGCTTGATCGCGTTCGGGTTGACCTGCAGCTTGAAGAACTGACCAGAGGCCAGCGCCATCAGGCACCACGACGTGACCGAGATGTCGTTGTCGTTGTCACGCGGTTGGTAGCGCCACACCGAGTACGGGTTGCGGTGGCTCTCGAGGTAGTTGATGCCACCTTGCGCGCTCTTCTTGAGCATCTTGTAGGCCGACAGGCCGTAGGCCTCGCTCATCGCGTACGTCGCGATTGCGTGGTCGTAGATGAAGTCGTGCGAGGCGTTGGTGCCGAAGCGACCGTTCTTGTGCTGCTGCTCCTGCAGCCACTTGGTGGCCCGCTTGAGGTTGTCCTTGTAGGGGCCGCTGCGCAGCGTGCTGCCGTCGCCGAGCATCGCGAGCATCGCGAGACCCGTTGCGCCGACGTCGTGCACCGGGTTGCCGGCGCCGGTCGACTTCTTGCCCTTGTCGTGCTTCATGAAGCCGTCGGCATCCCAGCGACCGCTCTCGTCTTGGTGCGAAGCGAGCCACTTCAGCCCGTTCTGGATGGCGCGGCCGCTGACCTTGCCGGATGGGCCTTTGATCTTGCCGCCGCGGCCACCAAATCGGCCACCGGCGCCACCGCCGACCGAGATCTCGGTGCCGATCATCTTGGCCTTGGGCTTGTCCTTCGGCTTCTTGTTGGTGACGTCATCGATCCTGATGACTTGCTTCGGCAGGCGGTCGGTCAGTTGCACGGCGCCGGCGCGGCGGCCGCTACGTGCCGCCGGCGTGCGTCCAGCCGGGATTGCGGCCTTGCCGCGGAGGACCAGCGTGTCCACGTCGTATTGGTAGACCCAGTTGCCGCGGACGACGAACAGGTATTGCGACGTCGCCAGGAGCGCTGGTGGCTCTTGGGCCCCAACGGCTGGGGCAATGACGGCGGGGGCAAGAATGGCCGGCAGGCTCGCGAGGCCGGCGGAGACGATTGCGCGAAGGATCATGAGGAGGCTCCTATGAGTGGAGCCTCGCGCAACGAGTGCGGCGGGGGGGCGGTTCACAAGAAAACCGCCGCTCGCCCGGCCAGCTGGCGGCGTTACTCCGGCTTCGGCCAGAGTTCGCGCCAATCGGCGCTGTCACCGTCGCCCTGGCGGCGCAGGACGCTCATCGCGTCATCGTGCAGTTGCACCTGTTCCAGGGCGGTTTCGCTGAGGATCTGGCCGCAGGCGTCGACGATGCCCTCGGCGTGCATGCCGTGGTATTCGAAGATGTGCTTCACGGTGCCCGACTTGCTGAACTTCGTGACCGCCTTGGCGAGTTGCGGCACGCCGAGGATCGAGCCGATGTTGTCGAGCAGGCCGATTTCGCCGTCGTGCACGGACACGACCGGGACGCGACTGCCAGCGAGGTTGACGGCATCGCCGGCCGACAGCGCCTGGCCGCCACCGGCGGGGCGCAGGTGCAGGCGGCCGTCGATCTGCAGCGTCTGCTTCAGGTGCGAGAAGCCGTTCTTGCGGGCTAGTTCGCCGATCAACAGGTCCGGCGACGAGACGACCGTGACGTTGGCGTAGATGCCGCGTTCGATCAGTTGCTCGGCCGCGCCGATCGCCTCGGGCACGAGTGCGCCCATGACGAACAGTTCGACGACGTTCTCACCCGGCTGGTAGCCGCGGTAGCCACGCCAATCGATCAGGCGGTAGCCACCGGCGAGCGAGTGCTGTTTGATGACCGCGAGGATCTCGGCCTCGGTCTTCGTCGTGACTTCGGCTTCGTGCAGGCCACCGTCTTCGGCGGTCATGCCGAGTTGCGCGTTGGCCGGCATGTCCGTCTTGAACTGCAGCTGCTTCTTCAGCCAGAACATCAGGTCCTTCTGGACCAGGCCACGCGTGACGGCGCGGATCATCACGCCGGTGCGACCCTTGTTGTCGCGGCTGAAGTGGCGCTTGATCGCGTCACACAGGATCCACTCCATCTCGATCGCGTAGGCAGGTTCCCACGTGATCAGGTTGGGGATCTGGATGTCGCTCTTCCAACTGTGCTGCGCTCCTTCCGGCGCGAGCGTGATGCCCGATGGCGTGCCGACGAGCACGAACGAACTGCCCCAGTAGAGGTTGTAGTAGAGCTGGTCGAGCGCGCGTTTGATGAAGAAGTCGTAGACCGTCATCATCGGCAAGAACGGGATGCCGGCGCAGTCGTCCATCTTGCCGAAGCTGCCGACCGCGGTCATGCAGTTGGCCTCGGCGATCTCGAAGCGGATGTGACGTGTCCAGGCTTCGTCGGTCGGCGCGAGTTCGGGACGCAGGCGCTCGTGCAGGTCGAGCTTCGACTCCCAGTTCTCGTCGTGCTTCGGGCCGAAGATCTTCTCGTCCATCGCCGGGTTGATGTTCGTCGAGGTGCCGACGTCGGGCGCCATCGTCATCATCAGGTCGGCGAGCGGGTTCCACTTCGCTTCGGCTTCGGTCAGTTCCTTGCCGGCCTTCTTCTCGTGACCGGCCTGACGCAGTTCGTCGTAGACGCCGATGCGCACGAGCTTGGCCGCGAGTTGGCCCCACATCCACTGCGTGTGCGTGGTCGGCGCGAGCTTCAGGTTGATGTCGAGGGACTCCGGCAGGCCGCCCTGTTCTTCGATCTGCGCGAGCACGCGCTGGCGGTTGGCTTCGGCCTGGGCTTCGAGTGCTTCGATGCCGAGGCGTAGTTCGGCGCCGCGTTGGATGGCGAACCTGGCTTCTTCGGAGTTGGCCTCGAGGCGCTCGAACGGCCGCTCAAGGCTCAAACCCTGGGCCTTGAGGATCTCGACGACTTCCTTTTCGGCGGGCATTGCCGAGTGGTTGCCGTTGGCAGCGACACACTCGAGGCCGCGGCCCTTGATCGTGTGCGCGACGATCAGCGTCGGGCGCGACTTGTCTTCCTTGGACTTCTCGAACGCTTCGACGATCGCTTCGTAGTCGTGGCCGCCGGTGTCGAAGTAGAGCTTGATGACCTCGTCATCGCTCAGCGACTCGACCAGCTTCTTCGTCGCCTTGTCGACGGCGATGATCGCCTCGCGCATCAGCGCCGGATCCCGCTTCCAGACAAGCGCCTGGTAGTGGTAGTCCGTCATGCCATCTTCGAAGACCTTTTGCAGCGCGTCGCCGCCCTTCTTCTTGAAGACCGACTCGCGGAACTTGCCGTGACGAAGTTGGATGACTTCCCAGCCGTTGGCGATCGCGGTGCCGCCGATGCGATCGGCGTCGGTGCCCTTGAGGCCGCGGTTGTTCGGGATGCGCGTGCCGTCGAGGTTCTGTCGGTTGTAGTCGACGATCCACGTGACGTTGCCGAGTTCGCGTTCGGCAACTTCGGGCAACACTTCGAGCAAGGACCCTTCGCGGAACTCGCTGTCGCCCATCATGCACCAGAAGTGCGGCTCATCGACGTCCCAGCTGTGCTGGTTGGCGTAGCGATACGCGAGCGCCTGGTAGACAGCGACGACCGGCGGGATGCCGACCGAACCCGACGGCAAGAAGTGCCAGCTGTCCGGGTCGGCTTCGGCGTGGTAGCTCTGGAAGACCGGCTTGCCGTCGTGCGAGAAGCTGCGCAGTCGATGCATGACCGCTTCGGCTTCTTCCTCTTCGAACCACTTGCCGTCCGGATGACGGAACAAACCCATCGCGTGGTGCAGCGAGTGGTCGACCGGCGAGGAGTGCGGCTTGCAGCAGATGAAGTCGCCGGGTTGGCGCACGATCAGATGCAGGGCCGACATGAAGTCGAGGCTCGAGGCACACGCCGCCGGGTGACCACCGACCTTGGGATCGGTCTTGTCCGCATCGGCGCGGTGGTTGGCGATATGGATCATCGCCACCATGTGCGCGAAGGCGCGGCGGGCGACTTTGTTGACTAGAGCGTAGTCGGGCTTCGTGGCGGACGTCATGGGCAGTGTTCGCGGGGCACGAGGGGAGAGTGCCACCGGGCCGAACAAGGTAGAACAGAGCGGCCCTGGATGCCACAGAAGTGGCGTCCGGGCAGCCGTTCTTGCAGCCGATTCAGCGCGGTTGGGTGCCGCGGCGGCGCTTGCGGAGCTTATTGACCTCTTCGGCCTCCAAGTCCATCTGGTGGTAGCGAATCAGCTCTTTCAGGGTTGGGTTCTCGAACCGGGGATCGACGAACCGCGCGGCGAATTGCGGCGAGATGCTGTAGTTGCGCAGCTGGGTCAGGTCGGCGATCGACCATCGGAAGCCAAGCTCGCGCCATGCCCCGGCGACGGTCGCGCGCACGCCATAATTCTTGGCCGTGCGCAGATCCGAAAGGCTCAGTTCCTGGCCGAGGTCGCGCCAGGCCTGGCACTCCTTCGGGTCGAGCCCGTAGTTGTTCGCCTCATAGAGTTCGGCGAGTTTGAGCGGTTTGCCGGCTTGTTGCCAGGCGCGCCACGTCGCGGCGCGCAGGTCGCGCACCTGTGCCCAATACAGCTGTTCGTGGTCGAGTTCGAAGCCGGCATCGTGCCACTGCGAGTAGGTGATCGGTTGCACGTCTCGTACTGCAACCCAGTAGAGGTTCTCGAGCGACAGAGGGTTGCCCGCCAGCTGCCACGCCGTGTGGTTGGCGGGCGTGACGTCGCGGACCTTGGCCCAGTAGAGGTTCTTGAGCGACAGGGGGCTGCCCGCTTGCTGCCACGCGGTGTGTTCGGCAGGCGTGACGTCACGGACCTTGGCCCAGTAGATCTGCTCGATGGTGAGGTCGGTCTTGGCGTCTTGCCACGCGCGCGCAAGGTTGGGGGCGATGTCGCGATGCTTGCAGTAGATGATCTGGGTGGCGGTCAGGTCTCTGCCGATTGCGTGCCAATCGATCGGGACCTGTAGGTCGACGCTGTTGTGCAGCAACTTGATCACTTCGTCGTCGTCGAAGTCCGTGACCGCAGCGAACGTCCGGTACTGATCGCTAGCGACCTCGTAGCGGACGAGGTGCATCGCCAGATTCAGGCTGACCTCGGGGTCGACTCGCCGGTAAGCCAGCACTGCGTCGGCCGAGGTGTCATTGACCAGCAGGCGCAGGCATTGGCGGCCGGTCGGCTGCCAGCCGCTTTGGCGCAGGTCGTCAATTGCCGACTTGTTGAAGCTGAGCTGGAACGTGCCGTTGCTGGTTGCGTCGCGTGCCTGGCGGTCGATCCGCATCGTGCACGTGCCGATCGACCGTTCGATGTGCAGCAGTTGCCCCAGACTCTGACTGGAGTCCGAGGGGAACGGTGCCAGCAGTTCTTCGGGTTGGCGCAGGTTCAGCGGCAGGGTCGTGCCATCGGCCAGGCGCAGCATCAACCCGGTGCTGTTGGCCTCGAGCGGAAAGTCCGCCATGGCCTGCCAGGCGAAGGTGAGTTCGTAGCCGCTGACGGGCGCATCGAGGCTGGCGTCCTCGGACACCTGCACGATCGGCCTGTCGAACGGCGGCACCGGCATGCCGTTGACGAAGGTTAGCGTTCGCGTGTTGCTGCACGCCGCGAACAAGAGAACGAAGATACCGGTGGTGACGCGGGGGATGCTGATCTGCAAGGCTCCAACTCCAGAGGCAAAGATGCCCGAAGCGCACAGCATAGCGGTTGGTTGCGTTCGGGGGGACAGGACGCTCAGGAAGTCGTGACCGAGCATTCGTCGCCGACCGCAAGGGTTCCGCCGGTGCGGATCGAGCCGTGCACGCCGCCCCGTCGTTCTGGCCGCAGTGCCGCGCACAAGCCAACGTGGCCGTCGTCGTCCATCAGTTCGCACGGCCGCGTTTCGCCGTGCACGTCGATGACCACCGGACCGATGCACAAGGTCTTGCCGATCGTGGCGCCGAGGTCGATGCCTGAGACGAGCAGGTTGGCGCGGCGAACGCTCGGCTCGACGTCACGGCCGAAGTCGCGGCACGCATCGTCCCAGCTCTCGCGCGACAGGATGGTGACCTGGCGCTTGTCGGCGCCGCGTGGTCGCCGTCGAGGCAGCGGCCGGCGATGGCTTCAACTTCGGTGACGGACTTGACCGGCAGGCGCGCGGCGGGGCGCAGGTAGATTGCTTGGAGGTTGGCCACGGCGCCGCTGGCCTAGCCCTTCTTGCCGAGCTTGGCGCCGAGGCAACCGCAAAGGCCGCCGAGCAACATGGTGAACACGATCCAGACGGTCACCTGTGGCATCGCCAGGAACGTGAATCGTTCGGCTTCGTCGAGCAGCACCGTGCCCTCTGGCAGCTTGACGTGGTGCGTGTTCCAGCCCTTGTCGATCGCGATGTAGGTGATGATCACGACCGGGATGCGCGCCAGCAGACCGTATACGATCAGGGTTGCGGCGAGCCTCGGCCATGCCGCGAGCATGACGAGCGCGCTGACGCCAAGCAGTGCCATCATGTACATGAGACCGCTTGCCTGGCCCGGGTTGTCCTTGTCCGGCATCGACACGAGGTCGAGTGATTTGAAGATCACGAAGCCGACGATCACGATGACTGCGCCGATGACAAACGTCAGCGCGGCTCTGCCGATGTTGGCAGGCTGGCCAGTTGTCTTGCGCAGGCGCAATCCAAACCAGCAGCCGAAGATCGGGATCAGGTACACGATGCCGACCCAGCCTGGGCCAGAGCCCTCGCCCGGTGGCTCGGTGCTGAAGGCCCCCTTGTTCCAGCCCTGAAGTTCGCCGACGAGTCGCAGGATGGTGACGATGAGCGTCACGATCGCCGGGATGAGAACCATCTTCATGATGCTTGGAGCCTTGCTGTCCATGGCGGGCAGCGTAGCGCCGAGGTTCTGAGACAACAGCACTCGGCAACAATGGGCGATTGCGGCTCCGGCGCTGCCTGAGTCTCAGGGGGTGATGACCCGGAGATGCGTGTGGTTGCGGCCGCGCACCCAACCGAGCCATTGCTTGGGTTGGGTGTTGCGCATGGCGAGTCCTTGCACGATGCCGTTCGTGTCGACGAGCAGCAGCAGGCCGTTGCCTTGCTGGCAGGTGAACGTCACGTCGCAGCCTTCTCCTGGGTACAGGTTCTTGATCGGCGTGATCGTGAGGTCGGTCACTGCGACGTCCTTCGCCGTGGTCGGTGCTGGTTGACCAAGCAACTGCACTTCGGGCCACGACCACACGGTCTTCTTGGCGTCGCGCAACAGCGGCGCGGCTCGCAGCAGTTGTTCGGGCACACTCTCGACCGTCCAGTAGTCGACGTTGAGCACGCCGACTGCCGTGGCAACCGCTGTCTGTTCGGCGACGGCCTGGCGGCGGAACGCGTAGCGACCGGTCCAGATCTGACTCGGCGCGAACGCCAGCGCGGCGAATAGAACGGCGAGCAGCTTGCGTTTCGTGTTGCTCGAATCCGCGTGCACGAACGTCAGCAACAGCCCGGTCCACATGAGCATCGACCACGGCAGGTAGCGTTGGGCGATGATCTGGTCCGGCTTCCTGAGGAAGAAGCCGCAGCGCGCGAGCACGACGAGCAGGCCGACGGCGAACCCAAACCAGGCGAGGCCGAGGGCAAAGAGGCGGATGCGGTTCGTGTCGCCGTTGCTGCGGGCGCGGTAGGTTGCGAGCGCGAGCCAGATCGTGCCGGCCGCGCCGAAGAGGGCGCCGGGCCAGCGGTTCATGCGGGCTGGTCCAAACGTGTCCTGGGCAAACGTCGCGATGGGTTCGAACACGGCGCGCAGCGGTGCCAGTGGCAACCGTTCGGCGTGGGCGGGATCCAGCGCTGGCGACAAGACCCACGCGAACGGTGCTCCGAGCCAACGCATCACTTGATCGATGTGCGCGACCAACTCGAGGTTCTTGCTGCCGATGGCGCCGTCGTTGCCGAGCATGACGAACAGGGCGCCGACTGCGGCCATGCTCATGACCTGCGCGTAGCGCAGCAGCGGTTCTCGCCGTAGCCACAGCACGACGAGGAACGCGGCGAAGCTGGCTGCGCCACTGCCAAACGAGAGACTCGCAACGAGGCCGAGGCCGCCCGCGTACCAGCCGCGGCGCACATGGTCGGACAGCAGCAAGCGCACGCCGTGGATCAAGCACAGCATGACGAGGAACAGGTGGATCGACTCGCTGCCGTGCGCGGTCTTGCGACTGTTACCGAGCCAGAAGATGCCGACGGCGATGGTGGCGGCCGTCGCAGCTTGCAGATTCTTGTCGGTGCCCTTGCTCGCTCGCCAGATCCCGGCGCACGCGAGCACGGCCATGTAGATGCCGAGCAACACTTGCAGCCATTGGTTGGCATCCAGCCAATGCAGTTCGGCGACGCGGATCGCGTTCGGCAGAACCTCACGATGGCCGTTGTCGGCCCCAAGCACGTTGTCCGGAAACGGCGTCTCGAGGAACGCCGTCAGGAACCGCCACGTGTCGGCGTAGGGAACCTTCGGTGACGCGATCAGCATCATCACGAGCCCGATCCCCGCGTTCACCAGTGCCACGGCCCAAAGGGCATGCCGCAGTCGTGGCGGCGCATCGTGTGGTTGGCGGTCAGGCATCGGTCGGCGAGTAGGGCAGAAGCCAGACCGGTATCGGCAGTTGCTCGGGTCGTAACGCCCAACTCGCCATGCAATCGCAGCCACGTAGACGTCCGGACCGTGGACGGAGTTTGTGCGTCGGGCGTTCGGCGTGGATGTGCTGACGTGGATTGAGCGAGTGCTGCGAGCGAAGGGGTTGTCGATTTTTCTAGGCGCGGGCGTGATCTCGCCGAGGCGACCGCACCTAACCAGTGCCAGCTTGGACAAGCCCGGCTGGATCTTCTCACTGCAACCAACTCGAAGGAGTCATCAATGTCCTCTAGAACGAACGCAAAGTGGCTAGCCGCTCTCTGCACGGGTCTCTTCCTTACAACCGCTGAGCTCGATGCTCAGGTCTACTACGCCCTCGGTGTCAACAAGACCACGAACGCCAGGTCGGTCTGGCGAAGAGATCAGGGCCAGCCAATCGGCGTGCAAACCCAGATCGTATTCAACAACCCGGCGTCCTTCCCGAACGAGGGTTGCTTCGAAGTCGACGCCAGAACCGGCCACCTGATCACGGTCTCGTCCTCGTCAACTGCGGGGATCCGGGTCTACAGGAATCAGGTCCTGGTCAGCCCCAGTGGCGTGGCTACGGCGTTTGCCACGCTGCTTGTGACGATTCCCAACACCAGCAGCTCGACGCCGGTCGCCATGTGTCGCGAAGCCAGCGGCGCGTTCCTGCTCCTCCACTCCAAATCGATCGGGAGCCTCCAGCAAGACAACAGCATCCACCGCATCGGTCTGGGGACGGCAGGCGCCGTCGCGATTGAAGTTCCCTGCGACGATCAGTTTGCAACCGGGTTGCAGTGGGGTCTTGCCCTGAACGACATCGCATCGGACGGCGATGGCAACATCGTCATGAACAGCAACTTCTTCGCCGGGGCATCGGGCGGGAACCTCAACCGGGTCTACACCCTTCCTCCGATCGGTGGGATGCCGGGGCTCTACACTGGCATCAACATTCCGAGCAATGGTCTGCTCACCATGTGCATCGAAACGGAGCCGGGTGGTGCCGTATACGTCGGAGGCGTGCACGGGACGGCGGATACGATCTACACCAACTTCGGGGGAACGCAGGTTTCGCATCGCAACATGGACCTGATTCGCGACGTCGTCAGGGAGCCGGCCGGCACCGTGCTGTGGATCGAGGAGATGCCTACCGGGAGTGGCGTCTGGCAAACCAATGCGGACACCACGTGGCCGACGACGACGCCAACTGCTCTGTGGGTGATGCCGACCTCGGATTGGTTCCCCAAGCTCGCAGTCGACTATCAGACGTACCCCGGCTTGTATGGCCACCCGTGCACGACCGCCGGTCTCGGCGCGATGCCGCAGATCTCGCAATCCGGACCGCCGATGATCAACTTCTTGTGGCAGGTCAATCTGGAGAATGGCTTCAGCAACCAGACTGCGACTCTCTACCTGGGGGCCGAGATCCCGCCGTTGCTGCTGTCTGGCAGCTGCGCAGCCTACAACTCGGCGTTGTTCAGTTTCCCGGTGCAGACGAATGGAAGTGGGGATGCGTCCTACACGTTCTCTATTCCCAATGACGTCTCCCTGATCGGAGTCCCGCTCTACACGCAGTGGCTGGTGCCGGATACGGCGGGCGGTTTCGCCATGTCGGGCGCCCTGGCCTCGACGGTTCAGTAGCGGAGTAGCATGTCGCGCGCTGTTCCCGTTGCACGGTCAACGGGAGCAGCGCTGCCCGATACGGCATAGACCGAGGCGCGGGCAGGCTTGCCTGCGGCCGATCGGGTCTACCGGCTGCATGCGTTGCCAGCCACGTTTGTTGTCGATACCGCCGCCAGGTACAACCTGACAGCAGTATCGACAACCGGGCGCAACGTGTGCTCACGGACTTCGCTTGCGGGCGCCGCCAATCCAACGTCATGCGACCGACTACCACTGCCGTTCTCTCTGCCCTGCTCCTCTGCTTCACGTCGTGCGCCACCAGGAGCTACACCTTCCCGGATCGTGATGGCCTGCCGCCGGATGTCGAAGCGCTCGAGAAGGCGCGGCAGGAACTGGACAGTGTGCCGGGCAAGAAGGGCTCGGGGCTCGGCGACGTTTCCTGGATGCCGTTCCTCGCGATGAACGCGGAGATCTACAGCAACAACAACGTTCCGGACCCGAAGGGCACGAGCTACTTCGACGTCAACGTCTACGGGCCGTTGTTCATGTTCGCGAGCACCGAAGCCTATCGATACGACGAGCAACAGCGACTCTACGAGCGCAGCGATGGGTCGAGTTATTTGTGGGGGCTCATCAGCAGTGAGCGCAGCGACATCCGCGTGCCGTCAGGCTGGCACGTGCGCACCGAGACGAGCCTGCTGTTCGGGATCCTGAACTGGCCGGCCAAGTACTACATCAGCAACCTCCCGATCGACCGCCTGACGCCCGTCGTGCCGATCTACTCGGAAGCGTCGACCGAGCCAGCGAAGTGATGGCGCCGCAGCACGAACTGCTGCACGCGTAGGTTCTTCACCTCAATCCCTTCGGCGGCGAGATGCGCCGCCTGCTGCTCGGCCGCGCCGGGCAGCTGCGACAGCCGGCCACCGGCTGCGACGACGCGCCACCACGGCACGTCATGTTCTTCGGGCAACGCCGCCATCGCATAGCCGACGTGGCGCGCGACCGACTTGCTGCCGAGTGCTTCGCCAATGTCACCGTAGGTGGTGACCGAACCTTCGGGCACGGTCTTCACCAACTTGTGGACCTGCTCGTGAAAGCCGGGGCCGACGATGCGCTTGGGGCCGTGGCGTTGCGGATCGTAGGGGGTCACAGGAATGCGAGGTTGTTGACGATGCGTTTCACGTCGTCGCGCAGCTTGCGGCGGACGAACAGTGCCATGAACGCGAACAGGAACGGCGGCCACAGTCCGTGGATCGCCTGGACCATCTGGAACACCTGGCCGCGAACGGCTCCGTGCTCATGTGGCAGGGCCCAGGTCCGCAGCGCTACGTAGATGGCGATGGTCAAGATCAAGCCGATGGTCAACGCGATGCGGGCGCCGCGCAGCACGTTCGTCGAGTCGATTGTCACGGACAGTCTCGTGCGATTGTCGGGGTCGACCGTCAGCTTGCCCGGGTACCGCCGGCGCTGGCCACTGGTCCAGACGAGTTCGTCGTCGGTCATCGACTCGATCCTCGTGTTCGCCAGAGGCGTGGCGTTCTGCAGGCCAGCGAGCTGTTGTGCGAACGACCTGGTCACGTCGGGCAGCTCTTGCTGCAGCGTGAACTGCTCCACGATCGGATCTTCGCACTTGCGCGCCACCAGACGCACGAGCGCGGCGCTGGCCAACCACAGGCCAGTTGCACCCGCGAAGATCACGTTCAGCGTGGACTCGGCGTCTTCGTAGTTCACGGATTCGGCATGCGCTCGACGTAGGCTTCGACGCGCTCGAGGAAGTCCTTGGCGAGCGTCGGCCCTTCGAGCGTGCACACCTGCTCACCATCTTCGTAGACCGGCGCGCGCGGCGCTTCACCCGTACCCGGTAGTGAGATGCCGATGTGCGCGGCCTTGCTCTCGCCGGGGCCGTTGACGACGCAACCCATGACCGCGACCTGCAAGTTGGCAGCCTGTGGCTTGACCTTCTTCCACTCGGGCATGCGTGCGACGAGGTACTGCTCAACCTCCTGGCTCAACACCTGGAAGTAGCTCGACGTCGTGCGACCACAGCCAGGACACGCAGTGACCTGCGGCAAGAACGGGCGGATGTCCATCGACTGCAGGATCTGCTGCGCGACGCGCACCTCTTGCGTGCGAGCGCCACCCGGCTCCGGCGTCAACGACACGCGGATGGTGTCGCCGATGCCTTCCTGCAACAGGATTGCGAGACCGGCCGTCGAACTGACGATGCCCTTGCTACCCATGCCCGCTTCGGTCAGGCCGAGGTGCAGCGCATGGTCGGTGCGATCCGCGAGCGCCCGGTAGACGCGCACGAGTTCTTGCACCTTGCTGATCTTGCAGCTGAGGATGATTTGCTCGCGCTTGAGGCCGAGCTCTTCCGCAGCCAACGCCGAACGCATCGCGCTCTGCACCATGGCTTCGAGGAACACCGCCTGCGCGTCCTGTGGGATCGACGACTTGGCGTTCGTCTCCATCAGGTCGTTGAGCAGCTCTTGATCGAGCGAGCCGGCGTTGACGCCGATTCGTACGGGCTTCTTGTGATCGACGGCGCACTGCACCATCGTCGCGAAGTTCTTGTCGTGGTTGGCGCCCTTGCCGACGTTGCCCGGGTTGATCCGGTACTTGGCGAGGATCTCGGCGCACTCCGGATACTTCTCCAGCAGCACGTGGCCGTTGTAGTGGAAGTCGCCGATCATCGGCACGTCGACGCCGAGGTCATGCAGACGCGTCTGGATCTCGGGCACGGCGGCGGCCGCTTCTTGCGAGTTGACCGTGATGCGAACGAGCTCGCTGCCGGCGTGATACAGCTCGGCAACCTGCTTCGCGGTGCTCTCGGCGTTGGCGGTGTCGGTGTTGGTCATCGATTGCACGACGACCGGATGGCAACTGCCGACGGCGACCGGACCGACCGGGACGCTGACTGTTTGGTGGCGCTGGGGCACGAACATGGGGCGAAGACGATAGCAGACGGGGCGCGCCCGGTAAGCTTCCGGGGCGACGCCATGTGCACTTTCCTCGTTCAGATGATCCGGCGGCCTTTCCGGGGGACCAGTGGCTGACGGCTTGTTCGCGAACGGCCGCGGCCGGGTTCTGGTGTTCTGCTGGCTGGGTTGGGTCTTCGACTTCTACGACCTGATCCTGTTCAGCTTCCTCAAGCACGGCATCGCCGACGAACTCGGACTGCCGCTCGATGGCGCCGTCGCCTGGATCGAAGGGTGGTCGTTGCTCGCCACGGCTGTCGGCGGATTCGCCTTCGGCCGCGTCGCCGATCGCATCGGCCGGCGCGAAGCGATGGTGTGGAGCATCGTCGTGTTCTCCCTCGGTGCGCTGTGGACCGGGTTGGCCGACGGCTATTGGTCGCTGCTCATGGCGCGCATCGTGACCGGGCTCGGCGTCGGCGGTGAGTGGGGGATCGGGCACGCGGTCGTCGCCGACTACTGGCGCGGTCGCCACCGCGATCGGGTGCACGGCATCCTGCAGGCGGGCAGTCCGGTGGCGATGGCGATGGCGGCGGTGGTGGCGTTCTTCATCGCGCCGATCGACGGTGTCGGGTGGCGCAACGTGTTCCTCGGTTCGGCGGCACTCGGCCTGTTTGCGTTGTGCGGCAGGTGGGCGATGCCGGGGCCGGATCGTGGGCTCGCGGCGGCAGAGCACGTGCCCGCGCGGCGCTTGTTTGCGCCCGAGTATCGGCGCGTGAGCTGTGTCTTGCTCGGCGTGTTGATCTTGCACATGGCCGGCTTCTGGTGTGTGTACGCCGAGCTGCCGGTGCGTTTGATCCGTGCGCACATGGTGCCGGCAGAACAGGTCGGGTGGTTCCAGATCCAGGTCAATGCTGCGCATGTCGTGGCCGACGTGTTGTTCGGGTCTCTGGCGGCGCGATTGGGAAGGGTGCGGGTGTTCGTTGCCTTCTGTCTCGTGTTCGCGCTCGGCCAGGCGTTGGTCCTGTCGGCGTTGGATGGCGTGCGTCAGGACTTCCAGACGTTCACCTTGGCGATCGCGGCGATGGGCCTCGGCGCCGGCACGTGGTCGTGCTTCGGCGCGTTGTTTGGAGCCCACTACCCGGCGGCGTTGCGGGCGACGGCGGCGGCGCTGTTCTACGCGATCGCGCGTGGTGTGCAGTTGCCGACCAAGCCTGCGATCGGGGCCGCGATGGCGTCCGCCGACTCGTTCGCACCCGCATTATGGGTCGGAATCGCCTGCGCGCTGCTGTCGGCGGGGCTCGTTCTGTGGCTGCCACGAGTCGAGGCCCAGCAGAACTGACGCGAAGCGGCACTTCCTTCCAACGCCCGGCCGATCTGCTTACGCTCCGGCCGCCCTCTCGCGCTGGCCCGTCTCCTCGTCCAAGCCCATGCAGTCGAAACATCGCTTCAAGCTCTTCCTGATGATGGTCCTCCAGTTCTTCATCTGGGGGGCGTGGCTGCCGCTGATCTTCGGCTACTTGCCGAGCCTCGGCTTCTCGGCCGGGGAGCAGGCGTGGATCCTCAACGCGTTCCCGATCGCAGCGATCGTCGGCATGTTCTTCAGCAACCGGTTTGCTGACGAGACGTTTGATGCCGAGAAGTTCCTCGGTGTCAGTCACCTGATCGGTGGCCTGTCGATGATCGGCTTGGGGATGACGGAGAGCTTCTGGCCGTTCCTCATCCTGATGTTCGTGCACTGCCTCGTGTATGTGCCGACGATTTCGATCACGAACTCGATCGCGTTCACGCACCTCAAGGATGCGCAGCGTGAGTTCGGCATCGTGCGCATGGGCGGCACGATTGGTTGGATCCTGGCGGCGTGGCCGTTCACGTTTATCTTCGTGGACTGGGCGGCCGTTGAGGCTGCCAACCCGGAAGGCTTCGTCGATTGGCTTGGCACCGTGTTGGGCAACGGCTTGCAGGGTGACGCCCTCAAGGCTGCGACGAGTTGGACCTACTACGTTGCCGGTGGTGCGTCGCTGTTGCTGGCCGTGTTCAGCTTCACCTTGCCGCACACCCCGCCGCACAAGAGCGAACGCACGGTATGGGTCGAGGCGTTTGGCTTGCTGCGCAAGCCGTTTGTATTGGTGTTGTGGCTGGTCGCGTTCATCGACAGCTTCGTGCACAACTGCTTCTTCAACTGGACGGGCCGCTTCCTCGGCAGTGCCGATGTTGGCATTCCAGGCAACTGGATCATGCCGGTCATGAGCATTGGCCAGATCGCCGAGATCCTGACGATGCTCGTGCTCGGCGTGGTGTTGAAGCGACTTGGTTGGCGCTGGACGTTGGTGATCGGCGTGCTTGGCCACGCGGCGCGCTTCGCCGTGTTTGCCTACCTGCCGGAGCATGCGTGGCTGGTCGTGACCGTCAACGTGCTGCACGGCGTCTGTTACGCGTTCTTCTTCGCGACCGTCTACATCTTCGTCGACGCCTACCTGCCGCAGGACATCCGGTCGTCGGCGCAAGGTCTGTTCAACCTGATGATCTTGGGTGGCGGCGCGCTACTGGCGAACTCGATCTGCCCGTGGTTGATCAACGACGTCTACACGTCGGGCGAGGGCGATGCGAAGGTCGTCGACTTCCAAGGCCTGTTCGAGCTGCCGATGTACACGGCAATCGGCGCGGCGCTGGTGCTGGCGATCCTGTTCCGGCCGCCACCGCAACCGAATCAGGCTGACTGAGCCGAAGCGGCGAGTACCCTGCCGAACGAAAACAGCCCCTTCACCCGGCTAGCCGGGTGAAGGGGCTGTTTTTTGTCTGGCAGGGTGCCGGGGGGCTTAGCCGTAGTAGCGGCCGAAGCGGTTGGCGAGGAACTTCTCGTAGTCGACGTCTTCCATCTTGAGGAAGCCGTTATCGGGGAGCATGCCGTCGTGCAGCATGTCGACGATGGCGCAGACGCCGGCGGCCGTCGTGATTTGGATGCCGCTCCAGTTCTTGCCGTCGATCTCTTGGTGGTAGATCGTCTTCGCGTAGGTGCGCTCGGCGAGGCGGCCGCGGTATTGGCCGGTGGCGCTGACGAAGATGACGATCAGATCCTGGAACGTCGCGGGCAGCGACTTCTCGAAGATGCGGCCGAGGTCTTCCTGCGAGTTCTGCATCTGCAGGTCGTGCAGCAGGAACTTCATCAGTTCGCAGTGACCCGGGTAGCGCATCGTCTTGTAGTTGACGTGCTTGACCTTGTCCTTGAGCGTGATCGCGAGCGTGCCGAGGCCGCCCGACGTGTTGAACGCCTCGTACTCGACGCCGTCGATCGTCATGTGCTCGAGTTGCTCCATCGGCGGCACGGTCGTCAGTTCGCCGTTCTCAACCGACTCACACGGGTTGCAGTACTCGTTGATCAGGCCGGCGGTGCTCCACGTCAGGTTGTACTTGAGACGGTTGGACGGGTAGCGCGGCAGGGCGCCGACGCGCAGGCGCAGGTCGGAGACCTCGGTCATCGACTGCATCAGGTGGTTGGCCGTGATCGTGATGAAGCCCGGCGCGAGACCACACTGCGGCGCGAACAAGGTCTTGGCGCCGACGGCGAGTTCCTTGACCTGGTTGGTGACCTCGACATCCTCGGTGAGGTCGAAGTAGTGCACGCCGTGATCCTTGGCGGACTTGGCGATCACCGGGTTGCAGTGGAACGGCGCGCAGCTGATGACGGCCCAGGCACCCTTGAGGATCGCGTCGACACTCGCAGCATCACTGAAGTCGACGACCTGACCGGTGGCTGCCGGGTAGTCCTTCTTGATGTGGTCGATCGCATCCTGGGACGCGTCGCCGATCCGCACGGAATAGGGCTTGCCCGAGTCGGACGTGGCCTCGGACATGAAGTGGCAGACCATGCGGCCGATCTTGCCGGCGCCTAGGATGACGAGTTCTTTCATAATGGGCAGGGATGCTGGGCGGTCGAAGTGATGAGAGCAGGGCTCGACCGCGATTTGGGGCAAGCATTGTTCGGATGCGCCCCAGTTTGCGCAAGGGTCCAGAGGGACTTACCTGCCGCAGTTTGCCGTCATGCGGCCGATGGCAACGCGGCGTGGACCGGGTTTGCGGCGATTGCGCGCGCGCAAAGATCTCGTGCGGCTGTCGAGATTCTGGCCGCCGGGGCATGCCCGGCGGGCTCTTGGCGTCTGCCCTGCGGGTTCTCGCCGTCTGCCCTGCGGGTTCTCGCCGTCTGCCCTACGGGGGGGGCGCTTAGCCCTTCTTCTTGCCGACGACGATGCTGATCCAGGCCTCGTCCATGTCGCCGACTTCCTTGCGGCGGAAGATGCCGTTGCCGGACATCGTCGCGCGGTCCGTGCCTTCCCACATGACGTGCACGTCTTCGAAGCCGGCTTCGACGAACAGTTCGCGCAGCTCGGGCAGCGTCCACATGCGCCAGTCGTAGATGAACGCATCCTTCATGCGCGTGCCATCGGGGAAGTCGAAGTGGATTGCGCAGACCAGGCGGTGGCTGATCGGGTCAAAGCTGCGTTGCTCCCACTCGTAGATGAAGCCCTTGTGGCGCGTGCGATCTTCGGTCGCCTGCATGACATCCGGGCCACCGAGCGCGTCCATGTAGAAGACACCGCCGGGCTTGAGCGACTTGTAGACCGTCTTGATGTACTTGCCGAGGTCCTTGCGCGTCGTGAACACCTGGTAGCTGAAGTTCAGCGCCATCACGCAGTCGACCTTTGGTGCCGTGACGTCGAGCACGTTGCTCTCGATCAGGTTGAGGCGGCCGCGCTGCTCGTCGTTGAGCAGGACGTTGACGTTGTTCTTGATGCCCCAGTCGAGCGTCGGTCGGTGCAGGTCGATGCCGACGGCCGTGTTGTCCTTGTGGTTGAGGATGTGGTGGCACGAGAGCACGGCGGTGCCACAGAAGTCCTCGCGGAACGAGCGCAGGGGGCGGCCGGTGTAGGACTTGAACCAGCGTGCGTACGTCTTGGAGTCGTCGGCAGGTGCCTGGACGGACAGCTGGTAGAGCACGTGCTTGTCCGCAGTCTTCGCAGTCAAGGCTGGCTTCTTGGCCCGCTTGGCCTTGGCCTTCGCCGGCTTTGCCTTCGTGGCCTTCGCCTTCGTAGCTTTGGCCTTCGCAGCATTGGCCTTCGGGGCGGCCTTCTTCTTCGTGGGAGCTGGTTCGCGTTCAGTACTCGGTGCCATGAGTGCCTTTGTTACCGCACTTTGCAGTCCATCTCTCGCCCTACCTTCAAGAATCACGGTTGCGTGAAGCTGCCGTCACGAACATCACGAGTGCCAACGCACCGCCGACTGCGGCGATCGGCCAGTAGATCCCGACGGCGTCATCGGCCCGCGCTTGGGTGGCGTCGATCACCGCGCCGAAGATCGGCGCAAGCAGCATCGTCGCGCTGCGACGCGCCTGGCTCTCAACGGACAGCGTCACGGCCGAACTGCCGTCGGTTGCATGGTCGAGTCGGCTGAGCAGGATGGGGCGCCAGACGTTCTGGAGAACATGCAACAAGACGAAGGCGGCGATCGAGATGCCGAGTGTAGTCGTCAGTTCGCCGAGCAACATCGCTATGAACAAGAGCAGGGCGAGGCCCCACAGCAGTCGCGCTGCGCGTGTTTCGTCGCCGCCGACTGCGGCGACGACGCGGTGGGCGCGGCGGCTGGCGACGGCGGACATCAGGTGCAGCAACAGGTAGGTCGGGGCGATCAGCAGCGTCGTGCGTTGCAGTTCGGACCAGCTAGCGGTGCTGTCGGGGTTGGCCGCGAAGTAGCCGGCAAACCACACCGCTGCGGCGCTGGCGAGCAGCGGCTGCAGGTAGTCCTTGCTGGCGTGGAACATGCCTTCGAAGCTCATCGACTCGGCCATCAGTCGGCGCAGGCTGCGTTGCCGCACGGCCTGCGCGATCGCAGCGCGGCTGTGCTGCCAGAGGTCGCGCCAACCGGTGCCGGGCTTGGGATCGCCGTCGAGATAGCTCGGATAGCTCAGCAGGTTGGCGATACTCAGCGCCGTGACGACGGCCGACAGCAAGAACACCGACGAGTAGCTGTCTAGCCAGAACACGAGGGCGGCGCCGATCACGACCGAGACCGCGGAGCCGAACTTGCTCCATGAGCGAGTCTGGCCGTAGACCTTGGTCTTCTCGCCTTGGCGACCCTCGCGGCGCAGCCACTCGAAGATCATCGCCTTGTGCGTGCCGGTGCGGAACGCTTCGCCAATCGCGAACAGGAACATCGCCGGCCACAGGAGCCACGGCTCGGCGGCGAGCCAGAACACGACGAAGCTCGCGAGATACGAGCCGAACGACACCAGCATCGAGCGGCGTCGACCGAGCAGGTCCGCGATCGAGCCGGACGGGATCTCGAGGACGTTGGTCGCGATCTCGCGGGACGCGATCAGTGTGCCGATCGCGAGGAACGACAGCCCCTTGTCGAGGAACGCCAGAACCAGGAACGGTTCGAAGTAGCGTTGGTTCTTGAGGAACCCGTAGAGGCTGAAGCGGAAGAGCACGCGAGTTGCGTTACTTGCTGCGGTTCTCCAGCGTGCAGTGGGCGTTGCCGCGGCGCAGCGGGTGCGCCTGGCTGGCCGAACGGTCGATCGACCATGGGCCGAAGTCGAGGTCGCACGGAATCAGCAACACGGTGTCGGTGTCCGGCTCGTGCCGTTTTGGCGGTTCGAACGAATCGCTGTTGTAGCGCGCGACCTTGGACAGGCGCACGTCGTCGATCGAACCTGAGAAGTGCGACGTCGGCCCGCCGTTCTTGTTGGTGTCGGCACCGATGAACAGCGGCAGCTTGTTGGTGCGCCGACTGCCGCTGGCGGCCGTCCGCGCGACGAGCTTGCCGTCGACGTAGACGCGCACTTCGTCGCCGTCGTAGACGCCGGCGATGTGATGCCACTGGCCCGGATTGAGCACCGCAGCTTCGGTCTTGGCCGACTTGTAGCCCTTGCCGAGCAACACCGAGAAGTCGATCGTGCCATCGCTGCAGAACAGCCCGTAGTCGCTCATCTCCGTCTTGGTGACGAGGCCGCGGCGGCCGCTGAAGTTGTCGCCGCGCGCCCAGCACTCGAGCGTCAGTGGCCCGTCGGGCAGCGCGAACGTGGTGTCGGGGATCTTCAGGCAGCTCTTGCCGTCGAGCACGAGCACGCCGTTGTACTCGTGGTCCTTCACGCCGAGGTTCGGCGGTGGTGGCAGTTCGAGTGTGATGGTGCGCGAAGGCAGCGAGACGCGACGGTCGCGCGCCAGATAGTCGCAACGCACTTCGACGGTCGGCAGCACGAACGGTTCGAGCGTCGCCGGGCTGCGGATCGCAAACGTCGTGGCGCCGTCCTTGCCGGGTGGGATGACCAGGTGTTGGTGGTCGGGGCCGAACTGCCAATCCATGTCGACGTTCGGGATCAGCTCGAGTTCGATGGCGCGCGTGCCCGGGTTGTGGCAGCTCACCGTGACTACCGCATCGACGGCGCCGCTTCTGCTGACTGCGGGGCCGCTGCTGGCAGAGGCGACCGCGGTGACCCGCGGCGACAGGGATCTGTTGATGACGAGCAGGTCATCCGACATCGCGTCGGTGATTTTCTGCGGATCCATCACGCCGCCAACCGGGATCGCCGCGACCTTGATGCCATCCTTGCGCACGGTGACGACGTGATACTGATGCAGGAAGCCACCCTGCGGCGCTGCCATCGTCAGGTGCGCGCCGACGGACGCGACGGTGTAGTACTCGATGCCGTCACGCACGCCGCCGAAGCGCATGTTGTGGATGTGACCGGCAAACACCGCGCTCACGTTGCCGTTGGCCGCGAGCAGTTTGTGCACCTTCTGCCAGTCGTCGCCGTACTTCTTCAACCAGCGCGGGTGGTGGAGGAACACGAATACGTGGCGCGCATCCTTGGCTTGCTTGAGCGTGGCGCCGAGCCAGGCGAACTGCTCGTCGCTGATGCGTTGGCAGTCGGGATTGTTGAAGTTGCGTTCGCCGGTCTCGGGATTGCCTTCGTCGGAGTAGAGCACGACGAACCAACACTGCTTGTGCTGCACGGCATACCAGAGCGGCCCGAACACGGTCTCGTAGTGCGCTTCGTGTTCTTCGGCCGGCTTGTTCTTGCCGCGCCAGTAGATGTCGTGGTTGCCCGCGACCGGGAACCACGGCATGCGCAGCTTGGACATCGAGTCGTGGAACTCCTCGGCCTGCGCCATCCACGGCTTGGTCGTGTTGTAGCCGTTGATCAGATCACCGACCGTCATGACGAGGTCGGGGTCGAGCAGGTTGGTGTCCTTGACGGCTTGATCGAGGATCTTGATGCCTTCGGCCGGACCGCCGGTGCGGTCGCCAAACACGATGAAACCGAACGTGTCGTCTTCCTTCGGCAGCTTCAGCAGCTTTTGGCCGTGCTCGCGGTTGGTCACCACGCGAGGCGACGCTTGCTCCTGCGCGGGGGCGGCCGCTGCGACCGACAGGGCGAGCAACGCCGACAAAGACAACATCTGGTTGGCCATGCAGAGAGCTTGGCCTGCGTCAGTCGCGAAACCAATGAAGGGGCCGAGAAGATGCGTAACGCCGTCGTCGAACCGTCGGCAGCGTCGAGGATCCGTTACTTCGATGGCGACGGATCGCGCGACGCGTACAAAAAAACGGCCGCCCGGGTGCGAGACCGGGCGGCCTTCATTTCCCTTCCTTCCCGAAGTGTCCGCAATCACCTGCGGGGCAGGCAAAGCGGTGTATGCGATTCTTCGGGGGGGCTACGTCAGTAGCGGAGAGCGAGAAGGAGGGGCTGGCTATTGGGTGCTAGTTCGGATGTTTGCCTTGGTGACGTTCGGTCCGATGATTTTCGATCGACTTGTGCAACTGCCGTTCCAAACCGGCGCAACCAGTTGCAACTGCGTTGGATCGGGTGTGACTGGAGTTTGGTTTCCACTGTCGATACCCAAGCGAACGCCTAGGGATCGTTTGGTTGTCTTCGTCACGCGCAAACGGTGCTACTTTCCAAAAAAATGAGCAGTCACGATGGAGAGAGGGCTGATGCAGCCGCGAACGTGCCGAGGATTGGCATCCTCGGCGCCGCTCGGACGCGGCAAGGCCTGGGTCCCTTCCTGGCGCGGTGGCTGGAAAAGGCTGGCGCCACAGTCAACGGGGTCGCCGGTCGCGAGTTCATGCGCACTGAGACCACTGCTGTAGAGATTTCGAAACAGTTAGGGCATCCCGTTGCGGCCTACGAAAACGCCGAACAGCTCGCCGCAAACGTCGACGCCCTCGTCGTGGCGTGTCCCGCCGAGGGTCACCTGTCGGGGCTCGATGCCGCGCTGGCTGCCGGCGTGCCGTGCCTGTGTGAGAAGCCGTTGGTTACTGCCGCGCAGACGGACGAAGCTCTGCGCCGCATTGCCGCCTTCCGCGAGCGCGGCCTGCTGCTCGTCGAGAACTGCCAGTGGCCGTTCACCCTGCCGGCGCTGCACGAGTTACACCCCGAGTTGCGTGAGCAGCCGGTGCGAACCTTGGCGATGCGCCTGTCACCAGCGGCGCCGGGGCGCGTGATGATCCAGGATTCGCTGTCGCACGTGCTGAGTCTGCTGCAGGCGCTGGTGCCGTTGCCGGTCGACGCGAAGCTCAAGGCCGTTGTGGAAAGTGAGCCGGGGCCGGCCGCCGAGCACAATGTGGTGCGGTTCGAAGTCACCGGTGGCACCGAGAACGTAGCGGTAGCGCTACACCTGCAATGTTGCCCACAACAGCCTCGGCCCGCCTGGTATGAGGTCAACGGCATGCGCGTCGACCGGCAACTGGGGCCCAACTACGAGATCTCGTTTGCCGCGAACGACGGCCGTGTCGTGAACGTGGAAGACCCGCTAGCCAAGCTCGTGTATGGTTTCGTCGCGAATCTCAAGAGGACCCCACTTGAACGAACCTACGCCTTTGACGCCATCGAACTCCGCCTCCGGCTCTACAGCGGCATCCTCAACGGGCTCTGACATGCAGCAGGCCGGCAAGGCCGTTGAGCGCGTGCATGACTTCGCCGGCAAGCTGCAGCAGCCGAGTCTGTGGCCGAAGGTCGTCGACTACGTGCGCTGGCAGCGTGCGCTCCGCAAGGCGCAAGCCGAAGGCAAGCAACTGCCGGAGATGCCGGACATCGCGCCGCTCTCGATCAACCTCGACCTGACCACGGCGTGCAACTACGCGTGTGATCACTGCATCGATTGGGACATCCTCAACAGCAAGGAGAAGCACGAAGACGAGCAACTGCGCGCGTCGATCGAGCGCATGGCCGAACGTGGTCTGCGCAGTGTGATCCTGATCGGTGGTGGCGAGCCGACGCTCTACCCGGGCTTCGTCGACTTCGTCGCGTTCCTCAAGAAGCTCAACCTGTCCGTGTCCGTTGTGACCAACGGCAGTCGCGGCGATCGCATTCTCGCGGCGGCGGAGCACTTCACCAAGGGTGACTGGGTGCGGTTGTCGCTCGACTCGGGCAGCAACGACGTCTTCCGACGCATGCACCATCCGTCGAAGAAGTCGCTGACGCTCGACGAGATCTGCAGTTGGATTCCGAAGATCAAGGCGGCCAACCCCGATCTGCAGATGGGGTTCTCGTTCGTCATCACGTGGGTCGGCGGCAGCCGCGGCGAGGTCAAGGTCGTCGAGAACATCCACGAGATGGTGCAGGCCAGTAAGCGCGCGTCGGATGCGATGTTCGACTACATCTCGTTCAAGCCGTTCCTCGAACGACAAGAAGACGGCGCCGAGGTCATGGACCCGCAGAAGACCGAAGCCGAATTGCAGGCGGTCATCGCGCGGATCCAACAGAACCTCGAAGAGGCGCGCGCCGTCGTGCGCGACGACTTCCGCGTGTTGGCCAGCACCAACCTGCGTGTGTTGATGAGCGGCACGTGGCAGGAATACACGCGGCAACCGAAGGTCTGCCACATGCAGATGCTGCGCCAGGTCGTGACGCCGCTCGGCACCTACAACTGCCCGGCGCACCGCGGCGTGCAGAAGGCGATGGTCGGCGACAAGGACCTGTGGTCGGTGCCGCCGGCGGGCCAGCACGACACGACGCGGTTGCTCAACGACTTCGATGCGAGCGCCGAATGCGGCGAGGTGACCTGCCTCTACAACAGCACCAACTGGTGGCTCGAAGAACTGGTCAACGCCAGCGCCGACCTACCCGACGAAGCACCGGGCACCGAGCAGCGCGACTGGTTCCTCTAGTAGCTACGCTGCCTGAACCACATCCACCGAGTTGTCCGTACCGTGCCAGGTACATTCCGGACAACTCGCGCGTCGCGCGAGATGTCCGGAATGTACCTGGCACGGTACGGACAACTCGCGGTGCAGCGAAGAGGGCGAAAACGGTCCAGGCACAGTGCGATCACTTCTGCTTCACGTCGCCGACGTCCTCGTCGCCGGCGGCGCTGATCGTCACTGTGCGCAGCAGTTTGGCCTGCGCCATCGACCCCTCGCGCAAGGCGTAGGTGCCAGCAGGTAGCGGGCCGAGCGCGAACGTGCCGTCTGCATTCGTTGTGACTTCGTGCACGATGAACAACGCTGGCTTGTCCATGCGCATCACCGAGAGCGTCGCGGCGGCAACTGGCGCCTGCACGTCGTCGATCAGTCGGCCCTTGATGCTGCCGACCGGCAGCTGCTCGGGGAGCAGGTCGAACGTCAGTTTCTCGGTGCTCGGTTGCACGTTGTCGAAGCTCGCCAGGCAAAAGATGTTGCGGCCGCCCTTCATCACGACGAACTTGACCTGCAGCGACTTGCTTGCCGGAACGTCGACCACCGCGTTGCCGTTCTTGTTGACGGGCGCCATGGACGGGGCCGTGCCGTTACCGCCGGCGTAGACCATCGCAAACAACAAGAATGGCAGCTTCGCCTCACAGCGAACATGCAGCTTGAGCTTCTGGTTGGCGGCGAACGACGGCTGCCAATCGAACGTCTGACCTGCCTGCAGCTCGGTGCGCGTTTCGGTCAGGACCTGGATGCCACGCGTCGCGCGTAGCGACAGTTTGCCGGGGATGACACCGACGATTTCGAACGTGCCGTCGGTGCTCGTCGTCGCCGTGCGCATGCCGGCAAGGTTGAGCAGGTAGCCGACGTCTTGCACCGGTTGTTCGGGGAAGGCGATGATCTGCACACCGGCGAGCGGCTTGCCGGCGTCGACGAGCTTGCCGGTGACCGTCGCGGGTTCGAGTAGAAGCAGCTCGACGAAGCCATCGGCAACCCGCGTGTCCACCGTCTTGCTGGTCGGCGTCAGGCCACGTTCGCGCGGCACGGCGAACACGAGGTATTCATCCGACGCGATCTCGGTGGTCTCGAAGCGGCCGTCGCCATCGGTGCGCAACCACAACGCCATCTGTTTGGCCTTGTCGCGGTCGTAGGGATGCAGCTTGCGTGCGCTCGTCGGCATGATCGCGACGGATGCATTGGGCAACGCAACGCCTGAGTGTTGGCGCACGATGCCGCGGATGGCGCGGCCCGCTTTGCCCAGCGTCAGAGTCAGTTCGGTTTTGCCGCCGGCGGTTGCTTTGACGGGCGTCGCCAACGATGGGGTGTGGCCCTGGTGGCGCGCTTGGATCGTCAGCGACTTGGCGTGGCGGATTACGAAGCGACCCGACAGATCCGTCGTCGTCAGGGACGGCGGACGCACCGAGTTGTTCATCACCAACACGCTTGCCGCGGCGACCGGTTGGCCGTTCTGGTCGCGAACGGTGCCGACGATCGAGCCGGTGTCTTCGAGTTCGATCTCACGGCGTGTGGTTTCGTTGGCGTTGGCGGTCACGACGGCGACGTGGCCGATGCGGCCGACCTCGATCCAGGTCTCGCCCGGAGCGGCATCTTCGAAGTGCACCTCACCGCGGTCGTCGGTCTTCTGATAGTTGACCAGGTTGTAGTACTCCTGCACGGCGCTGCGGCTGCGCAGCGCGACCGAGTAGTTGGGTAGCGGTTCGCCGGTTGTCTTGTCGCGCAACGCCACGATGACGACGGTGGCGCTCGGCTGGGCCGGCGGAGCCTTGTTCGTCGGCGGAGTTGCGGGCGCAGCTTCGCGGGTGTTGTGGTCGGCGCCGGTTGTCGTGCCACTCGCAGCATTGCCTGTGGCGACCGTTGCGACGTCAGGCGACGTGGTCTTGTTCGCGGCGAGCAGTTCGGGCGAGGTCTCTGGCGCCGGCCATGCAAACCACGCGAGTAGACCCAAGAACAACGCGGCGAGCGCCGCCGTCAGTTTGTGATGCAGCATCAGCAATCCTCCAAGCACCAATGTGGAACCAAGACCAGAGGATGTTCCTGTGCAGCCGGCGAGCACCTTTTGACGAACGGCCGCGAGCCCCTGCCCTGTGCTGACCGCGATGGCGGTCGCGCCGGCGAGGCCGGCAGGCAGAATCCGTCGCAGCTGGTCCATGCCGCGCGTGACTTGCGCGCGCACGGTGCCAGCTGGCCGTTCGAGGGTCGTCGCGATCTCGTGCGCCTCGAGGCCGTGCTCGAGCCACAGTCGCAACACCGGCCGATAGATCTCCGGTAGTTGCGCAATGGCTTCGCGCACTTCATCACGCAGCTCGCCAGCGAGTGCCTCGCTGTGCACATCCTTGACGTCGTCCTGCCGGAGCCGCGCGGGCTCTGGCTTCTTCTTGTCTTGGCGGCGCTGGCTGCGGGCGTGGTTGGCGAGAATCCCGCACAGCCACGGCAGCACGGGCCGGCCTGCTTCGTAACTCGATGGCGACTGCATCGCCGTCAAGAACGTTGCCTGGACGAGGTCTTCGGCCTGATGCACGTCGTGCGCCAGGTGGCGCGCCAGGCGAAGCAGCTCCGGTGCTGTGCGATCAAAGACGATCGCCAGCGCGGCGGCTTCTCCCTTCGCCACGTAGCGGGCGAAGGCGGTTTCGACGGTTCTCAGGAACATCATGGGGTGTGGACCCAGCTCGGGATGCGTGCTGCATCAAAGTGCCAGAAACTAGAGAACCGCGTGCCGTCTTGGGTCAAGATTGTCGCGATGACCGACGGCGCGATGATCGAAGTTCGCGGCTTGTCCCGCCGATTCGGGGACGCGGTGGCTGTGGACGGCCTCGACCTGACCGTTGGTCGCGGCGAGGTGTTTGGCTTCCTCGGGCCCAACGGGGCCGGCAAGACCACGACGATCCAGATGCTGTGCGGGTTGTTGCGGCCGACGTCGGGCGCGGTGCAGATCGCCGGGGTCGACTGGCAGGATGACGCCGATGCCGTGCGGCGGTCGTTCGCCTACGCGCCGGACACGGCGCCACTCTATGAGTATCTGACCGTTGCCGAATACTGCGACTTCGTCGCGAGTCTCTACGGCGTCGTCACGACGGACCGCGTCGAGCCGTTTCTCCGCGCGCTCGATCTGTGGGAGCACAAAGACAAGCTGTGCAAGTCGCTGTCACACGGCATGCGCAAGAAGGCACACCTGTGCGCGATCCTCGGGGTCGCGCCGCCGTTGCTCGTGCTCGATGAGCCAACCAACGGCCTCGACCCGCAAGGCACGCGCGCGTTCAAGGACTTGATCATGTCGCTTAGCGATCAGGGCACGACGGTGTTTCTGAGCACGCACGTTCTCGACGTCGTCGAAGAGGTCGCGGATCGCATCGGCGTGCTCGTCAAGGGCAAGCTGATGGCGTGTGGTTCGTTGCAAGAACTGCAGAAGGGCGACGCGTCTGGTTCGTTGGAGCGGCTGTTCCTCGAACTCGCAGGTGGGGCCGAGTAATGCTGCGGTCGGAGTTGCGCGCGCTGCGCAATACGATTCGCACGAAGGATGGCCGGCAGGCGTTGGTCGGCGCGGCCATTGTCTTGCTGTGTCTGGCCGTTGGCGGTCTGTCGCTCGGTTCGATCCTGACGCAGGATGCGTATCTCGAACCGCTCCAGGACCCGGCGACGGGGCTGCTTGGCGCGGCGTGTGGAGCCCTGCTCGTGATGCCGGCCTTCTTGGTCATGGCATTCGCCAAGATCCCGAGTCGCGCGCAGCTGTTCGAAGGTTCGCACGTGCCGGCCTGGCTCGCCTCGCCCGCCGGCGCTGGGCGCATCATGGCGACCGTCTGGCTGCGGCAGACTGCGTTCGCGTTCGTCAGCACTTGCGCGATCGCGGCGGTGCCGTTGGTTGCGATGGTGGTGCGCGCCGACTTGCCGACCGTCGTAGTGCCAGCGTTCTTGTGGTTGCTGCTCCTGACGTGTGCCGCTGCGGCGGCGGTGATCCTGATGGTCGTCGTGTTGACGACGCGCTTCGGGTCGTCGCCCCGTCGGCGGCGCGTGCTGTTGGTCGTGCACCTGACGTTGATCCTCGCCGGCATGCTGCTGTTGCTTAGCGGCATGACGCGCGGCGAACGTGTGCGCGAATGGTTGTTGGAGTTGGCTCCCGGCGAGTCGGCGATCGGCGCGACGTTGCTCGAGGCGGGGGCTCTGCCCGTTGCATTGGCGATGGGGGAGTTCTCGCTTGCTGCCCTCGGGTCGACGTTGGTCTTGCTGGTCGTGGCGCTGAGTTCGCTCGCGCTGGCCGCCGCGTTCTACCGGCGTGCTTTCGAAGCGCAGCTCTGCGCGACCGATGCCGCCCTGTCGCAGCAAAGCGGTGCGTGGCCGCAGTCAGCCGTTCGCTCGCTTGTGCGCCGCGGCTTCCTGGAGGCGTGGCGCGCGCGCGGCAACCTGGTCCTCGTGGCGCTCTTTGGCGCGTTCGTCGTCTGGCGCATTGCGGACCGACCGTTTGTGCCGCTCGTCGATGACCCGGTGCCGCTCATTCGCGAACTGTTCTTCCTGCAGTCCGGTTGGCTGATGTTGGCGTCGATCCTGTCGATGCTGCTCTTTCTCGGCGTCATCGGCGACGAACAGAAGCAACTACCGCTGCTTGCAACCTCACCGCTGCCTCGCCGCGACCTGCTGCGTTCGCGCGAACTGCTGCTTGGCTGGCCGCTCCTGCTGACGGTCGTGCTAGCGACCATCGCCGGCAAGATGGTCGGTGGCGTTGGTTGGAGCGCGTGCCTGCTCTACTTCGCGTGCGCCTGCCCGCTGGCCCTGATCCTGCTCGGCGCAGCTCTCGCCGTCGGTTCGTGGCCGACGTTCATCCAGTTGCAGGGCAACGTGCCGCTGGCAAGCAACGTGCGTTCCGTCGTGCCGGTGCTCGTGTTGTCGGTGATCGCCGGCGTGTTGCTCTACACGCAACACCAGGTGCGCCGCGATCTGTTGGTGCGCGGTGCCGCCAACGAAGACTGGCTGCTCGCCGGCTTGTTGGCGCTCGCCCTCTTGTGGGCGATTGCGGCAGCAACCTACGCCCTGTCTACAAAAGTGGCCCTACGCAACCTCGAACGGCTGCTAGGGCCCCAGTGATCGGTACCGTGCCAGGTACAATCCGGACAACTCGCGCTGCGCGAGTTGTCCGGATTGTACCTGGCACGGTACCGACAACTCGTTGACTACACGTCGCCGATGAACAGGTTGAGACCGTTCGAGGTGGCGGTGTGGGCGGCGTTGACGTTCAGGGCGAAGACGGCGGACTGCGCCTTCACTTCGGTGCCGATCAGCGTCGGCGTGCTCGGGATGCCGAGCAGCTTGAAGCCTTGGCCAGCGAAGATGCCGAGGTTCTCGACGACCGTCAGTTGCTGGTAGGCGCGGCAACCGGGCATGCCGATCGAAGTCAGGTCGATGCCGGCGGGGATGCCCGTCAGGGACAGGATTGACAGGCCGGCAACCGTGTTGGGCGGCATGTTGGTCGTGACCATGTTGACCGTCGTGCCGAGCACCGGACGCGTTGCCGAGTTGAGCGTGACGTTCGGCGTGCCCGCCGTGCTGTTGCAGACGGAGACGCTGCCGTTCAGGTTGGCCGAGATGTCGACCGCGCCCGGATCCGTGGCGTTGCCTCCGAGCGAGTAGCCAACGAGGTATTCGTTGCCACCCGAAGCGACCGATTGGTAGATGCAGTGCACGTCGCCGTTGTTCCAGAACTGGATCTGGAAGGTCGCCGACGAGTTGCTGTTGTAGTACTCGACGCCGTTCCACGTGATGACGACGCGGCTCGAGTTGGCGTTGAAGTGCACGTCGCCACTACCGTTCTGGTTGGGGCTGAGGTCGTGCCACATCGGGCACCAGCGCGTCGCGTTGGCCAGGAAGGCGCTGAGATCCGGGTCCCAGGCGTTGCCGTTGGCCGACGTCGAGATGAAGCCGTTGGAGCACACGAACAGCGTGTTCGTCGAGCCGCCGGGGTGCGGCAGTGAGAACGGCAAGGACTGCGAGAGTTCGGTGTCGTCGCCCATCGGCATGACGCCTCCCGTTGGTGCAATCCAGCTACCAAGGCCAGCGATCAGCGAGTAGGACGAACCGTCGAAGTCGAGCGTGAACGACGAGTTGCCCAGGTCGAAGCCGGGCGCCTCGTAGAACGCTTCATCGCAGGAAATCGCCGTGCCACCACAGCCGCTGCCGACCATCGTGACCGTCGCGGCCGTGCCCGAACCCGAGGTGTCGAGCGTGAGTTGGCCGGTGCCGAGCGGGTCGAGCCAGTTCGAGAGGCGCGAGTTGTTGTTGCCGCCGCCGGTCCACGAGCGGAAGAAGCGACCGTACCAGTCCGACAGGTTGTTGCCGCACGCTGCGCCGCCGCCGTGCAGCTGGCCGATGATGCGGTGGTTCTGGTCGAACAGCGGCGAGCCGGACGAACCGCCTTCGGTCGTGCCTACGTCCCAGTCGACGACGCGCACGTGCGTGCCGTTGCTGTTCTGGTTGGAGCTGCCGTAGTTGGTGGTCTGCGTCGATTGGTTCTCGAACGAGATCTTCTTCGAGTCACCGCTCGGGTGGTGGATGGCGACCGCCGAGCTGGCGTTGCCCGAGCCGCGGTTCCAGCCAGCGTAGGTGACGCCCCAGTTGGGGTTCGGCGTGCTGTTGAGCTCGACGAGCGTGAAATCCGACGTGCTCCAACCGGCGCGCCAGGTGGAACCGATCGTGAATTGGTTGAGCGGCGCCGAGTTGCTGCCGCAGGAGACGGCGTCGTAGTTCCAGTAACAGACGAGCGACGGCGCCTGGCCGCTGCCGACGCCGCAGTGGTTGGCCGTCAGGAAGAAGTTGCGGCCGTCCTGCGCCGTGTTGTTGATCATGCTGCCGCTGCAGAACAGCGAGCCGCCGGTCGAGATCGCGGCCGATGCCGAGATCTCACCTTCCCAGCCAGCACCTTGCGGGCAGGTCACGTCGACGTTGCACGAACCGCTGCCGTCGTTGTTGGTCAGCGCGGTCGGGCCGGCACCGAAGAAGCGGTAGCCGGAACCGATGTGGATCATGTCCAGCAGCAGTTGCTGGCGCAGGTTGGTGCGCACGTAGACCTCGCAGACGATGTCGCTGCCGCGCACGACCGGCGTCCAGAACTGGCCCGTCGGTTGATGATCGTTGCTGTCGAACGGACGCAGGATGTCCTTGTAGTCGGTGCGGTAGACCTGCATGCGGGCACCGGCCGGCATGAAGAACGTCTGGAAGCCGAGGTTGACGTGCTCGGCGCCGGGAGCCTTGATCGAAAGGCGCCATAGCGACCACGTGTCGTCGAGCTGTTCCCACGTGCCGTGCGTGTTCGGGTTGATCACGACGGCGTTCGGAACGGCGAAGCGAGCCGGTTGGCCGTTGGCGGCGCGGTTGATGTCATCCGCGGCGAGTGCGGTGCGGTTGAGACCGGGAACGCCGTGGCCGGCGACGTTGCCGAGCGGTTGCGCGTTGGGATGGATGCGACCCATCGGCTGCGCGACTTGGGCGATGGCGGGAGAAACGATCAAGGCCGCCAAGATGGCGGCGGGCGAGAATCGGAACATGGGTAGGTGGTGGGGCGAGCGAGATTGGAGAGAAACGCCGCCGCTAGGACGGTTCATGGGTGGCCCAGGGTTCCGTATTCAGTCACATCCTTGGGACGAATCGCTGCTGTCGCGCAGCTCCGGGCATTGCCGAGAAGCCTACCTTGCGGTCGGCAGCAGCAGGCGCGGTGCGAGTAGTGGCGGGGCCTAGCGTGCGGTGCAGGTGCCGTGCGTTGGGTTGCGCCAGCGTCACCATGGGCGGTTGGGGCACGGCGCACCCTTGCTGGCACGGTGCGCCAAAAAGGATCGATGCGAGAATCGCCTGTTTGGTCGTTTCGCGCGAACGGCTCGCTACCGTGGTTCGCCCGAAACCTCATGACCCACCAGCAAGTCGTCCGTGTCTACAGCACCTACCAGGATCCTGACTACGAATGTCCTTGGCAGAGCGTCGCACCGCGCGGCAGCACTGGCTCGGGTGTGCTGGTTGCGCCGCAACGGATCCTGACCGGCGCCCACGTCGTGGCAAACGCGACGTTTGTGCAGGTTCAGAAGCAGAGCGATCCCAAGAAGGTGACCGCGCGGGTCATCGCGGTCAGCCACGACTGCGACCTCGCCCTGCTCGAAATCGAAGACAAGTCGTTCGGTCGCGGCATCAAGCCGTCGGTGGTCGGCGAACTGCCGCGTTTGCGCGATGCGGTGCAAGTCGTCGGCTACCCGATCGGTGGCGAAGAAGTGTCGATTACCGAAGGCGTCGTGTCGCGCATCGAAGTGCAGCGCTACGAGCACAGCCAGCGCCACCTGTTGGCGGTGACGGTCGATGCGGCGATCAACGAAGGCAACAGCGGCGGGCCGGTGTTCGCGCGCGGCAAGATCGTCGGTATTGCGTTCCAGGCGCTGCCCGATGCCGAGAACGTTGGCGAGATGGTGCCGGCGCCGATCATCAAGCGGTTCCTCGATGGCGTGCGCAAGAAGAAGCCGGCCGACGTGCCGGGCATCGGCGTTTCGACGCAGCCACTCGAGAACCCGGCGTTGCGCAAGCACCTCGGCATGAAGACCAAGGACAGCGGCGTGCTCGTGACGGCCGTGCAATACGGCTCGAGCGCGTGGGGCAAGTTGGCGGTCGGCGACGTGCTGATGCGCCTCGATGATCACAGCATCGCCGACAACGGCACGATTCGTTATCGCGGTCGACACCGTTGCCAGTTCGATGCGTTGATCGGTGAGTTCCAGTGTGGCGACGTCGCCAAGGCGCGCGTGTTGCGCGACAAGAAGGCCAAGGACGTCAAGCTGTCGATGCAGCCGATGCAGTGGTTGGTGCCGCGCACCGAGTACGACCGGCGGCCGATGTGGTTCGTGTTCGGCGGCCTGGTGTTCCAGCGGTTGACGGCGGAGTATCTGCGCAACTGGGGCGACAACTGGTGGGACAAGGCGCCGAAGGAACTGCTCTACCGTTACTACTACGGTCTGCGCCGTCCGGAGCAGCAGGAGGTGGTCGTGCTGGCGCAGGTGTTGGCCGATGCGGTCAATGTCGGCTACGAGGCGTTCCACAATGATGGCGTGCAGAGCATCAATGGTGTGGCGCCCGTCGACATGGTCGACTTCGTAGCGAAGGTCGATGCCGCCAAGGGCGAGGTCGAAATCAAGCTGTCGAGCGGAGCTACGGTGTTGCTCGATGCCGAAGCGGCGCGCGCGGCGCAGACCCGCATCCAGGAGCTTTACCACGTTCCTGGTGATCGCTCGGCCGACCTGCCGAAGCGTCGCAAGCGCGCGGCGAAGCGTTCGTAAGGTCGGCGAAACGCGTTGGATGCAGCGCTCCCGCCCGAAGCTTGAAGCGGCCGTCTCGGCCGTTCCCGTTGCCTTTTGGGCCAAATTGCCCGACGCTACCGCGGCCCTCGTTCCTGCCCGGATGAATACGCCGTACTCTCCCATGCTCCTTCGCAGCTTCGGCAGCGAAGGAATGTTCCGCGCAAACACGCTGTTTGAGGAACTCATTGGCTGCACGTCAGCCGAGTTGCTCCAGCGACCGTTGCTCGACTGGATCCACCCCGAGGATCGCGCCGCGTTCGAAGTTGCGGCACGTTCGTGCCAAGGTGCAGAGTGCACCAAGCTGCACGCCGCTCGGCACAACACCAAGGCCGGGGAATGGGTGCAGATGCAGTGGCGCTTTCGCGACCACAACGGGCAGGTGTTTGCGACTGGGCAGCCGGCTGCGGATGCCACGGCGCTCGCGAAGCCGAGTGGCCAACCGGATGATGCGACGAGCCTCGCTGAGACGTTGGACGCGATGGCGCGCATCGTCGAGACCAGCAACCCGGGCATGCTCTGTTCGATCCTGCTCATCGATGATCGCGGCGAACGCATCGTTGGTGGTGCCGGTCCGAGCTTGCCAGCCGCCTACAACAAGGCTGTCGAAGGTCTGCTGATCGGTCCGGCCGTCGGCTCGTGTGGCACGGCATCGTTCTGGAACATGCCGGTCATCGTCGAGGACATCGAGAACGACCCGCTGTGGCAGGACCTGTTGGATGCGGCGAGGATTGCCGGCGTCAAGGCGTGTTGGTCGTACCCGGTCGTTGGCTCCAATGGTTCGGTGCTCGGCGCGATGGCGCTCTACGACACCAAGCCGAGCAAACCGCAGCGTCATCAGATGGATGGCCTGGGCATTGCCGCCAAGATGGTTGGCCTCGCCGTCGAGCGTGAGCGTCTCGAACAGCAACTGCGCGCAACCGAGAAGATGGAGGCGCTCGGCCTGTTGGCTGGTGGCGTCGCCCACGACTTCAACAACCTGTTGGCCGTGATCGTCGGCAACAGTGAACTCGCCCTCAAGATGCTGCCATCCGGCGGCGAATTGGCGGCGATGGCCAAGGACGTGCAGGCCGCCGGTGCGAGTGCCGCCGAGCTCTGCCAGCAGATCCTTGCCTATGCGGGGCGCGGTCACGCGAGCCGCGAGCTGATTCAATGCAACGGGTTGATCAACGAAGTCTGTTCGTTGGCGCGCGTCGCGAAGGGTGCCAACACCCGCATGCTGCTCGAGCTCGGCCCCGTCGAGTTTGGCGTCGTCGGTGATGCCGCACAGATCCAGAGCCTGATCCTCAACCTGATCACCAATGCGTGTGAAGCCATCGGGGACAAGGAGGGTGAAGTCGCGATCACGACGCGCGTGCGCGACTACACCAAGCGCGAGTTGCAGCACCTCGGCGTCAGTCCCGTTCCGGATGCCGGTGAATACGTCGAGATCGAGATCGTCGACACCGGGATCGGCATCGATCGAACAACACTCGGTCGCATCTTCGATCCGTTCTTCTCGACCAAGTCCGCCAAGCGTGGCCTCGGCCTCTCCGCCGTGCATGGCATCGTCGCCAGCCACCGCGGTGCGATGACGGTCTCGAGTGAGGTCGGCGTCGGCACGACGTTCGTCGTGTTGTTGCCGCACGTGACCATTCCGAGGGCAGCGGGCGTAGCCACTGCAGGCCCGGCGCAGGTGCCACCGGGCGTGCGCGTCTTGGTCGCCGACGACGAGCCGATCGTGCGCGACACCGTCGCGCGCATGTTGCGCAGTGTCGGCATCGAGGTCGTGACGGCGGTCGATGGGGCGCAGGCAGTCGACGTCTTCGCCAAGAACCGCGGCAACATCCACTGTGTGCTGCTCGACTACCGGATGCCGAAGATGAGCGGCGGCGAAGCGCTGCGCGAAATCCGCAAGCTCGAGCCAGACTGCCCGGTCCTTCTGACGAGCGGCTTCGCCGAACGCGGCCTGCTCGACAAATACCGCGTCGACGGAGTGACGACCGTGCTGCAAAAGCCAGTGCCGCAAGGCGTTCTGGTCAACGCGATCGTGACTGCGCTGCCCGCGAAGAGCTCGGGGAAGAGCTCGGCGAAGACCATGTCTCGCTGATCCCGGCGTACCGAACCCGCTTCACGCCGCCGGCTTAGCTTGCGGCGCGCCGCAAGCTAGGCCGGCGGCGTGAAGCGGGTTCGGTACGCCAGACAAATACTCGCCGGTTGACACGTAGTGTGTTAACTGTTCTAGTTGATCTAGAACAGTCGAGACACTTCTATCGTGATCATCCGAATTGACCCAGCATCGCCGGACCCCCTGTTTGAACAGGTGGTGTTCGCCATCAAGAGCGCCGTTGCGAAGGGCTCAGCTAGCGCCGGCGGCAAGTTGCCGAGCGTGCGCGAGCTCGCCCGTGAATTGGCGATCAATCCCAACACCGTCGTGCGCGCCTACGAGGTGCTTGAGCGCGACGGTGTGATCGTGCGACGGCAGGGGGCGGGATGCTTCCTGACCGGGCGCGGCAGCGATCTGGCCGGGGCCGAGCGCAAGCGGCAGTTGCACGAGTTGCTGCGGCGCGCGGCGACGGAGTCGTTCCACCTCGGGTTTGCGCCCGAGGACGTGGAACGCGCATTGAAGAAGTGTCTCGACGAGTTGCAGTTCGATTCCAAGGGGAAGAAGGCATGAGTTCCGCAGTTGTGACGTTTGATGGTGTGCATCGCTGGTTCGGCAAGAGCCACGTGCTGCGCGGGTTGTCCTTCGAGGTGGCGCCTGGTCAGGTCTACGCGTTGCTCGGCCGCAACGGGGCCGGCAAGACAACGGCGCTGCGGATCCTGTTGGGGTTCTTGGCGCCGCTCGCTGGCTCGGCACATGTGCTCGGTCGCGACTGCACCGATCTTTTGCCCGAGCAACGCGGCCGCATCGGCTACGTCGGCGAAGAGCATCGGCTCTACCCGACGATGACGGTGCAGCAGGCGGTCAACTTCGAGGCGGCGACGCGTTCGACGTTCCGCAAGGACTTCGCGCTCGAAGCAGCCAAGCGCTGCGGCCTGCGCAGTGGCCAGCGGGTGCCGTTCTTGTCGCGTGGCCAACGGGCACAGTTGAGTTTGATCCTCGCGGTGGCGAGCGGACCCGACCTGCTGATCTGTGACGACCCGGCGCTCGGCCTCGATGTCGTCATGCGGCGCGAGTTCCTCGACGTGATGATCGACCTGCTGGCGGACACCGGTTGCACGGTGTTGTTCAGCTCGCACTTCCTCAGCGATGTCGAACGGGTCGCGGACCGGGTCGGCATCCTGCATGAAGGGGCGCTGTTGGTTGATGCGAGGCTCGACGACCTCAAGCAGCGCGTGCGGAAGTGCATCTGGGTGCCCAACGGCGACGCCAAGCCGCCGGTGGGGGACAACGTGTTGCGCGTCGGCGCGCGGCGGCAGGGCTTCGACCTGACGTTGCTCGATGCAACGGAAGCGATGTTTGCCGATCTCGCGAAGAGTGGTGAGTTGTCGCCGCCGGAAGCGCCATCGCTCGAGGACCTGTTCCTCGACATCACCGGGCCGGAACAGCCTGGCATGTTGCGCGAGCCGATCGAGCAGTTCTTGAGCAAGACGGGAGGTGCGTAAGATGAACGCGCTACGAATGAAGGATCGGCCGTGGATGCTCGGCACGATCATCGCTGGCGGCGTTGGCCTTGGGTTCGCGGCGTCGCAGCATGACTTCGTTACGATGTTCGTGCTCGGTCCGCGCCGGCTCGAACTGCTCTACTACCTGGCTGCGAGCTGCGGCATCGTGCTCGGGGCGTTGGCAATTCTCTGGGACGACCTGCTTGGCACGCGCGAATTCCTGGCGCAGCGGCCGGTGACCTCCGACGCGATGGCGCGGTCGCCGTTGCAGGCGTGCGTGGTTGTGTTGCTCTCGTGGATGGTCATCGTGCCGATCTTCGCGTGGTGCATGACGGCGTTCTGGAGCGGGATGTACGACCTGTCCTATGGGGCGGGCTTCCCCGAGATTCTCGCGACGATGATGGTCGCGTGGCCAGCGTGTGCGATCGGTTGCGTCGCGGCGGCGATGCCCGCGCCGTGGTGGTTGCGGCTGTTGCTCGCGTCGACGTTGACGTTGAGCACGGCGCTGTTGATCAGCGGGGTCGCGGCGACGGACGGAGTGTCTTCGCACCTCGGCTTTGCGTTCGCTTGTATTGCGGTTGCTGCGGTGCTCTTTGCCATTGCGGGGTTCTTCAACAAGCAACGGCAGGATCCGGACCGGCCTTGGCCTGTGCCGACGCGCATCGTCGGGGGTGTCGTTCTGGTGCTGGCCTTCGGCCACTCACTGACCGCGCTTGGTCGGGAGGCGTTGTCCAACGCCGTCAACACGGCGCAGTGGGAATACCCGCAGATCGTCCGGCTCGACGACAAAGTTGGTCTGGCTGTGCGCACGAAGAACTGGCGCAACTGGGTCGAGTGTGATGCGGACCATGCGGTCATCGGTGAGCCGCGTCCGCGAGCCGACTTCGTCGAGATCGACTACCGAGCGCAGCGCATGCGTGACGTGCTCGAGGCGGAGGAGCCACGTTTCCGCGATCACTTTCGCGATCGGGTGAGCCTTGCGAATCGTTCAGACCTCTACATGCATCAGGATGGCCGCGTCTGGGTGCGTGATCGTAGACGTCACCAATTGCACGTCACTGGTGTTGGGCCGCAACACGAGAAGCTGCCGAAAGGTATGGAACTGGGCTACGTCGATGATGTTGGCAAGGATCCGAATCAGCGCTCAGTCATCGCCGAGGGCGCCGATTCGGGACGGTTGTTGCGGTTTGATGAAACGGCTGGCCACTTCGTCGATCTGACTCTGCCTGATGGCGATCGGTTTGAGTCGGTGGGCTACGTGCGGGAGCGGGAGGCCAAGCCCAACGTTGGCGAGGTCTCGCCGTTGGCATTCTTGTTCGTGCACGACGACAGTATCTCGTTCATCCGCGGCAAGAATGACAGCTACGCGATGAAGGATGGCGAGTTGGTCGCGTTCGAACCGCCCGTTCGCGAGAAGGCCACAGTTGCGACCAGCGTCAGGGGCGAAGTGATCGGCAAAGACCCACTGTCGTTCGTGGTCGAGGTGCCAGCACACGATGGCCTCGCGAGCTTCCGCCACGAGTTCCAACCGCGAACGGCCACCGAACGGTTCTATGCCGGTCTCGGCATGACGTTCTCCGTGATCCGTCCGCCGTTGACCCAAGCCTCGTGCAGTCTGCTGTGTGATGACGAAACTGCGCCTGGCGTGTTCGTCGATCGTTTGATCGCCGGCGGCAAACGCGTCTGGCTACTGCTACTCGGCTTCGCCGTCGCCGGTGTCGGCGCATGGGGAATACAACGCCGCCTGCTGCGCATCGGCGCGAGCGATCACGCCCGCCGCTTCTGGGTGGTGGCGTCGGCCTTGGTTGGCCCGATCGCCGTGTTGCTCGCCGTGTTGGTGGAGACTCCGCGCCGTCACGCCCGACCCAACGTGGTCCCGGCGCCGGCGCCCCGAATCGTATCCGTTTCTGAGTGTGAGGAGGTTGTCGCATGATCCGCCTACTGCTGTGTGTTCTGTTGTTTGGTTGCGCGTGTCTGCCGGCGCAAATCAGTGCCGATGGCCCGGCGATCTCGCCGTTCCGCGGTATGCGGCAAGTCGATGGTGGCATCGAAGTGCAGGTGCTCGATGACACTTGGTATGTGCTCGAGTCCGTTGCCGGGATCGACGTCGCGACGTTGCAGAAGGAAGCCAAGCGGTTGTGTCGACCCGGCAACGCCTGGAAGCGCATCACCGAAGACCTGCCGGCATTGTTCGATGCGATGGGCCATGACGTTGGCCGCAACGTCGAGGTCAAGGTGCGCAGTCTCGCGACTGGCAAGAAGCAGACGTTCGAAGCGGTCGAGATGACCGGTGAGAACCGTTCGCGGGTCAAGCATGGGCAGCGGCGTGGTGGCAAGGGGCGCAATGCGGTGCCGGCGCTCAACGCGTTGTTTGGCAAGAACGGGCTCGTGCCCGCTGACAAGGCGCGCGAAGACCTGCGTTTGCTGGTGCAGTTGCTCGATACGCGGTTTGCCTATCGCGAGCTGCGCGGGGTCGATCTCAAGGCGCTGGTTCGCGATGCAGAGAGCCGCATCAACAAGAGCGGCGTCAAGAGCAATGACTTCCGGGCGAGTATTGATGGCATCCTTCGTGCCTTCGGCGATGGCCACTCGCGGTTGCGCGGTGGTGGTTCGAACAATGCGCTGTGGATGCCGTTCTTGATCCAAGAAGCCGATGGTGGCCACGTGGCGTTCGAAGCAGATCGCTCAGGACTCGTGTCGCCGAAGCATCCGTACATCGTTGCGATTGATGGTGTGCCACTGGCGAAGTGGCTCGCAGCAGCGCGGGCCACCGTGACGAAAGGCTCTGCCGTCATGCAGAGTCGCGGGGCCGAGCGTGGCTTGCGCGAGTTGACGGTGCTGCGACGAGCACTACAGCTCGAGGCCAAGCCGACGATCGAGTTGACGTTGCGTGGCAAGGATGGCACGACGAAGGTCTCCCGCAAGGTCTCGGTGCGCAAGCCCATGTTCGGCACCTGGCCACGCCAGCTGAACAAGATCCTCGACGGCAACATCGGCTACCTGCGCATCGAGCGCATGGAAGGTGACCCTGCGTTCCTCGACAGCCTTGATGCTGCGATGCAGAGCTTCAAGAACACCGACGGCTTGATCCTCGACGTGCGCGGCAACGGTGGTGGTCGTCGCGATCCACTGCGTCGCCTGGCGCCATACTTCCTGCCGGCAGACGGCACGCCGATCGTTGGCAACGTCGCCGCGTTCTTGCTCGACGAACGCAAGCCGCCGAAGCCCGACTCGCTAGCGGACCGCTACCTGTATCGTCCCGACTGGCAAGGTTGGCAGGATCAGGAACGCGCCGCGATCGGCAAGTTCCTGCGCACGTTCAAGCCGTCGTGGAAGTTGCCGAGGGGCAAGTTCTCGCCGTACTACTTCCTCGTGTTGGACAAGCGCCAGAACCCGAAGGCCTTCCAATACACGAAGAAGGTCATGGTGCTGATCGACCGCAGTTGCTTCTCGGCGACGGACATCTTCACCGGTGCCATGCAGGCGATCCCCGGCGTGACGTTGGTCGGCGAGGCGACGGCTGGTGGCAGTGGTCGTGCCCGCAGCTACGTGTTGCCCAACAGCAGCATTCGATTGCAGCTGTCGACGATGGCGTCGTTCCGGCCGGACGGCACGCTGTTCGAAGGCAACGGCGTCGTTCCCGACGTTGCGGTCAAGACGCAGGCGACCGACTTGATCGGCGACACCGACACCGTTCTCGATAAGGCACTCGAATTGCTACGGTAGCGGCATGTCCGCTGCCCTCTCCGTGGTCACCGTGCTCGGTGTCCTGCTTGCGCCACAGAACCAGGGAACTGCTCCCACCAACAAGGACCTGGAGGTCGCACTGGCACGGGTCATCGACCTGCCGTCGGCCGCCGAACGCAAAGAAGCGGTGTCCGGGTTGCTCGACCTCAGCCAGGACCTCGAACGGTGGCTGGATGTCTGCCGCGAGTTCGGCGACTTCGAGCAGTTGCCGGCGGGGCCGATGGACGAGACGCGCAAGCTGCACGTGCTCGGCGAAGAGGAGGAGACGGACCTGCACCTCTATGTGCCGAAGGACTACGACCCGAGCAAGCCGGCACCACTGCTGCTGTGGGGGCATGGCGCGGGCGGCACCGGTGAGAACCAGCACACGTTGTGGCGCGACGTTGCTGACCAGATCGGCATGTTGGTGTTGGCGCCGACCGAGCCGATCGCAACCGGCTACAGCAAGGAGCCGCGCGAACGGGAATCGACGTTGCAGGCGCTGCGGTGGGCGCGGCGCATCGCGAACGTCGACGAGAACGCGGTCTTCATCGGCGGCTGGTCACGCGGCGGCCACCTGGCGTGGGACATGGCGCTGCGCCACCCCGATCACTTCGCTGGCGTGATCCCGTGCATCGGCGGCCCGCGCATGGAGATCGGCCCGTTCAACAACATGCGCTACCTCGAGAACGTCGCGCAGTTGCCAATCCGCGATCTGCAGGGCTCGAAAGATGATCCGCGGTTACTGATGAACCTGCGGTTGGCGTTCAAGAGCTTGAAGAAGCTGCGCGCGAAGGACGCCAAGTTTGTCGAGTTTGCCGACCGTGGTCATGACGCGGATCTGTCGGCGGTCGATTGGGCCGCGTTCTTCAAGAAGCGACGTCCCGTGCAGCCGAAGAAGGTGGTGCGCCTCGCGGCCGACCCTGCCGAGACCCGCGCCGCGTGGCTCGAGATCACCGGCATGCGGCAGAAGGTGCAGGTCAACGCGCAGCCGCGCGTGTCGGTGCGCAACTGGGAACGCCTCACCGAGATGCAGAAGCGCGAGCACGTGCTCAAGGCATTGGCGAAGAACACGGCGCGTCTCGAAGTCACCCAGAAGGGGCCCGGGCGCTTCGTGGCCAAGGGCTCTGGCATCACGAAGTTCTCGATGCTGCTGACCCGCAAGCAGCTCGGCAAGAAGGACAAGGTCGACATGCGCCTCGCCAACAAGCCGATCAAGAAGGCTGTGCGGCAGTCGCCGAAGGTGTTGCTCGATGACTTCGTCGAGCGGTTTGACCGGACGCGGTTGCCGGTCGTGCGCGTCGACTTCTAGTTGGATCGCGCCGCGACCTTCACGTCGTCGGCAACTTGCCACTTCGACGGCTTGCCGTCGTTGCGGCAGACAAACCGGTACTCCTTCGAGGTGTCGTGGTTGGCGCGGTCGCCTCTGCCAAACGGCACGAGGATCCAGCCGTGGTCACCGGTCCACCATTGCGCGCCCGGTTCGAAGCCAACGCCAAGGCGCTGCGCTCCGTCGGATTCGAGGTAGACGCGCAGGTCGGCTTCCTGCAGGAAGTCCTTCATCTCGGCCATGTTGTCTGGCCCGCTGACGCGCGCAATCAGGCCGTACTTGTCGCGCTTCTTGAACCACTCACGAACGAACTTCGGCGCCTGCTTGCCATCGCCCCAGTAAGCGGCGGTGACTTCGACCGTGATCGGTTCCGGCACCTCGTTCTCGATCTTGCAGTGCACACCGAATTCGTCGCGCAGCGAGATCGTCGAATACGGGTTGGGGCCACCAAACACATCGTCGTATTGCTTTAGCGTCTGCCGCTTGCCGATCGTCTCGGGCATGCGTGCGTCGGCCCAGTCGTGGAACGTGCCGACGTGCGTGATCATGCCAAACATGTTGGCGTCGACGATGTCCTGACCGAGCCGGCTGTAGTTGAGCCTGCGCCAGCGACCGCCAACCCACACTTCGTTGAACGTGTGTGACGCCCACGCGCCCTTGAGCCGCCGCAGCGCAGGCAGGATCTTGCGTCGCAGCTTGTGGTGAGTGATGCCGCGTTCGACCATGCGCAGTTCTTGCGCGTCGTTGGCATCAACCAACGGAATCGTCAGGATCGTGCGCGTCGGCATGCCAAGCGCGCGCAAGCTACCGTTGAGGTAGATCGCCGATGACGTGCAGCTGCCGCGCACACCTTGCTGGAACATGCCGAATGCCGAGATGTCGCGTGGCCACTGCTTCTTGAGCGACACATCGGTGTGGCCGACGTGCTTCTTCAGTTGTGCGGGGATGTAGGGGTCGCCTTTGATGTCGAAGGCGGTCACGAACGTCGTGAAGCAGTCCTGGTTCTTGGCGTGGGCGCATAGCCACTTGGACGCGCGCTCGACGAGCGCCTTGTCGCTGAGTTGGTCCACGCGGATGCCGGCCTTCATCAGCTTGGCACGCAGCTTCTTCTGCATCGCCTCGGTGAAGTCCGATGTCGGGCCCGGCGTCAGCCACTGCTGGTGGGGGCCGAGCTTCGTGCGCCACTGCTTATCGGCTTGGATCGTCTTGGCGACCGTCGTGAACGGGTAGTGGATGACCTCGAGCTCGACGTAGGTCTTCGTCTCATCGAGGATCCGCGCGTCCTGGTGGTCGTCACACAGGTATTCGATGGTCACCGGCCGCATGACCTGCACGACGGTCCGCACGGTGTATTGGTATTCGCGACGCTCCAGCCAGTCGCCGTCCTTGATGCCGTCGCCATCCGTGTCGGCCTTGTTGGGATCGGTGCGGTACTTGTGCACTTCCTGGAAGTCGCTGAGCCCGTCGCCATCGCTGTCGGGGTCGAGGTTTGCCTGCGCGGTGAGCGGCACGCAGATCATCGCGGCGAGGAAGCACTTGCCTGGCTTGATTCGCATTACGCCATTGTCCCCATGTCACGGCAATCTGGGAAGCTGGGTAGCTTTTCCGAACTTCACCTATTGAGATCGCGTCTCAGTAGCGATAAGGATGGGAGTCGTGATTCGTTCGATGACAGCTTCCTGGGTCTGCCTGCTCGCATTGGCGGGTGGGTGTGTGCACGCACCGGTTGGGGCTGAGGCCGCAGGAGCGACCGTCGAACGAGTGGTCGTCGCGATGGGCACGAGCCTGGTGATGACCGTTACCGCCCCGACCCGCATGCAGGCGCTGCAGGCTTCCGAAGCCGCGGTGCAGGCGATCGAGGTGGTCGATGCGCGCTTGTCGACCTGGCGCGACGACTCCGAGCTGGCGCGTCTCAACCGATCGCCAGTGTGGCGCGGCATGGGGTTGTCCGGCGCTTTGCTGCGCGACCTGCAGACGGCGCGACGCTGGAGTCGCAAGACCGGCCGCGCGTTCGATCCCGGCGTCGGTGCGCTGGTCGACCTGTATGGTTTGCGCACCGGTGGTTCGTGGCCGAGCGACCAGGATGTGTGGGCGTGCTTGCCGCACAGCAGCATTCAGGAACTGTGGGTGATCCGGAACTCAGCCACGCGACGCAAGGAGCGGTTGCGGATCGAGGAGGGTGGCTTTGGCAAAGGTGCAGGCCTCGATGCTGCTGCGCGTGCGGTGCTCTCGGCGGGCGCGATCTCGGCGACATTCGACTTTGGCGGCCAGGTATTGCACGTCGGGGAGCAGCAGTCGTTGCGTGTGCACCGGATTGCAGATCCGCGCGATCGCGTAACTCCCGCCGTTGCTGTTCGCGTGGGCAATGGCAGCCTGGCCACCACGGCAAACAGTGAGCGGCGATTGCAGGCCTCGGGTCGTGACTTCGGCCACATTCTGGATCCTCGCACTGGCCGGCCGGCCGCAGACTTCGGTTCGGTCACGGTGTTCGCCGAGACGGCCTTCGCGGCGGACTGCTTGTCGACGGCGCTGTTTGTCATGGGCCCGGAAGCGGCGCTCGTCTGGGCCGAGCAACACGATGGCATCGAAGCGCTCGTGATCGAACATCACGGCGACACGCCGCGACCGCCGCCCCTCACCGCGCGCATGACGTCGGGTTTGCGTGGCCGGGTCTCGACGCTGAGTCCGCACATCGAAATCGTACAATGATCTATCGCTCTCACTACGGCATCGCCGTCTTGTCTTTGTCGTGCGCCACAGTGCTGGCGCAAGAAACCGTCGAACAACGTCTGCGGCGTCTCGAGCGTCAGAACCAAGAACTGCAAGAGCAGGTTGGCGCGCTGTCGAGTGACTTCGAGCGCATCGATCTCGGTGGCCTCGTACCGCCGCTGAGCCAGGCCAAGCGCGGTGTCGGCCAAGGTGCGGCGAAGGTCTACGACGTGTCGCAAGGCTTGTCGATCGGTGGCTACGGTGAGTTCCTGTTTCAGCAACGTGATGGCCGTCGCGATCAGGCCGACGCGCAGCGTGTGATCGTCTACATCGGCTACAAGTTCGACGAGAAGTGGGTGTTCAACTCCGAGGTCGAGTTCGAGCACGGCACGACCAGCGGTGGTGCTGGCAGTGTGTCGGTCGAGTTTGGCTACCTCGACTACCTGCACAGCGACGCGCTCAACTTGCGCGGTGGTCTGCTGCTGTCGCCGATGGGCTTGCTCAACGAACTGCACGAACCGACGGCGTTCATGGCCGCGAGTCGACCGCAGACCGAGCAACGCATCATCCCGACGACGTGGCGCGAGATGGGCGCTGGTGCCTATGGCGACTTCGGCGACTTCTCCTACCGCGCGTATGCGATGACGTCGCTCGATGGCGCCAACTTCAACAACACGGGGCTGCGCGGTGGCCGTCAGCGGGGCGGCAAGGCTGAGGCTGATGATTGGTCGTTGGTCTCGCGCCTCGACTACGTCGGCGTGCCGGGTCTGATCGTCGGTGGCTCGGTCAGCTACGGCGACTCGGGTCAGGACAACCTCGACGACACGTCGCCCGGTCCGCGGTTCGTGCCTGCCATGCGCACGACCATCCTCGAAGCGCACGTCGACTACCGCACCGGTCCGTGGCAGTTCCGCGCGCTTTACGCGCAGGCCAAGGTGCAGGACGCGGCGGCATTCAATCTGTCGACCAGCAACAACCTCGCGAGCAACATGATGGGTTACTACGGCGAAGTCGGTTGCGACATCCTGACGTGGTTGCACCCGGAGGCGCGCGCGCAGTTGACGCCGTTCTGCCGCTACGAACGCATCGACACGCAGAGCGGCATGCCGGCTGGCTTCCTGTCAGACCCGTCGCAGGAAGATGAAATCTACTCGTTCGGCATCAACTACAAGCCCATCCCGCAGGTCGTCATCAAGCTCGACTACGAGGACTGGGACAACGACTTCGACCGCTTCAACATTCTCTTTGGCTACGTGTTCTAGATCGATGCGCACCCTGCTCGCGACCATTCTGTTTGTGATGGCGGCCGCGGCCGTCCTCCCCGCGCAAGGCAAGACGTTCTTGACGACGAAGGAAGCGCTCGCGTTGGCGTTTCCCGATTGCAAGATCGAGCGCCAGCGTCACGTGCTCAACGACGCCAAGAAGAAGCGTGTGCTCAAGCTGTCCGGCGAGAAGCCGTGCCGTTCGATGGTGATCGCCTATCAGGCCACCAAAAACGGCAAGGTCGTCGGCACCGCCTACTTCGATCGCCACCGTGTGCGTTCGCAACGTGAGCTGGTGATGATCGTCGTCGACCCCAAGAACAAGGTGCGTCGCATCGAGGTGATCTCGTTTGGCGAGCCGTTGGACTACTTGCCGCGCGGGCGCTTCTACGCGCAGTTCGTCGGCAAGGGACTTAAGGACAAGCTGAGCACGAAGGGTGCGATTCGCGGTGTCGTCGGCGCGACATTGACCGTCAACGCGACCGCCAATGCCGTGCGCCGCGTCCTGGCGACGCATCAAGTGTTGTTCGAGAAGCCGGTGCGTTCGCCGACGGTGGCCAAGAAGGTCACGCCGACTCGAACGTGAGGAACAGACGTTCGTGCGAGCACAGCAGCACGAACAGTTCGCGCAGGGTCGCGTCGTCGTAGTTTCGTTGCGGCAGGTCGGTGTGTTCTGCGAGCAGCGAACGCACCCGCTGCAGGGCATGTGCATCGCCGCGCAGCCGCACGTCGGCGTAGCTGTTCGCGGTCGGTAGAGTGTCGCGTTCGAGGTGTTCGGTGACGTTGATGCGCAGTCGCTTGAGCGTGCCATACGGCGTCAGCCCAAACGCGATCGGTGGCTCTTCGAGCGGGTCGGCCCACGTCAGCCAGCGGCCCATCTGCCCTTCGAGGTCGCGCAGGCCCAGCTCCGGGTGTCGCTCCGCGAGTTCGAACGCTGCGAAGATGTGGGCGTAGAGCGGATTGGGGCTGCGTGGTCCGACGCGCAGTGCCGAGCTGTGTGCGAGCCAGTTGTCTTCGGCCGCGAATGGAGAGTGCGCTGGCAACTGCAACCTGTGGTCGCGGCCGCCGAGCACCAATGGGTTGTCCGTGTCCTTGATGCGCGCGTTCTGAAGATCGCGTGCGAGCTGTGGCTTGAGCACGACCTGGCCGTCGCCGGTGCGCGTCGGCACCGAACCGCCAAACCAGCGCAGGCGTTCGAGCCGCAAGCGATGGCGGAGGCCGCCGGCATCCGAGCGGAACATCGGATGCGGCTTGGGTTCTTGGATCGTTGCTTCGGGCGCGTCACTGCGGCGCGCGCACACGATGAAGTTGGTGCGCAGTTCCTGCCACAGGTCGAGGTAGTTGAGCACGAAGCTCTGCGTGGTGTGCGCCAGGTCGAGCCGTTCGGCCATGCGGTCCGGTTGCGCCCACGGGCGATGGAACCAGAAGGCCGGTGTCAGGTCGGCGTGGTGCAGCAGGTCGCCGAGTTGGAACGCGGTGAAGCCGCGGTCACCTTGGTGCAAGAAGCCGTCGACGACCCCGGCGTCGTTCTTGCTGTCGGCGTAGGTCGTGAACGCGTAGCGCAGCGGGTTGTTGGGCTCGAGCTTCTTGATGAACTGTCGCAGCACCGCGGGGTGATGCCGTTCGTTGGCGGTCAGGCCAAGTAGCTTGGCTACGCGCTGCACCTGGAAGATGCGTTGTCGCGAGTAGTGCGGGTAGACCATGACGCGCAGGACGCCGCGCTTGGTCAAGCGTTTGCGCAGGCCTCGCAACGTCGCCTGCGGATCCGGCAGGTTCATCAAGACGCCGAAGCATTCGATCAAGTCGAACTCGCCGTCCGGCCACGTCGACTCGTCGGCAAGATCGATCGGCGCGAAGGTGACGTTCTTCTGTCCGTGCCACGAGCAACGTTTGCGCGCCAACTCGAGGCTCGGCTCACTCAGGTCGGTCGCGATGATCTCGGCCTTCGGATTGGCGACGGCGAGTGCATACGGTTGGAACGTGCCGCAGCCCGCGATCCAGATGCGCGGCGACTCAGGCGCCGGGCCACTGCCGCAGCGATCCCACAACCACGAGACGTGCAGTTCCCACGGGTGCGTGCTCGGCAACTTGGCGAGCAGTGGCACCTGGGGGTAGGGCCAGGCCGCGTATTGGGCCTTCATGACCTCTGCCTTGGCTGGCCCGAGCTTCTCCGACGTCGTCATCCACCCGTGCTATCGACCGTACGGTGCCTGGAACAGAGTCAACTTATTCGCGTCCGGAGACTGCGCGCATTCTCCGGGCGCGAATAAGTTGACTTCGTTCCAGGCACCGTACGGTCACTTACGGGCTAGATGTCGTCTTCTTCGTCGGTGCCGTCGTAGATCTCGGCAATCTCTTCGAGGGCGGACGAGAGGTCCTCGGGGGTCTTCATCGGCAAGAACCGCGTGTGGCGGCCGTTGCGGCGTACCTGCAGGAAGTTGGCCGAGAGGTGGGCGGTCAATTCGCCGATCAGGTGCTCGATCTGCACGGTGTCGCGGCCGTCGACCTGCTTCTCGACGTGGTACCAGCCGAGATCGAAGTCGCGGTCGAGTGCTTTGGCCGAGAACGTGAACGTGTTGGTGTTGAACACGTCGACGACGTTGGGGTCGAAGCCCTCGGGGTAGCGCAGCTGTTCGATCAGTTGCGTGCGACCCAGGTATTGGAACGGCGAGCCGCCGACGTCTTCCGGCCACTTTGGCGCGAGCTCGACGGTCATGTCGCAGCTGCTCTGGATGTGGTGGCCGAGCACGATCGGATCGATGCGGGCGCCGAGGTTGTCGACGTTGCGCACGAGCAGGTAGCGGCCGCCCTTTTCGAGGAAGCGCTGCAGGCAACCACTGCGGCGGAACGCTGACGGGAAGTCGCCGTGGCCGGGGCCGTATGGCGAGGCCTTGCCGTCGTCGGCTTCGAACAGCTCGCCGTTCTTGGTCATGCGCACGGCAACCGATTGGTTGAAGTGCTCGATGCAGTCCTTCGTCAGGCCGAACTGCGCGTGATCCTTGAAGTGCTGTCGCGTCGCCTCTTCGGTGGCGAAGCTGTTCATGCAGAAGAGCGGGATGTGGCCGCCACTTGCCTTTCTCTGCAGCAACACGTCTTCGACGGCGAGGCCGAGGAACGTGCGCGACTTGCCGAGCACGCGCACCGTGCCTTTGACGACGCCACCAAAGCGGGTGGCCATGCCACCGTTGAGCACGACGACGCCGAGTTCGCCGTTGGCGATCGCGGCACGGCCGAGTTCTTCGAGCTCCTTGTGGGCCTTCGTGGCCACGCCAGGTTGCTTGTGCACGGTGCCCGGTGGCGGCACGAGCAGATCGCCGGACACCGCGTTGGTCGCCTTGCTCAGGCGGCCTTCGGCGACGTCCTTCTGCCAGCGACGCTGAAGCTCGGCATCGTAGCCGTAGCGTTGCAGATCCAAGAGTTGCTGCTCGGTGAGCTCGTTCAAGCCAGCACAACGTAGCGAACCCGGCGTTCCGTGGCGAGCCCGCGTCGGCTACACCGTTAGTTCATGGGCCAGTCGATGCAACCCGGACAGACAGACAGCGGTGCCGGACTGTCACCGGAAGCACCGGTGACGGAGCTGGCTGGCGTCGGCCCGACGACTGCGACGCGGCTCGCGGGCGCATCCGTCACGAACGTATTCGAACTGGCAACGTTCTTTCCGCGCCGTTATCGGGCGTTGCGCGAGCTCGAGGCGCCGGCCGAGGAAGCGGTCGGGGAGCTCGTCCGCATGACCGCTGAAGTGCGCAGCGTCGCCATGGCCTGGCTGCCGGGCCGGCGTTCGATGGTGACGTTGACCTTCACTTGCCGCGATCACAGCACGTTCAAGGCGGCCTTCTTCAATCAGCCGTGGCTGAAGAAGAACTTCAAGGTGGGGGACAAGCGCACCATCGAGGGCACGCTGCAGCAGAAGGGCAAGCAGTTTTCGGTGTCGGCGGCCAAGGTGTTGCCGGCAGGCCGGACCCCGGATGGGGACGTGCAGTTGCGCTACCCGGAGGTCGACGGGATCTCGTCGGCGCGGTTGCAGCAGTGGATCCATAACGTTCTCGAGCAGTTGGATTGGCAGCGGGTGCGCTTGCCCGATCTGCCGGCCGATCTGCAGGATCTGTCGTTGACGCCGCAGCAGTTGTTGCTCGCGATGCATCGGCCGAAGGACGTTGCAGAGCACGAACATGCGCGCCGTCACTTCGCCGTGCGCGAGGCGATCCAGTTGTTCACGGCCGTTGAGAAGGCGCGGCGGGCGCGGCAGCAGCGCAAGGCCGCCAAGTTCCCGGTGACCAGCGAAGCCGCCGAACGCATTCTGCAGCGCATCCCGTTTGCGCTGACCGACGATCAGCAGAAGGCGATCACGGCGTTGTGGCAGCGACTGGAGGGACCGGGGGCGATGGGGGCGTTGCTGCAAGGTGACGTCGGCACCGGCAAGACGGCGGTTGCGATCGCCGTCAGTCTGGCGGTCTGTGCACACGGCGGCACGGTCGCGTTCTTGGCGCCGACGGAGATCCTGGCCGAACAGCACTACGCGTCCGTTTCCAAGTGGTTGCAGGGCAGTGGCGTCGAGGTGGCGTTGCGCACGGCGTCGCACAAACGCGAACTGCCGCGAACGGGGCCGTGCATTGTCTTTGGCACGCACGCGCTGCTGACGGCCGGCACCGAGTTGCCAAACCTCGGCCTCGTCATCGTCGACGAACAGCATCGTTTTGGTGTGCGTCAGCGCATGCAGCTCGTCAACAAGGGCAACAACCCGCACGTGCTCGTGATGACGGCGACGCCGATCCCGCGCACGATGGCACTCGTGATGTTCGGCGACCTCGACGTCGTCACGTTGCGGGCTCGGCCGCCGGGCCGCGAGCCCGTGCGCGCGTTCCACGTTCCGGCAGAGAAGTGGCCGCGCGCCCTGCGCAGCATCGCGCGTGCGATCAAACGCGATGGCCGCGTCTTCGTTGTGTGTCCGGCGGTTGGTGACGGCGGCGAGAAGGCCGGGGTCAAACTCGTGCACGAGGCATTGGCTTCACGATTCAAGTGTGCGTTGGTGCACGGTCGCATCAAGCAGAAGGAACGTCAGAAGGCGCTGGCGTTGTTCAAGGGCGGCATCGTCGATGTGTTGATCGGCACGACCGTTCTCGAAGTCGGCATCGACGTGCCCGAGGCGACCCTGATGGTCATCATCTCTGCAGACCGCTTTGGCATCGCCACGTTGCACCAGGTGCGCGGTCGCGTCGGTCGCGGCGAGCGGCGCGGCATTGCCCTTCTGTGCGGCCCCAAGACCGAACGGGTTGCGGCGATTTGCTCGACGACCAACGGCTTCGAACTCGCCGAGCGCGACCTGTGGTTGCGCGGCAGTGGCGAGTTGCTCGGCACGCAACAGAGTGGCTTCGCTGAGATGCGCGCGCTCGATCCCGAAGAAGACCTCGACCTGTTGTTGCAGGTGCGCGAGGCGGTCAGAAAGGAGCCGGTATGAACAAGAAGGAGCGAGTCCTGTCCGTTGCGGAAGCGCGTGCGATCGACGTCGAAGCGGTCGAACGGCTCGGCATGCCCAGTGTCTTGTTGATGGAGAACGCGTCGCGCGGCGTCGCCGACGTGGCCCGCACGCTCGGTTCGCGCTTCGTCATCTTGTGTGGCGCCGGCAACAACGGCGGCGATGGCCTCGCCGTTGCGCGCCACCTCGGCTTTGCGCGCTGTGCGATCCACCTGCTCGCGGAGCCCGATCCACAGCGGTCACCCGATGCAGCCCTACAGCTCAAGATCCTGCACAACGCCGGCGCCAGCGTGAAGGTCGGTGAGCCGCCGGACCTCGCGGTGCATTCGGGCGCCGTCTGGATCGACGCCCTCTTTGGCACCGGCCTCGACCGCGAGTTGCGCGACCCAGCCCGTCAATGGGTCGAACTCTTCAACTACGCGACCGGCCCGAAACTCAGCGTCGACATTCCATCGGGCCTGCACGGCGATACCGGCGAAGTGCTCGGCCTCGCCTGCACGGCGGACGTGACGGTCACGTTCGTCGGCAAGAAGAGCGGCATGCTGACCCCCGATGGCGTTGGCCACTGCGGTCGCATCGAAGTCGTTGGCCTAGGCCTGCCCTAAGCCGATACGTACGGTGCCAGGAGAGAATTTATCCTCTTCGGGCCGGCAGGCCCGAAGAGGATAAATTCTCTCCTGGCACCGTACAGCTACTCTTCGCGCCAGCGGAGCTTGGCTACTGCTTCGACGTGGTAGGTCTGTGGGAACATGTCGAGGGCTTCGACGGATTCGAGTTCGTAGCCGCCGTCGACGAGCGTGCGGAGGTCGCGCGCCAGGGTTTGCGGGTCGCAGGAGACGTAGACGAGGCGCTTGGCCTTGAGCTTGAGCAGGCGCGGGATCGCGGGCTTGGCGCCGAGGCGCGGCGGGTCCATCAGGACGAGGTCGGGGCGTTCCTTGTTGCTCTGCAAGAACTGCTCGGTCGTCTTGCGCAGGTAGTGCACGTTGTCGCACTTGTTCGTCTTGACGTTGACGCGGGCGAGCGTGCACGCGCGGCGTTCGTCTTCGACCGAGATCACGCGCTCGAAGCGTTTGCTGAGCGGTAGCGAGAACAGGCCGACGCCGGCGTAGAGGTCGAAGGCGAGTTCGCCCTTCTCTTCGCCGATGGCAGCTTCGACGAGGCGATGCACGAGGTGGCGGTTGCCCTGGAAGAAGCTCTCGGGCTCGATCAGGTAGCGGAAGCCGAGGACTTCGTGCTCGACGAGATCCTTGCGCATGCCCGGCAGGTCCGGCGAATACGACGCACCTTCGTGGCCGCACGAACCTTCGATCTGGTAGGGCCAGTCGCGCGGGTGCATGCCGGTGATCGCTTCGCGAATCTTGGCGATGCCTTGTTCGAGGTCGGGTGCGAGCACCGGGCACTCATTGATGTTGAGCACCTTGTTGCTGCCGCCGTAGTGGTAGCCGACGACCGGCGTCTTCGGCGTCGGTTCTTCCTGCATCTCACCGGCCGCGATCTTCGCTTCGACTTCGGCTTTACGTTGCTTGCGCAGCTTCTTGTCGATGCGGCCGCGGCGGCCGTCGGGGCGCATGCCCGAAGTCGCCTTCAACTTGAGCTGCGTGCGCGAACGGTAGTTCCACGGTTCGGCGTGATGCACGACGACGGGTTCGGTCCAGTCGAACTTGCCGATGCGCGTCAGCGCGTCGTGCACGAACTCACTCTTCGCCGCGACCTGCGCTTCGTAGCTGACGTGCTGATAGTTGCAGCCGCCGCACTCGGTGAAGTGCTGGCACTTGGGCTCGACGCGGTCCTTCGACGGTTCGAGGATCTCGATGACCTTGGCGCGAGCAAACGTCTTTTCGACGGCCGTGATCTCGCAGCGGACCAGTTCATCGGGAGCTGCAAAATGCACGAAAACGGCGCGGCCTTCGTGGCGCGCGATGGCCGAACCGCCGAACGCCAGGCGCTCTGTGCGTAGTTCGAGGGTCTGGCCGGGGCTCAATTCAGTAGTCAGTTCGCTCATTGGGGGCGAACAGGCTACCCGAATGGTCCAGCCGAACCAGTCGATGGCGGCTGGGTTTGCACGGGCCGCCCTCGCGTCACAAATCGCCGGGAATCGCCGCTCAAACCCGCGGTGACATGGCGTTTGGCCGCACTTCACCAGCCCGCGGTGGTCAAGTTGGCGCGCGCAGCTATGATGCGGCACCCTCTCCGACGCCGGTTCGACCCCCGCCGATGTCGCCACTCCGCGGTCCTGCCCAATGACCCTCGCTGCTACCGTTCTTCTGTCTCTGATGCCCCAGGTCTTCCCTGGCGGCGATCTCAAGCTTCCGCCGAAGGCGGCGACGACCGCCAAGACGGCGGATGTGCGACCGCTCAAGGAGATCGAACGCTTTAAGCGCGATCTGCTCGAGATGTCCGGTCCGCGCGTCAAGGTGCAGGCCAAGCTCGAGGAGATGGGGCTGGCCTATCCCAAGATCGAACAGCTGATCCTGCAAGTCGCGCGAACGGCACGAGCAAAGGAGATGAGCAACCTGATGCCGGTTGCCCGGCGCTTTGGTCGCGCCTCGGGCTCGGCTCGGGTTGCTGACGAACTGTTGTTCCAGTTGTTGGCCCGGCCGTGTGGTTCCTCGACGCGAGTTGTGATCGAGACGATGGCCGTGTTGAAGGGGCCGGACGCCAAGCAGTCCTTGAAGCAGTGCATGCGCGCGAGCATCCCGGCGGTGCGTCGTCAGGCGGTTGCCGTGCTCGGACCGATGTGCACGCCGGAGGACTTCCCGTTTGTTGTGGCATTGTCGCGCGAGCAGTCGCTCGACCTGCGCATTCGTGGCGTCGACCTGCTGCAGGCGATCGGCGATGACGCTGCGTCACAACGCCTTGTCGAGTTGCTGTCGAAGGACCCGGCGCTCGCCGCTGCGGCGTGCCTCGCACTTACCCGGGTCGGCTCGCTGGCCGTGCCGGCCTTGCAGAAGCGCGTCAAGCAACCGGTCGTCGATCGCAGTTACGTCTACGCGGCGTTTGCCCTGGCGCAGATCGGCCAACAAACCGGTGAGCCACTCGTTCCTGCCGAGCTGATGCGGCCACTCGCCCAACGCTTGCAGTCGCCCGAGGCTTTGGTGCGGGTGCTCGCGGCTGTGCCGTTGGCCGACCTGCTCTACCGCGCTGCGCCTGGCGAAGGCAGTGAGTTGCCCGATCGCGGCCTCGTCGAAGCGCTGATGCTCGTCGTCGAGCCGAAGGCCTTCGTGCCAAATATCGACATGCTGCGCGCGCCGGCCGAGCAGCGACTGTTGCGCCACACCGGTCGCATGATTCGCGGCGAGAAGTCGCTGAAGTGGCGCGATTGGTGGCGAGACCAGAAGAACACGTTCCTCGGCGTGCGTTCGACCATCAGCGTTGATGTCAAGAACGCCGGCTCGGCCATCGTGACCTTGCGCCAGGAAGACCGCGTCGTGCGGGTTCTCGGTGAGCACATCGCGACGGTTGCCCCGATGTCGGGCGCGATCGAAGTGTTGCTGACGTCGGATCAGATGCTGCAGTTCGTGCGTTCGCTTGAGCGTGATGGCTACGGCAACCCGATGGCAATGCGCGTCGAAAGCGCGCTGCCGCGCGTGCGGTCGCTCGAGCTGCGCGTCAGTGGTGGCCGCAGCAGCGTTGCCGTGACCGAGAGTGCCCACCTCGCGTTCGACAGCATGGTTCGTTCGATCGACGCGCTCGTCGACGATGAACTGTGGCAGATGTATCGCGTGGCGGCCGAGCAACCGGATCGCGTCGCGTTCTGGCGCTCTGAGCAGAAGTGGCGTCGCGAGAACCCGGGGCCGGTCCCGCAAGCACAGCGCTTCTTCGAGCATGTTGTGCGCGGTTGGTCGACGTGGGGCGGCGAGATGCAGCTGCGTGCGATCAGCTTCCTGATCAGCCACCCGGCGCGTAAGCAGATCGTGCGCGAGAAGGATGGCGCCGCCATCATCGTCGCACTCAAGGCGTTGCCGGAGTTGTCGGCTGCCGACCTGCAGTTGCTGGAGATGGCCGCTGGCGCGCCTGGTGACACCGTCTGGCGCGATTGCCTGGCGTTGGCGATCAGCGCCGAAGGTGGTGGCCGCGAAGCCGTCAAGAAGGTCTTCAAGGTGCTCGGCCCTGACGCCGTGCTCGCTGCGCTCAAGGACGAGCGGGCACTCGTGCGCCGCGCCGCGATCGATGAAGTGATCGCCGTTCGCGATCCACGGGCCGCACCGGCATTGGTGCAGTTGCTCAAGGACCCGGACTTCGGCGTGCAGCGTTCCGCCGTGTTCGCCTGTGGCCACCTGCGTGTTGCGATTGCGAGTCGACCGATCGTCGATCTGATCGCCGCCAAGGAAACGGATCCGGACCTGCGCCGCGATTGCCTGCGCTCGATTGGCCGCGTCGGTGGTCAGTTGGCATTCTCGGTGCTGCAGCAAGCGATGGCTTCGCCGAACATGGACGACAAGGAAGCCGCGCTGCGTGGCCTTGGTCAGCTCCGTGACCCGCGTGCCGCACACCTGCTCGCGGAGTTTGCCGTTCTTGGCCACGGCAAGCGCCTTGGCGAGATGGCGCGTTTCAACCTGCAACGCACTGGTGCGTTGATGGCCGTGCCGGCGCTGCGTCGTCAGATCCCGCTCGCCAACAACAAGGCCGTGCGCAACGAACTGGTGCTGCTGCTGGCGCTTTACCAGGATCCGCACAACGTGCCGGACCTGATGGACTTGCTGCGCAATCCGCAATACGCGCCGCGGGCCGTCGACCTGCTCGAAGGTGCGACCGGCGTCGACCTCAAGAACGTCACCGACCGCGTGATGGTGATCGATGGTTGGTGGAGCGAGCACAAGGACATCGCACAGTGGCAATGGCTGCTCGATGCGCTGCGCGAAGCCGATGTGCCGACGACGCTCGGCGTCGACGACTTCGCGACGGATGCCAACATGTCGGGAGCCGAGGAATTGGCGCGCCTGATGGTTGAGGCCGAGCAACCGCGCGTGTGGGTGCTGGCCTCTGCCGTGATGCGCACGATCGTCGGCCAGGACCTCGGCATCGTGACGGCGCAGACGCCGCCGGACGTGCGTGAAGGCATCGCTGCCCGCTACATCGCCGCCGTCGAGACGGCGCGCGCCGAGAAGAAGTAGTGGCCCCTGTGGACGTAGGGGCCCCTGTGGACGTAGAGGCCCCTGCGGACCACGATGGCGCAGGTCCTCGGCGAGGATCTGCGCGACCACTGCTCGTGGTGGCCGTCGTGTTCCTGGTGCTGTTCGTCTGGCAGCGCAGTCGTTCGACGGCGTTGCAGATCGAGGCCGAGCGCGACGTCGCGGAGCTTCTGGCCGAGAGCGGTCGCGACGAGCACCCCGCCATTCGTACCGCCGACGTAATGGCTCTGCGCGATTTGTGCGGCATCGATGCCGACCGTGACGCGTGGCAAGACAAGGTCACCGAGTTTGCCGAACGGTTGGGCATGGCCGAGCAAATGCTCGATTTGGGCGGCATGGTGCCACTTGCCCCCGAAGGCCCGGTCGCGGAACGGGTCGTTGCACTGGCGGTTCGCGACATGACCGGCGACGAGATTGCCGTCTGTCGCTTCCTCGTCCTGCGCGAACGCTTCGCCGAGCCTGCTGGTACCCATTGAGGAGTTGCGGGCGATCTGTATCGTTGTCGGCCGATTTTCAAGCAGCCAAACGCCCATGACCGACGTCGTCGCCATCGCCCAACGTATTCAAGCTGAGAGCAAGACTCTTCTCGCCGTTCGGTCGTCGCTGCAAAGCGTGATCGTTGGTCAGGACGACCTGCTCGATGGCCTTCTCATCGCTCTGCTCGCCGACGGCCACGTGCTGCTCGAAGGCTTGCCGGGTCTCGCCAAGTCGCTCGCCGTCAGTTCGTTGGCACGTTCGATCGGCGGTGAGTTCCGTCGCATCCAGTTCACGCCCGACCTGTTGCCGGCCGACCTCGTCGGCACGCACGTCTACAACCCGAAGACGGGCGACTGGCAGGTCAAGGAAGGGCCGGTGTTCGCCAACTTCGTGCTCGCCGATGAGATCAACCGGGCGCCCGCCAAGGTGCAGTCGGCGTTGCTCGAGGCGATGCAGGAGCGGCAGGTGACGTTGGCCGGCGATACGCGGCCGCTGCCCGATCCGTTCCTGGTGCTCGCGACGCAGAACCCGGTCGAGCAAGAAGGCACCTACGCGCTGCCCGAGGCGCAGGTTGACCGTTTCCTCGTCAAGCTCGTCGTCGGTTACCCAAGCAAGGACGAAGAGCTGAAGATCATCGATCGCATGGCTGGCCTCGCGGCGTCGACCACGGTCACGCCGGCGACGAGTCCCGAAGAATTGCTCCGGATGCGCGCGCTGATGGACACGATCTACCTCGACGACAAGGTCAAGGGCTACATCGTCGACCTCGTGTTTGCGACGCGGGAGCCCGAGCAAGTCGGCCTCGCCAAGCTCAAGCCGCTGATCCTCTACGGCGCGTCACCGCGTGCGTCGCTGGCGTTGGCGCGGACGGCGCGGGCCCGGGCCTTCCTCGAAGGTCGTGGCTTCGTCACGCCGCAGGACGTCAAGGCCGTTGGTTCGATGGTCCTGCGCCACCGGGTGCTCACGACCTACGAGGCCGAGGCCGAAGGCGTCGACAGCGAAGAGTTGCTGCGCACGATCTTCGACACCGTCCCGGTGCCGTAGCGCCCAGGCCCTCGAGATGGCTCGCGCGCTCGATCCAGAACTGCTGGCAGAAGCCCGCCGCATCCAGTTGCGCGCGGACCGCATGGTCACGGACGTCATGTCCGGTGGCTACAGCTCGGTCTTTCGCGGCTCTGGCATCGAGTTCGATGAAGTGCGTGAGTTTGCCGAAGGGGACGAGTTGCGCAGCGTCGACTGGAACGTCACCGCACGCGTCGGCCGGCCCTTCGTCAAGAAGTTCGTCGAAGAGCGCGAGCTCAGTGTGCTGTTCTTGCTCGATGTGTCGTCGTCGATGGCATTCGGCACCAAGCCCGGCACGACCGAACGGCGCAATGTGACCGCGACGGCGGCGATGTTCGTCGGTTGTGTTGCGTTCGCCGCCGCGCGCAACAACGACAAGGCTGGCCTGATCACGTTCGCCGACGACATCGAGCGCTACGTGCCGGCCAAGAAGGGCCGCAACCACGTGCTGCGCTTGATCCGCGAAGCGTGCGAGACGCCGCTCGAACACAAACAGTCCAACTTCAAGGCGGCACTCGACTACGCCGGCCGTGTGCAACGCAAGCACGCCATCGTGTTTGTCGTCAGCGACTTCCTTGGCGCCGATTGCGAGCGCGAGTTGCGGTTGTTATCACGCCGCCACGAAGTGATCGCGGTGCGTCTGCGTGATCCGTTTGCTGCGGGCCTCGACCGCGTCGACGGCGACGTCGCACGCCTGCCCAACGCCGGACTCCTGCACCTGATCGATCCGGAGACGGACGAGACGTGCGTGGTCGACACGACGAGCAAGCGCGTGCGCGACCACGTGCAGAAGCGTTGGCTAGAAGAGCGACAAGGCTTCCGCGACGTCTGCCGTCGCTGTGGTGTCGATCTGCTCGACGTGCCGACCGAAGGCTCGGTCGCCGATCCCCTGGTCAAGTTCTTCCGGATGCGGGAGATGCGCGGGAGGAAACGGTGACCGTGTTCTCGCTGCGGCGCTGGTTGCTGGGAGCGTTGTTGTTGCTCGCCGCGTGTTCGAGTGACTCCGCCGTGCCGTCGCCGTGGCAGGAGCCGCCGACGCTGCCGCTCGATCTGCGCATCACGGTCGACCCGTTCGAGGTCGGCTTGTTGCAGCCCATCCGCGTCACGTTGGATCGTTATCGTCGTGACGGCGTCGAGGTGTCGTTTGCGCCGGTCGTCGACGACAAGTTCTTCGTCACCAAGGACACCGCGACGTCCGACGAGCGCGCGTTCGGGGATGGTCAATGGCAGCGCACGACGCTGATCCTGCTGCCGATCGCTGGCCCCGGCGAACTGAAGATTCCGGCGTTCCGCGCCGAGACCGTTGCTGCAGAGGGTGAAGTGCCGCAGATCGCGACGACGCCCGAGCAGATCGTGACCGTGACGACGGTGCTTGCCGATGAGCACGGCACCGACATCGAAGCGCCTGGCGATCCGTTCCCGACGCCGTTTGGCGGCTGGTGGTGGCTGATTGGCGGGGCGGTGGTCTTGGTCGTGTTCGTCGCGATCTTCCTGTGGTTGTCGCGGCGTAGACAGCAGAAGGAAGTCGTCGCGATTGCGGTGCCGGCGCACGTCAAGGCGTTGCGCGAACTGCAACGGTGGCGCGATGCCGGGCGCACGACGGAGGCGCAGATCGACGCGTTCTACGTCGGTGTTTCTTACGTGCTGCGCGTCTACCTCGAGGACCGTTTTGGTCTGCATGCACCCGAGCGCACGACCGAGGAGTTCCTGCGCGACCTGGAAGGTTCGTCGCAGCTCGTCCGCGAGCACGGAGCCGAACTGAAGGGCTTCTTGATGCAGTGCGACATGGTCAAGTTTGCCAAGGTCGTGCCCGGTGAGCCGGAGCATCAGAAGGCGTACCAGTTGGCTGAGTCGTTCATCGAAGCGACGCGTGAGGACCGCGTAGTGGCGCCACAACTCACGGAGGCCGCATCGTGATCGCCGAAGTCGGATTGTATGGCTTTGAGCTGCTCGACCCGTGGTTCCTGTTATTGGTGCCGCTATTCGTGCTCGCGGTCTGGCTGCGAGCCGCGACCCGGCGGGTTGCGTTGCCAACCGCATCGGTGCACCTGTTTGCCGGCGCGCCGCGCACGCTGCGCCAGCGGGTCGCGTGGATGCCGCTCGCCCTCAAGCTGATCGCCGGCCTGAGCCTGACGCTTGCGCTCGCGCGACCGGTCAAACGCGACGTGATCCCGTTGCGTGAAGAAGGCATCGACATCGTCATCGTCGTCGACTCGAGCTCGTCGATGTTGCAGGAGGACATGCGTGCGAACGACTCGTATCGCCGCATGGACGCCGCTCGCGATCGGGCGATGGAGTTCGCCGCCGAACGCAAGCACGACCGCGTCGGTCTTGTCGCATTCGGTCGCTACGCCGAGTTGCGTTGCCCGCCGACCCTCGACGAAGACGCGCTTGCCGCGTTCTTGCGGGTGCTCGATACCCTGCCACGCGGCAGTGAGTTTGATGCGACCGCCATTGGTACCGCGCTCGCCAAGGCCGTGCAGGTGCTCGACAAGAGTGAGGCCAAGTCCAAAGTCGTCGTGCTGCTCAGTGATGGCGAGAACAACGTGCACGACATTGAACCGATCGATGCGGCGAAGCTCGCCAAGGACAAGGGCATCCGCGTGCATACGATCGGTCTCGGCCACGGCCTGCAGTCGGCGATCGGCTTCCACGAGCTGTCGTTCGACGAACTGAAGCAGATCGCGGAGACCACCGGTGGGGAGTTCTTCGCCGCCAAGAGCGACGCGGATCTGGCGGCGGTCTACGCCCGCATCGACGAGATGGAGACCACCGAACGCGAAGACCCGCGCTACCGCACGGCCGATCACTTCGAGTGGCCGCTCGGCATCGGGCTCCTGCTCTTGTTGGTTGCCGTCCTGTTCGAATCCCTGGTCGTGCGGAGGGTGCCGTGAGCGACATCATCTTCACGCGTGGCGACCTGTGGCCGTATCTGTTGGCGCTGCCCGTTGTCTGGGCGCTGCTCTGGCTCGTGCTCGATCGCAGTCGCCTGGCGATGCGGCGCTACGGCGCCGAGTCGAAGGTGCCGGTCGCGACCCCGTTGTGGCGCTCGTTCCGCCTGTCGGTGCTGCTGTCTCTCGGGTTTGTGTGCTGGTTGGATCCGCGCTGGGGCGAAGAGACCGTCGCGGTCGAACGTCGCGGCCTCGACATGATCTTCTGCCTCGACACGTCGCGCTCGATGTTGGCAAGTGACATGGCGCCTGACCGCTTGACGCGCGCGGTCAGCGATATCCACTCGGTCCTGCCGCGGCTGCAAGGCGGCGACCGGGTTGGCCTCGTTGTGTTTGCCGGCGCCGCGCGCCTGCAGATCCCGTTGACGCATGATGTCGATTCGTTCGCGAGTCTGCTGGATGAAGTCGACACAGAGGTCGTGCGAACGGGCGGAACGGATCTCAGCAAGGCGCTGCGCAAGGCGCTGGAACTCGCGGATGAGGACGATGTGGCGACGACCGTTGTCGTTCTGATGACGGATGGCGAAGACCTCGCCGGCGCTGGCCAGCAGGCTGCGACCGAGCTGAAGGATCGCGAACTGACCGTCTACACGGTCGGCTACGGCAGCGCGATGGGCAGCAAGATCACGATCACGACGCACGGTCAGGAAGACTTCCTGCGCGACCGCCAAGGCAACGAAGTCGTCTCGCGGATGGACCCAGAGAGCCTTCGCAAGGTCGCTGCGGTCACCGGTGGTGTGTTCATCCGGGCCGAAGCGATGGTTCTGCCGCTCGTGGAATTGCACCAAAAGCGCCTCGTGCCGATGAAGAAACGGGCCTACGACGTCGGTGAGGAGTCGGGCAAACAAGCTCGTTACCAGTGGGTACTGCTGCCGCTCGTGATCCTGCTACTGTTGGAGATCGCCTTTGCACAAGGACGACAACGATGAAGATCTTGTTGCTGACTACGGTTCTGTTTTCTGCGTTCGCCGGTGGCGATCGGGAACGCGGTATGCAGCTCTACAAGGAAGGGAAATACCGCGCGGCGCAGGAGGCGTTCCAGGCGGCGCTGAAGGACGACCCGGATTCGGCGGAGCTGCAGTGGAACCTCGCACTCGCCGCGTGGCGGGCGGGCGATCTCGATACTGCTGAGCTGGCGTCCGAGAAGTACGCGGCGCTGGCCAAGGACGCCAAGGACGAGTTGCATCGTGGCATGCTCGGTGCCGTCCGGTTCGAGCAGGCGCTGCAGTTTGAACAGCAGGCGGATCATCTGATTGCGCAAGGTCAGGCGGCCCAGGCCCAAGCAGCTCAGGCTCAATCAGCTGGTGGACAACCGCCAGACCCCGACGCCGACGAACTCGGCAACCCGCTACCGCTGCTCGAGAAGGCCTTGCAGAAGGCGCTCAACGCGCGCAACCACTTCGTCCGCGGCGCGCGCGCCAACCCGACGCCCGAGATTCTGCGCAACACCGAACGTGCGCTGCGCAAGATCGATGAGCTGAAGAAGCGCATCGAAGAATTGATGCAGCAGCAGCAGAAGCAAGAACAGGGCGACAAGAACGACGACGAGAAGAAGCCCGAGGAAGACGGCAAGGACGACGAGAAGAAGCCGTCCGACGAGAAGGAAGGTGACGAGCAGAAGGACGACAAGCAGAAGGGCGACGAGCAGAAAGAGAACAAGCCCGAAGAGAACAAGGACGAGAAGAAGCCCGAAGGCGAGCAGTCCGAGAAGAAGCCCGACGAGGGCAAGTCGGAGAAGCCAGACGGCAAGCCCGAGCAAACCCAGGAGCAAGGCGAAGGCGAGCAACCGCCGGAGGCGCCGGAACCGAAGCCCGGCGAGAACGACGAAAAGAGCGACGAGCCCGATCCCGGTAAGCCGAAGCCCGGCGAAGAGCAGAAGGAACCCGAAGGCGAGGAGCAGGCTGGCAACAAGGAGCCCGAGAAGGGCGATGGCCAGAAACCGCTACCGCCCGAGCCAAAGCCTGGTGAGTCCCGTTCGGACGCGCCGGGTGAAGGTGGCAAGGGCCTCGAGTTGACGCCGGAACAAGCCGCCCGGTTGCTCGAACGAGCGAAGAAGCTCGACGAGCAACTCAAGAAGGCCAAGAAGCGTCAGACGAGTCGGCGACGTGCCGTGGAGCGCGACTGGTGATTCGGGCGGTTCTGGTAGTTGCATGGGCCGTGGTGTTTGCCACCGCGGTGATCGCTCAGGAGAAGCTGACTGTCGGTCAGCCCGACCCCGGCACGATCCGACTCAACGACTCGGCGATCGTCAGCATCACGGTCGAAGGGCCGACGGCCAAACCGCGCATCACCAAGTTGCCGACGGTGCCTGGCCTTGAGATCCGCGTGCTGCCTAAGTCGACTCGCTCGGAGATGATCCACAACGGTCGCCGCATGGTCACGCGCATGAGCGTGCGCTTCGGCCTCGAGCTGCGCCCGCGCCGCGCCGGCCGCTTCAGGGTGCCGTCGTTCGCGATCTGGACAGGGACGAAGGAGCAACGCACGCCGGTGCTTCAACTCGACGTGCGCGAGGACCTGGTCTCCAAAGAACTGTCGTGGATCGACGTGTCTGTGGCGCCCAAGCGCGTCTATGTGCACGAACCGGTGCGCGTCTCGATCGACTTCGCCGTGCAGCAGGGAGTGCGCCTGCAGCAGGAGTTCCACGAGCGCCGCCGCTACCTCGTGATTGCCGTCGTCGCTGATTGGCTCGCGAAGTTCCCTGCCGGTGAGACGATGGACTTGCCGCAGCCGCGCGGCGACCTGCGCGCCGTGATCTGCAATGAGGATCTCACGCTGGCCAACTACGTGGGCGGCTTCCAACGCAACGGCCAGCTGTGGCAGCGCTTCTCGATGCAGCGTGCGTTCCTGCCGTCGAAGGTCGGCAAGTTCGTATTGCCGGCACCGGAACTGCGCTTCCACGCCGTGCGCAACTCGCGCTACGGCGGCAAGGTCGAGAAGTATGGCATCGTCGGCAAGCCGCTCGAGATCGAGGTGCTGCCGATTCCAGAAGTTGGGCGGCCGTCGCCGTACTTTGGCGCGGTCGGCCGCTTCGGCATCACGGCGAGCCTCGATCGCGATCGTGTGCGCTTTGGCGACTCGTTCAAATTGACGCTGACGGTGCGCGGCGAAGGCAACTTCGAGTTCTTGCGCATGCCGGAGTTGCAGGACCTCGAAGGCTTCCACAAGCGCGGCACCGCCGAAGCCCAGCGCGACGGCAACAAGGTCGTCGTGACGTATGACCTGACGCCGCTGTCGGCCGACGTGACGGAGATTCCGCCGATCGCGTGGAACTACTTCGACACGACGCCGGGTGTCGAGCAGTTCGTCGAAGTTGAAACGCTGCGCCTACCGATCGTCGTCGACCCGATTGCCAATGCGGAGACTCTGAGCGCGCTGCCCAAAGAAGCAACGGCCGCGGTGACCCCCGGCGTCGATGACATCTTCGACCTGCCGTCGTTCGATGGTGGCCCGGCATTGGTTGACGCGCTGCCAGCCTGGCAGCGTTGGCTCGCGGTGTTGGCCCCGTGGGGGCTCGTGCTCGCTGCGTTTGCTGGTTTGCGTCGCCGCCGTCGTTCGGTCGAAGACGTGACGGGCAAGCGCGTGCGCGGCGCGCGCAAGCAGTTCGAAGCGGCGTTGCAGCGCGGCGACGACGTGCTCGATGCCCTCGCCACCTATCTCGGCGACCGTCTCGATGTGCCGCCTGCCGCGGTGATCAGCCCCGAACTGGCGCAGCGCCTCCAGGACAGTGGTCTCGATGCCGAGGAGGCCTTGGCCGTGACGGCAGCGATCGAACGCGGCACGTCGGCACGTTATGGTCAGGGTGATGCGCTCAGTGACGGGGACGCGCGCGGTCTCGTGCAGCGCCTCGAAGCCCAGCGCTTCGGCGCGCGCCTGTGGCTGCCGTTGTTGCTCGTGCCGTTGTTCGCATTCGCGAGTGCGGACCTGCCGGCACAGGTTGCGGACGGCGTGCGCGCCTATCGCGAAGGTGACTACGCCGCCGCTGACAAGGCGTTTGCCGCGGAGTTTGCGACGAGCGGCGATCGATTGATGCTGCGTGCGCGCGGCAACTGCCTGTTCCGAATGGGGGACTTGCCGCGTGCGTTGTGGGCCTACGAGAGTGCGCTACTCGCGACGCCGCGCGACGAAGAACTGTTGGCAAACCTGCGGCTCGTGCGGGCGCGCCTGGAGCTGTCCGAGGACGACTCTGGCTTCGGCGCAGAACTGGGTCGTTTGCTCGCTCGCTATACGGTCAGCGAACGGGCCATCGCATGCTTGTTGAGCATGTTGGTCGCCGCCGGCTTTTTCGTGTTCGGTTGGCGTCGCGTCGGTTCGCGCTGGATCGCGGCGATCTGTCTCGTGCCCGGCACCATTCTGGCGGTCGACCTCGTCTGGTTGACGGAAGTGGCGCCCGTGCGAGCCGTGGCGATCGACAACCTGTCGGTAACTGCCGAGCCGCGCCAGGGACTGGAGGCCGTCGCCAAGGTGCGTCCCGGTGCCGTCGTTCGTTTGCTCGGCAGCAAGGGCGGCGAGTTCGTGCGCATCGACGCGTCGGGTCGTTCGGGCTACGTGGCCGCGGCTTCGATCGCGGTCATCGAGTAACCGTCAGCCGAGCATGCGCTTGGCGCGTGCGCCGATCAGCAGAATCAGGCCGCCGAGCAGAATGAAGATGCCGGCGACGAGGTAGCGCAGCAGCCATTCGTTCCACAAGAGGAGCAGGCCGAAGCCGATGGCGCCGACGCCGAGGATGAACAGCAGGATCGGCAGGTTGGGTGGGATCGAGGGTATGCCCGGCATGCCGCCGCCCTTGAGATTGATATCCATTTCGTTTCGTGATCAGCCGACGAGTTCGGCGAGGGGTCGTTCGTAGATTCGGTATCGCCTGTAGGGCGTGCAACCAAGGGTTTGCAAGGGGCCGAGCATGTCGTGATTGTCCTCGAGGATCCAGCTGGCTTCGCAGGCATCGAAGCCGGCGTCGATGCCCTGGGTCATCACGCGGTGCATCAGCAGCATGTCGAGACCGGTCTTGCGATATTCCGGGACGACGCCGAGGGTCAGCACCCGGATCAGGTGTTTGTGCTTCATCGCGCGCAGGAACTTCCACCAGCCGAACGGCAGCAGGCGGCCGTTGCAGGCTTTGGCGCCGACGTTGGTGTCGGGGATCGCGAGCACGAAGCCGATGGCGCCGCCGCCTTCGTGCTCCGGTGCGTGCGCGATGTGCAGCAGGCTCGGATGTACGACCTTCTTGAGGTCCTTCGCCTGCGCCAGGAACTCCGCTTCGGTCATCGGCACGAAGCCCCAGTTGCGTTCCCAGATGCGCTGGTAGAGATCCCAGAGCACGCGGCATTCCTGTTCGAACTGACCCAGTTTGACGCGCCGCAATGTGATGCCGGTGCGCTTCTCGATGCGTTGCGTCAGCTTGTCCATGCGCGGTCGATCGAGGCTCTCGCTCGTGCCGTGCAGCGCGAGCAGGTCCTTGCACTGGTGCAACCCGAAGCTCTCGATCCAGTCGCCGTAGACCGGCGGGTTGTACGGCATCATCATCACCGGCGGTCCCGCCTTACCTTCGATCAGCAAGCCGCAGCGGTAGTTGGTCGACATGTCGACGGGGCCGCGCAGCGCGGTTGCCGAGCGCGTTCGGCACCACGTCGCCGCGTGCTGCAGCAGCGCGTGGGCAGCTGCTTCGTCGCGCGCCTCGAAGTGGCCGAAGAAGCCGATCGCATCACCGTGGAACTCGTCGTGCAACCGGTCGCGCGTCGTACTGATCCGGCCGACGCATTCGCTGCCGCGATACGCTGCAAAGCACTCGACCTGGGCGTGTGCGAAGAACGGGCTCTTCTTCGGTTCGAGCTGCCACGATTCGGCGATCGTCACCGGGGGGACGTAGTTCGGGTCCCCGCGGTAGAAGGCGCGCTGCAGGTCCAGAAACTGCCGGGCCGAACGCACGGGGCGAATCGCCACATCAGCTGCCAGGTCTTTCCGCGGGGCGGTCATCCGGATAGACGTTAGAGCATGACGAACGCCTGTGCCACGAACCCTGCGCACTCGGCGCCACGCACCAGCCGTTCGGGTCTGGCAGGCGCGCTGTTTGCCCTGGCCCTGCTCGTCTCGGTGACCCCGAGCTGCAACACGACCAAAGCCGAATACTCGCCTGGCGAGTTGACGACGGAGCAGCGCGCGCGTTGTCGCGAAGTGGCACAGGCCTACGTCGACGGCGATGAGAAGTATCTCACGATGCGCGACGAGCTGGCCGACGATCCGATCGCCCTCGCGTGGTTCGTGCGCTACCTCGAACATGAGATCGTGCAGCAGCGCGAAGGTCAGGTCGTGGTCATCGGCGAGGAGACGGTCCTGGCCGAAGACGTGCGCCCCGACCCGAAGGCGCCGACGCCGTGGAACCTGCCCGGCCAGCGTCCCGACCGCCGCGCCATCGCCCAGATCGTTGCGATCGGTGAGCCGGCCGTCAGTGTCGTGGTGAAGGACCTGGCGCTCAGCAAGCAGGAGTTCCTGCGTTCGATCGGCATCGAGATCCTGACCGGCATCGGCGACCCGGCCGTGCCGGCGTTGCTCAAGTTGGCGAGCACCGGCGAAGCCCAGCAGCAACGGGTCGCAGCGCGTGCGCTCGGCAACATCGGTGCTCGCGGCGCGTCGTTCGAAGCGCTGCGGCAGTTGGCGAAGTCACCGACGTGGCGCATTCGCAGTGATGCGGCGCAAGGCCTCGCCAAGGGTGGTCCCGAGGCGCGCAATCTGTTGATCGAGATGCTCGGCGACGAGGATCCGTTCGTGCGGCGCAAGGCGGGTGAGTCGCTCGGCAACTACCGCGATCGCACGGCCGCCAACGCGCTCGTCGACTTCCTCGATGCCTGCAAGGAGAAGGAGGACTGGACTGGCGAACTCGCCGCGCAGAAGGCGCTGCGCATCATGGCGAAGGCCAAGCTGCCACGCTCGTCGGCGGCATGGCGCCGCTACGCCGAAACGCTGCCTGACGAAGTCGTCGAAAACGACGGCAACGAAGGCGGGCGTTGAGAGGCCGTTCGTTGCATGCTAGCGCCACGCAACTTGGACTAGATCACACAGAGCAACGCGACATACATGGCTGACGAGTGGAAGATCGTGCGGGACCGGGAAGGCTGTCAGAAGCCTGGGTGCCCGCTGGCGGCGAGCAAGTCGTACCTCGCCGTTTTGGAATGGGCGCCGGTCACTCAGAAGGTCAAGGGTGTCGAAACCGAGGTCATGAGCTGCATTCGCCGCGAATTGTGCGATGCGTGCTTCCAGGACCACGAGCGCAAGGCCGATCCCGAGAAGCCGCCGATCTACTGGCGCGCTCAGCGCAAGGTGTCGACCTCCAAGGAGGTCGTGCTCGACCTGCAGTCGTTGCGCATGCTGTTCGATCGCCTCGGCACCGTCGAGGACGAACGCGCCCGCGCGCTCCGCTACTTCTGCGCGCTCCTGCTGCTGCGCAAGCGTGTGCTCAAGATGGCCAAGCCGAAGACGCGTGAGCAGGAACAGGCGGACCTCGTGTTGCGCGATCCGAAGATCAAGGACATGGAGCCGGTCTGCCTCGTCGCGCCGGCGATCAACATGGATGATCTCGGCGCGATCAAGGACGAGCTGTTGGCGATGCTCGGGGACGGCTCAGAAGAGTCGGCCGAAGAAGGCGCCGATACGGCGGTCGACTCCTAACGGCCGATCGCGCGCAACTCGAGCAGCTGCCCGGCTTGCGGTGCCGCCGTCCAGACACCCTTGGCGAGGCCTTGGTTGGGTCGCGTGTAGTAGCGGTCGGCGTCGAAGCGAACTTCGACGAGTTGGTTGGTTTCGGCGTCCGTTGGAATCGCCACGTCGATCGTCTGCCGACCGCTCATTGCGATCGTTGTCGCAGGCACGCCACCGATGACAATGGTCATCTTGCCGCCGGTGAGTGCCGGCACGTTCGGGAACAGCAGAGTGGCGCGGATCTTCGTCGCGGTTGCGCGGCGCACCGCGAACACGGCTTGCGGCGACAAGATACCCGTTGCGTAGCAGCCGCCGACGACACAGCGGGCACCGTCACTTGGTTCGATGACTCCGGCATCGATTGCAAACCCCGTTGGGATCTCGCTGATGGCGAACGTCGCCAACGTGGTTGCCGGATCCGGAGCTTGTTCGGCAAACGTCTGGAACGGGATCGACGTCACCGCCGCGCGGAACTCGAGCACCTTGCGGTTGCTCGCGTGCGCCGCCAACACCTGCGCTAGATGTTGGTGGCCTTCGCGATTGGGATGACCATCCTCCGGCAGCAGGTTGTTCGCCGTGACTTCAACCGGCCCGTGCAGGATGTCGGCGCGCGGCATGCTCTTTGGCAGCGTGCGCGCGAGCCCCGGCGCGAGGTAGTCGTCGTAGAGGTAGCAGAAGAACGTCGCATCGCGGGCTGCCAGCAACTCGCGCAGCCAACCGATTTCCACGCCCGCGGCCTCGAAGCGGCGCCGGGATTCTGGGATGAGATCGCTGGCGACGAGCCCCCACGCACTGGCGTTGCGGCGCAGGAAGTAGGACGGCGATGCAAGGGATGCGTGCGACGTCGAACGCAGGCGTTGCGCGTCGTATGCGGATACGAGCGTGTGGCCGTGCACGAAACCCGATCCGCTGTCCATGTCGTTGCGATTGAGCAGCAGCACGACGAGGTCGGGGGCGAGCACGTGTAGGTTGTGGGTCGCAAATCTGACGGCTGAGAACACGTTCCAGCCAGAGACGGCGATCGGGCGGACTTCGAACCGGCTAATGCCTTCTGGCTTCACCGCCTGCTTGTTGAGCAGCTTCTCGAGTTGGGGCGCGACGCCGTCTTCGTAGGGGGCGGCCTGGGCGGCGACCATGCTGTCGCCGAGTAGCACGACGCGGAAGACGTCCTTAGGCTTCTCACTGAGTTGGCGCGGATCACGCATGCCCGCCCAGTTGGTCGTGAGCGGCACTTGCGTCGCCCAGGTCGGTTCTTCCTTGAGGCCGGGGAAGAACGTGAAGTCGATGCCTGGATCCGCGACGGGCGTGAAGACTTGTTGGTCGGTGAGGTCGCCGGTGGGCTGCGGCAGATGGATTGCCGAGCGGTCTGGCTGTTGTTGCCAGAGCAGGTAGGCGACGGCCACGGCCAGCGAGCCAGCGACTGGCAGCACGATGGCCAGGGTCCGCATCAAGGTGCGCTTGTGGGCGCGCAAGCGAGCGAGTTCAGCGTCCGTCGTCATGGGGCGTAGGGCCGCCACCATGCCACCGTCGGCGCGCAGTCGCTCGATGCGGACCGCTTTTTTTCCGCACTTGTTCGCTGCTGGCTCCGCACAATGCGCGCCGCGATGGCTGAAAGCCGCGGCCTGCGACACTCGTTAGGCCGTTATGGAACGTGTCTCTACGAGTGCTTCGCCAGAAGTGGTTGCGCATCCGGTGGACGTCCTGATGGAGGAGCACCGCGTCATCCAGGTTGTTCTCGATGCGATGGAGGCGATGGCCTTGTCGCTGCGTCGCGGTGAGGAGTTGCGGCAGAACTGGTGGCAGCGTGCCGTCGACTTCATCGAAGTGTTCGCCGATGAGTGTCACCACGGCAAGGAAGAGGACTTGTTGTTCCCGGCGATGGTTGCGCACGGGGTGCAAGATGGCGGTGGCCCGATCGGCGTCATGAAGCTCGAGCACGTGCATGGCCGTGAGCTCAAGGCTGCGATGTCGGCGGCGAACGCCAAGGCGGACTGCGAGACGCTCGCCGCGAACGCGATGGCGTTTGTCGAGTTGCTGCGGCAGCACATCGACAAGGAAGATCACTGCCTGTTTGCGATGGCGCGTGCGCACCTGCCGCAGGCGAACGTGACCGAGTTGCTCGCGAAGTTCGAGCAGTTCGAGTCGGGTCACATGGGCGCGGGCACGCATTGCCGCTACCTCGGCGTCGCGCGCGATCTGTGCACCGAAGCCGGTGTGCAGTTTGATCGTGACGGCGAACGTGGGCACGCCTTCACGTGCTCCAAGCACAGCTGAGGTCACCATGAAGTTCAGCCTCTACTACTTCGCCAATCAGGACGTGGCCGTGCCGTCGCGCGACGTCTATCGGTTGATCATGGAGAGTGCGCGCTGGGCGGATCAGAACGGCTTTGCGCGCCTGTGGACGCCGGAGCGGCACTTCCACAGCTTCGGCGGGTTGTCGCCCAATCCGTCGGTGTTGTCCGCAGCGTTGGCCGCAACGACCGAGAACATCGGGTTGTGCTCGGGCAGCATCGTCTTGCCGTTGCACGATCCGTTGCGCGTGGCGGAGGAGTGGGCCGTCGTCGACAACCTGTCGAGCGGGCGGGTTGGCCTCGGCGTCGCGTGTGGTTGGGTGCCGAACGACTTCGTCATCTCGGACAGTCAGGACAAGTTCGATGATCGCCACGAAGTGTTCCGCGAGAACATCGCGACCTTGCGCGGCTTGTGGCGCGGCGAGCCGCACCGGGCCGTCAACCCACAGGGTGAGGCGATCGAGATCTGCACGCTGCCGCGACCGGTGCAGCAGGACGTGCCGATCTGGGTGACCGCCGCCGGCAACCCCGAGACGTTCCGCATGGCCGGCGAGATCGGGGCCAATCTACTGACGCACCTGCTTGGCCAGACGCTGGCGGGCCTGGCGGAGAAGATCGAGATCTATCGCGAGGCGTGGACGGCGGCGGGCCACGCCGGCCGCGGCGAGGTGACGTTGATGCTGCACACGTTCGTCGGCGAGGACGACGACGAGGTGCACGCCATCGTGAAGGAGCCGATGAAGAAGTACCTCGCCGGCTCTCTCAACCTGGCGGCCCGGCACCTCGACTCGGTGCCGTTCTTGCAGCGGGCGCAGAACATCGAGTTGGGCGGCGCGACCGACGAGCAGCTGGCCGAAGTGCTCGATGCGTCGTTCGAGAAATACTTCCACATGAGCGGCCTGTTCGGCTGCCATGAGAAGTGCCTCGACATGATCGATAGCGTGCGCGCGGTCGACGTCGATGAGGTCGCCTGCCTCGTCGACTACGGCGTCGACACGGAGCTCGTGTTGGACGGTCTGCAGCACCTCAACATCGTGCGCATCCTGGCCAACCCGAAGGTGCGGCCAGCCTGAGCCGGGGGCAGCGTGAGAGGCAGCGTGAGGGGCGGCGCTACTTGGCGCCGAGCCAGCTGATGTCCCAGACGAACGCATCGCCTTCTTCGAGGGCCGTGCGCACCGGTAGCAGCAGGATCGCCTTCTTGCCGTCGCGGTCGACGGAGACGCCGCGGCCGGTCGGCAGCACGCCGGACGTGATCACCTGGCCGGGGGCCTGGACCTCAAGGCGCAGCACGTCGCCGATCTCCTTGGTGCGTCCGGTCGGGTCGTAGGCGCCAGCCATCTGCTCGCGCTGCTTCTTGCCGGGCACCAACTGGTTGACCCACTTGCAGTTGGGGCCACGCTTGAACGTGACCCGCAGGCCAGGGCGGTCGGTGTCGAGTTGCGGCGAGAAGGTCACGTCGCCGTCGCCGAGGGTCACGCCGCCGATCTGGTCGAACGAGCCCTGGCTCGAGACCAGGCCGGCGCGGATGCTCCAGTTGACCCCCTTGGCGCTGCCTTCGGCGGCCGTCGCCTGGCTGATCGGCATCAGCGCCCGCGTCGTGATCGTGCCGGAGCCGGTGGCGTCCAGCTTGACGTGCACGCCGACCAATTCGTCGCCAGAACACGCGGCAAGCAGCGAAACGAGCAGAACAGACAGAATGGAGCGGGTGCGCATGAGGTTGTTCATCGGGCCAGTGGAGCGGACCGTTTTCGCGGATGACGCCACCATGCCACCGGTGCGGCGCCACTGCCCAGTTCGGCGCAGTTTTTTTCTGCCTGCCGGATCCGGCTCCCCATCTCTTGTCGGGTGCTCGTCTGGTGCTGTCGTGCCTCCGATGCCACCATGGAGTGTGGCATGGCGAGCGCGAGTGGGGGTTGGTGGTGGTTCAGGCGGGGGTGGGGGTGGTCTGGGGGTGGGGACGCGTGGTTGACAGTGGAGATGTCGTCGCTAGAGTCCAAATCGACACGGGCGCACGGTGCGACCTGAGCAAGTCACGATGGCCACTTACTACGGCAGTTCGGAACACGGCGTGGATGACAAAGGCAGGTTGACCCTGCCCGCGCGCATCCTCGACGAGCTCCCGAAGGCCCGTTGGAAGTTCCACCTGACGGCTGGCTTGGACAAGTGCCTGCTCCTGCATGACGCCGAAGGATTCCAAGAACTCGTCGACCGGATCGGTCGAGCTGTGCCTGGCAGCCGGGCTCACCGAGCCCTGTGCCGACGATTTCTTGGTCACTCCGTCGAGGTCGTGCCTGATGGCAACCGGCGCATTCGTGTGCCCGAGCCATTGCTCAAGTATGCGGGGCTCGCAGCAAGCCAGCCCGTCACCCTGGTAGGCACCGGCCGAGTTGTGGAGCTCTGGTCGCCGTCGGTCCTGGATGTGGCGCTGGCAGAAGCGAGTCCCGAGGAAGAGCAGCTCTTTTCTAGTTTGGTCAGTCCTGCCACACCTTCGACTCCTACGGAACCGTAGTGGCGATGGTCGCCGCCCGGTCAAGGCTGGTTCGTCACGATAGGCGTCGTGGCGTGGGTGGCGTGAAGTGCTCATGCATCCTCGGTCAGGATGCGCGTTCTGCGACTGCTGTCGGGTGGTCAAGGGAAGTAGCGCAATGAGCGCAAGCACGAACGCTAGTGGCAATGACGGTGAATCGCACGGGAATAGGCCCCCGTTGCACTTGCCGGTGTTGCTTCAGTCTGTGCTGGCGATCCTCGAACTCCGCTCGGGGCTCGTAGTTGTTGATGGAACGGTTGGGGCTGGTGGTCATGCGGCAGAGATGTCGAAGGCCATCGGACCCGATGGTGTTGTGGTGGGACTCGATCGTGATCGGGAGATCCTGGTCGCGGCGCAGGCGGCTTTGACGAAGGTCAAGGATGCCGGCGCCGGGGCCAGTTTCTCCCTTCACCATTCACCTCATGCAAACCTGTGCGAGGTCCTGTTGGGAATCGGTCAGTCCCAATGCGATCGCGTGCTACTCGATCTCGGCGTGAGTTCCCTGCAGTTGGACCGACCCGAACGAGGGTTTTCCTTCATGGCCGATGGGCCACTAGACATGCGAATGGATGCCAACGCGCCGCTCACAGCAGCTGAGTGGTTGGCGCGCGTCCCCGAGACGGAGTTGGCAGACACGCTCTACCAGCTCGGCGAAGAACGGCATAGCCGACGCATTGCGCGACGCATCGTCGAAGAGCGCCGTCGCACCAAGATCCAACGCACGAGCCAGCTGTCGCAGTTGGTCGTGTCCGCTTTGCCTGGTGGTGCCAGGCATGGCCGCATCCACGCCGCTACGCGCTCGTTCCAAGCGATTCGCATGGCGGTCAACGACGAGATGGGCGAACTCGAGCGGGGGCTCGAGGCCGCCAACAAGGCGCTGCGTCCCGGCGGGCGTCTCGCTGTGATCTCGTTCCATTCGATCGAGGACCGGTTCGTCAAGCACTGGCTGAAGGCGAACATGGACGTCGTAACCAAGAAGCCGATTACGGCGACGCCTGCAGAGGCGCGGCAGAACCCGCGTGCGCGCAGTGCCAAGCTTCGGTGTGCGGTCAAGTCGGAGGTGTCGGCATGAGGTGGCTCATTGCGGGTTTGTTCTTCGCATCCGCGGAGAACATGCGAGTCAGCTCTTCGATGCGTCGCAGTGTGGTCAATCCGGAGGTGTCGGGATGAGGTGGCTCATTGCGGGTTTGTTCTTCGCGCTAGCGATCTCTTTGATGATCGCGACCGCGGCCATCCGGGCGCAGAACGTCGCCGAACGGCGTGCGATCCAGAAGATCTATGACGCGGTCCAGGACCGGGACAAGGAACTTCTGCGGCTCGGCTTCGAAGGCCTCGAGTCGGCCTCGCCCGAACGTCTGGCGCAACTGCACCGCGAGTGGCTCGAGCGCGAACTCGAGCGCCGTGAGGAGAGCTTCCGATGAAGCCCGGCGAACTGCTGCGGGTGCGGGTCGCGTTTGGCGCGCTCGGCGCCGTGCCGATCTTCCTCGCCGGTTGGCTCGGTTGGTTGCAGGTAGCCCAGGCAGGCACGGTCAAGCGTCGCAGTGGCGAACCGCTGCCGTTGATTGCGAAGACTGCCGACCGCCAGGGTTGGCGCGTCGAGACGGTGCCGGCGCCGCGTGGCACGGTCGTCGATCGCAACGGCTTCACGCTCGCTGCTGATTGCGCGACCTACGAAGTTCGCGCGCGCATCACGGTGCCGATCAAGTGTCGCAGGGATCTCACCAAGTTCCGTCCATGGGTGCAGCGCATCGTTGATGGCTTCGCGCTGGCGCTCGTTGCCGATCCAGATACTCCGAACCGCGCGGCCGTTCACAAGAAGCAGCGCGCGCGCCTCGCCAAGGTCATCGCAAAGGCCTGGTCGATCGACAAGCTGCCGGAGACCGGCAAGTGGCCGGAGAAGCACAGTCAGGTTGCTGAGTTCCTGGTGTCGACTGGGGTCGATCGCCTGCGCGTCATCGATGCGTTGCGCGGTTACCACATGAGCGACGACTACCCGACGATCGTGCTCGACTTCTTGCACAGCTACCGTCGCGTCTACCCCGAGCGGGAACTGACGCACGGGATCGTCGGTCACATCAACTCGTTCGAGATCAAGCAGCCGAAGGGCGGTGTGCGGTTGCAGACCTACGGGATGAGCGGCCTCGAGTCGTTCAAGGTGCTGGAGCCGCGTGAGGGCACGACTCGTCGCTTCCTGGCGGATGGTCGGCGTCGTCCGTACTTCGTTGCGCCAGTGCACGACGCGATCGATGTTGTGCAATTGCACTCGACGCTCGACATCGAGCTGCAGCGTGCTGCGGTGCGCGAGCTGACGGCGATGTGCGAGAAGGGGCTGCGCAACAATCCCAAGAAGAAGGCCAAGTGGGGCGCGTTGGTCCTTATCGAGTTGCAGACGGGGGACGTGCTGGCGTCGGCGTCATGGCACCGCGATAGCAAATACGCGGAAGGGAGCTCGTTCACGCCGTACCAGAACCGGTTTGAGCCGGGCTCGATCGTCAAGCCGCTGGTGCTCAGCTACGCCAACGAAGTCGGGGCGATCAACTGGGACCAGACGTTCGACTGCAGCCCACGGGGCGGCACCTACCGCGAACGGATCCGCAGCCTCGGTCGTCGGGTCGTGGATGACCACGCCTGCGGCGAGCTGTCGGCCCACGGGATCTTGCTCAACAGTTCCAATATCGGGGCCGCATACGTTGGCTTGGAGTTGTCGCGCGAGCAGTGGCAGGACTACATGCGCGCCTACGGCTTCGGTCGCTCGCTCGGCTTGAACCTGCCGTCGGAGTCCATCGGTGGCAACCACCCGAAGTCGTTTGATCCGAAGACACCGCTGCGCCGGTTCCGCCGCGACAGCGCGATCTCGTTCAGCTTCGGCTACGAGCTCACGACCACCGCGCTGCAAGTGGCACGTGCGTATACCCGCATGTTCCAGGGCCTTGGCGCTGAGTTGCGCATGGTGCGCGGCGTCGAAGTCGACGGCGACTGGCACGACGTGCCAGTCAAGCAAGACACTGGTCCGCACTACCGTCCCGAAGTCGTGGACGCGGTTCGGCAAGCGATGGTCGACGTTGTTAGCAACGATCCACATGCGACCGGTCACTACTTGCATGCGGCGATGTTGAAGGAACTCAACGTCGATCTCCACGGCATCATCGGTGGCAAGACCGGCACGGCAGCAAGCAGTGTTGGCGTTGGTGGTGGCCGCAAGATCAGTGCGCGGAACGCGAGCTTCGTTGGCTTCACGCCGACCGAGAACCCGCGGTACCTCGCAGTGTGTGTTCTGCAGAAAGACGATAGTGCGTCGTTCTATGGTGGCAGCTATGCTGCACCCCCAGCAGTGAAGCTGTTGCTCCAATGCCAGGATCTGGCGGAGCGCGGTCAGCTGCGCCAGGAACGGCGTTCGAAATTGGGTGGTCAGACCCAACTCTCTCCTTGGCGAGTTGCTCCTTCGCGAGCAGCTCCTGTTGGTGAGGGACTTCGTACTCCTGGTTCTCAAGGTTGGAGCGGTCCGGTTGGGGCCGGCGTTCCAAGCGAAACTCGTTAGGGCGGTTCATGACTGACTTGGCTTTTCCGTCCGGACTCCCGTCCGGGCAGGGCTTCGTGCGTTTGCGAGAACTCCGCGACTGCTTGCAGCCGCGTGAGGTAATGCATTGGCGTGACTTGGCAGTGGACGGTCTTGCGTTCCACTCGGCCGAAGTGCGCGCCGGCAATTTGTTCTTCGCGATCCGCGGCACCAAGAACGACGGCACGGTGTTCGCGCAGCAAGCGATCGCGCGTGGTGCGGTCGCCGTCGTCGCCGAAGAACCGCTGTCGTTGTCGGTGCCGGTCCTCGTGGTCGACAACGTGCGCGAAGCGTTGGCTGATGCGGCGCGGTTCTACTACCGCGATCCGTCCAAGGCGATCTCGGTCGTTGGCGTCACCGGCACCAACGGCAAGACGACGACGGGTCACTTGATCCGCGCGTGCTTGCAGGCCGACCGTCGCCAGGTCGGTTTGATCGGCACGATCGCCTACGAGTTTGGTGGCCGCCGCATTCCCGCTTCCAACACGACGCCCGATCCGGTGCGCATCCACGGCTACCTGCGTGAGATGACCGACCGCTTCGCCAGCGCCTGCGTGATGGAAGTGTCGAGCCACAGTCTCGATCAAGATCGTGTGCGCGGCGTGCAGTTCTCCGTCGCCGTGTTCACCAACCTGTCGCAGGACCACCTCGACTACCACGGCGACATGGCCTCGTACCTCAAGGCCAAGGCGCGTCTCTTCCAGGCGCTCAAGCCCGGTTCGACGGCCGTGCTCAACCGCGACGACCCCGCGTCGATCGCGATGGCTGAAGAACTCGAGACCGGCGTCAACATCATGTGGTACGGCATGTCGCCCGAAGCCGACATCCGCGCCGAGAACGTCGAACCCGGTCCGGATGGCACGCGCATGCGCATGGTCATGCCCCACGGTGCCGTCGAACTGTTCCTGCCGATCGTCGGCGCGCACAACATCGAGAACGCGTTGGCCGCGGCAGCGACGGCGCTGGCGCTCGGTGCCAGTGAATTGACTGTTGCGTCGGCGCTTGAAGATGCTCGCGCCGTACCCGGTCGTCTTGAGCTCGTGGAGACTCCCGGTGGCATCATGCGCGGCGGCCGCGTCCGCACGTTCGTGGATTACGCGCACACGCCGGATGCACTCGACAAGGTGTGTGGCACGTTGTCGGGCGTTTGCGAAGGCGACCTGCACGTCGTGTTCGGGTGTGGTGGCGATCGCGATCGCACCAAGCGCGCGCCGATGGCGCAGGCCGTTGCTCGGCACGCACGCTTTGCCTACCTGACGAGCGACAACCCGCGCAGCGAAGATCCGGCGATGATCATCACGGACATGGTTGATGGGCTCAACGATGATGAGCAGCAGGACAGCGAGCGCAACTGCGACCTGTTCCAGGTCGTCGATCGCGCCGAAGCCATTCGTCTCGCGGTCAGTCAGGCCAAGCCGGGCGACACGGTGTTGATCGCCGGCAAGGGCCACGAGACCTATCAGGTATTCAAGGACAGCGTCATTCCGTTCGACGATCGGCTCGAGGCGGGCCGCGCGTTGGCGGCACGGGAGGCTGGATGGTTGCACCGATGAAGAGCGTGGCGCGGCGCAAGGCGTCGTCGACTGGTTCGAGAGCTGGCAAGCCCGCAAGTCGCATGCGTAACCAGCGCGGTTGGTTCACCGCCCGTTCGGTTGCCAAGGCGATCGGCGGTGACGTGGTGCAAGGCGGTGCGACCGGCAACGGTGTCTGCACCGACAGTCGCCGCGACTGCACCGGCGAGGTGTTCGTGGCGTTGCGTGGCGACAACCACGACGGCCACCGCTACCTGATGCAAGCAGTGGAGCAGGGCGCGGTCGGTCTCGTGGTCGCACGTGATCACGACCTGTCCGGTTTGACGCGCGAGCTGCGCTTGCGCAGTGGCCGCGAACCGTTCCTCGTACAGGTCGAAGACACGGGCGCTGCCCTGTTGGGCCTTGCGACCGAGCACCGTCGTCGTCATCGCGCGAAGGTGGTCGGCATCACCGGCTCGTGCGGCAAGACTTCGACCAAGGAATGGTTGGGCGCCGTGCTCGGCGCGTCGATGCCGACGGTTCGCTCGCCAGGTTCGTACAACAACCAGATCGGTGTGCCGCTGACACTGTTCCAGCTGCAGCCGGAGACGCGGGCGGCGGTCGTGGAGATCGGCACCAACGCTCCCGGTGAGATCGCACAACTGACCGCGGTCACGCAGCCGGACATCGGCATCGTGACGTGTGTCGCGCCGGCGCACCTCGAAGGGCTTGGCTCGCTCGATGGGGTCGCTCGCGAGAAGGCTGCGCTGGTGCAAGGCCTGCCGAAGAACGGTCTCTGCATCCTCAACGGTGACGACGCGGCGTGTCGCGCGATGGCCGAGTTGACCGATGCCGACGTCGAGTTGATCAGCGTCAACCGGGAGACCGATTGGTTCGCGACCAACGTGCAGTTCCATGCGCTGGGCACGACGTTCCTGTTGCAGGGCGAGCGGCCGGTGACGCTGCCGCGCCTCGGCACCCACAACGTCTACAACGCGCTCGCGGTCATCGCTGCGGCGCACCGCCTCGGCGTTCCCGAAGAAGACGTGCTGCAGCAGTTGGCCACCGTGCCGTCGGCCGCGCGTCGCATGGAGCCCAAGGTCAAAGGTGGCGTCACGATCTTCGACGACACCTACAACATGAACCCCGAGTCGGCGCGTTCGGCGCTGCAGGCGATGGCGGGGCTGCGGTCCCGTGATGGCGAGACGCGCGGTCGTTCGATTGCCGTATTCGGAGGGATGCTCGAACTTGGCGCGGAAAGTGTCGCGCTGCATCGCAAGCTTGGCGAGCAGGTCATGGCCAGCGGTCAGGATTTGTTGCTCTGCGTCGGTGGCGATGCCGAGGCGATCGCCGAAGGCGCGTTGCTCGCCGGCATGGCGCAACGTTCCGTTGTTTGCGTCGCCGACGTTGCCGCTGCTCACGATCACCTGATGGGCGTGCTGCAAAGCGGCGACCGTCTGCTGTGCAAGGCCTCGCGACGTGTGGCCCTCGACCGACTGGTCGATCGACTGCTCGTCGAGTTTGATTGTGACGACGCTGCCACTTCGAAGGAGCAAAGCCGCGCATGATCCACTGGCTGGCGCCATACCTGTTCTCGGAAGATGTCTGCCGACTGCTCGGCTACATCTCCGTGCGGGCTGGTGGCGCCGCCGTGACTGCGTTCTTGCTGGCGATCGTGATCGGCCCGGCGGTGATCCGTTGGTTGTCGCGTCAGGGTGTCGCGGAGCGCATCGATGGAACGGGGTCGCAGACCCTCGAAGAACTGCATAAGACCAAGGTCGGCACGCCGACCATGGGTGGCTTGTTCGTTGTCGGCGCCGTGTTGTTGTCGGCCGCGCTCTGGCTGCGCTTCGATGGCGTCAATCGCTTCTCGTTGCCGGGCCTCGTGTTGATCGCGGGCTTTGCGGGCGTGGGCCTCTGGGACGATTGGGCCAAGCTGCGGCAGGGTCAGAAGGGCGAGAAGAAACGCGGCATCAGCAAGCGTGAGAAGCAGGGTGCGTTGACGGTCATCGCGCTGTTGATCGGCTTGTGGTTGATCGGGCCGGCGGCGCTGCAGAGCGATGTCGGTGGCCCGCGCCTCTACATTCCGTTCGTCAAAGACTTCTCGTTCGACCTCAGCATGTGGTGGGGCATCCCGTTCCTGTTCCTCGGGATCCTGGTGCTCACGGGTGCGGCCAACGCCGTCAACCTGACCGATGGCCTCGATGGCCTGGCGACTGGCTGCATCGCGACGTCGGCGATTGCCTACGCGGTGATCACGTACGCGGTTGGCCGCGTCGACTGGTCGCAATACCTGCTCGTGCCACACGTGGCCGGCGCTGGCGAGATGGCGGTCTTGATGGCGGCCCTGCTCGGTGGCGCGCTCGGGTTCCTGTGGTTCAACGCAGCACCCGCACTCGTATTCATGGGCGACGTCGGCAGCCTTGGCCTCGGCGGCGCGCTCGCCTACGCCGCGCTGATCAGCCGCACCGAACTGGTGCTGTTCGTCGTCGGTGGCGTGTTCGTGCTCGAAGCGATCTCGGTGATCCTGCAGGTCGGCTCGTTCAAGCTGCGCGGCAAGCGGGTCTTCCGCTGTGCGCCGCTGCACCATCACTTCGAATTCGGCGGCATGCCCGAAACCCGCGTCGTTGCGCGCGCCTGGATCGTCTCGGCGCTGCTCGCGATGTGCAGCCTTCTACTCTTCAAGGTGAGGTAGCCAGATGACTGCCATTCCACGAGGAGCAGAAGAACGGACCGCAGGCGATGGCGCGCCGCACGTTCGCGAACTCGACTGGTTGATGTTGGTCGTCATGGCACTGACGTGCCTGGGCGTGGTCATGGCGGTGTCCGTGCGCGGCCCGCAGATCGATGCCGGGCCGATGATGGTCATGAAGACCCAGGGCCTGAAGCTGCTCGTCGGCGTCGTGGCCTTCATGATGGCCGCGTTGACGCCAATGCGCCTTATCCGTCGGCTTGCCATTCCGGTCTTTGGCTTGACGGTCCTGTTCTGCCTGTTGCCCCACGTGATCGGCCGTTCGCACGGCGCGGCGCGTTGGATCAAGATCGGCAGCCAGCAGTTTCAGCCGGTCGAGCCAGCACGTTTCTTCCTCGTGTTGTCGGTGTCCTGGTTGCTCGCGCGCGCGGGCACCGGCCTGTCGAACTTCCGCCGCGGCTTCTTGCCGGCGATGGGGTGCGCGATGGCGCTCGCGATCGCGCTGGCGACGCAACCCGACAACGGCAATGCCTTGCTCGCCGTGATGCTCGCGAGCTGCCTGGCGTTGGTGGCCGGTGTGCGCATCCTGCACTTCGCGCCGTTTGCCATCGCGGGCCTGGGCTTGATGGTGTTCGTTGCCACGCAGCACGACTACGTGCGGCGCCGCATCGAGGACCTGTTCCATACATCATCCGACTCGCAGGTTGGCCTCGGCTTGATTGCCGTTGGCTCTGGTGGCGCGTTCGGTCGTGGTCTCGGCCAGGGCTGGATGAAGATGAACTACGTGCCCGAAGCGCATAACGACTTCGTGTTCGCGATCATCGCCGAAGAGTTCGGCTACCTTGGTTCCCTGTTCGTGCTCGGCTCGTACTCGCTCTTCGGGTATGTGTGTTACCGCCTCGTGCGACAGGTCAAGGATCCGTTCCTTCGTTACGTCGTGTGCGGGTATGCTCTGATGATTCTCATGCAGGCGGCTGTGAACCTACTCGTGGTCAGCGGGTGGGCTCCGGCCAAGGGCATTGACTTGCCGTTCGTCTCGACGGGCGGAACAAGTCTGGTCTTTTGTTTGGCGGCGGTTGGATTGATCGGCAACGCAGTGCGCACGGATCGCACCGGGTCGTTCGCAACCGCCGACGAAGTGGTGGTTACTTGATTCGGTTCCGACAAGCTCGGAGCCGCAACGTTCGGAGGGTGTGATGGGTCAACTCGAAAAATACGGGCTCTATGTTTTGTGCCTCGTGATCTTCCTGATTCTGGGAGTCACGATCTGGGGCGAGCCGGCAGACGCGCTGAAGAAGACGGGCAACGAGAACGTCGCGATGCGTGCCAATGCGTTGGGGATCGATCCCAACGTGCCGACGGGTACGCCGGCGAGCGTCGGAGGGCCTGCCAATCAGGGCAACCCGAATCAGGGCAACCCGAACCGCGTGCTCACCAACGCACCCGGCGGCGATTCGCAAATGCTCGATGCGTGGCTGAAGCCAGGCGCGCGGCCGCCGAAGCCGGGAAGCACCTCGACGGGCAAGCCGTCGGCTGGCCCGGTCAAGCCGACGCCGGTGGTCACCGAGCCACCCGTCACGACCAAGCCGCCGGTCAAGCCCAAACCGCAACCGAAGCCGTCCGCGACGACGCGCAAGTACATCGTCAAGGGTGGCGACACGCTTGGCGAGATCGCGCAGCGGCAGCTCGGCAGCGCGCGTTACGCCCAGCAGATCAAGGCGCTCAACCCCAAGCTGGACGCACGTCGTCTGCAGGTTGGCAAGCCGATCCTGTTGCCGGTGAACGTTGGCAGCAAGACGCCGGCGCCGGCGAGCAACGGCTCGTATCGCACCTACACGATCAGCAGCGGCGACAGCTTCGAGCGCATTGCGCGCATCGAGCTCGGTTCGGCCAAGCGCGTCAAGGAGCTCATCCGGCTCAACGCCAACGTCGATCCGCGTCGTTTGATCCCCGGCAAGAAGATCAAGCTGCCCCGTAAGTAGTGGCCGATCCATCCGGACATCTGTGCCTGGTCAGCGGCGGCACCGGTGGGCATCTGATGCCTGCCCTGGTGTTGGCTCGCTCGATGCAGGAGCGCGGTCAGGAGCCTTTGCTCGTGACTGAAGGCCGCGAGGTCGAGCGCGAGCTCGTGCGACGCGAGCTTCCCGACATCACGTCGGTGGAGTTGTCGCGTTCGAGTTCGTCCTCGGCGATGCTGCCGCTGTGGCTGATGCGCGCGACGTGGACGGCGCGCAAGCTGCTGCGTGAACACGGCGTCAACGGTGTGATCAGTACTGGTGGCCGCGCCAGTGTGCCGGTGGCCTTGGCTGCCCGCAGTCTGCGGTTGCCCTTGTTCTTGCTCGAACAAAACGCCGTGACTGGCCGCGCCAACCGGTGGTTGCTGCCGTTTGCGCGACGCATGTATGTCGGTCTGCCCGGTCCTTGTGAACGGCACGCACGTGCGTTGTTCACCGGAACGCCGTTGCGCAGTGGCTTTGGCCGCGTGCAGCGTGAAGAAGCGAGGCGCTCGCTTGGTCTGTTGCCGGACGTTCCGGTCGTGCTGATCACCGGTGGCAGTCAGGGCGCACGCGTGCTCAACGAGACGCTGCCGACGGCGCTGCAACAGGTGCGCGCCAAGATGCAGATCATGCACCTGTCCGGGCTCGGCAACGACATCGCCGTGCGGCATCGCTACGCCGACGTTACGCGCGACACGATCACGCATGTGCGCGCCGTCGCTGCCGACATGGATCGATTGTTCGCCGCCGCGGACCTCGTCATCTGTCGCGGTGGTGGCACGACGATCGCCGAGTTGATGGCCGTTGGTCGCGCTGCGATCATCCTGCCCTACCCTCATCACAAGGATCAGCAACAGCTGCACAACGCGCGTGTGCTCGAACGCACTGGCGCCGCGATCATTCAAGAAGAAGCGCAGCTGGATGCCGTGGCACTCGCCAAGCTTGTGGAAGGCTTGTTGTTGGAACCCTCGCGTTTGCGCGCGATGGGGGATCAAGGTCGCAAGTTACGTCGTCTCGACAGCATCGATGCTATTCTCGGCGATGTCGCCGAAGTCGTCGGCGCCGCCGCCGAGGCAAACGATCGTGATGTCGATGCCGCTGCATCCGACCGCGATCCCGTTCCTGGTCCTCGCCCGGGCATCGATGGCCTGACCGATCGCACGGTCGGCAGCCGCGGTGCCGCAGCTCGCCGTGGAGGCGTTGCGTGAGCGCGACCGAACCGGGACCAAGTCGCGTGTCGCATGGTTCTGAGGAACCGCTGCCACAAGTTGGCATCACCGGCACGACCTTCGTCTCTCGTCGGTTTCACTTCGTCGGTGTCGGTGGCTCTGGCATGAGTGGCCTTGCGCGGCTGCTGGCCGGCGTCGGCGGCGTGGTCAGTGGCAGCGACTCCGGCGGCGGTTCCGTCGTCGAGCGCCTCGCTGATGAAGGTCACGACGTCTGGGTTGGCACGCAACCGGATCGCATCGATGGATTCGACGGCTACGTCATTCGTAGCGCCGCCGTTCCTCTCGCCGATGCCGAAGTGCAACAGTGTGTGCGGCAAGGCTTCACGTCGTTGCTCTATGCCGAGGCAGTTGGCCGCCTGAGCGAAGGTCGGCGCACGCTGGCGATCGGCGGCACGCATGGCAAGACTACGACGACCGGGTTGACCGTGTCGGCACTGCGCGGCGCGGGCCGCGATCCGTCGCACCTGATCGGTGGCGAAGTGCCGGAACTCGGCGGCAACGGTCACGGTGGTAAGGGCGCGAGCTTCGTCGTCGAAGCGTGTGAGTTCAATCGCAGCTTCCACAACCTGCGCCCGTTCGGCGCGGCGATCCTCAACCTCGATCACGACCACTTCGATTGTTACCCGTCGACCGACGAACTGATCGAGGCGTTCGCTGGTTACCTCGGCCGCGTGCGACCAGGTGGCACGGTGCTCGTCGAAGAGTCGGTGCCGAAGGCCGTGTTGTCGAGCCTGCGCAACGACGTCGAGATCCTGACTGTCGGGTCCGGCTTGTGGGCCGACATCCGCGCGGTCGATGTCAGCGAGAAGCTCGGCTGCTTCTCGTTCATTCCGGTGTTGCTTGGCGAACGTCTGCCGCGGGTGACCGTGCAGCTTGCCGGCCGCCATAACATGTTCAATGCGATGTTTGCGCTCGGTCTTGCGCACATCGCGGAAGCCGATCTCGCCGGTGCCTGTCAGGGCATCTCGGACTTCGTAGGCGTGCGTCGCCGCTTTGAACTGCACACCGGTCCGAACGGTGGCATGCTCGTCAACGACTACGCGCATCATCCGGCCGAGATCGAAGCCGTGATCGGTGCCGCCCGGCGTCGCTTCCCCGGCCAGCGTTTGCTCGTTGCGTTCCAACCGCACCAGTACCAACGCACGCTGTTCTTGCTCGATGCGTTCGCCCAGGCGATGGCGCTCGCGGATACAGCGTTGATCACAGAGATCTACGGCGCGCGTGAGACCGACGAGATCATGGCATCGGTCAGCGCGGGCGACCTCGTCAATGGCGTGCGCGAGCACAGTTGCGATGCCCACTTCGTTGGGCCTGTCGCCGACTTGCCGGCAGCCGTGCTCCAGCACTATCGACCCGGCGATGCCGTGTTGATTCTCGGCGCGGGTGATATCGACGCAGCGGTCGGAGGTGTCGTTGCCGGCATCTGACGTGGGCGCGCTCCTTGCGGAGATGTCGGGAGCATCGATGCAGGGTGCAGTACGCCAGCAAGTGCCGCTTGGGCCGATGATGCATCTGCGCATCGGTGGTCCGGCAGATTGGTTCGTTGAACCGTTCGCCGAAGAAGACGTCGCGTTGGTCGTGCGCGTTTGCCGCGAACACGACCTGCCGCTCTACATCCTCGGTGGTGGCAGCAACGTACTGGTCGCTGACGATGGTGTGCGCGGCGTCGTGATGCACCTCGGCAAACTCAGTCGCATCTCGCGCGAAGGCAACCGCGTCACGGTCGGCGCCGGCGTCACGTTGCCGAGCTTGTTGCGGCAGACGCGCGAGCTTGGCCTTGCCGGGCTCGAGAAGCTGACGGGCATCCCTGCCGAGGTCGGCGGCGCCGTGGCGATGAACGCCGGCACGCGCGACGGCGAGACGTTCGAGCACCTCGTGTCCGTGACCGTGGTGCAACCGGACGGCAAACTCGCAGTGCTGTCGCGCGAGGATTGTTCGCCGCGGTATCGCAACGGCGGCTTGGGCGACGCGGTGGTGGTGCAGGCCACCTTCGAATTAGAGCCCGATAGTCCCGACGCCATCTACGCACGATTCTCGCAATCGCTTGCGGCGCGCAACAAGAGCCAGCCGGTGACGCAGCGTAGCGTCGGATGCGTCTGGCAGAATCCAGAGGGCGATGCCGCCGGTCGGCTCGTCGAAGTGTCGGGCTGCAAGACCTTGCGGGTCAATGGTGTTGCAGTTTCCGACAAGCACGCGAACTACTTCGTCAACGACGATAGCGGCACGGCCGACGACTTCGTCGATCTGATGGCGCAAGTGCGTAACCGCGTGTTCGAGGAAACCCGTATTGAGCTGCAGCCAGAAGTGAAGTTCTGGGGATTCTCCTGAAGTTGCATCTCATGAGTGGCTCGTCTTCGGACTAAGTTGTTCTTGGTAGAGCGGTTCCTTCCGCCCGAAGTCGATAGAGTTGGCTCCAACGAGGTAGCTGAATGACAGAACACTCCGAAGTTCGTATCGAATTCAAAGGTCGTCACGACCACATCACCGAACGCATGCAGGAGCACGCAACGAAGAAGTTGCAGCGCCTGGGGCGGTTCGGGGACCTGCTGACGCGCGTCGAGGTCGTCGCCGACCACGCGCACGAGAATCCCGAGATCGAACTCATCGTCCACATGACCAAGGGCGCGCCGCACATCGCAAAAGAGCGTGGCGAGTCCTTCTCTGGCACGGTCGACATCCTGGTCGACAAGATGGAAGCGCAGCTCCGGAAGCTCAAAGAGAAGCTGACGGATCACAAGCACCGCGACGCCAAGGAAGAGCGAGCTCGCTTCAGCGAGGGGCCGGAAGTCCCGGTCGCCGCCGAAGACGAGACTTACGAAGAAGCGGTCCGCAAGACGCTCGATAGCTAGGTCGTTCGCGCTTCGACCAACCGGCCCACAGCATGGGCCGGTTGTGTTGGTGATCGCCTTCCTGTGGGGGGCGATCCAGAGGCATTTCTGGGGCCACGAGAATTCGGGGCACAACGACCGTTGCGCCCGGGGGGTGCTTTCCGCACACTCTTCGCCCCATGATTCGCAATCTGGCTCAAACCAGCGCAGTGATCGGCGAGCTCGCAGCGACCACCAAGGAGGCTGCACTGAAAGAACTGCTCGCCGCGGCAGCCAAGGCGGGCGCTTTCCCGGAGTCCGCGGAAGCGGCGCTGGGCAAGCGTCTATCCGAACGAGAAGCCATCGGTTCGACCGGTTTGGGCAACAGTGTCGCGGTGCCGCACGTCAAAGGCGAAAACGTCTCCGGTGTCACTCTGGTGCTGGCTCGCAGCCACCCGGGGCTCGAATGGCAGGCCATCGACGGCCGCCCGGTGCATGTTTTGTTTATGCTCGTTTCGCCCAGCAACGAGCCCGAGTTGCATTTGCAGTGCCTGCGCTGGATCGCCGGCCTGGCCCGCAACTCGGACTTCCGCAGGTTCTTGCTCGACGCCGATGGCGACGATGCAATCCGGGACCTGCTGGTGGAACTGAGCGGAGAGGAGTAGCGGTCGTGAGCGAAACCGGCAATACGAGTGAAGAGCCGCGCGTAGCGCGCGTGACCCTGGGCAACCGCCATGGCCTCCATGCGCGCCCGGCGCACCTGTTTGTGCAGACGGCCAACGCCTACGCGAGCGATCTGAAGGTCGGCCGCAGCGACAACGACGAGCGCGTCGACGGCAAATCGATCATGGGCATGATGATGCTCGCGGCCGAGAAGGGCGTCGAACTCGAGCTCGAGGCCACCGGACCGGACGCCGACGCCCTGCTGCGCGCGCTGTCCGAGTTGGTGTCGGCCAACTTCGGCGAAGAGTAGCGACTCTTCGGTGACATCGGAGCCAGGCGCACGGTCCTGGCAGCCGGGAACGGTCTGTACCGCGGCAACCTGAGTCTGGCGCTGAGATTGCGCTGCCGTCGGGCTCAACCCGCAGCTTGGGCGCGACCGATAGGGGACGACGAGTGGAACCTCTCGTTCCACCTACGCGCGGGAGGTTCGTCCCGCCACGAAGGAGCGTTCATGCTGAAGCAGCGCAAGAGCATCGTCGGACTCGACATCGGCACCAGTTGTATCAAGGCCGTCGAGCTGACTCGCGAAAAGTACGATCACGTCATCACCGGTTATGCGCAGATCGATGTGCATCATGAGGCATCGCGTCAGGAAGCGATTGCAGAACTCATGGAGGCCGCCAAGTTCCGGACCAAGCGCGTCGCATCGGCCGTGAGTGGGAAGAACGTGGTGTTCCGTTACATCACGATGCCCGAGATGAACGACGACAAGCTGCAGCACGCAGTGCGTCTCGAGGCGGACAAATACATCCCGTTCGATGTCGAGGACGTCGAGCTTGGCGCGCAACGCCTGGAGATGGGCGACGAAGATGCGCAAGCCAAGGAGATGAAGGTCCTCTTGATCGCCGCCAAGAAGGCCGTCGTGACCGACCATAGTCGGATGCTGACGGAGCTCGGCCTGCAGCCGGTTTCGGTTGGCGTCGATGGCTTCGCGCTCGGCAACGCTTGGGAGCTTGGCGACACGGTCAACCCCGGCATGCAGGAGCCTGGCCGCACGGTGGCGCTTGTCGACATCGGTTCGACCAAGGCAAGCATCAACATCCTGCGCGACAACATCAGCTGCTTTGCGCGCGAGGTGCCGATCGGTGGTCAAGACCTGACCAACGCGATTGCGCGTCGCCTCGGCATCGAGCCGAGCAAGGCCGAAGAGCTCAAGCGCGATCCGGGTGAAGACCTCGGCATCATGCAAGAGGCCATCGGGCAGACGCTCGAAGACCTCGGCAACGAAGTGAACCTGTCGTTCGACTTCTTCGAGAACCAGTTCGACGGCGAAGTGCAGGAAGTGTGGCTCACGGGCGGCACGTCGCTCTTGCCCATGCTCGAAGAGAGCTTCGAGAAGATCTTCGAGAAGCGCACCAAGACCTGGAACCCGATCGAAGGGTTGATGGTCAAAGCCGACAACGTCGACGTCGAAGCGCTCAACCAACTTTCGCCCCAACTCGCAGTCGCGGTTGGGCTCGCTGCAGCCAACTAGGAGTAACGAGACATGATCAAAATCAACCTCCTCCCTGCTGACCTGCGCCGTGGCAATCGTTTGCCCGCGAAGGTCGTGGCCGCCGCATTCGGCGCAGCCTTGATCATCAGCGCTGCGATCGGCTGGTTTGGCCTGGTCTACTTCGGTCATCTGGCGGACGCCGAGAACCGATTGACGACCATCTCTGCCGAACTCGATAGCCGCACCGCCAAGGTCAAGTACCACGGCGACCTCGAGAAGAACCGCAAGGACTACGCCCTGCGCGTGCAGACGATCCAGAAGATTGGTAAGTCACGCCGCGTGTGGTCCAAGTTCCTCGACGAGTTGATCGACGTCGTCAACAACAACGGCGCGACCGATCGTCACCTTGCGTGGTTCGACAGCATCACGGTCAAGGGCGACCCGCAGAAGGGCGTCACGGTCAAGCTGCCGAGCAACGTGCAAGGCGACGACAAGTCGCTTATGGCCAACTTCCACGAGGATCTCGAGGCAGCGCCATTTGCCAAGTCGCTCAGCAAGAAGTCGGACCCGTCGTTCAAGCAGGAGAACGATCCGGAGCGCATTCCCTCCGCCTACCTGACGTTCCCGATGGAGCTTCAGTTCGTGCCACCCGTCGCCAAGAAGGGCGGCAAGAAAAAGAAGAAGTAAGGACACCCAATGGCCAACTGGACCCAGAAGAAGATGTTCATGACCATGGGCGGGGTGTCGCTCGGCGTCTGCATGCTTGCAGGCGGCGGCGTCTACTACACCCAAGGCCTGATCGATGAACTCGACGTCAAGGTGGAAGAGAAGGCGAAGGCCGTTCTCGCTGCCGACACGAAGATCAAGCAGATCCCGCGGATCGAGAAGGATGTCATTATCCTTCGTGAGAACCTCGGCGAATACGTCAAGATCCTGCCCGACGACAAGGACCTGATCGAGCTGGTGCGGATGCTGCAACGCTTCGAGCGTGAGTCCGGCATCAAGAGCAACAGCTTGCGGCAGTCGAAGGGTTCGCGCGGTCGTGCCAAGGGCAACTTCGCGCCGATCAGCTACACGTACGACATGACCTGCACGTTGTGGCAGGGCATCAAGTTCATGAACCTGATCGAGAACTTCGAACGGTTCGTCAACATCACGGACTTCAGCATCAAGAAGTCCAGCACGACGGATGGCCCCGACACGATCGATGGCGAAGTCGTTCATGCGATCAAGCTGACGATGCAGACCTACCGCTACAACAAGGGTGGGGCTGGCAAGGAGGTCGCGATTCCGAAGTACGACGATCGCAAGGCCGAGTTGCGCGAAGAGATCTGGAAGCGTATGCAGGAGATCCGTCTTGCTCACTACGAGCACCCGGGCATGCAAGGCCGCCGCGACATCTTCGACGACCCGCGTGAGAACGGTCTCGATGGCGGCAACGATCCGTCCAACGCCGAACAGCGCGAAGTTCTCGAGAAGAACATCACCGCCGTTACCGAGCTGAACAAGATGCTCGAGAAGAGTCAGGCCGACGGCACGACTCTGATGGAGCAGTACGGCATCGAGAAGATGTTCAAGGCGAAGCTCGCCACGTTGCTCGGTGGTCTCGACAAGGACGCGACGTTCATCGTCTACCGTCCGTATCGACTGCGTTGGGCCCAAGAGGTCGTCGCACCAATCGAGCAACTGCAGCAGCACGTTGCCGATTCGGGTGCCAAGAAGCCGAAGGCGGTCGATCCGTATCTGCCGAAGGCGGATATCGAGCACCTGATCATGATGATGACGGACGACTGCAACAGCGGTCAGCTCGAGCAGGCTCGTCAGCGTTACGAACTGGTCCAGGAGCGCCTCGGCGTGCCGGCCACGGATCCGCGCTACGGTCTCGTCGTGGATGCCAAGTCCTGGCACCACAAGGCCAGCACGGCGCTCGACTTCAAGGGTCTGGACCTCAACATCCAGGGCGTTGTCGTCAACGGCAGCGGCACGGGCCGCTCGGGCATGCTGCTCAACGGCGAAGTCTTCGAAGAAGGTGACTACATCGCAGACGACTTGCTGGTCAAGCAAGTCGAGCAAGAGCAGGTCTGGTTCGTGTTCCGCGGCCTGACGCTCGTGCGCACCATGTGATGCGCGCGGCGGCTGGGGTTTCCTCAAGCCGCCGGTGTTAGTGGATCGATGTAGGGGACACATCTGGTGTCGCTCGATTTGGGCGCACCAAACGGTGAATCAAAGGTGACCCCAGAACGGGGTGGGAAGGATCGAACGATGCAGGCATTCAAGACGGTGATTGGTTTTGCGCTTGGCGCGTTGGCGATGGTCTCGCTGCCAGCGCAAGAGGCCGAGCAACAAGGCGCTCAAGAAGGCGTCAGCTCGCAAGCGGAAGGGGCTCTGCAAAGCCGCCTCACGCTGCGACTGAAGGATCGCGAACTGCGCGACGTTGTGCAGAGCATCCGCCGCAAGACCAGCGCGAACATCATCATGGACCCGGGCATCGAAGCTCCGGTGACCATCGATCTTCAGGATGTTCCGTGGCGCCAGGCGCTGTCGCTCGTTGCCGAGCAAGCTGGTTGCATCGTGACCGAAGCCGATGGTGGCGTGCTCAAGGTTGAGAAGCCGCCGCGCGTCTACTTCGCCTTCGAGAACACCGACATCCAGAAGGTGATCGACACGATCTCCAAGATCTCGGGCGCCAACATCGTGGTTGCTCCTGAGGTCAAGGGCACGATCACGGTCCGCCTCAAGAACATTCCTTGGCGCGATGCTCTCGATGCAGTCGTCAAGACGCTCGGCTTCGTCGTCGTGCAAGAGGACTTCGGCATCCTTCGCGTGGTGCCGGCGTCGAACATCGAGCAGGACCTGATTACCCGAACGATCCCGTTGCGCTACGTGCGCCCGAGTTCGGTCTTCCTGCCGCTGATCACGTCGGAATACGTCAAGGATCTGCGCAACGTGCAGCCGCTGCAGCAAGGCCAACAGAGCTTCTCGCTGCTCGACACGCTGCGCAACATGATCACTCCGGACCTCGGTTCGCTCGAGTACATCAGCGAAACCAACGTCCTGATGATCCGCGACACGCGTCCGGTTGTCGAAACCATCGAGCGCACGGTCGCGCTGATGGACATCGAGCCGGCCCAAGTGCAGCTCGACGTTCGCTTCGTCACGACGAGCAACGATGACCTGCTCGACATCGGCGTCTCGCCGGGTGGCAACGGTTGGTCCGCCAGCCTCGGCCTCGGCCAGATCCCGACGCGCTTGCCGTTCGACCTCGGCGCCGGTGGTTGGGAAGACTCGCTCATCGCCAACGAGACCGGCACCGGTCCGTTCGTAGATGGCGCCAGCGCCCAGAACCTGCCCGCGACGACGACCATCCCGAGTGTGGTCTTCGGTGCGTTGAACTTCCAGCAAGTGACCGCGACGCTGCGCCTCCTGGCGCGCGACTCCCGCTCGGAGATCGAGCAGGCGCCGCAGATCACGACGCTCGACAACCACACCGCGACGATCTTCGTCGGCGAAGCCGTTCGCTACGCGCAGGCTCGCGTCGAGCAAGGTCAGGCCGGTGGTCTGCTGCTCGCCCTCGAAGAAGGCGACGAGTCGCCGGTCAACATCGGCTTCCAGCTCCTGGCGACCCCGCACATCGTGCCGGGCACCGACAAGGTCATGATGGAAGTCATCCCGCAGCGCACGTCGCTCAGCGGCACGGGCAGCTCGGCGATCGCCCCGGCTGGCTTCGATGTCTTCGAAGTCGGTGGTGGCACCAACGCCGGTGCTGGCCAGATCGCGCTGCCGCGTGTTGCCTCCAGCACGCTGTCGACGACCGTTCTGCTGAGCAGCGGCGAGACCGCCGTGCTCGGTGGCCTCAAGAGCAAGACCGAAAGCGAAACCGTCACCAAGCTGCCGTTGCTCGGTGACATCCCGCTGCTCGGCTACCTGTTCAAGAACCGCGTCAAGCAGGAGACCATGTCGACCCTGCTCGTCTTCATCACGCCGCAGATCATCCGCAGCGCCGAAGACATGACGGAGTCGATGCAGCGCGTCCTCGAGGAGCGCATGCGCGACCACCGCTCGAACCTCGCGCAGACGCGTGAGGCGATCTTTGGAAAATAGAGCCCCGGGCTTTGCGAGCCCCGGGCTTTGCGAACAGCAAAGCTCCGGCGGTTTGAGCAAAGCTCCGGCCGTAATGACGCGGCAGGTGATTCCCGGGCTTTGCGAATAGCAAAGCTCCGGTCGAGCCCCACCCCGAATTAGACCGCAGCCCCGTCGGCGACAAACATTGAGCGGACCGGCAGCTCGGGCTACCATCTGGGCCGCTTTCCTCTCGTGAGGAAAGCTCGCCACAGATCGGCGCGTCGATTCGACCCGCCCCGTGGCTACCCCGAACTACCCCATGTCCGTCTCCGAGACGCATTTCCGGCACCCACGGTTGCACCCGCAACGTGACTCAGGTGCAGGTGCGTGCCTCGCGACGGGGCGTGGATTTCCGTTTCCCACCCTGTTTGCCGTTCCCGCCGCCACCACCCCTGGCTCCTCAGCCAGGTGGGTGAGAAGCGATGGCGAGAGGTTCGACTGCGTAACGAGCAGTGCAACCCGCCGGACGATCTTCGTCGCGTGCCGGAATGAGCAGGGGGTCGCCGTAAGCGGCGACTATCAAGCAAAGGTCCCCCGTGAAGAGGATGCTCATCAACGCCATCGATCCGGAAGAAAGCCGGATCGCCGTGGTGGAAGATGGCGTGCTGCAGGAGCTGCACGTCGAGTTGGCCAACCGAGAGGCGTATCTCGGTAACATCTACAAAGGCAAAGTCGTCAACATCGAACCGTCTATCGGGGCGGCGTTTGTGGCGTTTGGCGGTCGCGTCAATGGCTTCCTGCACGTCAGTGACGTGCTGCCGGCCTACGGCCGTGACGACTTCAGGCTCGAGGATGTGATCGAAGGTCGCGCCCGCGTCGATGTCGACGACGGTCCGGAGTCGATGAAGCAGGCGTTGTCGGATACCGACGACGACGATGACGACGAAACGGCCGAGGCGTCGAAGACCGACGCCCCGAAGAAGAAGCGTTCGCGCCGTCGCAAGTCCGCGGCTGCCGACGATTCGGATGAGGCGAAGGCTGCTGATGACGGGGATGCCGTTGTCGAAGAAGCGGCCGAAGGTTCTGGCGAAGAAGCCGCCGCGTCCGAGGAGACCGCTGACGAAACTGTGTCGGACGATGCGGAGTCGCATGATGACGACGCACACGATGACGACGCACACGATGACGAGTCCCATGATGAGGAGTCGCACGATGACGAACCGGCGATCGAAGTCGTGTCGGACGTCGAGGTCGCGCACGACGACGACCATCACGACGACGCTGAAGAAGCTGACGGAGAGCCGGCTGCCGATGGCGGTGATGCCGACGAGCCCGACGAAGAGGATCACGGCTTCGGCTTCGGCCACGGCCTGACCGAGAAGCCGCTCGAGATGGCGGCCGCGGATCCCGAAGATGAACCCTCCGGTGACGACGGCGAGCAGGGCTCGTCTGTCGAAGAAAGTGCGGCGCCGAGCGAGACCAGTAGCGAGCAACCGGCCGAGTCGGCCAGTAGCGAGCAAGGCAATGACGAGCAGGCCAGCAGCGAGCAGGCCAGCAGCGAGCAGGCCAGTGCCGATGCCGAAGGCGAAGCCCAGTCCGCCGAGCCAGCCGGTGACGGCGAGGCGACCGAAGGCAGTGCCGACGATGGCGAAGGCGCCGCTCCGCGCCGCAAGCGTTCGCGCTCGCGTCGCTCCCGTTCGCGCCGTTCGGGCGATCGCGAAGCACGCGCTGAAAACGCCGAGGTTGCCGCGCCCAAGGGCGAAGGCGACGAAACGGACAGCCCCGAAGCCCGCGAGTCGGCGCCGCGCAAGAAGCGTTCGCGCCGCGGTGGTCAGGGCAACGGCACGACCCACGATCGGCGCGCGCCGCGTGGCAACCGCCCGACGATCGACCAGCTGCTCAAGAAGGGCCAGGAAGTTGTCGTGCAGATCACCAAGGAAGGCATCGGCAACAAGGGGCCGACGCTGACGACCTACGTGTCGCTGCCGGGCCGTTGCCTCGTGCTGATGCCGAGCCTGCCCAAGTGTGGCGTCTCGCGAAAGATCGAAGATGGCCGCGAACGGCGTCGTTTGAAGCGCATCGTGCGCGAACTCGATGAGACCGGCAGTGGTGGCATCGGCTTCATCGTGCGCACCGCGGGCATCAACAAGAGCCTCGAGGATGTGCAGCGCGATCGCGACTATCTCAACAAGATCTGGGAGATGGTTGCGCAGCGCCTGAAGGTCACGAAGGCGCCGGCGTTGCTCTACCAGGAGTCGGATCTCGTCTTGAAGGCGATGCGGGATCAGTTCACGCCCGACATCGCGGACGTCGTCGTCGATAGCGAAGACGTCTACATGCGCATCCGCGACTTCGCCGAGAAGTTGATGCCGGTCATGGCCGATCGCATCAAGCGGCACTCGGTGACGACGCCGCTGTTCCACTCGTTCGGCATCGAGAAGGACGTCGAAGAGCTCTACGAGCCGCAGGTCGACCTGTCCAACGGCGCGTCGATCGTCATCGACCAGGCGGAAGCGCTGGTTGCGATCGACGTCAACTCGGGCAAATACAAGGCCGGCGGTCAGGGCTCCGATGAGACGGCGTATCGCACCAACCTCGAATCGATCCCGGAGATCGTGCGCCAGTTGCGCCTGCGCGACCTCGGCGGCCTGATCATCATCGACTTCATCGACATGCTGCACGAGAAGCATCGCCGCAGCGTCGAGCGCAAGATCATCGACGCTCTGCGTGGCGACCGCGCCCGGATCAAGGTCGGCCGCATCTCGCCGTTCGGCATGATGGAAATCACGCGTCAGCGCGTCGGCCCCGGCCTCAAGCGCACGGTGTTCATGCAGTGCCCGCACTGCAAGGGCGCCGGTTGGTCCCGGACGGTCCAGTCCAAGGCGTTGTCGGTGCTCCGCGAGGCGCGGGCGCTGGTCAACCTCAAGGGCTACTCGATGCTGCAGGTCTTCGTGGCCCCGGCGGTGTCGGATTACCTGGTCAACTACAAGCGCCGGGCCGTGCTCGAAGTCGAGGATGCGGTCGGCAAGTCGATCGTGTTCCGCCCGGAGACCAGCTACCCGATCGACGTGGTCCACTACCGCTTCTTGACCGGTGACGGCCAGGAAGCCCGGGTCGCGATCCCGGCGGGATTGGGCGTCAAGGCCTGATTCTGATGCTCGGTGGGGCCCTCGGGCCCTCCCGAAGGGCCCTTGGCGGCCCGGTTTGGGCGAACCGCAGAATCTCGCCCCTGGCCACTATTGACACGTGGATGGCCAGCGCTACTCTCCTTCGCCCTTCCAACCCCAACGTAGTCCCAATGTACGCCGTTCTCGACGATCGCAACCAGCAGTACAAAGTCGCCGCCGGCGACCGTATCAAGATTCACCTGCGCAAGGACAGCAGCGAAGGTGACACGCTCACCTTTGACAAGGTCTGCGCAGTCAGCGGTGACGGCGATAACGCCGGTCGCGTTGGCACCCCGTTCGTCGATGGCGCCAGCGTCACGGCCAAGGTCGTGCGTCACGTGAAGGATCCGAAGATCATCATCGGCCGCTTCCGCCGCCGAAAGAACAGCCGGACGCGCAACGGTTTCCGCGCCCAATACACGATGGTGCAGATCGAGGCGATCAACGGCTAACGCCGGCTCGCTCACCGTTACCAGCACACCAAAAGCAGAGAACACTCAGCCATGGCACATAAGAAGGGACAGGGTTCGACCCAGAACGGCCGCGACAGCAACCCGCAATTCCGCGGCATCAAGCGCTACGGTGGCGAGCGTGTCACCCCGGGTTCGATCATCGTTCGCCAGGTCGGCACCAAGTTTCACCCCGGTCGCAATGTCCGCAAGGGCAAGGACCACACGCTGTTTTCGGTTGCCGACGGCGTCGTTCGCTTCCAGTCGAACGGCCGCGTGCACGTCGACGTAGCGTCGGCTACCTGATAGGTCCGCTCGCCAGGTCACGTTGACCTGGCTGGTTGGGACCTGGTTGGTTGGCCGCATCCCGACGATTCCCGTAGCCCACGATGTTCGTCGACGAATTGGTCATGACCGCGCGCGCCGGCAAAGGCGGCGACGGTTGCATCTCGTTCTTGCGGGATGCCAATACCATCAAGGGCGGTCCCGATGGTGGCGATGGCGGCAATGGCGGCGACGTCGTGTTGCTGCCAACGACCCACGTCAACACGCTCTATCACCTGACCGGCCGCGGCGTCTTCGGCGCCCCGAACGGCATGCAGGGTGGTTCGAAGAACTGCACCGGCAAGAGCGCGACCGATCTGATCATCGAGGTCCCCGTCGGCACGCAGGTGCTCGACGCCGATCGCGGCAACCTGCTCGCGGACCTCAGCAAGCACGATGAACCGTGGGTGCTCGTGCGCGGTGGCTTTGGCGGCCACGGCAACGTGCACTTCGCGTCGGCGACGGTGCGCACGCCGCGCAAGGCCGAGCCCGGTCGTCTCGGGGAAGAGCGCAACGTGCGCCTGAGCCTGAAGATGATCGCCGACGTCGGTCTGCTCGGCTTGCCCAACGCCGGCAAGTCGACGCTGCTGTCGACGATGACCAAGGCGCGGCCGAAGATCGCCGACTACCCGTTCACGACGTTGGAGCCGATGCTCGGCATCGCCCAGGGGCCGGGCGAAGCGACGTTCGTCATCGCTGACATCCCGGGGCTCATCGAAGGAGCCAGTTCGGGCAAGGGCCTCGGCGACAAATTCCTCAAGCACATCGAGCGCACGCGCTTGTTGCTGCACCTCGTCGATTGCAGTGCGCTGCCGCTCGACGAACCCGAGGCGGCGTTCAAGCTGCTGCAGTCTGAGGTCGCCCAATACTCGGGCGATCTGGCGACGCGGCCGGTGATCGTCGTCGCGACCAAGGTCGAAGACGAGGAGTGCCGCAAGCGCGCGCAGGAACTCGCGACCAAGATCCAGCTGCCCGTGCTGCCGATCTCGAGCGCAACGGGCCAGGGTTTGCGCGAGCTGAGTGGCGCCATCTGGTCGGTGCTGTCGGAACTTCCGGCGAGCTGAGACGCAGTTTGCAGCGCGGCTCCGGGAGCCGATCGCAGATGTCGATAAGTGGATCGAGGATATCCACATTGTCGAGCCCCAATAATCAGCCAACTTCTCCCGCCAGTCGTCTGCCCAAGCTGCGCGATTTCCTTCGCATCATGGTGAAGGAGAACGCCTCCGACCTGGTGTTGAAGGCCAACGGTTGTCCTGCGGTCCGTGTCGCTGGCGTCATCCGTTTTCTCGGTGACCAGCCGCTGCCCGCCGAGCTCGTGCGCAGCTTCGTGGCGGAGGTTCTGAGTGAGCGCGGCGAGCGCGAGTTCGCCGAACATGGCGCGACGGATACCGCGGTTGCGCTGCCCGGCGTCGGCCGCTTTCGCTGCAATGCGTTCCATCAGTGTGGTGAGCAGGGACTCGTGTTCCGCGCGATCAAGAGCGAGATCCCGTCGTTCAAGGACCTCAACCTGCCGGTCGAGCCGCTCAAGCGGCTCGCGTCGCTGAAGCGCGGTCTCGTGCTGGCGACGGGTATTGCCGGCTCGGGCAAGTCGACGACGCTCGCGTCGATGCTCGAATACGTCAACCGCACGATGAACAAGCACATCGTGACCGTTGAGGATCCGGTCGAGTTCCGCTTCGAAGACAAGCGTTCGATCGTCAATCAACGCGAGATCGGCACCGACGTCAGCAGCTTCCCGCAGGCGTTGCGTCAGTCGCTGCGTCAGTCGCCGGATGTGATCCTGATCGGCGAGATGCGTGATGCCGATACGGTCGCCGCCGCAATCTCAGCGGCCGAAACCGGCCACCTGGTGTTCTCGACGCTGCACACGGTCAACGCCGTGCAGACCGTCGAACGCATCATCTCGTTCTTCCCGCCGCACCAACACGAACTCGTGCGCATGCAGTTGGCGCTCAACCTCGCTGGCGTTTGCTCGCTGCGTCTGATCAAGAACAAGGACGGCACCGCGATGGTTCCGGCCGTCGAGCTGATGATCAACACGCCGACGGTGCGCGACCTGCTCGAGCAGGGCGAGACCCGCATGCTGCCGAAGGCGCTGGCCGAAGGTAGCTACTACGGCACGATGACGTTCAACCAGTCGCTGATCCGCCTGTTCCAGGCCGGCAACATCAACCTCGAAGATGCCTTGGCCGCGTCCGACAACCCGGACGATCTCAAGATGCAGATGCGTGGTATCACGACGGGTGCTGGCCCGCGTCCGGCGAACGCGTAGTCGTTCGCGGTAGATCGCGCACCGCAGATCATCCCCGCCATGGTCAAGGCCATGGCGCATTGGTGCGCGAACTCCTAACGTCGGCAGCTCCATGGATCGGCTGCGCACGTTCGGCATCGTGGCTCACATCGATGCGGGTAAGACCACACTGACGGAACGCATCCTGTTCGACACAGGTGCGCAGTCGTGGGTCGGCAGCGTCGATGATGGCACCGCGACGATGGACTTCATGCCCGCGGAACGTTCGCGCGGCATCTCCATCACCTCCGCCGCCAGTCGCGTGGCGTGGGGCGAGCACGCGCTGCAGGTCGTCGATACTCCCGGCCACGTCGACTTCGTTGCCGAGGTCGAGCGTTGCCTGCGCGTCATCGATGGGGTGGTCGTGCTCGTCGATGCGGTGCGTGGCGTCGAATCACAGACGCGCGCGGTCTGGCAGCAGACGGTTGCTGCGGGCTTGCCGCGGCTCGTGTTCGTCAACAAGCTGGACCGCACCGGCTCGGCCTTCCAGGCCGTTCTCGATGAGGTGCAGGAGCAGCTCGAGTGCACGCCGGTCGCGATCGTGTTGCCGCTGCGCGACAAGGACGGTCAGTTTGCGGGGCTTGGCGATGCGTTGACTGGCGCCGTGCAGTGGTTCGAGGGGCGGCCCAAGCCCGATGAAGTGCCGCCGCTCCAGGAACGGTTGCTCAAGGCCCACGAGCGACTCGTCGAAGTCGCTGCCGATCACGACCCCGAAGTAATGGCCGCCGTCGTCGCTGGCGACACCGTGCCGGCCGACCGCTTGCGCGCGGCGCTGCGGGCGGCGTTCTTGAGTGGCGAAGTCGTGCCGGTGCTCTGCGGCGCGGCCCTCTACAACCGCGGCGTCGACTGGTTGCTCGACGCAGTCGTCGCGTTCTTCCCGTCGGTTGCCGACCTTGCTCAGCGCGGCCTGTGGGCGACCAGGGGCGCCGGCGATGCCTCGCAGCCGTTCTGCGGGTTGGTGTTCAAGGTGCAGCACCTCGACGAGGTCTGGAACTACGTGCGGGTCGTGCGCGGCCGCTTGATCGCCGGCTCGTCCCTGATGCGCGGCCAGAAACAGAACGTGCCGAGCGCCGTCGTGCCCGAACTTTGGGCGATGCGCGCTGATCGCCATGAGGTCGTTGCGAGCGCCGGTCCCGGCGAGATCGTCGTCGTGCCGGGCGATCACGGTTGGCGCACGGGCGAGACCATCTGTGACCCGGAGCACCCGATCGTGATGCCGTCGCCGAAGTTCCCGGTGCCGGTGCTCGCGGTGACGTTCGAGCCGGATGTCGCCGAGGACGGCAGCAAGGTGTTTGCGGCAGTGCACGAGCAGGCGATCGATGATCCGACGCTGCGGGTGTCGCGCGAGCACGACCGCATCGTCGTCCGTGGCATGGGGGAGTTGCACCTCGAGATCGTTGCCGACACGGTGCGGTCGCGGGCAGGAGCCGCGTTCCGCGTGTCGAAGCCGTGGGTCGATCGGCGCGAGAGCATCCGCACCGCTGCCACTGGTGCGGCGGAGATTCGGGCGATGATCGCGGGCGTCGAATGTTCGGCGCGTTGTGAAGTGGCGCTCGAGCCGGTGTCGGGGCCCGAGGCCGCCACGGTGGTCGTGAATACGAGCGGCGAGATGGTTGCCGTCGCAGAAGCGGAGCTGCGCAATCGGTTGGCTTCTGGCATGCGCGCCGGGCCGTTGCATGGAGCAGAACTGTCCTTGGTCTCGGTAGCGAGCGACTCGGATGCGGAGGCCCTCGTGGAGCAGGCCGCCAGCAAGGCGTTCGAGAACGCGGTCACGGATGCTGACCTGATCGAGCTCGAGCCTTGGGTGTCGTTTGAGGTGCTGACGCCGGCCGCAAGTTCGACGGCTGTGCTCGCCGATCTGGCGTCGCGCGGCGGCGAAGTCGGCAATATGAGCGCAGGAAGGATGGGGGCGCGGCTCAACGGGCGCGCCCCGCTCGCGCGGATGATCGGCTATGTCACCAGGCTGCGGTCGGTTACGAAGGGCCTTGGGCAGGTGGTGATGCGCCCGGACGGCTACGGCGAAGTGGCGGCCAGGCCCGAGTAGGGGGCGCGATTTGCCTGAAGAAATAGTGGGTGCCCAATGTTGACCGCCCCTGGGTAGATCGCTACTCTGTCTCCCCGCCTGTGCCCCAGGGAGCACACTTCAAAGTGTAACCCCTTGCCGCGCAGCGACTTACAAGCAACCGGCGACGACTCGGTCAAGCCTGATCGAAGCCGTTTCCAACCCTGCAGAGCTGCCCTAACCCCTTACCGGACTCTCGTTTAGGACTTCCCTAAGCGAGTTCGTCCGTCCCGACTGTCATGCAAGAGCGAATCCAGATCCGGATGGAGGCCTACGACCACGAGGCCCTCGACCAGGCGTCACTCGACATTGTCGAGACGAGCAAGCGTACGGGCGCCCGCGTGGCTGGCCCGGTGCCGTTGCCGACGCGAATCGAGCGTTACACGGTCCTGCGCTCGCCGCACGTGGACAAGAAGAGCCGCGAGCAGTTCGAAGTGCGCACCCACAAGCGCCTGATCTACATCTCGGAGCCGACGACCAAGACGGTCGACGCACTGAGCAAGCTGAACATGCCGGCAGGCGTGGACATCCGCATCAAGGCCTGCTGAGGGCCTGCTAGGAACACAGTAGCCACAGCAACTCAAGTAACAGCAACTCAAGTAGCTGGAGCAAACGAATCATGGTTGAGGTCAAGGTATTCAAGGGTGGCTCGGTCGCGACGAAGGACGTCGACGCCGCTGCCTTCGGAGCGAAGGTTCTTGGGCGCACGCTCAAAGACGCCGTCGTCATGTATGAGGCCAACCAGCGTCAGGGCACCGTCCGTGCCAAGACGCGGTCCCAAGTGCGTGGTGGTAACCACAAGCTCTACCCGCAGAAGCACACCGGCCGCGCCCGCATGGGCACGACCAAGTCGCCTGTCTGGCGTGGTGGTGGTCGTATCCATCCGCCGCAGCCGCGCGACCACAGCTACGCGATGCCGAAGAAGGCTCGCCGCGTGGCTCTGCGCAACGCGATCTTTACCAAGTTCCGCGACGGCGAAGTCGCCATCGCCGAAGGCTTCCCGACGGATGCCCCGAGCACCAAGTCGGCGGTCGCGATCCTGAGCCAGCTCGGCATGGGGCGCAGTGTCACGGTCGTCTCCGACGGCGCCGACAAGACCCTCTACAAGTCGTTGCGCAACGTGCCGCTCGTCGATGTGGCGAAGTTCGACGACCTCAACGCACGTCAAGTCCTGCTGCGTCGCTACCTCGTCCTGACTCCGGCTGCCTACGAGTCGCTCGAGAAGAAGTTCGCGCAAGCCGCAGGCGGGGAGTCCTAAACGATGGTCAACGCAGCGCAATTCTACGATGTCATCCGCCGCGCAGTCGTGACTGAGAAGTCGACTGGTCTGCAAGAGCTGGGCAACTGCTTCACGTTCGAGGTCGCCGACGAGGCGAACAAGGTCGAAGTGAAGAAGGCGATCGAGACGCTGTTCTCGGTCAACGTGCTCTCCGTCAACATGGTGACGATGCCCGCCAAGCGTCGCCGCGTCTTCGGCCGTCCGGGTCACGTCCCGGCCTGGAAGAAGGCGATCGTCAAGCTCAAGGACGGCGAAACGATCGACCTCGGCTAAGCCGACGATCACGCCTACCGACCATCAACTGAGGATCCGAAACGATGCCAGTCAAAACCTACAAGCCAACGTCAGCCGGTCGCCGCAACGCGTCCGTGCTCGACTTCAGTCACCTGACGAAGGGCGCGCGCCCTGAGAAGTCACTGACTGAGCGTTTGCCGAAGCGTTCCGGGCGCAATGCGCACGGTCACATCACGAGTCGTTTCCGTGGTGGTGGCGCCAAGAAGGTCTACCGCAAGGTCGACTTCCGCCGCGACAAGGATGGCGTCCCGGGCACCGTCAAGGCGCTCGAATACGATCCCAACCGCACCGCCGACATCGCGTTGATCTTCTACGCCGATGGCGAGAAGCGCTACATCCTAGCGCCGAAGGGCCTGAAGGTTGGCGATACGATCACGTCGGGTGAGCAGTGTGAGCCGGAAGTCGGCAACTGCATGCCGCTCGCGACGATGCCGCTCGGCCTGTCGATCCACAACGTCGAGCTGCAGCCCGGCAAGGGCGGTCAGCTCGCTCGTTCGGCCGGCAACAAGTGCACGCTACTCGCTCGCGATGGCGCTCACGCCACGATCATCATGCCGTCGGGTGAAACCCGTAAGGTGCCGATGAAGTGCCGCGCCACGATCGGTGAGATCGGCAACAGCGACTGGCAGAACGTCACGATCGGCAAGGCTGGTCGCAAGCGTCACATGGGTCGTCGTCCGCACAACCGCGGCACGTCGATGAACCCGGTCGCCCACCCGATGGGTGGTGGTGAAGGTCGCACCGGTGGTGGTCGTCACCCCGTGTCGCCGACCGGCAAGCTCGCCAAGGGCGGCCGTACCCGTAAGGGCAAGGCTCGCAGTAACCAATACATCTTGCGCCGTCGCACGCCGGGCAAGCACGTCGCCGTGGGCAGTGGTAGCTAACCGCTAGGACTTCGATATGAGCCGCAGTACCCATAAGGGCCCCTTCGTTCACCCGAGTCTGATCAAGAAGGTCACTCGTCAGAACGATCAAGGCACCAAGACTCCAATCCAGACGTGGTCGCGCGCGAGCGTGATCCTGCCTGAGTTCGTTGGGCACACGTTCAACGTTCACAATGGCCGCGCCTTCCTCAAGGTCTACGTGACCGAGGACATGGTTGGCCATCGTCTCGGCGAGTTCGCGCCGACCCGCACCTTCCGTGGCCACCAGAAGAAAGACCGATGAGCTTCGAAACGCGAGCAGTGCACCGCCGTGCACGTATGGGGGTCAACAAGGCCCGCCGTGTTCTGGCGCTGATTCGTGGCCGTACGGCCAACGAGGCCCTCGACACGTTGCGCCACGACCGGCACCGCGCTGGCAAGGCCATCTACAAGGTCTTGGCTTCGGCAGTCGCCAACGCGCTGCAGAACCCCACGGTTCGTCCGAACCGACTGATCATCTCGCAGACCTTTGCGCAAGACGGCCCGCCGCTCCCCGGCGGCAAGCGTATGCGCCCCGGTCCGCAAGGCCGCGCGATGCCGTTCAAGCGTCGCACCTGCCACATCCACGTGCACGTCGCCGATCCCGAAGCTACCGATATGAGTGGTGAGGATGCGACGCAAGTCGTCGAGACGACCGAAGGCACCGAAGGCACCAAGGGCGAGGAATAACCATGGGTCAGAAAGTACATCCAACCGGCTTTCGCATCGCGATCACCGAGCCATGGCGCTCGCGCTGGTATGCCAACAAGCGTGACTTCGCGCAGAACCTGATCGAAGACCAGCGCATCCGTCGCTTCATCAAGAAGGAATGGCAGTTCGCAGCCATCCCGAAGGTGGAGATCGAGCGCGCTGGCGAACTGATCACCGTGTTCGTGCACACCGCTCGTCCCGGCGTCATGATCGGCAAGAAGGGCACCAAGGTGGACGAGTTCCGCCAGTCGCTCGAGAAGCTGACCAGCAAGCCGGTCCGGATGAAGATCATCGAGATCCACCGTCCGGAAGTGGAAGCCAACCTGGTCGCCGAGGCGGTGGCCGAGCAGCTCGGCAAGCGCATCAACTACCGTCGCGCCCTCAAGAAGGTCGCCGACGCGTCGATGGCCGCCGGTGCCAAGGGCATCAAGATCCGCGTTGCCGGTCGTCTGCAAGGCGCCGAGATGTCGCGCGTCGGCATGTTCCGCAAGGGTCGCGTCCCGTGTAGCACGCTGCGCGCGCAACTCGACTACGGCTTTGCTTTGGCCAAGACCAAGTCGGGCGTGCTCGGCTGCAAGGTCTGGATCTTCAAGGGCGAATACGGCCCCGGCGAAACCACGAACGGCTTGCTGCCGGTCCGCTCGGCAACGACCGAGCGCACCGTCTGAGTCATCGCATCAGAACAACCACCAGCTAACGAAGAACACGGAGCCTTAACCAATGTTGATGCCAAAGAGGACCAAGTGGCGCAAGCAGATGCGCGGCCGCATCCGCGGCGAAGCCACGCGTGGCAATGAGGTCGCGTTTGGTGAGTTCGGCTTGCAGTCGCTCGAGCCAGGCTGGGTGTCCGCCCGCGTCATCGAAGCAGGTCGTATCGCCTGTGGTCGTAACGCGCCGGAAGGCAAAGTCTTCATCCGGATCTTCCCGCATAAGTCCGTCAGTAAGAAGCCGGCCGAAACCCGTCAGGGTTCGGGTAAGGGCGATGTCGACTACTGGACCGCGGTCGTGAAGCCCGGAACCATCCTCTACGAGCTCGACGGGGTTACGGAAGAAGTCGCCAAGATCGCCTTCAACCGCGTCGCGCACAAGCTGCCGGTCAAGGTCCGCATGGTCCGCCGGCGTCACAACTAATCACTGGCTTACCTAGGAAACCTAGAACGATGAACAAAGCCATGGACGAGATTCGCGGACAGGACACAGCTGAGCTGAAGGCCAAGCTGGACGAGCTCCGCAAGGAACAGTTCGAGTTGCGCGTGCGCAGTTCGAACGAAGGTCCGAGCACGGGCCGCGCCCGCCACCTGCGCAAGGCCATTGCCCGCATCCTCACGGTGATGGGCGATCGGTCGAAGCAAACCGCCGGAGAACAGAACTGATGAGCACGGAATCCAAAGAGACCACGGCCGAAGAACGCCGCGTGCGCAAGGTCATGCGAGGCATGGTCATGTCCAACAAGATGGACAAGACCATTGTCGTGCAGGTCAACCGCAAGGTCCGTCATCCGATCTACGAGAAGTTCGTGTCGAAGCGCACCAAGCTCTACGCACACGACGATCAAGGTGAGGCCAACGTCGGCGACATCGTGGAAATCACGCAGACCCGCCCGATGAGCAAGCTCAAGCGCTGGCGCCTGCTTCGCATCGTGCAGAAGGCCACGGTCTAGAGCTGTTCGCTCGTCCGCACACTATTCCAATCCAATCTAGGTTCAGGACAATCCAATGATCCAAGAAATGTCCATGCTCGACGTGGCCGACAACACGGGTGCCAAGCGCGCCATGTGTCTGAAGGTCCTCGGCGGTAGCAAGCGACGCTTCGCCTCGGTCGGTGACGTCATCGTCGCCGTCATCAAGAAGGCGCTGCCCGCAGGCGAAGTCAAAGAGCACGAAGTGGTCAAGGGCGTGATCGTGCGCACCGCTTACGCGGTCCGACGCGCCGACGGCTCCTACATCAAGTTCGACCGCAACGCGCTGGTCGTGATCGATAAGGACAACAACCCCCGCGGGACCCGCATCTTCGGCGCCGTGGCTCGTGAACTTCGCGACGCCAACTTCATGAAGATCGTCTCGCTCGCTGAGGAGGTCGTCTGATGCTGCACAACAAGCCAAAGCCGCAACGCAAGTCTCTGCACGTGAAGAAGGGCGACAAGGTCGTCGTCATCACCGGGCAGTACAAGTCCGAAGAGGCTCGCGAAGTGATCAAGGTCGACGGCATCAACCGCCGCGTCGTGATCGAAGGTGTCAACCTCCGTTGGAAGCACCAGAAGCCTTCGCAAGAGAACCCCAAGGGCGGTCGGATGCAAATGGAGCACCCGATCGATGTCAGCAACGTGTTGTTGTTCAGCGAGAAGCTGGGCAAGGGCACGCGCACCAAGACTGAAGTCGTCGACGGCAAGAAAGTGCGCGTCGGCGTCAGCTGTGGAACCAAGTTCGACTAACGACAGAACTCAAGGCCAAGGCAACCAATGACTAGCACAACTGAAACACCCGAAGGCGAAGCGCGCACCCTGCCGCGTCGCCAGCAGATCTACCGCGAGAAGGTTATCGCGGCGCTGCGCTCGGAGTTTGACTACCCCAACCCGATGATGGTGCCGCGTCTGCAAAAGATCGTCATCAACATGGGTGTTGGTCAGGCAGTCGAGAACAAGAACCGCATGGATGCAGCGGTCAAGGACCTGACGGCCATCACTGGCCAGAAGCCCTTGATCCGCAAGGCGCGCGTCGCCGTGTCCGGCTTCCGTCTGCGCATCGGCTACAACGTCGGTGTTGCGGTCACTCTTCGCGGTTCGCGGATGTGGGAGTTCCTTGATCGCCTGATCAGCCTCGCCATCCCGCGTATTCGTGACTTCCGAGGCTTGCCGAAGAAGTTCGACGGTCGCGGCAATTACACCATGGGCCTTTCCGAGCAGAGTGTCTTCCCGGAGATCCAGCTCGACAAGGTCGAGTTCGTGCAAGGCATGGACATCACGTTTGTCACCGACGCGGCTACTGACAAGGAAGGCTTCGCGCTGCTCACGCAGCTCGGCGTGCCTTTCCAGAAAGAGTCGGACAAGAACTAAGTGACAACCTCCAAGAACCAACCGAACGCATACTGATATGGCCAAGAAGTGCTTGAAGGTAAAGCAGCAGCAAAAGCCGAAGTTCTCAACTCGGCAATACAACCGCTGCCAGCTCTGCGGACGCCCCCGGGCTTACTACCGCAAGTTCGGCATCTGCCGGTGCTGTTTCCGTACACTCGCATTGCAGGGGGAGATCCCTGGAGTGCGGAAGGCCTCGTGGTAGGAGATTATCAGCCATGATGACCGATCCGATCGCTGACATGCTGACGCGTATGCGCAACGCTCTTATGAGCGGTGCCAACAACTGCGTCGTGCCAGGTAGTCGTCTCAAGGTGGCCATTTTGGACACCATGAAGCGCGAAGGCTTCATTGACCGCTACGAGGTTGCCGCCACCGGCCCTCGCTCCGCGGTGAATATAGAGTTCCGCTTCGGCCCCGATGGTGAGCGCGTGATTACGTCGCTTGCCCGCTTTAGCAAGCCGGGTTGCCGACGCTACCGCTCCTGTAAAGAACTGCCGAAGGTCCGCGGAGGCCTTGGTATCGCCGTGGTGTCCACCAACCAAGGTGTGCTGTCCGACCGTGAGTGTCGCCAGCGCAAGGTCGGTGGCGAAGTGCTCTGCACGATTGACTAACGGAGATATCCAATGTCCAAGATTGGCAAGCAACCCATCGACGTGCCGAGCGGAGTGACGATCAACGTCGCTTCTGACTCGGTCTCCATCAAGGGTCCCAAGGGGGAGCGCGTGCTTCCCGTTCGCAGCGAGATCAAGCTGACCGTCGATGGCGGCCAGTGCCTCGTCGACGTCAACGACGACTCCCGTTTCGCGCAAGCAATGCGCGGCACGATGCGGTCGTTGGTCAACAACGCGATCACCGGTGTCACCCAGGGCTACGTCAAGAAGCTCGAGGTCAACGGTGTCGGTTTCGAAGCCGACCTCAAGGGCAAGGAGCTGATCCTCAAGATCGGCTTCAACATGCCCAAGAAGTTCAAGGTCCCGGACACGGTCCAGGTCGAGTGCCCGACGCTCACGTCGATCGTGATCTCCGGCATCGACAACCAGCAGGTTGGCCAGGTCGCAGCCGAGATTCGCAAGCTGCGGAAGCCGGAGCCTTACAAGGGCAAGGGCATCAAGTACGAAGACGAAGTGATCAAGCGCAAGGCTGGTAAGGCCTTCGGCTCTGGTGGCTAACAACCCGGGATAACGAAATGACTTCCGTTAAGAAAAAGCACAAGGCTCGCCGGGGTAAGGCACTCTCGCTGCGCAAGCGTTTGCGCAAGGTGTCCGATCGCCCGCGCCTGTCGGTTTGCCGCAGCCTGACCAACATCTCGGTGCAGTTGATCGACGATCTCGCCGGCAAGACGCTCGCCGCGGCTTCGTCGCTCGAGAAGGACATCAAGAGTGGCGAGAAGCTGAACAAGACCGACGTCGCGAAGAAGGTGGGCACTCTGCTCGGCGAACGCGCGAAGAAGGCCGGTGTCTCGAAGGTCGCGTTCGATCGCGGCGCATACAAATACCACGGTCGCATCAAGGCTCTCGCCGACGGTGCCCGTGAAGCTGGCTTGGAGTTCTAAGAGAGATGTCGAAGAACAACTACACACTCATCCCGATCAACGAGGCCCTTGGGGCTGACGTCGAAGATGACGTCGTCGCGATCAACCGCTCCGCTGCGGTGGTCAAGGGCGGCCGTCGCTTCTCGTTCAGCGCCTTGACCGTCGTGGGCAACCGCAACGGCCTGGTTGGCATCGGCTACGGCAAGGGCCGTGAAGTGCCGATGGCGATCGAGAAGGCCGTCAAGGATGCACGCAAGCAGATCATGCGCGTCGTCCGCGAAGGCACGACCATCCCGCACGCCGTGGATGGCACCTTCTGCTCGTCGACCGTGCGTCTGATTCCGGCCGCGCCGGGAACGGGCATCATCGCCGGCAAGGCAGTGCGCAAGGTTCTCGAGCGCGCTGGCATCACCGACATCCTGACCAAGATCTACGGCTCGACCAACGCCCTGAACGTGGTCAAAGCCACCATGGTCGCCCTCGACATGCTGCGCAGCCGCGAAGACACCGCGAAGCTGCGAGGAGTGGAACTCGAATGAATCTCGCCGAAGCAAAAGCTCTAGGTCTGGCGCGTCCGACGCGCATGCGAATCGGTCGCGGTATCGGTTCTGGCAACGGCAAGACCGCTGGTAAGGGTCACGGGGGCGCGCGTTCGCGTTCCGGTTGGTCCAGCCGGATCGGTTGGGAAGGTGGCCAGATGCCGCTTTACCGTCGTTTGCCGAAGCGCGGCTTCAACAACAAGAACTTCCAGAAGGTCTACACGGTAGTCAACGTGAGCGACCTGGAAGCATTTGATGCTGGTGCCACGGTTGACCTCACGGCGGTCCTCGAAAAGGGCCTGACGTCGCAAGCAAAGCACTCGAAGCTGTTCAAGATCCTCGGTGATGGAGCCATCACCAAGGCGCTGACGGTTCGCGTCGATTCGATCACGAACTCGGCCCGCGAGAAGATCGAAGCCGCTGGCGGCACGATCGAGCTCATCGAGAAGCGCGTTATGCGTCCGAAGTTCGTTGCCAAGGATGGCAGCAAGCGCACCCCTGGCAAGGCACGTATCCGTCGCGGCAATGGCAAGGCCAAGTTCGCCGCTGCGGATGGTGCGGATTCCTAGGAACGCCCGAAGGTTCGTCCTATCGCTCACGCGGCCAATTGCATCACGAAGTGATTCAGCCTGTTGACCCCAACTGCTCGAGAACGCGAAACCCAGCATGAACGTGTCCATCGCTAACCTGTTCAAGGTGCCCGAGATCAGAAACAAGATTCTGATCACGTTGGGTCTGTTGCTCGTCTATCGCGTCGGGTTCTACATCCCGTTGCCTGGCGTCAACGCAGGGCCGATGTTCGACAACCTGGGCAACGTCGACGGTGTCGGCCGCCTGTTCGGGATGATGAACGTGCTGACCGGTGGTTCGCTCGGTAGCGCGACGCTGTTCTCGCTCGGAGTCATGCCGTACATCTCGGCGAGCATCATCTTCAGTCTGTTGACGAAGGCGGTGCCCGCGCTTGAGAAGATCGCCAAGGAAGGCGCGAGCGGCCAACGCAAGATCAACCAATACACGCGTCTGGCGACCGTGATGATCTGCCTCGTGCAGTCGTGGTTCGTCATCGGCGGTTCGCTGAGTGGTGCGTCGGGCGAGAAGCTCCTGCACATCGGCGTCAACGATTGGTTCGGCCTCTACTCGATCGTCGTCATGGTCTCGCTGACCGCCGGCACCATGTTCATCATGTGGCTCGGTGAGCAGATCACGGAGAACGGCATCGGCAACGGCATCTCGCTGATCATCATGGCGGGCATCATCGCCAACCTGTCGCCGGCTATCAGCAGCTACGTGACGGTGGGCATGGACACGTCGGCCTGGCAAGGGCTGCTGATGTTCATCGGTGCCTGGGCCGTCACGGTCATCGCCGTCGTCTTCATGACGAAGGCGCAACGCCGCATCCCGATTCAGCAAGCCAAGCAGGCTCGTGGCCGTCAGGTCTACGGCGGTCAGAAGACCTACCTGCCGTTCAAGGTCAACCAGGCCGGCGTCATGCCGATCATCTTCGGTTCGGCCCTGCTGATGATCCCGCAGATGCTCGGCACCGCGCTCAGCGTGACGTTCCTCGAGCAGGCCTTCGGCATCCAGTCGAGCTTCTGGTACATCATCTCGTTCGCCGCCCTGGTCTACTTCTTCGCGTTCTTCTGGACGTCGATGATGTTCCAGCCGAACGAGATCGCCAAGAACCTGCAGGAGGGTGGCTCGTTCATCCCCGGCATCCGTCCTGGCAAGCCGACTGCGCTGTTCCTCGAGCAGACGATGGTTCGGATCACGCTCGCTGGCGCGACGTTCCTGAGTGTGATTGCGGTCATGCCTGGTCTGATCGGCGGCTCGGGCAACTCGACCAACATGGCGCTGATCTACTTCATGTCCGGCACGTCGATCCTCATCGTCGTCGGCGTGGCACTCGACATGGTCGAGAAGATCAACAGCCTCCTCGTCATGCGCAACTACGAGGGCGCCATGACCGAGGGTGGCGGCGATGGTGGACCCGGCCAGGCAGCTGGCGCGACCAGCGGCTGGGGCCGCCGTTCGACCTAGTCTCCCTAAGTCTTCTAATAACAAGCCACTACCGACCCGCTTTCTCTCCTGATGACCACCTCACTGACAGCTCGCTGCGTATTCCTCGGTGCCCCTGGCGCCGGTAAGGGTACCCAAGCCAAGCGCGTCGCTGCGGAGTGTGGATTGACCCATCTGTCGACGGGCGATCTGCTCCGCGAAGAGGTCAAGTCTGGCAGCGCCCTTGGCGCCGAAGCCAAGACCTTCATGGATGCGGGTAAGCTGGTACCGGATCAGCTGATCATCGACATGGTCAAGGCTCGCATCGCGAGCCCCGAAGGCCTGTCGACCGGCTCTAACGGGTGGATCCTGGATGGTTTTCCCCGTACACTCCCCCAGGCCGAAGCACTCGACAGCAACCTGTCTGGTGACAACGCCCTGACGCATGTGATCTCCTTCGCCGTTCCGGAAGAAGTCCTGATGGGACGACTGACGGGCCGTCGGACCTGCTCGAAGTGTGGTGCCATCTGGCACATCGAGCACAACCCAACGACGAAGGAAGGTGTCTGTGATCAGTGCGGCGGTGAATTGACTCAGCGCTCGGATGATCGCGAAGAAGCGATCGGCAAGCGTCTGGAAGTGTATCGATCGCAGACGGCGCCACTGTTGGCGTACTACGGCGATCGTGGTGTTTTGCGGGAGATCGATGCGAATCGATCGCCCGATGTCGTTTTCAAGGAGTTGCTGACTCGAATGCAATGACCGAAGGCTCAGAACAACCTGACAGGGACTCTACGCCCGCCTCTGAAAAGGCCGTCGTAATCGAGTCACTGACCAACGGGTTGTTCCGCCTGCAGATGGCCGACGGCCGACCAGTAGTGGCTCACGTTGCCAAGGACCTAAGGATGGCGCTCTCGCGTCTTCTCCCCGGAGACCCGGTCCTCGTTGATGTGTCGCCCTACGACCCCGGCAAAGCCCGCATCTGCAAATTGCTCGCGCAGTAAGTCCAATCGAATCAAGTAGTCCCTAGCAAACGAGAACTGTTGTGAAGGTCAGAGCCAGCGTCCGTCGCATCTGCGGCAAGTGCAAGGTCGTCAAGCGCCGCGGGGTCGTGCGCGTCATCTGCGAGAACCCGCGCCACAAGCAGCGGCAAGGTAAGTAGGAACTGATATGCCCAGACTTCTCGGTGTAGATATCCCGAATGAGAAGCGCATCGATGTTGCGCTCCAGTATCTGTACGGCGTTGGCCAACACGTGGCCACCAAGGCGCTGAAGGAACTGGCCATCAATGGTGCCGTTCGTGCGAAGGACTTGAAGGACGACGAGGTCGCGACGATCGCGGCCTACCTCGAGCAGCACTTCATCGTCGAAGGTGCTCTGCGTCGGACCAACATGCAGAACATCCAGCGGCTGAAGGAAATCTACTGCTACCGCGGTCTGCGTCATCGTCGCGGCCTGCCCGTTCACGGTCAGCGCACCCGCTGCAACGCCCGCACCCGTAAGGGTCCGCGCAAGACTGTGGCCAACAAGAAGATCCTGAGGAAGTAGTCGAATGGCGCCAGCAGATAAGAAGAAGACGAAGATGCGTAAGAACGTCGGCAAGGCCGTCGCTCACGTTAAGGCTTCGTTCAACAACACCATGATCACCGTCGTCGACGTTGCCGGGCAAGTCATTGCCTGGGACTCGGCTGGCACGATTGGCTACAAGGGCTCGCGTAAGAGCACGCCGTTTGCCGCACAGCGCGCAGCCGAGAAGGTTGCCGACAAGTGCAAGAAGATGGGCGTGCACGAGATGGAAGTCTTGGTGCGTGGCCCTGGTTCGGGTCGTGAGTCCGCCGTCCGCGCGCTTGCGAACTCCGGCATCGACGTCAAGTCCATCGAGGACTGCACGCCGCTGCCTCACAATGGTTGCCGGCCGCGCAAGCGTCGCCGCGTCTAATCAGCTCGAATACACATAACGATCAACTGTAATGGCACGTAACGACACCAACGTCTGCAAGCTTTGCCGCCGCGAAGGCGTCAAGCTCTTCCTGAAGGGGCAGCGATGCTTCTCCGAGAAGTGCGCCGTCAACCGCCGCAACTACCCGCCGGGTCAGCACGTCCGCCCGAAGAAGGGCACGGACTACGGCACCCAGCTGCGTGAGAAGCAGAAGTGCAAGCGCATCTATGGTGTGCTCGAGCGTCAGTTCCAGCACTACTTCGACATCGCGAGCCGCCAGAAGGGCAACACCGGTGAGAACCTGTTGATCCTGATGGAGCGTCGCCTCGACAACGTTCTCCTGAGCCTCGGCCTCGCCTTCTCGCGCTTCGATGCGCGTCAGATGGTGGCCCACGGTCACATCAAGGTGAACGGCCGTCGTCTGGACATTCCGAGCTACCTCGTTCGCGCCGGTGATGAGATCTCCGTCGTGGGCAAGGAGAAGATCACCAAAAAGGCAGGCGATGCCATCGAGATGAACAAGGGCCGGCCGCTGCCGACCTGGCTCGAAGCCACGCCGAACGATCACAAGGGTCGCGTCATCCAACTGCCGAAGCGCGAGGATGTCAGCGTCGAACTCAACGAGCAGCTCATCGTCGAGTTGTGTTCCAAGTAGTCCGGCTCCTAGCCACCTCCGCTCCCTTCCGAGCATTCAGCTACCAGGATTAATCCATATGCGTATTCGTTGGCGTAACTTCGAATTGCCGTCGCAGGTCCGGTTGGAGCGCGAAACCGCTACGCCGCAGTACGGCCGCTTTGTCGTCGAGCCCTTCGAGAAGGGCTTCGGCACGACCATCGGCAACGGCCTCCGTCGCGTCCTGCTGTCCTCGATCGAGGGCACGGCCGTCACGTGGGTGCGCATCGATGGCGTCGTGCACGAGTTCTCGACGATCCAGGGCGTGCTCGAAGACGTCAGCCAGATCGTTCTCAACATCAAGAAGCTGCGCGTCAAGCTCCACACGGATGCACCGACGACGCTGCGTCTCGATGTCAACGAGAAGGGCGAAGTGCTCGCCGAGAAGATCGAAGGCGACCACAACGTCGAGATCGCCAACCCCGAACTCAAGATCTGCACGCTGACCGAAGACGTGCGCTTCTTCTGTGAGATGCAGGTCCGCAAGGGCCGTGGTTATGTCACCGCCGAAGAGAACGTCCAAGACGATCTCGAGATCGGCACGATCCCGGTCGACTCGATCTTCAGCCCGGTGCACCGCGTGCGCTACGCGATCGAGAACACGCGCGTCGGCAAGTCCACGGACTACGACCGCCTCGTCCTCGAGATATGGACCGATGGCACCGTGTCGCCGGAGATGGGCCTCGTCGAAGCGAGCAAGATCTACCGCAAGCACCTGAACCCGTTCGTTCAGTACTTCGAGATGAAGGAAGACCTCGCCGTCGAAGGTGGAGTGCTCGCGCCGGAAGGCGACGAGGGCGCACGCCGTCGCGAGATGGTCGACCTGCTCAACAAGAGCATCGACATGCTCGAGCTGTCGGTTCGTTCGAAGAACTGCCTCGACAGCGAGAACGTCGCTCTTATGCGCGACCTCGTGGTCATGACGGAAACCGAACTCCTCAAGGTTCGCAACTTTGGCAAGACCTCCCTCAAGGAGGTCAAGAGCAAGCTGGCAGCGCTGGGCCTTTCGCTCGGTATGGCCGTCGAAGAATACAAGTAGTGACGGTCGCGCTTCGGCTGACGCCTGAGCGCCACGACCAAGGAATGTAGTTATGAGACACCAAGTCGCAGGCAAGCACCTCAACCGGAACAGCGCGCACCGCAAGGCGCTGCGCATGAACTTCACGGTTGCCATCATCAAGCACGAGCGCGTCACGACGACCCTGGCCAAGGCCAAGGCGTTGCGCCCGCACATCGAGAAGGTGATCACTCTGGCCAAGAAGGACGAGCCGTCGACGCGTTTGCACCGCATCCGCCAGGCGTTCGCCCTGCTGCAAGACAAGACGATCGTGAAGAAGCTGTTCGACGAGATCGGCCCGCGCTTCGCGAACCGCGCTGGTGGCTACACGCGCATCCTGCGTCTCGCTGACCACCGCATCGGTGATGGTAGCGACAAGGCCATCATCGAGCTCGTCGACAACGACGTGCTCGAGCGCAAGATCAAGGCTGCCGAAGAAGCGGAAGCCGCGGTCGACGAGTCCGAAGAAGAGAACGCGGGCGTCTAGCGCCCGTGACCGAAGGCGCCTGGCTTCTCAGCCGCGCCTTCCCGTAGTTGCACGCGCCACGCTCGCGCGTCCTACGACCCCTCAGAACCTCCGGGGGCGTGGTCTGTCCATGCCACGGCAGCGGCCTCCAGGCCGCTCAATGGCCGCTCAGTCAACGTGCGGCGCCGTCCGCGGTGACCCTAGGCCGGGGCCGAACGGCCCGGCTGGCGCGCCTACATGCGCGTGAACGACATGTTGTCGGGTCCAACCAGGACCGCGAACTCGTCGAGCAGCACGTCGCTGACCTTTACTCCCGTATCGGCGCGGATCCGGAAGCAGTTGCCCTCGTCGTCGACGTCGAGGTTGAGCTGCTGGTGGCCCTTGTTCTCTTCGGCGACGTTGAGGATGCGTTCCAGGAAGTCATCGGACGCCATGTTGGCTTCGAGGTGCAGCACGATGCCGGACACCTCACGGCGCACGACTTCCTCGGCCGGGTCCAACGCATCGAGCAGCAACGCGGGCTCATCACTGCCTTTGTCCTGACGGCCGGTCAGGAACACGATCTCGTCCTCGATGATGTGATCCTTCAGCGTCTCGAAGCTGCGTGCGAAGCACGTGACCGGCACCTGACCGTCGAGGTCCTCAAGCAGGAACTTGGCCATCTTCTTGCCGGCGTTCTTGCCCTGCTTGATCTGCAGAACGCGCACGCCACTGATCATGCCGGCGACGCGGATGCTCTCACTCGGCTGCAGGCTCGCGATCGACGCGGTGGTCTGGCCGGCAATGCGGCGCAGGAACGCGCCGCGCTTCTCGAACGGGTGACCCGACAGGTAGAAGCCGAGCGACTCCTTCTCGCGGGTCAGGCGATCGTGCTCGGGCCACTCGGGGACGCCGTTGTCCGTGTCGGGTTCCGCATCGACCGGTGGGGGAGCGAACAGCATCTTCTGGCCGCGGCGGCGATCCTCGCGGGCCGTTGCCGCCGCACGCAACGCGATTTCGATCTGGGCGGCGTCGCCGGCGCGAGTGCGACCCATGCCATCAAAGGCACCGGACTGCACCAGCGATTCGAGCGCCGTCTTGTTCAGCATCGTGCTTTCGAGCCGCTCACACAGGTCGTCCAGGTTGCTGTAGGGACCGTTCTCCTTGCGGACCTCGGTGATCGCATCGGCGACGCGCGTGCCGACGCCCTTGATTGCGCCAAGGCCGTAGCGGATCGCGCCGTCCTCGACACCGAAGTAGCGCATCGAGTGATTCACCGACGGCCCGAGGATCTTCATGTCCGCGCGCCGGATGTCGTCGATGAACTCTTTGATCTTCTCGCTGTTACCGGACTCCGTCGTCAGGTTGGCGGCGATGAACTCGGTCGGGTAGTGCGCCTTCAGCCAGGCGGTCTGATAGGTGACCAACGCGTACGCCGTGGAGTGCGACTTGTTGAAGCCGTAACCAGCGAAGTACTCCATCGTCTCGAAGAGCTCCTGGGCGAACTTGGCTTTGTAGTTCTGCGCCTCGGCTCCCTTGATGAACATGTCTTTGAACTTGAGCATGACCTCGGGCTTCTTCTTGCCCATGGCTTTGCGCAGGTTGTCTGCTTCGGACATGGAGAAGCCCCCGATCAAGCCGGAGATCTGCATGACCTGCTCCTGGTAGACAATGACGCCGAACGTCGGCTCCAGGATCTTGCGGGTGTCTTCGTGCGGCAGAACGGTCTTCTCTTCGCCGTGCTTACGGCGCACATACATGTCGACCATGCCTGAGCCCAGCGGACCCGGTCGATAGAGTGCGAGCACAGCAATGACGTCTTCGAAGTTGTCAGGCTTCAGCCGCGTCAGCAGTTCGCGCATGCCGCTCGATTCGAGCTGGAACACACCCTGCGTCTCGCCGCGCGTCATCAAGTCGTAGGTCGGCTTGTCATCGAGCGGCAGGTTGTCGAGGTCGATGTCGACGCCGTGCACTTCCTTCACCAGACGCGCACCCTCTTGCAGGATGGTCAGCGTCTTGAGGCCGAGGAAGTCCATCTTCAGCAGACCGACTTCTTCGAGCTCGGTCATCTGCCACTGCGTGACGATGTCCTCGCCGCTCTTGGCCAGCGGCACGTATTCGTCGAGCGGCTTGTCGGAGATGACGACGCCAGCGGCGTGGATCGACGAGTGCCGGGCCGCGCCTTCGAGCTTGACGGCTAGCTGGAACAGGCGCTTGTACTGCGGCGAACTGTCACGGATCTCCTGCAGCTCGGTGTCGGTTTCGAGTGCGGCCACCAACGACGCGCCGGGACCAGAAGGCACCTTCTTGCACAGCTTGTCGATGTCGGCGACCGGAAAGTCGAGCACGCGGCCGACGTCGCGCATGACGCCGCGACTCGCCATCGTTCCGAACGTGATGATCTGGCAAACGCAGTCTTCGCCGTACTTCTGCCGGACGTACTCGATGATCTCGCCGCGGCGGATGCCGCAGAAGTCGATATCGATATCCGGCATCGAGACACGACCCGGATTGAGGAAACGTTCGAACAGCAGGTCGTACTGCAGCGGACAGACGTCCGTGATGCGCAGGCAGTAGGACACGATCGAGCCGGCAGCCGAGCCACGTCCCGGGCCAACGGGAATGCCCATCTCGCGCGCTTTGGCGATGAAGTCCCAGGTGATCAGGAAGTAGCTGACGAAGCCGAGCTTCTTGATGATGCCGACTTCGTAGTCGAGGCGCTCCTGGACTTCCTTGGTGATCTCGCCGTAGCGCTCGATGGCGCCATCGTGGCAGAGCTTGGCGAAGTAGTCGTCTGGCGTCGAACCATCGTCCGCTTCGTAGACCGGCACGTGATAGACACCGAACTCGATGTCGATCTCACAGCGCTCGGCGATCTTGACGGTGTTCTCGAGTGCTTCCGGCCAGTCCTTGAACGCGCGCGCCATCTCCTCGCGCGTCTTGAGGTAGAGCTCCTTGGAGCCCATCCGGAAGCGCGACTGGTCGGCGACACTCTTGCCGCTGCGGATGCAGAACATGATGTCCTGCGCCAGCCAGTCTTCTTGCTTGAGGTAGTAGACGTCGTTGGTCGCAACGCACGGGATGCCGAGCTCATCGCCGAGCTTGCGCATGCCTAGCGTGACCTTGCGCTGGGCATCACTGCCGGTGTGGGCGACTTCGAGGAAGAAGTTCTCCGGCCCGAACAGGTCGCGCATGCGCAGCGCCGCGGACTTCGCGCCTTCCCAGTCGTTTTGCTGGATCGACATCGCGATCTGCGACGTCAGCGTTCCGGACAGGCAGATGATACCTTCCTTGTGCTGCTCGATCAGTTCGTAGTCGACACGCGGTCGGTAGCTGAAGCCTTCGAGGTAGGCCTTGCCCGACATCTTCTTGAGGTTCTCGAGGCCCTCGTTGCTGGCGGCCAGCAACGTCAGGTCGAACGTCGGGTTGTCGGCGCCGGCGGTCTCCTTGTTCGTGCGGCCTGCGTAGTAGGTCGTCTGGCCGACGATAGGTTTGATGCCGGCCTTCTTGCACGCCTTGAAGTGGTCCACGGCACCGAACATGTTGCCGTTGTCGGTCAACGCCAACGCGGTCTGGCCGTCTGCGGCAGCCGCAGCAACGAGCGGCCCGACCTTCTCCGGTGCGGAGAGCAGGCTGTAGTGCGAACGCACGTGCAGGTGGACGAACGGTGGCGCTTCAGACATCGACCCCCAAGGTTACGAGTCGAGTGCGTCGCTCGCCATCAGCACGCTCACGCAATCTTGCGTGTTTACCCGCGTGCGACGCGCGACGGGTCCGACGGTGGCGCCTGCTTGATCAAGCCAAGCTTGTGGCCAGCTTGTGCAAAGCGGTCGAGCACTTGTGCAATCTGCTCGTCGGTGTGACTCGCAATGTAGCTGGTGCGAATCAGATCGAGGCCTTTGGGCACTGCGGGTTGCGTTACAGCGTTTGTGAACAGTCCGCACTCGAAGAGCGTTTTCCACAAACCCATGACGCGGTTCTGGTCGCCGACGATGACCGGCACGATCGGGCTGTCTTTGGTGCCAGCCGTCTGGAATCCCATCGCGGCCAAGCCAGTGCGCACACGGTGGGCAACTTCGAGAACACGCTCGCGCATGTCGGGCCGCGTTTCGATCAGGTCGAGCGATGCCAGTGCGGCCGCCGCCGATGATGGCGTGATCGACGCCGAGAACATCAGCGAACGGCTGTGGTGCCGCATGTAGTGAATGACTCGCGCGGGGCCGGCGATGAAGCCGCCGAGGCTCGCGAAGCTCTTCGAGAACGTGCCCATGACCAGGTCCGGGTGCACGCCGCAGTGTTCGGCGGCGCCGCGACCGTTGGTGCCGAGCACGCCCATGGCGTGGGCTTCGTCGACCATCAGGCGCGCGCCGTACTTGCGGGCCAACGCGTTGATGTCGGCTAGCGGCGCGATGTCGCCCATCATCGAATACAGACCGTCGACGACGATCATCATCGGGCGCCCTTGTTCCTTGCCGAGCTGCAGGTGACGTTCGAGATCCTCGACGTCGTTGTGTCGATATTTGCGAACGTCGGCAAAGCTCAGTCGGCAACCATCGATGATCGAGGCGTGGTTCTCGCGATCACAGAGCACAAGATCGTTCTTGCCGCAGATCGCCGAGATCGCGCCGAGGTTGGCTTGGAAGCCGGTCGAGAAACACACGGCCGCTTCCTGGCCCATGAACGCGGCGAGCCGGCGTTCGAGTTCTTCGTGCAGTTCGAGGGTGCCGTTGAGGAACCGCGAGCCGGAACACGAGGTGCCGTATTGGTCGATCGCGGCCTTGGCGGCATTGCGAACGTGGGGGTGGTGCGTCAGGCCGAGGTAGTTGTTGCTCCCGATCATGATCAACGACTTGCCGTCGATCTCGCACTCCGTGCCTTCACTGCCCTCGAGCGGAATGAAGTAGGGGTAGATGCCGAGGGCCTGCAGCTCCTTGGCACGGCGGAAGCCATCACACTTTTCGAAGATGTCCAAACTCAGAACGGATGGTAGATTGCGGTGGGGAGCTGACAAGCCCGTCATACGCAAGGTCTCGCGAGAATGTCCGACCGAACGTCATCAGCCACAGAACTGCCGTCAGGACCGCTGTTGCTCACCGGTGCGACGGGCTTTCTAGGTGGCGTGCTTGTCAGGAGATTATTGGCAACCGGTTTGGCTCCGGAGCAGTTGCGGTGTGTCGTTCGTGATGTGGAGAGGGCCCAGAAGGGTGGCCTACCTGCGGCGTGTCTCGTTGCAGGAGACCTGAGCGACCCGAGCTGCATTCCTCAGCTCCGCCGAGCGGCGGATGGCGCCGAGGTAGTTGTGCACTTGGCAGGATCGCTCAAGGCCTATGATCGGCGAGGCTTTGACGATGTCAACGTGCACGGCACCCAGCGGCTCGTAGAAGCGGTCCAGCATGTCGCAACCGGGTCACACTTCGTACATGTGTCCTCGTTGGCTGCGGCTGGGCCCAGCGTGGATGGCCGCGGCAGCGCCGATCCGGCCGAACAATGCCGCTCCGTCTCGAACTACGGTGAGAGCAAACGTCAGGGCGAACTGCTGGTCACAAAAAGCGATCTGCCGTTCACCATCTTGCGGCCGCCAGTGGTGTACGGGCCCAACGATGCGGCGACGCGTTTGCTCTTCCGCCAGGCGCGGTCGCTGGTCACCGCGGTGCCGATCCAGCCGCGGCCGTTGTCGGTGATCCACGCCGACGACGTGGCGGAGGCACTGTGGCAAGCCGTGCTGCAACGGCCGTCCGGCGCGACCCTGCCGCTGACCGGTCCAGAGCTCACGGACACGCACGCGTTCTTGCGAGCGATCGCATCGGCGTGCGGCAAGAAGGCGCGCCTGCTGCCGATCCCGATGGCGTTGGCAACCGTGGCGGCGAGTGTTTGCGATGGGTGGGCGCGACTCGTGCGCCGGCCCGGCTTCTTCAATCGCGACAAGGTGCGCGAGATCCGCGCGGTCGGTTGGGTTGCCGACGGGCAACCCGCGCAACGCATCCTCGGCTTCCAGGCCGCGACGCAACTCGACGATGGACTCGCCGCAGTTGCAGCGAGCGAAGGTCCAGTTATCTGAGCAGCTGCGTTACTTGAGCAACTGCATCAACAGCGCCTTCTGCACGTGGGCGCGGTTGGCGGCTTGATCGTAGATGCGCGAGCGATCGCCATCGAGAACGGCATCGGTCGCGGCGACGTTGCGGCGCACGGGCAGCGGGTGCATCAACAGTGCGTTGTTGGTCGATTCCATCAACGCCTCATCGACGCGCCAGTCCTGCAGCGATCGTTTGACCATCGCTTCGCGCTCGTCGTCGTCCCAGTACTTCGTGCAGCCCCACGAACGGGCATACATCACCTCGGCGCCCTTGCAGGCTTCGTTGCGATCGTTGCTGACGCGAACCGAACCACCGGCATCGGTCGCCGCGGACTTGCTGCGCGCCAATACTTCGTCGTCGATCTCGAAGCCGAGTGGGTGAGCGAGCGTGACGTCCATGCCCATCAATGCTGCCAGTTGCAGCACGGAGTGGGTCGGGCCGAGCGACTTCGGCTCGGGGTGGTTGCACCAGAGCAGCGTCAGCTTGCGGTTCTTGAGCGACAGCAGGTTCTCGCGCATCGTCAAGACGTCGGCGAGCGCCTGGCACGGATGCTCGAACACCGTCTCGAGGTTGATGACCGGAACGGACGCGTGCTTCGCATAGCTGCGCACCAGCAGTTCCTGGCGATCGCGTTCCCACGTGCTCGTGCGCGCCGCGGCACGGATGCCGAGCGCGTCGACGTAGCGCGACAGCGTCAGCGCGGCGTCCTTGACGTGCTCCTCGGCGCGGCCATCCATGATTGCCTGCTCGTTGGGTTCGAGCTCATAGAGGTCGTCGCTCGACAGGTTGATGCAGTGGCCGCCGAGCTGTTGCATGCCGACTTCAAACGACACCCGCGTGCGCAGGCTCGGTTGAAAGAACAGCATTCCCAACGTCTTGCCACCGAGCACCTGTCCGGGCCGCTTGCCCTTGATGCGCGTGGCCAGGTCGAGCAGGTCGTCAAGTTCGTGCCGGCTCATTCCGGCGGTCGTCAAAAAGTCTCGCTTGCTCAAAGTTCCTCGCTGCGGTTTGGTGCGACGATAGAAGGCCATGACGTTCCCCACAAGCGAAGACGAGCGCTGGATTGCGCGATGCCTCGAACTTGCGCAAGAGGCTGCCGCCGCCGACGAAGTTCCGGTCGGTGCGATTGTCGTTGTAGGGGGCGAGATCGTCGGCGTCGGCCGCAACCGCGTCGAAGAGCAACGCTCCCCTTTGGCCCACGCCGAGATGGAAGCCCTGCAAGCGGCCCTGCAGAAAATGGGGGAGAAGCGGCTGCCGGAAGCCGACCTCTATTGCACCCTCGAGCCGTGCTTCCTGTGCGCCGGCGCGATCCTGCATACACGCATCCGCCGGGTCGTCTTCGGCTGCCGGGATCCCAAGTTCGGGGCTGTGCGCTCGCTGGCCCAGGTTCTCGAGGATGACCGCCTGAACCACCGTTGCGAGGTCACAGAAGGCGTTCAGGCCGACGCCAGCGCTGAAATGCTGCGCGCCTTCTTCCGCGGCAAGCGCTAGCCCGGTCCGACTGCCAGCAGATGCTGGTTGAAATACGGCGCTGGATCTGCACGATCCCCGCCTCATTCGTTGTGACGCTCCCCGCGTCGCGACCCTCGCGGAGAGGTGCCAGAGTGGCTGAATGGCCCGGTTTCGAAAACCGGTTAGGGTTCACGCCCTACGGGGGTTCGAATCCCCCCCTCTCCGCCACTTTCCCCCTCCTCCCCGGAAAGTGATCGTACGGTGCCTGGACCGTTTTCACCTACTTCGCGCGACGAGGCTGCGAGCGCGCACTAGTCGGCGATGACTTCTTCTGGCCGAGCTGCCGCCAGCAAGCGATCGGTCCACCGGCTCAACTGCTCTGCAGAGCCACTCATCAGTCTGGTGCGAACGGCGTCACTGACTTCGCCGAAACGGAGTTCAAGCATGCGCAGGATGGTTTCGGCTCGTCCCTCAGCCTTGCCCTCGGCCTTGCCTTCTGCCTTGCCTTCTGCTTTGCCCTTCTGAAAGGTGTGTTCGAGTGTGCTCATGATCGTTGTTTCGGGTCGATCCAAAATGCGTGCGAAGAGTTGGCTCAGGTCCGTCGCCGGAACCTCGGTGACCGCCAAAGCATAGTATCCGATTGCATCGATTGCGTCTGAGCCGATCGGTGACTCGGAATCCTCGTCCACGGCCGCGAGCAGGTCCGCCCAACGATCCATGGCAGCGCAAACCCGCTGCGCCTGCAGCTGCGGCAGGGTCTTGAGGCATAGCAGCGTCAGTGTTGCCAAAGGCGTCAATCGTCTGCCGCGGAGCGCTGCTTCGTTGTGAATGGTCAGGTCGTCAACGAGCAGCTCCTGCTGTGGCTGCAACCGCGAAATGGCCATGGCCAAAGGGTCATTGTCTGTAGTGGCTCCAGGGAAGCCTGCGTCTCCGTGGTGGAGGACAATGGCAACGATGTCGGGTATTGCCGGATCCCGATCTTGGTCGATGTGGCGCCGCTGCAGGCTGCGTCGCAAATGCACGACGTACTGCAGAAGTTGCCAGCGAACACCCGGATCGGCGTAGCTCTTGTGCTCGACCACGAACCAGATTCCGCCGGGGTGATCGATGTATGGTGCCCTGAAGATCGCGTCGGCGAAGTGTGCGCGCAGGCCGCCGCCCGGGATGCGCTCGCCAGCTGGTTGCAGTTCGCTCCACTTGACGCCGTTCTGAATGGCAGCTGGGCACATGCTGCGCACCCAGCATTCCGCATGGCGCGGAAACCGGAATACGAACTGGAACAGCTTGTCATGTGGGGACTGCACGGCTTCACATGCAGTGGCTGCGCGAGCAGCATTCTCGACCACAAATCCCGACAAGTCGGCGAAGCGCTCGTACTGTGCCTGCAAGATCGAGGAGTACGGTTCCTACACGCTGACCCGTGGGACCGTTCGCTCGTTGTCGTCGTCGATCTCGAAGAACGTCGGTTCTTCGATGCCCATCACACCGCCGACGATGCTGGTCGGGAACGACTCGCGCAGGTCGCGCATCTCGCGCACGTTGCCGTTGAAGAACCGGCGCGATGCGGCGATGCGGTCTTCGGTGTTGGCGAGCTCTTCCTGCAGCACGCGGAAGTTGGCATCAGCCTTGAGGTCGGGGTAGCCCTCGGCCACGGCGAACAACGTCTTCATGCCCGTCTGCAGCGCGTTCTCGTCGCGGCCCTGGCTCTCGGCGGAGCCGTGGTTGCCCATCGCCTTGTTGCGTAGGGACACGACTCGTTCGAGCGTCTCGCTCTCGTGCTTGGCGTAACCCTTGACCGTCTCGACGAGGTTGGGGATCAGGTCGTAGCGACGCTTGAGTTCGACGTCGATGTCGGCCCAGCTCTCCTTGACCGTGTGCTTGAGGCGGATGAAGCGGTTGTAGGTCGCGATCCACCAGATCACGGGGATCAGGATCGCTACGGCGACGACGATGAGTACCGGTTCCATCAGTTGTTCAGGTCCTTGATGAGGTGGCGCGGCCAGTGCTCGCAGAACTTGCTGAGGAAGAAGATCTCAGCTTTGAAACGTTCGGGTTCCCAACGACCGCTGCCTTCACTCAGGCACAGCGCGCCGTCTTCGATGTCGATCATCGGCGGCCGTTCTGCCAACAAGAACTCCATCATGCGCGGGTGCAGCACGTCGTAGGCGAAGCGCTTGTCGCTCGACTTGACGAAGAACTTGCGGCTGAACTCGGCCGACTCGAAGTCGATGTCGTCGAAGCCGAACGCACCTTTGATCTTGTCGAACACACCTTCGGGCCGGATCAACAGCGATGGCGTGTGCCACGGTGGATGCACGATCAGGTAGCTGAACCGGTAGGTCGTCGTCGAACGGTTCTTGCCGCTGCCGCTGGTCACCTTGTAGCGGAAGTCGCCAGCGACCATCTGGCAGTCCTGGTCGAACAGCTTGATCGAACCGTGCAGCGTGTTGCGTGCCGCGCGCGAGTGGCCGCGACGGAAGATCTCGAACTGCGCGTATTCGTCGTCGTGATCGTGATCGACGCCGGGATCGAAGCGCAGGCCCAGTTCTTGCGCGAGTGCGGCCAGCCCTTCTTGCCGCTTCTTCTCGGCGAGCCAGGAGTAGTAGCCGGCGACCGCGACGAGCGCGATCACGATGATGATGACGATTACGTACAAAGCGCGGGTTCCTCGCCAACAACGTAGCGAGAACCCGCAGCTGGTGCCGACTACTTCTTCGGCTTCGGCGTGTCGGTCGCGCCCTTCTGATGCATGGCCGCGATCGCCTTCTTGGCGGCGGCTTGAACGTCGGCGTCCTTGTCCTTGGTCCAGTCGATCAGATACGGCAGTGCTTCCGGCGCGTTGAGCAAGGCCAACGAACGGATCGCGAGCACGCGTTGCTCTTTGTCCTCGGTCGGCATCGCCTGGCCGATCAGCTTTGCGGCCGAGCTCTTCGTGCTGATGTTGCGGCCGTTCTTGTTGCCCCAGAAGTCGCGTTGCTCTTCGAACTCGCGTAGTTGGGTCAAGTGGCCGCGGACATGCTTGACGAGCTGATCGCTACGGTCCTGCAAGAGCGGCAACAATGAGGAGACGGCGTCCGATCCGAACATGCGGACGAGTGCTGTGGACGCGGCGGTGCGCACGAAAAGATCCGAGTGAGCGAGCTTGGCCTCGACGGCGCTGCGCAGTGTCGGATCGGCATTCTTGTTGAGGCCGTAGAGTGCTGCAATGCACATGTCGCGATCGCCCGAGAGTGCCGCGAGCCAATCTTGCTTGCTGAGCGCGATGCCCTTCCCGCTCATGGCCGATAGCCACGATTCGTTCTTGCCGCGTTGCAGCCCAGCGACGGCTTCGCCAGCAAACTCCTTTGCGATGGCATCCGGTAGGTGATGGAACACTTCGATCGCCAGAGCGTCGTCGGCGTCGGAGACGAGCGAAGCGATCGTGTTCCGCAACAGCTGGTTGCCTTCGAGAGCATCGTCCGGCAGCCGAGCGAGTGCTTGGATCTGGCGTTGCATCGGGCTGCGCTTGTCACTCTTCTCCTGGTGCCAACGCTTCGCCAGTTGCTGGGCGAACGTGGCAATGGCAGGCTCCGGGGCGTGACAGTTGGATTTGATGAGGTCGGCCCATGCCGCGTCCCCGTGCGCGCCGTTGAGCAGCAACTGCCAGGCGCTAGCCAGATCGTTGTCGCCGTAGCCGTGCCAGTATGGGCGCGCGCTGTTGTTGGATCGCGCAAACAATGCGAGGCCAGCTGCGGTTGGGGCGCTTGGTTGTGGGCGACTGCGGTCGGCCGGATTCAGGTTGCTGTAACGGGTGTGGGTTCGGTGCACGCCCAGTTCGTAGGCCTTCTCAAGGAGTGGGATCGTGGCGACATCGCCTGCGCGAACCAACTCCATCAAGATGAAATTGCGAAGCTCTCTGGCCGACTGATCGGTGCCGTACGTGTCGGCCACTAACAGCTCCCGAAGTGCTGAGCGCGCGGCTGCGTCGTCTCGGTCCTTCGACAGCGAGGCGAGGATTCCGATGGTGTGATTGAGCTGTATGGGGTGCGTGACGGCGAACTTGCCGATTACGGCGCCGCATTGCTTTGGGTCACATGCTGCCGCCAGAAGCAACATGTAGTGAGTCGCGTCGGTCGCCTTGCGAGGGGTGTACCAGGCGATCTTGCTGTCGTCCGTGAGCTGCGCTAGCACGGTGGCGACGGCAGGCAACAGCTCCGGCGCAGCGTGGTCGTTCGTGAGGTAGTAGGCCGCTTCGCTGATGTGATGCATCTCGGGGAAACGCGCGATGAGCTCGATGTGCTGCGCCGTTGATGCGAGGCCCACGTAGTGTTTCAACCAGTTGCTGCTGCCCGAACCGCGCAAGAGTCCCAGCTGGATGAGTGTCGCAACATCATCGACGACGGCCTTGGTCCAGCTTGGCTCGTGGCGCCAGAGCATGCTCTTGAGGGCCTGTTCCGCCCGGCGTGCTTTGCTGGAAGTGTTCAGAGCGACGGCCCGAGCGGCCTTGGTGATGCCGCGGATCCAGGCATCGTCGGCTTTGACGGCCGCCGAGATTTTATGGGTGTGTGGATACTCCTCGGGGTGCTTCTCGACCTGGTCGAAGAACAGCATCGTTGCTGCGTACTGGCCCTTTTTCGCAAAAAGGCCTAGCAGGTCCCACTTGGCGGTTCGCAGTGACTCGGTGTTTGAGGCGAACACGTTTTTGAGCTTGCTTGAGTGGTCTGTCAGGAAGGACTCGATTGCCGTGGAGGACATGCCCTCCCACCGCGTGGTCAGCGCGACAAGGCCCGCTTCGCGCGTCGCCACGTGATCAGCTGCCAGCGCCATGGCGATGGCTTCATCCGAGTGCCATGTCAGGCGGGTGGTGGCGTTGCGCCAGACTTCGCGGGTCGGGTCCACCGTGCGTGTGAACTGCAAGAGCGACGGGACGAGGTCCTGGGCGACGCCGCCCATACCGGATGTCAGGAAGCGTTGCCACGGCAACGGGCCGGTGCTGGCGGCATCGTTGAAGAACTGTTGCGCGGGCGGCGTGCCGATCAGCCACAACTGGCTGAACAAGAATCTCAGCTGTGTCGGCCCATTGCCACTGAGTTTGGTGCCGTTGTTGCGTAGGGCGGGACCGACGTTGAGTTCCTCGGTGATCGCTTGTGCGGCTGCTTCGCCCAGCTGCCGGAGTTCCTGCACCAGCGGATGCGAGTCGGCCACGGCATTGACCGAAGTGATCTCCGCGTACCGCTTGATGATTGCGCGAGCACGCGCAACCCGATCCAACTTGCCCTGTGCCTCCTTGCTGCCGCTCTGCAGCAACGCGCTCGCCTTCTCACCAAGCTCACCACCCGCGGCAACCACGACATCGAGCATCTTGGTCGCGTCGTCACGCTTGCCCAACCGCCACATCAACGCAGCGAGCTGGAAGTAGGCCGCGTCATGCACGGCCTTCGGCGCCTTCGAGTCATCGAGCAGCGCGGTATACGCCGCCTCCGCGGCCGCGAGGTTGCCTTCCTGCCGTTCGATCAGTTCAGCTCGTTGCAGCGCCTGGTCGTAGTCGTTGGCTTGGGCGGGGAGCGTCGCAGCAAGGATTGCCAGTGCGAGCGTCGTGCGTAGTTGTGCCTTCATGTTGGCAATAGACGGCGAGATGCGCGACGGCTTGTCGCGGTCTGCTGGATTCGATGTCGCGATGGTGTCAAGGTCACCCAAGGTGCTGCAGGAACGGCTCATGCGTCGACCACCAGGCGGTAGCCGACGCCGTGAACGGTCAATAGATGCTTGGGGGCCTTGGGATCCGCTTCGAGCTTCTTGCGCAGGTGCAGCAGATGCGTGTCGATCGTGCGGTCCCCGATCGTCGCGCCGCCCCAGACCTCAGCGAGGAACATGCTGCGGTCGACGACGCGGCCGCGTTCGCGATAGAGCAGCGTCAACATCGCCGCTTCGGTCGGCGAGACACGATGGGTCTCGCCGTCGCGGCGCAGTTCGTAGGCGGCGAGATCGACATCGATCGCACCGATCGAGAACCGCCCTGTTGGCGCGACCACTTCGGTCTCGCGTCGCCGCAGTAGTGCTTTGATGCGCGCGCGCAGTTCCCTTAGTGAGAACGGCTTGGTGACGTAGTCGTCGGCGCCGAGTTCGAGGCCGAGCACCTTGTCGCTTTCACTGCTACGTGCCGTCAGTAGCAGGATCGGCGTGTCGCGATCTTGTTCGCGCACGGAGCGCAGGATCTCGAGGCCGCTCGGACCCGGCAGCATGATGTCGAGCACCAACAGGTCGAAGCGTCGTTCGCGCAGGATCGCCAGCGCTTCGTCGCCATCCTGCGCAACGGTTGTGCTGTGACCATCGGTCTGCATGGCGTCTTGCAACACCGTGCGGATCGACGAATCGTCTTCGACGAGAAGCAGTTCGAAACTCATTGGGCAGATGCGTCGGGGTGAGTTGGTGCGAGTGGTAGCGTCAGTTGGAAGACCGAACCGCGCCCATCTTCCGGGGCGTGACAGGTCAACGTGCCGCCGTGGCGTTCGAGGATCGAGCGCGACAAGAACAGGCCGAGGCCGACGCCTGATACCGATCCGCTCTTCTGCGCCTTGCCACGTTGGAAGCGGGCGAAGACCTGTTCGCGTTCGTCACTGGCGATGCCGGGGCCGTGGTCGCGCACACTGACGGTGAAGCTGCCGTCACCGTTGGTCGTCGCGATGTCGATGCGCTTGCCACTGCCGGCGTACTTGCGCGCGTTCTCCATCAGGTTGAGCAGTGCTTGGGTGATGGCGCCGCGATCGAGCTTGGCGGTTGCCGTTGCCGGTCCTTCGTGCAGCGATAGTTGGATGCCGGCGTGGTTGCCTATCGGCGTGTACGAACGCACGGCTTCGCGCACGACGTCCGCGGCGTCTTCGAGGCGCATGTCGTAGCTGCGTTCGCCGCGTTCCATCTGGCCGAGGTCGAGCACGTTGTCGATCAACGCCGACAATCGCGCTGCTTCGCCGGCCATCATCGAGAAGTACTCGCGTTGCCGTTCTTGTGGCACGTCGTCGTCGTGCAGGACGTCGGCCATCAATCGCAGACCCGCGACCGGCGTCTTGAGTTCGTGGGTGACCCCGGACAAGAACTCCGTGCGCGTGCGCATCGCCGCGGTTTCGCGCGCGAGACCGCGCATCGTTGCCCAGACACTGCCCGCAAAGAGCGCGAGCAGACCGAGGCCAGCGGTCAGCACGGCGGCTGGCTGCATGAACCACGGCAACGCAGGAACGGGTGGTGGCGCCGCCCATGCGAGCGTGGCGACGATCGGTTCGGAGTCGTCGTCTTGCGCAAACACGACACGGCCGCGATCGGGAATGGGGGGCAGGTCGCCAGTGGTTGCGCGCGACGTGCCGAGACCCGGCAGTTGCGTCAACCAAGCGGCGGGCACGATGGCGCCTTGGCCTGTGCCGGTCTCGCTGCCGGGGAACCAAAGGACCAACGACTCCCGCGAAACCTGGAGCGAGCCGAGGTGCGCGGACTGGCGCACGAAGGTGGCCGCGTGTGCCAGGGTTGTTCGGCGTGCCGCGACTTCGCGCAGCGTCTTCATCGCGTCTTCGGTGGCGATGCCAAACTCCTTGAGACGATGCAGCGTGGCACTGGCGAGCTGCTCTGGCAGGCTGACGAGTTGCTGCCAGCGTGCTTCGTCAATAGGTTGCTGCAAGGCCGCAGCGAGCAACGTGTGCGAAGCCAAGTCGTTGGCGATGCTCGTATCGCCCAAGGCCGCGGCGTCGACCTTGTTGAGTTGCGTCGCCATGCGATCCGCGAACGCCGTGGCGCGCACAAGGTCGTCGTGGCGGTGGCCAAACCACGCCGCCTTCGCGAGCACTGTCAGAGACTTGGGGTCGCTGTCATCGATGCGCTCCAGCAGCTCGTCGTAGTGCCGCTGCGCAGCAACAAGGTCTTTGGCGACGAACTCGGCTCGTTCCGCTGCGGTGAGCTTCAGCTGCCACAGCGTGTCCATCGGGCCGGCCTCGTTGCTCTCGAGCCATCCGACGGCTTCGTCGACGATGACAGAGCCATCGCGAACGTCGAAGCGCTGTGCTGCATCACATAGCTCGAGCACCTCTGGCCGTCGCAGCGCCGCTCGCATCGCCAATGCCAGATCGCGCGCATCCGTCCGCGCTGCCCACACAGCCCGATCCCGCGCGTCGTTGCCACTGCGGATCAGGCCCCAGCCCACAGCGGCCACCAGCGCGACGCCGGAAGCCATGGCGAGCACGATCAGCAGGGTGCGGCGGCGATTGCGGGAAGTGTCGATGCCTAGACGGTAGCGGCGCCGCCCGGCGAGTTGTCAACGAGATGTCGCGGTCGGCGAGACCGCGACCTTCGCCGCCCCTCAGCCCTCGTTGACCGACGACACCATACCGGCGCGGCCGACGATCAACGGATCGACGGAGCCGATGTTGTCGGCGTCCTTGCCCTTGTAGGGCAGCTTGTGCAGCAGGTAGCGCATCGAGTTCAGGCGCGCGCGCTTCTTGCAGTCCGACTTGATGACCGTCCACGGCGAATCGGCGGTGTCGGAGTGGAAGAACATCCGCTCCTTTGAGTCCGTGTACTCGTCCCACTTGTCGAGCGAAGCGAGGTCGACCGGGCTCAGCTTCCATTGCTTGAGCGGGTGGGCTTCACGGGCCTTGAAGCGGCGGCGCTGCTCCTTGCGACTGACCGAGAACCAGTACTTGATCACGTGCACCTTGCTGCGCACCAGGTGGCGTTCGAACTCGGGGCACTGCCGCATGAACTCTTCGTACTCGTCCTTGTCGCAGAACCCCATCACGCGCTCGACGCCGGCACGATTGTACCACGAACGATCGAACAGCACGATCTCACCAGCCGTCGGCAGGTGCCGCACGTAGCGCTGGAAGTACCACTGGCCACGTTCGGCATCGGTCGGCTTGTCGAGTGCGACGACGCGCGCACCACGAGGGTTGAGGTGCTCCATGAAGCGCTTGATCGCGCCGCCCTTGCCAGCTGCGTCACGACCTTCGAACAGGATGATGATGCGCTGGCCGGTTTCCTTGACCCACGACTGCAGCTTCAGCAGCTCGACTTGCAGTTGGTACTTCTGCTGCTCGTAGCGGCGCCGCGACATCTTGTTGCGGTACGGGTAGCCGCCGCCGCGCCAATCATCGGTGAGTTCGTCATCGGGGTGGATGCCACCACCGGCTTCGACGATGCGGGCGCGCAGGGCTTGATCGATCAGTTGCAGCTCTTCTGCGGACGCGTCGCCGAGCAACGCGTCGATCGTCGGCTGCAGTTCGCCTTCGTTGCTTGCCCGGATCCGTGCCGCGACGTCATGAACGGCTTCGGCTTGCGAACGCACTGCACCTTGCGTTGCCGAATCGATCGCGACCTGCTGGTGCTCCGTTGGGTCGGTGATCGGCGCCTTTGCGATCGGCTCCAATGGATCGTGTAGCTCCATGGGTAAATCGTTGGCGGCCGAGGAGTCGCGATGTTCGCCATTGCTGACGACTTCGACGATGCGATTCTTCTGCTTGAATGCGGACTTGTTCTTTCGACCCATGGCTTGTTTGTAGTGCTCAATCTACGGCTTGTTCACCGTTAGGAGGCAGGTACATAGAGCCCGCTTGGGCCGCGAATTTCGGGTATGGCGAGAGCGGCGTTGTTCGCATGTGCATGGCTGCGCACATGCCCCCACATGCTCCGGATGAAGGTCGGAGTTGGCTTCGCGCAGGTTCGTAAGGCGGGTCTGCGGGTGTTGCGGGAAGTGTCGATGCCTAGACGGTCGCGGCGCCGTCTGCCGAGTTGTCAACGAGGCTTCGCGGTCGGAAGTGATCGAGAAATCTTTGCGAATGCCGGGACGCTCACGCCGGCCGCGACAACCAAGGGTGTCGCAATGGGCGACAGGAGAGTCCGCCTTTGACGTGGGCCTGCATCGCGCAGGTCTGTGTCGTCGGGGACGATCATACAACAACAATGGAAACGGGGTAACTCGCCATGGACCGGTCTAGCTACATGCGCACTAGCGCTTCTTTCTCTCATGTCATCGCGTTGACGCTTGCTGCATCGACGCTCATCACGACTGCCAACGCGCAGTGGATCGCCAACCCTGGCGGTGGTACCGACGCACGCGTTACCGCGCTGCAAAGCGCCGGCGCCGATGAACTCTACGTCGGCGGGGACTTCCAGACGGCTGGTGGCCTCAGCAGCTCACGGGTTGCGAAGTTCTGGAACGGAGCGTGGGCGTCGATGCCTGCATTCAACATCTTGCCGGGCAACGGGACCACGACGATGTCTCTGCGCGCCAACGGCGACTTGCTGGTCGGTTCGGCGAAGGGCTACATCTCCGAATGGTCGGAAGCGACCCAGGCGTGGACCGGCCGCGGTAATGCTTGGAACGGCACCGTTGCTGCGAACGCAGTCATCGAAGCGACCGGCGGTGACATTCTCGCTGGGGGGACGGATACCTTGACTACGTTCCCGCCGCTCTCCGCACTGCGTCGGTGGAGCGGCATCTGGTACAGCGTGACCGGTGACGCTGTTGGGTCTGCTGGCGTGACGGGAACCGTGCGATGCATGGCGCCGAGCCCGATCAGCTTGGCGGCGAATGGTAACGGTGTGGTGGTCGGCGGTGCGGGCCTCAGCTTCAGCACCATGGCAAGTGGCGCGGTGATCTCCAACATGGCGTTCTACAGCGGTACGAACTTGGTCGACTTCTTCCCGACCGCGGCGGGAGTTGCGCCGCCCCCGGGCATTGTCGAGGCCCTGTTCACGACCGCCAATGGCGACCTGATCTCTTCTCATGTCGTCGGCACGCTGTCTACCAGTCCACGGCAGGTCGTTCGTTGGAGCGTGGTCGGTAACTCGTACACGTCCTGGACCGATCTCACGCTTGCCGGTGGGGCCGATGGCGCGGTTCGCGACATCACCGAACTGCCGAACGGTGACATCGTCGTAGTCGGCGACTTTCAGAACATCGGCGGCGTGGCCGCACCGTCTGTCGCGCGTTTGACCGGTTCGGCATGGTCCTCGATGTCGCCAGCGGCGGCCGGCTCGGTGGAAGCCGTTGCGTTCGACCCCATCCAAGGGATGTTCATCGGCGGCAGCTATTCGATGCTCGGCGCAGCTTCGGCGAGCAACGTTTCGCAGATGCCGATCGCGGTGCCGCCCAGTGTCGTTTCGATGCAGGACGGCTGTTCGGGCGCCGGTGGTGTCAACGTTCTGACGGCCTTGAACTTGCCGTTCCTCGGGATGACAGTCATTGCTCGGGCGTCGGGTATGGCCCCAGGGTCGTTGTCGCTGAACATTCTTGGGCTCACCTACGACGGCTCAACCCCGCCGTTGTTCTTGGCCGGTTGCGTTCGAGGTGCGAGTCCCGATGTCGCTGTGGTGGGAGTTCCGAACGGCGGTTCGGTGGATGCATCGATTGCCATCGCCAACAACCCGGCACTGATCGGAGCGCAGTTGTTCCACCAGGTTGCGTGCTTGGAACTGAATGCGTTGGGCCACATCTCCGGTGTCTCAACCACGAACACCAACCTGCTCACGTTGAGCGACTTCTAAGGGCGTCGCTTGTCGCGGCGGCGGTAGCCAGGGTATGAATCAAGCGTTCCCGGGAACGCTTGGATCACATCAATGACCGACCCTATCAGCTCCGTCGTCGCGGTCGCCGCCAGCCCCCATGAGGCGAAGCTCATGGTTGCTTGGCTGCGTGCCGAGGACATTCCTGCATTTACGGACCCTGACGCTGCAGCCGATGAGTTCGCGATGAGTCAGCGGCTGATGAACCTGGCGAACGTCAAGGTCATGGTGCCAACCTCGCAGCTCGAACGTGCTCGGGAGATTCTCGCGAAGCACAGCACCATCGGCAGTGAAGAAGTGGCGCAGCAGGCCGTAGCCGCGGCTGGTCCCGAACGCGAACAAGAGCCGCCACAAACCAAATCGGGCACCGGCGGGTCGCCACTCGTGCCATGGGTGTGGGCGATTGCGGCGACGCTGTTGGCGATCCTCTTCCTCGTGCAGTGGCTCGACACCAGGCAGCAGCTACGCACCCCGGGGTTCGATACCGTCTGGAACGGCGATACGTACAGCCAATACCTGACTGGCACGAAGAGCCGTGTCTTCTATGGCGAGGACCACAACGCGGACGGTCGGATCGAGAAGCACATCACGTTCGGCCAGCGCAGCTCCTGGAAGCAGACGATGACGGAACTCGACGAGTTCGGCTTCTACGGCAAGATGGTCTTCCGGCGGAAGGACGACTTGATCGAGACGTGGCCGCGGAACAAGGCGACCGGCAGACAGGACGAGGTGATTGTCACGAACAAGGCTGGCGAAGTTGTCCAGCACATGATCTGGCAGCTGGGTAAGGGCTACGTCGAGCAGCCGCGCTAGCGAGGTCTGACGGCGTCGCCGTCTGCTGGCTCGTCGTCGTCATACTCTTCTTCGTCTTCGTCCGGTTCCGGCGTGCGGTTCTTGCGGAACATCATGATCGCGAGGCCAGCCAATACGACACCGACCAGAGTGAACGCGGCGCCGAACATGACCGACTTTGGTTTGCGGCCGATCTCGATCACGACCACGTCTTCCGGGTGATCCTTCTCGATCATCGCGATCAACTCGCGCTCATCGCTCGTGCAGTCGTCGTAGGTGTAGAAGATGCCGATTGCGCCATCTTCCATTCGACCTTCGTCGGGAATCTGGCTCAGCTTCTTGAACTCGTCCGTCAAGCCCATGACCTTGATCTGGTCAAGCGCCGGCATCTCGCCGTTGGGCACCTTGGCCAGGTCGTCGTACTTGGTTGCGAGTTGATCCCAAGCCAGGCACCACGGGTGTTTGCTGGACAACATGGGGAAGAACGCATCCTTGACGCGCGTGCCCTTGGTCTCGTAGGCAGTGGCGCCATAGACCGCGTAGTAGTCATCGACGGAGACGAACGGCTGGCTCGGCCGTTTGCCTTGCTCGAGTTCGGCCATCGTGATGGCCTCGGGTTCCGTTGCCGCATTCAGCGCGAGGTTGAGTTCGTTGACGCCGAAGCCGACGCAGCCAATCGCGGCGAAGCCGCAGAAATACCATCCCCTGAAGATCAACAGCATGATTGCTGCCGATCATCGCTGGCCAGCAGCGTATGTCTACTGCTGTCGTGGTTCCGTCGGCTGCGCGGCCTACGGCAGCGTCTCCCACAAGAACGCAAACGCCAGCGCACTCATGAACGCCGCCTGCTTGTTGTCGGCGGCGCCGCCGTGGCCGCCCTCGATGTTCTCGTAGTAGAGAACGTCGTGACCCTGCTCGAGCATGCGCGCCATCATCTTGCGCGCGTGTCCTGGGTGCACTCGATCGTCGCGCGTCGACGTCGTGAACAGCACCTTCGGGTAGCTCGCCGTCTTGCTGACGTTGTGATACGGCGAGTAACGGCGTAGCCATTCGGCTTCGTCCGCCTTGTCGGGATCGCCGTATTCGCCCATCCACGACGCGCCGGCGAGCAGCTTGTGGTAGCGCAGCATGTCGAGCAGCGGCACCTGGCAGACGACCGAACGGAACAGGTCCGGATACATCGTCGTCATGTTGCCCATCAACAAGCCGCCGTTGCTGCCGCCTTGGATGCCGAGGTGGCGCGGCGACGTGATCTGGGTATCGATCAAGTCCTGGGCTACGGCAGCGAAGTCTTCGTAGCTCTTGTTGCGGTTCTGCTTGAGCGCCGCCTGGTGCCAACGCGGGCCGAACTCACCGCCGCCGCGAATGTTGGCGACGACGTAGACGCCACCGCGTTCGAGCCAGCTGGCACCAACCGTCGCGCTGTAACCGGGCGTCAACGAGATCTCGAAGCCGCCGTAGCCGTAGAGCAACGTCGGGTTCTTGCCGTCGCGACTCGCCGACTCCTTCATGACGAGGAAGTACGGAACGCGCGTGCCGTCCTTCGACATCGCTTCGCGTTGTTCGATGACGAGGCCCGAGCTGTCGAAGTACGCGGGCAGGCTCTTGAGTTTCGTCGCCTTGCCCTCGCCGATTGCGCCGAGCCACAGACTGGTCGGTGTCAGGTAGTCGGTGATCGTCAGCCAGTAGGCATCATCCTCCTCTGCGTCGACAGGGGACGCGCTGATCGTGCCAAACTCCGGCAGGCCCGGCAGCGCTTTGGTGTGCCAGCCGTCGTCCTTGTGCGTCGCGACTTGCACGACGTTGCGCACGTTGTCGAGCACGTTGATCAGCAGGTGGTTCTTGGTGCCGCTCCAACCCGCGAGGGAACTGCGCTCGGTCGGCGCAAACAGCGTGTCGAACTTGCGACTGCCGCCGAGGAACTCGTCGAAGTTGATGACGAGCAAGGAACCCGCCGTGTGCTGCGTGCCGCCGACGAGCCAGTCGTCGCGCAGCTCAAGCAACAACCACTCACGATGCACGGACGCATTGGCGCTATCGGGCTTGTCGATCTTGGTCTGCTTGCCGTCCTGCAGCAGGAACAGTTCGTTGGTGTAGAACGTGATGCCGCGGAACAGGAAGTCGCGTTCGAAGCCGACTGTTTGATCGCGGTAGGCATACGCGAAGACATCCTCGACCTTGCCCTCGGCGACGGTCTTGGCCTCGCTGAGTTCGGTGCCGCGCGTCCACAACTTGGCGATGCGTGGATAGCCCGACTCGGTCATCGAGCCGTCGCCGAAGTCCGTGCCGACAAACAGCGTGTCGCGGTCCTGCCAGGCGATCTGCGTCTTGGACTCTGGCACGACGAAGCCGTCCTTCACAAACGACTTGCTCGGGATGTCGAACTCACGCAGCACCGATGCATCGGCACCGCCGCGCGACAAGGACAACATGCAGCGATCGCGATCGGGCACGAGCCACGTCGAACCCTTCCAGACCCAGTTCTCGCCCTCTTCTTTGCCGAGCGCGTCGAGGTCGAGAACGGTCTCCCAAGTGGGGGCGTCTTTCTTGTATTCCGCGAGCGTCGTCCGTCGCCACAACCCGCGCGGATTCTGCGCGTCCTGCCACAGGTTGTAGTAGTAGTCACCACGCTTGGCGACGTAGGGCACACGGTCGGTCGAGTCCATGATCGCCAGCGTGCGCGCTTCGATCTCCTTGAAGCGCGCGCTGTCGGTCAGTGCCTTCTGGCTCTCGGCATTGCGGGCGCGCACCCAGTCGAGCGACTTGTCGCCGAGGACATCTTCGAGCCAGAGGAACGGGTCGGCGGCGGGGTCGGACGTGTTGGGCATAGGTTCCTGAGCGATCGTCGCGGCCGTGAAGCACAGTGCTGCGAAGATTGCGTTCGTGGTGGTCGTCATGGCGTGCCCGCAACGTAGCCATGACCGGGCCTCGCGGCCACGATTCCAGGCCTATAGCGAGAACCGGCTGACGCTCGCGTTCGACGTGCGTAGCAAGCCGAGCGATGCATCGTACGTGCCAGCCTGCGCGTAGATCGGCAGGCCATACACCGGTGCCAGGACGTTGGTCGGCACCGCGAAGGAGAACTGTCCCGCCGCGTCGAGCGTGCCAAAGACCAGGCCGGCGGTGTGGATGTCGACCAGCAACGGGCCGGTCTGAGTTGCGCCCGGCAGGTCGTAGTCCGACCGGAAGCCGAACATGAAGAAGAACGGCGCGTTCGCAACGAGACCGTCGTAGGCGACTATCGCTGGCTGCGCAGCGTCGAGAGCACCGTCGGGCAACGGCACACCTTGCACGTCGAGATGGGGGAACTCGGGTTGTCCGAGCGTGACCGGACCAACCGCGATCGTGTTGTTGCCGGCCGACGGCAAGACGTTGATCGGTCCGTGAGTCGTGATCGTCCCGGGAATTCCCAGATGGGGGGCGGCGTACAGCGTCGCGGCCTCGCCGCCTTGCAGGACGTTGTTTGCGGTGCCAGAGGCGTGGGTGTTGCCTGCCCAGCAATGAATGGCATGACCGCCCCAGGCGATCGGGCCGAAGCCACCGTAGACGTCGCAACGTGACAACACGGCGTCGCTTTCGCCAACGACGAGTCCGTGCCCGGCAAGCGTGATGTTGGCGTAGATCGGGTGCGATGTGCCATCGCCGCCTTGGAACGTGCTGTCTACGGCGCTGAAGAAGCTGTCGCGCAAGAACGCGCCGGCGCCGCCTTCACTGCACCAGATGTAGACCAACGGACAGTCCGAACCGGTCAGCGAGCAACGGCTCACATGCACCGTCGCGAAGTCCGCACGCAGCGCGGGCATGCCGACGGTCGGGCCGCCGAACACGTCGCAGTCGAGCAACGTCATGCTGCTGTTGTAGAGCACGATGCCGGCCACGTTGGTCGCCGGGCCACCGCGACATTCGAAGCCGGCGAGTTCAAACGTCTCGTGGGCTGGGGTGTTGTTGACCTTCACCGCGTGGGAGGTGCCGATGATCTTCGTGACACTCTTGCCCGCCCCGAACACGCGCAGCACCTTGCTTGTCGTGAAGCCCGAGTAGGTGCCGGCCCGAACGAGAATCGTGTCCCCGTTGGCCGCTGCAGCGACTGCGGGCGGCAGGTCGGTGAAGTTGCTGCCGGGGCCGCCGTTCGCGTCGACGATGTGAGTGCCTTGCAGCAGAGGAAGCGCAAGTATGGCGAGGTTCAGCATGATTGCAGTTGGGTCTGCCGGCCAGGTTCCATTCCTCGCCGACGCTCACTCTAGCAGCTGTACAGTCGCCGGTGGCGACAACAAGAGGCGCGCTCGACTACAAGCCGTAGCGCTCGATGTTTGCGTTCGACGTGCGCAGCAAGGTGTTGGTGGCGTCAAACGTGCCTGCCTGCGAGTAGATCGGTAGACCCAGCAGTGGCGCCAAGACCACGGCTGGCAACAGCGAGAACGAGAACTGGCCCGCAGGGTCGAGTGTGCCGAAGACCAAACCTGCCGTGCTTTGCTCGATCAGTAACGGGCCGAGTTGGTTGGCCGACGTTGCCACCTGGTAGTTCGGGGCAAAGCCGACCATGAAGAAGAATGGCGCGTTGGCTACGAGGCCGTCGTAGGTGACGGTGACAAGTTGCGTGGCGTCGAGTTCCCCGTTGGCCAGCGCGGTGCCTTGCACCGAGAGGTGTGGGATCGCGATCGACCCGAGGGTTACTGCACCCGCAGTCGTCGCCGCGCCTCCGATCGGTGGCAAGATGTTGATCGCACCATGAACTTCGATGGCTCCGCCCATGGCCGCGAGCGTGACCGAAGAACCACCCTGCATCGAGTTCGTCGCGGTGCCAGCGATGCGCACGTGCCCGGCGGAACACTCGACCGCCGTGCCCCCGGTTGCCGACGCGCTGACGCCACCAAACCCATCGCAACGCGACAGCACAACGTCACCGCCCCAGACCCGCAGTCCAGGGCCGGCACTGCCGCCAAAGCCGCCGCTAAGCCCAGCGCCACCTTGGAACGTGCACAGCTCGGCGCTCAACATGCTGCCGGAGAGGATGGCACCGGGGCCACCGCCTTGCGTCAGGTGGATGAGCGCCTGCGAATCCGAACCTTGAAACAAGGACCGGCTGGCATGCACGACCGAGTCGAACGCGGCCAGGCCGGGGGAGCCGACGTTTGGTTTGCCGTGCAGTTCGCAGTCGAGCAAGGTCAGGTTGCCGTTCCAGATCGTGACGCCGCCGAAGGTCGCGGTTGTGCCGCCGCGCGTCTCGAGGCCGGCGATCAGGAATGAGCTCGTGCCGTTGAGGATGATGGCCGAGCCGAGTCCGACGACTTGCGTGGTCGCCGCGCCGGCGCCAATGACGCTCAGCGACTTGTTCGTGTTGAAACCCGAGTAACTGCCTGCTCGAACCAGGATCGTGTCGCCGCTCTGTGCGGCGGCGACCGCCGGTGGGATATCAAGGAAGTTGGTGCCGGGGCCGTTGGCTGCATCAACCGTGATGGTGTTCTGCAGGAGAGGGATTGCGAGGATGACGAGGTTGAGCATGGTGATCACCGCTTAGCAAGGTCTGTGCCCACGCCGTTAGCGGGGCAGCAGGCTGCAAGACTAGCCGATTGTCGACGTTGGCTCGCGGGTTGCCGTCGCCGCCGTCGGCGTGGCGACAGTTTCTCGTAAGGCTGGGAAGGCGGTGGCGTTGGTGGGGATGTGCTGCGTGCATTCCGACCCAAGAGGGCGTGCACGGTGACGCTGGTTGTGCATTCGCGTTCTGGCAAAGGAACCTGCCTGCTGCGCGCGATGGCAGTCGAATGACCGCGTCAATCATGCTAAGGTCCGCAGTGGCGGTCAGGCATGCTACGGATACCGGTCGAATCCAGAGCGAGCCGTGCGACTTCGGCGTGGGTCGAAGTTGATCTCGGAGCAATTGCACACAACACAGGTGTGTTCCGGTCTGCGTTGCCCAAGGCGACCCACCTGCTCGCTGTCGTCAAGTCCGATGGTTATGGCCACGGCATGCTGCGCATCGCGCGCACGGCCCTGCAAGCCGGCGCCGATGAACTGGTCGTGGCCAGCGTCGAAGAAGGCGCCGCCTTGCGCGCCTACGGCATCCACGCGCCGATCCTGATCGCCGGTCCGATCGCGATCGAGGATGCGCCGGCTGTGGTGCAGCACGGTCTCGTCGCGAGTCTCGGCAACCTCGAGCTGGCAATGGCTCTGTCGCGCGCCACGCGGCGCTACTTGCCGGTGCAGATCGAGGTCGACACCGGCATGACGCGTCACGGCGTGGCCCCGGCTGACCTCGGCTCGTTCGTGCAGACGATCGAAGAACGCGGCAAGCTGGCGATCGCCGGCGTCTACACGCACTTCGCTGGCCTTGGCCCTGATGACGTCGAGGACATGCGTCGCCAGCATCGCCTGTTTGCCGACTGCGTCGATGCGGTGCGCAGCTTGCGCGGCGTGCGCCGCCACGTCTGCAACACCCTCGGCGCCATGCTGATGCCCAACGCGCACCTCGATGCCGTGCGCATTGGTGGCGGCATGTATGGCTTCGATCCGCGTCGATCGCGCACTGGCGTCTTGCCGGCAACTGCGACGCTCGGCCTGCGGCCCGCGCTGTCGTTGAAGGCGCACATCGTTGGCTTGCGCGATGCCGAGGTCGGCGATCGGGTTGGTTACGGCGGTTCGTTCGTCTGCCAACGCAAGACGCGACTCGCGCTGCTGCCTATCGGTTACGGCGAAGGCCTCGTGCGCGAACTGTGGCGCGACGCCGAAGTGTTGGTGCGCGGCCGGCGCGCGCCGATCGTTGGTGCGATCAGCATGAACCAGACGGTCATCGACGTGACGGATCTGCCGTCGGTCGTGATGGGCGAAGAAGTCGTGCTGCTCGGGGAGATGGGGGACGATCACATCTGGGCCGAAGAACGTGCTTCGGCGACCGGCTGCACCTACGAGGTGACGTCGCTGCTGCAGGCGCGGTTGCCGCGGATCTATCGGGGGGCACCGGCACTGGCTGGCGACCGCGATGAGGCCCAGCATCGTGAGGCCCAGCATCGTGAAGACCTGCTTCGCGAAGAGCGCGCCGCCGACCACCACGTGACCCCTTCTCTCGAACGAGAAAAAGGATCACGCGGCCCGCGAAGGTGAGACCCACCAGGCACCCCGGGCACAAGAAGCCGCACGCTTATGGCTGCTTCCTTCCGGACCTGACCAGGTTCACGCCGCTCCCTTGCTCGGGACCCGGCAGACCCCACCTTCACGAGCCGCGTGAAGAATGGCGGAGAGGGGGGGATTCGAACCCCCGGCGGGCTTTTGGCCCGCACTCGCTTTCCAAGCGAGCTCCTTAAGCCGCTCGGTCACCCCTCCACACGGAACCCCGCTTGCTCACCAAAACTGGTGCCTGGGCGGGAATGGGGACGAGCACGGTAGCGGCGTTCTGGCGGTTAGGCAATGGTGCTCCGGCAGACATTGGCTCTTCTTCTAAACCGCGACCAATCCGGAGATTGGGCTGTCGTGGGCGACATGAACGAAGCGGGCGGCGTGCCGGTCGGCGGCATCGCGACCTGGAATGGCTCGTCCTGGCAGTCGCCGGGAAGCTGCGGCCTGAGCGGCGCTACGAACGGCGGCGCTTACGCTTGGTCGCGTTCTTCTGCCAGGCGGCTTCCATCTCGGCGATCTCGCAGCCAAACGCTTGCTCAAATGCGTCGCGTTGGCTGACCCCGGATCCCTTGACGAGATGAACGAATCGGAACAGCTCGGCCTTGTGGTGTTCGGCCAGGTAGGCGACCACGGACCACGCGTGCATGTGTTGCTCGACACCGAAGTCGTGAGAAGTCGAGCGATCGATCAGCTTGTCCATCGACTCGAGCACGTCGTGCTTGACCAGGCCACCGATGCGCTCGTCCCACTTCCAGAAGGTGCTGTGCTTGCTGCCGCCGCCATCTTCGTCGGATGGGCGGTCGTGCGTCGGGAACCGCGGTGAGACTTGCCGCGCATGCCAGTGGCACAGTCCGGTGATCAGCCACGCTGGCAGCGGGCGACGAAACGATCGGTAGCCAGAGTAGAGGTTGTGTGCGACGTTGTAGACGACGTGCGTGTGTAGGGCGAAGTCCTTGGCGAACAGGTTCTCCGCCGTCTCTTCACTGGCGCCCCAATACATGCAGTCGAAGTGGCCGTCGTGCAGTCGGATCGGGTCGCCCATCTCGCGTCCGTGGTAGGCCCTCGTGTAGCGGGCGTGATCGGAGCGCTTCTGCAGCAGCAACACCGCTGCCTTCTCGGTCATGCCGAGGTAGGGGCCGACGACGGTCTGTTCGTCGGGCTTGTCGCCGCGGCGGCCTAGTTCGAGGTTGGCAGCAACGTCGTCGTAGAGGCTCTCGAGTCGCAGGGCGAAGAGGTGCGCGCGCAGCCATGTGTCGAGCACCTTCGGTTTTTTGATTCCAGGAAGGCGCTTCTTCAGTTGTGCTAGTTCGCGCTTGAGGCTCGCCGCCCATTCCTTGCGCCACGGGGCCCGCGACTTCGTCTTCGTCGCGGACAAGCTGCAGCCGAGCCGAAAGTGCTTCGTTTCGATCCACGCGATCTTGTCCTTGCCGAGCAAGGCGTCGACTTCGCCAGTCGTGTGTGAGCCACCGAACGGAAACGGAGCCAGGCGCACGTAACCGGCCTTGGCCAGGGCCTTGGGCTTGCCGCCGGTATACGGGTCGGCGAAGCCGTTCGCGCCGGACTTCTGTGCGGGTGCGGAGGTGGCGAGGCTGATCGCGAGGATACAGGTCCACGCGCGACCTGTGACGGCGGTTACGGATTGGGGCATGGGGCAGACGTCCTTCTGTGGCCACTAGTCGCGCCGGACGCACTGGCAACACTTGCCTGTGCGTGTGCCGGCGACGATCGGGTTCTCCTCGCCGCCCTGCGCGCTTCCCCTTCTCCGGGCGATGCGGCATGCTGGTGGCATGGCGCAGCCGGGTGACGACAGTGCAGTGAACGACGGCGCCTCCTCGCAGAAGGAGGCCTACCAGGTCGTAGCCAGGCGCTTCCGACCGCAGACCTTCGACGAACTCGTCGGCCAGGACGAGGTCATCAAGTCGCTACGCATGGCGCTCGATCAGGGCCGCGTGCCGCACGCCTTCGTGTTCTCCGGCAGTCGCGGGGTCGGCAAGACCACGTCGGCGCGGATCCTGGCGCGCTGCATGAACTGCAAGGACGGTCCGACGGCGGCGCCGTGTGGGGAATGCGATTCGTGCAAGTCGATCCTCGATGGCAGCAACCCCGATGTGACCGAGGTCGATGCGGCGTCGCACAACGGTGTCGACGACGTGCGTCGGTTGCGCGAGAGCCTGTCGTTTGCTGCGATGCAGTCGCGCTACCGCGTCGTGATCCTCGATGAGGCGCACATGATGTCGAAGGCGGCGTTCAACGCGTTGCTCAAGACGCTCGAAGAGCCGCCTCCGCAGGTGGTGTTCGTGTTGGCGACGACCGAACTGCACAAGTTGCCCGATACGATCCGGTCGCGTTGCCAGCTGTTGTCGTTCAAGCGTGTTGGCGAACAGGATCTCGAGAAGCGGTTGCGCATGATCGCCGAGAAGGACGGCGTGACCGTTCCCGACGAGGTGCTTGCCGAGATCGCTGGTTCGGTGCACGGCGGTGTGCGCGATGCGGAGACGGCGCTCGAGCGCGTGTTACCGCTCGCGCGTGACCTCGGCGACAAGTTCGATCTCGAAGCGTATCTGGCGTTGACGTCGCGTGTCGGCACCGAGGCGGTCATCGATGTGGTTGCTGGCCTGCTTGAAGGTGACGCCAAGAAGGGTTTGCACTTCGGTCACGATCTGCAGCAGCAGGGTATGGACGAACGTGAAGCGCTCGGCGAGATCGTCGACATGCTGCGTTGGGTCATGTTGATGCGCGTCGACGGCGAGGACTCGGTGCTCGTGCCCCTGACCGGTGCCGCGCGCAAGAAGGTGTTCGCACTCGCGGCGAAGGCCGAACAGGCCCACGTCGATGCGATGATCGGTGCTGGTTTGTTGGCGCGCGACCGTCTGCGTCGCCTCGAAGATCGCAGCGCGGTGTTCGAAGTCGCGATGTTGCGCATGGCCCAAGCCGGGTCGTTGCCGACCCTCGCCAACTTGCTCGCCGAGGTGCGGGCCGGTTCGTTTCCAGCAGTAGGAGCCGGTGGCGGCAATGCGCCGGCGCCCGGCATGCCGCGCGGTGGCGCGCCCGCGCGCACGTTCGGCAAGGCTGCTGCCGCGGCGGCGGCCAAACCGGCGGCGCCAGTTGCGCCGCAGAAGGCCGGACCCGTTACCGACGCCAAGGATCTCAAGTCGCGCACGCTCGTCGTGCTCGAGAAGCGCAAGTTGCTGCAGGCGACGATGGAGCTGTGCCGCGTCGAAGGTCCCGACGATGCCGGTCGCGTCGTCGTGACGCTCGAGACCGAACGCAAGATGCACCGCGATCGATTGAAGTCGACGGTCATCCAACAGGAGCTGAAGGACGCGATCCGCGATGCTGCCGGCCGTTCGGTGACGGTCGACCTACGGGTCGCGGGCGAACGCGGCGGCAGCGATTCGCTGACCGGCGGCGCGAGCAAGCCGCCGCAACCCGAAGCGCAGCCCGGCACCAAGGCCAAGGGCGTGATGAAGAAGTTCGGCGGTCGCGTCGTGCAGGTGAACCCACAGGATCGCATCCAGAAGCCGAAGGAGCAGCCGCCAGCCGATGACTTTGGCGGCGGCGAGATGGTCGATCCGGGGCTGCCGCCGTCAGGCGACTAGTCGGTGCGGTGCCTTTGATCTGGTGTCGCTAGTTCGGTGCCTGAACTGATCGTACGGTGCCTGGACCATTTTCACCTCATTCGCCGCGCAGCGGCGAATGAGGTGAAAATGGTCCAGGCACCGTACGATCAGTTAGGCACCGCTGATTGGCCGCGCTGGTCGGCAGCGCTGACCGTCAAGCGTGGCTAGCTCGGCTGCTTGACGCCGGAGAACTCGACGTGGCCGACGTCGGACACGTGCTTGATCATGTGGGACTCGTTGCCCCACTCGCCGCTGCGGCCGGCCTTGATCATCTCGGCCATCTCTTCCTGCCACGGCCAGCTGTCGCCGAACGCGGGCTTGAGGTCGTCGAGCCAGCGCGCCGTCTCGTCGTACTTCGCGAAGAAGACCTGGTTGGCCCACTCGGGGTTGCGGCCTTGGATGAACTTCAGCACGAAGACCTTCTGGCCCTGCACGTCGGCGACACCCTCGACCAACACCTTGCCTGGCGTGGCCGACATCGACGGACCGCGCACCGTGCGGGCGAGGCCCGACACCATGCGGTAGGCATCGGTGTAGATCTCGTAGGCGCGGCCGAGCGGCACTTCGAAGTAGTGACGCGGACCGGTGTCGCGCTCGACGAACATGTAGTACGGGATCATGCCGAGCGTGATCTGGCGCTTCCACATGCTGGCCCACACGTTGGCGTCATCGTTGACGTGGCGGATCAGCGGCGCCTGGCAGCGCACGGTTGCACCGGCGTTGCGCACGCGCTCGATCGCGGCCTGGCCCGTCGGCGTCGACAGTTCGACCGGGTGGCTGTAGTGAGCCATGATCGCCAGGTTGCGACCGGACGAGTGTACCTCGTCGTAGAGGCGCATCAGGTCGTCACTGTCCTCGTCACTGACGAAGCGCTGCGGCCAGTAGGCGAGCGCCTTCGTGCCGATGCGGATGCTGACGATGTGGTTGAGTTCTTCGGTTAGCAGCGGCTCGATGTAGCGGCGCAGGACCTTGGTCTTCATGACCATCGGATCGCCACCGGTGAACAGGATGCTGTTGATCTCCGGGTGCTTCTTCAGGTAGGCGACCATGCCGTCCGCTTCCTTGGCGGCGAACTTCATGTCGTCGAGGCCGACGAACTGCGGCCAGCGGAAGCAGTAGGTGCAGTAGGTGTGGCAGACCTGACCGGCGGACGGGAAGAACAGTGCCGTCTCGCGGTACTTGTGCTGCATCCCGGCGACCGCCTGGCCTTCGAGGTGCGGCACGTTGAGTTCCTTCTGACCGGCGGGGTGCGGGTTGAGCGTAAGCTGAATACGCCGCGCCTCTGCCTTGATCACATCGCGACCGGCGTCCTTGCGGATCAGGTCGATCATCGTGTCGAGCTCGCCGTCCTTCAGCATGCCTGCCTGCGGGAACGTGAGCTGGAACATCGGGTCATCCGGTACGTTGTCCCAGTCGATCAGCTCGTCGATGACATAGTCGTTGACGCGGAACGGGAGCACCTGCGCAACGGCTTTCATGGCCAGCACTTGGTCGGTGCTGAAGCGATCGAGTTGGGGGATCTTCTCGAGGTTCTTCTCGGTGAAGACGTTGAACTTGCGCGGGGTGACCTGGATGTTCTTTGGCATAGTTTGGGGTCCGTTCTCCCGCCCCGGAAGCGGGGCAATGGGTGGTTGGCCTCGCCCAGATCGCGTCCGGGAGGTCCTTACCGCTGTCTAACGGTCGGACTGAGGGGGGAAAGACTATAGGCGAAAATGGCCCCAAAGCATAGCTTTATAGCCTTGGGCGGTGTTTACGCTTTGTTGCCCAACTACTTACGTGAGAATGGCCCAGCGGTCCGCGCGCTCCTCGGTGGCGCTTGCGGCAACCGTTTGGCATGATTCGTTGCACCGGAGAACGACACTATGGCATCTGGATTTGGTGATATGCAGAGCCTGCTGAAGCAGGCCCAGGACATGCAGCGGCGCATGCAGGAGACGACCCGTCTCCTCGCGGAGCGCATCTTGGAAGGGTCCTCCGGCGGCGGCGTCGTCAAGGCCTTCGTCAACGGCAACCAGGAGCTGCAGTCGATCAAGATCGACAAGGCGGCGGTGGATCCAGACGACGTTGACACGCTCGAAGACCTCGTGACGACGGCTGTGCGCCAGGCGCTGGCCGCGGCGAAGGACGTGCGCGACAAAGAGACGGCCAAGATCACTGGCGGCATGAACCTGCCCGGTCTGGGCTTTTGAGTAGATCTGGGCTTCTGAGTAGACCCGGGCTTTTGAGTAGATCTGGGCTTCCGAGTCGACCTGCATGGCCAGCCGCGATCGCACAATCGAGAACCTGATCGAGCGGCTCAACCGGTTGCCGGGCGTGGGCCCGAAGACTGCCGAGCGGCTCGCGTTCCACCTGTTGCGCGTCGAGCAGCAAGAAGCGCTCGAGCTCGCGCAGGCCATTGAAGAGGTTCGCAAGGCAGTCAAGAACTGCTCGGTGTGCTTCCAGCTCGACGCGTCGGATCCGTGCAGCGTCTGCAGCGATGAGACGCGCGAGCACGACATGATGCTCGTCGTCGAAGACCCGCGTGAAGTCGCGCGCTTCGAGGACATCGGCTACCGCGGCGTCTATCACGTTCTGCAAGGGCGCCTGTCGCAGATCGAAGGCGTGAAGCCCGAGGACCTGACCATCGGCCAACTGCTCAAGCGCGTCGAAGCCGGCGCGTTCCGTGAAGTCTGCCTCGCCACCAACCCGGACCTCGAAGGCGAAGGCACGGCGATGGTGCTCGCCGAGAAGCTCCAGAAGTCCGGGGCCCGTCTGACGCGACTTGCTCGTGGCCTGCCCGCCGGTTCGTCGATTGCCCAGGTCAGTTCGTCGATCCTGTCGGACGCGATCGAAGGGCGACGGCCACTCTCGTGAGCCCGAACGCCAACGCGCCGGAGCCACTGCCGATCGACGAGTCGTTGCCCGACGTGCTCGCCGCCTTGCAACGCAGCAAGACCGTGTTGTTGATGGCGCCACCGGGCTCCGGCAAGACGACCCGCGTACCGCCGGCGCTGCTGCCGCTGCTCGCAGACGGTGGCGAAGTCGTCGTGCTCGAACCGCGTCGCCTCGCCGCGCGCGCCGCCGCGCAACGGGTGGCGCAAGAAGTCGGCTGTGAGCTCGGCGGCCTCGTTGGTTACCAGGTGCGCGGCGAATCGCGCATCAGCAAGGAGACGCGCATCCGCTTCGTGACCGAAGGCGTGCTCGTTCGGCAGATGGTGCAGGATCCGTTCCTCGAAGGGGTCGCCGCGGTCTGCCTCGATGAGTTCCACGAACGGCATCTCGAAGGCGACCTCGCGCTCGCAATGCTCAACGAGACGCGCACGACCGTTCGCGAAGACCTGTTGTTGTGCGTGATGTCGGCGACGCTCGATCCGGCGCCGCTGCAGAACTACCTGCAAGGTGCCGAAGTCGTTGAGGCCGATGGTCGCCTGCATCCGGTTGACGTCGAGCACCTCAAACGCAGCACCAGCGATGATCTCGAAGTGATCGTGCGCGTTGGTGTTGAGCGCGCCCTCGACGAAACGGACGGCGACGTGCTCGTGTTCTTGCCAGGAGTCGGCGAGATCTCGCGCGCGCAGAAGGCGCTGAGCAATCTGGCGAACCGGCTCGATGTCGACGTGTTGCCACTGCACGGCCGCCTCAACCTCAAAGAGCAGACACGCGCGATCAAACCGTCAGATCGCCGCAAGGTCGTGTTGTCGACCAACGTCGCCGAGAGTTCGTTGACGATCGCCGGCGTCACGGCGGTCGTCGATTCAGGGCTCGCGCGCGAACTGCGCTTCGACCGCGGCCGTTCGGTCGACGTTCTCGAGAAGACGCGCATCTCGCTCGCGTCCGCAACCCAACGAGCGGGGCGTGCCGGCCGCACCGGCCCCGGTCGCTGCTACCGCTTGTGGACCGCCGCCGAAGAACGTGGCATGCGGCCGCATTCGTTGCCCGATGTGCAGCGCGTCGACCTGTGTGGTCCCGCTTTGTCGGTGCGCGCGTTCGCCGGCCGCGATCCGGTCGCCTTCGGTTGGTTCGAAGCGCCACCCGAAGATGCGTTGCACGGCGCCGATCTGCTGCTCGAAGCGCTCGGCGCGATCGATGCCAAGAACGGCAAGCTCACGCGCTTCGGCGAACAGTTGCTTGCGATGCCGGTGCATCCGCGCCTCGGTGCGGTGGTTCTCGAAGGGCGACAACTCGGCTGTGCCATCGCGGCAGCAACGGCGGCAACCTTGCTCAGTGACGCCGAGAACCTCGGCCGCCAAAGCAGTGGCCCGCGCGGCGGCATGACCGGTAACGATCGCAGCGAACGTGGCGCCGATCTGCACGAAGCGGTCGAGGCGTTCCTGTTGGCTGAGGATCGCAGCTTCCCGGACTCGCTGTGTCGCGAGTTTGGTTCCCGCGGATTCCAGGCGCGCAGCTTGTTGCAGACACGCAACCGCCTGCTCGGGCGCGGCTCGCGCAAGGACGAGACGTCGCGCGATACGACGCTGCTCAACCGATGCCTGTTGCGCGGTTTCCCCGACCGCGTCGTGCGTCGTTCCCCTTCGCAAGGTGGCAACGAAGTGCGCACCGGTACGATGGTGGGTGGCCGCGGGATCGCCTTGCCGAAGTCCGCCGATGGCGAAGAACTCGTGCTCGCGCTCCGCCTGCACGAGAGCGGTCGGCAACAACGTTCGCAGGCCGTGCTGACGGCGGCGTTGACGATCGACGATCTCGAAGCGGTCGAAGCACACGCGTTGACGACGGTGATCGATGCGCAGCTTGACGAACAAGCCGGCCGCGTGATTGCCGTTCGCCAGCATCGTTATCGCGACCTGCCGTTGCGGTCCGCGCGCGGTGGCGAGGTGCCAGCCGAACGCGCGCGCGAACTGTTGCTGCCGGTCCTGAGCAACGACCCGTGGCGGTGGCTCGGCGAACAGAAGGACCTGCGGCGCATGATCGCGCGCATGGAGTGGCTCGTCGAACGTATGCCCGATCTCGAGTGGCCGGCGATCGACAACGCCGCGGTCGCCACGGCCGCGATCGACCTTCTGTCCGGCACCGACCTGAAGTCGCTGCGCGACGCGCACGTCAAATCCCTGGTGCTTGCGCAGCTGTCGCAACAACAGCAGCGCACGTTGAAGACAGCGGCCCCGGATCGCATCGAATTGCCAACCGGCCGCGCCGCCGTCGTCGACTACACGGCCGAAGCTGGCCCGACCGTTTCGGCCCGCCTGCAGGAGTTCTTCGGGTTGCCCGAGGTGGCGCGACTCGCTGGCGGCCGCGTGCCGGTGGTCCTGCAGTTGCTCGCGCCGAACCATCGGCCCGTGCAAGTCACGACCGATCTCGCGAGCTTCTGGCAGAACACGTATCCGCAGGTTCGCAAAGAACTGAGCCGCCGCTACCCGCGCCACAGCTGGCCCGAAGACCCGCTCGCAGCCAACCCGGAATCGCGGCCGAAGCCGCGACGGCGACGCAGTTAGGCCCTCTTCTGGCCGGGTATCGCCAGAATTGACGGCGAGACCGGATCGCGCGATGCCACCGCGATCTCCGCACAAGTGCCGCATTCTTGGACGCCGCATGCCAAGTGCTCAAGATTTCAGCGGTTGTGGTCGAAACCACTCATGGAACCGGACCCATGAGCCTCGACCTGAAACTCGGCCAACGCCAAGAGCAACGCCTCGCACTGCTGCCTCAGATGCTGCAGTCGATCGAGGTCTTGCAGCTGGCAACGACGGACCTTGTGCAGTTCGTCGAGGCGGAGCTGCAGCAGAACGAGACGCTCGAACTGCAGCGTTCGGAAGCGGCGTTGCCCGAAGCACCGGAGGTGCCAAGCGCCGAGCGCGAAGACTCCGGTTGGGATGAGTGGCGGCGTGCCAGCGACGGTGGCGAGGACAAGAAGATGGGCTTCTTGAACAACGTGCCGGCGCAGGAAGGTTCGCTCGTCGATCTCGTCCGCGAGCAGTTGGCGTTCCGATCGGTTGTGCCGCTGATCAGTGAAGTCGTGATGCTGCTCTGCGAGCGCCTCGATGAGCGCGGCCTGTTGGCGGCGTCGGATGAAGAACTCGCTGTCGAGCTCGATCTCGATGCCAACCTCGTTGGCGAAGCGCGCTCGGTATTGCAAACGCTCGAGCCGGTCGGCATCGGTGCCCACGATGCGATCGAGGCCATGCTGTTGCAGGCCGCGAGCGATCCCGACCTGTTCTTGATCGAACGGTTGCTGCGCGACCACCTCGAAGAACTCAGCCGCAATAAGCTGCCAGGTGTCGCCAAGTCGCTGCACCTGTCGCTCGATGAGTTGCAGGATTTGATGCAGCGCGTCAAGACGCTGAACCCGCGGCCGGGTGCTGGCTTTGATGATGCCGAGAACCTGTCCGTGACGCCCGATGCGTTCGTGTGGTTGCAGGACGGTGAGATCAAGGTCGCGCTCGATGACGAGGCGCTGCCGGACTTGCAGGTCAATGAAGAATACGCGGCGCTCGCTGGCGATCGCCGCACCGACCGTGAAGTGCGCGACTACCTGCGGCCGAAGCTGCGCAGCGCGCGCGATTTGATCGATGCCGTCAACCAACGCAAGGCGACGTTGTCGCGCGTGCTGGTTGCCGTGATGAAGCGCCAGATGGCGTTCATGGAGAAAGGCACGACCGGCATCCGGCCGTTGCGCATGAGTGAGATTGCCGACGAACTCGAAGTGCACACTTCGACGGTCAGTCGCACCGTTGCCGGCAAGTACATCCAAACCGATCGCGGCGTGTTTGCGCTGCGCGACTTCTTCGACGGCGGCCGCATCGCGGCGGCGCCGGCGGAAGGGCAGGGCCGCATGGCGGTTGGCCAACAGATCACCGAACTCGTGGAAGCAGAAGACAAGGAGCGTCCGATGTCGGACGACGACCTCGTCGCTGCTCTCGCAGCCCAGGGCGTGCAGGTCGCGCGTCGCACCGTTGCCAAATACCGACGTGAGTTGGCAATCCCATCGAGCTACTTGAGGAGAAGGTTCAAGGAGTCGTCATGACGCGCTACGACCCGTTTGCATACGGCGAGGTAAGCCTCGATCCCAATCAGCAGAAGGAGCAACCGCCGCCGCAGGATGCGGAGGATGTGTTGTTCGATCCGGGTGAGGCCACCAAGCAGGGCCCGCCGGCGGATGCCAACTGGTCGCTGTTGTCCGAGCAAGATGACGCTGCGCCGACCGCGGCGCCGGATGCATCGGTTGCGATGGAGTTCGGCAATGACATCCTCGGCGAAGAGGTTGAGTCCGATCCCCTATACGGTGACGTGTCGGGCGGCGACGCCTACGGCGATGACGAGCTCGGAGCCGCGCCAGAAGGCATGGCCCCGCTCTCGGACCTGATGGGCGAACAAGCTCCCGTCGCCGAGGCGGAAGCGTTTGCGATGCCAGCCGAGCCCATGCACGGGCAGGAACTGGTCGACTGCGACCTGCCAGGTGAGGCACCCGCGGCCAGCGAGTTCGGTGCCCCAGCAGCGCCGGCCGCCGCCGCTGCCGCAAGCTCAGGCAACGTGCGCGAAGTGCGCCGCCGGCCGCTGCCGGCGCCGGCCGTCAAGCCGGTCGCCGCCCAGAAGAAAGCAGCGCGCGGGAAGCCGCGCCGCCGCCCGCGCGGTGCGTTTGCCGCGATCGTCCCGCTCGCCCTGTGCGCTGGCGGTGGCACCGGCGCCTCGTGGTTCTGGGTCATGCAGCACAACCCCGTCATGGGCGGCATCATCGGCGCCGCGACCCTGGTGTCGGCGCTCTTTAGCTGGCTGTTGCTCCGCGGCTAGCGGACAATCAGCTGGCTGTTGCTCCGCGGGTAGCACGGTTTCCGTCGTGACATTCGGCGAGGCTTGTCCAAGATGAGTCTGCCTTGCCGACCTATCTGCTGACGATCGCCTACGACGGCTCCAACTACCACGGCTGGCAACAGCAGGTGGGGGTGCGCACCGTTCAGGAAGAACTCGAGAAGGCGTGCGCCAAGATCGGTTGTCCCGGCGTGCACGTCGAAGGTGCGGGCCGCACTGATACCGGCGTGCATGCGTTTGCGCAGGGTGCGCACATCGTCATGCCGCGCGAGTTCCCGTTCGACCGATTGCAGATCGCACTCAACTCGAACCTTCCCGATGACATCTCGGTGCGCGCGGTTCGTGTGGCGCCCGAAGGTTTCCACGCGCGCTTTCATTCGCGCGGCAAGCGCTATCTGTATCGCGTGGTCAGCAGTCGTGTGAAGCCTGCGGTCGGTCGGTCGTACTACCACTGGGTGCGACGCGAAGTGGACGTCGCCGCGATCCGTAGGGCTGCACAATGCCTCGTCGGCAAGCATGACTTCGCCTCGTTTGCGACGAACCCCGGCTATGCGCGTTCGCGCGGCACCGTGCGCACGTTGCAACACGTGCACGTGATCGATCGTCGCGATGGCTTTGACTTCGCGGTGCAGGGCAGTGGCTTTCTCTACAACATGGTGCGCAATCTCGTCGGCACGTTGTTGCAGGTCGGCTACGGCAACCGCGAACCCGAATGGGTCGCGGAAGTCTTGCGTGGCCGCGATCGCAGATTGGCCGGAGCGACGGCGCCGGCGACTGGCCTCTACCTGGTTCGTGCGTTGTATGCGCGCGATTTGTCGCCCGCCGGCAAGGAGCCGAGCAAGGACGACACGCCTGATCCGCCGCCGCTATAATGGTGGCAATGGATGAAGCGAAACTAAGGGAACGTCTGTGGCAGCTGGAACTCGACCACGATGGTAGTTCGCTGCCGTTCTCACGCAGGCTGGCGCGCGACAACGGTTGGAGCCGCGCCTACACGGATCGCGCGATCGAAGAGTATCGCCGCTTCGTCTACCTCGCCGCGGTAGCCGGCCACCCGGTCACGCCATCGGACGAGGTCGATCAGGTCTGGCACCTGCACCTCTGCTACACGCGTTCGTACTGGGGCGAGATGTGTGGCGAGATTCTCGGCAAGCCGCTGCATCACGGCCCGACCCGCGGTGGCAAGAGCGAACGTGCCAAGTTCGACGATTGGTACCGACGCACGCTGGAGAGCTACGAACGGGTCTTCGGCGAGCAGCCACCCCGGGAGCTGTGGCCAGAACCCGCGGAGCGGTTTGCCCTGCGCCAATGGCGGCGCGTGGATGTCGGCGATACCTGGTTGTTGTCGCGGCGCCGCGTCAAGCGGCAGGCGTTGGCAGGGGCCGCGATGCTCGGTCTGTTGCTGGTCGCCGGCTGCAGTTCGATGCTCAGTGACAACGTCGGTGGCACCGTCGCGATCTTGGCGGCGGTCGGCCTGGCCGCCCTGATCGTGTTTTCGATTCGCAGTGGGACCTCGAAGGGTGGGGACGGCGCGGGAACGCACGGCACTGGCTGTGGTGGTGGCTACCACGGTGGGGCCGATAAGCACCATTCCGATGACGCTGGCGGCAGTGATGGCGGCGGCGATGGTGGCGATGGTGGCGGTGGCGGCGATGGCGGCTGCGGCGGTGGTTGCGGCGGTTGCGGCGGCTAGCAAAAAGCTGGAACCACGACGGGACGGCGGTCGTGTTGGCCACTGGGTCGCGGTCGTTGGCCTGACTTTCGCAAGCGGGCAAAAGACCATGTTGGCGAATACCGAATAAGACCCGGCGGTTGTCGTTGGGTTGGCCCCGGCACCGACCGCCAACCCCGACTGAATCCAACACGCCATGCTCCTTCGCTCCATCACCGTCGCTGCGATGACCACCCTGGTCACCGCGCAGTCCGTCCAGATTCACCCCAAGACCGTCGACGATCTGCTGCCCGCTTCGACCTACGCCGCCGTGCGCTTCGGCGGTCTCGAAGCCTGCCGCCAGGCGACCGGCCAGCTGCCGATGACGCCGATCGTCAAGTCGCTGCTCTCGGCCGTGCCGCCGGAGATGCGTCGTGAGATCCTCGATGGCCGCATCGAGATGGCCGCGGATCACGTTCGCAACGCGCTGCAGCAACACGGCGTCAAACCGTCTGACGTGCGCGCGATGCTCGGCCAACCGATGACGTGGGCGTTCGGTCGTCTGTCGATCGAAGGCATGGGCCCGTCGATGTGCCTCGTTGTCGAAGAAGGCAACAACCGCGAGTCCATCAACCGCTGCGTGCGCGCTGGCCTCAACGTCATCCGTCGCTTCGCCGAGGACACGTCCGTTAAGCGAATCGAGATCGCCGGCACGCCGTTCTACCACGTCTCGATCGAGGGCTATCCGGTGTTCGCCGGTTCGATCGCCGGCAACTACTGCATCAGCAACAGCCGCGGTTACCTGAAGGAAGTCATCCAGGTCGCGGCCGGCAAGAAGAAGAGCCTCGTGGCCGCGACGGCTGTCGCGGGTCTGCGCCAGCAACTGCCGGCACCGCCGCTTGCGGCATACACGATCAACGCCAGCTCCGTCATGGATATGCTGACGCCGCACCTTCCCTACGAAGCTGCGGACTTCTCGGATGCGCTCGGCCTCGGCCGTCTCGACCTGATCTACGGCGCGGTTACCGCGAGTGAGAAGGGGGGCGCCGACATGCTGCACATCGGCATCGGTGGCAGCGAGAAGGGCCTGGCCAAGAGTCTCGTTGCGGCGCCGGCCGACCTGACGTTCGCCAAGGCGTGCTCGAAGAACACGGTGGTCTTCGGTGCAGGCAGCTTCGACATCCCGGCCGTCATCGACGCGTTCCAGCGCTTCATCAAGCTGCTGCCCGCCGAGGCGCAAAAGGAGATGCGTCGCGAAATGGGCCGCGAAATGGCGCGCGAGTTCCGGCAGATGGGCACGTCGCCCGCCGAAGTCCACAGCCTGTTGAAGGCGTTCGGCAACCAGGTCGGCTTTGCGTTCTCGCTCGAGCGTGGCGCGATGCCCAAGCCTGAGATGCTCGTGCACGTCGCGGTCAACAACGCCGAGACCGTGTCGGCCCTGATGCAGCGCATCGAAGCGATCAGTGCTCGCGAAGGTGGCCTCGAGTGGCGCACCCGCAAGGCCGGTGACCAGGAAGTGCGGTTCTGCAACGTTCCGATCGAAGACAAGATGCAGCTGTCGCCGTGCTATGCGTTGAGCAAGGACGCGCTGTGGATCGGCACCGATGTCGCTGGCCTCATCCGTTCGATCAAGCGCGGCCAATCCGAGCGTGAGAGCCTCGCCGACGCCGAAGACTTCCAGACGCTCGCCAAGGAAACGGCAGGTGCCAGCGGCGTGCTGCACGTGCGTTCGTTCCGCGGCGTCCAGATCGGTTGGCGCACGGTGGAGACGATGGGCTACCCGATGATCGACGCGCAGAGCGAAGAGCTCGGCTTCGACAGCTCGATCCTGCCCGACAGCGATGAGTTGGCCGAAGCGCTCGGCACGACGACGGTCGTCTACCGCGTCGACGACGATGGCGTCACCGTCAATACGAAGGGCCCGATGACGTTCGGCGCGATCCTCGCCGCCTTCGGCGCGCTCGGCGACGAAGTCCTGAGCCGCGCGACTGGCAAGGTCTTCTAGCCTTGCACCAGCGGCCGGTGTCGGCAAGCTTGGCTCCATGAGCAAGCCTGACGATGTCCGCCGCAAGAATCTACGTCGCCTCCTCAAGGGGGACGAGGTGGTCTCCGTCGCGGCCGACGACTTGCGTTGGCTGCTCGACGAGACGTCGCGGTTGCAGCAGAGCAACGACCGCTTGCGTCGTCAGAATCGCCGGATGCGTTTGCGCAGTGGCGATGATTCCGAAGGCGGTGACGGGGACGACAAATGAGTTCGTACGTCGTGCTTGTGCATTGGAAGGAGGCCGAGTGCCTCGAACGCCAGGACAAGCTCACGGCGATGGGCCATGAAGTGTTCGCACATTGGCGGCAAGACGCGGGCAGCGTCTTCACGAAGCAACTGATGGCCTCGCCGCCAGCGGCCGTCGTCGTCGACCTCGGTCGCTTGCCATCACACGGCCGCGAAATCGCGACGTGGCTGCGCAGCAAGAAGACGTTGCGCGGCATCCCGATCGTGTTCGTGCCCGGCGACGAGGATAAGACGCAGCGCGTTCGCGACACGTTTCCCGATGCGACGTTTGCGACGTGGTCGCGCATGCGTGGGGCACTGAAGAAGGCGATCGCCAACCCGCCGAAGTCGCCGGTCGTGCCCAAGGCACCTGACTACTCCGGCACGCCGTTGCCGAAGAAGCTCGGCCTCAAACCCGGCGGCGTGATGGCGGTCATGCGCGCGCCGGCCGATTGGCAAGAGACCCTTGGCGAACTGCCGGAAGGAGCCTCACAAAAGCGCGGGTTGGTGGGGGAGCGCGACGTCGTCGTTCTGTTCTGCCGCGCGTTGACGGAATTGCGCGCGGATTGGCCTGCGGCAGTCAAATGCCTCGCGAAGTCCGGTGGCTTGTGGATCGCATGGCCGAAGAAGGCGTCGGGCCAGATCACCGACTTGTCGGATGGCGTCGTGCGGGCGTTCGGGTTGGATCAGGGCCTCGTCGACAACAAGGTCTGCGCGATCGATGCGACCTGGTCGGGACTGCGTTTTGCCCGGCGTAAGTCGAGCAAGCGCTGAATCTCGGAAGGTTGGCGATGCTTAACCGTCCACCCGTTTGCCGCCAGCGCATCGACTGCGTATCGTGCGGGTCCAAAGACTACTAGGAGATGTCGATGCCAACCGTGAAGACCTGCCTCTTGTTGCTGTCCCTGCTCTTCGCCGCAACTGCGGTATTGCCGGCGCAGCGTTACCCGATCCCGGAGCGCATCGAGCGCCCGACGAAGAAAGACGAAGCTGGTCTGGAGCAGTGGGTGAAGTGGCCCGCGCCGAAGTGTCCCAACTGCAAGGGCGTCGGCAAGACGACGTGCATCACGTGCGAGCGCTTCTCGGACGACTCGAAGACGTGTCCCGAGTGCAAGCGTGTCGAGAAGCTGCAGGCACCGTGTCGCGTGTGCGCCGGGGAAGGCACCATTGCCGACCCGTTGAAGACCGCGATCTGCGCGGGGTGTCGTGGCGCGAGCTTCATGATCTGCACCGTGTGTGGTGGTGGTGGCCGACTCAAGGTCGGCGGCGCCAAACGCTGGAGTGACTGTCCGGCCTGTCGTGGCGACGGTGGCTTCAAGTGCACGGGCTGCAACGGCAAGCGCGTGATGGCATCCCTCAAGCTCAAGCCGTCGATGCAGGACGCGCCGCCGGACAAGCTGAAGAAGGCGATGAAGGACCTCGACAAGATGATCGGGATGTTCGAGAAGATCCAGCCGGTCGGTGGCAACAAGTCCCGCAAGGTCGTCAAGGCGATCGGCAAGGCGTTTGACGCCGGCAAGAAGATCCACCCGTCCTTCAAGGATCTGTCCAAGCTGAGCAAGACCTACATGGGCAAGATCGCCGCGGGAGCGCAGTTCCAGGGCCACGAGGAGACCCAGGCGAATACGATCAAGATGATCAAGTCCAACGCGGAGCGCTACCTCAAGCACCAGAAGCGCATGATGGAGCTTGCGCTCAAGCGCGCAGAAGCAAACGCCAAGGTAGGCAAGTGACCTTTGCCGCAGCCATCGCCTGAGCGGTAGGCTGCGCGCATATGCGTCTGCAACTGTATCTGTCTTCGCTGCTGGCGATCGCTGCCAGCCATGCCTGCGCCCGCCCAGCCTGCGCGCAAGGCATCGTCAACCAATCGCTGCTCGCGGCGCCAACCGAACGCGCCGTCGCGACCTGGACGACGACCACCTTCGAGAAGGTGCAAGGCTCGGTCGTCTACGTCGGCATCGAGGTCGATGGCCCACGCGGCAAGTTCGTGTTGGGTCGCTCGAGTTCAGGCGTCGTCGTCGATGCATCGGGGCTCGTGCTGACGTTCCACCATCTGGTCAAGCAGATGGCGGGGGCGACCGACAAGCGGTTGTTCGTTCAGCTGAACGACGCGAAGAACACGCAGGTCAACGCCAAGGTTGTCGGGCACGACAAAGCGACCGGATTGGCGCTGTTGCGGTTCACGAAACCGGCCGATGTCCCGCTCCAGCCGGTGTCCTTGAGCAGTGACCGTCCCGATATTGGCGAGCCGCTGCTCGTTGTTGCGCGGCCGCACGGCGAGGACATGTTGGCGTTCGAAGGCGTGGCCAGTAACTCGCTGGCGACGGTGACGTTTGCTGGGCAGCAATGTGCGCCCGGTGACCTGTTCCTGACTGACGCGCGCAACGACCAACGCTGTGATGGTGGGGCTGCCTTCGCCGCCGACGGCACGCTGCTCGGACTGTATGCCACCGAGCACGTGCGTAACGATCCCGGCCGTGACGCGACGATCAAGGATCTAGGCAAACCGAGCTTTGGCGTCGTGGTCCCGTGCAAGCGCATTCGCGGAGCCTTCCGGAGCGAGTTCGGAGCGGCGAGCAACGCAACACTCAAGACGAGTCAGTCGCGCGCGCCACACACGCACGCCTTGGCCGTTCGCAAGGTGGCGCCGTCGGTTGTCGGGGTGTGCAGCCAGGAAGGTGATTGGCCCGCCATGCATGGCAAGGACCCAGGTGCCGCCCAGAGGCGTCTGTATCTTGGCTCCGGTGTGGTGGTGACCAAGAGCGGTCTGGTCGTTGCGAACGCACACATCTGCAATGGCGACATGCGCGTCAAGGTGGGCGAGCAGATCTATCCGGCCGAAGTGCTCAAGCGGTCCGGAGCGAGCAACCTCGCGTTGCTGCAGGTCGAGCTGCCGGCGGGCAAGCACCTGCAGCCAGCGACGTTTGCCAGCAACGACGATGTGCAGCTCGGCGAGACGATCCTGGCCGTCGCGAACCCGCTGGGAACGGACGTGACGGTTACGGGTGGTGTCATTTCGGCGATGCGGGCTCGTGAAGGCGGCCGCATCCAGGCGGATGCCGATCTCGGCAACAGCAACGGCGGCGGGGCGATCATCGATGCGGCCGGTCGTGTCGTTGGCATCGGCGATGGCGGACGCACCGATCCCCTCGACTTCGCCCTGTTGCGGGATCGCGAAGTCGATCGCCAGCCGACCAACCTCAAGACGTTCCTGGGAATTCGCAAGGTGCGTCAGGTCTTCCGCGGGATCCTCGACGAAGAGGCGGCTGTGGACGAATCGATCGCGTCGCCGGTTGCAGCGACTGCTGCGGAGCAGAGCGTGCGCAAGTCGGCGCTGCAGGACATGGTCAAGGCGACCAGTGGTGCGCTGCTCAACATCTACATCGCGAAGAACGCCGTCGTGCCCGATCCGGACGATCCGTTCCCGCCCGATCCGGTCTGGGTGCCGATGAGCCTCGGATCCGGAGTCATCATCGACAAGACGGGACTTGCGGTCAGTAACTGGCACGTCGTCGACGCCGGCACCAACGCCGACGGCTCGAGCAACGAGAAGCACCGCATCACGGCGCGCGTGTTCAGCGGTAAGGAATACGAAGTGAAGGTGCTGAGCATCTCACGCGAAGACGACCTGTCGCTGATCCAGCTCGTGCTCGATGAAGGTGAGGAAGTGCCGTTCGTCGAACTCGGCAACTCCGAAGATCTCGGCATCGGCGAAGCCGTCGCCGCGATCGGCAACCCGCACGGTCGCGCCAATACGATTACCGCCGGCGTCGTCAGCGCGAAGGGGCAGGGCATCCGCGTGCGCGGTCGCTTCCACAAGCTCAAGCACCTGATCGAAACGGACGCAGCCATCAACGGCGGCAACAGCGGTGGCGCGTTGCTCGACATGAACGGACGCCTCGTCGGCATCAACAGTGCCGGCGGCGGCACGCTCAACAACGTCGGTTACGCGATCGCCGTCGATCACGTTCGCAAGCAGATCACCGGTCTGTTGCTGACCGCCAAGAAGCTACGTAGTCCCGATCTCGGCATGCGACTGATCGATGACGCGGGCAAGGTCCTCGTCATGGACGTCGACGGGCGCGGGCCAGCGGCGCTTGCGGGCATCAAGTCCGGTGATCGTATCACGGCGTTGGCGGGCACCCAGATCACTTGGAGTCCGGGTTTCGCCAAGACGCTGATGCAGCAGTCGCCCGGCGTCGCGGTGACGCTCGCGCTCGAGCGTGCTGGCAGCAAGCAGGAGGTCAAGGTCACGCCGCTGGCTCCGGCTGCGTGGGGGCTCATCCTGCAGTCGGGTATCCGCGCGCGTAACTTCGCGTTCGTCGAGGATCCCGATCGCGTGCGCAAGGCGTGCATTGCTACGCACCGTGGGTTCACCGGCGACAAGACCGGTGAACCGCAGTCTATTCCAGCACAAGTGGTCCGTGTCGAGCGCGTGTTCGAGCAGGATCAGGGGAATCCGGACCTGAAGCCCGGCGACCTTTTGCTCGGGGTCGAGTTGACGGATCCGAAGAGCGGTCGAACGACGTTGACGAGTGTCGGGTCGGTCGAACAGGTTCGTGACCTGTTCAATGATCGTCTGCTCGGTAAACCCGATGGTGTCGATCACTACAAGGTTGCGACCGAGTACCCGATGTGGGTCGCGCGGGGCGATGAGGTGGTGCGGATGAACGTGCGCAGTGTGCGGTTGTTCTGGTAGGCGAGCGGAACTTGCTGCGTTCCGGTTGCCGGCGCGGAAGCTTGCTGGCGCAAGCTCCGCCTCCGGGGCGGAACTTGCTGCGCAAGTTCCGCTATTTCGCTGAGAACGCGCCCTTGGAACTGCCGGCGTTGCCGTCCTTCGACCAGCTCCAGATGAACTGGACCTTGCCCTTCGGCAATGGATCGAGTGGCCAGAAGGCGGCCATGCCCGGTGCGGTCGTCGTGCGGATCTCGCCGTCGTCGTAGACGAGCACGCCTTCGACCGCGTTGCCGTCCTTGTCCGTGACCTGGCAGCGCAAGTTGCCACGGAACGGGATGCCGCCCGAGCTGCCGAAGTGCATCGTCAGCGGGAAGCCGATCACCTTGTTGCCGGCGCGGCCGTTGTCGGCGAGCAGCTTCTCTGCTTCCGGGCCGAGGAGCGCCACTGGGACCTGGCGGTCGAAGATCAGATTCGTGTCGTTGCGCGGCGGGAAACAATCGAAGCCGGCGCCCTTGTCCTTCGGGGGGCCGATGCCGCTCGTTGCGTTGATGACCAGGATGTCGTCCTCGACGAACATGCCGATCGTCAAGATCGTGTGGTTGATGAACATGTCGCGGTAGCCCGGCAGGTTGACCCAGTTTTGGAAGACCTTCTTGGCCTTGCCTACTTTGGCGCCGGTCTGCACTACCGCCATGTGAGCGAACAGGCTCGTCGCGTAGCTGCCGCCGAGGTCGACCTTCTGGGTGTGCTCGGCGGCCGGGCCGCGCTCCTTCTTGTTGTTCTTCAGATACAGCGCGTGGTCCTTGCAGCGGGTCGAGAAGTTGGCTGACCACGTCACCGTGGCGCGATTGTACTTCTTGCGCTCCTTGTTGAACGCGATCAGCCACTTGTCGACACCCTTGCTGATGGCGCTGACGGGTGGCGTGTTCTTGCGGATCGCCTTCAGAACCGGCGAGGCCTCCGTCCAGAAGTCCTCCCACTCCTTCTCGAGCTGCGGGATCGTGACGTCCGAGTGCTTCTCGTTGAACTGCTTCTCGAACTCAAGCGGCTGCTTGGCCCGCCGCTTCTTCATGTCCTGCGCGATGCGGTCCATCGTGCGCAGCATCTCGGGGTCGCGACGCATCACGTAGTCGGTGAACGACCACGCCTTGATTCGCTCTTCGTTGGTGAAGTTGGATGCCTCACAGAACGGGATCTCGTTGGCGTGCACGCCACCGGTGCTCTTCCAGGCCATTTCGAGGCTCAGCGTCTTCCAGACGTCGAAGTCGGGCGACTTGAACTCGAGGTCTTCTTCACTCGCTGACGTACCCTCCTGCTTCTTGCGGTCGACGGCGAACAGGCGGTTGTTCTGGAACATCTGGCCGACGAACGTGTGGCCAATGCCTTCGCGGTAGCCGGCCGAACCGAAGCCCGAGTAGCCCTGGGCAACGTTGCGCACGCAGGAGTCGTACATCGTCTGCACGCCGGGTGTCGTCGTGACCTTGGTGGAGCCGATCACCGAGCCCGTGGTGTTCTCCATCTTCCATTCGAGGTCCGGTACGTCATTGGCTTTCAGGGTCTGCTTGAAGAGATCCTTGTTGGCGACGCACGCCCATTGGGTCGGCCATTTTGAGTCGCGGTACGACCACGGGAAAGCCGCCTTGCATACGACGAGGGTTCGCTCCGCCCACTTCAGCGACTTGTGCAGGTTCTCTTCCTGGTCGGGCGCCCCGTGCAACGTGAAGTGCTCGGACGTCACCGTGATATACGGGATCTGCGCGCGATCGAGCGGCGGGCATTCGATGCCGGTGACCGTCTCGGTTTCGTAGTCCGTCTTCGACTGCACCTCGATCGCCTTCTCGATCATCTTGCTGCGGTCGTAGAGCGTCTTCTCGAGATCGGTGCCAGTCAGGCCGCCGATCTCCTTGTGCTCGAGTGCGGCCGCCGCTTCCGAGTCGTTCTTGACCCAACGCAACACCATCTGCCAGTGCTTCAGCGCAAGGTCCTGACGGTCGGCCTTCGCGTACTTCTTGGCAGCGTTGCGATGGTTGTTGGCCAGCGTCTTCTCAAGGGCGCGATACTTCGACTCAAGCGGCTTGCCGTCCGAACCCTTGCCCGTGTCCTTGGTCGGGTAGGGCCGCTTTGGATCGATCACCCAGCTGTTGCCGTTCTTGACGTAGCCGAGTGATGTCCACGCGACCTTGTTGTCCGAATCGTAGAGCTTGATCGTCTTGAGCCAGACGATCTTGGCGATCCGTGGGAAGCCCTTCGAGAAGGCCTTCTTGGCGAAGGTGTTGAGGGCCTTGGCCTGGCGTTGGTTGAATTGGGCTTCGCTACCCTGGGCCGCTGCAGCGGTTACCAGGAAGGCGAGCATGGACAGTTTCAGTGCACGTTGAATCATGAATACTTCGATCGGCGTGAGCCTCAGGGAGTGCGCGACAGTCTAGTCCGAATCCCACCCCTGTTCCCACCTGGGGGCTCGGGATTGTGGTTGCTCGTTGTGTCGGTGCGCACAATCGCCATACTGTTCGCCCCCAAATCCCAGATGGCCCGATCCAGATGGGCACTACGCCCGGCGACGCGCGCCGCGGCAATTCGCAGCAGCAGATCAACAGTATGAGCACGGTCTACGAAATCGGCGTTCTCCCCGGCGACGGCATCGGCACGGAGGTCGTCAACGAAGCCCTCAAGGTCCTCGACGCGATCGAACAGATCTACGGCTTCTCGACGAAGCGCGAAGTGATGCCGTATGGCGCGGAGCACTTCCTCAAGACCGGCGAGACGATGCCGGATGAAGCATTCGAACGGGCGCGCGACCTGCACGCGATCGTCTTCGGCGCCGTGGGGGACCCGCGCATCGAAGTCGGCAAGCTCGAGTTCGCGATCATCGCCGGTCTGCGCCACAAGCTGGACCTGTTCGTCAACCTGCGCCCGATCAAGCTCTACCACGAGTCGTTGTGCCCGTTGAAGGGCAAGCAGCCGGAGCACATCGACATGATGTTCTGCCGCGAGAACACCGAGGATGCCTACGTCGGCATCCACGGCGCGACCAAGAAGGGTACGCCGGATGAGATCTCGATGCAGCAGATGGTGTTCACGCGCCGCGGCACCGAGCGCATCATTCGGTACGCGTTCGAATTGGCCAAGAAGCGCGGCCCGAAGCCCGGCGCCGAGAAGGCCAAGGTCATGCTCGTCGACAAGGCCAACGCGCTGCGTTCGCAGGAACTGTGGACGCGCACGTTCAAGGAAGTCGCTGCTGAGTATCCGGACATCGACACGGACCACGCCTACATCGATGCGGCGTGCATGTTCATGGTGCAGAACCCCGAGCGCTTCGACACCGCCGTGACGACCAACCTGTTTGGCGACATCATCACCGACCTCGGTGCCGAGCTGGTCGGTGGCATCGGCCTCGCCGCGTCGGGCAACATCCACCCCGGTCAGGTCTCGATGTTCGAAGGCATCCACGGCTCGGCGCCGGACATCGCGGGCAAGGATGTGGCCAGTCCGTTGGCGACGATCCTTGCGGTGTCGCTGATGCTCGACCACATCGGCGAAGACGCTGCCGGCACCGAGTTGGATGCGTGCGTCGCAGACCTTCTCAAAACGGGCAAGATTCGCAGCTTGCGGGCCGGCGAACACAAGTGCAGTGAGCTCGGTGACATGGTGCGCGACGAGCTGTTGGTGCGCGCGGGCCGCAGCCGCTAGCGAGAACCGGCAACAACCCGGGCCAACTTGCCTGGATCCTGCGTAGTCGTCACGGGCAGGCGTCGGCTACAATGGTCCGGTCGATCGTCTCGCCCGCGTTCTCGTCAATGCTCCCTCGCCCGTTTCTGTCCGCCGCTTTGTTGATCGCCTGCACGGCATTCTGTGCCGGCGGTCTGCTCGGACAGGGGCTCGGGCAAGGGCAAGGCAGCGGCAGCCCGGTTCGCCACCTGCCGCCCAACCTGCTTGCCGCGCTCAACGTCACCGCCGGCACCATCCAGACCATCGCCCTGCCGACCATGGGCCAGGCTTCGACGGGCGGCGCCGCCGCCGTCGACCAGTTCACGTTCGCTGTCGAACTCGGCGGCAAGGAAGTGATCGCCGACGTCCGCGCCACCGAAGTGCGCGCCCCCGGCTTCCGGCTGCTGCAACGCGATCCGACGGGTCTGACGGAGTTGCCGATCGGCCCGTGCACGACCTACCGCGGTGGCCTGCTCGGCGACGTGCACAGTCGGCTCGCCGTCTCGTTTGCAGACGGCGTGCTGCGTGGCGTGATCATCCGCGAGGACGGCATGTGGATCGTGCAGCCGCTGCGCGACGTCGTGCCGACCAACTCCAACTCCTACGTGGTCTTCCAGGCGCCCGATTGCTTGCCGACCGCCGGCCGCTGTGGCGTGCCGACGACGGTCGCGTCACCGGCGTTGCCGTTCCCGGACTCGGTCTACGAGTGCGAACTCGCGCTCGAAGCTGACTACCCGCTCTACCAACTCAACAACAGCAACGCCTCCGCAACGCAGGCGGAAGTGCTCGGTATCGTCAACGCGGTCGACGTGATCTACCAAGGCGCGCTGACGGTTGCGTTCCAGGTCACGCAGCTGATCGTCGACGTCGCGCCGGATCCGTACACGAGCGCCAACGCCAACACGCTGCTTGGCCAGATGCGCGCGAACTGGAACGCCAACCACCAGAGTGTTGGCCGCGACGTCGCGCACCTGTTCACCGGTCGTCAGGTCGGCGCCAACTCGGCCGGCATCGTCGGTCTGGCCTACACCGCGACGACGTGTGACGTTCCCAACGCCTACGCGCTGTCGCAAACGCGTTGGAGCCCCAACTACGCGCTCCGTGTCGGCCTGACCGCGCACGAACTCGGCCACAACTTCGGCGCCAATCACTGCGACACGGCCACTAGCTGCAACCTGATGTGTTCGAGCATCGGTGGCTGCACCGGCGTTGCCTCGACGTTCGGCCCGACGGCCCTGTCGGAGATGAACACCTACCTGCAATCGGTCGGCTGCCTGACACTGGTGCCATCGATGCCACAGATCAGCTCAGCGTCGCCCGTGATGCTGCAGACGGTTGGGCCCGAAGCGGTCACGCTCGGCGGCTCCGGCTTCCTCGGCACGACCAACGTGTCACTCGGCGGCCAGCCGCTGACCGGTGCCTACCAGGTCATCAGCGACGTGCAGATTCGGCTGACCCCGCCGGTCGGCCTCAGCCTCGGCGTGCACTCGGCGCAAGTGACCAACCCCGCCGGCACGAGCAACGCGGTGTTCCTGATCTATCAGGGCGCCAACCCGTGCCGCGTCATCGCTCCGATCGTTACCCAGGGTGGCGCCAACTTCACCTGGCGCCTCGGCGGCTGGCAGAACGGCACGGGCTACCTCGGCGTCAGCCTCACCGATACGACCGGGCTGCTACAGGGCTTCCCGGTGCTCAACCAGTTCCTGACGCTGTGGGCCGGCCCGCTCGATGCGCGCGGCATGGCGGCGGTGACGGTGCCCGCGGTCCCGGCGATGCTGGCCGGGTTCCCGTTCTACTCGCAGCTGGTCGACGAGGTCACCGGGACCGGCACGGTCCGCAGTTCGTCGCTGGTCCTGCGCACGCTGATCTACTAGCTGCGGCCAGATTCAGACAGCCAGATTCAGACAGCAGGCGGCGCAGTGCGGATGCGCCACCGTGGTGTCTCCCGAGCCGTGCTCGAACTCGGCCCAGATGCCGCAATCGTCCTCTTGGTGGGGGCTTGAGGGGGATTTGACGAGGTTGCTTCGGGGTTCTTCTGCATCGCTGGTAGGGGCCTCAGCACCAAGTGTCCCTCCGGAGGCGACACGGGACCAATCCGTTACGTGGGCGATCCGAACGCTCTGCGTAAGAGGCGCCTATCGTGGGTCCCACAAGTCGTGGCAATCCCACGAACCGTTTTCAAAGCACACCCCTCAGGAGTCACGATGAAGATCCGTATCGCTTCCACCCTGCTCGCGCTGGCATTGCCGCTTGTCGCACAAGAGCCCGCCTCCTCGCAGGTTGAGGCGACCTTCTACAAGGCGTTCTACCTCGAGAAGGGCCCCCGCCGCTTCGAAGAAGCCTCCGCGCTCTACACGAAGTTCCTCGCCGCTGCCCCCGAGCACAAGCTCGCCAAGGAAGCCGCGAAGCAGCAATACCGCCTGCTCGATCGCCTCGGCAAGTCCAAGGAGCGCGACGCGTTCAAGGCCAAGTACGGCGACCTGATCGGCAAGATTGCGTCTGGCGGCACCCGCCCGCAGCGTGGCACCGACGCCGGTGGCCGTCCGGGTCGTGGCGAAGGTAACGATCGCGGTGGTCGGGGTGAGCGCGGTGAGCGCGGCGGCCGTGGTGGCGATCGCGGTGAGCGTGGTGGTCGCGGTGGACGTCGCGGACGCGGCGGCATCTTTGGCCTGCTGCGCAGCGAATCGAAGATCTCGGAGATGAGCAAGGAGCAGCTCGAAGAGCTCAAGACCGGCCTTGAAGGTGCGCCGCAGATGATCGAGCGCATGAGCCGCATGCTTGATGAAGAGACCTCCGCCAAGCTGCTCAAGACCACGGAAGCGATGAAGAAGGCCCTCGACGCCGGCAAGACCGAAGAAGCCCAGAAGGCGCTCGACGGCATGCGCAAGTCGATGGAAGGCGTCATGGGTCGTCGCGGTGGCCGTGGCGGTCGCGGTGGCGAAGAAGGCGGTCGCGGTGGTCGCGGCGGTCAAGAAGGCGGCCGTGGCGGTCGCGGTGGACGTGGCGGCAACCGTGAAGGCGGTGGCGGCGGCGGCAACAGTGGCGGTGGTGGTGGCGGCGGCGGCAACTAGTCCCGCACGCTCCTAACGAAGCGGCCGCGCATGGTGAGCAACCATGCGCGGCCGCTTTCGTTTGCACTTGGTCTTGCAAAGCGCGACGATGACCACTGTGCCGCGCCCAAGCATCGATCCGGTCAAGCTCGAGGTCTTCCATCACCTTCTCGGTGCCTACTGCGAAGAAGCCGGCGCGCGCCTGCGGCTGAGCGCGATCAGCCCCAACATCCGCGAGCGCGCCGACTACTCGGTCGCCGTGTTCGATCGCAAGGCACGCCTCGTCGCCCAGGCCGCGCACATCCCGGTGCATCTCGGTAGCGCCGGCGAAGCGGTGCACGCCGTTCGCCGCGAACTCGAACTCGCGCCCGGTGACGTCGCGATCCTCAACGATCCCTACTGTGGCGGCACGCACCTGCCCGACGTCACGATGGTGCGCCCCGTATTCGACGCCGGTAACGACAAGGAACCTGAGTGGTTCGTCGTCAACCGCGCGCACCACGCCGACATCGGCGGCGCGACGCCGGGTTCGATGGGCATCGCGCGCGATCTGTTCGCCGAAGGGCTCGTGCTGCCACCGGTGCACCTGCGGCGGCGCGGCGAGTTGCAGCAGGATCTGATGCGCTTGTTGGCGCGCAACGTGCGCGGCGCCGACGAACGGTTGGTCGACCTGCATGCGCAAGAAGCAAGCCTCGCGCAACTCGAACAACGTCTGCACGCGATGGTGGCCGAGCACGGTCGCGGACTCGTGCGCGCGACGACGTCGGCGTTGATGGATTACACCGAACGGCAAGGCCGCGCGCTGCTCAAGTCGCTCAAGAACGGCGTCTACCGTGCCGCGGATTCGCTGGACGGCGACGGCATCACGACCGACCGGCTCGCGATCGATCTCGTTCTGCGCATGCACAAGGACCACGTCGAGTTCGACTGGACCCGCACGTGCGATCAAGCCCAAGGCGGCGTTAACGCCAACCCGGGCATCGCGCTCGCCGCGTGCGTTTACTCACTGCGCTGCCTGTGTCCCGGTCGGCTGCCGACCAACGATGGCATGTTCCGCTTGCTGAAGCTTGTGACGCGTCCCGGCAGCCTCGTCGATCCGTTCTCGCCGGCACCGGTCGCTGGCGGCAACGTCGAGACCAGCCAACGCCTCGTCGACGTCTGCATGCAGGCGCTGTCGGCGGCTGCTCCAGACCGGGTGCCAGCGGCGTCGGCGGGCACGATGAGCAACCTGACGTTTGGCGGTGTGGTGCAATCGGGCCGCGAGTTCGCGAGCTACGAGACGTTGCCGGGTGGCGCGGGTGCGAGTGCCAACAGCGACGGCCAGGCGGCGATCCAGACGCACATGACCAACACGCGCAACACGCCGATCGAAGAGCTCGAACAGCGCGCGCCGTTGCGCATTCGTGCGTTGTCGGTGCGACGCGGCAGCGGCGGTCGCGGCAAGCATCGCGGTGGCGATGGCCTGCAGAAGGAAGTCGAGGTGCTCGAGCCGTTGCGCGGTGCGTTCCTCGGCGAACGTCAGCAGTCGGGCCCGCCGGGCACGGCTGGTGGTGAAGCCGGCAAGCCAGGACGATTGTTCGTCGAGCGGGCCGGTGGCAAGCGGCAGCGGTTGCCGGCGAAGACGTCGTTCGAGTGCAACAAGGGCGACGTCATCACCGTCGCGACACCAGGAGGGGGAGGACATGGCAAGGCGTAGTCTGCTCGTTGGGATGCTGCTGCTCGCGGGGTGCACGACGCCCGGCTACAGCGCGTATCCGCTCGACCTCGAACACAAGCTGCCGAACGATGCGTTCGAGCGCTGCCGTTCGGTGCTGCTCGATCGTTACGGCACGTTGTCGTATTCGGATCCACGGGACTTCCGGTTGGAGACGGCGTGGCAACCGATCGCAGATCCGGTGGGCGAACGGCGCGCGACGGTGTTCCGCGACCCGGAGCACAAGGACTCGTTGGCGATCATCGTCGAGTTGCGTCGCTTGACCGTGCCGTTGGTGGGCGTGCCACATTGGACGTCGGTCCGTGGCGATGACGGCGCCGAGCGGGAGCTGGCCGAACTGCTGCGTGAATCGCTGCGAGATCCAGAAGCACCGGGCGTCGCTAGCGCGTCGCGTTGACGCTTTGCAGAGCGAGCCGTAGCGCAGAAGCGTGCGGCCAGCGCGCCACGGCTCGGTGCAGCAAGGCGACACCGCGCGCAAGGTCACCGCGCAGTTCCAACACGCGAGCGCGCGCCAGCACGAGGGCCGTTCGCGCAACCCCGCGGCAGCGGCGCGCGTGCCACACGGCTCGCAGCGCCCCGGCGGCGTCGCGGTCGTGGCAGCACGCCTCAAACAGCCACAGCCACGTAGCTGCGGCATGCGGTCCGAGCACCGTTGCCTGTTCGAGGATCTGGCGCGGCGTACCTTCCGGGATCCGCGGTGTGCGCCGCCACGGCCCCAAGGCGGAACGGACGGGTAGCGTCGATGGCTGGACCGGGAACCGTTTGACGAGGCGTCGCAGCCGTCGCCGTCTCAGGACCGGGTTCGGGGCGGGCAGTTCGTGCGTGGGCGCGATGGTGTTTTGTTCGAGCAGCAGGTCCGCCGCCAGTCCGGTCAGCGCCTCGACGACGCGCGCCTGCCAGAACGCATTGCGGTCGTCACCCCAGCCGAGGTCGGCCAGCAGGGCATCTAGCGTGTTGCGCAGGTCGCGGCGGGCGCGGCCGTTCTTCTTGACACTGGCGTCGAGGTTGGGGCGGCCGTTGCCGAGCGTGACCAGCGGGGGCAGGTGCACGACAGGCGCTTGCTGATTCTGCCATTCGGGGGCCGGTGGCTCCTCGACGGTGTCCGGGACGGTTTGCCGGTGGCGCCACTGCCGGTAGATGGTGGTCTCGCACAGCCGCATCCAGCGGGCGTGCCGGTCGCGTTCGCCCAGGGCGAGAATTGTGCTGGTGTGCTCCAGACAGTCGAGTGCGAGCTCCTGGGCAACATCGTCCCGCCACTCCCGGAGCAGGGGAGGGGCGATGCTTTTCCACATGCCAATCCGCCGTAGGGCGCCGGGCAATAGCTTCTGTTCGAATCTGGCAAGTAGCAAAAGGGCTGTCGTGCGGTCAGTTTCCGGGTGCGTCATCGAGGTCTCTCCCAACTTCGGTGGTGTTCCGGGGGCAACTCGGTATGCTCGCCGCCCTTTTCCGCTGCGCTGAATCATGCCCACAACCTGTGTCGTTGGCATCCTCTGGGGTGACGAAGGCAAGGGCAAAGTCATCGACTACCTCGCCGCCGAGACCGACTATGTCGTCCGGTTTGGAGGGGGCCACAATGCTGGCCACACCCTTGTCCTGCCTCCGGCTATTGCCGGGGAAGGCAAACTAGTTCTTCACCTGGTGCCGTCTGGCATCGTGCACCCGCATACCGTGAACGTGATCGGCAACGGCGTTGTCGTCGATCCGATTCACTTGTGCGAAGAGATCGAGAAGCTGCACAAGCGTGGCTTGGACGTCGAACTCGGGCGCAACCTGCTCGTCAGTGAACGGGCCCACGTGATCCTCGCTGCACACCAGCGCCAGGACAACATGGCCGAGGATGTGCGCGGCAGTGGTCGCATCGGCACCACTGGTCGTGGCATCGGCCCGGCTTACAGCGATCGCTGTAGTCGGATCGGGTTGCGGGTCGGGGATCTGTGTCGGCCCGAGGCGCTCAAGAAGGCGCTGGCTGCGATGGTCGAGCAGAAGAACGCGATGTTCTCTCAGGCTGGCGTCGAGCTGCTCGACTTCGACTCGATGTACGCCGAACTGTTGGCCGCTGGCGAGAAGCTGCGGCCGGGCATCGTCGATGCGGGCCTCGTGCTGCGTCAGGCGCAGAACGCCGGCAAGCGCATCCTGCTCGAAGGCGCGCAGGGTTGTCTCCTGGATTTGGAGCACGGCACCTATCCGTTCGTGACGAGTTCGCACTCGAGCACCGGTGGCGCGTTCAGCGGCACTGGACTGCCGCCGCACGAAATGCGCACCGTTGGCATCGTCAAGAGCTACGCGACGCGCGTTGGCGAAGGACCGTTCCCGACCGAGTTGCACGACGACACCGCCGAGCGGTTGCGTGCGGCTGGCAAGGAATACGGTTCGACGACCGGACGGCCGCGTCGCATTGGTTGGTTTGACACGGTTGCCGTTCGTTACTCGGGTTCGATCTCGGGCGCGAAGGAACTCGTGCTGACGAGCCTCGACGTGCTGCAGGGCTTCCCGCTGCACCTCGCGGTCGAATACCGGCTCGCCGACGGCACGACGACCAAGGACCTGCCGGCGTTCGATCTCGGATCGGCCGAGCCGCAGTTCATGGAGATGCCCGGCTTCGACGAGAACATCTGCGACGTGCGCGACTTCGACGCGTTGCCGCAGAACGCCAAGAACTACGTCGCCGCGATCGAAGAACACACCGGCATGCGCATCAGCACGATCTCGGTCGGCCCCGGCCGCGATCAGCTCATCCACCGGTGATCAGGAACTGCAGGTGAGCAAGGGATCGAGCAAGAACGCTGACGACATGGTCGTGCCGCGCAGTGTTGCCGTCATCATGGACGGCAACGGGCGGTGGGCGAAGAATGCCGGTTTCGAGCGCATCCGCGGCCACGAACGCGGCATCGATGCTGTGCGCACGACGGTGACCGAGTGCGCGGCGCTCGGGGTCGAGGCGCTCGTGCTCTACGCGTTCTCCGAGGAGAACTGGGCGCGGCCCAAGCGCGAAGTCGACATGCTGTTCAAGCTGTTGAAGCGTTTCCTCGTCGACGAGCGCGACACGTTGATGAGCAACAACGTGCGCCTGCTGCACTCCGGTCGGCGCGAGCGCCTCAAGGACGACGTGCTCAACTTGCTCGACGAGACGATCGAGCTGACCAAGAACAACGACGGCATGCGGCTGAGCCTCGCGATCAGCTACGGCGGCCGCCAAGAACTCGTCGACGCGACGCAGAAGCTCGCGCGCGACGTTGCTGCAGGCACGCTGCAGCCCGAAGACATCACCGAGGACGCGATCTCCGGCGCGCTCTACCAGCCGTCGTTGCCCGATCCCGACGTTCTGATTCGCACCGCCGGTGAGCTGCGCATCAGCAACTTCCTGCTGTGGCAGGTCAGCTACTCGGAGATCTTCGTGCACGATGTCTGTTGGCCAGACTTCGGCAAGGAACAACTGCATGACGCGTTCCGCGACTACGGTCGTCGCGTGCGCAAGTTTGGCAAGGTGCTCTAGATGGCTAGCGATCTCGGAACGAGGGCGGTCCTGGCGCCGACGATGCTCGCCATCGTCGGGGTGATCTACTGGCTCGATGTTTCGGGCAACTCCGGTGTCAAAGAAGGCGCCTTGTCCGCAGGTCTGCTCGGTTTGCTCGGCATCGGCGGTGCGTGGGAGTTTGCTAGTTTGCTGCGCGGTGGTGGCTTTGCCGTCGGCAAGCGCACGCTGGTCGTCGCGACGGCGATCCTGCTCGGCAGCGCGTTTGCGTTTGGCTGGGCCGACCTCGATCACGAACTGTACCCATTGGTCGTCGGCACGTTGCTGCTGCTGTTCCCGCTGGCCCTGCGTTCGCTCGGCCGCGGCGACATGCACCACGGCCTCGAACGGCAAGGCGCGACGCTGCTCGGCTTTATCATGGTCGCGTGGCCGATGTACCTCGCGATGGGCACGTGCTTCCGCTGCCTGCCGTCGTTGCTCTACGTCGTCCTGATCTGCAAAGGCGGCGACATCGGTGGCTACTGCTTCGGGCGTCTGCTCGGCAAGCACAAGCTGATCCCGCACATCAGTCCCGGCAAGACGATCGAAGGCGCGCTCGGCAGCCTCGTGACGTCGGTCGCGCTCGCCTACTTCCTCAACGAGGCGTTGCTCGGCGGCCTCGTTGACTTGCCGGGTTGGGGCGCTGCCTTGACCGGCGTCGTGCTCAACTTCACGACCCAGACCGGCGACCTGATCGAGTCGCTGCTCAAGCGGCGTTGCGACGCGAAGGACAGCTCGACCCTGCTGCCGGCACACGGTGGCATCCTCGACCTCGTCGACAGTCTGCTGTTCTCGTTCTGCGCCTGGTTCGTGGTGCTGGTCATCCTGACCTGATCGCCATGCACGACGTCGTCATCATCGGCGCGGGCATCCATGGCCTCTGTGCCGCATTTGAACTGCGGCGGCGCGGCCGCGACGTGGTCGTGCTCGATCGCTTTGACGTCGGCCACGATCGTGGCGGTTCGCACGGCGCGGCGCGCATCACCAGGTCGTCCTACCATGAACGCGCGTTTGTGCAGATGGCGCAGCGCACCCAGCAAGAGGGATGGCCCGAACTCGGTCGCGAACTAGGCCGCAGGTTGGTGCACCCGACGCCCGGGGTGTTCTTCGGCCCGCCAGAAGGACTCTTCGGCGAGTTCCTGTCGGCGACGATGAACGCCGGAGTCGCCGTCGAGCAGATCAGTTCCGCGGAGGCCGCGGCGAAGTTCGACCTGCTGCGGTTCGCGCCAGGCGACGTCGTGATGCTCGACCACACCGCGGGCGTGATTGCCGCCGCGGATGCGATGGCGGGTTTGCGCGAATGGCTGGCAAGCAACGGCGTCCCGTTGCTTGCCCCGGTCACCGCCAAGCAGCTCGTTACTGAACCGCGCGGCATCACGATCGAAACCGACGGCGATACGCTGCATGCCAAGAACGTCGTCGTGGCGATGGGCGCATGGCTCGGCGAACTGCTGCCGGAGTGGCGCCAGCCGGTGACGGTGTTGCGGCAGGAAGTCGGATACTTCGATGTCGACTGCGAGTACGAGGCGACGGCGGTCGGCACCTTCCCGGTGTGGTGCCGCATCGGCAAGAGTGCCGAGGACTTCATCTACGGCCTGCCCGAGTTCGGCCAACGCGGCTTGAAGCTCGCTCGTCATCGCACGACGGGTGTGGCGGACGATCCCAACGCGGAGCCCGCGCCAAGTGATCGCGCCGCACTCGCGAAGTTGGCAGAAGCGCATCTGTCGGTGCCGGTGCGTGAAGTGCTCGCGGCGGAGAACTGCCTCTACGCGGTCTTGCCAGGCGAGGAACTCCGGGTCGGTCGCAGCGAAGTCGATCCGCGCATCGTTGCCGTGGCCGCGTGCTCGGGGCACGGCTTCAAGTTCGGCCCGATGATCGGGCGCGAGGTCGCGGATCTTCTTGCGTTGTCGCCAACCTGACTGGCAGAAGCGAGCCCTATTGGGTCGGCTGCAGCACGACCCGCAGGCGCGAACTGCCACCGGCGGGAGCGCGCAAATGGATGAACTCCGGCTCGTAGCCGTCGACCTCGACGCGGCACCATGATCGCCCTGCCGGCAACGTCAGTCGCATGCGGCCGAACTCATTGAGCGGAAGCTTGCCACTGCCGAATGCCGTGGTGACGCGACAACCTTTGCCGTCGAGGACCAGGCCGGAGTCTTTGGCTGTAACTTCGAGTTGGAAGGAGTGCGCGAGGAGATTCGATGTGACGTTCAACGAACCGGAATGCGCCCGCTTGTCCTTCGCGTCGGGCGTGAACTCGCTGACTGGCCATGGCGACTGATCGCCAACCGGTTGCAGTTGCAGCGTGCGGACGTGGTCGCCGGCGCTCGTGAAGCGGTCCTCGGCCACGGCATAGGCTTCTTTGCCCTTGGTGTCCGGGATCGGTGCGATGGCAGTCCACTCGATCGGTTGCCCAACAGGAACCGTGATCCCGGATGCCATGTGCTGCCATGTCGCTTGGACCTCGCCAGCGACCGCAACCGCCACGATGCACTCCAGCGGATCGGCTTCGACCCCACCGGGGAGCAGCAGCCGTAGCTTCACCCGAGCCATGGCCGGCAGCGCGACCAGCAAGCCGGCTTGATCCGCAAGCAGCGAAAACGGACCATGAGAATGAGCGACCGTAGGGCCGCCGCGGGGGCGCACGACTAGCTCGGCGTGGGCGGTCGGCTTGAGACCCCAGAGGTCGAACAGGCCATGTTCATTGGTTCGGCAGTACTTGACTTGCGCCAATCGATCGAACGTCTTGCCGATCGAGCGATCGGTCATGAGTTGCACGAGTGCATCCGGCATCGGCTGGCCGTCGTGGCCGATGATCGTGCCCGACAACCGCACGGCATGCGCCAGTTGTAGTTGCACGTTGGTGAAGCGTTCCTGTGCTTCGGTGACGGCAATGGTGACTTTGCCACTGCGATAGCGCGGGTGGTGGGCCGTTACCTGCAATTCGTCGTCGAAGTCCGGGTCGAGCGGCTTACGGCCGCGCACGGTGAAGTGGCCGTCCGTATCCGATTGGGCTCCGATCGAGTCGAACTCGCCTTTGACGAGTGCCCATGCGCCTTCGACCCCGCGACCCGTGGCTGCGTCGAGGATGCGACCGGTTACTTCGACTCCGGTGTCGACCACCGCCGCGAGGGTTCGTGGGGCGTCGATCTTTGGATGGAAGCCGGGCTGTTCCTGCCACTGTTCGAGCAGGTCGCAAGCGATGAACCCTGAGGTGCACACATCCTGGACTTCCCAACCGAGCTGCGACAGCCGCACCTCCACTGGCGAGAGTTCCACGCTGGATAACACGGCGCCATGCGGGACCACGGTTATTGCCTTGCCGGCAGACAGTGGTGTTTCCGTGTACTGCGACTTGCCAGCGACGACGATCGTGAGGCCTAGGGTGCCGGTCGCCACGGCGTCCCCGCTCTTGGTCGTGGCCGTGACGGTCAACTCGTGCGAGTCCGCTTGTGCGCCCTGCTCGTTGTCAGGTGCGGCAACCGCCGCGCGATTCCTGGTGGCCGTTGCGTTGCTGACAGTCGGTGACGCACCATCGTTGTCAGGTGCTACCAGGCTGGGGGGTGGGTCGTGCGGTTGGTCTTGGGGTGCGGCCGGGTCGCCTTGGCTTGAGCCGAGGAAGGCAAACAGCCCAAGCAGCAATGCGACAACGAGGCACAGGGATGCGCGAACACTGCCGTGGCTCGCGGCGGCGCAACCGTGAACCTGCGAAGCGACTCCCCCGACCTTGCTTGCGATCTGCCTCATGCCGACCGTCAGCTTAGTCGAAGATGGTGGGGTTTGGTGCGCCAGCGCGATACGCCCGCGCTGTTACCAGATCGTGCCTATGGTCGCCGATATGCCTTGCGTGCTGGCAATCGAGGCGAAGGGGGTGACCGTAAGCGACACTACCTGGTGATGGATCGTATTGCCGATGAGTGGCGCTGCCGCCGGAATCGCAAGGGACGTGGTCATCGTCGGGCCGGTTGGGGCGATTGTCTGGGTCAAGATTGGCGTGACGAACAACGAGCAGTTGGCTGTCGGGATGCCCAGGGTGCTGAGCGGCACGTTGGTCGTTGTCAGGCCATAGACAGCGACGGTGATGGCGCCGCTTGGCAGGTTGCTCGCAACGGCGTCCATGGATGTGCCGAGCCAGGCAGCAGATGTTAGTTCGAGGTCGAGCATCGAGCCCCATTGTTGGCACGGTGCGCCAATCGTGGCGACCGTCGCTGGGCAGATCGGCTCGAGTTGTGCTGCGAATGCTGAGGGCTGCCCGCCGACATTGAGGAACTCGCCGCCGAGGATAATGTCGCCGTCGTCGGCGATGTCGATTGCGGTCACTGCGCCATCAATGCTCGTCGGGACCGCGTGCCAGCTACCGCCGCGCCAGTACGCCAGGTTCGCCGCGGCTGTGCTGCCGGCGGTCGAGAAGTTGCCGCCGACCAGTAGTCCACCGTCGGGCAAGGCTGCACACGCGAGTGGTTGCTCGGTCGGTGCGGCGACCGCGAAGCCGCCGCCAGCTGCTTGCCAGGTCGTGCCGTTCCAGATCGCGACGCCGTTTGCGGCGAAGCCGCCTGCCAAGGTGAATGGGCCAACGGCCGCGATGTCGCCGTTGGCTAGAACGGTGATGTCGGTGGGGGCTGCGTTGAGGTTGCCGGCCAGGGTATTCCAATTCCCGCCGTCGTAGATGGCGAGATGGCCGAGCGCAGTGGCTGCAGAGCTCAACGTGCCGGCGACGAGGATTGCGCCGCCAGGCAACGGAGCCATGGCAGTGATCGTGCCGGTGAAGCTCTGGTCCAGCGTGGTCCAACCACCGTTCGCCGTGTTGTACTTCGCGAACGATGTGTAGTAGGGCTGGTTGTTGAGCCACAGATACGTGAACGCGCCACCGATGATGATGTCGTTGTTGGAGTCGACAATTGCGATTGTGGGCCCGTTGGTGTTGGCAAGCCAGAGGCCGCCAATTGGGCCCGCCGAGCGATAGATGGAGTTGCCTTGGCCGACCAGAATCAGGTTGCCGTTGTCGAGTTCCGCAACCGAAGTGAATCGAGTGAATTGGGGTGGCACCCAGTAGCTCGTCCAGCCTGTACCGTCGTGCTCGGCGAGGGCCTGCGCTGAGATGCCGGCGAAGTTGTGGAAGTCCCCGACCACGACGTACTCACCGTTGCCCCGCGCCAAGACGTCGAGCACAGGACCGTCGACCCCGTGCGGCTCCGGTACCCATTCTTGATTGGTCCATCGCGCGAGGCCGCCAGCACCAGGTGAGGTCGTGGCCGAGCTGATGCCGATCCGTTCGAACGAACCGCCTGCCAGCAGGTCGCCGTTGTTGAGTTCGGTCACGACGTTGATGTCCGTGATCTCGTCATTGCCGAGCGGTTGCCACTGCGTGCCGTCCCATTCGCTGACGGAGCCATTAGGGAAGAGGCCGGTGGCGACCACGTTGCCGTTTGCCAGTGCCGTGACGTTGTTGGCCCCGAATCCGGTGAGCACGGCAAGTTGTCCGGACCAACTCGTGCCGTTCCAGGTCGCAACGGAGTTGGCAGTGAGGCCAGCGATGGACAAGAACGAGCCGGTGCACACCAGATCGCCGTTGGCCATGACGTCCATGTTGTCGATGATGCCCGCTGGTCCCGCCATGATGGGAGCGATGGCTTGCCAGGTCGAACCGTCCCACTTCGCGATGTTGGTCGCCGTCACTCCGCCGATCGACGTGAACAGGCCGCAGACAACCAGGTCATCGTTGGGAAGCACCGCCATGTCTTTGAGCTGGATGGGCAGTGGGCCGAACATCGCCGGCCCCATCGCGGACCAGGTCGTGCCGTTCCAGCGCGCCATGGTCAATGCTGGGACGCCGCCAACTTGTGAGAAGGAGCCAGCGATGATGACGTCGCCGTTGCTCCGGGTGGCGATCAGCTTCACTGCGAAGCCACTGAGTGGTAGCGGGGTGACTCCGCCGCCCAGCGCGGTCCAGGTGGTGCCGTCGAACTTGGCGATGCTCTGTGCGACGACCCCGCCGATCAGCGAGAAGACGCCGCCGACGATCAGGTCGCCATTGGCATCGACAGCCAGGCATTCGATCGTGTTGTCGGCGTCGGCCAGGTTGGACCAGGTGTCGGTGAACTCGTTGTAGAGCGCCAGCCCGCCACTCTTGACGGTCGCGATCTCGGTGAAGTCACCCGCGACGACGAGGTGAGGCGGAAGCGGTCCAGGGCCATCCGGATCCCAGTGCGTCATGGCATGGATGACTCCGTCGCAACCGGTGCGTGGTCCGTTCGCGATCGCCAACGGATCGCATTGCGCGGTTGCTGTGGCGGTCAGGCTGATGCTGGCCAACAGTGGCAGCGCGAAGAGGATGTGGCGTGGTTGGAGCATTGGCATTCCCGGATCGTCGCTGGCACTAGCCGGGGGTGTGGGCAGCGTAACGAGGAGTGCGAGATCGCTCTTCGGTGTGCCGATGTCCGTCGGTGCCGAATCGCCCAGGTGGCAGAGAGTTTGCATCAACGACGGCATACCGCTGCTGAGCAATCGCGCCGCGACGCGGATCCAGTGGCGGTGCTAGTCGCTGGCGTTGCCGAAGATGATCGGGTCGTAGGCTGAGAAGCCAGCCGCAGCGAACATCGCGCGGAACAGGCTCTGCAACTCCGCCTTGTCCTCGCCGTCGAAGCCGGAGCACTGCATCGGTAGGTTGAGCGACACCGACTTGTCGTTGTGCAGCACGGTGAGCGTGACGTGCGTCCAGAGGTCGGACGTGTCGGGTTGCGCTTCGACGCGCGGGGCTTGCCCCGGCATGCCGAGCGCTTGCACGTGAGCGGCGACCGCCTGGGCCGCAGCGGCCGTGACTGGCTGCTCGAACGTCTGCCACGTGTTGCCAGCGTCACGGACGAGCACGGTGACGGTTCCGTCAACCAGCTCGCCCGTCGTCGTGGCGTGCGCCGAGAACCGGCCAGCCATCGTCAGCTGACCCGTGCGGCCGATTGCGCCGACCGACTGTTGGAACGTCAGTTCGAGCCAGAACGGCAGCGCACTACTCATCGTCTACTCCTTGCCGAGGACCTGCTCGAGGAGCTTCGCGTGCTGCTTCGGGTCGGCGGCGTTCGCCTTGAGCAGCTTGGCGTACTTGACGGCGCCTTCCTTGTTCTTGAGCGGACCGAACGACCAGCGCGTCGCGTTGAACAGCAGGCCCTCGAAGACCTTCTTGTCCTTGGCGCCGAAGCCGATCAGCTTGTCGATGTTGCCGATGAACGCCTTGGCGGACGCATCGTCACGCACCTGCGTCATCGAGTGGGCGACTACGAGTTCGAAGAGGCCCTTCTCGTTCTTGGGATCGAGGGCGCGCGCCTTCGTGGCGCATTCCGCGTCGGCGAGGCCGCACTTGAGCAGCGTGCCGATCGCCTTCTCGGCGACGGTCGCGTCGTCGGACTTGGCGAGTGGTTGCACGATCGGGCCGAGCTTGTCGATGCCGAGCTGGTCCCCTTCGAAGGTGGCCATCAGGTCGAGCGCCATCATGCGGACCTTGTCGTCCTTGGCGGCTTCGAACTTGGTGACGATGTCGTTGATCGCGGCGATGTTCTTCTTGCCGACCGTGCGCATCTTGTTGAGCGACTCGACATACTTCTCCGGGCCACCGGCGGCGTAGCCGGTCTTGCCGAAGACTTCGCCGTTGACGTCCATCAGGAGGATCGTCGGGAAGCCGCGCACGCCGTACTTCTTCTGCAGTTCGCCGTTGCGAGCTGCGTTCGGGACCTTGGCCTTGGCTTCGGCACCACGCGGGAAGTCGAGCGCGACGAGGATGAAGTGGTCCTTCACGCCATCATCGAACGCCTTGTGGTCAAAGACTTCTTCGTGCAGCTTGATGCACCAGCCACACCAATCGGAGCCGGTAAAGTCGACCAGCAGGTCCTTCTTCTCGGTCTTGGCGGCGGCGAGCGCCTTGTCGAAGTCGTCGTACCATTTGCTGTGGGAGGCTTCCTGAGCAGACAGTGTGGCGGCTGCGAAGAGAGCGAGAGTAACGGATAGGGTCTTGTTCATAGGTTTTTGGCGGGGCGCTCGTGGCCCGGGCCGACTGCAGCATACGAACGGCCGGCACGGTCGGTGTGGCACAAATCGCCTTTTGCCCGTGGGGAGCGTAGACTCGGGCGCAATGAGTGACGCGGATATCAGTATTGCAGTGCAGTCGGTTGACGAAGCCCGCACGCTACTTGGACCACTGGACAGCAACGCGCGATTGATCCGCGAGCTGCATGGCATCAGTGTCTTGGCGCGCGATGGCAGCGTTCGTCTGCTCGGGGATTCCGAGCATGCCGAGGTGGTGCAGCGCGTCATCGAGGATTTCCTTCAGCGCATGCGCGCGGGCCACAAGGTGTCGACCCAGGACGTCGCCACGGCGATCCGCAAAACGCTCGGCATGTCGATTCCGGATGGTGGTGGCGGCGAGCCCGAACGGCCGGTGCGACCGACGGGTTCGAACGTCGTACGTGCCAGGACCGAAGGCCAGCAGCGTTACCTCGAGTGCATCGACAAGAACGACGTCGTGTTCGGCGTCGGTCCGGCGGGCACGGGCAAGACCTACCTCGCGGTGGCCAAGGCGATTGAGGCCATGAAGGAAGGTGGCGTGAGCCGCCTCGTGCTGGTGCGACCCGCCGTCGAAGCGGGCGAGAAGCTCGGCTTCCTGCCCGGTGATTTCCAGGCGAAGGTCGATCCGTACCTGCGTCCGATGCACGACGCCCTTTCGGACTTGCTCGATCCCAGGACGCGAGTGCGTTGGTTGGAGAGCGAAGTCGTCGAAGTTTGTCCGTTGGCGTACATGCGTGGCCGGACCCTCAATCAGGCGTTCGTCATTCTCGATGAGGCACAGAATACGACGGTGCAACAGATGCTTATGTTCCTTACGCGGCTGGGCGAAGGTTCGCGCATGGTCGTCACCGGCGACCCGTCGCAAGTCGACTTGCCCGGCAATATCCGTTCGGGTCTAGGCGATGCGTTGCGTCGTCTCGACAGCGTTGACGGAGTTGGAATCTCACGTTTGGGAACGGGCGACATCGTGCGTCACCAGGTTGTCGGTCGCATCGTCACTGCCTACGACGAATACGATCGCAAGAGCGGCCGTCACGACTCTGATTCGTAATGCTCGAGGTTACGGACCGCTTCGAACCACGCACCGAACGCGTGTTGATCGAAAGAGTTGTGGCAGCTGTGCGCGAACACGTTGCACGTCCCGAACTCGAAGTCTCGTTGTTGCTGACCGACGATGCGGAGATCGCTTCGTTGCATGAGGCCTACCTCGATGACCCGACTCCCACCGACGTCATGTCGTTCGAGATCGACAACGGTGCTGAGATTGTTGTCAGTGTGGAAACCGCGCAGCGTGTTGCCGTAGCTGCAGGTCACGACGTGCAAGCAGAGGTCGCGCTCTACATCGTGCACGGCCTGTTGCACACGGTTGGGTTTGACGACATCGATGATGATGATCGACGTCGCATGCGCGAAGCAGAGCGCGCGATCATGAAGCGGTTGCAGCTTCATGTTCGTGAAGTCGACGCGTGACTTCGCGTTGAAGTTCACAACACACGACGTTGCGCCGCATGCGATGTTCGTGATACCGTGTGCGCGTTCGCTTCTTTGCAATTCGCGTGACGGTTCGCTGTCCGCAGTTTCATGACTCACGTTGCTTCGCACTTCATGCGCGCAACGTGGTGCACTGCGAACAGCTGTCCAAGCCATCACGCGCAGCGCTTCGACAGTGAGCCTGGTCCGCTCAGCTTCGTGAGGGATCAGTCCAGTGCCCATCAATGGGGCCAGGTACTACATGGTAGGTAAACCAGCTTCAGGTGACTCTCGCGTGCCAGGCACGCGCCGGACACCTGCGAAGGCAACGCCCAAGAGCGACGCGTCCTGCACGCCGCAGAACCGCAAACCGCGGAACCGCGTGCCGATGGGCGCAACGACCGAGCAACTACTCGAACGCTACCGTTTGCGCCGTTCTCGGGCGATTCTCGATGAGATCGTCGAACGGCAACGTGCCACCGTCGAATCGATGGCGATCACGATGGTCAGCAAGCTGCCGCGTAGTGTAGATGTGCAAGACCTCACGCATGCCGGCATGTGGGGGTTGATGCAGGCGATCACTTCGTTCGAGCCCGAACGTTGCAACTCATTCGAGCCGTTCATGCGCCAACGCGTGCGAGGAGCGATGCTCGATGAACTGCGGCACATGGACTTCCTGCCGCGTTTGTTCCGGCGCCAGGTGCGCGAGCGCGACGCGGCGCGGGCGCGGTTGCAGATGGAGCTCGAGCGCGAGCCGACCAACTCCGAACTTGCAGAAGAACTTGGCATCACCGAGGACGCGTTGCTGCGTTGCCCCGAGTCCAAGGTTCTGCGATCTGTGCATTGGCGCGAGGCAGAGTCGGACGAGGACCACTTCGAGCACCTTCCCGATGACGCCATCGAGTCGCCGATCGAGGCGATCACCCGCCAAGAACTGCTCGAACTCGTGCGCAAGCAACTCGATCCGATCGAATGGAAGGTGTTGAAGCTGCACTACCTGGATGGCTTGACGGGCCGCCAGGTCGCCCAGCGGCTGCGCCTGTCTGCGTCGCGGATCTGCCAGATCCACGTCGCCGTGTTGGATCGCCTGAAGCAGCAGATGACTGCGCGGGCAGTCTGATCCGCAGGAGGCTTTGCACCTAATGACCGGTCAGGCTTCCGACAGCACGCCGTGCCCCGGCTCCGGTTCGCCGGAGTTCCACTATCGCGCTGGCGCACTGCACTGCGAACAGGTTGCCATCGCGGACCTCGTCGCTGAGTTCGGCAGTCCGCTCTACGTCTACAGCGCCGCGACCATGCGCGAGCGCGCCCAACGCGTGCGTCAGGCGTTCGGCGACGACGCCCACGTCTGCTACGCGGTCAAGGCCAACTCCAACCTGAACGTGCTGCGGCTGCTGCACGAACAGGGCTGCGGCTTCGATCTCGTCAGTGGTGGCGAACTCGAACGCCTCAACGTTGCCGGCTTGCCGACCAGCCAGGCGGTGTTCGCCGGAGTCGCCAAGGAGCCCTGGGAGATCGAGGCTGCCGTTGCCGCAGGCCTCCTGTTCTTCAACGTCGAATCGCCAACCGAGCTGCCGCTCTTGGCAGCGGCGGGAGAGAAGGCCGGCAAGCCCGTGTCCGTGGCGCTGCGCCTCAACCCCAACGTCGAGGCCAATACGCACGCCTACATCAGCACCGGCAAGGACGAGAACAAGTTCGGCGTCGCGATTGATCGTGCCGCCGAGATCGTGGCGCGCATCGTTGGCGATCCGTGGTTGTCGTTGGTCGGCTACCACGTGCATCTTGGCAGCCAGCTGCGCACGGTCGAGCCCTACGTCGAAGCCCTCGAGCGTGTCATGGCATTCGTCGACGGCGATCCGGTCCGCGGCGATGGGGTGCGTTACTACGACCTCGGTGGTGGCTTTGGCATCAGCTACGGCACCGGCGAGCCGCTCGACGTAGCAGCCGTCGCCGCCGAACTGCTGCCGCGCCTCAAGGCGCGCAACTGGCGGCCCGTCGTCGAGCCCGGCCGCTTCCTGGTCGGCGATGCCGGTGCGCTGGTGACGTCCGTCATCGGCGAAAAGTCCCAGGGTCGTTCGGAGTTCCTGCTCGTCGACGCGGCGATGAACGACTTGATGCGTCCGGCCCTCTACCAGGCAGAACATCCCATCGTGCCGGTCATGCAGGGATCGGACCGAGAGCTTCGGACCGCGGACATCGTCGGGCCCGTCTGTGAGACCGGCGACTTCCTCGGCCACAAGCGAACCCTGCCGCGCTCTGAACGCGGGGACCTCCTGGCGGTGTTGGCGGCGGGAGCGTACGGTGCCAGCATGGCGTCGAACTACAATTCCCGGCGCCGTCCTGCCGAAGTGCTCGTCGATGGCGATCAAGTTCGGTTGGTTCGCCGCCGCGAGTCCTTCGCACAACTCTATCAGGACGAGATCGACGCATGATTGCATCTACTCCAAGCCCGCAACTCCGCGCCCGCCGCAGTCTCGCGAGCCAGGCCGGTTGGGTGCTGGTCCTGATGGCCGCGTTGTCGCTCGGTTCGTGCAGCTTCCTGATCGACGAGTTCACGACGCTCGACAAGGCGGGGCCAGTTTCTGCGCCGCAGCTTGTCGTGCCCGTTGGCACGAACGCCAGCCACTGAGTTCCCAATGGTCTCGGAAGGCTTGCGCGAAGTGCTGCAGCGCGGCGATGGTGTCGGCGAGCTCGAAGGCGATGGTGTCGCTTCAGGCTTCGCCGAGCATGCGATCTGCGGCGATCAGGTGCAGTTGAGTGTGCGTAGCACCGACGGCACCGTGAACGAAGTGCGTTGGCGCGCCAACGGCTGTCCGGCGTCGATGGCGATCGCCGCGTTGGCGGCCGAGGTACTGCGCGACGTTGCCGTTGTGGATCTCGAAACCGTTCTGCATGAGGCCATCACGGCGCGCGGTGGTCTGCAACGTCACGAGCACCACGCCGAGAAGATGGTCCTGCGGGCCTTGCACGAGGCATTGGGCAACTAGCCATGGCGCGTTGGACGGACTTCCTCGCGCGGCTGCGCGGCGACGCGCACGATGGCGAGCGGCAACGCTGGCTCGCGATCCTCGGTCTCAATCGACAACTCGCGACGGCCGATAGTCGCGGGGCAGTCTTGACCGTCCTGGTCGACGAAGCCGTGCGTCTCTTTGGTGCCGAACGTGGCTTCTTGCTGACGCGCGCAGCTGCGGAACCGGGCTTCCGCGTCGAAGTCGCGCGCAGTCTCGATAAGGAGCCGGTCGCCAATCCCGAGCGCAAGCTCTCGGTGACGATTGCGCAGCGTGTGCTCGAACAAGGCGAAGGCCTCTACAGTGAAGACGCGCAGACCGATTCGCTGACGGCCTCGCAGAGTGTTGCCGATCTACGGCTGCGTTCCGTCCTGTGCATGCCGCTGCGCGTCGGCGAGCAGGTCCTGGGCTTGCTCTACCTCGATCACCGCTTCCAAGCCGGCGCGTTTGGCGAACAGGACCTGCCGTGGTTGATGGCATTCGCCGATCAAGGCGCGATTGTGCTGCACTTGCACGGTTTGCTGCAGGCCAACCAGCAGCAGAAGGAACAGTTGGCGGAGCAGAACGAAGGGCTGCGCGCGACCGTGGCTGCGCAGGCGCGCGCGCTGGCGGACGATGCGCCCGTTCCTGGTCGTGAGCAACTGCAGCACGCGATGCCGAACATGGTCGGCAACTCCAACGCGCTGCTGCGCACGCTGCACGTGTTGGATCGCGTCGCCGACACCGACCTGCCAGTCTTGCTGACCGGCGAGAGCGGCACCGGCAAAGAAGTCGCGGCGCGTGCGCTGCACCAGGCGAGTGGGCGGCGTTCTGGTCAGTTCGTCGGCATCAACGTCGCCGCGATCCAGGGCGAGTTGCTGGCGAGTGAGCTGTTTGGCCATACCAAAGGAGCGTTCACCGGTGCTGATCGCGAACGTCCCGGCCTGTTGCGCAAAGCTGCTGGCGGCACGTTGTTCCTCGACGAGGTCACCGAGATGGACCTCGATCTGCAGGCCAAGCTGTTGCGCGCGCTCGAAGAACGTAAGGTGCGCCCGGTCGGCAGTGATCGTGAGTTCGGCATCGACGTGCGCGTGATCGCCGCGAGCAACCGTGATCCGCGCGAGGCGATTCGCGAACGCCGGTTGCGCGAAGACCTGTACTTCCGGCTCGCAGTCGTCACGGTGCACCTGCCGCCGTTGCGCGAGCGCGGCGACGACCTCGCCGATCTGGCGCGGCACTTCGTGCGGCAGTTCGCCACCGAGCAGAACGTGCCGCCGCCGACCTTGTCGAGTGAGTTTCTGACGGCGCTGCGTGCCAGACAGTGGCCCGGCAACGTGCGTCAGCTGCGCAATGAACTGCAGCGGGTCTGGGCGCTGGCAAATGGCGCGGACCTGCAGGCGCAGTGGTTGTCGCCGGAGGCCGATGAGCCGGTGGGGGAATCGGTGCCGTTGGATCTGTCGCGGTTGGAGCAGTGGGCGATCGACCGCGCGCTCGAACAAGCCGGCGGCAACAAGGCCGAGGCGGCGCGGTTGCTCGGGATCGGCCGGCGCACCTTGTATGACCGGCTCGCGAGTCGTGAGAAGGGCTCGAGCGACTGACCCGATGTGTGCAGATCCCGCACACCTGGGCGGCCTCCGCACGGTCTTGGTGGTGGCGGACATGTCGTAAGTAGCTAGTATGGTGCGTCTTAAGGATTTGTCTCAGGTTGGCACCACGGTTGCTCTAGGGCCGCCCAATGCAACGGCGACTGACAACGACATGGATGCTGAAGGCGGGCCTCACGGTCGCCATCGCGTCGTCGTTCGCCAGCGCGCAGGATGCCAAGGGGTCGTCGCGTCTCCTCGACAGTGTCGAAGCTCCTTACGCCTACGTCTCTCTCGGCAGTGCCGGTGATGAGGGCAGCGCCCCCGCAAACGCCGTTCGCAAGTTGCTCGCCGACCCGTCGCTCGACGCGGTGTTCGCCGGCGAGCCGACCACCGGCAAGTCCGGCGGCAGCCAGGCGTTGGCGCTCGTTCGCGGCATGCTCAGCCGCGGTGCGATCGAGATCGAACTCGCGATGACCGGCATCGTCGGCCGTCGCGGCACGCCGCTGCTCGTCCTGCGGGCGCGTCTCAAGCCCGGCCTCGCGACCAACCTGCGCAGCAAGCTCGAAGAGACGACGCAGCTCGCCGTGCCAAACCGCAAGCTCGGTGGCACCCAGACCTACACGCTCCGCAGTGGGCGGAACGGCAGTGGCCGCAAGGGCGATGCACGCCCAGGTGAGACGGTCGAACTCGCGATGGTTGGCAACGACCTCGTCGTCGGCAACGACGGTTCGGCCATGCGCGAAGTGCTCGTGCCGCAACCCAACGTGACGTCGGCCAAGGCCACGCGCCGCGTGCTGTCGGCTGACCCGCGCTTCCGTTCGCTCCGCAAGCGCCTCGATGTGCCGGAAGGTTCGCTGATCGCGTTCGGCGATTGGCAGCGTCTCGGCCGTCGCCTGCAATCGTCGTTGGACGGTGCGCCGGCCCAGCTGCTCAGCGGCAGCGGCCTCGGCAGCGCGCGTTCGATCATGATGACGATCGCGCCGGCGACGAAGGCACAAGCCAAGAACAAGATGGGCGGCTTTGCAGCGACGCTGCTGCTCGACTTCGACGTCGACACCGAAAAGGGCGCTCGCGATGCCCGCACGATCAAGGGCTGGTTTGCCGCGACCGAACCGGTTGCCGCCAAGCAGTTGGTGCGCGAACTGCCGCGAGGTGGCCTCGGTGGCCTGGTGCTGTCCGTCGACTTGATGGCCGTCGCCGACAATTCGCCGCGTAGCTCGCACATGGTCTGGGACCTGCGCGACGCCTACACCGGCTTTGGTCTCGACTACAACCGCAATCTGCTCGGCCGCCTGGCTGCGCAGGGCACGGTCCAGATGCACTTTGGCCCGCGTCATAAGGCCGATGGCGAGCTTGCCGTTGTCACGCCGGTCTACAGCGTGCGCGCCAAGAGCCGCACCGCGGCGAAGGACATCTTCAGCGACCTGCGTCGCGTCGTCGAGTCGACCAACTTCGGCAAGTTCGAGGTCGTCAAAGGCAAGTTGGGCCGCCGCCAGCTGGATGTGATCCACCTGGTTGGAGCTCAAGGTCAGATGTCGGCGTTCGTCTGCGTGCACGAAGACACGATGCTGCTCGCGCAAGACGCGCAGACACTCGTGCAGGTGCTGCAGGAGCTGCGTCGCAGTCGACCCGGTCGCCGTGATTCACTCGTGACCAGTGCGGTCAAGTCCATTGGTGGCGGCAACGTCGCCGGCTTGTTCGATCTGGATCTCAACCCGCTTTTCCAACACATCTCGGAAGCCCTCAAAGATGGGCCGCTGGGGCGTGTTGACCTTTCCGCTCTTCCAAAGCGCCACGTTGGGTATCTCGATACCGACAGCCGTCAAGACGGTGCCGTGGTGCGCATTCGCTTGCTGTCATCGCGCTGATTGTTTCGTCGGGTCTGTGTAACCCGGCAAGCACCGCTCGTAGCAGTAATCGTTCTTTAACAATCAACAGCCTACGGTGAGGAACGACGCTTGGGCGTCGCGCCTTGCCGCGGATGCATGGGTTTCCAGCAGTCATCGATCGACCCAATACTTGGGGCAGGCAGGGTCGAAAGAAGGCTCCTACGTGTGTTGCGTAGGACATGCATCCGCATCTTCTTCAGGGCGCATGGGTCGTTTTGTCCCGTGCCGCCGTTCCGAATACTTGGGGCAGGCAGGAACGGTGGCGTGGAACGCGTGGTGTCACGCGAACGGCTCATGCGCCCTCATTTTTTTGATGCGCGCCCATGCATGCTGGCGCAGCAATGGTTTTTTGCGGATCGTGGTCTACAACGATCCCCATGCACGACGGCAGCCCCACAGATCGTGATGCCCCGCAAGACGACAACGACCTGATCGATGATGTCGTCGTAGACGGCGAGGATCACAAGAAGCCCGCTGACCCTTCTGAGTCGGACGAAACCGGTGGTTTTGCGCAGGGGGTGGTCGGTGACGGCGCTGGTGCTGGCGATGCCGCCGGTGGCGCTGCTGGCGGTGGCGATGACGCCAGCAGTGGCGGCGACGATGACGACGACGATCTGCCGCCGGATGACCTCACTCCGGACGACGTCCCGGGCTTCGGCGAAGATGCGTCCGACCACGTCAACGCCGCGTTCGTGATCGAGTCGGAGCCGGGCAACAACTCCGTGGTCGTGCAGGACTCCCTGCCCGACAAGATGTTCGCGTTCCCGCTGCAGAAGTCGGTGCCGTTCCCGAACCTGATGATGCCGCTCTTGCTCGATACGCAGGCGGCGCGCGAGATCGTGGCGAAGGCCGAGGCCCACAACGGCTACCTGTTCTTGGTGCTGCAGAAGGATCCGGACGAGGATCCGAAGTCGAGCGCCGATCTGCACGAGGTCGGCGTCATCACGCGCATCATCAAGACGCTCAAGCTGCCCGATGGCGGCATGTCGGCGATGACGCAGGGCGTGCGCCGCGCCCGTCGCGTCAAGGTCGTGCGCGAACAGCCGCACCTCGTGGTGCGCGTCAAGCAGATGGTCGAGATCCCAGCGCAGGATGAACGATCGCAGTCGCTGTTCCGCTTGCTGCAGAAGCAGCTGCAAGAACTCGCTGGGTTGCAGGAGCATCTCGACCCGGGCTTCGCCACGGCGCTGCTCAACGTTGACGACCCGGGCCAGCTCGCGGACTTCTCGGCTGGCATCGTGCGCAAGATCGAAGACCGGCAACGGCTGCTCGCCGAAGCCGATGTCGGCAAGCGCTGCGAACTCGCGTTGCAGTTTGCGATGGCCGAGAGCGAACTCGCGGCCCTGGATGCGAAGATCCAGGACGAGATCCGGCAGAAGGCCGAGAAGGCGCAGAAGGACTACTTCCTGCGTGAGCAGCTCAAGATCATTCGGCGCGAGCTGGGCGAAGAGCAAGACCCGCGCGCGATGGAACTGAAGCGCCTCGAGGAGGCGGTCAAGAACGCCAAGTTGCCCGAAGAGGCGCAGCGTCGCGCAACCGAAGAACTGACGCGCCTGCAAACGACGCCGGTTGAGTCCGGTGAGTACAGCGTCATCCGCAACTACCTGGACTGGTTGGTGTCGTTGCCGTGGTCCGTTGCGACCAAGGACAACACGGACCTCGCTCGCGCCGCGCGCGTGTTGCGCGACGATCATTACGGCCTCGATGAGGTGAAGGAACGCATCATCGAGTTCCTCGCCGTGCGCAAGCTCAAGCCCGGTAACGCCGGTTCGATCCTGTGCTTCAGCGGGCCACCCGGTGTCGGCAAGACGAGCCTGGGCCGCAGCATTGCGCGCGCGATGGGGCGCAAGTTCTTCCGGTTCTCGCTCGGTGGCATGCGCGACGAAGCCGAGATCAAGGGCCACCGCCGCACCTACGTCGGCGCACTTCCCGGGCGCATCCTGCAGGGCCTCAAGGCGTGTGGCAGCCAGAACCCGGTGATGCTGCTCGATGAGATCGACAAGCTCGGCAGCGACTTCCGCGGCGATCCGAGTTCGGCGTTGCTCGAGGTGCTCGACCCGGAGCAGAACCACAACTTCCAGGACCACTACCTCGACGTGCCGTTCGACTTGTCGAAGGTCATGTTCCTCGCGACGGCGAACGTGCTGTCACAGATCCCGGAACCGTTGCGCGACCGCATGGAGATCCTCGAGATCCCCGGCTACCTGCTCGAGGAGAAGGTTGAGATCGCGCGCCGTCACCTGTTGCCGAAGCAGGTCGATCGTCACGGTCTCAGCAGTCGCAATCTGTCGGTGACGTTGCCGGTGTGGCAGCGCATCGTGCCCAACTACACGCGCGAAGCTGGCGTTCGCGGTCTCGACAAGGTCATCGGTCGCTTGTGCCGCAAGGTCGCGCGACAGGTTGCCGCCGGCAAGAAGGGCCCTGGTCGTCTCAGCCTCGCCGAGATGGAGCAGTTGCTCGGTCGCGCGCGCTTCAAGGCCGACGAACGGCGCAAGAAGCGTCTGCCTGGTGTGGTGCAAGGGCTCGCGTGGACACCGGTCGGTGGCGACGTGCTCTACATCGAAGCGGTTCGCAGCGAGGGCAAGGCGCAACTGCAGCTGACCGGCAGCCTCGGCGACGTGATGAGTGAGTCGGCGCGGTTGGCGCTCAGCTACCTGCGCAGTCGTTGCGATCGCTTTGGCATCGACAAGGCTCGCCTCGACAGCAGCAACCTGCACCTGCACTTTCCGAGCGGCGCGATTCCGAAGGACGGCCCGTCGGCCGGCATCGCGATCGCGTGCGCGTTCTTGTCGTCGTTGACCGAGCGGCCGGTGCCGACGGACATCGCGATGACCGGTGAGCTGACCGTGGTTGGCGAAGTGCTGCCGATTGGCGGCGTGCGCGAGAAGGTGCTCGCGGCGAAGAACTTCGGGCTCGAGCGTGTGATCCTCCCGAAGGCGAACGAGCCGGAGGCCAAGGAGCTCAAGCGTGAGTTGGTGCGTGGCCTGAAGATCTACTTCGTCGAGCACTTCAGCGAGGTCTACGACATCGTCTTTGAAGGTGGCGGCGGCAAGCGCAAGCCAGCGAAGCGCAAGAAGGCCGCGAAGAAGGCCGCGAAGAAGGTCGCCAAGAAGGCCACAAAGAAGAAGACCGCGAAGAAGGCTTCCGCGAAGAAGCCAGCGAAGAAGAAGGCCAAGAAGGTCGCCAAGAAGTCCAGTTCGCGCCGCTCGCGATGAGTTCTGGCGCGGCCCCTCGCTTCCCGACGCACCTGAGGTTGGCCAGCGACCCAACTGCCGCCGAGTTGCAGCAGGTCCTCGGTCCGGACGTCGCGCTGCGCCGCGTCATCTGGGATGAAGACGACCAACGCATCTGCGTGCGACCGCCGCCGTTCCCGTTCAAGCGCGCGGTTGCTGCAGCGTTGGGCATGCTGGCGTTGATGACCGTGACGCCGTGGGGGCTCAGCTACGTGAGCAAGAACCCGGTGGCGTTGACGGCGATCGACATCACGGTCTTCGCGGTCTTGTGGGCCGTGCTTGCGCCGGTCGCATACCTGTTGCTGCGGCGAGCCAGAACGAAGGTCGATGCGCTTGGCCCGGGCGCGATCATCGACAAGCAATCGCGCGAGTTGACGTTGCCGTGGCTCGAGCGAGCAGTGCCCGCGACCCGCATCGAACGCTTCGTCGATGTGCGCGGCCGCCATCACGTTCGCGGCGCCGCGGCGTTCCTGCGTCAGTGCGCCGTCGTCTTCCGCGACGACGACGACCACTTCGTCGTCGCTCCGATCGCGCGCCTGCTGGCCCCGAGCATGCGCAAGAGTTGTGCGGCGCGCCTCGCCGACTTCTACGACGTCCCGCTGCAAGAAGTGACCGGCGTCGTCTTCAACCTGAAGTGAACGTACTGTGCCTGGACCACTTTCACCTTCTTCGCGCGCTACGCGCGCGAAGAAGGTGAAAGTGGTCCAGGCACAGTACCTACCGCTTGCGCTTGCGTTTCTCTTCGGCGCGGCGGGTCTTGCTCATTGCCCATGAGCAGATCTCGCAGACCTCCGGGTCGTGACGCATCGCCGGGCACGACGTGCGACCGAACCAGATGATCTGCAGGTGCAGGTCGTTCCATCGTTCGCTCGGGAACGCCTTTTTCAGGTCGCGCTCGGTCTGCTCGACGTTCTTGCCGTTGCTCAAACCCCAGCGCCAGGCGCAGCGGTGGATGTGCGTGTCGACCGGCATCGACGGCACCCCAAACGCCTGCGACATCACGACGCTCGCCGTCTTGTGGCCGACCCCGGGCAGCTTCTCCAGTTCCTCGAGGCTCTGTGGGACCTCGCTGTCGTGCTCGGCGATCAGGATCTGCGACAGCCCGGCGATCGCCTTGGCCTTCTGCGGCGACAGCCCGCACGGCCGGATGATCTCGCGGATCTCGTCGACCGGTACCTGGGCCATGGCTTCGGGGGTGCTCGCTCGAGCGAACAGGGCCGGGGTGACCTGGTTGACCCGGACGTCGGTGCACTGGGCCGACAGCAGGACCGCGACCAGCAGGGTGAACGGATCGTCGTGGTCGAGCGGGATGGGGGGCTTGGGGAAGTGCTGGTCGAGGATCGCCTGGATGCGTTCTGCTCTTGCCTGACGATTCATGCTGTCACGGATACCGCCTTTTCGTCCTCGATCCAACCTATGGTAGGTTGCCAGGACCTGATGAGTGATTCGGCGTTCAGTGATTGGTTTGAGGCTCTGTGGACCGACCGTGAGGATCGTGTCTACCGGTCTCTGTTTGGGGACCTTGGTCCCGGCGTGTTCACGGCCGGCGAAAAGGTCTACGAACGCTACGGCAAGGCTCCGCATCCCGGCTGGCTTAACCACGGCGTGTTCGCCTGTCCGCCGCACGACGAACGTGAGACCTGGCTCTACGTCACTTCGGGGCTGAGCAACCCGTGGAACCTCGACAAGCCCGGCAAGGATCCGAGTGGCTTTGCCGGTCTCGGGTTCGAGCTGGTGATCGAGTCGACCAACGAGTCGGACTGGGCCGTGCCGCTCCTCCACAACCTGATGGCCTACGAGTTGTTGGTGGCGATCGGCACCTACGAAGGTGCGGAGTTGTTCGAATACGGCAACCGCATCCCGCTCAACGATTCGATCACGCCGAGTTTTGAGAGCGCGATCCGGTGGTTGCTCGTCGAACAGCCGAAGCATTACGCGTCTTCGTTCGACATCGCCGCTGGCCGCGTCGATCTATTCCACCTCGTGGGTGCGACCGATGAAGAAGTTGCCGTCGCGCGCGAGAAGGATCAGGACAAGCTGGTCGCGCTGCTGCAAGAGAAGGGCGTGTATCCGCTTACCGATGCTGACCGCAAGAGCATCTGCTGAGGCGACCCGAACGGCGCGGCGGCGTCAGGCGGAAATCCATCGCGATGCCTGTGACCTTGTCGTGACGGCTGGGTAGCACCGGTAACGCTACGAGAAGTTCTGCCCCTCGCTCTCTCAAGCTTTCCCATCGGTCGGGGTCGAACGGTCCGCTCGTAGAAGCCTCTACCCAAGGAGAGTTCGGATGCGTTGCTCGATCCGCGTGCTACCGTTGTGTGCACGCATTGCCTGCGTTTCTTCCCTCGCCATCATCGCAGCACCCACGACGGCACAAGCCGTCGGCGATTGGCGATCCGTCGCAACCGTTACGACTGTGCCGTCGAGGTCGGGCTTCGGCCTGGCTGAGATGCCCAACGGCGACCTGCTGTTGTTCGGCGGTGACTCGGCCAGCCCAACTGCCACGGAGTGGCGTTGGGATGGTGCCGACTGGCAGCCTTACGGAGCTGGCGGGGTTCCCCGACGGGACAACGCCGCGATTGGCAAATACGGCGATCATGGTTTGATCGTCTACGGCGGCACGACTGCCGGTACGTTCTTCACCGATACCTGGCGCACGCAGAACGGGTTCACCTGGTACACGTTCAATCCGGGCGTCAACCCCGGCATCTTGACCAGCACGTCGATGGCGTACGATCCCGCGACGGATCGCATGGTCATGGTCGGCCAGGACATGGGGGGCCTCTACACCACGTGGTTCTACGAGTTCGGCCTCGGCTGGTCGGCGGGGCCGTCGTTTGCCGCTGCCGATGCGCGCGTCGTCAGCGATGAAGTGCGCGGCGAAGCGCTCCTGCTCGAAGGTGGCTTCCCGATGATCTTCGTCTCCCGTCTGAACGCGGGCGTCTGGGAGCCCGTCGGGCAAAGCCAGTCGGGCTTGCAGCTAGGCGAGGTTGGCTTTGACGAACGGCGTTCCCGCGTCGTCTTGATGCAGCCGTTCGACACCCTCGATACGGTCGAGTGGGACGGGCTTGTCTTTGGCAGCTCGGCGCCTCCTGCCGGAACGTTCCGATCGCCGTTGGTGACTGCGATGGCCTACCATCCAGAACGTAGCGAGATGATCTACGTCGTCGATGGCGGCAACGGCCTTGAGGTGTATCGCCACGCGGCCGATGCCGCGCCGTCGGCTTTCCAGTTCGGCCCGACATGCGGGATGAACTTCGGCCCGAGCCTGCGGTTGGCGCCTGGGTCCGAACCGCGACCGGGCGCCGTGCATCGCATCGAAGGCACGGCGACGGGTCTTGGCGTGACCCTGTCCGCGATCGGGTTTTCGCACACGATGACCCAGGGCGTGGCGCTGCCGCTGTCGATTCCAATCGGTTCGGGCTCGTGCACGTTGCAGGTCGATCCGGCCATCGTCACGATGCTTGGTTCGAGTGCGTCGCCGTCGCAGTTGGTGGCGATCCCGAACTCGGCAACGTTGCTGGCCGAACGCTACAACGCGCAGTTCATCGAGGTCCTCTCGCAACAGGTCGGCACTTCGAATGGCCTGGAGTTGCAGGTGGGCCAACCGCTTGCCGAGCAGACGTTGATCGAGACGTTCGCGACCAGCTTCAACCGCGATGACCTCGCTTCCGGCGACCTTTGGGAGTTTGGTTCGGCGACGCCGAGTAGGATCGGTGGCGACGGCAAGCACGGTTCGTTCGACCCAAGCCTGGGCCTCGCCCTCGGCGGCGGGGTCTTCGAGTTCAACACGGATATGACCGAGATCCCGGCGAGCAACACGCTGGACAACCAGCCAGCGTTGATCACGGATGGGCGCTACTTCTTCACGGACTTCGTCGTGCCCGCTGGGGTCACGGTCCGTTTCCGCGGCAGCAACCCGCCGCAGATCTTCGTTCGTGGCAGGGCTCAGATCGATGGCACCGTGTCGGTTGACGGCGACGACCTCGCCTCCGTGGTTGCAACCGGTGGCGCTGCAATCGGCCAGAAGGTGTCCGAGTTCAACGCGAAGACGAGCCTGAATGGTCAGGCTGGCACTGCAGGCGGCCCCGGTGCCGGCGCAGGCGGCAACGGCGGTGACCGCGGCCAGAATGCGGGGCCGATCATCGTTGGCGGCGTCAACCGCACCAACGGCCAGCCAGGCGAAGACCTGAACGTTGCGGCCGGGCATGCGTACGCGGCGTCGGCCGTCGATACCGGTGGTGTTGGCAGCGACATGATGCCTGCCAGTGGTGTTTGGGCGAACCCGTCACCGGCCATCAGTTTCGTCTACAACGCGTACTTCAGTCCCGGTGGCGGCGGCGGTGGCTTCATGACACCCGGTGCTGCGGCTGCTGTGCCACAACTGGTTTCGCCGACATACACGATCGCTGCTGGGCCCGCGGCCCAAGGCGGCGTGGCATTCCCACTGTTGCCAATGCCTACCACGGCAGGCTACTCGTCGCTCGAGCACTTCACCGTCGGCGGTTCCGGCGGCGGCGGTGGCGGCAGTCACAGCTACGGAGTTCTCGCCGTCGGCAGCCTGCCGAAGGATTGGCTCGCCGGTCACGGTGGCACGGGCGGCGGTGGCACCATCACGGTGCGCTCAGGGTCGCACCTCGATGTCAACGGCCTCGTCTCGGCACGTGGTGGCGACGGCGCGCTGATCACCGGGACTCCGGCCACTGGCCTGTCGCCGTTGACGCTCGGAGTCTCGTCGCCCGGCGGTGGTGGCAGTGGTGGTTCGGTTTTGTTGCAGAGCGCGCGGACTGCTCGCGTCACCGGTGAAGTCAATGCTCGCGGTGGGGCGGCGTCGCGAGTCGGTTCCGTCTACATCTCCGTGCTCAATCTTACGGGGCAGGGCGGCGATGGCTCCGAAGGCTACTACCGACTCGAAGGTGCTCAGACCTTGTTCAGTGGCACGGGTACTCCCGCGTTCAGCTTCTCGGCTAACCGTGGACCGATCAACGATACGGATGCACTGAGCGGTTCGCGATCGAAGTGGCTGTTGCCGCCGAGTGTCGACCTGCCCGTTTACGTGCGCTACGAGTTGCTTGTCGACATCGGCGGTCTGCCCGTTCTCTACAGTGATGATCCTTCGGTCTCACCGCTGGCCGCCGACGATCCCAACGGGAATGTCATGTTGCGCTTCCAGGGTGCGCGCGTCGATCCGATTACTGGCAACGCCCTTGCGGGCACGGCCGGGCCGTGGCGCACGCAGCTGTCGCCGGGTCCCGACTCGGTCAACAAGGACCGCGCCCAGGCGATCCGGTTCGATCTCGTCACGAACAAGCTCGGCTCGACGCCCCAGGTGTTGGAACTGCGCGTGATCTGGCGATAAGCACGGTCGCCTTGGGGCTGGCACAGAGCGCCCGCTCTGTGGCACAATCCCAACATCGCTGGCCGTGCGAGGTCAGCGTGAGCCCCGGCGGTCGTGGTCTGCCCCAGACCGCTGGGGCGTTTTCTCTGCACGCGTGCGGCCCGCTGTGGACGGCGCCCACCTGCACCGGCACGATGTTCGCGCCCGCGATCCGCGCGGCCTGCACGATGCCCGACCCGACTCCAGAAGCTGATCCGCGCCCGCTCAACATCCGCCCGCTCGCCGAGCGCAAGAACCTCGTCCAGAAGGAAGAGTTCGCCAAGGTGCTGCCGCCGGTCGATGGCTTCCTGACCTGGTTCGAGGCGCTGCCGGATATCTACGGCAGCAAGTCGCTCAAGCACGTCGTCAGCGAGATCGTCACCGCCCGCGAAAACGGCCGCGAAGTTGGCGTGCAACTCGGCGCACACGTGCTCAAGGTCGGCTTGTCGCCGCTGATCATCGACTTGATGCGGCGCGGCCTGATCACGCACGTCGCGACCAACGGCGCGTCGGCAATCCACGACTGGGAGATGGCCTACCAGGGCGCGACCAGCGAAGACGTTGGCGAGAACCTGCCCGACGGTTCGTTTGGCTTCTGGCGCGAGACCTTCGATGCCCTCAACGGCTGCGCCAAGCGTGCGCAGGACAACGGCGAAGGTTTTGGCGAAGCGGTCGGCAAGCAGATCCTCGAAGACGAACTGCCGCACCGTCACCTGTCGGTGTTCGCCGAAGCCGCGCGCCTTGGCATTCCGGCGACCGTGCATGTCGCGTTTGGCTGCGACATCACGCACATGGACCCCGACCTCGATGGCGCCGCGTTGGGTGCCGCGACGCAGAAGGACTTCTGGACGTTCGCCGACAGCATCGGCCGGCTCGACAAGGGGGTCTGGCTCAACGTCGGTTCGGCAGTGATCATGCCCGAGGTGTTCCTCAAGGCCGTGTCGATCGCTCGCAACCGCGGCCAACTCACCGACGACTTCCTCACGTGCAACTTCGACATGCTGCAGCAGTACCGCGCAGTCACCAACGTTGTGCAGCGACCACCAAAGAACGGTCGTTCGATTCTCGCCATGCATGAGATTGCTCTGCCGCTTCTGCACCAGGCCCTGATCTGCACCGCCAAGAGTCGCGGTTGCCTGTCGGAGGCGCGCTGATGCAACCGTCCCTCGGTGAAGAGAACCGCCGGCTCGCGGACATCCTGTCGGGCCTGCCCGCCACGCGTGTGCTCGTGGTCGGGGACCTGATCCTCGACCGCTACGCCGACGGCAAAGCGCAACGGGTGTCGCCCGAAGCGCCGGTTCTGGTCTTTGACTACGACAGTGATCGCTACCTGCTCGGTGGTGCGTGCAACGTCGGCGCCAACTTGAGCACGCTCGGAGCTTCGGCATCGGTGCTCGGCGTGATCGGCGATGACGAACCGGGCCAACGATTGCGTGGTCTGCTCGAGGATGCCGACATCGATACGCAGGCGTTGGTTACGGACGCGACGCGGCCGACGACGCGCAAGACGCGTTACGTTGCCAATACTCTGCAGGTGTTGCGCGTCGACCAGGAATCACGCGCGCCGGTCTCCGGCGACGCCGAGCAGCGCATGCTCAAGATCCTCGAGCAACGACCGTTCCCGTGGAAGAGCGTGCTGCTCAGTGACTACGGCAAGGGTGTGTTGACGCGGAAGGTCATTCAGGCCGCCGTCGCTGCCGCGAAGAGTGTCGGCGGCGTGACCGTCGTCGATCCCAAGGGCAAGGACTACTCGATCTACGAAGGCGTCGACCTGTTGACGCCCAACCGCGCCGAAGCCGAAGCTGCGACCGGCCTCTCGATCCGTTCGACCGAGGACATGCATCGGGCCGCGCAGCGCCTGCGCGAGATCACTGGCATCCAGACCGCGGTCATCACACTCGGCAAGGACGGCATCTTCTTCGAGACGGGGGACGGTTCGCACCGCATCATCCCGACCGAAGCGCGTCAGGTGTTCGACGTGACGGGGGCAGGCGACACGGTGGTCTCCGTGTTGACCTACTGCCGTGCCGCGGGCCTGTCGCTCGAAGACTCGCTGCGACTCGCCAACCACGCCGCTGGTATCACTGTTGCCAAGCACGGCACGTGGGCGCCATCGCGTCGTGAAGTGCTGTCGCGCCTCGGCGACACCTCGCCCGAGAGCATCGGCAAGGTGCTCAGCCACGAGCAAGCCGTCGAGGTCGGAGCGCGTCTCCGTGCCGAAGGTCGTCGTCTGGTGTTCACCAACGGCTGCTTCGACATCCTGCACGCGGGCCACTGCGACTACCTGCAGAAGTCGCGTTCGTATGGCGATGCGTTGATGGTCGCCGTCAACACCAACGCTTCCGTGCAGCGGCAGGAGAAGGGGAAGGGCCGGCCGTTCAACACACTCGAGGATCGCATGGCCGTGTTGGCTGCGCTCGAGTCGGTCGACTACGTCGTGCCGTTTGATGACGACACGCCCAAGGCGGTCATCGAAGCGATCACGCCGCACGTGCTCGCCAAGGGTGAGGACTGGCGCGACAAGGGGGTCGTCGGCCGCGAGTGGGTCGAAAGCCACGGCGGCCAGGTCGTGCTCGTGCCGCTCGTCGCGGGCCGCTCGACGACCAACGTCGTCAAGAAGATCCTCGAGAGCGGCGCGTAGCCGCGCGCCTACCTCTCGCTGTCCGTCGCGGTTGCGCCGCGGTGCAGTTCGGCAAACATCGCGGCCAGCTCCGGGTGCCGCTTGGCTTCGAGCTTCTCGCTCATGGCGAACAGCGATGCTTGCGTGATCGTGCCGCGATGCTTGTCCTTGCGGAGGTGCATCGCGAGCGCTGCTGCGGTCGCCGCGACCTGGCCGTTGGCCGACAGCTCCGCGCTAACCGTACCGGCGATGGACTCGCTGACCTCACGGCTCTTGTCACCTTCTGGCGGCTTGTAGCGAATGCGCAGGGTGGCGAGCGGCTCGCTGCTGCCGGCAGCGGCATCGGCCTTGCGTTCGATCTCGTAGAGCGCGGTGACGCTGTGGCCGGCGCCGACTTCGCCGCCGTCCTTCTTGTCGTCCTTGAAGTCCCTCGTTGCCAGCGCGCGGTTCTCATAGCCGAGCAAGCGGAAGCTCGTGACGAGCTTCGGGTTCCACTCGGTCTGCAGCTTGACGTCCTTGGCGACGGTCATCATCGTTGCACCAAAGCCTTCGATCAGCACGCGGCGCGCCGTCGCGAGGTCGGCGATGTAGCTGTAGACGCCGTTGCCGCGGTTGGCGAGGCGCTCCAGGCGGTCGTCCTTGAGGTTGCCGCGGCCGAAGCCAAGCACGCTCAGGAACACGTCGAGCTCCTTCTTCTTGGTGATGAACGCTTCGAGTTCGTCCGCCGAACTGATGCCGATGTTGAAGTCGCCGTCAGTCGCGAGCACGACGCGGTTGACGCCAGGCACGCGATGCTTGACCGCCAGGTCGTAGGCTTCCTGAATGGCGCCGGCGCCGTTGGTGCCGCCGCTCGACTTGAGCTGCTGCAGCGCAGCCTGCAAACGCAGCTTCTCATCACCCCGAGCACCTTCGATCGGAACCGTGACGCCGGCGGCGTAGGTCACGATCGAGACGCGGTCTTGCGGCCGCAGTTGATCGATCAACAGGCCGAACGCCTTCTTCAGCAGCGGCAGCTTGTTGGCGTACGACATCGAGCCCGAGACGTCGACGAGGAACACCAGGTTGCACGGCGGCACCTTGTCGGTCTCGATCTCCTTGGTTGCCACGGCGATGCGAACGAGCTCGTGCGCGTCGTTCCAGGGGCAGGCCGTGACTTCGGTTTCGACTGCGAAGCTCTGCCGCGCCTTGGGCTGCGGCAGTTCGTAGCGCATCGCGTTGATGAACTCCTCGAGCCGCACGGAGTCCGTGATCGGATTGTCGCCGGCCTTCAGTTGGCGCAGCACGTTGCTGAACGAAGCCGTGTCGACGTCCGCGGCGAAGGTCGACATGGGCGAGGCGCTCGTCAGCAGGTAACCGCTCTGCTCGATGGCGGCGTAACGCTCTGACAATTGCGTGCCCCTACGGCCACCAAACCTGCCTCCGGCGCCGGCGCCGCCGCCAAGTCCGACGGCGGAGTTCCATTGGTTGGAATCGAAGGCGCTCTCGTTGCTCGATTTGGGCTCCTGTTCGGTGATCGTCACCTCCGTCTCCACCACGGACTCCGGCGGCGGCGGCGGTACCGATAGTGGTGGACTGTTCTCTGTCGGCTTCGGAGTTGGCGCAGTAGATGGCGGGGTCGCCTGCGGGTTCCCGGCGATCTGTTTCTCAGAGATCTGGGGCTCGCTACAGCCAGCCAGAACGAGGGATGCGGCGAGGAAGGGCAAACCAAGGCGTTGCATGGTCGCCTCAACGGTCAGGTTGCCGGAGCGGTTCAGAACTGCAGCGAGATGCTGGCCAGCAGCCCTTGCGTCTCGACGTCGGCGCCGTTGGTCGTGTTGAAGAGGTCGGTTGCTTCGTCGACGACGTTGCCGGCGATGCCGTAGCCGAGTTCGAACGCGACGTATTCGGTGGGGTGGTAGCCGATGCCAAACTCGACCATCGATGCGTCGAGCGAACTACGCTGGAACGACATCGCCCGTGCGAACACGTCGAACGGTTTGGCGAAGCGGTAGCGGCCTTCGAGGCCGAGGATGGCGCCGAGCCCGTCTTCGCGGATCTTGGTCGTCTGGCCCGCGACGGCGAAGTCGCCGAGACCGACTCCAATCTTCGGCAGGATGCGGAATGGTCCGATGCCAATGTCCGCGACGAACGCGGCATAGCCGACGGCGACGCGGTAGTTCTTGTTGCCGTTGATCGATGCGTAGTCGCCGTTGGTGCCGTAGGCGCCGACTTCGCCACCGATGCCGATGCTGCGATGCTCGGATGCCTTCAGGTTCTCGATCACGCGCATGCGGCCCGAGAACAGGACTTCTTCGCGCTCGCGAACGCGGATGGTTTCACCGCTGGCGCAGGCAACGAAGGTTGTGCACAAGGCGAATGGCAGGAGGCGCATGGTGGTCGTGTAGTCTGGGCCGAGCGAGCGGTAACGATACGCGGAATCGCCGCGGTGCGGGTGTCTCGCCAGATTGGTTCTGCTCATGCGTAGTCAACTCAGTCTCGTCTTGTTCCTTGCCGGCGCGCTTGCAGCCCAAGAGCCGGCCAAACGCGCACGGGATCTCGGCATTCCGTTTGATGGCACGCCCGGTAAGCACAACGCGATCACCGATGTCGCGGGTGTGCTCGTTGGCCACACGACGGTGGTTGCTGGTGCGGGCAAGAAGGCCGTGCGCACTGGCGTGACCGCCGTCTTCGCCAACGCTGAAGTGCATAGCCGTCGTGCCGCGTTCCATCGTCACAACGGCGATGGCGAAGTGACCGGCACGCACTTCATCGAAGAGCGAGGCTTGTTGCTGTCGCCGATCATGATCACGAACACGATCAGTGTGCCCGACGTTGGCGGGGCGTTGATTCGTTGGTCGATCAAGAACGACAAGGTCCGCAAGATCAACTTGCCGGTCGTGGCCGAAACGTGGGACGGCTACCTCAACGACATCTACGGCTTCCACGTTTCGCGGGAGCACGTGTATGCGGCGCTGGATGGGGCGAAGCCCGGTCCGGTAGCCGAAGGCAATGTCGGTGGCGGCACCGGCATGATCTGCCACGGCTTCAAGGGCGGCATCGGGACCTCGTCACGCGTGATCAGCAAGCGCGGTGGCGGGCACACACTCGGTGTCTTGGTGCAGGCCAATCATGGTCGCCGCCGCGATCTGCGTGTTGCCGGCGTGCCGGTCTGGCAGGCGCTCGAGGCCGCGCGAAAAGGCGAGTCGGGGCGCGAGGAGCGGCCCGACGAGGACGACGGTTCGATCATCGTCGTGGTTGCGACGGATGCGCCACTGATGCCGTTGCAGCTGCAGCGCATCCTGCGCCGGGTTGCAATGGGGCTTGCGCGCAACGGCAGTTACTCGTCGACCCATTCGGGTGACATGTTCCTCGCGTTCACGACGGCACCGGTTGCGGACAAAGATCGACGCATGCAACACGCCGAGTTTGTTGCCGACGGCGTCATCGATCACTTGTTCGCCGCCGCGGTGCAGGCGACCGAGGAGGCGATCATCAATGCGATGATCGCGGCGGCGACGATGACCGGCAAGGATGGCCACGTCATCGAGCGCATCCCGCACGAACCGTTGCGCGAAGTGCTGCGCAAGCACGGTCGCTTGCGATAGGGGCTAGCGACCTGGCAGCGGAATCCGCGGTGCCTTCGCCATCCACGCTTCGATCGCGTCCGGGTGCGACGGCACGCCCTTCGACATGATCTCGCAACCGCTGTCGGTGACGAGCACGCAGTCTTCGATGCGGCAGCCGAAGCCCTTCTTCTCAAGGTAGGCGCCCGGCTCGACGGTGATCACCATGCCGGCTTCGAGGCGATCGACCGACGGGTCGTGCACGGCGAGGCCGACGTGGTGGCACGGACCGTGGTCGTTGCGGTAGCCACGCTTCACGAGTGCCTTGGCGCACATCATGCTCAGCGCGCGCAAGCTGGCGCCCGGCTTGACCGCGGCGAGCAGCTCTTGCTGCACGTCGTAGACGTCGCTGACGAGCTTGCGTTGCTCCGGCGTGAACTTGCCCGACGCCGGGAACGTGCGCGTCACGTCGCTGCAGTAGCCGTGCAACGTTGCTGCGTAGTCCATGACGATCAGGTCGTCATTCAGCAGCTGTCGCGTGCACGCGTTGTAGTGCAGGATGCAACCGTTGGGGCCGCCGCCGACGATGGCGGCGTAGGCATCCGGGCCGCAGCCGTTGAGTGAGAACACGCAGCGGGCGACGGCGGCGACCTGGTATTCGTAGGCGCCGGGGCGAACGCTGCGCATTGCTTCGCCGATGCCTTCCGCTGCGATCTCGGTGGAACGACGCAGGAGTGCGAGTTCGGCCATCGACTTGTGCGGTCGCATTGCGTTGACGAACCGCTCGAGGCTCTTCACCTCGATGTCGGGTGAGGTCTTCTTCAGCGCGTTGACGAACCGTTGTTCGCGCGTGACGCGGCCGTCGTAGCGATCCTGCTTGCGTTCCTTCGCCGAACTGTTCGCCTTGCTCGGGGTGCTGCCGAGACGTGCAGCCGGCCGAGTATTGGTGACGACGATTGGCTTGGCTTCGGCGTCGCCGATCAGCGCCTTGAGATGGCGGTGCAACGAGTTGACGTTGCCGACGGTGCGGAAGCCGGTGCGTTCTGCGGCTGCTTCGCCGGGTGCGAGGAAGCGGCCGTCCCACTTGGCGGAGAACCTGGAGTGCGGCGGCACGAGCAGTTCGTCGCGCACGAGTTTGCCATCCTTGTCGATGACGAGCAGCATCGCGAGGTTCGGCTCACTGACGCCGGTCAGATAGAAGAAGTCCTGATCCTGCGAGAACGACCCCATGTCGGTTTGCTTCGGGCCGCCGCGAATGACGACGACGACGGGCTTGTCGGTGTGGGCGTCTGCGATGTCGGCAGCCAATGCCTCGCGGCGCTCGCGCAGTTCGACCTTGCCGATCGGTGGCGGCGCTGCCTGGGCAACGGCGACACCGAGCAGAACGGAATGCAGCAGGACACTTCGGATCATGCCGACAACATACGTAGCAAGGCCCAAAACTGATGGCGCGGACCCGCTGAGATGCGAAGCGATACATCGTCGTCACGCGTATGTCGCGGTTCGCGCGGGCCTCACTTGTGGCGGTTGCTAGGATGTGAGCATGCGAGTTGCCCTCCTCGTCCTGTTCTCGGTTTCAGCCGTCACCATCCCCCAAGCGCTCCGTGCCCAGGAGTCGCCGCAACAGCCTGTTGGGGAGGAAAGTGAAGCGCTCGAGACCTACGGCCATTCGCGCCACGGTGAGACGTTCGACGAGGGACCCCGTTCGGCCGCCTACTTGATGCCCGGGCTGAGCGAGCAGGTGCACTTTCCGGTCGAAGGACTGAGCGAAGAAGCGCAGCAGTTCTTCAATCAGGGCATCACGCAGCAGCATGGCTTCTGGCATTTCGAAGCGGAGCGCAGCTTCCGCCAGGTGGCGTTGCTGCATCCCGATTGTGCGATGGCCTACTGGGGCATGGCGCGCGCCAATGACGAACATGCGGAGCGTGCCGCCGGCTTCATCGCGAGCGCCGTGCAGCGCAGCAAGGATGTGCCGAAGCGCGAACAGCAGTGGATCGACGCGTGGGCAAGCTACTACCAGATCACCAAGAAGCATCGCGAAGAGCTGCGCTCTGGCGACAAGAAGCGCATCGAAGCCGCGACCAAGGAGGTCGTCGCCAAGAACAAGACGCGCAAGCGTGACTTGCTCAACAAGCTCGACAAGAAGCTGTTGAAGGATCTCGGCACGATCGTGTTCGACTACCCGCACGACATCGAGGCGAAGGCGTTCCTCGCGATCCAGAACTGGTTGGCCTATCGCTGGGGCTCGGGTGTGCAGATCGTTTCGCACACGGCCGTCGACGCCCTGTTGGATCAGGTCTTCGCCGAAGCGCCGTTGCACCCGGCGCATCACTACCGCATCCATCTGTGGGATCGTGAGGATGCGCGTCGCGCGTTGGAGTCCGCTCACAAGAACGGGTTCAGTGCGCCGGCGATTGCCCACCAGTGGCACATGCCTGGCCACATCTACGCCAAGCTCAACCGTCACTACGACGCCGCGTGGCAGCAGGATGCTTCGGGCCGCGCCGACCACGCGCACATGATGCGCGATGGCGTGATGCCGTTCTTGATCCACAACTACGGCCACAACCAGGAGTGGCTGGCGCGCAGTCTGGCGCACACGGGTCGCACCGAGGCTGCGCTGCGCATCGCGATGAACCTCGCGGAACTGCCGCGCCATCCCAAGCACAACAAGATCACCGCCGGTGGCACGATCGCCGGCTACGGCCAGAAGCGCATTATCCAGATCTGCGAGGATCACGGCTTGTGGCAGCGCGCGATCGATCTGGTCGACGCCGGCTTCCTCGAGAAGAGTGATGAGATCAGCAGCGAAGTGCAGCGCCTTGGTCTGCTGGGGCGCGCCTACTACCGACTTGGTCGCAAGGATGCTGCTGCGCGCGTGGTCGCGGACGTCGGCAAGCTGTTGGCCAAGGCGCGCGCCCGCCGTGCGGCGGCGATTGATGAAGCCGAGGAGAAGGCATTCACCGAACGTGCCAAGCGCGACAAGATGCTCGCGGCAGTTGCCGACGCGGGCCGCAAGCCGACCAACTCGGTGCGTTCGGTGCTCGACCTGCAACGTGAGTTGACGGCCGAGCGGTTGTTGGCCGAAGGCGACGCCAAGGCGGCGCTCAAGGAGTTGGATGGCGTGCGGGGCATTCCACAACCGTTGATGGCCGGCGTGCGCGTCGCCGCTGGCGAGATCGACAAGGCGATCAAGCAACTCGAGTCCGCCAACAAGAAGAACCCCAACCGCACGGCGACGTTGGTGGCGCTGTATCGCGCCTACCAGGCCAACGGCAAGAAGTCGGCGACGCAACTCAAGGAGTGCGCCGAGCAGCTCAGCCAAGCCTGCGTCAACCCGCATTACCTTTCGGATCGTGGCATCGACCTCGGCGTGATCGGCAAGCCGGGGCCAGGAACAACACTGGCCGTGCCTGGTGACGAGAACCCGCTGTTCCCGGAGGTGTTGCACGGCGACGGCTTCGGCAAGCGACCGGACCCTGCGACCATCGGCCCGCAGTGTTGGGCACCGGTGGCCAACGCCGGCTTCGATCTGCGTTCGGCTGGCACCGACGGCGTGATGACCTGGGGCAATGCCAAGGCCAACCTCGCGCTGCGTGCCGATGGTTCGCGGGTGCACGGTGGCGGCTCTGAGCCGGGCAAGGCCGAACGCGGCCGCGCGACCCTCGTCGTGTTCTACCTGGGCTTCGGCTGCCTGCACTGCGTCGAGCAGCTGCACTTGCTGCGGCCGATGCAGAAGCAGTTCTCCGACCTGGGCGTAGACATCGTCGCGATCGGTTCGGATACCGCGGCAAACATCCACGCCGCCAACCTCGATCTGCCGGAGGCCGAGCGCATGCCGTTTGCGATGCTGGCCGACCCCAAACTCGAGGCTTTCAAGGCGTGGCGCTGCTACGACGACTTCGAGAAGATGACGCTGCACGGCACGTTCCTGGTCGATCAGAACGGTCGCGTGCGCTGGCAGGACATCTCGTATGAGCCCTTTGCGGAGATCGAATGGCTGCTGCAGGAGTCGCGGCGCTTGCTGGCGTTGCCGCTGCCGAAGGCGGTGCGGTAGGGACGCAGTCCGGGCCTTACAGGTCGATTACGTTGCCAGGCGGGTCCCTGATACTAGAAACCTCCGTTGCCGTGGACGTGACGCCATGGCATCCTTCCATCCTTCCAATCTCGCATAGGTACCCGGGAGGTTCCGCTTGGTAGTAGTCCCGCGCAAGCAGCGATCGAAGGACAAGGTTTTCTCAGACAAGAAGAGTCTCGCCGCCATTCTGTCTGGGCTGCGTGCCAGTGGTAAGACGATCGTCTTGACCAACGGTGTGTTCGATCTCCTTCACGTTGGCCACCTGCGCTGTCTCGAAGACGCGCGTTCGCGTGGCGATCTGTTGGTGGTCGCCGTCAATTCCGACAAGTCGACCGAAGCCATCAAGGGCAAGGGCCACCCGGTCATCCCGTGCGCCGAGCGCATGGAGATGCTGTCCGGCCTGTCGTTTGTCGACTACGTCACGACGTTCGAAGACGAGACCGCAGATGACCTGCTGCGGCAACTCAACCCGTCGATGTACGCCAAGGGTACCGACTACACGATCAAGACGTTGCCCGAGAAGGCGACGGTCAAGGAGCTCGGGATCAAGGCCGTCTTCGTCGGGGACAAGAAGGGTCACTCGACGAGCAAGCTGATCACCAAGATCGCGAAGCTCAAGAAGAAGTGATCACGCCAGTTGTGATCACACCGAAGTAGTTCGGCCGGTACGGAAGTTCGGCCGCCGTTTGGGAGTCACGATGGCCATGAAACGATCGCACGCGACGTCTGCACTGCTGGTGTCTGCGGCCCTGTGTCTGTCGCCGTGCCGCGGCCAGACGACCGGCGACCTCAACCGCAAGGACTACGACAAGCGCCTGGCGGCCGAGTTGATTGCGACCGGCCAGCGCCATGTCGACCTCGGCTGGGGCATCCGCAACTCCGGCTTGATCCCGCAGTGCACCTACCAGTTGGTGTTGGCGGTGGAGCTTTCGGAGCGCAAACACCAAGGCGCGTCGATGGTGCTGAACATCGTGCGTACCTACAAGGACGCGTTCTGGCGCAAGAAGCGCAAGAAGCCTGCGCGTGGCGCCCTCAAGTCCTACGAGAAGAAGGCGGCAGCACTCGTCAAGAAGGACATGCTCGGTCAGATCAAGCTCGCGCGCGCTGCATCAAAGGCGAAGCTGCGCGACGACATGATCAAGCACCTGGTCAAGGCGATGAAGTTCGGTGCCGAGATCAAACACTCGCCGAGCAGCATCAAGATCCAGGGCTTCAAGATCGACGCTGGCCTCGCCAAGTGGCTCGAAGGTCAGACCGTCAAGTTGAAGGACGGTTCGCGTCGCTTCGAACCTGCTGGCAAAGCGGCACCGCGTCTGGAAGGACTCGAAGAGGTTGCCGACAAGCACCTGATCGTGCGCACGGACCTCGAGAAGACAGTCGCCGAGGACCTGCATGCGTTGGGCAGCGCCTTGTGGGAGCCGTTGCAGGATCGCCTCGATGGCGCGCCGACGCGACCTCTGCGCCTCGTCGTGTTTGCCAAGAAGGAAGACTACGACGCGTACCTGCAAGCTTGTGGTCACGCCGGCGTCGCCAGCAAGGCGTTGTGTGACTACGGCACATACCAGACGTTGGTTTGCGCCGAAGGACTCGAGAGCAAGGATCTCAATGCGCTCGTCCTGCACGAGCTGTCGCACCTGTTCTTCTTTGGCAGTTCGCCGGTGGCGATGCCGGACTGGTACGCGGAAGGCTTTGCCGAATCATTTGGCGGCCAAGGCACGTTCGCCTGGACCGGCAAGAAGCTGACGGTCGGTGGCTTGATGCGCAGTGACCGTCTGGATGCGATCCAGAACGATCCGATGACGTTGCAGCAGGTACTCGCCGGCAACGCAATGAACTTGCTGCGGCAGGATCACAAGAAGGCGATGCGCTTCTACGCTATGTCGTGGGCATTCCATCGCTTCATGACGACGGCCAATCACAAGTGGAAGAAGCGCTTCGTTGTATGGGAAACCAAATGTCGCGGCACCCTCGATGGAGTGCAGTCGACGACCCGACTCGGGTCCTCGGGATCGGCGCAGAAGTCCTTCCTGACGGAGTTTGACAAGGACATTGTCGCGATTGAGAAGGCTTTCACCGTTTGGTTGATGGCTCTCTAGCTCTCTTGCTGTCGGACTAAGGGGAATTGCGTAAAGGGGTTTGCACTGAGTCGACGATCTCTGCCACTAATGGGGGGCCCGACTACAATGGAACAAGTGCAAGGCTATATGCCGATTCCATTGATTGGTTTGGTGGACCCGGAGCCTGTGCCGTTCTCGTTGCACCTGAAGACTTCGGACGAGACCTGGGTCTTGTACCGGCCTTCGGAATCACTGCTCAATGAGTCGCACATTGGACGCCTCGAAGCCGAGGGCGTTGGCAGCCTCTTCATCCGCGATGAAGACCGCAGCGCCTACTTCCGTCACGTCGAAGATTGTCTTGGCGAAGTGATGCTCGAGCGCGAGATGCCGCTCGATCATCGCGCCAAAGTGTTGTTCGGAGTTGCGACCACGGTCGCTGAAGAACTGTTCAACAGTCGGCCCGATGGGGAAGCGGTCTTGCGGGCGCGTCGCGTCATGTCTTCGACGAGCAGTTTGTTCTTGCGTGATGGCCAGGGCTTCCATGCGGTACGCCGCTTGTTGTCCGATGGCGATGGTCTTGCGCATCACAGTCTGAAGGTCTCGTTCTTGACGATGGCCTTGGCGCGAGTCGTCGTCGGGTCCGATGCTGAGACCATGACCATTGCCGGGATGGCTGGGTTGTTGCACGACGTCGGCAAGATCGGTCACGCCGATCTCGAACACGATCCGGAGCACACGACGCGCGGCGCGGAATACCTCAGTGGGCTCAATCTGCCGAAGCCCGTCATTGAGGCGGCGCAATCACATCACGAGTGCCACGACGGTACGGGCTTCCCCAAGCGTTTGCAGGGGCAGGAGATTCCGTCGATGGCTCGCATCGTTGGCCTCGTGAACCTGTTCGACAAGGTCTACAGCAATCAGGAACCGCGCGTCGGCGTGTTCGATGCGTTGCGAATTCTGGCGCAGGCCTACCGTGGCTCGTTCGACGAGCGCATGGCGCAAGGCCTCGTCAAGCTGTTCCGCTAGCGTAGCTCTACTTCTGGCCCGCGCGCGGCCACGGCAGATCCTTCGGCACGTAGAGCGCGCGGCGGCATTGGCTCTCGAGGGCTTCGATCAGGTCGCCCAGCGTCTTGGCCTTCTTGCGCTCGCCGAGTTCCTTGGGCAGTTGCTCCGGTGTGCAGCCACAATGCTTCTGGATCAAAGCGCGCAGACCGGGATCCGCGAGACCATCATCATTGGTTGCAACAACGCCAGCGTGCGCGAGGCACAGCGCAGCAAGGACGCGAACCGGTTCCGCCAGGTGGTAGTCGAACCGATCGAGATCGGTGAACGGCGATAGTTGCAGCGCCAGCTTCTCCTTGTCGTGCATGCGGACCAGCTTGCGCAGTTGCGGCACGACTTCGAGCAGGCGGTCGTTGGAGTGGGTCAGCAACTCGGCCAGGGCTCGGGCGACGAGGCGCGTGTTGGTGTCCTCGATCATGTCGCGCAGTTCGCCTGGCGTGGCGTTGGCAGTCAGGAACCAGGCGGTTGCTTCGAACGCGGGACCGCGGCACGCGCGTGGCACCTGATAGGCAGCGAGCGTATTGCAGCGCGCGGTCAGGTTGCGGTTGTGGATCCCGGTCATGGCATCGACCGCGATGCGGTTGTTGGTTGCCAGCCAGCTGAGGGCTGCGTCGACGATCGGAGCGTCCTTGCTGCCGAGCCAGCCGTAGACGGCGCGGGCGGCGTCGACACTCGGTTCGGATCGGGTAACGAATGCCAGCAGCTTGCGTAGGTGCGCAGGCTCGTGCCATTGGGCCATCATCAGGAGTTCGGCCATCGCTCGTTTGCCGGCGTCACTCGGAGCTTGGTCCGGAATCGGCGCCGGGGCGTTGCGCAGGATCTTGTCGCAACTGCGCAGCCACGGCGCGTCGCGTTCGTTGAGGGTTCGGAAGCTTTCGGCGATCGTCGTCGCTGCCGCCTTGGCGGCGGCGCGAACCGACTCTGCTTGATGGCTTGCCGCCATCTGGTGCAGCGACGGCAGGGCGAGCGCGCCGTCGGCTCGCCAATTGCCAAGCGCCTTGGCAGTTGCAGTGGCTACTTCCGCATCGCCGTCCCAGAGGCGAACGACCAGATCACAGCGTTCTTCGGCGGGCAGGTCGCTGGCGTGTTCGTCGAGCCACAAGACGGCCCGCAGTCGTTCTGCCGGCAAGCGATGCGTGAGCAAGCCGCGGGCGACGAGTCGATTGAGTGGTTGCTTGCTGATGACCTGCCAGGCGTCAGCAAGTTCGGCCGAAGCCGACGAGGCGCCCCGGTTCATGCTCAAGAACGTTCGTTTGGTCAGCTTCTGCAGGCGCACAGTGAGTGCCGTCTGGATCCGCTCGATGACTGCTGGGTCGCGGCTCGGGTTGGCGCAGATCTTGCGGCAAGCGGCGACGCATTCGTGACTGTAGTCCTTGAGGGAGGCGAGCAAGCGCTCCGTCGTCGGCGCGGCCCCGAGACGTGCTTGAGCCATCACCAATCCGACCATGACATTGCGTTGCATGCCGGCGCGCGCCGAGCGCACTGCGGCGCCGAGTTCCGCCAGCGGCTCCTGTTCGAGGTGGGGGGCCAGCTCGGAAAACGTCAGCATCAACTGCGTGACCGTCTCGCGATCCATCTCACGCAGCCAGGCGAGCAGTTCGGGCATGACCATCACCCCGGTCTCGCCCATTTCGCCGACCACGTAGAGCAGGTCGACCTGTTGTTGGCGACTGAGGTCACCGCGCTTCTGCCAGTGCAGGCGCTTCTTGATCTCGGGAACGGCAAGCTTGCCGAGGTTTTCGAGAGTGCGCAGTGCGTTGAGCCGACGGGCCGGCTCGTCCAGTTGCTTGATCGAAGAATCGAGCAGCTGCTGCAATCGTCCTTGGCTGCACACCTTGGGTGCTGCGAAGGCCGTTGCAGCGCAGAGCAGCAACAGAGAGGGGCAAACCTTCATCGCCCCAATCTAGCTCAAAGGTCTGCGTAGTTTCGTGATCACCTGCAATCACTTGGGACCGGTGGTAGCCAGTGCCTATCGTCACGGCTGATGAAAGCGAGCGATCTGTTCGTCCAAGCTCTCGAGAGCGAGGGGGTTGAATACGTCTTCGGTGTCCCAGGGGAGGAGAACCTCGACTTCCTGGACTCTCTCTCGCGGTCGTCGATCCGACTGATCCTGACCAGGCACGAACAGGGCGCTGGGTTCCTGGCCGCGACTTACGGTCGTTTGACCGGCAAGGCGGGCGTGTGTCTGGCGACGCTTGGCCCGGGTGCGACCAATCTCGTCACTGCCGCTGCCTATGCACAACTCGGCGGCATGCCGATGGTGATGCTCACTGGGCAGAAGCCGGTCAAGGCGAGCAAGCAGGGACAGTTTCAGATCGTCGACGTCGTCGACATGATGCGGCCGTTGACCAAGTACACGCGGCAGATCGTCGGGGCAGCGAACATCCCCGGCATGGTGCGTGAAGCGTTTCGACTGGCGGAAGAAGAGCGGCCGGGCGCGACGCACCTTGAGTTGCCCGAGGACATCGCGCGCGAAGAGGTTGATGCCGAAGTCTTCCAGCCGAGCCTCGTGCGGCGACCGATTGCCGAAGACAAGTCGATTGCGGCCGCTGTTGCGGCGCTGCACGTTGCGAAGCGGCCGTTGTTGGTGGTGGGTGCCGCGGCCAATCGCAAGTTGACCAGCAAGATGCTGAGGCAGTTCGTCGCGACGACGGGCATCCCGTACGTGACGACGCAGATGGGCAAGGGCGTGCTCGATGAGGACGGCGAACTGTTCCTCGGCAACGCCGCGTTGTCAGCACACGACTTCGTGCACCGCGCGATCGATCAGGCGGACTTGATCCTCAATGTCGGTCACGACGTCATCGAGAAGCCACCGTTCTTCATGGCCGAGACCGGCGTGAGGGTCGTGCACATCAACTTCTTCTCGGCCAAGGTTGATCCCGTCTACTTTCCGCAGATCGAAGTCGTAGGCGACATTGCCAACAGCATCTGGCGCATGGACCAGGCGGTGAAGCCGCAAGCCGATTGGGACTTCGCGTTCTGCCACCGTGTGCGCCAGGCAGCGGTCGCGCAGCAAGCCGAACGAACGGACGACCCGGCGGTGCCGATGTGTCCACAACGACTCGTTGCCGACGTGCGCGCCGCGTTGCCGGACGACGGCATCGTCGCCCTCGACAATGGTGTCTACAAGATCTGGTTCGCGCGCCAATACGCCGCCAGGTGTCCCAACACCGTCTTGCTCGACAACGCGTTGGCGACGATGGGCGCCGGCTTGCCGTCGGCAATGGCCGCGCACTTGGTGTATCCCGATCGCCCGGTCGTTGCGGTATGCGGCGACGGCGGGTTCATGATGAACTCGCAGGAGATGGAGACGGCGGTGCGTCTCAAGATGAACGTCGTCGTCGTCGTTCTGCGTGACAACGCCTACGGCATGATCAAGTGGAAGCAGGCAGATCAAGGCCTCGCCAACTACGGTCTCGACTACGGTAACCCGGACTTCGTGCTCTATGCCGAGAGTTATGGAGCCAATGGCCACCGCATCACGGCGTCGGATCAACTGACTGCGTTGATCCAGAAGTGCCACAAGGATGGTGGTGTGCACCTCATCGAGTTGCCGGTTGACTACACCGACAACGACCGCGTCTTGAACCGCGAGATTCGCGAGCGCAGCGCCGCGCTCTAGACCGCGCCGCCGCAAGGAACAAACATGCTGCAGGACAGCTATCCGTACTATCTGAACAACCGCCCCGAGCAGCCCAACGCGGACCTCGAGGTGATCGACAAATACAGCGGCAAGGTCGCGACGCGTGTGGCGCTTGCCGATGCTGCGGCGATCGACAAGGCGATCGCCGGTGCCGTTGGTGCGGCGGAAGCCATGGCGCAGATGCCGCCCTACGAACGGCAGAACATCCTGCAACACTGTGTGCAGCGCTTCACCGAACGTGCCGACGAGCTGGCGGATGCGCTCTGCGTCGAGGCGGGCAAACCGATCAAGGACAGTCGTGGCGAGGTGTCGCGGTTGATCGATACGTTCCGAGTGGCGGCGGAAGAATCGGTGCGCATGACGGGCGAGGTCATGAACCTCGAGATCTCACCGCGGGCGCGCGGCTACCGCGGCATGTGGAAGCGCGTGCCGATCGGACCGTGTTCATTCATCTCGCCGTTCAATTTCCCACTCAACCTCACGGCCCACAAGGTCGCCCCGGCGCTCGCCGTCGGGTGCCCGTTCGTGCTCAAGCCAGCGAGCCGCACACCGATCGGGGCGCTGGTCATCGGTGAAGTGCTGGCCGAGACGGATTTGCCGGCGGGGGCGTTCTCGATCCTGCCGTGCCGGCGTGATGGTGCTGATCTGTTCACCGAAGACGACCGGCTCAAGCTGCTGAGCTTCACTGGCTCGCCCGGTGTTGGTTGGGCGCTCAAAGCCAAAGCGGGCCGCAAGAAGGTTGTGCTCGAACTCGGCGGCAACGCAGCGTGTGTCGTGGACGAAGGCGTCGATCTCGATGAGGTCACGGATCGGTTGGTCTTTGGCGCGTTCTACCAATCCGGCCAGAGTTGCATCGGCGTGCAACGCATTCTCGTGCACGACAACATCTACGAGGACCTCAAGCAGCGACTGGTGATCAAGACCCAGGCGTTGGTCTCCGGTGATCCTCGCAACGAGGATACGTTTGTCGGTCCGATGATCTCGGTGGCCGAGGCCGAGCGTCTGGAGTCGTGGATCCAGCAGGCCGTCGCTGCCGGCGGCAAGGTGCTGTGCGGTGGCCAACGCGATGGCGCGATGTTGGCGGCGACCTTGCTCGAAGGTGTGCCCGCAGCTCAGGACATCTGTGCCGAAGAGGCGTTCGGTCCGGTTGCGGTGTTGGCTCGCTTCACGGACTTCGAGGCGGCACTCACGCAGGTCAACGACAGCAGGTTCGGGTTGCAGGCTGGCATCTTCACGAGCGACATCCACAAGGCGATGCGTGCGTGGGACCGTCTTGATGTCGGTGGGGTGGTCATCGGCGACGTGCCGTCGTGGCGCGTCGACAACATGCCGTACGGTGGCGTCAAAGACAGTGGCCTCGGTCGCGAGGGCGTTCGCTTCGCGATGGAAGACATGACCGAGATCCGCAACCTCGTCATTCGTTCCAAGCCGACGTAGCCGTTATTCGGCGACGGCAAACGCCGACCACAGCACATCGGGGCCGGCCGCACGCAACGCGTCTTGCTTGCCGTAGCCGAACAGGCACCCGATCGTGCGCAGGTTCAATGCTTTGCCCGCCGCGACATCCTGCAGGCCGTCACCGACCATCGTGGCGTTGGGTGCATCGACGTGCAGTTGCTGCAGGGCGTGCACAAGCATCGCTGGGTCGGGCTTCTTGGTCGGCAACGTGTCGCCGCCGACGACCACGGACGTGAATGCATCGAGGCCGAGGTGCTGCACGAGCGGGACGGCGAACCGTTCGGGTTTGTTGGTCACGACGGCGATCGGGTGGCCGTCTGCGCGCAGTTGCTGCAAGTGTTCACGGGCGCCGGGATACAGCTGCGCATGCACGGTGCACTGGTCGCGGTGGTGGTCGACGTAGGCTGCGAACGTCGTCGCCACGAACTCCTCCGTCAGCTCCCGGTCCGATTCGAGCTCTCGCAGCGCCCTCCGGATCAGGGCCTTTGCCCCGTCGCCGATATAGGAACGCACCGTCTTCTCATCGACGGGCGTTAGTCCATGCAGTTGCCGGACGTGATTGGTCGTAGCAGTGATGTCGGGCAGTGTGTCGGCGAGCGTGCCGTCGAGATCAAACAGGAATGCGGGCTTCAAGGTCACGAACAACGATATACTCCGCGGCCCCTCATGAAGCTCGCTCCCTGGTTGTTGCTGTTCTCCTTTCTTGCCTCGTGCGGCACGGTGCGCGATTGGCGCGAACTCGAAACGGAGCCGATGTCATTCGGCGAAGCCTGGGAGGGCTTCACCCGGATCGCCACTGCTCGCGATGGTTGGCGCGTCGACGAAGCGGCGACCGACCGCGGCAACGGCGTCTGGCAATCGCGCTGGAAGAAGCGCGAGATGGAACGCAACTTCCCGATCCGCAACCGCCTGAAGATGGAGTTCTTCATGGACGACGGTTCGCGTGAGAAGGGCTGGCTGATGCGCTACGTCATCGAGCAGGAGAAGTGCAAGGACCTGCGTCGCCACTCCAACCCGCAGGAAGATGACTGGTCCGCCGATGGCCAGGACAACGAAGGCGAGGCGATCCTCGGTGAGCGTCTGGTGCGCAGGTTGGCACCGAAGTCCGTGCAGATCCCGGAGCGCCGCGAAGCGCCGAAGGATCGCTGGTCGCGTTAAGCGCTGGCAGCGGTCCGCGTCCGCAGTGCCCGGCGCTTGGCGCGGAACTGGAAGACGAGGTGCTGGATCCTGAGGACCAGGAACAAGAGAAGTCCGACGAAGGAGTAGAACCTGTGCTCGTCGGTACTCAGATTCCCGGTCAGGAATCCGCCGACGATGATCGTCCACACCATCGCCGCGATCAGCCACGACCAGTGCGGGATGATGCGCCAGACCAGCACCCACGTTGCCAGCACGTTGACGCCGTAGCCGAGCCAGGGTGAGTTCCACTCGGTGCCGTCCGTCCAGATCGTGAAGTTCGCGAACACAAGGGACGCGATCCAGGCGATCAGGGCCCAGACCCGGCGAGCTCTCGAACTCTGCGCCCGGAGCATGCCGAATGCGCCGCCGAGCATCGCCAACACGCAGAGCATCAGTCCGCCGATGGCGCCCTTTGCGCCGGTGAGGTAATCGACGATTCGACTCGGTTCGTCACGCACCTGTTCGCTGAGCCAGGCCGGCAGTTCCGTGCCGTTCTGTGCTGCTCGCTGCAGCGTGCGGCGGAATGCCGGCAGCAACTCCTGCTCCTTGAGCTGCGCGAACGCATGATCGCGAATCTTCGGCACATCGCTCGTCAACGCGAGGCGAACCCAGAAGCTTGGCGGCGTCTGCGGGTGGCTGTCGGCGAAGCGGGAGTCTTGGTCTTGGAACTCAGGAAGGTCGAGGGCCGATGCGTCGCCGGCGAGCAGCAAGCCACACCTTGCGTAGTTGCTGTCATTGTCGACGAAGCCTCTACGGACCCGCTGGAACGTGCGCCGCAGCGCGAGGTGCTGGTCCGGCAGTGGCAGGAAGCACGCCATCGTTGCGATGCCCCTCGCTGAGTCGGCGGCCTCGCTGGCGTTCTGCGGCGTCGCATTGGCTGCATCCAGCCAGTCGGACACGTCCCACGTCGTGTCCGGAGCATCCTTCTCTTCGACGATGGTCAGAGTGATGTAGTCGAAGTAGTTCTGGCCGTCGCGCACGTATTGCATGCCGCCGGCGGTTGCCAACATGACGCCGACTTCCGATTGGTCCGAGACGGGGTAGATGCCGTTGAACTGATACGTGGGCGTGCGGCGATCGACGCGACTGTGGGCGTCGCCGATCACCACATCCTTCTCCCATTTCAGGGTGACACTGCCCTTGAGAGTGATCGGTCCCGGGTTGTTCTGCATCCACCCCGGTCGCGGCATGCCGACGTACATCTGCTGCAGCCCGATGTCCTCGGTGATGATCTCGTTCCAGGTTAATTCCTCGCCGAGATTCAAAACGGTTCGGGTCTGCCACAGCAGTTGCGGTTCTGGGTTGCCGTTGACGAACGCCAACGTCGCGACTCGAACCGGATGGCGCGCCTCTGGGGCTGGCAGCAGCAGCTGTTCCCACACGCGTTGCGGGCTCATGCCACCAAAGGCATGCGGCGTGTTGAAGTCTTCTGGCACCACCAGCGTGAGCAGGTGATGCAGCACCATGTGCTTGTGCTGGCTGATGCGGCTGTTGGCGCGGAACTGCGCGACGGCCAAAGCTGGTGTTACCTGGTCCGGTGCGATGTTCCATCCCAACGCGGCGAGCAACCACTCGCGCGGATCCTGGTCCTTGTGCTCATCCCACCAGTTCTGCCAATCCTCTTGGTTGCGGATGTCTGCGCCCGTGCGATAGCTCAGCCAATGACGCAAGTGGAAGTCCTTCGTCTCCACGTCGGCCTGCGTCGCTGGCTTATCTCCGAACAGCGTTTCGCCGACGAAGGCGATGCGGCGACGCAGTGCCGCGCCGCGTGGCAGCTGTGAGGCTTCTTGCCACGCCGTGACGATGCGTTGCAGGTCCTCCTCTGGTACGCGGAGGTTCTTGATTGCATAGCCCGCGTTGGAGTTCTTGAGGAACTGTCGCCCGAACGGCATCGTGTCCGATGCGTTGAGCAGTGCGGCAGCGTCCTTGCGCTTCTGCAATGGCTGCGCCAAGTCGCGGATGATCGCGATCAGTTGGCTCTCGAGATACTGGGAATCAGCATGTGAGAAGTAGCTGTGCTCGGTGCCGCTCAGCACGAACATTTCGAAGCGTTCGCGGACGGGATCGCGCAGGAACGAGCGCTTGCCTAGCAGTTCGATCAACGCGTCGCAGCCCGCTTGCCCCAACTCGTCGAGCTTGGCGCCGGAGCCGCGCGCGAACCACATCCCACATAGACACAGCGTTGCGTCGCGACTGGAGCCGTTCAGGTCACCTATGGCTCGGGCGGGGATGTCGTTGTCTACGTAGCTGACGGTTTGGCCCCACTGACCCTGCACGGCGTGCAGCCGTTGCCGTTCGTAGATGGCGTCATTCTGATCCGCCGTAGGCGTGCCGTGGATTGCGAAAGGAACGTCTTCGAGCAACTGGGTTGCCTCTTGGACGAGGGCGTCAACTTTCTCGTCGTCCGCGCCGCTGAGCAGCAACGTGCCCGCCTGGTTGGTCAAGGCTCGCGCCATGCGGACGCGCACGCCCAGGTCGAGATCGGCTGGATCACTGGCGCCAATCGCGGAGCGGTACGCCGTCACCGCCCCGGCGTCATTGCCTTGGGCCGACATCTGGTCGCCGAGTTGCAGGTCACGATCGCGCAGGATCGCCGGCACGAAGAACATCCATGCGACCACGATCAGGAGCATGGCTGGCAGCGCCACCGCCAGCAGTGGCTTCCGGTGCTGACGCACGAGCCGCAGCAACCGCGATGTGCGCGACTTTCGGCGCGCCAGGATGTCACGCCCGATGGAGAATCGCTCGAGGTCCTCGGCAAACGCCAAGACCGTCGCATAACGATCTTCGATGCGCTTCTGCATCGCCTTCTGGCAGATGACTTCGAGGTCGCCGGGGACCCGCGCGTTGAGCTTGCTCGGTGCTACCGGCTCGTCGTGCACGACGGCATGCATCAACTGCACCAGCGGCAACCCTTCAAACGGCCGCTTGCCGGTCAGGCACTCGTAGAGGATCGCGCCGAGGGCATAGACGTCCGCGGCTTCGCCGATCTTGTCGCGATCGCCGAGCGCCTGCTCGGGGCTCATGTAGGACGGCGTGCCCATCATCTGCCCCGACAACGTCGCGTTGTCCGATCCGCCGAGGTCGCGCGCGAGGCCGAAGTCGACGACGAACGCATCGTCGGCCTTGTCGACGAGGATGTTGGCAGGCTTCAGGTCGCGGTGCACGACGCCTTGGCCGTGTGCATACGTCATGGCTGACGCGACCTGGCGCAGCAACTTGATCGCGCGGCCGTTGGTCATCTGGCCGCTGGCGATCAGCTCTTGCAAGCTCATGCCATCGATCAGGTCCATCGTGAAGTAGACGAAGCCACTGGCCTTGCCGACCGCGTGCACGGACACGATGTGGCGATGGCGCAACCGCGCGAGGCTGCGCGCTTCGTTCTCGAACCGTGTGATGGCGCTGCCGAACTGCAGGTCGCCGGGGCGCAGCACCTTGACGGCAACGTCACGATCGAGCGACTTCTGGTGGGCGCGGTAGACGATGCCCATGCCGCCGCGGCCGAGCTCCTTGCCGAGTTCGTAGTCGTCCGGCAGTTCCGGCGCGCGCAGTTCCGTTGCGCCATCGAGGTCTTCGTCGAGCGACTCCTGCATCAAGCGCAGTGCCGTGATCAGTTGCACGACTTCGGCTTCTGCGAGGCCGTAGCGCTCGGCGAGTTGTTCGGCGCTCAGTTCTTCGCCGGCGGCCAGGGCCAGTTGCACGTCCTCGGCGAGTCGACCCAGTTGTTCGTCGCGGTCCAGCGGGCCGCTGTCGGGAGCACTCATTGGGCACCTCCCGCTTGTTGCAGCACGCCGCCGAGACGCACCGTGGCGCGGCCGAGCAGGCGGCGCGCCGACGTTTCGCTGGTGCCGAGCGCCTGCGCGATTGCGTCGATCTGCAGCCCTTCGAAGTGGCGCATCAACATCGCTTCCCGTTCGTCACTCGGCAACTCGGCCATCGCAGCAGCCAACTGCTGGCGACCTTCGGAGCGTTCGGCGCGCGAGACCGGACCGAGCGTGCCGTTCGTGATGTCGGCGATGACCCGGCTGGCGCGCTCGAGTTCGGCCTTGGGCGTGCGCTTGTCGGCGCCGTGGTAATCGGCGCGAGCGCGGATGCAGTTCTCGGCGATGTGGCACAGCCAGCGCACGAACGATCCTTCGCCGCGATCCTCGAACTTGCCGAAGGCCTTGTGCGCAGCGAGGTAGGTCTCCTGCAGCAGATCGCACGTGTCCTCTTGCTCGCGCAGAACGGCACCGAGGCGCACCTTCAAATACAGGCGCAGGCGTTCGGCGGCGCCCGCGAACAGTTGGTCGTAGGCATCCCGGTCCCCGGCGTTGGCCTGCTGGATCAGCTCGACCGTCGCGGCGTTATCTGGCGGGGGATTGGGGGGCGTCGGTTGGGTCATGTTTTCGGGCTCCAAAGAGGTAAGGGGAGCCCGCGGGAGCTGGCGCCAGAAAATACCGGTGCTCTAGTGAGTTTGTGGCCATCCCGTCGACATTCGCTGTGACCGTAATCTGGGCGTGCTTGCTCGTGCCGCTGTCGGCCCAGCAAGACCGGCAGTTCGTCTCCGGCATCTACCCGCATCTGGCGATGTTCAACGACGAGAACGAGTGCGGCACGGGCGCTGTCGTGCCGTGGGCGGATCGGCTCTGGGTCATTACCTACGCGCCGCACAAGCCGCGCGGTTCGAGCGACAAGCTGTATGAGATCGACGCGGACCTCAATCAGCGGATCCGGCCGGAGAGCATCGGCGGCACGCCGGCGAATCGCATGATCCACCGCGAATCGCAGCAGTTGTTCTTGGGGCCGTACGTCATCGATCGGCAACGCAACGTGCGCGTCATTCCCTATGAGCAGATGTTTGGCCGGCCGACGGCCAACGCGCGCCACCTCACGGATCCGGCGAACTTGATCTACTGCGCGACGATGGAGGAAGGCCTCTACGAGATCGACGTGCAGACGTTGGCGGTGACGGAGCTGTGGGCGGATGAACAACGCAAGAAGGGCCGCCACAGTGGTCTCCCGGGCTACCACGGCAAGGGGCTCTACTCCGGCCAAGGCCGACTCATCTATGCCAACAACGGCGAGCACGGCGCACGGGCGATGCGCGATCCGACGACGGCGTCGGGGGTGTTGGCGGAGTGGGATGGCAAGGCCGATGCGTGGACCGTTGTGCAGCGCAACCAGTTCACCGAAGTCACGGGGCCAGGCGGCATCCATGGCAACGACGCGCCCGACACGGATCCGATCTGGAGCATCGGTTGGGATCATCGTTCGCTGATCCTGCGCGTGCTCGATGCGGGCACGTGGCACAGCTACCGCCTGCCGAAGGGTTCACACAGCTACGACGGGGCGCATGGTTGGAACACCGAGTGGCCACGCATTCGCGACATCGGTGAGGCGGACTTGCTGATGACGATGCACGGGTTGCTGTGGCGCTTCCCGCGCGACTTCCGGCCTGGCAACACCCGCGGCATCGCGGCGCGGTCTGCCTACCTGAAGGTCGTGGGCGACTTCTGTCGTCATGGCGAGTCGGTGGTCTTTGGTTGTGATGACACCGCTCGCTCGGAGTTCTTGAACAAGCGCAAGCTCAAGGGCGAGATCGCGGCGCCGCGTTCGCAGAGCAACCTGTGGTTCGTGGCGCCGGAGCAGCTTGACCGGATCGGGCCCGTGCGCGCGGTTGGTGGTTTGTGGGTGCATGAGGACGTACCGGCGACCACTGTCTCGGAACCGTTCCTTGTGGGGGGCTTCGATCGCTGTGGGGTGCACGTCGCCCATGCCGGCAACGAGCCAGCCATCGTTGCCGTCGAAGTTGCCATGGCGGGCTCGGACGACTGGCAGCTGTTGCGCGAGGTGTCGCTTGCGGGTCGTTCTCACGAGTGGCTGGAGCTGCCCGCTGGCCATGGAGCGCAGTGGTTGCGGGTGCGCGCGCCGCGGGCGATCACTGGTGCGGTTGTCTACGCTCACCTCGGCAACGCCGACGATCGTGGCGAGCAAGCTGGAGTTGCCTTCGCCGGAATGCTGGCCACCGATGCGAACGCAGCAGTGGGTGGTTTGATCCGGGCGCGTGGTGGCAAGAAGACTTCGCTAGTGTTTGCTGCGCAGGAGACCGGGCGTGACGGTGTTGTGGAAGTCGGTTGTTACGAACTCGATCTGGCGGCGTCGGGCGAACGGCTCGAGCTCAAGAAGACCAAGGACCGTGGTCTTCACAAGCACACGTTGACGCACGCAGCGATTCCGTCGAACGCGATCCAGTCGGACGCAGCTTCGATTCTGGTCGTCGATGACGAAGGTCAGCGGTGGCGGTTGCCGAAGTTGTCATCGCGTGTGCATGACGAAGGCAACGGTCGTGCGCGTGTCCTGCGCGAAGTTGCGACCGAACGCGATCTGCTGTTCGCCGGCGGAACGTTCTACGAACTGCCGGCCGCCAACGCCGGTGGCTTTCGCAAGCTGCGGCCCGTTGCCAGCCACGACTACCTGATCCAGGACTTCTGTTCGTATCGTGGTTTGCTCGTCATGAGCGGTGTCCAGGCAGACGCGAGCGGACCTCACATCGTGCGTTCCAACGATGACCGGACGGCACTGTGGATCGGTGCGATCGATGACCTGTGGCAAATCGGCAAGGCCCGTGGTCGCGGCGGGCCGTGGGCAGCGACGCGAGTGACGGCGGGCGAGCACAGTGATCCTTATCTCGCGACGGGCTACGACGACAAACTGCTGGAGCTGTCTCACGATCATGGCCAGGCAGTCACGTTCACGATGACAGCGGACGTTTGTGGCGATGGTCGGTGGCTCGAGGTCCAGTCGTTCGAAGTGCCGGCGCGGCAGACTCTGCGCCACCGGCTGCCGCGCGCCTGGAGCGCCTATTGGGTGCGGTTTGCGTGTGATGTGGACTGCGTTGCGAGTGCGACCTTCCTCTACAGGTGAGACCGCCGTCCGGCCCATGCCATCGAAGCGTCGCTCAGCGTTGGCAACTGCGTGTGGCTTGTGCTTTCCTTGGCGGCTGCCGAGCGTCGATTTCTGCTTGGTCAAGCCATGGCTGAGCTGTCCGTACTGATCGTCAACTACAACTCCTGGCGCGAGTGTGTCCAGGCTCTGGCGACGCTGCGGCAGCACGGTCCGACGCGGCCCGACGGCAGCCCGATGCCGTTCGAGGTCATCGTCGTCGACAACAAGTCGCCGCGGCAGCCCGCGGAGTTGATTGCTGCGGTCGAACGCGAATTGCAGCTGCTCTGTGAGGAGCAGAACGATGAACGCGCCGGGGTGCTGATCCGGCACGACGAGAACGGCGGCTACAGCAAGGGCATGAACCTCGCGTTGTCGCACAGTCGCGGCAAGTGGATCCTCGTCAGCAACCCGGATGTGTTGTTCGGCGAAGGTTTGTTGCCGAGGTTGCAGCGCCATCTCGAGGACGATCCGAAGTCCGGCATCGTCGTGCCGAAGGGCTTCTGGGATACCGACCATGCTGGGCATCTCCCGCCGAACACGCTGCCGACGATCGGCGACGCGTGGGCCGAAGTGCTCGGTGGTTACTCGAGCAAGTTCCGGCACTGGCGCGTCAATCGACTCGTCAAGCGGTGGCAGTCCGTGTGGCAGGCCGAGCAGCCGGTTGCGCTGCCGATGATGTCGGGCTGCCTGTTCTTGGTCGAACGCAACTACTTCGAGTCGATCGGCACGTTCGACGAGCGCTACCCGCTCTACTACGAGGACGCCGACTTGTCGGTCGCGATCATCAAGAGCGGTCGCACGATCACGCAGGTGCCGGATGCGCGCCTCGTGCACTTCGTCAACCGCTCGGGCATGAGCGATCTCGAGACGATGTGGGCGCGGCATGCCGAGAGTCGCGGCAAGTACTACAGCAAGTGGTACGGCGTGCTCGGCAGGTTGACGATGGCGGCGACCGGTTGGTTGTTGCGAAGCAAACGACTCGAGCGGTTCCGTCGGGTCTTGCCGCGTGAGCCTTACACGGATCTCGGCGAGTCGGCCAAGCCGCCGGTGCTCAAGTTGTCGCGGTCCTGCAAGCGCTACCTCGTGCTGATGTCGCTGGACTTGCGGTTCTTCCTGGCCGCAGGCATCTACGGCAGTGGCGACGAATGGACGCCGACGCCGGAGTCGTTCAAGGTGTTCGTCAACGCGAACTTCTTCTTCTGCGTGTTCGATGTCAGCAACGGCACGCCGGAGTTCCTCGGCACGTGGCGCTACTACTGCATGTCGCATCTTGGCCAGGAGCTGCCCGGCGCCCCGGACGCGGATGCCCCGGGTGCGGATGCCCCGGGTGCGGATGTCCCGGACGCCGGTTCACCCGAGGGTGGAGACCAGCCTTCGTGAGCAGTGCTGCGAACAATCCAGTGTTGTCGGTCGTCGTGCTCAGTTGGAACACGCAGGAACTGACGCTCGCGTGCCTCAACGCGTTGTTTGCCGAGCAGCCCAAACACACGCGTGAGGTGATCGTCGTCGATAACGGCAGCGAGGACGGCAGTCCCGATGCGATCGAGAAGCAGTTCCCGCAGGTGCGTTTGCTGCGTAACCCGGACAACCGGTTGTATGCCGAAGGCAACAACCAGGGCGCAGCGATGGCCGACGGTGAATACGTCGTCACGCTCAACTCGGACACCGAAGTGCGCGAGGGCGCGCTGGACAAGCTCGTCGACTTCTTGCGCGACAACCCGGGCTACGGCGCAGCGGCACCTCGCCTCAGCGATCCCGATGGTTCCGTGCAGCACGCGTGCCAGCGCTTTCCGACCCTGATGACGGCGTTGTGCTTCGACTCGTGGTTCGGTTCGTTCTGGCCGGGGTCACGCCACGTCGATCGCTACAACATGCGCGACTTCGATCATCTCGAGTCCCGCGACGTCGACCAGCCGCCCGGCGCATGCTGCATGTTGCGGACCAAGGAGTGGCGCGAGCTCGGCGGCTTCGATGAGACGTTGGCGCTGTTCTACAACGACGTCGATCTGTGCAAGCGCCTCGCCAAGCACGGGCGCAAGATCCGTTACATGGCCGAAGCCGAGGTCATGCATCATCGCGGCGCGAGCACCCGCAACTTCGCGAAGATGCTCGTGATCTGGCACAAGAACCGGCTCGCCTACTTCAAGAAGCACTACGGCGTTCTCGGTGGCCTGTGGGTGCGGCTGTGTGTGCGCTTGCGAATCTGGGAAGAGTGGTGGCGGATCGGCCAGCGCAACAAGAAAGACCCCGTGCGCAAGAGGGACGAACGCAACTACCTCAAGCAGTCGCAGCGGGAGATGTGGTCGTCGTGAAGGTTTGCTTCCTCACGGCCAACTACCCACCTGAAGCCCAAGGCGGTACCGAACAGGTGGTTGTTGCTTTGGCTCGCGAGTTGGCGAGCCATTCCGTCGAAGTTTCCGTAATCACTGGTAGTGACGTGCGGCGCGAGGATGTGGACGTTGACGTTCGGGAGGAGCAGCACGACGGGGTCACCGTTGCACGGGTGTTTCGAGATGCCACCGAGTCTGACCGTGGCTACTTCAAGCGGCCGCGGATCCTCGACGTGATCCGGCAACGTCTGGAAGCCGTCGCGCCGGACGTGGTGCACGTGCACGCGTTCGCGGGACTCTCCCTCGGTATCACGACGCTCTGTCGTCAAATGCAGCTGCCAGTCGTCGTGTCGTTCCACGACATGTGGACGACCTGCGCACGCTACTTCCGACTTCCAGCTGCGGGCATCACGTGTCCGACCGACGACCACCGCGAGGTCTGTGTGAAGTGCATCAACGCCAGCCTGCGGGCCGATCCGGAGTACATCCGGGAGAGACTCGAGCGTCGCAGCTATCTCATTCGCACGGAATTGCAGGCGGCGCAGGCTTGCACGGCGCCGAGTCGTACTGCCGCGGCGCTGGTGCGTACGAGCGTGCCGTTGGAATCAGAGGTCGAAGTCATCCCGCATGGGTTGCTGCGCCCGGTTGCGAGCGCTGATCGGGCGGCTTCGCCAACTGCCAGCGAGCCGCTCAGGGTCGGAACGTTTGGTGGCCTCGTTGCGTCCAAGGGGCTGCGCGAACTCGTGCGCGCATGCGTGCACGTGGTGCAAGCAGGGCACCAAATCGAACTGCACCTGTCGGGGCCGTGGCATGAACCAGAGCTGCAAGTCGAGATGCGCGAACTGGCGCTGCAGTTCGGCCTCAAGATGGTCGAGCACGGCCCGTTCACGTCGGCGGATCGGCATCCTGCCCGCGATCTACATCTCGCGGTGTTCCCGTCCAAGTGTCAGGAAACCTACGGCCTCGTCGTCGAAGAAGCCCTGGCGCACGGCGTGCCGGCCGTGGTTTCCAACTTTGGCGCACTCGCCGAACGCGCGGCAACACCGGGTGTTGTCGTGACCCCGCTCGATCCGTTGCCGAACGTGCTGTGTGAGCTGGTAGCTTCTCCTGAGCGTCTCGCTGCGTTGCGCGACGCGATCCCATCGGAGCTTGCGACCATCGCTGTCTCCGCCAACCGCCATCACGACCTCTACCAATCGCTGCGATGAACCACCTGTTCTCACCGCTGTTGCCGCGTGACCCGCTCGAGGGGCCGGTGTTGGTGTTGGCTGCGCATCCCGATGATGAAGTGATCGGTGCGGGCAGCATGCTTGCCTATCACGCGAGTCGCGGCCACCAGGTGATCGTCGTGCACGCGACCGACGGTGCGCAGGGCGACCCCAACAACCGCGACAGCGGCGACATCCGCGACGTGCGTCGTGCCGAAGGCATCGAGGCGCTGCGTCGTCTCGGTCTCGAGCCGGCGCGCCACTGGGACATGCCCGACGGCCAGCTGCCGGAGCACATAGCCGACTTGCAGCAGCGCATCGAAGCGATCATGCGCGAGGTGCAGCCGAAGACGTTGTATTCGTTCCACGCCGGCGAAGCGCATCGCGATCACCGCGCCGTGGCCAAGGCGACCGCCATGGCGGCGCACGCCTTGCCCGACAACTGCCGATGCCTTCTCTATGGCGTCAACTTCGTGCCGTCCGGCGGCACCTTGTTCGACACCACGGACATGTATCCGAAGAACTACGAGGCGTTGAAGGCTTACGCGAGCCAGAACGCCTACATCGATCTGCCCGGCATGAGCGAACACCGCGAACGCGCTGCGACCGTCAACCTCGACATCGGCGGCGTGTTGTATGGCGAGATGTTCCTCGACGTCGTGCCTTCTGAGATCCCCGAACTGCATGCGATGCACGATCGCCTGCATCGGTTTGTGCAGCGTGATCCCGACGGAGCGAGCGAGTGAGCGATCCCAAGGACAAGAAGCCTGTTGTCAGCCTCGTCATCTCGGTCTGGAACCGCCTGGAAGACCTGCGCGAAAACCTCGCGACGATCCGCAAGCAGACCGTGCCCGCCGATCAGGTCATCGTCGTCGACAACGACAGTACCGATGGCACGCCGGAGATGGTGATCGCCGAGTTCCCCGAGGTGCAGCTGATCCGCATGCCGCACTCCAACTACGGCGCGTGTGAGACGTTCAACGTCGGGTTCTCGAGTGCGAAGGGGGACTTCGTTGGCATCCTCGATGACGACGTGATCCTGCCGGTGACCTTCGTCGAGGACATGGTCAACAAGTTCGCCGAAGAGCCGGAGACGACCGCGATCCTGTCGCCCAAGGTCGTCGAGCCGGAGATGCCGGAGTGGTACAAGACGTCGGAATCGATCAACAAGGAGCGCTACCTGTCGACGTTCCGCGGCTGTGGTTCGATGGCGCGCGCCAAGGCGATCCGCGAGGCCAACTGGTACGACATCCGCTTCTTCATCTTCGGCAACGAGCGCGACCTGACGACGCGGCTGATGAACCTCGGCTACCGGGTGAAGATGTTCCCCAAGGTCGAGGTCTTCCACAAAGCGCCGTTCGGCATGCGCCACGGCAAGCGCAGCCTCTACTACCACGTCCGCAACTTCTGGCTCTACGCCTTCAAGTACCTGCCGTGGAGCCAGGTGCTGGCCTTCCCGTTCCGGTTCCTGAAGAAGGGCCTCGGCGGCAAGAAGAAGGGCACGGGCGGCGAGGTCGCGGATGCGGTCGGCACGATTGGCCTCTTCGACAACATCAAGGGCGTCAAGATGGGCTGGTGGATCTGCATCAAGGCCACAGTCGCCGCGGTCTGGAACCTGCCCTACTGCCTGCGCCATCGAAAGGTCTGCAAGCACCCGGACTTCGAGCCGCCGCTTCGCTAGAGCAGGGCACCAATCCCCGCTAGTAGGGGCCGGTCGACATTTTCTTCGATTGGCTTGGCCGATTCTCAGGAAACGGCGCCCAGGGTCTCGTTGGGCTGCCCGCGAGTCGGCCCAGCACAGTGCGTCGAACCTTCGACCAACCAGTTGCGCGGCCTGCCGCGCGGTTTGGCGCCCTCTTGAAGTGATGAGCAAGGGTAGGTGGCCGTCCTCTTCCGGGGCGGCCACCCCATTTTTTGCCCCAACCCCGAGCCGATCGGCGTCGCCGTGTTTCACTTGAACTGCGGACACGGGCAGTTCTCGTCGCTACCATGCCGCGCTCTCTCGTGGTCAGTGCGATCGTCATCAACTGGAACGGGCAGGACTACCTGCCTGAGTGCCTGGATGCCCTGCTGGCCCAGGATCCGCCGCCAGCGGAGATCATCGTCGTCGACAACCACTCCGACGATGCCTCGCGCGAAGTCGTCAAAGAGCGCTATCCCCAGGTCCAGCTGATCGATACGGGCTTCAACGGCGGCCCGTGCCACGCCCGCAACGTCGGTGCCAAGGCCGCCAACCACGAGCGCGTGCTGTTCATCGACAACGATGTTGTGCTCGAGCAGGGTGGCCTCGCCGAGCTCGGCAAGTGCATGGACGAGGACGAGTCGATCGCGATGGTGCAGGCCCGGTCGGTCTGCGGCGACGACCAGAACATCGTGCACTACGACGGCGGCGACCTGCACTTCCTCGGCACGTTGGTGCTGCGCAACTGGTATCGCCCGCGCCAGCAGGCCGACAGTGCGCCCGGGCCGATCGGGGCGGCGATCGCGCTGTGCTTTCTGGCCAAGAAGAGCGTCTACCAGGAGGTCGGCGGCTTCGATGAGAACCTGTTCATCCTCTACGAGGACAACGAGTTCTCCTACAAGCTGCGCATGCGCGGCCACACGATCCGGCTCTGCTCGGACGCGATCTGCGTCCACAAGGCCGGCACCGTCGGCCTCAGCGTGCGCGGCGAGGCGCGCTACCCGGGCAAGCGCACCTACCTGCACAGCAAGAACCGCTGGTACGTGCTGTTCACCTGCATGCGCTGGCGCACGCTTGCCCTCACGGTGCCGGCCCAGCTTGCCTACGGAGTCGTCTACGCCGCGTTCGGCGTCGGCCGCGGCCACCTTGGTTCGTGGCTGCGCGGCAAATGGGAACTGCTCTGCCTTCTGCCCAAGGCATTGCGGGCGCGCGGCCCGGCGCAGAAGGGCCGCACCGTGCCCGACCGCGAACTGCTCGTCGCCGCGCCGATGACGCTCAACCCCGGCCTCGCCGACAAGGGCCTGGGGGCGGCGCTGCGCCGTTCGATGGATCGATTCTTTGCGGTCTATTGGCGCCTCGTGCGGGGCCTGTGTGGCTAGCCCACACGCCCCAAACCTTGACCTTCCCAAGGTCGCCGCTCTGCTGCTGAATTACCGCGGCTTTGCGATGACCCTGCAGTGCGTGCGCGACCTGCTCGCGATGACCGACGTCGCGCTGAGCATCGTCGTGATCGACAACGCGTCGGGCGAAGAAGATGTCCTCGCGCTGCAGAACGGCGTCACGGAGTTGGCGACCGACCGCCACACGGTGACCGTCATGCCACTCGCCGAGAACATCGGCTTCGCTGGCGGCATGAACAAGGGCATCGAGTTTGCCGACGAGCAGGGCATCGAGTTCGTGCTCGTGCTCAACAACGACATGCGCCTTAAGGACGGCTTCGTGCGGCCGCTCGCCGACGTGCTGCGCAACGATCCGGCAATCGGCGCCGTCGGCCCGACGGTCCTGCATCCGGATGGAACAGTTTGGGCCGAAGGTGGGGAAACCGGTTTCACGCCGAACGGCCTGCGCCTGCTACGCCACAACCAGCAACCGACCAGCAGCTCCGCCGGCCCCGAAGACGTCGGCTTCCTGACTGGCGCGTGCATGATGATGCGCACCAAGACGGCGCAGCAGGTTGGCGGCTTCAACGACGACTACTTCATGTACTGGGAAGACGTCGAGATCAGCGACAAGCTGCGCCGCGCCGGTCTGCGGATCGTGTGGTTGCCGTGGGTGCAGGTGCAACACCTCGGCGGCCAGTCGTCCGGCGGTGGCCGATCGCCACTGCGCAAGTTCCTGATGGCGTGCAACGCGGTGCGCTTCCTCAAGACCCGCGGCACGTTCAAGGCGTGGTTGGGCTGGTTCGTCTTCGACGTGTTGCTGTGGCCGATCACGTTCGCAACCGGCCCGCGCGCCGCGTGGGCGAAGATGCGCGGCACGCTCGCGGGCCTCGCGGGCCACACGGCGACGGCCAAGGACGTCGACCGCTTCCTGCCAGTGAACTAACTGACCGCAAACTGATCGTACTGTGCCTGGACCGTTTTCACCCTATTCGCCGCTTCGCGGCGAATAGGGTGAAAACGGTCCAGGCACAGTACGATCAGTTAGAGCAGTCGATCGAACGTGCGCTGCGCCAGCGGCAGGTCCGCCAGTTCGTGTCGCACCGTCGCCAGCTCCCGGCGCTCGGCCGGGGTCGCCGGGTCGTCCTCAGGCCGGGTTCGCGTCGCATTCGGGCAGAACGGCAGAACCTCGTCGCCAACCTCGTCCGTCGCGACGATCACGACGTCGCTGTTGGTCGCTGCCGCAAACTCGCGCTCGATCGCGTCGTCGATCGTGCCGGCTTCGCCCTGCACCGCCGTTGCGATGATCGTCAGCGAGCCACCTTCGGCGCAGCGCTGCGCGTTGGCGAACAGCCGTTTCGCTGTCAGCAACGCCTGCGCATCGAGGCCGGGCTGGATCCAGGCGCCGGATGGTGCGCCGGCGCGGCTGCGAGCTCGCGTCAGTGCCGTCAACGAATCGAGCAACAGCAGCGCGTCGCCGCCGTGTTCTACCTGGCGCATCGCGCGATGCACGGCCATGTCGGCCACAGCGACCTGGCGTTCGGCGCCCGCGGCGAACGCGGTGCCGACGACGTCACAGTTGTGCCCGGCGAGTTCGCTGCGCGCAGCTGCGAGGTCTTCGGGTCGTTGATCCAACAGGCACACCGTGATGTTGAGGTCCGCCGACTGTTGCCGTTGTGCCGCTGCGATGCGCGCGAGGAACGCCGCGCGCGGCCAGTTGTCGTCTGCATGCAGGAGCACGCGATGGCCAAGACGAATCGGCGCCAGCCGATTGAGGGCGCGCAGTGCCTTGTCGCTACTGTCCGCTGCGCACCACGGCAGCGCCTTGTTGGCGACGAGTGCTGTTCGCCCTTCGAAGATCGTGACGTCGCCGAGCGCATCCGCCGCCTTGTCCTGCACGTGATCGACGTGCACGAGTGCGAAGAAGTTCTCGGTGCCGCGCGGCGCCCGCACCGGGCCGCGAATGCGATGGCCGGTGCGCAGGTTGAGGCTCTTGATCTGCGCGGGGCTGACGTAGGCATCGACGGCCGTCGAGGCGAAGCTGTGCGTGAGCATGCGCACGAAGCCAAACCCTTCGGGCAACACGTCGAGCGTGCCGTCGGTCGTGATCGCTTCGCCCTTGCCGAGCATGTCCTCGACGAGCGCGCGCACGACTTCATCGTGTTCGAGGTGGGGCAGCAGGCCGAGGCCGCGTTCGGCTGCCATCGCCAGCAGTTGCTCGCGCGTCTGGTTCAGCAGGTGGGGGAGCGAGGTCATGCGTTCTTCTCGATAGTGGCAAGGACGTCATCGACCGACTGCGTCGTGATCTTCAGGTCACCGTCGTTGTCGACGACGTGCTGCGAACGGCTGCGCTTCTCGGCGAGCGGCAACTGGTTCTGTTCGCGCCGCGCCAACTCGTCATCGGGCCAGCCGCGGGTCTTGGCGCGCGCCTGTCGCACCGGATCGCTGGCGTGCACGAACACCACTGTGTCGCACAGCTCATACAGGCCGGCCTCGAACAACAGGGGCACGTCGAGCAGCACCGAGGTGCCCTCAGCTTTGGCCTGTTCGAGGTCGGCGAGGATGCGCTGACGGACCCGCGGGTGCACGATCGCCTCGAGCGTGGCCTTGGCCTTGGGGTCCCGAAACACGTGCTCGCCGAGCGCCGTCCGGTCCAGTTGCCCGTCCTTCACGAACCGATCACCGAGTTGTTCGGCGACTTCGCGCAGGACTTCGGGGGCCTCAGAAGCTGCCCGCGCGTGGAAATCTGCGTCCACATGGCGGATTCCGCGGCCGCCAAACAGGCCCGCAACCGTGGTTTTTCCGGCCGCGATTCCGCCCACGAGTCCGATGACTAGGGGGGGTGGCGGTCGGAACGGGCCGTTTAGACCCTCATTACCGCTAGGCATTGCCGGCATGGGGCCATCGTGGGGGACAGGATTCGCCGAGGCAAGACGTGTGCAGGCGGCTCCTTGACCGGGACCAGCCAAAACCTAAGATCGTCGGACCCTGTGTGGTGCTCGTGCCCTCGTGCCACCGCGCGGATCCGTCTTTCCCGTCCGATCCAGAAAGCCCCTCTCTTTCTCCCGAACGCTTCGTTCCGCGAAGTTGCCAGTCCCGGCAACGGTCGCCGAAAGCCTACAGACCCCTTGGAGCTGCCTCAGATGCACAATCGCCAGACCGGTGCCGCACACGTCCCGATCATGTTCTTCCTCATCCTCCTGGTGATGTTCCTGGGAGCGTTGGGCTTTGCCTACGTGCAACAGACCAGGAACGCGGAGGTCGTGAAGGCCCGTGAAGCCGCCCTCGCCGAAGCGAAGATCCTTCAGAAGAGGGACGCCCTCATTCGCGACTACATCGAGGACATCGGCAAAGTCATCGGCAAGCCCGGCGCGTACACGGGTCGCCCCGGCAAGGAGGCGTTCTACGAGGGAGCGACGCTGGACTACCCTGGTCTCATGAACCCGGATGCGGTCAAGGCCGTGCTCGATGGCGCGACCACCAACGCCAAGATCTCGCCGACGGGCTCGCTCGAAAACCTGCTCGGCGCGATGATCGCGAAGCTCAACTCGACCGAGCAACGCGTCAAGGACGTGGTGCTCGAGAAGGATAAGGCCCTCGCCGACAAGATGAGTGGCGATAGCCGCTTCACCCAAACGGAGACCGCCGCCGCGAGCGCCGCCAGCGACAACTCGACCAACCTCGAGCAAGCGCGCGCCGACTTCGACGCCGCCAAGGGCGAGCGCGATCGCCTGATCGCCGGCCTCCGCGAGAACCTCAACGCCAAGGTCGACGAACTGACGACGTCCAAGGAAGACGCCCTCGCCCGTGAGAAGGATCTCAAGGGTCAGATCGGCCTGCTGAAGACGCAGCTGTCCGCTCTCAGTGAGCGCATGGCGATGCACCAGCCGCCAAACGTTGCCGACGGCAACGTCATCGTCGCCAAGAACGGCATCCCGACCGCGTTCATCAACCTCGGCCGCAAGGACCTGCTGCAACCCGGCACCGTCTTCCGCGTCCAGGCCTCGAACGGTGGCCCGGTGAAGGGTTACTGCGAAGTCACTCGCATCGAAGATTCGCGCGCCGAAGTTCGTCTCTACAACTTCAGCGACCCGGTCGGCAACTACGCCACCGAAGGCGACCTGCTCTTCAACGACCTCTTCACGCCGCGCGTCACGCGCACGATGTACCTGATGGGCCGCTTCGGTGCGCCTTACGGCAAGGAGCAGCTCACGAACCTGCTGCGCCGCCTCGGCAACCGCGTCGTCTCGAAGATGGGCCCCGGCGTCGACACGGTCGTCCTCGGCAACAACCCGATCAACGAAGCCGGCGACGGCTTCGCCTCGGTCCAAGACAGCCCCGAGTTCAAGATGGCGAACGAGCTCCGCGTCGAGTTCACCTACCTGGCCAAGATCGCCGACCTCATCAAGCTGTGATCAATGCGAAGCGCCAAGGCGCTTCGTCTTGATCATCGTTTCCCTCCTGGTCTGCCGAAGCAAGGCACCACGAGGAAGACGCAACTGGCGGCTACGACCAGGAGGAGGGCGACCCTAGCGGGTCGCCTTCTTCGGTTTTGAAGGGTATCTGTACGGTGCCAGGAGAGAATTTATCCTCTTCGGGTTGGGGGATGCTGCCCTTTGATCCGGCAAGTTCGCGGAAGAAGGAAAGTCGTTGCGGCGGCTCGTCGTTAGACTGCCGCTCGCACCATGGTCCAGCTTGACGACCCACGCATCCGAGATGCACTCGATGAAGACGCGCCGCTGCCGCGGATGACGTTCGGGGACCACCTTGATGAACTGCGCAAGCGCGTCATCAAGTCCCTGATTGCGATCGTCGTTGCCGTTGTCGGGGTCATCCCGTTCAAGGATCAGGTGCAGGCGATCATCGTCGGCCCGTACCGCAAGCAATGGCAGATCGGCTTCGAGAACTGGATCGAGACGCTGCAGGCCGAACAGAAGGCGGGCACGATCAGCAAGGATCGGCTCGAGTGCCTGGAGTTCTGCCTCGAACGCAAGACGGAGATCTTCGCCGGCACCTATGACCTGCCGCAGATTCTGGTGACGCGATCGGGCTACCCCGTTCCGTACAGTCTTTACGCTACCGGCGGCCTCGAAGACATCCTGTCGTTCATGTGGGCGTCGCTGATCTTCGCCCTCATCATCGCGAGCCCGGTCGTCATCTGGCAAGCCTGGGCCTTCATCGCGGCTGGCCTCTACAAGCACGAACGCGCCGTCTTCCTGCGCTTCTTCCCGTTCATGGTCATCCTGGTTGGCTCGGGCGTGTGGTTTGGCTACAGCATTGCGCTGCCCTACAGCCTCGGCTTCCTGATCAGCATCATGGATCCTGCGATGGTCGGTGCGCTGTTCAGCGTCGGCCAGTTCCTGAGCCTGCTGTTCATGACGACCGCGGCCATGGGCATCGTCTTCCAGGTGCCGTTGGTCATGCTCGCGCTGCAGAAGGTCGGGCTCGTTCGCCACCAGGCGTTCGTCAAGCACTGGCGGATGACGATCCTGATCATCTTCCTCAGCGCCGCGATCTTCACGCCGCCGGAGCCGGTTTCGATGCTGATGATGTCGATGCCGATGATGCTGCTCTACGGCCTCGGCCTGATGTTGACGTGGCGCGGCCAGAAGCGTGAGGCACCGCTGCCGGAGACCAAATGACCGCCGCGCGTGTGACCGCCGAGATCGTCTCGATCGGCGATGAACTGCTGCATGCCGGCCTGATCGACACCAACAGCTCGTATCTCTCGGGCGAACTCGAGAAGCGTGGCGTCAGCGTCACCCGCTTCACCGTCGTCGGCGACGACATGGCCGATCTGCAAGATTCGATCGCAGCCGCGTGCCGCCGCAGCGATCTGGTCATCGCGACCGGCGGCCTCGGCCCGACGCTCGACGACCGCACGCGCGAAGTCGTCGCCAAAGCCCTCGGCGAATCGCTGCGCTTCGACGAAGAGAGTTGGCAACAGATCCTCGCCTGGTTCACGCGCCTCAAGCGCCCTGTGCCGGACAGCAACCGTCGCCAGGCCGAGTTCCCGGCGTCTGCGCAAGCGCTGGAGAACAAGTCGGGCACCGCCCCTGGCTTCCGCGTCAAGCTGCACGACGCCGACCTGTTCGTCTTGCCCGGTGTGCCGCGCGAGATGAAGGCCATGCTCCGCGCGCACGTTGTGCCATACGTGCAGACCCTCGCCGGACTCCAGCCAACGGCGCAAGCGTGCCTGCGCGTGCTCGGCCCGTCGGAAGCGCTGCTCGGCGAACGCCTCGAGCAGTTCATGAAGCCGGGCCAGAACCCGCTTGTCGGCATCACCGCCAGCGGCGGCATGATGTCGGTGCGCCTGATCGGCACCGCCGAAACCGTTGCCGCCGCCACCGAACTTTGCGAACAGACCGCCGCGAAGATGCGTCCGCTCGTGCGCGAGTGGCTGTTCGCCGAAGGCATGCAGACGGTGCCGGAGATGGTCTTCGAACGGCTCAACACCGCCAACCAGACGATCGCCTTCGCCGAGAGCTGCACCGGTGGCCTGTGTGCCGCGCGCCTGACCGACCTGCCCGGGTCATCAGCCGTGCTGCAAGGCGGCGTCGTCGCCTATAGCAACAGCGCCAAGCAGGAACTGCTCGGGGTCGCTGCAGGCCTGCTCGAACAACACGGCGCCGTCAGCGAAGAAGTCGCCGCGGCCATGGCCGCAGGCGCCTGCCAGCGCTTCTCAGCGGATTGTGCCGTCGCTACGACCGGAATCGCCGGGCCCACTGGCGGCACCGACCAGAAGCCCGTTGGCACCGTATGCTTCGCGCTCGCACGCCGCGACGCGTCGGGTTCCATCGGTAGCAAGGCCTGGACCGTGCGCATCCCCGACCTCGGCCGCACGTTCGTGCGCGACCGCGCCGTGTTCGAAGTCTGGCGCGCCCTGCTGCAATAGCAGCGGTTCTGTGCGAGCAGTGCCAGGATGTGCGTATGATGAATCTGCGCGACCAGTCCGCTCGCCAGCAAACACGTGAAGATCTGCCTGTCATGTGAGGGAGTTACCGACACCCAGGCCCACCGTTGTGGGTACTGCGATGCGCCACTCCTGCCGCTCGACATGGTGCACTACCCGGCGCGGCGCGGCGAACTCGACGCCGGCAACCCGCTGCTCGGAACGGTCATCGACGGCAAGTATCGCCTGCAGTCCGTGCTCGGCCGCGGTGGTCTCGGCACCGTCTTTCGCGCGCAGCACGTTGGCTCGTTGGTGACCGTCGCGCTCAAGCTGCTGCACCCGCGCTACTCCGAACGTGCCGAATACCGCCGCGCGTTGCTGCCGGAAGCGCGCCGCGCGGCGACCGTCGTGCACGAACGCTGTGCCCGCCTGCTTGACGTCGGCGAGGGGGATGAAGGCATTACCTATCTCGCGATGGAACTCGTCGAAGGGCAGACCCTGGATGAAGTGATGCAGCAAGGCGCGCTGTCGCCATCGCACACCGTCGACCTGCTCATCCAGATCACTGCCGCACTCAACGCCGTTCATGAAGTCGGTCTCGTGCACTGCGATCTATCGCCGCGCAACGTGATGGTGTCGTCGCGCTCGGGGCGGCTCGAAGCGAAGGTGCTCGACTTCGGTATCGCTCGCAGCATGAACATCGCCGGCCGCGAGAACCAGCAAGGCGAGCTCTGGGGCTTTGCCAATCCGGCGTTCTCGGCGCCCGAGTTGTTGGCCGGCGTCGATGTCGATGCGCGCGCCGACCTCTACTCGTTGGGCACGTTGGCTTGGTTGATGCTGACCGGCACAATGCCCGTTGACGACAGCGATGCCGAACGGGCCGTCGCCGCCGTGCGCGAAGGCGATCTCAACTCGTGGCCGCGCGTGCCAGGTGTGCCGGCGCGTCTCGTGCGCCTCGTGCAGCGCTGCATGTCGTTTGGCCCTGAGGATCGACCCGCGTCGGCCGTGGAGGTCTATCGCCAGTTGGTATCCGTGCGCACTGGTCGCGGCCCGGGCCTCTTCCGGTTGGCGACGCTGACCGCGGTGCTGGCTCTGGTGCTGACGTTGGCCGCGAACGAAAACGCGTCGGTGGCCTTCCTGCGCTCGAAGACGGGCTCCTTGTTGGATCTCAGCGAATCGGCATTGGCCGTCGATGCTCCCGTCGCGCATCTGCGCGAGAAGGACCTGGCGAAGGTCAACTGTGACTACGGCGGGTTTGCCCCAGCGCGGCTGCGGGCGGACATCGCGCGCGATGGCGAAGTGTTGGCGCCGGTGGCCTTGTCGCCGCAGGTGGATCGCGACGCGAGCACGTTCACGTTGTCGACGGCGCAGCAGAGTTGGCAGGAAGTCGTGCAAGGGCTGCTGCGCGCGAGCAAAGATGGTCCCGTCGATCTGATCCTGACGGTGCCGGGCTCGTCGCTCGTGCGCGCGGTGCGCGTGCGCGTCGATGCCGAGCCGCCGACGGTGACTGCCCGCCTCGTCGATGAGGAGGCTGTTCTGCATCGCAAGTCGCAGTTGTACGTCGAACTCGAAGACGACATCGAGATCGGGCACGCGGAAGTCGAGGTTGCGTTGGCCGGCCACGAGAAGGTTGTGTTGCCGCTGCCGCAAGCAACCGGTGCGTTTGATATCGGCGACAAGCTGGCCGAACACGTTCCCGGTGTGGCGGAGATTGGCGGTGGCTCACTGGTTGTGCGGGTCGCAGACCGTGCTGGCAACGTGCGGGCCTTGCCCGCGATCCCGGTGGCTGCGGTCGACTTGCGTGTGCCGCATGTCACGCAAGTGCGCGGCACGGCGGGTCAAGCGGGGCTGACCCTCGAAGGCGACAAGGTGCGGTTTCAGGTGCGGCTGTCGGAGCACGAGTCGGGCTGCTTGTTGCGGTGCCACACGGGTGATGTCGCAGACGCCGTAGAAGTGCCGTTGCCGGAGATTGGCGTCGGTGCGTTGACCCACACCGTAGAAGTGCCGTTGGCGAAGCTCGGCGGACGGGCTGGCAACACGGTGCTATGGCTCGCAGTCATCGATGCTGCCAAGAACAGCGATGAGCGTGAGTTCACGACGACGATCGTCGATCGCAGTCCGTTGATGGACATCAAGGGGCTCGCTGCCTCCGGTGGCCAGCCGGTTGTATGGCGCGGCAGCGAACTGGTTCTGAGTCCCGATGGGGGCAGCTTCCAGGTGTCCGTGTCTGAGCCGTATGTCGTCGCCGAAGTGCGGGTGCGCCGCGCCAACCGTTCGATTGACGAAGGGCTCGCGACCTTCAAGAAGACCGGCGACGAGCAGTTTGAGGTTCGCGTGCAGGCGTTGGCTCCCGGTGCCTATGAGGTGCTCGTCGACTTGCTCGAGTCGGGCCAGGATCAGCTCGTGCCGCAGACTCGCGTCGTGCCGGCGCGCGTGTTGCCCGAGCAGATCGAAGTGCACGTGCCACAATCGCAGAGCCGGTTCTTGCCGCAACTCGTCGACGAAGGCTTGCTGCAGTTCCGCAACGATGCAGCTGGTCTGTTAGGCGAAGGGCGCGGGTGGCGCTTGGATCCGAATCTGCGCCGCTACATTGCCGGTTCGATGTGGTTGAACGGTTCGCCTCGCGATGTGCAGAGCAACAACACAACCTTGCTGCCGGACTTCGAACCGGACTCGGGGCGCAACACCATCGCCGTTGGCTTGACCGATGTGCTCGGCCGAGCCGTTCGGGTGACGACTGACGAGGGGACGGTGCTGGCGCCAGCTGCAGGCCGTGTCCAGGTGGCCGAGTTTTGGTGGAGCGACGGGGGCGCGCGCATGATTGGCGCGCCGCTCTTGGTCGAGCACGATCAGCCCGTGCGCATCCGGATCCGACTGCCACTGCCGTTTGCCGTCGAAGACACGTTGCGCCTTGGTTACCCCAATGGCGAGCGCACCGCATCGCAGGTCGTGCCGGAAGACAACGGCTCGATCGCTTCGTTTGATCTGCCGTTCAACGAATGGAGCGCGGCTGCGCGATTGAGCGGCCGTACGCGTGAGGAGTTCGCCGACGGCCTCGCCGGCACGATCAAGGCGTCGGTGGCGTCGCCGGCCGGCACCTTCGAAGACGTCGACCTGCAACTGCAGACGACCCGAAGCACGCTGTCGCCGATGCGGCTGGGGGACTTCGTCGACGTGCCGGACGAACTCAAGGGGCTGCAGCTGTTGCCTGTGTTGGCGCCTGACGGTCCCTTCACCGAACCGGTGCCGGCACAGCCGCCGCGGTTCAGCTTCCGGCCGCAGTGGGGTGGCAGCGTGCGCAACATGGCGGACATCATGTTGCAGGATCGCGAGTTCGCCTGGGGTCAGGCGCGCGCCTTGATGACGTTCGCAACGACGATCGTCGACGACAAGGTGCGGCTGGCTTGCGTGCATCACTTTGATCCGCTTGGAGTCGAACGACTCCTGCCGCAGAACCTCTTGCCGCCGCAACCAGCTGGCGCTGCGCCGGCGAACGACGCCGTCTTGACCGGCGTCGACTTCTTCCAGGCTTGGACCTTCAGTCGCTTGCTGGGGGTCGTCGTCGCCAACGATCCAGCGCTGTTCCGGCTGCCGCTCGGGTGCGAGCTCGAACGGGCCGCGTTTGGCGATGTGCGCGGCGATGCTTGCCACGGGGTTCGCGCCCACGGTGGTGCGGTGCAGATGAGTGCGTTCGTCACGACGACGATGCCCGTCGTGCCATGGACGAGCGAGCAGACGCGTTCGTTCGGTGACGTCATCAAGACGCCGTACGGCTTGGACTTCGTCGGTCTGGACTTCGGTGTGCGCGAGTGGGTGCTGGATCTGCCACACATGCCTGGTGCCGAAGACTTGTTGGCGGAGTGGACCGGGGACCACAAGGAGCACCTCGACCGCATCATGGCTGTCGCCGCGGGTGTGCCGCGCATGCAGCCGCCAACGCTCAGCCTGCAACGGCAGTTGGCGGTCGTGCGTGGCCTCGCGTTTGGAGAAGCCGATGGCCTGCTCGACCGGGCCGGCCATCCGTTGGCCACAGCAAAGCACCGGGTGTTGCCAGACTCCGTGCCAGGGGTTTTGCGGACGGCGCAACTCAACCGCAACGGCCGCGACCTGCTGAGCGGTGCGCGCGAGCCGCGACTGAAGAACGTTGGCTTCCGATTGGCGGGAGACGCCAAGCAACTCGCTCGTAAGTGGGGATACCGATGAGAGCATTCTTGTTGCTGGCTGTGTGTGCGCTGTTCACGGCATGTGCGGGAACGGACGACTTGCGTGGCATCGCGTTGAAGCCACCGATGGACCGCGCAGTGCTGATCAGCGGTGGCGCGTTCTACTCACCCTGGCAAGGAGTTGAAGGCACGTTCGTCGCGGGCAAGGACGGCGCGCCGCCGGTGCAACCGGCTGAGGAGGATGAAGCCATCCCCTTTGCCCAGATCGTCGACGTGTTGGATCGAGCGCGTGTGTTCCAGCGGATCGGCTTTGATTCAGATCCGGCACACCGGCGTGGTTTGCGTGCCGAGTTGAGCACCCGCCAGGCTGGCCCGGAACTGGCGGCGTTCCTGCAGCAGGCGCGAGCCGACGGCTACGACCTGCTGGTCTTGATCGAAGAACTGAGCGATGGCCCGATCGAGAGTCAGGGCACCAACAACCGTTGGCCGGTGACGTTTGCCACGTGGATCCTGCTTGGCGTGGGGGCGCTCATTCCCGACCGCACCTTTGAATCGCGGGCCACTCTCAAGGTTTCCCTGCGCGAACTGCAAACCGGCAGAGAGATGCTGAGCCTGCCGATCGGACCCGGTCCGGTCGAACTAGCACTGACGGAACGCACCGACTGGCTCGGCCTTCTGTTGTCGGTGATCGTGCCACCGTTCTGGGTCGATGATGACCACGATGCGGTGGTGGCATCGGTGCGTGCGACGACCGAACGACGTCTACTGCTGCGCCTTGCCCGCGAACTCAAGAGTGAAGTGTCGCGCCGCAGCGTCAGCGAGCGGGAAGCCGCCAGCATCCAGCTCGTCAACTCGCCGGAAGGACTGCGCGTCGTGATCAACTCCCGCGAGAGCGTCAGCGGCGCGCGGATCGATGGGCCGGGCTACAGCGATGAAGACGTCGTTGCGCAGTTCTCGCGTGACCTGGTCGCGTCGCGAACGATCCAAGGCACCCGCTTCCGCTACAACGCGCTGTTGCCGAAGGCGACGCAGCCCGGCGCATTCCAGATCAAGGTCGCGACGTTGCGTGGCGGCATGTCGTCGTCGACGTTCACGCCGGAGAGCGCCCGATGAAGGTGCCGGTCGGGATCTCGGTTGGCGTGTGCACGCACACCGGCCTCGTGCGTGGCGGCAACGAGGATGACTACTTGCTGGCGATGCCGCCCGAAGGCGATACCGCGTTTCTTGCCGCGGTTGCGGACGGCATGGGCGGCGTCGCGGGCGGGGCCGAGGCGAGTCGCACGGCGTTGCGCGCGCTGTCGGCGACGATGCTCGACGTCACTGGTGAGACTGCGTCACGGCAGCGCATGTTGGCTGGCTTCCGGGCCGCGAATGCGCGCGTGCTCGAAGCCGCGACGGCCGTGCACGCGTTGCGCGACATGGGCACGACGTTGACCGCGCTGTGGTTGACGCCCGACGGCGCGGTGTTTGGCCACATCGGGGATTCGCGTCTCTATCGACTGCGCGAGGATCTCTGCGAGCCACTGACGACCGACCACTCGGTCAAGCAGGGCAAGAGCCTGTTGACCCGTTGCATCGGCGGCGGCCAGCTCGAATGTGTTGCCGACGAAGACCAACTCGAGGTGGTTGCCGGGGACCGCTTCGTGCTGTGCACCGATGGCCTGTGGAACGTCGTGGCCGAAGCGGCCTTCGTCGAGGCGGCCAGCGTCCGTGAGCCCCAGGAGGCTGCCGAACTGCTCGTCAAACGCGCCCTGGATGCCGGCGCCCCGGACAATGCCACCGTGCTCGTGGTCGATGTCATCGATCCGGGTCTCGGCACCGGCGCGCCGGGTGATGCGGTAGAGGAGCCGGTGGCCGTCGAATTGCCGCGCCACGAACGCCCCGATCCGCGCTCGTTGTGGCCTCAGTCGGTGTCGCTGCGCCCCCCGGTGTGGTCGTGGCTGTTGCTTTGTTCGGCCCTTTTGCTGCTGATCTACTCGGGGTTGCGTTGGGCCGGTCTCGACGCCTTTGCCGGATTCTGACGCCGTCGCGCCCCATTCGCGTGTTGGCCGGGGAATCGGCAGAGTGCGACGAGGCCGTTGCCCCAATCCCCTGGATGCGCAACGATGGCTGTGCCCCTCTCCCTTCTCGATCCCAGTCGTCGTCGATGCCGAAGAAACTGCAGCGCCGGATCCCTGCGCCGAAGACCTCTACAGCCGCAGTCGCCAACCGCCCATCCGGGGACTCGGGTGGCGGTGGTGGCGGATTCTCGTTTGGCAAGAAGCGGGTGACCGCCAAGGTCCTTGCCGAGTTCACCAGCCAGCTCGCAGTGTTGCTCAACGCGGGCATCCCGATCACCAAGAGCCTGCGCATTCTCGAAGGGCAGATGCCGCAAGGTGGCATGAAGCGCATCGCGGCGCAGCTCGTCGAAGATGTCGAAGGCGGCACGGCGTTGTCCGAAGCGATGGCCAAGCACGACATGGTCTTCGACGCGCTCTACACCAACATGGTGCGCGCCGGTGAGGCCGGTGGTGTGCAGGAGGAGATCCTCAATCGATTGAGTGGCTTCCTCGTCGCCAGCGAAGCGATCAAGTCGCGGGTCAAGGGCGCGCTCGCCTACCCGGTCGCGATCCTCGTCGTGGCAATCCTCGTGTTGCTGCTCGTGTTCGCGTTCGTCATCCCGAAGTTCAAGCAGGTCTTCACGACGATCGGCGAAGGCAACCTGCACTGGACGACCGAGCTCGTCATGGGCATCGGCGACCACCTCAAGGTGTGGTGGTGGAGCTACCTGCTCGTCGCGGTCTTGATCCTCGCCCTCCATCGCATGTTGATGGCCAAGGTCGACGGTTACCGCCGCTTCATGCACAAGTTGTCGCTGCACCTGCCGCTGTTTGGTGGCCTCGTGCACAAGAGCCTCGTGGCGCGTTTTGCGCGCACGTTCGGCACGCTGATCCAATCGGGTGTGCCGCACCTCGAAGCGCTCGACATCCTGCACGCGTCCACCAACAACGTGCACATGAAGGATGCCGTCGGTGACGTCCAGGAGTCGATCCGCGAAGGTGCCGGCTTTGCCGTGCCGATGGGTGAGAGTGGCATCTTCGACGACATCGTCGTCAACATGGTCGACGTCGGCGAGCAGACCGGTGAACTCGATTCGATGCTCACGAAGGTCGCCGACCGCTACGAGATCGAAGTCGATCAGACGGTCGATACGACGTTCAAGCTGATCGAACCGATCTTGCTGGTCGTGATGGCGGTTGCCGTCGGCTTCATCGTCTTCGCCTTGTTCATGCCGCTTCTGACCATGATGCAACAGATGAGCAAACGGTAGGTCGAGCCTGTGACGCTTGCGTGGCGCATACTCCTGTTCGCGCTGTTGCTGAACGTGCTCACGGTCAGCGGCGTGCAGATCGTTGTGCACGAGGCACAGCAGCAGTGGTTTGACAACGAACGCAAGCTGTTGTCGGGTTCGGTCGAAGATTCGTTCAAGGAACTCGCGCGCGTCTACACTCCGGAAGCGCTGCAGGACGCCGCCAGCAACGCTGCGATCGTACGTCACCTGTTGCGCAACGAGTCGCTACGCGATCTCTACGACGACGTCATCGTCACCAGTGGTCGGCCGCCATTCGACAGCAGCGTCTATCTCAACACGCTGGGGGCGGTGCATCGTGACCCAGACACGTTTGACCTCGACGAGATCGTTGCGGGCATCGCCAAGGCTCGCAACAGCGCACGCATCTTCCGGGTCGGCTCCGGCTTCTGTCGGGCTCTGCGCCAGGATGACCTCGTGGTCGGCTATCTGTGGTTCGTGCCGAAGGACTTCCCCCAGATGCCGGCCGCAATGCCGATCTGGACGGGGCTGCTCGGCATTCTCGCGTCGACGATCGTGTTCGGCGCCGTGCTGTTCTGGCTGACCCGCCGCATGATTGGACGGCCGATGCAGGCCATTGGCGATGCTGCCCAGGCAGTCGCCAGGGGGCACTACGACGCGCGCCTGCCGGACCAAAGCAACGCGCCGGAGTTGCAGCAGTTGATCGTCACGTTCAATCGCATGGCCGAGCAGGTCGAGAACTACACTGGCACGCTGCAGGAGAGCGTGCGCGAAGCGGTCGCCGAGACCGAGCAGAAGGAGCGGGCGCTCGTGCAGAGTTCGCGGCTGGCGACGATCGGCACGCTGGCCGCCGGTGTCGCCCACGAGATCAACAACCCGATCGGCGGCATGCAGAACGCGATCCATCGCCTGCTGCAGGCCGAGGGGCTGACCGAAAAGCAGGTCGTCTACCTCAACCTCGTCAAGGACGGCTTGTCGCGCGTGTCGCGCACGACGCGGCGCATGCTGGAGTTTGCGCCGAAGGATGCGATGTCGACGGCGTTCGATGTTGGCACTGCGATTGGTGGCGCCTACGCGTTGGTCGAGCATCGCTGCCAGCAGAACAACGTCGCGTTCGAGGTCGCAATGCCCGAGGGCAGGATGCTCGATAACGGGGCGTTGCCGCGCGTGCACGGTGATTCGCACGAGATCCAACAGGTCATGCTCAACCTGTTCTTGAACTCGCTCGACGCGATGGAAGGCCAAGTGGGCAAGATCACGGTCACCTGTTCGGTGGCAGGTCCCATGGTCCGCGTCGTCGTCAAGGACGATGGGCCGGGCATGAAGGAAGAGCTGCTGGCGCGCGTGTTCGATCCGTTCTTCAGCCAGAAGGATCGGCCGGACGCGAGTGGTCTCGGCATGTTCATCAGCTACTCGATCGTGCAGAACCACGGTGGTTCGCTGACGATTGACTCGGCGGAGGGCGCGGGCTTCCAGACGACGATCGAACTGCCGATTGCGCCCGACGATTCCGGGGCGCCGGACTAGTCGTTCTGCTCGAGTTCCGGCGACGCGTCCGTCTCGGCTGTCGCTTGTTCTGACGACGCACTTTCGCTGGTGGCGTCGACGCCGCCCTGTTCGGAACCGCTGTAGAGCCACACCTGGTTCTTGCCGCGACGCTTTGCTTCATGCAGCGCACGGTTGGCGTGGCGGCGCAGTTGATCGACGCTGCTGGCCTTGCGGCCATCGTAGCTGTCGACGCCGATGGACACCGTGACCTGGCGCTCGAAGTTGCCGCTGGAGACGCTCATGCCGGAGATCCGTTGGCGGATCCGCAGCGCGGTCTGCACGGCTTCGGCCGGGCTGGTCTGCGGCAACAGCACGCAGAACTCGTCGCCACCGAAGCGGGCGGCAAAGTCGGTCTCGCGCACGTTCTGCTTGAGCGCGTCGGCGACGCGGCGCAGCACTTCGTCACCGAAGGCGTACTCGGTCGTGTCGTTGACGCCCTTGAAGTTGTCGATGTCGATCAGCAGCAGGGACAGCGGGTTCTGGTGGCGCTGGGCGCGCTTCCATTCGAGTCCCATGATGCGCTTCATGTAGAGCTCGCTGGTCAGGCCCGTCTTGAAGTCGATGCTGACCTGGCTCTCGAGTTGGCGCGCGCGCGACTGCAGGCCGCGGATCCGGGTGCGCGTCTGCAGCGCCAGTTCGACGCGGTGCACGCATTCGGCCGGGGAACACGGCTTGAGCACGAAGTCGCGGAACGGCACGGACAGGTTGCGCGCGTCGGCCAGCGCCGCGAGGTCGTCGACCAGCAGGATGACCGGAATCGGGTCGTCTTCCTCCTGCATGCGCTCGAGCAACTCCAGTTCGACCCCATCCGCACACAGCACCAGCGGGTTGAGCAGCACGACATCGGGCTGATCTTCGCCGGCGAGGCGGTAGCTCTGGGCCAGGGACTCGCCGATTCGGACCTCAAAACCCTGGCGCGCCAGGGCGGTCGTCAATTCGTCGAGTGGGTCCCGATTGTGGTTCATCACCAGGATGACCTTGGAGGTCGGCGGTGAATTCTCGGGCTGTTGGCCGCCTTGCATTCGCTGGGCTTCAGTACTTGGCACGGGGTCGGACGAGGCACCCGAAACGGAGGCGATTGCTGGATCGACGTAGGTCACGGGCCGGGGAGGTGCTTGGGCGTGGGAGAGAGAGAGTGAGCGAGTTGGGTATTGAGCCTAGTCTTGAAGTAGCCCGAGGTTGCGGGCGTTGCTCCCGACGATCTCAAACAACGGCGAGAGCGGATTCGCTGGGCAAACTCCCGCGTGACCGGCCGCACAAACCGTGGTCCTTGACCGCCTCCGAGTCTATCAGGACAAAGGATCCGTGAAAGGGGGCGCAATGGCGCAGGTGTCTCGGAAGTGCGGCATTTGGCCCGAATTCTGGTCGACCGTCTTGTGATGGGTGGGTTTGGTGCTTTGGCGACCGCTGCATGCCAGGAAAAGGCGGCTCTCAAGCAAATGCTGGCACCCCGGACCAGATCGATGCTTGACGGCATCAAAGCGGTCCCTAAGATCCTCGCCCCTTCATCCGTACCGAAGCCACCCAAACCTAGGCAAGGAGCCCGCCAAAGTGCCGCTCGTTACTGCGCAAGAACTGATCGACGCCGGAGTCCACTACGGCCACCAGGCCAGCCGTTGGAACCCAAAGATGAAGCCATTCATCCACGGGAAGCGGCACAAGATCCACGTCATCAACCTCGAGGAGACGATCCGCGGGCTGTACCAGGCGACGCACTTTGTGCGTTCGCTCGCTGCAACCGGCGCCCAGATCATGTTCCTCGGCACCAAGAAGCAGATCCGGCCCGTGGTCGAAGCAGAGGCGCAAAAGTGCCAGATGCCTTCGGTTACCGAGCGCTGGATCGGCGGAACCCTGACCAACTTCTCGACGGTGCGGGAGCGCCTGACGCGCCTCGTCGAACTCGAGCAGCTTGAGACGACGGGTGGCATCGAGAAATACAAGAAGAAGGACCAGTCGACGATCCGTCGCGAGATCAAGCGCATCCGCCGCAATCTCGACGGCGTGCGCGAACTGCACGGTCTCCCGGGCGCCCTGGTCGTGATCGACCCGCGTCGCGAAGAGAACGCCATGCGCGAAGCAAAGCGCATGAACGTGCCGGTCGTCTGCATCCTCGATACCGACTGCGACCCGTCGCTGGCTGACATTGTCATCCCGGCCAACGACGACGCGATGAGCTCGGTGCAACTGATCCTCAGCAAGCTCGCCGAAGCGGTCATGGAAGGCCGTTCGTCGTGTGACGCCGGCACCCTGCGCGACGCCCAGAAGGCAGCCCAGGAAGACCTGCGCAACAAGCAAGCTCCCGGTCGCCGCAACGAGCGTGACGCTCGCGGTGGTGGTCGTGGCGGTCGCGGTGGCCCTGGCGGTCGCGGTGGTCGCGGCGGACCGGGCGGTGGTCGCTTCCAGGCCGGTGGCCACGCCACGTCGGTCTCCATTGGTGGCGACAAGGCGGAAGGCGGCTCGGCCGTTGCTCCGGAGATCAAGCCGATCGCGGAAACTGCGCCTGCTGCTGACGCGCCCGCTGCAGAAGCTCCGGCCCCGGCTGCAGAAGCTCCGGCAGCAGAAGCTCCGGCAGCAGAAGCTCCGGCAGCAGAAGCTCCGGCAGCAGAAGCCCCCAAGGCTCCCGAAGCTCCGAAGCCCGAGGGCGGCGACGCCCCGGCCGAGAGCTAGTCGACCAGCGCCGAGCCATTCGCCGCCACCATCCCGGTGGCGACCGAAGCTCAGCCGCTCAACCGCCCAGCCCGGCAGAGCCAACCAGGACCTGCCAGGCGAGGAGTCTCCCAAAGCGAGGGACCCATGGGCACCGCGCGCCATCCGGCGCGCATACATTTCCAGCCAATCTCAGACTGCATTAGAACGATGACCAAGATCGACGCGAAGACCGTTAAGCAACTGCGGGACATGACCGGTGCTCCGATGATGGACTGCAAGTCCGCCCTGGCCGAAACAGGTGGTGACGTCGAGAAGGCGCGCGACGTGCTTCGCAAGCGTGGCCAGCAGGTTGCCTCGAAGGCCGCCGGCCGCGAAGTGTCGGAAGGTGTTATCTACGGCTACTCGCACCACAACCGCAAGGTTGGCGTGATGGTCGAGATCGTCTGCGAAACCGACTTCGTCGCGATGAACGAAGACTTCAAGGCCTTCTGTCACGGCGTCGCGCTGAGTGTCACCGCGTTCAACCCGGCCTACCTCGACAAGGACGCCATCCCGGCCGAAGCGGTCGAGAAGGAACAGGCGATCGTCACCGAGATGACGATGGAGTCGATGAAGGGCAAGCCGGAGAAGGTCATCGAGAAGGCCGTCGCTGGCCGGATGGCCAAGTGGTTCGGCGAGCAGACCCTGATGGACAAGCCGTACGTCCCGGACGACAGCAAGACGATTGAGCAGATGCGCACCGAGCTCGTCGGCAAGATCGGCGAGAACATCCAGGTCCGTCGCTTCATGCGCATGGAACTGGGTGGCTAGAACTTGGGTGGCTAATCCGAACGACTAGACGGTAGTCTCTGCGCGCATGAGCACGAGCGACGCAGGCGCTGGCAAAACAGCCGGTGGTTCCACAAGCGCGGCATCCGACGCGCAGGCGGCAATTGAGCCGCCGCGCCAGATCAAGCGCATCCTGCTCAAGATCAGCGGCGAAAGCCTGGGCGAAAACGGCTCGGGCGTCTCCCCGCAGGTCGTCGCCGAAGTCGCCGCCCAGATCGCGGCCGTGCACCGGCTCGGCGTCGAAGTCGCCATCGTCTGTGGCGGCGGCAACCTGATGCGCGGCGCCGCGTTCGCCAAGATGGGCACCAACCGCTCGACGGCGGACCACATGGGCATGCTCGGCACGTCGATCAACGCGCTCGCATTGCAGGACGGCCTCGAACGTGCTGGCGTCGAAACCCGCGCTGCCTGCGCCGTCGAGATGAAGACGGTCATGGAGCCCTACATCCGCCGTCGCGTCATCCGCCACCTCGAGAAGGGCCGCGCGGTCGTGCTCGCCGGCGGCACCGGCAACCCCTACTTCACGACCGATACGGCGGCCGCGCTGCGTGCTACCGAGCTCGGCGTCGATGCCATCTTCAAGGCCACCAAGGTCGACGGCGTCTACACGGCGGATCCCAGCAAGGATCCCGAAGCCACCAAGTTCGACCGCCTGGGCTTCCGCGAGGCGCTCGATCGCGATCTCCAGGTCATGGACCGCACGGCGTTCACGCTGTGCATGGAGAATCGCATGCCGATCATGGTCTTCGACATGTTCCAGGAGGGCAACATGGAGCGCGCCGTGCGCGGCGACTCGATCGGCACGTGGGTGGTTTAGTGTGATATCGCTTCCGTGATCCCGACGGGAGCGCCATGGTGGTGGTGTTGGCAGACCCAACGGACCGAACCCGCCGTTTTGAGCAACGGCACGACTGAGGAAACAGAATGGAGCCCTACGACCTGATCCTGGAGGACCTGCACGACAAGACCGAGAAGACGGTCAAGCACCTGCGCGACCAGCTCGCCAGCATCCGCACCGGTCGGGCCTCGCCGGCGTTGGTCGACACGATGCGCGTCGACTACTACGGCTCGCCGACGCCGCTGCAGCAGCTGGCGCACATCTCGGTGCCCGAAGCGCGGCAGCTGCTGATCAAGCCGTTCGATGCGTCGCCGGACGTCATGAAGGAGATCGAGAAGACGATCCTCAAGTCGAACCTCGGCCTCAACCCGCAATCCGACGGCAAGAGCCTGCGCCTCAACATGCCGCCGCTGTCCGGTGAGCAGCGCCAGAAGCTCGTTGCCAAGGTCAAGGACATCATCGAGCACACGCGCGTCGCGCTGCGCAACGAGCGCCGCGAGGCCAACAAGCACGCCGATCAGATGAAGAAGGACGGCGACCTGACCGAGGACCAGCTCAAGCGCACGCACGACCTCGTGGACAAGGAATTGAAGTCGGTCGAGGTCAAGCTCGACGAGGCCTTCAAGCAGAAGTCCGAAGAGATCATGGACGAGTAGCCGGTCCGAGTGGGGCAGGCGATGCCCCGCGTGAGGCCCCAGACGATGCCCAAGACTGTGGCAAATCACCGTACAACCGGCCCGGCCCCTTGCGCCGCCGGCCCTTACGCGGTTTCATCGTCGCCCCGCTTTCAGGCGTAGCACGCCCGAAGGCAAATCTGGGGGCGTAGCTCAGTCGGTAGAGCAGCGGCCTTTTAAGCCGGTGGTCGCAGGTTCGAGCCCTGCCGCCCCTACCACCTCTTTCCCTGTCCATGATCGATCCCGAGTTCCTTGCCATGCTCGTCTGTCCGACGACCCGGCAGCCTCTACGCGAGGCTACGGCGGCAGAGCTGGGCAAGGTCAACGACGCCATCAAGCAGGGCGAGGCCCGCAATCGGGGAGGAAGTGCCGTGGCCGATCCGTTGCAGGCGGCGCTTGGCACCGCTGATGGGGCCTGGCTCTATCCGGTCCAGGATGGCATTCCGATCTTGCTGGCCTCGGAGGCCGTTCCTGTCCCATAAGCAGCCGCCTGTCCCATCAGCAGTGCCTGTCGCGATTCCGGCGGTGCCATCGGCCCGTTCGCCAAATCAAACGCTCCCGAACACCTTCGCCACCAATCCCACAAGTCAGGGAAGGATCCCGATCTAGCCCTGAGCCACGCCCCGATGATTGCCGATAGTGCCAAATCTGCATTAGCGACTCTCGCGGCGACCGCCTGACCCAGTATTCTCCTCCGCCTTCTGCAATGTCGACCACTCCCGAAGAAGCGCAGGGAACCCCTGCTCCCGAACACGATTTCGATGAACTGACCGGTGTCTACGGCTTCTTTCGCCGACACCAGAAGAAGCTGCTCTACACGGCTGGTCTGTTCACCCTGCTGACGTTCTCGATCACCGGTTCGCTGACGAACATTGTCCAAGGTATCGGTGCTGAAGAGCGCGACCGCCCGACGATGCAGGTCAACGGCCAACGCGTGTCGCTGACGTCCGACGACTATCGCTTCGGCGCCGAGTTGGCCCGTCGTTACCGCCAGAGTCTGCCCTACGGTGTGATGCTGCAGGTGTCGTCCGGCGACTCGTCGGACAACGACATGGCGGAAGTGTTTGCGATCCTGCGCCGCGCCGCGATCACCGAAGGCATCGAGCCGTCGATGGCCGAAGTCGATCGCGCGATCGAAGCGGCCCGCGAGATGGCCCAAGCCGAGTCGGTGGCGAAGCTCGCCGTCAACAGGGGCTACAGCTCGCTCGCCGAGTATCGATTGATCGTGGCCGAAGCGATGCGCGTGGGTGTGTTCACACGCCTGCAGACGCTCGCCCTCAACGGCAGCGATGCCGAGGTCATGCGCCAGGTGCTGCTGCACCAGGAGAAGGTCACCTACAAGGTCGCCACGTTCGATGAGCAGGCGCACCAGGACGAGTTGAAGGAGAAGTCGGAACTGACCGACGACGACTTCAAGAACTGGCTCAACGACCAGAACGACACGCAGAAGCAGCGCATGAACGCGTTCGATCTGCCGACCGTGCAACTGCGCTTCGCCGCGCTGCTCTGGGCCGAAGGTCAGTTCAAGCCGGCGGAGTTCGCCGATGGTGTGCTCGAGGGCTACACGATCACCGACGACCAGTTGAAGTCCTTCTATGATGCCGAGAAGGAGTACTTCAAGAAGCCGGATACCGACGAGTATCGCGCGTTCGAAGATGAGGACGTCAAGGACGAGCTGACGCGTATGGCGCAAGCCGAGCGCATCATGGTCGACCTCAACACCAAGATGAAGGAAGCGCAGCTCGCCGCTGTGCAACCGATGACCGACGAGGTCGCCAAGGTGCAGAACGAGCTCAACGAAGCTCAAGGCGTGCTGACGACCGCCGGCAAGAACAAGTTCACCAAGGAGAGTGAGCTCAAGCGCAAGGAAGCCGAACTCGAGAAGGACCCCGAAAACGCCGAGCTCAAGACCGCCGTCGAGGCGCTGCGCACGGATACGATGGCCGCCGTCGACGCGCACTCCACGGCCAACCTGGACTACGAAGCCAAGAAGACGGCGCTTGAAGTTGCCCAGAAGGCTGAAGAGGACGCCCGCAGCAACTTCGACTTTGTCGGCGAGTTCAACAAGCTCGTCGAAGGCAAGAGTGGCTTCGTGCACAAGGCCATGGAGAAGCAGGCTTCGGCCGAGGACCTCAAGGACCTCGACAAGCTCGGCCTCGACCTTGGTCACTGGGAGCGTTCGATGGTCGCTACGAGCCTCAGCAGCGTTGGCTCGCTGGGCAACGGCCCGGGCCGCACCTACAAGGCTTCGACGATCTACCAGTCACTCGCGATGGACGCCCGCCCGCTCAAGCCGTGGGACGACCTGAAGGAACTGGTGCAAGACGCATACTGGACCGAGAAGGCCGTCGCGATCGGCAAGGAAAAGCAGCAGGCGATGAAGGATGCGCTGCTGCGCCTCGGCAAGGAGAAGATCCCGGAGTTCATCGCTGACGCCGAGAAGAAGCGTCAGGAGCGCATCGACACGAAGGCCAAGGAATGGGAAGACGGCGTCAACGCCGCCATCGCCAAGGCCCAGGAGATGCTGAAGACGCCGAACCTCAGCTCGAAGCTCGTCCAGAACTGGCAAATCCAGTTCGATCGCAAGACGAAGGAGCTCGAGAGCAAGGACGCTCGCGTCAAGATGTTCGAGCAGTCCGTCGAGCGTGAGATCGAGATCGAGACCGCCGAAGAAGCCAAGAAGCACTACGCCGCGATCCTCGCCGCCGCGGCAACCGAGACGGGATACACCGTGCAAGATATCGGCCCGTTCACCCGTGAGCTGAGCGCGCGGCCGCGCTTCGCCGACGACTACGACAAGACGATCGTCTACGTCTTCCAGAACCAGTCGGACATGGAAGAAGGCGATTCGGTTGGCCCGGTTGCGGATATCGCCGAGCGCCGCTCGCACGTGATCACCTGCACCAAGGTCGAGCCGATGACTGCCGAGGACGTCACGCGTCGCGACTTCGAACGTCGCCGCAAGTTCTTCGTCCAGTGGCAGCTGCTCAAGGGGCAGCAGCAGGCGTTCCGCAAGGAAGTGCTCGAGAAGCGCTACGACATCAAGCGGCCGCAGTCGGAAGTCACCGAGCCCGAGTAGGGTTTGCGGTGCGCGCCGCCACGTGCGGCGCCCTCTAGCCCTGGATCCTCTGGGGCTCTTCCTCTGGGACTCTTCTACTGGGGCTCCGCAATGACGATGATCTCGTCGTGCGGATTGATGTAGAGGTTGCACGGCTTCAACAGGCCTAGCGGCTTCGCGAGTAGCCCCGGGATCTTGCCCAGGCGGCCCGCACGTTCGGCCAGGAAGCCGAACGACACGTACTTGCCGGCATACGACGAGCCGCAGTTCAGGACCTTGAAGCCGCAGTCCGTCAGCAGGCGCGTGATGGTGCCAGGGTTGAAGTGGTAGAGGTGCTCGTCGTGCTTATAGTGATGCCAGAGCTTGCCGAGCTTGTTGGCCAGCTTGGATTCGACGTTCTGCGTCTCTAGCAGCAGCTTGCCACCCGGCTTGAGCAGCTTCTTGATGCTCGCCAGCAGGCCCTGCGGTTCGGGCACGTGTTCGATGACGTCCCAGATCGTGATCAGGTCGAACGACTGCTCCTGCCAGCCACGCGCCTTCACGGCGTCGTCGAGGAAGCCGTTGTAGACACGATCTTCGCCGAGCGCCTGCATCGCTTCCTTGGCGATGGCTTCGGACAGCTCGACGCCGTGCACGTCGTGGCCGTGTTGCTGCGCGACGCGCAGGAAGTAGCCGGCAGCACAACCGACGTCGAGGATGCGGCCCTTCTCGGGCAGCCACTTCGACACCAGCTTCATGCGCTTCTTGTAGGTCTTCAGGTAGAGCGCAGACTCCTTGGCGTAGTCGGCGTAGCCGCGCTCCTTGGGGTTGTCGCTCTTCCAGTAGGTCTCGTTGTAGACGTCGAGCAACGCCTGGCCGGTCAGTCGCGGCGTCACGTAGACGAACGTGCACGCGTTGCACGTGTAGACCTGGTAGGGCCCGTCCTCGAACTTGAGCGTGCGTTCGGTGCCACCGCAGACCTGGCAGCTGGTGATCTGCTCGGAGTCGCTCGAGCTTGTGTTGTCGGACACGGTCATCAGACTTGTTGGGCTTCCGCCTTGACGACCTTGCGGCCGCGCTCGAGGAAGCGCTTGCGGCAGATCGTGCGGAACATCTTGATCGCCAGTTTGGCCTGTCGACTGAAGGTGTCGCTGTGCTTGCTCTCGCCGCCCATGCGGCGCGCGTAGGTGACGGGGACTTCGATGACCCGGCAACGCTCTTGCAGCGCTGCGCACATCATTTCCGGGGAGAACGCCGGGCCCGGTTCGCGCGTGCGTTCGCGGATCTTCAGCCACGTATCCTTCGTCAGCGCGCGGAACGTGCAGCCGACGTCAGTGAAGCGTGGTTCGGCCGGTCGCATCCAGCAGAGCTGCAGGAACTTGGCCATGAACACGTTGCCCCAGCGCAGCATGAATCGCATGTTGGCGCCCTGTTCGACCATCTGCCGGGTCGTGCGCGTGCCCATGACCATGCCGGCGTCATCGAGGTAGCACAGCAGCTTGACGACGTCGCGAGCGCGGAAGCTGCCGTCGGCTTCGACGATCACCAACAGGTCGCCGGTCGCTGCGTTCATGCCCGCGGTCAGCGCCGCACCGTAGCCGGCTCGCGATTCCGCCACGATGCGCGCGCCGGCAGCGGCAGCGATCTCGGCGGTTCGGTCCTTGCAGTTGTTGTCGACGACAACAATCTCATCGAGGTGGGGTTCCTTTTGGAACTCTTCGACCACCTGGCCGATCGTCTCTTCCTCGTTGTAAGCGGGGATGACGAGGGAAACGGTCCGATCGCGGAACATGGAGCGAAGCAGAATACCGCGGCGGACGGTCGCCGGTAGGGGGCAATCTCTGAATGGTCTCGGCCGTTCGAGAACCTGCGATGGTATCGGACCGTTGCCTACTTCAGCACAAGCTCGACGTCGTCCGTGGCCGCGTCGACCAGCGTGGGGAGCGAGGCGAGTCGCTGCAGTGGGTTGATGCCGAGGAAGTGACTCAGGTCCGGGGCGACCAACGGCAGCGTGAACTGACCCTTCGCATCCGACAACGTCGTGCTCACCCAGATGCCCATGTCCAGGTAGCGCTGCGGCATCTCTTCCATCGTCAGCAGGCGCGCGCTGACCTCGATTCCCGGAGCGGGATTGCCCTTGGCATCGAGCACGCGGCCGCGCACCAACGGCGCCTTCTTGAGTTGTATGCGGATGGGACCGGCGTTCTTGATCTGCATCTCGTCAGTGAACGTCAGCAGGCTGGTCTTCGAACGTGATGCCAGGATGTATGGCAGGTCCGCGAGTGCCGGGATCGTGAACTTGCCGGCGTGGTCCGTAAACGCGACGGGGGCGTGCGCCAGCGGCCAACGGGAGCCGAGCACCGCACCGACGGGGCTCGCGTAGACGGGTACGTGGGCTGCCGGCAGCTCGTTGGTGTCGAAGACCACGCCCGTGACCGCATGTGCCGTGGTTGGAACATCGAGCACGGTGTCTTCTTCGCACGGCGCGAGTTCGAGCACGCGTACGAGGCGGTTCCCCTGCTGCACCCAGAACGTGATGCCGAACTCCCGGGGGCTCGACACAACCAGTCGGCCGGCAGGGTCCGTGACATGCCGCCGCGTGAGCATCCTCGAGCTGCTTTCGGCGACTGCGACTTCCATCGATACGACGGTCGTGCCGGTGACCGGTTGTTCGCGGTGATCCTTGAAGTGCAGGGTTACTTGGGGCGCCTTGGTCAGGCGCAGCGCTTCGCCTGGGAATGGTGGGACGGTGACCGTGTTCGATAGTTGCGTCGTTCGATAGCCAGCTGCTGCCATGGGCAGTGGGTGGGTTTTTGGCACACGCACGGTGAAGCTGCCATCGGCTTTCGGCACGTCCGTCGCGCCTGCCGGGTACAGCTTGTAGTCGGTGATGGACTTGGTGGTCTCGGCGTCGATGATCATGCCGCTCACGGTGCGGACTTCGCGTTGCAGGACGACCGTCTCGGCCTCTTTGTCGGGAAGCGCGACCGAGCAATTGCTCCGCGGGTCCGTTGCCTGGCACGCAGCCCCGGCCAGCGTCCGTAGTGTGAACTCGCCGCGAGCATTGGTCGTGACTTCCTCGATCATCGCGAGTGGCCGCAGCGGAAAGGCGCCGGGAACGCCGGATTCGATCGGTCCGACGGAGCGCACCTTGCGCGCATACGGCGGCAGTTCCTGGCCACCTTCGACGTCGACCATGTGGCCCTTGATCGAGATCAAACGGTGCATCCGCAGTTCGTGGGCGCCGGCAGGCTTGGCCGGAGCGATGACGTGCGAGCGGGCGTCGTCGGTCGTGGCGACGATGCCAAACCGGCCGTGGGCGGCGACCATCAGCACGAACTTGCCGCGCGCATTGGTCGTCGCCGTGGCCTCGGAGCGACTGCCGAGGCCAAGTCGCGTGGCGGTCAATCGGTCGAGACCTTCGAGTTCCATGCGCAGCTCGCGGACCGTGGCACCCGCAACAGGCTCGCCCGCAGCGTCCCGCACGACGCCGAATACCGGGATTCTGGGCGCCTTCTCCTGGCCGCAGGCATCCGCCGACAGAACGAGGCACAGCAGCGCACACACGGCTTCCCACAGCCACTTGGGGGCGACTCTCATGCGGCCTATCGTAGCGCCCCGGCACGTCTTGGCGACTGCCCGCTTTCGCCCGGTGGGGGCCCGGTTCCACTGAACCTGAGCAGGCCTTTTGTCGTTGCCGGGACGGACCCCTATCCTAACTCCGCAATGTTCAGAGCCCTTTCGGTAGTCGTCGGCGCCCTCGCGCTGGCCCCCTTTGTTTCGACCCAGCAGGACGCAGCTCAAGCCAAGCCGAGCCGCACGTCCGGCGCGATCTTCAAGAGTGAGGTCGATGGCCTGCTGGCGGTATTGCGCTCGACGGCGCGCCGCGGCGTCGCCAACCCGGCGGCCAAGGGCGTGCTCGGCAGCGATGTCTTGAGCACCGCCAAGATCCTGACGGCGATCGGCCACTGCAGCCGCCGCTACCACATCAGTGACGGCCCGGTCGTGCGCCCGTCGCTCGACTACCTGATGAAGCAGCGCAAAGCCGACGGCAGCTTCGGCGATCATCGGGCGACCACGTGGGTGCTCGACGCGCTGACGATCATGAATGGCGACGGCTACAGCGCCGAGATCTCAGCGGCCCGCAAGTGGCTCGAGGATCAAGGCAACAAGGCGGAGGGCTTCCAGCATCACGTGCAGAAGACGCTCGCCGTCGTGCGTGCCGACTACTTCCCCGAGCACATCGGTGCGGGCGCTGCCGGCAAGGTGCGCGGCATGCAATACGCGGCCAACTCCGTCGATCGTGCGGTGGCCGCCGACATCATGGTTACGATCGTCGCGTGTCAGGCCGCCAACCGCGCGCTTGACAAGGCGGCGAAAGATTCGAGCAAGGCCAACACGTGGTCCGACTCGCAGCAGAAGGCGTTCGCCTGGCTCTACAAGCAACAGAAGGGCGGCGTCTTCTCGGTGACGTTCCCCGGCACCAACGACAAGGGCGAGACGGTCATGCAGACGTTCCCCGATCCGGCGTTGACCGGGTTTGGGTTGATGGCGCTGCAAGGCAAGCCGATGGCCAAGCGCACCAAGGAAGAACAGGAGACGATCGACGCCGGCCTCAACTGGCTCGTGAAGAACCAGAACAAGGACGGCACGTTCGGCCAGCAGGTCCTCAACTACACGACGAGTGTGGTGGTCGGTGCGCTGGCGCGCGCCAACGATCCGCTGCACGCGCCGGTCATGCAGAAGGCGCAGAAGGCGCTGCTGCTGTTCCAGAACATCGAAGCCGGTGGCTACGACAGCAGTGACCGCGACTACGGCTCGATCGGCTACGGCGGTAGCCAGCGCGGTGACCTCAGCAATACGCACTTCTCGATGGAAGCGCTGCGCGCGACCGGCTTGCCCGAAGACCACGAAGCGATGCAGAAGGCGTTGGTCTTCCTGCAGCGCACCCAGAACCTGAAGTCGTCGAACGACTTCAAAGGCAAGATCCCGCACCCAAGCAAGGAAGGCGAAGAGATCGAGATCGAGTCCGGAGTCGATGGTGGCGCCGCCTACTACCCGGGCAACAGCGCCGCTGGCTACATCGTGCAACCCAACGGCAAGGCGATCGCGCGCAGCTACGGTTCGATGACCTACGCGCTGCTCAAGTCCTACACGCTCGCTGGCGTCAAGGGTGACGACCCGCGCGTGCAAGCCGCTGTGAAGTGGATCCAGAACAACTGGACGCTCGCGGTCAATCCGGGTGCGGACCCGGCGCTCGGCGAGAAGGTGAAGTACCAGGGTCTGTTCTACTACTACATGGTGCTCGCCCAGGCGCTCGACGCGGCCGAGATCGCGACGTTCGATCGGCAACAGGCGACGACCGGGATCAAGCCCGCGACGGCGACCGTCGATTGGCGCAAGGAGCTGAAGGCGCACCTCGCCAGCATGCAGCAAGCCGATGGCAGCTGGATCAACGGCAAGAACGGTCGCTGGATGGAGAGCATGCCGCTGCTCTGCACGTGCTACGCGATGATCGCACTCGAGCAGTGCAACTAGCATCTCGTGGCAACCGTTGACTCAGGCCTGCCGGCACAGCCGGCATGGTTTCGTTTCGAGCACGATGGTGCGCCTCGATTGGGCGCCGTCGTTCCAGAAGGTGATGGCGCGCGCTGGCTCGATCTCGGTAAGGCCGATGTCGTCGCGCTGCTGCACGACGGCGCACTCGATCGACTGGACCTTGCGCAACGCATCGCGGCTGCAACCGAGATGAGCGCGCCGGAGCGCTTCCTCGCGCCGGTGCCGCGCGGCGGCAAGATCCTGTGCCTCGCGAAAAACTACGTGAAGCACGCGCGCGAGTTCGGCGCCGAGGCACCGCCCGAACCGATCTTCTTCGCCAAGTTGCCGGACACGTTGGTCGCGCACGGCGACGACGTCGTGATCCCACATTGGCTTGAGACGCGCGTCGATCACGAGGCCGAACTCGGTCTCGTTCTCGGCTTCGCTGATCCCGCAGCTACCGGCAAGAAGAACCTCACGCCGGCGACGGCGATGACCGTGGTCCGCGGCTACACCGTGATCAACGACGTCACCGCGCGCAAACTGCAGGGCGACGACCGCAAGCAGAAGTATCCGTGGCTGCGCGCCAAGGCACTCGACACGTTCTGCCCGACGGGTCCGTTTGTCGTGCCGAGCGATGCGATCGAGGCCCGCGACCTGCGTGTCACGATGCGCGTCAACGGCGAGGTGCGGCAGGATGCGCGCACGAGCGAGATGGTGTTCTCGATCGAAGCGGCGCTGGTCGCGATGGCGCGCTGCACGACCCTGCGGCCGGGCGACCTGGTTGCGATGGGCACTCCCGAAGGCGTTGGTCCGGTGGTGCCCGGCGACCAGATGGAGGTCGAAGTCGAGGGCCTTGGCGTGCTGCGCAACCCGGTCGTGAAGGAAGCTGCGCCCTAGAAGCGCAGCGTTTCGACCGTCTGGAACGACACGGTCGCCCCTTGGCCGCCCAACAGCAGCAGCGTGCCGTCGGGCATCAGCGCCGCGTTGTGGCTGCCGCGCGCCGCAGTCAGGTTCGGCGCGGAACTCCACGTGTTGGTCGTCGGATCAAACACGTCGACGTTGGCGATTGGCACCGGCACGGTCAGCGTGCCCTGCGCGCCGCCACACGCCGCAACGCGGCCGTCGGCGAGCACCGTGGCGCTATGCAGTGCGCGCACCGTCGGCATGTTGACTGTCTGCCAGCTGTTCGTCGTCGGGTTGTAGACCTCAGCGCCACCGATGGGGGCGGCAATCGACGCGTTGAGCAGGCTCGGAACGTTGACACCACCGGTCATCAGAACGCGGCCGTCGTTGAGGGTGACCTGGTTGTACTGATGGCCGGCACGCGCTTGCGCCATGCTGGCTCCACTCGTCCACGAGTTGTTGGCCGGGTCGTAGAGGCGCACGCTCGTCGTGCTGTTGGCACCGAGTGGGATGCCGAAGAAGATCGTGACGCTGACGCCGCCACTGACCATGACCTTGCCGGTCGACAGCAGCGTCAGCGCCGGTGCCAACGTGCGGCCGGAGAGCGCAGCGCCGTTGGACCACGTGCCCGTCGCCGGGTTGTAGATCTCGACCGACGACAGCGTGCCGGTGATCGCTGCGACGACGTCGGGCTGCAGCGTCGACGTGCCACCGGCGACCATGACGCGGCCGTCGTTCAGTACCGTGGCACCGTGCAGGATGCGCGGTGTGCCCATGCTGCCGGTGGTGGTGATGCTGTTGGTCGCCGGATCGTAGATCTCACAGGTCGATAGCACGGCACCCGTAGCGTCGGCGCCGCCGACGAGGAGCACGCGGCCGTCGTTGAGACGAACGGCCGAGTGCAGCGCGCGCGCCGAGTTCATCGTCGGGCCGGGCACGCTGCGCATGCGGCGGAAGTCCCACAGTTCGGTCGATGCCAGGCCGGCAGCCGAAGTCAGCGTGCCAGCGCCACCGCCGGTGATCAGGATGTCGTTCTGGCTGTTGTTGTTGTCCGCATCGACCAGGATGGCGCCCATGGCACGCGGCGAGACCAGCGTCTGCGGTGCGACGACGCCGGTGTCGCCGATGCCGGTCAGGGTGACGACGTCGTTGCTGATTTCCCCGATCAACGTCGGGGCAAACCGCAGCGTCGCGGACTGCCAGTGCAGTTCGAAACCGTTGAGGCTCGGGTCGTTCGGCAGGGCCAGCGAGTAGTTCAGGCCACCGGCACCGTCGGTAATCGCGACAGTCATGACGCTGAGGAGATCGGTGCCAACGGCGAGTACGCGCGGGTCGACCGGATCGATCAGCATGAGCGGGGTCGGCCCGCCGGAGACCGACGGGATGATCAGTGCGAACGAACTCGGCGGCGCGCCGACAACGTCGATATCGAGGCTTTGGCCCAGGCGGGCGGACGTTCGCTTCTCCAGATCGAAGTCGAATTGGGCGAGGGCGGGCGTCGCCGTGACCGCTAGAGCCAACAGGAGGCGGGCATTCAGGTTGTGGTTGCGCATGGTTGTGGGGGCCTCGGTGAGAGAGTGTGGAGGTGTGCCTGAAATGGTATCCCGTAGGGACTGTCGCGTCTTGGTGCTCAAGTTTTGGCCAGCAGGTCCGAGAATGAGATCGGAGGACAGTCCATGGCAGATTCGTTCAGCAACGCCTCGCCGGTGGTCAGGACAGGTGGCTTTCCACGCCCCAACCCCAACGACCTGGCCAAGCGGCACAACCAAGCACCCGCCGACGCGGAGGCCGAACCAACGGCCCCCAGGGACGGCGTGGAGCTGCACCACGGCGCCAGCCTCGCCCGTCGGCTGCTGCGTGAGCGGGTCCTGTCCCGCACCCGCGAACGGCTCGAGTTGACCGACGGCGAGTTCGTGCCGTCCTTCGCCGAGAACGTCGACGAAGAACCGGTCGGCGCTTTCCTCGGCCGCCTGATCGGCGCCCAGAACCAGCTCGCCGCCCTCCGCGTCGGCAAGATCCCGCCAGCCGAGATCCGTTCGCGCCTCGACCTCGCTCTACGCGAAGGCATCGCCGAAGTGATGGACATGCTCTCCCGCGACGACGAGGGCACCGCCGGCTGCGAGTTCGTAGCCGAAGTCCTCGCCGAGTACGGCCGCCGCCTGGCCGAGCTGGCCGAGTAGCCCGTACCGTGCCAGGTACATTCCGGACAGTTCGCGCCAGCGCGAACTGTCCGGAATGTACCTGGCACGGTACGGGCTATCCGCCGTCGACGTGGTCTGGGTCTTCGAGGACCAGGTCTTCGTCGCGGGCTTCGAGGAAGCCTTCGGGTAGCGAGACCGTTTGGGTCTTGCCGTGTTTGCAGCGCCGTGCGCGCAAGGCCGCGAGCGGGTAGGGCAGGTCGCGCGGGAGCTCGGCGAGGATCGCGTCGAGCTCTTCGAGCGTCTTGACCATGTGCAGTTGCGGCAGCTTCTTCTTGGTGCCGGCGAAGCCCTTCAGGTACCAGCCGGTGAACTTGCGGATCTGCATCAGGCCGTGCTTCTCGCCGAAGAAGTCGGCAAGCAGGCGCGCGTGCGTCGACATCGTGTCGAGGACCTCGCCCAGGTTGGGCGGTTCCGGCGGTTCTTGGCCCGTGAGCACACTGCAGAGTTCGGCGAACAACCACGGCCGGCCGAGGCAACCGCGGCCGACGACGACGCCGTCGCAACCCGTCTGACGGATCATGCGCAGGGCGTCCCACGGTTCGAAGATGTCGCCGTTGCCGAGAACGGGGATGGTCGTGACCGCTTCCTTGAGCGTCGTGATCGCATTCCAGTCGGCGCTGCCCGAGTAGAGTTGTGCCGCCGTGCGCGCATGCAGTGCGACGGCTTGCGCGCCTTCCCCTTCGCCGATGCGGCCCGCGTCGAGGTAGGTGAGCAGGTCGTCGTCGATGCCCTTGCGGAACTTGATCGTCACCGGCACGTCGGCGGCACTCGCGACCACACTGCTCACGATCTTCTGCAAGAGACGCGGCTTGACCGGAATCGCCGAGCCGCCGCCGGCCGCGGTGACCTTGCGCACCGGACAGCCGAAGTTCATGTCGATGTGGTGCACGCCCCATTCTTCGACCAGCATCTTGGTCGCCTGGGCGAGCGTCTCCGGGTTGGTGCCGTAGAGCTGGATGCTGCGCCTGGTCGTCTCGTCCTTGCCGAACGAGGCGAGCTGCATCGTGCGTTCGTGTCGTTCGATGAACGCACGCGCCGTGATCATCTCACTGACGTAGAGGCAGCGATCCTGCGAGAACTTGCGGCAGAGGGTGCGGAACGGCGCGTTCGTGATGCCGGCCATCGGTGCCAACACGACTGGCGGATCGACCGTGATGGGGCCGATCTTCAGAGGCTGGATCTCACCGGGCTGCGGGAGCGGTACGTCCGCGTTCTCTTCGCTGCGCAGGGACATGAGGGGCTCGTCGGCGAGCCGTCGAGGACGCATCGCGCGTGCACTCGAGAGGGAAAGAATGGTGCCCAGGAGAGGACTTGAACCTCCATGGGATGTTACTCCCGCTAGGACCTGAACCTAGTGCGTCTGCCAATTCCGCCACCTGGGCATCCAGTGGGGACGAAGGAAGCTAGCGGGGATCGGCCTTGATGCAAGGGCCAACCCGCGGCGATTGTGGCGATCGATGCAGAACCCACGCTTGCACCGGGATTGCGGATGCCGTAGCTGGGAGGGCTCGAATGTCCAAGTCCGCGAACAAGAGCAACCAGAAGGCCAGTTCGGGCGAAGTCCTGGTCGGTGAGAACCGCAAGGCGCGCCACGAATACGAGGTCCTCGACACGTTCGAGGCGGGCATGGTTCTGCGCGGCACGGAGGTCAAGGTCCTGCGCCAAGGGCACATCAGCCTCGGCGAGGCCTATGCGCGCTTCAAGGACGACCAGCTCTACCTCGTCGGGGCCAACATCCCCGAATACAGCCACGGCAACCTGCAGAACCACGAGCCCAAGCGCTGGCGCAAACTGCTGCTCAAGAAGAAGGAGCTGCAGAAGCTGAAGGATCAGGCGCAGATGAAGGGGCTGACGCTCGTGCCGCTGCGCGTCTACTTCAGCAGCAAGGGCTATGCGAAGTGTCTGCTCGGCGTCGGCCGCGGTCGCAAGACGCACGACAAGCGTCACGCCTTGAAGGAGAAGGACCTCAAGCGCGAGATGCGCGGCGACTAGATCAGCTGGGCTCAGCTGTCTTCGAGTGCTGCCAGCGCCTGGCGCAGCGGCTCGAACTGTCGCGAAGGAAGCGCCGTTCGCAGAGCGGCGTGCATGCGCCAGTTCTTCAGCACGGTCGCGACGTCGGACTTCGCCATGCGACCTGCATGCACTTCCTGCGCGATGACTTCGGTGGCGTCGAGCAACATCTGCAGCAGCATCTCGTCGTCGACCTCGAGGTGATCGAGCAACACGCCACCGAACTTCTTCATGCGCGCCTGGACCTCCGCGACGGCCTCGTCGAAGGAGTCGCCGGAGGCTTGCCAGGTGAGTGCTTGCGGCAACCCGTCGCGAGGGCGGCCGAGGAACGCCGAACACACGAGCAGGGCTGAGCGTGCCGAGTCTCCGTCGATTGGTGCAACGGCGCGGCTGCCGCGCTGCATCAGCAGCACGCGGTTGGCTCGTTCCAGGCCGAGTTCGGCCACCGCGGTGAGGTCGCCGAAGGCATCGAGCGGCGGCTGTTGCGGGTCGTCGATCTCGAAGATGGCGAGGGCGCACAGGCCGGCGGCCTGGCGGGCAAACTCGGCCATCGGCTGCGGTTCATCGATACGCGCGCCGCGATCCAGCAGCGTTCGCGCCAGATCCCATTCGCCAAGCTCCAGGCGACATTGCGCCGCCGTCACCAAGGCGTCCGCACGAGCGGCAGTTGGCATGTCGTTCTTGGCGCAGCGTGCGGCCAGGTCCTCGGCCTGCTGGGCGAGTTGCTCGATCGACCTGGTCAACTCCATCTCATCGATCACGGCTTCGCCGTCGAACTGCATCACGATCTGCGCCCACATCACCTGCGCGATGGCAACTTCAAGGTCGATGCGCTGCACGTCCGTGGAGTTGCACTCGAGCCCACGTTCGAAGTGCGCCTTGGCGTCGTCGAGATCTTCGAGCGTCACAGCGGCGTCGCTGCGCACGTAGCCAGCGACGCGCCAGTATTGCGGCAGACGCTTTATCCGTTCTGGCGCGCTCTCCCAGCGTAGCCAGAAGTGGTTGGCGCTCTTGTCCGAACGCGCGTGATGTTGCGACAGGACCTGCAGCTCCGAAGGGTAGGCAAGGTCGCGCAGCAGTGCGTCGGCGGACGTGACGGCAAGTGCATCCTTGAGGTGGCGAGCGGCCGTCTCCCGTTCGCCGATCGCCGCGGCGAGGCGCGTGACGGACCAGCGGGCAACGGCGCCAACGACCGGGTGATCGAGCACCTGCAGCGAGGTCTCATACGACTCGCGATAGCGGCCTTGGGCCTCGAGCGAGATTGCCAACGCATGCAGCAGAAGCGCCGAACGGTTGGTGCGATCGGCAAGGCGCAGTTCTGCTTCGACCATGGTCTCCGGCAGTTGTGCGGCCCGCATTGCGATCGCGGTCAGGAGATGGTCGTCGGCGTCGCCCGAGGTCGGGTCCAGCTTCTGCGCCGCGGCGGTAGCGGCTTCGGTTGTGGCCGCGACGGAGAGCAATTGGCACAGCCGGGGTGCGTTGGCTTGCACAACTGCGGATGGTTGCACCGCGTTCGTCTTGGCCTGGCGCCAGCGAAGCAACGCAAACGCAGCTTCACACCGCGGCGACCGTTCGGCTTTCGGCACGCTGCTCGCAACGCGGTCGCACAGGTCCGTCAGGTAGTTGCCGTAGGTCTGCGTGATCGGGTTGAGTTGCGCCGACAAGAACAGCTGCAGGTCGAACTCGCGCTGCCACGCATCCTGGGATGCGCCGAGCACAGTACCGCCGAGGGGGTGCTCGGCGATTGTGTCGATCTGGTTGCGGCTGTTGCTCAGGTCGCCCGCAGTGATCGCGGCGATGGTTGTCTGGTGCAGATCGTCGAGGGTGCGTTGATCCTCGTAGTACTGCAGCATCGTCTGGACCATCAGCGTGCCCGCGAGGATCGCGATGACACTCAGCAAGGCACTGACGGCCGGGTGCCGTCGCACGAGTCGCCAGCCGCGCGCGATGACGTTTGGCGGTCGGGTCAGGATCGGCAGGCCTTGCTGGTAGCGCTGCAGTTCGGCCGCGAGTTCCGCCGCGGTCTGGTAGCGGTGGTTGGGCTGCTTGTCCATCGCGTGCAGCACGATGGTCTCGAGGTCGCGGTCGCGGCCCTTCAGGTTGAGTGGCTTGGGTTCCTCGTTGAGGATCTGTTGCAGCGCGCGCACCGGGTTGCTCGGGTCGAACGGCGGGTGGCCGGCGAGCAGTTCGTACAGCGTGGCGCCGACGCCGTAGACATCGGCGCGTGGATCGAGGTTGGACGCGCGGCGGCCAGCGACTTCGGGCGGCAGGTAGATCAGCGTGCCGGGCGTCGCGTGCGGTTGCGTAAGCACGCTGGCGCGGTCGGCGAAGGCGGCGAGTCCGAAGTCGACCACGAACGCGTGACCGTGTTCGAGGACGATGTTGGCTGGTTTGATGTCGCGGTGCACGACGCCGACGTCATGAGCAGCCTGCAATGCGGTCGCGATCTCGGTGCCGATGCGAGCGACCTGGTCACAGGAGAAGGCGTTGTCCTGGCGGTCGAGCGAGCGGCCGCGCAGCAGCTTCATCGCCAGGTAGACGTGGCCGTCGGCTTCGCCGGCCGCGTAGACGGGCACGATGTGCGGGTGCTCGAGAGTCGCCGTGATCGATGCCTCGCGCGTGAAGCGCAGGCGGCCGGTCGGGTTGGTGACGAGGTCGTCGCGCAGGATCTTGAGCGCGACCTCGCGACCGAGCGGTTCTTGTCGCGCGCGGAAGACGTGACTCATGCCACCGATCCCGATCGGTTCGATGATCACGAACTCGCCGATGCGGCCCGGCAGCGTCGGCAGCTTTGGCCGATCCGCTTCGCGATCGGTTGTGCACGCGTCGAGCAAGTTGCGTTCGCGCGCGAGGATGCGTTCGACGTGCGGGCGCAGTTCCGGCGCCTCGCCACACAACACGTCGAGGTCCGGTTCGTCGCCGTCGTAGAGGGCGGCGTAACAGGCCTCGAGGATGTCCGGCAGTCGGGAGTCGTTGGTCGCGTCGGTCACTGCGCGGGTTGCGGGTTGCTGCCACCGTTGCTGATCGGTGGTGGCTCTGGAGGTGGCGTAAACGGCCAGATGAACGCACCACGCTCAAAGTGTCCGAGTGGTTCGAACGGCACCCCGAGGTTGTCGAGACGCTCGAAGTAGGCCGTGCCGGCGATGGTATCCGGCGGGCATTGGAAGATGCCAACCTCGGGCCGGACCACTTCGCCGAACAGGATCGGGTTGGGGGTTTGAGCGACGGCGACGAGGCCGTTGCTCGTCGGCACCCAGGCCCGGATCAACGTCGGGTTGGCGAGCGTGCCGACTTCGGTGGGGAAGATGATGTGCATCTCATCGCCGAGTGGGGCGAGCCAGATGTTGGTGTGCACGTTGCTCGGGTGCGGCACGTAGCGCTCGGGCGACGTCCAGCCGAGAGTCGTTTGTTGCAGACTGCGGCGGCGGATGCGCGCGTGACGGCTGAGGCGAACCTGGATCGGGCTGGTCGCCGTCGCCGGTGGCTTGATGTGCGCGGCTTGGATGTACATCTCGAACCCGAGCTTCGAATCGAGCAGCGTGCCGAGCGCGGTGAGCGCGGCGTCGTCGAGTGGCGGCAGGGTCGGGATCAGGTTCGCGTATTCGTAGGCTGCCTGGAACACCGACTCGCGGCCGAGCATCGCCGTGTTGAAGCTGTACTCGTTGATCGACTCCTGCCACGTCCAGACCGAGTTGGCCCAGGCGCGCCGCTCGTCTTCGTTGAGCGTCGGCGTCGCGACCATGCCGTTGGTTGTAGTCTGCGTCAGGAAACCGGTCGTCGCCGGGTTGTTGGTGCCGTAGCCGCTGCCGTAGCTCGTGCCGACGAACGTGGCGATGTGGTTGGCCAGGCGACGCGGCGGGATCATCGGTTGTTCGCCCGAGAACGTGTATCCCGACATCGCGGCGAGCTCGGGCGCCGTCAGTTGCCAGTTGCTGTGGATCGGCGAAACCATGAACGGCAAGGCGCTGATGACTCCGGCGGCGACCAGTGGGCCAGCTTCCGTTTCATCGACGGTGGTATGCACGAACAGGATCGTGTGTTCGCCGGCCAGTTCGTCGTAGCGAACGGCGGCGTCACCGTCCTCGATGTTCTGGACCCAGGCGAGCGGGGTCGTGTCGAACCCGGCGATGCGGAGGGGGCTCTGGGCGAGCACGACGGATGTCGTGAGCAACAGACTGCTGAAGAGGGCGGGCGAGTTCATGGCTGGAGGTGTCGGTTCGAGGTGTCACGGACGGGACAAGGGCGAGAGCCCGTCGCTAGCGTCCGTAGGATCGGAAGCGCCGTGGCGTCACGAGCAATGTGTCGCTTTCTGCGGATTCCGAACGGCAGGACTGGCGCCACGATACCAGGACCGGGCCGCGACTGCGGTCCCCGGGCTCGCTCGGGGAATGCCAGCAAGCCGGTTGTGCGGTAGACTTTACGCCTCGCCATGACCGCTACCGACGACAGCGACGCGGAGTTTGCCAAGCTGTTGGCGGCCGCCAAGGAGGGGGACCATCAGGCTCTCGACGCCATCCTCGTGATGACCGAGGAACGGCTGCGCCGGGTCGTCGACCGTCGCCTCGGCCGCAAGCTGCGCGCGTCGACGCGTCGCTCGGATGTGCTGCAGAACTCGTATCTTGCGGTCCTCGACTCGTTGCCGAAGTTCGAGGGATCGAGTCCCGACGACTTCGTGTCGTGGGTCGCGCGCATGATCGAGAACGACATCCGCCGGCAGAACCGTTGGTTCGGCGCGAGCAAGCGCAAGGCGCCGTCGCGCACTTCGCAGCGCAACCTGCTCGCCGGGATCCTGATGGAGCCGGTGATGACGCCGAGCGCCGTCTACTCGCGCAACGAAGAACGGCAGGCCGTTCGCGATGCGATGTCGCGGCTCGATGCCGACCACGCCCGCATCATCGAGCTGTCGGTGTTCGAAGAACTGTCGCATCGGCAGATTGCCGAGCAGATGGACCGGTCGGAGGGCGCGTGTCGGATGTTGCTGTCGCGCGCGCGCACGGCGCTGGCGCTCGAGCTCGAGCGACTGGCTGGCGAAGACTAGCCCGCACGCGGTCGCGCTTTTTTTGTGACCCGCGCGTGACGACCTGGGCAGCGCCGGTCCTGCTCATGGGAGGCGCTCGGCACGCACCGGATGGGCCGGTTGCGAGTGCGGTCGTCGCCAGAGTTGTCATGTCTCTTTCCGCCACCCGTCTGTACCTACCTCTCCTTCTCGCAACGACAGCGGTTGCCCAGACCACATCTGGGCCGATCGCCGAACCGTTTCCACCGGCTGCGTATGCCGGCCTGACCAACCCGCTGGGGTCGGCGACCAACTTCAACATCGAGACCGTGCGCGGGCTGTTGTTGACCGGTGATGGCCTGTTCGCGATCAACACGCACGCGAGCACGATCGTGTTCCACTCGGACCTGGTCGCAGCGCCCGAACAAGAATGGCCAACGGTTCACAATCCGGTTGCGATCACCAACTGGAACGGCCGACTGCTCGTCGTCGGTGGTTCGAGTTGGTCGCTTGCCGAGCATCACGCCACCAACGGGCGCATCCTGCGCCACGTCGAGTTGCCGGCGGAGCCCGCTGACATCGTCGTCGACGACGCGCACGACACGGCCTACATCGCTTGCCAGGGTGCCAACGTCGTCGTCAAGATCGACCTCGTGACGTTTACCGAGGCGGCTCGCTACGACATTCCCTCACAGCGGCCGCGCTTCTTGTCGTTCGACGAGAGCGGCGCTGCGCCGGTGGTCTACGTCGCTCCTTCGCTGTCGGGCAACAACACGACGCTCGACCAACGCATCACGCAAGGTGGCGACATCGACTCGACCCGTTCGAAGGTTGTCGACCTCGATGCGATTGCCGGCAGTGATCTGCCTGACGAAGACCTCTTCGAAATCGATCTCAGTGCCCCGCCGGGAACGGCCGTGACCGCGGTGTTGCACGGTGCGGGCACGTTGCTGGCCGAACACGGGCGCAATCCATTCACCGGCGATTACTGGATGTTGAGCACGGAGTCGCACAACGCGGTGCACAACAGCGAGGACAAGCATCGTGGCGTCTTTGCCAACGCGCAGCTCGCGATCGCCAGCTCGCTCGGTGGGCCGGGGCGGCCGACGCCGTCGAGCATCATCGATCTCGATGTGCCGATGGGCGGCGGTGCCAAGTCCGTCAACACGAGCATGTCGGGGCCGTTTGCGATGGCGTTCCACAGCGCGGGTCTCTGCGCGATCGCGAGTTCGACGAGTGATCTCATCACCGTCGTCAACCGCTTCGGGGTGCGCATCGCCGATCTGCCGATCACGCAGGTAACGCATCCGTCGCAACCGCAGATGCCGCCGCAGATCGGTCGCGCGATTCCACGTGACCTCATCTGGGACGAGAACTCGGCCACGCTGACGGTCTACTGCTGGGGCTGGAACAAGGTGCTCGTCTACAACGTCAACCAGACGAGCACACCGCCGTTCTGGCTCGACCTCGGTCCCGATCCGCAGCCGGTCGCGGTGCAGCAAGGCCGTTCGATCTTCTACGACGCCAAGCGACCGGTCGCCAACGACGCCACGGGCAACCCGTTCCCCGGTGCCGTGACGTGTGCGACGTGCCATCCGGCTGGCGGCATGGACCTGCTCGCGTGGGGGCTCAGCGACTCGGTCAAGGACATCAAGGACTTGATGGTGACGCAGTCGTTGCTGAGCATCGGCGATACATTTCCGTACCATTGGCGCGGTGAGCGCAACCTCGACCACTTCAACGGTGCGTTCAAGGGCTTGCTCGGCTTTGCCGCACCGCTCGATGAGACGCCCGGCGGCGAGCTCGATCAGTTCGAAGCGTTCATCTTCTCGCTGCAGGCGCCGGCCAATCCCAATCAGGACGTGTCGCGCACGCTGACGGGCATCGATGCGCGGTTTGGCCAGGACGTGTTCCTCAACAAGCCCGATGTGTTGTTCGGTCAATTCTCGTGTGCGGATTGCCACACGATGCCGTCTGGCACCAACGGCGAGAACATTGCCGAAGTCTTCATCAACATCCCGGGCACGAGCATCCTCGATGTCACGCACCTGCGGCAGCTGCATCACAAGGACCAAGAGCCGGTGACGGTCAGCGTGCCGCTTGGCGATGGCTCAGGGTTCGTCAATCGGGTTCGCGCGAAGGGGGGCTTCGGCATTACCCACAACGGTTCCAACTTCGATCTGCAGGACTTCATCAAGTCCGAGGCCAACAACGGTCCGTTCGGGATCACGATTCCGGAATCGCAGCAGATCACCGCGTTCGTGCGGCAGTTCGATCAAGGCATCGCCCCGGCCGCGCATCGCGCCTACCTGGCCAATGCCAACTCGCTGAGCGCGGTTGCGCCGACCATCCGCAAGATCCTGCTCAGGCAGGCGGTGAAGGGTTGGGTGTCGGTTGCCGCGGTTGGCTTCGAAGACATCAGCGGGGTGACGCAGGATCTGCGTTGGGTGTTCAACCCGACGACGAGCATGTTCACGTGCAGTGACCCGGGGGTGCCGGCGCGCAACTGGACCGGCATGCTCAATGCGATCACCGCAGGCGGCCAATACCTGTTTGTCGGGTTGCCACCGGCGAACGCGTTCCGCTATGCGCTCGACCCGGACAACGACAACCTGACGGATGCACAGGAGGCCGCGCTGCCGGTCGCGACGAACGCGCGCAGTCGCGACACCGATGCGGATGGCTACGAAGACGGCTACGAAGTGCAGGTCGCCAGTTCGCCGGTAATCGCCAACGTGCCAATGGATAGCACGCCGCCGACGCTGCGGCCCGGTTCGTCGCTCGTGCTCGATCACAACGGTGCAACGTTCGCGAAGTACTTCGCCAGCTTCACCGAGCCGGTCACGTGGTCGCTCGAAGCGCTCGACATGAACCAGGCACCGCCGACGGTGGTGTCGGTGACACGCAGCACGGCGTTTGCTCGTGAGGCGATGATCCACATGCACGAGTTGATGTCCTCGACGCCGACTGGTGACGTGCGCAACTACGCGCCGCGGTTGACGATCACCGACCCGCGCGGCAACCAGACGACGATCACGGGCGCAACGTTTGCCGCCGGCGAACAGTTTTTGGTGTCGCCAAACTTCGTCGCGTTGATCGGCGACCTGAGTCACGCGCAGCCGCCGTTGCGCACGGGCAGTTCGATGGCGCTCAACGTCGACGTCAACGTGCGCTTCAAGGGCGAGTTGAACGGTCCGATCCCGATGGATCAGAGGGTGGTCGCGGCGCACGTGCTCAAGCGGTCAGCTGGCAGTGACACGTGGACGATCAGTTCGGGCGCGGATCTGTCCGGTGCGCAAGTCGTGCCTGGCTTCGACGTCGAGTTGACCACGCAGACCGGGTCGACGGTTTCGCCCTTCACGGCGCTGCCCGGCGACTTCCTGTTGTCGACGCAGACCGATCCGAACGGCAACGCGAATTTCAGCGTGACGCATCACAACCTGTCGCCCGGCGACGAGGTGCGGATCGCGATCGTTGGCGTGTTGGATCCGGCGGCGGGTTTCCCGACGCCTACGTTCGACCTGATCAGTCTGTTCGAGTGGGACTTGCCGCGCACGCCGAGCGGGCCGAGTCCGACGGTGCCGACGGCCAAGGACCTGCGCGGTGTGACGGTTGCCTTCTAGAGCTGGTCTTCTAAATGCAGCGGGCCTCTTGGTGGAGTGCTAGCTCCGCCAAGAGGCCCGCGTCAGGTGCGGAGCCAGTTTGGCCCCGAACCAGTGGCAACCTACTGGATGCCGGTCGTGGCCTTGATGCCGTTCGCCGTCCGCGTCGAGTTGCTCAGTACCGTGAGGTCGAGAGTGGCCGACGTGAAGTAGAGGTCAAAGCCAACCGCGCCACCGGTGGTCAGGTCGACGCCTTCCCACGTGTGCGAGCCGGGGCCACCAAAGATGATGTCCGGGCCCATCACGAGGTCGAGGCTCGCGTTCAGGAAGCAGGTCGGATCGGCCTGCGTGAACACGAACGACAGCGGCAGGCTGACCTGCGTCAGACCGACGATGCCAACGTGGAAGATGGCGGTCGGCTCGATGCCGTTGGTGGTCAGCATGAACGGCGCGCCGAGGACCGGCGTGCCAACAGCTTCGAGGCTCAGCGGGATCGTATCCGCTGCTTGCGTTTCGATCGCGAACAGAGCGGCGAGGGTCAGGTCCGTCGAGCCCGGGTCGGAGTTGGCGCCACCCGGCGAGTAGCCGACGAGCCAGTCTTCCGGGTTGGCAAAGCCAACCGCACCGAAGCGCAGCTGCCAGTTGCCGTTGTTGACGTTGTAGTCAAACTGGATGTCGTGGTCGTCGGTCGTGTTCCAACCGTGCACGTCATCGAACGTCACGCGGACGCGGCCAGTGGCCGCGTTCTCTTCGTAGGTGACCGTGCCGGAGTTGTTCGGCTGCAGGTCGGTCCACGCGTAGATCGCGGTCGACGGGTTGTTGAGCATCGTGCCCGCACTCGGGACGAAGCCGTTCGAGTTGCCGCCACCGAGGGCGATCCAGCCGTTGGAGCCAACGACGATGCCGAGCGTGCCGGCCGGGACCTGACCATCGTCAGGCATGACCAGGGTGGTCGGCGTGCCGATCGCACCGGGAGCGATGATGCCAGCAGTCGGCGTCGCCGCGATGGAGTAACCGCTGGCCGAGTTGGTCGCCGTGAACTCCTGACCCGAGAGGTCGAAGGAGGCGGTGTCCATGATCTCGTAGACGGACTCGAAGTTGGCCACGCAGCCGGTGCCGATCGTTTCGACGGTCGCGGACGGCGGGCAGGTACCACCAACGGTGTAGTGGAAGTTGGCGTTGACGACGCGCGGGTTGAAGGCCGAGCCGGCGAACGGAGCGTTCGTGGCGGAGCCGGCCGTCAGCTCGAGGTGGGTCGTCGCGTAAGTCAGCGCGAACGGCGACGTGCCGGTCGTGTAGGCGTGGCCGAAACCACCGGCGACGATCGCGATGCTGACGCAGCAGCCTTCGCCGATCTCGATCGGGGAGCTCAACACGAAGTTGGTCGGCGAACCGGCCGCAGCCGTCGTGGCCGAACCGGTGGCGATCGGACCGCCCCAGACACCGAGGTGATCGAACGAGCAACCGTTCTGCATGTAGACGTCGATCGTGCCAGCAAGGCCGCCGAAGCCAGCGCAGTTGAGGTCGATGTCGGTGATGGTTGCACCACCGCCGCCAGCGACACCTTCGAGCGCGAAGTAGACCGCGCCACCGACGGCACCGCCGTTGTTGTTGGCGAACGTCGTCGTCAGCGGGCTACCACCGCCACCCGTGCCGGGGCACGCGGTGAGGAAGTTGATGCCGGACATCTGGCTGATCTGAGCGTTGGCGAGCAGGTCACCTTCCGACGGGTAGCGTCGTTGGTTCTGCGTTGCGCAGCCACCACACATCAGCATGCTGCCAACGGCCATGTGGGCCGACGTCGAGCTGAGCGGCAGCGACGAGCCCGGGAACGGGCGCGGCGACGTGACATCGACGTCGTTGTCCGTACGCTCCGCCTGGAACGCCGTGTTGGCGCTGCTGAGGCCGAGGGCGTGACCGACTTCGTGCAGAGCGGTGCGGAACAGGTCGAATTGACCGGCGGCCGGGCCGGTCGCGCCGGTCCAGACGTTCTCGTCGATCAGGAGACCACCACCGTAGTTGGTCGTGTTGGTCGTGAACGTAGTGTATTCCGACGGGTCACACGGGGTCGAGTCGATGAACCAGTTGGTCGAGCCATCGTTGTCGAATGTGATGCTGCCGGCGGTTTCTCGGTGCGGCGTGCCGCCTTGCGAAACGAGCGAGTGCGCGGCGAGCGTGCCGCCGCCCATCGAGCCCCACTGGTAGGTGAGCGTCAACGTGTAGGGCGAGGTGACGAGGGCGGCTTCCCACCAGTCACACGCGGCGTTGAACACGGTTTGCAGGTTGCCGGTGCCGGTCGCCGTTGGCGCCGAGCCGCCCGCGAAGTTCCGGACGATGGTGACCTGGGCATCAGCCGTCTGGCTGAACGAGAGGGCCGCGATGACGGAGGTCAGACCGAGGCCAATTCTGGAGAAGTTGGTCATGGGTTAGCGCTCCGAAATGTCGGCGAACTGCACGACGGGTTTGGCAACGGGACGGCCATTGGCGCCCATTACGATGCTGACCTTGGCGAGCATGCCGGGCGTGCTGCCATCGAAGGTGATCGTGACGCCACCAAACTCATTGGCGACGGACGGGCTGGCCTTGCCGACGAAGTCTGCGGCCATGCGGTTGCGCATGTCTTGTGGCCAGCCGATCGTTTCCAGGTGAGCCTTCCAGCTTTCGAGGGCAACGGCTTGCGCGTCTTGGGGCGCTCCAGATTGTTGAGTGGTCGTCGCGACGGCCGAAACCGCGGCGAGGGACGCAACCAACACCAGGCTCCCGACGACGCGGAGCGAGAAGAGTTTTGAAGTCATGACTTGGATACCTGCTTTTGGGGCGAGTCACGATGCATCTGCGGCGGCCCGGTTGGCACCGGACATGGAGGCGCCGTTTGGATGCATGATGGGGGGGATCCTAATGATGTAAGCGATTCGGGATTGGTCGTGTAACGGTCGTTCTGTGATTGCTTCGTGAGGATTGCATGCGCTCGCGCGAAAGCTGAAGCGTTCGCGACGATGGCACGGAGCAAAACCAGACAAGCCTCTCGATGGCGTTTGCCACCGAGAGGCTCGTCGGTCAGCCCAAAGGCTGCGACGTCGGCAAGGTCGCCGACGTCATGTTGTCGGCAGCCTACTGGATGCCGGTCGTGGCCTTGATGCCGTTCGCCGTCCGCGTCGAGTTGCTCAGGACCGTGAGGTCGAGAGTGGCCGACGTGAAGTAGAGGTCAAAGCCAACCGCGCCACCGGTGGTCAGGTCGACGCCTTCCCACGTGTGCGAGCCGGGGCCACCAAAGATGATGTCCGGGCCCATCACGAGGTCGAGGCTCGCGTTCAGGAAGCAGGTCGGATCGGCCTGCGTGAACACGAACGACAGCGGCAGGCTGACCTGCGTCAGACCGACGATGCCAACGTGGAAGATGGCGGTCGGCTCGATGCCGTTGGTGGTCAGCATGAACGGCGCGCCGAGGACCGGCGTGCCAACAGCTTCGAGGCTCAGCGGGATCGTATCCGCTGCTTGCGTTTCGATCGCGAACAGAGCGGCGAGGGTCAGGTCCGTCGAGCCCGGGTCGGAGTTGGCGCCACCCGGCGAGTAGCCGACGAGCCAGTCTTCCGGGTTGGCAAAGCCAACCGCACCGAAGCGCAGCTGCCAGTTGCCGTTGTTGACGTTGTAGTCAAACTGGATGTCGTGGTCGTCGGTCGTGTTCCAACCGTGCACGTCATCGAACGTCACGCGGACGCGGCCAGTGGCCGCGTTCTCTTCGTAGGTGACCGTGCCGGAGTTGTTCGGCTGCAGGTCGGTCCACGCGTAGATCGCGGTCGACGGGTTGTTGAGCATCGTGCCCGCACTCGGGACGAAGCCGTTCGAGTTGCCGCCACCGAGGGCGATCCAGCCGTTGGAGCCAACGACGATGCCGAGCGTGCCGGCCGGGACCTGACCATCGTCAGGCATGACCAGGGTGGTCGGCGTGCCGATCGCACCGGGAGCGATGATGCCAGCAGTCGGCGTCGCCGCGATGGAGTAACCGCTGGCCGAGTTGGTCGCCGTGAACTCCTGACCCGAGAGGTCGAAGGAGGCGGTGTCCATGATCTCGTAGACGGACTCGAAGTTGGCCACGCAGCCGGTGCCGATCGTTTCGACGGTCGCGGACGGCGGGCAGGTACCACCAACGGTGTAGTGGAAGTTGGCGTTGACGACGCGCGGGTTGAAGGCCGAGCCGGCGAACGGAGCGTTCGTGGCGGAGCCGGCCGTCAGCTCGAGGTGGGTCGTCGCGTAAGTCAGCGCGAACGGCGACGTGCCGGTCGTGTAGGCGTGGCCGAAACCACCGGCGACGATCGCGATGCTGACGCAGCAGCCTTCGCCGATCTCGATCGGGGAGCTCAACACGAAGTTGGTCGGCGAACCGGCCGCAGCCGTCGTGGCCGAACCGGTGGCGATCGGACCGCCCCAGACACCGAGGTGATCGAACGAGCAACCGTTCTGCATGTAGACGTCGATC